>Ga0210409_10000002_pt1 | contig 1254992 bp, 1082 predicted proteins | sample IncBWH17MmetaG_FD_161649 | JGI IMG/M metagenome (GOLD analysis project Ga0210409, IMG submission 161649) | Forest soil microbial communities from Barre Woods Harvard Forest LTER site, Petersham, Massachusetts, United States - Inc-BW-H-17-M | ecosystem: Environmental > Terrestrial > Soil >...
CTAACTCCTTTCACCTCACTAAGATGCAGTTGCTCTTAGCTTGGGGAGCGATAAGGATTCCTTACCGTCTCCAATTAGAACCGCCAGGGTCCCCCCAGCGGGTATGAGGTGAAAAGGGTCCTAGGCTCACTATTCCAGGTGTGATTTCAGTCAGGTCCAGTCACACCTAACTCCTTTCACCTCACTAAGATGCAGTTGCTCTTAGCTTGGGGAGCGATAAGGATTCCTTACCGTCTCCAATTAGAACCGCCAGGGTCCCCCCAGCGGGTATGAGGTGAAAAGGGTCCTAGGCTACTAATAGAAGCAGGTTTACTCTAACCTAATAGTCTCAGCATGGGACTATTAGTTAAGTAAGTGTAGTGTTGTATACTAGTTAGAGATAGAGTTATGATTAATATCACTGCAGACCCTCAGAATCCCAACAAGTTAGTACTTACCCAGACTGTTACTTTATACCTTGATAAGCTACTTACAGATATCCTATCTGAAGAGGTAGCTATTGCTATACAGACTCAAGCTAAAAAGGACTTACTTCATAACAAACAGATAAAGAAAGCTATTTCAGCCGCCGCTTTCCAGTTGCTGAAGGAACGTCTTGGCGTGGTGGACATACCAACCCCACCTCCAATGCCACAGGAGAATCTATGAGAACTATAACCGCTGAACAACTAGAAATACTACTTGCATGGCTTCCGTTACAGCCGGACACCAATGGCAATGGTATGTGTTTCAATAAAGAGACTCTGGACATTGCTGCTGGTCGTATAAACGATTTCCTGCAAAAAGACCCAGTGGAGGTCCCAAGCCATGACTAGTCCCTGGATGTCAGTACTTATAGCTTTCTTAACCGCTTTACCTCCAACCATCACTGCATTGATTGCCGTGCTCAAGAGTAAAGAGAACGGTAGACAGATTATGGCTATGCACCAGACACTGAAGTCTAAGCAATAATGGGCTCTAACATTACTCTCGTAGTCACTGCCTGCAATAGAAATGACCTTCTCAAGCGGACATTGGATAGCTTCATCCGTACCAACTGTGGTGGGGCTAAACCAGACGCTGCCATTATCATTGAAGGTGGAGGGGCTGATAAGCCCGACTGGCTCAAGAATGATATCCACTATTATTCTTCCAATATTGGCACAGTTACTTATATCCGTAATGAAGGTCGTAAAGGTCAGATATATAGCATTGATAGAGCCTACTCAATGGTGAAGACTGACTATATCTTCCATTGTGAGGAAGATTGGGAGTTTGTTCAGGGCGGTGGTTGGATGACTGAATCCAAGCTGCTCCTGGAACAATACCCTCAGATTATTCAGGTATCCCTTCGTGGTGATACTGGATGGCACACACTCATAGATAAGCCGCCATACACTTGCAAGATAGCTCAACCTTATTGGCGTGAGGGTTGGGGTGGAATATCTTTCAATCCTGGTCTCCGCCGCTTATCGGATTATAAGAAGATTGGCTCCTATGGTAGATATACCACCTATGGGACGACTGGTTTAGGACATGAACTGATGCTAAGTAAAATGCTGTTAGATACTGGATATGTAATAGCAGACCTTAACCGAGTTATAGTCACTCATACTGGTGGTAGTTGTTCTCGCGCTAATGACCCACTGGACCCATCCCCTAAGATACTAATCGCTATCCCAGTCTGTCACTCCTACAACTACGGTGCTTTCGAAAGTAGCCAATCTCCCCATTACAACCCTGCCATCGCTCACAATGGCGTTGCTTACGGCACTGACATTCATATCAGTGGTAAGAATGACAGGATATCAGCCTTAAGAGAGACCTGGCTGAAAGATGTAGCCAAGTTTCCTAACGTCGATTACAAACTCTTCTACGGTAAATACCCAGATGACAAGACTTGTCCTGGTACAGTAGGCGGACTAATTCCTTGTGACTGTTCACCAAAAGAAGATGAAGTATTCTTATCCTGTCCAGATGACTATGCCCACCTCCCCCAGAAGACAATAAGCATCTGTAAGTTCGCCCTCCAACAAGATTATGACATGCTTTACAAGTGTGATGACGACACAGGAGTCTATATAGACCGAATCCTCCACGAAGCCTTATCAGGCATGTGGGATTACGCTGGATATCTAAATGGCCGAGTTGCCACTGGTGGTACTGGTTATTGGTTAAGCAAGCGAGCATTCAAGATTATCGCTGAACAGTCTACCTCTAACTATCATTGGGCTGAAGATGTGACTGTTAGCAACACTTTATTCCATAACAATATCCAACCTGTACATTTAGCAGGACACAGAACAGGTAGACAAGCTCACTGGTATTTCGTCGATGGCTTCGACAAGACACCAGACCCAGACAATCTAGATACAGATAATATCTCCGCCTTTCATGCTGTTCGCCCTGAGGATATGAGAGCTTGGTATAAGTGGAAGGAAGATAAAGCCACCAGGAAAGTACAATGATTGGTGAAGTAGGTATCCACGGTAGGACGTTTCAAGTTGTAGAAGCAGAGGCTGACTTTTACAAATGGGTCAAGCAAGGACGTTACGCTCCCGACTTCGATGCTATATTACACAACCTTCGCCCATCCCACACATTCCTGGACTTAGGTGCTTGGGTGGGTAGTCATTCTTTACTCGCTTCAACTGTCGCTGCTAGAACTATAGCAGTAGAGCCTGACCCAGTGGCGTTTGAGCTTCTGGTACAGAATGTCGCCCTGAATGGAAACAAGGTTGAACCAATTTGCTTTGCAGTAACCAATCGAAATGGAATGATAACTCTGGGTTCAGGCTGGTTAGGAGCATCCACAACTAGAGTTAATCGTGACGCTGGTGGTGGTATTGGTCCTTGGGTCGAAGGACACATCTTTGATGTCGCTTGTAGGACTTTACGTGAGCTCGTCAGGTCGTTAGATATCCAGGACCCTATCTTCATAAAGATGGATGTCGAGGGTAGCGAAGAACAAATATTAGAAGACTTCGAATTCTTCGAAGAACATGTTCCAACACTTTTTCTTGAGTCTCATCCCTTCTGGTGGAGGGACGAAACAGCGACCTATGAGCTCATACATCGGCTCTGCAGTCTCTATAAGGTCCCAGCGAGCAACAATAGAAGACACATATTCAGAGGAAGGTAATGCGGTTGAATCTTGGATGTGGTAATCACCAACTCGATGGCTATGTAAATCTCGATAAGAACTTGAATCCCCATTGGTATTGGGAAACTGGACTAGGGATATTTCCCACGGCTAGCATTGAGTGTATCAGCTCCAGTCATACCTTAATGTATGTAGAGCCTTCCCATTGGGGTAAGATTTGTCATGAGGCTTACCGGATATTGAAGATAGGCAGTATATGGAGGATTACTGAAGATGAGTGTGACAATCCTCTAAGCAATAAGTTTGGTGGGCATACATCCAAGGGTGGCTTTACAGTTTATCAAACGTCCCCAGATAGATTCAGACCTTACCTCCTCGCTGCAGGATTTAAGGTCTATGAGGTGCAATCAGAGGAGACCCGCTTCAGAGATAACACTATCTGTCAAAATTACTACCCTCCAGAAGTGGCTAATAGCTTCTTTCTTGAGGCCATCAAATGCCTATAGATATCACGTTTGCCGACCCTCGCAATTATGAACTGGCAAAGAACGGTCTTCTTGTTCTCCGTCCAGTATTAGATAACCTCGGTTATGAATGGTATCTAGGACATGGAACACTCTTAGGAGCCGTCCGTGAACACGATTTAATCTTCCACGATAACGACATAGATTGTCCGATTAATGAGAATGCAGATTTACAGAAAGTGGCTGACGCCTTAACCGCAGCAGACTTCTATATTCTGAAACTTGAGTATTTCGGCATTAGTGCCGTTGTACCTGGAGCAAAGAAGAGCAAGGAAGACCCTTGGGATTTACATGTAGACATCTGGAAGCAATATCGATACCCCAATAACCAAGTCTTTGAGGTTTATGAGAAAGGTCCTTGGGTTGACACTTCTGATGGTGGGCATCCAATGTACAACAAGTTTATTATTCCTGCCCCTACTAAGATTATCAGAACTACATTCCTCGGTGAAGAATTCCCCATCCCTGAGAATTACGATGACATCCTCACCGTTGAATACGGAGATTGGCATAAAGTTGTCAAAGACTACAAAACCACAGATAGCACAAACTTTGGTCTATGGTAGTCATAACATAGGATACTAGATAAGGATGAGTATGACAGAAGAAGTCAAGCCAGATTACAAGACTCTAGAAGGGTTAAAGAAGCACCCGATGTATCAGCAATTGACTGATAATCAGAGGTTGTTTCTAATCGCTTACATAGAATCTGATGGCAATAGAAATCTAGCTACAGCAAAGGTCTCTAAGACTGCCAGACCAGACCTCTATGCTATAAGGAACTTGCGGCTCCCAAATATCAAGGCTCTATTAGTTGCTTATTACGGTAAGACCGAAGATGTCACACCATTAAACAAGACTGAATTGAAGCAAATGCTTGTGGCTCGACTGCGTAATCCTGAATGTTCAGATAGGACATTCATTCTATTACTTGACCAATACAGAAGTCTAGTTGGTACTAAAGCTCCAAGAACTGGCCCTGAGCTTGTTCGTCCACAAGTAGATACGATAGATACATTAGTACAGCAGATAGAAGCACAAAGGAAACAGTAATGGACAATTCAATCTTGACAGGGACAAGGAAACCTAGGGCTGGCAACGGCACTAGAACTACAGTCCATTTCATCACTCGTGACGGTGCTGTGAAGAGAGCGAGAAAGTCTGGTCAAGCACAAAACGATAGAGTATTTGCAGGACGCAAACAAGCACATGACCATCCACCTACGCCTACTGAGCAAGCACCAAAGAGGAAATAATGAAGCTCTGCAACCATACACTCGTGCCTAGTAAGAAGTACAAAACTAAAGGCAGTTCGCTGTGTATCAAATGTAAGAAAGAGTTCCGCAGAGTATATTAAGACAACTACACTCAGGCTGTACTCCTCCGAGATTCAATTCCCTCCTGAAGTAAATCCCCAAGGTATTAATGTCTGAAGAATCGCTACAACTAGCTCAACAAAGGGTATCCGACCGTGCCAGAGCTCGCAATGACAAGATGTTCTTAGCCAATGATGTTCTTGGCTACGACTTCCAACAGTGTCATTACGAACTCTTCTGGCAGTATCCCAAGTTCGATGAGTCTAAACCTTGGGTAGAGCAGAACCCCATTAAGAACATAATGGTCCTCTGGGCTCGTGGTCATTATAAGACCACAGCCATCATCGTTGTAATTATCCAGGCAATAATCAACAACCCAGATATCACTATCCTGTTGATGCAAGGAAGCGTGAGTATTACCCAGACGCTTCTCAAGCAAATTAAGTCCCACTTCTTAGGCGAAGCTGAAGGCAGTCGATTCCAGGAACTCTTTCCAGAATTCTGTGGCACCAAAGAAGCTCTAGGTCCACACCCTGCAATGCAATTTACTGTTCCCTGTCGTAAGAGAAAGCAAATTGCCCAAGCAACGGTGACTGTCTCTTCTCCAAGAGCAATCAAGACAAGTCAGCACTATGACCTTGGTGTCTTTGATGACTTACTACATGAAGCCAACTATAGAAACCCACGCTTACTAGCTAAATTAAAAGACGACTTCACAGCCGCACAATCTCTTATCAATCCTGGTTGTCCTCGCTGGGTGTCTGGTACTAGATGGGCATTTGGGGACTTGTACGAAGACATTCTCCGCTGGCAGACACAAGGTGGTAAATGGACTATCAGTATCAAGCCTTGCTGGACCGATGACGGCAAAGATGTTCGCTTTCCAAGACATACTAAGAAGAATGGACAGCTTGGTGGATTCCTAAGAGAAGAACTGGAGCAGATGCAGAGTGATGACCCTGCCATGTTCGCCTGCCAGTATCTTCTACAGCCTATCCATAGTAGTCAGGCACTCATAACTAAGGAACAGTTAGACGCTGCTTGTATCCCTGCTGCAGACGTTCCACACCTCAGCTTTCCAATCATGATGGTGGACTTAGCAGCTACTAACAATATCAAGTCCGATGACAGCGTTATTCAAGTAGGTCAAATGGACAGTCTAGGTACTGGTTATCTGACTGACCAACGAGGTGGACAGTGGGTGCCAATGGAGCTTGCCCTCAACGTAATGGATATGGCTCTTAGACACAGACCAGTGAGAATTCTATTTGAAAAGACTAGTTCCGGTATCTACTTCGCAGACTTTCTGAAGCTGATGGCTAAACAGAGGAACATAATTCTACCGATTGATTTCACCAAGGTAGATAACCAGCCTGATGCCAAGAACATTCGAGTATCAGCATGGGCAGGGATGGTCAAGAAAGGTCGCTTCAAGTTCCTCTTAGGGATACCTAAGTTTGACAGGTTAGTAGAACAAGCTATCGAGTTCCCCAAGGGTAGATATGGACATGACGACTACCCAGATACAGCGGCTCTCCTCTACCAGGAAATAACTAAGCAGTTCATGGTTGTACCGATGTCTCCACGCCCTACTAATCCCATTATCGCAATGATTCAGGACCAGGAGAACGCCTTAATAAAGACCTTAACAGAACAAGAACTACAGCTACGAGATACGCCTGATGTTACGGGCTTGGAGTAATAAATGTCAATCATACCAGAACCAAATGCAGGAGGTGGTGGATTCGGAAGCTTGCCTGAAGCAATAGACCAGGGCAATGCCCAAAGACCCATCCTACCAGAAGAGACTAGACCCGCTGGCGAACAGTGGGATGACGATGTAGCTTTAGGTATCGTTCTCAGTGATGCTTGGGACACTATCACTTACCTTCAATCGAAGGGACATGTTCCCATCGGCATTGAGAATGCCGATGACCTAGTTCGTGCCTATGTAAAGCCTCGTCAATGGGCTGATGGTAAAGCCCGTGCCAATCTCTCGATGCATTTAACTCTTCAAGCTGTCGAGAAGATAATGCACGCCCTACACATGGCTCTATTCGGACAAGGAAAGAGACGCCCATTCATTATCCAACCACTTGGTAAGACTAAACCTGAAGCAGCTCGTGCCAATGCAGCTTTATTAGATTGGGCAATGAAGGAAGCCGGCGTTAAAGAAGAGATGAGGATTTCTCTTAAGACTGCATTGACTTATGGGTTTGTGGTTGGTTGTACAGGTTGGGAGTCAAGAAAGATTCGTAAGAAGGTTTATAAGAAGAATGAACAAGGTGAGATGAAGGGCACCATGAAGTCGATTGATATCGAACTTCCTAACTATGAGTGCCTGGACCTAAAGATGGTGCTTGTAGACCCAGGTCTGAAGCGTCAAGACCTTCAGCATGGAGCTAAGTTCGTTATCAAGCAGTTCATGACCGATGCTTACGGTCTAGCTGATTTGCGTAGTAATCCGAAATACAAAGACATACCTTCCGATGATGAGTTAGCCAACTTCCTAGCTAACAAGCTGGAGCCTACTGAAGATACTTTGGCTGCTGACAAGAGAGCTGTATGGCGTGAGTTCCAAGCCAAGCTGGAATCAGAGCAGACTTCCAAGGACCCAATGACCCAGCCTCTAGAAATCCTAGAGTACTGGAGTGAAGACCGTGTCGTTACTGTTCTACAGCGTAAATTGGTTATCCGTAATGAGGAGAACGAATTCGGTAAGCTACCGTTCCATTCCTGCGCCTTCATTGACGTAATCGGCTCAGCATGGGGATTCGGTGTAGCCAAGTTACTTGCTGGAGAACAACGCCTTCAACAGGGAGTAATGAATAACACCATTGATAGCATGGCTCTGGTCCTCAACCCAGTGTTCCAGCTACTCAAAGGAATCGGACCTGGAACTCAGGCTATTCCAGTAAGTCCTGGAAGAGTTATCACCGAATCAGGAGAACTCAAGCCATTAGTTGTACCTGATGTTAGCAAGGCTGGTATGGAGATGATTGAGTCTTCAGACCTAAGAGCTATGGCTAAAGTCGGTGCTAATGGGGGCGATAACATGCCCAACCAAGCCATGAGAACTGCTGAAGGTGTCAACGCCTTCGCTGGAGACGTGGTCCAGGGGCTTCAGTACTTCCTGGAAATCTTCATTGACCTTGTATATATCCCCGTGCTCAAAGAATTCATTTCTCTTATGCACGACCACTTCAGCATTGAGCAAGTGAATCATATTCTAACAGTACAAGAAGGCAAGGCTTACGAAGGAGATATCCAAGATGTCTACAACGCTGATTGCGATGTAGATGTAATTGCTGGCTCCAACATGATGGCTAAGTTCGCTGCTGCTCAACTGGCACCCATGATTATCCAGTTGGTATCGTCTGGTCCAGTAGTAAGTCAATTCGAGACCTCTGCAATCAAGTTCAACTTCGTCGAGTTCACATCCCAGACATTGGACATGATGGGTTGGGATGTCGATGACCTAATCGTACCTCAGACAACGCTTGATATGCAGCGTGTTCAACAGAGGAACCAAGCTATGAGTACTGGAGCTGCTCAGATGGCTCTACAGCATCAGAAGCATTCTGACGACTTGGAGAACATAGATGCCAAGGGCTCAGCACAAGCAGGTGTTGCTACCGTCCGCTCTCTACTCAAGAACCATGAAATGACTTCAGAGCAAGAACTAGAGAACCTACAGAATCCACAATCACAACAGAATGAGGCACAGTAATGAACCAACAAGAGATTGCCCGTATCACCGCAGTCAAATCTGCATTGATACACACCACAGGTACACAGGGTTGGCTCTACATCAAAAAGATGGCCAACAACGTAGTCCAGAAGACTGTCCAGGAAGCGCTGGATGAAGAAGACCGAGACAAGGGAGAAGCTAAGCGTCTTAAAGCAGCTTCACTACAGAAGGGATTCGCTGAACTATTCTCCGCTGTAGAAGTAACCAAAGGTTTTGACATAGAACAAATCACCGATGACGACAACATGCTAGGAGCTCTAGAAGATGCTAATGCTCCAGACCAAGGATAACTAATATGCAGACCGTACTAACCGCCGAGCAACTTGAGAAAGCCGAAACAATGTCTCTAGATGAACTTCGCCAGCTTGCTATCAAAGAAGCTTCTGGAGAAGTTACTGAAGCTCCTAAAGTAGATGAACAGAAGACTCGTGATGCAAAGGGACGCTTCACCAATGCAGAAGATGTAATCGATAACTCTTCAGAATCGGATAAACCTACCGCAGAAGTCGATACTATAAAGGAACATCACGCAGTAGTAGAAGATGGTCAACCTACCCGCACCGTCTACATCAGAAAGATTGATAACGAAGACGGCTCGGGCGTAGATGTATATGAGGCTGAGACCCTTGAGGAATTAGTTGACAAGATTGCTGAAGGTAAGGCAAATGCCAACAAGAAGATAAGGGAGCTCAACAGTCGCGTGAAGGTACAGACCGCTGCTGAGAAGAAATCAGAAGAAGACTTAGAGTATATCGTCGCTGAGAAGCTAAAGACGAATCCTAAGCAAGCTATTAAAGAAGTCTTGCTGGAAGTTCAGCAAGAGGAACAAGCAAAGACTCAACGAGCTTTGCACGCACAAGATGTATTTGTAGCTACACATCCAGATTATAAGAAGAGTGTCGATAACGGAAACAAGCTAATGAATTGGGTTAAGTCCCATGGTTATGCTGAGTTCACAGTCGATAATCTTGAGAAGGCTTACCAAGACTTAAAGAAGAGTGGACTACTCGTTCTTGAAGCGGCGGTAGCAAACGATGCCACGGATGTCAAAGTCGAGGATACTCATCGGACTGATGAGCCTAAGGCGGAGGCAACGCAGCAACGCAGTCAGAGTAGAGGTAGCACTATTAGTTCTCGTGGTCGTAGCACTACGGCTGCAAGAGTTAATGCTCTCCCTACCGAAGACGAAGCTTATGCCATGCCGCTTGAGAAGTTGAAGGACCTTGCCAACAAGCAACTCGCAACTAATCAAACAGCATAGGTGAAGCCAACTCTATTCACAAGGTGAATACTAATGGCAATGCCAACTGCTGCATCAGTCATATCCTCAGGATTAGCGGGATATCCGACTGTTTACTACGACCGTGTCGCTCTAGATACGCTCGTTTCTAATCTATGGTTTTACCCAGCGTGTGACCTAAAGGTCATGCCTGATATGTCCGGTGTAGCGATGCAAATCTTCGACTACTCCGCCATGACTGCTAACGTTACAGCAGCCACTGAAGGTACGCCTTCTACTGGTCAGGCTCTAACCCAGAACACTGGCACAATCAACCTAGCCAACTATGTTGACTATGTATCTTTCTCTAACAAGGTTGTTCTAACTGCAATCTCTAATACAGTTGCAGAAGGTGCAGCTCTCCTAGCTTATCGTGGTGCCTTATCCGTTGACACTGTTATTTCAACAGCAGTTGACGTGCAGGCTAACGGAGCCGCTTCAGTGGACGACATTGAAGTAGCTGACGGTTCTTATTTAACTGCTGCAGTATGCCGTAAGGGTGTATGGGGTCTACGTGGCAAGAACGTTAAGCCAAAGGCTAACGGTCTAATGTTCGGTATCACCCACAGCTTGTGTGCCTATGACTTAGTCAATGACACCACTGCTTCTGGCTTTACCGACTTGCAGAAGTACAGTGAATCTCTAGCGAGCAACAACCCAGCTCTTGCTGGTATTAAGGGCTCGCACATTGGCAACGTTGGTGGATGTGATTTCTACGAATCCAACGCTGTACCAACAGAGACCAACTGGCAGTCTTCTTCACACAATGCTTATCACACCTATGTATTCGGTCACCAGGCATTCATTGCTTCCTCACTAGGAAAGACCAACCTTAACCAGAAGAACTTCTCTGTTAAGGTCCAGAACTTCCCAGCAGGTAGCAACTCCCTGGACCCAGGTGGATTGATTGCAGCCGCAGCGGCCTACAACTTCTTCTTCGGCGTAACTGCTGCTCCAACTCCAACCAACTTTGACCGCTTCAGACGTATCCGCTCTGAATCGTCAATAGGCTAAGTTACACCTCCATTGGTGGGTTAGGTTAATACCTACCCACCAATTTGTTCTTAGAGAGTCGTTATGGATGATGTTCTTGTCCCAACCTACTACCTAATTAATCGAGCTGACTCAACTGAAGATTTAATGAGCCTGCTTTACATAACTCCACCTTACTGCACAATCATAACTAGTGCTGCCGACCTGGAGTTCGCTCAGCAATTAGGATTTGAAGTATTACAGACTAACAACCTATCCGATGCTCGCAAGATTGCTGAGCATATCAACAAGGAAACCAATCGTTGTCCCCTGGTTGTTAGCGATAAGTACGAGGCTGTGTATGCCGAAACGCAAATATAAGAAGTCTGGAATTGCTCCCCTTGTGGAGACTGACCCCTTAGAACTTACCGATAAGAGATTAGACCCAGCGGAAGCGGTATGTCGTGAACGTGAAGAGTTACTAAAACAATCAGCACAGTTCAAGATACCTGGTCAGAATGAGCTCGAAGACCCAGACCGTAGCTTAGGGCCACGTCTATCATTCCAAGAATTAATCAACAGATTAACACGCATATCTCCCGACCTTAAAGCAAGAGATGGTTCGGCTGGCAATATAGCTCTCTACTATCCACGCACAACTCAAGAGCTGGACCAGGTATTGAGAGATGGGTCTGCTTACTCTTCTGATGTGTTCTTCATGTTCCATAAGTATGTAGGCGGTTTACCTAAAACAGACATTCCTGAATACAGCTACGTGGACATTGACGCCAGCCATCTACCTACTCGTGAGCATAGGGGATGGCGTTCTATTTTAATCGGTCTAATCAAATCAGGAGCTACTACTTATGACAAAGCTGTCAAGGAATTCGGAGACCCCTCAGGTGACTCCCGCAGTAACAGATGGTGCGAACAACTCGCCAATTACAGAAAGGATAATTATGCAAGACCAACCGCTAACTATAACTAAGACTGACCTTCAAGACATGATGGTTGCTACCATCAAAGCAGCTCGTGAGCCTAACTCTACAGAACAACGCAAGATTGACGCTGACGACAAAGAATTCGAGCAAGCACAAAGTATTCGTCTCCAGACTGCCGAATCTCAGAAGCAAGAGATTGCTAGTAAGAGATTCGTGGCTAAGACATGTACTCATAGACGCAAGGACGGTAGCTACCGTGTTACTCACGTTCAAGAAAGAAATGGACCTGGCTACATGCTGTGTCTGTGGAATCAATGCAAGATTCGTCCAGGCATTGCTCCAGAAGGATACGAGGGTATCGATGTCTACAGCACAGATAAGTTCAACGAACTATTCCAGGCTAACCCCGCCATGGGAGAGATATTCGTATAAGGAATTATAAATGGCATCTACTCTTACCCTACAGAGCTTCCTAAACTTCTGCAGTACTCATGCGGACTTACTACCCCTGGCTAATGTCGGCGGCTATATCAATGAACCAGGTCTATCTCTCTGCAATGATGCTTTGAGTGACCTAATCTCTGACCCCAACGACTGGAAGTTCAACAGGGTGGAGATGCCATTTTTTATAACTACTCCCAATGTTCAGGATTACATATTCGCTGGAGCAACTATATTCGCTCTTAACCAAACGAATCCGACACCCACACCTAACTGGGTTTCTCAAGGTTGGGGAATCCAAGTAGGTGGCATCAGTGTTAGCAATGGGGTGGTAACAGTACAGACCTATCAGCCACATCGTATCGCTGTAAATTCCTCCGTCTTCATGAGTGGGGTAGTAATGACGACTGGCCTTTCTGCTGCCTATAACTCTGTGTTCACAGACAATGGAACTACTAGTGGCTGGGGTGCAGCAGGAGCGTGGGGATTAGGGTGGGGCTCAGGATATGGAAGCATGCCCTGGCTGGTTACAGCTACTACTAACAATTCTATTTCGTTTGCATCTACCACTGGACAAATTGATGGTGACGCTGGAGGAGCTCCAGGAATCAATGACTTTGGTTATGGTACTTCAGCTTCAATGCAGGAAGTGAATAACACTTCTTCCCCTCCTAATCAAATGCCCCTCACATACAGACGTGAACTCCCGATTATCAGTCGAGTAGCCATGCCAGAAAAGGTGAGCGTGCTGGCTGATAACGGAGACGGCTCAGTGAAGATTCGTATGCACATGGTGCCAGGTGCGACTACTTATGCTGTCAATATCGTCTATCAAGCGAAGGCTCCTCTTAAGACTTCCTTAACTCAGACCTTCTCTCCATTTCCCGATAACTATGCAGCCGTGATTCGCCAGTCTCTATTACATAGAATGTATCGCTATTTGAATGACCCTAAGACTGATAGCGAATACAAGAAGCTACAAGCTGAGATTGCCAAGATACAGGCAGCAGACGATGCCGAAGCCACAGATATTGGCTTACAGCCAGAAGAACCATTGATGGACAACTCATATTGGGGATGGTGGTAATCGATGATGAACAGCTATGACATCCTCAACGGACAAATCGATTCTACGCAAAAGATTTACTGCCTTCGTCATGCTCAGACAGCTCTAGATGCTACTCACCGTTCAGATGGTTGGTTAGATTTACCGTTATCGGATAAAGGCAGACAGCAGTTAGTTGAGACCCTGGTTAACTATCTGAAGTATGTCCCTATCACCTGTATCTATGCGTCTTCGTTACTGAGGACGGAAGAGACCGCCAATATCGTTCAGTCTGGTCTAGTCAGCAAGCCCGAGATAGAGATAACAGACAACTTGATAACGTGGAATCTTGGCTCATTGGCAGGAGATGAGAAGCAAGCTCGTAGAAACATAGTAAGAGACCTAATCGCCAACCCTGAAGAATCTGCTCCTGATGGTGAATCTTATAACGACTTCACCGATAGGTTCGATGAGTTTGTTACCAAGATGGAATCGGAAGCACAAGACGAGGGACCACTGTTGCTAGTGGTGTCAGGGTCTTGCTGCAGACGTTTAGGTGAATTGTTGTTCCATGACCGTGCTGCTCTAGATATGGACGAGTGTGGACTGTTTGTCATGTACAAGAACGGCGACAAATGGACTGCAGATGTTCTAACTGGTTTGAAAGATGAAGACCAGGAAAACTCGTATGACAGTTAAAGGAGGTAATTATGGCAACTAAAGAACAAATGGCAAGTATTACACCACCAGCTATTCCAGCAGTGGGCGAAGTACTCAATAAGCTCGACAACTGGGAAACATGTGACGACCCAAGCAATAACTTTCATATCGACCACGATGAGTTCTGCAATTGTGACCACGATAATCTCGCCTAAGGAATCTGATGGCTGATATCCAACGTAGGCTAGATACCACACAGGAAATCTATATCAATAAATGGTGGACGGGACTGTACAAGAACCGTTCACCGTTGTTTACACCTGTGTCTGCAATGGGTATCCAGCTTATTGCTCGTATGGATGCACTGTGGGATGGTGCGAACATAATGATTACACCACGCTACAGCTTACAGCGTAGGTATGGATTCGTGCGTTACTGTCCTTCACAAGTTATTTTAGGAGTGCCACTAACCTTCTTCAGTTATCAAGACCTCACTGGTAATGTTTATCCACTAGTAGATACGACAACTGCAGTCCAAGTCTTTACACCACTTGGTCTGACGACTCTGTTTACTAAGTCAGGTGGCGCTAGCCAAACCAGCTTCCAAGCTGTGCTCAACACTCTGTATTTCGTCAATGGAGTGGACCTACAGAAATGGACCAACGAATCTACCTTATCTCAGATAGGTATTAACGCTCCAACTGTGGCTCCAAGTCTTTCATATAGCAACGGAGGAGTTCTACAACCAATAGTTGGGTACTCATACGGTTATTGCTTCCAGAACTCGACCACCAAGCACTTAAGCACGATGTCTCCTATTTCAGCAGACACAGGACCATTAAATAATCAAACAGTCGCTGAACACCACACCGTACCTGGTACGGGACCCTACACAATCACCGTAAACAACTCAGCCACCTTCCTTGCAGATGAGGGAGTGGTGGTAAACGCTACAAATGTCCCATTGACTGTGGTCGCTGGCTCACCAGGCAGCGGACAGTACTCAGTAACCTCTGGAGTGTACACATTCAATATTGCTCAGGCTGGCGTTCCAATGCAAATCAGTTATGCCTACGCATTGACTGGTGGCACGGGCATGAATATCACTGTTCAAGGGAGTCGTAGCGTAGATGCACAAGTAGATAAAGTTGTAATCTTCCGTACCGATGATGGAGGAGCTGAATATTTCTTTCTCTCTACTGTGAACAATCCAGGTTCTGGAGGGTGGAGTTATACCGATAACACTCCAGACTCTGGTCTAAATGACCTGGATATCGCACCCGTAGATTTTGCCAATAATCCTCCTCCAACTGGATTATCTCTGTTGACCTGGTACGCAGGTCGTTTATGGGGAGCTTCAGGCAACACGCTCTACTTTAGCGGTGGTCCAGATACCATCAATGGCGTTGGTGAGGAATCATGGCCACCTGCCAATAACTTTCCTGTCCCAGGAAGTATAACTGCTCTGGCACCGACTTCTAATGGATTAGTGGTTTGGACCAAAGACGATGCTTATGTGGTGACTGGCAATAGTTCATCCACATTCACAGCACCCATGCTTTGGCAGCTCAACTGGGGAGTTCAAAACCAGAACTGTGTTTCTCAAGATGGAGACAATATATTTATCATCACGAGCAGAGGACAGATATTCAACTTCTCTGCTAATGGACTGAATGAAATTGGTGCCCTCAATGAATATCAGTTGGCAGCATTCAATCCTGCTAATTCTTACATCGTTGTTCATCGCAGTGGTCCAGATGAGGGAGTGTTCGTATGCGATGGCTCCGCCAATATCTATCGTTATAGTCAGGTAGCCAATGCTTGGGACACAGTGATAATACCAGCAGGAGGTTGCAAAGCTATAGCTTCTATCGAGGTAAGTCCAGCCAATTGGAAGTTGATGATGGGTCGTGCTTCTACTAATAGTTATCTACTGGCTCGTGACTTAAACACATTCACCGATGACGAAGTGACTTATCCAGCTTGGGTAACGGTCGGCTCGATAACTGTAGCTCCTCCACGCAAAGTAGCTAATCTAGATGCAGTATTAACTCAATTCATGCCAGTTGGTACTTATCCAACTGTCAGTGTATTGCTCAATGAAGTAGCTGACTTGGGTATATTCCCAGCTACATTTGTGGCACTACCTCATCCAGTACCAGACCCGCCACAGCTACCACCTACTCAAACTATCTGGACAAGGAGACACGATTTCAAGGCGGCTCAGAATCCATTGTCTGGTCATGTCTCACATTTGCAAGTCAAGATACAGTTCAAATCCGAAGCACAGCAGAACGAAATATTAGGAATAGGTTTATCGTAATGTCTAATGTTACCACTGACGATTTACAGCGATTGGCAATCACACCTCGTGGACCTAACGAGGCACCACTCTCATTTCGTCCAGTTAGACCATTGCAGCCATTCCCTCCCGTTCATGTATCTTCACCAATCACAGCGAAGCCAGTAATAACACCAACGCTTAAAGGTAATCCCAGTGGCAAAGGAGGAGTGCCATTCGCACTGCTCACTATCAATGTTGTACAGTCTCCGGTCAAACAACAGAGCTACACCAATTCAGAGGTCAGTGTCTCTTATCAACGAGTGCAGCCTGACCCTAACTTCGACCACGTCAATATCTGGTTCGTTGGATATCACGGCAATACCAAGCCTCAGTTGATGACTACTGGAACGATATCACCGATATCGTTCCTATGTGACACTACTGGTGAAACAGTTACAGTGTACGCTCAGCCGTGTTCTGCATTGGGATTGGAAGCTCCACTTAGCTTTGCTAAGACTGGTACTGTCACTCTCAATGGAGTTATCGGTAGTCCTCCAGAACCAACAATAACCGAATATCTGGTAGCTACTCCCTCAGGATATGAGTTCAGTTTCTCTCAGTTGATTCTAGCTCCGGGAGATGAGGACGTAATCAGTTCTTACAAGGTCTATCGCAACACTGGCTTTACTACCAGTGGTGCCACGGTTATTCGGACATTCGTTCACGAACCAACCAATGGCGGTGCGACTATCGTAGTACAAGACGCCAAAGGTGACGGTGTCACTTATTACTACTGGGTATCCGCAGTCAACACGAAAGGACTAGAGTCTGCTCTAGAGCCAGCCGAAATAGGAGCCATCGTACCTAGCCCTCCACCAATCGGTCAAGGAGCGATGGTCGTTAGTCAAACGATAGAAGTAGGAAATGCTGTTACCAACGGCTCACCTCTGACCAGCTATATACAAGGCAATACAGTAAACACCCAAGGAACAATCGAGTTTGACATTCTAGCTATACCAGTAGGAATCATTGATGTCCTAATGTACGCCAGCACTACCAGCGGCTTGCCCAATGGATACGTATTTCGCTTTGATGCAAGGTCTGGATTCGCCCCTGGCCAAATTTTGAGGTTAGATAGTGGGATTTATACAACCATTGGAACTTTGACTGGCTTTGTAAGTGGCACTACTTTAAGTGGCTGGCACCACATTGGTTGCCGTATTAGCGGTCATCAATATGACATTTTTGTGGATGGAACTTGGATGTATACAGCCACGGATGCTACCTATACCCCAACTGGAGCGACCTACTTTGGCTGTCAACTTTTGACTGGCTTAAAGCTGGCCCCTTCGGCCTTAGTCCAAAAGACAATGGATGACTTCGTTGATGGTCAAGATTATGCCAGAGTCTGTGCAGGTCATCAATTTGCCGTTGGTGCTGGCAATATGGGGAAGGTCGCTGCAGCCGCTACGCTTGACACTTCCATCGACTACACCTCAGCTTCTTATGGATTCGGCAATCCCGCACCCGCTGGAGTTGCCCTTACTAACTTTTACGCTCGCTGGGTTGGTTATTTAGTTCCCAGCATTACTGGTACTTACACCATAGGGGTAAACTCCGATGATGGAGCCAACCTATATGTGGATGGCGTGCCTATCGTTGTAAATCTGACAGGCAATCAGGCTGCTTTTACTAGCCTCAATTACACTCAATCAAAGACTATTCATCTAGCTGCTGGAGTGTATCATCCAATCATTGTTGAGTGGCAGAATAACACAGGGCCATACTGTCTACAACTTCTTTGGACACCACCAAATTTAAGTACCCAACTCATTGGAACTGCCAATCTTAGTATCTCAAGTACTTCTATAACAGGTGCTCTCGCAAGCGATTGGTGGAACGGTACGCCTAATCTCTGGTATCCAACAGGTGGTCACTATATTGATTTCGCAGACGTACATGTAAACAAGATTCTAGATAATGTTAACGATGGCACCTATTACATAAAGGGTGCTGCCATGGTAGTTGGCGAAGGAATGGTCCAAAACGGCAACTTCGCTTTAGGTAATCTTACAGGCTGGCAATTAGGCGGTGGTGGATTTAACCCGAACATTATTACATATATAGAAAACAGTAATCCTCCGTATTCTGGAGCAGGAAATTATGTCCATATCGCTTCTGGAGTGCTATGGGGAGGCATATCTTCAACTCATAAGTCTGCTTGTGTACCAGGAGAAGCTTATAAGGTAGCTGGGTGGGCTTACGCTGGGACCGTCAGCAACGGTGCAGGTATCGTTGCAAACTTCTGGAACTCCGCTGGGGCAGCAATAGGAAACGTATCAGCACTCACGACAGGAACGGGTTCATGGCAATATCTTACTGGCGTAGCTACAGCTCCAGCAGGAACTGCCTACATGACTTTTGGTGTAGGGAACAATGATTCCTCATATTCCGATGCCTACTTTACGGGAGTTAATTGTTGGAAAATACGCTCGCTTGATGACGAAGTTAAAGATGGTTCTACTTACATTCGTCCAGGTTGGGTGAATGGCAATCATCTTTTGGGTAGTAGAGGAACATCACCATTGTGTGCCTCGTGGTCAACCACAGCCACTGGCAACATTCTAACTCAATCAGGTACTTCTTCTACTATCAATGTAGCAGCATTTGTTATTCAATACGGATTCGGTCAAGTTTCATATAGCAGTGGTACTTGTACAGCACCGACTAACACCTCTACAGGGGTAGTGTATTTCACTGACCCAACCTATTCAGGTGGAGCGATGGTGTTCCACTTCACAACTGCAGCTTACAACGCAAATGCCAATGATGCTGATATTCCATTGGGAGTAATTACGCTTTCATCCGGCGGCGGCGGCGGTGGCGGCGGTGGTGGTGGGGGTATCGGATGCTTTAGCCCTACTACTAAAGTAGTAACACCTAATGGGAACGTTCCATTCAAAGACCTTCGCATAGGAGACAAGGTACTAACTGCTAAAGGCACTTGGCGTGAGATATTCGGTATCCAGTCTAGAGATTTTACTGGTCCAATGCTCGATATGGGAGACTCTGAAGCAGTAACTCTTGGACATGGCATTTTGCATCAAGGCATGTGGATAGATGCGATTCATCTTAATACGTTTCCAGAGATACCTTACTCAGGAAAGGTAATGAACCTACTCATTAAGATATCTGGCGACGATGATGGACTTTCTTCACAGACAGAACATAGCTACACATTGTCAAACGGACTGATAGCTCACAATTATTATGGTACTTAAAGGACATTAGTAGATGGAACATAAACTAAAGGCAATTGAACATAGAGAACTGAATGATGACCAGGTAAGTGTACTTTACCGCTGTTGCGATGACCCGACTACAGATTCGTGGTGCACTGTTCACTTGTCCTTGTCTGCAACTGAGATAGAAGCAGTATTTGAACACCACAAAGGAAAGATAGCATTACAACACGAGAATAAGCTCCGGTTCCGTGCTGGTAGTCATCCTGTGAATCAACACACAGGAGACAGCACACTCATACTATAAAGATAATAGGACCTCATGAAACGAATAACCGCAGAAGCAATGCCATTGTATGCAGTTCCCCTCGATAAAGCCAAAGAGTTTATCAAGTGGGTATGGAATGGAAGAGAGAAAAATGGATTTGACATGAAGGTCATGTCATACCCTCGTACCATCATGTGCTCAGCCAAAGACGATACTGGAGCACTGATGTACATCCCTCTTCAGCCAGTATTGATGTACGAATCTATAGCTTCCAAGCCTGAGATTACTGAGCGTCAAACAGCTCTATCTCTATGGCGTATTGGTGAGCTGATGGAACAAGTAATGCATGACACTGGTCATTGTGAAGCCTACTTTCTAGTTAAAGATGGTGACGTGGCTGATATCTGTGCTGCCCATGGGTGGGAAGAGATAGACCCTAAGAAATATCGGATGTTGAGACGAAAGATTGAACCGCCTGTGTATCCGACTGTTGTAGAGGACGACACAACCAATGATAACTAATTCAACATATTACATCAGCGAGCTAAGGTTCTGGCTAATCGAGGGCGAGTATATCCCTTATGCCATGACTAAAGTTCCCTATTCTGGCGTTTGGGCTTTATGCAAAGGTGACAAAGTTGCTCAGCAACAAGAGCAAGCAACAGCCACGTTTGACCAACAATTAATGTCAATGATGCAGGCTCAGTATGCTACCCAACAATCACAGTTGAAGTATCTCCAGAGTAAGATGCAGCCGATGATTGACAACCCTACTGGGTACACGAAATCACAGCTTACCTCAATGCGTACTGGTGCTACTGATACCAATGCCCAGCAGTTCAAGAATGCTGAAGCTGTACTTAATAACCAAGTATCTCAGCAAAGTGGTGGGTCTAAGTTAGCCAGTGTTGCAGGCACAATGACCCAGGCTAAGGCTGGTCTGGATGTAGCTGAGGCTGAGACTCAAGCTGGCTCACAAGAACAAATTACTCAAGCCAACGCTAATCTTGAACAACAGAATTACTGGAATGCAATTAATGCCCTTAATGGAGTAGCTGCACAAGAGAATCCTCTTGGTTATGCAGGAGCCGCCAATCAAGGCGGCGATGTGGTCGCTAACCTTAGCCAAGCTGTTACTGCTTTTAATCAGAGTCAACTACTTGGAGCTCTTGGTGGTGTGGTTGGAGGTATTGGTGCTGGAGTGTCTGGTGGCTTTGCAAAGGGAGGAGCATTCGCTGGTTGCTTCGTGGCAGCATCATTCTGGGGATGGAACGATATCCGTACTTGGATGGTTCGCCTATGGATGCAGACCCAAGCTCCGACCTGGTTCAAGAACTTCTATCTCAAACACGGAGAGGCTATTTCTCAAACACCTATGCGTTGGATGTACCGTCCAGTCTTTGAGGGCGTATTAAGGATGGCAAACTAATGACTGAATCAAACGACAACTCGGTATTGACTGGAGCTCCAGAGACGGTAGATGTCGCATCTGCTGCTCCTGCTAATATCCCTGCCATCAGCTCGTCTCCGACTGCTGACTCCATACCCGCTGTTGCTCCAGCTCCTCAGGTAACAGCAACTCCCGATGCATCAAATCTTCCTCCTAACAGTGCCACTCCTACAAATGTAGCTCCACCTCCAGTCACAGGATTGGAAGCAACTGCTCCTCCTAAGGCCGCTGGTGTTCAATCTGTCTGGAAGAACATTGCTATGGGAGCTATCTACGGATTGGCTGGAGCCGCTGGACAGAAGCATTTCGGTGGTGGATTAGGTGCTGGAGCTGCTGGTGTAATCGCTGGCAAGCAACAGGAAGTTGAGAATGCACAACGTGCTCAGCAACTTCAATTTGAGAGTGTTAAAGCAGCCGACTCTCACATCATTGCATTAGACGAGCATCGTCGTGCTGATGAACTCAGCGCCAATAACAAGATTGAATATAAGCAGAAGTCCGCTGAATACCAGAACTTCCTGCAAGATAACTTCGGCATTGAGCCAGATTTAAGCTTCGCTGATAACAGCACTGAAGCTCACGCTGGAATGCAAACTCTTGCCCAGCAGAATGGTGGACTAATACCACCAGTGGTAGCTATACATCAACCAGAAGACCATGGAGCTCATGGGCAGGTATCAGTCTATTCTCCGTCCGCGCAACAGTTGAAGCAGAATGCCAATGGCTACAGAGACATTATCAATACCAGTCGTAGAGTTCAGGGAATGCCTGATATAGACAACACTTCATTTAACTTGCTAGGACTTAAAGGACAGCGTGATGCAGCTCAAACTGCACTGGCTGCCCTAAAGCCGACTCCTGCTTACAATCTAGACAAGAACAGTCCTGCTTATCTACCAGTTGTTCTGGCTCAGAGGCAGCAACAGTTAGACCAGTATTCTAAGCACAAGGATGAGAACGGTGCTCCAGATGCAGACCCTGCAGTGGAGAAGCAGCTACAGAACGGTGTTGATTACTTACAGAATGCTTGGGATAGTAGCAACAAGATGGAAGCTGACCAGACATTGAAGTTAGCTCCAGCTCAAGCTGAAGCAGCTAGACAGAAAGCAGTTGCTGAACAGGGTACTCCTCAAGGTAAAGCAACATTAGCTAAGACTCAGCAAGAAACTGAGAGCTCTAGATTGGCTGCTGAGAAGACTCGTCTAGAACTTGGCGCCCTAAGGACTGGTAACAGCAATCTCGTAGGACAAGATTATCTAAATACTCTTCCTGCAGCTCGTCAATCTCAAGTAAGAGCCATTGGTGAAGGACGAGTAGCTACTAACTCTCGTACATTTAGCACGGCTCAAGGTCAGGCATTATTGGCAGATGTTGCTCAATCCTATCCTGGTGATGCTACCCATGCTGGATTCGACCAAACAAGAGCTGAGTCTTACGCAGCTATGCGTAAGGACTTCACTTCTGGTCCAACATCCAAAGGTATCAATGCATTGAATACTGTAGCTGAACACTTACACAGAATGTATGACAACGCAGGTATATGGTCACAGGTTCCTGGATTGAAGACCCTAAGTGCCTTAACAGGTGGAGAAGCTGCTCGTCTTAACTCTGACAAGCAAGCTGTAGCTATGGAACTTGATAAAGCGTGGAAGGGTGGAAGTGGGGTCCTAACAGAGGGTGAAGCAAAGGAATGGGAAACCAAGCTTGATTCATGGTCTCCACCAGAATTGAGAGCTAACCTCAAAGAAATTGGAGAACTATTGAAAGGCAAGCTTGGAGCTACCCAGAATCAGTGGGAGAACGGTATGCCCCCTGGAGTGGTCGCACCTGTAACAATAATGAGCCCAGCTTCGCAAACGTCTCTTGACCACATCGCTGGCAAAGACAACACCGTACCAGTTGGAGGCAGACCCATCATGAAGAGTGGTCAGACTACTGGATATGTTCTTAACGGGAAGAGAGTCAACTTTTAATGACTGACATTTTACATCCTGGTGAAACACTAGGTCCAGTAGTAACGACTGCTCCTTCTGCAGCTTCAACAACTCCAGACCCAGATGCCTCTCTGCTTGAACCAGGGGAGACTCTCGGTTCAACAGTACCAACCCCTCCTCCTAGTTTCGGTAGCAGAGTATTTGAGACTGGTCCTTTGGGACCTCCTGCAGCATTGGCAAGTTCTATCTATAGTGACAGAACTAGCAAGTTACATGATGCCATGGAAGCATTGGTTAATGGAGATGCTGCTGGTGCTCTCAAGAAGGCTGTTGAGATGATACCTTTTGCCGACCCAGGCAGTCCTGAAATGAGAATGATTAAAGGTATCGCTACCCAATCCATCAATGAGATTGGAAAGGGCAACAAAGCTGCTAAGGCAGGTGATACAGCAGGAATGATAGCTCACGATGTATCAGCTATTGTCCCTCCATTAGCTCCAGCTATTCAAGCTGGCGGTGAAGATATCAAGAATAAGAACTTTGGTGCATTGGCTGGTGATGTTGTCGGAGGAGTGACACAAGGCTTAGCCGTAGCATCTGGTGCATTCCCTGAAGAGACTTCTGGAATCGTTAAAGACGCAGCTTCTACCGTTGCTAATGCTGTCGGTAAAGGTGCTGCTAAGACAGCCGCTGCTGGAGCTGGAGCTTTAGCCGACACAGCCGCTGCTGGCGTTAAATATGTTGCTGCTCCCATCGTTAAAGGAGTTGTATCAGGAGCTGCAGACTTCGTTAAGGATAATCTTGCAGACATTGCCAGCAAAGCTCCAGATGCTGCTGATATGTCTGACCTTGCTGCTAAGACTACAGATTATCTTAGCCAGAAAGCAACGGACTTGGGATTGCCTGTAGATGACATTCAGCAAAGAGTTCAGAGTGCTGTTGATAAGGTCCAGGATGAATACACATATTGGTTTAATCATCCACAATCTGTGAGTGGTGGCTCATTCGATGCTGCCACATCATTAGCTAAGAACCTGCAAGACCAGTTTGCTGGACCGCCAAAGTTCGCTTCTAGACTTGCTGAACTAGCTTATACAGAACCACCCGCTGCTGAAGTGCAGGCAGCTCTTACCAGAGGTTCTACCACTGGTGGGTTAGCTGAAGCTGGTGAAAAGATGGCTCGTCGCTTACCTGGTGCAGGACCTGAGTTTGAGGACCCCAATGCTCAGCTTCGTCAAGCTCTGCAGTCTTCATTCAAGAATGGAGCTTACTATGCTGACTATGGAAGCAGACTAACAGAAATATTAGGTAAGTATGCCGATAAGCCTGGACTTCCTGGAGCTGCAGAATTAGAAGACATGATTGGTGAACTGAATGAAGGATTGGCAGACAACAATAAGCTAGCTAGTCCCCATCGCTTCCAGAATTATGATGCTGGAAAACCTACTACCAACGATACTGCAACAGCTACTTTATGGCGTGACGCTCTACAAGAAGCTCATGACAAACTGGCTGGCACAAGCAAGTTCGGTGGACCTCTTTCTCTAGCAAGTTCTACAGGACTTGGTGGAGTTCTAGGTCTAGCTGCTGGTCACCCAATCCTAGGATTGATTGGTGGCGTAGCTTTGGACCAGGGACTCAAGGCTTTGGTAAGGAAAGGTTTCATAGACCCAACATTACCTGGAGATAGCTTATGGATGAACGCCATAAGGTCAGTGCCAGTTAATCAGGGCTCCGAAGTATTAAAGAAGTATGGCAAGCAGTCAGGGACACCATTGGAGAACTCTCCAGCGTTCCAAGACTACACTCCCGCTCAGAAGGCTCAAGCTATTGCTGCGGACAAATCCCTTAGACAGAAGTTCGAGGAGTTCAAAGCTAACTTCAAGGGACATCAAGGACAATAAATGGCAACAGGTGCAATTTTAGCTGGTAATATCCAGAACCTTATAGGGACCGCTGATGCGGCTACTATCAACATTACCCTAGTCAACTATGGTAGTGTCGCACCTTATACTGCCGATGGTCTGCTCGCCAACATTGTACAGACGATTACTGCAGACGTTACTGGCGTTTATTCACAGGCAATATATGCGACTGAACAAATAGTACCTGCTGGTACTTACTACACTTTCGAGATATTGGATGCCAATGGAGATTTCATCCAGTGCTTTGGAGCTACAATTCCAACTGGTACGAGTGCCCTTGAGGAGTTGCTCCAGATTAATGCCACCAATTCACCATATTACAATCCTCTTGTAGGTCCAACAGGACCTGCTGGACCTGCTGGAGGACCAACTGGACCAACCGGATACACTGGTGCTGGAGTTGCTGGCTCTGCAGGTGCAACTGGACCAACAGGTTATACAGGACCTGCAGGTAGTGCTGGGTCATCTGGCTCCATAGGAGCCACTGGGTACACAGGTTACACTGGTCCTGCAGGTAGCAATGGAACTATCGGAGCGACTGGCTACACTGGATATACAGGCTATACAGGTAGAACCGGACCCACAGGTTATACGGGGTACACGGGACCAGGCAATTTCACAGGGTATACGGGACCTCAAGGACCTACAGGACCTACGGGATATACTGGTGCGGGTAATTTTACTGGCTACACCGGATATACTGGTGCGGGCTCAACAGGATACACAGGGTACACAGGTCCTGGCAACTTCACAGGATACACTGGTCCCGTTGGAGCAACAGGATATACAGGTTACACAGGAACTCAAGGAACTGCTGGAGCAGCGGGAGCTACAGGTCCTACAGGATACACTGGTCCTGGTAATTTTACGGGATACACAGGTTATACGGGTTCAATTGGACCGACTGGACCGACTGGATACACTGGCCCCATAGGAACTACGGGATATACGGGATACAGTGGGTTTACTGGTTATACTGGTCCAGGCAATTTTACCGGATACACCGGATACACTGGCACTACAGGTTACACTGGTCCTACTGGCTACACAGGTTACACCGGACCAATAGGTTCAACAGGATATACAGGATATACGGGTCCTGGCAACTTTACTGGGTATACAGGTTATACGGGATATACAGGTGCTGGTTACTTGGCTACTTCTGCGAGTACACTAACTCCCTCCCTTGCACCGAAGTCTTTTACTACCCAAGCTGGATTAGCTTACTTAGCTGGAGATAGAGTCAGAGCTACTAGTAGAGGCACTCCTACTGAATATATGGAAGGAGTGGCCAGTTCATACTCCTCAACTACCCTCGTTGTCACTATAGATGTCTTCAATGGAGGAAGCTCACTATCAGACTGGAATTTGGGTCTGGCTGGCAATCCAGGAGTAACTGGGTATACAGGCTATACAGGTTTTACTGGTTCTACTGGACCGACGGGCTACACTGGACCTGGCAACTTCACTGGATATACAGGTTACACTGGATATACCGGACCAATTGGTAGCACTGGTCCAACGGGATATACCGGATATACAGGACCCGGAAACTTCACAGGTTATACTGGATATACAGGAACTACTGGTCCAACTGGATTTACTGGCTATACAGGTCCAGGTAACTTTACAGGGTACACTGGCTACACCGGATATACTGGACCAACTGGCTATACAGGACCTGTCGCACCAGCGAATTATTCTCAATCATTCACTAACCAAACTACTGTTTCAGTCGCTAGTCTTTCTCATAAGTTTAATACTAGTGCGCTGATTGTAACCTGCTACGACACGGCTAGTCCTGCAAATCAGATTCAACCAGCAACTGTTACGATAGACGGCTCTAGCTTCGCTGTTGTTGTAACGTTCTTCTCGTCCCAATCTGGTTATATCGTTATCAACGGTGCAGGCTCAGCAGGTGCTACAGGCTACACAGGATACACGGGACCTGGAGTGGGGGCCACAGGACCAACTGGATATACAGGACCTGGTAACTTCACTGGGTACACAGGATACACAGGACCAATAGGTCCTACGGGTCCTACAGGACCAACTGGCTATACAGGGTATACGGGATACTCAGGCTTCACTGGTTACACCGGACCTAATGACGGAGTAACTCAAGTCAACAGCAAAACAATGCAGTTGGCGGGTAGCTGGGGTATCGCTTGGGCACAATATAGCTTCGCTCTTGATGGTGGAGTTGTTAGCACTATCACACCACCATCTGCTAGAAATACAACAATACCAGCCAATGCAATTCTCACAGCGGGTATGGTTAATGTCACAACTGCTGTCACCTCCAGTGGAACCACAGGCGTATCCATTGGTGTAGCAGGTACTGGCGGTGGAGTGGCAACATTACTTGCCTCGACAGTCAAGGGCTCATTAACCTTGGATGCCTTATTGCCTACCGTTACTTCATTCACTGCTGGAAAGAAATTGACAGGTGCGGGTGGCATTACCTTTACGATTATTACTAATGCTCTTACCGCTGGAGTGATAGAAGTGTGGGTTGAGTATTATCTATCCGCTGCCGCGTAACATTCAAGGTTTGATGGCTAATATGATTAATTCACACACTCCTACGGTGTTCTCTTCGCAGCTAGAACAGGACTGTCTTACCCCCACTAGTTGGGCAAAGATGGATATTAAGTCTATTACTGCGGAGAACTTCGAGGAAATAGTAAAGAGCTATTCTCTGCTGGTATATAAGTGGCTGAGTCAACGAGGCATCCATCCTAAGTATCGCAGAACAATGTGCTTGAGGTTTTGGCAGCTTGCATGGAAACGACATGCTAACTTCGATGGTAATAAAAGCAATATAGCCACTTGGTTGGAGTCTTCAATATTCTTGAGCTCCCTCCGTAACAATGGTAGGTCTCACAAGAGAGAATGTGCACTGACGGACCCGTTACTGAGGGAAGCCGATACAGATGCATCGTACTCTCTTGAAATCTGGGAAGATATTTGCGATAGAGGTCTACAGAGCTTACCTGATATACAACAACCTCCATCGGCTCACGATGAGCTTTATCTTAATGAAGTGTTATCGGAGGTGAGAGTTGGTGACCGTCTTCTCATTGAAGACCTTCTAGGTGGAATGTCAGAGACAGAACTTGCTAATAAGTTGGGGGTGAGTAGATGGACAGTTCACCAAAAGATAGCAGCTCTTAGAGAGCGATATCAACAGAGACGCAAGGGTAAGAAATACAACGACCACACTACTCTCTATTGGAAGACTTACTTCAGCACATCCATTCAGAACGGTCTTCCTGTTCCCGCCCATCTTAGATACCAATATTGCGTATAGATAGGCAGAATGAGGAAGAGTTATAAACATAAGATACTACTTACCGATGTAGCGTTGAAACGATTTGCTCTGAAGGTTCAAGTACTAACATATTACGGTAAGCAAGGGCACCTGCAGTGTTGCTGGTCAGGATGCAAGGTTATGGACCCAGACTGTTTATCATTGGACCACATCTTAGATAACGGCACAGCGAATAAGTTACCAGGAGGACGTAGAAGGGGTGGGGACGGCTTATACCGACACGTTATATCTAAGAAGTTCCCACCAGGTTTACAGACTCTTTGCTTGAACCACCAATGCAAGAAAGAACTGCTCAGACGGCGATTATTAGTAGGTACGAAGACTAAGTCGAGTATTAGCACAAAAGGCAAATAAAATGGGTACTTATACACCACGATTACAATTATACAAACCATCTGCTGGTGAATATGGTTGGCAAGACCTAGTTAACCACAATTGGGATGTCCTCGACACCTCTAGCACTGGAGGTGGCAGTGGTGGCTCGGGTTCCACAGGACCAACTGGATACACAGGTTACACAGGTCCGATGGGATTTACCGGATATACGGGTTACACAGGCTACACAGGTCCAGGTAATTTCACTGGGTACACTGGATATACTGGCCCGACAGGATTCACTGGCGACACAGGTTACACGGGACCAGGTAACTTCACAGGTTATACAGGCTACACTGGATTCACTGGACCAGGAAATTTCACTGGTTACACCGGACCCACAGGATACACCGGACCTACTGGTTTCACTGGGTACACAGGCTACACTGGTCCTGGTAGCTTTACTGGTTACACAGGGTATACAGGACCAGGCAACTTTACAGGATACACAGGTTATACCGGACCCACAGGTCCGTCTGGTTACACTGGATACACGGGTCCAGGTAACTTCACAGGATATACCGGACCTACTGGATTTACGGGTCCTGCTGGTACTGCCTCTGCCACTGGAGCTACTGGTTATACAGGCTACACAGGATACACAGGTCTGGGAGCCACAGGATATACAGGACCAGGAAACTTCACTGGATATACGGGATACACAGGATACACGGGTGGTCTTGGAACCACAGGAGCTACTGGCTTCACAGGACCTGGTAACTTTACTGGGTACACTGGACCCACTGGATTCACTGGGTACACTGGAGCTCAAGGAGCGACAGGAGCAACTGGACCCACTGGACCAGGGAACTTCACTGGATACACAGGCTTCACTGGATACTCAGGATTTCAAGGAACCACTGGTCCAACTGGATTCACCGGATATACAGGCTCCAGTGCTGCTGGATTCAACTTCCTGGATAATGGAACTCCTACAGGAGCTGTCAACGGAGTCAATGCTGTATTCACTTTGTCCTATGCACCTAATCCTGCTGCTAGCTTGATGCTGTTCGTGAATGGGGTATTACAAGACCCCAATGGAAACGATTACACTCTTTCCTCTACGACCGTAACATTTACTGCAGGGTCTATCCCTCAATCTGGAGCTAATCTCCAGACGTATTTCAGACACTAAGAATCCCACCTGAAGCCTCAAGAAGGCTCTTTGAAAGATGAGAGCCTAATGAAACTACTACTAACAATCTTATTGCTGTCAACAATGATGTTCGCTCAGAACGTCATTGACATACCTCAGGGAGGTACAGGAGCTAGGACTGCTCCCTCAGCTCTGGCTAACTTGAATGCAGCTTCGCAATGGCTAACTGGCACTGATTGCAGTGAGTCTGCTGGTGCCGATGCAGGGGCTCAAATCAATGCCTGTATTACGTCTAGTGGTGCTGATGGTATCTATAATGCTGGTGGTATCACTGGTGCTCAAGCCATTAATGGTACTTCTCCAATTCCTACAGGGACCCCTACAGGTGAATGGTTAGCTGGTGACACTACATACTGGCTGACTAGTTCGGCTTCTAGTATTGTGATACCCACCAGATTTCATGTAAAGGGTATAGGCACGACGATTCAAGCTGGAAATTATAATACCATCTTCCGTGCTTGTAATGGCGAGACTACTGGAACACCATGTGCAGGCGGTAGCTTTCCTTCAAACACACCAATCTTCTGTTTCGGTAATAGTGGCGCATGTAATCTGCCAACTTCTCAGCAGCAATACGATTCCTACATAATGGGTGTAACCATAGATTGTAATGGAGTATCTGGATGTATTGGAGTACAAAATAAGACTGCTCAAGAAAAGTCAGGAGTGTTTGATTCTGACATTGTAAATTGGGGTAACGGAGGTATTGGTCTAGATATTGAAGATGGCTCACCTAGTTCACCAAGTCATTCTATGTACGCCCGATTGGTAGTTGGGAACGATAAGCAGTTCAATTGCACTCTTAATGCAGTAGGGGTAAAGATAGACGATAACTTGATGTTCGGACTGCCGTGGTCTTTAGACAAGATTACTGTACATAACCCAGGATGTTGCTATAACAGCCATTGCACTGGCAACGTCATGCCAACGGATAACATTAGAATCAGTGGTCTGGGTCCGATGGCAATTCGTGATTACCATGGAGAAATTGCCAATGATGGTATCCATGTAGGAGCCGACGCTACAACTTCAGGCATTACTCTCGACAGCATCAGCGGCTTATCAAACGCCCAGATATACATTGATAACGCATTTACAACAGAGAACATAATCATCCACGATGTTAGAGGATGCTGTCAGTTAATCAATGACCAGGTCAACGGTAACACAATCGGTCAGTCATCAGAAAATGGTGGACTAACAAATGGAGGAGGTGTCGCTCTCTATGCTATGGGTCCAACAGGAAGTGGTACAGGAAGCGGTACAAAGGTTATCACTACGGCTGTGAGTGTTGTTCAATCTCGCACAGCCTCATTTACCGATATCGCACCTGCAGTTAGTGACAGCGGATTAATTCTAGTAATCAATCCTGCAACTCCTATTCATCTTCTTCGTGCTTACTGTGCTGTTCAAGGTACGACCAACGTAGTTATTAACCTTGACAAACGAACAGAGGCAGCCATCGCTACTGACACAGGTAATCATCTTCTTGCAAGTAACCTGACTGCTGTAGCAGGAGGGGCACATACATTTGCTTTTGCTAACGGCGCTAGTCAATGTGGAGCTACAACTAGCTGTGCCATCGCCGCACATAGTCCCGTTGTAGCTACAATCAGTTCAATCTCAGGAGCACCGACAGATTTGCAATGCTCGGTGGATTACACAATAGACTAATATGACATTCTATAGAATACTACTACTTGTGCTACTGTTGGCTATGCCAGCAGTCGCACAATTTCAGATACAAGACATTCAGACCCTTCATTTATCTGGTGGAGGAGGGGTTGGCCACGAGAACTGTACTTCAAGTCCAAACAGTGTTAGTGCTCCAGGATGGGAATGGCAATGGAACTCTAATCCTCTGTGCCTGTGGATTGACAGCGGCTTAGTAACTAGTCCGTCTCTCGATAATCAGGCGTTGAAGTTTGAATGGTGTTGGGGGACATCCTGTGCTGGAAATACAACTGGCTATGGTGGAGCTCTCTTTCATTCCAGTCTAAATACTGTGTCCGATACAACAGACACGGAGTTCACTTGGGGAGGTTGGTTCTATTATACCGATGCCAGTACTATAGACAATATAGAACTCGACATGAACCAGGTCGTATCTGACCCTGGTCAGGTAAACAATACGGCTACGGTTATCTACGCTGCACAATGCGACCTAACCACGACTCCTTCTCATTGGGAATTTGTGAATGGCTGGCTAATTACTTCGAATATCCTTTGCCCACGGTCGCAATGGACAAACAATACCTGGCATCACATCGTCATTCACGCAAGTAGAACTGCTACTTGCACTCATTTAAGTTGCACTCTGACTTACTATTCTGTCAGCTTCGATGGCAACACGCAGAACTGTTCTGGGACCTGTACCAGTGCTAGCAATAAAGGCGCATACGCATTGGGCTGGGGAACACTAGGAGAACTGGTAGAGAATGTGCAATTCGGTGTGACCAACTCTGCCAACGGGTCCAATATAGCCTATGCTGACCTGATGACGACTCACGCTGGAGCTCCGACAATTGTAGCTATGCCAACGTTCACTCCAGCAGGTGGTAGCTATGGCAGCACCCAATCAGTCACAATTTCTACCGTGACAGGTGGTTCACCAGCAATCTGCTACACCACTGATAGCTCAACACCGACAGCCAATGGTGGAGGAGGTTGCACTCACGGTAGCATCTATTCAACTCCAGTTCTTGTATCTAGCAGCGAGACACTGAAAGCTGTCAGCAGTGAAGATGGAATAGATTTTGATTCTGTTGTTGGTTCGGCGGCTTACACGATTGGTGGTGGAACCCATCACAGGATTATCACCATGAATTAAGGCTAAGACTTCTTCTGCTTAGCCCATCTCGCCTTCGCTGCCTTGCTAATCTTCTCTCTAGCCTCAGCACTCATCGTTCTCTTAGCTTTCCCAGTTGTGCCTCTTTTGGTTGATACCCCTCCAACCTGTAAAGCCTTCAGGTGGGTATTGAGTTCCTGCAGTTCAGCAATAATAGTGTCTAGACTCATGGTAGGAGACTATACCATAAGACTTTCTGCTTGCCAATTTGAGTACTTGGTTCTATAATTCCTACTGCTTGGAATACTGCCTATCTTATTGATTCTCGGGGAGTGGCTCAGCCTGGTAGAGCACCTGGTTCGGGACCAGGGGGTCGGAGGTTCAAATCCTCTCTCCCCGACCAATTATTTCCAACTACTTACGGCAGCCACACGGACTCCGAAAACCGACCCAACTGGTTTTGCCCCGGGTGCTCTAGCCTCCAGAACCGCACAAATACTGCATTGGTTGGGTAGCAAACTGCGCAGGACCGTCTACAAAATCGACCACAACGCAGTGATGGAAAAACCAGATGCCCTCTCAATTGCAGCGATCGAACTACCAAAAATCGAACTAAAAAAAGAGGAGTACAGCGGTTCGACGACCGCAGGCTATCCTCATTCGCCGATCGCTTCTGCTTTGCCGACACGAAACTCCAAGGAGTGTACCTTCCCAGATGCCGTTTTTGGGCAGCTTCGGGGTGTGCGACGATCCAGGAGTTGTGGTAAACGACTAGCAATCGGCATACTAAATGCGGTCACCTCCGGGCGGACTGAGTTCCCAACGAGTGAGGAATGGGCTGCGGGAAACCCTGCTGGGCCCGGCACAGCTTTTATGAAACGCTAAGGTCACGTGCGAAGGAGATGAACAACCACTTGGGACAATAGCGGCTTCTTTTGTCTTCCGCTTGCACAATCTCATGAGTCGATACTAAGTGGGCGAGTGAACTTCGCCGCCGCCGGAAGTTGGGAACGCACTCACTTCCGTCGGGATCGTGAACTGAAACGTCGCGCCACGTCCCGTATTGGCGCACGCCCACAGGCGGCCACCATGAGATTCGATAATCCTCCGACTGATAGACAGTCCCATGCCGGTGCCCTGCGTTTTGGTGGTGAAGAATGCATCGAAGACCTGGTCTATTTTTTCCGCGGGAAGGCCGACGCCTAAATCGCTCACCGAGAGCATTATTTGACCATCGTCGCTCTTCCCCGACCTGACCGTTAGTTCACCGCTCGTATCTTTCATCGCCTCAATACCGTTCAGCATAAGGTTCATCAAGACCTGCTGCATCTGAACACGATCAGCAGCAATCGTCGGAAGGGATTCATCAAGATCCGCGCGCATTGAAATGGAGTGTCGATTCGCCGCATCGCGCAGAAGAGCGGTCATCTCTCGAATGAGTTCATTCAGGTTAACCATTTCCCGTTGTGGGATGCCACGCCTGTACAGCGAGCGATTTCGGTCGATGATGTCGGCGGCACGGCTCACGTCTTTGACAATTCTCGACAAAGCTTCCCGAGCCTCTCCAATGTCAGATGGCTCGCGCTGCAACCATCGCAGGCCGGTTTTGGCATTCGTCGCGGCTGCAGCGATCGGCTGCTTGATCTCGTGAGCCAGTGATGCTGCCAATTCTCCCATTACGCTCACGCGGTTCATGTAAGCGAGATCTGCCTCCAGTTGGTGCAGTTTTTTGAGTTGCTTCTCGGCGCTTTTGCGTTCTGTGATGTCCCGTGCATTGACAACTACTCCCGCCACTGCCGGTTCGTCGAGCAGGTTGTTGGCCAGCACCTCGATTACAGCCATGCTCCCGTCTGGACGTCGAAATCCAACCTCGATTGCGGGCCTCGACTCTGTATGCGTGCCACCCAAGGTATCCCGCATCTTGGAAATGTCCTCGCACGCGAGAAAATCGAACAAACACTTTCCCAAAAGCTCCTCTTGGTTTCGGCCCGCCACGCGCAGGCTCGATGGACTCACGTAACGGACTATTGCTTCGCTGTCCAAGATGAGTATCAGGTCGGACGAGTGCTCGATGAGAGCGCGGAACCGGGCTTCGTTGCTCTTCAATTCGTCGTATAGTTCACGAACCTGCCGCGCGGCATAGTTGAACGCCGTTCCCAGTCTGGCCAGTTCGTCTTCACCTTGGACTTCGATCTGGTGCTGAAAGTCACCACTCCCTAGAGCCTTTGCGCCCTTGTCCAGGGTTGCAAGCGGAACGGTGATACTGCGAGTTGCGTACCAGCCAAACGCGATGGCCATGAGTAAAGTGAAGGCCGCCGTCACCGAAAGCACCAACGCCAGTTGGTCGCGTGCCCGCTCAGTACTCGCCAGAGCCTGGGCACGTTCGTGTGTAACTTCCTGATCCACGTCGTGCACCAGTTGCGAAGTCAGCCCAACCAGAGTGCGCACCTGATTCGCCAAGCGTAGGCGCACACCCTGCCAGTCTCCGGCATTTGCGAGTTGTACCAAGGCATCCGCCTGTAGCGGCAGCGACCTACCAACCGCTTCGAGGGTGATGGCGACGTTCGAGTCCAGGTACGGAAACGACTTGAGAGTTTCCTCTGCGCGCCGGACGTCCTCCACAACGTGATCTCGTTGCGACGCCGCTTCCACCGCGAATCCTCGTTCGTCCTGCGCGTTGGCCAGCGTTACGAGTGCTTCGCGGAACTCCATCAGATCCACGTGCGCGCGCATCACTGCCAGCGATTTCTGGTCCACCTGATAAAACCGGCGAGCAGAGACTTCGATGTGTTTGAATTGCCACGCGGCGATAAAATCGACGGCACCCATGAGAACCACGATAATCAGGAAACAGGCAGTCAGCCGTGGCCCTATATTCAAGCGCCGAAAACGCGCCGGGGTGCCGGACGGATTTTCTGTGGCCGCGTTTTCCATTGTCACCTTTGCTCTCGCTCGAATCGCGTTATGGCGCTGAGCTCGACATGGCTGCCTGTGTAAAGCCATGGGGGCCTGCGGCAGCGCCCGCAAGTTTTCGTTTGGTAAGCCTGCTTGGCTCCGAACTTTGTGCCTCGAAACCGGTGATTCGAGCCAATTGCTCGCGCAGGTTGCCCGCTGCATCTGCTGCTGTCTTCTGCCGAGTCAGGACCGAATGAACCGCTTCAAAATAGGCGCGTGATACCTCGGGATACTTCTTTCCGGTTACTGCAGAAGGTCGTGCAGCAAAAGTTTCTTTATACACTTTCTGCACGGACTCGAGATAAGGGGTCGCAGCTCGTACGCCAGGATCTTGATACAAGTCAGGCATCGTGGGAACTCCTGAGTAGGTCCGCAGGCGCTTGAGTTCGGTATCGCGGCGGCACAAATAGCGGACAAGCTTTACCGCTGCTTCCACCTGCACGGAATACTTGGACACGGCATAGCCGTGCCCGCCGAATGTACTTACGCTTCCCCCCTTGCCTGCCGGCAACGGAGCGAAGTCATAGTTGTTCGCAGCGACGCCCGGTGTTTCGGAGGGGCCCAAATGGTAAGGGCCCGGCAAACCATTCCAACTGCGCATGAAAGCGGCGCCCCCCGCCTTCCAAATGTTCTTGGTGTCCCATTCACGGTAGGCGAGCACGCCCCGTGGCGATATAGAGCCGACCCAGCGCGCCGCCCTTTCCCAGGCACGGACCGTTTCCGGATTGTCCACTGTGATCCGGCCATGGTCGATGATTGCACCGCCGCCTTGCGACTCCTGCCATTCGAGCGCGTTGCACGTCAATACCTCGGCTGGCGCACCTTGCCAGATAAAACCCCAGAAGCTCTTGTGGCCTTTGGTCCGCTCCCCCTGCTGAATACGAGCCGCCATGATTTCCAGTTCGTCCCAGGTTCTCGGCGGACTCCGGAAGCCGTATCTACGCAGCAGATCGGTACGGTAATAAAGAAGACCGACCTCGACGTTATACGGAAGCGCGACCACCCTTCCATCTACCGTATTGTTCGCAACCAGATCAGGCGAATGGGCCGCGATCTCTTGGGCAGGTACATAGTCCTTCAGGTCGATCAGGTTATCCGCCAGAATCTTCGGCCAGATCACATCCACGGCATAAACATCCGGGATCTTGGCCCCGCTTCCAAGAAGACTCTCCCACATCGCCAATTGCTCCACGGGACCTTCGGGCGAGGGCAGAACTTTGACGTGAATCCCGGTCTCGTGGGTAAACTCGCTGATCTCCTGGTTGCGTGGGTCCTGATACTCCCTGTCTAACCAGTCCATGAGGGTAATGGTTGTTGGGGAAGCCGAAGGGGCGGAGTGTCGACAGCCTGAAGAGGCCAAAACCAGAGAAACGAGAAGAAGGACAGATTGCAAGAGGGGGAAACACCGGAAGCGCGACCGAACCCATCGGACTCCATTGGTATACATCTCGCCCCTTACTGCAGCCCCGCGGAAAATTAGCGAGATTCTAACACGCCTTTTACGCATTCATTCGTACGCAGTCCCGAAAAATTATGGCTTCGCGCAACGCGATCTCCACGTCACTCTCCCCCGTTCACGAAGGAACCCTCTAAGAGAACGGACAGGATCTTCTGGAAAGGTAGGGAAGGTAGAAGGTACCGTCACAGGGCGGCCAGTGTTACTTGTGTTAAGTTGCCGATTTTTAAATCGCTTACATCAAGCTCACGGTTAGAGAGGCGTTCTAACCAACTGAACTAAGTCCCTCTTGCTTTTCAAACGGCTAGGGCAAAACCCGCATGTTTACCGTCTATTCTTGCTGTCAACCGTTTCGCCTGTCAATCCGTTCTGCTTGAACCCCTGGCAGGGACTGCCATTCGAGGACTTACATTCACCCCAAAATGAGGTGATTCGGCCGGAATCTCTTACAGGAATGCTTCGACCATCTCGGTCCTGTTTTCCAATTGAATTTCAATTCATTCAGTTCGCGAAGGTCACAAAATATCCGGTCCTCGAGGCCTCATGTAGATCGACCGTCGGTCAAACCTATTTCCAGAGTGTCTCGATATGCGGAGATTTCGGCGACCGATGCGTGGGCATCGCCCATGCCGCTCCGTCCACGCACTACTGCGTCACAGTGAAGACGCCCGAACTGATAGCTGTGCCTCCTGGAGTGGTGATCGCTATTTTGCCAGTCTTCGCGCCGGAGGGCACATTGGCAGTCACTTCTGTGTCCGAGTTCACTACCACCGTTGTCGCCTTGACGCCGCCGAACGTCACCTTGCTGGTCTGCGTCAGGCTGACACCTGTGATCGTCACCGGCGTCCCTACCTTTCCGCTGGTGGGAGTGAAGGTCTTGATCGTCGGGGTCACGCGGAAGTTTATCTTGCTCTTCAGATTGCCACCGGGAATCGTGACCGTCACGATGCCTGTCTTCGCGCCGGCTGGGACCGTGGCGGTCAGGAAAGTATCCGACGAAATGTTGAACGTTGCCGAGGTTCCATTGAACGAGACCCCGCTGGCGCTATTAAATCCCTGACCAAGAATGCCAATCGACTTTCCGACCTTGCCGGAATTAGGCAGCAGCGCGGCGTACGGCGCCAGGCTAGCTTTGAGGCTGTAGAACGCTCCTGTATTGTGAGTGCCGCCGGTGTTGGTGTCTCCGTACAGAGTGCCGGTTGTGTGCTGGAGCAGGGTAACCATGGGGGAGTCGCCGTGGGTGCCATCGAAGCTGTAGCGCGTGGAAAATGTGCCAGCGGGCGTTATTCGAAAAATCGTGCCGTGGTTCGACATCCCACCAAGGTAGCCCACGCCGTAAAAATTGCCGTCCGTCGCCTGCACCAGGTTGCCGTAGGGAGTTCCTCCGTCCGAGGCTGGCGTGAACGAGTGCAGTACAGTCAGAGTGCCCGCCGGGGTTATCTTGAATACGTTCCCATATCCCACACTGCCGCCGTTAAAAGTCGTTCCATAGAAGTTGCCATCCTTCCCGAGGACTAACCCGGCGTATGGATTTGCACCATCCGTCAGGTTGAAGGAATGCAGAATGGTAAATGCTCCGCTGCCGGTAACTTTGAATACGATGCCGTATCGGTTGGTGCCCACTCCACTGTATGTGGTGCCGTAGAAGTTGCCGTCATTCCCTTGAACCAGCGGACCAAAAGGCCTGGAGCCATTGGTCAAATCAAAAGAGTGCAGAACCTTGTAAGCGCCGCTCGGAGTCAATTTGTATACGGTTCCATAGCCCGACGCGCCGCCAAAAGCCGCAGTGCCGTAAAAGTTTCCGTCCGCCGCCTGAATCGGAGGCGCGTAGGGAGTAATTCCGTCGCCGCTGGCAAAGGTGTGGAGAACCGTCAGCGCGCCGGCCGGCGTGATCTGGAATATGACGCCCAGATTGCCTGAGCCGCCCACCGAAGTTGTGCCATAAAGGTTGCCGTCCGTACCCAGCGTCAGCCCGCTGTAGGGCACTTTGCCATGGGTTCCGTCGAAGTGATACAGCACGGAAATCGCTCCCTGGGCCGTGATCTTAAACACTGTGCCCAGGGCGTTCCTTCCGCCATTCGGGGTTGTGCTGTAAAGATTGCCGTCACGGCCCTGTGCCACGAGTCCCGAATACTGAGGATTAAGCGGATCGCCCGACCCGTCACCAAAGTTGTACAGATCAGAATAGGTTTGAGCATTCGCGACAGAGGCAACCAGGCCCAGCACGAGGGTGGCAACCGCCAAAAAACCGCACGTTTTAGTTTTTTTCATTGCACTTCTCCTTGGATTATCTATTCGCTGCACCGGGAAACCTTCTATCGAATCAAACTTCTGGGCAGGCCACCGGAATATCAGGTTTTGCTGCCGTCAAAGACTTGGCCCCTCGCCGAAAGACCAATTTCCTCGCCGAGTGCACAAAACTCCCTCTTTAGTTATGAAAACGGAAAAAAAAGAGCAATCGGCTCACGGGACTCGAAAATCCCCGATTCGGCAACAGCGCGCGCCCCGGATAGCGTCTATCCGGGCGCCGTTTTCCAAGTACATTGACTTTGGGGCCAAACCGGGGTACCGTCTATGCCCACGTGGAGGCCACGCCTCCTTGGCTTGGGGTGAAGTGTGCCGCCTTCCTCGTCTTACCCGGTGACCGATCTGCTAACCCGTTGGCGCGGAGGGGATGCTGCCGCACGGGACGCCCTGGTTCCTCTGGTTTATGGCGAACTGCGCCGCATCGCTCGCAAGTGTCTTGCGGGACAGCGTGGCCACACCTTGCAACCCACCGCGCTGGTGCACGAGGCCTACCTTCGCATGGTCAGTCGCAATTCCCGGCCCTGGCAGAACCGAATGCACTTTTTTGCATTTGCTGCTCAGATGATGAGACAAATCCTGGTTGACCATGCACGTATGCATGCTGCCGCGAAACGCGGAGGCAACGCCATCACGTTGGTGTTGGACGAATCCGTGGCCCTGCCGAAGAAGCCGAATCTGGATCTGATCGCCCTCGATGATGCCATGAAGCGGCTCGCGGTCCTGGACGCGCGCCAATGCCACATTGTGGAATTGCGTTTTTTCGGTGGCCTTTCCATCGATGAAACTGCGGAAGTGATAAATATCTCGCCTTCAACCACGAAACGAGAGTGGGCCACGGCACGCGTCTGGCTATACCGTGCGATGAGCGAAGGGGCTGAGACGTGACACCCGAGCGCTGGCAACAGATAAAGGAGGTGCTGGCCAGCGCGCTAGAAATTGCGCCCGCAGAGCGCGCCTCCTACCTGAACCAAAGCTGTGCCGGCGATTCCGCGCTTATGCACGAAGTCGAACTCCTGCTCCTCGACGAGGAGAAGGTCAGTCCCCAATTTCTCAACGACACCGCTCTTGCCGCCGCGGCCGTGTACATTCTCCCCGAAGAGTCTGGCCGTTGGATCGGGCGCCGCGTCGGATCCTATCGAATTCTCCAGCAAATTGGCGTGGGCGGTATGGGCGAGGTATATCGCGCCGTCCGCGACGACGATCAATACCAACAACAAGTGGCGTTGAAGCTGGTTCGCGCCGGCCAGGATTCCTCCATTGTCATCACCCGCTTCAAGAACGAACGGCAGATCCTGGCCACTCTCGAACATCCAAATATTGCCAGGTTGCTCGACGGTGGCACGACGGAAGATGGTACGCCATATTTTGTGATGGAGTTGATTGATGGTCAGCCGATCAGCGATTACTGTGATGCTCATCGGCTGTCAATCTCAGATCGCCTGGCGCTTTTCACCCAGGTGTGTGCGGCGGTGCAGTACGCGCATCAACGCCTCATCATTCATCGCGACCTCAAGCCGGGCAATATTCTTGTAACCTCCGAAGGCACACCCAAACTGCTGGATTTCGGCATCGCGAAGATTATCGGGCTGCATGCTATGGCCCAATCGACCGAGGCTACTCTAACTGCATTTCGAGTTCTGACTCCTGGATATGCGAGTCCGGAGCAAATCAAGGGCCAGCCAATGACTACGGCCAGTGATGTGTATTCGCTGGGAGTAGTTTTGTACGAGTTGCTGGCTGGACACAGTCCCTACCGGGTTACCAAGCGAACCGCGCAGGAAGTTGCCCACGCGGTCTGCGATGACGAACCGGAGAAGCCGAGCCTTAGCATCCATAGGGTTGAAACCGCAGGCGACGGTATCCCCGGACCAAGAAGCTGCGAGGAACTTAGCGCCAGTCGCAACAGTTCGCCGCAAAAGCTACAAAAGCAACTCAGCGGCGACCTCGACAACATTGTCCTGATGGCGTTGCGTAAGGAGCCATCCCGCCGCTACGCGTCGATCGAACAATTCTCACAGGACATCCGAAGACATCTCGAGTACGTTCCCGTGATGGCCCGCAAAGACACTTTGCGATATCGCGCCTCGAAGTTTGTTACCCGGCACAGGGTCAGTGTTGTGGCCTCCACCGCTGCAGTTCTCGCGCTCTTGAGCGGCCTGGCGATCGCTCTGCACGAAGCCCAGGTGGCCCGGCAACAAGCTGAAGTGGCCCGCGTGCAGCGAACCCGCGCAGAGCGCCGTTTTAACGACGTCCGGCAGTTAGCAAATTCGCTGATGTTCGAAGTTCACGACTCCATCAAGGATTTACCGGGAACAATTCCGGCGAGAAAATTGTTGGTAACGCGGACGCTCACTTACCTTGACAGCCTATCCCAAGAAGCGAACGGCGACATTTCGCTGCAACGAGAATTGGCGGCGGCCTATGACCGGGTTGGAGACGTCCTGGGATATGACGGGAACGCAACCGTTGGTGACTTTGCGGGGGCACGCCAGAGTTATAAGAAAGCGCTGGCAATACGCGAAACTGCGGCTGCCGCCAACCCCGGCGACGTGCAGATACAAGCTGAGCTTCTGAATGATTACTTTCATTTAAGCTTTGCGCTTAACAGCAGCGGCGACAACACCGAGGCGCTGAACAACTTGCACAAGGCGCTGCCCCTGGCGCAAAGGCTTGCCACTACCCAACACGACCTCAAATATCAAGACTGGCTGGGCGGCTTCTATTGGCAGATTGGGAACGTCCTAAAACAAGCTGGGGAGGATGCGGCGGCCCTGGAAAATTACAGAACAGCACTCTCCATTGAGGAGCCGCTTGCGCAAGGACCCAGCGCAAATAGCTTCTTTCGCACTCATCTTGCCGGCGACTATCATGGCTTTGGACAGATGTTGGGGCGAACTGGCGATACAGAGCAAGCTCTGGAAGTCTCGAAGAAGGGACTGCAAATTCTTCAGCAATTGTCACAGGCCGACCCCAACAATGCCACTCTCCGCGAATATCTCGGAGAGTCGTACACTGATTTGCAGCCAATATTGGTGAAACACGGCGATCTCGACGAGGCATTGGAACATAGCCAGAAGGGGCTGCAGATCTTCACCGAATTGGTAGCCGTCGACCCCGCGAACTGGCTGGCGCGGGCCAACGTGGCTGAGTCGGAAGAGGCGATCGCAGAAGTCTTGATGTTGAAGGGAGAGATCTATCAGGCGATCCCGCATACTCGCCACGCCATCGCGATCTTCGAGGCCGACGAACATAAGACCCCGCTGGAGATAACGAGCCAGGCCAAAGCCTATTCGACTCTTGCCACAGCGTATTCGTCGTTGGGCAATCGCAATGCATCCTCTGAGAAAAAGCTCGAACACTTGCGCGAAGCCCGATTTTGGTATCAAAAGAGCCTGCGCACCTGGCAGCAGAATCCCAACCGCGGTTCCACTGATCCCACCCACCAGGACGAAAGTGAAGTCACACAGGAACTTGCCAAGTGCGACGCCGCCCTCGCAAAACTAAAGCCTGAGAAGTAGCGCCCGTCGAACCGCAGAGCTAAGAAATCGCGCACCTTCGTGGGTTAGGTTGAAGTTCCGACCCAGAAGTTCAGTCGGGCGGAGGTTCAAATCCTCAATGAGGGTTGACCCCAATCGCTTTAACGGACTATACGGAGCTGCAAAGTCCGCCGAAGTACTTAATCAAACGGAGAAGGCTGCAGAGTACTACAGCCAATTGCTGAAGAATTGCGATAACGGAACAAATTTGAAACGACCGGAACTTGCGGACCGAAAGCAACAATAAAGTCGGGACAGATACAGTAATCACCTTCAACGGATCGTAGGCCCGGCAGCATCAGTGCACACGTGCATTATTGGCGATGTGCGCAAAATGTTCTACGATGGGCCGAGAATCCCCTACCACCCGCGCCAGTTCGATATCGCTGACGACCTTTGCACCTCGCAAAGGTATGCACACTACTTCTGGGGAAGCAATTCGCTTTACGCATGCCGGGGCCACCGAGACTCCAAGCCCGGCGCCGACCAGGAGCAAAATAGTCAGCCAGTGAGACGCCTCCTGCACGATCTGCGGCCGGAACCCATACTCTTCGAACAGCGTTAGCGGCTTTTCAAAGGCCCGCCCGCCCGCACTTCGCGGATAGTAGATAAATGGTTCATTGCGCAATATCCCAGGCGAAATACTCTTTTGCCTCGCGCAGGCATGGGTTGCGGGAAGCACCGCAACATAGGGCTCGGAGAAGAGCGTCGTCACCTTTAGCATCTCGGCGGCGTCGCCATCCCGCAATATGCCTGCATCGAGTGAGCCGTTCTCTAAACCTTCAGCCACTCGCGCTGTAAACGATTCATGGAGCTGCAAATTCACCCGCGGATAGGCCTCGCGATAGGCCCGGAAGATTGCAGGGAGGGTCGTCAACATGGCAGATCCGACAAAACCTATATTCAATGATCCAACTTCACCGTGACCAATACTTCGGGTCTCGTCGATATCGCGCTGCACATTGCGTAGTGTTCGGCGCGCCCTTTCCAAGAGAGCTTCTCCAGCATTCGTCAACTTCACCGAGCGTGAAGTCCGCACAAACAGCGTATAACCGAGAATATCCTCCAGCTTGCGAATCTGCTGGGAAAGCGGTGGTTGCGACAAATGCAGCCGCGCCGCCGCCCGACCGAAGTGTAATTCCTCAGCAACTGCGACAAAATATCGAAGGTGGCGGAGCTCCAAGTCTTGATCCATATGCATTAAATCATAATCGGTTTGAACAAGATATTGGACGTCATAAACGAGCGCTGGCACAATATATTCTTTAGGGGTAATGCCATGCTCAGTAATACGGTTAGATCTACGCGCGGCGAGAAGCCGATTTTCTCATCGCCGACGATTGAGATTCGCCCACTTCTTTCTGGCGACGATGCCACAGCATTTCGCACCCTCAACGAAGAATGGATCACCCGCCATTTCGCGCTCGAGGCTAAAGACATCGAGACGCTCGGTGATCCGGAAAACGCGATCCTTCGCAAAAGCGGTCACATTTTCATGGTTTATGCCGAAGGGGAACCCGTCGGCTGTGTGGCGCTTATGCCCATGAGTGATGGTGTTTACGAACTTTCAAAGATGGCCGTTTCTCCGCATCTGCGTGGTCAGGGCATAGGTCGCCGCCTGCTCCAGCACGCCGTCGCCCAGGCTAGGCTAATTGGAGCGAAATCCCTGTTCCTGGGCAGCAGCACCAAACTTCCAGACGCCGTTCACCTCTACGAATCGATAGGCTTCCGCCACGTGCCTCCTGAAACGCTGCCGCCAATGCCCTACACTCGAGCGAATGTATTTATGGAGATGACGTTGTAATGCGTGGCTCTTTGGCAGATTTGGTCGAGCGAGTGTAGATTCCGTCCTCGTTTTCCACAAGAAACAGAACCTGAATACTGTTGGCGGGTGTGCCTTAACCGCGTTCCAGACGTTGCCTCTTGAGGTAATCGAATTCTCGTACCGCTCCACAACTACATAATTGAAGTGGAATAAAAGATTACGACTTCCGTTATCTCCTGTGAGACTCATTTTGTCGGAGCAGAACGCGGATCAGCGCCGGTAAGCGGCAGCATAGGTCGCTGAGGCGGCATGTTTCCCAGACCAACCTCAGCGCAAAAGTGGAGAGCAGGGTGATGGTAAATCCTTTTGATCCTAAGACCGTATTCTTGGCGAAACACGCCCAACATGTCGTCCTTATACATTTTCCGATTGCGCTGTTCCTGGCGGCGGTAGCATTCGACCTTGTCGCCCAATGGACAAAGCGGCCCGGCTTGGCGCATAGCGCCTACTACAACCTGCTGGTGGCAGCAATCTCAACCCTGCCAGTTCTCGCGACGGGAGTACTAGCTTGGCAGCTCCAACTCGAGGGTCAGAAATTGAAGGGCATGCTATTGCTGCACCTGGTACTTGCGTGCGTCTCAAGTCTGACAATCTGGGTCGTCTGGTGGGTGCATTTCCGGGCGCGACGGCGGGCACAAGTATTGCCGACTTACCGCCTCGCGTTTGAATTTCTGGGCGTTGCTCTTATCGCATTAACCGCGCACTTAGGTGGCTTTCTAAGCGGCGTGAACGGACCCGGTTAATCGCGACCAACTCTCAATTGAACCAAACAGAAAGAAAAACAGCTCCCAGTCCGTAGAAAGCAGTGACTGTACCAATCCAGAAGGTTCGCAGCACTTCAATAATGTCGGGAATAAAAGCGAATCGTGCCAGTTATCAATTAAGAGCGTTACAACCACGGAGGAAAAATGCCAGACAAAAAGCAAGATCTTATCGATCAGAATTTGCAAGACCTGAACAATGATGGCGTTGACCGCCGCGGATTCCTGAAGTGTATGGCATGGGCAGGCACCGGACTGGTCTGGACTATGAGCGGTGGCATTCCGGTATCGCAGGCATTCGCCAGGAGCGGGGGCAAAGGTTCCAGCAAAGATGCCGCCAAAGGCTCAGACTTCAGCTTTGTCCAGATCAGCGATAGTCACATTGGTTTCAACAAGCCAGCTAACCCGGATGTTACGGCTACTTTGCAGACGGCGATCAACAAGATCAATGCCATGTCCCAGAAGCCGGACTTCATCATTCACACGGGTGATCTGACTCAGCTCTCGAAGCCCGGTGAATTCGATACGCTTGATCAAGTATTAAAGGGAGTCTCTGCCAACGAGGCCCACTTCGTGCCCGGCGAGCATGACATGCTCAATGACAATGGCGAGCAGTATCTCCAACGCTACGGAAGAGGTACGAAAGGTGCGGGGTGGTCCAGCTTCGATCACAAGGGTGTGCATTTCGTGGGCCTGGTGAATGTCGCCAATTTGAAAGCTGGAGGCATGGGTTCGCTCGGTCACGAACAACTGGAATGGCTCGAAGACGATCTCAAGGGCCGCTCTGCCAGCACTCCGATTGTGCTCTACGCGCACATTCCGCTGTGGACGATCTATCCCGATTGGGGTTGGGGAACCGATGACAGCGAACAAGCTTTGTCTTACGTCAAGCGCTTCGGCTCTGTGACTGTGTTGAACGGCCACATTCACCAGATCATGCAGAAGATCGAAGGCAAGGTTTCATTCCACACCGCGATGTCGACTGCGTTCCCTCAACCTGCGCCGGGAACAGCGCCCTCAGCCGGGCCTATGAAAGTTCCAGCCGAGCAACTGCAGCAGGTCCTTGGCATCACCGATGTGAACTATGTGGTTAGTGGTAGCAGTCTGGCAATCGTGGATTCGCCGCTCGGGGCCGCGGGTTCTGCGGCATCAGGCAATGGCGGCGGTACTTGGAGGTAGTTGACATCGTTAAACGCAGGCCGGTTCAAACCAGTAAATCAAACTTAGAAAGGAAGCAGAACATGGTTAAGAAGAAGGTGTGGATTGCAAGCTTGGCGACGCCGGTAATGATCGCAATGCTGCTGCTGGTGGCGGGCACCGCAGTCAAGGCCAGCGACCAGCCCTCCGCAGCAACCACGGAGGTAAAAATCGATAACTTCAGTTTTGGGCCGCAGACGATTACGGTACCTGTTGGAGCGACAGTTACCTGGGTCAACCGCGATGACATTCCTCATACAGTGGTGAGCACAGACGGCGTGTTCAAGTCCAAGGTACGAGATACCGACGAACAGTTCTCTTATACGTTTACCAAAGCCGGGACATATCCGTACTACTGCTCGGTCCACCCTAAAATGACCGGCCAGGTAGTAGTTCAGTAAGACGCCTAGGAATTGTAAGTCGAACGTTGCAGATCTCTCCCCAGCAACGGACAGGGCGCCAACTCTCAAGTTCACGCACCGAGTTGACGCCCTGTCCGCCTACCGAAAGCGTTCAGGCTGCTGAGCACTTACGCGCATAACCATTACCTGCATCCGCGACAACAGCGGCCGCCCACGAACAGTTGAACATGCTTTGTCGCAGGGTCAATGATCAGTGTTTGCGCATTTTCATTCAGCTCAAGACCAAACCGTAATTGTCAAATTCGTCCTATCGCTCGAACAAAGATTCTTGACAGAAATGTGACACCGCAGTGACAAGAGTACTTTTTCGAGGCGGTAGCGTGGGTTTTGTCACCAGAAATATTTCTCACAATTGGGGAATATCGCTTGCGTGGCGGAGTTAGAAACTGTACTGGAACCAAAATCATTAATGAAAAGGAATGACGTAAACATGAAACAAGAGAATTGTCCATCTGTTCTAGTGATCGAGACAAATTCATCCGAATCAAAGAATTCTTCGACGGGAGAAGAGGTTCAACGTCACTGGCAAGGTGTAGTTAAGCGACGTTCATTTCTCAAGGGCCTCGGGATTGCCGGCGCAACCTTGTCGGCTGGCGCCTTATTGGCGACAGAGAGCAAAGCGCAGGCTACGGCCAGCGCCGGCAAGCTTTCCAAAGGCGACGCCGCGCTTCTGCGGTTCGCGGCGGCTGCAGAGCTTATCGAAGCCGATCTGTGGCAACAATACAACGAGTTGGGAGGAGTTAACGGAGGCAACCCGGCCTACATGGCCGCGCTCAGCAACCTGGATGGCGACATGCCGCAATACATCGCAGATAACACCGACGATGAATTGAGCCACGCGGCGTTCCTTAACGCCTACTTAGCATCGAGAGGGGCGGAACCGGTCAATCTGGATGCGTTTCGGACCTTGCCCAGCAGCCAGGCGACCGGCGCCAAGAATACCGGAAGGCTGACAAACCTGATGAACCTCAATGTTGACCTTAGTTGGTACACGCGTTATCGCAGCGGACAGAATCCGGACTTTGGCGCGCATTTCAAAGGTCCTTTTGTTATCCAGAACGAACCAGCCATTCCTTTGAACGATACCGACACTCCTCCCAACCAGCCTCAACCGGTTCCACCTGCGACACCGCTGGAGGCCCGCATGCAAGCCATCGCCAACACGGCAGGATTTCACTTTGCCTTCATTGAGCAGGGTGGGGCAAGCTTGTATCCCACGCTGGCGTTCAAGGCGACGGACCCTGAAGTCCTGCGCGTCCTGGTGAGTATTGGTGGTGTTGAGATCGACCACTTCGGACTCTGGCATGACAAGTCAGGCAATGCAGTTTCTCAGCCTTTGGCCGGTGTCACGGATCCAGTAACTGGTTTGACGTTTCCGGATCTAAATGCCCGCCACTCAGAGCTCGATCAGACGAACCTGATCCTGCCTGAGCCCTGCGAATTTATCAACAAGAGTCTGCCGCAGTGTTCCGTGATCCGGCCAACTTCGACACAGAACGGAGGAGCCGTCGCCACGATCAAAGCTTTCACGGACGACCTCTTGTTCCAAGGTCAATCGTCGGCGTTCTTTACCCTGGTGAACCGACTGGCTGTCGAAGCTGATTCAGTTAAACGCGGCTTCTGATTGTTTACAGCTCTCTCCTGATGTCTCGCGGGCGCTGTATCTCGTTATAGGTTACGGCGCCTGCATTTTTGCTTGGCACGTTTTTTTGATTTTTGTTACTCGATCCGTTTTTAAGCCGATCTAAGGAGGCCGTATGTTTGAAGGACTGTTTCAACCGATGCATCTGCTCGTGATTTTTGGAATTGCCTTGCTGGTCTTCGGACCCAAAAAACTTCCGGAGCTGGGAAAAGGAATTGGAGAAGGTATCCGCGGCTTCAAGTCAGCAATCAAAGCCGAAGACGAGAAGCCGGTCAGCACCACCACCATCGCCAACGATCACGGCCTAACCAAGGAGTAAATCGTGAGTTTTGGCACGGAAATCCTGTTCATGCTTATGCTCGGCCTCGTGGTATTGGGACCAAAGCGATTGCACGCAATGCTTGGACACGTGGCCCGAGCTAAAGCTGAACTCGAGAATGCGACGCGCGGCATAAAATCTCAGTTGGCCGCTCAACTTGATGCGGCGCCGCAAGAAACGAATCGCTCCCATGAATCCGCCGGGGATAAGTGAGCCATCCTCGGATCGTCAGCCGCGGAACAGCGTTGCCTGCGGCTAGGCTCACCCAGGAGCAGCCATCGGTAAAATTCATCCGCAGGCCTGCGGGAATCTTCTTCAACAGCATTCAACAACATAATCCGCGGACTCCTGAAGAACGTCAGATTCAATGGAATCGTCGCGATTTTGGCGTATTCGTGGGTTGCTTCGAACAGCACCGCAACTTACATTTTTCCGAAGTCGAAACTTATGATGCCTTAAGCCGATTTCTTCTCTGTCGGCGGAAACTCAATCAGTTTGCCTCGTAGCACAACAGGAATCCATATTCGTCTTGTCCGGAACTTCGCCGGTATGTAGAACTCAATTACTTTTGCCATGACATTTACCACTCCCATCCGCATTTGCACTGGACCCGCTCGGATAGCCTGGCTTTCCTGAGAAGCCCACGACACACAGCGCAGCATCGCATCCACATAGTTTGTCTCCCAGCGGAACTGTGCCAAGCCTCGCGACCCAGCTACCACATTGGATTTGCAAACCTCAAGCCTGGATGCGTTGGCTGTGTCAAATCATTGTCAAAGAATCCCAGACAATGAAGACTAACTTCGTCAGAATCCCGATCTCAGCATTTCCACGGCTGCGTAGATAATTTGTTCGTTTCCGCATAGTCGGGTTGTAAAAGCTCAAGTCGCCTATAACTCACGGCGTATTTACGAAAACAAATAGACAAAGTGTTGACAATCAAATGACGTCCTGCCCGCATCGGAGTGTCAGTCGTTGCGTCTAACTACATACGTTGTGAAAAACACACTCGCAACTGTATTTCAGCGTTGTAGTTGCTTTGAGGCCGCTTGAGCCGAGTAACTGTCGTAACGCCAGGCGAACCTGATGAATGTTGTCTTCTTCTCGCACCAACTAAGGTTGAGGACACGTAGTTACGCAATGTTGGCAAAAGTTTGGAAGTCAGGAACGCTGTGCCTGCATGTCCTTTCAGGGCGCCAACGGCGGAAGGAAAAGAATGCGGTTTCACCATCGTACAAATCATGAAAAGGGTATGGAGAACAACTTGAAAAAAACACTACTGTTTTTCGGACTAATGATGATGCTAGCGATTCCTTCGGGGCTTCGGGCTCAGCAGGCTGGCTATTCCCAGACTAACCTGGTCTCGAATACTGCCGGTGTGGCTACTACCACAGATCCGCAACTTCTGAATCCTTGGGGAATTGCGTTTGTTCCCGGACAAGACTTTTGGATCGCGAACAACAACAGCGGCACCTCCACGCTTTATGACAACCAGGGCAAGAAAGATACGGGTCTTGTGGTGACCATACCCGGGGCCACAAAAAACCCTAACGGTAACTGCAGTCCTGGTTGCCCGACGGGCACCGTAGCCAACGGCAACAGCAGTAACTTCGGAGGCGCACTGTTCTTGTTTGCCACCGAAGATGGCATCGTCGCCAACTGGAATGGCAGCAGCAATACGGCAACCGTGGCCTTCGACAACTCTGCCAGCGGTGCGGTTTACAAAGGCCTCGCCTTGCTAAACGGCACTTTTCTTTTAGCGGCGAACTTCAATAGCGGTAAAGTCGATGTACTCGATCACAACTTCACGATCACCTCGTTGAGCGGCTCATTCACCAATCCAAAGCTACCCGCAGGGCTGGCTCCGCATGGCATCCACGTCATCAATAACCAGGTCTACGTTGCCTACGCGATGCAGGATGCTGCCAAGCACGATGCTCAGCCCGGCGCCGGCCTCGGACAGGTAGATGTCTTCGACGCGAATGGTAACTTCGTGAGCACCCTCGTAGCTGCGGGCGGCAAACTTAATGCCCCTTGGGGAGTGGTGGCGACTCCCGCTTCCTTCGGAACATTCCCGAACGCGATCCTGGTGGGAAATTTTGGCGATGGTACGATCAACGCGTTCGACACAACTGGCAAGTCTCTCGGCCAGCTCAGCGACACTTCAAACAAGGCATTGGTGAACGGTGGCTTGTGGGATATGGTCTTTGGCGGCGGGGGAAGCTCCGGCGATCCGGGCACGCTCTATGTCACAGCTGGAGGCAGCAACCAACCCAATTTCCCCAGCGGAGGCAGCACGACCGCTGTCTTCGCCAGCCTGGTACCCGCGGCCGCCGTGGGCACTCCGGATTTTTCTCTAAATCTCTCGTCCCAAAGCGTCACCGTCGCACCGGGCGGTACGGCCAACCTTATGATCAGCGCGAGCGGGGTTGGAGGTTTCAGCGGTCAGATTTCGCTTAGCTGCGCCGCCGCCGCGGGCCTGACTTGTACTTTCAATCCTTCGACCATCTCTCCCGGAGGGAGCGCGTCATCTACCATGACGGTCGCCGCCACGGCGACGCCGCCAACCAATGGCTACGGCATTGCAGCCCTGCTGCCTGGTCTAGGGCTGTTCGGAACCGTTCTGGTCGGTCGCAAAAGGAAACCGCTTGCGCGCAAGAGTGTTCTGTGGCTGACCATGCTGGGCTTACTTGTATTAATCTCACTGTTCGCCATTGGATGCAGCAACAGCTCAAAAAACCAAACGCCTCCATCTCAGGCTACTCTGATGGTGAAGGGTACATCGGGTTCGCTGAGCCACTCCGCTGCTGTAAGCATAAACATCAACTAACAAAAGCCGTGGACAAGCGGCCACTCCGGTGCGCCGCTTGTCCAGAAGGTTTCGTCGCTCCCACCAAGGTTTCAGGTCGGTCGTAACGGCTGCTTCCCTTCCCTGAACTATCCGCGATTCATCGAGAGGCTAACATGCGCAGTCGGCGAATCATGATCTCGCCCACGTCATGAACCGGCTCTGCTCGTTGAGATAAAGACACCGTGACGCTATTTCGACTGGACTCGTCTCGAGAGCATGCCGGAAGCGCGCAGTTCTTACATTTTGTGACGGCATTGATTGGAAGCGCGATTGCTGTTTTTTTCGACGGTTCGGAACGCAGCATCAAACTATGTCAGTCGCTGAGTAAGAGATCCTATGGCAATCATCTCGCGAGGTTTTGCCGGTCGGCGCAGCGCAGCGGGCGCCAGACTCCCGCCTGGTCAATATCTCACTACGGATTTTCCCGTGTTGTCTGCGGGACCGACACCACATGTATCCCTTGATCGCTGGGAATTTACCATCGATGACGCCAGCAAAGTTTTGAAGCGATGGGATTGGAAGTCTTTTCGTGAGTTGCCCACCGAGACCATCACGGTTGATATACATTGCGTAACGCGGTGGTCGAAACTCGGGACCTCTTGGGAGGGTGTTTCTCTTGATGTTCTGCTTGCAGATGTAAAAACAGACTTGCCCTATGGAATGTTCCGCTCGTACGGCGACTACACGACAAACCTTCCTCTAAAAGACGTCATTAATAAGCAGGCCTGGATCGTGTTCAAATTTGATGGCGCCGATCTTGAGCCCGAACACGGCGGCCCCGCGCGCCTTCTCGTCCCTCATCTTTATTTCTGGAAGAGCGCCAAATGGGTGAAGGGCTTGACGCTGATGCCGCACGACAAGCCGGGCTTTTGGGAAGGCCTCGGCTATCACATCTATGGGGACCCATGGCTGGAACAGCGGTACTCCGACCAGTGACGTGGCGTAGTTCCACGGTTGTTGGGCTGCGCGACGAAACAGCAACCGCGCGGACGATCGCACTTGCAGTTCGCGATTGGCCAGGTCACATTGCTGGTCAGCATGTTGATTTGCGATTGACGGCTGCAGACGGATACTCAGCGGTTCGATCCTACTCCATTGCCTCAGCTCCGAGTTCGGATGGGCATATCGAACTCACCGTCGAGCGGCTCCCGAGCGGCGAAGTCTCCCCTTATCTGACGCAGCAGGTTGTGGTCGGCGAAGAATTGGAGGTGCGGGGACCGATCGGTGGCTGGTTTGTGTGGCGTCCCGAACAAGTAGGGCCGATCCAACTGGTGGCCGGCGGTTCGGGTATCGTTCCTCTCATGGCTATGATTCGGTCGCGCATTTCGGCTGGGAGCACCACGCTATTTCGATTGCTGTATTCCGTCAGGGAACCGGGAGCGATTTTTTACCGCGATGAGCTGCAAGCATTATCAAGCGAAGGCGACTCAGTAGTTGTCAGCTACGCATACACACGCGTGACTCCAAAGGATTGGCCGCGACCCGCTGGACGCATCGACGCAGAGCTAATTGCCAGCGACACCTGGCCCTCGGACCTTCGGCCAAGCACCTATGTTTGCGGTCCGACCTCGTTCGTTGAACATACGACCGACCTCCTAATCGCAGCCGGCCACGATCGCGAAAGAATCAAAACCGAGCGCTTCGGCGCCACAGGAGAACGGAAATGAGTGCATCTATGAACTATCTCGACGGTAATGCTGCAGCAGGTGAATTGAGCGGCATATTCGCGGCGGATCTCACAAGCGCAGAGGGGCAGTGTGCCAATTGCGGCGCAAAGAAACGCTTTGCCGAGGCACATTTGTATATGCAGTGTCCTGGCCTCGTCGCGCGGTGTGCGCTTTGCGGGCACGTGCTCCTGCGATTCACGAATGTACAGGGGCGCGTCTTCCTCGATCTCAGCGGCATCTCGTACTTGATCTTCGACACGACATTGCAGCGCTGAGGCTTCCGTTTGTCAGCTTACGCAGCGGTGTTCACTAGTCCACCTTTCTCAATAATGAAGTTTGCGATCGGTTCGACGCCTTCGCCGCTCTTCAAATTGGAAAACACGAAAGGCCGCTTGCCGCGCATTCTGAGCGTATCAGCTTCCATGACTCCAAGGCTTGCTCCCACAAAAGGAGCCAGGTCGATCTTGTTAATAACGAGAAGATCGGAGCGAGTAATCCCAGGACCGCCCTTACGAGGGATCTTCTCACCTTCAGCAACATCGATCACATAGATCGTCAGGTCCGCCAGTTCGGGGCTGAACGTTGCCGCCAAATTATCTCCGCCCGATTCCACAAAGCACAACTCTGCATGCGGGAATTTCTTGTTCATCTCATCGATGGCGGCAAGGTTCATCGAAGCATCTTCGCGAATTGCAGTGTGAGGACAGCCCCCTGTTTCGACTCCCATAATGCGCTCGGCCGGCAGTGCCTGCGCACGGGTAAGGATGAGCTGATCCTCCTTGGTGTAGATGTCATTCGTAATCACGTAAATGTCGTATGTGTCGCGAAGGCGCTTGCAGAGCGCTTCAGCGAGCGCCGTTTTACCGGACCCGACAGGGCCGCCGATACCGACACGCAAAGGATGGGCTTGGGAATCGGAACTGAAAATGTTAGTCATGAGCGAAACAACCTCGTGTATTGGGTTTCGTGAGATGCGGAAGCAAGATCGACCATGAACGCAGCCGAACCCAGATCGTGAATTGTTGCCTGTTCAGCTTGGGAAGCCACGGCCAGCACTGCTGGCTCAAGCTCGGCAATGCCAAGCTGCCCGTCAGTTTGACCCAGGGGAATCAAGCGAACGCCGGCTGTTATCAAGTTGGCGACATAGCTTTGCAGAAAGGCGGGCAGGGCCAAGGTCGCCGGAATCTTTTCTCTCGCTGCCCGAACTCCGAGAACGATAGATGCGACCGGTGCAATTCTCAGGTCCGAGAGCAATTCGGAGAGGCTCTTTATAACGCGATCGGGCCACACCCGGCGTAGGATTGCGAGACAGGCCGTTGCCTGCTGCGATGTTTCAAGCGCAAATTCAGATGTGCTTCGAAAGGCGGCCGCGAGTTCCGCAATTTCAAGCAACTTTTCACAATTGTCGTCTGCCGCGCAGCCCCAGGCCTCGATGAAGAAAATTGCTTCGTTTCGTCCCGAGCCATAGCGGAGATCCGCTTCCAGCCAATCCACAAGGCTCTCGCGATCATGAATGTGTCCCGCTTCAACCGCCCATTCGATGCCGTGAGAATAGCTGTACGAGCCGGTAGGAAACGTGGGCGACAACCAGCTTTGCTGCCTCAAGAGCGCGAGAGGCGCGAGATCGTACAGTTGATCACTCATGATGATGTCCATCCTCCCGATGGGCGCGATGGTGGCCGTGGCCGGTGTAAGCGCCGCCTTCGGGCTGGAAAGGGGCCTCCACCTTTGCAAGATCTGCTCCGAAGCCGAGCAGCATATCCTCGATCACGTGGTCAGGCCGAATGCGAAGGACCCGGTCTCGAATTTCAGTTGGCAAGTGTCGATTTCCCAGATGCCACGCAAGGCGCGCCAGCTGATTGGGATCTTTATGTTTGACTTCGACAATGAACTCCGCCGCAGCCTGTACCTTGAGCCACCTGCCATCTTCCAGTTGCAGGCCATCTCCATCAGCCATGGCAACCGCTTGGGGAAGGTCGAGCAGGACATCTTCGCCCTGATCCCCAAGCAGGCGAATGCGGCGTCGATGGCGCGCGTCGAAATCGAGAGTGAGTGAGCCTGCCGTGTTTTCTGTCGGCCAATCCCCGGCGGGTCGATGAACGGAAACGCGATAAGTGGGATCACCGTGAATGGAAGCATTATGCGCAGTCATAGTCATACTCAATACATGAAATATCGCTGAGCCATGGCCAATACTTTGGCGGGCTCGCAAGTAAGAAGGCGGCCATCGGCCCGCACTTCGTAGGTTTCAGGGTTTACTTCCATGCGAGGCGTGGCATTATTCAAAGTCATCGAACGTTTGCCGATCTTGCGCGTGTTGGAGACAGGAAGGAGCTTCTTTGCAAGGCCAAGCCCGTCCGCTTTGTTGAGTATTGCCTGGCTGACAAATGTCACAGAGCTTTCCGTCAAAGAGCGACCGAAAGCACCGAACATGGGCCGGTAATATTCGGGCTGCGGTGAAGGGATGGAGGCGTTAGGGTCTCCCATGATCGCGGCCGCGATCGTGCCGCTCTTTAGCACCATGTCGGGTTTCACCCCGAAAAAGGCTGGATCCCAGATACAAATGTCGGCAAGCTTTCCGGTTTCAATCGAACCAACATATGGAGAAATACCTTGAGCTATCGCAGGATTGATCGTGTATTTCGATACATAGCGCCGGGCCCTGAAATTATCGTTTTCACCTTTCTCCTCGGCGAGCCGTCCGAATTGTTTCTTCATTTTGTCCGCGGTCTGCCACGTACGCATAATCACTTCGCCGACGCGCCCCATCGCCTGACTGTCGGACGACATGATCGATAGGGCCCCAAGATCCTGCAAAATATCTTCGGCCGCAATGGTTTCCTTGCGGATGCGGCTCTCGGCGAAGGCGACATCTTCAGGAACTCGCGGATCGAGGTGATGGGTGACCATCACCATATCGAGGGCTTCATCAAGTGTATCTACTGTGTATGGTCGCGTTGGAGTTGTCGAAGAGGGAATGACATTCGCTTCACCGCACACCTTGATGATGTCGGGGGCATGTCCGCCACCGGCTCCTTCTGTGTGAAAGGTGTGAATGGTTCGTCCCTTGAAGGCTGCGATTGTATTCTCGACAAAGCCGCTTTCGTTCAAGGTGTCAGTGTGGATGAGGACCTGCACATCCATATCATCCGCGACAGAGAGGCAGCAATCGATGGCGGCCGGGGTCGTACCCCAGTCTTCATGAAGCTTGAAGCCGCATGCGCCGGCCTCGATCTGCTCAATGAGGCCAGCCGCAGTACTTGCATTGCCTTTAGCGAAGAAACCGAGATTCATGGGGAAGGCATCGGCAGCCTGCAGCATGCGCTGAATATGCCAGGGACCTGGAGTACAAGTGGTTGCATTCGTTCCTACTGAGGGTCCTGTGCCTCCGCCCATCATCGTGGTTAGGCCTGCATAAAGAGCTTCTTCGATTTGTTGCGGGCAGATGTAGTGGACATGCGTGTCGATGCCCCCGGCCGTGACAATCTTGCCCTCGCCAGCGATCACTTCAGTTCCGGGGCCGATCACGATGGTGACGTTCGGTTGGACATCCGGATTTCCGGCTTTCCCGATCGCTGCAATCCGGCCGTCTTTAACACCGATATCTGCTTTCACGATTCCCCAGTGATCGAGAATCAGGGCGTTGGTGATGATGGTATCTACAGCGCCCTCGGCGCGCGAACGCTGCGATTGACCCATGCCGTCGCGAATTACCTTCCCGCCTCCGAACTTCACTTCCTCGCCGTAGGTCGTGTAGTCCTTCTCCACTTCCACGACGATGTCGGTATCCGCAAGGCGCACTTTGTCGCCGACAGTTGGGCCAAACATCTGCGCATAAGCAGCGCGGTTCATTTTGTTAGGCATTTTCGATTACCTCGCTGATCCTTGCGGCAATGCCCCCATCACAGCCTTGTTGAAGCCATAAACCAGCCTTGCGCCAACGTATGGGATTAGGGAAACTTCGCGCGACTGACCCGGCTCGAAGCGGACAGCGGTTCCCGCCGGAATGTCCAGGCGGTACCCAAGCGCCGCTTTCCGATCAAACCGGAGAGCTGGGTTGGTCTCAGCGAAATGGTAATGGCTGCCAACTTGTATCGGCCTGTCGCCAGTGTTTGCGACCTTAATGATGATGGCCGCTCTGTCCTTGTTCAGGACAATGTCGCCGGCTGCTGCGAAAATTTCTCCCGGTATCATGTCAGTCCTCGCTCATCGAATTGGATTATGAATGCTCACAAGTTTCGTTCCATCGGGGAAAGTTGCTTCCACTTGCATTTCGGGAATCATCTCGGCGATGCCTTCCATCACCTGGTCACGGCTCAGCACTTTGCGGCTCTCGGACATCAGCTCAGCAACCGACTTGCCATCGCGGGCTGACTCGAGAATAAAATCGGTTATGAGCGCAACAGTCTCGGGATAGTTGAGCTTGACCCCTCTTTTGAGGCGCTCGCGGGCGACGATTGCGGCAAGCGAGATCATCAGCTTGTCTTTCTCACGGGGCGTGAGGTTCATAAACTTCTCCGTTCTGCGGCAATCTTTAGCATGACCACATTTTCGGAACTCGGAAGGGGCCCGAGCCAACTTCTAGTTCGAACTGCTGGAGAAAGCTGCGCAAAGCAAGCTTCAAATCAGAAGACTCTTTCGCGGCAAATCGAACGACGATGAGTCCGCTTACCAACGTCGCTGCACAATTGCATCCCAGCGAAGCAATAATCTCGCGCAAAAACTCCAGCCGTCTGTCTAGCTGAGGGCCGGAATAAATCAGCGTTGCAATCGCCTTGCAATTCGAGAGCAAGGCCTTCCGGTCAAGATGTGGGAAGATCTCGTCGGTGATGCGAAAGCTGTCCGCCCAGATCAGCCGACCGTCTCTTTTCACGCGCCAGCTGTCGACTATGTTGCCGCCCATCACAACTTCGCCATGTGCTGCACGCCCTAGCACCAACCATTCGAGCGCGAGCAACTCTGCCCCAGAGAAAAGTTCGATCTCTGTCGTCCGGTGAAGACGCGCCCGGTTGAAAACGATGGTTTCCTGCGGAAGCCATGCAAGCTTCGCAGACTCCTGTGCTTTCAATCTGGTCATAACTTGCGCGGGTTCATACAACGCCCGATAGACCTTTTCCGCCGCCTGCGAAGTTACGGCAATTGAGGCACCAGGGAGCGCTGCCACCGAACATTCGAGCCGGTCACCGCCTGCAACGCCCCCTCCAGTATTAATTACGACCGCCTCTTCCACTGGACGACTTCCATTTCTTGGGAACATGATGCGAATCGGCGATCGCTCAAAGACATCCTCGATCCGGGTACCGCTTTCGGAGCCACTCAGTACGATCCGGCCGCATCCGTCCGAACGCTGCAGATCCTTGTCGGACGGGTGCTTCGTACTCGACTCTGCAAGACAAAAACCCAATCTCTCGGTGACATTGGGCGTTGACATCAACGTGAACCTCGGGTCACAGCAACCGCTCTCCCTGGGGAAGTTACAATGCATACTCCAAAATTAGTGGTGTGCCGCAGCAACAGTGCTGACTTCTTGCGCATCATCCCACTCACGAATCGGGATCACCAGGTACAGCTCGTTGTGGCCCGCAAGATGGTTGACGTAAGCCTCGCCATTCGATCCGTCATGGTTCAATGTCTGCATTATTTTTTGATCCAGGCCGATGATCATGATGTGTGGCCCAACGTGGAATTCATTGCCCCTTCCCATCGCGTGCGACTTGTTTGGTACCCAGAAGCCGCCGTACATATATGAAATTCCAACACTCTGCACATTGGGCGTTCGCCCTGCCACACTGTCCTTTATGAACTGCAGAAAGACTTGGTCGAAGCAACCGGGCTCCTCGTGGGCAGCGTTAGGACGACCCGGAAGACAGGTCCACCCATTCGCGCCGGCCCGGAGAACGCGGAACTCGCCGCCAGGCGAAGACGGCCAGTCGAGCACGGTTGCATTTTGCGTGACAAACTTTGGCCCTGCCTGCATCGCGGATACCATCTTCTCCCCATCAGACCTTATCGGGCGCGGCGCCGGCGTTTGAGCTGCGCCGCAGTCCAAGTTGACCAGAACGAAAAACACTGCGCTGAATAACACCCTAGTTATACGCATGGGTGGATAATTCCTTTCGAGTGTTGCATGTGTGTACCGTTACTTTCGCAAAGAGGGCGCCATTCGACTTTCACCGCAAGGATGAAAAGCGAGCGATAGCGCCCCGCGAGCAAATCAGAATCCCGCCAACCCCTCCGGACTGTTGTAGGGGATGGCGACGCTGGTCACTTCCTCCAGCGAGCCATCGGGTTTCGTGGCGTACCCCACCAGCTTCGAGGCGTTCCCGTAGATCTGATAGAGATATTCACCATCCGGCGAAACCCAGTTATCGCTCGGGCCGCTGCTGACGTCTCCACAAAGCCCCCTGAACGTGCCATCGCCCTCGACCTCGGGACATGCAGGATCCTTCGCGACTTTGATCTCGAGACCGTCGTCGATATGGAAAGTGGTGATGTCGCTGTACCCGAAAACCGTAGCGTACAAGCGTCGGTCATCGGGGGAGACGGATAGCCAGCAAAGTTCAGCGATCTTGCCTCGCTTGGTGTCGATCGGTACAACCTTGCCGACGCCAATCCTGCCGTCCTCGTCGATTCGACCCAAGGCCACTCCGTCGCCAACGGCATACCCGATGACGAACGTATCCGGCCGGTTATGCAGGAACGCGATGTAGAACGGAGAACCGCCTCCTCCATCCTGGAAGGCGCCTTCGCCGAGTGTACCGTCGGCATTGACCCGGTGGATTACTATGCCGTCGGGATCTGGCGCATTGGAAGCGACGGACCTTGTTTCGCCGTCTGGACCAGTTACCCAGAGAATAGGTGAACCGTCCGGATAAGTGCCGGAGATCGCAATGGGCACGTCAAACGTGGTGCCGACAAGGAGAAATTTCTCATCTGGCGAAAGCACACCCATAGTTGGAACACGGTGTGGCTTGTCTGGCGTGTTGCACGTGTACTTCTCCATGCGTGGCGTAAGCTTGCCATCACTTGAGACCGACATGATGCGGATGTGATCGGGTCCGAACGAGTGCACCACATACAGCATGTCCTTCGAGGACGAGTAGGCCAGCGATTTGGCAGTGCCGCTCTTCCCCTCGACAGCGTTTCCCGTCGGCTTGGTGTCGATCAGCTTGAGCTTGCCATGGTCGCCCACGGCGAAGCTGGATACCGAATTGTCCCCGCCGTTTGTGGCAAACAGAAACCTGCGATCTGGTGACAGTATGACGCTGCTCGCGCCTTCAAAGGAGTTGGGCGCGCTCTCCTGGCCGCTGATCGGCTTGAAAGTCCCCGAACCTGCTCCGCCGGTGGCGACACGTTCCACCTCGGTGAGCGTGCCGTTGGCGGAGCGATGGTAGTGAATGATCGCGTTCTTGACCTCATTGGTTTGCATGTAGAGATGGCCGCCACGGCCATTCGTGCTGATCTCTTTTGACATACTCATCATGTCTTTCGACATAACCATTTCCTTTGCCATACTTATCTCCTTATTTTTCTTTTTAAATTGAATTCGATTTTTTGGGCGCCTGAGCCACGCTGATAGAAGTCTCGCCAATTAATAACCTCTTTTGTCACGAAGTAGCGGATAGAACTGGACCCAGGTCATGTCTGTGGCGGCGACATTGGCGATGTGGCATCCGGCACATTCGGACACAGGTTTTTCAGCAGCGCTCTTGTCATACGGCAAGGGATGATGCCCAAAAGTGAAGAAGCCCCAGCCGTTTGTGTTTGCAAAGCGCTTGCTGTCTTTTACTGTTAAGTCGATGCCGTTGTACTCGCCGTTGAAATAGCCGCGCCCAGAAGGTTCCTTGCGAGAGCCGTCCGGAAAAGTCGGCTCAAGAACCCGCGTCAGCTCTTTTACGATGACCGTTCCTTCCGGAAACTCGCCATTTTTGAGATACGCATCAACATTTTTCTGCTCGATGTATACGTGGTGATATTCGGGGAAGTTTGCCTTTCCGTTGTTGAGGCCGTTGGGCGTCAAGGGAGCTCCCACAAAAACCCACTTGCGAAAACCGGTTGGCAACTCTAACTTGCCATCAGAATCGAACACGGCGCTCGACTGTTCAGTCTGGGCAGCCGCAACCGGCTTCGCGACCAGCAAGTAAAGAGCTGAGGCGGCCAGTCCAAGTCCAACGATGATTGTTAACAGATACTTCTGCATTGCAATTCTCCTTGTGAAGTGTTTTCCGAAACGAGTTTCTTTAGAGCCTTCTGCTTACTTCGACTTGAGGACCGGGTAACCTTGTATGTATACCCAGTCGGTTGGCTGAGCTGGGACATGACAGCCCAGACAGTCTTTTTTGTAGTTAGTTGCGACCTGCTTATCGGGTGCGTCGGCTTTGAAGAGTGCCCATCCCCATCCATCACCCCACAAAGGATTGCCGGGATAGCGTCCCTTATCGTCTTTGATCATGACGAACCACACTTTCGTTTGCGTGGCCCAGTGGGCGTCCCCGGTCGTCAGTTGCGCGTGATCGGTTGCAAACACCTCTTTCACCAGTACGGTTCCGTCCGCGAACTTTCCATTCTTGCGGTAATACTCAGCCGTGCCCGGCGATGCGTAGGTGTAGTGCATCTCGGTGTTGTTGTTGAGATCGACCGGTGTATACACTCCAAGCTCCTGATAGCGATCTCTAAAATCAGCCGGTTTGCGAATGTTCCCCGTCTGGTCGACGAGATCAAATCCGTTCGAGCTCCCTTTACTTTGAGAACGGGCCGGCTGTTGGCCGGTTAAAAAAACGAGGGCAAGAATTAGCGATGCAATGTGACGGGACATCTATTCATCCTCCTCTTTGAATAAGCAAATCAAGCTGAACGGTGGTCGCCAAAAGGGCAAACATTCGGAGCCGCCGAAGAACTCTGTAAGCTCAAAATCTGTTGGTGCATAACCGGGGAGATTCGGTTCGCTCCGTCTGCTCTTCCCGATCGATCCGTTGTTCTCAACTGCCGCGTTGGCGTTTCTCGTCATTGTGAGTTCCTGGAAGCGAGTGTCGCCGCTGCGTAGCTCATGTCAGCAACTGATTTTCCAAACGCGTTTCACGTAAAAAGCTGCAGTCTGATTTCCTCTGGATCGCTGTTATCACGCGTGCGTGGAGCCTGGGGGCGCGGCGAGCACGAATTCATTCACTTTGTGATGAAGGCGTGCGGAAGTTGCGCAGGTGACTTAATAGCGACTTGTGGCAGCGAGTCCGCGTTGTTATAGCGACACCGCGAATTGAATTCGGCGATTTCCGCTACAACGCTCGCGTTACAGAAATTTGTGTTCCAGACGCCGCACGAGCCGGCCACGTTGATTGCGGATTCCAGCATCCCCAATCCATCGCTGTGGACTATTGCTCGATGAGAGTCGATGCAGACCAGACGATCCCGGCCGTCAGACCTCCTCACTTCTTTGACCAGCTTATGGTCTATCGCTCGGTCTTTCGGGTTGCAGAAAAGAGCTCTGCACACCCCGGCCTGTAACCTGCCCTGGGAAAAGAACCTGATGCCGTCCCGAACCATTTGGACGATGCCTGCATCTCTTGTGGTGGTGTTAATCGGGGTTGGAATGATGAAGTTCGCTATGAGCTTTGCAATCGAATTCCATCTCACATCAAGGAGAAGGCGACAATGGAAACTGACAGTACCAAAGATCAAGTCTCGCGGCGCGGATTCCTAGGGGTAAGCTCGGCAGCCCTGGCAGCGGCAGTAGGAACTCTCACCATCGGTGGTGCGTCCGGGCAAGAACAGACCGCGGGCTCAAGCGGCGTGAGCGATAGGAGCAGAAGTGATCCCGGTCCGGCGAACAGCGCATCGGACGCACAGAACCCGGATTCCACGTGGCCGCCGGCAACGGATTCGAAGAGTTTGGTGCCGACATTCAAATATCCGTTCTCGATGGCGAACAAGCGGAGTTACAAAGGCGGATGGTCTCGCGAAGTAACTGTTCGGGAGCTACCGGTTTCGAAGTCACTGGCCGGCGTAAATATGAGACTGACGGCCGGTGGCGTCCGTGAGTTGCACTGGCACACAGCCGGTGAGTGGGCAATCATGCTGTATGGGTCGGCGCGAATCACCGCGATCGATTTGGATGGAAAAAGCTTTGTGGCCGACACAAACAAATACGATCTGTGGTTTTTCCCGAGCGGGGTGCCCCACTCGATTCAGGGATTGGAGCCGGATGGTTGCGAGTTCATGCTGGTATTCGACGATGGGAATTTTTCGGAGTCGGAAACCGTGCTGCTGAGCGATTCGGTGTCGCACCTACCACCAGAGGTACTGGCGAAAAATTTCGGAGTTTCCGAACAGGCCCTGAAGAATGTTCCCAAGCAAGAGCTGTTTATCTTCCAGGCGCCGCTTCCCGCATCACTCGAGACCGATCAGAGAGCGGCGGCGGGCGGCCTGGGAAAGTCGTCGCGCGATTTCTCTTTTCGGACCATGGAAATGCCGGTGACGAAGCGCACGAAAAGCGGGGAAGTGCGCATCGTGGACTCCAACACGTTCAAGGTGTCCACGACGGCGATGGCCATGGTAACCGTACACCCAAGAGGCCTGCGGGAACTGCACTGGCACCCCAACGCCGCCGAATGGCAGTACTACATCGAGGGCAAAGCAAGAATGACGGTGGTGGATACCGGGAACAAGGCGCGGACGATGGATTTTCAGGCCGGAGACGTGGGGTACGTGGAAAAAACTTTGCTGCACTACATTGAGAATACAGGAGACACGGACCTAATCTTCCTGGAGATGTTCAAGAGCAGCTTCTATCAAGACTTGTCGCTTTCGGAGTGGTTAGCACACACCCCACCCGAGCTGGTGATGGCACATCTCAATATCGACCGGGCGACGCTAGATGCCATACCGAAAGATGCGTTCGTGATTGTACCGAGATAGGGTCAGAAATACGAGGCCGTCATTACGAAGGAGGACCTGAACATTCGCTGCCGGGAATTTGCCTCGACGCGGGATTCTTGAGCTTGCAAAACAGGTACAAATTCCTGGCTATGAACTCGCGCGGTGTTTGCTGCAGGAATCGACTCTTCAGAAGTTGTGACCCAGTTCCTGGGAACACGGATGTTACCTGCAATCGGATATCCGCGAAATGATTGCCTTGGCCTCGGACCATGGTTGAAATGCCGGGCCATGCGAAACGGGACGAGAGGTTTAGGATTGCCGGGCTGTCTGCCTGCAGTGAATACAGGAAACACTGTAGACACTCCCGTCAGTTTCCGGTCTAAGATATAGCCGGGTAGTTTCCCTGACAACTGGCAGTCAACTTTCAAGATCCTTCTTTTCCGAATCTACAATCGCGGCCACGGAAAACGTAATGAAAGTTTCTCCCGGCGAAATCGCACTTGGCATTACCGATGATGAAGTCCCACTAGGCAGCCACCTCATCCATTTCTGGCACACTGACGCGGAATTCGAGCGCGGAGTTCGCTTTCTCGAGCTCGGGATCGCGGACGAGTCCCAGTGTTGCGTTCTTTTCGGTCATAACGAAGCGAACCAACGAGTTTTAGAGATTCTAGGGTCGCGGGGCTGTGACCTTACTCGTGCCCTTCAGGAGGGGCGATTCGTCATTTTGCGCCGCGAATCCTCTGCATCGGAGACGCTAGCGAAAATTGACGCTGCTTTTTCTGATGCCGTGGCCAAAGGGGCAACGGCGATCAGGTACCTGGGCAATCTTGGGATGGGTCAAGCTCCGTTGCCGGGCAGAGGAGCGGACGACGTAGTTGAACTTGAGACCGGCGCAACAGCTCTGGCGCTTCGCTATCCATGTGTGATCGTGTGCATGTATGACGTAAATACAGTCTCTGGTCGTCTTGTTCTACATGGGGGGTTTGGAACACACCCACTAGCTGTTTGCCGTAACGCGCTGCGGCACAACCCGTACTACGGGACAGAGGATAAAAGCGTAGCCGCCTAGCATCTGCAGAACATGAACGCTGAAACACAATCAGCCACCCAGACTAGCGAACAGCTAGACCTGCAAATGCTGGTTGAGACGATTCCCGCGATGGTGGTGTGCGCCCTGCCCGACGGCTCGGTCGAGTTTGCGAACCGCGCCTGGCAGGAATATACAGGCGGCTCTTTGCAACAACTGAGAGGTTCGGGCTGGCAGACCGCCATCCACCCGGACGATATTCGAGGCTTCATTGAAGAGTGGAACGCAAGTCTGCCAACCGGAAAGCCGTTCGCGGCTGAAGCGCGTATGCGGCGCGCCGATGGCCAATACCACTGGTTCCTAATCAGGAAGGCTCTAGCGGTTTCCCCAAACCGTGGCGGCGACTCGTCCTTGCGCACTTTGATCGCTTGCGAGGAGATCGACGAGCGCAAACAGTTTGAGGCTAGGCTGCACCAAAGCGAAACCCAGCTACAGGCATTTCTTGAAAACAGCCCAAGCATGATTTTCTTGAAGGATCGGGAGGGGCGATATCTCTACGCCAACCGGGAGTTCAAGCGTGTCGTAGGCATCACTGAAGAACACATCAACGGTAAGAGGGACAATGAACTATTTTCAGGCGAACAGGCGTCGGTGTTTCAGGCCGGTGATCGACAGGTGCTGGAAGCAGGGGAAACGATAGAGTTTGAGCAGGTTACAGTCCAGAAAGACGGGCAGCATACGAGTATTGTGCAGAAATTTCCTCTATTCGACGCAGACGACGAGATCTATGCGATTGGCGGAATTGTCGCGGACATTACTGAACGTAAGCGGGAAGAGTCGGCCCGCCGCTACATCGAAGAGAGCCATCGCCTGATAGTAGAAACGGCAAGTGACGCCGTGGTCAGCATGGACGAGACTGGCGCAATTCGGTTTGCGAATCCCTCCACCATGAGAATCTTCGGTTACGATCCGACGGAATTGATCGGCAAACCGTTGGCTGTTTTAATGCCGGAGTGGATGCGTAAATTGCATGATTCTGGTTTCAGGCGCTACCTGGCTACTGGCCAGCGGCACATGAATTGGCAAGGAACGGAACTCACTGCGTTGCGGAAGAATGGCGAGGAGTTTCCGGTGGAAGTCTCGTTTGGTGAACTGACCAGAGATGGCCACAAAGTATTTACCGGCTTCATCCGCGATATCAGTGCAAGGAAAGAAGCGGAGGAGAAGCTCCGCGCCAGCGAGCGCACTCTCCGTGAATTGACGGAGACCATTCCGCAGATGCTGTGGAGCGCTGAACCAGACGGAGCAATTGACTATTGTAACCAGCGCGTACTGGACTATACGGGATTATCTGCGGAACAGGTGCGAGGCGCTGGCTGGATGAAGACCGTCCACCGGGACGACATTGAAATTATGTCTCGGGCTTGGACAGCCGCAGTTTCAAGTGGCGAACCATTTCAGCAAGAATTTCGCTGCCTGAGAGCGGCGGACCGCGCCTATCGCTGGTGCATTTCGAGGGCTCTACCGCAGCGAGATCAAAGCGGTCGAATTATCAAGTGGTTCGGAACCGTCGTGGACCTGCATGATTGGAAAGAAGCTCAACAAGCTTTGCAGATGACCCAGGCAGAACTTGCGCGTGTTTCCAGGCTGACGACGATGGGCGAATTGGCAGCATCCATCGCCCATGAAGTCAATCAACCTTTAACTGCCGTTACCAACAATGGCAGTGCGTGCCTGAGACTGCTCGCCAATCGTAGTCTCGATCCTGAAGTTCTCCGGCGGGCTCTCGAAGAAATTGTTGCCGATGGCACCCGTGCGAGTGCGGTTGTGGCTCGGATCCGCGCATTCATAAAGAAGGCACCTGCAGAAACGAGTGAGCTGGATATAAACGAGGTCATTCAGGAAGTGCTGGCTCTAGCTGGCCATGAGCTTCACAAGAATCAAGTCTTAGTCGAATGCCAATTGACAAAGACATTACCGCTCGTACGGGCCGATCGCATTCAACTGCAGCAGGTTCTGCTGAACCTGATCATGAATGGTATAGAGGCCACGATGGGGGTGACCGTTCAACCTCGCGCACTCTCTCTGGAGTCCCGGATAGACGAATCTGGCAATGTGTTGGTTGCGGTACGCGACTCAGGCACGGGCCTTGGTCCAGAGGCAGATCGTTTATTCACTCCTTTCTTTACAACAAAGGCAAATGGTATGGGTATGGGCTTGCCCATTAGTCGCTCACTCATTGAAAGTCATGGCGGGCGACTGTGGGCCACAGCCAACTCTCCCCACGGTGCCGTGTTTTGGTTTACATTGCCAGCGGCCGGCGAGAATCCTTCATGAGTGTGGCCCCTGTAATCTTTGTTGTCGATGATGATCCATCGGTACGCTCTTCGCTCAGGTTCCTCTTGAGTACGGTGGGGCTGCATGCGGAGACCTTTGACTCCGCTGATAGCTTTCTGCACAAGAAACCTTCCGATGTTCCCAGTTGTCTTGTGCTGGATGTCAGGCTACCGGGACTGAGCGGACTCGATTTCCAGCGCGAGCTTGCATCAAGAGATATTCGTATCCCGATAGTCTTTCTCACCGGTCACGGTGACATTCCAATGAGTGTTCGTGCTATTAAAGCCGGAGCGGTCGAATTTCTGACCAAACCATTCCGTGACCAGGATCTACTGGATGCAGTTCGCGTCGCCCTCGATCGGGATCGTGCGAGGCGTGAGCAAGAGAAAGAAGTGGCTGATCTCAAACGACGCTTCGACTCGTTGACATCTCGAGAGCAAGAGGTAATCTCCCTCGTGGTTGCGGGAATGCTCAATAAACAAATTGCTGCTCAACTCGGAACCGCGGAAAGTACCGTAAAGGTTCAGCGTAGCCGCGCAATGGAGAAGATGCACTCAGCATCGCTTGCCGAATTGATAAAAATGATCGAGAAAGTCAAAGCTCCTTCGAAAGCAGCCTCGTAAGCCAAAGCTTACGCGCATCGTCCTTATTGCCGATCCAGAAATACCAACACCCAATAGATTTTTCCGTCTCCTGGGAATAACGTCGATTCAGTTGGGAGTTGAGAGTGTTAAAGAATCTAATCTCGATTGTTGACGACGATCCTTCCGTCCTCCGGACCACAGAGCTGCTAGTCGAGTCTTTTGGTTTTCGAGTGGCAGGTTTCGAATCTGCGGAACTTTTTCTGAAGTCAGGCCGACTGCATGAGACGTCCTGTCTCATCGCTGACCTGCGAATGCCCGGTATGAGTGGGCTACAACTCCAAACCCATCTCGCTGCCGTAGGCCGCAAGATTCCCATCATTTTCATCACTGCTTACGACGATAAAGCATCTCGTCAACGCGCCTTGCAAGCTGGTGCCGTCGCCTTCCTGGGCAAGCCGTTTACTGACAAGATTTTGCTTCAAACCCTTCGTTCAGCATTAGGGGACCAATTGGGAGTAAGAAAGAATCTCATATCGCTAGTTGATGACGACGAGTCCATCCGCAGGACCACAACGCTGCTTATCGAGTCTTTTGGCTTTCAAGCAGCAGCCTTCGAATCTGCCGAAAGTTTCCTGCAGTCTGGCCAACTGCAAGAGACATCCTGCCTCATCGCTGATGTTCAGATGCCGGGCATGAATGGGCTACAACTCCAAGGCCATCTTGCCGCCGCGGGCTACAAGATTCCTATCATTTTCATCACTGCTCACGACAACAACGAATCGCGTCAGCAAGCATTGCAAGCTGGCGCCGTCGCATTCCTAGGCAAACCGTTCAGTGACGAACTCCTGCTACAGATCATTCGTGCAGCCTTGCGGCAGGACAACGGCACCGGAATGACCAAGTGACCGAGGAGTCCACAGATGTACAAATCACGTGATTTCGCTTTAGTTCCTGGTTTAAAGGAGATCCGGTGAGATGAGTTATGGAATAGGAGTGAGTTATGGAATACAACAGAGTTCCTCAAAATGAACAGAATCGGCTTGAGTGCGAGTTTGAACAGATCATCGGCCACAGCCCCGCTCTTGAATCAGCTCTCGCCGAAGTACAACGTGTGGCGCCAACTGATTCCACGGTGCTGGTTCTTGGAGAAACGGGAACGGGGAAGGAATTGATCGCCCATGCCATTCACAATCTGAGCGCGCGCTGCGGACGCCCCTTCGTGAAACTTAACTGCGCTGCCATACCTTTCGATCTCTTGGAGAGTGAGCTGTTTGGGCACGAGAAGGGGGCCTTTACCGGGGCCGTAGCACAAAAAATTGGCCGTTTCGAAATGGCCGATACCGGCACTCTTTTTCTGGACGAGATCGGGGACTTGCCGCTGGCCCTGCAGCCGAAACTTTTGCGCGTGCTTCAGGAACAAGAGTTCGAGCGCCTGGGCAGCGGCCGCACGCATCACATCAACGTGCGGCTGGTTGCCGCTACCCATCGCGATCTGGCCCAGATGGTCGCGGGTAATGAATTCCGCAGCGATCTTTACTATCGGCTGAACGTATTCCCGGTCCTGCTTCCGCCCCTGCGCGAGCGCCGGGAGGACATACGCCAGTTGGTCCTTCATTTCGTCGACGTATTCGCCGGGCGGATGGGGAAGCACATTGAACAAATACCGGAGACAACAATGGGTGCATTCATTGCATATCCTTGGCCCGGCAATGTACGTGAACTCCAAAACCTCGTTGAACGGGCCGTAATCCGATCGGACGATGGCGTCCTGCCCAATCCTCTGTCTCCATCACAGACGAATACAATATCCACGCTTGCTTCACAGGGCACACTACGCGAACACGAAGCAACTCTGATCTTGCAGACATTGCGGGCTGCCGGAGGAATGATAGGAGGACCGCGAGGAGCGGCTGCCCTGCTTGGGCTAAAGCGTACAACATTAGTCTCGAAGATGAAGAGGCTCGGGATCTACCGACCGCGGTATCAGCGACTCATCCATGAGATCAACGAGGAACCGGAACTGGCGGTATGAGTCCCGTTCCGTGCCTTGCCCGTCACGCTTGCACGGGCTCGCACAAACGTTAGTCGTTACGGCCTTAAGAGCTTATGAAACGAACTTATTCAATATGCAATTTATGTGCTGCCCCAAAGCTCGAAACGGCGTCACGGCGATATTTTCGACACCACTTGTAAGTGGAGGTGTCTGGATCTCCATCCTTTACGAGCTTGACCGTATTCGCTTGCTTTGGAGTCGGCCGTCGTACCTGACAACAAGGCGTCCGATGACATCGATTTGGAATATCAGTTGCAGAGAATTCATGCATGGTTCACGTAATCGGTTGACTGCTCACGAAAGGACTTGGTTTATGTCAAAGAAGTTTGAGGGAAAGGTCGCGGTTGTCACCGGAGGCTCGGCAGGAATGGGCCTAGCTACCGCGAAGCGGTTCGTCCAAGAAGGGATGGACCACGTATTTATTACTGGCCGCGGTAAAGACGCGCTGGATGCTGCAAGTGCGGAGATTGGAAAGAACGTGACGGCGGTACAGAGTGACGTGGCCAAGCTTTCTGACCTTGATCGTTTATACGACACCGTAAAAAAGCACAATCGACAGATTGACATTATCTTTGCGAATGCCGGCCTCGCGAAGTTGGCCCCGTTTGGAACGGTGGACGAGAAGTTTTTCGACCTTCACTTCGACGCCAACGTCAAAGGACTCTTTTTTTCCGGCAAAAGGGTCTTCCGCTAATGAAGGACGGAGACTCCATCATCCTTAATGGATCTATCGCCGACATCAAGGGCTTTCCCGCGATGAGCGTGTATAGCGCCACGAAAGCCGCGGTACGTTCCTTTGCGCGGACTTGGACCAACGACTTGCGGGACCGCCGCATCCGAGTGAATGTGCTCAGCCCTGGTCACATCGACACTCCGATTCTGGAAGACCTTCAGCAGGGCGAGGCGCTCTTGAAAATGACAAGGAGATGGAGAGCAACGTCCCACTCGGAAGACTGGGGGACCCCGACGAGATTGCCAAAGCTGTTTCATTCCTGGCTTCCGATGAGGCGAGCTATGTCTCGGGCGCAGAGCTTTACGTCGATGGTGGCGTGGCGCAAATCTGAGTGCTGTAAGTCCTAGCATTGGGTGATTGGCCAGAACTAAACTTGCGAGTCTAAATTCGATCCCACGGGACGCGCAGTCTGAACTTACACGAGATACCAGCGGGGTGCTGGTAGCAGAATTTCACAGCCAAGGCGGATCCTTCACTTTCACAGCGCAAGACCATACAGAATTGGGGGACGCCTTTTACCGATCGCCCAAGATCGGGCGAATAAGATCGTGATCCTGACGGGCGCAGGCGGGGACTTCATTACCGGTGTCGAATGGTCCTCGTTTGGCAACGTCGCCGATCCCGGCATTTGGAGCCAGGTTCACGACGAAGGCGTGCAGATTCTCGAAAACATAGCTAACATTCGCGTTCCCGTCATCGCGGCTATCGAGGGACGCGCTCATGTGCACTCCGAGTATGCGCTACTCGCGAATGTGATTGTGGCAGCCGAGGGCGCGACCTTCCTCGATGGAGCACACTTCGCCGCAGGGGTAGTGCCAGGGGACGGAATTTTTACCGCCTGGAGCTATCGTGCTGGAGCAGGACGAGCGGAGGCGTTCCTGCTCAATCCGCAGCCACTGACGGCGCGTACAGCGTATGAATGGGGAGTGGTTGCCGAGGTTGTGGCGAACGGTAAAGCTGTCAGTCGGGCGCGAGAGTTGGCCGAACTGTACTTGAAAGCTCCCGAAGTGACGCGCCGTGACACGCGGGTGCACTTCATTCATCCGTTGAAGGAGCGCATTGTACGAGAAGTCGGCTACGGACTGTCACTCGAAGGAGCATCCGCCGCCGACCTCGTGAAGTCAAAGCAAACCAACACAGAGCGTGCACCCTCTAAAAAACAAGTCGCATGAACGATGCAGCACCAGCACTGATGGTAGTTGCTCACCACTGCCTAAGCATCGAGAAGCAGTGAAGGGCTTGTGATAGATCGCACAAGCTCGCAGAGGACGGTTCAGTTTCTGGGATCGCGGTCGGGTCGTTGGCACATCGGATAGACTAGTTCCGCTTATTCGGGGTAATAGGAAAGTGAAAGCCGGACTTCGAAAAGTTGTATTCGAAGTACGCGTAGGGATAGCTGTAATCCTGACCCTGCGTAGTTTGGTTGAGAAATTGTCCGGCAAACATGCGAGCGTAACCAAAGCCAAAGTTCAGTCCTTTATTCACCGTGTATTCCGCAACCAGATCGAGTTCGTTGCCGATGTGCCGGCCTGCGACGAGATGGGCCGCAACTGCAATGGCTCCACTGCTGGCGTAGAAGTTGTCATTTGAAGTGGCCAACCAGAAGCTTTCAAATTGCTGTTTGAGTTTCCACTTTTTCGTGGGCTCTTCTTCGACGCCGATTCGGAAATGCACAAGGTTCCGGCGGCCAACCTGATCGGCAAAGCCCAGCTTGTCGTGATTCGAAGGATAGAGCTGGTCAAAGGTGTTCCACTCGTGGCCCTTCGGATTTTTCGTTCCAGAGGCGTAATTGCCCTCGAGAAAAATGTGAGGCGCCGCGGGGACCTGGCGAAAAGTCTTGCCGACGCTGGCGTAGCCCGCCCACGCGGCAATGGAAGATGCGCCAAGCGATCCTGTCTGTCCGTCGAACTCGGTGTCGTAATTGAAATCGGCGGGCAGATCGCCCTTCCAGTGGAGACCGATGGTGACTTCATTGAGGTGGCCTCGGTTAAGCGTCTCCGGAAGTTCAGAGTTCGAGGGTGCGACACGCCGTATGACATAGGGCTCGAAGTCAGCCTTAAGGACGACGTTCTGGAAACTTCCGTAAACTCCGTACATATTGTTGCCCGGAAGTGCATTGTGTAAGTCACTGTTGTCGCCGGGCACTACTGAAGAAGCGAACACGCTCACGATGTAGCCTGGATGATGAACGTCAACACGAGCGACGTTGAAAGTGCGACCGACGTTAAGCCAGTCGGAGGGGCCAATCACGCGTTCATCGCCAAAACGCAGAACTTGGCGACCCGCCAGGGCATCTACCCAGCCTGTCTCGGAGCTACCGACCTGAGGATAGGCCTGCCAAAGGGTCCACTTATCCTCGTAGGGGTTGGCGTTGGCGATGTGGTGATTGAAGAAAATACGAGCATCCTGCACTTCACCATAAAACAACAACCACTCCTTAGGTTGAATGCCTAGCTTGATGCGCAAGCGGTCCAAATAATAGAAATCGTTTGTGCTAGTGAAGCCGATTCCCATCGGACCTTCAAGGCGACCGCGAAATTCTCCACCGATGCGGAACCAACTGGGCAAAGATCGGTTCAGCTTGTGAACGGGGAACAGCCAGTCCAGGGAATCGTCGGCGCCAGCCGGGTCAGATGGGGCCGGGGCCGCCGAATTACTGCTCGATCCAGCGTCCACGTTTATGTCAGGAGCGGTTTGCGCATTGACCCGCTGTCGAGCCATCCACGAACTAACTAAGAGAACCAGAACGATACATCTTCGCATTGCAACCTTTTCAAGACAGAGTGGGCTTCAGCGCTCGACCCATCATGGATTTCGCTCATACAAGCATCAAAGGCAGATCCTCTAGAAACCTCTTCGACGATGAGTTGCGCACCGGGCATAGACGATCTGTGTTTCCAACTGTCGGCGTCTATCGCGGCCGACATTCAATTCCATTCCTCCTCAATCTGCTCGATCATGCTCACGCGGTTGATGTGCGCGACATCGGGCCCAGCGACGCTCCTGTCTCTGTTACCCTGCGATCACGAGTTCCTTTTCCGAAGGGATTTTCGCAATCTGTTGTTGGTTAAGATTCACGTGGGCAGCTACAGCTTCCGGGGGCACACGCCTGAGCCAATTGTTCAAAGAGACGTCGATAAACTGGTCGGCCTTGAACATTTCCAGAAACACGACGTCGGTGTTGCCGGTGTTTTCGATGGCATGAGTCGCAACCCTGGGAACATAGCCTACATCGTTGGCGTTGAAGTCCATGGTGCGTGCTCTACCCTCATTCATGATTATGGTCATGCGTCCTTTGCCGGCGAGCCAGAACTGCCACTCGCTGGCATTGGGATGCCAGTGCAATTCGCGCAAGGCGCCGGGCTTGAGAGTAACGATGGCGGCGGCGACATTCTTGCTAACGGGGAAATTACGCGAGTCCACAATACGAACTTCGCCTCCCGGTGTTTTCCGCGTGGGAGCCATAGCCTCCGTCTTGAATGTGTACTTGATCGGGGATTCCACGCGTTGTCCACCAATCGCCGCCTTGTCTTGCGCTAGAGATAGGGGCAGGTCCGCCGGGAAAATGTAAAGCTGCTCTTTTCTTACGAGTTTCGCGATAACTTCCTTGTCGAGGCCAAAATTCTTTGCCAACATGTTCCGCGGTGTGTGCGCAATAGTCTCCGAGAGAAGGAAGGTGCCGTCCTCCGAGAAGTCACCTTCATCGAACACCAGCAGGAACTCGCAACCATTTGGACGAAGTCCTTGAATGGAATGGGGAAACCCGGCCGGAAACAGCCACAGATCGCCTTTGCTCACGTCATCGATAAACATCGTGCCATCCGGATTCATGACCGTGACACGGGCGCTGCCGTCGAGCATGATCGCCCACTCATCAGCGGTGTGCCAGTGCAATTCGCGAAAGCTGCCGGCAGTAAGCCGCATGTTCACGCCGGCCAGATCCTTTGAGGTCGGCAGCACGATCGAGTTCACCTCGTGCGTCCAGCCACCCTCTTCCACCCGTTTGTGCACCAAATCGAAGGAGTACCACACCGGACCAATATCGCCATGATCGGTGGGAGGAGGCAGGTTTGAACTTGGGTTCTCGACCAGTAACGGCTTGTTTTCCTGTCCCGGATTGCTTGCAGAAATATCTTTTTCTGCTGTGCGTGTATCTTGCACCTCCTGCGCATGCGCGGCGATTCCAGCCAACGCTGCTGTCGCCAGCGCTGTGGAACTGACGCCTAAAAAATTCCTTCTCGACAGATCTGCCAAGGGCTTGTTTTCGCTGTGATCACTCACTGAGTGCCTCCTTGATGCGTGTCTAAAATCGTGTTTTGCGTATTTCGCTGGACAAGTCGCAATCGCCAGGTTCGATTTTTGATCTTTGCATTTCCAGTTCCACGACGTTCACGCACAAAATCCGTTGTGTTTGCACTTGGCTATCTTTCATTAGTTATCGATTTGCGCAAAAACCAAATTAAATTTCCTACAGAGGCAAAACCTCACACCGCGAAACCTTTGCGTATTCAACCAGGTTGGCGGGCAGCGCTTTCCTGACGTACTTCCTTTCCGCCGGGCTAGCCGGTGGCTCGACAGCTTTTGATTCGCAGTAACGGCGTTTGTGTCCACATGTTGACAGGACATGTCGAACCTAGGCCACGTCGAAGCCATCTTGGGCTAGGGGATTGACCCAGCCGCGCACATTTTGTGCTCAGGACCAGCAGATTCAGGATTTCTTAGTGCCTGCAAAAAATGGCGTGCAAAGTGCAATATCGATGCGCGTGCAAACATGAGTGACGGTCGACACCCCTCATCAGTGCACATCGCGTCTTACGAGTAGTGAAAGTCCAAGCCTGACCATAGTTTGAGAGCCCCGGGGAGAATCAATATGGTTAAAGAAATACTGACGCGCTGGCCGGTGGTTCGACAGCTTTTGACCCACACCGATGGTACTGGTGTGGAAGCCATGAGCGATCGGACTCGCAATCTTGCTCCCAAGCATTGCGATGCTCAAGTTACGCGGTCGGTGTGTCCGTACTGTGCCGTAGGGTGCGGTCAGCTTGTGTATCACAAGGATGGAAAGCTTGTCTCAATAGAGGGAGACCCAGATTCGTTTATTTCCCGCGGTCGTCTCTGCCCAAAAGGTTCCGACAGCTTCGAACTGTTGACGCATGCGAACCGGGAGACGCGCATAAAGTATCGCAAGCCGTACTCCAGCCGGTGGGAAGAGTTGGAACTGGAGACGGCGATGGACATGATCGCCGATCGCGTCTGGGACACGCGGGAGCGCACGTTCGAGGAGGAGCGGAACGGAGAGGTAGTAATGCATACGACTGCCATGGCCCATCTTGGTGGCGCTACTCTCGATAACGAAGAAAACTACCTGATCAAAAAGCTCTTTGCAGCTGGCTTGGGCATGGTCTGCATCAGCAACCAGGCCCGTATTTGACACAGCTCGACGGTGCCCGGTCTGGGCACCTCCTTCGGTCGCGGCGGAGCGACACTTGGGCCGAGCGATCTCCTAAATTCGGATGCCATTCTGATTATGGGTTCGAACATGGCGGAGAATCACCCTGTCGGTTTCCAGTGGGTGATCGAAGCGCGAGAACACGGTGCGAAGGTCATTCACGTCGATCCGCGTTTCAGCCGTACCTCCGCGATGGCAGACATCTGGGCTCCCCTGCGCGCCGGGTCGGACATCCTGTTTCTCGGGGGGCTCATCCATTACGTTCTCGAAAACAAAAAAGATTTTCGCGAGTACGTGATCCATTACACCAACGCTTCGATCATTCTTCCTGAGGAGTTTAAGGATACCGAGGATTTGGGAGGCGTCTTCTCTGGTTGGGACGCTAACAATAAGCGTTATGACGCAAGCACTTGGCTTTACGGGGCTTGTGTCGAGGGTGGCCGAGTGGCGCCCAAGAGGGCCGGATCTCATTCGGGTCACTGTAAGGATGGCGCTGGAGCCACCGCCGACCTCACAGATTGCGAGTGCGACCCCACGCTCAGCCATCCCCGATGTGTATACCAGGTTTTGAAGAGGCATTATGCGCGATACACGCCTGAGTTGGTTGAACAGTTTTGCGGTGTTCCCCGCGATCGGTTTCTGAAAATTGCGGAGACGTTTTGCTCGGCATCCGGTCCGGAAAAGACGGGAGCAATTTGCTATGCGCTGGGCTGGACGCAGCAGTCGAAAGGTCCGCAGATCATTCGCGCGGCTGCGATCCTTCAGTTGCTTCTCGGCAACGTCGGACGGCCCGGAGGAGGCATCCTCGCTCTGCGCGGGCATGCGTCGATTCAAGGTTCAACCGATATCCCGACGCTTTATGACATTCTGCCCGGCTACTTGCCGATGCCGAATCTAGGGTTGGACTCAAAGAATCTTGCGGATTACGTTGCAACACATCGCGATCCCACAGGCTGGTGGTGGAACTTCGACAAGTACATCGTCAGTCTGCTCAAGGCCTACTACGGCGACGGAGCGAAAAAAGAAAACGATTGGGGCTTCAATTGGCTTCCGCGTGTGACCGGTGACCATTCGCACCAGGGTTATTTCTTGGAAATGATGGATGGCAAAGTTGAAGGTCTGTTTGTGATGGGACAAAACCCGGCAGTGGCAGCCCCCAACTCGCGACTGGAGCGCAAGGCGCTCTCCAAGCTGAAGTGGCTGGTGGTGCGCGACATGGTAGAGCTTGAGACCGCTTCTTTCTGGTACGACTCTCCCGAAGTTGAGCGCGGAGAGCTTCGACCGGAGGAGATCGGAACCGAAGTCTTTCTTCTGCCCGCCGCGGGGCATGCCGAAAAAGACGGCTGCTTCACCAACACGCAGCGTCTGCTGCAGTGGCACCAGAAAGCCGTCGATCCTCCAGGGGACGCACGCAGCGAAACCTGGTTCATGTATCACCTGGGCCGCCGCCTGAAGGAGAAGGCGAAGCAAGATCCGCGGCCGCGCAATGCTGGGTTGAGCGCCTTGACCTGGGACTATTCCGTGGGAGGAACGATGCAAGAGCCCAAGGTGGAAGAAGTCCTGCAAGAGATCAACGGCTACACCGTCGCCGACCATGCTCTGGTAAGCGGATTCAATGAATTGAAAGCTGACGGCTCCACTGCGTCCGGTTGCTGGATCTACACCGGCGTCTTCCCCCGTCCGGGTGAGAACCGCGCCAACCAGCGGAATTCGCAAGACCTCTGGGGACACGGCTGGGGCTTTGCTTGGCCTGCGGACCGCCGCATCCTCTATAACCGCGCTTCGGCCCGTCCTGATGGACGGCCGTGGAGCGAGCGCAAGAAACTGGTTTGGTGGGATGAGCAGAAGAAAGAGTGGACTGGGCTCGACGTCCCGGACTTCACGAGGACGAAAGCGCCGGACTACCAGCCGCCGAAACACGCGCAAGGTGATGAAGCTCTCGCCGGGGATAAACCTTTCATCCTGCACCCCGATGGGACAGGCTGGATCTTCGCCCCAAAGGGATTAGCAGACGGGCCTCTGCCAACACACTACGAAGGCTTGGAGGCTCCAGTCAGCAATCCACTCTATCCAGACCAGCAAAGCAATCCGGCGGAAATTCGAGAGGAGAGGCCGGACAACCGTTACGCCAGTTCTCCCGATAAACGTTTCCCCTATGTCATGAGCACGTATCGGTTGACGGAACATCATACCTCGGGCGCGATGTCGCGGATGCTTCCGCACTTGGCTGAACTTCAACCCGAGTTCTTCTGTGAAATATCCCCCGAACTGGCGTCAGAACGCGGAATCAAGAACGGAGGCTGGGTGACTGTGATGACACCACGCGGGATCGTCGAGGCTCGGGCACTGGTGACCAGGCGCATGCGACCGCTCCTTATCGACGGAAAGATGGTGCACCAGGTTGGCGTCCCCTATCACTGGGGCTCTCGCGGCCTGGTCAAAGGAGACTCGGCGAATGACCTTGTGGCCATCTCAGAGGAACCGAACGTCCGGATCATGGAAGCCAAAGGCATTCTCTGTGATGTTTCTCCGGGACGTCGCGCACGGGGAAAGGCCGCTCTCGATCAATTGAACGCTCATTTGGGGAGGAAGTAATGCCGACCAGTGCTTTTCTGACGGATGCTTCAGTGTGCATAGGTTGCAAGGCCTGTGAAGTGGCCTGCAAGGAGTGGAACCACATTCCCGATGATGGGTTCAACTGGACTGGTCAGTCGTACGACAACACGCATGCATTAGGAGCATCGACGTGGCGTCACGTGCTCTTCTTGGAAGAAAAGCAGCACATGGGCCCGCAACTCGCCGGAATAGAAGAGCCGTTTCGTTGGCAGTTTCTGTCCGATGTCTGCAAGCACTGCGAGAACGCCGGGTGCCTGGAGGCGTGTCCCACGGGCGCAATCGTTCGCACCGAACTTGAATCGGTATTCGTGCAGCACGATGTCTGCAATGGCTGCGGCTATTGCGTGGTTTCGTGTCCCTTCGGAGTAGTCGACAAAAGTCATGAGGTCGGAACCGCCTTCAAGTGCACGTTCTGTTACGACCGGCAGCGGGACGGGTTAATGCCCGCCTGTGCGAAGGCCTGCCCCACGCAATCGATTCGCTTTGGCGAGCTGGAAGAGCTACGGCAGGAAGCGCAGCTACGCGTCAAGGCGTTACAACATCGAGGATACAACGATGCGCAAATCTACGATCCAACGGGATCCAGCGTAGGCGGCACTCACGCGATCTTTGTGATTCTCGGCCAGCCGGAGGCCTACAATTTCCCACCTGCTCCCGAAGTGCCCACGATTCACATGAAGTCAGCGTGGAGCGCAGCGCTGCTTTCGGCGCTCGTAGTTGTGCTGGTGGTATTCCTTGCTTTCGCGCTGTAGCTGGACGAGGAATTCTCTCGCGTACATCTTGAACGAGGTTATTGAGTATGGTTGCAAATCCTCAATTCAATGAAGAGCGTCTGGATGCATTAAGGGAGGAAGCTGCGCGAACTGGGAAAGTACAGGGTCATGGGATCGCCGCCGTGGGCAGCCCTTTTCCCAAACCAGCTTCCGCGGTAAGTTATCACGGAAACCCCGTGCTCAAGCCGCCAACCTGGACGTGGCAGGTTCCCCTTTATTTTTTTGTGGGTGGAGTAGCTGGTATTTCTGCATTAATTGCGCTCGTGGCTCATCTCTTCGGCAATGCTGGATTGCTACGCGCTGGATTGTGGATAGGATTTTTAGGCGCGCTGATCTCGGCGCCTCTCCTCATCGCAGATTTGGGTCGTCCTGCCAGATTCTTAAACATGTTGCGGGTCTTCAAGCTGCGTTCAGCAATGTCGGTAGGCGCGTGGACGTTAGCGGGGTTTTCCTCTGCAGTGGGCTTGGCGGTCGTTTGCCACGAAGTGATCCTGGCAGGATACGGAAACAACTTCTTGCTTGAGCTCGAATGGCTCGCTGAAATCTCCGCAGCCCTGAGTGGACTGATACTCGCGAGTTACACGTCAGTCCTCTTAGGCGTGACCGCGATCCCGGTTTGGTCTGAAAATCGGAAGCTGGTGCCGGTCGTTTTTCTTACCGGAGGTTTGGGTTCGGCGGCGGCCGTGCTGGAGCTTCTCGGATTCCTTGTTCCAGTTACTCAGTCCATAGGAATTGTTGCAAGCGCAGTTGAGACGTTGGTTGCGGTCATTATTGAACTTCGCGGGCGATACGTTGATCGTCCATTGCGGGAGGGAGTTGTCGGTTGGTTGACCCGTGCTGGCGGTGCATTGGCCGGGCCCGCGTCGTTATTGCTCAGAATTTTCTGGGGACACAGCTCTATGGCTCGCTACCTGGCCGCAGTTTGTTTTATCGTCGGCGCTTTGATCAGCCGGTATGCCTGGATTGGGGCGGGACGAGTCTCGTCACGCGATCCGCAGGCGCTTTTCCGAATCCAACGACCGGCCCCGAATGCAGGCGCTCATTAAGCCTTGTTGCGAATCCAGAGAGTGTTAGTCCACCAGATGGAACACCATTGAAGGTCGTCATCGAGGGTAGGATCATGTCCTTCCGGGATGACGTGCTGCGATGGTACAAATCCCATAGCAGTCTCGCTGCCCCAGGTTGAGCCCTGTGCAATAATGTTGCCGTCTCGTTCTCTGAGAGGAGAACCCTATGAGAAAGTCATGGTTTGTTTTGCTGCTTTCGGGCAGCTTTCTCCTGGCACAAGACAGCAGCCCCACCACGGCAAAGCAGCACACCTCGAAAGACTCCAAGGGACAGGTCACGCTACAGGGCTGCGTCAGCAGAGCCAGCGGTGATTACATCCTGATGAAGCAGAATCCAGCCATCACCTACGAACTTCAGGCGCCTGGCAAAATAAAGCTGCGCCAGTACCTCGGTCAACGAGTTGAAGTTACCGGGAAGGAGTCACCTTCGATGAGCACGAGTTCCGATGCCTTGACAAAAACGGGAGCTCCCTCCTCGCTGACCTTGACCATCACTTCGATCAAGACTATTGCGAACCAATGCACCGTGCAGCCAGTCCCCGACCAATAAGGAGGACCTACAATGTCAGGCTGGTACACTCGGTCCTCACAACGCCACGCGACAGAAGTGCTAGATTGAAATGCGATGCATCCCCAAATAGAAATGGCTGTGCAGCTTCTGCGGCGCGGTGATGATGCGGCGTTGGAGCAGGCTCTGGCTCTGCTCCAAAATACCGTCTTTTCTTTTAGCATGCGGGTGTGCGGCCAGCGACAGGATGCAGAAGATACCATGCAAGAAGTGCTGCTCAAGGCGGTCCCGTACCTGCCTAAGTTTGACAGCCCCAAAGCGCTCGTGGTGTGGCTCTATAAGGTGGCAAAGAACCGATGTCTGATGAGCCGGCGCCGCAGCAAGTTCGCTCCGAATCCAGACCTTTCCCTGGAAGAACTCATGCCTGATCGGAGGGAACTCGAGCGGCTGGGAAACGACGGCAACATTAATCCTGAAGCTTTCGCAATTCGGAGCGAGGAAGCGGGAAGGTTGCGAGACGCGATTCAGCGACTACCTTCTCAATATCGTATTGTTCTCGTGTTGCGCGATATGGAAGGTCTGACCGACGAAGAAGTATCCGAGATCACAGGGCTGCGTTCTGGGACGGTGCGAGTTCGTCTCCACCGAGCCAGGCTATTTGTCAGGAAGGAATTGATGAAAGGATTGAGACGACGCTCCAGGAGAGCAGCTTCGCGAGTATCGTCAGATCAGAGACCCAGCGACCAAGAGCCCAGACCCGCCCGCTGCAAAGCCATGTTCGCCGAACTCTCGAACTATCTCGACGAGCAACTGGATGATTCACTTTGTGAGGAACTTGAGCGGCACCTCAACGGCTGCGCACCCTGTAAGGCGTTTCTCGCCAGCTTGGAAGCAACGATCCAGGATTGTCGCCGGTTGCCCGGCCCAGCCCCGGATCGAGTCAAGGCAGTCAAGTTGCGGAAGGAAGTGATGTCACGCTACGAGCGAGCAATGGCAAAGAGGATCGATTGAGTGCAGGTGCTCATCGCTTTGGCGGAGGCAACTCCTGAGCCCGCAACTGGGCCGTGACCTCTCGGTCTAGAAACGAAGTGTCCTTAACGCCAATGTGCTTGGAATAGATTCGGCCGTCGCGCCCTATCAGGAATGCGATTGGCAGACCGAGAACTCCTCCATAAAGCTCGCCAATTTTCGCGTTTCCCATTACTACGGGGTAGTTCATTTTGAACTGCTGGCAGAACTCGCGTACAGGTTCCGGTCCATCGTCCATGGAAACACCAATAATCTGCAGGCCCTCGTCGCCGTACTTATTTTGCAGTTCGACGAAATGAGGGATCTCGTCCCGGCACGGAGTGCACCAGGTTGCCCAGAAATCCAAAAGGACGACCTTGCCGCGATTGGATGAGAGGTCGAATTTATGTCCCGTTAAGTCGGGAAGCGAGAAGTCGGGGGCCAGCGGATGTTCAATGGCTGTGCTGCTCATGCCGCCCTGCACACCACGATGACGGATCACGAAGTAGAGTCCCGCCACGACTACGATCAACGCCAAGCCGCGCAGAATGTTTCTATTCAAATGTGCCGACCCCAGTCAGGAAGCGTTCCGTTTTCTAATCTCCTTTGGCAACCGGATAGCCCTTGTCGACCCAGTCTGTCCCGAAGTTGTTCGCGAAATAAAGAACTTTCACATTGCTGAAGCCCATCGCGCGCAATGCGTCGTCTGCGGGCTTGACGTTGGGGCAGTGGTTCCACGGACAACATCCGCAATAAAGAACGATGAACTTGTTTCGCGGCAGCGGCTCCACGCGCTTTCGCAGTTGCTGTATGCCGCTTTCGCTGGAAGCCGCGCCGATGTACTCGGAGCCAGGGATATGGGCCTGCTGGTAAAGAACATGGGATCCGACTTGGATCATCAGGGGCTTCTCGCGCTTGGGGGACCGAAGGATATTGACGAGTTCTTCCGGGTTGATGAGCTGCGAAGCTGGTAAAGATGTGGCCTGATAAAAGGGGAACATCGAACGCGTCTTGCCGCCCGCGCGGGTTTGCGTATTCGCGCCAACGGCCACAACGGAGGCCACGGCCCCGACAAGAACAATTGTAATTGCGCGTTTCATCGTTGGATATCTCACTTGAACTCCCTGGACATTATCAGCGGCCGATAGCCGATCTCGCAAGGAACCAGCTTGAGCCGTTCCCAACGGAACGCAGGCGCCAGTCGAAAGTTCTCGTTCCATGATGTTGTGGCTGCATTTTCTCTGTAACAAAATTCGCCGGACTGCATTTATTCGTGTGTTTAGTCGGTAGAGGAGCAGGAGGCAAACCATGATCACAGCCAAAGTCGAGTTGACTCAACCACTTAAGCAGCAACGCCAATTTGTGGCCCAGACCGGAAGTGGGCACAACTTCCTGTTGGACGATACGGCTGGCGGCACAGGACCAAAGCCGATTGAACTGGTCGCCGCGGGGCTGGCCGGCTGCACAGCGTTCGACGTTGTCACCATCCTCCGCCAGAAGTACCACCAAAAAGTGACAGGCTACGAGGTGCGGGTCGAAGCCGATCAGGCAGAACGCCCGCCCCAGATATTCACCGTCGTGCGAATCCACCATGTGGTCACCGGCTTTGAAATTGACGTGGCGGCAGTCGAGGAAGCCCTCCGTCTCTCCGAGGAAAAATATTGCTCGGTGGGGGTCATGGTTCAGAAGACCGCGAGTTTCCATACCACCTACGAAATCGTTGAAGCCAAGACCGAGTGGATGGAACCGGCTCAGGTTGGTGGAGTACGAAGTTGAAAGCGTACTTCAAGCGAGGGCGAACTGATGGGTTTGGCACAGTCGCACAACAAAGGGGACGCAAGTTCGAGTCCCTTTGGTGGTCTCGTTCGTAGAACTGATTTAGAATCAGTGAAGCAGTTAGAGTCGGGGCGTAGCGCAGCCTGGTAGCGCACCTGCCTTGGGCGCAGGGGGTCGTAGGTTCAAATCCTATCGCCCCGACCAATAAAAAACCTGCCTTCGGTTTCGAAAAACCTATAACGCTATGCATTAACCTGTGCAGAGTCGGCCAAGGGATCCTCAGGGATTGTCGTTGATCACGGAAATCACTAATTTGCTTTTGGTTGGCAGGCCGGGTCGGAGACCCGGCCCCACACGAGTCTTGACCGATTTACTTGAGGATGATTTCCTGCAGGAGTTCTGAACTGACTAGTTCGCGGATTTCGGCGCGCTTTTCTGATAGTTGTTGAGCGGGTTGTTTGCCGCCCAGGATCTTATCGCGAGCCATTTCGCCTTTTGCGGCCAAGCCGTCCATGGCTGCGTGGTTTTTGTATTCAATCGCAAGGCAGACATCCCAGTCTTCAGGACTGTGCTTGGTCTCCTTTAAGAACAGTTTGTAATCCATGATGGTTCCATTTTTCTTCTGCTCCTCGAGCAGTGGCTTGCTGGATTGGCGCAGGCTGGTGAGATAGGCGTCCATCTGGGTGGGTTTAACACGGACCAGCGAGACCCGCCAGACTGGGCCTTCGGTGTAGTGTTCTTGAGCTAGAACTGCGGGAGTTAGCAGCAACAGGAACGCGACTAGACGGTAAATTGTTTTCATCCAGAGATCTCCTCAATTGAATTTGGGGGAAACGGCGCGAGAATCATACGCTTCGCCGAGTGTTTTGTCAGTGAAGACAGAGATTCGCGGCAAGGCTGCCGAACTTCGCTCGGCTGGAGGGGTCGAAGATCCGTGCACACACTAGTGTCCCCCCAACGTTTATGGGGCTTCGATTAGTTCCATTTTTCCGTCGCGGGTGCGATGGAGGATCATGACTTTGCCTTTGGGATCGCGGAAGACGAAGACGTCGCGATCGCGAAAGTGGGCTTCCTTAATGGCTTCTTCGAGAGTCATGGGACGTAGGGCCACGGCATCTTCGGAGCGGACGAGGTGTACCTCGGTCGTGCGGGCTACGGCGGGGAATTTGTGTACGACGACATCCACTGCGGTTGATTCGGAAAGGCCGACGGCTACTCCGATTTTTTCCTGAGATGCTTCGCCGTCCCATTTTCCGGCTGGCGCGGGCCGCGAACTTTGGCTCTTGGGATTGGGGCTCTTGTGATTGTGGCGTTTCTTAGTGCGCCAGCGAGTTTTGTACTTGACCGCTTGCTTCTCGAGATGATCGAGCGCTTCGCTGACGGCGGAAGGCATGTCTCCGGCCTGAGCCAGGCCTACGATAGGTCCGTTGCGCGGACTGATGGTGATTTCGGCTTTGTGGCGGTGTTTCTCGACGGCGAGGACGACCTTAGTTTCAAACTTGTCACCTAGAATCTTGCGGATTTTGGTTAGTCCGGATTCTACGTCCTTGCGGATGGCCGGTGTGACTTCGTAATGCCTGCCGGTGTATTCCACGTTCATGAGCGCCCCTCCTTGGATTTTGAATCTTGCATAGCCTGGGCACTACATTTGGAACTCGTAGGAAGCTCTTATTGCGGCTTCTCCGGGGACTGCGTCGCGAATGCCAGTACCATCCCTACGGGATTCAAGTCTTCCCACTTTGCTTCCCGGCACTCCCGTGCCGGGCTTTCACATACCGCCGCTTTGCGGCTGTTGCGTCGTTAGAATCCTCTTTACCTCTTTACTCTGCGCTGGTGGGTGCTCGGGATGCGCATATCTTCCCGGTACTTTGCGACCGTGCGGCGAGTGACTTGGATGCCCTGCGATTGTAGGATGCGGGTGATCTGCTCGTCGGTCAGCGGCCTCGCGGGATCTTCTTCTTCGATCAACTTCTTGACGCGGCGTTTCAGAATGAGCAATGAAGTGTTGCCACCCTGGGGTCCGTTTACACTTTCGCTGAAAAAGTAACGCAGTTCGAAGACGCCTTGGGGTGTGTGGGCATATTTACTTGAGACCGCGCGGCTTACCGTGGAGGGATGGACTCCGATTTCTTCAGCGACTTCCTTGATCATCATTGGCTTTAGCTGGTCGATGCCCTTTTCGAGGAAATCCTGTTGCCGGGCCAGGATGCTGTAGCAAACTTTTACGATGGTTTGCTTGCGCTGCTCGATGTTCTTGATCAACTGGATCGCGCTCTTGTAACGTTCTTTGACGTAGTTGCGAGTGTCTTTGTCATTCGTGTCTTTGGTGAGCAGGCGCTTGTAGGCTGGATTTAGGCGGAGTTGGGGAACGTCTTCGTCGTTCATGACCACCAGCCACTCGTCTCCGTGCTTCACAAAGGCTACGTCGGGTTCGATCAGGCGCGGTTGGGTTTTGTTGTAGCGCAGGCCGGGACGTGGGTCGAGAGTGCGGATGTAATCGAGCGCCTGCTGGACGGCTTCTACAGAACGACCCAGGGTGCGGGCGATCTCTTTGTATTGTTTGTTCTGCACCGCGCGCAGATACTGATCAACGATCGCGATGGCATCGGTGAGGACCTGAGTGGTGGATTCTCCGTTGCCGTTCTTGTGCAGTTCGTGTTGCTGTTGGTGATAGCGCAGTTGGTAGAGCAGGCACTCGCGAAGATCGCGGCAAGCGACTCCGGGCGGATCCAGCTGTCTTATTATTTCGATCGCTTCGTGGAGGTCGGTGAGACTGAAGTTGGTCGTGAATGTTGGACGTGGAGCCGGAGTTGGTGCGGTCTTGGCTGCTGGGGGCGCGGTTTCAACCGGGCTTGGCTCTGGCGCCTGCGAAGGTTCGCTCCATGCGGGCGTCTCTGCGAAATCACGGGCAACTATGTTTTGTGATTCTGAGGAATCGATTCCAGCGAGTCCAACGCCGGTTGCAACGGACTCTGGCGAATCGGCCTCGAGGGCATCAAGTTCCGACGCATCCAGTTCTGCGGAACCATCGGAGGTAGCTTCCTCATTGGAGCTTAGGCCCAGGGCTGTGGCTTCTTTGAAAAGATTCTCGACGACGGCGGCGTCAGACTCCGGTGCGGCGGGCGGTGCTACTCCCAGCAACTCTTCGTCGCTTGCGATCAGGTAGCCATCCTCGTTTAGATTACCGATGATGAGTTCGACGGCTTCCTGCACCTCAGGGCGCATGGAGATAGAGCCCAATTGCCAAACGAGATGGTCGGTCAGGCTGCCGGGCTTAGAGAGGAAATTCTCGAAGGAGGGACGCTCGATGTCCTCCATTTCGCGGGAGCTGCGGTAGCCGGGATCCAGATAGTCCTGGAAGAAGGAGCCGAAATCGATTTCTTCGAAGGGATCTTTTTTCTCGGCGTCGGCGGCGGCGGTGGGGCTTTCTTCTACCGGTGCGCGGTCGCGGTCTTCCTGGCGGCGATCTACGTCATCGAGCAGGGGAACGGATTCTTCCAGTTCTTCGAGAACCGGGTTCTCTACCATTTCGGCGGTGATCATGTCCCGTAGCTCTAGCTTGTTGAGCGCGAGGACGCTGACCATCTGGACCAGGCCTGGGGTCAGGATCTGTCTCTGGGAGACTTTCAGACTTAGCTTGTGTTGCAACAGCACCATGTTTCGATGATCTTTCTTTACGGACTCAGAACAAAATCTTTAACCACAGAAGGCACGAAGGCTCACAAAGGAAAACCTTCGATGCAACTTCACACCAAAGAAAAACTCTGGCCCAGATATACTCTTCGTACTTCTGGGTCGCCTCCTAATTGCTCGGGCGTGCCTTGGCGAAAAATCCGGCCTTCGTTAATTATGTAGGCGCGATCGGTTACTGATAACGTTTCGCGAACGTTGTGATCGGTAATCAGCACGCCGATGCCGCTGGCTTTTAGGTCACTGATTATCTTTTGCAAGTCGAGCACGGCTATGGGGTCGATACCCGAGAACGGCTCGTCCAGCAGAATGAATGTTGGATTGATGCACAGGGCGCGAGCAATTTCTACGCGCCGACGTTCGCCTCCGGACAGAGCGTATCCGCGATTCTGGCGGATGTGCTCCAATCCTAATTGATCGATCAGCTTCTCCATTTTCTCGCGGCGTTCATGCCAGGAGATCGATTGCGCTTCGAGGACGGCAAGAATGTTCTCCTCGACCGTCAGTTTGCGGAAGACCGAAGCCTCTTGCGGGAGGTAGCTGATGCCGTACTGGCGCGCCCTCAAGTACATGGGAACGTCGGTGATGTCGTCATCGTCAATTAGGACGCGTCCCGTGTCCGGGGGAATCAGGCCTACGATGGCGTAGAAGGTTGTGGTCTTGCCGGCGCCGTTAGGTCCAAGCAAACCAACGACTTCGCCCTGTTCGACACGGAGGCTCACGCCGTTTACAACTCGGCGGCTGCGATAGGATTTGCCGATTTCGTCGGTGGCCAAGGTACGCATTTATCGTGCCACTCGTGTCTGGGTGACCGTCGGGGAGGAATTATTGCCTTCAACCAGCACCCTATCACCGTGTCTAAAGAAAGTCAACGAAACGCCGGTAATCTGACCGTGTTCGGCATCAAAAATGCTAGGCGGACCTCCCGTCAGAACGAATTTGTCATCCTGGGCGGTGTATATAAGGAGGTCGCCGGTGGCGCGACGGTTTGGCTCGGTGATCACGACTTGATCCTGGGCGACGATTTTTTCCAGTCTTCCCGCTTCGGAAAGCAGTTGCTTTGCTGGACCTCGGGCTTGAAGAAAAGCTTCCATCTTTTTGGCAGTGATGATGGCGTCGGCTGCCTTCGCAACAACATCACCTTCGAAATGGGCTTTGCGATCGCTGTCGGCGTAGGCGAGGCGCGTGGACGTGATTGCGATCACGGTGGGTTTTTCGGATGTGCTTTTTTCTGATCGATTCGCTTGGACCAAGATTGTCGAGACTGTTTTGGATGCGTCCGATCCGAGCGCAATCATCGAACGCTGATCGCGGTCGAATTCAATCGATTGGGCGTCGACGATGTTTGCATCCTGCCAGAGGCGGGCGTCTCCAGTGTACAGAGCGATTGCCGACGTGCCGTGGACGGTCATTGAGTGGGCGGTAACGTGAATGGGGCTGGCCGAGGACAGAAGCGCGCCGTCGGGCTGCGGCTTGAGATCGCTGTATGTGGTCTTTACGTTGCCGTCGGCGAAGGCGTCTCCGGTGGCACGATTCAGGCGCATGGCGTTCGCGGTCGTAGTCATGCCGCCGTCGGTCACGCGGGGAGAGCCGGTGAGAATTAATACTTGATCGTTCGGAGTGTAGCGGGCGCGGTCACCCCAGGCTTTGCGCTCTCCATCTACGTAGGTGACGTTTCCTTGCTGCACGAGGGTTTGAATGCCGCTGCCTGGTTGAAAGATTGCGTCGAGGACCCGGCTGTTACTAACACGATCGGGTTGCCCGGGATTCTGGCTGACGATGCGGGCATCAGGGGCGCCGTGAACTGAGCTGAGTTGGCCGGAGTCGTCGAAGTGGGCTTCAAACTTTGCTGCGGTGACCAGCGTTTCTGGTCCGCCGGCTGTCGCAAGGCGAAGAGCGATTTGCGCTGTACCGGAGGTTTCTGCTCGATCGACGTGGCTTTGCTTGTTGGCCACGAAAAAATCTATGCCGGATGCCGTCAACTCCATATCCTGCGCGCTCGCGGAGGCGTTGGCACGATTCTGATGTTGTAGCAATTTCACGTGGTCTTCGGCGTGTACTTTTGTTAGAAAATTCTTTCCTGAATCTTTTTTTCGAGAGGAATGGCTCTCTGAGAAATCGAGGATCACCCGGCCCGCTTTGCCTTCGATGGGTTGCGCGCCCAGGACCTGAGCTCGTACGTCTCCGGAGAAAATGGCAGTCTGCAATATGGCACGGTCTTTTGCCATGATGAGGTCGAGTTGCTCGGATCGGGCTTCCGCTGTTTGCGAGGTTTCCGCTGGCTGGCCATTGTTTGATTTGACCAGCACATTCCCTTGCGCTAGCACGCGGTCCAGGGTGTTGTCGGGACGCAGAAAAAGTGTGGCTTCATCGGCGTCGCACTGACGGGCGCCGCTTTGCAAGTGCGGGTGATCGAGCACGACCAGATGCGGGTCCTTCGTGATGGTTGCGCGGGCAGCGTCTATATTCGCACCGCCAGCACCGCTAAGCGCGAGATGTACGTGCGATTGCAGGCTAAGCAAGTTGGTCTTGGCGACATAACTCACACCTATAGCGGATCCCCTGCCTTGAGGCAGATCAAAGTCGACTTTCTCATTGGTGTGGGCATCGCCGGTGTTCTGGTTGAAGATCAGGCCGCTGGTTTTGAGGTGAATGGGATTCCTTAGATCCTTGGGCGGTGATTGATCGGGATTCAGCAGGCCTTCAGGATTTGCCCGCAGATCGATCTGAACTTCACCTTTGGCGATGACGTTTCCCGAAGGCTGGTCGTATTCGAAATCGGCGCCACGAATCTGATCGAATCGGCTGGAATCGCTTCCGTAGAGAGTGATTCGTACATCGTGAAGCTCGGCGTGGCCTCCCTGCTTGAATTGCACCGCTTTGCTGGCTTGGATGGTAAAGAGAGTGCGTCCTTGTTCGGACTTGGAGACGGTGAAACCCGTTGCGCTTTGCTTGATTTGGAGGCCGATCTTCTCGGGAATCTGTTTCAGTGCGTTCTGCACGCGATGACGGGCGTAGAAATATGCTCCCGCCACTAGCACCACAACGAAGATGATGGTGCCAGCAAACCAGCGCCGCAGGCGGGATAGATGAGTGGGCATCTGAAGACAAGTGTACTGCAGGCTGCAGGCTTCGGGCTTCGGGCTTCGGGCGTCCGCTTCTCAGTTGGGATAATGGAACTTCTTGCGGAAGTGATCGTGAGAAGTGGCGCTTTGCTGATGGTCGCCTGAAGCCTAAAGCCTAGTCTAAAAATTCTCGTCGAGCGTGATCTGCTGCACGATTTGGTCGAGTTGGTTCCGGGCCTGGTTCTGCTTTTCTTGCAGGTCTGAAATCTCTTTGTTCAGGGTGTTGAGGCGGTCTTCCTGGGCATCGAGTTGGCCAGTGTAGCGTTGCAGCAGGGCCTTTTCTTCCGCGCTTCCCTTCAAGGCTTTCATGTTTTCGCGCAGGCGCGCCTGATCCCTGGTGATGGTTTCGATTTCATGCTGGCGAGTTCTGATCTGCGTTCCCAGACTGTCCACTTTATTTTTCTGGTCGAGGACGCGGCGAAAGGCTTCTTGCATTGCGGGCGTGATCTGCCTTTGCTGGGTGATGAAAGCAACTTGTTTCTCGTCGAGATTGGTCAACGCAAATTCGCTGCTCTCGGGATGGAATTCCTCGATTTTAAGATTTGCGGTCTGACCCGCTGGCACGGCTACGCGGAAGCGCAGATAGGACGCTGAGGTTTCCTCCGGCTTCGGCCCTTCGACCAGTTTCCAGTTCTCTCGCGCAGGATGCTCGATGACTACCTGGCGAGCGACTGCGTCGGCATTGTGCAAGGTGTATTCGCGGCTGTCACGCTGCTCTCGGGTTAGATACATCAAGCCTTTGACAATATGAATTCGGGTGACGGGTTTCTCGCTCGACTCCTGTTCCATGGTCACGCGCAGGGCTGGATCGGCAGCGTAAGAGATGAGGCGGCGCTCGGCGGGATGGACAGTCTCGATCAGGCCTTCTCCGGCGAAAGTATCGCTTTCCAGGATGTTGAAGGTTCCGGAGTCGAGAGTGAGACCGCTGCCGTTCGTGATCCAGAGGGCGCGGCGGATTTCGCGGGAGTTCTCGTTCCAGAGGGTAACCTTTTCCGCTTCGATGGGAGATTGCAGAATCGGCACCAGGGCAGACTGATTTTTGCCGATTGTGATTTTCTGCTTGAGGTTGTATTCGAAATAGTCGCCAAGGTCTTTGGCTTCCGCTTCGACTTGCTGCTTAGCGACGGCGTCGAACGCGTTGAGCTTGGTCCTGAATGCACCGCCACCAATCCCACCTCCATGGCCACTCGTGGCGGGCGCAGGGCTCATCATGGTCAGTGACGTTGCACCGCTGACTTCGACCGATTCTGACGTCGGCGGAGGGGGAGCCGCAGGGCCGCTCATCGACGCTTCCTGTGTCTGCGGGTTGAGCATGGCTGCCTGCGGCAGAGGTACTACCGGGCGCCGAGTGTACAGGGGCCGAGAAATATCCTGAATAAACGACTGCGGTGCGCCGGCAATGAGCGAAAGCTGAACGTCTCTCCAATCTTCGCCGACAGTGTTGTCCACAATGGCCCAGCCCTGCAGTACAGGCTTTTCGTTTGGCTTTTCAGGCAGGATGATGCGATACGTGCTCTTCCACACCGGCACTTCGCTGATGTAGCTCACGAAAATCTCGCGATCACCGTTGCCCGTGGCGGAGATGGTCATGCGGCGCAAGTCGCGGGCGCGAGAGGAGCCGATGAGGTTCAGGTACTTTCCAACTTCGTCGCTGAGGTCGCGTTCCGCCAGCCGGACCGAGGTGTTGGGTCCGAGATCGAAATTCCGCATGTCGCCGCTGTCGGTGATGACCGAGAATTCGGTGACTTCGTAGGAATCGCCCTTTTCGTTGAATCTTTTTTCTTTCTCGACGCTGAGGAGGCGTCCGATCGAATTTTCGGAGCCGCTGTGTACTTCGACGCGGGCGCCGCGTAGGGCGGCGAGATAATCGACCCGGGTGAGTTGTTCGCCGAACGGCAGACGCAGCGCCTTGAGACGCTCGTCGAGCGGGGCGATGGAGTTGTAGCGGACGCCGGAGATGTGTCCTTCGCCGAGGTCCACCGCGGTTAATGACTTCAGAACGTCGTTGAGCTGGCCGGTGGTGAAATCGATGGCGAGATCCTGGTTGCCGCGGACGCGGGCTGAGTGCTCGAAGTATCCCACGCCATTTTTGTAGAGGACCACGCGCTTGACTGGCAGGCGGCCGGCGGAATCGCTTTCAGTTGTCTGCGATTCCTCTGGCAGCGGCGGGTCAGGCTTCGGCTCTGCCAATGCGGCACCTGAGAATGCAACGGTGATGACTGCGATGAGAATGGAATTGCGCATCGACACCTCCCGCTATCGCGGGAGTGTAGCAGTGGAGCAGAGTGGGCGGCAGTGACAAGTCAGTAGCTTTTTGCAGACATCCGGTTACTTCTCAGTTGTGGCGGAAGCGGCGTGGGTCAAACTGCTCTGCGTCTTTTCGGGACGTTTGAAATCGCGGAGTGAGAGTTCCAATCCGCCGAATTCGGGGTGGTCATTGTGATCGAGGGTGAAAGCGATATCGAGAGCGTCGCCTGGAAGCAGTTCGGCTTGCTGGATACGTTCGGCCATACGCCAGCCCAGAGCATTGTGGATCACCGCCCTTCGTGAGTCACTCTTTGCACTCTGGGCGTGGAGGCGCGGCAGGACGGCCGAATCGGGATGACATCGCGGGGTGGTCATCAGCGCAGCCTCGCTCAATTCTTCGTGCGCTGGCGGCGAAGACAATCTTAGTTTCACGTGCTTTTCTTTCATCACGCGAGGCGGGGCCATCAGCAGCAGGTCACGGGAAGCGAAGACAGGCTCGGGATTGCCCATGCCAAAAGGTTCGAGTCGATGCAGCGCTTGAAATAATTCGGGCCTGATCTGATCGAATGGGAGTTCGGCATCGATATCGAGGGTGGGTTCGAAGTCGGCCAAGGTCAGGCGCGCGCGAGCGTAGCCGTCAAGGTGAGAGCATAGCTTCGGTAAGTTCGCGGCGGGCATGGAGAAGCCAACCGCGTGCGCGTGTCCGCCGAAGCGGGTGAACAATGGGGCGCAAGACTCGAGTGCGTTTAGAAGATGAAAGGCTCGAATGGAGCGGCCGGAGCCGTGAGCTTCGCTGCCGTCGCGGGAAATGACTAAGGTCGGGCGGCAATAGCGTTCGACTATGCGGGTTGCGGTGATTCCGATCACCCCGCGGTGCCATCCGTCGCCGTCGATCACAAGGCAGAAGGAACTCAACAGCGCGGGTTCCTGCTCTAATCGCGAATTGATGGCTTCCAGAATTTGCCGTTCTTCGGCTTGACGGTCGGCGTTGAGCTGGTCGAGCTTATGGGCAATCTCGCGGGCGCGCGTTGCCTCTTTTACGCTGAAGAGTTCGATTACATCGCGAGCGACGTCCATGCGTCCGGCGGCGTTGATGCGGGGGGCAATGCGGAATCCAACTTCGCCCGAGGTCAGCGGCCTTCCGCTCACCTGAGCGACTTCCAGCAGCGCTTTTAGACCCGGGTTCACTGCGGAGCGCAGCGCTTCGAGACCAAGCTTGGCGAATACGCGGTTCTCTCCGGTCAGAGGTACGGCGTCGGCGATGGTGGCGATGGCTGCAATTTTCATGAATGACTTCAGCAGCGGAGCTTGATCGCGGTGGGTTAGGCGGCGCTCCATCAACGCCTGCGCGAGTTTGAAGGCTACGCCTGCGCCGCAGAGGGCTTTGCATGGATAATCGCAGCCCGATTGATTCGGATTCAGCACGGCGAGAGCGGTCGGCATACCGTCCTGGCCAGGCAGATGGTGGTCGGTGACGATTAGATCGACACCGAGGTTGCGCGCAGTTTCCGCCGCGGCGAAAGCGCGAATGCCCGTGTCCACGCTGATGATGAGATGAATGCCCGCTGCGGCGGCGCGCTCGATCACATCGCCGCGCAGGTCGTAGCCTTCTTTTATGCGGTGGGGAACGTGGAAGTCGGCGGTGCTGCCGCATAGTTCGATGGCGGTTTTTAGGATGACGATTGCGGTGGTGCCGTCGACGTCGTAGTCGCCATAGATCAGGATGCCTTCTTTGCGCTCGATGGCGGCATCGAGGCGGTCGACGGCGGCTTTCATGCCGGACATCAGATATGGCGAGTGCAGATGGCCGAGGGATGGTGTCAGGAAGCGATTGGCAGTTTCGATGTCATTGATCCCTCGCATAACTAAAAGGCGAGCGAGAGTCGAGGCTAGTTGCGGATTTTTAAGGCCGAGGTTGGCGTTTGATTTCAGTTCCTGCGTGAGGAATTCGATGCGGGCTGCGTCAGCGGTTTTGGGAAACCACTTCATTTTGCGATCCGGATTCCTTGGGAAGGATGATTTTACTCGAAGGATTGGTAACGCCGCCGTCTCGGGTCGCAAATCCGTACCTGCGTATTAGTACGGTTTATCGTCGTCCTGATCGGGACCGTCGATGGGGAAGCCGGCGAAGTCGTCAGCCATTTCCAGGATGTTCTGGTAACGGTCGTACCATGGGGTGGACGCTTCGTAGACCATCATCACGCCTTGTTGGGCGAAACCTAGTTGCACGAAACCGGTTTTGCCAACGTAGGTGCGCAGCCAGCGGGCATCTTCCAGGTCGTCGTCGCTACTGAACTCGGCTGTGCTCAGGCGCTCGATCATGGCATCGAGTTCCTCACGCTCCATTCGCCACGAGTCCATCGTAAGAAAAGGCGCAGCGGAAGCTTTGGCTAGTTCCACGAAATCTTTCCAGCTGTCGGGATTGTCTTCGGGCTTCCAGGTGACGCTTTGCACCTGTTCGTAGTCGACGAAGCCGGGAAAGCGCCGCATGCCGTGACCTTCGATGAAGGCGACCATGTCATCTTTAAGGCTGCTCAAATCGTCGGGTGCAGGAGGCATAGGGCTTTGGATATGAACATTGTATGCCCGAATGCGGGGGAGAGGGCAAATCGCAGGCTTTGGGCTTCGGGCTTCGGGCTTCAGGCTTCAGGTTGCAGTGGTCAGCTTGAACGCAGTCACTTTCTTTTTCGTCACGTCTGCGCATTTGACCATTGGAGCCTGACGCCTAGAGCCTGAAGCCTGACGTCCGCTCCCCTGTGCTACACTATTTGTTTCACGACGAACCTCCGATCCGCATCATGCTTCTTTCCAAAGATTATGTGGGCTATCTGGCCCGCGAAGTCACGAAAAAACTGATTGCAGGCAAGTTCATCGAGACCAAGGCTGCGGCTGCGGTCACAGAGAAAGTGCATGCGGCCATCCTCGAGGAATTCTCGCTTGAGGATCGCATCAACGACGAAGTGCGCGTGATTTTGGAAGCCTATTCCGCCGAGATGCAGAAAACCGGGGCCAATTACCAGGAGATGTTCCGCAAAGTGAAGAACGAACTGGTGCGCAAGTACAAGGCGGTTCTGTGAGAGTGAGCCGCGACAAAGTGAATAAAGTGGCCCACGTGGTTACAGACGCGCTAGCCGAGATGGATGAGTTGGATTTTATCGAGGACCGGAATACGATCCGGTTGGAAGTGCGGAAGATTCTGGAAGAAGTGCTGAACCAGGAAGAGAAGATTGATCAGGCGGCGCGGCATAAAATTGAGAATCAGAAGCGGACCATCCTGGAGGGCAGCCAGGAATGGGACATTTTGTACCGCAAGTATTACAACGAAGAAGTGAAGAAGCTAGGAATGTAGGTTTCATCAAGCGCTTGATGCAGGAGCTCCGCCTTGGCGAGCAGCTATCTTTCCTCCGTGCCTACCCTTTGTGTTATCCCATCCAGCTATTCATACACAAAAAATGCGGATTTTGGCCTCCCATGGCGGTACCATTATCACGATTCCGGGTGAGGAGCATCACCGCATAAATCGCGGCGAAGGCCTTTAATAGAGTGCTGGCCAAGTTTCATGAATTGTGATCTTCACCAGAGCAAGAACGTTGATTCTGAAACATAATTTTTCTTGGAGGAAAATCCCATGACCGTTATGACACCGCCCGGAATTAAGACTTCGGGCGATTACATTGAAGACGTAATGAGCATCGTTAAAGCGAAAAATGCGGCAGAGCCTGAATTTCACCAGGCAGTTCAAGAAGTGTTCGATTCTCTACGGCTGGTTTTGCAGAAGCATCCGGAATATAGATCGTCGAAGATTCTTGAACGTATCACCGAACCGGAGCGGGTCATTATGTTCCGCGTGCCTTGGTTTGATGATCAGGGGAATATTCAGATCAATCGCGGCTTCCGCATCGAGATGAATAGCGCCATCGGCCCTTATAAGGGCGGGCTGCGTTTTCATCCTTCGGTCAATCTCGGCATCTTGAAGTTTCTGGCCTTTGAGCAGGTGTTCAAGAATTCATTGACCACTCTGCCCATGGGTGGGGGCAAGGGCGGATCGGATTTCGATCCCAAGGGTAAGAGCGACAACGAAGTCATGCGCTTCTGCCAGAGCTTCATGACTGAACTGTCGCGCCACATTGGCCCGGACACCGACGTTCCCGCTGGCGATATTGGAGTTGGCGGACGCGAGATTGGTTTCATGTTTGGCCAATACAAGCGGCTGCGCAACGAGTTCACGGGCGTGCTGACCGGCAAGGGCCTGAGCTGGGGAGGTTCGTTGATTCGTCCCGAGGCCACTGGATACGGATGCGTGTACTTTGCGGCAGAGATGCTGAAGTCGCGTAAGGACTCGCTCGAAGGCAAGCTCTGCCTGGTTTCAGGCAGCGGCAATGTTTCCCAGTACACAGTTGAAAAGCTGCTTGATCTGGGAGCGAAGCCGCTTACGTTCTCCGATTCCGACGGCGTAGTTTACGATCCCGACGGAATTGATCGCGAGAAGCTGGCTTGGGTGATGGAGCTGAAGAACGTTCGCCGCGGACGCATTCGCGAATACGGCGAGAAGTTCAAGAAGGCCATCTTCATGCCCACCGACATCAAGCTGGAGCACAGTCCGCTGTGGAATATCAAGGCGGATTGCGCGTTCCCGAGCGCCACGCAAAATGAGATCAAGGCAAAAGACGCCGCGAATCTCATCAAGAATGGCTGTAAGCTGGTGGCCGAGGGCGCGAATATGCCGAGCACTCTCGAAGCGACCAAGCTGTTCCTCGAAGCCGGAATTCTCTACGGCCCGGCTAAGGCTGCGAATGCCGGCGGCGTAGCCACCTCCGGCCTAGAAATGGCCCAGAACAGCGCACGGCTGAGCTGGACCCGCGAGGAAGTAGACGATCGTCTGCACAAAATCATGATCGCCATCCACAAGAACTGCTTCGAGACGGCCGAGAAATACGGCACCCCGGGCAATCTGGTGAACGGCGCCAACATCGGCGGCTTCCTCAAGGTAGCCAATGCCATGCTGGATCAGGGCTTGGTGTAGCGGCTGTGTGGCTAGTCTGTGTGGCGCGGGCGCCCTCGCCCGCGTCGCTGTAGAGACGTTGCTCGCAACGTCTCGCGTGGCTAAGATGCGGGGTGGAAGCAATCTCCACCCCGCTGGTTTTTGGCGAAGAATTGCATGCTCAAGAAAGAAGTCATCCAACGCTATGAGACCGCTGAGGAGGCGGTCTTTCCGGATGGTGCGAAGCTGCTACTCATCTGCGTCAATAGGACGATCGAGATCGAGGATAAGTCTTATAAGCTACTCGACAAGGTTAGATACTCATGGAAAATTTCACCTCGAAGGGCTGAAGCGGCAGAGTATGTGTTGGCCGTAGCGCATGGTCTGATCATCGGGGTTTTTGAAGCCCATGAATGGCTGTCCGCTACGAAGGACAATTTTGGGGAAATCCCTGGGGAGTACGGGCGCTGGCACTTACAGGGCTGGGACCCTCCAGAGCCGAAACGACGATGGGGATTCCGAGGGCGTGAGGCCCCGGACGACGTTAAGAAACGCTACCTTTACAAACGCGCTCCAGAGGAGCTAAAGGGTCATGGGAGTCCCATTCGGTATTTGGGTGTGTGAGTGAACAGAAGCCAACCCAGAAGAAGCTGATGACGAAGACGAATCGTTACGTCCTGCCGAGCTTCGCTCGACAGCCCGGACCAGGGCGTCCGGGCCTACGTGATTCATGCGGTTTATTCTGAGGGCCAAGATTGTATGGCAGTAACCCACATCCCCGACCCAATCGTCGACCCCGAACGCCTCTTCGAAGGCTTCGAGAACCTGATGCCCTTCCGGGTGCAGGACATCCTGCTCGTCTCCAGTCTCTACGACTCTTTCATCCTGCGCGAAGACGGCCGGCTGAACGAATTGCTGATCGGGCAATCTCTCGAACTCAACCTCTCCCAAGTTCCCGGCATCACTCACGTTGCCCGGGGCGCGCAAGCGCTCGACCTCGCCAAGTCGCAGCGGCGGTTCAATCTGATCGTCACCAACCTTGAAGTGGAGGACATGGACGCCGCCCAACTCGCCCGCGAAGTCAAAGCCGCAGGCCTCGATGTGCCGGTGGTCGTGCTCGCCTACGATTATCGCGAGATTAAGAAGTTCATCGCGCGCAATCCGGTCACGGACATTGAACGGGTTTTCCTGTGGCAAGGCAACGCGCGCATTCTGATTTCCATTGTCAAATACATTGAAGACAAGCGGAACGTTCTCCACGATACTCGCGCCATCGGCGTGCCGGTTATTTTGGTCGTTGAAGATAACATTCGTTATTACTCCTCGTTTCTTCCCACCATTTACACCGAGCTGATTACCCAGTCGCGACGGTTGCTCAGCGAGGGATTGAACGTCGCCCATAAGCTGGTGCGGATGCGGGCGCGGCCCAAGATTCTGCTGGCGTCGAACTACGAAGATGCGGCGCAGTTGGTGATGAAATATCGCGAGTATCTGCTGGGCGTGGTCTCCGATGTTGAGTTTCCGCGCAATGGCGAATTGAGCTCCGACTCTGGATTCGCATTGGCCCGCATGGTTCGCGCAGAGGTGCCCGATGCTCCCATCGTCCTGCAAACCAGCCGTACCGAATTCCGGGCGCGGGCGCATGCTGAGGGATATTCGTTTCTGCGGAAGCGCTCGCCCACTCTGTTGCGGGATCTGCGGCGTTTTCTTACCGAACAGTTCGGGTTCGGCGACTTCGCGTTCCGTCTGCCGGACGGTGCCGAGGTTGCGCGGGCGAGCGATTTGAACGAGCTTGAAGCGCGGCTTCGCGAAGTGCCTGCGGAGAGCCTGGCGTACCACAGCGAGCGGAACCATTTTTCGCGCTGGCTGCGGGCGCGGACTGAATTTGCTTTGGCTCAGAAACTCAGGCCGCGAAAGGTCTCCGACTTCGCCACGCTCGAGCACTTGCGACGCGATTTGATCGATTCGATTGCTGAATATCGCGGTGAGCAGAGTCAGGTTTTGATCGGGGATTTCAATGCGTCCACTTTCAAATCAACCGAGGGTTTTTTTCTGCGGATCGGCGGGGGCTCGCTAGGCGGGAAAGCGCGAGGGTTGGCCTTCATCCGTCATCTGCTGCACAAATATCAGACGGCGCGGCGCTTCGCGGACGTCCGCATTGCCGTGCCGCCCAGCGTGGTGCTGGCGACCGATGTGTTCGACCGCTTTATCAACGAGAACAATTTGCTCGATTTCGCTATCAACAGCACGGATGACGCCGAAATTCTGCGCCGCTTTCTGGAATCATCGATCACGGCATCGCTTCGCGACGATCTGCTGGCATTTCTGGCTGAGGTCCATTATCCGCTGGCGGTCCGATCTTCCAGCTTGCTTGAGGATTCGCAGTACCAGCCGTTCACCGGCGTTTATGAAACTTTCATGCTGGCCAACCAGCACTCCGATTTGTCAGTGCGGTTGGAGCAGCTTATGGAGGCGATCAAGCGTGTTTATGCTTCGACCTTCAGCCAGCATGCCAAGGGATACGTGCGGGCCACACCCTACCGGTTGGAAGAAGAGAAGATGGCGGTGATCGTGCAGCAGGTGGTGGGCACAGTTCATACCTCTCGTGATGGGCAGCGGTTCTATCCTGATTTTTCCGGGGTGGTGCGATCGCACAATTTCTATCCGGTTCCGCCGATGAGCTTCGGAGATGGAATCGCGGCGGTTGCATTAGGGTTGGGACGGGCGGTTGTTGATGGTGGAAAATGTCTGACTTTTTGTCCGCGTTATCCCCGGAACATGGTGCAGTTTTCCTCGGTGGAAGATATTTTGGCGAACTCTCAACGGGAGTTCTGGGCGCTGGAGCTTGATCACGTCGAACGCCGGGATGATCCTGCGTCCGATCCGCTGCTCGCACTTAAAGAAGCCCGCTTTGGTCTGGACGTCGCCGAGAAGGATGGGACCTTGGACAACTTGGGATCGACTTATTCGGTCGATAACAACGTTATTTATGACGGGTTGAGCCGGCCGGGTACACGCATCGTGAGCTTTGCTCCGATTCTCAAACATGGCGTGTTTCAGCTGGCTTCGATTCTTGAACGGATCACGAAAATTGGGGATGAGGCGTTCGGCCGTCCCGTGGAGGTGGAGTTTGCGGTGAAGCTGCCGCAGCGGACGCAGGAGACAGCCGAATTTGGATTTCTGCAGATCCGTCCGCTGGTGCTTTCACGGGAAGGGGAAGAGTTGCGGATGGAGGATGTTAATACGGAGCGGCTCGTCTGCCACAGTTCGAAGGTGCTGGGCAATGGGCGGGTGCGGGATTTGCGCGATGCCGTGGTGGTCGACTTTCACCGCTTCGAGCGAGCTCGAAGTCAGGAGGTGGCGGAAGGGGTGGCCCACCTTAATGCGAAACTCAGCGAGAGTGGAACGCCGTACGTGTTGATCGGCGTCGGACGATGGGGATCGAATGATCCGTGGCTTGGAATTCCGGTGGAATGGGACGAGATTTCAGGAGCGCGCGTAATCGTGGAGGCGGGATTCCGCGACTTCCGAGTGATTCCGTCACAGGGCAGCCATTTCTTCCAGAACCTGACGGCGTTTCAGGTGGGATACTTCACGGTCAATCCAGATGCGGGGGAAGGGTTTGTGGACTGGGAGTGGCTCGGCACGGTGGCGGCTGTCGAGGAGCACGGGTGTGTGCGACATTTGCATTTTGATGCTCCGATGGTTGTTGTAATGAATGGGAAAACCAGCCAGGGAATGATTTTTAAGCCAGAAACCCCGGCGTAATCGCGCTTGTTTTCTTGATTACTTTGTAGTTGTAATTCGCTTTTTGTTCGCCTATAATCCTCCTCGCTGTTGGGTAAAAAAAGATCACCACTGGAGGAGCCAATGTCAGTCATGCAATCTCTTCTGCCCGAGTTCGATCAGGAAATGGCTAATACTCGCAAGACTCTGGAGCGAGTTCCGGACGAAAAGTTCTCATGGAAGCCGCACGAAAAATCCGGCAGCATGGGTTGGCTGGCCGGACATTTGGCCAATCTTGTCGGATGGACCGTCGAGACGATTAAGCACGATTCATTCGATATGTCGCCCGGAGGTAAGCCTTTCACGCCTCCGCCCGTGCCTCAATCTCGCAAAGAGTTGTTAGAACTATTCGATAAAAACGTGGCCGCAGCCCGCGCCGCCCTCGCTGGAGCTAGCGATGCTGACCTCGGAAAGAACTGGTCGTTTCTCAACAACGGAGCGACGGTGTTCTCGATGCCTCGAATAGCTTGCCTTCGCACCTGGGTGATGAATCACACGATTCATCATCGGGCGCAACTCGGCGTCTACTTGCGTCTGAACAATATCGCAGTGCCTTCGATCTATGGGCCGTCGGCTGACGAGGGTCGGATGTAGAGAAATAGCCGGTTGTGTCCAAGGTTCTTGTCTGCCGCTTTGAAGAAGCTACTACCCACAAAAAAAGCCGCCCTTGCAGGGCGGCTTGATTACTGGTTCCGAGTGCCTCCAGATCACTGGGTCACGGTGAAATCCGTGGAGCTCGTCGCTGTTCCATCCGGAATAGTGACGGCGATCGGCCCAGTCTTTGCGCCGGTTGGAACCGTGGCCGTGATCTTGATGTCCGAGTCCACGGAGAACGTGGTAGCCTTCACGCCGCCGAATGTGACCTTGGTCGCGCCGGTAAAGCTGGTTCCGTCGATCGTCACTTGTGTGCCGACCGTTCCGCTCGTTGGGCTGAAGCTTCCAATGAAAGCCTGGACGAGGAACTTCCGATTGCTGGTTAGTGTGCCGCCCGGTGTGGTCACGGTTACGAAGCCTGCAGTCGTGGCCGACGGAACCACCGCAGTGAGGTATTTGTCGGAAACGACGGTGAAATTAGTTGCTGGCGTTCCGTTGAAGGAAACTGCCGTTGTTCCCGTGAGCCCCTGGCCCAAAATTTCGATTGTGTCTCCTACCTTGCCGTACCAGGCGACCATGCTGACAAACGGTTTCAACTTCATATCGAAACTGTAGAAGACGCCGTTGCTTCGGGCGGAAGTGCCCCCCTGGTAAGTGTCTCCGTACAGAATGCCGTTGGTGTTCTGAGTCAGAGTAACGTACGGGTACTTGCCAAATAATTTTCCGGTGGCATTCTCAAAACTGTAAAGCACGGTGAATTTGCCTGCCGGCGTGATCTGGAAAATTGTCCCGAAGTTGTTGGCGCCGCCGTAAAGTGTTGTTCCGTAAAAGTTGCCATCGGTTGCTTGCACCAGACCGCCGTAAGGCTGAGCCCCATCGGTGCAACTGGTAACTGTGCAGAATGTGTGCAACAGAGTGTACTTGCCGGACGGACTGATTTTAAACACCACTCCCTCGGGGTATACGATGCCTTTACCACCAGCCTGCGTAGTTCCGTAGAAATTGCCATCCGCGGCTTGTACCAGACCGCCGTAAGGGTTGGCGCCGTCTGTGCAGTTGGTTTGGGAGCAAAAGACGTAGAGTACGGTGTACTTGCCGGAAGGCGTGACCTTGAAAACAACGCCAGAGTTCTTGAAGGTTTTTCCGACTGAGCCTCCCACCACGGTGGTCCCATAGAAATTGCCATCGGTTCCCACGACTACAGGGTCGTCAGGGTTAGCGCCATTGGTTTGATCGAATGTGTAAATGACTTTAAACTTACCCGAGGGCGTGATCCGGTAAACGACGCCGCAGCCGCCGTAGCTGTACGTACATCTTTCTTTTCCGTTTATGAGTCCCCCTTGACTGGTTGTGCCGTAAAAGCTGCCGTCCATGCCTTGCACCGGCGGGGCAGTGGGCTCGGTTCCGTTGGCGCCGCCGAAGAAGCTGAAATCGGTTACCTTGCCAGACGCGGTCATCTTCCAGATATTTCCACCATAGTCTCCGCCAATACTAGTGCCCCAGAAATCTGCATCAGTCCCTAGCGTTACGCCGCCGACGGGCCCACCTTGGTCCCCTTTTTGCGAGCCGAAGCTGTGCAGGAGGGTGAGCTTTCCCTTCGGCGTGATCTTGAATGCGACGCCGCCGTTATTGCATCCGCTGCCGAAGGTTCCCGTGGTGCTGTACAGGTCCCCATCCCGGCCCTGCGCGATGATGCCCGAAACCGATGGGTTAAGCGGATCGCATCTGACGCTGCCAAAGTTGTACAGCACAGTGTAGGTCTGGGCGTGGAGCGCCGTAGCGCTCGCCGCAAGAATGACAATGAATACAGCGAGTACCTGGACTTGCTGGAAATATCTGCTGTTCATGAGACTCTCCTGGATTGGAACGTGTACTGCTCAAACCGGCCGGCTTTGGTGCTTGGGGGAGCGCATGGCCCCTCTTGAGTTGCTGGGGGCCATAACGGCCAGCAACTGTAGCACGGAATAAGTTTCAGAATTGTAAAGAGTTGCATAAGATGTTCGTCCATTGAGCGCGCCCAAAATCCCGTCCATCTCAAGCTTTGCGCGTCCATAGGCATTAAGATTGTTAACCCAGATCGTTAAACGCAAGCCAACACTGAGGAAACAGCGTCACAGTAGTTGCATGGCGCGTGCTGGACTGATAGGATTTCAAACCCAGAAGGACTTTGTACTCCCCCTTAACTTCCCCCGGTTGGTTCCCCGTAGCCAGCCTTCACTACGCATTGCGCAAAAGCGCAGGGAAAACTGTCATGCGGTTTCGAAATAATCGGTTGGCGAATGAATTCCAGCGGGACGAGCCGGGCAAGACGCCGGAAGAAAGACGAGCACTGGACCAGCTTTTCAGCGTGACCTATGAAGAGTTGCGCCGCCTGGCGTCAAGCGTCCGGCGAAGCGATCCTGGCGCTACGCTCAGCCCCACGACCATGGTCAACGAGGCCTGGGTGAAGCTGGCGAAATCACCACAGTTCGCATCGACATCGCGGCTGCACTTCAAGCGGATCGCCGCCCGCGCCATGCGGCAGGTCCTGGTCGAGGCAGCTAGGCGACGAAATGCGTCCAAGCGCGGCGGCGGGGAAGGAATCACCGTGGTTGTGTTTGACGATTCACAGGAGCAGACGACATCGTGCGGACAAGACCTGATCGCGCTGGATACGGCGCTGGAAGAACTCGCACGCATCCAGCCGCGTCAAGCCATGATGGTCGAGAGCCGGTTCTTCGGGGGACTCGACGTCACCGAGACTGCGGCGTTGCTGGAAGTATCCGAAGCCACAATACTGCGCGACTGGCGGGCAGCCAAGGCGTGGCTGGCGCACGAGCTTAGGCGAGCCACCTGACGCGCAAGCCGACTGTAGAAACGTAGCTTGCTACGTTTTTGGGGTGCCGCCGAAACGTAGCAAGCTACGTTTCTACGAACGCACAGGGAGTAAAGAATGGACAGCACGCGCTGGGAGCGAATCCAGTCTCTGTTTCACGACGTGGCGGATCTTCCCGAGTCCGAGCAGCAAACTTTGCTGAAGACTGCGTGCGGCGATGACGATGGGCTCATGGCCGAGGTGCTGACGTTGCTGGAAGAGGACGCTCGCGGCGCATCCCTGCTCGATCGCGATCTGGCCCAGGTTGCGCAGGACGTGCTTGACCAAGCAGTTCCCACTTCACTTCCTTTCAAGGAATTCGGACCGTACCGCATAAAGCGGGCGCTTGGCGAGGGCGGTATGGGTGTAGTCTATCTCGCGGAACGCATCGATCTCGGCAGCCTGGTTGCGATCAAAATTCTGCGCGATGCCTGGCTATCCCCGGCTCGCCGCGATCGCTTCGCAAGCGAGCAGCGCACGCTGGCGCAACTCAATCATCCATCTATAGCCCGGCTCTACGACGCCGACACTCTGGACGATGGGACTCCATGGTTTGTCATGGAGTACGTCGAAGGTGTGCCGCTCACCGAGTACTGCAGCGAGCACACGTGCTCGAGCGAGGAGCGGCTGCAATTGTTTCGGGCGGTTTGCGAAGCCGTACAGTACGCGCATCAGCATGCGGTCATCCACCGCGATTTGAAGCCTTCGAACATCCTGGTCAAACCCGACGGAACTATCCGCTTGCTGGACTTCGGGATTGCCAAGCAACTCGAGACTCTTGAAACCCACGCTGGTCAAATGGGAAGTGACCAGACTATGACGGGGCTGCGGCTGATGACTCCGGCCTATGCGGCTCCCGAGCAAATCCGGGGCGACCGCGTCGGGATACACACCGACGTCTACTCGCTCGGCGTCATTCTGTATGAGTTGCTCGCTGGTGAGCTTCCTTTCAACCTGTCAAAGCTGACTCCGGGAGAAGCCGAGGCCATGATTGTCGGTCAGGATCCGGAGAGGCCATCGGCGGTCGCCAAGCGGATGACAGAAGCGTCTGGCGCGCACGCGGCCAGCAAAAACGCATGGTCTGACCTCGACGTGCTCTGCCTCACCGCAATGCACAAGGATACGCAGCGAAGGTATCAGTCGGTCGAGGCGTTGATCCGCGATGTTGATCACTATCTGAAGGGCGAGCCCTTGGAGGCGCGGGCTGACACTTTCCGCTACCGACTGGGCAAGTTTGTCGGACGAAATCGTCGCGCGGTTTCTGCCGCGGCACTTGTGTTCGCGGTCGTCGTCGGTTTGGTGGTCTTCTTTACAGTGCGATTGGCGAAAGCCCGAAACGCCGCCTTGGAAGAAGCCGCTCGCACCCAACGCATCCAGCGCTTCACGATGAATCTATTCCAGGGTGGGGATGAAGCTGCCGGGCCCGCCGATAGCCTGCGTGTCGTGAGCCTGCTCGATCAAGGCGTGCAGGAGGCGCAGACCCTCAACAATGATCCCAAAGTGCAGGCCGAGCTCTACCAGAATCTCGGAAGCATCTACCAGAAACTCGGTAAGTTCGATCAGGCGGATTCGTTGCTGCGCCGGGCACTCGAACAACGCAAATCGCTATTCGGTGCGGACAGTCCCGAGGTAGCAGAGAGCCTGGTGGCCCTGGGCCTCCTGCGCTCCGATCAGGCGCACTTGGAGGAAGCCGAACAATTGGTTCGCCAGGGTCTAGAGATGGACAAGCGACACCTGCCGCCAAAGCATCCATCGGTTGCCAAAGCTACGCTCGCTCTAGGAAAGATTCTGGGACAACGCGGCTCCTACGATGAAGCCATTCAGGTGCTGGGAGAGGCCGTGCAACTGCAGTCGGGTTCGGGCATTGCAACTCCCGACCTCGCCAACAGCCTTTTCACCTTAGCTGAAACCCAGTGCTCGGCCGGTCATTATGATCTCTGTGATCCCTTGCACCGTCGCGTTCTTGAGATGCACCGTCAACTCTATGGCCCACGGCATCCGCTGGTCGCCGATGATCTCGCGAGCCTCGGCGCTGTTCAGATGGACCTGGGTTATTACAGCGAAGCGGAACGCTTCGACCGGCAAGCGCTCGAGATCACTGAGGCTTACTACGGAAAAGATCATCCCAAGACTGCAGCGCGTCTCACCGGCGTGGGCGAGGCGCTACAGTATCAGAAGAAATACGACGATGCGGACGCAGCACTTCAGCAAGCCCTCAGCATTCAGGAGCACGCTTACGGTCCGATACACCCAGCGGTGGCTGCGGCACTCAACGAACTGGGCAACGTCGCCTCGATGCGCGACCATCTGGACGAAGCCGAAGCACGATTTCGCCGCGCCGCGGATATTTATCGGGCAGTCTATGGCGAGCATCACTATTTGGTGGCGATAGCACTGTCCAACGTGGCCAGCCTCTACTACGACAGAAAAGACTATCCCCGCGCCGAGGAACTCTTCCGCGATGTGGTGCGCCGTTTCACCGAAACGCTAACGGCCGACAACGTGAACACTGGCATCGCTCGCCTTAAACTCGGGAGGACGCTGCTCCATCAGAATCGCTATGAAGACGCAGAAGTCGAGACTCTCACCAGCTATGGGATCTTGACCAAACAAACCAGTGAGTCGACCAGTTTCGTCCGCGCCGCTCGCAAGGATCTTGTCGCTGAATATGAGGGATTGAAGCAACCCGAGAAAGCCGCGAAGTATCGCGCCGAACTCGCGGACGCGGAAAGCAAAACCCTCAACGCCAGTAAGAAGTGACTCCTGCCGCCATCGAGACGTTGCGAAAAACGTCTCTACAGAATGCGCTGTAGAGACGTAGCTTGCTACGTGTTCCTGCACGCTGATAGAACAAATGGGGGCGTCAATTGAATCGGATGAGCCAAATTACGGCGCTGGTAAAACAGACGGCTCACGAGGCTGGGTTTGAACTAGCTGGCATTGCTCCTGTACACGACTTCCCCGAGCTGAATCACTTTCCCAATTGGATCGAAGCAGGACACGCCGGAGAAATGAAATACATGGAAGCCCGTGACGAAACTGGACAGCTCAAGCGCGCCTCGCTTCGGTCGTCCGCTCCGTGGGCGCGGAGCGTGATCGTGTGCGCGATCAACTACAACACGGCACACCCATATTCCACAGCCGTCGACGATCCCGAGCGCGGATGGATTTCGCGATACGCGTGGAGCCGCGAGGATTACCACGACGCGGTGATGCGAAGACTGCGCCTGATCGAAGACCGACTACGAAACGAGCTTAGCCAGCAGGACGACACCGTATCGCAAAGCTGCGATCGCATGCCTGCCTCTCATGCCTCGCAACAGCCGCGAAGCGGCGAGAGAATGCAGCCCACGGCGCAAGCCGTGGGTAGTAAGCGAAAAACCGAGGAGCTCCAACGGGGCGAAACACCAATCGCGACTGCAACCGCAACGCCCGCGCTACAAACTCGCTGCTACGTCGACACCGGCCCTCTCATCGAACGCGTCTACGCCAAATATGCCGGCGTGGGATGGATCGGCAAGAACACCTGCATCCTGAATCAGAAGTTAGGCTCGTGGCTATTTTTGGGTGTGATTCTGACTTCGCTCGAACTCGAAGCCGACTTGCCCGCCCCGGATCGTTGCGGTAGCTGCACCCGCTGTATCGAGGCCTGTCCCACCGACGCTTTGATTGCGCCTTATCAGCTCGACTCCAATAAATGCATTTCATACTTGACGATCGAAAAACGCGGCCCAATTCCCGAAGATATGCGCGAAGGTATGGGCCGGCACGTTTTCGGATGCGATATCTGCCAGGATGTGTGTCCATGGAACCGGAAAGCTCCGGCGACCAGCGCAACGGAATTTCAAGCACGCGAGGGACTGGTCAATCCAGTGCTGGAGTGGCTCGCCGAAATGAGCGCCGAAGAATTCCGGGAGAAGTTTCGCGGCTCTCCCATTCGCCGCACCAAGCGCAGCGGATTGCGACGAAATGCGGTGATCGCCATCGGCAACAGCGGGGATCGGAGGTTTCTGCCGATCCTGAAAAAATTGGGAGCGGACGAGGATGCAATAGTGGCGGAAAGTGCGAAGTGGGCTGCTCACCAACTCTTTACGTGCACGACTTCAGGGCCTGAATCATAGGTGCGGAGATCTCAAAGCCCTGAGCTTTTCCGAGGGCTCGTTCGGCACACACACTAGCCCGAGGATGTCGCCTTAAGGCTCAAGACGCCGTTTGCGTGTTAGCATCATGGACGTTCCGCCTCAACGGCTCGGCAAAACAATGCTCTGCAGTGACTACTTTTTTCGGCGGCTCTTCTCTTATTTCCTGTTCTTCGTGGCGGGCTTCCTTGCTCTTGCCCATGCCCGCTCAGACGAGCCGCACTGGATTCGCGTCAATTCCAGTCACTTCTCCGTGGTCACGGATGCTGATGAGAAACACGGCCATGACGTGGCTGTGCGATTCGAACAGATGCGCGCCGTCTTCGGCCAACTGTTGGCGAGAAACCGGATCAACATGTCGGAGCCGGTGGACATTATCGCCTTAAGAAGCGACGAGGAATACAGCAAAGTTGTGCCCATCCGCCAAGGGCAAGGAATCGGAGTTGGGTTCCGCGTTCCCGGAGAAGACCGCGATTACTTCGTGCTGAATCTGTCCAAAGAAGAGAGCTGGCGCGCGATATCCCGGGACTTCGCGCAGGTATTTCTAAATTACAACTATCCACCCACTCAGCGGTGGTTCGATGAAGGGTTTGCCGAATACTTCTCCAGCCTGCGCCTCGACAAGCCGCAGATCGGCGCTGATCCGGACACGTTCACTGAACTGCTGAGCTCGCAGGCATGGCTTGCGATCCCGGACTTATTCGCAACGCGCTCCGATGTCCCTGTTGGTCAGGAGAGCTCGCCTCAGAAGTTATTCCATGCGCAATCGTGGATCGTTATGCACTACCTGCTCACCCAGAACAAGCTTCCGGAGACTGGGACCTACTTCGACCTAGTCGAAGTTCAAAAGCTTTCGATAGAGGAGGCAATTCAGAAAGCGTACGGCATGTCCTCAGCGCAGTTCCTGCAGGCGGTGAAGGATCACTTCCATTCGTTGCCACAGCCGTCGCAGGGTGGCAGCAATCCCGCCGGGACCCAGTTGCTCAGTGTGGCCTCGCCTGAAAACATTGGCAGCAGCACGCAACAACTTTCCGATGCAGAAGGGCAAGCGCTGGTCGCGGAAATGAGCCTCCGCCTGCCAGAACATCGCGAGCAAGCGGTGCAGCAATTGCAATCGATCGCGGGCCAACCAAAGGCTGACAACGTGATTGTGCATCGGGCATTGGCATGGGCGCACATGGAGAAGAAGGAATTCGACGGCGCGGTCGAGGAATTGAGCAAGGGCGCGGAGCTCAATCCCAAGGATCCCTGGCTGCATTATTATCTGGCGCTGGTGCGGTTGCGCGCAGCGCAATCCGCTGGAGGTGCGATACAAGGACTTCCTAACATGATGCAGGATCTTCGGCTGGTTCTGGATTGGGATCTCGAATTTGCCGAGGCCCGCAATATGCTCGCCATGGCGCAACTGGAAGGCGGAGGCGTGCACGCGGCAATGGATTCGATGCGAGTGGCCCTCCAACTCAGTCCCCGTAATCAACGCTACCTGCTGAACATGGCGGAAATCTATCTAGCCGGAAAGAATTGGGATGCGGCTACCGCATTGCTCGAGCGCCTCAAGAGCAGTCCGGATCAGCAGGTTGCGAAGGCCGCAGCTGAGGAGTTAGCAGGACTGCCGACGTTGAAGAAGTATGGCGTCCGGCCGAGCGAAAGCAAGCCGCAGACTCAGGAAACAACATTGACGCCCCCACGATCCTCATCATCGCCTTCGTCCTCTGCTCCGCCAGCCGCGCCTTTGCCAAGCTCGAAAAAACCTGCGGAACCGCAGCAAAATTCTTTACCAGATACAGAGGCCAGCGCCGATCATCCGGAACCATCTCCGGCTTCTCCGCAGCCCGACAAGCGCGCAATCCGATTTCTGAAAGGAAAACTGGTTGCAGTCGATTGCTCTCAGGCTCCCTCGGCGATTCTAACCGTGACAGCAGGAGCAAAGATGCTCAAGCTCCGCACCGAAAATTACAAGTCACTGATGCTCATCGGAGCGGACAACTTCTCCTGCGAATGGAGCGGTCGCTCTGTGGCGGTAAATTATAGACCGGGAGGAAAAACTGACGGTGATCTAGTTTCACTGGAAGTGCAATAGACCCCTGCCTGGGAGGGTTCGCCGCGCGCAGCGGTTGTTTCCAGCGAGCTTCGCGAATTAAGATTTATGTTTTCCGCAACTACTATTGGATACTGCGACGAATTCCTGTTTTCGTTTCGCCTGTTCTATACTTCCAATGTAGTTCACAGTGGCGGCGTAGCTCAGGTGGCTAGAGCGACGGTCTCATAATCCGTAGGTCCGTGGTTCGAGTCCACGCGCCGCCACCAGTTAAATCAGCAACTTGCAGGAAATCCGGCGGAACCTCCAGTTCGCCTTGTTGCGCGGGGCTTGCGGAGCCGTTTCCGCTTCTTCAGGCGAGACCTCGTCAAGCCGGCCTACGAAGCACACGTTGGTGGGAATCAGGTGGCCGTAAGTATCAACTGTTACCTGAATCGAACTGTGTCCCATCTGTTCTTTGACGTAGACAATCGTGGCCCCGTTTTGGAGCAGTAGCGATCCGAAGGTATGACGGAGGTCGTGAAGGCGAACCCTGCGAATGCCGGCCTTGGCTATTACGGGGAGAAATATGCGATGGTAGAGGTTATCAGAGTCGAGAATCGTCCCTCGGGTGACCGAAAAACGAGTTCGTAAGAGATGTCGTTCTTGCTCTTGAGGTAAGCCTGCAACAGACGTTGGTCGAAGCTCAACGAGTACCCTTCGAAGCTCACGGGACAAATCCACCCAGCCTCAACTTCTTGCTCTTCGTCGTCTTGTGCTCGCGACGCACATAGTTGTGCTGCACGAGGATGAATCGCTTGGAATCCTTGTCGTCTCGACCGAGTTGTATAACGCCCCACTGCAGCGCCACGAGTTCTCCGTGACGCAGCTCAGCACGCACCGCCATAAGGAGCAGAGAGTTTAGTCAGGCTGAGTCGGAGCAGGGGAGGCAAAGAACAAAGTGTCGAGTTTTTAAGTTGACTGGTACGAAATCCTGCGTATACTCCGGCGTGCCTAAATTCTGCAGCCACGGAAGAATTACGATGAACTTTCGAATGTTCTCGGTGTTGCTAGTGAGCGTCCTCGCCATGACTGATTTCACTCAGGCAGCTGAGCCAGCTGTCGGTTTGAATTCAATGAAGTTGCTGACTCGTGACGTGGGTTGGGCAGCCTCTGCGCAAAGCCTTTTCTGGACAACAGATGAAGGAAGGAACTGGAAAGATATAACCCCTCAGAGGTTGCCGAAACCAACAGTTGGCGGCGTATTCTTCTTGAACACTTCGACGGGTTGGGTACTGCTGAGTCATTCAGACAATAACGATGAACAGCAGTTTGAAACTGCATTCACTGACGATGCGGGTACAACATGGTCAGCCTCGCCTGTCATTCTACCGTGGCACCGCTATGCGGAGGATTTTTCAGGCGGTGGCAGCGTTTATTTCGCAGATAGGCTCCGTGGTTGGGCGATGCTAGAGATGCGGAGTGCTACGCTCGCGGCTGGAAGGCTCTTGTTTACGGAAGATGGTGGCAAAACATGGAAAACCACGACCGATGATCCCGGCAGAAGTGGATCACTTTGTTTTTTCGACAAAAGAAGTGGAATGCTTGTGGGTGGACTGCTGAACACTGAGCTGTGGCTTACACACGACGCTTCTTCCTCGTGGCAGCAGCTTTCTCTGCCATCCGCGGCCCAGGTTTCACCCGCAAACGATCGAGCCTATGGTGCTCCAGTATGTACTGACGGGAGGCACGGCTTTCTGCCAGTAACGTACACACCTGCTGTGTACCACGAAGGAGAATCGCACAGCACAGCGTTGGTTCTGTTTGCGACGGAAGATGCTGGTCGCCACTGGCGAGTTGACAAAGTGCTCACAGCGCTACCGGACAGGTCTCATGGGTCGCTCGTTGCCTCCACGGTTGTCGATTCGACTCTGGAGGCAATTGCGAGTTCTCAACAAGGTTCAACTTTGTTCACCATCGGTCCCCATGGCGATCGGAGCGAAGTGAATATAACGAATTTGGGACCTGTTTCCGAGATAAGTTTCGCAGAACAGCTCAGCGGATGGGCGCTGACCAGCGAAGGCTTGTTTTCGACGTCAGACGGTGGTCAATCTTGGACAAATATCTCTCCTCGATCTGCCGTTTTTGAAAACCATCGCATGAGCAAGAACCAGTCGCGCGTGACCACAGTTTCAACTCCTCCCGTTAGTAAGCTCGATATTCCTAGGGGTCAAGTTGCTGAACCTCGTATGGGTTTTGATAGAGGGATGGTCCCGTCCACTAGTGACATGCTGGCTTGGTGGCTGCACGGTCCGTATTTCGACTACCAAATAAGCCTCCCCGGAGCCGCGAACCACAAACAGGATAGCGGCCTCACCCCACAATGGGTTACAGCAGTTCAAAATTATGGCTGGGGTTTGTGGCCTGTTTGGGTGGGACCACAAGCACCCTGCGTTAACCAGAAAAAAGTGGTAAAGATCAAAACCAATCGAGATGCCTATAAACAAGGCAAAGCGGAAGTGACAAAAGCTATCTCTGCATTAGAAAAGCTGAGCGCCGGTTTTAAGGGCACGATCATTTATTACGACATGGAGAATTACAACACGTCTAACAGCGGATGCAGGAAAATTGTGAGGAACTTTTTGAATGGCTGGGTAAATGGGATGCAAGCAAGTGGCTTCAAGGCAGGTGTCTACGGGAACGTGGCTCCTTCGACTTTAGATTTTTCCCAGCTGAATCCCCTTCCTGATGATTCCTGGATTACCTGGGGACCTGTCAACTCACCCCCGAACATACCTGATGTCTCTATCTGGGGTTTGAAGCCCACAAAGGGTCCCGACCTATGTGATCCTTTCACCGACAAGGCATGTAATCCATTTCTGTGGTCAACGGGGCAACGGATTCACCAATATGTTATTGACACTCATGCTTATCCCCATTTGGAGACTTGGGGAAACGTGGAGCTTGAGATTGACCCGGACATTGTGGATGCGGCCGTAGCTTCTCCCAACACTCAAGCGAAGAGCTACACCTTCAACTTCACCAGCATCGATTACCCTAATGCCAAACTGACGAACGCGCTTGGCTTGAACGACGCGGGCAATGGCCAATTACCGCAAGTTGTAGGCTATTGGTACTTTGTTAGCAGCTCGCCGTTTGGATTCGTAGCCAATCCTCCCTACGGAGCAAATGACTTTACGATGCTCGAATACCCGAACGACTCGGTACGTACAGTGGCTACCGGCATCAACAATGCAGGTCAGGTTTCGGGGTACTACGTTGATTCGAATTCCAACTTTTTCGGTTTCATGGTTTCTCCACCTTACACTGACCAAGATTACAGTCAACCGATCTCCCTAGGCAGCGGTCAGCTCACGATCGCCGAAGGCATCAACGATGCTGGGCAGATCATAGGCTATTATGAGGATTCGAACGGAATGCACGGATTTCTGTACAACACCGTGCGAGGCAATATTATAAATCCGATAGATGATGGAGGAGGCTCTGTACTAAGAGGCATAAACGGTGACGCCCTAATATTGGGTATAAAGCAAGGGAGCAACAGTTTTCTGTACGACGCGGTTACGGGCAAACCAACGGACCTGGGATTTACGGCGTACGGACTAAATAGCAGCGTCGAAATAGTAGGGGGCGATACCCTGTACGACTATCAAACGGGAGCACAGGTAACGATCGGAATGCCTAGCGGTGCAACCTCGGCTGGCGCATTTGGGATTAACAACTATTCGTTTATCGCGGGAAGCTGGTCTGATTCCAGTGGCGTGTCCCACGGTTTTCTTGCTTCGCCTAAGCAGCAATGAGCTGAGATTCCTAATGACTGTGAATTTCTTTTCTCCGCAGAAATGCCTCAGGACCGCCTTCGAGAATGTCCATTGCGCGGTGTTTGGTTGGAGCTGAGAAATCAAGGAGAGTAGAGAATTTTCATAATTCATCAGAACACATCAGGTGATCTTCAAAACCGGGCGAGACATCGCCCCCTTCGGGTCCGCGGGGCTTCCCAATGAGGCGTTGCCTATTGTCCAGAAATCCTGACTTGGAGTTATGGCGATTCGGGGCGTCGTACGCGCTGGTTGGGATAACAGGCAATTCCCAAATCCAGAAGTCGGCTTCGGGGAAGTTTGCGCCTACGATAGACAGCGGTGCGCATTCGAAGCTGCCCAATATTCCCTTCAACGACGGTGCTGCAGGTATCTAATCTAAGAGGTCCGTCCAATGGATTGCCCTCAGGCTAAGCAAGCTTGTAGAGTCCAGGTAGCGATGGCCACACCACTGCAGATCGCGCCGTACGATCCAGGTTGGGTTTTGAAATTTGAGTCGGAGCGTGATCGTATTGAGCACACGCTTGGTAAACTCGCGCGCCGCATCGATCACAATGGCTCAACGGCGGTCCCGGAATTGGAAGCGAAGCCGATCATCGACATCCAGGTTTCGGTGAAACAACTGCAACCTATCCACGCTTACGCAGGGCCGCTTTCCACTCTGGGCTATGTTCACATGCCGCACGTTGACGATGCCGTCTGTCCATTCTTCCATCGACCAAGGAAGTGGCCGCACACGCACCATGTCCACGTTGTGCAGTCTGGTGGGCATGAAGAACGAAGTACTCTCGCATTCCGCGATTTCTTGCGTGACCACCGCGAGGTTGCACGAGAATATCTTGGTCTCAAGAAACAGCTAGCTGCTCTGGTCAACGAAGCGGACCCTTCGTCTCGCGAATCATACGCGAACGCTAAGCGTGAGTTTATCGACCATGTGGTTCAAATTGCACTCGCGGCGGGATACCCGCGATGGTTATGAAGAGTAGTCGACGGTCGCCGCAACTGTTGCAAAACCTCTATTACGCTCGAAACCTCTCCTTGCTCTTGCCTCGCTTGACGACCCTTAATTCTGCGCGGCTGGTGGTGATGCGATATCACCGGAGCGCAGAAACTCAAAGCCAGCCCGATTCTTACGGATGCGTTGTGAGAAGTCGGGAGCGTCATTCGCCATGTTCGCGACGGAATTAATGTACGCCTGCGCCTTAAGCTCAGAAAAAGGTAGCTTGCCGGCGAAGTTCCCACCGCGATAGAGCATCTCCGGTGCGCGGCCGTTCAACAGAACCCACCACGAGTATCGCGAGCTTCCCGCCGCCATGTGGCCCGTGGCGTCCATGTTGGCGAATATGCTGGTAGTGCAGTTATTGGTGATGGCATTGAACCATCTTGGGTCGTCCCGCAGACGGTTCGCCTGACGGAGATACTGAAGAAAAAGATCGCGCGACCATTGTGGACTCGCAGTCGTGTGGAAGAGATAGACCTTCTCGCCTGATCGATAGTTAGTGCGGAGACGGATGAGATCGCGCTCACTAGCAAGCACGTAAATGATGGTAAATTGCCTAAAAAAGGAGCGAATGGGCGAATAGCTCTGGCCGATCTGGTATCGCGCTTCGATCGAGGCCGCCACATAGTCATTGTCGGCGAATTGGAAACTGATGATCGGATGTGCAATCCAGGGCGAACCCCAGTAGTCCACGAAGAGGTCAACACCCCGGACTTGGGAGAGGAACACTTCCTTCGTGAGCCACTCGCAGGTGAACTCCGCTTCCTCGCGGTAGTAGCAGCGGCGGAAATTGTGGATGGTCACGCGGTCACCGGTGATTTCGGCCCACGGCGTCCGAGAGAGATTCGACTGCCAGTTGCGATTGTTGGAAGGCTTGAGGGATAACCAGCAGACCAGCACAATAAAAAAGCCAGTGAAGCAGGCGCCGATCCTGAGGACTCGGTTTTTTAAGATCGCAAGAAAAAGTGTGAGCACCACCAGATAAATTGCCGGGGGCAGCCATTCGCGGCCCGCACGTGAAAAGTCAAAATACAGCGCGACCATCGCCCAGGCGTTGAGGCAAGCCGACAATAGCCAAACTGCCACAATAGAGAACAGCCGCAGAGCGCGCATCAGCCGGTCGGCCCCAAGGAGTACGAAATTATCCCGTAGCCGGCGCGCTTACCCAGAGTGGAAGTGCCTCGTTCTCGTGCAGTTGCCTGCAAATAAGGATGCAACTGGAATTTCCTTTGTACTCGAAAACGGCATATTGTACACCTCGCTCGCTGTCTAAACCGTTGTACGGGCCGCAAGACGGAGGAGTGACGGGGTTTTGAGTGCTAGTGCTATCGCCTGATCGCGACAGTTGGCTAGATAAGCAAAGAATTTAACCAAGCGATCAAAAGTCACGCGGAAACACTCTCATCTGGCTAGGCGCTCGTACTTCCCATCGCCGAGATGTCTCCAACCAATTCCGTCAGCATCACGCCACGTACCGAGAGGCTGCTCCTTGTCTGGGTCCGACCCAATCCGCAGGACATTACCGTCGAGATCCTCGACCTGCATTTCTAATGCCCACTCGAAGTTGTTCGGTGGGTTCCTAATTTTCGCACCCGAAGCGAGGTACTGCGTGTGCAGAGCACGAACGTCCTGAATGCCGATCCAAACCCACATGCGTTGCTGGCTCTGGTTGTCATTGGTGAGGAATATCGAACAGTTTTCGCGGGCGACGCATGCAAACCCGTCACCCGCACGCCATCGCAACTCGAAGCCGAGAGCGCTGACGTAGTAAGTAACGCTGGCACCCACCTCCTTGACGCGAAAAACTGGCGTGGCGGAACCGAAGTTATTTTTCAGTGATTCTCTCACAATGGCCTCCGGCCAACGAGCGATAGCACAAAAGTGTTGAGGCGCAGAAGATAAGATATCCGGCACTCTGGGTCAACTTCTTGAGTTTAAGTAAAGGCAGCTCATTTGACAAAAATCTCGATATCGCTAATTGACCAGCGGTCAAAACGATCGGGTAGGGACGACCATCGCTGATCGCCCCCCGCACAGATCCGCATTGCCATTCCAGCATGTCGTGGCAGGACATAAATTCTTCAACTTATGACCTCGATCCTTTTAGTGAAATCCACCTTGACAAGCCGAGTCACAGCAGCTTGCGTACCTCCGGTCGCTTGAGAGGGAGCTTCCATGCGCAGTTACAGGTGGGCAAGCAGTTGGATGACAATGGCTATGGGACTCGCCTTCCTGCCTCCGCTCTGCAAAGCTCAAAATTTTGTTTATACCAATAACAATAATTATTTTGCTGCCAACACAGTGTCAGGAGCTATGTGGTCAAAACTAATCAGACAGACCACTTGACGATCAAGCGGAGGGCCAACAGGCGGTTGCTTTGCTGCAAGCTGCGTTAGGCGATTGGGTAGATTTCGTCTTTGTTCCCTCACCGGAGGTCTTCGTCATATACGCCGACCACGACGAATACACGACATTCTACAGTCAGGACGGTGCGACATTAAAGAACGTGGCTTCGGGTTTGGAAGAGTCAGGTCTTGAGGCCGTTCTCGATTACACCAGAGGTTCTTCAGGGGATAAGTGGCGATAAATCGCGCTATCGCTCATTGACCAACAGTCAAAACGTGTAATCGACTGCTTACAACAGTTCACGCCGGGACCTTAGGACGTGATCTGGTAGACAGTGCCGCAGCCAACATTCCAAATGCCCGAGCCGCCCTGGTCGGTGGTGCCGTAGAGGTGACCAGCAGCGTCGAACACCACGCCGGAATAGGGATAGCTGCCGTCATTTGGCCTTCCACGAAGATGGTGCACCACATTGTAGGACCACTTTCCGTTTTCTGTGGGCGTCAGTTTGAATACCCGACCGCAGCCTCCGCCCACAGCCCGTACCCCGCCAACAGTGGTGCCATACAGACTTCCCTTTGTGTCAAATGCAAGCTTGCCCTCAGGGTACTTGGGCTTGACATAGAACGAACGCAGCACCGTCTCCTTCCACGTTCGATTCATACCGGGGCATAGTTCGTAAACCACGCCGCAGCCGCTCGGGGGGTTACAATCGACATTGCCGCCGGAGGACGTGGTGCCGTACAGATTTCCGACCGTGTCGAAGACCACTGCATAAGGGCCGGCGCCATTCTTTCCGTTGAAGGCATGGACTGTTTTCCCCGACCACTGGCCATTGCCGGAAGGCGATAGTTCGAACACCATCCCGCCCCCCGAGCCTCCACATCCCGTTCCTCCACCGATGGCGGATGTACCATACAAATTTCCTGCCGCGTCGAAGATCAAGCTGGAGACGGAGTTGGTTCCTGTGAAATTGCCAAAGTTATAGAGAATTTTCTCGGCCCATTTGCCGTTGCTGGGCGACAGCTCAAAAACAATGCCAGTGCCGTTTTGGCCACCTTCGTTGGTGGTGCCGTAAATATTACCAGCAGAGTCGAAGATCGCTCTGAAAGCTGACGTCGAGAAACTGCATGGTTAAGTGGCGTGCCTTTATTTTGTTAACAGGCGTGGTATACCGAATCTGTTGTATGGTATGATATCGTTCGCCGCTAGGCGTGCCACGCGTTAGGTCAGGTGCCCGATGCATCTTCTACGATTGCTATTGATGGCATGGCTTTCGCTTGGATTGGTATCTGTGCTCTTTTTGTTCTGGCTGTGTAAGCGAACCGCAGCAATGATCGGAGATCCAGGCAAGTTCTTCCCTTCCCGACGAGCCGAAATCCAGGCCGACAACCGTGCCGCTTAAGCCACCCCGGGGTTACCGCCACCTGGACCATCAATCGAACGTATTGGTGTCTGAATTCCCGGCTAACTAATGCTGTGGTCGGTTAGAGCCGGTTGCGGATCACGCCTATCGTCCTCAGTGATCGCAACCTGTTTCGATTTGCGGTAGACGTTTGCAACCGCTATCGTCCAGAAAGGAACTAAATCGACTCCGGGCACGAGTTTGGCGAAAAACGATGGCAGAAACTCCCAGTGCCAGCCCAGCAGGTGAACCAGCAAGGCTCCGATTCCGATGTCGAGGATGTCATCGGCGGGGGAGAAAGCACCTTCTATGAATAAGGGGAAAACGAAGAGTTGAAGTGCATCCGCAATAACGGCCAACGCCATGGCTGCTTGAAAGCGGGGACCCGGTAAGATGGTAATGGTATCGTCAGCCATGGCTGTGCTGCTGCAAGCTTCAGTAGGCTTATTTTAACCGATTCCGACCCTTGTCGGCCATGAATTGGTAAGGGCAGAAGCATCATAAGAAGCGCTTCGAGAGTTATATTCTTTCAGTGTCTTTGTTGCCCATTTCATGTTCTCCTCGAGAGTCATGACGACTTTAAACATCCGCGTCTCGATCCGCCACCAGGATCAAGGATCCGCAACACTGTTCCCGCCGCGGCCATGAGATTTTCTTTGGACCCCGCAAAGGGACAATCATTGTAGAGTTGTAAAGATGGCCTTCGTAACGACGAATAGCGATTGGCTGGTCCAACTCAACGTCGAGGTCGTCGGCTGCACTCGCTGTCCGCGATTGGTGGAGTATCGGGAAAAGATTGCTTGCGAAAAGCGGCGCGCTTACCGTGACTGTGAGTATTGGGGAAAACCTGTGCCCGGCTTTGGAGATCCCGATGCGCGGGTGCTTATCCTTGGGCTGGCTCCAGGAGCGCACGGCTCTAACCGCACCGGGCGGCCGTTTACGGGAGATGCGTCGGGTAAATTCATGTTTCCGGTGTTGTACGAGACCGGCTTTGCCAACCAGCCGAACGCGACCGATCGTGACGACGGGTTGGAGCTGAAAGACATTTACATTACAGCGGCGGTGCGCTGTGCTCCGCCCGATAACAAACCGCTTCCTGAAGAGCTGGCGAACTGCGCTTCGTATTTGGATCGCGAGTTGGCGGGTCACAAAAATGTGAAAGTCGTGGTCGCGCTGGGACGGATTGGCTTTGATGCCTATCTCCATCACCTGAAGCGCAAAGACCAGATTGGTGGCCGGAAAGGCTACATTTTTCAGCACGGGGCTCAGTACAAGATGGCGGATGGAAAGACGTTACTAGCTTCCTACCATCCGTCGAATCAGAACACGCAGACCGGCAAGTTGACCCGACCGATGTTCGTAGGGATCTTTAAAGAGGCAGCAAGAATTGCCGATGAGTGAATAGAGGCGGCGGCCGCCGGGGCCGGAACGCGTACCCACCCCAATGTAGGGGACATACCAAAACGCGGGTTGCAATCTGGGGCGGACGCCGCCGATTCTTGCCCAGGAAGCATGAGCGCGGACGCTCGCGCCTACACTTAGAACCCGACGAAAACTGGTTCGGGCTCGAGGAGTATGCCCCAGATTTCTTCTACGCGCTGCTGAATGTCTTCCTTCAAAGCCACGACATCCGTGGCGGTGGCGTTCCCGCGATTCACAATTGCCAGCGCGTGCTTGCGGGAGATGCCGACGGAGCCGTTGCCGTATCCCCGGCTAAAACCGGAGTGCTCAACCAGCCATGCGGCGGAAACCTTCTTCTGCGCGTCCAGGGCTGGATAGCTGGGAATCTGCAGATTCTTGGCGGCCGCTCTTGCCGTTAGCGCTTGATACTGCTCTTCCGAGACGATTGGGTTTTTGAAAAAAGATCCGGCGCTGCGACAATCATCGTCGCCCGCAGTAATGAGCATCCCTTTCCCGGCCCTGATTTTTCTTACCGCATCGCGAGTGTTGGCTAAGCTCGGCTTCTCGCTCCATCCAGCGAAGTATCGCTTGAGATCGGCATAGGCGATGTACGCCTCGCCGCCATGCTTCAACGTATAGTTCACCCGCAAAATGATGTACCGGCCGCGCTCACTGGTGTTAAAGATGCTGCTACGGTAGCTGAAACCACAAGCCTCTTTGCAGAGTTCGTGGAGTTGCCCATCTTTAAGGTCCAGCGCGAGCACCGACTCAATCGTGTTCGCGACTTCTTGTCCATAGGCTCCGACGTTTTGCACTGGCGTTCCTCCCACATTTCCGGGAATGCCGCTTAGGCATTCGACGCCAGAACAATTGTGGGCTACAACCAAGCCGACGAATTTGTCCCAGTCTTCGCCAGCGCTAGCTTCGAATACGACTTCCTCGTGACCATGCCGATGATTGATTCCGGTAATGCCGACCTTGAGCACCAGGCCGGGCCAGCCTGCGTCGGAGATGACGAGGTTGCTGCCCCCGCCGAGAACAAACAGAGGAAGGGCGTTCGAGCAGGCGAATTCAACCGCTTGCGAGACTTCCTCAATCGTCTCTGCTTCGATGAAATAGCGGGCTGCGCCTCCGACTTTAAGGGTCGTCAGCGGTGCCAGCGGCACGTTTTCGGTTATGACCATTGGCGGTTGTCTCCACTATATACGATTGAAAAAAGGGTTTTGGCGTCGCTGCATTACGTTCGTGTACCGGTTGTCCAGACTCAATGTCCACTGACGATTGAGATTCTGTTACGCTATTAGAAACCTCTTAAGGAGAAGAAATGTACCCAGAGATTATGGTGATCCCCATGCGTGAAGAACTGACCCGCGTGGGAGTTCAGGAACTACGTACCGCCGTGGAAGTCGATCGCGCCATTGTCAACCAAGCGGGAACGACAATGGTGATTGTAAATTCAATCTGCGGATGCGCAGCTGGGCGTATGCGCCCTGCGGTTCGCATTGCGTTGCAGAACACCGCGCGCCCCGAGAAGATGTTTACGGTCTTCGCGGGACAGGACGCAGAGGCTACGGAACGCGCACGCAGCTACTTTACCGGGTATCCGCCATCGTCGCCCTCGATCGCGCTCTTTCGTGATGGGAAACTGCTTTATATGATGCAGCGTAGCGACATTGAACATCGGGAAGCATCGGACCTGGCGGCGGAACTGAAGAAAACGTTCGACAAGTTTTGTGCGGTTCCCGTGAGCAAGTAGCCAAAGCGACTCGGATATTAAGAAATGCAGATCCCTTGCGTTGCTCGGGATGACAACGAAAGACATGTTGCGGACTCCGAGACGTAGCAAGCTACGTTTTCTACAGGTTCCTCAAAAGTGCTCCCTCAATCCTGCGAACGTTTCAACTATTAGCAAGCGGGTTGGGGGCTGGGCCTGCGCGATTTCTTCGTGCTCAAGAATCCAAGTCTGGCCGTGGGGGACGAACACCGCGTTGAGTCCGGCAGCCAACGCGGGATTGATATCCGATTTCGGGCTGTTCCCTACCATCCAGGTGGAATCGCTGGGTAGATCGTACTTTGAAGCTATGCTGCGGTATGTGGCCACATCCTTCTCGGCAACAATCTCTACCGCGGAAAAATAATCCTTTAGGCCCGAGCGCTCGACTTTGCCGGACTGCTCGGTGATGGCGCCTTTGGTCAGCAGCATCAGATGGTGGCGTTCGGATAAATATTGAAGCGTCTCGGGAACGCCGCGCAGGATCTCCACCGGGTGTTCTGCGATGGTATGCGCGAACCCGCTTATGGTTTCGTGCAGGGCCGGAGTGAGCGGTTCGACCGCCAGACGCTCGAAAGTTTGCACCAGCGCATGGCTGAAACTATGCAGCCCGTAGCCGTGGCTGACGATGCACTCTCGCTCGACGTCGTTTAGAACCTCACGCACCTGCTCGGCCGAGTATTCGTGATGATTCAGAAACGAAATGAAATTGGCGATGGCTCGCTCGAAGTAAATGTTATTTTCCCAGAGCGTGTCATCGGCATCGATGAGCAAAGTCTGCTGGCGGTTCGAATTAGAACTCTGAGTCATAACGTAACATCATGGGGATACCATCGTTGATTCGCGGGAAGTAAAACGATTAAGTGCAAATGCTCTGTTAGAATACAACATTCATGTTCCTGACACTGGGCCCTTGGTTTTCACTGCTGCTTGTTTTCTTTGTTCTTCCCATTACTGTTTCAGCGCAGAAAGGTCGTAAGCCAATGACTGGCTCCGCCGCAAAAGGGGCAGAGTCGGCTGGAATGCAGGTTGTTCCCGACCTGGACCAGCGGCTCGCCAAATTTCGCCGGGTAGAAATGCCATTTCACACTGCCGGTCTGAGCGCCCGCGAGGTGAAGATGGTGGGCAAACTGGTGGATGCTTCGCGTTATTTCGAACAGATTTTCTGGCGGCAGATTGATCCAGATGGCTTGACGCTATACGAGTCGCTGGCAGGCAGCAAAAACCCTCAGGATGAAATGCTGCGGCGTTACCTGTGGATCAATGCTTCGCGATTCGATCTTCTCGACGATAACAAACCCTTCGTCGGCGCAACTCCGATATCGCCGGGACGCGGCTTTTATCCGCAAAACCTCACTCGCGATCAGATTGAGCAGTACGTGAAAGCGCATCCTGAAAAAAAGGATGAAATTTACAGTTCGTTCACCGTCGTGCGCTGGCACGGGGATCAGCTTGAAGGGCTGCCATACCACATTGCGTACCGGTCGTTTCTCGAGCCCGCTGCGAAAGACCTGCGCGAAGCTGCCGCGTTGAGTGATGATCCTGCTTTTGCGAATTTCCTGCGCCTGCGGGCGGACGCGCTGCTTACGGACGATTACTTCAAGAGCAACCTGGCGTGGCTCGACTTGAAGAATCCCAAGTTTGACGTGATCTTCGCTCCGGACGAAACTTACGACGACGACCTGCTCGGCGTGAAAGCAACTTACGGCGCGGCGGTGATGATCCGCAATGGAGAGCAGAGCCGCAAGCTCGAGATGTTCCAGAAGTATGTCGCGGATATTCAGGATGCGCTTCCGCTTGCGGCGGAGGATCGGCCGTCCAAGCATGGCCTCGAGACTCCGATGGAAGTCATGGATACTCCGTTTCGGGCGGGCGATCTGACCCACGGATATCAAGCCGTCGCCGACAATCTGCCTAACGATCCGCGCATACACGAACAGAAGGGGAGCAAGAAGCTGTTCTTCAAAAACTTTATGGATGCCCGGGTAGATTACGTGGTCTTGCCGGTTGCGCAACATGTAATGTTGCCGGCGCAAGCCGCGAAGGCGTCGGGCGAGGGCTACCTTCTGGCGACGATTCTGCACGAAATGGCTCATGGGCTGGGACCGGCGTTTGCGCGAACTGCGGCGGGCAAGATGGACGTTCGGGAATCGATCGGGCCGATGTTTAGCGGTTTGGAAGAAGCCAAAGCCGATGTGGTCGGAATGTTCGCTTTGAAGTGGCTGGTCGACCACGACGTTCTGCCCACGAGCAAGCTGGAAGAGTATTACGCGTCATACGTCGCGGGGATTTTTCGGACGGTGCGCTTTGGCATCGCCGAGGCTCACGGACAGGCGGAGATGATGGAGTTTAACTATCTCTCTGAACGTGGAGCCATCAAACGCGAATCGTCTGGCCGGTACGCAATCGACTATGGGCGCATGCCTGGCGCCATGAATGATCTTGCGAAGGAGTTGTTGGAGATCGAAGCAACCGGCGACCGTGCGCGGGCTGTGAGTTGGTTCAAGAAATACGGGACGATGCCGTCGGAGCTTCGAGCTTCCCTGAAGTCCGCGGCGAGCGTGCCGGTTGATATTGATCCCGTGTTTTCGTTTAGGAAAAGCTTCTAGCGTGAATGGGTAAGTCTTGAATTCGATGCACTGAACGAGTTTTTGCGAACGATTGATATCAGCCTGTAGGGACGGGGGCCCTCACGCTGGAAGCTTTGTTGGGAGACGACATGCCGCAAAAAGAGTGGCCCCGGGTTGCAGTGGTCGGTGCGGGCGCCGTGGGATGTTATTTCGGTGGAATGCTGGCGAGAGCTGGCGCTCCGGTCACGCTTATCGGCCGCCCGCCTCATGTTGAAGCGATCAACCGGAACGGCCTGTTAATCGAGAGCGTGCACTTTACCGAGCGCGTATCGGTTTCCGCGTCTAATGAGATCGCAGCGGCACGTGATGCGCAGCTGGTTCTTTTCTCGGTGAAGACGGTGGATACGGAGACCGCAGCAAAGTTGCTGGCGCCTCATCTTGCGCCCGACACTATCGTGGTATCCCTTCAAAACGGCGTCGACAACGCCGAGCGAATCGATTTCGCTGCCGGCATCCAAGTCATTCCGGCGGTAGTCTACATTGCGGCTGCGATCACCGGACCGGGACAGGTCAAGCATTTGGGACGCGGCGACCTCGTCATCGGAAGTCTGTCCCCGAACGAGGGTCCAGGGAAATCCGAGCTCGCAGAGGTTGCAGCGACCTTTGAGCGCGCGTCCGTTCCTTGCCGCATTTCCGAAAACGTTACAGTCGAACTCTGGAAGAAGCTGGTTATGAATTGTGCCTACAATGCGATCTCAGCGCTCTCGCGCATGAAGTATGGGCACATCGCTAAAGATCCGGGCGCGATTGAAGTGATGAAGAGTGTGGTCATGGAGGCGGTTGCGGTGGGCAAGGCGGCCGGAGTCGAGGTTTCCCCGGAGACTACGATGGCGGCGGTGCTGAAGCTGGGCGAGACAATGCCGGAAGCCGTATCTTCGACTGCGCAAGACATTGCTCGCGGAAAGCCGACCGAGATTGATTCCCTGAACGGATTTCTGGTTCGCAGAGGTGCTGAGCTGATCGTGCCCACGCCGGTCAATGAGACTTTGGCTAGTCTGGTGAAGTTGTTGGAAAAAGCGCTCTCGGTAGAGTAGGACGTGGAACATATTAGCGGAACGATTCGATCATTCAGAGGATCGTGTCTGATGAACGATTTAATTGCTATCGAGGGAAAATGGTTTCCCAAAGTGCGAATTCGGCGTAATGAATATCCGTGAAGAGGGATAGTCGAAGGTGACCGTGAAGCGTCGCAGCACTTCACTGCCGATAAGCTTACTCGTGGCTTCGCTCGCGCCACAACAACTCACAATTGGACCAGCGAGAGTATATCGTCCCAGGCGAAACGATGTAGCTTGCGCAGTCGCGCCTTGAACAGGCGTCCCAAGTCCGACGCCGCTCTGCGCCGATACTCGGGATTGAAGATTCATGACGATCGGATGGTCGACTGCGTCGCTGGAGCCGCTATCGATCAGGAAGCTATCCTGTACGGTCACTGGTCCGGGCAGCACAAGCTCTGCCTTCACAAAGGGCCATTTGTCACGAATCTCGATGGGCAGTTCCAGGGCGGCGTTGCTGGGGTGAAAGGCATCTGGGATGGTGAACGTCAGACTCTTTGTTTCGTAATCCACTGTTACCACAAATCGGCTGAAGACTTCGAATCCAAGTATCCCATCCACTTTCACGCCGAGCGTGGCTTCAAGTGGTTGTAGCTCGGCGGTCGACAATTCATATCCTCTGCTTTCGACGCCGGGAAGCGCGATGCTCACGTCATGAATGAATTCAAGCCGGATACGTCCAGCTCCGGCGCCTTGCAAGGAACCTGCTCCAAATGCCTTCAATCCAAGAGTTGCAGCGAGCTGGCGGTCAATCAGTGTTCTAGTCGAGCCACTGTCGAGCACGAAGGACAGCGGCTTCGAACCGTTGATGCTGACCGGAACAAAAATCATCCCTTTGTGCCAGTCGAAGGAAAAAGTAGTTACGTTGCCACCGTTCGTAAAAACAACCTTGCTGGTGGTATCTGATGGTTGCGCGCGCAACGTCACTGGAAAAATCGTGAGCGCAAACATCAATAACGCGAGACCGGAGCTTGGACGAAGATTCATGAAAGTTGCGCCCTTGACCTAAATCTCAGGTACCTCAAACTGCTCCTGTATTGCTTAGACGACCGCGCGACGTCCTACTTAGCCGCGGCCGGGAATGCTTGCCTTAACGCGAGGAGAATGGCTAGGCCGCGAAATCCACTCGGGACTCTTGCGGAATGATTCCGGCCGCGTGGCCCATGTCGAGCAGACGGCGCACGGCTTCGCGTCCATCGGGGCCGTAGTCGAGGGTGCGCTCGTTGACATACATCCCGACGAACTTGTCAGCGAGTTGGGGGTCGAGGTCGCGGGCGAACTGCATGGCGTAGGCTAGGGCTTCTTCGCGGTGATCGAGCGCGTATTGAATGCTATCGCGCAATGCGGTTCCAACGCTGGACATCAACTCTGGTCCGAGGCTGCGGCGGATGGCATTGCCTCCCAGGGGCAGCGGAAGACCGGTGACTTTCTGCCACCACTTGCCGAGGTCAACGATGCGATGCAGTCCCGACTTGTCGTAGGTCAACTGGCCTTCGTGAATGATGAGACCGGCCTCCCGCCTGCCATCGAGCACTTGCGGGATAATCTGGTCGAAGGGGACGACTTCGGTCTCGATGCCTGGAGCGAAAAGTTTTAGCACCAGGTAAGCAGTAGTCAAAGTTCCGGGCACGGCAATACGCTTGTGTTTGATATCGCTGACTGAATATGCGCGCGGGGCCACAATCATTGGGCCGTAGCCGTCTCCCACACTGCCGCCGCTGGGAAGCAGAGCGTAGTGATCCTGAATGTAGGGATAGGCGTGAAAAGAAATCGCGGTGACGTCGTATGCGCCTTCCATGGCCTTCCGGTTCAAGGTTTCGATGTCGCAGAGAGTGTGAGTAAAACGCAGTCCTGGAACGCGAACCTTGTTGGTGGCCAGCCCGTAAAACATGAACGCATCATCGGAGTCGGGACTGTGAGCGACGGTGATTTCACGTTTGCCTTCGGTAATCGGTGTGGGCACGTGTTCGGAAGTGGCGGAAATGAGTGTCATGATTGAACCTTACCGAAACGTTGCCAACCGCTGGCCAGAGCTGCGGCAGACATAATCTTGATGACTTCGGCGAAGATGAACCAATAGAGGCCGAAGCGGACGGCTTGAGCCAAAGAATGGGTGAGAATGGCGAGCCAGGTGAGTCCGCACATAAACAAAAAAATCTCGGCCAGAACGCAGGCCGCAGCGGCGCGAGCAAAAATGTTTTTCATGCCAACCGTAGCTTTTTCGAAAATCCAACCAGCGATGGCGGCGACGAACGGATAGGCAAGCAGGAAGCCTCCGGTGGGACCGAACAACTGAGCTATGCCGCCAGGGCCTGTCGGACTAAACACGGGAATACCCACGACGCCTTCGGCGAGATAAAGAGCGAGGGCCGCGAACCCTCGACGGCTACCCAAAGTCAGTCCCACGAGTAGCACGCCGAAGTTCTGCAGCGTCAAAGGGACCGGGGTAAACGGCAGAGGCAATGCTAGGCGTGCGCACAGCGCCACAAACAGGCTGGCGCCAATCAGAATCGCGATTTGGCCTACTCCGTCGAGAACGCGATCTTGGGTATTGAGAATTCCAGTTGCTGGTTTGGTCATGGCTACGGTTCTCCGAGTTGCTGCGAGAGAAAGCGACACTAGAGGCTGTCCACTTCGCGATGGACGCCACTCTTCCTTAACTCAGCCGTAATTCTCATGTGGCGGCGCACACGAAGATAAGCGGCTATCCCCGCCCACAGCACGGCTCCGCCGCTGCAGGCGAGAATCAGAAATAACCATATCATCCGCACGATGCCTTAGGATATCAAAACGAACAGGTGCGTGCCGATTGCTGGACGTCATCTGGCCGCCATGGCATGCTCTACTTCCTCGGCGGTGTGGGGCAGCTCCTCGGTCAACTCGATCAACTTGCCGCTGGCATCCACGAAGTACATGTCTTCAATTCGTACGCCCAGCTTTTCCTCCGGGATATAAATACCTGGCTCGATGGTGAAGACCATACCTGGTGCGAGCGGCGCGTCGTAATCGCCAGAATCGTGGACATCGAGACCGACGTAATGGCCGAGGCCGTGGATGAAATATTTGCCCAGAGGTTCGCCGTGAAGATCCTTGCCGTGGGTGTTGATGTAATCGTAGGCGACGTTGTGGATGGAGTTGGGCTGATCGCGGCGAAGATGGGATTTCCCTGATTGAAACGCCGCTATGGCTGCGCGCTGCGCCCCCAGGACGATGTCGTAGATTTCGCGCTGGCGGGCGGTAAACTTTCCTGTTGCTGGCAGAGTGCGCGTGATGTCGGAAGCGTACCGAGAATACTCCCCGGCGGCATCGATCACGACCACGTCTCCGGACTCGACCGGTCCCGAATCATCGGAATAGTGGAGCACGGTGGAGTTGAAGCCGGAGCCTACAATAGGAGCGTAGGCGGGACGTTCACAGCCACGCTTGCCCCATTCATATTGCATCAGTGCGGAGACTTCACGTTCGTTCATTCCCGGTTTCATAGTGCGCATGGCTGCGAAATGGGCGGCGATCGAGGCGTTGACCGCTTTTCGGATGCGATCCATTTCTCCTGCATCCTTGTAAGTGCGCAGCGACGCCAGCAACGGACGAGCATCTTGATAACCCACTCCGAGGGGAAATGCGTTGGCGCGGCTTAGCCATTCCAGCGGGGTCTGAGAGTTCGACGTCTCTCCGGCTCCGGGGACATCCGTGTAAATAGTTGCCCTCGACTGGGGCAGAAGGCGCGTAAGTTCCTCGCGCATCTTGTCGAGTACTTCGACTCGGTCAAATCCGGTGATGCTGCTGGCCTGGGGATTCTCCGGACCAAGCTTCGGTCCCGTCCATTTCTCCGCAACGTAGTTATGGGCGGGCAGAAAAAGAATCTCTGTGTACGCACGGGCCGGTTCTTTGCCTTTCGCTTCAACCGCAGGCGCAATCAGGAGAGCAGCTCCCGGTTCAGGCCAGCCGGAGAGATAAAAGAAGTTGCTGTCGGGACGGTATCCATAAATTGCATTTGGGCCTTCGGCCTCAGTGGGCGCGAAGAGTAGGACTACGCCCCCACTCGTTTTAGAGGCCAGGGCTTGCCGTCGGGCACGGTAGTCGGCGTTCGGCTGGCGATCCAAGGCCGAGCCCAGGTGCGTCAACAGAATCTCAAGAAGTACAGCAAAGACGAAGACCTTGCGCATTGAGTTTCCTCGAACGTTTATACCAGTTTTACAGTTGCCGCAGCCCTGTTTTATAAGTGCGTTTCTGTACAAATGCGTTTTGCTCCGCGCTATATCTGAAAACAGCCTCAATTGGCTTCAAACGCCGACCGGGAATGGTTTCGTATGTGTCTCTGCGCTAAGCGAGATTCCCGCGAATCGTCCCTGCAGCAAAGACATTAAACCCGTGTACCAATAGCCGAGCACGAATAGAATCAGGAATGGAACCGTGATGTAATTCTCGTTGTCGATCGCGTAATACACGGTGACCGCGAAGTAGCATCCGATCAACAGCTCGACCCATGGTACCCAGCCCAAGCCGCGACGATATTTGTTGGCTCGCACTTTATCCTTCTTTGATTCGACGTGATATTTCGGAGTGCGGGCGAAGTCGGACTGTTTCCCCAACAGGGCCTCCAGCACGGCACGGGTGTTGGTGACGGTGAGCCCAATGCCGAGAGCCATCAGGACGGGAAGATAGATCAGAGCCCGAAACCACTTCCCTGGAAATAACTCGCGCTGCGACACCAGATAAAAACTCGAGATCGAAAAAGTCGACGCCATGAACAGTGGCAGGTCGATGTAAAGCATTTGAAACCAGCCTTGGTAGAAGCGAATGATCATTGCTGGCAGCAGCAGCACCGAGAGCACAATCATCAGCGGATAGCTGAGATTCGCCGTCAGGTGATACCAGGCTTCGAGCTTTACATGGAATCGCTGATCGCTCTTGAGCACCTGCGGCAGAATCTTCTTGCTGGTCTGAATTAATCCCTTGGCCCAACGGGCTTGCTGGGTTTTGAAGGCCGTCATCTCTACCGGCAGTTCAGCCGGACATTCCACATCCTGCAAATAAACGAACTTCCAGCCTTTGAGTTGCGCGCGGTAAGAGAGATCCGTATCTTCGGTTAGCGTGTCGTGTTGCCAGCCGCCGGCATCGTCGATCGCGCTGCACCGCCACATTCCCGCAGTTCCGTTGAAGTTGAAAAAGACATTGCTGCGAGCGCGGCCGGAATGCTCGAGTACGAAATGCCCGTCCAGCAGAATCGCTTCAACCTCAGTCAGAAATGAGTAATTCCGATTGATGTGGGTCCAACGGGTTTGCACCATTCCGACCTTGGGATTAGTGAAGTGGTGAATTACGCGCAGTAGAAAATCTTCCGGCGGAACGAAATCGGCGTCGAAGATAGCGACGAATTCACCTCGGGCCGTCTTGAGACCCTCCGCCAATGCACCCGCCTTGAATCCCTCGCGATTGGAACGATGATGGTAGCTGATCGGGAATCCCTTGGCCGCGTAGTGATTGACCAGGCCGCGGGCAACCGCAACAGTTTCATCGGTCGAGTCATCGAGCACCTGAATGTCGAGTTTTTCAAGCGGATAGTTCAGGCGGCAAATGGCGTCCAGCAGTCGCTCAACCACGAACTGCTCGTTGAAAATCGGAAGCTGAACCGTGACCCGCGGCAGTTCTGGAAAAAGTCCTGGCGGCTCCGTCGTGCGATTCTTTTTGTGCTTGTAGTAGAGATAAACCAGGACGTAGCGATGCGCGCCATAGGATGCCAACAGGATCAAGACGATGAAATAAGGAATCAGCAACGCCGTGTCAAAAGCGTTGGGATGGTATAGGCCCTGGAAAGTCTTATCGAGAAAATGCTGGCGAATGTACTGCCCAATGCCCTTGGGAGCAACTGTCGACGCTAAAACGAGGAACGAAATGGACATAGGTGCAGAGCGGCACGCCCCTAGTGACTCAGGACGATCCCGTCTGAAACTTTCATTGTAACCGAACCGGAGTATAGCCTGAATTGAGGCGGCCTCGGGCAGTTCTGTTGAAGGTGTTTGACTCGGGATTGGGTTTCCGCCAGATTGCGAGTTATCTTTCTCGGGAGCAGCCTATGAGCATTTACGTCGAGATTTTCATCCGCGGCGATATGGCTGGACTGTGGAAGAAGACTCAGGATCCGAAAGAGCATCAGCGCTGGGATCTTCGCTTTTCCGAAATCGACCACCTCCCTCGCGAACTCGGACAGCCTCAGAAGTTTCTCTATGCGACTCGGATAGGAGCGGGCCTGCGCATCGACGGAGCCGGTGAGACTACAGGCGAGCGCGATGAGCAGAACGGCCAGCGTACCTCAGCTCTCAAATTTTGGTCCGAGGATTCGAAGTCGCTGATTGAATTCGGTTCGGGCTACTGGAAATACATACCGGTCAGCGACGGCATCCGGTTTATCACCTGGTACGATTACCGAACGCGGTTCGGCGCCATTGGACGACTTGTCGACAAGTTATTTTTTCGTCGAGCAATCGGCTGGGCGACTGCCTGGAGTTTCGATCGACTTCGCCTCTGGATCGAAAACGACATTTCACCCGAAGCTTCTCGGGATCGGACTCTCGTTCATTTGTTGTCTCGACTGACGATTGCATTTGTCTGGCTTTATCACGGACTGGTACCGAAACTGATCTATCGGAGCCCGGACGAACTCAAGATGCTGCGTGATGCGGGTATTCCAAGCTCGCAGGTGCTGACTAGTCTGTTTTTGCTGGGCATTACAGAGGTCTGCTTTGCAACAATCCTGATCATGTTCTGGAGATCGCGTTGGCCGCTTTGGCTCACCATAATTGCGATGGGCGCGGCCTTTTTGGGCGTGGCTGCAACATCGCCAGAATTTCTTGCCGCCGCGTTTAATCCGTTAACACTGAACCTGACGATCGTGGCTCTGGCAGTCATCGATTTGGTGGTCTGCCAAAATCTTCCTAGTGCACGTCCCTGTCGCCGAAAGGCCATCGAGAACTAGGTATGAGATCCATCTACGAACAAGCTCTTGGGGACAAGTTCAAGCTTCTTCATACCCGAATTCAAGAGAGGTTCGGGTTTTCCAGTGAGGATGGCGTAGCCTGTATCGGCAGAGGAACGATGGACAAGATTTGGCACGGAGCGTTCTACACGCTGCCATTCTTGTACCTGGGCAGTTGGCGGCGAATCATGTTTCCGGAGCACGGTACTTCGGTTCCCTTTACGATCAGAAATTATGCCTACGTAGACGAATATGGCCGCGAGACAATGACTTGGATCAGAGACTTCCTGACCAGCAATTCTCGCCGTTTCGACGCGTACATGATTTTCAGCCAGCAACGGCAGCGGATTGTGGACTACCTCGGCACACACCAGCATCTGGCTGTAGATATTGAGTTATCCGTCGATCAACGCGGCGGACTTCGCCTCAGCTCTGGAGCGCAGCGTTTCTACGAAGCGTGGGTGGGGTTTGACTTCCCTATGCTTTTCTCGGGCGTCGCCTCGGTTTGTGAGTGGTACGACGACAACGACCGGAAGTTTCATATCGAAGTAGCCGTGCGGAATCAGATATGGGGTCCCTTGTTTGGGTACCGCGGCTCGTTTGACGTGGAGTGGCTGCCGGTCAAGCGCGGGGAAATTCCGGCCGATGTCTTGCCAGCTCGCTGTGAGCGCAGAGAGTAATCCTTGGCATGTTCTGTTTGCGAGAACTACTGAAAAAAGCAAATCCGGGCCACTCTGCTGTCAACGAGTCGACAATATCGATCTGGGGGGCGCCAGAGCGTTTCAAGGGGCTCCTGAAAGCCTACGGCTGCTCGTCGGTCCAGGGAATGACTTTCAGTTGAACAGTCTTTCGTTCGCCTTCCTTTATTTCCACATTCTGGCCGCGCCCTTCGTATGATTTGAGAAAGTCCGGGTCTGAGTAATCGTCGTCCAAATCGTCGAAAGCAATCACGGTGTACGGGCCAGGATTCAGCCCGTGCAGGGTGAAGTGTCCACGCTGGTCGGTACTATCTTCCTTGTAGAGATCACGACGTTTGCGTCGAGCAGGGTCGGGAATCGCTACAACCTGGGCGTCAACGACAGGCTGATCTTTGGCATCGAGCACTGTGCCTTCGATCGTCGCCCCTTTAGCACTGACCATCATGTCAACAGAGTAACTTGCACTCTCCACCGTGAAGCCGGTATCGGCAACGTCTTTTCCGCCGAGGTTCACTGATTTCACAAAATAATCTCGCAGCGTTTGTTCTCCGGATCCGACAACCAGGTGATAAGACCCAGCGGGCACATTCTTCAGCGCAAAGGATCCGTCACTCTTGACCTCAGCGAAATGCGGAGAGTTGCTCCCATCGGAGTCTTCATCGGATTCCAGAAGGACTGCGGTATGTGACCAGTCTACTTTTTGACCGGAATCCTCTCGGAATTGGCCGCGAACCTCGCCTTTCGGGATGGGAGTGATTTTCAACCCGTTGACATCGGTATTCGTGACTTCAACAGTCTGCCCCGTGCTGACCGGTTGCGAAAATCGACCGTCACCGCTCGCTTGAAATGACAACATGTACGATCCGGGCAGCACGTCACGAATCTCAAACTTGCCATCTTTGTCGATCTTGGTGCTTGGGTTGTAATGGATATCGCTGTCGACCTTCGAGCGCACCTCGATCCTGATCCCGGACCCCGCAGTTGTCGGTAGGCCGGACACAGTCCCATGGATACGAAATGAGCGGCTTGTGACTAAAGCGAAATTTGCGGGCACTTGATCGCCGGCATGTAGCTCGATCGCTGTTGCCTGAGTCTTGTCCATTGTTCCAGGGTAGTAGGTGGGTGCGTACACGGTTTCGTTTTTGGAGGAAGCAGAATTTTCGATTCCAGCGGATGGCGCAGGAGACGCCCACCAAGTTTGCGCTAGCACCAAATAGCGCCCCGGAGGTAAGTCCGAGATTCGATATTCGCCCAGGTCATTGGTTTGTTCCTGGCCATAAAATTGCCGATTTGCGTGGGAGGAACCCAGACGCAAGCGAATGACGTGGACGCTAGCTTTGAGGACCGGATCGCCATCAGGGTCCACGATCTTGCCTGTGATCACTGCTGCTGGTTGCATCCGAAATACAAGATCTTTCAATTCCTGGCTGCGTTTCAGAGTAAGAGGCTGGAAATGAAAGCGCCCCCGGTACTTTCCTGATTGCAGGTAGCCATTGCGTTGAACGCGCACTTTGTACTGGCCCGGCTTCATGTCTTCGATTTTGAAATGGCCTTCGGCGTCGGTCAGCGTGGAGTAGGAATTTGCTTCTGCGTAATCGGAAAAGATCTCGATGGCGACCTTTTTCAATGGCTGCCCGCCCGGTTCCAGGACGACGTGGCCTTCGACCATGCAATTCGCGGATTCTTTGGAGGGAACCTCAGTGGTGGAGGTTTGCGCTGCGAGCAGGGATGCCAGCAGGGCGCAAAACGCAAACGGGAGAAGAAACTTCATCCCCAACCCCATTCAGCCAAGGATTTAAGGATTGTACTCCGGCCGCCTTTAGTTCAAGAAGTAAGTCCGGTAAAGCGTATCTCTCTGCACCGGTTTAAACCCGGCGTCGCGGATAATGCGACGCAACTCTTCCTCGGTCGTGCAGTTGGTCACGCCCGCAGCTCGAACCACATTCTCTTCGAGCATGACCGAGCCTACGTCGTTGCCGCCGAATTGCAAACCAAGCTGGCAGACTTTTAGTCCCTGCGTTACCCAACTGGATTGCACGTTCAGGAAATTCGACAGGTACAGCCGGGAGATCGCCAGCACTTTCAAGTACTCGACCGCCGTGGCTTCGTCCCAATGGCGCCCACCTAGAGCGGTGTTCGTCGGCTGAAAACTCCAGGGAATAAATGCAGTGAAGCCGCCAGTTTCTTCTTGCAGTTCGTAGAGCCGCTGGAAGTGATTCGCGCGGTTTTCGTAGTTTTCTCCCACGCCGAACATCATGGTCGCAGTGGTTCTCATCCCCAACTGGTGTGCGGTGCGATGGACATTGAGCCAATCGTCAGTCAGGCATTTCAAGCGGGCGATCTTGTAGCGCACTTCGTCGTCGAGAATTTCCGCTCCGCCACCCGGGATCGAATCCAAACCTGCGTCTCTGAGCCGCGCAATCGTGTCGCGAATGCTCAGTTCGCTGTACTCCGCGATGGCGATGATTTCCGAGGCCGAGTAGCAGTGCAGGTGGATTTTTGGAAAACGCTGCTTGATGCCGCGCAACATCTGCTCATGCCAGTCAATTTTCAGGTCGGGGTGCAGGCCGCCCTGCATCAGCACGCCCGTGCCGCCCATCTCGACAGTCTCGCGAATCTTCTCGTAAATGGTTTCGAATTCGAGAATGTATCCTTCTTTCGCCTTGGGCCCTTTTAGCGGACGATAGAAGGCGCAGAAGGTGCAGTACTCGGTACAGTAGTTGGTGTAGTTAATGTTGCGATCGATGATGTAGGTGGCTACGCCTTCGGGATGCAGCTTGCGCCGAACCGCGTTGGCTTCCATGCCGATGCCGATCAGGTCGTCGGAACGAAACAGGTCGAGAGCTTGGAGCTTGGTCAGGGTCATGGGGCGATCACATTCGCTGTGGTAATTCTAGCGGAGGCAAGCCGGTTGCTCCAAGTTGAACCCGTCGTCAGGCGATTTTTCGACGTGCGGGAATACGCTCTACAGCCTTCCTGTAGCGAAGGTACTGGATCAACGAGAGGATTCCCCCGACCACCGCTAAGCCGATCAGTATGGCCAGAGCCGGTTTTTGGTAGCGGTCAAAGAAGCGCAGGATGTGCCTTCCATACCGGGCGCCGAGGTAGGCAGCTATCGAGTAGCGAATTCCGCGGCCGAGGATCAGGGCGCCCAGGAACTTCTTTCGCGAGTATTGCATGGCGCCCGCCGCCAGCAGGAAGGGCACAAAAGGAAAAGGTGGGGGTAGTACGGCGGGAACCGCGATCGCACTGAATCCCCATCGTTCGAATCGCTTGTAAACTTTCGCGGCTCTTCTTTTCGAGAGTTTGCGCTCCATCGTTTCCTTGCCGCCTTTTCGGGCAAGGCTATAAGTGATGTACCCACCGAGGACCGCTCCAATCGTCGCCATCACCGCGTAATAAGGCCACGGTTCGCGATGGCGGGCAGCCAGGTAGATAGTCAGGACATCCATGCTGCCGGTAAGCGGAATGACAGAGTTGTCTGCGATTCCCAGCAAGACCAACCCAAGGCCGCCCAAGCGGAATAATCGTACCCAGGTCGAAACCGCGAGCAGAAAGTGGAGACGTGGCAGCATTCGCGATCAAGGTAGTTTACAGGCGGAGTCGTACAGTAGGGAAATTAGAACTCCATCATCGCTGCCTTCGCCACATCGAGAAAGTGCGACGCCGGTGCGGACGCCAGCGCTTTGCATTCATGAGCGTATTGATAGAAAAGATGCAGCCCCTCGAGACACGCCGGATCCAGGAAGTAATGGATGTTCTCGATCAGGTAGCTTTTGACTTGCTCTCGGCTTAACTCTAAGCGGGAAGCCCACTCGCGGGTTATATGCTCAAGACTCTCCGGCAAAAGCCCGTGGTCGCGTGATTTTTGAAATACTGCGGCGAGATCTACGTCGTGACGTACGTCGTTTAAGGCCGCCTGTCGTATGGCCCAAAAGGCAAAGACAAATGGCTTGCCAGTCAAACGTATCCACTCTTCGGCAAGATCGTATGTGATGTACCTGGAACGATCGATCTTCAGCGCGGGATCTCCAATCACCAGACCGGCATCGTTCATCGCCAGCATCTGTTCGATGTCCGGCGCCATCGCAGTAAATATTTTGTTGCCGCCCCACCATTTCGCGAACAGAACCTTAATTAGTGCAACCGAGGTCATGGACGAAGTATCCAAAGCCACGGTCTGAATCTTTTCCAAGGGAACTTTGCTGACCAGCAGGATAGAGCGAACAGCCCGCCGTGAAGCGATAGCCACTCCCGGAAGAATTGCGAGAGCGGGAATGCTGGTGTAAGCAGCCGCCGGAATGATGCCAATATCCGCCGAACCCTCACGCAAACTGACAGCGCACCGGGAAGGAATGGTATAGGAAATGTCGAAGTCTAAGCGAGCCTCAGCGGAACTGGTTTTCCCGTGTTCGAAATCCCACATCAGGGGCGCAGTATTAAGGTAGGAGATGGCGGAGATCCGAAGACGTTTCATTAGGGAGCTGATGCGATTCTAACAAACTCAATGTTCATCTTACCTTGACACTGCTTCCTCATCGTGTATAGATGCCGGGAGAGCCTCCGGAGGTCGCAGTGTCTGAAGCCGTTGCCGCAATTACTAGAGCCAGCGAAACCTCAATGCAGTGGCTGGCCCTGGCTCTTACTCCCGGCCTGGGCCCTACGAAGGCTCGCCGCGTGATTGAGTTTTTCGGCAGCGTGCAATCGCTGTTCCGGGCTTCTCTTACCGAATTGGAAGCAGCCGGCTTGCGTGCGGTTTCGGCGCAGTCGCTCGGGACTGGACGTTCCATGGAGTTGGCGCAGGACGAACTAGGGAAAGCCGCCGCGGTTGATGCACGAATCGTCGCTTTGGACGACCCGGGCTACCCTGCGCAGTTGAAGCAGATTTACGATCCTCCTCTCATTCTTTATGTGCGCGGAAATGAGGCGTCGATCTCGCAGCCCGGAATCGCTGTAGTTGGCACACGTCATCCCACGCCATACGGATCGGGCATGTCGGAGCGCCTGGCTTGCGACCTGGCGGCGCGTGGTCTGGTGATTTTCAGCGGGATGGCGCGGGGCATCGATACTGCTGGGCATCGCGGCGCAATTGCGGCAAAAGGTAAAACCGTAGCGGTGTGGGGCACCGGTGTCGACGTGGTTTACCCGAAGGAGAACACGCGACTGGTTGAACAAATTCTTGCTCTCGGCGGCGCAGTCATCTCAGAATTTCCGATCGGAACTTTTCCCGCACCGCAGAATTTTCCCATCCGCAACCGAATCATTAGCGGAATCTCCTTTGGGGTCTTGGTGGTAGAAGCCGCCGAATACAGCGGCACCCGCATCACCGCACGCTGCGCCTTGGAACAAAACCGCGAGGTGTTCGCGGTACCCGGGAACGTCACCAACAAAGGCTCGTGGACTCCGAACACGCTGATCAAACAAGGCGCGAAGCTGGTGGCGACATGGGAGGATATTTGGGAAGAACTCCCGACAGAAGTACGACTTACACTGCAGCCCGAGGGCAGCAATGAATCTCAGGAGGGGCAAACCGCATCTCTATTCGGAGAAACCGAGCTGTCGCCGCACGAAAAGAAGATTTTCGCGCTCCTCAAGGCGGACGAATCCACTCACATCGATGAAATTGTGGAACGGCTGGAGCCGGCGCTGTCGTCTTCCGAGATATTTGCGGCGTTGTTTGAACTGGAACTGGCAGGCAAGGTGAAGCAGTTGCCGGGGAAGAATTTTGTGAAAACTTTCTAAGCCGTAACTTGTTGATTTCTTCTGGTTCGTGCTAGCTTCACAAAAAGCGTAATAATCATCTGAGGACAAATTGGCCAAAGGTTTAGTCATCGTCGAGTCGCCCGCGAAAGCGAAGACCATCCAGAAATATCTGGGGAAGGGCTTCACTGTCGAGGCTTCGCTCGGCCACGTTAAGGATCTGCCCAAGAGCACACTCGGTGTTGATGTCGACAATGACTTCGAAACCGAATACGTTGTGATTCCGGGCAAAGAAAAAGTTGTCGCCAGGCTGAAGAAGCTGGCATTGGGGATGGATACGATCTACCTCGCGCCTGATCCGGATCGCGAGGGCGAAGCCATCGCTGCTCACTTAGCGGAGGAACTCGGTGACGGCGCAAAAGCGAAAAAGAAAAAGAAAAAAAGTAAAGGGGAAGCGGAACCGGAACGCATCCGACGCGTCACCTTTAACGAAATTACCCAGCGTGCCGTCCGCGAGGCTTTTGAACATCCGCGTGACATCGATCAGAATCTCGTGGATGCGCAGCAGGCCCGCCGCGTTCTCGATCGCCTCGTGGGGTATCAGGTTTCACCGTTGCTTTGGGACAAGGTTCGGCGGGGTCTTTCTGCCGGCCGTGTGCAGACGGTTGCATTGCGGCTCATCGTCGAACGCGAGCGCGAAATCAAGGCGTTTGAAAAGAAGGAATATTGGACGATCGACGCCAATCTCGCCGGGCCGAAACCTCCAGCGTTCGACGCGCGCTTCCTGGGCAAAGGCGAAGAGAAGATCGAAGTCACCAACGGTGAAGACGCAGAGAAGATCCGCGCCGCGTTGGAAAATGCCGATTGGCTTGTACGCACCGTTGACCGCAAAGAGCGTCGTCGCAACGCGACTCCACCGTTCACTACCAGCAAGCTGCAGCAGGATTCCTCCCGCAAGCTCCGCTTTAGCGTAAAGCGCACCATGATGATCGCGCAGCGGCTCTATGAAGGTGTTGAACTGGGTGAGGAAGGCCTGGTCGGCCTCATTACTTATATGCGTACCGATTCGGTGCGAGTCTCGAATGAAGCGCTCACCGAGGTCCGGGAATATATCAAGTCACAGTACGGCGACCAATATCTGCCGGAGGCTCCGAACACTTACAAAGAGAAGAAGGCGGCGCAGGCTGCCCACGAAGCCATACGCCCGACTTCGGCTCTGCGCCATCCCGATCAAATTAAGCAATATTTGAAGGAAGACGAATTCAAAGTTTATACGCTGATCTGGCAACGCTTCGTTGCATCCCAGATGACACCGGCAGTTTTCGATCAGACAACGATCGACATCGATGCCAAGACTGCGACGGATATGTTTTGGTTCCGCGTGACTGGATCGGTGGAGAAATTCGATGGCTTCCTGAAAGTTTACAAAGAGTCCAAAGAAGGCAAGGACGAAGAAGACGAGGAACTGAAGCACAAGCTGCCACCATTGGAGCCGGGACAAAAGTTAACGCTCAAGGCGCTGAAGCCGGAGCAGCACTTTACCGAGCCTCCGCCGCGCTACAACGAGGCTTCGCTGGTGAAGGAACTCGAGGAACGCGGGATTGGCCGGCCTTCCACTTACTCCGCCATTCTCAGCACCATTCAGGAGCGGCAGTATGTGCAGAAGCTCGGAGGCAAGTTTACGCCTACGGAAATTGGGCTGGTGGTAACCGATCTACTGGTAGAGAACTTTCCGGACATCTTCGATATCCTGTACACCGCCCGCCTCGAAGAAGAGCTAGACGAGATCGAAGAAGGCAAGGAAACCTGGACCCAGGCTCTGGGTGACTTCTACAAGAAATTCGAGAAGGACCTTCGCTATGCCTCCAAGCACATGGAGAACATCAAGCGGATGGAGAAACCGACGGACGAGAAGTGCGAGCGCTGCGGTTCTCCGCTGGTGATCAAGTGGGGCAAGCACGGTTCGTTCTACGCGTGCAGTTCTTACGACAAAGAAGATCCGAACAGTTGTACCTTCACCAAAGAAAATCCAATCAACTTGCCCGACCTGGATTCTGCCGACGTCCAGGAGACCACGCAGGAAGAGTATTGCGAGAACTGCGGCCGGGTGATGGTGTTGAAGCGTGGACGCTTCGGCCAGTTCATGGCGTGCACGGGATATCCCGATTGCAAGACGACGCGCCGTCTCGATCAGGGCAAAAAAGTCCCCGACATTCCGCTGGACGAACTGTGCCCCAAGTGTGGACGGAATATGATGATCCGCCACGGCCGCTACGGCGAGTTCACGACCTGCAGCGGATATCCGGAGTGCAAGTACGTGAAGCAGAATTTCATCGGTGTGAAGTGTCCGCTTTGCAAGGAAGGCGAACTGGTAGAGAAGCGGGCGCGCAAGGGAAATACTTTTTATGGCTGTGGAAATTATCCCAAGTGCAAGTTCACGTCCGCGCACAAGCCGATTGCGGAGAAGTGTCCGAGTTGCGGGAATGAATATTTAGTAGAGAAGTTCTTGAAGGCAGGCCCGGTGATTGCATGTCCGAATAAAGAATGTGAGTACGAACGAGCGGTGCCCGTAGAGGCTGTAGCCGTCGGGTCGAATGAGTAATTCGGCTGGTTTCCGCTTTCCTTTGTGTACCCTCGTGTCCTTTGTGGTGAATGGATTTCACTGGAGTTTAACGGTCCGCCTATTCTGGCAATGGTAGAATGACTGCGGTTTCTGCCACACGATTCCCGACTGTTTTGGAGGTTGTCCATGCCTAAGAAGCCCACTGCTGCTGACGCCCAACTGATTTTGCAACTCTACGATCTCCGCCGCGAAGCCGAAATTCGCAAGGCGCGCAACTGGTGGCTGGTGACTTTCTGGCCCGAAAGCGCCGAAGACTTCATGAAGATAGGTGGTGCCCTGGGTAGCCAGGAAAATAACTGGTTGCGCCAGGTTGGGGGCTACTGGAGCATGGTAGCCTCACTCACCCTTGCGGGCACCGTCAACCAGGAACTCGTCCTGGACCCCAGTTTTAGCGGCGAGATGTTCTTCATTTTTGCCAAGGTAAAACCTTTCCTCGGGGAGCTGCGCACGAAGATGAAGAACCCGCGAATGTTTGCAAACGTGGAGAAGTTGATTAACAGCACGAAGCAAGGCCGCGAGTGGCTGAAGTACATCGAAGGGCAGGTGGCGACCCGTCGCGAGGCGATGGCGAAAGCGGCGAAGGCCAGCTAGAAACACTTGTCATTGAGCGTAGCGAGGGATCTCGGTTTTTGCCTGCCCTACCGATGCTGCTGTCGCGGGCAAACACCCAGATCCCTCGCTTCGTGAGGCATGACCGTGCATAAGTAAGACACAGCAACTCTGAAAGTCGTCTAAAGGGATTTCCTACGAAATATATTCCTTAATGTACTCATCTTTCGACTGTGCCAGTTCGTGCACATCGCCGTCGAAGATCACCTTGCCGTCACGCAGGATGAGAAACGCCATAGGAACCTCGCCGCGGGTTCCGCGCGCCAATGGCCGCATTTCATTTGCCTTCCGGTCGAAGTAATGGGTTGCCATAACGAACGCATCCTGCAAGCGATGTGTGACCAGCAGCGAGCTGGTCTTGTAGACGTCGCGCTGTTTAACGATTAATTGGATGATGGTAGTGGAGGTGACCGGGTCCAGGCCGCCGGTCGGAGAATCATAAAGCAGAATCTCAGGATGGGTAATAATGGCGCGCGCAATGGCGACGCGGCGGCGCATCCCTCCTGAGAGCTCCGAAGGAAACTTGTCTACCGTATTCTCCAGTTCCACAAAACTCAAGGCTTCGCGCACCGGTTTCTCAATCTCGTCCTCAGAAACGTGTCCCTCCTCGAGTAGCCGGAAGGCGACGTTTTCTCGAACCGTGAGCGAATCGAAAAGCGCGCTTTCCTGGAAAACCATACCGATTTTCTGCCGCAGACCGAACAGTTCCTCTTCGCGCATCTGGGTCACGTCGTCGCCCAGAACATAAATATGTCCAGCATCCGGCTTCACCAGCCCAAGCGCCAGCTTCAGGATCGTGCTTTTTCCCGAACCAGCGACGCCAAAGATGGCCTTGGTCTCGCCTTTGGCCAAGCAAAAAGAGATTCCGTCGAGCACCGGCTTGTCTTCAAAGGCGATGGAGACGTTTTCGAAGACCACGACATTGGCCGCAGCGCCGGGTTCGGAGGCATCACGCTGCTCGATTGCGGTAGGAGGCGCCACCATAATTTATTGATAAGAAAAAACCGCCATCAGCAACTTGGTTATGAACAAGTCCACGATCAGGATCAAGACGGAAGACGCTACCACCGCTTGAGTAGTTGCCCGGCCCACTCCTTGCGTTCCACCTCGCGCCGTCATTCCGTAATAGCACCCCACCGTGGCAATAATGAATCCGAAGAATAATGGCTTTAAGAGGCCCATAAAAACATCCTGGAATACAAGAGCTTGATAGGCAGTCGTCCAGTATTGGTGCCAATCGAGACCAAACAGCAAAACGGAAACAACGGCGCCGCCGAACAATCCCAGCAAGTCCGAGATGATCGTCAGGAAAAAGAGCATAAACGTCGTGGCAATAACCCGCGGGGTCACCAGCTTTTTCATCGGGTCCGTGCCCAATGCGCGCATGGCATCGATTTGTTCTGTCACAACCATGGAGCCCAGTTCGCTGGCCATGCCAGATGCATTTCTGCCGGCAACCATGAGCCCGGTGATGATTGGACCAAGCTCGCGCACCATGCCCACCGACACCAGTTGTCCGATCAAGGAAAGCGAACCAAATCTTTGTAGGGTGTTGGCACTGTTCAAGGCCAGTTCAGCGCCGATCGACAGACCTGTAAGCACGATAATCGGCAGCGATCCAAAACCGATGAGATCCGCCTGCTGAATCGTATCGGCGAAGTAATGAGGCTTACGGAAGAGGTTGGCAACGGCCCGGCCCGCGAGCCGGGAATATTCCTGAACGGCTAGGACTGTCTCTTTAACGAATTCCGTGGGAGAAATCAGTTCCATGCGATTCAGGAATCGTGGGGCTGCATTCTTCCTGAACTATAGCAGAGGTGGGGAAAGCTATCAGCTGTGAGCGTTCCCCGCTTGGTTGAGAAAGTCACGGGACCGTAACGTTGATGGTCTGGCCTCCATAGGCTCCGGTGCTGTCCCAGGCGCGAACCAGCACGATGTGCGCTCCAAATCCCATCGCTAAGTTGATATTAAGGGCGCCTCCGTAGGTTTGCCCGTACGAATCTATGGAGTCAATATACACATGCCACCCGGTTATGTTGTGGGCCGACGAGGCCGCAGCTTGAATATTAACCGGCGAATTTACAGCAGCACCATTTAACGGAGTACTGACATTTACAGCGACTTGTTGAATTTCGACAGCGAGGGCCTGATCACCATACGCATTGGACGAGTCCCAGGCGCGAACCAGAACCGTGTGTTTGCCTACGTTGGCGGTTATATTTGTGTTTATACGGCCCACAGCCCCAGCACGGTACACAGGAGTTTCGTCCAGATAGATGACCCACCCCGTGATGGTGTGCCCGCTGGTCGGAGCAGCGATAGCCCGAATATTGATTGGCGAGATGACATTGGAAACGGGCGGTGGCGTTGACACTGTAACTGCAGGTTTCTTGCTGACCGTGAGATTGACAGCCTGGTCGCCGTGAGCACCGGACGTATCCCAGCTACGGACCAAGAGTACGCGCACGCCCAGACCCATGGCGATATTGGTGTCGATTGTAGTGACGGCTCCGGCACTGTAAGCCAGAACTCCATCCACATAAATTTTCCATGCGCTAATGGTGTGACCGGCAGTCGGCGAAGCCGCTGCCCGAACATTCACGGGCGCGCCTACATTCGCGTCGTTGCTCGGAGTCGAAACTTCAACGAACGGCGTCAACTTTACCACTGTCACGGATATGGTTTGATCTCCATAGGCTCCGGAAGTATCCCAGGCGCGGACGATCACAGTGTGGGGTCCGGTACTCATGTTCAGGGTTGGGCCGATCGCGTTGACGGCTCCTGCGTGATACACCGCCACGTTGTCGACGTAGACGTACCATCCAGATATTGTGTGGCCAGCAGTGGGAACCGCCGAGGCCTCGACTTTCACGTGAGAGCTTACCGATGCGCCGTCGGCCGGGGAACTGACCGTGACTTCGGGCTTGCTGCCTTCAACAGTAAAAAAATCGGACATGTCGGTGGCCCTAGCCGCCGCTCCGGGATAGGTGCTTATCTGAAGGGCGTCGAGCAAGGTGCGCAGGGTATTTTCATGCATGTACAGGATCTTTGATACTGTGTGCGGCCTCACTTTGGGCCCGATAACGGCTGTATAGATCGCGGCCCCGCAGCCATTGTCCGTGCCTCCGCCGCATTCGTCGAAGGTCACGATTAGCAGGCCGTCGCCGCCGGGCTGAAAGTCGGGGGTGCTGAGAATCGGAGTGAGGGTGGTTCTCAGGAACTCGTCGGCCGCACCCAACGCCTGACCCACGGTGCAAGTCTTCATCCCAACCGGGCAGTCGTGAGCGTCGTGATTGCCATCCGGCGCGATGATCATAAACCGGGGCAATGTCCCGTTCGCCTCATCAACCGCAAGCTGAGACAGGTCGACAACATTACTCGCGGATCCGTCTACATCATTGAGCACGTCGGCATACCAGGTGGCTCCGTTGTGTCGTCTATAGTACGTAGTGCCGTTGGCATTATCAGGAGTATTAAGCGTTCCTCCCGCGGCACCGTAGGATTGGGCGTAAACCCGCCACGAAGCTCCTGCGTTGTTCAGTTCGCGAAAGATGCTGTCGTCCGTGATTGGATCTGTCGTACTCGTGCCAGGGTAATAGCAATCGTTCCCGTTGCAGTTGAAGTCATGGGTCCCTGGCGGCAGAGTGCAGTTCGCTTTGGAGTGGCAACTTCCCGAGGCGAGCCAAAGATAATCAAGCAATGAGCCGCCGTTATCGGATTTGAAATTAGCCGCATAGCCGTTCGCGTCTCCCTGAGCCACCAGCCAAGGCATATTCACCATCACCTCGTCGAAGCTGTGATTCTCATCGATCACGAGAACAACATGCTGCGATACAGGTACCTGAGCGAAGCTGGCCACGCTCGCGAGCGCAAGCAAGAAAGATACGCAGGCAATCCATAACAGGTTTTTGAAAAACATGAAAGGTCCCCTTAACGCGGAGTACTCCCTCTTCGCGCGGTAACGGGTGCGCAAAGCTTTCTAAGGAGATAGAGTTTTCTTACGGTGAGCGCATGTTACTGCCTTGCTATTCGGACGTGATGACAGCCCGGTTAAAAAATGATGAAATCGAGATTACGAAAGAGGTTCCACGTGCGTGCGAATTGGGCTTGTAATCGACATCGAATCGAATCGCAAGTTGTTAACCTAGACTCGGAATATTCGGCTTTCGCACTGAAGCGCGGCCACTGCACGCAGATCCCTTCAGCCGGCTAGGCTCAGAATGACGTCTTTTCGAAAGAGATTTTATTTGTCGGAAAGTATTGTTGTCAGTGACGAGTGGACACCGGCTGACTATTCATCTGTGATTTTCGATTTTTGAGAGACTTCGATCGCATTGTTTGTCGCTTTTCCCGATCCGGTTCTTGCGGCTATGATCAGTGGCTTGAGAGCCCGCACGGAAACCCCGAGAGTGCCGCCGGAGAAGCCGTCAATATAAGCCGCGTTCACGCCGATGACTTCGCCTTGCGAGTTGAAAACAGGACCGCCGCTGCCGCCGTGGGCGGTGGGCGCGTCGTAGATGAGTTTGTCGCCAACCACATCTCCTAAGTGCCCGCAGGTCGAGGATGGCCGGATCAACGAGAGTGCGGCCAATTCATTGGCGGCGCCCTGATCGTCGCGCCGGTAGGCCAGCCGATCGTAGACGGCGGGCGGCGATTTCGCCACCATGCCGAGCACGCCCATGGGATATCCCACTACCGCGACGAGTTCTCCTGGATTCGGAATGTCTGCGGCCAGGGGCAGCGGCCGAAGCTGATGCACGGCGTCGGTGTCCTCGATACGAAGAACCGCTAAGTCGCCTTGTGCTGAGACCACAGTCGGAGTGATGCTCACTGGCGTAGGCAGGCCGGGAAAGAAAGCCAACAACTTTTCCAGTCGCGGCATCGCGCCTTTGCGGATCAACAGAGTGGATTGAGGATCTTCGTACCAGGGCTCAGCGACATGACGATTGGTCGCGAGCAGTCCGTCGGAAACAACGAAGCCGGTCCCGGAAATACGCGCGCGGAATTCTGGCTGGCGGCCGCGGAATCCTACCTGGTAGATACCGAAGATGTAGCAAATAGAATTGCGGTAGCGGTTCAGGACCAGCGCAGGCATGGCTTGCTCTTGTTGCAGTTGTTGCACTTCGTGTCCAAGCTGCAACACCTGGCGCTGCATTTCACTTTTTTGCGGATCGGGTTTCTCGGCATCGGGAGATTTCGCCGCCGGAAAATAGCGGACCATCAGAGTCATACCTAAGAGCAAGCACACTCCCAGCACGCCTTCCAGCATCCGCTGCCAGATGGTGCAGACGGGCTCTTCTCGAATTTGCGGGTCGTTTTCGGCCATGAGGGCATCGCAGGCTGAGCCGACGGCTGGAGGGAGAATCTTGCGCCGGTGGCCTTTGATCGATGAGGCTCTATTCTCCGCCACGCATGGTCGAGTTCCTACGGTACGGAGGACGATGTACAGGTGGAGCGGTTTGCAACCGTTAGGTCAGCACCGAAAGCGTAACTGGCGTGTTATAATTTGCATCTCAGTTGCTGCTGTAGCTGACGGAGGATTGTATCGATAAACGCTTTATCCGCACGAACGACCGCATTCGAGCGCGTGAAATCCGAGTGATTGGGGACGAAGGTGAACAGATTGGCGTAATGCCGCCCTACGAAGCGCTCAAGATGGCCCGCGAAAAGAATCTGGATCTGGTTGAGATTTCGCCTACCGCAGTTCCTCCCGTGTGCCGCATCATGGACTACGGGAAATTTCTCTACCAACAGGAGAAGAAGGAACGCGAGGCCAAGAAGCACCAGAAGACGATCACGGTCAAGGAAGTCAAGTTTCGCATCAACGTGGACGACCACGACTACGAAACCAAGAAGAATCACGTCCTGCGCTTCCTGGACGAAGGCGACAAGGTGAAGGCCACAATCTTTTTCCGCGGACGCGAGATGACCCGCACCGGCCTGGGACGTCAGATTCTGGAGCGCCTGATTAAAGATGTTCAAGACAAAAGTATTGTAGAGTTTCGTCCCCGCCAGGAAGGAAATACGCTGCACGCGATTCTGGCACCGAAGAAGGAAACGGGACAAAAGCCGCACGCCGCACCGCCAGCGCAGGATCGCGCAGCGAAGGCGTAGTTGATTCCAAAGCAATCAGCACGCATTCGGCACTCAGGCCTTGGGTTTTTGCTGAGTACTGATTGCTGAATGCTGACTTTCGAGGACTTATGCCGAAGTTGAAAACACATAAAGGCGCCGCCAAGCGCTTCAAGAAAACTGCAACCGGGAAGGTAAAGCGCGGGCATTCGCACTTGCGCCACATGCTGACTTCCAAGTCTCACAAGCGTAAAAAGAAGCTGGGCCACGCAGTATTGGTCAGCGACGCGGACACCCCTAAAATCAAGCGAATGATTCCGTACTAGAATAGGTTTGCAACCAGGTGGCAGCGGGCGACTAGCCCGCGTTTGTGGGCCGCGAATCCTTTGTGATTCTGTGGCTCCCGGCGTGTGAAGAGGTGATAAAGACTGTTTCAGTCTCCTACCTCCAGCCGCCGTAAATCAAAATGAAAAAGGAGCAGATCAATGCCTCGTGTAAAACGTGGGACGAAACGGCGCGCCAAGCGCAAAAAAATATTAGACCGCGCCAGCGGTTACTTCCTCACAAAATCCAAGCTGTACCGGTCGGCCAAAGAGGCCGTCGAGCGCGGCCTGAAGTTCGCCTATAGCGGGCGTAAACAGCGCAAGCGCCAGTACCGCTCGTTATGGATCGTCCGCATCGGCGCCGCTGCCAAACTGAACGGGATGAGCTACAACACGTTCATCCACGGCCTGAAGAAAGCTGGAGTAGAACTGGATCGCAAAATCCTGGCCGACTTAGCGGTCAGGGACGCTGCCGCGTTTAAGAGCCTCGCCGAGCAGGCGAAGGGCGCTCTCGGCGAGGCGGCGTAGTTAACCCCAGCATTCAGCAATTAGCACTCAGCATTTAACACTTAACATTTTAGAATTGTCATTTCCGAGTGGGCGTTAGCCCGCGAGGAATCTGCAGTTGGCTGGCCAGAGAAGAAACTGCAGATCCCTCTTTTGTCCTCACCGCGCAAGCGCGGCTCGGGCGGCGCTCGGGACGACCGGTTCCTGATTATGAGTCCGAAGAAAAAATCGGCTTACACCGTTCCCAAGTTGAAGGACTTCTCGGCGGCTGCTCTCGACAAAGAGGTTGCGAAACTGCGTGCCGCCATTGATGAGGAATCGAAAGCGGTCAGCACTGAGGACGAGTGGAAGATATTTCGCGACCGGTGGATGGCGCGCAAGAACGGCATACTTACTCAAATCAACGACCTTTGGCTGAAGTCCGCGCCGAAAGATGCGAAGCGCGACGTCGGCCAGCGCGTGAATGAAGTCAAGAAGCAAGTCGAGCAGACAATCGGTGATGCTCTCGAGAAAAAGCAGCAAGTCGCGTCGACCTCATCGAAGCAAGCCGATCACCTCGACATCACCCTGCCTGGCATTCGCCGTCCTCTCGGCGCCGAGCATCCAGTCATCAAGACCATGAATGAGATGGTCCGGGTATTTCGCAATCTTGGGTATTCGGTTGAGGAAGGGCCGGAGATTGAGACTGACTATTACAACTTCGAGGCGCTGAATTTTCCTCCGAATCACCCGGCGCGAGATACGCAGGATACGCTGTTTATCGCCAACCAGGAGTCGAAGCCGTTGCGCGATCGGTTGCTGCTGCGCACCCACACTTCACCGGTGCAGATCCGCACCATGGAAAAGATCAAGCCGCCGCTGCGCGTGGTTTGTCCGGGGAAAGTGCATCGCAATGATGCTCCGGACGCTACGCACTCTCCGATCTTCCATCAAATCGAGGGGCTGGCGGTGGATACGAATATTACTTTTTGCGATTTGAAAGGGACGCTCGATCACGCTATGAAGGCGCTGTTCGGATCGAGCGTGAAGACGCGATTTTATCCGTCATTCTTCCCCTTCACTGAGCCCAGTGCGGATGTGCAGATCAGCTGCATTTTTTGCGGAGGCCGGGGTTATCGGGACGGCGGACCTTGCCGCAACTGCAAGGCTAGCGGATGGATCGAGTTGCTCGGTTGCGGCATGGTGGATCCCAATGTTTATGGGTTCGTGGATTACGATCCGAAAAAAGTCAGCGGCTTTGCCTTCGGCATGGGCGTTGAGCGTATCGCGATTCTAAAATACGGCGTGGATGATATTCAGCTATTTTTCAACGGCGATGTTAGGTTCCTGGAGCAGTTTGCGTAAGGCAAAGTCAAGTTCTTTAACCACGAAAAACACGAAGGAAACATGGGCGAGGGCGCCCGCGCCACACAAAATACGCGATGAAGATTTCTCCTCAATGGTTGCGCGATTTCGTTGATCTTGACGTCAACTACCATCAGCTTGCGGATGATTTGACTTTAGCTGGGATCGCGGTCGAGTCGGTTAGCGGCGAGGGTGATGCGACGATCTTTGAGATGGACATCACGACCAATCGACCCGACGCCATGAACCATTACGGGGTGGCGAGGGAATGTTCGGCGATCTACGATCTGCCATTGAAACCGATCGAGCCTCAGTTGCCGGAGGCCTCATCGGCTAAAGCCGGTTCCTCTGGAGCCCTCAAGGGCACGACTGATGTCGTGCCCTTCCCCATCGAGATTCAGGATGAGCAAGGTTGTGCGCGGTTCACTGCCAGGATCATTCGAAGTGTGACCATCAAGCCTTCGCCCGAGAAGATCGTGCAGCGGCTTGGTCTGCTGGATCAGCGGCCGATTAACAACGCCGTCGATGCGACCAACTACACGCTGTGGGAGATGGGGAAGCCGACGCACGTGTTCGATTTGGATTTGCTCGAGGGCGGCAAGATCGTGGTGCGGCGGGCGCGGGATGGCGAAGTCCTCAAAACTCTGGATGGAGTTGAGCGCAAGTTGACTTCCGAGGATCTCGTAGTTGCCGACGCTCGGAAGCCGGTCGGTTTGGCGGGCACGATGGGCGGCTTCGACACGATGATTACGGAGAAGACGCGCAACATCCTGATTGAATCGGCGTGGTGGGATCCGGTGACGGTTCGCAAGATGTCGCGGCGGCACGGGCTCCATACGGACGCCTCGCATCGCTTCGAGCGCGGTGCGGATTATGAGTCCACGGTTCTCTCTTGTCATCGTGTGGCCGAACTCATTTTGCAGTCGGGCGGAGGCCAACTGGTTGGTGGGCCTATTGATGTGATCGCCCGGCCGCTCGATCAGGCTCCTGTAGCGTTGCATCTTTCCGAAGTGCATCGCATTCTCGGCGAGAAGCTGGAGACCGCTGAGATCTTACGAATTCTGCGGCGGCTTGGTTTCGAGCTGATCCCGGAGCCGGGCGAAGAACCTGAGTTCACGGTGCAGGTTCCGAGCTGGCGGCTGGATGTGGAGCGCGAGATCGATGTGATCGAAGAGATCGCACGACTGCACGGGTACGACAAGTTTGCCAATACGCTGCCGGCATTTGTCGGAGCTGTGGTCGAACGGCCGGACGCAGATAAGGACGAGAAGCTTCGGACTTCCTTGCTGGCTTTAGGTTACGACGAAGCTATTTCGCTGACCTTCATCTCGCATCAGGATGCGGAACAATTCTCGTCGGTACCCGTGATCGAGTTGGCCAACCCGCTGAGCGAAGAAGCTTCGGTGATGCGCAGCTCGATGGTGCCGGGCATGCTGAACATGCTGGCCTACAACCTGAACCGGGGCTGCAATAATGTTCGTTTGTTCGAGGCGGGGAATGTTTTCGAGGCGGCGGGCGAGACGACAGCGGAATTCAAGCGCATCTGCATGGGTGTGACCGGAAATGGATTGCCAGGGAGCGTACATCAAGCGGCGAGGGCGATGTCGTTTTTTGATCTCAAGGGTGATGTCGAAACCTTGCTGGCTGCTTTCCAACCTGCCAAGCTCGAATATTCGCCGGAAGCCGAGGAGTATTACCATCCAGGGCGTTCGGCACGCACGCTGATGGATGGCGAAGTGGTGGCTCAGTTCGGCCAGATCCATCCCGAGATTGCGGCGGGACGCAAGCTCAAGCAGGATATTTTTATCGCCGAGATTTATTTGGACCGCCTGTACAAGCGTGCGCTGCGTGCGGTGCGGTACGAGCCGTTGCCGCGCTATCCGGCGGTGGAGCGCGACTTCTCTTTTATCTTCGATGATGCGGTTGAGTTCGCCCAGATCGAGAAAGCAGTTGCAGGATTGCGTTTAAGCGAGCTTCGTAGTTTTGTTCCAGTCGAGATTTTCCGCGGCGGTTCAATTCCGGGGGGCAAATATTCCTTCTTGCTTCGAGCTACTTTTCAATCCAGGGATCGGACTTTGCGCGAGGATGAAGTCAGCCTCTGGTCGGCGGAGATCGTTAAGGCCCTCGAAGGTTTAGGCGGGACGCTGCGGGCCTCGTAGCGACCTGAAATTGACAGATAAGGCGTGCGGAGTTTGCTCCGCCCGGACGTGCGAGGCGCCTGTCCCTACACGAGTCATGCTGCTGCCAAGGCTTCTCCTGTGCTAGTCTGAGCCGATTATGGCTAATGTGGTCATCCAACCCAGGCATTTTCTTAGCGACAAAGTTGAACACTTTACCGAATCCGTCATTCGCGAGATGACGCGGCAGGCCATGCTTCATGGTGCGGTGAACCTGGCGCAGGGTTTTCCGGATTTTCCCGCTCCAGCGGAAATCAAGCGGGCGGCGCAAGACGCGATTGCCGCGGATGTCAATCAGTACGCAATCACCTGGGGTGCCAAGAGCTTGCGGAACGCGATTGCGCGGCAGATTCGGGAGTGGCAGGGCATTGCGGTGGATCCGGAGACGCAGATTACGGTGTGTTGCGGATCGACCGAAGCGATGATTTCGACGCTCTTGGCAGTGTGCAACAAGGGCGATGAAGTGGTAATCTTCGAGCCGTTTTATGAGAATTATGGGCCAGATTCAGTACTCTCGGGGGCAAAACCGGTGTTCGTCAAACTACGTCCGCCAACGACAGCCGAGGGGGAGTGGACATACGACGAGCGTGAGCTACGTGCGGCATTTCATCATCAGACCAAGGCGATCATTCTCAATACGCCCAATAATCCTACTGGTAAGGTATTCACTCAGACCGAATTGGAGCTGATTCGCAATCTGTGCGTCGAGTTCAATGTTCTCGCCATCACCGATGAGATTTATGAGCACATTCTTTACGATGGCACACAACACATTTCGATGGCGCAGCTGGACGGCATGAGCGAGCGGACGATCACGATTAATGGTTTGTCGAAAAGTTACAGCGTGACGGGATGGCGCGTGGGGTGGGCCGTGGCACCCCCGACGATTACAAATGCAATTCGAAAAGTTCATGATTTTCTTACCGTCGGCGCACCAGCTCCTTTGCAGGAGGCAGGTGCGGCTGCGCTGGCGCTGCCGCGCGCCTACTACGACAACCTGGCTGATGCATACCGCGCACGGCGCGACCGGCTGATCCCGGCTTTGACGGAGGCGGGATTCCGTTGCTTTCGACCGCGTGGCGCGTATTACGTGATGACCGACATCAGCGCGTTTGGGTTCCCCGATGATGTGACGTTCACGAAGCATCTGGTGAAGGAAATTGGCGTGGCGGCGGTTCCGGGATCGAGTTTTTACAATGATCCGCGGGATGGCGCGAATCAGGTGCGGTTTGCATTCTGCAAGAAGGATGCGACTTTAGATGAGGCAGGAAAGCGGTTGAGAAAGTTGCGGGAGCGGTAGTGCTGCCAGGCTAGCCGAGCTTTGCTCAGCCGGACAGCCGGGGGCGGCCGTCCCCACGCGAGCATGGGTAGTTCATCAATCTGATTCTCTCCACAGGGTTCTGCGGTATACTGCGCTGAAGATCGAAATCTTTGTGGGGAAGAAGTGCAATCATGGTGGTGAGAATGGCTGAAGAAGTGTCGGCGCAAGTTCCTTCTGACGATTTTCAAGCGCTCGAGCAAAAGGTGTATCGAACGATCGAGATGTACAAAGCGGCGCGCGAGGCACGAGGGGCGGCGGAACGCGATACGCAGCGGCTGCGTGAGCAACTGGAAGAGCGCGAGGAAGAAGTCGAAGGCCTGCGGCGCGAAATGGTGCAGCTCCGCCGGGAACGCGAGGAGATTCGCGGCCGGGTGGAGAAGATGCTGCAGCAGATCGACACGCTATCGGAAGAGCAAGCCGCAAGCTAAGACTTGCGCTGGTTCGCGGTCGAGGAGCGAGGCATTTATGGCTGACGCCACCAATCAACCTGCGGCAAAGAGCGCTGATGACACGAGCGTGCGAGTGGAAATCTTCGACCAGGCTTACAATCTTCGCGGGTCGGATGCCGAGTACATCCTCAAGTTGGCCGAGTACGTGGATGCGAAGATGCGAGCAGTCGCCAAGCAGACCCAAACGGTGGACACGGTGCGATTGGCGGTGCTGGCAGCGCTCAATATTGCCGACGAATATCATCTGCTGAAGCGGAATCAGGATGGTGGAGCGGTGGAGTATCTGAAGCGGGCGCATCATCTTTCTGACGCTCTGGATGAGGTGCTCGACGAGAAGCGGCGGGCTGGGTAGGCGCGCGTCGTTGTTCCTCATTTGGGTGCCTCCGTCGCTGCTGGGTGGTCTGGTCGAATCCTAGCTTTTATCCCCCTTACGAAAGTTGCTGGCAACCCGAGTGCCAACTATTTGTGCAGTCCCTCTTGCCAAGCGGAAGGGATTTCCCTAGGATTCGGATTGAAAGCCGACCTGCGAAGTTGGTGATGGTGGTAACCGATTTTTGAACCAACACCGAATGAACGGGGGCCTGACTCGTACAATTAGATCCGGTGTGCGATGCTCCGCCATGCGGAGATGCCTAAAGGGTCGCGGCGGGTTCCCATCGTCTACCGACGGGTTCATTCTCGGCCCAACACACGGCTAGGTGGGTCGGCTTGATTCTTCTGCGCGTGAGATTGCCCTTCCCTGCTAAACTGGCGGCTACTAAATTCCAAGGCTCTGCATCTAATTAACAGTGCTTCCTCGACTCTTTCATATTGGCAATTTTAGTTTGCCCACCTACGGACTTCTGGTCTCGTTGGGCGTGCTGATCGGATTGTGGATCAGCGTGCGCAATTCGGAGAAGCAGGGAATCAACGGCGACGATGCGTGGAATTTGGGAATTCTGGTGGTGCTGAGTGGAATTCTAGGCGCCAAGATTCTCTACATCGCGTACGACTGGACCTACTACAAGGCTCACGTTGGAGAAATTTTCAGTTTCGGCACTTTACAGGCCGGCGGCGTTTTCTCTGGTGGGCTGATTGCGGGTTTTTTGGCGGCGGCCTGGTATGTCCGCAAGCGCCACATGCCTGCACTAGCTACGTGTGATGCATTCGCGCCGGGCTTGGCATTTGGTCACGCTCTCGGACGCGTGGGTTGTTTTGCTGCAGGCTGCTGCTATGGCAAACCGACGGATCATTTCTGGGGCGTAACGTTTACCAATCCGATCGCGCAAGCCTGGGTGGGTACGCCGCTTGGCGTGCCGCTTGAGCCGACGCAGCTTTTTGAGTCGGCGGTGGAACTGGCGAATTTCTTCATTTTGATGTGGTTGCTCAAGCGGAAGAAGTTCGACGGGCAAGTGGTCGCGGCTTATTTCCTCCTGTATGGCGTGGCCCGCTATTTTATTGAGTTTCTGCGCGACGATCCGGGACGAGGATCGGTGTTCGGCGGAATCATGACCGGAACACAGTTAATCTCGATCGGGCTGGTTGTCCTGGGCGGGGTGATCTGGTGGTTGCGGCCGGGTTTGAGAGCCTTGCCGGCGCCGGCTGCGCGGTAGACTTCGTTCCATCACAGAGACACAGAGTAAACTTCGCGCTATTCTGGGCGTGCATTCGTTTCGCCGCACGTGGACACATTCCCCAAACACTTCATTGCGACGCTCGAAGATGCTGGCAAGCGGCTAGACCAATTCCTGGTGAGCCAGATCGCCAACATTAGCCGCGCCCGCGTTCAGCAATTGATCGACGAAGAAATCGTTCTGGTAAATGATGCTGCGGCCAAAGCCTCATTGCGATTGCGAGGTGGAGAACGAATTTCGATTCTTGGTGATGTGAAATCTCCACCTTTGCGGGCAATGGCTGAGGAGATTCCGCTGGATATCGTTTACCAGGACGATGATTTGGCGGTTGTGAATAAGGCGGCGGGAATGATGGTGCACGCGGGGGCGGGGGCGACCGAAGATGAACGCAATCGAGGCACGTTGGTGAATGCGCTGTTGCATCGGTTCGGGCTCCTCTCGGGTGTGGGTGGAGAGTTGAGGCCAGGAATCGTTCACCGCCTGGACAAGGCCACGAGTGGCTTGATTGTCGTGGCGAAGAACGACGAGGCCCATCGTAAGCTGGCGGCGCAGTTCGCACAGCGCGTGGTCAAGAAAACCTATATCGCGCTTGTGCATGGTTGGGTCAAACAGGATCGGGGGACAATCAGCAGCAGCATCAGCCGCGATCGGGTGCGGCGGACGAAGATGACGACCCAACGTTCTGGTGGGCGCGAGGCGGTTACGCATTACACGGTGCGAGAGCGTATCGATTCGAAGTATGGAAAGTTTTCTCTGCTGGAGGTGCGGATCGATACCGGGCGGACTCATCAGATCCGGGTGCATCTGGCTTCGCTCCGGCATCCTGTAGTAGGCGATACGCTGTACGGGGCGCCACGCGAGATGAGTGCGAAGAACGACACTGCTATTTGTTTGGAGAGGAATTTTTTGCATGCGGCTGCGTTGCGGTTCCAGCATCCTCGCAGCGGTGAGGCTTTGTCGTTTGAGCGGGAGTTGCCGGAAGGATTGCAACGTTTCTTGAAGAAGATCGAGGCGAGGTAAAGACGTGCTGCCGAGTTTTGCTCAGCCACCCGCGCGGGGCGTCCGGATCTACGTGTGCATTGCGAAAGCCGCGAGGGCTTATGCACAGTTCGGAGTTTCGTTTACAATCAGCAGCCGTAAGTCGTACTAAAACGTTTTAAGGAGCAAGTTTTGACGAATCGGACGGCCGCTGTTGCTTTGCTGATTGAATGCTTTCTTCTTTTAATAGCCTGTGGAGCCCAGACAATTCAGGTGGACATAACGGCTGCGCACTCCACCAATCACTTCGTACCGAATCAGACGCTGGGCGCGGGAATTGATCGGATCCCGGCAGCAGCCATCGATAAGGATCTGGTCCAGCCAACTCTTGACCGAGTGTTCGCTGCGGGCTGGCAACCTGTGACTTATCGCCAAAATACTGAGCTCCTGATGGAGGCATGGCACTGGAATCCGCAGGGAACGTGGAGCGATCCCAGTGGCAAAGGTTATTTCACCGGTTCGGCTACGCCGACGGAGACGATCCGGTACTCCTACGGATACGCGCTGCCGCATCGCGGGACCACGCGCAATGACGGAACCGGGAACTCCGGCTTCTCGCGGCTTACGGACGGCGATCCGAACTCTTACTGGAAGAGCAGTCCGTACCTCACGCAGCGGTTCACCGGAGAAAGCGATTCGCTGCATCCCCAGTGGGTGATCGTTGACCTCACAATAAATCAGATGGTGGACAGCGTCCGTATTGCATGGGCGAATCCGTACGCAACTCGCTACGAGGTCCAATACTGGACGGGAGAAGATCCGATCAAGGCCCAAACAAAAGGTGTGTGGCAGACATTTGCGCACGGGTCGGTGACGGGCGGCAAAGGTGGAATTGAAACCATTCGACTGTCCGACAATCCGGCGCCGATTCGATTTGTGCGCATCCTGATGTCGGAATCGTCGAACAGTTGCAACTCTCACCAGCCGGCGGATCCGAACCTTGCGGACCCGCGAAACTGTATGGGCTACGCCATCAGCGAACTCTACCTGGGAACGACGACAGCAGACGGGGCGTTCCACGACATTCTCCGGCATACGCCGGACCAGGAGCAGAGCGCGACCTACTGCTCTTCCGTGGATCCGTGGCATGAGCCTTCTGATCTTCTATCCACGAAGCAAGCGCAAGTCGGGTTCGATCTTTTCTACCAGAGCGGGGTCACGCGCGGCTTGCCGGCGATGATTCCCGTGGCGCTGCTTTATGACACGCCGGAAAACGCCGCCGCTGAGATTGCTTATCTGAAGAAACGCAACTACCCAATTTCATACGTTGAAATGGGCGAGGAGTCGGACGGCCAATTCATGCTGCCGGAAGACTACGGCGCGCTCTACATCCAATGGGCTACGGTCCTTCATCGTGTCGACCCCACTTTGAAGTTGGGTGGACCATCTTTCCAGGGAGTGAACAAGGACATTGAAGTGTGGCCCGATGCCAACGGCAGGGTCTCATGGGTTGCGCGCTTTTTGGACTATTTGAAACAACACGGCCGCATGAATGATCTCGCGTTTTTTTCTTTTGAACACTATCCATACGACGGTTGCAAGACCCCGTGGGGCACCCTTTACGACGAGCCGGATCTCGTGAACCACGTCATGCAGGTCTGGCGCGAAGATGGCATGCCTGCAAACATTCCGATGTTCATCACCGAGTCGAATCTCTCTCCCGCGGCAAGTGAAACCTATATGGATATGTTCGCAGGCGTTTGGCTGGCGGACTACATCGGATCGTTTTTGAACGCTGGCGGGAACGGAGTTTACTTCTTCCACTATCTGCCGCTGCAGATGGAACATGGCTGCAATGATTCTCCGGGAACGTTCGGCATGTTTACGGTCGATAGCAACTACCAGATTCAGCAGCCGCTGTCTCAATTCTTTGTGTCGCAGCTGATCAATCTGGAGTGGGTGCAGCCGGGAACGGGAGAGCATCTTGTGTTTCCCGCGAAAAGTAACATCGATGATGGTGCGGGTCATGCGTTAGTGACGGCGTATGTGCTGAAACGTCCGGACGGGTGGTGGTCTTTGATGGCCGTTAACCGGGACCAGCAAAATGCGCATCGCGTGCAAATTTCCTTCAACGATCAGGCGGCGCAGGGCGCGAACTTTTTCTCCGGCCCGGTTAAAATCTCAACCTTTGGAAAAAACCAGTACCAGTGGCACCCGGCGGAGACTCAGTTTTTAGCCCACTCAGAACATGCAGGGGAGCAACCCGTAGTCGCGATCACTAAAGGCTCGGCGGACCCTGACGGACCCATCCTGCACTCCCAGCAAACTGGGGGGAAGGATGCCTGGTACGATTTGCCTGCGGCCTCGGTGGTAGTCATTCGAGGCAAGCTCGCGGGCAAATAGAGAATAGAGTTTGACGCGAGACCGGGCCGCGCTCGGCTCCCGGACGGGGCGTTCGGGGCTACGTGCGCATTGCGCTTGCGTCTATAATTAAAAACTCATGAAGTTCTGTGCGGTTGTTTTATTTCTGGGCGTACTTCCGGGTAGCTTCGGTCTGCTATTGCTGAAGGCGCAGGGTGCGGGGCAGGCAGAACTGCCCTCGGCGCCCTCCGCCTCGCAACAACAGAGCCACCCGCAGAAGCCTGCGCCCGCAGCCGCGCAACAGCCCGCTCCTACGACGCAGGAGACGGCTCAGCAGGCTCACGTTCCTGCCGAGACCAAGCCCGCAGCCGACGCGCCTGCGGGCGATGCGGGACAGAACCAGTCACCAAAAACGGGGACGGCCGATGCAACTGCCGGGGCAACTCGCTCGGACGATGACTCGCTCACCACGATTCGCAGCACGGTAAACGAGGTGAACGTGGTCTTCACGGTTACCGATAAGCATGGTCACTACGTGAGGGATTTGAAGAAAGAGAATTTCAAGGTGGTGGACGATAGTAAGCCGGCAGCGGAGATCCGCAGCTTTCACGCCGAGGCGAATCTGCCGCTGGAAGTCGGGTTGCTGGTCGACGCCAGCAATTCTGTCCGTGACCGCTTCAAGTTCGAGCAGCAGGCCGCGACAGAATTTCTCAATCAAACCATACGTCCCAAATACGACGAGGCTTTCGTGGTGGGTTTCGATGTGACTCCAGAAGTCACTCAGGATTTTACCGACAACACGGAAATGCTCTCAGTCGGAGTGCGCTCACTGCGCCCAGGCGGCGGCACCGCATTGTACGACGCGCTGTATTTTGCCTGCCGTGACAAACTGATGAAGGCGAAACACAATGGGCCGGTACGACGGGCGATCATTCTGCTCAGCGACGGAGATGACAACCAAAGCCACGTAACTCGGGAAGAAGCTATTGAGATGGCGCAGCGGGCTGAAGTGATTATATATACCATCAGCACCAATCTGAGCGGCGCGGGCCATCACGGCGACAAGGTGCTGGAACGCATTGCCGACGCCACCGGTGGACGCGCATACGTTCCTTTTCAGATCACCGAAGTGGCCAACGCATTCGCAGCGATTCAGGAAGAACTGCGCAGCCAGTATGCGATTTCGTACAAGCCGGCTGACTTCGTATCGAACGGCCGGTATCGCAGCGTCGAAATCCTGGCTCTGCAGAAGGGGTTGCGCGTGCGCAGTCGCCATGGTTACTACGCTCCTTCACCCTAGGTCATCGCATGGCGGGATATTCTGGCACTCCTCTCCCCAAAAAACTCGGCATCAAGGAACAGTTCCGCATTGCCCTGCTCGACTTGCCGAGGGACGTGAAGGCCGAACTGAAAACCGCGCTGGACGGATGCAACTCTACGAAGGACGGCCCGGTTGATTTTGCGATGATATTCGTAAAGACCGCGGCCGAATTGAAAGAACAGTTTCCACGCTACGCGAAGCAATTGGCGCCCGCCGGAATGCTGTGGGTCAGTTGGCCGAAGAAAGCCTCCGGTTTGACTTCTGACCTCAACGAGAACGAAGTGCGAAGGATTGGGTTGGGCGCTGGACTGGTGGATGTGAAAGTCTGCGCAGTCAGTGAAATCTGGTCGGGATTGAAGTTCGTTATCCGGTTGAAGGATAGAGACAAGCGGGGATAAGCCTACTCGCGTCCGCTCAGAAATGCGCTGCGGAGCCTTGCTCCGCCTGGACGGCGAGGCGCCCATCCCTACATGATCCTTTCCACATAAAACCGTTAGTCGCGTTTGGGGACGGCGTAGTATCCGGCGCGAGATTGGATTTTGTAGTCTTTGTTGCTGGCGCGGATTTCGATCTTGCGGAAGGTGCCGTCGAGGGCCGCATTGGTCGGGTTGTAGCCGATGTTGTACTGGCTGCGAAGTTCGTTGGCGATCTGGTCGAAGCCCTCTTTCAGCTTCTCGTATTTATTTCCGACTTCAATGACTCGGCCCCCGGTTTCCTGCGTCAGCTTTTTCATTTCACCTTCGCCCGAGTAGCCGCCGAAACCACCATAGAAGCCGCGATCGGCGCAGAGTAATACGTAGACGATACTGTCTGACTTCTGGGCGGCTTCGATGGCGTCCTTGATTTTGAGTTGGCTGCCTTCATCCTGGCCGTCAGTGAGGAGGATCATGGCCTTGCGTCCGACTTGTTGGGCTAACTCGTCGTGCGATGCGAGATACACGGCATCATAAAGTAACGTACCCCTGGGAGAGCCAACAGTCGGAACTGTTCCTCCGCCCAGGCCCGGTATGCCGGTGCCGCTTCCTCCCGCGGTGTTGATGCGGGCGCTATTCAGAGCTGTCTTCAGAAGGCGTACGGAGCTGGTGAAATCCTGCAACAATTCGACGTTGACGTCGAAATCGATAACAAAAGCTAAGTCCTTTTCGCGCAGGATCTGGTTGAGGAAGTCGCCCCCAACCTGCTTCTCCATATCGAGCACGCGGGCTTGGCTGCCGCTGGAATCGATCAAAATTCCAAGCGTGAGCGGCAGGTTGGACTCGGCTGCAAAATACTTGATGGCCTGCGGCTTACCGTCTTCGAGTATCTGGAAATCGTTCTTGGTAAGGTTGGGAATGAGTGCGCCCCTTTTGTCCTTGACGTTGAAGAAGAGTTGGACCACGTTTACGTTGACCTTCAAGGTCGTAGCCGACTGGTCCTGGTCTTGATCCTGACGGCTTTGGTCAGGCGAAGATGCGGATTGCTGAGCGCCAGCCGCCGAGAGCCCCGGGAACAGGAGCAGCAGTACAGCGACACGCAGGACCGAAGGACTACAGGCTTTTGGCATGAAAGTATTCTCTCAGTATTTTTGTTAGTCTAGTCCTTCAGCGTTAGATGCACCAAATCGTCAGTCCCAGCATCCGAGTTGAGAGCGATTTGCCGTGATGGCGGAGAGGGTTTTTCCAGTGCTTCGAATGACCGGTAGGGAGTGGATAGCAGCTGGCGCAGCGATCCTATTGTTATTTATGGCTTTAGAGGCTGTCGCGGCTAAACCGCAAACCCAACAACCGACCAATCAAAAGCCGGACATTCCCGACGCACCTTCGGCGAGCCGGCCTCCGCAGCCGTTTCCGTCCACTCCGCCACCGGAGTCTCAGAGAGCGCCCACGGCGGAAGCACCCGCGGCCGAACCGCCACCTTCGGTGAGCGAGGCCCCACCCTCGTATTCGAAACCTGCCCCGGCTCCAACAGACGAGAACACGCCTCCTCCGCATCCGCTTGATGTTAAGACCGTACCGGAAGGCAGCGCGCCCCCCGACTCAGGCAGCAGTTCGCAAGATGAGCTGTTCAAAATCTCCCGGAATGTCAACCAAGTGATCGTGCCGGTCAGGGTAACGGACGACTCGGGACACCTGGTCAGTGGATTATTGCCGAAGGATTTCTCTGTGCTTGAGGATGGAAAAAAGCGAATCTTGAATTTCTTTACCAGCGATCCCCTGGCGATATCAGCAGCAGTGGTTTTCGATCTAGGAATGTCAGACGTCAATGTGCAGAAGGTGAATCAGACATTTCCCGCACTGGAGGGGGCGTTCAGCCAGTTTGACGAAGTCGCAATTTACACCTACAGCACGACAGTTGGAAGAATGGCGGACTTCGGATCGGTGGGCAAACGATTGGACGCCGTGCTGAACCAACTTAAGAACGATCGTGGCGAGAACAACGGTGTACCCGTAATGGATGGGCCTTTGGGTCCCCAGGGACCAATGATCAATAACATTCCAGTGGACCGCAGCGTGCCCCCACCAATTTCTCCTGCGAAGCAAACCCACGCGCTCAACGATGCCATTCTGGCCGCAGCCATGGACTTGGGCAAGCGGGAGAAGAGCAGGCGCAAGATTATATTCGTCATCAGCGACGGTCGCGAGCTGCGGAGCAATGCCAGCTATAGCGATGTGCTGAAGGTCCTGCTCTCGAATGGAATTCTGGTGTACGGCATCGGCGTGGGAGGCTCAGCGATTCAGGGTTACAAGCAGCTGGAACGATTACACATTCCGGGACAGGGGTACAGCGATATCTTGCCCAGATACGCGAACGCGACCGGTGGTGAAATTCTAAGCGAGTATTCCAAGGCCGCCATTGAAAGCGCATATCAGCGGGCCATTGGCGATGCGCGCAATCAGTACACCCTGGGCTATGCCACCGCCGCCACCCCCAGCAGCACCTATCGTGAGATCGAAGTCAGGGTTGGCCGTCCCGGTTGCAAGAGCTCAGATCTACGTCCCTGCGTGCTTGTGTATGCCAAGGCGGGCTACTATCCACTGCCGGTAAGCCGCTGAGCGGTTGGCGTTCCCCAGAACTTGGCGGGAACGCCTATTGACGGAGTTACATGCTGGGAACATAATGTGTGTCCTCTGCTCAGGAGGAAGTCTGTGAAGCAAACTCCCCGATTCTCCCGCACGCTCTCCAACCTTTCTGAATCCTGCAACCGGCAACTGAATGCCTATACTCTTGCCGCAGGCGCGGCGGGCCTGGGACTGTTGACACTGGCGGCCCCGGCCGAAGGAAAGATCGTTTACACTCCGGCAAACTTACCGCTCATGAACCACCAGCAAGTGTTTTTCGATCTCAATCACGACGGCGTCAACGACTTCTTTTTCTACGGTCAATCCATTTCGCGGAGGTCCGTTTCGACTTTCCTTTTTCGCTTGACCGTGTCACCAGCGCAGAAGGGGAACGCGATTTGGGGAGTCGAGAGTCACGAGCATGCTTCTTGCGCGGCCTCTTTGCCTGGTGGCGCACGGGTGGGGCCGAACAGGCCGTTTCAAACGAATCGCGCTGTGCTGCTCGACTGGAGCGGCGGTCCGAATGGGGGTACAGCTTATTGTCCGTGGACCGGGAAAATAGGGAAGGCCTACCTGGGCTTGAAGTTCAGCATCAAGGGGAAAACCCATTTCGGCTGGGCCCGCGTAAAGACTTCTTCGATATTCCCTTACAAGGTTTCTCTGACCGGCTATGCGTACGAGACCATTCCGAACAAGCCGATTGTTGCCGGCGAGACTAACGGGCCAGGCGATGGCACCCTTGGCCAGCCCGCTCCGGCTGCTCTAACAGCCCCGAAGCCGCGAGGGGTCACGCTTGGTTCGCTGGCGCTCGGATCACCCGCACTATCCATCTGGCGGCGGAGGGATTTGGCGCCACCTCACGCATGAGGACAATTAGTAACCAGGGTAACCTGCCAGTGATGCCCTCGCCTGTGGTATAAAACCAGCAGTACCAAGCCAAAACTACAAGTGGAGGACGCTCGGCTTTTTAGCGTCTGCCGCATGTCTTGAGGAAAGTCTTTGAGTTTCATCAACTTTGCAGCCCGCGAGATTAATTGCAAGATCGTTTACTATGGCGCCGGGCTGGGCGGCAAAACGACGAATCTCCAGTACATCTTCCAGAAAACTGCGGAACAGCAGAAGGGGAAGATGATCTCGCTGGCTACGGAGACGGATCGAACCCTGTTCTTCGACTTCCTGCCTCTCGACCTGGGCTCGGTGCGCGGCTTCAAGACGCGAATTCACCTGTACACCGTTCCTGGGCAAGTGTTCTATGACGCCAGCCGCAAGTTGATCCTGCGCGGAGTGGACGGCATTGTCTTCGTCGCCGATTCCCAGCAAGAACGCATGGACGCCAACGTCGAGGCGCTCGACAACCTGATGGACAACCTCAAAGAACATGGTTACGACTTCAAAAAGATTCCCTACGTGCTGCAACTGAACAAGCGCGACCTCCCCAATATCCTCCCCGTTGATGCCCTGACCAAAGAATTGCGCCGCAAGGACGAGCCGGTGATGGAAGCTATCGCCTTCCAAGGCAACGGCGTTTTTGAGACCCTGAAAGAAATCGCGAGACAAGTGCTGTTGGAGTTGAAGCAGGGCGGATAGGACGCGCGGTTTACAATGACGGGTCCACACAACACGCCCGCTACGAAGCCCAAGGTCGCGACGCTAGACTCACGGACGTCCAAACTCCGAACCGCGCTGATTGCGGCGTTGGCAGCGACTTGTGTGTTCTTCGCCTTTTTCTTTGTCTCAGTTGCACTGCAACAGCGCGTCCAAGAGGGGCGGCCTTCTCCGCCGTTGTGGGTTTTTCTGCTTGGTTTTGCTTTCTTATTGGCACCTTACATTACCTCTTGGTTCCTCCTCTCGAATCGAGAACAAGAGCGCATCGCCGCCGGAGCGGGTGTGGCGTGTGGCTTCTTTGGGGCGTTTGTCCTGGTTTCGCCTTATGCATTCGCAGTGACATTCCTGTTTGACGCATCGTCTGTCTGGGGTGGTCGGCCGGATCGCGTAATGCAGGCAGCGGAATTGACACTGCTGGTGTATATGGTAATTAGTCTCTGGATCGTTTGGTCCGCGTTCAGAATCGGAAAGGTTCAGTGGAGTACGTTCGGGGCAGGGGTCGGCGCAACCGCATTCTATCTGTTTGTTGGTTTCGAGCTTCTCATTGCCGCCGGAAACCAAGGCCAGCAGCAAGCAGAGCGGAAAAGAGCACAGGCCAACATGGACCTGTACGAGCCAGCCGGGCTTGCCCGGCAGACCATCGTTTCCCTAACCGCTTGCCTGCTTCGAAACCACATGCTTCATCCCGAAGCGGACTATCCGGCGACGCTCAATCCGCGCCCGGCAGATTGGGCTTGCGATACAAATTTCGCCAATAACGCGGTTCCCGAGTTCAAGCTCGAATACGATCCAGAGAAGGATCTGGCGGGCGGGCGGGTGACCGATTTTCAGCTGACCGCGATGCCTGACAGAAAGGGAATTCGCGGTCGCGACCCTCTAATGATTGATAGCCGTGGAATTATATTTGTCGACTACCCCTGGGATATGGAGAACGTCACTCCCAAGGTCACGGTGCAACAGGGCGACTTTTTTTATTCGCAGATCGAAGCCATGAAACGGAATATTGAGCAGTACATGAGAGAAAAAAATAATGGATTGGCGCCCGCTACGCTCAACGCCGAGGCCATCGGCGGTCTTGGCCACGAGAGGCCGACTATCGAAGACGGTGGGATGCGCCTGGAAACCAGGGATTTCGAAACGCTCTATTTGCCACCCAAACCTGAGGACCCACACCGGTTTGCCCTCTCCGTGCAGTGCAAGAGTTACGGTCAGAACTGCTTGCGAAGCTATTTCGCAGATTACGATGGCACGATTCACGCGACCGGAGAACCGCGCCAGGCCGCAGCCGGGGACCCCGCGTTCTTCCGTTGCGAAAGGTTCTTTGGGGAATGCCCTGACATCATTTGGGACCCGATCTAGAAACAGTTAGTGACTCTGCCCACAAAAAAAGCGCCGCTGGTTGGCGGCGCTCTTTTTTGTCCGGACTACAACAAAACTATTTGGTGTCTGCCGTTGGAGTGGCTCCAAATTCGCGGCGTCCGATGGTGCGAGCGGCACGGGCGGCCATGGGCGGCATTCCCGCGGCAGCGCCATAGCGCTCCATCAGCATGGGTACCATTGCGCCTTCCGCTTCTTTCACGAACGTCAAAGAGCCTTCCGCAGCCATATCGACGCGGATAAAGTCTCCGAGCCTGACCTGACCGGTCGCCACCAGATTGGCTAGAGGAAACACCAGATGGCGTTCAATCGCGCGCTTCAGATGCCGGGCGCCGTATTTCGGATCTGTGCCCTCGTGCAACAAGAAGCTCTTAACCTTGGCGGTGCAATTGAACACAAACTGATTGGCCGCCGACGCCATCAGAATGCGCTGCTGCACCATGCCGAGTTCGATGTCGAGGATTTGCTCGAGGTGCTCAGGCCGCAGAGTCTTGAAAACTACGACCTTGTCGATACGGTTCATGAACTCTGGCGTGAATTTGCGCCGAGCGGCTTCCACCGCGGTGCGATCGATCTTGTCATCCAGACTCGAGTCCACCACCTTCGGCTTGTGAGTGAAGCCCATGCCGCCGTCGACTAGGTTGCTCATTTCACTCGTCCCCAGGTTCGAGGTCAGAATGATGATGCATTGCGACATGTCGACGCGGCGGTTGTCGCCGAGGGTCAGGGTTGCCTTGTCCAGAATGCCGAGCAGCAACTGCCAGAGCGCATCGGAAGCTTTCTCGATTTCATCAAAGAGCAGGATCGAGAGCTTGAGCTTCTCGGTGTGCCACTGGTTGAGAGCTTCCTGCGTGAGCAGGGGATGAGTCTCGCGGTGCCCCAGGTATCCGGGCGGCGAGCCGATCAGCTTGGCGATTTCGTGGGAGTGCTGGAACTCGGCGCAATCAATCTTGATGCAAGCGCGCGCATCGCCAAACAACGTTTCGGACATGGCCTCGACGACTCGGGTCTTGCCTGAGCCCGTGGGTCCCAAGAAAAGCAGATTGCCGACCGGGCGTCCGGGAGGATTCAATCCCGCTAAGAACATTTGGTAGATTTCAACCACCTTTTCCAACGCAGCGTTTTGGCCTACGATCTTGCGGCGCAAGGTGTTGTCGAAATCTCGAGCGTCGTTACTGCGGCGGGTAGGATCGAGTACTGTATTCAAGACGTTTTTCATAGGGTCGGTGGCGTTTCTCTTTCTTGGGCTCCCGTAGGATAGTGGCGCGTTACTTTCCGGTTTTGCGAAGCGACAAATTTTGTCACTCTGCAGGTTGTTTGTCGATTCCCTTACTTACCGCAACCTTCCCTAGTGCAAATCGCTCGCCATCCCAGGAGAACTGCCCACGGCTTATTCCTTCATAACTTAGATGCTCCTGACCGTCAGTAGAGTCACTTACGTGGCATGGGGAAATCATGTAAAGGGAAATAGTTTGCGCATGAGAAATTCGCGGCAACGGGAGGCGAAAGACCTATCTTCATGGCCGTGACCAGACGTAACTAGCAGAGGAATGGGGTGCCCGCTAGCATCCGGAGAAAGCGTTCACCACGTTTTCCACGGAGAAACAACTTGCACCGCTCTCGCTCAGTACTGATCATAGTTTTGTCTTGTCTGGCTCTCGGATTTGTCTTATGGCGATTGGCTTTCGAGCTACCGGCGGCAGCCCAGTCCGGCCAAAGTCCCGAACTTGTGCGCACATCGAACCCCGCACCTAAAGTATTGCCAGGTGACCCGCGCGCGCTTGGGACCATAGCTCCTCCGGGAAGCGCCTTGTATGTGGCCAAGCGTGGGGATACCGTCAACCTGGTTGCCCATCGCTTCCTGGCGCAGACATCGTACCTGACTTCCAGCGAATTAGCCGAGGCTATGCGCAAGGCAAATGACAACCCGCTGGGGACATATCTGAAATCCGGCCAGGAATTGATTGTCCCGGGCATTCTGGCCACACCTATCGTAGAGAAGACCATTGCGGTCCCCCGCGATTTTGAAGTACGGGCTGTCTATCTGACTGGATTGATGGCTGGCAGCGACCGCGGGTTGCATATCATTCGCCGCTGGCGGGAGTTGGGCGGTAATGCCGTGGTTTTCGATGTGAAAGATAGCGATGGAAGCATCAATATTGCCTTCGATCACCCCTTAGCCGGCGGACACCACGTCGCGCTCCATGACCTGCCCAAGTTCACCCATTTCCTGCACTCGCAGGGCATGCATGCGATCGCCCGAGTGGCGATCTTTCGCGACGAGCGGCTGGTGGTTGCGCATCCTGAGCTGGCCGTTAAGTCTCACAAAACCGGGCAGGCTTGGCGCGAAAACGGCAAGCTGGTATGGACTGATCCCTCGCAACCCAAAGTGCAGCAATACGATATCGCTCTGGCTAAGAAGGCCGCCGAATCCGGCGTAGACGAGATTCAGTTTGACTACGTGCGCTTCCCGGCCGAAGGCGATCAGAAAGATGCGAGCTTCGTCTTCCAGACCGAGCACCCCACCTGGCACCGATCAGACGTGATTGCCGACTTCCTGAAACATGCCTATGCGGAATTGCATCCCACCGGCGTCCTGCTTTCTCTGGATGTGTTCGGCATCATGGCCTGGCAGCGGCCCGTCGACTTGGCTCATACGGGCCAGGATATCGTCCAGATGGCAAAGTACTGCGATGTGCTTTCGCCCATGATCTATCCATCGCACTTCTTCGGCATGGACGGAATCGCGCATCCAGGTGACGCGCCCGAGCATTTCATCGGCGAATCCATGAAGCGGTTCGAGTTGATCACCAAGGGCAGCGACGTGGTGATACGTCCCTGGCTGCAGGCCTTTCGCTGGCGCACTAAGACCTACTCTCCGAAGTACATCGAAGTCCAGGTGCAGACGGCAAAAGAGACGGGAGGAATCGGCTTTCTGTTCTGGAATGCCAGCAACGACTACAGCAAGCCCTATGCGGCGATGCCTGAGATGCGGGCGGCAAAAGGCCGATATTTTCGCGGGGATGAGTTGTCAGACCCAGTCCAAGCTGGGTTGACGCAACCCGCCGGCAAAACAGCCATAGACAAATAGTGAACCCTGTTTCAGTGGTGGACCGCTAAGCTAAGGCACGTAAATGTGGGCGACATAAGTTCGGGTTAGGCCTCCGGACTTGCGTCTCTACCTGTCGCCCTCACGGGGGACGACGAACTGTACCTATTCGACCAGTCCGCAACTGCTCTGGTGGATGCAGAAAACCTTCCTTCGTTCCTTCCCGCCTCGGTTATAATCGGGTGGTCTTAGAAATTGGCCGCGTACGTGCTTCCCTGTATACGTGCTGCCTGTCGTGAATGCCAGCAGGCAGATCCGCCCGCGGAAAGGTATTGGCATCTAACGAAACTCCCTGCTTTACGCGTGAATCAAATCTCTAGGAGCGCTCATGGCGATTCAGAAGACGGAGAAAATCTGGCATAACGGCAAACTCGTTCCCTGGGATGCCGCGCAAATCCACGTAATGTCGCACGTAGTCAACTACGGCTCGTCGGTATTTGAGGGCATCCGATGTTACGCGCCGCCGAGCGGTCCGGCGATTTTTCGGGCGCAGGAACACACGCAACGGCTGCTGGATTCGGCTAAGATCTACAGGATCGACGTCGACTTTACGCGCCAAGAGCTCATCTCCGGGATGCTCGAGTTGGTGAAAACCAACGGCATTTGGCCCTGCTACATGCGGCCGATCATTCTGCGGGGCTACGGCGAAGCCGGGGTCAATCCTTTCAATTCGCCGACTGAGGTCTACATTTGTAATTATCCGTGGGGAAAATATCTGGGCACCGATGCCGAGCAGGGCGTGGACGTCTGCGTCTCCTCATGGACGCGCATCGCGCCCAATACCCTTCCCGCCATGGCCAAGTCCGGCGCGAACTACATGAACTCTCAGCTGATCAAGATGGAAGCCATCATCAACGGCTACGTCGAAGGCATTGCGCTCGATGCCAACGGCTACGTCAGCGAAGGCTCGGGCGAGAATGTTTTCGTCGTGCGCAATGGCACGCTGCAGACGGCGCCGCTAGGCAATTCAGTGCTGCCTGGGATTACGCGTGATTCCGTCTTGCAGATCGCTAGAGAACTGGGCATTCCGGTGGTTGAGCAAGGAATTCCCCGCGAACTGTTATACATTGCGGATGAAGCTTTCTTTACCGGCACTGCGGCTGAGATTACTCCGATTCGGTCAGTCGACAAGATCAGCGTGGGAAAGGGAGTCACCGGAGCCGTGACCAAAGCCATCCAGAAGGAGTTTTACGGCATTGTTCGTGGCGAAAAAGCCGACCGGTTTGGTTGGTTGACTCCAGTGCCGGTGGGTAGCAAGCAGCCGGTCACGGTTTAACTGCTTCAAAGTTTAATCTTCGGGGGCGCTTAAGTCGGCGCCCCTTCGGCTTTTCCAACTGAATCAACGCCTAGCACCCCGAGAAGGAGAAAACGATGGCAACTGCACAGCAAGGCCTCACACCCGAAATGGCAGCCGGTTTCTGCCAGGTCATGCTTGACGGCGTTACCGGTGAACTGGAAATCACCAAGAAAGTGCTCGCCGCCATTCCTGATGACAAAGCTCAATACCGCCCCGATCCACATGCGCGCAGCGCTTGGGAACTGGCGTGGCATCTGGCCAACACCGACGTTCAATTTCTGAACGGAATCGCGAACCTTAGCTTCACAATGGAAAACCCCGATGAAAAGGACAAGCCCAAGACTGTGGCTGAGCTGGTCGATTGGTACGATAAGAATTTCAAGCGTGCGGCAGATCGGGTGCGCGCGTTAACCCCAGAGCAGCTTGCAACCCCGGTCGATTTCATGGGAGCGTTCAACCTGCCAGCAGTTTCGTATCTGGGTTTTCTCAACAACCACAGCATCCATCACCGCGGACAGCTTGCTACTTATCTTCGACCGATGGGCTCGAAGTGCCCGTCGATCTACGGAGGCAGTTACGATGAGCCGTGGCAAGGGACTGAGGCGGAGGCCAGCGCCGCTTGATCTTTGGGAACTTGAAAGCCGCCCTGCGGGGCGGCTTTTTATCGTCCAGCCCAGAGAAGTTGTACGGGATATCGTTCGAAGATCCGGTCGGCACTAATAAGGGTCAGGTCCTCTACCTTTGCTTGCGCGATCAGCAGGCGATCAAATGGATCATGATGATAAACAGGCAGCGCGAAAACCGCTAAAACGTGCGCGTGAGACACATTGAGCGGACGCAGCCCCTGAGCCGCCATGCGCCGCGGAACATAAAAATCCGGCTGCTCGGGAAGGTGCAGCTTCCCCGACGCGGCCTTGATGGCAACCTCCCACGAAGTGACGGCGGACAGAAAGATATCGTGTCTGACATCTGCGATCACGTCGCGCGCCTTGGCCGAGATTCGTGATGGTTCGCCCACGCTCCACAACCAGACTCCCGTGTCCAGCAGGTAGGTCACCGCTTCTTCCTTTGCTTGCGGACTGGTGCGCTCGTCAGCGGCGCGTCATAGAAGAGGGCCTCCAAGGCCGGGTCCGGAGCATCGAAATCCTCCGCGATCCAAATCTTGCCCTCGTCGATGCCCATGGGTCGAGACTTGTTCCGTGGGCCTGCCGCTATCAGCTTGGCGACTGGCACGCCCGCACGCGCAATGGTGACTTCTTCTCCCGCCGCCACACGTTGCAGGAGCCGCGAAAGGTGGGTTTTCGCCTCATGAATATTCACTTCCATAATCAACCCCCACATAGACTAAGTCTGTAGACTAAGTCAATCAACGTTTTCTTCTCGTTCCTGCAACGAGGTCATCCGTTGCTTGAAATCGCCCCCGCTGCCCTAGCCGGGGCGTGTTTCAATCCGAGAAAACGCCCCTAGCCACTGCCCAAACGCGCATTCTTCCGTTACTTAGGTCATCTTGGGTTGGATTCGGTTTCAGTTCATCATACAAGCTGATCCCGGGGAATTATCCGAATGAATATTGATGACTTACTTCGCATCGCCATGGAGCGGCGCGCCTCCGACTTGCACTTGAAGGTCGGCAATTATCCTCACCTGCGAATTGATGGCGAACTTACGCCACTTACCGATCAGCCCCGCATCAGCGCTGAAGATATGTTGACGATGGCCTTCAGCATGATGTCGGCCCGGCAAAAGCAGAAGTTCAAAGAGAGCACGGAAATTGATATGGCCTACGGAGTGGCCGGACTCGGCCGCTTCCGTGTGAACGTTTTTCAGCAGCGCGGCAACGTAGGACTGGTGCTGCGCGTGATTCCAACTAAGATCCGCGCGCTCGACGAACTTTATTTGCCAAAAATTGTTGAGCAGGTTTGCGATATGCCGCGCGGCCTCATCTTGGTCACAGGAGTAACGGGTTCCGGTAAATCCACGACACTGGCGGCAATGGTGGACCGTATCAACTCTACCCGTGCGGAACACATCATCACGATTGAGGACCCGATCGAATTCCTGCATCGTGACAAAAAAGGGTACGTGAACCAGCGCGAGATCGAGGTGGACACGCCAACTTTCTCGGCGGCGCTGCGTGCGTCCCTCCGTCAGGATCCAGACGTCATTCTAGTCGGCGAAATGCGTGACGTTGAAACCATCGGCACTGCACTGCACGCCGCTGAAACCGGCCACATGGTCTTCTCCACGTTGCACACTTTGGACGCGGTCGAAACCATCAACCGTATTATCGCGGTGTTCCCGCCTCCCGAGCAGAAACAGATTCGTCTTCAGCTTGCGGCAGTGCTGCGGGCTGTAATCAGCCAACGTCTGGTTCGACGGTGCGACGGCGACGGCCGCGTGCCTGCTGTCGAAGTCATGATCAATACGGCTTACATTCGGGAATGCATTCTGGTGCCGGAAAAGACGCGCGCCGTTCGCGACGCGATTTCCGCAGGAACTTCGCAGTATGGCATGCAAACCTTCGATCAGTCGCTATGGGACTTGTTCCAGGCGGGACTGATCAACTACGAAACTGCGTTGGAAAGCGCTTCCAATGCCGACGACTTCAAGCTGCGCATGCAAGGTATCTCTTCGACGAGCGATATTTCCAAGAACGCGATGCAACAGACCGGTTACGGCGGCCGCTGATTTATCCTCCTGAAACACTCAAGGGCGCGCATGACATCAGCGCGCCCTTTCTTATTTCGGAGGAGGGCCAGAGCTTGTTTTCGGCAGCCAAACCGAATGGAAGTTCCGGCCCCAGTGAAGATCGCTCGCAGCTAGCAAACCGCTGCATATCTCAAGTGACGACAATCAGCGGCGCTGAGGACAAAAAGCGCATGCTCAAATGTTGAAATGTCGAACACATGATCCAATCCGGTACGCGTCAACACCTCGTTGACGAAATGCGACGGATTCACCAGTTTGAGTTGGATGTTGCGGTTCCGCGCCCACTGATGCAGAGATAAAAGCGCAGTCAGTCCCCCGGCATCCAGCATGTCCACGTCAGATAAATCAATCACGACAATGCGAATGTCATTCTCGGAGAAAACCGCATTCTTCAGCGTGCCAACCTCGGCACCACGAACGATCCGCCCCACGCATCGCACCACTGCTACATCGCCCGACTTTTCCACATCGATAGTAAGCATGACTTGCTTCCTCACTTATCTCTTATTTACGTGGATAGACGCCGGAAAGTTCCCGATGTCACCACAACCCAGGTAAAAAGTTGTAACGTAGTGGAAGCAATCTTTCCGCTGGAAGTGCAGGCGAGGTAATGTATTACCAGCTATGGCTTTTGCTCGTCCGAAAAAAACCGAGTCTGAAAATGAACTCTACGAATATGCGGTCGGAGCGCTCGCCCGCCGCGCACGTTCGGTGGCTGAACTGAAGCGCCTGCTGCGGCCCCGCGTCGAGGCAGAAACAGAATACGGACAGACGCTGGTGGAACTCGTGATTCGGCGTCTTAAAGATCGTGGCTACCTCAACGACGCCCAGTATGCGGCTGCGTATTCTTCCTTTCGCCGCGATAATGAAAAATTTGGCCGTCGACGCGTCATCACGGATCTGAAGGCAAAGGGAGTCCACGGCGACGTTATTCAGAATGCGGTCGATGCGGTATACGACGAAGTGAGCGATGAAAAACAAGCGCGCGAATATCTGAAGCGCAAGCGACTCGTGAAGCCGGCGGATCAGAAGCACGCAGCACGAATTTTTCGCCAACTCACGCGCGCCGGGTTCGCCTCGAAAACGATCTTCACGATTCTCAAGAAGTGGGATGTCGACGATGAGACGCTGAGCGCGTTGGAGGGAGAACTGGAGTAAAAATCACAACGGACCCTAGGCGCCAGCCCCTACATAAGCTTATTGCGTTTTGTGCCTCGAATGTTAGATACTTCCGGAATCGTTCAAATCCACAGGAGGCTCTATGAAAACTAGGTTGGCAGCCCTCATTGCGGCTGCATTGCTATGCTCGGCATCATTCGCATTCTCCCAAGATGTTGCATCAGACGCCGGCAAGACAGCAAAAGATGCAGGTCACGACACCAAAGTAGCGGCCCAGAAAACCGGACACGCCACAGAAAACGCAGCCGACAAGACTGGACACGCGACCAAGACTGCGGCTACCAAGACCGGACACGCGACCAAGACCGTGGCCACCAAGACCGGACATGCCGTCAAGACTGGCGCGAAGGACACTGGCAAGGGAGTTGAAAAAGCCGCCGACAAAACTGCAGACGCTGTGAAGTAACTGGAAAACTCGATCCAATATGTGATCCAGGGCGGTCGCTCGTCTTCGTCGCCTAAAGGATCCTGCGCGAGGACTTGAGTTTTGTGTTTTATTCCGAGTGGAAGGTCGAGGCGAGGGACTTTGGCGAGCCAACAGTTCCTTGCCTCGCTTGAAGACCTTCAAGGATCATAGGCACCAGTTGCGAGACGCTGCCTGCACCCAGCGTTAGAATCATGTCACCCTCCTGCGCTCCCGCCACCACCGCCTCCGCTGCTTCGGCAAAGGAAGCGGCGTATTGGGCTTCATGTTCGCCTGCATCTCGAATGTGCCGGGCCAACGCATCTCCCGTGATCCCCTCGATCGGCGCTTCGCTTGCCGCGTAAATATCGAGAATGAACAAAGTATCGGCATCGTGAAACGCATTGGCAAATTCGTCCATGAGTAATTTCGTTCGGGTGTAACGATGCGGCTGAAATACGACGTGGATTTTGCGAAACCCGCACTCCCGCGCTGCCGCCAGTGTCGCGCGGACTTCGGTCGGATGGTGCCCGTAATCGTCGATCACGCTTACGCCAGCGGCCATACCTCGCAACTGAAAACGACGGTCCACACCGCGGAAGTTTTCTAACGCCGAGCGAATCTGCTCAACGTTGATATCGAGGCCGATTCCAACGGCGATTGCCGCTGTGGCATTCATCATGTTGTGCGCGCCGGGCACGTGCAGGCGGAATTCGCCCAGGGCTTTTTGCTGAAAGCTCACTTCGAAGTGGCTGATGGGGCGGTATTCGCCGGGGCTGAGCATCGACTTGCCAATCTTAATGTGAAAATCAGAACCGCGGCGCGTGCCGTACGTCACCGTCCGGCGCTGAGTCTGAGGAAGCAAGCGGCGCAGCAGAGGATCATCATTACAGACGACCACCATTCCGTAGAACGGCACTCGATCCATGAAGTCCAGAAAAGCCCGTTTGACGTCGCGCATGTTTCGATAGCAGTCCATGTGTTCGCGATCGATGTTTGTGACGACTGCGAGAATGGGAGACAGCTTGAGAAATGAACGGTCGCTCTCATCCGCCTCGGCTACCAGGTACTGCGACTTGCCGAGACGCGCATTCGATCCCATGGCATCGACGCGGCCACCCACGACTACGGTAGGATCGAGACCTCCACCAGCTAACACGGCCGCAACCATGGAGGTGGTTGTAGTCTTGCCGTGCATTCCGGCGATGGCGATGCCGTACTTGAGTCGCATCAGTTCTGCCAGCATCTCGGCACGCTGGATGACAGGAATGTGCAGGGCGTGAGCTTGGCAAATTTCTGCGTTGTCTGGAGCAACGGCTGAACTGGCGACGACCACCTCGGCGCCGGAAATGTTCTCGGCGCGGTGTCCCTCAAAGACGGCGGCGCCGAGACCGACTAAGCGCTGCGTGACAGCGGAACTCTTGAGGTCCGAGCCGGATACCTTGTAGCCAAGGTTCAGTAGCACCTCGGCGATGCCACTCATGCCGATGCCGCCGATCCCGACAAAATGAATGCGCTGGATTTTAGCGAACATTAATCAACTTTTTGCCACGGATTGCACCGATCGACGCGGATCTGACAAAGATTAATCCGTGAAGATTCGTATAATTTTTGGCTAGCTCTTGGTTCCTGCCAGCCTCGCTGCCATGGCCGCTATATCACGTGCGGCATTTGGATGCGATAGCTGGCGCGCCGCGACGCCCATTATTTTCAGCCGCGATGGCTCACTGAATAGCGAACCAAGCGTTTCCACCAGGCTTTCGCGAGTCAGTTCTGACTCCTCGAGCATCACCGCCGCGCCCGCCCGCTCGAGCGCTTCCGCGTTACGCTTTTGATGATCGTCCGCAGCTCGCGGAAAGGGCACAAAAACCGCCGGCTTACCCGCTGCGGTTACTTCCGCTACGGTGCTTGCGCCGGAGCGGCACATAAGTAAGTCGGCTCGGGTGAACGAACCTGGCATATCGTCTATGAAACGATAGACTTCAACCGAGTTTCCCAACTTAGCGTACGCCGCTTGAGCGTCATTATAGTCACGTTCTCCAGTTTGATGGACGATGTGAATCCCCGGAATGCGCTGGCGCAGGTCCGCCACCGAATCCATGACAACCTGGTTGATTGCATGGGCGCCCTGACTTCCACCGAAGACGAGCAGAGTTGGCTCTGCGTTCACGGGATGTTGAGTCGAGATCCGAAAAAAGGCTTCACGGACTGGCACACCCGTTACCTCGCAGCGTTTGAAAAATCGTCCAGTTTCCGCGAAATGTACGGCTGCTCCCGAAACTAACGGCGCTACCAGGCGATTGGCAAACCCAGGCACAAAATTTGGCTCAAATACGAGCGTAGGAATCCTGCTCAGCACTGCAGCCAGCATGGCTGGCCCGGACGCGTACCCGCCGACGCCGATCACTATGTCGGGACGGAACTCCGATAGGATGCGGCGCGAGTCCCATACAGCGCGTGGTAAATCGAAGAAGGTTTTCAGCCGTGTCGCCAGGCTTACGTTTTTCAGCGCGCCGACCTGGACGAGCCGCAGAGGAAATCCGGCGGCCGGGACTAACCGGTTTTCGATTCCACGAGCGGTGCCGACGAACAGCACCTCGGCGCCATAATCTTTCTGAAGTTGTTGAGCAATGGCGAGCGCAGGAATCACGTGTCCGCCGGTACCGCCGCCCGCGAGAATGGCCCGCATGCAGTGACTATAAACCGGAATTTGGAACCGGAACGAGACGCGAAGTTAATTCTTTAGCTGCATCCGCTCGCAGGCCAATCATTCAGCTTGCTTTGAAATGTTCAGCAGCACGCCGATACAGGCCAGCGTGACCAGAAGAGAAGAACCGCCATAGGAGACCAGAGGCAGCGGTATACCTTTAGTGGGCATCATCCCGAGCACGACACTGATATTGATGAAAGCTTGCACTACGATCATGCTGGTAATGCCGACTGCGAGGAAACGCCCGAATATGTCTTGGGTTCTGAGAGCAGTAAGAATACCGCGCCAGAGAAAAATGGCGAACAGCAGCACGACCACCAGTGCTCCCACCAGACCGACTTCCTCGGCCGTCACGGCGAAGATGAAGTCGGTGTGAGGCTCGGGCAAATAGAAAAGCTTCTGCTTACCTTCCATCAGACCGACGCCGGAAATGCCGCCAGTGCTCACCGCAATAAGCGACTGAATGATGTGAAAGCCGCGCCCCTGCGGGTCGGAGTAGGGATCCAGGAAAGCAAGGATGCGATCGCGGCGATAGGCCACGTGGAAAATAAGGAAATACAGCGGCAGCAGCGACGCTAGAAATGCATACGCCAGCACGCGCAGATCAAGTCCGGCCACAAACAGGACGCAGCCCGTAATTGCAGCGCAGGCGATCGCAGTCCCCAGATCAGGTTGAAAGACGATTAAAACAATGAAGATCAGCGTTGGAACAACCGCAGGTAAAACCGTGTTCCGCCAATCTTTCATGGATTTCGTACGGGGCTCAAGGAAGAAGGCCAGAAAGAGGATGATCGCCGGTTTGGCCATTTCGGAGGGCTGTAGGGAGAGCGGGCCCCAGTGAATCCAACGATGCGTGTGGTGGGCGCGATCCAGGAAGAAGACTGAGATCAGCATCAGCGTGGTCAGGCCAAGTAATGAAAAAACGACCGCTGGATTCTTATACCGGCGGTAATCGATTTTCATCGCCAGCACCATGGCCAGAATTCCACCCGTCGCCCAGCCGAGCTGCCGCAGCAGAAAAAAGTAACCGGAACCGTAGCGTTCTTTCGCCATCACGGCGGAAGCGCTGAAAACCATCACCAGCCCGATGAAGATCAACAGCAAGGTGACGGTGAACAGCCAGCTATCGACACTAACGCGCTTCGCCATGGAGAGGATTTCATTTGACCACGGAGATCCGAAGACACGGAGCTTTTTACGGATGATTTTGTAGGACGATTTAACTCTTTTGGTTCGCCTGCTCCGCCAACGCACCCACCACTTCTTTGAAGACCTTTCCGCGATGTTCGTAGTTACGGAATTGGTCGAAGCTGGCGCAGGCAGGAGCGAGCAGCACAATATCTTCTGGTTTGGCCGCCCTGGCTGCGTGTCTGATTGCAGTTTCCAGGGTTTCGGCGTGGTCGATTTCCGGGCCTCCGCCTTTCGAAGAAACGATTTGTGACTCGATCTTCGCGGCAGCGGCCCCGATCGTGTAAACCCGTTTCACGCGCTGCCGGAGCAGTTCGTTCAAGACGGTGTAGTCGCTGCCTTTGTCCTTCCCGCCGAGAATGAGGTGAATGTTCGCCGGGAAAGATTCAAGCGCCTTGATGGTGGCATCGACGTTGGTCGCTTTGGAATCGTTGTAATAGTCCACGCCGCGAATCGTGGCTACGTGCTCCAGGCGATGCTCAACGGCTTTAAAGGCTCGAACCGCCTTGCGGATCCGGTCGGGCTCGCAACGCAGGAGAGCGCCGACGCAAACCCCGGCCAGAACATTTTCCACGTTATGCGCGCCCTTCAATGGAATCTCGGAAACCATCATAATCTCTCTTTGACCACTATGATCGCGGAAGAAGATACGGTCGTCGTGGACGAACGCGCCCTGCTTCACTTCTCTCGTCCGGCTGAACCAGAAGACTTGGGCTTGGGTGCGAGCGGCCAGCTCGACGCAGGTCAGATCATCAGCGTTGAGCACAGCGAAATCTTCCGGCTGCTGATTTTCGAAAATGCGCGCCTTAGCTTCCGTGTAAGCGGTGAAGGTACGATGCCGGTCAAGATGGTCGGGGGTGACGTTGAGAACCACAGCAATCTGTGGACGAAATGTCTGAATGGTTTCAAGCTGAAAGCTTGAGACTTCCAGGACGGCGATCGTTTCCGCGGTCGCGCCTTCGACCAGTGAGACGGCAGGCGTACCAATATTTCCGCCGACCGCAGTCCGATGTCCGCCCGCCGTGACAATTTCGCCCGCTAGAGTAGTTGTTGTCGTCTTGCCGTTGGAGCCGGTGATGGCAACTATCCGTCCAGGAAAAAACTGCGCAGCCAGCTCGACTTCGCCAATGACGTTTTCGCCAAGAGCGCGTGCTTGCACCAACGGGGGCGCGTCCGTGGGCACCCCGGGGCTCACCACGATCAGATCTTGCCCACCGAAAGTCCGTTCGCCATGTCCGCCAGTTTCGACGGTGATGCCATGGTCGAGCAACACCGGAATCTCGTCTTTCAGTTGGTCGTGGGGCTTGGCGTCAGATACAGTAACACGTGCGCCTTTACCCTTCAAAAAAAGCGCGGACGCGACCCCGGATCTTCCGAGTCCGACCACCAGCACGCGTTTGTTGTTTACGTCCATTGGGTAAATTTTCGATTGCCGATTTCCAATTTGCTACTGAATTTCAACTGACGATTGCCACTCGCCAATCGGAAATTATCTTAACTTCAACGTCGTCAATGCGAATAATGCGAACACTAACGACGCGATCCAGAAGCGCACAATGATCTTTGACTCCGACCAACCTAGCAATTCAAAGTGATGGTGGATAGGCGCCATCTTGAAGATACGCTTCTTGCGCAGTTTGTAGGATGCCACCTGCAGGATCACCGATATCGCCTCGATCACGAAAACGCCGCCGATGAACGGCAGCAGCAGTTCCTGCTTGATCATTACCGCAACCGTGCCGATGGCTCCACCAAGCGCAAGCGAACCCACGTCTCCCATAAACACTTCCGCGGGATGTGCGTTGTACCAGAGAAAGCCGATCGCAGCGCCTACCATGGCGCCGCAAAAAATGGTCAGTTCGCCGACTTGTGGCATGCGCTCCAGTTCGAGGTATGAGGCAAACGTAGCATGCCCGCTGACGTAGGTCAGCACCGCCAATGCCCCAGCGGCAATCACCGTGCAACCGATGGCCAAACCATCCAGCCCGTCGGTCAAATTCACGGCGTTGCTTGACCCCACGATCACCAGCACCACAAACCCGATGAACGGCAAAAAAGCCAGCGGCCACAAATGGGGATAGTGCTCCAGACTGCCAATCACCAGGTCAGGCCGAAACTGCTTGACGAATGGCACCAGCAGCTTAGTCGAATACAGGCCTCGGGTCTGCATTGCAATCAGAGCGACTGCGATGAGAACGCTAGCGGCGATTTGAAAACCAATTTTGGCTTTGCCGGTCAAACCAAGATTCCGCCGATGCACAACCTTAATGTAGTCGTCGCTGAAGCCGATGGCTGCAAAAGCAGAAGTAGCAAGAACGGCAATCCACACGAATCGGTTGGTCAGGTCAGCCCACAGCAGCGTCGGAATCACGATAGAAATGGCAATCAGCAAGCCACCCATGGTAGGAGTTCCGGCTTTTTTCTGATGGGCTTTGGGTCCTTCCTCGCGGATGTATTGTCCGATCTGAAATTCGCGCAGGCGATTGATGACAAGAGGGCCAACAATGAGTCCAGTAAATAAGGCGGTCAGGCTGGCGAACGCGGTCCGAAAGGTCAAATAGCGGAAGATGCGAAATGGCGGGAAATAATGAAACAGCTTTTCGTACAACAGCCAATAAAGCAATCAGCCTCCGTTTCGTCGTAGGTCGTTGGTCGTTAGTCGTCGGCACCACCCTCAAGCTAACGACCGGCGACTGATGACTTTTGCGACTGCCACTTTTCCAGCGCTCGCTCCAGTTTCACGCCGCGAGATGCCTTCAGCAATACCACATCTCCATCGCGGGTTTCGCGGGCCAGCCATTCGCCAGCTTCTTCTGGCGTTACGACGAACTCTGCCTGCATTCCGCCTTGGCGCGCGGCTTCAACCATTTGCCGCGACTGACCTTGCACTCCTAGCAGGAAGTCAATCTTCTTGCTCGCAATCTGCCGTCCAGCTTGGCGATGAAGTTCTTCGCCTGCCGGGCCCAGCTCGAGCATCTCGCCCCCCACCACAATCCTGCGTTTTGCAGGCATTGCGGCTAACGCATCGACCATGGCTTCGAGGGCTTTCGGATTGCAATTGTAGCAATCGTTGATGACCGTGATGTTACCCAGCTTGACGACCTGTCCACGCTTATCCGCTGGGGCGAGCGACGCCAGCGCGGCAACGGCCTCTGAGGGACTCAGCCCCCGCTCAAGTCCTACCGCGACCGCCGCCAGTGCGTTGTAGATGTTGTGCGTCCCTACCAGGTGAAGAACCGCCTTTTCCCTGCAACTCCCGACTACTACGTCGAACGCCGAACCCTGCGGCTGGATGTTTTCGGCCCGCACATCCACGGACGCCCGTAAGCCATATAGAACGACCTTGCCGCGAAAATCGCGGCCAAATTGCGAAACGTATTCGTCATCACCGTTGAGCACGGCAACTCCGCCCGCAGGCAAAGCTTCAATCAGTTCATATTTTGCGCGTGCGATTCCCGCCACCGAATCAAAGAACTCCAAATGCACGGGTGCTACGTTCGTCACTACTCCAATTTCAGGCTGCGCTATTTTCGCGAGGGTAGCAATCTCGCCCGCATGAGACATTCCCATCTCAATCACCGCGATGTCGTGCTCTGGTTCGATCTTGAGCAGCATGAGGGGAAGGCCAAAATGATTGTTGAAGTTGCCCTCGGACCTCAGGACTCGGAACCTGGTCGATAACACGTGTGCAACCGCTTCTTTGGTGGTTGTTTTTCCCGTCGATCCCGTCACCCCGACCAGCGGCTTGGCCCACAGGCGCCGAACTGCGGTGGCCAGGGTCTGAAGCGCAAACAGAGTATCGTCCACGGCCATTAGGCGGGTCTTCGCAGCGTAGCGAACCAGGTGATCTTTACGGACCACTGCGGCAGCTGCGCCTTTTTCCAGCGCTGGAGTTACGAAATCGTGGCCGTCCATGCGCTCGCCCTTGACCGCAAAAAAAAGCTCGCCCGGTTGAATAGCGCGCGAGTCGATGGAATATCCTTGCGCCACAGCTGCGTGGTCGAACTCACCACCCGCAGAAATAAATTCAGCAATGCGAGAGAGCGGCAGCTTCATGAATTCTTTCCGGCAGCGGCATTTGCGGCTTCACACTCGTATCCGGCATTGCGCAAAATCTCGCGGGCCATCTCCACATCGTCGAATGGAGCAGATCCTTGGCGCGTGACCTGCACTTTCTCGTGACCCTTGCCCGCAATCAGAACAATGTCGCCAGGCCCAGCTTCACGAATGGCTAGGCCGATCGCCGTCTTCCGGTCCGGTTGCACTTTGTATTTTGTACCGGAACGCTGCAATCCGACCATGGCATCGTTGATAATCGCGAGCGGATCCTCGCTGCGCGGATTGTCTGAAGTCAGTACCACGAAATCGCTTCCTCGGCCTGCGGCTTCCCCCATCAACGGACGCTTCGCCCGATCGCGATCGCCGCCGCAGCCAAACACGGTAATAACGCGCCCCTTCTGTCGTGCCTGTTGGACGAACTCCCGCGCCAGCGAGGTCAAATTTCGAAGTGCATCGTCGGTATGTGCGTAATCCACGACCACAGTAAAGGGCTGATTACAATCCACACGCTCGAAACGGCCCGGCACTGAAGAGAGGCTAGCGATTCCTCTTGCGATCGCATCCGGCTTGCAGGCACGCGCGTAGGCTGCGCCTGCTGCAGCAAGGATGTTGTACACGTTTACTCTACCAATCAGCGGCGAAAAGACGGGGACGGCTTCTTCCAGCATCACCAGCTCGAACCGCGCCCCTCGCGAAGTGATATCGATTTTATCGGCGTGCAGATCACCGCTTTTCAAACCGTAAGTTAAGACTTCTGAACCACGTCCCTTGCTGACTTTCGCAAGTTTCTGACCATATTCATCCTCAGCATTGATGATCGCGACGCGTGGCGGATCAGTGCCGCAGCCTTCGAACAACACCTGCTTCGCCGCAAAATATTCGTCCATGTTGTGATGATAATCGAGGTGATCTCGGGTCAGATTGGTGAACACAGCCACGTCGAACGGAATCCCGTAGACACGTTGCTGAACCAGCGCGTAGGAAGAAACCTCCATCACCGCTTCCGTGGCGCCGTTGCCGAGCGCTTCTGCCAGTATGCGGTTCAAATCTAGCGCTTCAGGCGTCGTATGGGGTGCGGGCAGCACTTTTCCAGCGACGTGATATTCGATTGTCCCGATTAGCGCGCTCTTGCGATTAGCCGCGGAGAGGATCGCTTCCAGCAGGAATGCGGTTGTGCTTTTTCCGTTTGTGCCTGTGATCCCGGTGATCGTCATGCGCTCGGCGGGGCGCTTATAGAAATTAGCGCTCAATCGAGCCAGTGCCCTGCGTCCGTGCGGCACTTGCACCCACGCCACTCCCTCGCGGGGCCTCACAGTTACGGAGTCGCTGACGATTGCGACTGCACCCGCTGCGATCGCTTTGTCGATGAATCTATTTCCATCACTGGCCTCGCCGCGCATGGCGACGAACGCATCACCGGGTTGTACCCGCCGCGAGTCGTATTCCAATCCGCTAATACTCGGATTACCGCTCTGGGCAAGGACTTCCGCTCCGTGCAGAAGCTGATGGAAATTCATTGGGAATCCATTGTGAGCTTACTCCAACTCGATGTCTCGAGCGTAGGGGCGAATATCCTCCCCTGCCGCCCCGGACGAGGCGTCCGGTGCTTCGTGAGCATTTTCAACGGGCGAATTTCACCGTTACCCGCGATCCCGTCGCGACATGTGATCCCGCTACCGGAGACTGCTCCCGCGCGAGACCGCTGCCTACCGCATCCAGGTCGAGGCCGTTATCCTGCGCCAGTTCGATCGCTCCGCGCACGCTCTTACCCACGAAAGACGGCACCACGATTCCGCCTTGCTCGACGTCCAGCACAACTGTGCCGCTGGAGGGGAGACGATCGAGAGCGGCAGTTGCGGATGGCGAGTTTGGCGCTGGGGCAGTCTGCCCTGATTCCGTGCCCGACGTGGCCACTGTTTCGCGCTGGCGCAACGCCGCGGGGACTACCACACTTCCAGTTGATTCTGGCTTCGCAATAGCAAGAGCATTCGGGGTCGACGGGACTGGACTCGTGGTTGGAGGATCCGCGACATCCAACGCCTCTCCCAAATGGTCAGGGGACCCCTCGGCAAGTTCTTGGGTTTTCACCTGTCGCGATGCCAACATCATTTGCCGGCTCTTGGGCAGTTCGACATCATGCGGAGTGTGTAGATATTCCAACACCTGCTGCGCAACCCGCTGGAAGACAGGCGCTGAAACCTGCCCACCCTGATGCAGACCAACCGCCGAATCCAGAATCACCGCCACCACGATCGCAGGATTGTTGATGGGACCGAATCCGGCGAACGAGGCCACATATTTCGTTTTAGAGTACGCGTGAGTCCCAGGATCAACTTTCTGCGCGGTTCCGGTCTTTCCCGCGGAAGAATATCCTTCGAGGACGGCTTTCTTTCCCGTGCCTTCGAGCACGACTTTCTGCATCATCTGCTTCATTTCCGCCGCAGTGAAAGATGAAATCACACGCCGTCCGTCGGCGGGATGAAAGGCGACCGTCTGCGGGGTAGGTTGTGGATCGGTCGTGGCCGCAACGATACGCGGCGGCACCGCGACACCATCGTTCGCAATCGTCGCAACCAATGATGCCAGTTGCAGCGGTGAGATTCCAATCTCCTGGCCCATGGAGATCGCGCCAATCGAAACCTTCGACCAGCGGTTCACCGGCTTGGTCAAACCGCGGGTTTCGCCGGGCAATTCAATTCCGGTTTGCTGACCGAAGCCAAAAGCACGAATGTATTTGTAAAAACGGTCCTCGCCTAGGCGGAGCGCGATCTTGATAGCGCCTACGTCGCTCGACTCCGCCAGAATTCCCCAGACTGGCAGCAATCCGTGCGGGCGGCTATCGCGGATGCGCATGCCATTAATGACGATTGATCCCATCTGGCAGTCGAAAACTTCATCCGGACGGGTTAGCTTTTCTTCCAACGCCGCGGAAATCGTCACCACTTTGAAAGTTGAGCCGGGCTCATAGACGTCGCTGACGGCGTGATTCTTTAGCCGCTCCGGTGTAATTTCGCGGGTCAGGTTCGGATTGAAAGTTGGCTGGTTGGCCAGCGCCAGAATTTCTCCGGTATGCGGATTCTGTACGATGATCGTGCCGCTAATTGCGTGGGTCTGCTGCATCCCCACCGCAAGTTCGCGTTCGGCGATGTATTGGATCTGCTGATCGATTGTGAGAACAACATTTTCGCCCGGTTCCGGCTGCTTCTCCACACTGCCAAACCATTTACGGTGGGCGTCGACCGAGATGAGCATGCGTCCCGGGCTGCCGCGTAGTTTGTCGTTATACTGGCGCTCAATCCCGCTCAGACCTTCGTCATCCATGCCGACGTAACCCAGCACCTGGGCCGCCAGTTCACGCTTGGGATAAAACCGCCTGGATTCCTTCTGGAAATAAATTCCGCGCAAGTTCAATGAGCGGATGCGATCGGCTGTCTCCGCGTCTGCCTTGCGTGCGACCCAGCAGAACGTCCGGGCGGCTTTGCACTTGGCCAGGGTTTCGCGAGGATCGGTTTTGGTGATCTTCGAAATGAGGGAGACGGTCCCGGCGAGGTCGGGGATTTCTGTTGGCACTGCGAAAGCGGAATCAACCGAGATGGACATCGCCAGTTCGCGCCCGGTCCGGTCGTAGATAATTCCGCGCTTGGCCGAGACCTCTTCCGTTCGCTCGCGTTCATGGATGGCCCGCTTCTGAAAACTCTCGTAACGAAAGATTTGCAGGTAGACCAGACGCAGGCAAATGCCACCGCACCAGAGAACCAGAACTGCAGCCAGCAAGTAGAGTCGGGTGTTAATGCTATTGCGGGGTGTGTTTGTGGCCACCGGTCGCGCCCTCTAGACAAACATGGCGGCTCGGAAGCCGCCAGAACTTGAGCCACGGATTTGCACCGATATTCACGGATCCTCTGTTTTATTTCTGGAGTAATCCGTATTCATCCGCGTAAATCCATGACTGATTTTCCCTCCACATCTTTACGGAACGGAGACGACTGATACCGCAGCGCTCGCCATTACCGGTGTGGCATCGGGGGTGGCAGACTCCATGCGAATCACCTGACCAGCTTGGGGTGGTTGCATTCCGTATTGCCGCGCCAGCCTATCGATGCGGTCGGGAGAGCGCAGCGAAGCTTCTTCCAATCGGAGCGTTCGATTCAACTCCGTAAGCCCATTGCGCTCGCTCTTCATGTATTCGATCTTGTAGCCGTACTCGATAGCCTTGAAGTGCTGCCAGGTATAAGTCATAACCAGCAGAAAAAGGCAGCCTAGCGCGACGCCAAACTGTCTCATCTCGCGGCCGCGCCGAGGGTCTTCGACCTTTACCAGACGCGAATTGTCAATCGGTTTGGCGAAGTAGATCTCGGGCGTGCCCGTCCAGCATGGCTTACGCTTGCGCCCTCGAACTGGGCCTTGAACTGCCACAGCTGCTGCGGCCATTTACGCCACCCCAAGTATTTTCGAGTCGAACGCCAGTTCGCGCTCGGTTGCGGTGTACCAATAGCCTGTCTTTGCTTCCTGAAAATCGGAAGTCTTATGAGCGTGCTTTTCCGCATGCTCGACTGTGGAAATCAGTTCATCAATCAGTGTTCCCGTAAACATAATCAGCCTCCGCTTCCTTCCTGATTTTTCTAACCAGTTTGTCATCCCGAGCGAAGTGAGGGATCTGTTGTTCTCTGCGCAAACAAAACTGCAGATCCCTCGCTCCGCTCGGAATGACAATTTTTAAAGAACTAAACTCTTTCCGCTGCGCGCATTTTCGCGCTGCGCGACCGCGGATTGCGATCAATCTCTTCTTCCCCGGCGGTCACCGGCTTCTTGGTCAGCAACTCGTAATGACCTTGCTTCACTCCGTCGCGGAGAGCATCTTTCACAATGCGATCCTCCAGCGAGTGGAAGCTGATGATCACCAGCCGTCCGCCCGGTTTGAGCACCTGCGGGGCTGCTTCTAGCAGCGCCCGCAAGTCCCTCAACTCATTGTTTACGAAGATTCGGATTGCCTGGAAAGTTCGGGTCGCCGGATGAATCCTTCTTTCTGCCTGATTCATTGGCCGGGCCGCGGCTGATACGACATCTGCAAGCTGTGCAGTAGTTCGGATCGGCCGCGACCGGACAATGGCTCTGGCGATTCTCCGCGACCTCCTTTCCTCACCGAATTCGTAAATCAGATCAGCGAGTGTGACCTCGTCGACCTGGTTTACCACTTGTTCGGCGGTGAGCTCGGCTTGCGGATTCATTCGCATGTCGAGCGGTCCTTCCGCCTGAAAACTAAAGCCTCGCGCGGCGTCGTTGAGCTGCAGGCTGCTCACTCCGATGTCCGCCAGCAATCCGTCCACTTTCTCGGAACCGAACCGCTTGCCAACCTCGGCGAACGAACTGTGCAGCAAGCTGATCTCCGGCGAATCTTCTATCGAAGCCAGCCTTACGCGAGCCGCATCCAACGCTGCAGGATCTTTATCGAGCCCAATCAAATGACCCGGTGCGCCGAGGCGTTTTGCGATTTCGAAACTGTGTCCGCCCAGCCCCACCGTGGCGTCGATATATGTCCCGCCGCGCTTGATAGCTAAAAAGTCGATCGCTTCTTTTAAAAGAACTGGAACATGGCCCGTCTTGCTTCCACCGCCATGCCCAACCCCCTGAGGGGCGTCTGTTGAACCCTCGGCCACTAAATGCCCAATTCGTCGAGCGTCTTCTCATCCTCAGACGTGAACTTCTCTTCTTCCATCTGCTGCCGGTAGGCCTGCAGGTTGCGAACTTCCAGATATGTCTGATATCCGCTGACTGCCACTTCGCCCTTGATCTGCGCCGCATCGCGCAGCAGTTGCGGCATCAGCAGCCGGCCCTGGCCGTCCATCTCCACCACCTGCCCCCAGTAGTTCACACGGCTCAAAAACTTTTTCTTCGTAGGATTGAAAGTCGAGAGCGCCGCTAACTTCTGCTCGATCCGTTCCCATTCCTCGAAGGGATACACTTGAGCAACCTTGCCGTCCAAGCTGGTGATGTAGAATTGCGTGCCGTACTTCTCGTCGATCACGCGCTTGAATTCCGAGGGAACCTTGAGCCGCCCCTTTTCGTCGACGCGGGTTGGGTGATTGCCGCGAAACATGTGTTTTGCCCTCTATCGGGCCGGAAAATCTCTTGGCAGCTACTGCCGCAAGAACGAGGGAGGTAAGAGCAGTCAAAATACTGGTCGATGGCGGTTCGCTAGGGCTGTTTTTGGGGGTGTCAGCTTCAAATTCCACTGGCGCCTCTCATTTTTCCAGTCTTGCCCACGACCACAACTTTATCGACCACTTTCTACCACTTTCAACCACATCCTACGCCTAAACTGTTTGTTGTCAATAAGAAACTTTGAGGTTGATATGCTGGGTCAGGTCGACGTTGGGAAAGCACTATAAATTGTGGCTAACTGATTCGGTGACCACAATGGGCAGGGTTTACAGTCTATGTTCGATTTTGGCTGCTTCTCCTATTGTTCGCCCTTGACTTTTTCGCACTTGCATGCGGGCTGTGGAATGAACATTGTTCTCAGGAAGAATATTCCGATTCGACGTTGAAGCTTTTGGTGAGCGGCTCAGCATGATCCAGCACATTGAGTTTGAGCAATGGGTCCCGGTTTCCATCGAAAAAGTCTTCCTGTTCTTTGCCAATCCGAACAACTTGCCTCGCATCATGCCTCCCCACACCGGAACCAAACTCGCTGAGTTAAGGCTTGTGCCTCCTCCAACCGTTCCCGCCGGACAGCAAGCGATTCCGAACGATGACTCCTTCGCAGGTGTAGGGTCGGAGATCGTGACGTCTTTTCGACTCTTTCCATTTCTTCCGTTCCGCGCGCAATGGATCGCCCTGATCACCGAGTTCGAATGGAACCATCACTTCGCCGACATACAGAAGAAAGGACCATTCAAGCGATTTGAACATCGACATGAGTTTTCCAAAGAGACGCGCAGCGGCGCAACTGGGACGATGGTGCGCGATGTGATTAAGTACGATGCCGGATTCGGAGTGCTGGGCGACTTGGCTCAAAAGTTTTTCATCGCCCCCAACCTTCAACAGACATTTGAGTACCGGCAGAAGATGCTGGAAAAGCTGCTAGGCTAACCAAGATTTGGTGATACACTCCGCCGTCGTCTCCTTTTTCCCCTTTTAAATCGACAATCGGAGGTGGTCCATGGGGTTGAACCGCAGTCGGATCTGGCTGGGAGGCCTAGCGGGAGGCGTGGTGTGGTTGATTTGGAGCCTTCTGGTCGGGCAGTTCATCATTGGAAACGCGCGCTACGCGGTGACGCAGAATGCCGGCCTGTTTTTGAAAGAGCCGCGCTATCCGTTCTTTGTGGGCCAGTGGATTCTGATCCTGTTTGTGCTGGCCATGATTTTGGCGCACTTGTACGCTTGGACACGCCCGACTCTCGGCGCAGGTCCCAGGACGGCGCTGAAAATTGGATTCCTCGTGGGATTCGCCGCAGGCTTTCCGGATAACTTCGGGCAAGCCGCCTGGTCGCCCATAGACCGCGTGTTTCCGTTGGGCTGGATGCTGGATATGTGGGTGGGCTCAATTCTAGCGACGCTGGTCGCAGGATGGCTCTACAAAGATTGAGGTTCGTGTGGAGGCGGGCGCCTCGCCCGCTTACCTAATCGGCTCTACAACCACCGCCGTCCCATACGCCAGCACTTCGGTGACGCCTTGCATGATCTCGGTAGCGTCATAACGAGCGCCTACGACCGCATTTCCACCCAGTTCGGCGGCGTGTTGCAGCATCAGGTCGAAAGATTCGGCACGAGTCTTTTCGCACAGATTGGTTAGCAGGGTGATGTTGCCGCCCAGGATCGTTTGCAAGCTCGCTCCAATCGTGCCGAAGATGGAGCGCGAGCGAACCACGATGCCGCGTACCACTCCCAAACTGCGAACTACGCGAAATCCGTCCAGCTCGAACTGCGTGGTCACCATGCTGTGGGCGACCATTCGCCCCGGAGCACTGTAGCTCATGGCCATTGCATTGTCCTTTCCTGACGACAACCGCACCGAGTCACAGCAACATCTTCCCGCAATACGCTATTCCAATTCCGCCGCAATCACAAATTCCTGCGCCTCCAGATCGTATTCGATACGAAGTACATTCGGCTTGCAACAGATTTGGCAATCCTCTACATAGGACTGCCGGCGGCCAGCCGACTCATCCACCTTCGTCAGGTTGGACTCGCCACACCCTGCGCATTGGAATCTGGCCTCCACGGTATCATTCTAAGACGAAAGCGATCGTCGATCGTCGCCATCGATCGCGATTTTGGTTTGACCGCAAGGTACGGATAGCGTCGACTGCACGCGTTTCAATATCGTGAGCGAATGCACAAGACAATTGAGCCGACCATTCTCTATTTCGGAACGCCCGTTGCACTAATCAGCACGTTGAATCGAGACGGTTCGCCGAACATCGCACCGATGTCGTCGGCGTGGTGGCTGGGTTGGAGCTGCATGCTTGGCCTGGGCCAGATGGGCCAGACCTCTGACAACCTGATTCGTACCCGCGAGTGTGTGATCAATCTGCCATCGGAAGATCTGGTAACCCAGGTCGATCGCCTCGCTTTGACCACTGGCAAGAATCCAGTACCAGAGAAGAAACGTCAGTGGGGCTATCGCTACGAACCCGACAAGTTTGATGTCGCTGGCTTCACTCCCATGGAGTCAGAATCGGTGGCGCCGCCGCGCATCCGCGAGTGTCCGGTGCAGATGGAAGGCGTCGTCCACGATTTCCGGCCATTCGGAAAGAACGTGAGCGCTAACATGTTCGAGGTGCATATCGTCAAGCTGCACGTCGACGAAAAATTGCTGGTAGGCGACGGCGGGCGTCATCATATCGATCCGGTGCGCTGGCATCCACTTATCATGAGCTTCTGCCGATTCTTTGGGCTAGGCGGCGAGGTGCATCCGTCACGCCTTGCAGAATCAGATTTCATGAAATTCATGACCCAAGGAACAACCTCGCAAAAGGAACACTTATCCATCGCGCACCAACAGAAGTAACGTGCATGGCCCGGCATCTGACGGAACACTGTCTACTTGCCGCGAAAGCCCGAATTGCCTAGCTCCGGTGTCGACGAACGTCCCTTAGGACAACATCTTGAACTTGCGAATCTTCCGATATAAATTTGACCATGCTTCGGAGCGGCTGTGAGGCCGGGTACTAATGTAACCCCCAACTCTTGCACAACAAAGTGGACCATGAATGATTCGCGCTCCAACGAGGAAACCGACTGGAAGAACCACGGCGTGAGGATCATTCGCAGCGGTGAGTTGGACAGCAACACTCCTCAGACGCCCGGTATGACCCGCGCCGAGGCCATCTCGCGGGCCAGAGTCGGTGCGCAAAAGCTCTGGGCAGGAACCGTGGTGGTGCAGCCCAACGCCAAAACCGGTCCTCATCATCACGGGGAACTGGAAACTGTCATCTACGTCGTGCGGGGCCGAGCACGCTTTCGCTGGGGGGATGGTTTGGAGTTCGTTGATGAAGCGGGTCCGGGAGACTTCGTCTATGTGCCTCCCTACGTTCCTCATCAGGAATTGAACGCGCGCAAGGATCAACCGGTGGAAGCGGTCATCGTGCGAAGTGGTCAGGAGCCCGTGGTCGTCAACTTGGATATTCCCAGCCCGGAGGACGCTCCCGCCAATCCGCAAAAAGACGATCCATTTCACTCCGCGCCAGGAAAGCGCTGAGAATCAATCTGCTGCCGCTACCGTTTTTCCCAGTCCGGCCTTTAGATCCGCCGCCAGCAACCGGTGGAACAAATGTTCACCTGCCTCGCGGCGTACCGAAAGTCGGCCCGCGCTATAAGCGCGCGACTTTAACCCCCGCTGCACCGCCTCGCAGATTCCCAAATCTTCGTCCTGAACGCGGGCACCCACGGCAACACTCTGCTGGTTGTATTCACGATGCGCCTCGCTCACGTCGGCAAAATAAAAGTCGAAGATCACGCGGCAGTGATCGACGTCCACTGGCAGCACCAGATTTGTGTCCATGTAACCTTCATAGCAATTGATCGTCAGGTTGGGATATTGCCAAAAATACCAGGCGCGATCGCCTTTGCGGGTTGCTCCGGTCGCCGCGTCCTCACTCGAAGCCACCATCGGACTTGACTGCAGGCAGTACCGGTCCTCGTTTTCGATCGTGTACTCCTTGTAATCGAGCACCGAGTTCAGGCCCTTGTGGAGATGAGGAACGTGATACCCGCCGTCAAGATAATTGTCGACGAACACCTTCCAGTTGCAATGAATCTCGTAGACTCGGCGATCGAAATAATGCAAGCTGCTCACATTGAGCGGCGCAATCCGCTTCACTAATGCACCAAGAAAATCTAGTAGCGGCGCAGCTTGCGGATCCAGATTCACGAACACGAACTTTTCCCAGGCCTCCGCCTTCACGGGCACTAAACCATTCTGTTGACGCTCGAAGTTCTTCACGCCATCGAACTCCGGCATCCCCTTCAGCGAACCGTCCAGTCCATAATTCCAACCGTGATAAGGACAATGCAGAATAGAAGCCTGGCCGCAAGCCTCACTAACCACTGCGGCCGCGTGGTGCCGGCACACATTGTAGAACCCTCGCAACACGCCGTCATTGCCGCGGACCACCACGATCGGCTCGCCTGCCACATTCGCTGTAACAAATTGCCCAGGTGCCGCCACCTGTTCCACGCGTGCGACCATTTGCCAGGTTTTGCTGAAGACCGCACTGGCATCGAGTTCGGCAATGCGCGCATCTACGTACCACGGGGCGGGGATAGTCGAAGCTTCCGGCAGCGGCGCATTCGCGTCATATGCAGCGAGAATGTTGTGCAATGTATTTTGTGGGATCATCGCTTATTTAGAGGAAGAGTAGAGTACTGCCGTCATCGCGCGAATCCCTTAGCGGTTATCAAAGCCGCAATTCGATAGAGCTCGTGTGGCATGACTGAAATCATGCCCTCCCGAAACCAGTCGCTTGCTGCACTCGGAAGAAACCATCTCATCAAGCTGACGCCTTGATCGGATCGTCTCTCTGCTCCGTCCCGATCGCCCTTCTCAACACATCCAAAAACTGCTCGATCCGCGCCTCTTTCTTTTCCGCGGAATCGCCCTGGCGCCGAAACAATCCCGGATCGAGCTCCTCGATAAGCAAAGCATCCTGGAATCTTTCCACCACCCAATCGAGAATCGAAACCACCATCTCGATATCCAGATCACTGCGGAGTTCGCCGCGTTCCAGGCCGAAACGGACGAACTCAACCCGTCCGTAAGGATCTTCAGCGATCAGGAAGCGGTTAATTTCTCGTCGCAGGGCCAGGTCGGTTCCATACTGTCCCAGCAGATAAACCCGGTAAGGAATCCAGTCTTCACGCAGCATGTGCTCGGTCCGCGCCAGCCAGTAATAAAGCACCCCGAAGAAACCGCGTTCTCGGACTTCGGCAGGCACGTTCAAATAAGGAGAGAACGAACGCACCGCTTTCTTGTAGGCCTCGAAAAATAAACCATCCTTGCTGGTGAAGTGCTGAAAAATCGAGCCCTTGGCAATGCCCAGGCTGGCCGCAATATCGCCCACCCTCGCCGCGTTGTAGCCCTGCTCGGCAAAATGGCGCATCGCTGCATCAATAATCTTGGCGCGCTTGTCTTCGGAGCGCGGCCGCGATGGCAGGTTTCGATATCGCGGCGGAGAGATAACGCTGCTGCCGATTCCGCTCATAGGCTGACCTCAAGTCATGGCAATGTACTCAATAAGCGTGTGAAATTCAACTGTATTTTTCCAGCTACAGCCGGGGGTTTCGTTGGTTCGATCTAAAACACATAACCACTGGTCGCCTTCATACCGGTTTCAGGCTGGGTCCGAGCCAGAGATGTGTCGAAGCAAAGTGAGAGTGCAGAGGAGAGCTCTTGAAGAAACCGGCAGGAACGATCGATCTCGCTCAGGTGATTGAAGAAAAGCATTGGAGGTCCCGCGGGACCTCCTGCCGGGAACGGGCCAGCAGCGGATCACCCGTTCGCGTTTACAGAAATCTTACTGTAAGCACAAAGGGCAATTGTCAAAGAAGCATCATGAAATTGTCATTTTTTTGTTACTTACTCAGGCGTGCGGTCGTTTCGCAGGGTTTGCTACCGTAGCTTCGCGGAGAAATACCGATTAGTCCTCAATGTCGTTCATAGCTGGGGCTATCTGGAAGGGGCGGAGGATAGTCGCGCCCGTACATGTTTTGGTGACCTGGAGGCAGGTTGGCAGCGGGAAGACGCATGGCTCCCAAGCTTGAATCATCCTGGGAAATGGTGACCTCCCGAGTGAGATTGTTCAATTGCTCTGGCAGCGTATCTTCATACCAGATCCTCAACGTATAGCGGCCAGCGGGCACATGCGGAATGGCGACCCTGCCGTGCGCGTCTGAAATTCCGTAGTAAGGGCTGCTCACCGCAATTACCACCGCGCTCATTTCAGAGTGGATATTGCAGAAGATGTAGGAAATGCCGGGCTTGTCAAAAACAACATTGCGCGTGCTCCCGGCTTCGTAGAGGCCGAGATCGAAGCGCTTGCCCTCAAAAAGCGAAAACACGTTGTGAAAAAAGGGATCCTGATTGGGAAACTCGACCGATGAACCGACAGGTACGACCAAAACGTGGGGCTGGAAACTTTTGTTCCTCTGAACCAGGCGCGGCGGATTTGAATCTGGAGGAGTGGGCAAACTCGAAAGCGTCGCACCCCCGACGGGAGTAAGCCAGAGCACCACATTGCCCGCCGGATGGCCCTTGCTCTTTTTCCCGCTGTTCACCAATGCCACATCCGCGGTTACGGTAACGTCCTGCGCCCAGGTTGAAACGCTTGAGGCTATCAGCGCAGCTAGGCAACACACGGTTGCTATTTTCATGATCAAAACAAAATTCCCATGATCAGATCGAACTGGTCGGCGTTATTGCTGACATCGTTGAGTTGAAAGGTTTGCAAGTGTCGGTATTCCGCCGAAAACAGCAAGCTCGAGCGCGGCCGAAAGACAAAGTTCAGGAGTCCACCACGATTTTGAACAAACAGAGGGATAAACAGGTAAGGTTGGCTTGAAGCCGCGGCTCGTACTTCTGCAGTCGTCGGATTGTCCACTCCGACAGCAGCATTGAATTCGAGCGTATTGGTGGCCTTGAATTTCAGCTGCGACCATCCGCCGATCGAATCCAATCCGCGTACCGGGGTGCTGGCACTGCTGGGATTGCCGTCAAATACAACACTCCGGCTAATGCCGTCGCCAATGCCGCCAATCGCCCGTCCCCGATAGAACTCACCCGTAAAACTCAAGCGCCGCGCCAACGGAATCTGCCAGTCCGCCATGCCAGCCCATCCGTCAAGATAGTGATCGTTGGGCTGAGTGCACCCTGACGGGCAAGTTAGCCAATTCTGCCGGCTGTAGTAGCCGGCTGCCCCGAAGCTCAGGGGCTGACCAAGCACCGTGCGTGTCCATGCCGTCCGGATCGCATAAGCTGGCTGGCGCGTGAGTTCGCCCGCGCTGGGCATGCGGAAGTAAGAGTCCGCCGGAAACTCTCCCGTGAGATTGTCGAGAATTCCACCTTGGAGCATTATGTTCTGATCCCCGGAAATTTGGAATCGGTGCTCCACCCGCACCTGCGGAGTCCAGGCCCACAGATTTCCTGCGTAATTGAGCGCGGGGATTGCCAGAGATGCGAAGGAGGTAGGCGAAAGCGGAGAAAAGAACGCATTGTCCTGCCCCGCCACGATCGAAGTGTTTCCCCAATCCATTCGCATGCTGGCCGTGCGCAACCGGAAAATTCCTGAATTGACTCCATTCCATGTGGCGGGAAATCCCCCGGCGAAGTCGGCCTGCAAACTGGCGGACGTCTTCGCACCCGCCAGAGTAGGCCCGAATACCTCGAGGCCGATTTCGGACTGCCGCATGGTTGCACCGAAGTTCCCCGTACCTTTGCTTGGTCCGGATACAAAACTGGGAAAATCCTGGCTGTCAGTCGCCCCGTGAGTGTTAAAAAGGTTCAACAGCACGATGCCGGAGAGCCGGACCCGATATTTGGAGGCGGCCTCGACCTTGGTTTGATACTGATCGTCGACCTTACTATTCACCAGTTGTGTCGACTCTTCGAGCGAAGCAACGCGCTCTTCCAGCGACGCCTTCTGGTTTGCGGCGGGTTGCGTGGACTGGGCAGGAGCGGGGTCAGCATTAGCCGACGGCGCCAATTGATACGAGTCTCGTGGAGCGGGAACTGCCGCTACTGAGGTGCTGTGCGAAACCTGCAACTCATGTCGCAATGCCGCATTTTCGGCGCGGTATTGCTCAGTCTCCGTGCGCATCTCCGTCATCGCCGAGCGCAGTTCCTTCACTTGTTGTTGGAGTTCGTGAATCGCCGCTGCAGTCGAATCGCTGGAAGACGGCGGCAAAGCCGGACTTGACTGTTGTGACCAGCCGGAGCCACTACCCAGCAGCAGAAGCAATCCGGCCAAGCTTGCTCGTCGCATCCCATACGGCAAACCATTCCCCTGCTTCACAAATCGCCTCCCGAAGAAGACTGTGGAAGTCCGTTTGAACGATCTCGAGTGAACGCGAGACGGCATGGACTAAGCTGGTGCACGTCCCGAATGGGGAATTTTACTCCGACGGCACCCTTTTTGCTCGGGACAGCGCCGGCAGATGTGGCGTTCCCTCTCCGCCACTGTCCGAGTTAGACGAGGCAACGATGGGCAGGGTGATGCGGAAAACCGTCCCTTCCGCGGACGTCTTCTCTACAGTGACATCTCCACCGTGATCCTGGATTATTTTCTGCACCACGGTTAACCCCAACCCGGTTCCGTTCTCCTTGCCATAGCTGATGAACGGCTCGAAAAGCCTGCCTCGAATTGATTCCGGGATCCCACGACCATTGTCCGAAAGCCGAATCTCGAGTCCCCCCACAACTTCCCGCAAATCGATGTTGATCTGTCCATCTTGCCCTGCGATTGCCTCGCACGCGTTCAACAGCAAGTTGTAGAGAGCGCGTTCGAGCTTTTTGGTATCGAACCAGCCCGTGCTGCTGCCCTCCTGCCGGACCACAATCCGCACCGCGTGGAAGCGGGGATGAGTGCGGACCGCCTGCACCACGCGATCGACCGATTCCTTCACGCTCCCATAGGTCCGCCGCAGCGATTCCCGGGTACGCGAGAACTCGAGTAAAGAGTCAATCAGGTCCGTCATCTGGTTCACGGCGATCCGAATTTCCTGGTAGAGCTCTTCGCGTTGATCGGTCGACAGATGACTTTCTAAAAGGAATTCGGCGTTGGCCACGATGGCCGCCAAGGAATGGCGCAGGTCATGCGAGACCGAACTGGCCATTCGCCCAATCGTCGCCAATCGCTCCGCATCGATCAACTCCTGCTGGGTTTTCAGCAGGCTATCCCGCATGCGATTGAATGCCCCGGTTACTTCGGCAACCTCATCACCTCCACGCGCGTCAAGGTGATAATGGAAGTCGCCTCTCCCCAGGGCTCGCACACCAGCAACCAAGTTCCCCAATGGCTTGGTAAAAGTGTGCGATATGAAAAACACCAGGGCGCTCCCACCGAGAACGGCGGTCAATCCAACAAACAACAACAAGCTGTTCAGACTATCGAGGAAAGCGGTGGCTTGATCGTAGGACTTAAGCACGCTCAAGCGCACTGAGGGAGCCCGATCGGTCGTAAGTTCCAAAGAGGTAGCCAAGAAACGTTCGTCGCCGAGTTGCACCCGCTCCGGCTCCGGAATGCCGGGTGCGGAACGCGCGATTGGATGCCGCGACAGTTCGGCCTCATGCGTGGGATCGAGCGTACTTCTGACGATCGTTTCGCCGTAATAGAAAGCTACCTGGCTGGCAGCGATCCGGCTTACCTGCGCCGCCACGGTGTCGTCAATTTCGTAACCGATCACCAGAAATCCCAACAGGTTATTCTCCGCCGCTGGACCCGCATAGATAGGTTTGAGAAAGACCTGGTACAGATGCTGAGCGCCGAACCACCATTGCCCTGTACCTTCTCCATTAGACGGACGGTTCAGAGACTGCTGCGCCATCTCCCGCGAAAAACCCGGCGTCGCCGTGTGCAGTGCAACCACTTTGCCGGTCCGGTTCGCCAGCACAAACAGGTCGCTCCCTCCCAGCCGCCACAAATCCGTCGACCCATCCTGGATCGTAGCTTCATGCTGCGTGGTCATGAGCGCCCGCAGATTAGGCAGGTCCGCCAGCAACTCCGCCAGGTGAGTCAGAGTAATCTCGCGTTCGCGATGAAAGTTCTGGTAGGTGGTGACCGAGTTATGCAGGTCTGCGAAGATGCTCTTCGTCACCTGCGCTTGCACCGTGTGCCGCACCAGCAGCAGGCTCGTCCAGGTAAGACCGGCGGAGATCAGTAGCATGGAGAGCAGAAACTTGGTCCGCATCCGAAGTTTCATTACTCTCACCTGTCCCCGCGCCTAAAGTCTTCGTAGCCCTGGGAATCAACGCACAAATTTGTAGCCCATGCCGTGAACCGTTCGGAAATGTATCGGATTGGTCGGATCGTTCTCCAGTTTCTGCCGCAGCTTCAGAATATGATTGTCCACTGTACGCGTGGATGGATAATTCTGGTAGCCCCATACCTCATTCAGCAACTCGTCCCGCGAGATCACCCGCTCCGCATTCTGTATCAGAAACTTCAGAGTCTTGAATTCCTGGGCGGTGAGAACCACTAATTCACCGTTGCGATTAACTTCCATCTTGGTGAAGTCCACCGAGATTCCATCAAAGGTGACCACGTCCCCGGTTCCGGTTCGAACCGTGCGCCGCAACGCCGCCCGCACCCGCGCCAGCAATTCTCGCGGACTGAAGGGCTTGGTCACATAATCATCGGCGCCCAACTCCAAAAGCAACACCTTATCCGAAACATCGCTGGCAGCGCTTAGAACAATAATGGGAACGGAAGGCGCCTGCTGTTTGATTTCCCGGCAGACGTCCCGGCCGGATACGAGCGGCAATCGCAGATCCAGTACAATCGCCGCTGGCGCCGTACGGCGGAAAGCCTCCAGCGCCGACTTGCCGTCCGCACTGATTTCAATTTCGAAGCCTTCGGTCTCAAACAAACGCTTCAGAGCTTTCTGCACCGCATGATCATCTTCTACCACCAGAATTCGCTCCATCGTGTTTGCTCCCGAACCAACGTAAGGCGATGCCTTCTGCAGGGTAACAGGGGCACGCTGGGTCACATCTCGCGTTGTCTCAACTCGAATCATAGTAGCTCCGGAATCGTGGATTCACCGCATCAATACTGATCAAGCTTACTACCACTAGATTGCCAACTGACCTCACGTACAAACTGTTGACAATGTTTTTACAATTAGCAGACAAATGCGAGCTTTTTCACCACGCTTTTGGAGCGGCACGCCAAGCTCACATAGCCCCGGACGCCTCGGCCGGAGGCCGGAGAAAGGTCGGCGTGGCTTTTAATTTTGGGCGCTTTCTTCAGCAAGCCAATTTATTCAGGGTTAGTTCTGTAGGTCCACGAGACTTGCCCGCTGTCAGAGGGCGCTATCATCCGAGCGCTTTCAATCAAATGATGAGTCGGCGCAAGCGTACAGACCGGGTCCGTCGCGCTGGCATCCCCAGTGATCAGAAAAGCCTGGCAGCGGCAACCGCCGAAGTCCTCGGCCCGCCGCTCGCAGCTTCGACAAGGCTCGGGCATCCATTCTTCCCCGCGAAAGCGTTGGAACGCAGCTGACTCTCGCCATATCCAGTCGAGCGAATGTTCGCGCACATTATCGAATTTCATGCCCGGAATCACTCCGGCGGCATGGCAAGGAAGCACCTGCCCTGCGGGATCGATCAACAGCAGACGCCGGCCCCATCCGCCCATGCAGGCCTTCGGATAGCGCGCGTAATAGTCGGGAACGACACAATCAATTCTCATGCGACCCGAAAGCCGCTCTTGCGCCGCTTCCACAATGCTCAAACAGTTATCAACCTGCTCGCGGGTGGGAATCAACGTATCCCGATTTTTCAAAGCCCAACCGTAATACTGGGCATGTGCAATTTCGAGGCGATCCGGATTGAGCTGTTCCGCAAATCCAATCATCTCCTCGAGATGATCGAGATTCTGACGATGCACTACCAGATTCACGGTGAACGCTATGGGAAATCGGCGAATCAGCTCCGCAAGAGTGAGCTTGTGCGCCTGCGCCTGCGTGCCCGCGATCCAGTTCGCGGGTTCGTCTCGCGAATCCTGGAAACTGAGTTGAATGTGGTCGAGTCCTGCATCCACTAGCCCGGCCAGTCGCGCTTCGGGCAAGCCAATCCCGGATGTGATCAAGTTGGTATAAAGTCCCACATCATGCGCGCCCTCGACCAGATCTTTCAAGTCGTTCCGCGCAACAGGCTCTCCGCCGGTCAAGTGGAGGTGGAGAATTCCCAGGTCCCGAGCTTCGCGAAACACGCGGATCCAATCACCGCTGGAGAGTTCCGCCTTGGCTCCAATCATTTGCAGCGGATTCGAGCAATACACACAATGCAAAGGACAGCGATGCGTAATCTCAGCAATCAACGCCAGTGGGTTCGGAGTCATGGAATGACGAAGTTATGTATCGCCGCCGTCCCGGCGGGTGCCATGGGTCGTCTTGCGCCCAACAGCGAGGGCAGGATGCCCTCGCGACAGCCGGCAAGATGACCTGCGCCACAAGATATCTAGTAATCGATGACGCGTTTCTGCTGCAGAGCCTCCAGAAAACTGCCAACGTCTTCCCGAATCTTCTCCGGATCTGCCCCGCTGTAAGTCGCCGAGAGCGCAGCCACAATATCCTCGATCGTGTGTTGCCCATCACACAGTTCCAAAATATTCTGCCCCGTACCTTGAATCCGAATCATGCCTTCAGGAAAAAGCACCACTCGTTCCTCGCCCTGATTACCCCACCGGCAACCGGCTGCGAAGCGAGGCTGGCTGGAATCAGAAGGACGCACGTCACGACCCCTGAATCCGAAAAGCCCCCGGCGGCGGCCATCCTGGCTGCACGTAGGCAAAGTAGAGCGCGTCTAACTGCGCCCAAAGAATGTCGCATTTCGCCCGCAAAGCCGCGATCGCCATTTCCTGCTCAGGCCGCGTTGTGGCATTCTTCGTCACCCACTGCAATGCGAATCGCGCGTCTTCCGGAGCCTGATCGAGACGCGCCGTAAAATAATCGAGCCCACCGGAAAGCCACGGATAATGCTGCCGCAAACGATCCATGCGCAGCGCAATCAAGTCTCGCGAGAATAGCTCGGTCAGCGACGACGCCACTGCTTCCAGAAAACTCCGATTCCTGACCAGGCTTAGGTAAGCATCCACGGCATACCGAGTCGCAGGCATCACCTCATCGCCACGCAGCACTCGTTCGCGGTCGAGCCCCGTAGCTTCTGCCAGCCGGATCCAGCGCTCAATCCCGCCCTCGTGAGTCGCATCACCGTCGTGGTCGACTACGCGTTTCCGCCACGTCCGCCGAAAATCGGGATCTTCACTTCGAGAAAGAATGATGGAATCCTTGATGGGAATGACGCTCTGGTAGTAGTAGCGGTTCAAAGCCCAGGCCTGCAACTGTCCCCGGTTTAACCGCCCTTCATGCATCATCAGGTGGAACGGATGCCGGTGGTGGTAGCGTTCTTCTCCCACTTGGCGCAGCCGCGCCGTCAACTCGTCAGCCGAGAGCACAGCAGAATCGCTCAAAACTTCTGCCGCTGGTTTCAATCCCATTCTCCTCATTTTGTCATCCTGAACGTAGTTGCTGGCGCGGAGCGACAGCAACGCCGTCGAAGGACCCCAGGCATGCGGGTTCCAGCAACTGCGACTCAGGGAGTTCTCCCCGAAAACTGTTCTGCATTGTGAGAACACCTTTTACATCTCCGGTTGTCCTCGCACCCGCGGGGTCCCTCGACTCCGTCGACGCCGTGCTGTGCGCAGCATCCACTACGCCTCAGGATGACAGAACTTTGCGCGCTTAAAGTTGGCCGCCTACAGATCGAAACTCCACCCGTCCTCCGCCACTTCCCAGCCTGCAGCCCGCACTTCCGCATACTCAGGACCGGCCTCATTCAGCATGGGATTGGTGTTGTTCACGTGCACAAAAACTTTCCGCGGCCGCCGCAATCGCGCGAGCATCCGCAAGCTCCCGTTCACCCCAGATACAGGAACGTGGCCCATTTCACGCGCCGTCGAACCGCTTCCCAGCACTTGAATCAATTCCTCGTCGCTCCAAAAGGTTCCATCGAACAGAAGAAGATCGGTTTCCTCAAGCCGCTTCAGCAACGAATCATCTATCACTGGAACCGCCGGCATGTAAGCCAATCGCTTACCTGACGTCGACTCCGCGATGACGCCCAGCGATGCTTCCTCAGCGTTAAGCTCTAGAGATCGATTACGCGAAACGTAAGCCGGGAACCGATTCCCCAGCGAGAACACGTTGCAGTTGATTCCTGCGCCTCTCTCAGCTTGCAAACAGAAGCTGCCGTCGCAACCGATGTCGGTCCATGAAACCTGTTCGGACACGCGATTCAGCATCGCGAACATGCTGTTATCTTCTCGCAGGATACGCCGGATCGAAGGCGTGCAATAAATTCGAAAGGGTTGCAATTCGCGAAGAGACAATAATCCTGCAACTTGATCGATGTCAGCGCTGGTCAGCAAGACGCCGCCGATGGGAGAGTTTCGACCGTGTTGTAGCGGCTGAAGGCCTCCCGTCGCTTCGATCTGTGTCCTCAAATCGGGAGAGGCATTCAACAAAAACCAGACGCGAGTGTCCTGGCATATCGCTACTTGGGTCTGCGTCCGGGGCTTACCGTTGAGAGTTCCGTCGCGCACGGAAACGCAGTTGCGGCAGTTGCAGTTCCACTGCGGAAAGCCACCTCCTGCGGCCGAGCCCAGAATTTCTATATGCATCCTTGCCGAAACTTACATTGCGGCGGAGGCGTAGGAGTTGATCTCACAATTCAACGCCACTTCCTCAAACTGCGGTGCGGTCCATTCCATAATTTCTATCCTTAGGTTAAAACTAAACTCCGCTAGTATACCGTTTGATGCCGATTTGTCACTCCAGGAAACGCTGCCCCGGAAACGCACTTCTTTCAGAGACTTAGCGCAAGGTTACTTTCGGGCTTGCCCCTTATCGAGTTGGTGTCCTGTCCTTACGTCAGACTTGTGCTTACCCCGAGCATGATTTTAACTAACCCTAGCCCTCTCCTTAAATTCCAAGGGATTAGTGCGCCGGGAGCGACTGTGGTAGAGGATCCGAAGTGGGAGTTGGCTATTCTGGCGACCGTGCAAGGCTTCTATGAGAAGCTCTTGCAGGAAGCCGTGCGTGGGGAAGTTCCGGTTCCAGCCGGACTCGAAGCGATCTCCCTGCAGAGCGACGACGGGGTGACGCAAACGTTATCCAGCATGCATCGCTGGCTGCGTTTGCTTGATCTCGCCATTACTCCCGCCATGCTGCGGCGAGCCTTCACTCCCGACACCGACCCGGAAATCGCCGAAGCGATGCTTCGTTATTTCACTCGCACTAAAGATGGCAGCGAAGTCCATCGCGACAAGACCGACCTGGTCGCGACTTTCCTCTACCGTCATCCGCGCGTGCCCGGCCAGTGGGAGCGCCGCGGTTACGGCCTCGATGGTTCGCTTCCGCTCGCTCCCTTCGAGATCGCAATGCTCGAGATACTCGCCGACGCCGACGTTCCCTCTCTGACCGAGGACCACCTGCAAACTCTCCGTCTTTTCGATCACCTGCAAGAAGAAGCTGAGGGCTTCCGTGATCTCAACGCGCTGCTCGATTCCGGCATCATTCCTCGCGTCCGAGAACTAAAGCAGTCGTTCGATACTTCCTTCTACCACCCCGGAGTTCTGGCCACCATCGCGCCTTACAACACCGCCTTTGGCAAGAAGTTTGACGCGCTGTTCCATCAGTCCGCTGCGGAAATCAAGAACTTTGCGGAAGTAGTCGAGGAGCAGGGTGGCAGTATTCTAGGCAACGTCGACGGCGTGGATGTCACGGTCGAACACGTCGCAGCGCTCGAGGAGAGTGAACTGCTTCGCATCGACTACGGCGCTGCTCTCGACAAGTTCCGGCGCATCTCGAAACTGAAGAGGACTCTGGATCAGCGACCGCCGGTCCGCCGTAGCCCGCGCCTGGTGCGTCCCCCGGCGAAAGCGATCGTCAATCCGCCGGCCAAACTCGCGGCCTTTCCCAGCCGGCGTCCCGCGCTCGATGTTCCGGCCATGCGCTCGGCGGTAACTCCGCAACAGATCTCCACCGAAGAAAGCAAACTCCTCAGGATCGAGGAATCGATTCGCATCTTCGTGCGTGTGGCCGACCCAAAGTTCCGCCAAATCGTTCCCATGCGCTTCTTTAATCTGCTTCTCACACCTGTCGAAGCCGATGCTTATTGCGCCGACTATCTCGAAGAGAAGAGCGTTCGCGCCGGAGTCGCCCGCGTGATTCTGCGCCTGGTTGCGGTGGTCGCCCGCATGACCACCGAACTCGAAGAACTCAAGCGCGCCGAGAATTCCGCATCATTGTGGAAACTGCACGCCGACTCAATGATCGTGCTGCTCGAGGTCAGCCAGTCGGTAAAACAGAACGCCGAACGCGTCATGAAGTTGGCCGAACAACGCGGCGCCAAAGTTGAGGCCGACAAGATCCGCGCCCCGCTCCAAAAGCTGCATGATTGCTCTGGATTGGTCGAGAAGACTTTGACCGGAGTTCCCGACGAAAAGACCTTGGGCGCCAGCAACGCCAGTTGAGCTTTGGAACTAGTTGCAACGCCCGTTATGTCGCAAAACTGGCCCAGGGCGGTTTTGGCGCGAACCATTGGTTTCTTGCCGTACTCAAGATCGCTATCAGGCGGTAGCCTTCTTCGGTTGAATTGTCGAATAGGATGGTGTGATCCACCCGTTTTATTGCAATTGGAAGATTCTCAAAGCTGCGTTTGTAGCGGCGGCGAACGTCTTCTTCCGGAACATCGTGCCCTCCCGCCAAAACCCGATTTCTAATTCGAGCTAGATTGATCTCGACCTTCTCAGTTCCGATATAGACCAGAACAATTTCAAAGCTGCGGTTTCTCGCGTCCAGCATCATTTGCAGATAGTTCTTTCCCGCCAGCGTAGTTTCAACGACGAAACTCTCGGCGTTCTTCAGGTGCTCTTCTGCAGATTTGAGGACGTAGCGAGCTGCCGCGATGGGAAACTTTTTGGTCGCTTTTGCCTGGAGTGTATTCGCTATGGCGTCGGGATCGAGGAGCGGAATTTCTTTGAACAGTTCAGAGTTCCAACGGGTCAAAGTGGTCTTGCCGGAACCGTTTGCTCCGGCAATGAAGGTCAATGTGGGAGGAGTCACCGCGAGGAAGACACAGACTTTTTCTGGCGCTCAGCAAGAATCTCTTGCAGGCGCTTTTTCTCGATGGCCAGCCCCGCGCGGGCCGCTTGGGCCATCTTTTGCGCCATTTTTGTCAAGTTCACAGCCATGAGTCAAGAATAACCCAACCCGAGGTTTGTGGAGACAACTTTGCTGCTCCTAGAATGAACAAGTTGGCGGTGCCCTCCGCGTTCTTCCCTGGGCTGGCACAGTTCGGTCGTCATTCCGAGTGAAAGCCCCCGCCTGCCCTGTCTCTCCAAAAACCGGAGAGACAAGGTCAGGGCACCCTCGTGAGTACGACGAGAAAGAAAGGCTGGGCCAGCCACTGCCATATACCGTGCACATGGACCCACCGCCGGGAGTCAGCAGGCCACTCACCATCAGCGTCCCCATTCCGTCTTTGCGTGCCGTCGCTGACCGGCGTAAGATGCGTCCACCATGAAGAAAGCCTTCCTTTCCTCAGTAGCGGTTCTGCTGCTCGGCTCGTTCGGCTTTTCGCAGTCCGGCACCGCGACCAAACCTCCAGAATTTGATCACGCGGCGCTACATGTGCATGACCTGCAAAAAAGCGCAGAGTTCTATGAAAGGGTGATGGGTTTAGCAAGGACTCCCGATCCCTTCAAGGACGGCCGGCACGTTTGGTTTCGCATCGGCGCGCACGAGCAACTTCACATCATCGCTGACGCCACCGATCAGCCCACGCGCGACATTGACGTTCACCTGGCATTTCGGGTCGCGTCCGTGCCCGATTTCATGACTCACCTTGACCAAACCCATGTGACATACCGCAACTCCACTGCCTCAGGTCACCAGACTGCCGGCCTGCGGCCTGACGGAGTAAGACAGATCTATTTTCAGGACCCCGATGGATACTGGCTAGAAGTGAACGACTCTAAATTCTGAGGCCGGAGTGCAGAATCGCCATATTGCTCATTGACAAGTAGTCAAAACGTGTAATTGCCTGGTTACGTCACCTGAGGAAATCGGAAGCGTTGACGCTCAATCCGAAGAGACAGATAATGTCCAAGCTCTTTTGGACGGAGGATTTATGAAGCGCTCTTCCCGGCCACGCAGGACAGCTAATCTTTTCGGATTAGATTTCAAGTACACCATTACTGTTGCAATAGCGGTCTTCAGCCTATTGTGCCTCTCTCATGCCGCCGCTGGTAATCCTGTGCCGACTGTCGTCGGGCCGCCTGTGCCGCAGGCTGTGCCCCCAGCCAGCGGACAATTCACTCTGAAAGTTTACGGCGCGAATTTCGTGCAAGGCGCGGTGGTGAACTGGAATCGCCAGCCGCGGAAGACGACCTTTATCTCAGCGAGAGAACTGCAAGCACAGATTCTTGCGTCCGATGTTGCCAGCCCTACGGCAGGCTACATCACGGTGACCAACCCGCCTCCTGGTGGCGGGGTTTCAAGTTCCAGCTATGCAATCGTGGAAGTACACACACCGACGGAGACAATCGCTGTTGGTCCCCCTCATCTGTCGGAGGTCGGATATCCGTTGGTCTTTTCCGATTTCAACAACGATGGCATCCTCGACTTTGCTAGCACTTGGGGATCAAAAATCCGAATCCGGCTGGGGAACGGTAATGGCACGTTCGGAGTCAGCAAGGTTGCCACGTTTAGTTACGACAGCAACGATCTAGCCGCGATAGTCACCGGCGATTTCAACAACGACGGCAACGAAGACTTGCTGTACGGCGCTAATCCTAATCCCCCGCCTTACTACCTTCGGACGACACTAGGTCTAGGGGATGGCACATTTAGGAAGGGCTCACGATTCGGGATCAGCTTCTACGCGAACGGGCTCGCCGCTGCTGACTTTAATCGCGACGGTAACCTCGATGTCGCCTCTATTTCCAACCCGGTTGATCTCAACATATTTCTCGGACAGGGTGACGGTAGCTTCAGGCATAGAGCACTCTACAGGCAGTTCCGCTCCTCCACGTCGGACATATCGATCGCAGACTTTAACGGGGACGGCATACCGGATTTAGTTATTCCAGCTGGAGGCGTTTACGTTCTGTTGGGACGTGGGGATGGCACCTTCGATAAACCTCGGCGCGTAATTGCAAACGACAGGGCAGGCACATGTACCGGGACTCCTCAACTTGTTGTGAGCGATTTCAATGGGGACGGAAAGACCGACCTTGCATATTGTGAGCGCCACTACGGAAACGGCGGAAAGATTTGGGTTGCGCTCGGGAACGGGGATGGAACTTTCCAGAAGCCAATTTCCTTAACGGTTCCTGCGAATCAGGGGGTATTCTCGTTTGCGGTAGGCGACTTCAATTCTGACGGCAAAACGGACATTCTTACCAACTATTATTTGCCGAACACCTGGCTCAAAACCGAGACCGATCTATTCCTTGGAAATGGGAACGGCACTTTTCAGCGAAGGAAGATTATTCGATTGCCCGGACAATCTGAATACAACGCTGAAAACGGCATTGTGCCTGCCGATCTCAACTCGGATGGTTTGCTAGACCTCATTGTCGAGCAGGCCGGTCCGCTAGCGATATTTGTTCAAAGGTGAAGAAACAACAAAACAAGGCCAGTCTGACGGAGTTCAATGCGGCGAGAACCGTCCCCTAAACGGACGATTTTCGATGTCGTAAAATCGCCATATCACTCATTAACCAGCGGTCAAAATGTGTAATCACCGTGTAACCGCAGTTAGCTCTCGGACTGCCCGTTGATTCTGCACACGGTACGCATCTCGATTCGCTCCCGTCTCCTGGTAACCAAACCTTTCCTGGTGGTTGGCCTGATCGCTTCTATTCGCCGCAGCCTCGACTCGGAGTAGACTGGTCCCTGTCCAGAGATGCTCAAGAGAAAGGAGAAAACCTTGTGAAACGCAGACTCTTGATAGCCGCTCTCAGCCTGTTGGCGCTCACCATTATGGGTCCGGCCCAGGACCAACGCGATCAACCCTCAGCCAAAGCCCAGGAGCGCATCACCAAGGAGGTCCGCCACGAACTGGTGATGCTGCCCTACTTTGGCGTTTTCGACTACATTGCGTACAAAGTGGACGGGTACAATGTGACTCTAATCGGTCAGGTCGTACGGCCTACTCTCAAGTCCGATGCCGAAAACGTTGTGAAGCGGATTGAGGGTGTGGAAAAGGTGGACAACCAGATCGAAGTCCTTCCTCCGTCACCTATGGATGACCGTCTCCGGCAGAGGCTGTTCCGGGCGATTTACCAGTACCCGCCCCTGCAGAAGTACGAGCTCGGCGTGCAGAAGCCGATCCGCATCATCGTCAAGAATGGCCGCGCTACCCTGGAAGGCGTCGTCGACAACGACGGCGACAAGAATCTCGCAGGCATTCGAGCCAATGGCGTCCACGGCCTTTTCTCGGTGACCAACAATCTGCAGGTCGTGAAGCCATGAAATGGACCAAGCCCTGATTCTTTAGGGAGATTGACGGAGGATGAGGAGGTCGAGTGGCGCGGTTTCTCCGTGCTCCAGAAAGGCTAAGACACTCGATTCCCAATTTGGGAATCGGCTCCGCACTCTCTCCGCTTTCCTCTTGCTCTCATTACTCAATCGCGATAATATAAACATGCACAGAATATCTACAAGATAATCTGCGTTCTTTGACAATTTGACACCGGCGCAGCGGGCGGCCCAAACACCAACGGCTGTTGTCCCATCATCCCGATGAAGGTGAAAGCCCCCTTCCCACAGCTTACCCGTCGTTCCAAAGCCGAACTACGGCCAGCAGCCGAAACTGCGTAACTCCAATGATTCGAATATTTTGCCTGTAACTACCTTAAGAACCATAGATCTAGCGGGCAAGAAAAATCCCGGCCTTTTGTTTTCTAGATTTTGCGTGGAAAGAGAAGATTTTTTTAACGAAAAAACTGCACCACGATTAGTGCAAATCGGGCGACCGCTCCCCCAAGTCTCGAAAGGCGCGAGGCCTAGGACACCCGGTTCTTGAAAAAAAGAAGACGGGCCCGTTGCCCGTCTTCCTGAAAGCCGAGAGCTGATGGCTGACAGCGGAAAGCTCTAGTTGATGTCGAACTGCTCCTGGTGTAACGCTGGATCGCTCTTCACGATCACCGTCCGCTTGGTCAACTCTTCCATCTCGGTGAGGAATCGTCCGTTATTTGACTTGAGCGCTTTCGCGATTTCTGGGTTGACGCGGAGCATTACATCGGCGTGATCCAAGTGTTTGGCCATTTTGCGCATTTCGACGTAGATGTCGTTGCAGACCGTGGTCACCGATTTCACGTAGCCGGTTGACTCGCAATAGGGGCACGGCGAGCCGATGGTGCGTTCGAGCGACTGCTTTACTCGTTTTCGGGTTATGGCGACTAATCCGAAATCGTTGAACTGCAGAACTTTCGACGGAGCGCGATCGCTGCGTAGAGCTTCTTCAAGCGCTTGCATGACTTTTTGGCGGTTGCGGCGCTCGTCCATGTCGATGAAGTCGATGATGATGATGCCGCCGAGATCGCGCAGGCGGATCTGGCGAACGATTTCCTTGATGGCGTCGACGTTGGTTTTGACGATGGTGTCTTCGAGGCGCGCGGTCTTGCCTACGTATTTGCCAGTGTTGACGTCGATCGCCACCAGGGCTTCGGTTTGATTGATGACGATGTATCCGCCGCTCTTCAGCCAGACTTTCGACTTGAGCGCTTTATTGATTTCGTCGTTCAGGCCGAACTGCTCGAATAGCGGGACCTCTTTGCTGTAGAGCTTGACTCGTCGCACCAATGCCGGTTGAAAGCGGTTGGCGAAGCGCAGGACTCGTTCGTATTCCTGCTCGGTGTCGACCCAGATGGCAGTGAAGTCGGACGTGACCTGATCGCGAAGAACGCGCTCGACTACGTTCAGGTCGTGATAGATCAGGGTTGGGCCTTTGCCGTTGTCGGCACGGGTTTTGATCTCGGACCACAGATTCTTGAGAAAGCGGATGTCGGCGCGTAGCTCTTCTTCGGACGCGCCTTGTGCGGCGGTTCGCACGATGAAACCGCCGTGTCCGTTTTCGCGCTCGCTGATGATGATGCGCTTCAATCGCTGGCGCTCTTCTTCGGAAGAAATCTTTCGCGACACGCCGGTGTGATTCACCGTCGGCATGTAGACCAGGAAGCGGCCGGGCAACGCAATGTGGCTGGTGATGCGGGCGCCCTTCTTGCCGATGGGCTCCTTGGCGATTTGAACCAGGATTTCCTGACCTTCTTTTAGCAGTTCCGTGATCAGCGGCACGTTCTGCGGTTCGTGACGGCGAAAGCGTCGTCCGCCTCCGCCACGGCGCCCGCGCTGACCGCGTTTATCGAATGCGGGGCGTGGCGCGCGCTGCGTATACGCCGCAGTTGCCGCTGGGGCACGAACTTCGACGCGGGCGTCGACTGTGCCATCGCCGCGGGCCTCGGCATCCAGGAGAGCTTCGGCTTCCGCCTGGGCTTCTTCAAGCTCCGCTTCCTCCGCCTCTTTTTCTTCTTGCTCCGCAACTGCTTCGTCGACTTCTGGTTCGCTGGCGGGAGATTCGTCGATGCCGCCTTCGATGACAAACGGTTCGGCAGGCCTGATTTCGCTGGTTGTTGGTGCCGGCTCACTCGAGGCGGCGATCTCCTGTGCAGCCGGCTCGCGATAATCTTCGGCGTCGTGGGTTTCTTCTTCCAGTTCCTCTTCTTCGAATTCTTCCTCGTCAACCTCTTCGACGTAGGAAGCGAGATCGGCTTCCTCCTCTTCGATCTCTTCTTCGACCATGGTTCCCGATGCTACTGCGGGCGGAGTCTGGTTGGAATGCTCAGGCACTGCAGACTTTTCGTCCCGGGCGTCTTCGTGAACTTGCTCACGGTCCGCGGCTTCGCCAAACACAGATGCGACATTCATTTCATGCAGACGCTTTTGTTCGCGATCCCAGTCCGACGATCCGACTTGAGAGGTTGCGGCTGCGCCCTTCGCCCGGTCATGAGTTCCATAGGCATGGGGTTCCGGCTGCTGCCCGGTATCGGGCGAAGCGAAGAGCGGCTCATCTTCGGGAAACGCGGCAGTTATGGGGAGCGGCGCCTCAGGATTTTGCGGGACCGGACTCGATGCCGCTCGCGGCCGAGGCGGCTGAGTCTGCGCCAGACGCTGATACTTCGAAATCGATTCTCCTGGCAGGAGAATAGGTTGGTACCCCGGCGGCGGCCCGTATTCGGAACGCTCGCCTCGATCCTGACGATCACCTCGCTGGGGACGATCCGCTCGTTCTGGACGATCCGTTCGTTCGGGACGCTCCGTTCTTTCCGTACGATCGGGGCGCGACGCCTCGGACGATGGCCGGGCAAACTTGGATTCGGGCATGCGCTCACCACGGCGTCCGCGACGGCGCCGGCTTCGCCAATCTCCGCGTCCCTCGCGGCTCTCGCCGAGGTTGGACTTTTCGTGACTCTCTGCCGGGTGTGAGATTGGCTCATGGTGCTCTTCCGAGAGGTCCTGCGCTTCGCCCACTGGCGCGGCGCTTCTGGCCTCAGTGATCGAAAGCGGAGAGTCGGTTCGCGACGGTGATTGATAGGGTTGTGAGGGCGCAAGGTTGGTAGGAATTTCCTCGACTTCGTCTTCGTCCTGCAATTCCATGAAGTCGGAAACGTAGAGGAACGCGTCGCGTTCCAGGCCAATGTCCACGAACGCGGACTGCATGCCGGGCAGGACCCGGGTTACCCGGCCTTTGTAGATGGAACCTGCCAGGGTGTATTCATTCTCGCGCTCGAGATAAATTTCTGCGAGCAGATCGTCTTCCACCAGCCCCACTTTGGTTTCGTGAGGAGTAGAAGACACAAATAGTTCTTTCGTCATACGGACTCCGGTTCTGCGCCGTCAAGCGGCTGCAGGATCACCGGAACATAGGCAGGAAAAGGCCGGGAAGATGGAGCGATGCGATATCCGTCTCATACGGCAGACGGCTGGGGCTACGGAGTTTTCTCCGAGGCCGTAGTCGTAATACAAGCTTGGAAATATTTCGCACTTATCGCATTGCGCTTGCCCAAGGTTTGTGACCGCTCTCACAAAAACCTATCAGGTTCTTGGGGGGGCCGTTACCCGCCTGGCAGCGCGTTAGCTTCAATCCTGCCCGGCCGTTTACTGCTGTTCTGGCCGGTGAGTGCCCTCTTTACGCGAGGGCGATCGTGATCTTGTTTAGGGCCGCGTATGGCAAGCGCGGCAAAGTCCTTGCCTTCTTCCCCTGCTTCTAATTCACAAAGCGGCGCATCCGCACGTTCATGACAATACCCAGCGCCAGAAACATAAACAGGACGGAAGACCCGCCATAACTCATTAAGGGCAAGGGTATTCCAGTGACCGGCATAAAACCGACCACCATGCCGACGTTGACCAGGATATGAAAGCTAAGCACAGCCACCACACCCATCACCACGAACGCGCCGGCGCGGTCGGGCGCCGTTTGCGCGTTCTGCGTCAAACGCATCAGCACGATAAAGTATAGCAGCATTATGGTTAGCGCGCCCACAAATCCATGCTCCTCAGCAAAAGCCGCGAAGATAAAGTCCGTTTGTGGGACAGGCAAGAACGCCTGGTGAGTCTGAGAGGCGGCTGTGCTCCCCCACAGGCCACCGGAGCCAACTGCAATTAGCGATTGAATCACCTGGTAGCCGGATCCCTGGCTGTCAGCCTCGGGTTGCATGAAGCTGGTCAACCGGTCGCGCTGATAGGGTTTCAGGACATGGAATGCGAGAGGCATCATTAGTCCGGCCAGCACAACTACGGTGAGCGCTTGCTTCCAGCGAACGCCGCCAAGGAATAACCCCATGATTGCAATTGGGATGTAGGTCAGCGCCGTGCCCAGGTCTGGCTGTCCCAGCACCATGAGCATGGGCACGCCTACAATTGCGCCGGCCTTGATGAAGTCCGGCCAGGTAAGTTCCCTCTGATGCAAGTCGGCAAAGTATTTTGCCACTGCCAGGATCAGGATCAGCTTGACCCACTCTGAGGGTTGGAAATGTCCTCCGCCGGGCATTTTGATCCAACGACGCGCTCCGAGATATTTCTGCCCAAAGATGATCACCGTCATCAGCGAGGCGATGGAGGCGATGTACATCCAGTGAACTCCGTCGAGGAGTTTCTGGTAGTTGATAAAACTCATCAGGAACATGCCGCCGATTCCGCCGCTGATCCAGTAGAGCTGTTTGATATGCGCCCCGGCAAATTTGGTGTGCGCGGTAGCGCTGCGGATCTCCATCACGCCCAGCCCGCAGAGCAACAGGACAAAGATGAACAGCAGCCAGTCGAAATCGCGGAATGAGATATAGCGTGACATCAGTCGTTGGTTGTTAGTCCTGGGTCTTTGGTCTTGCCTGCACTGCGAATTTTGTATCGATCACTACTCCCGGTGCCGCCGCCGCGAGTGGCTCGTGCTTCTTCGGCACATCGAGCACGAACCTGCCTCCGTGCAAAACGTCTTGCGCGGTGCCGTCCGTGCTGGCGGAATTCCACACTGCTCCGATTTCGACTTTCTTGCCGCCTTGGGCGACCTTGGTGGGTTGACGGCGCTGTTTCTCGACATACGCCTTGACCACCTGGGCAGCAATCCGAGCGGCAAACTGTCCGTGTTCACCGCCCTCGAACAATACCGCTACAACGATCTCAGGGTTTCTCCGCGGAGTCACGCCTACGAACCAGGCGTTGTCTTTGTATTTCGACTTGCCATTGGCGGTCTTGGCTTTGAGGGCATTGCTCACGGTCTGCGCGCTTCCAGTTTTGCCAGCGAAATCGATGCCCTGCAGATGCGCGCTGCCCGCTGTGCCGAGGGGCGTAGGCACATTCGACATGGCATCGGTGATGATCTCCCAGTTCGCGGGATCAATCGGGATTTTCATCTGGTTCGGCAAATTCGCGGCGGGGATCACATTCGCCGGCAACTCCGCCGGATTAGTCACATGGGGCCGTACCAACTGACCGCCACTCGCAATCGCTCCGATGGCACGTGCCAACTGAATGGGCGTGACGGCCACCGCTCCCTGGCCGATGCCTACCGAAATGGTTTCCCCCGCGTACCATTTTTGTTTGAAGTTGCGCACCTTCCACTCTTCGGACGGCATCACGCCACTGACTTCCTGCGGCAGGTCGATGCCGGTCCTCTGTCCCAGTCCAAACATGGTCGCGTATTTCGCGATGCGATCAATGCCAAGTTTTTCCGCGAGGGTATAAAAGAAAACGTCGCAGGACTGATAGATCGCTTTGCTGATTTCGACCACGCCGTGGGTGCGATGCTCGGCCGTCACCCAGCATTTGAAGTAGCGCCCGTAAAACGACGCGCCGCCATTGCAGATCACGTGCATGTCCTGCGCGATGCCCTCCTGCAGGCCCGCCGTCGCCATAATGATCTTGAAAGTGGAACCGGGTGCGAGTTGAGCTTGAATCGCTTTGTTCAGCAACGGATGATCGTCGTCATTGACCAGTTTGCTCCACTGATCGCGCGAGACCCGCACCGCAAAATCATTTGGATTAAAAGTCGGCCGGCTCACCATTGCCAATATCTCGCCGTTGCGCGGGTCCATAGCGACGATGGCGCCGTTCTTATCTCCTAAAGCTTGTTCCGCCGCAATTTGCAGATCGAGGTCCACGGTCAGCTTGAGTTGTCTGCCGGCTTCGGCGGGAGTCTCATCCAGTCGCCCCACTTCTCTTCCGCGGCTATTCACTACCGCGCGCCGCGACCCGTTCTTCCCCATCAGGATTTGGTTGTACTGCAGCTCTACTCCGGACTTGCCCACTACGTCGCCGGGATTGTAGAACTCCCAGCGCGGCTGGTTCAGCATCTCTTCGCTGACTTCGCCGACGTAGCCAATCAAGTGAGCCATGAAGCCGTTGCGAGGATAAAGCCGGCGGTGGGCTACGATTGTATCCAGTTCAGGCAGTTCGTTGCGATGCGACTCGACGAAGGCTAACTCGTCCGGAGTAATGTCGTCTTTCAGAAAAATAGGTTGATACTGCGGCATGGAGGCGAAGTGCCGAATGCGGTCTTTGACCTCCTTTGAATCAAGATGCAGGCCCTGGGCAATGAGAGGCGCGTCGGCAGAGAGGTCACGGGCGGAGTCGCGCAATAACAAGGCTGTAAATGAGGGATAGTTGTCTACGATGACGCGCCCTTCGCGATCCAGAATCTTGCCGCGCGGGGCAAGGATGGGTACGTTGCGAACGCGATTCTTCTCCGCCAGTGACGCGTACATATCGCTCTGCACTACCTGCAGGCGCCATAATCCGTAGGCCAAGATCATAAAAATGGCCAGGATGATGTACTGCACCGCGGTGAGGCGGACCTGCGATACTTTTTCGTCGCGGCCGATCATCGGGGGTCGGAGTGGCTTCAGGCTTCGGGCGTCAGGCTTCAGGTTACGAAGCGAGTCGTCGATCTGGATGCCACGCTGACTAGTCCTTTCGGGAAGATGTGTTCATTGTAATCTGGCAAGCGGAGGATTGGGGTGTGATTCCGGGTAACGGAAGGGCATAGACGGTGGGAGGAGCACCTGCAACCCAGTTTAGCGGCTGAAACGGACTTCGGAAAACTCTTGCGTCCGAAGCCTTGAAGGGGCATGGCTTTCGAGCCGTGCCATAAACCACTAGGACGTAATCACGGCGCGGCTTGAAGCCGCGCCCTTTCAAACCCTAAACGCGAGTTTTTCCCTAACCCCCGAATTGTCGCGAGCGTGGCAGAATAGCACGATGCCCACCCAGCATTCGCCCGTCCCCAATTTCCTCTATGGCACCGCCTGGAAAGAAGAGCGAACGCCGGCCCTGGTCGAGCTTGCGTTGCGCACGGGTTTTCGCGGTATCGACACGGCCAACCAGCGCCGACATTACTTCGAGGAGGGAGTCGGGCAGGGGTTGGCTGCCGCCTATGGCGCAGGGGTGGTGACGCGCGGGGATATTTTTCTGCAGACGAAGTTCACCTATCGGCCAGGTCAGGACCACCGGCTGCCTTACGATCCAGCGGCCAGTTTCTCAGTTCAGGTTGCGCAGTCGATGGCCAGTTCGCTCGAGCATCTTGGGACGAACTATGTCGATAGCTACGTGCTGCATGGGCCTGCTTCCGGATACGGCTGGACGGATGTGGACAGCGAGGTCTGGGAGGCGATGATGAAGGAGCGCGATGTGGGCCGCACGCGTTTTCTTGGGATAAGCAATGTTTCGCTGCAGCATCTGGAACAGATGGCGGCGATACATCCCGAGGCGCCTGCATTTGTGCAGAATCGTTGTTACGCCCGTCTCGGCTGGGACCGGGAGGTACGACGGTTTTGCCGGGAGCGAAAGATCAGGTATCAAGGCTTTTCGCTTCTCACTGCGAATAAAGAGGTGCTGCGGCATCCTCTGGTCAACGAGCTTGCGGAGATCGTTAATGCCACTCCGGCCCAGGTTGTTTTCAGCTTTGCGCATTCGGTCGGGATGCTGCCGCTGACGGGCACGTCCGACGCTGAACATATGAAGCAGGACTTGGCCAGCATCGGCTTGGCCCTGCCGGCTGAGGCGGTGGAGGCGATTGAGTCTCTGGCTGGCTGATGGTGGGCAGGGCAGGAGAACTCGTGGGTTCATTGCGGCTTGACCGCTGCGGAAAAAGTCAACGTGGCGACCAGTCTGCTACAGAAGGCGCGACCGATCATACGCGCTGAAAATCGCCAGCTAGCGAAATATCGCGTTTACGCTTTGACGCCCTGACCGGGGGTTTGGAGCGCTATCACCTGTTTCGTCAACGATCATCTTTCAGAATCCGGAGAGTTGGTTCACTCAATCGTGATTCCCTCAAAATCCTGCGGGCGCCGTACTTTGGTATGACAAGGAAACCTAACTTTTGTGCTCATTTACAACTCTCCATCGAGAGGGCACAGCATTAGAACTCTATGTGCCGTGAATAGCCTAGGGACTCTCGAGTCAGGGGATTATTTTAAACACAATTTCGTCGCTGCCCCCGGCTAAAGAACGCGTCGTACCGTAGAGGAAGCCAGCCTCGCTACGCAGGAGGAGGCCGAAAGGCTGCGCAGAGTTAAAGTTGCCCGGGAACTCGTGGAGTGTGATGAGACTCCACTTTCCATCTTTCATCGTCGGCGGCGACAGTTTGTAGACAGTGCCATAGAGAGACTCAATGGCATTGGCCCAAGTTGCGCCATACAGGTTGCCGCTCGGATCTGCAATGACGCCTGAAGACGGCAACCGACCGCTGATGCCCCCTTTAAACTGATGAAGCACCTCTTGGGTCCAGGGGTCGCCGTGTCCGGCGGGAGGCAAGAGCTTGATGATATTGTAGCCGCCGGGGCCGTAGAGGGCACCGGCAGAGTCGAGAAGCCAGTCAAGACCAGGACCTGAATCGCTGACCTGGAAGTTGTAAAGCAATGTCTCGGACCAGACTCCGCCTTTCCCGGAAGTCAGCTTTAAGGCGATGCCACAGCCGATGGTCGTTCCCTCGCCGTCGGTACAGCCTCCCGTACCTCCCTGAGTGGTAGCGCCGAACAGATTCCCTTGCGTGTCGATCGTCAGATAACCGAAAGGAAACGCACCGTCGGGGATTCCCTTGAAGTTGTAGATCACGATCTCAGTCCACCGGCCTCCGTGGGACTTCGGGGGAGACAGTTGGAACACTACGCCGCAGGGGCCGGGATTGTTGGTGCAAACGACGTTCCCTCCAAATTCGGTCGTGCCGTAGAGATTGCCCGCCTTGTCGAACACCAGGCTGCCGGTTGGACCGCCCCCGTCGCTGCTGTTGACCCCGCCGAAGGCATGCAGAACCCTCTCGGTCCAACTGCCGCTCTGACTGGTGGGTCGAGCCAATTGGAAAACTACTCCACAGCTCTGGTGACAATTGCCACCATCGAAGGTCGTGCCGTAAAGATTCCCAGCGGGGTCGAACACCAATCCAGCTGTAGGAGCGAGTCCGTCGCTCCCGCCCTTAAATCTGTAGAGAACTTTCTCGATCCATTGGCCTCCCTTCATCCCTGGAGGGGAAAGCTCAAAGACAATACCGTTATCCGCAGTTCCTCCGCGCTCGGTCGTACCATAGAGGTTGCCGGCATGATCGGCAATGAGTTGCCCCGCGGGAACACGACCGTCAGCGCTGCCAGTAAACCTATGCAGCACCACAATTCTTGGGCTAGGAGCGGAGTGCTCAGCCAGGAACTTCTGACTGTTTTGGGCGGTTAGCAGTGTTGAACTACATAAGACGGCGATTGCAGCCGCCCAGACGATTGCGCTTCTCGAAATCTGCTTGCGTAATCGGTCCATTGTTGTACCTCCTGACGCAGCACTCTAGTCTCGTTTTGGCAGTTATCTTCGCCTCGTCGCTCATGCCTCGTCCCTGTTACTCCTCGTGGCCACCGTAGAACCCCCGTCGTGTGCACTCCCAACGGCCGATAGGTTAACAGAGACTGGCAATGCTGGTGTCAGGCGATCGTAAAAAGATTGTCAATCTCATGTCAGGCAGAGGGCTCACTGTTAAAGAGTCAATGAGGGGACCGATTGGTGGCGAAAACATCGCCATTACGCTCATTGAACTGGATTCGGGCTGCGAGACTATATCGCTGAGATCCTCAGAGCGTCCGTGAGTCCGGCCACGACCCGTATTCATATCAATGAGGGAATTAGCACTCAATTGTCGCTTTTATAATTGAGAGCGATTACGGCCTTGAGGCTCGCAGCCGACGCCGCCCTCAAATAAATCGGACGACAGCATACAGTTTCAGAACCCTGTCTTAGGACAACGAGGCGCCAAGCCTGTGCCGCCCTTCGATTGTGTAACGTTTTACCGAACTTGATCACTATTTTGCTGCAGCGGGGTAGCAGGAGTGGCATTCCTGATGACTTTCAGGTCTGGGAAACGGGCTCTGGCGTGCATATGACGGGGAGTGGGTTAGGTTAAAGAACTGCCCACCAGATTCCTCCCCACTGGTGGAAGCGGCGCTTTCGGCGTGCCGTTTTGGGAAGATAAGCCGGACCCCGTGCAGATACAGCTTCATCTTGACTCTGGTTGGCGCTTGTGATAAACCGGGGCACCACCTTGGCATAAGGTCAGGGGCATCTCCGTCATCAGCGGCCTTTTCATTGAAGTGTCTTCAACGATTAGTTTTCCGGCTGAGCGGTATCATTTGCCCGACAGAGAGCTTCTGAGGGTCGAGGAAGTCTGAAAGTCCTGGAAGGAGAATACATGGCTAGACAAAGCGCGCAGCACAAACTGGATCGCGTGCGGCCTCCCCGCGTCCAGATTACTTATGACGTGGAGATTGGCGGCGCAATCGAAATTAAGGAATTACCGTTTGTCGTCGGCGTCCTCGGCGATTTCACCGGCCAACCCGAACAGCCGCTGCCTCGGCTGAAAGACCGCAAGTTCGTGGAAGTAAACCCGGACAATTTTGACACCGTGCTCGAGGGCATGAAGCCGCACCTGTCGTTTGCGGTGGAAAACAAGCTTAGTGATGATCCCAATGCCCCGCAATTGAAAGTGGATCTCCACTTCAAGAAGATGGAGGATTTTGAACCCGGAAACGTCGCCAAGCAGGTAAAGCCGCTTAAGGAACTGCTGGCTCTGCGCACCCGGCTGGCGGATTTGCGGGGCACGCTTCAGGGCAATGACAAGCTGGAAGAATTGTTGCTCGATGCAGTCGGCAACACTGAGAAGCTCGACAAGCTGAAGGGCGAAATGGGAAATAAAGAGGGAGGGTCCAATGGCTAACCGAGCCACGGCGCAGCCGGCAGAAGCAGAGGTTCTCACAACCCAGGAAAAGGGGCTGCTCGACCAGATTGTCGAACAGGGGCGATTTGGCGCCGACACCACCGCCCGAGAGCGCGGAAAGAATCTGGTGAAGGAGTTTGTGGCCCAGGTCCTCGAAGGTTCGATGACCGTGGCCAAAGACGCGGAGATGATGATCAACGCGCGCATTGCGCAGATCGACCACCTTCTCTCCATCCAGTTGAACGAGATCATTCATCACCCCGTCTTTCAGAAGTTGGAAGGTTCCTGGCGCGGTCTGAAACACCTCATGGATAACAGCGAAACCGGCGTGGGACTGAAAATCAAGGTTCTGAACGTGAGCAAGAAGGAGCTTTTGCGGGATATCGAGAAGGCTCCGGAATTCGATCAGAGCGCGTTGTTCAAGAAAGTATACGAAGAAGAGTACGGCGTGTTTGGCGGCGCTCCCTTCGGCACGTTGATTGGAGATTACGAGTTCGGCAAACATCCCGAGGATATGGCGCTGCTGGAAGGCATTTCTCATGTGGCGGCGCAAGCTCATGCCCCGTTTGTTAGTGCAGCGGCCGCGGATCTACTGAACCTGGAGAGCTTTACCCAACTCAGTGCGCCCCGCGATCTGGCCAAGATTTTTGACAGCACCGAGTACGCGAAGTGGAAATCTTTCCGCCAAAGTGAGGATTCCCGCTACGTGGCTCTGTGCTTGCCCAGGACATTGGCGCGTCTGCCGTACGGCAAAGACACGAAGCCGATCGACGATTTCAGCTACGAAGAGCATGTCGATGGCACGGATCATTCCAAGTACCTGTGGATGAATGCGGCCTACTCGTTGGGCACAAGAATGACGAACTCTTACTCGATGTATGGCATGTGCGTCGCGATGCGGGGAGTCGAAGGTGGAGGGTTAGTCGAGGGCCTTCCGGTTCACAACTTCTATACCGACGAGGGCGATCTGGCCCTGAAGTGTCCGACCGAAATTCCGATTACGGATCGCCGTGAAAAAGAACTTGCGGATCTGGGTTTCGTGCCTCTCGTACACTGCAAGGACACTGACTACGCAGCGTTCTTCAGCGTACAGACCTGCCAGAAACCCAAGATGTACGATACCGACTCGGCGAACGCCAACGCACGGCTTTCGGCGCAGCTTCCCTACATTATGGCGGTCTCCCGTTTCGCCCACTACCTCAAGGCGATGATGCGAGACAAGATTGGCAGTTTCATGTCGCGCGAGGAAGCCGAAATCTTCCTCAACCGTTGGATCAGCAAGTACGTGATCCCCGACGACACTGCGTCGCCCGCTGCCAAAGCCAAAGCGCCGCTGCGCGAGGCTCGCATTGACGTAAGTGAGGTCCCCGGCAAGCCTGGCGTCTATCGTGCTGTGGCTTTCCTGCGCCCGCACTTCCAGTTGGATGAACTGACAGTTTCGCTCCGCCTGGTGGCGGAATTGCCTGCTCCCGCGAAGTAACAGGGCTGGCACGACTATAAATTGCACGGCCCGGGCTGTGCCCAAACCGATCGAACGACAGAAGTTAAAATTCATGCGCTAAAGCGACAAGGAGAAAGCAAATGGCAGTAAATGCGTATTTGATCATTGATGGAATTCCGGGGCCCAGCACGAGCAAGACGAATGCGGTTGACGTTCTGTCGTTTAGTTTTGGCACCAGCCAGACAGCGACCTACGGCGTTGGCGCTTCGGGTAAGGAGTCCAAGGCCGGACGGGCTGACTTTTCCAACCTCAGCATCATGAAGGTGCTGGATAAAACTTCACCTTTTCTTTTCGAAGCTTGCGTGAAGGCCACTGTCATAAAGAGCGTTCAGCTTCTTTACGACAAACCCGTGCAGGGAACCCAGCAAGACTACTTCAAGATCACGCTGGGGGACGCGATCGTAACCAGCCACCAGCAATCTGGCTCCGCCGAAAATCCGACCGAGTCGATTTCGTTCGCCTTCCAGAGTATTGAAGTATCGTACGCCGCGGAAAACGACGACGGCACTCTCGGTTCATTCGTACCGAAGGGCTTCAGTCTGGAAACGCTGGCGGCCTGGGCGGCATAGGGCTGGCAGAAGCAATCGTGGATTCATCCGGCGCGAAGCGGGCTTGCGGCCTAATGTGGGCTGGGCTTCGCGCCGGAAATCTGCCTGTTCCCGAATAGACTTGTTGGCTCGATTGTCCTACGGGACGGGAACACATAGTCCAGTATCTTACGTGGTGCTCCGGGCCGTCGGGTCCAAGCACGCAGGGAAGTTTCTACCTTGGCCTCATGGCGACGGAAGCTGGGAAGATGACAGCCAAACAACTTTTCGACGCGGGCAAAGTGCGTGAGACGCAACAAGCGCTGACGGCACATCTTCGTGACCACCCGACCGACGTTGCCCAGCGCACATTCCTCTTCGAGTTGTTGTGTTTTTCTGGCGACTACGCTCGTGCAGAGAAACAATTGGCGGTTCTGGCCCAAGGGAGTGCAGAGACGGAGTTGGGTGCGGTGCTTTATTACTCCATCCTGCATGGCGAGAAGACCCGGCATGAGGTTTTCGAGAAGCAACAATTTTCCCATGAAGACCTGGCGAGCCCTCCCGGTCAGTTAAATGGGCGGCCGTTCCAATCCTTGCGAGACGCGGATCCTGATATCGGCGCACGGCTTGAAGTGTTTGCCGCCGGCGCTTATTTGTGGATTCCGTTCGAGCACATCGCTTCCCTCGAAATGCAGCCGCCGCGTCGTTTACGCGATACACTCTGGGCCCCCGCATTGGTTCGCACGGGCCCATCTTTTAAAGGCACCGAACTTGGCGAAGTTTTGATTCCGGCGATTTACCCATTTTCATGGAAGGATCCCGACGAAGCGGTCTGGCTTGGGCGAGTAACCAGTTGGGCGGCCGATGAGCATGGCAAAGAATATCCGTCGGGAGAAAAGATCTGGTTGTTAGATGGCGAGGAAGTTCCTTTCCTGGAAGTTCGCTCGCTGGAGTTCTCGAATGCGCAAGCGGCCACTCCGGCCGCAGACTGATTTGGACACTGTCTCATGCCGCTGCAAGAAGATCTCTTAAATCCCATCGCCGGCGAGAACCCGAGTGGCGAGGACGTCCGCTACGATAACAAGCTGTTGGTCTACGACAAGATTAAAGAAGCGCGGCGGCAAGACGATAACCTCGCGCAGGGTGCCTGGGAGCACGAGCGCAAGGTAGCCGACTACGCACAGGTCCGTAAATTGGCACAGGAAGCTCTCGCCACTAGAACCAAGGACCTTCAACTCGCCGCCTGGCTGACTGAAGCTGCGCTCCGTACGGAAGGATTCTCTGGCCTTCGCCAGGGGTTGGTGCTTTGTTACGGCCTCATTGATAAGTTCTGGGACACTCTCTACCCTCCGCTCGAGGACGGCGATCCGGAACTGCGGGCTGCGCCATTGGAGTGGCTGGGATCGGCGCTCGAGCTCCCACTGAAGAATACCCCGCTGGTGAGTGCGGGATACGACTGGCTCAAGCTGAAGGAATCCCGTGCGGTCGGATACGAGGACCAGGCCAAGGCCGACAAAGAAAAAAAGGCGCGGGCGAAGCTGCTCGCCGAAGGAAAATTAGCGCCCGAGGCGTTCGACAAAGCATTCGTCGAAACCCCCAAGGCATTTTATGTCCAGGCGGAAAAGGATTTGGACAGCTGTCTGGTCGCGCTGAAAAGTCTCGACGACTTGTGTACAGCAAAATTTGGCGATGCGGCTCCTTCGTTCGGAAAACTACAGATTGCGATCGAAGAGGTCCGTCACGCAGTCCATACTCTGCTCGAAAAGAAAAGGGAAACGGAGCCGGATCCAGTGGAAGAAGCGCCGGCATCTGCGGCCGCGAACCAGGCTGGGACTGCCGCGATGGCGGAAGGAAGTGTGGCCCACCCCGGAGCCTCCGGTATCGTGATTTCAGTGATGAACAGCTCCGAGCCCGCCGATCGCCGCGAGGTTATTGCCAGCGTGGCCAAAGCAGCTGCCTTCTTGCGCAAGCGGGAACCGCACAGTCCAGCGCCTTACTTGATGATGCGAGGACTGCGCTGGGGCGAGCTACGCGCCGCAGCCAAGCTTGCGGACGCGACCCTGCTGGAAGCGCCACCGACTGAACTGCGCCAGCAGATAAAACGACTTGCACTGGCCGAGAAGTGGGGCGAACTGCTGGAGATGGCGGAAAACGCGATGTCGCTGCCCTGCAGCCGCGCATGGCTGGATCTGCAGCGCATGGTGGTTGACGCGTGTACAGGCCTCGGCAGTCAGTATGCACCGATTGCCGCTGCAATCCGCTCGCAGTTGCTTGCCCTCTTGAACGACGTACCTCAATTGCTGGATGCGAGCTTGCTCGATGACACGCCCACGGCCAACAGCGAAACCAAAGCCTGGCTGAAACAACTGAGTGAGAGGCCCGCAGCAGCGCTTGCGCCGGAACAGTCCGCGACAGAGAATGCTGCATCGCCTTCCGCAACGCCGTCCTGGCCAGCCAGGGCCACCGATAGTTATGCCATGGCTCAGGAGGCTTTGAAGGCAGGGCAGGCGGAAAAGGCATTCGAAATCATGCAGAAAGAGATTGCCGCGCAACGCTCGGGCCGGGGACGGTTTGAGCGCAAGCTGCAACTCGTTCAACTCTGCATTGCGGCCGGTAAAGAAGCCATCGCTCAACCGCTGCTGGATGATCTCGCCGTCGCCATCGACACCCACAAACTGGAGGATTGGGAAGACAAAGAGATGGTCGCCGCCGCTCTGGCGACTGTGATGACGCTGAGCAAAAAGATTCAGGGGAACGCCGCGGAAAAACAAAAGCTGTTCGAGCGTATCTGCCGCCTCGATCCTGTACGCGCGCTGAGTGCAGGATAAACCCCATGGCGCGTTCCCAGGGCAACATCACCGTCACGCTGTCGGTTTTAGACCGGCTGATCGATCTGGAGCCTAAGTCTCCGGTTGAAGCTCCTCTCAGCCGCTCGCAATCCGTGCGCTTATTGAAGGCTGCCGTACACCGCGATCTGGAATGGCTGCTGAACACCCGCCGCATTTTTTTAAATGCGGACGAATCGCTCAAGGAAGTCAACCGCTCCCTGTTCGTCTACGGGCTGGCGGATCTTTCCACTTACAGCATGGGGTCAGCGGCGGATCAGGCAAAGCTGGTGCGGCATTTGGTCAACGTGATCAAGCTATTTGAGCCGCGGCTGGCGAATGTGCGCGTCACTCCTCTTGATTCGTCTGGCGGCACTGGCCTGCAAGAGCTCAGGTTGCGCATCGACGGCATGTTATTGATGGATCCATCTCCCGAGCCGGTTTCGTTCGACACGCTCATCGAATTAAAGAGTGGCGTCTGCCGAATTGCGGGAGGCGCCGATGCGAGATGATTTGCTGCTCTACTACGAGCGGGAACTGGATTACCTGCGAAAGATGGCAGTACAGTTCGCCGAGAAGAATCCCAAGGTGGCTTCCCGCCTTGTGCTTGAGCCTACTAAGTGTGAAGACCCGCACGTAGAGCGGCTGCTCGAGGCTTTCGCTTTTCTGGCTGCGCGCGTCCATCTGAAAATTGACGATGAGTTTCCAGAAATCAGCGAAGCGCTGCTTACGGTTATTTATCCTCAACTAGTCCGTCCTACTCCATCGATGTCGATTGCGGAGTTTCAACCGGACCCGGAAAAAGGAAAGCTCGCTAGCGGCTTGCCGATTCCGCGCAACTCGGTGCTGTATTCGCGCCCGATTAGCGGAGTGCCATGCACCTTTCGCACTTGTTACGACACGACGCTGTGGCCGGTTTCCGTGGCGGCCGCGGAATGGAAAGCCCCAAGCCGGCTGCAGCCGCCAGTGAAGGCGAGCGATTCCTCTGGAGCGGTTCGCATTGAGCTGCGCTGCGCTCCCGACGTAAACTTTCGTGAGCTCAAGATTGATCGTCTTCGCTTTTACCTCGACGGTGAAGGCGGCTTCATCAACACGCTTTACGAACTGCTGTTCAGCCGGCTCAATCGCATTCTCGTTCGCGACCCGAGTCCGGGCTCGAAGGTGAGTCCGATCACACTTCCAGCTTCAGCGCTGCATGCGGTGGGATTCAATGAGGACGAGGGGATGCTGCCGTATTCGCGTCGTTCTTTCGTTGGCCATCGCCTGCTGATGGAATATTTCACCTTCCCCGAGAAATTCTTCTTTGTCGATCTAACCGGCCTTGCGCCGTTGTGGCAGTCGGGCTTCAAAGATGCTGTAGAGTTTGTGTTTCTGATATCAGATGTCGAGGGCGACGACCGGCGGCAGCGGCTTGAACTAGAGTTGTCGAAAAAGACCTTTCGTCTGGGATGCACCCCGATCGTCAATCTGTTTGCTCAGGTTGCCGAGCCAATCCAGCTAAGCCAGCGCCGCTACGAATATCCGCTGACACCAGACGTGCGTCGGCCTTACGCCACCGAAGTTTACTCGGTCGATGAAGTGAGTTGTATCAACACCGCGACTCAGCAGACCGCGACCTTCGAACCCTTTTATTCCTTGCGGCATTCAAGTCCAGGCGGAAAGCAGGAATGCTTTTGGATTGCACGCAGGCGGCCATCGAATCGGCCGAACGACGAAGGCACGGACATGTTCCTGTCGTTGATCGACTTGTCCATGCGCACGTTGAGCCCTGACGGGAACATCCTGTCCATTCGTACTACATGCACCAACCGCGACCTTCCTTCGCGCCTGCCATTCGGTAACGAGGATGGCGACTTTGAGCTTGAAGGATCGTCATCGCTGAAGCGGATTGTGGCTCTGCGCAAGCCGACTCCGCCAGTTCGGCCTTCGACGGGCAAGGGCACGCTTTGGCGTTTGATCTCTCATCTTTCGCTTAACCACCTTTCACTGGTGGAGGAGGGCAAAGAGTCGCTGCAACAGATTCTAAGGTTGTACGACATTGGCCGGTCGGCCTACTCGCAGAATGTGATCGATAGTATTATCCGCCTGCAGAGCCGCCGCCACTTTGCACGCGTGTCGTCTGAAAGCGGGATTAATTTCGCGCGCGGAATGCGCGTGGAGATGGAACTCGACGAGGATCAGTTCGTAGGCGGGGGCGTTTATCTCTTCGCCACCGTAGTCGAGCGGTTTCTGGGGCTTAGCGCATCGCTGAACAGCTTCACGCAGTTGGTTGTGACTACTCCTCAACGAAAGGAGATGCTCCACGAATGGCAACCCCGAGCCGGACGCAGGATTCTGGTTTGAAGGATTCCCTGCTCGAAGAAGTGTTGCATGAGGACGCCTGTTCGTTCGAGTTTTTCCAGGCGGTCACCCTGCTGCAACGTCTGCACAGTGAGCGCCAGCCTGTGGGCCGCTTCTCGAAACCGGAGGACGAAGCCGTTCACTTCCAAACCAACAACACGCTGGCTTTCCCGGCCAGCCAGATTCAGCAGATTGATTATCCGGAGAACGTTCCGCCGCAGATGCTGGTCAACTTCATGGGCCTCACAGGACCCATGGGAGTTCTTCCTTATTGTTATACCGAGCTGATTCTCGAACGGGTCAGAGCGAAAGACCGGACTCTGCCGGCTTTTCTGGATATTTTCAACCATCGGATGATCTCCTTTTTCTACCGGGCATGGGAGAAGCATCGTTTTCCGGTGACGTACTACTTAGGGGACGAAGACCTCTTCACGCACCATTTGCTCGACTTGATCGGGCTGGGCACGCCGGGACTCCAGAATCGTCAAGCAGCGCCCGATGACGCATTGCTGCATTTCACCGGTCTCTTGGGAATGCAGTCGCGTTCGGCAGCGGCCTTGGAGGCGATTCTCGGTGACTACTTTCAGGTTCCCGTCGAGGTCGAGCAATTCTCCGGCGCCTGGTATCGCCTAGACCCCGCCACACAAACTTGCATGGAAGAGGACGACGACGATTCCCAACAGCTTGGAGGGGGAGCGGTGGTGGGCGATGAAATCTGGGACCAGCGTTCTCGTGTGCGCGTCAAATTGGGGCCGCTTACGCTGGCACAATACCGCGATTTCCTTCCCGAGGGGACGGCTTTCGAGCCACTGAGGGCTCTGACGAAGTTCTTTTGCAACGATGAATTTGATTTTGAAGTTCAGCTTATGTTGGCACGCGAGGAAGCTCCGCGCTGCGAGGTAGGCTTCGAGGGCGATGCCGCGCCCCGACTGGGCTGGGTCACATGGCTGAAGTCGGCACCGCTCGACCGGGATCCCGGCGAAACAATTTTAAACCTGTAGTGGGAGGACGAAGATGGGCCTGAACCTGAAATCACTGATTGGAAAACTAAATGACGCGTCACGTTCGGCGCTGGAAGCCGCGGCCGGACTTTGTCTCTCCCGCACGCACTACGACATTGAAATCGAACACTACCTGTCAAAGCTGGTGGATTCGCCCGATGGTGACTTCGCGCGCATTGCGAAGTTCTTTGAAATCGACAAGTCGCGGCTCACCACCGAACTCAGCCGCAGCCTGGACAAATTGAAGTCGGGGAATGCACGAACTCCCGCGCTCAGCCCAACCCTGTTGAAGATGCTGACCGAAGCCTGGACGATCGGATCGATCGACTTCAACGCCGGTCAAATTCGTACCGGGTACACAGTTCTGGCGCTGGCATCGAACGAAGAATTAGCGCGGCTCATGCGAGACATCAGCAAGGAGTTTCAGAAAATCCAGGCTGATTCCCTGCGTAAAGACTTCGCCAATATTGTGGCCGAGTCTCATGAGGAAGTGCTTCCTGCGGCTACGGGCGCGCCTGCTGCTGCCACGCCCGGAAAAGCAATGGGAGGCAAGACTCCTAATCTTGATCAGTACACCGTGAATTTGACCGAAAGTGCAAAGAAAGGAAAGATCGACCCCGTGCTGGGGAGAGACTTCGAGATTCGCCAGGTGATCGACATCCTCACTCGGCGCCGCCAGAACAATCCAATTCTGACCGGCGAGGCTGGAGTCGGAAAGACGGCCGTGGTCGAGGGATTCGCCCTGCGAGTTGCGCAAGGCGACGTACCGCCATCGCTGAAAAACGTCATGGTTCGAACTCTGGATCTCGCACTTTTGCAGGCCGGCGCGGGCGTGAAGGGTGAGTTCGAAAACAGACTGAAAGGGTTGATCGAAGAAGTGAAGGCTTCGCCGACGCCGATCATTCTTTTTATCGATGAAGCCCACACTATGATCGGAGCCGGAGGACAAGCAGGACAAAACGATGCCGCAAATCTGCTGAAACCCGCTCTGGCACGCGGCGAGTTGCGCACCATTGCCGCGACTACATGGTCCGAATACAAAAAGTATTTTGAAAAAGATGCGGCTCTCGCCCGCCGGTTCCAGGTCGTGAAAGTGGAGGAACCGAGCGAGACGCAGTGCATGGTGATGATGCGCGGACTGGTGGGTTCGCTCGAGAAGCATCACAAAGTGCGCATTTTGGATGAGGCGGTGAATGCCGGAGTGCGCCTATCCCACCGGTATCTGGCCGGACGCCAGCTTCCGGACAAGGCAGTCAGCATTTTGGATACCTCGTGCGCGCGGCTGTCGCTGGGCCAGAACGCGACGCCTCCTGCCATAGAAGACGCGGTTCGGCAGATCGATGACCTGGAGGTGCAGCAACGCATCTTGCGGCGAGAGACTGCGGTCGGCGTCGATCACAGCGAACGGCTGGCGGAAATCGAGAAGCAGAAGGCCGATGCGCAAGCGTATCTCGCCATGCTGCGCGAGCGTTGGGACAAGGAACGCGATCTGGTCGTCCAGATTCGGGACATTCGGACAAAACTGGAGGGCGTTGCCGACGGCGACGGGCACACCTCCGGAGTTATTGCATGGCCCACCCCTCACGCCGATGCTCCCGCGGCGACTGCGAGCGTCACATCAGGAAGTGCGGCCACTGCTCTCGCTCCGGTCACGGAAACTCAAACTGAACTCAATCCAGCGCAAATGCGAGTTCAACTCGCCGAACTCGAAAAGCAACTTGCCGCCTTGCAAGGTGAGGCTGGACTGATCCGGGTTTGCGTCGACGCGCAAATTGTGGGCGAAGTCATCTCCGGTTGGACCGGCATTCCCGTCGGCAAGATGATGAAGGACGAAATCGCCACAGTCCTTGAGCTGCAGAATCTGTTAGGCAATCGCGTCATAGGGCAGTCTTATGCGCTGGATGTAATCAGTCAGAGAATTCAAACGTCGCGGGCGACTCTGGACGATCCTAATAAGCCAGTTGGTGTTTTCATGCTGGTAGGACCAAGCGGCGTGGGCAAGACTGAGACTGCGCTCGCACTATCCGATCTTCTGTATGGGGGCGAGCACAATCTGATCACCATCAACATGTCGGAATTTCAGGAAGCTCATACTGTCTCGACGTTGAAGGGTTCGCCTCCGGGATACGTCGGATACGGGGAAGGTGGCGTCTTAACAGAGGCTGTACGCCGCCGCCCTTATTCGGTGGTGCTGCTCGATGAGGTGGAGAAGGCCCATCCCGATGTGCTCGAGCTCTTTTATCAAGTCTTCGACAAGGGACACATGGAAGACGGCGAAGGCCGCGTGATCGATTTCAAAAACAACATCATCATTCTGACTACGAATGCCTGCACTGACCAGATGATGAAGCTGTGCGCCGATCCCGAGACCGCGCCCAGTCCGCAGGCGCTGGTGCAAGCGCTCAAGCCAGAGATGAACAAAATTTTCAAGCCGGCTTTCCTGGGCCGCATGGTGGTGGTGCCGTACTATCCAGTGCGCGACGAAGCCTTAAAGAAGATCATCCGGCTGAAGCTAGGCAAGATTCAGCGCCGCATTCAGGAGAACCACAAAATCAGCCTGACCTACGACGATAAATTCATCGACGCGGTCGCCAGCCGCTGTACAGAAGTCGAGAGCGGCGCCCGCAACGTAGACAATATTCTGACCAACTCTCTGCTGCCCGACATTTCGCGCCAGATCCTGGGCAGAATGGCAGAGGGAGAGAAGCTGAGTGCGATTCACGTGGGAATCGGGGCGGACGGGGCATTTGTCTATTCATAGATCGCTCACCGTGTCGTGAAGGGAAAAGTTATGGGAGCCAACGACGTGCGTCCAAGCTGTCAGGGTACCCGGCCCAGCGACTGTTTAGACGGAACGAACGCGCGCGTGCCAATGCCCAAGGCGGGACCAGCGGAAGGTTTCAAGTACCTGCATACCGATAGTGAAGGCGAATATATCTCGTTTGAACTGCGGGATGCTCCGCCCATGTGCGTTCACACGACGTTGCGCAGCATCACGTTGGAACAAATGCGGGTTCTCGCGTGGTTGCAGAAATACCGTGGAGAGATCGTCGCCGCCGCGACTAAGTACAAAGTTGACCGGCGTGCGATCGCTGGAGTAATTGCCTGGGAAGCTCTAGAAAATGTTCACGGGTCATTTGGTGGGGGCTTGCGAAAGGCGGCCGGAATGATCGTTGGCCCGGGAAAACCGCACCTTCTGCGGGTTGATGTCTGCGGCCGAGGAGATAGCGCTGGCTTCTGTTTGACCGATGACAACACTTGGCCCAAGGCAGCTGAAGAGGCCAGTATCATTGACAAAAAGGACTCCGGGATTCCATTCTTTGGCGGCGACCGCGCAAAGATTATGGCCACGCCCGAGGGAGCGATTCAATACATCGGGGCGAGCATGGACCTCATTGCCCAGATTTACGAGAAGGCAGGGTCGCCTGGCATTTGCAATCCCCCCATTCGTCACAACCCGGTGATTCTTACGAATATTTATCAGGGCAAGGATCCTTCGGAGTGGCAAGCGAGAGTGAAGAAGATCAAGCCGGGAGAGGAACTGCAGGGTGGTAACGAAATGGACGTCTGGGTCGGCACTCACCTGCAGTATTTGCAAGACGGAGTAAGTAATCCTTGACAGGAAAAGGATCACCAGTTTGCTAGCGAAGACTGAATTATGGGAAGCACTAGCAATTTCACGCAAGAAAATCGGCTGATCGCCATCGAAACGCCCCTCGGCGACAATGTCCTGCTGCTGCAGGGATTCACCGGGCGCGAAGGCATTTCGCGCTTGTTCAGCTTTCAACTGGACCTGCTCTCCGACAACAACGCAATCTCCTTCGACGATATCGTCGGTCAGAATGTCACCATCGGCATCACCCAAGCCGATCAAAGCCAACGCTACTTCAATGGGTTCGTGAGCCGGTTTGCCCAAAGCGGATCCGATGCCCGCTTCACGCATTATCAAATGGAGGTCGTACCGTGGCTCTGGTTTCTCACCCGCAATGCAGATTGCCGGATTTTCCAGAACATGTCGATCCCGGACATCATCCAGCAGGTTTTTTCCGACCGTGGCTTCAGCGATTTCAAGAGCACGCTGACCGGCACTTATGATCCGCGCGAGTATTGCGTCCAGTACCGCGAGACCGACTTCAATTTTGTTTCTCGCCTGATGGAGCACGTCGGCATTTTTTACTTCTTCGAACATGAGAATGGCAAACACACGCTGGTCCTGGCAGATTCGACCAGCGCGTACCAGCCCTGCCCCGGCCAAGCCACGGCGCAATACAACCAGGCGGGGGGCGGATTGGACGCCGACGATGTCGTTACTGGCTGGAACATGGAGCAGGAGTTGCGAACCGGCAAATATTCGGTGACCGATTACAATTTCGAGACTCCCAGCACCAGCCTCTTGTCGAGTGAGCCCACGGTGATCGAGGTCGGAGGAAATACCAATTTCGAGATCTACGACTATCCCGGCGACCATCTGAATCAGTCCGACGGCAGCGGCGTAGCCAAGCTTCGCATGCAGGAGGAAGAGGCAGCCCACAAGGTGATTAACGGGTCCAGCACCTGCCGGGCCTTCACCTCGGGCTATAAATTCGACCTGGAGGATCACTACCGCGACGACATGAACGACAGCTATGTCCTAACCGAGATTCAGCATGTGGCTTCCGAGGGGGGCAGCTACAACCTGACCGGCGGCGGTGGTGGCGAATCGTATTCCAACCATTTCATTTGCATTCCCGCCGATCTCTCCTACCGCCCCCCGCGTGTTACGCCCAAACCTTTCGTGCAGGGTCCTCAAACCGCTCTCGTCGTAGGCAAGGCGGGTGAAGAAATCTGGGTGGACAAATACGGGCGCGTGATTGTGCAATTCTTTTGGGATCGCGACGGAAAGAAGAACGAGAATAGCTCCTGCTGGATCCGCACCTCTCAGTCCTGGGCGGGAGGAAATTGGGGCTCGATGTGGATTCCACGCATCGGCCAGGAGGTCATTGTCAGCTTCCTCGAAGGCGACCCTGACCGGCCGATTATCACCGGCCGCGTGTACAACGCGGAACAAATGCCGGCCTACACTCTTCCTGACGAGCAGACCAAGAGCTACATCAAGTCGTACTCCTCAAAGGGCGGCGGCGGATTCAATGAGTTTCGCTTCGAAGACAAGAAAGGCAGCGAACAAGTATTCATCAATGCGGAAAAGAACCTCGACATACGCGTCAAGAACAATGAGTATGAAACGGTTTCCAAGGACCTTCACCTGATTGTTGAGCAAGACCATTTTGAACACATCAAGAACGACCATCACGAGACCATCGATCGGGACTACGCCCAGTCCATCGGTCGCGATCACCATCTTAAAGTCAGCGGCAAACAGGCGATGGAGGTTGATGGCAGCCATTCGCTCAAGGTCACGGGCGATGTGGCGGAGCAATTCGGAGGAAACCACTCCGAGCAGGTCAGCCAGGCGCTCTATCTAAAAGCGGGGATGACGGTTGTCATCGAGGCACCGATGGGAATCACGCTGGTGTGCGGCGGCAACAGCGTGGTGGTCGACCCGTCGGGAGTGACTCTCACCTCGAGCGCACTCGTCACGATTCAAGGATCGATGGTGAACATCAACTCCGGCCCAGGCTCGCCCGCAGGAAGTGGCAGTCCATGCTCTCTCGTGCCTCCAATGAGCCCGACGGATGCCGACGAAGCGGATAAGGCGGATCCCGGCGAAATGGCGCAGATCAAGGCGGAGCAAACCCAAACCCAAAAAGGAAAATATGGCTCCACTCCGATCACGCCTTTCAAACCGGGACAGGTGCCTGCTCCCGGCGAGCAGCCAAAGCCGCATTGGATTGAGATTGAGCTGGTCGATGAGGAAGGAAATCCGGTGCCCGGCGAGCAATACAGCATAACGCTCCCCGATGGAAGCGTGGCCTCAGGCACGCTCGACGGCAACGGGAAGGCTCGCGTGGATGGAATCGATCCTGGCTCATGCAAAGTGACATTCGCGAACCTCGATCAGTCGGTTTGGAAGCCAAAATGACCTTAGCTAGCGAGGAGGTTCTGTTTCGTGCCGACCACTGTCATTGCGAATGATGGGGATACCTTGTGCGGACTTGCCATTGACGCGGGATTCGTGAACTGCCAACCGCTCCGCGACGAGCCCCAAAACCAAGGGAAGGATTTCCTCACGCGGCCGACCCTGAAAGCCGGGGATGTGGTTGTAATCCCCGACAAGAAACTCAAGGACGATAGTAAGGCCACAGACACTAAGAATAAATTCGTCAAGAAGACGGCACCTAAAGTTTCCATTCGATTCGTTCACGGCTCGCCAAACAAAAAGTATTTGCAGGACGACACTCTCACCTTCCTCGATATCAATAACTACGAAACTAACCGGGCGGGTACTAACGGCAGGAAGAACCTCCCCGCCGGTTTCGGGTTCAATGCGGACGGTCACGCCGATCCCGACACATTCAAAGTGGAAGTCGTGGACCCCGCTGGGGGTGGCTCCGTCAGCGTTGTGCTGGAGGCCCTGAAGCCGGTTTACAAAGCGGACGGCACCGTCGACCACAATGAAGCCTTCAACCCAGCCCGCACGCTCAACCTCACCTGTCGGAAGGTCAGTTCAGGCGTGGCCTATCGCTCCGCATATCTTCGTATCGTCTCCGATGAAATCGATCAGGCGGCTGTTCCGAACCAAACGCTCCTCGTCACCGATCTTGCCGACGGATTGGGTACAGGAAAGCCCGCGGACAACGACTTTGTGGAAATTCTCGATCAGCAGGTCCAGGCTTCGTATTCTGTCAATCGCTGCCCCGCTCCGCAGAAATGCACTGTCTCCGCCAGTGTGCCGGTGGGCCAGAATCGGCTCCGCATCCGGTTGCAGTTCCATGCGTTTCTTAGCGCGCCCGGCGCGGCTGGTGGCGTCAATGGCGTCAACTCCCAGATGCTCCGCCGCCGCGCCTTTCGCTGGTTTCGCCGCGCCTACGCCCAGGCTGACATGTCGCCAAAGCTGGTGCCTCCGGGCGTCGAATTCATTGATCCTCCGCCCGACAACATGCTGGTGATTTGCCAGAATCACGGGCGAACCGCCACCGGCTTTAACAGCGCCGCGGCGCAGTCCACCTTGTCATTCACTCTGTCGGCTCCGCCCCCGAAACCCGCCGGCGCTCCTCCTGATCCGGTCGTCTCGGTGCCTTTAAGTCCGCTTTTGACTCCGAGCCAGATTGGCGCTTTGGTCGTCGCGGCCCTGCCCGCTGGCTTCAGCGGCACAGCATTTACCAACGCCACCGCCTTCGACGCCACGAATGGTTCGTGCGATGTGTTGATTACCCGGGCCGACGGCACTCGCGTGATGATTCTGAATGAGACCACCGACGACACTTCAGCTACCGTGACCGTCGCCCGCGTCAACATCAACAATGTGAATAGCGCGGATAGCGGGCCGACGCTGATCCCCACCACGGCAGAGTTTCGACGTGTCATTCGTGCCGCTCCTGGCGCTCCCAACCAGCTCGATTGTTACGTGATCGGGCAATTCTCCAACTTTGGACTTCGCGGTCGTGCGTTCGTCCCCGCCCGCGATCTCGGCGCCACCTTTCAGCCACCGGATCCCCTCAAGTTCGCCGCAATCATGGCCACGACTTCGGGCAGCGGACCCGTCCTCGACAACTCTGACAATTTGCCTTTCACATTTCCTCACGAAGCGGGACACGTGCTCAACGACGCTTTCCACACTAATCCAAACGATTCCAATGGCCCCACTCAGCTCATGAGTGCACACACCTCCCCCGCCAACGCGGTCAACGCCACCAAGCGGATCTGTGATGCGCCGGTGCTCGTCCAGTACTCAGCCTTCGATCCCGCGCAAGCCACTCCCGGAGCCGGCAAATTTCTGACTATCAATGCCGTGCAGCGCTTTCGCACTGGCGTCGCTACGGTTTCGGAGGCATGGTAAGAAAAATGGACACCAATCCCATCCGGCACATCCCCATCACCCAAGTCCGCTACACTCCCTTGGAAGGTCGGCGCACGATTGAAAGCTACGTCTTTGGTGGAAAATTTGGTACACCGCGAGTCCCGCGGGGCGTCAATCCCGAGGTCGTGTCTCAGTTCGTCGTGGAAAAGCTGCAACCCGATTCTTCTCCCGACGCCTATGAGCGAACCTTGGAGGCCATTCGCTTCTACGAGCGCGCCGACGTCGTCCCTCACCTGATGCTGGCGCTTAAAGGCAGCGAGGCCGATGTCAGCGCTGTTTCCCGCTCGACCTACATCCTGCAGGCGGCGGGCGACTTCGGTACGGACGAGATCGCCACTCGTGCCAGTCAATACTTCGACGCCAGGCTCGTTCCCAATTCCTCAGCCCTGGACACACTGCCGCAAATGTTGGAGGCATTGATCGCCTTGGCGTTGGCCGCTTCCACCACTCGCTTGGCCCAGCGCATCCAGGCCGAAGTCGCCAAAGCCGCGCCCGCTCAAAACGTCAGCGAAGAGGGTATGAGGAACTACCAAAGGCTGGCTTCTTATCAGCGGAATGATCTACGCAACGCGGTCAGCCTGATGGACAACCGCAAGCGGTTGGCTTCCTTGCAACCGGATTTCCGGCGATCCGAGTTGGTCCAGATTTACCTGGGCCAGTCTGCTTTCAGCACCGCCCAGATGGAGACTTGGGCTGCACGTTTGCTCCGTGCCGAGGCCATAGCCGGCAACTCCGATGCCGTGTGTGGCGCGTTCCTCAAGGCCATCGATGCCCTGCCCGCTCAGAAACTCGGAGAAACTCCCGCCGCGCTGATCTTCACTCGGGCGGCGCAAGCCGTGCTCTACTTGCAGGGAACGCTCTCGCATCAGCAGCGGTTAACGTACGAGAAGGCGAGAAAGACCGGAGGGATGAATTTCTTGTGGGACGATCTTGGATAAGAGAGGAAGCCAATGCCGCCTGCCGCACGCGTAACTGATATGCACGTTTGTCCCATGGTAACGGGGATTGTCCCGCACGTCGGCGGCCCCATCCTTCCCCCGTGCTGCCCGACTGTTCTGATCGGGTTTCTCCCCGCCGCCCGGGTTACAGACATGCTCACTTGCGTCGGCCCGCCGGACTTGATCGTCATGGGATCGACGTCCGTCATGATCGGCTTCCTGCCGGCGGCACGTCTCGGAGATCCCACAGCCCACGGAGGAACCATCATCCTGGGAGAGTTTACGGTAATGATTGGGGGATAAGCCCTGAACCCTCAATTTGGGATGCGACGCGAGCGTTAGCGTGTCTTCCAGTTGCGTAAACCAACTGGACCCTGTTCACAGGTTTTGTCGCGAGCTTGGACCTGATGACACAGGCGGCTGGCCTTGCCTTTCGCTTTCGCGTCATCTTTACGCTCGGGGGGCCGCATCCTTCCCGCGTTTTCTTGTGGAAATGCGCGTTGATGTCGGACTGCGATACCTCGGGCACAACCGGGTTCGTTGATTATCTATTAGCTATACATTAGTACACCTCAACCAATCCGCTCGAGTGTTCCACGTGGAACACTTGCGGCAACCGCACGCATCCGCCGCGATTCTGATTCCGATGTCTTAGTTCTCGGTCTTACCCTTTGCTTCTGGGCTGGAGAATTGCTATCGTGGCAGTCGCACGGGAGATCTATGAAACAGCTGCAACCTGTGATCTGGACTAAGGGGACGTTCCTCACTCCGCAGCACCTGCAGACGCAGGACAGGTTCATCGAGGACACGCTGAATTTCCGGCTGCAGGCGCTGAAGTTTTGTGCTTGGGGATTCAGTGAGCTGGTTATCAATCAGGAGATGCTGGCTGAGGGTCAGCTTGTGGTTTCGCGCGCTGCCGGCATTTTTCCGGATGGACTTTTGTTCGACATTCCGGATGCGGATCCGCCGCCGCCCTCGAAGGCGCTGGCGGATTTCTTTGATCCTGGCGCGACCAGCCTGGATGTTTACTTGACCATTCCTGACTATCGGACGCGCGGGCTTAACGTCGCGATTGCTGAGCGGAATGGCGGGAGCCGTTATCTTGCGGAAGTGACGGCTTTCCGCGATGAGAATACTGGGGTGGGTGAAAAGCCGGTGCAGATTGCGCGGAAGAATCTGCGGCTGCTGGCTGAGAATGAGAATCGCGAGGGTTGTTCGGTTTTGCGGATTGCTAACGTGGAGCGTACGAAGGCAGATACTTTTCTTTTGAATCCACGCTTCGTTCCTCCTCTGCTTGAAATCGGGGCGAGCGAATACCTCTCTGGAATTCTGCGCGGACTAATCGAGATTCTCTCTGCCCGAAGCACGCAGCTTGCGGCAACACGCCGGCAAAAGAATCAAAGCCTGGCCGACTTCACCGCGTCGGATATTGCGAATTTCTGGTTGCTCTACACCGTCAACTCTTACTTCCCGATTTTCAGTCACCTGTTTGAAGGCAAGCAGGGACATCCCGAGGAACTTTATTCGGCTATGGCTTCGCTGGCGGGTTCACTCAGCACTTTTTCTCCCAAGGTGCGGCCGCGTGATTTGCCGTTGTATGTTCATGACGCGCTGGGGCCGATTTTTTCTGACCTTGATGAAAAATTACGTGCGCTGCTCGAAACCGTTGTACCCACAAATCTGGTGTCTTTGCCGCTGAAGCTGGTGAAACCTTCCATCTACGCTACCGCGATTGATAACGACAAAAACCTGGCGAACACGCGGATGTATCTTGCGGTGAATGCGGAGACCAGTGAGGATGTTGTCATCCAGAAAGTGCCGCAACTGGTGAAGGTGTGCTCGGCGACCCACATTGAGCACTTGATTAAACAGGCGCTACCGGGCATTCAGCTCAAACATTTGCCGAACCCGCCCAGCGCGATCCCGGTTAAGTTGAAGTATCAGTATTTCAGCCTGAACCAGTCGGGTGCAGCTTGGGAGGCAGTTACTCGCGCGCGCAACCTGGCTGCGTATGTGCCTGGGGATTTTCCTAATCCGAACATGGAACTGCTTATTCTGCTCCCGCAGACTAGTTAATCTTCAGCTTTGAACCCGCAGCCTGACTCGAATTGTGAACAGAATTGTAAGAACGTCATCGCGGGTGAGAGGCTTTGTAGATTGATGAACCTCGCTCCCGTACACTGCCTTCCGGAATTCCTTGTCCTCGGCATCGTTCAAGGCACGCAGTACGCCTTTCTCGACAGCGATCACGTAGCCGCCAGCGTATGAAATGCAGGCTACGGCTGACGCAACTGTCGGGTGCTCGTGGAAGCATCCCAGAAGACAACCGCTGTCCGTCCAGGCAGAAAAGTAGGATGTCGAATGCATTAAAATTCCCCGTCTCACCGTGAGACGATTTCTGACTTACGTGTCTCATCTGTGATACAGGGGTCGAATCCGGTGGCACAAATTACGGAAGTGAAGAGTCGGACACGGCCTTTAGTAATCGGCGGCGAGAGAGTCTGAAGCAGCGCTGCGCGAAAGCTTTTTTACAGGAGGCTTTCAGTGCTTCATTGCGAAATACACAATCAGCAGGATAGCAATGAACAACAACACGTTCAGGATGATGACCAGCGGCAAATAGGATGCTTTGGGCTTCGGAGCCTTTATATCGCCCTGCGGCACTTTGGGTGCAGGGGGAGAGAACTTTGGTGGTGGCGGTGCTGCGAACTTGGGAAGGGCAGGAGCAGACTTTTGCGATCCACTTGCGAAGGGCGCTTCTGCAGGCGTTGAGCCTGCTATTCCGCCTGAGATGATTCGCGTGTATTCGCTCGGGCCCGCCGGGATCGGAGGTGGGCTAGAAGCAGGACGCCCCGGTGCGGAAAAAAGGTGGGTGGCCCCGTCCGGCAACGACGGCTCAGCTTCACGCAGCGTGCTGCTCACAGTGGGTTTCGGAAGGATTGGTTCGACCGAGGCAATAACTGGAGGCTTGGCTGGAGGCGGCGCGGGCGCGGTCCACATTGGTTCCCTGGATGCAGGAGGTATCTCTTTTTTCGGCGCTACTGGTTCCCAGGTTCGCGCCGGAGCGTTGGTGAGAGATGGAGCGGGAGGGCTCGCGTCCGGAAATAATTGTGTGAACGCACCAGCTTCTTGAGGCGGGTCTCCGACTGAGTCCGGCAAAGGCCTTGTGGAAAATGGACCATCCTTACCCGATCCGAATACTCTGGTGAACTCGCCCGTTGCGTTGCGTTGTGGCGGGTCCAACGGCTTTGACAAAGTCATGGGAGTTTCCGCAGGCTGGTCTTTGTCAAACGGCCCGCGAAAAAAATTTGTGAAGTCCCCCGCGCTGGCCTCGTCAGACTTAGCCGGTGTGACGAGTCTCTCGGCGGGGACCCCGGTTTCTGACTTGAAGCTGGACCGGAACAAGGCCGTAAAACCGCCTGGGTCCGGCGATGGCGGAGAGTTCGTGATTGAACCGCCGCCTGGTACCTTATTGTCTTTTGCGTTCGCCGCTTCTCGGCCTTCTGTAGTGACTGACGGGACTCCGCGATTCGAAGGTGCGCTTGCGTCAGGTAATTCGGCGGAAGGCTGGGTCACCAGCGTTTTGGGCGCTTCATGCGATCCCGAAAAGAACTGCCTGGTGAAGTCGCCCGGGCGTCGACCTGTAGAGCCTGGTTCAGGTGCAACGTCTATTTCGTCGCGATCCGTTGTGGAGCCTTTGCTCTCAGGCCGGGGACTGACTGCCGGCCCGGAGAACGCCGCAGTGAAGTTGCTCGGCGGAGCGGCGTTGCTAACCGGCTTTGATTCTTCGGCTGGCCGGAGATTCGGCCGCGAGAGATCCCTGCTGATGGGAGGACCACCCTTCGAGGTGCCCTGGATCGGAATCGCGATCTCCTGCGTCTCGATGCTCGAGGATTCGTAGGCCTGCGCCCAGTGTTGCAATGCGGCGGTGTCCGGAAGCTTGGTTACCAGGTAAGCGTAAGTGGTTCCGTTATATCTGCCTGTTTCGACCACCAATCCAGGCGGCGCGGGAGCGACGCTTCGGAACGACTCAAGGACCCAGTGCACGGTCGGCTGATCAGGCTTTTTCTCTGGTGCTTCGAAGATATGGAGCAGAACCCGCTCGCCGCTAGCCAGGTCCTTGGCGAAAAATGTCTCCACCCGCCCGCTGGTGACGGCTTCAAAAAGCTCGTACTTGTTGGCAAATTTCATGGCTTCCGCTGGTTAGACGGCTCGGAGGCGCGTCGTCAAATGCCCCCAGAGCCCTTCACCTTACACCGCCATTACCTTGACAGTAAAGAGGCAAACACCCTAGCATCGCTGGCCAGGCGTTGTTGAAAATTCAGGCGCTAAATACTTATTCTCAAGTGTACTCAGTTCGGGAGACAATGACCTGCTCCGGGCGGGTGAATGGGAATGAAGTTGCTTTCAAAAATCGTGTGGGCGGAAGGGATGTACTTGGCCCCGCACCACTTCCAGGCGCAGAACCGGTATTTTGAAGATTCTGTGCATTTCGCGACCGCGAGCCTGTGGAGGAACGGCTACGGGTTCTCCGCATGCCAGCTTGATGCCGATGCACTGCGAAACGGAACCGTGACGCTGGTACATGCACGGGGGATGTTTGACGATGGCTTGCCCTTTGATATTCCGGGATGCGATTCGGTGCCTGAGTCTCGCAATATCGCCGCGCTCTTTCCTCCTACCTCCGACCATTTGACCGTCTGTCTGGCGATACCGCGATGGGTGCCCGATGGGCAAAACTGCAAGCTGGAGTCCGGCCCTGATGCCAGCACGCGTTACAGCGGTGTAGTCGAGATGCTGCACGACGAAAATACCGGTCGTGACGAAAAGCCGGTGCAGTTGGGTCATAAGAACATTCGGTTGGTGCTTGAATCGGAAGCTGGAGAGGACCTTCTGACGCTGCCGCTGGCGCGGGTCGTCCGAGATGGAGCGGGCCATTTCGCCTTCGATCCGGCATTTGTGCCGCCAACCATCCGCTTGAGCGCAAGTGAGCGTCTGACGGATATGCTACAGCGGCTCGTAGAAATTCTTGAGGAAAAGAGTGCTGTAGTTTCTCAGGAGCAGCAGCAATCAGCCGGAAAGTTTCAGGCGGGTATGTCCGCCCGGCATGTCTCGCAATTCTGGTTTCTTCACGCTATTAATTCGAGCCTGACTCCGCTTCGGCATCTCCTGCTCACCAAGCACGGCCATCCTGAAGAGCTTTTCCGCGAAATGTCGCGTTTGGCTGGCGCGCTGTGCACCTTCGGATTGAACACGCATCCGCGCTCACTGCCGAACTACAACCATCGTGATCCGGGCCCCGGCTTCGACGCGCTGGACGATCACATCCGGCGGCATCTCGAGATCGTAGTTCCATCGCAGGCGATTCTGATTCCGCTGAAAGCGGTCGACCGTTATTTCTATGAAGGTGAGGTTAAAGATCAACGCTGCTTCGCTCGTTCCCGCTGGATTCTGGGTATTCACTCGCCCGTCAGCGAGGCTGAACTGATCGCCAAGGTGCCGCAGTTGGTCAAAGTCTGTTCGGCCAAGTTTGTTCCGGAGTTGGTGAAGCGGGCTCTCGCCGGGCTGACGTTGACTCATCTCGAAGTGCCACCCTCGGCTATCTCCGCCAAGGTGGAGAGCCAGTATTTCACCATCAGTCGCGGCGGACCGTGCTGGGAGCACATTATGCAGACTCGGGGCGTGGGTGTGTACGTTCCAGGCGAGTTGCCTTCGCCTGAGATGGAATTAGTGGTTCTTTTGGAGAGTTGAACATTATGTCTGGGTCACATGCAACTCCGCTGGGCAGTTACCGCGGTTCGAGTTCGGCTCTCGACCGGCGCGGCTGGAACCTCGCTCTCGCCTTCCAGGAAGTGTTTACCGCCATCGTGCGGCTGCGCTATAACCGGCAGGCGGTTTCCAATGCCGAATCGTTTCGGGCGCAGATGAAGCAGGCGCTGCGCGTGTCCGAGCAGGAGGCTCGTAGCCGGGGCTGCACTGCGGAGGACGTGAAGCAGGTGATCTTCGCCGTGGTCGCATTCCTGGATGAGTCCGCACTGGGTTGCCGGAATCCGGTTTTTGCTGATTGGCCTCGCTTGCCCTTGCAGGCGGAACTATACGGGCATCAGTTAGGCGGAGAGGTATTTTTCCAGGAGCTGCAAAAGACACTCAATCGTAGTGATTCGGTCGAAACCGCCGACTTGCTTGAGGTTTATTACCTCTGCCTGTTACTCGGATTCAAGGGCCGTTATGCGGCTGGCGGCGACTTGCGCTCGATTATGGCAAGCGTGCAAGAAAAGATCCGGAGGGTGCGCGGCCCTTCGGTTGCGTTATCTCCGCGGGGTGCAATTCCGGCCGATGTGGTTCGCCTGGCGCAGTCGGATCCTTGGGTACGCCGGCTCGCGATCACTGCCTCGGTAACCTCGTTGTTGGCCATTGCATTGTTTTTGGTTTTCAAGTTTTCACTGGTTTCCGGCGCGTCTGACCTGTCTACGCTGGCTGCACAAGTTGGGAAATAGGGGGCGGCATGCTTGTTTACCTGGTGACCGGCATCGTTCTGCTGGTTTACCTCGTTCTCGTCTGGTTCCTGGGCACGTGGATGCATCCGCCGGGCGCCGGCATCTGGATCTTGCGCGGCGGGCTGTGGTTGATCGGCCTGATTGCGGCGGGTTCTTTTCTCTGGTTCTACCGCAAGAGTAAAGCTGAGCAGTCCGGGGATGAGAACGCGAGTGCAAAAACTTCTGACGATCTCGATGTGCTGGTCCACGAAGCGGTTCGCCGGTTAAAGAGTTCGACTCTGGGTCGCGGTGCGAAACTGGGTAATCTGCCGTTGGTGTTCCTGCTGGGCGAATCTGGATCCACCAAAACCACCACCATCGTTCACTCGGCTCTCGATCCCGAACTCCTCGCCGGCCAGGTCTATCAGGACAACAACATTATCGCCACGCGTGTGGCCAACATCTGGTACACACGCCAGGCCCTTTTCGTCGATCCTGCGGGCGGTCTGCTCGCGGAATCCGGGCGCTGGCGGCGGTTGGTCAAACTTGTACAGCCCGGCCGATTTTCTAACATGGGGAAAGGCCAGCAGGCTCCGCGAGCCGCCATTGTCTGTTACGACTGCGAAAACTTCATGAAGCCGGGTGCCAGCGAGACCACGCTTTCGGCGGCGCGCAAACTGGCTGTCCGCCTGCAGGAAATCTCACAACTTCTTGGCATCAGTTTTCCGGTGTACGTTCTGTTCACCAAGCTGGACAGGATTACGTTCTTTCCCGACTTCGCTCGCGGCTTGAGCAAAGAGGAAGCGTCTGAGGTTCTCGGAGCCACTTTGCCCGTGCGTTTGGTGGCGACGGGAGTTTACGCGGAGGAAGAAACTCGGCGTCTGTCCAAAGCCTTTGATGAATTGTTTTATTCTCTGGCGGAAAGACGGCTTGATCTGCTGGCGCGCGAGAATGAAGCCGAGAAGAAGCCGGGCATTTATGAATTTCCCCGCGAGTTGAGAAAGCTGCGCACGCTCCTGGTGCAGTTTCTCGTGGACCTGGCGCGGCCGAGCCAGCTTAACGTCAACCCATTCCTGCGCGGCTTTTATCTTTCGGGAGTTCGTCCGGTAATCGTCGGCGATGTCGCTGCCGCCGTGGCCGCTCCTGAAGTGCAAGCCGCAGAGTCAGGATTCGATGCCGGAGCTACACGTATCTTCAGCGGCGCGGGAGGGGGCGCAGCCCCAGCGCCAGTGGCGGCCCGCGTGGCTGGATCCCGCAAAGTACCGCAATGGGTTTTCCTGAGTCAGTTTTTCAACGACGTCATCGTCAAGGACCGCGTTGCCTTGGCCGCCAGTGGTTTCAGTTCACGGGTGAATCTGCTGCGACGCGTGGCTTTAACCTCAGTAATTATTGTTGCCATTGTCTGCGCCGTTGGATTTGTGGTTTCTTTCGTAGGAAATCACGCGCTGGAGAACAATGTCAGCAGCGCGATCAACCAGCTTCGGACCGTCCAGGTAGCTCCCAATCACGTACCCAGCTTGACCGACTTGCAGAAACTCGACCGGTTGCGACAGCAGGTCGTGATTCTTTCGGATTACCAGAACAGCGGAGTCCCTTTGAGCCTGCGTTGGGGACTGTACTCCGGCGATCAGATCTATCCTGACGCCCGAAACGCGTACTTTCAGAACTTTCAGAAGCTTTTGTTCGCGGACACGCAAGCTCGATTGTTGAACGGACTCCGCAGCGTTCCTGAGAAACCCGGTGCTAATGATACTTATGACAACACCTACAGCGAACTGAAGGCGTATCTCATCACCACGACGAATAATGATAAGAGCACGAAAGAATTCCTCTCTCCTGTGCTTACCAATCACTGGACTGCGGGAAGGGACATTGATGCTGACCGCGCTGCACTCGTCAAAATACAATTCGACTTTTACAGCAAGGAATTGGCGGCGGCAAATCCGTTCTCAGCAAACAACGATCCTTCAGCCATTGCTCGCGCCCGTAATTATCTTTCTCTGTTCGGCAGCACGGATCGGCTTTATTCGACTCTCGTGGAGAAGGCTTCGCTCAAAAATCCTGATCTCAACTTCAACCAGAAGTTTAAAGATGCCGGCGGCGTGGTCTTCAGCGGGCACACCGTCCGAGGCGCGTTTACCCGCCCAGGGTTCGCCTTCATGAAAGACGCAATCCTCAACCCCTCTGCCTACGCCAGCGGTGAAGAGTGGGTGTTAGGGAAGACCACTGCGTTGGAACTGGACCAAGCAACGCTGCAGCAGAAGCTGACCGAACGTTACGATCAGGACTTCGTCAACGAGTGGCGCACGGTTCTGCAAACTTCTTCAGTCGCAGGGTATGGCAGTCTTAAAGACGCAGAGAGCAAACTGGGAAGGCTGGCGGGCCCTACGTCGCCTCTGCTGGAATTATTCTGGTTTATTTCCCACAACACAGATGTTGGTGTTTCCACCGTGACCGACCCGTTCGCGCCAGTGCAGATGGTCGAGCCTCCGGGACCGCCGGACAAATTGCCGGATCAGTATGTCCTGTCAAGCAACAAGGACTATGTGTTGGCGTTAAGTAAGCTGCAATCAGACGTCGGCGCGCTGGCGCAGAACAGAACGGACCCCGTTCTCGCTAAACAGGTTTCAGACTCGGCCGCGGCCGCGCGGGATGCGGTTACGAAAATCCTGGTTGGCGCTCACATCGATCAGAAGTACCATGACGAGAGCCTTGTCGATAAACTCCTGAGGCAACCGACCAACGTCGACGCTCTGATTGGCAATACCGACAAGGAAGTTCTTAACGGAGGGGCGATTCCCCTGTGCGCGCAGTTCGCCCTGCTCAGCGACAAATACCCGTTCAACCCCAACTCCAGCCAGGATGCTTCCGTTGATCAGTTGAATTCGACTCTAGCGCCAAAGACCGGCGCTTTGTGGTCCTTCTATGATAAGAACCTGACAAAATACCTGGCGAAACAGGGTTCGCGCTATGTGGAGATTCCAGCCCCCAAAATGAAACTGTCTCCTGCCTTTGTTGGTTTCTTCAACCGGGCGGCGGGTCTCAGCGACGCTTTCTATCCGGGGGGAGCCGCAACGCCTAGGTTTACTTATAGTCTCAAAGCAATGCCGAGCAATGTCGATACCGTCTTGAAGATCGGAAGCGATACGCTTTCCGGCACAGGCCAACAGAAGACGTTCACCTGGACTGGCGTCGCGGCTGATGTCCAAGTAACAACTAAGGGCGGCGATACTCTCGGTTCGTTCAGCGGGCCCTGGTCGGTCTTCAAGTTCGTCGCTGACGCTCATTCTCAGGTCTCCGGATCAGTGACCAACCTCGAGTGGATCATGCAATCCAACAATCGTCCGATTATCCTTCCCAACGGGAAAATAAAATCCTACAGCTACGAACTGCAGGTCAGTGGCTGGAATCCGTTTCGGACGTCCGACCTGTCGGGATTACGCTGCCAGACGCCCATTGCACATTAACATGGCATTTGCGATGCAATGAGAGTGATGACATTCGTCGGCGAGTGGTTGATCCCTCCACGAGGAAGCCGCACCAGGCGGATATTTCTCCTTCACTTCTGCTAGCATAAATGCATGGGCAACCCTGGCCAGACTGCCATCGTCGAGGCCTTTGCCGCTCTAGTTGGCCCTCAGGTCGGCGATGAGGATATCGATCTTGTCCGCGCCGCCCTGACCATCGCCCGAACCGAGTATCCCGATCTCGACATCGAATCCTACGTCACGCGTATTGATGAACTCGCGCGTACCGCCGAGGCTCGAATCTCAGACGTCGGCGACGCCGTCCAGACCATTGCCGCCCTCAACCACACTCTGTTCGAGGAAGCTGGACTGAAAGGCAATCGCGAGGACTATTACGACCCGCGCAATTCTTTTTTAAACGACGTCCTCGACCGCGGCTTCGGTATTCCCATCACGCTCGCCTTGATTTACATGGAGGTTGGCCGGCGTCTCGGCTTCCCGCTATTCGGCGTCGGCATGCCCGGACATTTTCTGCTCAAGCACTACGACATCGACGGCCGCGAGACCCTGGTCGATTGCTTTAACGGCGGAGATATTCTGAGCCCACAGGATTGCCAGCGGCGTCTCGACGAAATTTATTCTGGCCAGATGACTCTGCGGCCTGAGTTTCTCTTCGCCGTCAGCCGCCGCCAGATTCTCACCCGAATCTTGAACAATCTCAAGACGGTTCATCTCGCCGCGCGCAATTTCCGCAAGGCGCTGCCTCTGGTGGACCTGGTGCTGGTGATCTACCCGCGCTCTCCGGAGGACGTTAAGCAGCGGGCTATGCTGCGTTACAGCCTCGCCCAGATGTCGGGAGCCGCGGAAGATCTCGAACAATATTTGAAAATGTCGCCCGACGCGTCGGACGCCGACGAAATCCGTCAGACCGCACTCTCCATCCGTCGAATGCTCGCCTTGTTGAATTAGAGCGAATGGGAATGACGTTCTACATGCCCGGCAGCTTCATCCCGGCCAATTTGCGGGCAAAACTTGGCTTGCCCATTTGCTTAAACATCTTGCGCATCTGGGCATATTGGCGCAGCAGATTGTTGACTTCCTGTACGCTAGTGCCCGATCCCCGCGAGATGCGCTTGCGGCGGCTGCCATTAATAACCTCATGGTGCAGACGTTCGTGCACGGTCATTGAGTTGATGATGGCCTCGACGCGGTTAATTTGTTTTTCATCGATCTTGTCCGCGTGCTTCTGCAAGCCAGCGAAGGGGCCGATGCTTGGCAACATTCCCATGAGGCTCTGCAGCGATCCCATCTTTTTCACCTGGCGCAGTTGATCGCGGAAGTCCTCGAGCGAGAAGCCATCACCGGAAAGGGCTCTGCTAGCCATTTCCTGAGCTTTTTTCTTATCGACATTCTGCTCGGCTTTTTCGATCAGCGAAAGAATGTCGCCCATTCCGAGAATGCGCGACACAATGCGGTCGGGATGAAAGGGCTCCAGCGCGTCGTACTTTTCGCCAACGCCGATGAACTTGATGGGCTGGCCTGTTACCTGACGAATAGAGAGTGCCGCGCCGCCGCGGGCGTCGCCGTCCATTTTTGTGAGCACTACACCGGTCAGGAAAAGTTTCTTGTGAAACTCGTCGGCAGAATTAACCGCGTCCTGGCCGGTCATTGCATCGGCAACGAACAGGATCTCCTGAGGATTGAGCAACCGCTTGAGCGATTGCATCTCCTCCATCAGTTGATCGTCGATGTGAAGCCGGCCGGCGGTGTCGACAATCAATACGTCGCAGCCAGTGTTGATGGCCTCGCGGCGGGCTTCTTTGGCCAGGCGCTCGACCGTCGCAGTATTGGCTGCGACGTCTGCGCCTTCGTAGATGCTGGCTTTGATCGCCTGAGCTACGACCTTAAGCTGTTCGCGCGCAGCGGGACGATAGACGTCCACCGACACTAACAACGGTCGATGCCCGCCAGTCTTCAGCCAATTCGCGAGTTTACCGGAAGTCGTGGTTTTACCCGAACCCTGGAGTCCGGCCATCAGCACGACGGTTGGTGGTTGTGAGGCGAATTTCAAGCGCGCGGTATCGCGGCCGAGAGTCTCAATCAACTCGTCACGCAGGATCTTGATGACTTGCTCGCCCGGCGAGAGCGCCGTGGCCACCTGCTGGCCAACGGCCTTTTCCTGAATGTGGTCAATCAGCTGCTTTACAACTTTGAAGTTAACGTCGGCCTCAAGCAGTGCGAGACGAATCTCCCGCAACGCCTCCTGGATGTTTTCTTCTGTGAGGACAGCCTGGCCGCGTAGAGTCTTAAACGCACGTTGCAGTTTTTCTGAAAGATTCTCGAACATAAGGATTTATGAAGCATTCATTTTAACAGTCCAGCCCATGGAAAGACACGTCGCGAAAACGAAGGAAAGCCGCACGAAAAGCTTGGCCATTCCTCGACATTTACATGCTAAAATATGCCAACACTACACTCCTCATAAGGACAGCCCCATGCCCCAGAAGCCGAGTGCTACTTTGCCCGGAACTGTCGAGAAAATCATTAAACCTCCTCATCCCAGCGAACCGGAAAAGGCACAAATTGCCGTGGAAGGAGCTGATCACCTGTACAAAGAACTTCGGATCGAGAACAATCTGACTGATGAGAACGGGAATGAAGTGCGTTTGAAGCAAGGCGCCAAGGTCGACGTCACAGTCGAAGCTGAACCAGAAGCTACTACGGCCAAATCTCACTAGCCTGTAAAGATTTCTCTTGCGGCGATCACCGTGTTGCTGTGGATCGTGACCGTGTCCTCCACCTTTTTCGCGTATCCGCCTGCGAAGGTCACCATCACCGGGATATCGTGGGCGTGAGCGGCGCGGAATACCAATTCGTCGCGGCGTTTCAATCCTTCGATAGTTAGAGACAGGCCTCCAAGTTGATCTTCGCGGTAGGGGTCGGCGCCCGCGATGTAACAGATCAGTTCCGGTTCAAACTGACGCAGCCCCGAACTGAGGGCATTGTCGAGCCATGCGAGATAATCGTCGTCGCCGATATCGTCGGGCAGATCCACATCGATCGAAGACGGCGGCTTCCACGCTGGGTAGTTATTCTCTTGGTGGAGCGAGATCGTGAACACGTCGCTCGCATGAACATTGCGCACTCGCGTTGGCCCCAAAGGACTCACAGTGGAAACAGCGGTCGATGGCAGCGGCCCCGCCGGAATGCGCCCGCTGGCGAAGATCGCGGCCGTGCCATTGCCTTGATGGACGTCGCAATCCACGGTCATCGCGCGCGTAATTTTGCCGTCATGCTGCATGCGGCGGATGGCGACGGCTACGTCATGAATCATGCAGAAGCCTTCGCCGTGATCGGGAAAGGCGTGATGGAACCCGCCCCCGATGTTGATAGCGACGCGATTCTGCAGCGCATACTCAGCGGCCAGGATGGAACCACCAGCCGACAGCCAGAAAGCTCGCACCAGTTCGGGCGAGTAAGGGATTTCCATTTCTAATTCTTCGCGCGCGGAGAGCGTGCCCGTCTTCAATTTGTGTACATACTGCGGGGTGTGTACGAGGAGCACGTCCTGATCGGAGGCAGGTTCGGGCCTGACGAAGTCAGACGCTTCGGCTGTTCCGGTCTCAAGCAACCGGTCACGTATCCGTCGGTACTTTTCAGCGGGAAAGACGTGCGCGCCGATGGGAAGATAATAATCGTCGCTGTAGACCAGCTTGAATGGGAGCATGGAAGCTCGCTGCGACTTACATAATACTCGCGTCTACATCAACCCTGGCAACGCTGTCTTTTGTTCAACGCCCTCGCCCTCTTTGATCGTATAGATGAAATCTGCCGGGACATCGCGCAACGTTTCAACTTTGCCGCTTGGCCATAGGATTTCTACTTCGTCCATTTTGGCTTCGGCGCCGAGACCGAAGTGCAGACGTGGATCGTTTTGTGAGAGGTAGCTGCCTCCGGCACGAACTTCATTGAATTGCACCAACTTTCCTGCTTTTATGGTCACCCGCGCGCCGATGGCCATTTTGTTGCTCTTGGTGCCCACTAACTTGAATAGCACGCGATGATTTTTATTCCCTCCCTGATTGATTAGCAGCAGTGGCGGTTCCCCGGTATTCATTACGACGATGTCAACATTCCCGTCGTTGTTAAGGTCGCCAAAAGCCGCTCCTCGTCGGGACGCATCGGGAATCGCTGAGAACACGCTGGAAACATCTTCGAAAGTTCCGTCGCGATTGTTGCGGAACAGCAGCATGGGCTGGCCATAACCTAGATCGCCAGGGACAAGATCCATCTGCGGATACACATGGCCGTTGGCAATGAACAAGTCTGGCCATCCGTCGTTATCCATGTCAACAAATCCGGTTCCCCAACCCACTGGGTCATAAGTCGGCTTGGCGAGCTTGGCTGCATAGCTCACTTCGGAGAATCCCTGCGCTCCGAGGTTGCGATACAGGCTGTCAGGTTGCTCGGTGAAGGTGGTCACAAACATGGAGAGCCGGCCATCGTGCAGATAGTCGCTCCAGTCCACTCCCATATTGCCGCGCTCGGAACCATCGCCGCTGACAGCCGCTCCTGAAAGCATTCCAACTTCTTCGAAGGTTCCATCGTGCTTATTGTGATAGAGGTAATTGGGGCCGGAATCATTGGCCACGTACAAATCGGGCCAGCCATCGTTGTCGTAATCGCCCCAGATCGCGCCCAGACCATAATATTTGTTGGGATCGTCGACGCCAGCCTTTTTGGAAACTTCTTCAAATGTGCCATCACCACGATTGTGGAAGAGCAAGTCGGATTCGCCGAGCATGCCCCAAGGCCCACATTGCACAGGGATTCCTTTGAAGCTGCAGTTTTTCTCATTCTTTCCGAAGTCGGGCAGTTTGTTAACGTCGAAGTGCACGTAGCGGGAGACGAATAAATCTACGTGGCCGTCCCGATCATAATCGGCCCAGGCCGCACCCGTGCTGAATCCTCCCCCTGCTACCCCTGCTCCGTCTGTGACATCTTCAAACTTGCACTGGCCCAGATTGTGATAGAGAGCGTTGCCGCCATAGCCGGTTACATAAATATCGGGCAGACCGTCATTGTCGTAATCGGCGACCGCGACCCCCATGCCCCACCCTTTACGGTTAAGTCCGGCGGACTTGGAGATGTCAGTGAATTTGAAGTCACCATCCTGGTGATAAAGCGTGATCATGGGATCGCCGCCTTGCTTGTAGCGGTCGACGGTGGATCCGTTCACCGTGATGATGTCGAGTCTGCCATCGTTATCGCAATCGATCAGACCCGCGCCGCCGCTCATCGATTCCACGATGTAGCGTTTATCGGGCGAAGAGAAATGAGATACGGTCAAGCCAACTTGTTTGGCAACATCCGCAAACGTTGGCTGCGGAGCTTTCGGGGGAGTGGTTTGGCCGAATGCAAATGCTGCAAGAGCTAGAGCGGACCCCAGGCTGTACAGCCCATGTTGGTAGCGCCGCCTGCTCTGCGTTCCCGGGCGATGCCCACAAAATTCCATGGTTACGCTGCGCCTGGCCGTGGTGTTCTTGCCGCGATTTCTTGCAGTTTTTCAGAGGTCATTCCGTAGAGAGGAGGGACGGAGACGCCGAGGATGCCCAAATAAGCGTAAAGCTCGCCACGGTGGTGAATTTCATGCTCTGGCATCGAGCGCAGGAATTTCCAGATGGTCATGGGAGTCCCGTCGGCGGAGGCGCACTTGCGTCGCAAGTCCTCGTCGTTGAGCCGGGAGAAGATGCTCATGGACTCGGTGTGCATGCGCTCCATAAATTGCACTACCTGATGGTATCCGTCGGCCAGCTCACGTCCGCACCCCGCGTAGCGATTGCGCCCGCCGGCCACCGATTCTGCGAACACATTTCGCTCCACAGCGGCGATGTGGCGCGCCAGATCCCCGAGGGTGAATTTGTCTTCCCTGCAACGCCATTCCAACTGTGCGGGCGGAATACAAGCTACCAGCCGCATAGTGCGCGAGCGTACTTTCTCAAAGTAGTCGAGAAATGGAGTAATCGTCAGAATCTCCATGCTTCAGCTATATCACGGATAAAAAGGCTTGGCCATAGTGCGGGCTCTTGCTTCGGGGACGGCGTGAGCCCGCACTTCACCTCTGCTACATTGTTGATGCCATGAAATCTGTTCGCAGCTTTGCCAGCGATAACAATGCCGGTGTCCATCCCAAGGTGCTGCAAGCCATTGCCGCAGTCAACCGGGGACATGTTGTGGGATACGGGGACGACGCTTATACCGAGGCAGCGGTGCGCAAGTTCAAGCAGCACTTCGGTGCGGATGCCGAAGTCTTCATCGTGTTCAACGGAACTGCAGCGAACTGCCTGAGCCTGAAGGCGCTAACGGAATCTTACCAGGCTGTGATCTGCGCCGAAGCCGCCCACATCTACACGGATGAGTGCGGGGCACCCGAGAAATTCACGGGATGCAAACTCATTCCTATTCCCACCGCGGACGGCAAACTTACGGTCGAGTCGGTCCGCCACGCCTACCACGGCATTGGCGACCAGCATCACGTACAGCCGCGCGTGATCTCCATTACGCAAGTCACGGAAATGGGTACGGTTTACAGGCCGCGAGAAGTCCGCGACCTTGCCCGGTTCGCCCATGATCACAATATGTTTCTGCACATGGACGGCGCCCGAATTGCCAATGCGGCCGTAAGCCTGGGCCTTACCTTACGGGAGGCTACGCGTGACTTGGGCGTGGACGTTCTGTCATTCGGCGGAACCAAGAATGGCGCCATGGGGGCCGAAGCTGTGGTTTTCTTTGATAAGAACTTCAGCCGCGACTTCCTTTATCTGCGCAAGCAGGGCATGCAACTGGCCTCGAAGATGCGGTTCATTTCAGCTCAACTCGAAGCACTGCTCTCGAATGATCTATGGAGGAAAAATGCCGAGCACGCCAACCGGATGGCCGAACTGCTGCAAAAAGAAGTCAGCAAAATCCCCAACGTGAAGATCGTCTACAAGGTGGAAGCTAACGGCGTGTTCGCGCAAATTCCGTGCCAGGCCATCGCCAAACTGCAGAAGCGCTACTTCTTCTATGTATGGGACGAAGAGCGGTCCGTGGTGCGGTGGATGTGCTCGTTCGATACTACAGAGCAAGATGTACGACAATTCGCGAGGTTCGTAACCAAGGCCGTCGGTGACCAAAAGCACCGCATCGGGCAGGGAGGCACCCATACGGGTATTGATTTTTGAATGTCCTTAGACTAAATTGGCGCCTTCCCCCGAAATGTAGGTACGGTGGCGTTTTTTGGAGATGGGATGAATCGAAGCTTGCTTAGTTTGATCGCAATTTGCGTGACGCCCCTCTTTCTACTAAGTTGCGGGCACGATCAGCAACTGGTATCTATTCAGGTTACACCTTCTGGATTTGTGTTTGAAGGTATCGGAGCACAGGGGCAGTTTACCGCGCTCGGTACCTATATACACCCTCCCGAAACGAAAGACATCACAAACCAAGTAACCTGGAAAATAGACGTCGCGAATCTGGCCACCATCACCCAAACAGGTCTGGTTACAGCGATAAGCGTTTGCGGAAGCGGAGATGTCACCGCAACTCATTACAGTGATCCTGCAAACCCAACCACGAGCAACCTGATCGTCGGGACGGCAACTGTCAAGGGTGTGGACGACGGGACTCCGAAATGCATGCCGTAGCGAAATGTCAATCAGTTCTGCTCGTGCAGTAGTTTTGCCAAGGTAGACTTGTGTTTCTCAGCTTTCTTTTTCCGGTCGGGAACAACACGAGAGGCCGGAGGTTCGCCAATCTGCGCCCGAGCCATGGTCTTTACAGCTTCGACGGCGGTAAACCGCTTCGGTTTTTTCTTCTTGGCCATTGTCGTTATGTTGCCATAGTGCTGCGCGCTGCGAACGTGTAATAATCATAAGCGGTCATCAATCGGTGGTCAGCAGCAAATTATGGAAGAGCGCGACTTTTTCGACGAACGGCCGGAAAAAAAGGTAGCGACGCTAAACTGTCCGCATTGTCAGCAGGCCGCGGAATACGAAATCAGCTGGCTGGTGCGCACCAAGAAGCGTCAACTTCCCGGCCGTGCCGACGAACGCGATCGCGCCCGCTTCGCGAAAGCGAAGTCCTATATGCTGCGCCGCGATGACATGATGGCTTGCAAGAATATGCGCTGCCGCAAGCGCTTCGAAATCTCGGGAGTCCAGTCGGTTGTGTTTACGGAGTAGCCTTTTTTAGCCTCCGCATTTCCCCTCTTCCGCAGCCCTCGTTTATACTAACCAGTTTGCTCATAGCCGGTTGATCGTCTCTATATAGACGTTGCTGAGGAACGTTTCGGTCACGCGAGGCGATCAACCGCACACGAGGAGCTTTGCTTGAAGATTCTAGTTTGCATGAAACAGGTGCCGCAGAAGGACGCGCCGCTGAAGCTCAACGAGTCTGGCGCCTGGATTCGCGAGGATGTGTCCTACGAAGTGAACGAGCCCGATGCCTTTGCTCTGGAGGAAGCGTTACGGCAGAAAGAGAAGCACGGCGGAGAAGTCGTGGTCATCACCTCCGGGCCCGCGCGCGCCCAGCAGGTCTTGCGCGAAGCTCTGGCGAAAGGCGCCGATCGGGCGATTCATCTCGAAGACAACGCGTTCGTCGGATTGGATGCATTGAATACCGCCCGCGCTTTTGCTTCCGCGATTAAGGACGAAAAATTCGATCTGATCTTTACTGGCTTGCAGTCTGACGATTACGGCTATGCTCAAACCGGCGTAGTGCTGGCGGAGTTGCTGGGATGGCCGCACGCGACCATCATCATGCAGATTGAGAAAAATGATGCAGGAATTCGGGTCAAGCGGGAACTCGAGGCGGGATATTTTCAGTTCGTGGATATGCCGTTGCCCGCGGTGCTGACCATCCAATCCGGCATTAACAAACTGCGGTATGCCACGCTTATCGGTATCAAGCAGGCCAAGAACAAGCCGCTGCGCAAAGTCTCGATGGCTGACGTACAGGCCGCAATAACCGGGAATTTGCAGAAAATCGAGCGGCTCTACGTGCCCCAGAAAACCAAGAATACGGAATTTTTGGAGGGCTCAGCCAACGAAGTTGCGAAAAAGTTGGTGGACAAGTTGCGCAACGAAGTGCGCGTGTTGTAGCGACCGCGCTTAGCCTCAAGAGCCGACGGACTGTCCCCACGTGAGGATCGCCTAAGAACAATACTATGCCTGACACAATTCTGGTTGTTGTCGAACAACGCGAAGGCAAACTGAACCGCGTCTCCTGGGAGACGCTGACTGCTGGTCAAGCGCTTGCTGCCGAGACCGGTTGGACACTCGAAGCCGCAGTCGTAGGCAGCGGCGTTTCGAACTTCGCTAACGAAGTTGCCGCCAAGAAGGTCGCGAAGGTTTATGCGGTTGAGTCGCCCAAGCTCGAGCCTTACACTCCCGATGCGTTTTCCGCTGCGCTTAGGCAATTCATCGAATCGAAAAAGCCGAAGCTAGTGCTGATGCCGCACACGTATCAGGTGCGCGATTTTGTTCCTAAGCTGGCTACCGCAATGGGGCGCACCGCGATCAGCGATTGCATTGGCTACAAGAAGGAAGGCGGCAAGCTACTCTTTACTCGCCAGATGTTTCAGGGCAAGCTGGCTGCGGATGTGAGTTTTGCCTGCGACGCTCCCTGGTTCGTCACACTTCAGAACGGGGCCTTTCGCGGAGACAAAGTCGAAGCGGGGGCGAACCCGGCTCCAGTCGAAACCGTGAACGTACAAATTGCCGACGGCATCATCCGCAATAAGCCGCAGGAAGTTTTCAAAGAAGCCAAGCAGGCGGTTGATCTCACGCAGGCGGAGATCATCGTTTCTGTCGGTCGCGGAATCAAAGAGCAGAAGAATATCGACCTGGCCAAGCAACTCGCCGAAGCTCTGGGCGGAGAGCTGGCTGCTTCGCGTCCCATTTGCGACTCGGGTTGGTTGCCCATGGATCGACAGATCGGATCCTCCGGCCAGACGGTCGCGCCGAAGCTATATTTGGCACTCGGTATCAGCGGCGCAATTCAGCACATTGTCGGGATGAAAGGCGCTCGCACGATTATCGCGATTAACAAAGACTCAGAAGCGCCAATCTTCGAAATCGCTGACTACGCTGTGGTGGGAAATTTGTTCGACATCGTGCCGCCGCTGATTGAGGAAGTGAAGAAGGCGAAGGCAGGAGCGTAGAACCGCCACGGATGAACGTCGATTTTCACTGATCAGGTTTGCAAATTGATCTGTGAAGATCGGTGCAAATCTGTGGCCAGGTTTTTCTTATGCTGGTTTTCCGCAAACCTCTGGAAGGTATCGAACGTCCCCAGATGCCGGCCGACGTCGTCATCGTCGGTGGAGGTCCAGCGGGAATGGCCTGCGCTTTGCGTTTGTCCCAGCTCATCGACGAGCACAATTCGAAGAAACCCGACGCACAGTTAAGCAAAGAAAATATCTACGTGCTCGAGAAAGCTCGGGAGGTCGGCCAGCATTGTCTCTCGGGTGCGTTGCTCGATCCACGCTCCATGCGCGAACTGCTTCCGGGTTTCGAGAAAGAGGCTCCCCTCGACGCCGAGGTCACAAAGGAAGCGGTTTATTTCCTGACCGAGAAAAGCAAATTCAAGTTTCCCATCACACCGCCACCACTGCGCGACCACGGCAACTACGTTATCTCGCTGAACCGTTTTGTGAAATGGCTGAGCAGCAAAGTCGAGGAGACCGGAATTACGATCTTCACCGGCTTTGCGGGATCAGAACTCCTGTTTGACGGCGCCCGCGTCACCGGGGTTCGCACAGATGACAAAGGTGTGGATAAGGAAGGCCGGCCAAAATCGAATTTCGAGCCGGGCTACGATCTGCAGGCCAAGGTCGTCATCCTCGCGGAAGGCACGCGCGGGTCGCTCACCAAACAACTGATCGCGAAATTCGACCTGGCGAAGGATCGCAATCCACAGACTTACGGCCAAGGCATAAAAGAGTTGTGGGAAATACCTTCGGGCCGCATCGCGCCGGGCGAAGTCATTTACACGATGGGCTGGCCACTGACGACGAAAGAGTATGGCGGCGCCTGGATCTACGGAGGGAAGGACAACGTGGTCTCGCTCGGCTTCGTGACCGGCCTCGATTATCCCAACCCACGCCTTGATCCACAACACGTATTACAGGATTTCAAGCAACATCCATTCGTTGCGAAGTTGTTGGAAGGCGGCAAGCTGATGCGCTACGGCGCGAAGTCGCTGCCTTACGGCGGCTGGTGGGCAATTCCGCCGGTCGCGGGCGATGGCTGGATGATTCTCGGCGACTCCGCCGGCTTCCTCAATTCGCAGCGGCTCAAGGGAATTCATCTGGCGATCAAGAGCGGTATGCTGGCGGCCGAAACCGCATTCGAGGCGCTGAAGAAAGACGACTCTTCCGCTGCGACGCTGAGCGGATTTCAGAAGAAAGTCGAATCCAGTTGGATCAAAGAAGAGCTTTGGAAGGTCCGCAACTTTCACCAGGGATTCGAGCACGGCCTCGTCGCCGGCCTTTTCCACGCTGGAATCCAACAATTCACCGGCGGACGCGGATTACGTAATCGATACCCCGGGACTGCGAGCTATCAGCACATGAAAAAGCTCTCCGAGTTGCCGGCAGATGGCGGCGACGAAGCTCATCTCCTCGGTCTTGTGAAGGGCGACGGCAAGCTCACCTTCGACAAGCTCACCGACCTGTATCACTCGGGCACAAAACATGAAGAGGATCAGCCTTCCCATCTGGTCATTCACGATACCAACATCTGCAATACGCGTTGCGTGAAAGAATATGGCAGCCCTTGCCAGAACTTCTGCCCAGCAAATGTTTACGAAATGGTGGACGACGCCGAGCAACCGAACAGCAAGCGCATCAGTTTGAACCCCTCGAACTGCGTGCACTGCAAGACTTGCGACATCGCCGACCCGTATCAGATCATCACCTGGGTTCCGCCAGAAGGCGGAGGGGGCCCGAACTACGACGGCATGTGAGTGGGGGCAAAAGTCGCCACAGATTCTCACAGATCAATTAAGCCTAAACCGCCAGTTACCCTCAAGGCTTATAATTAAGCCAGAGTTTCCGACCGTCGCGGCCCCTGGGCATACCCTGGCCGCGGTGGCGAGGGAAAAAGTTCGCGGACAAGAGTGTCCGCGCCACACTTTCCCGAAGGTGCGGATGGAAACGCCCGTGCCTCCCGTGCTCTGTGAGGAGCACATTGGAAAGGAAGCGCCCGCTGGGAATATCCTCTCTGCGTGTCTCCTTTCGTGCGGTACGTGAATCCAATGGTGGTAGCTTCACCGGATGGCATTTGGCTAAAGCCCGTGATTCTCTCGGACAAATTCGAGCGTCCCATCACTGATCTCCGGATCTCGATTACGGACCGGTGCAACTATAAGTGTGTCTATTGCCGTACTGGGAACGAGGGGGCGCTGTACGGTGATCTGCCTTTTGCCGACTACTTGCGCATGGCGCGAATCTTTGCGGCACTGGGGATCAAGAAAATCCGCCTCACGGGTGGAGAGCCGCTGCTACGCAACGGGGTCGTCGATTTCGTCCGCAAACTCGCGACCCTTCGCTCCCCGGATGGCGAAGAACTCGACCTCGCGATGACCACCAACGGTCACATGCTGGCCGAGATGGCGCAGGCCCTCAAGGATGCGGGTCTGAATCGCATCACCGTCAGCATGGATGCGGTTGATCCTGACCGTTTCGCTCGCATCACCCGTGTGCCCAACGGGTATGACCACGTTTTGGCGGGAATCCGAGCCTCCCGCCGTGCCGGGCTATGGCCGGTTAAAGTTAACTGCGTGCTGATGCGCGGTTTCAATGAAGACCAGATCATTCCCTTCGGGATGTTTGCTCGCGAAGAAGGCGTCATCGTGCGCTTCATTGAATTCATGCCGCTGGAAGAAGACCGGACGTGGTCGCCAGCCACGGTAGTGACTCTGGATGAAATTATCCAGCGCATGGCGGAGTACCGTCCGCTAGTCGAAATTCCACGCGCACGCAGCGAAACTGCGCGCCGCTTCCATTTCGACGACGGCGTCGGCGAAATCGGAATCATCGCTCCCGTTTCGCATCCCTTCTGTGGACACTGCAGCCGCATCCGCGTCACCTCCGACGGTAAAATCCGTACCTGCCTGTTTTCGGTGTGGGACCACGACCTGCACGAGTTAATGCGCCGAGGCGCTTCTGACGAAGAGCTGATTAAGTTCATTCGCGGCGTAGTGCAGAGGAAAGAAGAACGCCACCATATCGGCGAGGCGGACTTCGTTCCAGCTTCGAGGACGATGGTGCACATTGGCGGATAATCATCGGCCTTAGGAAACTTAAGAAGTCGCGAAGCTGCACTGCCACCCCATCGCAGTGAAGTGATATAAGTTCAAGGTGAAACGAATTGTCCTGCTGTTGCTGATTGTCGCCGAAATGGGCACGATGTTTGCCCAAAATGTACGCTCGGAATCGCAATCCCATTCGGCTGTGGCCGTCACTTCCTACCTTGGCTTCGATCGCAATAATTATCCCGGCGACCAGAATTTGAAGGTGCTTCGCCAGACATTTGCCTACACGGGTTTCTGGCTCAACCATCCGCCGAGCGCGAATACCAATACGTGGACTGGCAAACGGCGCACTCTGCAATCTGCAGGATTTGGATTCCTGGTGCTGTTCAATGGCCGGTTGTTCAACGAGTTGAAGTCGGTCACTTATGCGACCAAACTCGGCAAGTCGGATGCGCAGGCAGCCGTGGCGGCGGCGCGTAGGGAGGGCTTTCCCGCGGGAACGATCATCTTCCTCGATCAGGAACAAGGGGGCCGGATGCTGCCCGAGCAGAAAGCCTATATCTATGCCTGGGTGGACGGAGTGACCGCAGACCGCTTCCGGGCCGGCATTTATTGTTCCGGCATTTCGGCTGATAAAGAGGGGGGGGAGAATATCGTCACTGCAGACGATATTCGCCAGAATGCTGGCGCAAGAAAAATCGTGTACTGGGTCACGGACGATGCCTGTCCTCCTTCGCCGGGTTGCGTGTTTCCTAAGGGGGCTCCCCATCCTGCTGACAGTGGTGTTCACTTTGCCGACGTATGGCAATTCGCCCAGTCTCCAAAGAGACCTGAGGTTGCGGCAAGCTGTCCAGGTTACAATCCCGATCGAAACTGCTATCCACCACAGATCGATGTCGGCAAGGGTCTGCACATTGATGTGAATTCCGCAACCACGCCTGACCCATCGCACGGTCGAAGCCGCTGAATACTTGCGCATCAGGTAAGCAGTGGCTGCTCTTTCCCGGGCAGAGGCATTCACGCGACGGCTAGCGAAAGTGCCGACTTGCTATAGTCACTTTCAACAACAATGTCCGTGAAACTCAATTCAACTTCTCTTCCGCTCTGGCGCGAGGACTTTCGCCTGACTCTTCGACTAGCGTTGCCGCTCATCTTTGCCGAGCTGGGCTGGATGAGCATGGGCATCGTTGACACCATCATGGTCGGACGGTTGCCGAATAGCGCCGTTGCCATTGGCGCCACGGGCCTGGGACAAAGTCTCTACCATAGCGTGGCCATCTTTGCCGGCGGTCTGCTACTTGGCATGGATACATTCGTCGCACACGCATTCGGACGCGAGGACTTAGAAGACGCGCGACATTCTCTGGTCAACGGGTTGTTCCTTGCCTTCGCACTCACGCCGCTTCTGATGCTGGCCGTTTCGTTTTGGCCAGCGCTCATGCAGCGCTTCGGAATCAGTGTGGAACTCGTGGAACCGATGCGTCCGTACTTGAGCGCGCTGAACTGGGGTTCATTGCCGCTGCTCGCCTACTTCGCACTGCGGCGGTATCTGCAAGCGGTAAACGTGGCCCACCCTATCATGTTTGCCTTGATCTCTGCGAACATTGTCAACGCGTTCGGCAATTGGGTTCTCATCTATGGCCATCTAGGGTTTCGCGCCATGGGGATTACCGGGTCAGGCTGGTCAACTTGCTGGGCTCGCATTTACATGGCGCTCTGCCTCGTCGTCACGCTGCTCTGGGTTGAATCGAAACGTCTCCGACCCGACTGGCTGAGCGCGGTACGAATTGATGTCCACAGAATGTCGGCGCTGCTTAAGCTTGGAGCGCCGGCTGCAACCCAGATCCTCTTCGAGATCGGAGCATTCTCCGCTGCCACGGCATTGTGCGCCAGACTCGGGCCCGTCCCTCTGGCGGGCCATCAGATCGCGTTGAACTGCGCCGCCCTCACGTTCATGGTGCCGCTCGGAATTAGTTCCGCGGCCGCCGTGCGCGTCGCACAACAATTAGGAAGACGCGACCCCGACGGAGCGCGGCGTGCAGGATGGTCCGCGATCATCATCGGAGTCGGATTCATGGCCTGTTCCGGAGCAGTGTTCGTCTCCATTCCAAAATTGATCGCACGCATGTTCACGCCCGATCCGGCTGTAATTCGAGTGGGCGAGCAACTATTATTAGTCGCCGCTGCGTTTCAACTGTTCGATGGTCTGCAGACGGTGGCGACCGGAGCGTTACGTGGCGCGGCCGACACGCGCACCCCTATGCTCGCCAATTTCGTTGCCTATTGGCTGATGGGCCTTCCCCTGGGCTATGTCTTATGTTTCAGACTGGGATGGGGCGCACTGGGAGTTTGGATCGGCCTGTGCGGCGGCCTGATGATTATCGGATCGGCTCTCCTGGTCGCATGGCACAAGAGAATGCTTACGTAGTCGTATTCTAAAACGCGGACGCTGAATGACTTGCCAGCGAGCTAGCGGCCTGCGTATCATGCAACCGTTATGACAACTGACAACGTGGTCCTGCAAACCGGCCTTCGCCAGAAGGCCCAACTGATGTCGGCATCCGACATGGACCGAACTGTAGTTCGCCTGGCCTACCAGATTGTGGAAGAGAACGGGACGGATGGGTTAGGGCTCATCGGCGTCCGCCGCCGTGGCGTACCGCTGGCAGAGCGTCTCAGTAAGTCGATCGGGCACATCGGTGGGCCTAATGAAGATATCCGCGTTCCAGTGGGCACGTTGGATATTACCTTCTATCGCGACGACCTTTCCACTGTCGGACCAAAGCCGGTAGTGCACGAATCAGAGATCGGCTTTTCCATTCAGGACAAGAATATCGTGCTGGTGGACGATGTGCTTTTCACCGGCCGCACCATTCGCGCCGCCATGGACGCGCTGTTTTCGCAAGGCCGCCCGCGTCGCGTGCAACTCTGCGTACTGATCGACCGTGGCCATCGCGAGTTGCCGATTGAAGCCGCATTTATCGGCCGCAAAGTCCAAACCACGATGAACGAAGTGATCGAAGTAAAGTTAAAAGAAATCGATGGCACGGAAAAAGTTCTGCTCATGGAAAAGTAGGAACCTTGCTGAGATCCCCATTAGTTCGGCGGCTTACGCTAGCTGAGATCCTCAGGGAGATGCTTCTTTTCGACGGCGCTCGTCACCTTTTTCATGATGCGTGCAGCCATCAGGCCCAGATCATCTCGAGTGGCCCTTTTCTTTGCAACAGCGTCAATCTTGGCTTTCGCCTCAGCCAGCCTCTTGGTTCGATTACGGCGGTGCGCGCCAAATGTGTCTTTAACTGAAGGTCTGCGTGGCTTCATAGTCATAGTTTCGCACGGGCCAATCGAAACCCATAGCGCAAAGCCACATCGAGGTTTAGAATCAAGCGCTATTCTTTCGTCTGCGTGAACTCTGATGAACTCGGCGAAAAAAGCTGTTTCCGGCAAACAGAACCAGCGCCTGCTGGGCGCAGCGCGAAAAGCCATGAAGCGCGCCTACGCCCCATACTCTCAATTCAGAGTGGGTGCCGCCCTGCTGACCTCGAAGGGCGAAGTCTTCGCAGGCTGCAATGTTGAGAACGCATCCTACGGCTTGTCAAACTGCGCTGAACGCACCGCGATCTTCGCCGCCATAGCTCAATCCGGTCCGGCACTGAACATTCGTGCCATCGCAGTTGTAAATGACCAGGGAGTTCCATGCTCTCCCTGCGGCGCGTGCCGCCAGGTAATTTACGAGTTCGGCCCCGAAGCGACGGTCTTTTTCCAAGCAGCGAAAGGCTGGAAGGAAAGCCACATCACAGAACTCTTGCCGGAAGGGTTCCGGCTAAAGTGAGCCCGCCGAGCGAACAGACATTTCGTGCCGTCGATGTCATCCGCAAGAAGCGTGATGGACAAGAATTGTCGCCCGCCGAGATTGAGTATCTGGTGGACGCGTACACCAACGGCGAGATTCCCGATTACCAGGTTTCCGCCTGGCTCATGGCCGTGATTCTGCGCGGACTCACACGTGCCGAAACCTCCGCGCTGACCGACGCCATGCTGCATTCGGGCGACGTGCTCGATCTCTCCGAGTTCCCCGCACGAAAGGTGGACAAGCACTCGACTGGCGGCGTGGGCGACAAAACGTCGCTCGTGCTGGCGCCACTGGTGGCCGCGGGCGGGCTCGTAGTCCCTATGATCAGCGGCCGAGGTCTCGGCCATACGGGCGGCACTCTCGACAAGCTGGAATCGATTCCTGGCTTCAACGTGAATTTGTCAGTGCCCGAGTTCCGGAGCGTGCTGAAAGCCTGCGGCTGCGCGATGATCGGCCAGACTTCCGAGATCGCCCCCGCCGATCGCAAACTGTACGCTCTGCGCGACGTCACCGCAACGGTCGAAAGTCCGTTTCTCATTTGTGCCTCCATCATGAGCAAGAAGCTGGCCGAAGGTATCGATGCGCTGGTGCTCGACGTCAAGACTGGCTCCGGGGCATTTATGAAGAAGGAAGAGGACGCGGTGTTCCTGGCCGAACTGATGGTCGAAACCGGCGAGCGCATGGGGAAGTCAGTCGTTGCATTGATCACCAACATGGATCAGCCTCTCGGAACCCATGTTGGTAATTCGCTCGAAGTGGTCGAGGTGCTCGATGTCTTAGGTGGACGCGGGCCGGACGATCTCAAGGAACTGTGTCTCGAACTCGCGGGTTGGATGTTTCGCCTTGGTGGATCTGCCGATACGGTAGCGCAGGGCAAGGTGGAGGCTGAGCGACTCATCGTCTCTGGGAAGGCGCTCGATAAGTTTCGCGAGATGGTTGCGTTGCAAGGTGGGGATGTTCGTGCGCTCGACGACCCATCCAAACTTCCTGCCGCAAAATACAGGCACGACTTAGGCAGCCCCAAGGATGGCTATGTCGCCGCCATCGACTGCGAAGCGGTGGGCACCGCATGCGTAGTTCTCGGCGGGGGGCGTGCGAAGAAGGAAGATGCCGTTGACCCCTCGGTCGGAATCGTTCTGCATCGCAAAGTCGGGGATCGTGTTGCCGCCGCGGAACCCCTTTGCACAATTCATTCCAATTCTGACACTCGAACGACTCTTGCAGCGAAATTGCTGCTGGAGAGTTATCAGATCGCGGACGCTCCTCCAATCGAGCAGAAGAGTCTGGTGCATCGAGTGATTCGAGGATCAAAAGCAAAATAGATCGAGAGGAAAATTGATGGCGCGATTCACCGGGATACTGGGTCTGCTGACCATGCTGATCCTTGCGTATATTTTCTCCACCGACCGCCGCGCCATTCGCGGCAAAACGGTTGCCTGGGGACTGGGGCTGCAATTTGCTTTTGCAATCTTTGTCTTGCGAATGGACATCGGGCGCCGCATTTTTCAGTACGCCGGGGACGCGGTTAATAAGCTGCTCAGCTACGCTTTCGTCGGTTCCCAGTTCGTCTTTGGAGATCTAGGAAAGCAAGGTTCTCGTTTAGGTTTTTATTTTGCCTTTCAGGTTCTGCCTACCGTTATCTTCATCGCGGCCTTTTTCGCGGTTCTCTACCACTATGGAGTCATGCAATTCATCATCAAACAAGCCGCGCGGGTGATGACCCGGTTCATGGGAGCGAGCGGTGCCGAGTCTCTCAACGTGGCCGCTAGCATTTTTATGGGGCAGACAGAAGCGCCTCTGACCATCCGCCCTTTTTTACCCGACCTTACCCGTTCCGAACTGATGACCGTTATGACCAGCGGGATGGCCCATGTTTCTGGCGGAATCATGGCCGCATATATCGCATTTGGAATCGAGCCTAAGCATCTTTTGAGCGCCGTAATTATGACCGCCCCAGGAACCATTCTGGTTTCGAAGATGCTGGTGCCCGAGACCGAACAGCCCAAAACCGCTGGCCGCGTGATCATGAGCGAAGAGGAAGTGGAAACCGAAAAGAAAGAAAACGTGTTGGGTGCAGTAGCGCGTGGCACAACCGATGGCTTGAACCTGGCGCTGAACATCGCGGCCATGCTAATTTCTTTTCTCGCCCTGATCGCGCTGATGGACGGAATCCTCTATGGAATTCACAATGGGCTCGCACACTTCGGTTTTCCCTGGTTTCCTGCCAGTCTCGAAATTATTTCTGGCAAGCTCTTCGCTCCCATAGCTTGGGTGATTGGAATCCCTTGGAAAGACTGCACCCTGGTCGGCAATTTGCTGGGTACCCGTATGGTGCTGAACGAATTGGTGGCCTTTTCCATGCTGGGGCCGCAGAAGGCGGCTCTTGATCCGCGCTCGTTCACCATTGCGACGTTCGCTCTGTGTGGATTTGCGAACTTGAGTTGCATCGGTATTCAAATTGGCGGTATCGGCGCGCTGGCTCCAAATAAAAAGGGAGAGTTGGCACGGCTTGGACTCCGGGCAATGTTAGCAGGGACTATGGCGAATCTGATGTCCGCGTCAATCGCGGGCATGCTGATCTAGTCAGGAGCATGACCGTGGACGCTCGCGCCTACATCGAATAGAGCGATCGCTTGATGAATTCTCCGGCCCCCGGACGGCCTGTGAACTTGTCGGCTTCTACGATCACGTGGCCGCGAGAGAGTACGATGTCCGGCATGCCGGTTACCTGGATGCCTTCGAACATGGAATAATCCACGCGCATGTGGTGGGTTTTCGCGCTGATGGTGTGCTTGCGGGCGGGATCGAAAATAACCAGATCGGCGTCGCTCCCCACTGCGATTGTGCCTTTGCGGGGATAGAGTCCGAAGAGTTTTGCGGGCGTGGTGGAGACCAGTTCCACGAAGCGGTTCACGCTGAAACGGCCTTGGGCCACGCCGCCGGAATAGATAAGGCTCATGCGGTGCTCGATGCCGGGACCTCCGTTGGGGATTTTTGTGAAGTCATCGCGACCTAATTCTTTTTGTTCCTTGAAACAGAATGGGCAGTGGTCGGTCGAGACTACTTGCAGGTGATCCTGCTTCAAGCCATTCCAGAGTTTTTCCTGGTGCCACTTCTCGCGCAATGGCGGCGTGAAGACGTACTTTGCTCCTTCGAATCCGGGTACGTCGAAGTTTTCGATCGAAAGATAGAGATATTGCGGACACGTCTCGGCATAGACAGGAAGGCCGCGATCGCGGGCCTCGCGGACTTTTTCCAGAGCATCGTTACAGCTCATATGCACGATATAGACCGGAGCTCCCGCCATTTCTGCCAGCGCAATAGCGCGAGATGTAGCTTCGGCTTCGGCCGTGGTTGGGCGCGTTAGGGCGTGATACTTTGGCGCTTTTTTCCCTTCGGCTAAGGCTTGTTGCACGATTACGTCGATGGCGCTGCCGTTTTCGGCGTGCATGCAGACCAAGCCTCCATTTTTCGACGTGGAGCGGAGCGCTTTGAAGATGCTGCCATCGTCGAGCATGAATACTCCCGGATAGGCCATGAAGAGCTTAAAGCTGGTGACGCCTTCGCGCACCAGGGCGTTCATCTCCTCGAGTTGCGCGTCCGCCAGATCGGTGATGATGCAGTGGAACGAATAATCGGAGACGGCTTTGCCTGCGGCTTTTTTCATCCAGGTATCGAAGGCGGTTCTTAGGGTTTGGCCTTTGTACTGGATGGCGAAGTCGATGAGAGTTGTAGTTCCGCCAAAGGCGGCGGCTCGAGTGCCGGTCTCGAAATCGTCGGCGCTGTTGGTGCCTCCGAAGGGCATGTCGAGGTGAGTGTGTACATCAATTCCGCCGGGCAATACATATTTTCCGGCGGCATCGATGATCTTCGTGGCGTTGTCGCGCGGGAGGTTCTGTCCCATGGCAGTGACCTTGCCATTGCTGATGGCGACGTCGCTGGCGTAAGTGTCGGTCGCCGTGACCACGCGTCCGTTTGCGATGATGGTGTCGAAGCTCATGTTGTGCCTCCGTCGGAGCGGAGCTGGCATTTTATGCTAAACTGCGACACCTTGGGATGGGGATTGTGCGGGCGATGGCGAAAATCCAAAACCGATAACCACGAAGGACACGAAGGTTCACAAAGGAATAGGCAGTGTGCTTACTGTTGATGTGACAAAGGAGATACATGCGATTTGGCATCACGATCAAGCCTGACATGCCGGTGGAACGCATTGTTGCGCTTTCGCGACAGGCCGAGGCCGCGGGATTCGAGTATGGGTGGATCTTCGACTCTCATATTTTATGGCTGGAGCCTTATCCGCTGCTCACGCTGATGGCGAGCAACACTAAGAAAATGCGGCTGGGCACTTGCGTGACTAATCCGGCGACTCGCGATATCACGGTCACCTCCAGTCTTTTCGCTACTTTGAACCTGATTTCGGGCGGGCGGATGCAGTTGGGCATTGGGCGTGGCGACAGTTCGCGCCGGGTTTTAGGCAAGAAGCCGGTGGGGGCGGGGGATCTGGAACGGGCCGTGAAGACTTTTCGCGAACTCACTGCGGCGCATGAGATCGAATATGACGGGCAGCCGACGCGGATTTCGTGGGCGACGGGATCTCCTCCGGTGTGGATTGCGGGATACGGGCCGAAGGTGCTGGACTTGGCGGGCAGGGTTGGCGATGGAGTCATTTTGCAGTTTGCCGATCCTGATTTGATTGCGTGGTGTCTTGGCTTCGTGAAGAAGGGAGCGGAAGCCGCGGGGCGTGATTTTCGCGGGATCGAGGTGATGGCGGCTGCGCCGGTCTGGGTGTCCGACGATTTGAAGCTGGCGCGAGAACGGGTCCGTTGGTTTCCGGCGTTGGTCTCCAATCACGTTGTCGATTTGATTTCGCGATACAAGCCCGAAGAACTGCCGCCTGCGCTGACATCGTTTGTGCGCGATCGGGGTGGGTACGACTACCAGCAGCATTGCGAAGTCGATAGCAGCAATTCGAAATTCGTGACGGATGAAGTTGTGGATCGCTTTTGTCTGGTGGGTCCGGCCGCTACGCACCGTGAAAAGCTCCACAAGTTAGCCAGCATCGGAGTTACACAGTTCAATGTCTATCTGATGTGTGGAGAGGAAGAGGACACGCTCGAAGCTTACCGGAGAGAGATCCTGTCGAAGGCTTGAGGAAAGCATTCGGAAAGAACCTTACAGAGATAGCTAGGCTCGTTTCGCATTTTTTCGCGCTCGTGCTATTCCTGCCCGTAGTCCCTGCTTGATGATCCGTTCGTAGCCGGATGAGTCCATGGCATTCATAACGGCCGCGGCAATGCCACCTGGCGTACTAGCTTCGTGAAGAAGCCGAGGTAGCGGAATGTTGCCATCCCTCCAAGAGGCAATGCCGTCAGCGAGTGCGTGAGCGGCGGCCACCAAGGCTGTTTTGCGGTTCAATCCCAGTCTCTGAGCTGAGACAGCGAGCGTTGCCAGGGCGTGGTAGCCGTGGCTGCTGGAATAGGTGACGGTAAAGGCGTCGAACTGATCTTCGGGGATTTCCAGCACCGTGCCTACCTGCTCGAACAGGTGTACGATTTCGCGTCTTGCCTTGGGAGAGAAAGCTCTGTCGAAAGTCAACGCCGTGAGCCCGTGACCGCTGCGACAGACCGGACTAGGCATCGCTCGGGCCCAACGTATTGGCGGTTTCAAGCGGGCCCGCAGTTTGGAGATTGGGACGCCAGCGGCCAGACTGACGATGCTCAGGGGTCGGTGAATGCTTCCAATCTCCCGAAGCAATCCGCTCATCGAATCCGGGCGCACGGCGAGGATGAGAAGTCCAGCTTGCCTCACGGCTTGATGCAGATTTGGTTCGACAGTCACGGCATATTGTTTCTTGAGTTGCCGCAATTTACTCGGATGGCGGTCGTGCACAGTGATCGGCTTATCGTATTTCGCAAGCCGTAGTCCGGCGATGAGGGCACTGGTGATGCGTCCGCCGCCGAGGAACACGGTTGCCTTTACGCCAGTTCTTGTTTTCACCTGAGGTCCGCGCAGGCCTGGTCAGCGGCTTCTATCAGTGCTGCAACGTCTGCTTCGGTGTGTGCCGTGGTGATGATCCAGTGCAGGCCGTTGGAAGGAGTCATATAGATGCCGTGTTCGAGCAGGCAGTGGACGAATTGGGAATAGCGTGCCGTGTCGACGTAGGTGCAGTAATCGCGGTAGTCATGGATGGCGTCGCGTTCTGTGAAATAGATTTGGAACATGGGCCCGAATCCCTGCACGATGGCTTTCACTTTGCGCCGGCGGAATACTTCACGCAGGCTGCGAATCGTGGCGTCGCCTATTGCATGCAGGTTGGTATAGGTGTCGTGGCGTGAAAGCAGGTCCAGGTTCGCTTCAACAACTTTCATGGTCAGCCGGTGCCCATTGAACGTGCCGTAGTGCAGCACCATGCTTTCGCTCCAGCGCATGCGATCGAGGATTGATCGTGGACCGGCGACGGCGCCTACGGGGAATCCTGCTCCCAGCGCTTTTCCAAATGTGCTTATATCTGGTTGGATTCCGTAATATTCCTGGCATCCGCCGGGCGCGTAGCGAAAGCCGGTGACTACTTCGTCCAGGATCAGCAGCACTCCGTAGTTCCGGGTTAGTTCGCGCAACCTTTTCAGATAGCCCGGCTGTGGAGGAATGCATCCCATGTTCGCCATAATCGGCTCGGTGATCACGGCGGCCAATTCGTGTCCGTGTTTTTTCATGACGCGCTCGAGAACTGCTACATCGTTCCAGGGGGTGAGCACGACATCATCAAAGGTTGCGGGCGGAATACCTTCGGAGTCCGGGATTCTTGCAGGATCTTCCAGCGAGCCTAACTGTTCTGGTGGATGCCCGTGCGCGTTTAAAAGAAAGGGATCGGACCAGCCGTGATAGTGACCTTCGAACTTCAAAAACTTGGTTCGCCCGGTGTGGGCTCGCGCCAGACGGAGCGCGAGCATGGTTGCCTCGCTGCCGGTGTTGGTAAAGCGCACGACCTCCGCGGACGGCACCATGCTGCGGAAACGCTCTGCCGCCTCGATTTCGGCGGATGTTGCGGCGGCAAAGTGGGAGCCTTCGGTCATGGCCTCAGAAACGACGGAAACCAGCTTGGGATGGGCGTGGCCGTGGATGAGCGCTCCGAAGGACATCATGAAATCTACGTATTCGTTTCCGTCGGCATCCCAGACGTGTGAACCTTTGCCGCGTTCGAGAAATACAGGGCCGGCTGAATAGGTGGCTTTACCGCGCGAGGGCGAGTTCACTCCCTCGACTAAGGATTCTTGCGCCCGCTCAAACCACTGCTGGGAACGGGTTCGGTTGCGAGTTGTGGTGATCGGTGCCATCCAGGTTACCCAGTATAAGGTAGGCTGCGCGTCATGAACTCTTCCTCGGTGCAAAATTGCCAGGGGAGTCCGAAAATTTTGTCTCTCAGTGCGTGAAACAGGGTCTAAACTTTGTGGGCGGAAGGGGGCGATATGACAAACGCTCTTGGGTTGCGCTTTTCCGTCTTTGTGATTTCCGTAGCGATGGCGCTTGCCTGTGTGGGATGCGGTAGTTCCAGACCTGCTTCTTCACCAGGCCAACAAAACTCTTTGGCCGCGACGGTGGATGCAGTAGCGCAGGCAGCGCTGCAGGAGCAAGGCATTCCGGGCATGACGGTGGCTCTCGCAAAAAAAGGCACGATGCTGTATGTCCAGGGATACGGCGTTTCTGATCTGACCACGGGCCAACGGACCCAGCCCGGCGCAATCTTTGAAATCGGCTCCATCACCAAGCAATTCACGGCAGCCTTGATCATGAGGTTGCAAGAGAAAGGGCAATTGCAGGTGGACGATTCGATCGCTGCTTACCTGCCCGAGTATAACTTTCCACCCACGATCACGCTTCGAATGATGTTGACTCACACGTCAGGCCTTGCCGATTTCACCAATTTTCCTCAAATTGGAGACTGGGTAAGAAATGGGGTGACGGAAGCGACAGTGCTGATGGCGGTGAGCCAGTTGCCTTTGCAATTCCAGCCAGGCACACAGTACTCGTATTCCAACAGCAACTTTTTCGCCTTGGGTACGATCATCGAAAAGCTTAGCGGGCAGTCGTATGCGGACAACGTCGAGCAGTCCATCTTCCAACCGTTGGGGTTGATGAATACGTATTACTGGCTTCCTCCCGCGGGTCAGTCAGCGACCGGCTACACCAACAACGGATCAGGTTTGGTTCCCGCAATCCTTTGGGACCGTTCGGCCGCCTTTGCGGCGGGAGCGTTGAGTTCGAATGTCTACGATCTGGTGGCTTGGGACAACGCTTTGATCAATGGGAGAGTCGTCTCGCCCGCCTCCTTCAAAGCCATGACGAGTTCCAATGGCTTCGTGACTCCTGAAGGTGGCTCGTACGGATTCGGGCTGGCTCTCGCGACGTTGAACAACCGGCCGGTAATCTGGCATGACGGCCAGATCGGAGGATTTACTACGGAGACTGCAGTGTTCCTCGACAGCGGTTTCACTGTGGTCGTGCTCACCAACGACCAGGATGCAAACCCCGACGCTGTGATTCTCAAGATCGTGAGTGCGGTCTGCAATTCATCGCAGCTCGCTGGAAATTGCTGACGTATGGACAGATAGCGACTCTGTGCACAGAGGGAACTTAGCAGAGGTGAACAGAACGCATCCCGCGATGGTTCCGCTGATTTTGGTCCAAGTTCGCCGACTTCCAGAGCAAGTTACTTCGTGGTTGTGGCTGCGGTTGCGTGCTCGCGCTCGACGTCTTTGAGGCGGGCGGCTTTACCTCGCAGCGAACGCAGATAATACAGCTTAGCGCGTCGAACTTTGGAGGAGCGCACCAGTTCTACCTTGTCGATGACGCGGGAGTTCTCGGGGAAAATACGTTCGACCCCTTGACCGAAGCTGATCTTGCGCACGGTGAAGCTGGCTTGAGGGCCCCGCGAGCGCGAAATTACAACGCCTTCGAACGCCTGCGTACGCTCCTTGTCGCCTTCCTTAATCTTGACGTGTACGCGGACGGAGTCGCCGGGGACGAATTTGGGGAGGTCGGTGCGCTTGGTCTTGGCCAGCAGTTTTTCGATGATGAGGTTCGACATAATCTTGTCCTCTTTTTCTATAGATTCTCAAATGTAAGCGCGGGCGTCCCCGCCGGCACAGTGTCCACTTTAAACTCAACCAGAGTCAGGACCCGCCCAGCAACTTCTTATCTTCGTCGCTCAGCGCAGCCCGATCCAAAAGATCGGGCCGATTGCGCAGTGTCTTCTCAAGTGCGGTGCGACGCCGCCAGCGTCGTATTTCCTCATGATTGCCCGAGGCCAGCACTTCCGGAACTCCCATTCCGCGAAAGTCCGCAGGACGGGTGTAGTGCGGGTAATCCAGCAATCCGCCCGAGGTGCACGTTGAACTCGGACCGTTCTCGACTTGCGTCGGCGAGAACGTAGTGAACGATTCCTGCTGCGTGGACGCTTGATTCCCAACCGCGCCCGGAATCAGCCGCGTGACGCAATCGACAATTACCGCCGCGCCCAGTTCACCACCACTCAGCACATAGTCTCCGATGGACAACTCGCGGTCCGCCAGGTATTGGCCTACGCGCTCGTCCACGCCCTCATAACGGCCGCAGATCAGAACGATTCGTTCCAGCAAGGCGAGTTCATTGGCTACGCTCTGATCGAATCGCTTGCCCTGTGCCGAGAGCAGAATCACGCTTTGCCGAGCGTCTTTCCGTGCTTCTGGGGGCGCAACGTTTAACCCTTCAATACATTCAAAGATCGGTTCCGGCTTAAGGACCATTCCCTCGCCGCCGCCAAATGGGCGGTCATCGACGGTCTTGTGGCGATCATGCGCAAACGCCCGCAGATCGTGGACTTCGATTGCCGCCAGTCCGGCTTCCCGAGCCCGGCGGATAATTCCGTGATCCAGCGGTCCGCGAAAGAAGTCGGGAAAGATCGTTACAATATCGATCTTCATCGCGGGTCCAGATCGAAAACAAAAAACACACGGCACGCCTTCACTGCTGCAGCGCACTCCCGGTGATGACTAAGTTGCCGTTGCCGTCGCCCGTGTTGGTATCCAGAAACTGAAATCCTTTGGCTTGCCCGGCTGCCACCGAGTTCAAGGCAAACGCAATCTTCAGATTGTGCATGCCGATTCCGGATATAGAACCACTACCGTCAGAGTTCACCTTGTAGGTGGCTTTGAAAGGGCCGCCAAACTGGACGCCGCCGAACAGGATGGTCACTGAACCTTTGATGTTCCCTCTGCCGTCAAAACTGAATATTCCCACACCGCCATCCTCGGACAGACTCGCGTCGTCGGTCCATGGATTGTACTGAAAGGCGAAATTGCCTTTTAGACTCGCCACGGTGTATTTTCCCACCGTGGTGGACTGCAGCAAAGCGGTGCCGCTAATGACTTCGTTGTTGGTATCGTTGGTCTGCAACAATTGCACGCCGTGAGCTACGCCAGCGGCAGTCGAATTGAGAGTGATGGCAAACTGAGCCGTGGAGCCGGTAGTAAGGTCGATTGCGCCAGTGCCGTTAGACTTCACGACGTAAGTCCCGCCCAAGGGTCCACTCTGGACGGCATGGTTTGAAATCGATGTGTATGACCCGGTCACATTGCCCGCGCCGTCGAACGTCATAAGTCCTACCATGGCAAACTGGTCTTTACTCACATTTGCAGTTCGGAGGTTGGTCGAAAAGCTGTAGCTGCCCTTCAGGCTCGCATTGTTGAAGCCCGCAGCCTGCGCCGACAAGGTGAGCGCGATGGCCATGAAAACCAAAACCCCAACTTGAAGTAAACGTCGGCTGAACACTTGCACAAAGCACCTCCTTTCGACTCCGCTTAGGCCAAACTCTCGGCACGGTACAAAACGGATGTCATTTCCCTGTGTTTCTGTTGCGGCCCATCTGTTGCTGCTGTTTTTCCTCGGCCGTCAGCGGCGCGTTCAACTCGAGCATCCCTTCGGGCAGCAGCATGTGTATTTGCTTATGCTCGAGGTCTACGCTTTTTATGTACGCCTCGGCATACGGAATCTCGCAGCGCTTGCTTCCCTTCTGACTTCCTGTAGCGACGATCAGCAACGGCGCTTCGCCTGCGCCAAACTGAACGTCTTCAATCTTGCCGATCTCGCGACCTGCGTCAAATATTGCGCAGCCGATCAAGTCGCTTATGTAATTCCATCCTGGCTCAAGCCGCGCCCGCTCACTGCCGGGAAGCTGCAATTCGCAGCCGATCAAAGTCTCGGCATCGGAAATCGAATCAACTCCGGCGAACTTCAGAACCAGGTCGCCCTTGTGAGGCCACGATTCCTCGACCTGCAACTCGCGCCGGCTATTGTCTTCCGCGAGAGCGAACAACCTCAGTCCCACCCTGAACCGCTCGGGAATATCGCTGTGCAATTCGACTGCGACTTCACCACGGCGACCCTGCGTTTTCCGCACGCGCGCCAGGGTAACGAACTCGCCTGACTCTTCTATTCCTGGTTCTCCTATTCTAGGATCTCCAGCGTAAAGCGCTTGTGCAATCGAATTCCAGCTGCGCCGATCACAGCACGCAAGGCTCGAGCGACGCGGCCCTTTGCGCCAATCACCTTACCGACATCGTTCGGGGCGACCTTAAGTTCGAGCACGTCACCCTCGATCTGGCTGACCGAGACTTGATCAGGCTCATCAACTAGCGCCTTCGCGATCTGCTCGACCAAAGCTCGCACGTCGCCGCCTTGCTGGCTCATCTGCGGTTCCTATCGGGTAGGCTGGAAATTTAATGGCACGCACGCCAAAATCAGGCGGCGGGAACGGCGCTGGGAACTGGCTTGGCCACGATCTTGCCAACCCGGTCTGACATCTTGGCGCCCTTGGATACCCAGTAATCAATGCGCTCACGCTTCAGTTCAATGCTGGCAGGATTGGTGCGGGGATTGTACGTTCCCACTACCTCAACCGGCCGGCCATTGCGCGCCCGTTCCTTTTCGATCACGACCACGCGATAATGCGGTTGTTTGCGCGCACCGGTGCGCGATAGACGAATCATTAACACAGAACTTTGCTTCCTTTCCTAGTCCTTCTGGCAGGGATCAGACAAACTGTTATTTTCACAGAATCCAGCCGGATTAGCAAGCGGAAGGATCGCTGCTGGTGGCTTGAGGCCAAGACACTGCATGAGTGAGCCACATCACATCTTCGTTGCTACTGCCGTGCAAGGATGTTCCAAATGGCCAATACCCGAACGGAGATACGAGCCGTCCATGCAAACCACGATAACCTCGGCAATACGTAGAGACGAGCGAGAACTGCGCGATGCCCGCTTCGCCATGCGGCTTTCCCTGATTTTTGGGATAGCAATGCTAATCGCCAAGACCACAGTCTATTTCTTGACCCATTCGGCTGCCATCTTTTCCGACGCAGCCGAGTCGGTCGTCCACGTAATCGCCGTGGGATTTGCCACCTTTAGTCTTCGGCTGAGCACGAGGTCCGCTTCCCCTCAATTCCTCTACGGTTATGAGCGGATCACTTTCTTCTCCGCGGGATTCGAAGGAGCAATGATCGTCGTGGCCGCGATCGCAATTCTCTATGAGTCGATCCGGAAATGGATTGCTGGGCTACAGTTGGAGCATCTGGGAGCAGGCGCATTGTTGATTCTGGTGGCCGGGATTGTCAATGCGGGTCTGGGTTACTATCTTCTGCGCACCGGCCGGCGAACCAATTCACTTATCCTGGAAGCTGATGGCAAGCACGTATTAACCGATAGCTGGACCAGCTTTGGCGTTGTGGGAGGACTGGCGCTGGTGCTGCTGACGCATTGGAAACCGTTCGATCCCCTGGTAGCCATCGCAGTCGCAGCAAACATTCTCTGGTCGGGTGGGCGCTTGGTCTGGCGCTCAGCCGTCGGGCTGATGGATTATTCCGATCCCGAAGCCGGCACCAAGATTCGTGAAAAGCTCGATGCAATTTGCTCCGACCTGACGATTCAATACCATGGCGTACGCTTTCGCACCACCGGATACCGCCAGATCATCGAAGTACATTTATTGTTCGCTCACCTGACGCCGGTTAGCGAGGCCCACCGTCTGGCAACTATTCTGGAGGAACGACTGCCCGACGATCTCGGAATGCCCGCCGAGGTCATCACTCACTTGGAATCCTTGGAAGACCACGCCGACGTCCACCGCGAACAACACTACACCGGAAAACCTGAGTAGGATCGATGTTCATCCCTCGCCAAAATCGCGGTAACGAGCGAGCACATCGTGTTCGGAAACAACTCCCTCCAACTTGCGGAAATCGGCGCGGTTCACCACGGGGACGAGCGGCCAACGTTCCACGTAACGCAACGCCATTTCCAGAGGATGATCGGGATGCAGGCACGGGATCTGAGGCCCAGCCAGAACGGAAGCGAGGGTCTGACCGCCTTTGCCCTCCTTGATCCTGGTCTCGAGTTCTTGTTTGGTAATACTGCTCCATCCGGTCGGATTCAGGCGAACCAGCAGCACGTCGGGTGATTTCTCATCTAGACGCTGAAACGCACGCTCCAGCGTTTCGTCAGCGTCCAGCACTGGGGCTGTTGGCAAGCACATCGCATCTTCCACCCGCAGAATGCCTTCTTCGCGTTGCTCTTCCATGGACGGCAAATCCAAGCCATCCTGACGAGTGAGCACGTCAAAGATTGGAACCGGCTGAAGTCCCCGCGCAATCAAGTAAGAAAAAGTATTCGCCACCATCACGGGCAGAATGATGGAATAGTTCCCGCTAACTTCGAGCACCATGAATACAGATGTCATCGGCGCGCGCAGAAATCCGGCAAACAGAACGCCCATGCCCACGAGCGCGTAAGTGCCCGGCGCGCCGCTCAGGTGTGGCAGCAAGACGTGCTCCGCCCCACATACGGCCGCCCCCAGCATGGCTCCGATAAACAACGTCGGAGCAAACATGCCGCCAGGAGTTCCACTCACGAACGAAAGCAGCGTCGCCACAATCTTGAGTCCGGCAAGGATGGCCAGCATTTGCCAGGTGAACTGGCCGTGCATCGCTTCATCGATGTACACGTAGCCAGCCCCCATTACCTGCGGAGCGCCAAGAACTGCGATGATCCCAATGAGCAAACCCGCAACCGCAGGTTGAAAATACTGCGTCCAGCGTGGCAGAGTCTTGCACCACGGGCGGAAAGTCGAAATCCCACTCGAGAACGCGACTGAAGCGAACCCGCCCACAACTCCAAGGATGGAATACGCAATCAGCTCCGAAGGTCGTTCCAGTTGCACGGCTGGAATTCGGAAAAGAGACTCCGAGCCCAAAAACCACCGCGTGACAACCACGCTCGAGACCGCTGAGAGGACGACCGAACCGAGAATGCCGGCAGTCCAGCGCCCAATGACTTCTTCGATCACGAAAAGCACCGCCGAGATCGGCGCGTTGAAGGCGGCAGCCAATCCGGCCGCAGCGCCAACCGGAGCAATCAACCGCATACGGTCACGCGATAACTTCATGCGCCTTCCGAGCACAGAAGCCAGGCTGGCGCCGATTTGCAGAGACGGGTCTTCTGGGCCCAGCGAGTGTCCTGAGCCTATGGCCAGCGCAGCCGTGATGAACTTGCCGATCGCGGTACGAATGGGGATGTAGCCGTTGTAGATATAAAGCGCCGCCTTGGTTTGGTTAACGCCACTGCCGCGTGCCCTGGGAAAAACATGAATGACTAACACCGCGATGACCAGACCCGCGAGGCTGGGAGCCAGCAACATCCGGGTGGGTGAGAGCGCAAATCCCGATCCCAATAAATAGATACGGCACCAGTCGATGGCGAAACGAAAACAGACCACCGCAAGTCCGGAGAACATTCCGATGAATACCGATAGGACAAGGAATAAACGCTCTTCCCGAAAAACCGCTCGCAACAGCGCTCCCCGCGCCCGCCGCGGCAACGACGCCACCGGCTGAGGATGTCCGTTTTCCATGAGTATTGCCGTCTGCGAGTTGGCCGAGCCGTCCACTCTAATTCCCTTCGTGCAATTTAGAAATTAGCAGCAATGCCATGTCGACTCCGGTCGGAGCTTCACACGCGACATTGGTTTGGCGCTCTATGTCAAACACCAGATTCATCGCCGCCTCCACTAAATCAGGATTCCGCCGCAGGCCTTGCTCCGTAATCTCGGGCTTCATCTTCTCCCACGTATCGGCGAGGCTCTGCAACGAGGTCGCGGGCGAGGCACTGCCTCTCGAATTGCCTGCAGCAGAGCACGACTTGAGCCGCTCACCGGCCGCCGCAAACGCTTTGATGACCATTCGGTGGCGCTGGGCGACCGAGATTTGTCGCCGGAATGGATCCATCTTTAGCACCAACTCCGTGCTGTTGAGCAATGCCGCGCTCTGAGCGTCGTTCGGATTAGCGGCCTCAGCTGTCTCGAGGTAGTGTTGAGCCAGGTCGTAGCGGCCGAGCGCGAAGGCGGCTCGCCCCGCTCCAGCCAGTGCCACTGGGTTGTGACGATCCAATTTCAGGCTTTGGCGGTACTCGGCGAGCGCGTGTTCATAGTCCTGTGCTTGGAGAAAAAGATCCGCGACGCGTACATGCTGGGAAGGATCATCGGCCAAGTTTTCTGCCAGCGCAATCAACTCCGCTTGCGCCTGCGTTTTAGCGTTGATGCTCAACAGGTATTCGATGAGTTCGAGGCGGGCCTCCCGGCGTTGCACTTCCTGGTCGCCCGGCCAGATCGCATAGATCCCGTTGTGGTAATAGCGCAGCGCGTGTTCGGTTTCTCCCCTCTGTACAGCGATGCGTGCGAGCTCGAGGTTCACCAACCCATTTTCGGGCTGTCGCTCCCACAGATTGACTAAATAAGCGGCGGCCTCGTTGGTCCGCTTCAGTCCGATTAAGCCCTCGGCCAGATCGAGTTGATAGTCGTAATTGTCGCGCGAGTAGAGCAGCGCGGTTCGAAATTCGTTGACTGCGCGTTCAAAATTGCGCTGTTTGAGATCGGCAACGCCACGCGTAAACCATCGATTCCCCAGAGACTGTTGTTGCGCGCGATAGATGCGGGTCAGCCCGCTGACTCCCAGGAAAGACACCACGGCCAGTGCGGAGAGCACGGCCAGGATCAATGGTTCTCGCTTGAGATAATACCGAAGCCCTTGCTCTTGTTCGCTGGCGACCATCGTGACTTGCGGCGATGTCGGCATGGCAATCAATCTCTTTTGATAATACTAACCAAAAGGGGTGAATCTTAGATGCTACGAGGCGAGAAACACGCTCGGCGCAGAGAAATGGAAGCCTCAAGGGAACGCTGATTACCATTATCCGCTGTGGCGGATGTGCATCACATCGCCGTCCTGCACGATGTAATCCTTCCCTTCCAGACGGAGCGTACCGCGAGCGCGGGCGTTGGCTTCTGATCCAGCATCGAGCAGTTGATCCCAGCGGATGGTTTCGGCGCGGATGAAATGTTTCTGCAAATCGGAATGGATTGCGCCCGCCGCGTCCTGCGCGCGAGTATTTACCGGGATAGTCCAAGCCCGGCACTCATCTTCCCCAGCGGTAAAGAATGACATCAGCCCAAGCAAAACATACGTGGTGCGGATCAAGCGGACCAGACCGCTCTCGGTGAGACCATAGCTCGAGAGGAATTCGGCGGCATCGGCGTCACTCATCTCCGCAAGTTCGGCCTCGACCTTTCCGCAGATTGCTGCCGCACCCGCATTTGGGCGAGAGGCGACTTCCGTGAGCTTGTATTTGCTCACCGCAGCTTCAAGTTCCTTCCCTAGTTCCGTGCTCTCGTTGACGTTCAGTACGTAGAGAATTGGTTTTTCGCTGAGGAACATGAAGCCGCGCAGACGCTTCTTGTCCTCCGGCGTCATCTCCATTTCACGAAGTGGACGCTCCGATCCCAAGTGAGCGTTGGCGTGCTTGAGCAAATCGAATTCCTTTTCGAGATCCGGCGTACGCATTTTCTTCAGGTCTTTTTCTACGCGCTCCAACCGTTTCTCGATTTGCCCGAGGTCGCTGACCATGAGGTCAAACTCGACATTCTTGATATCGCGCAAAGGATCGATGCCGCCGACATGCGGAATCGCAGGATCGTCAAATGCTCGCAGGACATGGGCAAGGGCATCCACGCCACGTAGATGCGCGAGGTATGCGGTCTCCTTAAGAGCGTCCTGGCCGATGGCGCCGACGTCCACGTATTCCACCGAAGCGTGGGTCAACTTCTTCGGATCGTAGAGTGCAGCCAGGCGGTCGAGCCGGTCGTCAGGGACTTTAGCAACGCCAATGTGCGCCTCGCGAGGGTTCGCATAAGCCTGCTCCGATAGACGGGCTTTGGTCAGAATGCCGAAGAGGGATGTCTTGCCTACCTGAGGCAGGCCGATAATGCCAGTTTTCATAAAAAGGTTTTGGGCTGTTAGCTTTTGGGCTCTTTGTTGTAGAGCCGTAATTAATTACGTCTCTACATGCCAAGTGAAGAATAAATGATGCTGACGCTGATCGCCAAAGGAGCGGCCTAGACCTACATCAGGCGCTGAGAGCAGAAGCCGCTAGATACACAACTACCAATCCCAGCACAAACACTCCACCCTCGACTCGCGTTGACCACACATGCAAAGCGTCAAACTGCCTTCGCGCAGGGTTATCGGGGGGCACCGAGTCAATTTCGCCCATCGACGCTCGCAGCGTATCCATGCGAGGAATGATTCCGAATTGCGAGATAAGTGTGAGCGCGAGCATCAGGCAGATCAGAACGTGGCGCGCGGCAAATACATGCAGGGTGCCTTTCGTCAATCGGCTATAAAGAATCGAACTCGCCAGAAAGATGATTCCTGAGATGACGCCCATCCAGTGCAATGCGCCAAGGGAGCGTCCGACGACAGTTCCGGCCAGATGCCGGCTGGGTAAGACAGAGAAGGCCGTGGGTGCCAGAACGAACGCGAAGAAGATCAGCCCGCCCAGCCAAACGATCAGCGACAAAAGCATGAGATAACGTAAGAACGACATGAAGCGATTATAGCGTTCTACTTTACCCTGTCATCCTGAGCGGAGTGGCTGTAGCGCAGCGCGCAGCAGCCACGGACGCGCTGAAGGGGTCACGAAACTCCTTGATGTACTCTGCTGGAAACGGCTTCCCCGGGGTCCTTCGACTGCGTTGCCGTCGCTTCGCGCCGGTAACTCCGCTCAGCATGACAGTCTCAAATGGGTATCGGCGTGTTGTCTACAATCTCCTGGATAACCTGCTCTGCTTGTTCCGACTTCTTCAGCGTAGACGAATACAGTCCATTCACCACGACCCGATGAGCAAAGACAGGCACGACCAGCGGCTTGATATCCTCTGGCGTGCAGAAAGTTCGGCCGTCGAGAAATGCCATGGCCTGGGCGGCACGATAAAGCATTTGCGACCCACGCGGGGACACTCCAAGCGAGAACTGATCGGACCCTCGCGTTTTTCCGACAATGCTAAGAGCATAACTGACCAGCGATTCATCCACCCGGACTTGCGTGGCGGCGTGCTGCATCTCCAGCACATCAGCCCCGCTGAGCACTGGCTGCATCGCTTCCAACTGCGCGCTACCTGCATGGGAGCGCAGAATCTCGCGCTCGGCGCTGCCGTCGGGATAGCCCATCCGCACCCGCATCAGAAAACGGTCGAGTTGCGATTCCGGCAAAGGATAGGTTCCGTGGTGTTCGACCGGGTTTTGTGTGGCAATAACCAGGAACGGCTGGGGCAGCGGATAGGAGTGCGCATCCACCGTAACCTGGCTTTCGTTCATGGCTTCGAGCAGCGCGGACTGCGTCTTGGGCGTGGTGCGATTGATTTCATCGGCCAGCAGTACATTGGTAAAGACTGGGCCCCGTTTGAATTCGAATTGCTGCTCGATGGCGGAATAAATCGAAATCCCGAGTACATCCGACGGAAGCATGTCGCTGGTAAACTGCACCCGTTGAAAAGTGCAATCGAGAGCCCGAGCAAGAGCCTGTCCAAGAGTAGTTTTGCCAACTCCGGGGACGCCTTCGATCAAGAGATGCCCGCGAGCAATCAGGGACACGACTGCGAGACGGATGATGTCATCTTTACCCCGGATCACCTTGCGCAGGGCTTTTTCCAGTTGCGCCGCACGATGCGAAACGACACTGGCAGTTTCAGGGGACATTACAGGAATTCTACTATGCGTCTAGTCGACTCGACGGTTACGTCGGTTACGAACAGCAGTCAGCCGTCAGCGGTGATCGCTCGCAGATCTCTGCTGGTTTGCGAGAACTGAATGCTGATTGCTTATTTCTTACTGAGTAAACTCAGCAGGTCGGCCGGTCAAACGCTCGATGCGCTTTGCGATCGGCGGATGAGTCGAGAACAGGCTGCCAAGGTTCATCCCGAGGAAGGGTTGAATAATAAATAGGTGCGCAGTCGACGGCGTGGCCTGCAAAGGCAGGCGGCGCGAGTAGGCATCGAGCTTGCCTAGCGCGCTAGCCAAGGCATATGGATTCCCGGTAAAGTGCGCGCCAGTGGCGTCGGCCTGGTATTCGCGTGAGCGCGACACAGCAAGCTGAATGAGCGATGCGGCAATGGGCGCGAGAATCAACATGAAAAGCGCGCCAAGTCCCCCGCCTCGGTTCTCATCACGATTGCCGCCCATGCCACCGAAAATCATGGCAAAACGTCCCATGCTGGCCAGCATCGTGATGGCTCCTGCGATGGTAGCAACAACTGAGCTGATGAGGATGTCGCGGTTATTCACGTGGCCCAACTCATGCGCCAAGACGCCTTCCAGTTCTTCATCATTGAGCAAATTCAGAATCCCCTGGGTGACGGCGACAGAAGCATGCTGCGGATTGCGTCCGGTGGCGAAGGCGTTCGGAGATTCGCTGGGAATCACGTAGATCTTCGGCATAGGAATACCGATTTTCTGAGTAAGCCGTTCGACCGCAGCGTAGGCCCGCGGTAATTCCTCGCGGGTGACCGGTTGAGCGCGATACATCGCCAGCGCGATTTTGTCCGAGTAGAAATAAGAAACAAAATTCATCACCGCCGCAAATGCCAATGCCAGCACCATGCCGTTCTGCCCGCCAAATGCACGGCCAATGAACATGAGCAGCAGCGTCAGCAGTGTGAGGAAAAACGCGGTTTTGAATGTGTTTCCCATAGAAGCTCTTTAACCATTAGATGGTATGTCGGACGGGGGGATTCAAGCAGGTTAGGTCGGCGCGATTGACGGAGCAAATTTTTGGGAGATAATGACCTTCGAGAAGCACTGTACACATGGACGACTCCCAAACGCGACTCGAGGAACTTAGTCGCCTCCTTCGTGATTTACAGCTTCGCGTAAACCAGTTGGAACACAAGCTCGAAAGTCTATCTCCGCCAGAATGCAAAGCACCGAGTAAGGCTGCATCTTGGTCCGAATCATCGGGCCAAAAACCGTCGGCCACATCGCCGCCTCCTCCTAGTATCGTACAAGGTTCCAGTCCAAGTCCGAACTTGGAATCACTCATTGGTTCGCACTGGCTGAATCGAGTCGGGATCGTCGCAGTTCTGGTCGGTGTGTCGCTTTTTCTGAGGTACGCCTTCGAGAGTCAATGGGTCGGACCCGCGGGACGGGTGTTGATCGGATTACTATCTGGCATCGGTGTGATCGTTTTGAGCGAATGGTTTCGCCTACACTCATACCCCATTTTTTCTTTCTCCTTAAAGGCTCTGGGCTTGGGGACGTTGTATCTCTCGTTATGGGCTTCTTTCCAGGTGTACGAACAGATTTCCTGGGTGGTAGCTTTTATTTCAATGATCGCCGTCACTGCTTCGACGATTGCCATGGCCCTGTGGCAGGAAGCGGAGATTTTAGCTTTGTTTGCGTTGGTGGGCGGCTTTGCAACTCCACTACTGCTCTACACGCACGAAAGTCGAGAGCTGCCACTATTCACGTACGTCGCGTTGCTGAATGTAGCAACGCTAATACTGGCAGCATCTCGTCCTTGGAGCCGTCTGCTTCTGGTGGGTCTGCTCGCCACTGTGATTTTGTATTTCGCGTGGTACGCCATCTTTTATAGCCCCAGCGAGCTTGCGCTCACATTAGCATTTGCGACCGCCTTCTTTGCCATTTTCGCGATCGCTCCCTTGCTCGAAGGAGTTTACAGCTCAGAGGAACCTAATTCTCATGTCTTAGTTTTTGTGGCCTCACTCAACGCAGGAGCGTACTTCTTCGAGCTCTACCTGATGCTCGAGCGGATGGATAACACTGTGGCGTGGTGTGCGCTGGCCTTATCAGCCTTTTATGCACTTCTAAGCAGATTCCCGCAGGCGAGAAACGAAATTGATTCGGCACGCGCACTGCGGCGTTTGCACCTGGCACTCTGCACGATTTTCATCACTCTGGCGATTGCGATTCGCTTTGAATCTCACTGGATTTCGATGGCATGGTTTGCGGAGGCAGCCGCCCTGGCGGCTGTAGGATTCTGGCGGAGATCAGCATTCGTCCGGTGGCAAGCATTGGTGCTAATTGCCATCGCCGTTGCTAAGGTCTTTGCCTATGATATCTGGCGCCTAGAGCGAGGATACCGAATCCTAGGCTTCTTCGCGTTGGGTATGCTTCTGCTTACAGTCTCGTTCGTTTACCAACGCGATTGGCTGAGACTGTCCCTCGAGAGAGGCGACGAAAACTCAGGCAGTGTGCAAAGCAAGTGAGGCTACGGCGAAAGCCACACCGATTTATCATCCAGGGTTTCTCAACTCGGGAGGGCGCAACTGCCCGTCTTCCATCGTTGGTTAGCTGACTTTAGCTGCCCCTCGCTTCACGGCGCGCTCTAGAGTTTGATCCAGCGCTGCCTTGGCTTTCTCGTATTCCTGTTGTGTGATTCCGCCTCGTTTGTGTTCGACTTCGAGCTCGAAGATTTCTTCTTTCAGGGCTTCGAGCAGAAGCGCGGAGCGATCTGCGGGCTTAGGCTTGGGAGCGCGCGGAACGTCACCTAGTTCGGCATCCGTCGGACCGAAATCGGAGACGGCTGCGGTTTTCGAGCGGCTGGCAATGTAGATCGCCCCGGCGGCCAGTACAATCCCGAACCCTCCAAGAATGTACCAGCGATATTTTTCCAGTGGGTCGGGAGCATCAATCGGTGGACCCAGTCCGCCGCCGGGGCGGGAGTCGCGTCCGGCCACGGGACCGCTGGTCTGAGCGCCGCCGACCGGGTTGCCGCCTCCTCCTTTGGTTTCCTCAGCCTCGTCAGACATCGTGCCGGTCCCTGAAATCTTAAAACCAAGGGGTTGACCTGCCGTCGTATTCGAAGCCACTTGGACTACGGCGTCCGATTGACGCGGGTCCTGCATCGCCTTGAAGGTTGCGCCAGCCCCGGCGGAGAACTGCATGGTCTTTGGCAGCACCACTACAAAATGCTGAGCGCCATACAGAGTCTTGGGATCGAAGCTAGCTTCACCGCTGTAGGGCATGTGATAGCTGACCTGAAACTGAGTTTCGCCCGGACGCAACGGGAATACGAAAGCGTACCGGTTTTTTTGTTTCTGCGGCACCGGCGCAGAGTTGATGGGCTGCCCGCCTGCGGTCATTGCCATGCTTTGGTCAACCTGAGCGCCCTCGGGTAGATAGAATTCGAAGCTCTGATCGCTCATCTGGGTGCGCGGCGGATCAGAAGTATTGTTCACAGCGAAAACGCGGATGCCCTGCAACTCGTTGTCGCGTGCCTGGAAACGCATCACATCGGCGGTAACGCTGATGCCTTCGATTTTTTTCGAGACATCATAGACCTGCACCTCGACCGAAGTGGTTCCCGGAGGCGCCATGCGGTGATAAGTCACTCCCTGGTGGATGACGCGGACCAGGTGAGGACTAGCGGCATTGTCGAGCTTCACGCTGAAGCTGCCCTTGGCGTCGGTCTGGGTCCGACCCGATTCTTCCATCCCCTGGCCCAGACTGAGTAGAACAACATCGTCGCCCGACGCGGGCTTCTTGGTGGTGCCATTGCTGACGGTGCCGGTTAGAGTTTGTGCCGAGGCGAAGGAACTCACGAAGAGCGACAACACTGCAATGAACTTCAGCGAAGGTCTCAAACCCGGGCTCCTTTTCGGGGGCGAAGAGACGCATTGGCTGCGGCTTCTTCCAATCGCGCGATCTCAGCCAGAACCGCGGCTGCTTCCTCTTCCAGAGAGGTCTTCATGGTCTGGTAGTCAGAATCAGGAAACTTGCCGGCTTTGAATTCGAAATTCAAGTCGCGAAGATTTTCGTAGATCGCTTCCTTGCGCTCCCGCAGATAGATAACGCGCGTTTTCTCCGGTCCCATGTAAAGCTTCCCAGGCAGATAGAAAACATAGACCAGCGCGCCGATCGTGATGAGGATGCAGGTAAGCAGTTCGATGCTCATACTTCCGTATCCTTCCTGGCTTGATCGCGGAAGTGCTCAAGCTCTGCGCCGTGAACAGCGGCAACGGCGCCCACCGGCAACACTAGCGGACGCGATCTCCAGGCCCGCACAATCACCGTGACCATGACCAATCCGAGAACCAAAACAAGATACGGCATGATCCAGGCTACGCGATTGAAGCCGGCCTTGGTGGGTGCTGCCATCACGGTCGTGCCGTACTTCTGGACGAATCCTTGCAGGGTCATGTCGTCGTTGTCGCCACGATCGACGGCGGCGATTAATTCGGCGCGCATACGGTCCGAATAGGCGCACCCAACATGGTTGCATTCGAGCAGTATTTGATTGCAGCCGCAGACACACATCATGCGATGGCCAAGGTCGTTGACGCGGGCCGATTGGTCCCCGGCGCCAAGCCCTGCGAACACGGCCAGGGCGAGCACGATCAGTTGACCGCCACGTCTTAATAAAATTGCCGTCATTCAAACATACCTGTCATTCCGAGGAGCGCAAGCGACGAGGAATCTGGGTTTTCGCCGGCCCAGCAAAGAACCCAGATCCCTCGCTTCGCTCGGGATGACAATGACAATGGGTGGGATTTCGCTCGCTCTGGGATTCGCATCAGTCGCCCGCTCCTACCGGTTCGGCTCGCAGTCGTGCCGGGGCCGAAACCCGCACCCGTTCCGCATTGGGGATCAAGGCCACGACCGTGCCGGCAATAATGATCCACACCCCAATCCAGACCCACATGACCAGAGGATTCAAATGGACCTTAATGATAGGACGTCCCGTATCCAGATTCTGGCCTTCGTAAACCACGTAGAGATCTTCTTGTGGGGTCGAGCGATTGGCGACCATGGTGGAGGTCTGCTGGCTCGCCTTATAGAAACGCCGCTCCGGGTTGAGCGTAGCGATCTGCTTTCCGTCTTTGAAGACGTTCATTACCGCCCACTCGCTGCCGTAATTCGGATTGTCATCCTGGGTGTAAGACTGGCAGACCAGGGTGTAGGCGCCGATCGTCATCTTGTCGCCGAAACCCATCTCCTGCTCTTTGTCCTGATTGAACACGGAACCGGCAAACCCAATCATGATCACGATCACGCCGAAGTGAACAATGTATCCGCCGTAGCGGCGCGTATTGCGATGCGCTAGTTGCACCATGGAGGAAAAGAGATTCTGACCAGTATGCCGGCCAATCACGCGGCCGCCGCGGACGAACTCGGAGATCACGGTTAAGGCCACCAGCGCGGACAACATGATGGTCATCAACGAGTAGAAATAAGAAACATCCTTCCATGGTCTCATGCCGAGCGCGACCAGCAGCACGCCCGTGACCAGAGCGCCGACTGCGGGCCACAGGAAATTTCGTTTCAGACTGTCGACTGAAGTTCTGCGCCAGGCGAGCAGTGGTCCAACCGCCGTCAGCAGTAGAAGCAGCAACGCTACCGGCACGTTTACGCGATTGAAGAACGGTGGTCCGACTGTGACCTTGGTTCCCTGAACCCATTCCGAAAGCACCGGGAAGAGCGTTCCCCAAAGCACCGTGAAGCAAGCGACCAGCAGCAACAGGTTGTTGAACAGGAAACTGGATTCGCGCGAGATCAGCGATTCCAGTTTGTGCTCGGTGCGCAGGTGCGAGCGATTCTTTACATAGAAGATGAGGCAGGTCGCGAATATAATCGCGAGAAACGCAACGAACCAATCACCAATCGAAGATTGCGCGAAAGCGTGCACCGAGCTGACCACACCACTGCGGGTCAGAAACGTGCCGAAAATCGATAGCATGAAGGTGGAGAAGATCAGCCACATGTTCCACGTTTTTAGCATGCCGCGCTTTTCCTGCATCATTACGGAATGCAAAAAGGCAGTACCGGTTAACCAAGGCATGAGGGAGGCGTTTTCGACTGGATCCCATCCCCAATATCCGCCCCATCCCAGCACCGAGTAAGCCCAGTGCGCACCCAGAAAAACGCCGCAGGTCAGAAATCCCCAGGTCACCATGGTCCAGCGGCGGGTGATCTGAATCCACTTTTCGCCGGGATAGCGCATGATCAACGCGGCCAATGCGAACGCGAATGGCACGGTGAACCCAACGTAGCCCAAATACAACATCGGAGGATGGATGACCATCTCGGGATACTGCAGCAAAGGGTTGAGCCCGGTACCGTCAGCGGGTAGGGTCCCTTGCATCACCCCGAAAGGGTTTGCGGCGAAATTCAGGAGCAATAAGAAGAAGACTTGCACTGCAGCAATGATGACCGACGCGTGTGCGAACAGGCGAACGTCAGTCTTATATCGCAGCCTCAGGACGAGTCCGTAGGCAGAGAGCAGAAGGGCCCAGAACAGCAGCGATCCTTCTTGCCCCGACCAGAGCGTAGCGAACTTATAAGGCGCAGGCAGCTCACGATTGCTGTGGTGAAAAATGTAAGCGATGGAGAAATCGTTCTGGAAGGCCGCCACTACCAGCACGATCGCAGCGAGAAAAACTACCGCGAAGCTGGCAATTCCGGCGCGACGCGCGGTTTCACCTAAGCGTTCGGAGCCCGGTCCCTTATTGACGAGCGCTAGAATGCCGGCTAGAAACGAATAGGCGCACAACGCGAGCGCGAGCAGGAGCGCAAAACTACCTATTTGCGACATGGCGGGACCCTATCTGTATTTTTTCAGAAACCGTCCACCTAAGCAACCATGAAGTCTGGAAGCGTGATTTGCAGAGCCTGCCGGATTCCCTAAATGTGGACATCGGCGGCAGTTTTCCGCAAGGCGGCGGAGCATTGCTCGCCGGACGAGGGCGTCCGGGCCTACGTGTGCACCTCGTGGCAAGCGGAATTTTCTTCCTGCTTATGCGGTCTGCTGATGGTTTTGGTGGGCGAGAACTTCACGCTCGGCTCGGAGCCAATCCTCATTCTCGAAACCAGGCGTGCTTCCTCGCTCCAGGTACAACTGGTACGCGCGCTCGCGGATTTTCGCTTCCACGTCGGTCGGAGAGCCGTTCAGAGGCGAAGTCTTCCGGACCAGAGAAACTGAGCCGGCTTCGGGCATGGTGATAACTTGGTTGTGAGTTGCCTTGGGTGCGCGGGGAGTCTTTGCTTTAGCCATTATCGGTACTCCTTGGGACTGATAAGTCCATGAATTAGAATGGTTTATGATTGGCCGTATACACAACGGCCCGACCTAACGTGCCCCACAAAATGTATGCAGTGAGTGTGTAGTAAATAATAAACTGAAACGCTGTGGATTTGCACGAAAACTGGAAAGAATTAATCTCTTGGAAACATTGATTTTGTGAATAACGATTAATAAAAGTCGTGCGAACTGGTTTCGGCGCGGGTAATGGCGAGCGGCAACACCCGTTCGGCTTTCACAGAGATGACATTGTCCTGATTCTGCAGGATTCCTTCCACCATCAGGAACTGCGCAGAACTTAGCAGCAGCCGGTTTTTCTGAAAAAGATCTGGCGTGACAATCGCATTAGCCACTCCAGTCTCGTCCTCGATACTGAGAAAAACAAAACCCTTGGCGGTGCCAGGACGCTGGCGGCAAATAACGCATCCTCCAATGCGCAAATATTGTCCATTGGGGATGTGCTCGAGTTCGCTGGCTTTGTGGATGCCCATCGCTTCCATCCGCGTGCGGTGATAAGCCATGGGATGCGGGCCCACAGTCATGCCGGTGCCGCGGAAGTCTGCCACCAGGCGCTCTTCCTGATTCATGGGACGCAGCGGGGAGTTGGCATCTGGCTCGGGCAATTCGTCTAGCAATGGGCCGGAATGGCGGACGGCGCGTTCGACTTGCCAGAGGGCATCGCGACGATGAAGTTTTGTAGAAACGCAGCTAGCTACGTCTCTACAGCTGATTTCATTCAGGGCACCAATTTCCGCTAATGTATTCAACTCATCTTTTCTTAGCGCGGGAACACGATGGATGAGGTCACGAATAGAAATAAATGAAGCGAGGTTACGTTGCCGGACCAGTGATTGGGCGGCTTCTTCCCGCAATCCACGAGCATAGCGGAGCCCCAAGCGCAGTGAAATCGTGTCAGTGGTTGAATTGGCTGAGTGCTGACTGCTGAGTGCTGACTGCTCCAACGTGCACTGCCACTCTGACTTCATCACATCGATCGGCAACACCTTCAGGCCGTGCCGTTGCGCATCTTTCACCAACGTGGCTGGACGATAAAACCCCATGGGCTGGTTGTTTAGCATGGCAGCGGTAAATGCGGCGAGGTAATGACATTTCAAATAGGCGCTGGCGTAGGCGATGAGCGCGAAGCTGGCGGCGTGAGACTCGGGGAATCCGTACAGAGCGAACGAAGTAATGGAGAGAATGATCTGCTCCTGCGCCTCGTGCGAAATGCCATTGCGTTCCATGCCGCTGCGAAGCTTGGCCTCGATATCCCTCATGCGTGCCTGCGAGCGTTTGAAGCCCATGGCGCGGCGCAGTTCTTCGGCTTCGCCTCCGGTGAAGTTGGCAGCAACCATCGCGATGCGCAGCAACTGCTCCTGAAACAGGGGTACGCCCAAAGTGCGCGCCAACACGGGTTCAAGCGACGGATGCAAATGGTTCACCGGCTCTCGTCCCATGCGCCGCTGCAAATACGGATTCACCATCTGCCCCACGATCGGCCCCGGGCGAATGATCGCGACTTGCACCACGATGTCGTAAAAACATTTGGGATGTAAGCGCGGCAGGCACGACATCTGCGCCCGGCTCTCGACCTGAAACATGCCAATCGTGTCTGCCTTCTGCAAGGCGGAATACACCGTAGAATCGTCCGACGGCAGATGGGCGAGGTCCACTTCTTCAGCATGATGGTTGCGAATAAGCTGCAGGGAATCTTCGAGCACTGCCATCATGCCCAGGCCGAGCAGGTCCACTTTGACGATGCCCAAGTCGGCGCAATCTTCCTTGTCCCATTGCACCACTACGCGGCCCGGCATGGAGGCCGGTTCGAGCGGTACCACGGAATCAAGTTGTCCCTGACAAATCACCATGCCTCCGGAGTGTTGTCCGAGGTGGCGCGGCAAATCCTGTACCGCGATACACAACTCGAAATATTTGCGTAGCCGGGGATGATTCAAATCCAACCCCGCATCGCGGAAGCGATGATCGAAGGTGTCGTTGGCATCGCGATATTCCCAGGTAGAAACGGCGGCCGACACTTTGTCGAGGGTCTCAGGATCAAAACCCAGAGCCTTGCCCATTTCGCGCGAAGCCATGCGACTGCGATAAGTAATGACGTTGGCAGTCATCGCCGCGCCGCGCTCGCCGTAGCGTTTGTACAAATACTGGATCACGTGTTCACGCTGGCCGCCGCTGGGAAGATCGAGATCGATGTCGGGCCATTCACCGCGTTCCTCGGAAAGAAAACGCTCAAAAAGCAATTCCATACTGACGGCGTCGACCGCGGTGATGCCGAGCGAATAGCAGACCGCGCTGTTGGCAGCCGACCCGCGTCCTTGTACCAGGATATTTTCTTCGCGGCAGAAACGGACCAGATCCCAAACAATAAGAAAGTAGCCTGCAAGGTCGAGCCTTTCGATGAGTTTCAGTTCACGCTCAATCTGACAACGCGCGCGGTTTTGCATATCTGATGAAGCTCGGCCATAGCGCTGCTGAAATCCTTCCCGAGTGCGCTCCCGCATGAACGACATCATGGTTTCGCCCGCAGGCACCGGATATTTAGGGAATTCATATCCCAGATCTTTGAAAGTGAATGTAAGCCGCGAAGACAATTCCACCGTGTTCGCAATAGCCTCGGGAAGATCGGCGAAGAGCGCTTGCATCTCTTGTGACGATTTCAGGTAGCGCTCGGAATTGCGCGCCAACAGGCGCCCAGCGGTAGCCAGCGTGCGATGGTGACGAATGGCGGTGAATACATCGCAAAGTTCGCGCTCCCGCTCGGTGGCATACCAGACGCCATTGGTTGCCAGCAAAGGAAGCTGGAGTGAGCGAGCAATTTCGATAGCGGCGCGATTGCGGGCCTCCTGCTCCCGATGAAAATGCCGCTGTAGTTCCACATAGACATTGTCCCGGCCAAAAATGTTGGCCAGCCGCTCGACGCAGCCGCGCGCTTCTTCCATGCCACCATAAGCGAGAGCAGAAGCCAACGGACCGTCATCGTCGCCAGTAAGGCAAACCAGTCCAGCGGCATGTTCTAGTAGTTCCTCTTCACTCACTGTGCCTTCACCTTTAGCCGCGCGAAGCTTCATCTTTGTAATCAGGCGGCAGAGATTCTGATATCCGACACGGGAGGAGACAAGAACAGGAAGGCGAAATTCACCACGGAGACACAGAGGCACAGAGGAATCCGATTTTTGATTTCTGATTTCTTCCGTGCCTCTGTGTCTCGGTGGTGAAAAGTATTCGCAGGTCACCTCTGCTCCAATGTGCGCCTTGAGCCGCGCTTTCTTCGCCGCCATGTGGAAACGCGGAGAACCATAGACGCCGTCACGGTCGAGCAGCGCCATCGCCGGCATGTTCAGATTGGCGCAGGCTTCGACCAAGTTCTCGGGCAGAGAAGCGCCTTCGAGAAAGCTGAAAGCAGAGCGCGAGTGAAGCTCAATGTACATGTAAGAAACTTTCAAGCGCTCGAACTCACGTGGGAACAGCGCTCTCGGCTGTCCGGGCGAGAAAAGCTCGCCCGCTAGTGCTGACAAGTCTATGTTTGTTATCCCGAGCATAGCGAGGGATCTGCAGTTCTGCGCGTTCTCAAAACAGCTGCAGATTCCTCGTCGCTTGCGCTCCTCGGAATGACAATGAGGAAACGATGGTCAGCAAACTGCTTCGGAGCTTCGCTCCGACGGACAGCCGGTGGCGGCTGTCCCCACGTGATTTATGCAGCTAGTCATAACTCCCTTCTAAAATCCATCTTCCGCCAATCCGATCACGGACCAGGCGATACAAAGCGATACCAGTTTCTCCTTGCACCGCGATATCCCATTCGTCACGCGCCCAGCCTTCCTGCTCCCACCAGTCTCCGGAGGAGCGCCATGGTCCAGCGGCCCAAAGAATTTCCCCCTGCATTTCTTTGCGCTTGGGGCAGGTGATGCGTGCAGGCCTACCGTCCTGAATGGTTACCGTGACGTCGACCGGTGGACGGAAAATGCGCAGAGCGGTCACGAGATCGCAATGAGCATCAATATTCTGAACATCACGGTTCTGAACATCACGGTTCTGAACATCAATGTTTTGAGCATCCAGCTTTTGAGTATTTAAGTTCCGAGCATTGGAGTTCCGAGCATTGGAGTTCCGAGCATTGGAGTTCCGGGCATCAACGGTGGAGCAGGGCTTCAGCCCTGCATTAACCGTGCTTTTATAAAAGGGCTTTAGCCCCTGAGGTTCACTGGGCGCGAAGCGCCGCATACGGAATCCCTCCGGACGATACGTGTCCAACAGTTCCAACGAGCCCACTTTGTCATCCCCGACAATGCCCGCAATCCGGGCCAAAGTCAGCTCAAGCTTTTCCGGCTCGGGCGTGGGAGGAAGAAAAAGCCCGCTCTGCGCCGCTCGCGGTCGCACTGGTTCTACCGCTAAACGAATCTTGACGATGGGAGCCCCAGGAGGATGCGCTTTCAAATCCAGCTGCAACAGTTTGAGAAACGTCCTCCAGTCAAGTAATGGAACCGGAATCCGGAGGGTACGGCTAAACCGGCCATGGGAGGATGGACTGAATGCAGGCTCGGCAGACTCGTCACTCTGATACCCGTTTTGTAATTCCAAGTCGAGCCGCAATTCTTGAGTTGCTAGCGCACGCGCCTCCAAACGAGCACACAATTGCTCCAATAACCGTCCCAGCAGAAATGCCAACGGCTCCAGCAGCACCAGGGGATATTCCAGTTCGATCACTTCCTCGAAAACCAGCGCCGGCTCAACAGGAACCAAAGTGCGCGAAGTGGCGCCACGTGCGAGTTTTTGTAAATGAATTCCAGCCTGTCCCACGCGCTCACTCAGTGCGACATCGGGCAATGCCGCCAGATCGCGCAATTTGCGAATCCCCCAGCGGCTGAAGGTTTCCAATAACTGCACAGAATCCTGAGCCAAGTTCCCAAACAATACTTCCACCGCCAAACTGCCCAACTGCTCCGCTTCTTTCCCTTCAGGAATGACGGTTACGCCGGAAAACCCTCGAGCCGCCAGCGCAGCCGTATCCGGATTGCCAGCCACTGCAACGCTGGTCTTGAGTCCAAGATCGGAAGCGCGACGTGCCAAAGCCCGCGCGATTTTGGGCAAGGGACCAAAAAGCGGCTGCAGTCCGGCAAGATCCAATAAGATTGTGTCGCAATCCAAATCTTCCACTCGCGGCGAAAACGACTGCGCGCAATCCAGCAACGTGGCGTGAGCAGCCGCTTCTTGCGACAGAGAGCGGGCACGAAACACTATTCCGGCGCAGGCTTCAATCTGCAGCTTGGACATTCCCGGACTTACCCCGGCACGGCGTGCGTTTTCATCCATAGCAAAAACTTTCTGCAGTGGAGCCTTGCCTTCGAGTACAGCCAGAGACTGCGAGCGCAACTCCGGCTCGACGCGCACCAGCGATTCCACCGGAAAATCAGGAACGAAGATGCAGGCAAAGGGCATGATGGATTGAGCTATTGACTCATTGATTCATTGAGTCATTGATGATTGCCCAGGGCAATGAATCAATCACTCAATGGCTCAGTGATTCAATTCTTCATCCCGTTCGTACTTTCGTCGTGAATGCGGTCGTGACCGATCCAACTGGCTTGCGCTCCAGCCGCGACCGCAAGAGTTCCCCTTGTATCTGAAGTCCATCCAGAAGCTGGGCGTGAGTCGGAGTTTCTTGTGAGAGCTGACAGCTGAATGCTGACAGCTTCTTTCCTGAAACTTTCAGCAGCAATGAAGCGCAAGTCTGGGCACACGGAACTTGGCTAATGACAAACAATACCGTACCTGTATGCTCTACCGCGCGTTGAAAACGAAACCACGAGGTCAACGGAATGCGGCGTGCCATCTTCAACGGAGTATCGCCAAGATCGATAATCACCAGCCCGAAGCCTCCACTTTGCAAAAGCAGGTCAGTAACTCGCAATGCTTGCTCAACAGGCTTTTCGATTTGCCGGTGGGCATTTTCCTTCTTTTTTGTGTCGGAGCCTTCCCTGAGCAAAGTCGAAGGGTGTCTCTGTGGTGAACCAGATTTTTGCAATCGCACCCCGCACCGAACCCACAGCAGTCGTTCAAAATCCACTCCTGCTGCCGCAGCCGAGAGAGGATTGAAAGAATCGCTGATGTCGACCAGAGCACACACTTCCTGCCGTTGGGTCGCTGCCGCCAGGGCGGCCAACAATATGCTGGCGCGACCGGATGAGGCCGGTCCGCAAACCTCAGTCAGGCATCCACGCGGAAGGCCGCCAGTAAGTGTATCGATCTCGCGCACGCCGCTCGACACCATCTGAGGGCTGGGCCGCACTTCCAATCGCGACGCGGAAGTCACCCCAGCGAGCTTGGGCGTTGCGAACAACGACAAGCGTTTGAAATCCGGCGTAGACCAATCCGGAACAGCAATGGCAATAGGGCGGCTTACGGCCGCAGTTGAAATAAGCGGTAAAGACGACATGGAACCTCAGAATTTCAGGGAACGTCAGGGGCCGCGATCAGACTCAGGCTCTCTGGGGCGGAATATATATTCGCCTTTTGTTCGCTATTAATTATTCAACTGCCGGAGCGGGACTGTCAAGAGATAAAAAAATTAATTGCCGCACAGGATTCATCAATGGGCTCCGCAAAAAGCAATAGCCAAGAGAGACTCGTAGCCTTAGAGAGGCTCTACTACAGACTGGAAACGATACTCCAGCCTGCGTGCTTTGTTATAATCAGCACCGACCCAATGGCGCTATCGTCTAGGGGTTAGGACGGAAGATTCTCAATCTTCAAACCCGGGTTCGATTCCCGGTAGCGCTACCAAACCTTCCAGTACCGAAATTCCCAGTATTTATTGATCATGGTGAGGGACTAAATCAAAGGCAGCTCGCCGGGTGCGAGGTATTCTGGGGTGGGAGACGGGAATCGAACCCGCAACGTCCGGAGCCACAGTCCGGTGCTCTGCCGGTTGAGCTACTCCCACCGCGTCTAGTGATTATAACAAGCGGTGGGGAGAACTGTGCTGGAGCCGATCCGCCTTGCGCCAGGTTTAATTGACTGACACTTTCGTGGAACTGCCGAGCTTTGCTCGGCCGGACAGCCGGGGCGGCTGTCCCCACGCGGTTCTCGCGAGTCGAGACCTAACCGCGTCCTACGCCGACGTATTCGAATCCCATGGCGCGGAGGCGGACGGAGTCGAGCAGGTTTTTCGTATCCACGATGAGCGGGCGGCGTAGCGTTTGTTTGATGCGGGTGAAATCGAGGCCGCGAAATTCCGGCCAGCCGGTGCCGACGACCAGGGCATCGACGCCTTCGGCGGCGGCATACGGCGATTCGCAGTAGAACACGCTTCCGTTCAGTTCGAGACGCGCGTCCGGCAGGGCGACGGGATCGTAGGCTCGCACCCGGGCGCCTTGGGCGATTAGATTCTTCGCCAGCCGCATGGAAGACGAACCGGCGATCGAGTTGGTGTTGGGTTTGAAGGCAAGGCCTAGAATCCCCACGTCCTTGTTGTGCACCGACTGAACGCACTTCGAAATCTTTTCGATCACTTGATCGGCTAAACCATGATTCACTTCGCGGGCGGCGCTCAGGATCTTGAGAGCTACTCCGTTGCGCTGGGCTAACTCGGCCAGTGAATCCATGTCGGACTCCGCGAACAAGCCCCCCATGCCCGCTCCGGGCTGCAGGCAGCGGGGCGCGATTTTCTTGTCCAGGCCCAGAGCCAGCGAAAGACTGACCGCATCCGCGTTCACCCGCTCACACAGGCTCGCCAGTTCGTTGATGAAGGAAATCTTCGTGGCAACAAAAGCGGTCGCGGACTCACGCACCAATTCAGCCGTTTCGTGATTGGTCACGATAACCGGAACCCCGCGCATCACCAGGGAATGGAAAATCTGTTTGAGCGCGAGTACAGCGTCGTTCGAGGTGGTGCCCAGAATGATACGGTCCGGCCAATTAAAATCCTCGATCGCGCAACCTGGAGTAAAGAACATGGGCTGGGAAACGATCGTAGCCCGCAAGCCCGCTCCCGTAATGCTTTGCTCAATGGCGGAGGCAGTGCCGACCGCCACCGGGGTCACAATAGAAAGGATCGGCGGCTTGGGAGCTCCACGTGCGATGCGAATGGCGAGATCGGAAAGATGTTGCGGGCTATCCTCGGCCAGAAAGATGACCTGTGCCCTGCGGGCGAAGGATTCGACATCGGTCGAATATGCCAGTCGTCCCGAGCGTACGTTACGTTTGATGACTTCGGTAAGGTTCTTCTCGTGAAAGGGGACGTTGCCCTGGGCCATGGCGACCATTTGCGAGCTATCCGGGTGGCAACAGCTGACGGGGGTGCCGAAGTCGGCGAGACAGGCGGAAACGACTGTCCCCATGTACCCTGCTCCGTAGACCCCAATCTGCATGGAACCTCCAGAAACCTACTATGAACCGCTGGGGAAGGATGCCTGATCTGGCTGGCGCAGCGAGTCCCACTTCTGGTTTACGCTCGCATCATTCAGTTAGCAATGCACGGGAGGGATTTGTACCAGCGGCCATGACCTACTGGCCGGAAACAGGAATTTGGACAATCGGAAGGTCCCCGCTGAGCGTTTACAATCCTTGACTTTCTAACGTTTAAGCAGGCTGCGGCCCAAGGGGATGCCAGCCAAGTCTACCCAGCAATTCGGTTCGTCCTCGCGAACGAAGGTCAACTCGCTGACCGGGACGCAACGGCTGCCGACGAACTGAGCCCAACGATCGCGAGCGAAAATATAAGCCTGTCGCGCCAATTCCTCTGTGCTGAGTTTCACAATCGTGAGGTGCGGCATGTAGGGCCACTCCTCTTCGGCGGCGAGGGCATCCCGGCTCAATTGATCGTGCAGCTCGCGCATGCGGTACGCGGCATGGGCTACCCGGATGTAAACCGTGGGAGTTACGGGTACAAAGGTTTCGACATCGCCAAGCGCGACCTCAAACCGCTCAGCTTGGCCGCAGACCTCCTCGACCGTCTCCATCGCGGAACGTTCACTTCCGTTCAAGCATCGTGGAGGGAGGATGGTCAAGTGCGCGGGCAGATGGGGCAGATCGGGGTGCAGTTCCTGCCGGAGATTCTCGACAAATTCCCCGACAGCATTCCTCACATAAGCTACAAGGGCATAACGGGGATTTTGCATGTCAACTGGAAATTATACCTCCGGAAGCGCGGGGCATGGGTTACAACGAGATTACCAGTGGAGGATGGCGTCATTTGTGACTGCCTGCCGCTGCCTGCTGAGCGGCCAGAAATGTGTCGACGCTGCTCTTGTCTACCAGGGCCGCGCCGGTGTCGATAAACGCAGGAATTGGCGCAAACGGATCGGACGTCCAGTCCTCTTGCAGGGATCGGGGCGGGTTGTGGTGCAGGTTGTCGAGCATCGTCAGGCCCACATACGACATGGTGTAGGGCTTCTGCGCGATGGTGGCTGCGATTACGCCCTTCTTGATCCAGTCGAGCGTCTCCGGGTCTGTGTCCATGGCTACGATCGTTTTGTCCTTCACGTTGTAGCGAGTTAGCACCTCGGCCACTTCCTTTCCGGCCAGGGCCTCCAGGCAGATGAAAGCATCCACCTTGTCTTTTTCCTTGCCCACAATCTGCGACGCGGTGTCGAACGCGACGCGAGGGTTTCCTGCGATGTCGACGACGCGTGCGATCTTGATTTGCGGAGAGTTGGCGAACGTATCGCGATAGCCGCGCAGGCGGTCCTCCAGATTAGTTTGTCCCGGCATAGTGAAGACCACGACGTTGCCCTTGCCATGCATTTCCTTGACTGCGACTTTCGCTCCCATGACCCCGGCCTGGTAATTGTTGGTGCCGATAAAAAACAGCCTCTTGCTGGCGGGCGAATCGCCGTCCATGGTGAGGACGGGGATTCCGGCGGCGATGGCGGCGTCGATATCCGCGCGCATCAACTCCGGATTCGCCGGCGCGACCAGGATGCCGCTGGGCTTGGTTTTCATGACGCGCTCAAATTCCGCTTGCTCACCTTTGGGATCGTAGGTCTCCGGCCCCACAAACTCGGCGCGCACCTTCATCTGCGACGCCGCCTGGATGAAGCCGGCGCCCGCCGCCTGCCAATAGGGCACATGAATATTGGCGGAGACGAACACGTACTTCTCGTCGGCGTCGTGACGCGCTCCGCAACCCACCAGCAGCAACAGGGCAAAACCGACCAGGATGCAACCAGAGCAGCGGATTCGATTGTGCATACGAAACCTCGTCAAGTTTTTCTGTGGGCACCTATTGTCCCGAAAACTCACGCCATAAATTCACGCTGTCATCCTTGAGCGAAGCGAAGGATGTATGAATCGTGTGTGGTACGCAATCCTTGTGTGCAACTTTTGGATGAATTCGAGGGTAATCCAGAGGCCAAGTCGAAGATGTTCCGACTCGCAGACAACGCACAGGCCTTCACTGCTTAAGTTGCGAATGCCGCGATCGTGGGCAAGATTTGTGCCGGTCATCGGGGAGAGGACTCCCGCCCCGCGTGAAGCACGAACATCGTATGCCTGCACCACTATCCCGGTCAACGCGAGGCATGCTACCTGCTACGCGAAGCGGATGGGATTACGTTCGAATGAGGCTGGCCCGGCCCACCCATCCTTGCCGGTCTGCTTTTGTGATGCTAAAATGTGTCACATGCGAAAAGCCTCGGTTCGCGACCTACGCTATGCTTTCAAGAAGATCGAACGCCTTTTGCATCAAGGCGAAGAGATTCAAATTACCAAGCGCCGCCGCGTGATTGCCCGCCTGGTGCCCGAAAGCGGTGTATCGCCAGCAGAGGTTCCCGATTTTCTGGGACGGTTACGCGCAATCTACGGCGACAAGGAGCTGGCCGTCAGCGGCGCCGAAGTGGTTTCCGACGATCGGAACCGCTATTGAAGATCTACGCCGACACCAGCTTTCTCGTGTCCTTGTACAGCCCGGACGCCAACTCTTTAGCTGCTGCGCGAACCATGCAGGCTTCCAGCGGAGACCGTTTTGTCAGCGTCTTTGGGGAACTCGAAGTCATGAATGCCATGGGGTTGCGGGTGTTTCGAAAGGAAATCTCCGCAATGCAGGCGCAGTCGTCGTTGAACGATTTTGAGAAGGATTTACGAGCCCGGGTCTTTCAACTCAGGCCCTTGCCGGAGCAGGCGTTTGAACGGGCGCGCCAGCTATCGCGGCAAACGACCCCCAAGCTCGGCACCAGCACCGCAGACCTCTTGCACGTGGCAACGGCCCTTGAACTGTCCGCGGATTACCTCTACACCTTCGACCAGCAGCAACGAAAGCTCGCACAGAGCGTCCGTCTCAAGCTGAATTAGGACCGAAACGAACCGCTTTTCAGAATGCTCGCCTGCCACGTTGTTTGTTTTCTATAAAACCTGCCCAACCTAGGGTAATATGTATCCCGGATTTTTATATGGGAACCGTTGGGTCCAACCCGGTGGAGGCTGGCCGGGAATTGCCTCCTTCTTTGCGTACACGCCGCCGGCGGGTGCGTCAGAAGGTGCATACTCCCGCTTACGCCAGCCTGAATGGAAGCTCGAATGGCCAGGTGCTCGATCTCAGCGAGATCGTCGACATCAGCGAGGAAGGCATGGCTATTCAAACTTCGTTTCCGCTGGAGATTCAGCGGAACGTCGATCTGTGCCTCGATCTGACCGCGACCAGCACCCGTATTCACACGCCCGGCGAAGTTGTATGGTGCGACGGTGCGGGGCGCGTCGGAATCAGTTTTCCGCAGATGCCGGACGACTCTCTTCGCCAGCTCAAAGAGTGGCTGTTTGTAAATGTGATGGTCGCGTGCGTCAATTACCGCGCTGACCTTATTTCTGCAGACCTGTTGTCCAGCACTCAGCTATCGGGCGAGCAGTCGGCCGCCAGTCAGCTATCCCAGGTGGCATCTTCCGTCCTTGAGAAACCGGCGGAGAACAGCGCGTTGGTCAACTGGATGCGGCACGAGCTTGAGCCCACGGCTCCCGCCGACTACACCTCCATGCTGACGGCCCTGGCAGCGGTCAAGCGCGAGGTAGATTCGCTGGGCTCCGACCTCGATCCGGCTTTGCAGTTGCTGGCGCAGAGAGCACAGACTTTTACCCGCGCCAGCGGTGCCGCAATCGCGCTGACCGAAGGATCCAGCATGTTGTGCCGCGCCAGCGCCGGGGCCGATGCTCCTCCAATGGGGGCGAGGTTCAGTATTGGCTCAGGTTTTTCCGGCGAGTGCGTGCGCACCGGCGAACTGCTGCGCTGTGAGGACTCCGAAACCGACCCCTTGGTCGATCGCGAAAGCTGCCGCCTGTTAGGAATTCGTTCCATGGTCGCCGTGCCCATTCGCTGGGAGGACGCCGTCATCGGACTGTTAGAGGTGTTCTCCCCAGAACCCTATGCCTTCAGCACGAATGACCCTATCGTGCTCAAGCGCTTGGCCGGAATCACTTCCGCCGCTATTCATCGCGCGGGGGCGGAGCGGGTTTCCGACTACGGTTCCGCCGAGCCTGGTTCTCCGCAGACCGACTCTGCTGCTTCGTCGAGAAGTAGCGTAGACGATGAATTTCCAGTCGAAACTGCCGCTGACTTGGCGTTTCCACGGCTTTCCCGGGCTCGAAAGATACTTCTGGCCGCAGCTGCAGCCACGGTGCTATTCGCGGGATCCTGGTTAATCTCGCCGCGCGACTTCACACGAAGCGCGGGCGCCGCATCCATGTCTCCGCCGCCGATGAAAAGTCCTTCTAAGGTATTGGCGGCGTCCGTTCCTGCGACCGGCAGCCTTGAGAGCATTCGCAAGTTGGCTGAAGGCGGTGACGCCACAGCGCAGTTTTCCATGGGAGCGCGCTACGCGACGGGGGACGAGGTTCCTCAAGATTATGCCGAAGCGGTGCGCTGGTTCTCCATGGCAGCCGAACAGGGGCACATCGTCTCTCAGGCCACCCTGGGCGCTTACTATTGGGCAGGACGTGGGGTTACTCAGGATCTGGTCAAGGCTTACTTCTGGTCGGTTTTAGCCAAGGCCGGCGGCGACGAAGCCAGTAAATACCGCGTCTCCGTGCTGGCTTCGCGAATGAGCCACGCACAGCTCGCAGCAGCGCAGGAGGAAGCCAATGAGTGGATCAAGAAGCACCAGTCGCTGAGGCAGGCTTCCGCCGCTTCGCCGTGACAGCCGCGGGTTGTGGGTTTCAATGCCCACGAGCGCTCCGCTTTTTCTCTCTCCCCATGACTAAATCGGTTGTAGTCGTTTTGGCAAATCAAGTAGACTTCTAGCGCATCATTACGCTGGTTTTCAGTGATTGATGAATCTGCGGTGGGTGGTAGCTTTCAAAAAAAGGGGACCCTATGTTGTCGAAGAAACTGTTTCTTGCGGTAATCACGCTTCTGCTTGCGATTTCCAGCTTCTCGCTGGCACAGACATTGCAAAACCTTGTGAACCAGCCGCCGAATGGCGCCGGAATTGGCTATTTGCTGACCGATGGGTCGGTGATTTTTCAAGCTAACAACCAGACGGATTGGTGGAAGCTCACACCCGATGCCTTCGGGAGCTACGTGAAGGGAACCTGGAAGCAAATCGCCAGCTTGCCCTCGGGATATTCGCCTTTATATTTCGCGGGCGCCGTGCTTGCCGATGGGCGAGTCGTGATCGTGGGCGGTGAATATAACTTCCTTCAATTCGTGCTGACAAACAAGGCTGCGATCTACGATCCCAAGGCGGACACATGGACCTCGCTCGGTCACCCGAAGGGTTGGTCCTATATTGGAGAATCCCCGTCTTCTGTACTGCCCGACGGCAAGTACCTGGTGGGGAGAAAACTAGATAAGAGTGCGGCGGTTTTGGATCCCGCTACTCTTACTTGGACGCTGGTCGGCACCGCTGGGAAAAGCGACTTCAACGCTGAAGAGGGCTGGACCCTCATGCCCGACGGCTCCATCTTGACCTACGACGTGAAGAACGCTCCACACTCGGAGAAATATGTGTCTTCGATGGCAAAGTGGTTCACGGCGGGCAGCACGATTGTGGATTTGCACTCTCCTCACCAGGGAGGCTGTATTCCCTATCCCGGGGGCTGCTATCCGGCACCAGGAGAGGTAGGCCCCGGCATACTTCGTCCCGACGGCACAGTCTTCGCTACTGGCTCAGGTTCGAATGGCGGCAATGGTCCCGGACACACCGCTGTTTATCATCCGGGAAAGAAACCGACGGACCGCGGAAAGTGGACGGTTGGGCCCGACTTCCCGAACGGCGATAACGCCGGCGATTCGTTTGCTGCTTTGCTGACGAATGGTCGGCCGTTGGTGCTGGGGAACTCTGGGACTCTGTATGAGTTCGATGGAAAGAATCTAAAGGCCGGACCTTTTGCCGGTTTCGGCGCCAGTTTGATGGTGCTGCCTACCGGACAAGTGATCGTCGCAGGCAGCCAGGTGTACACCTCGTCCGGCACGTACAAGGCCGCGTGGGCTCCAACGATCACAACGTTCCCGAGCACGGTCACGCGTGGGTCCACTTACAAGATCTCGGGCACGCAGTTCAATGGCTTGTCGCAGGCTGCTTCCTTTGGCGATGAGGATGAGACCGCGACAAACTATCCCTTGGTCCGAATCACGAATCAGGCAACGAAACATGTTTTTTATGCCAAGACGCACGACCATAGCACTATGGCGGTCGCCACTGGCAGCGCTACCGTTTCAACGAACTTCGATGTGCCCGCAAAGATGGAGACCGGAGCAAGTTCGCTAGTGGTCGTTGCGAATGGAATCCCTTCCAAGGCGGTGAGTATCACGGTCAATTAGCTGATGAGCTGAGCTGGTCAGTCGGACTAATCCATGTGGTTGTAGGCTTGCCGCTCGACTGACCAGATATTCTCCGGCTTTTGTTCGAAGGGATAGACGTGCACCATCCAGCCGAAGATCTGGGGCTTGAATTCCCCTCCGGCGGTGTTGCAAGCTTCTTTGGTTGTAATCGAACCTGCCAATCCAAATTGCGGATTCGCTCCGCCCATCTCTGTTCTTTTGTCAGCCGGCGGCACGCACAGGTTCACGTGAGCGTGCCATTGGGCAATGCTGAGCGGAATCCGAGAATCGAGTTCTCCTTCTGTGGTATCTTTCGGCGCAGTGTACATTACGCCGATGAGCTTGTAACCATCACCCTCTTTCTCATAAAGCAGTGAAGTGGGATGCTCGGGATTGAAGTGCCGGCTGGCCTCGAAAGCGTACCAGTAATTCGTAAAGTGGTATTGCTTCTGCGGCCGGTTGGGCATGAAGATTTTGAAACCATCGGCGAGGGCAACTTTGTAGTCCATATATTTCTCGGCGACCTTCCGCGCGTCGGCGACCACTTGGTCCGCTTTTTCCTGGTCTCCTGGCTTGAGATCGCGTAGCGTGGTCATCTTCATGTGCGGCCCCATATCCATGTGGTGGCCTTCCATGGACCGCATGGCATGCGCGCTGCCATCGTTGCCCATTCCCGGCATATCGTGCATCTCAGAGGCGCTCATGTTGGACATGTCGCTCTTTGGGTCTTGTTGTTGCCCCCACGCCGGCGAAATTGCAAACACTGCGAGCGCAGCAGCGGTCAGAATTAGGTTGTTCATACGAAATCCCCCACGATGTATTAACCCTGAGGCAGACAAGTGGTTTCTGCAATAAAGGAGAGGTTACTGATGGTTACGGGAGTAATTCTGAAGAAAGCACCTTCAGGAAGTAAGAGCCTGTGCCGCTACTTCTGGCAATCCGAGCGTGAGCATGGCTCGATTCGCCGCGTCGGTTCCGGAACGAACGCAATCGGGCACTCCGATTCCACGGTATCCATTTCCAGCCAGCGCAAGCCCGGGAAGTTGTGGCAGCAGGCTTTCGATGCGCTGCAGGCGCTCCAAATGACCGACTCCGTATTGCGCCATGGCGCCTCTCCACCGGTAGACTCGGGTGAACTGCGGATCAGACCTGAGGCCGATGATTTGCTGAAGCTCTTCGCGAACGATGCGGACTACTTCTTCATCGGGGGCTTGCAAAACCTGTTCGTTGCGCGCGCCACCGATGAAGCAGCGGAGCAGGGCGCGGTCCTCCGGTGCCCGGTGGGGAAACTTGTTATGCACAAAAGTGGTTGCAAGCATGCGTTTGCCTTCGCTGCGTGGAATCAGAAAACCGAAACCGGGGGGAAGAGCGGCGCGCACGCCCCGGTCGTAGCCGAGGTTTACAGTGATGGACGAGGTGTACTGTATGCCTTGAAGTTCGGAAGCGAGATTTTCGCTGACCGTACTTAATAATTCCGCGGCCGCTTGCGCCGGCGTAGCCATAATCACGGCGTCGAAGTGATCCAGTGCGTTGGTAAAAATGTCCCAACCGCTCTGATCTCTTTTTATACGTTGCACGGGGCAGTTGGCTTGAAGAGCGGATGCGGGCAATCGACATACGACCGCGTCCACCAACTGCTGCATGCCATCTTTCAGAGAAGTGAACAGCGGCCTGGCCGGAGCTTTTGGAGCTTTCGAAGACAGCGCCATTTTCTTGCGTGCGGCCAACATGGCGCGGCCTAAGCTGCCGTGTGTGGCTTCCATCTCGGCAAAGCGGGGTAGCACGGCGCGCACGCTGAGTTGTGCAGCCTCGCCGCCGTAGACTCCGGAGAGCAGTGGGTCAGCGAGGCGGTCCACCATCTCGGAGCCATAATGCCGCTCGACAAAGGCGGCGACGGTCTCATCAGCGTCGGCCTTTCGTGGAGGATGAAACCACTCGCGCGCCATCCGCAGTTTTGTGCGAACTGAAAACAGGGAGGACAATACAGTTGGCGTAATCTTTGTTGGGACCATGAACATCAGGCCATCGGGGATTAATGCCAACCGGCCCTTCACTAAGATATAGGTTTTACGATCGGCATCATTGGAGCCGATGAGTTGATCGCCAAGGCCAACTTCGCGGCACAAGTCGCTGGCCCAGGGCTTTTCGGTGAGAAATGAATCCGGACCGGCTTCGACCAGACAGCCATCCACGCGATCTGTTACCAACACTCCGCCGAGGCGTGGACTGGATTCGAATAGAACATATTCCAACGAAGCACCAGCGAGGCGGTGCTTTTCAAGCGCGAAGGCAGCCGAGAGTCCTGAGATACCGCCGCCGATGATGGCGATCCGTTTCATTTAGTGGTGGGAACAGTTGCAACCAGACGCGATCTGGTGATGTCGGCGAGGGCGGCAGCCAATAAGGGTGAATCATTCAGCGACTCGGCGCGCCACAGGCGCATGCCTTGTGTGTCGGCGAATTGCTTGAAGCCGATGTCGATATCGTAGAGCACCTCAACGTGGTCACAGAGAAATCCAATGGGCTGAACAAATACGTTGTGATGACCCTTTTCTTTCAGGCCCAGAATCGTATCTTCAACTCGCGGTCCCAGCCAGGCGCCACCGGACATGCCTTGACTTTGAAATGCGAAGGTCCAGTCTTCGGCAGTCAATCCCGCCTCACGCGCGACCAGGGAGGCGGTTTCGTGCGCCTGATTCTCATAGGGATCGCCCTCCGCGATAGTGCGCTGGGGAACGCTATGGGCAGTAAAGATGATCGGGACTTTCTGCGTCCCCGCCTCGCGACGGGCGCGGTCCCATCCCGCACGCAGCTTTTCGGCAAACGCTTTGATCAACAACGGATTATCGTGCCAGGAGTCGACGAAATCGATCATAAAAGGAGTTGCCTGGTCGCCGGTGAGTGAAGATCGGTAAAGACCGACGCTGGTGCGTGAGTTTTGCGGCGCGAGACAGATCGCGACCACGTGCTCGGTGCCATCCGAAATTATGGCGCTGACGGCATCGGCGATGAACGGCTTCCAGTTTCGCATGCCAACGTAGACAGGCAACTCCAATTCTCGAGCCAGGAGTTCGCCCTGCTTCAGCGTCAGTTCAGTAAGCGGAGAACGGCCAATCAGACCATAGCGGTGTTTCACCTCATCGACAACTGTGGGAGGGAGCGGTCGCCCACCGGTTACGCGAAGAAGGAATTCCGGCACCTGATCGACGGAATCGGGGCTGCCGTGAGCGAGAAGCAAGACAGCCGTTTTGGCGGAATTCTGCAATCTCTTCTCCACTATAGCGGGGCGGGGACGACTTTCATTGAATGCTCTTGCACAAATTCAGCCAGCGCTTTTACGTTCTCGACCGGAGTCTCGGGCAAGATGCCGTGACCCAGATTGAAAATGTGTCCCGGACGTCCGTCTGCACGACGCAAAATATCTTCCGCGCGCGATCTCAGTTCTTTCCAATCCGCAAACAGTAGAACCGGATCGAGATTGCCCTGCACGGCACCTTGGAAACCCAGGCTGCGCCAGCCCTCATCGAGCGGAATGCGCCAGTCGAGACCAATCACTTCGGCGCCGGTTTCCCGCATCGAAGGGAGAAGTGTAGCGCTATCGGTACCGAAATAAATTATAGGCACTCCGGTCTTTTGCAGTGTTTTCACCAGTTCCGTTGTGCGTGGCAGGACGTAACGGCGATAATCTTCAACGCTGAGGCAGCCGACCCAACTGTCAAAAATCTGGATGACATCGGCACCCGCATGCACTTGCTGAGCGGCATATTCAGAGACAACCGCGACCAGCTTGCGCATCAGTTCATCCCACACGGAGGGCGAGGAATACATCATTTTCTTGGCGTGAACGTAGTTCCGCGAGCCGCCGCCTTCGATCATGTAACTGGCGAGAGTAAAGGGTGCGCCACAGAAACCGATCACCGGCAGATTGGTTCCAAAATGCTTGCACACTCGCCGAACCGCGTCGGAAACATATCCCAGATCGGCGGCACGATCCGTGCGCAGACGCGCGATATCTTCCTTCTGACGCACTGGCTTTTCGATCACAGGACCCTCTCCGGCTGAGAAGTGAAACGGCAGCCCCATGACTTCCAGCGGCAGCAGCAGGTCAGCAAAGATGATCGCAGCATCGACGCCGAGTGCTTCAGCGGCGGTAATTGTCACTTCGGCCGCGACTTCCGGCTTCTTGCAAATCTCGATCAGCGAATATTGTTTGCGGACAGCGCGGTATTCCGGCATATAGCGGCCGGCTTGACGCATGAACCATACTGGCGTGCGGTCAACCGGCTGCGCTTTGCAAGCCTTGACGAATCGGGATTCAGGAGCGGACATGAACGTCTAACTGTAGCATTTTCGAGCAGCGCTCGTGGCGCAGACGACTGCCGCTGCGAAGATCCCTCCAAAATCTCGCAAACCTGCCCTTCCGAGTGGGGCGCACCAAAAGAGATAACGTCACTTTCGTTGCGAATCGGCCTATCATTCTTAAGACACTTAGTTGGAGGTTGGCACATGGCGGCGAATCAGGTGGTTCTCTACTTCGACAAGCAGGAGGATGCTTTGCTTTTCACCCTAGCTGCCAGTTCGGTTATGTCAGCGGAGGGCCCGGTCCACGGTAGCGCCGCGGTGGTCAAAGTCGCGAAGGAGATCTCCAAAGCCAGCCGGATTACGACTGAGGGCGTTCTGAGCAGTTAGTCCGACCAGGGCTGTGGTGTGCGATCCCAGCGGTGTTTCTTGAGGTTCTGCAGCGCATCCGCATTCAGCGGACCAGCGTCACTCATGGAAATATTCTGCCGGACGTGATCCGGTTTCCTCATTCCTACGATCGTAGTGCTCACTGTCGGATCCGACAGGATAAACCGCAATGCAGCTTCGGGTAGGCTTGTGTTCTTCGGAAGCACGGATTTCAGTTTGTCCACGCGCGCCAGCGTTTTGTTGAGATTATCCGGGCTGAAGTATTTGGAACGCCAGTCGTGCTCAGGGAATTTCGTTTCAACGGTCATTTTGCCGCCGAGGCTGCCTTCATCGAGCGGGACTCTGGCGATCACGCCAACGTTCAACTCCCGGCACGCGGGGAACAACTTGTCTTCCGGCGACTGATCGAAAATGTTGTAGATCACCTGCACGACATCCACCAACCCGGTCCGCATGGCCTTGATGCCGTTTTCCGGCTGCCAGCGGTTGAGACTCAATCCGAAGAAGCGGATCAAACCGTCGCTCTTTAGTTTTTCCACGGTCTCGCGAAATTCCGGTTCATCGGTCCAACCGTCGTCCCAGACGTGAAATTGCAATAGATCAATGGAGTCGAGGCCGAGTTTTTCGCGGATCAATTTGGCGTACTTGAATACGTGTTCCGAGGGGAAGACCTCGCGATACTTGTCCTTCGAAGACGCCGGCCACTTTTCATTCAGTGGTGGAATCTTGGAGGCTGCGTACAGGCGCTTACCACGGTTAGCAGATAAAACCTTGCCCAACAAGGCGTCGCTCTTACCTTCGCCATACGCCCAGGCAGTATCGAAGAAGTTACAGCCGAGGTCGACGGCGAGTTGAAGCGCCTCGAGCGATTGGCGGTCATCGGACCCGCTCCAGCCGCTCATCCCCCAAAGTCCGTGCGCAATTTCGCTTACTTCGAAACCGGTACGACCGAGTTTTCGGTACTTCATCGAGCCTCCGTCGGGAGACAAAAAATCTCCTGCTGGGATTTGACATTGCTGCTCTGAGATTCTTAACATATATGTTCAGCCTTGAACTGTCCAAGAGCCGTACGGTTCGGGCGTCGTAAACCGTAGTTCCTTGCGACAAACCTCTTATGATTACAGTTAAAGAGCTTACCAAGAGATACGCTCGTAATACCGCTGTCGACCACATCTCGTTTGAGGTGCTGAAAGGCCAGATTGTGGGCTTTCTCGGACCGAACGGGGCTGGGAAGACCACCACCATGCGCATGCTGACTGGTTTTCTATCGCCTACGTCAGGGAGCGCAACCGTCGCTGGCTATGATGTTCTGGAGCAGCCGCTCGAGGTCAAAAAGCGCATTGGCTATTTGCCCGAAACCCCGCCGCTTTATCCGGAGATGGAGACCGGCGAATATCTCACCTTCGTTGGCCAGCTTAAAGGGCTTCGCGGTGCAGAGTTGCGCAGGCGGGTCGATTACGTTTGCGATCGCTGTGCGGTTGCGGACGTGAGGAACAAACTGCTAGGAAAGCTTTCAAAAGGCTATCGCCAGCGCGTCGGTCTGGCGCAGGCGATTATTCACAATCCGGACGTCCTGATTCTCGACGAGCCTACAGCCGGGCTCGATCCCAAGCAGATCAACGAAACCCGCGACCTGATCAAAAGCCTGGGTGGCGACCACACAATTATTTTGAGCACTCATATTCTGCCGGAAGTCGAGCAGACTTGTGAGCAGGTGCTGATCATCAACAAAGGCAAGCTAGTCGCGACGGACTCCGTACACAACCTGCAAAACCGCGCTCGGGGAGCCGAATCGGTGCTCGTCGAAGTCAGCGGACGCAATGGCAGCCTCGATTTCGACGCTGTCCAGCGTCGGCTCGAACAGGTTGCGGGAGTAAGCCGAGTTGTGGTTAAGCAGAGTCGCCCGAATCGCAACAGCTTTGAGGTCGAAAGCCGGAAGGGCTTTGTGCGCGGCGATCTCGCTCGCGCAGTGGTTGAGTCCGGCTGGGACTTGAACGAGCTTCGCCCTGCCGCCATGAGCCTCGAAGAAATTTTCCTGCAACTGACGGGCACAGAAACAGCCGCAAAAGAAGGAAAAGAAGAACTGGCAGCCAAGGGGGCACAGTAAATGCGAAACGTCTTGGTCATCTGGCGCAAAGAGCTGAGCAGCTATTTCTCATCGCCAATTGCGTATCTGCTGCTGACGATGTTCGCGCTGATCTTTGGTTTCTTTTTCTGGAATTCGTTGGGCTATTTCGTCTTGATGGGCATGGAATCGCAAATGCGAGGCCAGATGATGCCGATGAATCTCAACGAAATGATCATCCGGCCACTACTTTCAAACGTGGGTGTGATTGGGCTCTTTTTTATCCCCATGATTACGATGCGCTTGTTTGCGGAAGAGAAACGCAGCGGCACCATTGAGTTGCTGGCTACTTCGCCCATCCGCGACATGGAAGTCATCATCGGAAAATGGCTGGCAGCCCTCAGTCTTTACACGTGCATGCTGCTCGTGGCCGCTGTCAATTTCGCATTCCTTTTTAAATACGGCAAGCCCGATTGGAAGCCATTGCTGATTGGCTATCTGGGATTGTTGCTGCAGGCGGGAGCATTGCTGGCCATCGGCACCTTTATCTCAACCCTGACGAAAAATCAGATCATTGCCGGTGCCGCAACCTTCGGAGTATGCCTGCTGCTCTGGGTCCTGGAGTGGGTCAGCGGATACGAAACCGCAGCCTGGGCACAGGTACTGGCTTATATGTCGATCATCACGCACTTCGAGTCGTTCGCCAAAGGCGTGCTCGACTTGAAGGACGCCATCTTTTATGTGACGGTGATTTTCCTGGGACTGTTCTTCACGGCTCGTTCCATGGAATCTCTCCGCTGGAGGTCTTAGTGAACACTCAGTTGTTAAAAGCCAGACAGACGAAGTATGCAGCTTATGCGGCCGTCTACGTCTTGGTCGTCCTCACCGCGGTTGTGATCGTGAATGTGCTTGCCAATCGCTATACCAAGTCTTACGACGCCACGTCGAACAAGCGCTATAGCCTGTCAGAGCAGACTGCCAAGATCGTCAAGGGATTGAAAGAGAATGCGACCATTCTCTACTTCGATCAGGGGACACGGTTTGAGCACGCGAAAGACCTGCTTGGCGAATATACCGCCCTGTCTCCCAAAGTCCACGTGGACTACGTCGACCCGGACAAGAAACCGCAGGAAGCCCGCGAGGCGGGCATAAAGAATTACGGAACCGCGATCGTGCAGGTTGGCGATAAAAAGGAAGAAGCCAAAAGCATGACGGAAGAGGGCATTACGGGCGCGCTGATCCGAGTGCTGAAGAATAAGACACGAACGGTGTGCTTCGTCGCCGGTAGCGGTGAGCACCAGATTGACGAGTCCGACCGCAACGGTTATTCCAATTTCAAGGAACTGGTGGGCAAAGACAACTATCAAGCCAAGTCGATCGACTTGCTGCAGAAAGCCGAAGTCCCGAGCGATTGCACTGCCCTTGTAGTCGGTGGTCCGACGCGGGATTATCAGCAGCCTGAAGTCGAGGCCATCAAGAAATATGTCGAAGATGGAGGGCGGGTTCTGTTCATGCTCGATCCGCCGCTGAAGATCGGACGCTCTGAGACTGCCGATAACGATGCGCTCGCGAACCTGCTGCAGGGCTGGGGTGTGACCTTGGACAAGAACCTGATTCTGGACCTGAACCCGATTGGCCAATTGGCCGGACTGGGCCCGCAGGTCGCCCTCGTTACCACCTACGATTCACAACCTATCGTGAATGGCATGAAGGGCACAGCAACCGGGTTCCCGCTCTCGCGTTCGATTGAGATCAAGAACGGCGACAAAACCACCGTCCAAAAACTGTTCGACTCCTCAACTACAAGCCTGGCGACGAACAATTTAAGGTCTCCGGCGATCGATCCTAACGATCCGAAGAACAAGAAGGGGCCGCTTACGATTGCGGCCGCAGGAACCTACAACACGGGCAACCACGACTCGCAAGGCCGCTTCGTGGTAGTTGGCAGTTCCTCGTGGGCAGCGAACTCGTTTATCAAGTTCAATGGCAACAGCGATCTGGCCCTGAATACGATCGACTGGCTGGCGTCCGATGAAGACTTGATCTCGATCCGTCCCAAGCAAGAAGAAGATCGTCGCGTCACCATGACTCGCGCCCAGATGAACTGGGTTCGGCTCACCAGCCAGTTCCTGCTGCCCCTGGTTGTAGTTTTCGCCGGCGTGTCAGTGTGGTGGCGGAGGCGCTAGATGAACTTGCGTAGTTTGATCGTTGCGGCCATCATCTTGGCGGGGCTAACGGGGGTACTCTATTGGTCGAATCATCACAAGCCCGCGGATACTGCCCAAGCCTCCGCCGACGTGGCACCCAAAATTCTTGCGGTTAAAGAGACGGACATTTTCAAATTTGACCTGAAGAAAGATGGCGCGGAACAAGTCGGAGGGGAACGCAACGGCGCGGGCCAATGGCATATTGTTTCTCCCACGTCTCTGCCCGCAGATCAGAGTGCGGTTTCCAGCCTGCTCGGCACTTTTTCATCCCTCAACTCGGAACGTCTGGTAGAAGACAAAGCCGGCAGTCTCGCTCCCTACGGCCTGGACACGCCCAAACTCGAAGTTGATTTGACCGAAAAGGACAAAAAGACGCACAAGCTATTACTGGGCGATCCCACTCCCACCGGCAATGCAATGTACGCCAAGCTCGATGGCGATCCCCGCGTCTTTACCATCCCCAGCTATGACAAGACCGGCATCGACAAAGGTGCAAACGATCTGCGGGACAAACGTCTGTTGACGGTGGACTCTGACAAGATCAGCCAGATTGATCTGGTTTCGAAGAAGCAAGAAATGGCATTCGGCCGCAACAAGGACGAATGGCAGATCGTGAAACCTAAACCGCTACGAGCGGATGGGTCGCAGGTGGACGAACTTGTCCGTGCCCTCGCGGATGCCAAGATGGAGCTCGATGCATCGGACAAGCAGGAAGACCAGAAGAAGGCGGCTTCGACATTCGCATCCGCTACTCCCGTGGCCACCGCTAAGCTGACGGCTGAATCGGGGAGCCAGGAATTACAGGTCCGAAAGAATAAAGACCAGTACTACGCCAAGTCGAGCGTAGTCGAGGGCATATATAAAGTCCCAAGCACGCTGGGTCAGGCGCTGGACAAAAACCTGGAAGATTTCCGCAACAAGAAGTTGTTCGACCTTGGCTCCCAGGACCCTAACAAAATCGAGATCCGCGACGAAGCGAAGACTTATTTTCTAACCAGGAGCGGGGAAGACTGGTGGTCGGGCAGCGCAAAAAAGATGGATGCCGGAACAGTTCAGGAACTCATGGACAAAATTCGCGATCTGTCAGCCAGCAAGTTTGTCGACTCAGGGTTTACAGCGGCGCTCGTTGATCTCACCATTACGTCGAACGACGGAAAGCGTGTGGAAAAGGTGGCCATCTCCAAGGCCAGCGACAACTACGTTGCGAAACGAGAAAACGACCCGACGCTATACCAACTCGATTCCAAAGCGGTCGAGGAGCTGAGGAAATCGACCGCGGACGTGAAGCCCGCCGCGGCCCCTGGCAAGTAGATCAATAGCTTTACGACAATCACAGCGGAAGACGAGGGTTCGCGCAAAATTCCGAACCCTCCCTAAGCGACGCTTACCGTGCCGTGAAGTCGGCCATGTCGAGGAATTCGTCTACCGTAACCGGTCCTCCGGTCGCACCGATGTCGATCTGGACCTGGAGACCAACTGAGCTTCCCCATCCTCTCGGCAAATGGCCTGCGGGATACTTCACGTTAACGGGATGCACCGTCCCATCCACAGTCAGCGTGTCGTAATACATGCACGGCATGCCGCTGCACCGGTTGGTGTCGCCGTTCACGCGGTGAACATCCCAGCGCACCCGGTGCCAGGTATTCGGCGTGAGCGAACACTTCACCGAAGTGTTAATCCAATGTCCGTGGAGTTGATCGAAGACCTGCCAGAGATGGTTGACCTGATTGCACTGTGAGCCCCACATAAATTCGACGCGGGTTGAACTCGAGAAATCGAACTGGTCGAACTCGTACGACCCAGCCACTGAGGCCGCGCCCGTGGGGTAAATCCAGAGGTCCATGCTGAAGGATGTTGCGCTATCGTCGTGTCCGGCGACGTAAGTCCACAGGGCATTGGTATAGCTCCGCCCAGTGAGCGATACCTCCATCGAGCGGCCATCTTTGGCCGGACTCTGATGGCCAGTGGTCTGAAACGTCTTGATAGGGATTCCACTTCCTCCCGGGTTGCAGGACGGCAATACACAGACCGGCTTCCATCCCTTCATCGAGTCATCGACGTTGAGCGCGGAAACCCCTGGAGCGCCGAACGGCATCTGCGCCACAGACAGCGCGGAAAGTAAAATACACACGTAGAATCCAACCAAAACTCTGCGGACCAACTTCATGTTGTCGTCTCCGGATTTGCCGAGAAAGTGTGAGCGGGTATGCTCGAAAGGAAACGTATCTTAGTGAAGTGCTGCCCAGAAGATGTCAGAAGTACATTACTGAAGTTTTCCCGAAACGAATCTGTCGATGGAACAAGCGATGAGTTAAACAATTTGTTGTGCTGGTGAAGAAATCACCATCTTCGTGCTTCGAGAAAATTGGGAGGAAGTCACCTTGGCGACTTTGGTTCATCGCCCATGCTTGAGGAACGTTTTTGATTTGATGGCGCGCCCGGACGAGGCGTTCGGGGCTGCGTTTGCGTGGTTACGCGTGCACGGATGCAAATGCCTGCTTCGCTAGACTGATCGTCCGTTGAATATCCTCTTCGCTGTGGGCAGCGCTTAGAAACGCGGCTTCGAACTGAGATGGGGGAAGGTAAACGCCATTGTCTAACATGGCGCGAAAGAAACGTGCGAAGGCTTCGGTGTCGGCCTTCGAAGCTGACTCCCAGTCAGTTACGGGACCTGGAGTAAAAAACCAGGTGAACATGGAACCCACACGATTGTGGCTGAGAGACACGCCAGCCTCTTTCGCGGCAGCCGCCACTCCTTCCACCAGTTGTCCCGCGAGCCTTTCGAGGTTTGAATAAATTTCCTGTTTGTGTTCCCGCAAATGACGCAGCATTGCTAACCCGGCAGCCATCGCCAACGGATTTCCCGACAGGGTGCCTGCCTGATACATGGGACCGAGCGGCGCCACCAGGTTCATGATCTCCGAAGGACCGCCGTAGGCTCCCACGGGAAGTCCGCCACCAATGATCTTGCCCATGGTGGTCAAATCCGGCGTCACTCCGTAGAGTTCTTGCGCGCCGCCGAAGGCCACGCGGAATCCGGTCATGACTTCGTCGAAAATGAGCACACTGTTTTCCCGTTGCGTGATCAGACGCAGCGCGGCCAGATATCCGCCTGAAGCGGGAACACAACCCATATTGCCCACGACCGGTTCGACGATCACACAAGCGATCTCGTGCTTGAACTTCTTGAAGGCGTGCTCGAGCGCGTCGGTGTTATTGAAAGGCAAAGCCAAAGTGAATTGAATGAATTCTTCCGGGACCCCGGCGGAGCCCGGGATGCCAAGCGTCGCAATACCCGAACCTGCTTTTACCAGCAGCGCATCGGCGTGTCCGTGGTAGCAACCCTCGAATTTCACGATGTACTTGCGCTTCGTATAGGCGCGCGCCAGGCGAATGGCAGACATGGTGGCTTCCGTTCCCGAATTGACGAAACGGACTTTCTCCATCTGAGGGAACGCGGAAAGCACAATTTCAGCAAGGTCGGCCTCGGCGGGAGTAGAAGCGCCAAAGCTAGTACCGTTGCAGGCGGCGTCCATAATGGCTTCGATTACCTTGGGCGGAGCGTGCCCCAGAATCAACGGGCCCCACGATCCCACGTAGTCTATGTACTCGTTGCCGTCCGCGTCGAAGATATGGGAGCCCTGGCCGCGCAAGATAAAGGGCGCATCGCCGCCCACGGAACGAAAAGCTCGTACTGGCGAATTGACGCCGCCGGGAATCATCTGCTCGGCACGTTGTTGCAGTTGGCGGGATATCTCTGTTTTGCGGGCCATGGGCTCTCCGAAAGGAAACTGGTGGTATATGGTAACAGTGGCGAGCCAGATCAGGCGCGCGTGTCCGCTTCTGAGTTCGGCACGCGAAAGCTTAACGGAATTTACCGGATATTTACAATCTTGCAACAATGCTGCAACACGGTCCGGGTACCCTTTCTTCAGTACACGCCCTTCTAACCGGGAGGGTTTTCGAGGACAGCTTCGGGGGGCTCCGAGCTGTCCTGATTTTTTGGGCTGCGCACTCCTTCTGCTCGACCTGTAGCATACCTTTGATTAACATGGCATAGGCTGGAGATCGCAGCGTCGCCAAACCTGGCGTGGAGACTGGTCGCCGGATCGCCCAATTGAACAGTGACAAGTTAACCATAGTTAACCTCCGTGATATAGTTACATTCATCTATCTCACTCGTCACGTCTTCCACAATTATGAAAAAGCAAGCCCAACTCGTGAGTTTCAGCGCCTCTGGGCTCGTGCTCATGTTTTGGGTAGTAATAGCGACTGGGATGTCGATTCCGTCGCTCGCGCAGCAGATGGAGGCGTTTTCTACCGCTAAGGAAGCCACGGCGCAACGGGACGAAGGAGCCGATGAGGCAGATCCGCCCTCGGACCCCCCGCCCGAAGAGGGCGTCGAAACGATGTTTCCCCATTTCAAGGACACACGTTACTGGCTTTCCGGCCAGGCGAATTTCATTTTTCAAACGCATCCTCCATTCCACGCGCCCTACAGCGGGCCGAACAGCCTGCGTCCCAGCTATGAGAAAGCCACGTCGCGCCTCTTGACCCTCTATACCGGCGTTCGGCTCAACAACTCCACAGAGATTCTCGTGGACATTGAAGAAGCTGGCGGACAAGCACTCAGTACGGGGCTCGGGCTCGCGGGCAACACCGATCTCGATATCGTGCGCAATCCACTCTTAAGCAAAGCGCCTTATCTGGCGCGGGGCATGATTCACAAAGTGTTTGCATTGAGCAAGGATAAAGTCGAAAACCAGCGGAGCGCCTTTTCGCTTTTTGATGAACTCCCGCGCCGCCGCCTGGAAGTGCGCTTCGGCAAGTTCAGCATGGTGGATTTCTTCGATGTCAACTCCGTCGGTTCGGATACCCACTTCCAATTTACCAATTGGACCGTGGACAACGACGGAGCATACGACTATGCAGCCGACACGCGCGGCTACACCGTCGGCGCGACCGCCGATTATGAAGAACGCAACTGGGGCTTCCGCTTCTCCGAGGCGCTCATGCCCAAGGTCGCGAATGGAATTGATCTGGTGTGGAAACCATGGCAAGCGCACGCGGAGAACTTCGAATACGAGTTACGCCATGGACTGATCCCGAAAAAAGGCGGTGTGGTCCGTCTATTGGTCTACACCAATTACGCGAACATGGGGATCTACCGCCAGGCCATTGCCAACTTTGAAGCCGGCCTTACACCCATTCCGGAAATCACTGCTCATCCCTGGCACACAACTCGCAAATACGGATTCGGCGTGAACCTGGAGCAGAATCTCACGCGCCACCTGATCGCATTCGGCCGCTTCGGTTGGAATAACGGCAAGACCGAGTCTTTCGCCTACACGGAAGATGAGCAGACCGTCGACGTAGGACTGGGAGCGTACGGCTCCTGGTGGCATCGCAAGCAGGACCGGGCTGGCATTGCGTTCGTCACCAACGCGATTAAGAAAGACCATCAGATCTACCTCGCCGATGGCGGCCTCGGCTTTCTCCTCGGCGATGGCAAGCTGAACTATGGTCGCGAGAACATCGTGGAGTCTTACTACACGATCCACGTATGGCGCGGCATTTACGTCGCTCCCGGAGTGCAGCACATCAACGATCCCGGATACAACCGCGACCGCGGGCCGGTCATTGTACCCTCATTCCGCGCCCACATGGAGTTCTAAGATTCGTGTCGAGACAGGCTAGTGTGAAGATCGGTCTTCGAGTCCTCGAGGTCGAGCGCAGCTCGACACAACTCCATTATTCTGTCATTCCGAGGAGCGAAGGCGACGAGGAATCTGAGTCTCCCCGCCCTCGCGAAGAACCTATACCCCTCGCGCTGCTCGGGATGACAACGAGTGGATGGTGACTGAGCGAGGCTCCAGGAGTTCGTCGCGCGACTACATCTCGACCTTCACGCCCTTCCAGAATGCGACATACCCCTTGATCTGATTGGCCGCAGGCTTCGGCTCGGGGTAATACCATGCTGCGCCTGGGTTGCGTTTGCCATTCACCTCAAGGTCATAATAACTGGCCGTGCCCTTCCAGGGACAAACGCTGTGGGCCGGGCTGGGTTTGAAGTACTCCTGTTTGAGGGTATCCGGTGGAAAATACTGGTTGCCTTCCACTTCGACGAGTTGGTTGGATTCCGCGAGGACGGTGCCTTCCCATATTGCTTTTGCCATGACACCAGTTTAGATTTCTTTTATGGCTGGAGGCTTCGAAAAATCGGTTGCGGACGCGCTGGTTCCCACCGAAACCGAACCACGTTTTAACGGACATTCCATGGTGGGTGTGCTGCAGCGGGTGCTGGTTTGTTCGCCGCGTACCGCGTGCTGGCATCAACGCGAGCGGGCTGCCCGCTGGCGGGAGCTGGGCTTTGTTCAAGCCCCGGATTTCGCGACGGCTCAGGCCCAGCATGAAGCTTTATGTCGCGAATTGGAAGAGTGCGGCGCGGAAGTTGAGGATATTCCCCCGGCCATGGAACTTTCCCTCGATGCGGTCTATGCCCACGATGCATCGCTGCCCACAGACTTTGGGTTGATCCTGATGCGTCCGGGCAAAGCCAACCGGGTTTTCGAAGGCAAACATCATGGGTCTTTTTGCCAGATTCTGGGCATTCCGATGCTGGCCAAGATTACTGCTCCGGCGACAACGGAAGCTGGAGACATGGTGTGGCTTGACGCCAAGACATTGCTCATCGGCCACAGCTATCGCACCAACGCGCAAGGCATTCAGCAGATCCGAGCGCTGCTTACCCCGAAGGGCGTGGAGGTTCTTTCCGCGCCACTGCCGCACGGCCAGGGACCTTCTGCTTGCCTGCATTTGATGTCGCTGATCAGTCTGCTCGATGAAAAAACCGTACTCGTCGACTTGCCTTCGCTGGCGGTCGAAACCGTGGAGTTGCTCAAGACGCGTGGCTGGCGGTTCATCGAGATCGACTATTCAGAGCGAGAAACACTGGCCTGCAACGTACTCGCGCTAGGGGAGAAGCGGCTGTTGGCATTGGAAGAAAACGCAAAGACGAATGCGAAGCTGCGTGCGGCGGGATTCGATGTTCGGACCTTCCCGGGTTCCGCGCTGTGCATCAACGGCGGTGGCGGTCCAACCTGCCTGACGCGGCCGCTGCTTCGACGATAAGCGGCCGCAGTCGAGCTGGTTCCGCTTCCCGACGACGTCAATAGACCTGGTCCCGCGCAAACGAGATCGATGGATGCGGGTGCCCTCGGCCGTCCGGGCGCAACGAAACTTCAGCCTCTGAATCTCCTGTTAGAATTAAAAGGTAATGGTCTTGCCTTTTGTCCGTGATCTGTTCACGGATGTGGAAAAGTTGCCCGCCTTCTTACGCGTAGCCCCCCACCTTCGAGAGGGCACGGGGCGGATACGTGTCTCCGGACTCACTCCCACTGCGAAGGCACTGCTTCTGGTCTTGTTGCAGAAGAGCGCCGGACGGCCGCTCATCGTGGTGGTTCAGGACAACCGCGTCGCGGAAGAGCTCGTTCCCGTGCTGCAGGCTTTCCATGAACTGATTGGAGGTAATGACCCGGACTCCGTGGTCTCGCTGCCGACCCGGGATGTTTTACCATTTCAGAATCTTTCACCGCATCCCGAAATTCAGGAAGAACGCGCGGTCGCGCTTTGGAAGGTTGCCACTGGCGCCGTCTCGATTCTGGTTGCGCCCATTGCAGCCACCGCGCTTCGTCTTCGTTCCGCGGATTACTACGCGGATTTGGCACGAATGGTTCGCCGGGGCGAGACGCTCGACATCGAGCCGTTGCTGGGCCATCTCAATACTATCGGCTACACCTCGACTGACGTGGTGGAAATGCCGGGCGAATACGCTATACGAGGCGGCATTCTCGACGTTTACTCGCCGGAGGCGGATCGTCCACTGCGCATCGAATTCTTCGGTGACGAGGTCGAGTCCATCCGAAAATTTGATCCGGCGACCCAGCGGTCTTCCACTCCGGTCGACGAAGCACTGCTGCTTCCCCTTACCGAAACTCCAATCAGCGACGATCTGCTGGGCGCGATTCACGTTCGTTTGTCGGGCAAGCGCATCGCCGGCGCCGAAGAGGTGGTCGAGCAGGCCGTACGCGCGGGCGGAGTCACCGTATTTCCCGGCTGGGAGTTTTATGCGCCGGTGGCCGGCGCCGATCGCACCGTCTTCGACCTTCTTCCGAACGCGGCCGTCTTGGTGGACGAGCCCGATAACCTGAAGCAAGAATTCGACCACACCTGGTCACGCATCGAAGAGGCGCATGAACGCAGCGAGGTTGGCAACCTGGTGCGGCCTACGGATCTTTACATTCCTCCGGACGATTGGTGGCAGAAACTGGCCAGCCTCCCCGGAGCTTCCATCGAGCATCTCGAAATAGCGCGTCCCGGCGAGGCCGAGACGGTCAGTTTCCATTCACAGCCGGCGCAACGCTTTCATGGCGCGGTTCCGGCGATGCTGGAAGAGGTCAAGAAGCAGCTTGGCGAACAGAATCGGGTGCTGATCGCAGTCCCGAATATCGGCGAAGTCGAGCGCCTGGCCGATGTATTCAGCGAGTATGCGCTTTCCTTCCGTTTGGGCAGCCGCACTCGTGGCGGAGAAAGCTATGCCGACGAAACCGCCTATTTCGCGGGCGAAATTCTGACCACCACGCTAGCCAAAGCCTATGTGCCGGATGGCGTCATATTGCCAGAAGCTCATCTGGCGATTCTCGGTTCTCGCGACTTATTCGACGAATCCGATTCGGTAATTACGCGCCCGCAACGCTCGAAGTCCAAAGTTTCTGCATTCCTCTCCGACTTCCGCGACCTGCAAGTCGGCGATTACGTGGTCCACGTCGAGCATGGCATCGGGCAGTATCAGGGGCTGAAAGAAATCAACCAGGGCGATGGCAATGCTGAGTTCATGTTGCTGGAATATGCGGAAGGAGCACGGCTGTATGTTCCGCTGACGCGGCTTGACCTGATTCAGAAATACCGGTCGTCAGAAGGCGCAAAGCCACCGCTGAGCCATCTTGGTACCGCGGCTTGGGCCAAAACGAAAGCCCGAGTGCGCAAAGCCATGAAAGACATGGCTGACGAGTTGCTCAAACTTTATGCAGAGAGGAGAGCCGCCAAGGGATTCGCATTTGCACCCGACAATCAATGGATGCGCGAGTTCGAAGATTCTTTCGAGTTTACCGAGACCGAAGATCAGGACCTTGCTATCACCGACGTAAAGCGCGACATGGAGTCGTCGCAACCCATGGACCGTCTGCTGTGTGGTGACGTTGGCTACGGCAAAACGGAAATCGCCATGCGCGCCGCGTTCAAAGCGGTCAACGACAACAAGCAAGTAGCAGTGCTGGCGCCCACCACAGTGCTGGCCTTCCAGCACTTTGAAACTTTCAAGCAACGCTTTGCGGCGTTTCCGGTCAAGATCGAAATGATCAGCCGCTTCCGCAGCGCAAAGCAGCAAAAAGAGATCCTGCAAAAGGTCGAAGCCGGGAAAATAGACATCCTGATCGGCACGCACCGCCTGCTCTCGAAGGACATCAAGTTTACCGATCTCGGCCTGCTGATTGTGGATGAAGAGCAGCGCTTCGGCGTGCGTCACAAAGAACGGCTGAAACAGATGCGGAAGGAAGTTGATGTTCTCACCATGTCCGCGACTCCGATTCCGCGCACCTTGCATATGTCTTTGGTCGGGATGCGCGATATGAGTGTGATCGAGACGCCGCCTAAAGACCGCATGGCGATTCAGACCGTGGTGGCGAGCTGGGACGAGAAGTTGATCCAGTCTTCGCTTGAGCAGGAACTCGCCCGCGGCGGCCAGGTTTACTTCGTACACAATCGTGTGGAAAGCATCTGGGAGATCGCGGCGAAGCTGCAGGAGTTAGTCCCTCGTTCGCGCGTCATCGTTGGCCACGGCCAGATGTCGGAAGGGGAACTGGAAAAGGTGATGCTGAAGTTCATGCATCATGAGGCTGACATTCTCGTGGCTACGACTATCATCGAGAACGGCCTCGACATTCCGCTCTGCAATACCATCGTCATCAATCGCGCTGACCGGTTCGGGCTTTCCGAGCTCTACCAGCTTCGGGGCCGCGTCGGGCGGTCGAATCGTCGAGCCTATGCCTACTTGCTGATTCCGGCGGACATTGAGCTAACTCCGATCGCTCGCAGACGTCTCGCAGCCCTGAAAGAGTTTTCCGATCTCGGTGCCGGCTTCAAAATCGCAGCTCTTGACCTAGAACTCCGCGGCGCCGGCAATCTTCTCGGCGGAGAACAAAGCGGACACATCGAGGCCATCGGATTCGAACTCTATACCCAGATGCTCGACCGTGCCGTTCGCGAGATGAAGGGCGAAGCCGCGCCGGACGAGGCGGAGACGCAACTTAACCTCGGTCTAAATATTCGCATCCCCGTGAATTACATTCCGGAGGAGAATCAGCGGCTGCGGATGTACAAACGAATTGCCGGAATCGAGACCGAGTCGCAACTGAACGACGTTGGCGCCGAACTCGAAGACCGCTACGGCGAGCCTCCCGCAGCGGTTCGCAACCTGCTCGATTACGCCTCCCTCAAACTGCTGGCGGTGCGAGTGGGCGTAAACGCGATCGAACGAAAACGGGACCTGGTGACCATCAAGTTCCGTCCAAATGCGGTTGTCGACCCTGGGAAGCTGGCGCGATTCGTCTCCTCGCAACGCGGAGCGCAGTTCACACCTGATGGGATGCTGAAATTCTCTCTCAAAGCAACCGCAGCCGAAGAAGTGCTGGATCATCTCGAGACCCTGCTGGAAAAACTAGCCGCCGAGATTCCCGAGGCCGCTTCCACCTCGGAAATCATCACCTAGGACGTTTAGCACGGCGGACTACGGCGAAGTTGTCATCCCTCGCGCAGCGAGGGATCTAGGTTATTGCCTGCGCAACCGGCATCCCCGCCACAAGCACATACCGAGACCCCTCGCTCCAACCCGGGATCGCAATTCGTAAATGGGATACCGCAGCGGTGAAACTGTTAACCCGGCGTATCTTCTCGCGTGTTAGTCTCATTTGCTCCGAAATAGATGAACTTCCGATGACGCTGCTAACGCTATCTGCTCCCGCCAGCTTCAGCCTGGCAGCCGTCTTTGCTTGGGGGACGAGCGATTTTCTTGGTGGATACGCCGCGCGGCGCACTAATGCATTCCTACTCACGGCGATCGCGCACATCAGTGGTTTGCTCCTCATGGCGGGATTGGCGCTGGCAAGTCATTCGCCCTTCCCCTCAACAACCGCGGTCGTATGGGCGTTGATGGGAGGCCTTTCCGGCGGAGGCGCGCTGGCCATCTTCTATCGCGCACTGTCCACGGGGAGAATGGGCCTCACCGCCCCGGTAGCGGCGGTGCTCGGCGCTGCAATTCCAACCGTGTTCGGAATGTTCCGCGAAGGCTTGCCCCAGGCGGCTCAAATCATCGGTTTCGCCCTGGCCGCGGTAGGAATCTGGCTTATCTCGCGCACCGAAGACGACAGCCCTTCCGAAGGAATTGGGATGGCCGCACTCGCCGGCATCGGCTTCGCGGGATTCTATCTCTGCATGAAGCAGGCCGGAGACGGCTCGGCGTTTTGGCTTGCGGCAACCTCGAAGGTCGCATCGTTCACTCTCACCTGCCTCATCGTTCTGATAGGACGAAGCGCTTGCGAAATTCACCGCCGTGGGATTTTTTTGGGTGTATTGGCGGGTTGCCTCGACGTCATCGGCAGCGTGTTGTTCATCCGTGCCAGCCAGACTGGCCGCCTCGACGAAGCAGTGGTGCTCAGTTCGCTCTACCCAGCAGTTACTGTACTGCTGGCCCGCTTCATCCTCAGAGAGCACTTTACCCGCTGGAAAGCACTGGGCATGGTCGCAGCATTGCTAGCCGTACCGATGATCGCGTGGAGGTAAACCCAGCGACAGATGGCACGGATTAAAGCAGGCGCTTCTCTTTTACAAAACCCTAAAGAGTTGATCCGTGAAAATCGGTGAGAATCCGTGGGCGGTCCTGCTGTTACCATCTTCCTCGTGGCCCTGCTCAAAATTCACAATGTGACGAAGGTTTTTCCGCTGGGTGAATCCATTTTTGGCGGAGGCGCAAGCGGCGAAGTCCGTGCCGTCGACAATGTGTCGCTGGAAATTCACTCGGGTGAAACCCTCGGCCTGGTTGGCGAATCGGGATCGGGTAAGAGCACGTTAGGGCGCCTGGTATTGCGGTTGATTGAACCTACGTCTGGGAACGTAGTGTTCGAGGGCCGCGACCTGCTCCATGCCAACCATCGTGAGATGCGACGCCTGCGACGCGACATGCAAATCATCTTTCAGGATCCCTTCGGATCGCTCGATCCGCGCATGCGGGTGGAGGATGTCATCGGCGAACCGCTAATTGTCCATGAACGCATGCGTCCTCCCGCCCGCCGCGTACGAGTTGCCGAACTGCTTCGCGCAGTCGGTCTTGACCAATCGGCTTTGAGCCGTTTCCCGCACGAATTCAGCGGCGGGCAGCGGCAGAGAATTGGGATCGCCCGGGCCCTGGCGCTGCGCCCGAAATTCATTGTGGCAGACGAGCCAGTATCGGCTCTCGATGTAAGCGTCGGCGCACAAATCGTGAATCTGATGGCGCAACTGCAACGCGAGTTCGGCTTGACCTACCTGTTCATCTCGCACTCTATGCCCGTAATACGTTATCTGGCTACTCGTATCGCGGTCATGTATCGCGGAAAGATTGTTGAGGTCGGGTCTACCGAACAGATCACAGAACGGCCACAGCACGCCTACACACGCAGCTTGTTGGAAGCGACGCCAGAAGTGATGGCGTAAAGAACTCGAATTGATGAGCCCGAGGCTGGCTAAATCAGGTCCAGCGGAGGTATTCTATGGCCCACTGGAGACATCATGAAACGAACACTTACTCTCTTTGTGCTGCTTGCATCGACTGCTTTTCTTTTTGCACAAGACAAACCGGAGCCAACTAAAACCGAACCGGCCAAAACAGCGAAAGCCGCGCCGAGCAAAAATCCGGTAACTGATGCGGTGAAGGAAATGTTGTCGCGCCAGCAGAAGAGTCTGACTGCGGCGGTCGAGGAGATGCCTGCGGATAAGTTTGGCTTTAGTCCCACGCCGGCGCAGATGCCTTTCGGCCACTTGGTGATGCACATGACCATGTCCAATATCGAACTATGCAGCAAAGCCGCCAGTATGCCCCCGCCACCGTTGCGCCCCGCGCCCGAGACCGACAAGGACAGGCTGCTTGCGAATCTGACAAGGTCCTTCGAATATTGCGAGGCCGCAATGAACAAGGTGGACGATTCAAAACTGGGCGATAGCATCGAGATCTTCGGCGGAAAGCAAGTAACCGTGGGATACGCACTGATTGCTCTCACTAACGACTGGGCGGACCACTACAGCGGGGCTGCCGCATATCTTCGCCTGAATGGCCTGCTGCCGCCGACGGCCCAGCCGAAGAAGTAACTCCACTCTGTAGAGACGTAGCTTTGCTGCGTCTCAGGCTGCTGACTGCCCATTTCCTCTTTCATTCCGAGGAGCGAAAGCAACGAGGAACTGGGTTTTTGCACCCGCACGAAGAACCTAGATGCCTCGCCTCGCTTGCGATGACAATGAGGTGGGAGGGTGTCGGCTTGTTATGCGCGGGCCTTAGCGGCGGCCTTACTCGATCTGCACCAAGTCCTGCGTGGCCGCGCCATTCGGCATCGCATGCTGTGGCCCGCGCCAGGAATCGAAGATTGACACTTGATGCACGCAGGAAACAGTACAGTGCGGAGCGCAGGATTTTTCAGTTACATACTCGCGGCGGATGTCATGCACACTGTACTTCTCCAGCGGAATTGCGGGATAGCCGCGCTGCTGCGAGCAATAGTGCACTAACCCGTCCTCGCAGATGTATAGGTAACGCGCCCCGGCTCTGCAACGCCACTGGTTCGGCCGCCCTTGCGCGATGTTGTCCTGAAAGCCATTGATTCGCGTGAAGCTGCTCTTCTCCATCACCTTCATTTCGTGATAGACGCGCTTCTCTTCTTCCGCGAGCGGCTGCAATTGTCCCCCACCATCGTGAATAATGCCGATAGTTGAGCTGAAACCCAGGTCCAGCGCCCGTCTGCCGATGGTCAGCGCATCCTGCGGATTGCATACGCCACCGCCCACCACGGAATTGATGTTCACGTGGAAATCGGCGTGCTCGGCGAGCAGTTCGAGCTTTTTATCCAGAACCTTGAGGCTCTTCTTGGATACATCGTCCGGCGTAACGTTATCAATCGAGATCTGCAGCCATTCGAGTCCCGCGCGATTGAGGCGTTGAATGCGCTCCGCCACCAGCAGGTAGCCATTCGTGATCATTCCCGCGATCATGCCGGGCTTGCGAATGCGGCGAAGGATCTCATCCAGTTCGGGATGCAACAGTGGTTCTCCACCGCTGATCGTGATCACCGAGGTACCCAGTTCGGCCAACTTGTCCACCCGCGCGAACATGGTCTCAGTCGGAACCGGCTTCGAGAAGTCGTCGTATTCGTTGCAGTACTCGCAAGCCAGATTGCAACGACGGATAGGAATGATGTGCGCCAGCAGAGGATGATCGGTGGACACGAAAGCGCGAGCGACCATAGCCGCTCCGCGAAGATTGCGGTGGAGCGCTAACATGCGACGACGCAGAGTTGTACGGCGGGCAGGCATGAAATTTGCGATTGTTCTATTAGACCATACCCAGCCCGTGAATTCGCGGTTTCAACATTCATCGGATGTTTTTGAAGGTCGAATGGCCGCGGGCAATAGAGGAACCGCGTCTCGCCCGTCCGGCTTGGGTTATGACTCTGAGATAGAACGGAATAGCCTAGGATCTCGCCGCCGCTGCATCAAACAGATTCAAGAAGCCAAGCTTCTTCTCCGCGGGCAAGAATGAAGCCTCAAAGGAATTTCTGGCCAACTCTCGCAAGTGCTCGTCGGTAAAACCGAATGCATCCTGGGCCAGTTGGTATTCCCGGTTCAGGGAAGTTGCGAACATTGCGGGATCGTCCGTGTTGAGCGTGACCATCACACCTTGATCGAAGTAATTGCGTACCGGATGCTCAGCAATCGTCGGGCATATCCCGGTGCGCAGGTTGCTCGTAATACAAATCTCCACCGGAATCTGCCTCGTGGACAATGCTTCCACCAGTTCGGAATCTTGAGAGGCAGTGAACCCGTGACCGATACGTTCGGCGGGCAGATTGAGCGCACCCCATACCGATCCCGGCCCAGCGGTTTCGCCAGCGTGCGCCGTAAGCCGAAGGCCATTCTTCGCGGCATAGGCATACACATCTCGAAACAATTCAGGAGCGGCTTGGCGTTCGTCTCCGCCAATTCCGAATCCAACCACGCTTGAGTCTTTATAGCGTACCGCCAGCTCGGCAACTTGCTGCGCCTTTTCCGCGCCGAACTGGCGCACCGCATCAAAGATCCACAGTAGTGAGATTCCAAAGTCGCGTTCCCCACGTTGCCGTCCGCGTTCGAGCCCCGTGAAGATCGCACCGAAATCCTGCTTGCGCCACAGGCACACTCCCACGGAAACGTACACCTCGGCGTGCAACGCATTGTCCGCTTTGAGCTTTTCCATCAATCGATAAGTAATGAGTTCATAGTCCTCGGGAGTCTGCAATTCTTCGGTCACAGTCTTGAATGCCAGCAGAAAACCGGTGAAATCCTTATACCGGTAAAGCTCCTCCACTTCGGCGAGCGTGCCTTTTTTTCCATGACGCTTTTTCAACTCGAGCACAGTGGAAGGGTCGATCGAACCTTCGAGATGAAGGTGCAGCTCAGCTTTGGGTAAGGCAACGATGAAGGCGCTTAATGCCGTATACGCCATAATGCGATTCTACAACTCATCTCAACACAAACAAATTTGATTCGCCGCCGTTCTTTCGATCGGCGCGCCCTCAATCCCTCCCCAAGTCGCCCGGCTTTACCGTCACTTGCGAACGACAAGTTTGACGATCACGCCTTGAGGACCGACGGCCATCGCTTCGCCGGTTGGGCTTACGTTCAGCGCGTTCAGATTCAGGTCCGAGGTTTTCTTCCATGATGCTTGCGCGATATTTCCGTAGGCGAGTCGAGCCGATCCCGCAACCAGAACCGCTGCGGAATCAGGCTGAGCGAAAGCTACAGCCGAAAAGTAGGTTTGCGGGGAGACGGTGGACAATGTCCAAGTCAGTCCGCCATCGTCGGTGAAAGCCAGGTTGGGGCCGCTCTGTTCAGGATGTTTGTAGTCTCCGCCCGCGATCACTCCATGGGTTGCGTCGCGGAATGCGATGGAGAAAACGCCTGCGGATTCCGGACCATGGATCAACGGCGTATTGGCGACAGTCCAGGTTTTGCCTGCATTCGTAGAGCGGAATACGCGAGCGACCTTTCCACCCGTAGCGAACCAGACGTTGGAGTTGCCTTGAACTGTAATGCAGGTACCGCTGGCGGCGAATGCGCCCTCGCCTTCAACGGCCGGGGGTAGCGTGTCGGGCGATAGCGGCTTCCAGTTCTTTCCGCCGTCCTCCGTTGAAATCAGCTCAAACCTAAGGTTGCCGGAATTATCGGGGATAGGATCGCCGAGCGCGATACCGTGGTCGTGATCCCAGAATGCCACGCAATCAAAAAAGCCTTTGGGATCTTGATTAGTAAATTGCAAAATCCAGTGCTTGCCTGCGTCGGTAGTCTTGTAAATGCGCGATTGGTCGCCAGGGCCGGCGCTCAGCAGATATGCCAAGTCGGCGCTGAAGGCTTCCACATCGCGGAAGTCGAGTGATTCCGCCCCTGGAACCTGAGCAGCTTGCCAGGAATTTCCGCCGTCGGTCGTGCGCAGAAAGGTTCCATGAGTGCCACTGGCCCAGGCAACCTGGTTGGCGAGCACGCTGACGCCGCGAAGGTTTTCAGTCGTATTGGACTTCTGAACGATAGGGCTTTGAGCGAGAAGTGATTTGGCTATTAACAAGAGCACGCAGAAATGGAAACGCATGCGATGATTGTGCCAGAAGTCACGGTTACGATTGGCATGATTTGCACGATGGAATCGACATTCCGAAAAGAAGGAACGCCATGACGCATGTTCTGCTTGAGATTTGTTGTGGATCGATTGACGATGCGATTGAGGCAGAAAAGGGTGGGGCGGATCGTGTGGAACTTTGCTCCGCGCTTTTCCTTGGCGGGTTGACACCCTCGGTCGGGACGATTCAGGAGGCAAAGCGGAGACTGAAGATTCCGATCATGGTCATGGTTCGTCCGCGCGGCGGTGGGTTCGCGTACTCCGAAGCCGAGTTGGCAAGCATGGAGCGAGATACGGAAGCCGCGCTGGAGAACGGGGCCGATGGCATTGTATTTGGCGTTTTGCAGTCCGACGGAGCGATTGATATTCCAAGATGCCGGCGAATCCGCCGGTTGATCGGAAAACGCCAGGCAGTCTTTCATCGCGCCTTCGATGTGACTCCTGATCCTTTCGAGGCGCTGGAACAACTGGTCGACGTTGGCATCACGCGCGTTCTGACCAGCGGTCAAAAAGATAGTGCGCCCGAGGGGGTAGAGCTGATCAAAAAGCTCATCGAGCGGGCAGGCGATCGAATTGAGATCCTTCCCGGCGGCGGAATTCAGGTCTGGAATCTGAAAGAGATGGTAGAACAGATCGCGTGCCGGCAAGTGCACTTAACCGCGTGGGGAACAGTGCTCGATACTTCAACCCACGCGCGGCCGGCTATTACGTTTGGCGGCGCTTTGCACCCGCCGGAAGATCGTTATCAAGTGACGGATGCGAAACTGGTACGGAAGATATCCGCGATGTTGAAGATCTAGGAGGCAATAGAGACCCAGCCCGACCAGCCCGATGTTTTCCCGACGGAACGAAGATTTCAGGACTCACTTCTCATTAAATTCGACGAAAGCTCCGATTTTCTCGTAATACAGCCGGATGCTGCATTGCTTGGGCGCAACATGGGCGAACGAAGCCTGCAGCCGCCTGGGCGGCGACTCCACGCCGCCGATTTCCATGGGAGCGCGCACCAGGTCCTGTTTCTCGTCGTATGTTTTCGGGTTGGTGACGTTCTTACTCACGACCAGAGTCCATTCTTTCTTGTTGGGGATGACGTATACGCTATACGCTCCCACAGGAAGTTCCACGTGATTTAAGACCAGCGGAACCTGGGTGAACAGGGTCATGGGGGAGCCGCCGGGAAGCCACACTCTGCCATTGCGTGGCTGATCCTTATCACTCATGACGGAGTTGTTGTACTGCACGGTGATTTCTTGTTCGTCGGCGAAATCGCACGTAATGGTGGCGGTTGGGTCGGCCGGGTCCGCCTGTTCAGCGCTTGCGGCCAGAAACGACTGACTGATCAGGACGATACAGACGGCTAGCAGACGCATGAAGTACCCCCGCGGACTAGACTTTCTAACATGAGACCGCCAAATCCGCATCATTGTACGTCCACAAGGCTTTATTTGCAGCGGAATTTACGCCGGGTAACGGCGATGCATGGTAATTCTCTTAACACAGCCAGCTAGCTTCGAATAGTGCCATGTCCTATTCGGACGTGGTCTTCGGTGACGTTCTCTAATCTCCCGGGCATTGTTAACGTAGGCCAGCAGCAAGAAAGGCTGGCTCTGATCTTATTATGGCAAAGAGTGAGAAATCGTCATTTCAACTCAAGATTCTTTACGGTGAAGGCGACCCGCAGGTGCTTGTCTCGCAAGCACTCTCCATCCAAAAGGCGGGTCACCAGGTAGAGACGGCCGTGGGCCGCAAAGCGATCGATGAGGCAGCGCGACGGGGAGGGTTCGACCTGGTTATCCTCGGCGCTACCTTGACCAAAAACGACCGGCATCACTTGCCTTACGTGATCAAGAAGGCGCAGGCCGCCACACGCGTGCTGGTCATGCACACGGATGGGGAGCGGCATCCTGCGGTTGACGCGAATATCGATACGGGAAGAAGCATCGCCGATCTGGTAGCGAAAATCGCGTCGATGATGTCGACCGGCGAGATCACTTCGAATGGGCTAGCCAAGGGCGCAGCCGCTGGTAAGTAGTTCGTCTGCAGTTGTCTATTCTCCGTTGATCGTTCTCCGTTGAGGCGGCCTGGGTGGGCCGCCTTTCTTATTCCGAGCGCATCTCGTCAGATAAGAATCAAGATAGTAAGAGTGGAATAAGAACGCTGAATTGACCGTTCTTGCCGCTGATTCTTGCTGGCTCGCGGTAGAATATCGACGGAATTCAGTCAAGAGGAACGGATCCGTATGGACACTCACGCCATGGGCGAAGGAAGCGGGCAGAAGAAAATCTACGTGACTCTAACAGGGCTCCCACTCTCTTTTCATCTGGAGTGGCCCTTTCGCAAATCCACTTCGGGCGCGGATTTCTTCGTCCTGCATGCCGATATCCGATTGGAGAATTCGCCAGGACTGCACGCGCCGGTAGCGGTGAATCTGTCGACCACGGTGCGCGAAGTGGTGCCGTCGCTTGATGCGAACGATATAGAAGGTCCGGTGATTAATGCATTGCGCAAAGAAGTCGACAGAAGACAACTGGAGTTCGCGAAGTCCGGCAAACTCGTGCCAGTGCAGTTTTCCAGCCGTCATTATGATTTCAAGCGCAGCAAGTGGATGTTCGGCAGGGCGAGTGACGACGAGATGGCATCGCTGCTGGCACGCAAAGTGTATTGGCAGACGAGGTTGGTCGGCGGCTCGGCGTGGATCCAAGATCCTACAGAAGCGCTGTACGTCGAGACCCCATCCGAGCATCTTCTTGATATCGCCGGGGAACTGGAAGCTCAGGGACTGATCAAGCTGGAGGGGCAATTGGCGACGGCGAATCCCTCATTGATGGCGCAGGCGGAGAAGTTCGAGGCCGAGATGCGAGCGGCGCTCGAAGAGTTGGAGAAGAAACACGCCTTTGAGAGAGGGTAATGTTATGGCGAATTATGCTGCGCTAAGGCGCCATACCCTCTTCCATCCACCGCTTGAACAAGGCGACCTGCTCTTTGGGCCAAGGTTCGTCGCAGGGCATGGTACCGTCGAGAACGCGGGCATAAATCTCTTCGGCTTGAGCCTTCACATCGACAAACGACGAAAGATCAATTCCAAAATCCTTCATCGTATCCACGTCAGGCGTGTCGCGGAACAACGGGCGAATGTCTTTTGCAAAGCTTAGCGCCATAAAATACCTTCGAAATGATACTTCAACTGAGGTGTGCAGGTTAAGTCCGGCGCGATTCCAAAGAGTTAGTCAGAATGGGAAACACTCAATGAAAAGGTTCGTGTTGACGGGAGCGCCGGGCGCGGGGAAGACCGCGATAATTCGTCAGCTCGAACTCGATGGCTTCGGCGTAGTAGAAGAGGCGGCTACCGACGTCATCGCCCTCCAGCAAGCGCAAGGTATCGCAGAACCATGGACCCATCCTTCGTTCATCGATTCGGTCGCTAACCTGCAAAGATGGCGGCAGGTTCGCGCGTTCTGCCAGCCCGACGAGGTACAGTTCCACGATCGGTCAGCCATTTGCACTGCGGCTCTCGCGGTCTACCTTGGACACCCCGTCTCGGACACGCTTTCGCGGGAACTGGAGCGGATCAGGACGGAGGCAATCTATCAAAAGCGCGCTTTCTTCATACAGAATCTTGGCTTCATCAAGCCGACCGAAGCGCGGCGGATCAGCTTTGAGGAAACCCTGCGCTTTGAACGGGTTCATGAAGAGACCTATCGCAACTTTGGTTTTGAGATCGTCTTGGTTAAACCGGGGAGCCTGTTAGACCGGGTAGCGGCAATCAAGGCGGCGCTTCCGGATGCTCCCACTCGGTCGAGGTGATCAGTCCGCTGTCTTTGCGTCCTGATCGAGGATGACGGCTCCGATTTATTACTCCGCCTTCATCGCGTCGATCAACTGAAATAGCTGAGTTCTGTCCACTACCTCGACAAACGGTTTGCCCTGAGTTTTGCTGCTGACGACGTAAATAGTCGGAGTGTGTTCGAGATGGATCGATTTTCCCAGGTCACGATCGGCCGTGACTTCGGCCGCGAGCTTGCCTTGCGGATCGACCACGAAGGGCAGGTCGACTTTGTGATCGGCCGCAAATTTCTCCGAATATCCGCGAAGATTCTCCGCCGTGACTTCGGGCTGATGCTCGAAGATGTAATCACGGTACTGATTGCCTAGTTGTTTGGAGCGAGTATCGAAATAACGAGCGATAATAGCCGCGTTAAAGGACCACTTGTGAAATGGCAGAGGAAAATCGTGGCGGACGACAGGAATCTTGTAGGTCTTCGAAGCTTCTTGCACCAGCGGAGCGGCACGGCGACAATCGGGACACTCCAAGTCCTCGAAAACGACGATAGCAACTTGCGCTCCTTTGGGGGGTCTGAGGACAGGATTGACCTCGTCCTGTGCGAAGACGCGAGTGACAAGTAACAAGAAAAACACCGATGCAAGTACGACTTGAGTTTTGTTCATGGTTTGTCGAAAAACTCGGTTCACCCTTTGCACTCTATGGTAACCCAGGCATAACTCCGGTGTCAGGTGCGGTATGGAGGCCGGGCGTCCTGCCCCGGCGGAAGGGACGATGACACCCCTGCTCCGCTTCAGAGCAAGCGGAGCTGATGGCGTTCCAGAGCTAGCAGCTTTTCCTTGATGGGCAAACCTCCGCCGTAGCCGGTGAGCTTGCCATTGCTGCCGATCACCCGATGGCACGGAATCACGATCGGGATGGGGTTCGAGCCATTGGCGAGTCCTACGGCTCGCGAGGCTTTCGGATTTCCGATTTGGCCAGCCAACTCGCCGTAGGAGATGGTCTTGCCATACGGGATATCGCAAAGTCGGCGCCACACGCCGAGTTGGAACGGAGTGCCCTCGGGTGCGAGCTGCAGATCGAAGTTTTCTAATTCTCCTGCGAAGTACGCCCGAAGCTGACGGATGGTCTCGCTGAAAGCAGGCCGGTTTTGTTTCCAGGAAGATTCTGGCTGTGCCGGATGCCTTCCCTCCACAAAAAGAATTTGCCGCAGGCCCGCATCATCAGCGGCCAGCAGCAAGGGTCCAACCGGGCTTTCGATTTGAGTGTAAAAGTTGCTCATCTGTTCTCGATTCCCAAGCAGCATAGATGATCAGACCCAGAGGCGACCCTACAGCACAGCGGCTTGCTGGCGGCGCTTGGCTTGAATCTCGATGTAGACGTGCACCAATGATACCGCGGCTGGAGTGACGCCGGGAATCCTAGAGGCGTGCGCCAGGGTGCGAGGTCTTATTTTAAGCAGAGTCTGCTGCACTTCGCGGGAGAGGCCGCTTACTGAGTGGTAGTCGAACCAGTCGGGGATGGCGCGCTGCTCGGCTTTTTTCAGGCGATCGATTGAGCGTTGTTGCTGCAGTAGGTAGCCTTCGTATTTTATTTCGGTTTCGATCGACTTGAGTTCGTTACGGATTTCGGAAGATAGAGCGGCCACGGATTGGTGCGGATTCGCGCGGATTTCTTCTCGTTCAAAGAATGCTGGGGCTAGTTTTCGCAAGGTGGGGACCATGTTCTCGATTGTGATCTCAGGGCGTTTGAGAAGTTGGGCGCAGGTCTGGCCAAGGGCGGAGGTTAGATTGACCTCAGCGGTTGCAGCCGAGCTTTGCTCGGCTGGGCGAACGTGGGCGTCCGCCGCTACGTGATCTGTTTCCACCTGAGCATTTATTTGTTCCAGCATTGGGCTGGTGAGTTTGGTTTTTTGCAATAGTTGCTTCATTGCTTCCAGGCGCTGTTGCTTGGCTTGGTGGTCGGCCCAGGCTTGATCGGAGATGAGACCGATTTTGCGGCCATGCGGAGTCAGGCGGCGGTCCGCGTTATCGATGCGCAGGTGCAGGCGGAATTCAGCGCGCGACGTGAACATCCGGTACGGTTCGTTTGTGCCCTTTGAGATCAGATCGTCGATGAGAATCGCGGTGTAGGCTTCGGTGCGATCGAGGATTAGTGGTGGTTCATTCTTCACTCTTAGGGCCGCGTTGATTCCAGCCATCAGACCCTGGCAGGCAGCTTCTTCGTATCCGCTGGTTCCGTTGATCTGCCCGGCAAGAAACAAGCCGGCAATCTTTTTAGTTTCGAGAGTTCGCTCGAGTTCGGTTGGATCAATCGAATCGTACTCGATGGCATAGCCGGGACGCAGCATTTCCGCGGTTTCCAAGCCTGGTATCGACTTGAGTATTGCAAGCTGAACCTCGACTGGCAGCGAGGTGCTCATGCCGTTGACGTAGATCTCGTGCGTGTTCAGTCCCTCGGGTTCGAGAAAAAGCTGGTGCGTGGTCTTGTCGGGGAACTTTACGATCTTGTCTTCAATCGACGGACAATAGCGGGGACCGATCGATTGAATCTGGCCGCTGTACATGGGAGAACGATGCACGTTCTCGCGGATAATGCGCTGCGTTTCTGGCGTAGTCCAGGCGATGTAGCACGGCACTTGCGAATCGTGATGGGCAACCCGCTTAGTGCGGAAGCTGAAGGGCGTGGGATCCGCGTCGCCGGGTTGAAGCTGGAATTGCGACCAGTCGATGGTGCGGCCATCCAGCCGCGGCGGCGTGCCGGTCTTGAGGCGGCAGCCGCGCAAGCCAAGTTGCTTTAACGTTTCGCCCAACAGCACGGCGGCGGGCTCGCCAGAGCGGCCAGCCGGATATTGTTGCTCCCCGCAGTGGATGAGCCCGTTGAGGAAGGTGCCGGTGGTGATAATGATCTTGTCCGCGCCGACCGTGCGGCCGTCGCGAAGTTTAATACCGCGGCAAATGCGCGGGGCGTCAGGGGTCAGGCTTCGGGCTTCAGGGGAAGCAATTTGTTCTACGTCGATGTTCGTGGCCAATCCGGAAGCCTGTAGCCTGCCGCCTGAAGCCTCTTCGACAATCAGATCCGCTACTTCCGCTTGCTTGATCTTCAGGTTTGGCTGGGACTCGAGCACCTCGCGCATCTTGAGGCGGTAGGCTTGCTTGTCGCACTGAGCGCGGGGAGACCAGACCGCCGGTCCTCGGGAAGTATTTAGCAAACGAAACTGGATGCCGACCGCGTCGGCGATTTCTCCCATGATGCCGCCGAGGGCATCGACTTCGCGGACCAGATGCCCTTTGGCAATTCCGCCGATAGCAGGGTTGCACGACATCTGCGCAATCAGGTCGACGTTCAGCGTGTAAAGGGCGGTCTTGAGGCCCATGCGGGCCGCAGCCATGGCTGCTTCACATCCGGCATGTCCGGCGCCGACGACGACTACGTCGAAATGTTCGGTGAAGGGCATTTGTGATCTCTATTCTAACAATGAGTGGGCGAAGATGCTGTTCCCTCCTTGCGCACTAGAATTGCGGGCCTCCAATGTCCGTGAAGGTGGCTTCTTGCCATTGGTCGGACGGGAAGTACCAGTTGCTGGCGCCGGCTTCGTGGTTGTTTCCGCCACGTCCGTACGCAATGGTCGGAGTTCGCCAATAATCCATGCCTATTTGCAGGAGAGCTCCCGGAGAAATCTTGACCCGGGCTTTGACGGTGCAGCCTTCGAGACTTCCACGTGGTAGCGCGAATCGAGGCGAGGGACTCCAGAAATGCCAGACCCGATCGGGGCGCTGGCCGACTGGGAGTATGGACGCATCGTGTGATTGATCACTGCCGCGGCGCAGCGGGTCCGGGTCGGAGCCCCGAGCCCACACGCGCTGAGTCACAGGCAAGGGGTCGTGCTGATCGGTACCAAACCATGGGACGCGGCGATAAAGTCCACCCCGAACATTGCCGTCGTCGTCGTTGAGGATTACGTCTTTGCCGTCGACTCGGCAGGTTAGCTGTGTCGAGGCAATTTCTACTTTGGCGGATTCATGGTCTGGGATGCGCGTGTCAGCGATTGCGATTCCCCACAGCAATGCGGATTGAAAGTCACGCCGCGGTGGGATCGGATTCACGTAGCCGGCTTTGTAGCCGACCTCGTCGGGAACGCGCGGATCGTTGGAGATGACGAAGGCGAATGGACTGCAAGCGCGGCCTCGGGGTGTGACTACTGTGATTGTCGACGTTGTGCTCGCGTGCGGGATAAGCGTGAGTATCTGTTCGGAGGAGACGACCGTGTAAGTTGAATTGACAGTGCCCAGGAAAACGGCTGAAGCTTCCTGTAGATTCTTGCCCGTGATTACAACCCGGGAACCCTCCGGCCCGCTGGTGGGAGAGATTCGGAGAATCTCTGGGCGTATCGTTTGCGCAATTGCGACTGTGGACAGAATTGAGATGAGCGTTCCACAGGTAATCGTCGCAATTGCAATTCGCTTTCCCATGTTCACATCGGTGGCATGGCGCTAGCACGGGAGAGGACGCCCGCGCCTACATTATCTGACGGTCTTGCGCTTCGCTTACTCGAATTTGCGTTGTATTTGCCATGGATTCCCGAATGGGGTCATTTGCATGCGCTCGCCGGCGCTCGTATATTGGAATGTCCTGGAGGCGCAATCATGACGAGTGGGCAATTCTTCGAACAACTGGATACGCGGATCGCGAAGTATGATCTGCTTTGCCATCCTTTTTATCAGGCATGGAGTGCGGGCGAGCTTACGCGCGAGGATTTACAGGAGTACGCGCGAGACTACTACCATCATGTGGAGGCTTTTCCAATCTATCTGGCGGAGTTGGGCATCCGCCTCGATGAAAGCGAACTCCGACAGGCGGTGCTGGCTAACATGGCGGACGAGAAAGGTATGGCCGATGCCTCGGGCGACGAGTCAACGTCGCATTCGGAGCTTTGGCTGGACTTTGCCGAAGGCATGGGGGCACGCCGCGATTTGCGCGGACACATTCCAGTTCCCGAAATCAGGGAGTTGACGGCTTTCTTCCATTTCATAGCGAGCGAGGGAACGGCAGAAGAGGCGCTAGCCGCCTTCTACGCTTATGAATCGCAAGTGCCGCGGGTCTCGAAGGAAAAGGCACGCGGGCTGCGAGAGATGTATGGTGCTGACGAACGCGTAACCGCTTATTTCGCCCTGCACACAACGGCGGATGTCTTCCATTCGCAGGTGTGGCGTCAACAATTAGAGAAACGGCTGAAGGCGAATCCGCAACTGGCAGACAAGGCGCTGGCCGCGGGAGAGAATGCTGCGAAGGCGTTATGGCGTGCGCTCGATGGAATCGAGGCGCGGCGGATGCAGAAGGCAGCGGCCTAGGCGGTAGCTTCAAAGCACTAAGGCATGGAATGAGCCGGTGATTCGGTAGAATCATTGGCTCTTTCTTTTGGGAAGTTCCTTTATGGCAAAAGCAATGCCAATCGGCGCTCGCGGAACGGCTGAAGAGACGGTTGAGTTCAAGCACACGTTGACCTCGCATCATCCGGAACTGCCGCCGGTGTATTCGACTCCTGACATGATCCGGTTGATGGAGACGGCGGCCTTTCATGCGTTGCAACCGTACTGCGAGGGTGACGAGATCACCGTGGGCACGGCAATCCATGTAGAGCATCGTGCGGCGAGCGGGATCGGCGCTCGGATACGGGCCGAGGGGGTGCTGGAATCGTTCGATGGGAAATTTTATCTGGTGCGGGTGAATGCTTGGGACGATGTCCAGGAGATAGGGCGTGGGACGGTGGGACGGGCGGTCGTGAGTGTGGGAAGATTCTTTCAGAAGATGAAGAATCAAAAATAGAAGCCACCCGCGGAACCGAGTCCAGCTCGGCGGGGACGGGTCGAAGGCCTGCCCCCACACAGAAAGCCTGTAGCTAGAAAACTTGGGCGATACCGTTGCGGAGTGCGTAGAGCGTCAGATCGGCTACTGAATGCAGATCGAGCTTGCGCATGATGTTGGTGCGGTGGGTTTCAGCCGTTTTGACGCTGAGATTCAAGGCCACAGCCACTTCCTTGCTGGTTTTGCCCTCGGCCAGAAGCTGCACTACCTGACGTTCGCGAGGAGTCAGACGATTTCGCAAGGCAGGCTCTACCTTACGGTCAGGGTTCAAGTATCCATCGACCACGATTTCTGTAACCTGACTGGTAAAGAAAGTACGATTGTGCAGTACAGCTTCGACGGCGGAAATCAGATCACGGCCAGCGTCCGATTTCAACAAAAAGCCGCGAGCTCCCACGGCCAGTACTTCCTGCACAACCTGAGGTGAATAATGCATAGTTAAGATCAGAATATGAGTCGCGGGCGACTCGGCTAGAATTTGGCGCGCCGCATCAATGCCGTTTAGATTTGGCATTCCAATGTCGAGCAGGACGAGATCCGGCTTCAGTTCGCTGGCTCGCTCCACCGCCTCACGCCCGTCTTTCGCCTCGGCGGTCACTTCCCATCCAGGATGGTTCTCAAGCAGAACGCGGATGCCCCGCCGTACGAGTTCATGGTCATCAGCGACAAGTATTCGGAAAGCCTTCATCTTTGCCCCACTCGATGCGGACCTGCTCTATTTGCCGCCTTGTACGATGCGGAAACTGCGTACAAGGTGTACCCAGCCGAAGTTTGAAATTTGTTGATGTTGCGCCATTTAAGTAATGGCAAGCGTACAGCGTGATTCTGGCGTGCCCGCGTTATGTTTCAACAGATTCGAGTCGATCTTAGTTGAGAACACGGTTCGTGGCATCGAAGCCGGCATTCCCGGCTTCTTCGTCCGCATCAAGGTTTCTGCCGTCAGTTTTACCCAGAGAAACGATAGGCGAACATAAGAGCCTGCATCGATCAGTTAAATGCTTTAGATGGCGGGGGGGAGAGCCTGTAAGGGAGGGCCGGCAGAGGGGGAGCGTGACTCGCGTGACAGTCGTTCCGCTTCGGCGAGTCCAAGCCAGGGAAACGACAAAAACCTGGGCCGTTCTCCGCTCCGCTGGAACTCGGCTATGGCCCCTGACGCCTATGGAATAATCCGATGACTACATTTGGCACCGCACGCAAAAAAGGGGAGCCACAAGAGTGGCTCCCCTTAGCCATGAATCTTCTAGCTCGCCCTGCGTCTTTCCAGATCCGGCTGTTGGGACTCGACTGAGTTCCACTCGTCAACCTGCTTTTGAGCCGCCTCTTTCGCGACGCCGTACCGTTCTTGAATCTTTCCAACCAGTTGATCGTGCTTTCCATCGATGACATCCAGATCATCGTCGGTCAACTTTCCCCAGCGTTCTTTCACTGAGCCTTTAACCTGTTTCCATTTGCCTTTCAGTTGGTCCGAGTTCATTCAATTCTCCTTTATGTGTTTAGTTATTAGGCCTGAACGGCGGCCTCACCTTGTGTCACATTCGTCGCTCAATTCATTACTGATCGGAGCTTACGCCGAGTGCGTTCCGCGAGCGATAAGGTGGATGCGGTAACTCTCGATGGGAAACACCGCATGCGAAGGCACTGTTTCTGCAGCAGATAGCAGTCCTAGACCGCCCTAGGCAGATGGCGATTAATCGATGAGTCGTCCGAACTGGCCTCGCCGCTCGACGAGACGTCCTGTGCGCCTGTGCGTTCCAGGACTTGCTTGGCACGTCTTATCGCTTCCGAATTATCACAGTGCACGGAAAGCAGAATGCCACCGTCTTTGACCCTGCCTTCATAGCGTTTAGCTTCGTATTCGGGAATCCCCATTCCAATCAGCGCTCCCGTGATTCCACCAACTGCACCGCCGACGCCCGCTCCAGCCAGTGCGGCCATGATCGGACCGGCAGCGATAAAAGGGCCCAGCCCGGGAATTGCCAATGCACCCACGCCCAGCAGCCATCCCATCGCGCCGCCCAGCACTACGCCGGTTCCCGCGCCTGCCGTTACCCCTTCCGGTGCTTTAGTTCCTTTCTCGTGTGCAAAATCTTTGGTGCCTGCGCTCTGAGGAAGCAATGCGGAAATGTCCCGATTGCTAAACCCCGCGGCTTTCAGACCGTCAACGCCCATTTCCACGGTTGTATAGCTCGGATAAATGCCGAAAACCGCCGTGTTCTTTCCTGCCATTGTGAATTCTCCTTAGGGTTTAACGTTCAACTCGCTGTTTACCTTGCTGTTACCCGCGATTTGAGCGGCCTTGGCCTCGACTGCTCGCTTCTCGTCCTCCGTTCTCACCGGACCTTTCAGGGTTACTTGGCCGTTCTGGGTAATAATCTTCACGTTGTGTGCGTAGGTCGAGAGGGACTTGTCGTTAACGATCGATCGGCGAATCTGTTGCGTGATGTCGCGGTCTGAACCTGTGTCTTTTTGTTGATCAGCAGTGGGCTGGTTCGAATTTCGATCGCGCTGGTTGACCTTGGTGTTATCCGACGGCACAGGAACCCCTTGCGTGGTATGGTCCTGAGCGATTACCCAAGTACCACCCAAAAGCGAGGATACAAGCAGGAACGTCCTTATAGTCTTTGTCATCTTCATTGTTGAAAAACTCCTGACCTGGAAAATTACTCACAATTCATTGATTGACGGCTAATCCACGACCCCATCGATCAAGACCCCGAAACTCGAAACGCCTAGCCGCCAAGCACTTCTGAACCTTAGTTTGTGCAAACACCGCTGCCAATCCGGTCAGAGCCGTACTTCACCTCTGGAATGCCCGTAGACAGCACAGGCTGCAAGGGCTTTAGCGCAACTGCACGACTTTTTACTACTACGACTGCGACGCCGCTGTACCACCTTCACCCGATGGCACGAAGGACGCCCTCGGAAATATAGTCTGCTGGTTATGTGAGTCGGAGTAGTTGCGGCGCACGGCGTTTTCGTCCGGGGTCGCTGCAAAAATAACTCTTAAGGAGCCAATCTATGCTTTGGACGATATTCGTAATACTCCTGGTTTTGTGGCTATTGGGGCTGGTAAGTTCCTACACCCTGGGCGGTTTTATTCACATTCTGTTGGTGCTGGCATTAGTAATTCTTGTGATCAACCTCCTAAGCGGGCGAAGTAGCGCAGTCTAGCTGCAAATCAGTTCTTGATGAGCTGTTCGTGACTCGAACCATTGCCATTTCGGTAAATTCGGAATGGTAAACTTGTGTCGCTCGCCCGGCGCAGGTGTCGGCGGGTGAGCATGGTTCGTTTACGGACGGCTCTTCTGTGTGTGGGTAAGAAATCGCTAATATGCGGCCAACTCGACACGTCGTCGCCCACATCGTTGCCGTCTTGTTCTTCGTCATCCTCTCTTCAGGCGTTGGAAACGGATATTCCGTACTTACCCACGAAGAAATCGTCGATTTGGTATGGCTGGACCAATTACGGCCCCTGCTCCTTGAGCGCTTCCCCCAAACCACTGTAGAAGAACTGAAGCAGGCTCATGCCTACGCCTACGGCGGCAGCATGGTTCAGGACATGGGCTACTATCCGTTTGGCAGCAAGTATTTCAGCGATTTGTCGCACTACGTTCGCACCGGCGATTTTGTAATGACTCTGATCCGAGACTCTTCCAATATCAATGAGTACGCTTTCGCATTGGGAGCCCTCGCACACTACGCTGCTGATAACGACGGGCATCCCACGATCAATCGTGTGGTTGCTATAACATTTCCTAAATTGCGAAAGAAATACGGACCCGAAGTGACCTACGTCGACGATCCCAAGGCGCACATTCGCACCGAGTTCGGCTTCGATATGGTGCAGGTGGCGAAGAACCGTTATACCCCTGACAATTACCACGACTTTATTGGCTTCAACGTTTCCAAGCCACTCCTCGAACGGGCGTTTCCAGAGACCTACGGGGTGCAACTGAAAGACGTCATCCACAACGAAGACCTGGCCATCGGTACTTTTCGGCGCGCCATCAGCAAAATTATTCCCGACATGACGCGCGTCGCCTTATTGTCGCGTCGCAAGGAGATCGTTCACGATACTCCTAATTTCAACGAGAAGCAGTTCCTCTATCACCTTTCACGGGCGAAGTATCAGAAGGAGTGGGGGAACGGATATCGCAAGCCCGGATTCGGAAGCCGCGTGGCGGCATTTTTTCTCAGGATTGTTCCGAAGGTAGGCCCGTTTAAGGCGGTGGCCTTTAAGATCCCCAGCACTCAGACAGAGGACATGTACATCAAGAGCATCAACAAAACCGTGGACGATTACGGCGATATGTTACGCAAGCAAAAAACCGGAGAGCTGAAACTTGCGGATTTGGACTTTGATACTGGCCGCGAAACTCACGCTGGAGAATATCCGCTGGCGGATAAGACCTACGCTCATCTGCTAGACGATTTGGCTAAGCGTAACTTTGACCAGGCTCCCCCCGAACTTCGACAGAACATTCTGAGCTTCTTCGCCAATCCCAATGCGCAGGTCGCGACCAAGAAAAACGCCAAGGCATGGAGAACAACGCAAGAGGAACTTGATAAGCTGAAAGCGACCACCGCGTCTGCGATCGCCGATCAATCGTCCACGCAATAAGTCCGTATACCCCTTTATTTCAGACCCTAGTGGCCATCCTCAGCCCATCGCTTGCCATCCTAAGGTCCGGAAAGAAATGCGCAACCAAAATCATTTTTCTAAAGGAGCTTTGTAATGGCTGGAAAAAACACGGCAGTATTTGGAATTTATCGTACGCAAGGCGAAGTCGAGTATGCAGTGGATCTGCTGCGGGCTGAGGGCTTTCGCAACACTGACATTTCCGTTCTCTTCCCTGAGAACCAGGGCACGAAGGACTTCGCGATGCAGAAAAACACCAAGGCGCCGGAAGGTACCGCCACCGGGGCCACTACCGGAGCCGTGATTGGCGGAACTTTGGGTTGGCTCGCGGGTATTGGTGCGCTGGCGATTCCAGGAGTGGGCCCGCTTATCGCGGCTGGCCCGATCGTGGCGGCTTTAACCGGAGTCGGTGTCGGCGGCGCGATTGGCGGCATCGCGGGAGCACTTATCGGCATGGGCATCCCCGAGTACGAAGCCAAACGCTACGAAGGCCGGATTAAGGAAGGCGGAATTCTACTTTCTGTCCACGCGGATGATTCGAACTGGATCAAGAAGGCGAAGGATATTCTCGAGCGCACCGGCGCAACGGATATTGCATCCACCGGAGAATCTCGTGCGGACTGGCAAAAGACGGACAAGCCGATGCGGCGCGCCAGTTAGCCTTTTGGTAGCGCCGCCGTCCAGGGGTTGTCGTGGGGGCGGCGCTACACAATTAGGCAACACAATTCCGAACTTTGGCACGATTCGTGCCACCCTCCTCAATAACCTATTTTGGAAACCTAGGGTATCCCCCCGATTGGGTGTATCGGCAGATTCATCCATCGTTATAGAGGGCAGCGCTCGAAATTAATGATCGCCCCAGTAATTACTTGGAGGCGTGTAATGATCAAACTCGGAAAATATTCGGCGTTTGCAGTCTCTCTGGCATTGACAACTCTCGTATCCCCAGCATTCTCTCAGCAGAGCCCAGCGGTAACCGGAGATCAGGCTTCCGGATACCGCATGAGGGTGGTTTCACGCAGCACCGAAGCGGTTGACTATCGCCACAAAGGGTCCACTAAAGTAAATCTTAGAGGTACCGATCTTTCTCCAGATGTGCGTGGGGAAGCCAAGGTGGAAGGCAAACCCAACGGCGTGAGCGTGGAAGCTAACGTGGAGCACCTGCGTCCCGCGAACAGTTTTGGATTGGCATACCTGAGTTATGTCCTGTGGGCAATAACTCCGCAGGGACGGCCGCGCAACCTCGGTGAATTGATCGTGAAAGACGGCAAGAGTTCGTTGCGCACCACCCTGGATCTGCAGGCATTTGCTCTCATCGTAACCGCGGAGCCTTATTTCGCGGTCACCCAGCCGAGTGATCTCATCGTGGCACAAAACGAAATTCGTCGCGACACTAAAGGCGGGATCGAACCCGTGGATGTAACTTTCGAGCTTATTTCCCGGGATACTTATAACGCGCAAGTTCAGCCAATCGATTCGACGGTGTACGAACCAAGTAACAAAACGCCGATCGATTTGCTGGAGGCCAGGAACGCAGTGCGGATTGCCAAGGACTCTGGCGCCGCCCAATATGCGCCTGCCGAACTGCAGAAGGCGCAGGATGCTCTGAATCGCGCGGAGGACTATTACCGTCGCAAGCAGGGAAGTGGCCCCATCGGAACGGTAGCTCGCGAAGCAGCACAGACTGCTGAAGAAGCGCGGGTAATGTCCATCAAACGCGAGCAAGAGGAGCGGGCAGAAAAGGAACGCAGGGACGCCGCAGAGCGGACGGCTCATGCCGAGGCTGATGCTCAAGCGAAACAGGCTGCGGCGGCTCAGGCCCAGGCCCAAGCGGAACAGTCTCAAGCGCAAGCGGCGCAGGCGCAACTCGCCCAGCAACAAGCGGAACAAGCGCGGCAACAGGCCGAGTTAGCCCACCAGCAAGCTGCTCAACAGGCTCAGCAGGCGGAGCAGGCGCGCCAGCAGGCGGAACAAGCGCGGCAGCAAGCGGAAAACGACAAAGCGCAAATGCGTGCTCGCATGCTCCAGCAATTGAATCAGGTTCTCGCCACCAGAGACAGTGCACGTGGACTCATCGTGAGCATGCCCGACGTCCTGTTTGACACGGGCAAAGCTGATCTCAAGCCCTCGGCTCGGGAGCGCCTGGCTAAGGTCGCAGGAATTTTAATTGCTTATCCGGATATCCGCGTCGAGATCGACGGATACACCGATAGTACGGGCAGCTTAGAGTTCAATGAGCGCCTCTCTCAGCAGAGAGCGGAAGCTGTTCGCAGTTATCTTTCCGGTCAGGGAGTGAACTATTCGACCATTACCACGCAGGGCTTTGGTCCGAGCCAGCCAATCGCATCAAATGACACGCCAGCGGGACGCCAGCAGAATCGGCGCGTAGAGCTGGTAGTTTCGGGTTCATCTATTGGCCTGTCGGTTGACCAAATGGCCCCAGGTCAGAATGCCAACTCTATGGCGCCGGCGGGCACGGGAAATCAACCTGCGCCAGCGCCGCCGGACAACTCAAATCAGACTGCCGTGCCGGCGGGCCAGTCAACGATCCCGCAACGGTAATGCGGCCTTGCGCAGACAGATCGGGTCAGCCCACACCATCTAACCGGGTGCTGTGGGCTAATCCCATTGCGTCAGACGAAGAGGGGCTATCGCGATACTGATCCAGTATCGAAACGCTGCATGGCGAAATAGCATTCACAAGCCGCAGCTTCCAAACCAGGGCGATTGAGGATCGTGACCGCACCGCGCACGTTTTCGATTAAGCCACTGCGCTGCAGGATACCAGCTGCCAGACTAACGCTAGGCCGTCCGGTGCCGAGCATTTGGGCCAGGAATTCGTGAGTTACCAGAAGTATCTCCGAGTCGATTCGGTCCTGGCACATGAGCAACCAACGCGCCAGCCGCTGCTCGATTTCATGCAGACGGTTGCAGGCCGCGATTTGCGCCACCTGCAAGCCCTGGATGAGGACGTATCGGTTCCAGATCAACCGTAGCTCCGGCGCCGAACGCAGCGTATCCCGTAATACTGCAGACTTCACGCTTAACCCGCTGCCGGCGATTTGCATCACGGCGCGATGCGGTCCCCGACTTAGTCCGACCGCTAAGGGCGTGCCTACAATCCCTTCCCTCCCGACAATTGCCACCTCTACGCTTCGACCGTCGCTGGTCAGGACGACGAGCGAAGCCATGCCGTCATTCAGGAAGTAAGCGAATTCAAGCTTGGCTCCTGCTTCATGCAGAATGTACCGTTGGGGCAGATCCAGGGGCTCCAAATGTCCCTTAAGCAGGTTGTATTCGTTTTCGGGGATCGACTGTAAAATCGAATTATGGACTGGTCTTCCCGCGTGATCAGTTCGTATGCTGCCGCGTTCTTTCCGGCCAGTTGTACGTTCCACACCGCTCCCTTGCAAGCTTTCGCAAGCCTCTGACATGTTTGGGCAGTGGGCGTAGGCTAGTGGCCGAAGAGCCTATTTGTCTGTTCGACGGCGTACGCAACGAGGTCCATAGGTTATTTTAGGCCAAGCCCGCCGTTGAAATGCTGAATGACTCCATAGCACTCGCAAGCAGCTTGTTCGAGATTCTTGCGGTTCAATACCCTCACCGTGCCGCGCAGGTTTTCAATCAAGCCGTTGCTTTCGAGGACACCCGCCGCTAGGGTGACGCTGGGACGTCCGGTGCCAAGCATCTGCGCAAGAAATTCGTGAGTCAAGGGAAGCAGTTTGGAGTCCACACGGTCCTGGCACATCAGCAGCCAGCGCGCCAGCCGCTGATCGATGTCATGCAGGCGATTGCAGGCGGCAAGCTGGGCGACCTGCATCCCCTGCATCAGGGCGAAGCGGCTGAGTTCCGACCTCAGTTTCGGAGCACAAGGCAGGATCGTTTGTAGAACCTCTGACCGTATCCGCGACCCAGTTCCCGACATCTGAATGATCGCACGGAAGGTGCCCCGCAGCATCCCCACCATAATGGGCATCCCAACCATTCCTTCTCTGCCCGTGATTCCCACTTCGACGCTTCTTCCGTCAGCGCTTAGCGCCACGAGGGAAGTCATGCCCTCGTTGAGAAAGTGTGCGAACTCGATTTTCCCGCCAGGCTCGTGCAGTATCTCGTATTGCGGCAATTCCACTGCCTCCAAATGAGGGCGAAGCAGGTTGTACTCCTCATCGGGAAGCGAGAGCAGAATAACGTTATTCACCGCTTTCCCCGCCGCATCGGTACGCGCCCCCGGAAGGAGCGGAGCTACCTTGAGTTGCTGCTCAGAACTCTCCACAGTTACGTTTCCGTTTGACACAGTCACCCCCTGTCAAGCTGATTGGATGCGACACGCTGCATCGCTTTGGTCGGGAAAACCTGTAGTTCTGGCCGTATCTTCATGCATGTTCGAGGGACTTTTGATGGAATTATGAATGGCCGAAGGTGCGGTAGATTGCCGGAGCCCAAATCGAAATTCAGCTTTAGGCTCCAGTCAGCGTAGAATACGAGCAATCTCTCTGCTCCAAGGAGGCTCGCCATGAGAACCTCAATTCTCCTGTTCGCTCTCCTGCTTTTGACCTCATTAGCGTGGGCTCAACGAAACGGTCCCACCGGACAGCGTCAGGCGGACAAAGCCGAAGACCAATTCGAGAAGACCGTACCCCCTCCGCTCCGCCAGCAATCTTCTGTGGATTTCGCAAAACTTAGGAGCGATGCGGATGAGCTGATCACGCTATCTCAGTCGATTCATTCCGGGATCGACAATGTGCAGAAGGGCATGCTTGCGAAGGATTTGATTGACAAGCTGAAGCAGGTGGAAAAGCTTTCCAAGCGTCTGCGCAGTGAAATAACTCCCTAGAGACGTTCACGAAGACTAAGAAAACCAGCCTCCAAGCTGGTGTTTGTGGTTGCCGCCAAGTTCGCCTGGAAGGTCAGCTTCGACTTGTGCACCCAAGCCGCAGCCGCCTGACAATTTTGCAGGTGTAAAATTGCTTTCTGGCACTGCAAAACGTGGAATGTGGAGTTTGAATGTTTTTGTGTCGGCGCTTGGTGTGTCTCTTTCTCCTGGCAGGTAGCTCCCTTCCGAGTTTCGCTAAACCGGTCAACATTATCCTCATCACCCTGGATACTACGCGCGCGGACCGAATGGGGTTCTTGAGTTCCAAACGCGGACTCACGTCGAACCTCGATTCCATGGCCCAGCAATCTGCAGTTTTTGCCCGCGCCTACTCGCAAGTCCCGCTGACGACACCGTCGCACGCAACCATGCTGACCGGAACCTACCCCCAGTTCAATCATGTGAGCGATCTGGGTTCGCCCCTGGCAAAGGATTTACCGTATCTGCCCGACATTCTGCACCAGCACGGGTATCGCACAGCAGCATTTGTTGGATCGCAGGTGCTCGATCCAAAGAGCGCGGCGGCGCCGGGGTTTGATCGCGGCTTTGAGACATACGACGCGCCGTTCCACATTCGCGGCGAGGGCGAGGATCGCTATGACAGCGTGGAACGAAAAGGGATGAAGGTCGTGGAATCTGCCACGACATGGCTCAACCAACATCCGCAAGGCCCGTTCTTTCTTTGGCTGCATTTTTATGACCCACATGATCCCTATGACCCACCCGAGCCGTTCAAAGCGCAATATGCGGCTTCGCCCTATGACGGCGAAATTGCCTATATGGATTCTGCAATTGGCAACCTATTAGCCACGCTGCGGTCGCGCGGCCTCTACGATCAAAGTTTAATTGTCGTCGTCGCGGACCACGGTGAAGGCTTTGGAGAACACGGAGAGCGGAGCCACGGTCTATTCCTTTACGACGAGACCCTGCACGTGCCACTACTAATCAAACTGCCGGGTGCAGGTTCAACTCACCCGCGGGTCGAGAGCCGAGTCGGCCTGGTAGACATAGCGCCGACGGTTCTGCAGGAAGCAGGAATTATCGCGCCTTCGGCGATGCAGGGAACGTCCCTGCTGGAACTGATGAAGGCGAGTCCTAACGGAGGTGCGAACAAAGTGAAATCCGATGTGGCCTCGCAGGACCGCCCGCAGTATGCAGAGACTGACTATCCTTATCGCGCTTTCGGCTGGAGTTCATTGCGTGCCTGGCGGGCGGGAAAGTACCTGTACATTGATGCGCCGCAACGCGAACTCTATGATCAATCACTGGATCCTGAGTCGGCGCACAACCTGGTGGACAGCGCCCCCAGCGTCGCGGACACGATGGCGGCGCAACTCAAGGAGTTTCGTCGCAAGACGAGTCGCGCCGGCAAAACAGAAGTTGTTATCACTCCTCGTCAAGCTGAGCAACTGCAGGCGCTCGGCTACGTGAGTTCTGGCTCGAGCAAGCCCGAGAGCGAGGAACAGGAAAGAGGAGCCGACCCGAAAGACAAGGTCCAGATCGCGAATTTACTGCACCAAGCTTTGTTGGAGTCGGATGAGAAAAACTACAGCGAAGCCATTCCGCTTTTCGAACAAATACTCAAAGCAGAACCGAAAATCGCTCTTGCCAACCTGCAATTGGGACGTGCCTTGAACAGCCTGCAAGACTACAGCAAGGCTTTGCCCTGGTTGCAGAGGGCAGTTGAACTCTCACCGCAGTCGGTGGAGGCGCACTACGAACTGGGAGCGGCGCTCGGGGAAATGGGTGATTATGCGGCAGCGGCCAAGCAGCTAGAAGCTGCAGTGGCTCAAGACCCGAGTTCGGACGAATTGCATTTCTATTTGGGTTCAGCTTATGAGGAAATCGACCGCGCCGGCGACGCTATGAAACAATACCAGGCTGCCATCGAGCTCAACCCCGATAATTACCGAGCGAATCTGCTGTTGGGGCGCCTGCTAGCTATACAAGATCGCCCGAAGGAGGCAGAGCCTCTGCTGCAAAGAGCCGTGAAGCTGGACCCGCAATCGGCGGATGCCCACAAATTTCTTGGCAATGTGTACACCGTATTAGGAGAAGAAGAGAAGGCGCGGCGAGAAGAAGCCGAGGCACAACGGCTGAAAGCGATGGGCGGGCCCTGAAGGGCATAACAGCCGCACGATGCACAATTAAGAGTTGCGGCTCAGGGCCGCTGGTTGCGGTACAGCAATGGATCCACCCCCGAGGCCATCGCTTCCACATTCAAATCAATACCCAGGAAATCGCGGACCGCCTTTGCGGAGCCAGTGGGGTCACTCAACACCTTTCGATATCCCATGCGGCAAACCGGGATGTCCGTCCTGTGCTCGAGCCAATCGACGACCTCTCTCATGTGATCGCGGAAGCCGGAAATCAACAGCGCGCTATCGACGGGTTCGACTGGTCCGCGCCGCTTGAGCATTTCGTCTTGGGAGGCGAGTACTTCGGGCAGAGGACGCTCCATGAAAATCAGTTTGTAATTCCTGCCTCGGGGAAGCGAAAGAAGAAGCTGAGAAATAACTTTCACGGCCTTTCCTTCGGCTTCGTCGATACGATTCGGTTCCTTGGGCAGGCGTTTAATCGGCTCCCATTCGCAATAGCCGCGAGGATTGTCGATGTCTGGCTTGCGTTCCAGATCGGTGAGTAGAGGCATGCCACCGGCAGCCAGCATTTGCATCATCAGCGATGTACCGGAACGCGGCAAGCCCGAGACGATAGTGATCACGATTTGACTATAGTAACGTGCGCGGCTGAAGCGGCTACGGAGTGGTGGATGGTGCGACCGTCCACGGCTTTCCGTCAAGGTGGCCGGGGAGCGCCAAGCCAAACAGTTTCAGAACTGTGGGCGCGACGTCGACAATGGCGGGCTTCTCATCACTGATCTTGCGATTGCAAAAAAGAACGCCGGGAACCAGCCGCGGATCAACGCAATGGTCTCCACTCCACGCCTTCAAATTGTCTTCGAAGATCTGGCTGGTGACCTTGCCCATGACCGAATCCCAGGAGGCGCGGAACCCGTTGCCGTAACCGACAATCAGATCAGGCGCGTTATCCACGTAGGGACCCGCATACACAGAGTCGCAATCGAAGACACCCGTAATGCCGGCGTGGCCAGACGCAGGGTCAACGAGTCCGTCGAGTTTGTGCCGCAGTTCGTCTTTCAGAGCATCTGCGTCTGCCCCTGGTTTAATGATGCCCTCGCGCTCGCGGCCTTTGAGGTTCAGGTACAGTCCATTCAGGCCCATGGTGTAAGCGCGGGTGCGAGACCAGTCCACGTCGTCGAACCAGTCGCCACTTTCGGTCTTTCCGGGCTTCAGTGCCAGATATCCGTTCTGGTGCAACCACGCATTCAGATTGACGCAGCGCGCAAACGACTTGAAACCGTGGTCGGAGACGACCATCAGCAGAGTCTTGTCGTCGATCTGCTTCATGACGCGGCCAATCAGTTTGTCCATGCGGGAGTAAAGATCCTGGATCACACTGGGACGTTGATCGCGAGGCACATCGCGGGCGGCGGGATGATCCTCGTCGAAGTAGCGCCAGAACATGTGCTGCACGCGGTCCGTGGTGTCGAAGACGCAGGCGCATAGACCCTGTTGTGTTTTTTCCAGGGCGTCGAACAACATACGCTCGCGATCGTCATGATTGGCATAACACTGCGCGAGGAAAGCTTGATCGTCGAGCACTTCTTCGTTCAAAGCCCATGTGTCTTCCGCCAGTCCCAGGGTTGCGTAGGGCCCAAACAGCTTTGCCAGGTAGATGGAATACGTTACCGGGTGAGAGATGGGTAGGTCCGGCTTGCCGGGATCGATATTCACCGGCGTTACGTATACCTCGACGTTGGGCGACAGTTCCTTGAGATAAAAACGGCAAATCCCGTGTGCATTGAAGCCCACACCAGCTTTGAATTTCAGGGGAATCCACTCCGAGTAGTCGCCAACTTTTAACGTGAAGCTCTGTGAGTCCACGGTGAATCGGGCTTGATTCCTGTTGTCGGAATGGATCTCAAACTTCACTCGCATTTCGCCGCCAGAACCAGCCGTCAGAGGATTCTCAGGGCCTGGCACGTAAGAACTGAACGATGAGCCGTTGCGCTCGATCGGGACGCGAACCCCACCTTCGCGAAACTTCTCACCACGAGGGCGAGTTGTGCACAAACAAAAAGTTCCCTGGCTCCCTTTCAGGTCAGGGACACACATGCCAGAAAGCAGAACTCCGGCGAATTTCTCGGGGGGGAAAGTCACGGGCACACGAATCACGGAACAGAAAATACCAGCTTCGCCCAACCAGTGCCAGAAAGGTGTTCCACGCCGCATGCCTTTGATTCTGGGCCCGCCGAGAGGGATCGTGTACCTTCCAATCTTCCAGCTACGCTTCGGTCCCTTAATCTCTGCCGAGGAGAGGTAGGGAAGGTAATTGGTGAGATCCCGCGCGAGAAAATCGTAGATGTTGTGCTTGCCGGGATTTACACCGGTCATGAAGGTTGACCACGCCACCGGAGAAATGGGCGGGAATGTGGTCTGCAATTTCCGGAATGTCCCTCGTTCGCGCAAGCTCGCCAGATTCGGCAGCTTGCCTTCGGCAATGAATCGCTCAGTTAATTCCGGATCCATACCATCAAAACCGAGAATTACGGCGCGTTTGATCTGTGCTTTCCCGTAAGCCTTGCGTCGCCGCAGCAGGCGAAATACCTGCCGGAAAGGCCACGCAAAAAAGGCGTACACGGAATAGAAGAAGGCAACAAAAAGCGTCCAGAAAGACGAGAGGACCGCGAAACCCGCGCCAGGCCCCGCGTATGCGTGGCTGGGCAAGGGATGGAATAGTACGATCCCAAGAACCACCAAACATGCTAGAAGCCGCCTACGCTCGGGCAGCGAAGTTGTCTTGCACCACTTCATATTTCAATTCCAAGAATACTCTTGAAGAGAACACCTGCAGCCAGAGACAAAACAAAGAACAACCAGATCCAGTTCCATTCGAACCCAGCGAAAGCTATCTTCCGAGGAGGATACTGTACGGCGATTGACTTGATGGAATTGTTCTCCGGCAGCGCAGGTTCTCCTGAGACAAAAATACGCTCCCAGAATTTCCCGCGAAGGCGGACTGGCGACAAGCGCGACAAACATGCCCCAACGACTACACGTTTCGAGAACGTCTGGTCAGAGACTTGAACGTTGACGATGTATTCTCCGGACGTTTCCGCGACTACTCTCCAGACCACCTCGCGTTCCGAAGGCACGTGCACTGGCGGCGCCGTAGTCGAAAGCCCATCCGGCAGTTGGAGCGATGCCTCATTCAATGCGTTCGGATTGTCCATCCGCGCTTTGACCAGAAATGGGTGCCCCAGTTCCACCGGCATCGAGCCCAAATAGCGATCGAGTTGCACAACCAGAAAAATCAGGGGCACGATCACAAACAATAAAGGCTTGAATGCCGACCGGAGATAACGGCCGGTCGCCAGCACTATGCGACCATAGGAGCGCAAGACGACGGGGATCTGATCCTGAAAAAGCCTGAGCGCCAGCAGGTGGGCCTTGAGGCGGTCCTTGGCGACGTGGATTGCCTTCTGGTCGGAGGTATAGCGAAACACGATCACCATTCCCAGACCGATGACAAGTGAAATTCCGACCACGATTGCGGCTGGGAGGTTGACTCCAAGAGAGCCCATAGGCGCGGAAAGCGGTGAGCTCACTCGATATATCCAAGCCCCTGGAGCCGCTTCTTTATGATTTCCTTCGACGTGGAACTGCCCTCGCCAGGAGGCAGCACCTTGTTCACTTCTTTTTCGAGGGCGTGCACCACGAATTCGTCGACCGAGGCGTAGCCGCACGCGTCTGCGCATTGCTTCACTTTATCCAGCAATTCGCCTTCTAGCTTCACCTTGTGAGAACCGAACATGAATCTCCTCGCCAACAAATCAGTGGTTCGCACGGCCGGACTGAAACACGGATTGCCCAATCATACCCTTTGCCTTAGCAATTCCAAACTCCGCCAGAATGGTCGGAGCGATGTCTGTCAAGGCTGGCGACTGAGCTGCAATTTTCCGATTGCTGAGCAGGACTCCCGGGACGAGCGTGTAGTCCATGCAATGGTCGCCACTCCAGGGATTGGTGTTGTCTTCGACTTCTTCTGGCGTGAAAGCTCCCAAAATCGTTTGCCATCCCGCGCGGTAGCCCCGGTTATATCCAACGATCAAATCCGGCCCCTCTTTCGCATAGGGCCCTTGATACGCCTCATTGGCGAGGTCCACGCGGGTGATTACCGACTGCTTGGTTTTTGGATCTTGCACGGCTAGCAGCTTCGCCCGAATCTCCGCCATTAAACTGTCGGCCGCAGTTCCTGGTTCGACGATTCCATTGCTCTCGCGGCCCCGCAAGTTAATATAGAGCCCGTTCAGTCCGATACCGTATGCGCGCGTTTGCGTCCAATCAACATTCGCAAGCGGCTCGCTCGGATTGAGACTCGCATTATTTTTCAATTTGATGTATCCATTGTGCAACAGCCAAGTATTCAGGTTGAAGGAGCGGTAATACGGCGCAAATCCGTGGTCCGAGAGAACCAGCAGCGTAGTGTAGTCATCCAGTCGTGGCAGCACTTCCCCCACGATCTGATCCATTTGCCGGTAAAAATCTTCGATCGCCGAACCGTTCCGGGCGGCAAGCGCGGCGTCGTATTCGGGATGCGTCGGATCCATCAACCGCCAGAACATGTGCGAATTGAGGTCAAGGCTGGAAAAGTAGAAAAAGAATACTCCCTGATTGAACTTAGGGAACTCGGCGTCGAAAATGCGCCTATGCTCGGCCAGAACGGTTCGCGCCTGCTGTAGATACTCGGTGTCATCGAGCACGCCATCCGAAAGAGCTTTCGTGTCTTCGGCAATTCCCTGGGTATGGAACTCTCCGGCTTCGTCGCTAAGAAAACGCGAATACCTGGACGGCGTCGAAATCGGTAGCGCGGGATCCGCGGGATCGATGTTGATCGGCGATACGTACAACTGAAAGCGGGGGTGTGCCTGCTTGAAATAAAAACGGCACATGCCTTTTACGTTTACAAAAAAAGGAATCATCTGGAACTCGATGCGGATCCAGTCGCTCCACTCTCCCTCGCGCAGCACAAATTCCTGGCCCTGAACCGTAATTTTGGCCACAGACTCCAGAGGGTCGATCGCAACGGCAAATGGTTCCACCGCAGCGGAAGAGGCTGCTCGAAACGAATTGTCGGGGCCGATAAGATTGGCGGTGACGCGAGAGTTGTCCACCTGCACAGGAATGATCTGTCCTCCTTCGACCGCTCCGGGCGCGGCCGTAGGGTCGTCGGTGTAAAACGAAAATGTCCCGTAGGTTCCGCGCAGATCGGGAGTGCCCATGCCCGATAGAGTTTTCCCCTTGGCTGGGACCGGAGGGAAATTCGAAGGAATCCGAAAGATTGTGTTTGGAATGCCGTATTGATCAAGCAGTTGCCAGAACGCTACGCCTTTTCGCAGTTGTTCGGCGCTGCCACTGCCGAGAGGAATTGCCCAGCTGCCCAGGTGGATGGCGTGCTTCGGTCCCTCGACCCGCGAGGCCGAAAAATAAAGCCCTAAGCTCTTCGGGTCGCGATGAATGAAATCAAAGATTCCATGGCCGCCTGCGTTCATGCCCGTAATAAGGTTGGACCAGGCCACCGGACTCTGCGGTGGAATACTGGTTGTGAGTAATCGAAAATCTCCCCCGGACTCCAGTTTCGTGAAGTTAGGCATCTTGCCTTCACGCATGAACCGATGCAGAAGCTGGGGATCCATGCCGTCGATGCCCAGAATGATCAGGCGCTGATCGGTATGCGAATTCGCTCTGGAGGAGCGGCATGAAGGCAACATCGCCACCGCGATTAAAAGCACGGAAGCACAGAATACCCAGGCTATTTTCTTCAGAGACTCAATCCTCAGATGTCCTGGTTCCGATTGTGACACGTTTTCGGAACGTTGTTAGACTTCTATCCATGCTGCGGCATTTGGGCTTTCGGTTCTTACTTGGGATTCTAATTCTGGTTATATTTCGGGTCGACTCCATGGCCGCGGCCAAGCCCAACATCGTCCTGATTACGCTTGAGTCGACGCGGGCTGACCGCATGGGGTTTTTGGGGTCGCACAGCGGCCTGACTCCCAATCTGGACGGCATTGCGCATCACGGAATAGTCTTTGCTCGGGCTTACGCGCAAGCGCCCGCCACGGTGGCCTCCAACGCAACCATTCTCACAGGCACCTATGCCCAGACACACCGGGCAAGTGAATTTTCTGTTCCACTGGCTACGACGCTACCTTACTTGCCGGACCTGCTTCATTCGACTGGATACCGCACTGCCGCGTTTGTGGGATCGATTCTGCTAGATCCCAGAAACGGCCCCTTCCAGGGTTATGATCGCGGTTTCGATGTATACGATGCCGGCTTCCACCAGTCGCAGCGTGGAGAGAGCCGATTCCAGTCAGTCGAACGCTACGGGGACAAAGTGGTTGCGCGGGCCACCAACTGGCTGGCCAGCGAGAAACAACGGCCTTTCTTTATTTGGGTGCATCTGCAGGATCCCCACGCCCCCTACGGTACTTCGTACGATCATGCAGTCGCAGCCGCCGATGCCGCGATCGGGAAGTTGATCAGTTTTCTGCGCAGCCGGGCGCTCTATGATGACGCCCTGATCGTAATCGTTTCTCCTCACGGTGAGAGTCTCGGCGCGCACGGAGAGGAGACGCACGGCATTTTCCTTTATGACGAAACCATCCACGTGCCGCTCGTTCTGAAACTCCCGAAAAACCAGATGGTTGGGAAACAGATCGAGAATCGTGCCCGCCTTCTGGACATTGCGCCAACTGTATTGGAGATTGCCGGCGTGCCCATTCCTGCGCAGATGCAGGGACAGTCGCTGATGCGAATTGCTCAAGCCAGCCCCCAGAACGACCAACCGGCCTATTCGCGGAGCGAACTTTCGCAGCAGGGCTTCGGATGCAGCGTGCTCGAGGCGTGGCGAGCGGGAAAATATCTCTACATTCGCGCGCCGAAACCAGAACTTTACGATCTGTCGGTTGATGCGAATGCGGCCCGCAACCTGGCGCAGAGTTCGAAAGCAACGCTTGAAACCATGACCTCACAACTTCAAGCCCTCGATGGCCGCCTCGGCAACGAACCTGGCAATTCAATTGGCTCAGGACTGACCTCCAGCGAGATGCAGAAGCTGGCCTCCCTGGGATACGTCGGATTGCAGAAGAGCGGTGCAGGTATAAGTGCCGCAACCCAGGGGACCGATCCTAAGGAGGTCCTCGCCGCCATCAACAAGACCCTTGCTGCAGGGTCGGAGTTGGATGACGGCAAGCCGGAGAAGGCGATTCTGTTGCTGCGGGAGGTGCTTGCGGTGCAACCTACCTTCTACCTTGCGCAGTATGGAATGGGCTTTGCGCTCGTTCAGCAAGGGCAATATGCAGAGGCCATCAGCTACTTGCACAAAGCGGTCGAACTGCAACCCGATTCTGCGTTCGCGCATTATGCGATGGGTCTCAGCTTGATGAAGACTGGCGATTTCAAGGCTTCCGCCGTTCACCTGGAAATCGCGTCGGAGCGCTTACCTGGATTCTCCGCGCTGCATTCGCTGCTAGCCGACGTATACGGGCATCTGGGCCGCAGCCAGGACGGAGCCCGAGAACGAGCAAGAGCGACTCAGGGAGAAAAATAACTGGCTGCTGCCCGTCCGCCAATCGCGAATGGGAATGCTGTCGTTTGTGCTAGGCTGATGAAACCCGTGAAGGTTTTTCGCGCGCTGATCGGACTGCATGTACTAATAACTCTGTGTGCTGCGGCACCCTCCGTGCCCACGAAGACGCCGCCTCCGGACATCTTCCTTATAACAATCGATACTCTTCGAGCCGACCACGTTCACTGTTACGGATACACCAATGGGGCGACGCCTGCATTGGACGCATTAGCCAAAGACGGTGTACGGTTCACCCAAGCCTTTACACCCAGCCCCATCACTAATACATCCCACGCCAGCATTCTCACCGGACTTCTGCCGGGCTCCCACGGGGTAACAGATTTCGGTGTGCCGTTGTCGGCGGCACATCCAACCGTGGCAGAGTTGCTCAAAGAAGCGCAAGGTTATAGAACCGCGGCGTTTATCGGCGCGGTGATTCTCGACAGCAAGAACCTGGCTCCGGGATTCGATCGAGGATTCGATTTTTATGATAACTTTCCGGAACATTCGTCGACGAAATCGCGCTGGGGACGCGTCGAGCGTCGCGGTATGGTCGTCGTGGAACGCGCGCAAGATTGGTTGAGCAAGCACCCCGCAGGCCCACATTTCATGTGGATTCACCTCTACGACCCCCACGATCCCTACGAACCGCCGATGCCTTATTCGCAGATATACAAGGATCACTTGTACGACGGCGAAATCGCATATGCGGATTCCGCGTTAGCGCACTTCATCGCGTATCTCAAGGGATCGGGTAAGTACCGCGGTTCGGTCGTCGTCGTGGTTGGTGACCACGGCGAGGGTCTGGGAGAACATCATGAAGACACGCATGGAATCTTTCTGTATGACTCGACTACTCACGTACCCTTGATCGTCAAGCTGCCCGGCGGACTCAGCGCCGGCACTGTAGTCCAGGCGCAGGTGCGGACTCTGGACATTATGCCAACTTTGCTGGAGTTGGCGGGTGCTCCCTTTCCTCAAAAAAGAGATGGAGAGTCGCTGGAGCCTTATTTTCTAAGTAGAAGTGAAGCCGGCCGTACGGCCTTCGGGGAAACCGACTACCCCCTGCGTTTCGGCTGGGCCCCACTGCGGTCGGTGCGGAGCGAGGGTTTCAAGTTTATTGAGGCGCCACGGCCCGAGCTCTATGATTTGCAGCTCGATGCAGCCGAGTCGAACAATCAGTACGAACCTCGCGACGCGCGCGTGCAAAAATCGCGGTCTATGTTATCGGAACTGCGATCTAAAGAGGCCGCAGCCGAAGGATCGAGTGAAGGCACAAAGTCCGGGGGCATCGGAGCCAAAGACGCAGGCCCAAACCTGTTGTCGCTGCCTGACCCGAAAGACAAAATCGAAGAACAGAATCTGCTTCATACGGCGATGATCGCTTCGGAAGACAATCGCTCCGCGGATGCTCGCAAAACTCTCGAAAAGGTACTTGCGCTCGATCCCAGGTCGCCGACTGCGCTGCGCCAGCTAGGTGAGTTGGAATTGCAGGCCGGCGACTATGTTCAGGCCGCCCATCATTTAAAGAGCGCTTCAGAAGTCCGCCCGGATGACGCCGCAGCCTCGTTCCATGAGGGGCAAGCGCTGGAGAAGACGCATGATCTCGCGGGCGCGCGGGATGCGCTCGAAACCAGCCTGAAACTCGTGCCCGAACAGTTCGAGGCTCGCATGCTACTCGGCCGCGTGTACCTTTCATTGAAGGACGCGGTCGCCGCGGAAGATCAGTTCGAAGCAGCATTATTGCTGCAATCAGGCAGCGCGGAAGCGCAGCTTGGCTTGGCAGACGCGCAAATCACCAAAGGCAACTTCGCGGAGGCGGCTCGATCGCTGGAAGTACTGTCGAAATCGCAAACGAAGAATGCGCATCTCTTCGACCTGCTGGCGAAAGCCTATTCCGGCTTGGGCAAAAAGATAGAGGCTCAACAGGCAGAAGAGAGAGCCAAGCAGTTGTACAGCAAGAAGTAATCTTCGGCAGCGCTGAAAGACCATGCGAGTCGAAACGCCGAACGCAATCCTTGTTCGTTCCGTGAATCGAGACCTATACCACAGGCTGTAAGTCCGGAGTAGAATACGAAACAATCCCGCCCGGAGGTTTCGCCATGAGAATCTCAATTCTCTTGTTTGCGCTTCTTCTTTCAGCATCCGCAGCTTTTGCGCAGGGTCCGTTGCCTCCCAACGGACAGCGGCAGGCCGACAAAGCCCAAAGCGACTTCGAGAAAACCGTACCTCCTCCATTTCATCAGCGACCTTCAATGGATTTCGCAAAAGTTAAGAGCGAAGCGGATGAACTGGTGATTCTGTCTCAGTCGATTCATTCCGGAGTCGACAATGTGGGCAAGGGCATGCTTCCGAGGGACCTGATCGACAAGCTGAAGCAAATGGAAAAACTTTCCAAGCGTCTGCGCAGTGAACTAGCCCCTTAACTCTTTAGCAAGACAAAAAAACACCAGCCCCTGGTAGAGCTGGTGTTGGCAGTTGCTGCAAATTCGCTTAGAAGGTCAGCTTCAGAGCAAATTCGATTTGGCGCGGTGACCCCAGCGAATATACGCCAGTGCCGACGCCCACCCGGTTCACGAAATGCCCATTGTAATTGGTGCCATTGATGCTACCTGTCCCGCCGGTCAGCAGTCCGGACAGCATGCTTTCCGGCAAGTCAAAGTTAACGAAGTTGGCAATGTTGTAGAAGCCGACTGAGGGTTTGATGGTGAACCGCTCTTTGATGGTGTAGGTCCAGGCAAGCGTCATGTCCATGGTACGGAGCCAAGCCAGGTTGACTTGGTCAGGAGGCGCCAGGGGCACCATCGGAGCCACGCCGCCCAAAGCAACCAACTGAGCCGCTGTCATCAGGCCATTCTGGATCAGTACCTGGCCTGCCGGCGTCGGCTGTCCCGCCACCGTGCTGTTGTAGTGATTGATGACGTTGTTGATGTTGCTGGCATTGATGCCGCGGTCAAAGTTGCCGACATGGGTTCCCGGCATCGGGTCTTGCGTGGTGCCGTCACCCGTGAAGTCGGTGCGGAAGATTTCACCCGCCCCAGTGGCTGTGTTGGGAACGGTAAGCGTGCTCGCGAACGGACTGTCGAAATGCCCAATCAGGCCGATCTGGAACCCGTAGCGGACATCCAAATAGCCACCGAAGGATATCTGGTGGGTGCGGTCCAGCGTGGAAGGCCCAAAGTAGCGGGTAACATTGGCGCTGTCCAGAGCAGGAATAACGAAATCCTGGTCACCGCTGGCCGCGGTAACTGGTCTGCCCGGGTTCACGCCTCCGCCGGAGTTGTCGAAGCGGGACAAAGAGTACGAAGCCGTGAAGTTCAGGCCAGTTGCACCTCTAAAAGGCGCCTTCACGTTGTCCGTCCACTTCATCTGTAGTCCGTTGTAAACCGAACGTCCCACAGGCGACAGCATCCCGATCGGAGGCGAATTCGGATTGATGCCACCGAAAGCGCAGTCGTAACCGAGTGCTGAAGGGCAACTGTTGCCGCCGAGATCGCTTGAAGAGCCCAAACCGAAGCCGGCAAAATCGCCCATGGTTGCGGGTCCGACGGGAGTGGTTGCGGTAGCAGGGTGAATACCGGGGCATCCGGTAATAGCGGCATCGATGCTACCTACTCCGCATTTTGCTAGCGTCGCTGCGATGGCCGCTTGCGCTCCAGCCAGGTTGAAGTAGCGGATGTCTCCGGAGTGATTTTGGTCCACCCCCAACAGGTAATGTGTCTGGACGTTGCGCGCATAATCGACGCTCAACACCATGCCTCGACGGAGCTCATGCTGGATGCCGATGTTCATCTGCACCGAACGAGGCGATTTGTAGTTGGGGTTAAACAAGGAGTTGCCCGGCGGGAAGAAGTTGGGGAGGCCGGTCCCGACAAAGGCGGGATTGGGCGCCTGCAGGTTCAGGGGTGTTCCCGCCTGAAAGGCCGCCGCCAATGCGAGGATCGACGGCAAGGCGTTGCCAATCAAAGGGAAGGTCGTAGAGCCAGCTGGTCCGCACACTCCGATTGCCGTCGAGCTTCCCGGATTGTTTATCGTACCATTCACTGTCTGCAAGGGTGCTGGCGATCCGGCAGCCGTGCAGGCTGGGAAAAACTGCAGGAACGCACCCGTAGCCTCGCGGGGCGGGCCATCAAAGAGCACGTTGTTCCAGATGGCATTCTCGTAGAACAAGCCGATGCCGCCGCGAATCGAGGTCTTGCCACTCTTCGACGGATCCCAGGCAAAACCCAGTTGGGGCGCCCAGTTATTGTTCGGCTGTTTGACGCTATTACCGAGCCCCGGGAATAAAGCGTTGAGCCCTGGAATCGGCGGATATTGGCTATCGGTGCGGCCAGTGTCGCGCATCCACCGGATCCCATAGGTGAGGGTGAAGTTCGGCTTGATCTTCCAGCCATCCCCTGCGTAGAGCAGAACGCGGTTATCAGGTCCAAGGCCTCCTGCGGGGAAACCGAGCGCCGGCTTGATAGTGGAGAATCCCAAGCCGTTGGATAAGAGAACGAAATCATCCGGGTAGTTGAGCGGGTTGCCAGCACCCCCTGAAAAAGGGCCGGTGGCTGCCGCAGCGATTTCGCCGGTAGTAACGTTTGAACTTACCTGCGGTCCGTTTCTGAAAAACGAGGCGAACCCACCACCTTGAATGCGGTTGAATGAGCCTCCGTAGCGGATCACGTGCGAGCCGAGGACTTTGCTGCCGTCATACTTGACTTGACGGTCGCTTTGCGGAGTGCTCTGTGGAGCCAGGAGATTCGGCCCGGCCACGAGGCCAGTCGCTCCCATGAATAGTTCGGCGTGTATGTTGGCAAACGGCAGCGTGCTGCCCGTTGTGGCGTCAATGATTTGATTCTGGAATTTCAGATACGAAAAGCGGATGGCATGGCTGAAGCTGCCGGTGTTGAAATCCACGCCGCCCACAAAGTTGCGGGTAACGTCTTTGTTGTCGTAGAGAGAATACCCGTACCCGAAAGTAGCGCCAAGAATGTTCTGGAAATCCGAAAAGCGAAAGAACGCGCGTACGTTCTTCGTTATTTGATAATCCAGACGTCCAAGTGCGTTGCCCTCATGGAATTTATCGGAAAACGTGCCCGAGAACCCCTGGAAAGGCGCGGATATCGGCACCGGTACGGACGTGTGCTGAATGGTTCGCTCGCCGTCCAGGAAGAAGAACAGCTTATTCTTGATGATCGCGCCACCAAAGTCGCCGCCGTACTGGCTACGCTGGAAGGGGGCGCTGAATCCCGGAGGGGTGGGTAGCGCCGCCGAAAACTTGCTATCGCGGAATTGACCGAAGGCATCGCCGTGGAAGGCGTTGCTTCCAGATTTCGTGGTCACGTTCACGGCGCCTGAAGAAGTCAGCTCGGTGGACATGTCCAGACTCGACTGGCTGATCTGAAATTCCTGGATCGCGCTGGAGGGAATATCGGTCGTAGTTGTTCCTACAGTTTCATCGGAGACATCCACGCCGTCAACCTCGATGCGGGCGGTGCGGCCGAAACGGCCCCCGAAGGAAATCGAAGAATAACCCGCTTTGGTAGGGTCGAAGTTCTGGCCATCCTGAATTTGCACGCCCGGCTCGAGCTGCGCCAGATCAAGGAAGTTACGGCCGTTCACGGGCAGATTGGCAATCTGACTCTCTGTGATGACGCCTTGCACGGTCGCCTGCTCGGTGTTCACTGCAACTGAGCTGGCCTCCACCTCAACGACTTGACTCGCCTGGCCAACCTCCATTTTTGCGTTGCCATTGGCAGTGTTGCCAACTTGCACCGTCACAGGAACTTCCGTGGTCTTGAAGCCAGGAGCCTCGACCCTTACAGCGTAGTTGCCCGGGATCAAGGCACCCGAAGAATACGTCCCTCTAGAGTCCGAGGTCGCGTGGCTTGACACGCCTTGCGATTTTTCGGTAATGGTGATCTTTGCTCCGCTGACCACCGCACCTGAAGGATCCGTAATTGTTCCCTGGATGCTACCGTTACCGACAGAGGTTTGTGCTAAGAGCAGTGTGGAAGACAGGAAAAAAGTTATCGCCAGTGCAAACCTTACAAATGTTCCGGCGGGACGGACGGGGCGGTTGAAATTCAGTGACATCGTCCACCTTACCTTTCAGAGTCGGCTCAGAATCTGTAATTCGCAGTCGAATTGCGATTCGCGTCAGTCAGGCGGGACAATCGTCCATCGCTTGTTCACGGCGTTTCTTCAATGGAAATTCGCCAGCAAACAAAGGCTGACTGCGGACTCGCACAGAACCCAGTCACACGCTTGACAACAACACTGCAATCGACAGACCAAGATAATTGAAGCAGACACTTTGTCATGGTATCTGCAAATCTGTCAACAGGTTAATGGGTTGTTATTCCGAAGTTGTTCTGCCACGTGGGAGGCGCTTAATTCCAAATTTGGTAGATTGTTACGGAAAATGAAATCAGAAATAAAAGGGTTGCGTCAAAACTTGGATTTCGAAGTGTAGTATCCGGTCCGGTGCCGCACTGTAAACCGTGTGGACGCCCCGTCGACTTTCACTTCAATGCGGCGGAAGCTGGAATCGGAAAGCCGCTGGGAGGGGTAATACGCCAATAAATATTGTGTCCGCAATTCGTCGCTGATCTTTCGGAAGGCGTCGTCGAGCTGAGGTACCGAAGTGGCGTAAAAGTATTTCCCGCCGGTGTCTTCGGAGATCTGGATCAAGGCGTGCTCTCCGCCAATATCGCGCCCGGCGCTTGCTTCAATGGGGACGACGATAATGCTGTAGACGATGGCCTCGGCTTCCTGCGCGGCACGCACTGCTTGTTTGTAGTCCACACGGCTTACAGTGTCGCCACCGTCGGTGATCACCACCAGAACCTTCCTACCCTTCCGCTTGTCGAGCGCCTCCGCTGCCAGATAAAGAGCATCGTAGAGAGCCGTTGCCGACCCCAGGCGAACATGGTCAACGCCGTGGTCGATCGTCTTCAAGTCGGAGGTGAAGGGCACCACTTCGTTGACGACTTCGCTGAAACCGTAAAGCGAGAGCGCGTCAATGGGCCGAAGGATGGCGTGTGCAAAGCGGCGTGCCGAAGACAACTCCAGGGGCAGATCTTTGCGGGTACTTAGGCTGGTGTCGATGTCGACCACAATGGAGAGCGGCAAAGCCGACTCTTTGTCGAACGTCGAAATGGTCTGCGGTTTGGCGTCTTCCAGCAACGTGAAATCTTCCTTTTTCAAACCGGCGACGGGTGCACCATGCTCATCTGTGACGGTAACGAACACGTTCACCAGCTTGACGTCAACCTTGAGCGTGGTCTCTGAATTCTGAGCTGCGCTGGCGTCGGTATTCTTCGGTCTGTCGCTGGATATTGGTTTCGCAGAACTGGAGCCGCCCGTCGCCCAAGGTGGCTTGGGTACCTGTGCAGGCGAAACCGCAACCGCGATAATCAGGAAAAGAAGCAGGTATCGATAGCTGCCATCGTTCGCGCGAAATTCGGCGATGAACTCTCTCCAGAAAAAAGCCTTTAACGGCAAACCTCGCACAGGATTTCTATTGAAAGCGTGAAAAGACAATCTGCTCACTTAGATGCGGGCCTTCCCGAATGGCTGCCTTCGGCCCGGGGAATCTCTGCGGGGAAGGGCTCGCCATCGGACCAAACCGCGCCATCCTCAAAATATTCCTTCTTCCAGATCGGGACGGTACGCTTGAGTGTGTCGATGAGCCAGCGGCAGGCATCGAACGCGGCCGCACGATGCGCCGAGGCCACAACGATCAAGACGCTGGTCTCGCCGATCTCCAACCGGCCCAAACGATGCACCATGGCGACATCGCGGATGGGGAACTGTTGCAGCGCTTGCTCGGCTAGCGCGTCCATCTGTTTAAGAGCCATTTCTTCGTAGGCTTCGTAATCCAGATAGAGTGTGCTCCGGCCACGCGTGTTATCCCGAACCACACCTTCAAATACGACCGCGGCTCCGTCTGCAGAATGCTTGAGCTTGGTGAGCACTCCTTGGGGGTCGATTTTTTCGCGGACCATCAAAGAATAACGGCGGAGCGGAGCGAGCATATCGCTTTCGCATTCCGTCAAGCCTCCGCTCACCGGCGGTAAGAATGCGATCTCATCTCCTTCTTTCAGCTGCGAATCCGGTGCGGCAAATTCCTGGTTAATTGAAATCGCAATCGAAGCGGCAAGTTCTCCGAGCCGGGGATTGATCTCCTCATAATGGCTGAAAACGTCGCCCAAAGTGGCGCGTTCTGGCAGGTTGAGCAGATCGCTGCCTCGCCCCGTCACGTCCTTAAGAACCCCGAAAAATAAAATGCGGACCTGCATGAAATCCCAGTCCCCGTAATTGCCGGGCTCTGTGAGTAGTGTAACGCGACCGCCCTACTACAGAGGCACAGAGTCTCAGCAGAAAAAAAGCTCTCCGTGACTCTGTGTCTTTATGGTGAACAACAGAAAAATGCCAGTTCCCTTTCGAGAACTGGCGATTGCGTTCGCGAACGAATCACACTTTATTTATGAGACTTATCTTCGTGCGAAGGAGCTTGTGAATGCGACGGAGGCGACGGAGCTTGCGCGCGCGGCGGAGGCGCCGACGGTCGCGGAGCAGGACTCTGGCGCTGCTGTTGCCAGGCGTTGAATTTCGTCTGCTCATTCTGCTGGTGCTGAGCATTCTCCTGCACCGGCGGAGCTTGTCTTACCAGCGGATGCCCGTTTTCCTGCGCGGGCGGATGCGGTACCGCACGCTGAGCTGGTGCCGCCGGCTCAGCCGGACGAGACGGTTCCTGCGCGCGGGATTGTTCCTGCGGCCGCGATTGCGGTTGAGGTGGCGCGGCTCCCGGACGCGGAACGTTCGGCGCCGGACGATTGTTCTCAGGCGCCGGAGGCGCCTGGGGATGCGGCTGGTTGGCCTGCGTCGCCGGCGGCTGCGGTCGAGCCGCGGGCTGCTCTGCCCGTGCCGCTTCGGCGGGACGAGTCTCAGGTTGTCCCGGCCGCGGCGCGGCATTCGCGGGCCGCGCTGCAGTTTGTGGTTGTCCAGGAGTTTCAGTGCGCACGTTGGGCGGCGCAGCCTGCCGCTGTGCCAGAGGAGCACGCGGAGGCGTCGGTTGCCTCGTCGCAACCACTTGCCGGTTCACTACCGCCGCTGGCGGCTTCACCGCTGCAGGCCGACCGGCTCCCATCACACTCGCACGTGCCGGCTGCACCGTAGCAATGTTGTGGACGACGGGAGCGCTCTCAATCTGTTTTTGATCCACTCTTACCATGCTAGCCGCAACGGGACGCGCGTTCACGAATGTCTCATGAGAAACCGCGGTGACCGCATTGTTCACGTGTTGGTTGGCATAATTAATGCGAGTCACATTCGTCGTGTTGTTGTTGATGATCGTAGTGTTGTAAACATTCGTCACCTGGGTCACGTTAACCCGCGTGTTGGTGATGTTCACGTTATTTACGTAGCCGGGGCTGGTTCGATACCAAGGCACGAACACTTCCCGTGGAGCCAGTGGGAACCAAGCCACTCCGGCGCCAATACCGACGCCGACACCGAAACCCCCTCCGCCAACAAAAGCCACTAAAGCCGGTGCATAGACCGGGCGTGCGTAAACCGGCCCGGGCACCCAGCACCATGAATTTTCCACGAACGCCCAACGTCCATAATGGAAAGGAGCAAAGCCCCAAGGCTCATCTTCCACCCACGACCATCCCCATGGCTCGACCCAGACCCAGTGTCCATATCGATACGGAGCCCATCCGGGAGCAACGCCCGCCGGCGCCCACACTGGACCGTAATCCGCTACATAGCGCCAGTGGCCATATTCGTCGAGATCTTCGGCACCGGTCATCTCCGGTGAAATGTAATTTGACGACTCAGCGTGATCTTCCCGTTCATCACGCTGGAATGCAAAGTTGTCGAAATCGTCGTGATTCGGTATCTGGTCGATCTCGTGATCCAATTGATCGGTGCCGGTGAAGCGAGCTTTCTGACCAGCAACCACAACGTACGAGGCTCCGCCACCCGTGACTTCCCCTCGGCCGTGCCAAACGGTGGCATCGGTTTCATTTCCGTCTGCGCTGACGTCGATACGATATTCGCCGGTGCGCTGAATCTGGAAGGCCAGGTTCGGCGTATCGATTTCGAACTGATCCTCGTCATCGAGGTGGCGTATGCGCACGAAGATCGAGCCTTGCGACAGCTTCAACTGCGTCATGCGGTCGTCGAGCTCGAGGAACGTGACGCTGGTCTCGGAGTCCATGCGAATCGAAGTCGAGCCGGTTTGCAGCTCAGCCCGCGAATCTTTATCAGCCCACAAGTTGTCCCCAGTGGTCAGAGGACGATTAGGGACCGCCTGCACCCAATCGCCTTCGCCACCCGGCTGAAAGGAAACGGATCCATCGGAAAAACTGAGTCGCGCGACCCGGCCCGGAGGATCTTGTCCTGGCCCCTGCTGCGGCGGGGGCCCTTGATCCTGAGGAGGTGGTCCCTGCGCCATAATTTTGAGCGGTGCCTGCAACATCAGCAAAACCCCCGCCAGGACAATTCCAACTACCAAGGCTTTCTGCTTTTTCATTGGTTGTTCCTCGCTGCGGTTGCTCACCGCGTGTGCACTATGTATTAACACTGCGCCGCCTTAAAAGTTCCATACAGTAAAGGCGGTACTAAAGTACTTTATCCCCAAAAATTAAAGATGCCAGCCTTCGCTTCCGAAAGCTGGCACCTTAGTTGACAACCCCAAAACTGAATTAACCAACCGGCTGCTCGCTCAGGACCTTCTCTCGTTCTTCCGCATCCTGTTTCTCTTCCCGCGGCGTCGACGGCAGGGCCAGTTCGAGCACCTCGCTGATGAGCTTCACGTAGTGAATCTCGACATTTTCCAATTGCTCTGGAGTGAGATCCTCTTCGACGTTGGTCTTGTTTTCCGCCGGCAGGATGATGTTTTGAACTCCTGCTCGTTTGGCGGCAAGAACCTTTTCCTTCACGCCACCAATAGGAAGCACATTGCCGCTCAGCGTGATTTCACCAGTCATCGCCAGCAAAGGACGCACCGGACGGTTCGTAAGCAACGAGACCAGCGCGGTCACGATGGTCACGCCTGCGGATGGCCCATCTTTCGGGATCGCGCCCGCCGGAACGTGAATATGAATATCATGCTTCTCGAAGAAGTCTTCCTGAATGCCGAGTAGCGCCGCATTGGAACGCACCCAGCTCAGGCCGGCTTGCATCGATTCCCGCATCACGTCCTGAATTTGGCCCGTGATGCTGAGGTTGCCTTTGCCTTTCATCGAGGTAGCTTCCACGAAAAGAATGTCGCCACCAGATGGCGTCCACGCCAACCCAACCACGACTCCGGCGCGCTTGGTGCGTTCGGCGATTTCGCCTTCGCTGCGGACCTTGATGCCGCCCAGAAATTCGTGCACGATTTCCTGAGTCACTATCAGCCTTTCGGTCTTGCCCTCAGCCAGACGACGCGCCTGCTTGCGGCAGATCGTTCCGATGTTGCGCTCCAGGTTGCGCACGCCGGCTTCGCGAGTGTAGTGCCGAATGATGTTGCTGACGGCTTCTTCCGGAAACTCGATTTGATCCGGCGTGATTCCGTTCTCTTCAATCTGCCTCGGAATCAGGTACTGAAACGCGATGTGTACCTTCTCTTCTTCGGTATAACCCTGGAGTTCGATAATCTCCATGCGATCGCGCAATGGCTCCGCGATCGGATCAAGCATGTTAGCCGTAGTGATGAAAAGCACCTTCGACAGATCGAAGGGCACGTCGAGGTAGTTGTCGCGGAACGTCGCGTTCTGCTCCGGATCGAGCGCTTCCAAGAGAGCCGAACCCGGATCCCCACGGAAATCGCGCCCTACTTTGTCGATTTCATCCAGCATGAAAACCGGATCCTTAGTCTCGGCGCGGCGAATGCCCTGGATAATCTGCCCAGGTAAAGCGCCGATATAAGTGCGCCGGTGACCGCGAATCTCAGCTTCGTCGTGAACTCCACCCAGAGAAATGCGGACAAACTTGCGTCCCAACGCTCGCGCGATGGATTTTCCCAGCGAAGTTTTGCCGACGCCAGGAGGTCCGACAAAGCAAAGGATCGGCCCCTTCATGCCCGGCTTAAGACGACGCACGGAGAGATAATCGAGGATGCGGTCCTTAACTTTTTTCAGATCGTAGTGATCTGTGTCGAGCACTTCCTTGGCTTTGAGAATATCGACATCTCCGCCGGAAGTTTTCGCCCACGGCAGCACCGCCAGCCATTCAATGTAGTTTCGGGTAACCGAATAATCAGCGGCCATCGGGGACATGCGCGAAAGCCGTCCCAGCTCTTTCAGGGCTTCTTTCTTCACTTCATCAGGCATTCCCGCCGATTCGATTTTCTGCCGCAACTCTTCCGTGTCGCGCGCGCCTTCATCCTGCTCACCCAGCTCTTTCTGGATGGCCTTCATCTGCTCCCGCAAGTAGTATTCACGCTGGGTTTGCTGCACCCGATCCTGCACTTCGGACTGAATCTTGTTCCGCAGTTGCTGGACTTCCAACTCCTTGGCCAGGTGTTGATTGATCTTTTCCAATCGAACCCGAACATCGGTAGTTTCGAGCGTGTCCTGCTTGTCCGCAGTCGAAAGAGATGGCAGCGACGAGGCGATAAAATCCACCAGGCGCCCCGGCTCTTCAATATTCATAGCGACGGTAGAGAGTTCGTCCGACAATGTCGGCGAGCCCGCGACGATCTGCTGAAACAGCGTCAAAACGTTCCGCTGGAGAGCCTCAACCTCAGAACTGGTAGGAGGAATTGCCTCGGGCACCGAGTCCACCCGCGCCCGCATAAAAGGAGCAAGCTGGGTAAACTCCACCAGCCGCACCCGCTCCAGGCCTTCCGCAAAAACAAACAGGCTCTGGTTGGGCATTTTGACTACTTTATGGACCACCGCCAAAGTTCCAACCGTATACAGGTCGGTTGGTTGCGGGGTGTCGACGCGAGCCTCTCGCTGTGCCACCACCACGATTGTCTTGTCCTCACCCAGCGAATTGATCAGCTGGACAGAGCTTTCCCGGCCCACGGTTAGGGGCAAAACGGCATGGGGAAACAGAACCGTATCCCGTACCGGGAGAATCGGTAGGGCACGGTCCTCTGGCTCAGTATTGCTTTTGTTTTCTTGTACTTCTGTAACTTCCTTCACTTCTTTTGCATTGCGCTCCGCGCGCGAAGACTGTGCCATGATTTCACCTTGAGTGTAATATGCTCAAGTTTGATGACGTAAATGCCCCGGAGGATGCAACCAACCCTCCAAAAGTAATTCTCGTGAGCTGTCAGATTCTAAACCTTCTCTGGCAGGTTTGCACGAAACTAAAGGTACGTCTTAAAGAACTGCACCACCGCGGCCCTGCCGAACCCGTCACTTACTGGGTACCGGTCGCTCACATTCCCAATAAGTTGAGTTGCAGCTTGGAATATCCGTGCTGCTGGGCCCAAACGTCGAGCGGCGCGGCGGCCATTTCGTCAATCATCGGTTCTGCCAGGCCATTCCTCGTGAGGTCCACGCTCTTGATATAGGTCTTGCAAGTGTCGCAGCACTCCACGCGGACGTAATCAAAGTCGCTCGCGGTATAGACCGGGAGCTTGCCGTTATTTTCCTCACCGCAACCCGGGCAGAGAATCCGGCGGAACTCCCACTCTGCCAGACAGAATGAACATACGAGAGACCGCCGTCCACCATCGCCCTGCTGCCGCAGCACGCCCAGACCGGCCTTGCGGCTGCAAAACGGACAAAGCGAGTGGTTATAACCTTCGAATGTTATCCCGCCGCGCAGGCGCAATAGTTCCGCGTATGGCTGGAGAAAAGCCCGCGCCAGAAATTCCTCGGCAGCATTAGCTGATTCCGTTGTGCTCCAACTCTCATCCAGCAACTGGGACCAGGATTCCCGCGACGATCCGCGCAGCTCACGCGCGATTTCAGCCAGGCGCGCAGGACCATTTTTCTCGACGGCGGACAAGAACGGACTGAAGCCATTGATCAGCGCCTGCAACTCAGGGGGCCCGGAAGGATACTGCGCCGAGCGTAAGTTCTCTGCCTCAGCTTCCAATCGTCCATAAAGATCTTCCTGAAAGCGGGCGATCCCTGCATAGAAACGAAGTATCTCGGCGGCAAACGAATATTGGTTCGCCAGGTACTCGGCACGCTTGATGCGTCGCTGCCACGGCGAAGCTCTCATGGGTTGATTATCAAGCGAGTTGGTGATTGGATCAATGAGCCTCGGATTGAATAAGCCAGTGAAAAAGGTGCTGAGAACGGAACGGTGGAATTGTCACCTGTAGTAGATACAAATGCGTTCATCTTGACGCGATCTCTATGGCGACACATAATACAGCTCGTTGACTGAATTGGGCCCCTTCTGTTTGTAATTAGATAGATTCAATTGAGGTCACCCCATGCAAAAAAAGAATGTTCTGCAAGAGGACAAATTCTCGCCTGCGTTGAGCGTTACCCTGCTGCTGCCGACGCTATTTGTGCTCTTAGTTTCGGCATTACCGTCTAGTGCCTGGGCGGCGACCAAGTTTAAAACAGTGCACCAGTTCAAGGCGCCCGGACCAGTGGGCGGCCTAATCTCTGACTCGGCCGGGAATCTCTATGGCACGACGGTGGGTGGTGGCACGGATGGCTTTGGGACGGTGTTCGAGTTGTCGCCGGACGGAAGCGGGGGATGGAAGGAGAAACTTCTCCATTCGTTCACGTACAGAGGTGGAACTAATCCCTACGGTAGTCTGGTCTTCGACTCGGCGGGTAATCTCTACGGAACGACGCAAAATGGGGGCAGCCTAAATGCTTGCCAGAAGCATGGCTGCGGCGTCGTGTTCGAGTTGTCGCCGAACGGAACAGGAGGATGGACGGAGAAAGTGCTCCATACGTTCCAGGATGGCCAGGATGGGTTCAACCCCTTCGCCGGGCTTACCCTCGACTCGGCGGGCAACCTCTATGGCACAACTTATTTCGGCGGCGCGAATTGCCGCTGCGGTACCGTGTTTGAGCTGTCACCGAAGTCGGATGGAACTTGGACAGAGAAAGTAATCCATTCCTTCAATGATAACGGCACCGACGGATACTTTCCCTACGCTGGCGTTATTCTCGACTCGGCGGGTAACCTCTATGGCACGACGGTGGCCGGGCTTAACGCTATGACCGGCGGTACGGTCTTCAGGTTAAGCCCAGGTAAGGACGGGAGTTGGAAAGAGAGCGTGCTCCATTCATTTGGCAGCTACGGCAAGCACGGAGGCCAGCCCTATGGCGGCCTGATCTTCGACTCCTCAGGCAACCTCTACGGGACGACGCTCGGGGGCGGCCCATATCACTCAGGTGCGGTGTTCGAATTGACGCCGAATGGAGATGGGATCTGGCCAGTGACAGTGCTCCATTCTTTCACCGGCTCGTCTCGCTATTCGACGGACGGGTCACATCCCCATGACAGCCTGATCTTCGATTCGGCGGGCAACCTGTACGGTACGACGCTCGATGGGGGCAATTTCGCTAACTGCGGAGGGGGGTGCGGTGTAGTTTTCGAGCTAAAGCCGAACCAACGCGGTGGTTGGAACGAGACCTTACTCCACATGTTCAATGGCACTCTAGGCTTTTATCCATTCAGCGGCGTGATCTTGGATGGCCAGGGCAACGTCTATGGGACAACCTTCGCGGACGGTGTAAGCCCGGGCACCGTGTTCGAAGTATCGCCATAACTCATTTCGTCCGCTTACTTGGCTACGATTTCATCTCGCGCAAGCTGCCGCGACCACAAATGAGTGGTGCGCTATTTCAAAATAGCGCACTACTCTTTCCGCTTGCATTGACTTCATCCTTCCCGCAAGGTTATATTCTCCAGAATAAAGTGAGGATTTCATAGAACCCTAACCAGTAACCTCTTTCCCGCATCTTACGTCTTTTGGGTTCGGTGACGTTCAAGGTTGGCTGTTCGCGTAAGTTTTGCCAATTTGCCGGAGGCCGCAAGATGGAGCTTTCCCGCCGCACTTTCCTTAAAAGCACAATCGCTGGAGGAGTAGGTCTATCCGCCATGGGATTTGATCTGACTCCCGTCTATGCCCAAACCCAAAGCCTGAAAATTTCGCGAGCCAGCGAAACCCGCAGCACCTGTCCTTATTGTTCGGTGAGTTGCGGCGTCATCATTTATACGCTCGGCGACAAGGCCAAGAATGCGATTCCGCAGGTGGTGCACGTCGAAGGCGATCCCGATCATCCGATAAATCGCGGCACGCTGTGTCCGAAAGGTTCCTCCCTCGAACAGGACATCCTGAACGATCGCCGCCTGCTGAAGCCGCAGGTGCGGCGTCCAGGAGCGACCGATTGGGAAGACATCTCGTGGGAGCAGGCTTACAGCGAAATTGCGCAGAAGGTAAAGAAGACGCGCGACGATACCTTCCTCGAAAAAGACGCTGCGGGGCACACCGTGAACCGCTGCGAAGGTATCGCCTTTACCGGCGGCTGCACCGATACCAACGAATTCAATTATCTGGTAGTCAAGAGCATGCGCAGCCTGGGGGTCTGCTACCTGGAAAACCAGGCCCGGGTTTGACACGGCCCAACGGTCTCCAGTTTGGGGCCCACATTCGGACGCGGCGCAATGACCAATGGCTGGATCGACATCAAGAACACCGACATGATGTTGATTATGGGCGGCAATCCAGCCGAGAACCATCCTTGCGGCTTCAAGTGGGCGGTTGAAGCCAAAATTCACCGCAATGCAAAGACCATCGTGGTCGACCCGCGCCTGACGCGCACTGCCGCCAATGCCGATCTTTACTTGCAGATTCGCGCGGGCGCTGACATTGCCTTCCTCGGCGGAGTGATCAACTACGCCATCGCGAATAACCGCATCGCGCACGAGTACCTCGTCAACTACACCAACGCGGCCTTCATTATTAAAGAAGGATTCAAGCTGCCCGACGATGGCTTGTATTCCGGCTTTAATCCCGAAACCAAGATCTACGACAAATCCAGCTGGAATTATGAAGAAGGCGGAGATTTAAGTGGAAAGCCAGTTGCCGGCAGTCCGCCTCTGAGTGAGAAAGCGGCCTCAAATAGCACAACACCGGCTCCGCCGCCGCTGTTGCCGCCCAAGACAGCGTTCGACCTTTCGCTGCAGCATCCGCGCTGCGTGTTCCAGCTCTTGAAGAAACAGTATTCACGGTATACGCCCGAGATGGTAGAGCGCATTACCGGCATTCCGAAGGATCAGTTTCTCAAAGCTGCCGAGTTGTTCACCTCCGTCCGCAAAGATGGAGACATGAAGAAAACCGCCACTATCATTTACGCGGTCGGGTGGACGCAACACAGTTTCGGAACCCAGATCATCCGCACTGCGGCAATGCTGCAGTTGGTGCTGGGAAACATTGGACGCGCCGGTGGCGGCGTGAACGCCCTGCGCGGCCACTCTAACATTCAGGGCGCAACCGATATGGCTGGCATCTTCGACAACCTGCCCGGTTATTTGAAAGTGCCGAATCCCTCGGACGTCGATCTCGCCACCTACCTGAAACGGATCACGCCAACCGCATCCAAACCTGATCCGTGGGATTCGATGAATTACTATTCGAACACTCCCAAGTTCGCTGTCTCCTTGTTAAAAGCGATGTATGGGCCCGCCGCGACCAAAGAAAACGATTTTGCATTTCACTACCTGCCGAAGATCGACCGCAACTATTCCTGGGTGAATATCTGGAACGACATGTACGAAGGCAAAGTGAAAGGCATGTTCGCCTTCGGCATGAACGGGGTCATGATTGGTCCCGACTCCCGAAAAAACATTGATGCGTTGAAGAAGGCTGACTGGCTGGTGGTTTGCGAAATCTATCCCGATGAGACCAGCGAATTCTGGCGCGCTCCGGGAATTACTGCTGACGAGCAGAAGCAGATCAATACCACCGTGTACCGGCTGCCGGGCGCGGGTTTCGCCGAAAAAGACGGATCCTTCACCAACTCGGCGCGCTGGTTGCAGTGGAAGCAAGCTGCGCTTCCACCGCCGGGAGATGCACGACTCGATCAGGACATCGTCGCGACGATCTTCCTCAAGGTACGCGAACTGTATCAGAAAGAAGGCGGCAAGTTCCCTGACCCTGTGCTGAATGCAACGTTTGCTTACACAACCCCCTATACGCCGTCGCTGGCGGAGATTGCGAAGGAGGTCAATGGCAAAGCGCTCGCGGACCTTACCGATCCGAAGACCAACGTCACCATTAAAGCGGGCCAGCAGTTGCCTGGCTTTGCCTGGCTGAAGGACGATGGCACAACTTCTTGCGGTAACTGGATCTACTCGGGCTCGTGGACCGAAGCCGGCGGCATGATCCAGCGTCGTGGAACGGAAGATCCGTCCGGACTCGGAATTTATCCGAACTGGGCATGGTCGTGGCCTGCGAATCGCCGTGTCCTTTATAACCGCGCCTCGTGCGACTTGAATGGCAAGCCCTGGGATCCTTCGCGCCGCCAAGTCTGGTGGGATGAAGCCAAGCAGTCGTGGGTGGGCAATGACGTTCCGGACTTCAAGCCCGACTCCCCTCCCAAGGATCATCTGGGTCCCTTCATCATGAATCCCGAAGGCGTGGGACGATTGTTCGTTCCGCTAGGTGCGATGGCCGATGGTCCGTTCCCCGAATTTTATGAACCCATGGAAAGCCCGATCGCGAATCTGCTGCACCCGAACCAGTCGAACAATCCGGTGGTGAAAAAGTACAAGACTGACATGGATAAATACGGCACCGTCGATCAGGGCTTCAATGTGATCTGCACGACCTACCGGCTGACGGAGCACTATCACTACTGGACTAAGAACAATCCGATGAACGTCCAGCTTGTGCCGGAACCATTCGTCGAAGTTCCACATGAATTGGCGGAGCGCATGGGGCTGCAGGGCGGAGAGAGGGTCAAAGTCACGAGTGCGCGCAGCCATTACATCGCGAAGGCGATGGTCACACGGCGTATTCGTCCCATGAAGATCGATGGGAAAGAAATGTTTCAGATCGGACTGCCGATCCACTGGGGGTTCCGGGGTATTGCCGAAGACGAAGGCAAAACCGCAAAGACGCTGGCCAACGAGTTGACTCCGACTGTGATTGATCCCAACGCGTTCACCCCCGAATTCAAGGGCTTCCTGGTGAAGATTGAGAAAGTGTAGTACGGAGTGAAACCGCTCCTAGGATAAAAGATGAGCGACAGAAAAACGCTTCAGGTCAAGCAAATCTCGGGACACTCCGGACCCGCACCGGGATTCGACGTGCAGCGGGACTACGAAGTGTGCAAACTGGTCGACACAACGACCTGCATCGGCTGCAAGGCCTGCGAGGTAGCGTGCGTCGAGTGGAACGACATGCCGTTCGGCGCGACGACCTTCGACAACACTTACCAGACGATGCCCGAAACGCGCTGGAACTTCTGGAATCTGATCAAGTTCAACGAGCACCAGAACGAAGACGGCACGATCCAGTGGCTGATGCGTAAAGACCAGTGCATGCATTGCGCCGATCCCGGTTGCCTGCGCGCCTGTCCCGCTGATGGCGCGATCGTGCAATATGCCAATGGCATCGTCGACTTCCAGCAGGAAAACTGCATTGGCTGCGAGTTCTGCGTTTCGGGATGCCCCTACAACATTCCGAAATTCAATCCGGCTACGAAGAAGGTTTACAAGTGCACGCTCTGCTCGGACCGCGTGGGTCAGGGCCTGGAGCCCGCATGCATCAAGGCTTGCCCGACCGGATGTTTGAAGTTCGGCAGCAAAGAGGACATGAAGTTCATTGCCGAGGAGCGCTCGAAACAGCTGCGCGACAATTTCGGATTCGAAAAAGCCGGCGTCTACGATCCACAATCGATTGGCGGAACGCACGTCATTTATGTTCTGCACGATGCGACCGATCCCGAACGCTACGGAGGACTGCCGAAGAACCCCGTGATTCCCTGGAGCTACACAGTGTGGAAGTGGCTGTTCAAGCCAGTCCTTGGGGCATTCGCTATGTTCGGGCTTCTAGGCGTGTGCCTTCACTACGTAGCGGTGGGACCGCGCAGACCGCAGCCCGAACCGCCAAAGAAGGAGGACGCCAATGGCAAGCGCGGTTGAAAGATTCGACGAAAAAGCCCGCCGCGCCTTTGAGCGCATCGGCCGAACAGAAGTTTATATCGGCGAGTTACTGCGTCACCCGGTCTACACGCGGTTTTTGCACTGGATGGTTGCCATCTTCTTCTTTCTGGCGTTGTTCTCCGGATTCGGAGTGTACCTTCCCTGGCTGTTCCGCTGGTTCACGCCTCTTTTCGGCGGCGGACCACTGGCTCGCGAGCTGCATCCCTGGTTCGGCCTGTTCTTCGTTTTCTTCTTTGGGCTCCAGACGTTGAACTGGATCAGACCCATGGCGTGGACGAAAGCCGATACCGATTGGATGCGCAACATCAAGGAAGTTGCTTCGGGCAAAGAGAAACTCGAGCCTCCGGCCACCGGTTTTTTCAACGCGGGCCAGAAGGCACAATTCTGGGAGATTGTCGCCGGCTGCGTCGTCTACTTAATCACGGGAATCATTCTCTGGGCCGGAGCGCGAACCTTCGGACGCTGGCCAGTGGCCGTCAGCTACGTTCTCCACGATATCTCCGCGATCATCATGCTGGGCGGAATCTTCATCCACATCTACCTCAGCACCATCGGCGAACCAGGTACTTTCCAAGCCATGACGCGCGGCTCCGTCAGTGAACAGTGGGCCTGGACCTTTCATCCCGCATGGTACAAACAGGTAACTGGACGCGACCCCCGACAAGACTACGAAGAAGCCTCGCGGAAGAGGAAGGTTGAAAGCTAAGCGTCGTTTCCAAAGCTAGCCCTCGGTAAACAATTCGCAGACCAACTCCCATTAAGTGACGATAAATAGGTAATGGCGGAGGGAGAGGGATTCGAACCCCCGGTACCGTTTCCGGTACAGCGGTTTTCAAGACCGCCTGTTTCAACCACTCACACATCCCTCCGAGGAAAGCTTTAATATTTTACATCGCCTGAGTAGGACTGCTCACAAACAGGTTTATTCTTAGGTGGGGGTGGATTCCGGTTCGCCTATGAAGAACCTGTCGTTCATTTTCGTGGCCGTTTGGTTGACGCCGCTGTTCGCGCTTGCGCAGGGCCAGGGCGGGTCTGACAGCTCCAGCAATGAGACGAACCAATCCTGGACGGCCACCACCCAGCAGCAACTACCCAGCAATCTGAATCCGACCCGGACGTCAGAAACCCATACCGACGCCGGTGGCCGGATCCTGGATAACCAGAGTGTCGAGCGTATGGGAATGGACGGCCACTATGTGCCCTACCTGGACCTGCAGAAGGAAACCGTGAAGGTCGATGCCAACACCGTGAGAGCGGTGGAGCGGACATTTGGCAGGGATTCCGATGGCCGGAAAACGCTGGTTCAAGTGACGGAAGAAGAAACGGGCACCTTGCCGGGAGGCGAGGTGAAGGTCGTGCGCACAACCTCGAATCCCGATGCCAATGGTGCTATGCAGATGGTTCAGCGCGAGATTCAGGACACGCGGCAGATTAGCCCCAGTGTGACCGAGACCAAGAGCACGCTTCTCACGCCCTCATCGAATGGCGGTTTAACCGCGTCCGTGCAGACCACGGAACGCGCGACCAAGACCAGTGATCAGAATATCGAGTTTCGCAAGTCTACTCTGTTGCCGGACTCCAACGGGAACTGGCGGCTGAGCGAGGTTCGAGAGGGTACGGTGAAAAACGATGGCCAGAACCGAACCAAAGAAGAGCGCGTGTTGCGCCCAGGAACCGATGGCAATCTTTCGGTAGTCGAACAGACAGTGAGCAAGCAATCCCAAAACGCTGCGGGCGAAAAACGCGACACAGTCGAGACCTATTCAAACAATCTCCCGGGAGTTCCAATGGACAGCAGCCTGCACCTTAATCAGCGGGTGACAACAATTCATCGCAAGGCTGAAGATGGGACGCAATCTTCTCAAACTCAAGTGCAGCAGCGAAACCCTGCACAGCCAAGCGACAGCCTGCGAATTACGGGAGAGGCCATCGATATTGTCCGCCCCGGCCGTACGACTAGGGATACCCAGACCTTGCGATCACTCGATTCCAACGGAAACCTCGGCGTAGTCTCAGTGGATACCCGGAAACAAGACAATGCGCCCGCAGTCCAAGTCCAGATAGCGCCAGCGAAGCCCGGTCACTAGAATTCACGATAACTTTGTGGCGCCACCGTCCCGCCTGTCGTGAGGTATCGCGCCCGCAGCCGGCAAGATGCTGGCGCCACCAAAATCTACTTCGTTACCGCACCGCACGCGATGCGATCGCCCGAGTTTCCCGACGGATCGGTCTTCATATCATCTTCCTTGGCATGAATGATCAGCGAAGTCCCGCCATTGCTGAAAAGCGAGTGGATATCGCTTCCATCTCCCAGATTGACATCGTTGTCCGTCACCTTCTCCGCCGCCTTACCGTCTTTGTTGACGGTAAAGTTCATCATGTCGCCGGCGTGGTGCCCTTCGGGATTCTGGAAGCCGTGCTTTTTTCCATCAGGATTGAAGTGCGGACCCGCGGACTTAAAGTCTGGACCCTCACATTTTGCGTTCTGATGAAAATGGATGGCGTGTGTACCCGGCGGCAAGTCATGCAGTTTAAGCGCAAGTCCCACGCCCTTCGCGCCTTTTCCGCTTTCCGATAAAGTAACTGTGCCCACGCTTTTCCCCTGGGCATCTTTCATCTCGACCACGGTCTTGGCCGCGCTGGAGAGCGACCAGAAAATGATCGTGAACGACACTGCTGCAAGGAACAACCGTTGGTGTTTCATGGCCACAAATTATAGCCAAGGGCGGTCTCGTACGCCATTTATCCTCACAATTGTTCTACCTTCCTCTGTAGTTCCTCCGCGATACTGGTAGGATCGCTTTCCGTCGCGAATCGAACGGGCGCTCCAATCTTTACCTTTACCTGACCCGGCCTGGTAAACTTTTTCCCTGCTTGCTTCACTTCAAATAATCCGTCGATGCGCATGGGCACGATGGGAATTTCGAGGTTGTTGGCTAACAGACCAATGCCAGCGCGGAAGGGGAGCATCTTTCCATCGGTGGTGTGCCGGCCTTCAGGAAACACAAGGACACTGTAACCGCGATCGACGCATTCTCCGGCGTAAGCAAAGCTCGCGCGGAATCCCGCTTCACGCGGCAAGGGAAATAGATTGAGCAAGGCCACGCCCAGAGCCCACTTCACCGTGTCAGAGGCTCTACCCGCGAGACCTCGTGTTCGCGGCGGAGTTCGTAATATCTCAAGCGCTTCGCCTCCGGTGGCGATCGCAAGCTTGTGCCGCAGACGCGCGGGAAGAGCGGTCAACACGAAACCTGGATCCACGTCCCCGATGTGATTGCAGACGAGCAGGACCGGCCCATGAACTCCTCGCAAGTGCTGTCGCCCCTCCACGCGAGGCCAGCCCAAAAGAAGTACAGCAGGACGCAGCAAGACGTAATGCACGGTGAGACGCAACCAGGTGATCGGCCAGCGCAGTACCCATCGCGGATAATGGTACGGCGTTCGTTGCGGAAGCCTGCCCTGTAACATACGCTCGAGCTCGCCAACTGTGTTGACGGCCGCAAACCGTGTCTCACTGAGATCGATCTGATATCGGTCTTCGAGCGCGCTCAGCAACTCCACGCGGTCGAGCGAACTGAGATTCAACTCGGATTCGAGATTCGCATTTGGTGAAAGTTGTGCGCACGATCGGCCCGTAATTCGCCCAATCAATTCCGCGAGCGGACTCGATCGCGTCTGGTTGGGAGATTTCTGCAGCAACTGCGCTTGCACCGCCTGCTGAATAACGCTGCGGAGCGGCTTCTGCGTGGAAGTGCGGGGAAAGTCTTCCTCCGGCCATACCACCCAGTTGTTCATGCGCTGGTACTCGGCCAAGGATTCGTTCGCTCGCTGCACGATTGCGTCGGGATGGGTGCTATTTTCTCGCAGGATGATCGCCGCACAAGGCTCCGCATTTCCATTGCGCGGCAAAGCGACCACCACAACGTCCTTCACTTCCGGCTGGCGGCGCAGGGCAGCTTCCAGATCGTCGGGATAGACGTTCATGCCGGCCGGTGTGACGATGACATCTTTCTTTCGTCCCTTGAAGTAGAGGTTCCCGTCGGCATCGAGTTCGCCGACGTCGCCGGTGCGATACCAGCCGTCTTCGCTCGCAACCGGATTAAGATCCGTTCCATTCCAATAGCTTGCGGCGACGCCGCCTCCGCGCACCAAAATTTCTCCGTCCGCACCCAGTTTGATTTCACGTCCAGCGAGAACTTTTCCAATCGACCCCTTGCCCAACCGAAAAGGATGGTTCACGCTTATTAGCGAGGTGGTCTCGGTCAGGCCGTAGCCTTGAATGGCAGCGTATCCCAGGCGTCCCCAGAACTCTTCCGTGTCGCGGTCGAGAGCGGCGCCGCCGGAGATGAAGGCCCAGAACTTCCATCCGAACTGGCGATGGATACGTCGGAAGATCCACCAACGGTGCAGGAAGTGTTTGCCTTCGGCGACACGGAACTCTTGCCGGAATTGCTCTGCACTGCCTTCATCTTCGAGATCGCCTTCGATCTTTTCTTTGAGGGATTGCAGCACGCGCGGCACCGCGACCAACACCGAAACACGCTCGCGACGAATGGTCGCGATCATCTCGGACGGCTTAAACGAGTCCTGGAATATCACCGTGCCGCCCATCAACTGCGGCAGGAAGATTCCCAGAAATTGCCCGAAGACATGGCTGAGCGGCAACAGATTCAAGAAGCGAACTGGATGCACCCATCGTTCGTACTTGAGATATTTCTGGATCTCCACTTCCAGCGGCGCGATATTGGCGAGGACGTTGCCGTGCGTAATCACGACTCCCTTGGGCTCGGCGGTCGTGCCGGAAGTGAAGACGATCTCAAGCGCGTCAGCGAGTTCGATTTCGGCGGGCGGGCAGGCTATTGGCGAGTGGGCTCGCAAGGTGTCGACTAAATTCTCCAATGTGAGCGCCGGGATCGACTCCTGTACATGCTCTCGTGAGCACACCAGCAACTTGGCGTTTACCTGCTGATGCACCCGCAACGCAAAATCAGGCGTGCCCGCATCGTCCATTGGGACGACCACAACTCCGCGCAAAGCGCACCCAAGAAATGCCGCTACCCACTCCGCCGAGTTTGGTCCCCACAGCAAGATGCGATCGCCTTTGGTGATCGCGCGCGCATCCAGTTCGCGGGCAAACTGAAACGCGAGGTCGGCGACTTGCCGGTACGACCAACGTACAGTGCGATATCCACGGCGCTGTACGTAGGCAGTGTCCTGCCCTCTTCGTAGAAAATGATCGAGGTACTCGACAACCGAGCAACGCTCCACGTGAATGATGTTAGCGCCTTACGGGTTCTGCTTGTGAATGAGATCTGAAAAAACAGCTGGCAGCGCTTCACGCGTACGCTTCAACGTGAAGACTAGCGATTCTCTCGGTATGCTGCTGACGAAGGGACGAATGAGCCAGCCAAGTCCGTCGGGGATATCACGAGTAAGAGAGATGGCTTCAAGTTGGACGTATACACCTCCATCTCGCTCGCAGAAATGCCAATAAGAATTGAGTCGCCACAGAAAGCCGCTATCGTCCCCCAGCGGTTTTTCGTGCCCGCTCGACTCCGCCGGACCTACCACTTCTGTCACTCGGGTGCTGTAGGACCGGCTGTAAGCGCGTGTCGAGTCCACGTGGACGTAGTTCACATCGTATTCCGTGTCCAGAACAACAGTGACAATCTTCGTCTCGCGCAAGCGAAGAAAGACCTTGAAGTCATCGCCGTTGCGCTGGATCAGTTTTGATCGGAGTACACGTGGAGAATAGATTCGCGAATGCTCGTCATAACTCTGTAAGAGCGCGAGGGTCTGCTTAATGTTAACGCCCGGAATAAAAACGACGGCCAACCAATGGTGAATGAGGCCTCCGGGAACTCGTATGGGCTCTCCGTGTTCAAGCGTCTCCAGCCTCTGGGTTACGATTTCTCCTCGCTTCAGGCGCTCGGACACCGCTTCCCGTTGCTGGATCGGTAGCCCGTCCACCCACAAGAAAGGCCCAGACTGAAGATCATTTTGCATGCGCTGCTCGCTTAACTGCGTATAACGATTGAAGGCGGCGCTGGTTTCCGGCTTCACTTCAACAGCGCGACTTGGGCAAACAATGAGCAAGACGACGGCGATTGCCAGCGATGGATAACGGTGCATGAAAACCTCCTGGGTTAAGATGTTCCAATGTCGCCAAACCACGAAAACGGGATCTTCCGCTTTGGTACTTATGAGGCGGACCCGGACTCGGGGGAACTGCGCAAATCCGGTGTCCGCTTGCGTGTGCAGGAGCAACCATTTCAGGTACTGCTTGTGCTGCTGGAGCGGCCGAGCGAAGTGGTCACGCGGGAAGAGTTGCGCCAAAAGCTTTGGCCGGCCGATACATTTGTCGATTTCGATCATAGCCTCAATACCGTAATCAATAAGCTCCGCGAAGCTTTGAGCGATTCGGCAGCCAACCCCCGATTCATCGAAACCTTGGCGCGGCGGGGATATCGATTTCTGGCTCCTGTTGAATTTATCCAAAGGCAGACTCCACTCGGGCTCTCGCCAGCGACGTCTGCGACGGTCCCAGCGCCGGCGAGCATTTCTGAGGAGCCAGCGTCCACCGGAACGCAAACTGTCTCGGTTCTGACTCGCATCGAGGATGTTCCCGCAGTTCGACGCAAGTATGTTCGTGTGCTCTTCTTCCTGATTCAAATCATGTATTTGAGTTTCTACATCGCGGCCTTGGCTCGGTTGACGAGAGTGCACGAACTCCTTGAACGGACGCTCGGTTATCCGGCCTGGGCTATGACGTTGCTGGTTATCTCCGCAGTCATAGGTCTGCCAATTCGCTTGTACCTGACCTCGGCCGTCGTATTCGATCTTTCCGAACTGGGTGACAAATTCCATAGGCTCTTCCCCGTGACGTTTCCACTCGATGAACTGTGGGCGCTGTCCCCATTCCTCCTGTCGCCCCAGATCGGAGTAGGCTTGGCGCTGGCTGCAACTGCTGCGCTCATCTACGTTCCTTTCGCACAGCGGACACTGCTTCTAATGGGAGACCGTCCGCAGCCCGCCGATTCTGTGTGACTACCCTTTGGAGCGACATGAACAGGCAATAGAAATACCCATCGGTCGCTGGCGAGAAAGTTCCCCACCGAGCAGGCGGCTATGGCTAGCAGATTTGCGACGAGCATGCTCATGCCAAAATGTCCTACCAACCACCGCATGAGCAGTAAGCTGCCAAGGATCGAGATAGCCCCATTGCTAAGGTGGAAGCGAAGCAATCGGACGCCAGTCTCTGCCAAATGCGAGGCGCCGCGGTCACTCCAGGTGAATCGTTCATGCCACATGAAATTGTGCAGCACGGCTGCCTCTACCGCGAGGCCGGTTGCCCACAAGTAATCGAGGCCGAGCACCGTCAGTTCTCTGAGAGTTGCAAGCTGAACCACGATACCGATGGCGCCCACCAGAGCGAACTTCGCGGGACGCTGAATCTTGGAGCGCCAGACAAAAGATTCGAGACCGCGTTTCGAGGTCCCGCCGTTCATGAAATCCTTTCCTCGCGATAGAGCGTTCTGGTGTGCTGAATCGCAGACACCACGAGCATCAAGGCCATTCCTCCGATGCCGATAGCGCCTCCAACATCCAACAAACGCAATCGCGCGCCCGGCACTTTCGCGGTTGGCCAACGGAACAGCGCCAAGTTGCCGGCCGCCAGCAACAGGCGGATTTCCGTTGGGCCAAACTTCCAGTACGACAACTGGAATCGACCGAGGGTGTAAGTCGCGAGGTAGGCCTCGATCGAGAGCATCAGGAAGGCAATGAGCATTCCCAGTGCGATTGCCGGGTGAATGTATCCCGACAGCGCAAGCCCTCCCATCAAGAAAAAGGCTGCGAATGTATCGACAATGTGGTCTACGTAGAACCCGTAACGTGGCCGTTGGCAATTTCGTACGCGGGCCAAAGTTCCGTCCAGACTGTCGCCGAGCCAGTTCAACGCAAGAAAGACGATGCCTGGCAACAGGGCGTAGTGGTTCCATCGTGCCAGTGCGTAGCAGACTCCAGCCAAGCACTGCGCCACGAATCCAAGCAGCGTGAGATGGTCAGAGTTGATCCAGCGCGGTGTACGCTCCGCCAGCCACACGAGCGTTTTCCGTTCAGCAGCGGCTACGAAACTTTGTTGCAGCCTGGTCGCGGGAATGAAAGCCAGGTGTTTTTGTTTTACTTGCGGGCAGGTTTGGGTGAACATTGATCTCGCCTCCGAGTCAGGGTATTGCGAGACCGAATCTGCAACACGATCACGGATGAGATCAATGCAGCGGCACTCAACCCCAAGACAAAGAAAGATCACCAGCTAAACTGTTCACCGGACAAGGTCTTTCATCAACCCTCACTTCTTGTAGGAGGAATCTTTTTTAGAAAGACTATTCGCGACCCACACCCAATGCGTCGGCTACGCGGTTGATGTAGTTGAACCAGGACGCTATCAGTGTGATTTGCAGGATTGCTTTATCGTCAAATCCGGCCGAGCGCAGGCGATCATGGTCGTCTCTCCAGATTTTGGTGGCATCCTTGGTGAGTTTGACCACGTAGTCCAACATCACTCGTTCTTGATCGGTTATAGGAGCGGTGGTGTAGTCCCTCTTCAGGGCTTCGACCAGGGCTTCTTCCAGCGTCACCCGACGCAGAAACTCTGCGTGTGAGTCGATTCAATAAACGCACCGGTTGGTCACGGAGACCATCGTGGTAATCATTTCGTGTTGACGGCGGCTTAGCGGTAAGTCTGGAGACATGAGTACGCCAAAGGTGGCGAAGGCGTGGTAGAGGGCTTCAGGAATGAGGCTGTGAGATGCGACGATCTCTGCTCCACCGCCCTCCGCAGGGTGCACCGGGGTGGCGTACTCCATGGGATATAGGTTCTTCTGGGCTTCCATGGCGTGGCGCAGCTTGGCTTCAGCTTCTGACTGCGGGGCTTCGGGGAACGGAACAGTCCGGATCCAAGTCATAAAAAACTTGCCTCGAACGGGTATTTTTCCTTACAATTCGTGGCCAGTCACGCTACACGAGACTGCGGTCGTGTGCCAATACTCGAATTGTATTACTTGAGGATCAGGTCGCGTCTGCGCCCGCATGGAGGAAACCGTCGATGAGCATCGTGGTGTGGAAGGTCATGCGCCAGTTGCCCAAGCCGTTGTTGCTGGTGTTGCTGTTCTTTGTGCTCGCCGCAGTATGCCGGGCTTAGCGGGAACCTCATTGATCCCGGTTCACCAGAATTGAACTAGGTAGGTATGCGCTGAAACTATCAAGGCGCTGCCAGAGTTGTCACTCTGTTGTCACTCTTGATGACAGGCGCGGAGAGCAGTAGTCACGCCACTCTTCGTGGCATCACCTGAAAATTGTTTCTGTCGTGTGCATAAATTTGCACGTTGACAGGTCGAGCTTTATCGACTAAAGTTCGGACGCTCTACTACCGGGCATCGTTCTTGCTCCAATCGGGTCCGATTAGTGCTGAGCCTGCTGGGCTACAACCTGAGCATTGGTGTGGCAATTCAAGCCCCCGACGGCTGAAAAGGTTGGCCGGTTGGTTAAGGTATCTAAGTGAACTTGATTCGAGCGTCCTTCATTCCCCACTCTCTCTTTGTCTGTTTTGTAGCTGCGGTCAGCTGCGCCCAACAACCTGCCAATCCAAGCCCCGCAGCCTCGTCAGCAAGTTCAACCTCTGCGCCGGCGAAGAAGGATTCTGCCGGCAGCGAACGCGTGGTCCTCAAAGTTGGAAACATGCAGGTCACGCAGGGAGAATTCGAGTCCCGGATCAACGACATCGAACCCCAAGGCGGCGACCCCGACGAAAAAGGCGCCACCGAAAAAGATCGCAAGCGGCTCGGCGATGACTACGCATCCGTGCTCATGCTTTCGCAGCAGGCCGTTGCCAACCACTTGGAATCCTCGCCCGAAGTTGGCCGCCAGTTAGCTGTCGCCCGTATGCAGGTACTGTCCGACGCTGAATTCGCCAGCCTGATGCAGCAGGCGCAGCCTACCTTCGAAGAAGTCAGCCAATATTATTCCGCGCACCTGGCCGACTATGATCAGGTTCACATTCGGCGACTGTTCATCTGGAAGCAGAAAGACAAAGGCGGGCCGGCTTTGAGCAGGGAGGCTGCCAAAGAGCGCGCCGAGCGGGTTTGTCAGGCATATGCGGCGGGAACGGGCGCGCAAAAACTGGCAGACGTTCTCAATAAGTCCGGCGACGGGATGCTTGATGTCGAGCCGGTCATGTTTCCCCGCGGGGAATTGAAGCGGCATATGGAGACGGTGGCGTTCGGGCTCAAAGAGGGCGAGTGGGGCGAGGTTGAAGATACTTCGGCTTCCCTTCTCTTGATTCAGTTGGTGAAGCGTGACCGTCAACAAATCGGAGAGGTGTCTTCGTATATCGAAAAGGATTTGCAAGCCAAGAAGATGCAAGCGCTGTTGGACGATCTGAAAAAGAAAGCCAGTATCTGGATGGACGAACGGTATTTTGGGACAGCGGTGGCTCCTGTCCCGGACGCGCAGCGGCAAGCTTCCAACCCACCGTCGGAGCTTCACAAATCAGCAAATATGGGGGATAGCAACAAATGAGGAACAACAGAATTAGGATGTTCTGCTATTTTGCGCTTCCAGTGCTGTTACTGGCGGCATGCGTCGTTCACCCGTCACTGGCCAGCGCGCAAATGACTTCCGTCGGCGTTGACTGCTCACAAATTCAAGCCTATCAACTTCTGAAACAGGATAACCTGGGTGCAGGCCGAGTCCTGATTGAGTGCGGGATCGTGCGAGGAGGGCAGCCTTCAACGGGCACCGCTACCAAGCCGCCAGCTCCCCCGAACATCCGGGTCAGCAACCGGGCGTGTAGCAGTTCCTCAACCTGTACCAAAAGCGAAAGCATGGTCTCTGCAAGCACCAAGAATAAAGGTCAGACCATCGTGGCCAACTATAACGACTCTACCGGCACAGGCTCAAGCTATTCCGGTACGTCCTACTCAACCGATGGGGGCGCAACCTTCCATGAGATTCAGCCTCCGCCATTTGAGAATGGCCATAGCTTTAACGCAGGCGATCCGATCGTGATTTTCAACTCTAAACTGGGCAAGTTCTTCGCCGGCGACTTGGCGTCAGGTTGCGGTGGTTTTGGCATCGGCTTGTGGACTTCCACAAATGGCAAAACATGGACCGTTGGAGGCTGCGCCCATAACGGCGGCAGCGACGACCGCGAGTCGATGTGGGTGGACAATGAACCGACCAGCGGAAAGTACGGTCGAATGTATGTTTCCTGGAACGACTTCGCCAATAACGGCGCGCTCTCCGTGGCCTACTCCGACGACGGCAACACTTGGTCTTCGCCGGTAATACTTAACTCCAACTTCATTCGCGACGTTCAGATCACAGGTTCACCGCGTGGCGCTAAGCTGTTTGAGGGCAAAAACAGCAGCGTCTTCGTTGCCGCGATGGACGAGGGTGGAGGCGCCAATAACACCCGCCAGAACTTGATGTACAAATCGCTCGATGGCGGGGTCACCTGGACCTCGGTCACACTCGGTCCGCGATTCAACCCGCCCGGGGATGCGGCCTGCTCTAGTAACGGATATTTTTGGCAGGTCAACCCCATCATCCGGCACATGGGCTGGGGCGAACCGGCCGTAGGCCCGAATGGCGTGGTTCATTACGTCTACGCTGGTGCGGGAAAGAACGGCGACCATGGGGACATCTACTACCAACGGTCGGCTGACAATGGGAAGACTTGGTCGAAAGCGATCAAACTCAACACTGACAAAGACGGTCAATTCAAAGAGCAGTGGATGCCTTCGCTCTCCGCAACCTCGGATGGCAACATCACAGCCTCTTGGTATGATCGCCGCAAGGCCACCAGCGCGTGCAACAGCGTGGGAGATCCGGGCTGTAACTACGAGCGCGTGGGCCGCCAGTCGAAAACCAATGGCACTTCATGGTTAGCCGACATTACGATCAGCACTCACATAATCCCGCAACCAGCGCAGGACGATCCCACTGTCGTTTCTTGCTACGCGGGCGATTACGATTACAACACGGCTCTTAGCGCGGCTGATTCGTCCGGGACGGGCACTGCCTATGTCACCTGGACCGACGGCCGACGTTCGGTTGGTGGCGTACACGTTCAAGACGTGGACTTCGCCAAGGTTCCCGAACCGTAGAACAGTAGTTTGAATCTGCAAAAGCGAGGGCAGCCTGGTTGGCTGCCCTCTTTCTTTTCTTACGATGCGGGGCTGGCTCCCCAGAAATCGATTCTATCTTGACCTCTCCGCTACCGCGGAGTAGCGTCTAGTCTCGGCTCTCAGAGCCGTTTCCCGGGCGAACCGGCGAGGAGAATTCATGAAGTATGGATTTCGATGCGCGGCCGCACTCTTCTTAGGTCTCACACTAGTTTCCGCTGCGTGGGCGCAATGGTCATCCGATCCATCGAAGAATCTGGCGCTCGCGAACAAGGGCAATGGCAACGATCAGGTCCAGCCGAAAGTCCTTCCGCTGTCGAATAAGGGATGGTATGTGAGCTGGTTCGATTCCGATCCGAATAGTCCGCCGCCGGTCGGCTACGACGTCTATCTGCAGCGCCTGAACCCGGGCGGAGTAGAGCAATTCCGCCACGACGGAATCCGCATTGCCGACCTGACGAATTCTTCAACCGAGGATTACGGCCTCGACGTGGACACCAGCGGCAATGCTCTACTCGCCTTCCTTGATACTCGCGAAGGATCCAACCCGCAGGTGACGGCGGCTAAGATCAGCCCTGCCGGAACGGCTCTCTGGGGAAAGAGGGGAGTGCAACTCACGCGTGGATCAGCTTCGAACGCTGCGCCCAAAATTGCGGGGACTCGCGATGGTGACATCGTCGTAGCTTGGACGAGCAACAGCAATGTCGTGTTGCAAAAACTCGATGCGAGCGGCCATCCGCTTTGGGGCAAGGGAATTGTGCTGAGCGAATCCCGCTACAACTATGGCTTGGCCGACCTCCATGCCGCGGACAGTGGGTCCGTGATCGTTTCCTGGACGCGCGACAAGGGCTTTGGCACCGATCGCTATCTGTATGCCAACAAGCTCTCCGCCAAAGGAAAACTTCTATGGGGCAAGACGCACGTGAAAGTCCTGGACAGCGGCTCGCTCCAGTTTGGCGCTTTCCCATATTTTGCGCCCGATGGCAACGGCGGCGCCGTGTTCTCTTGGTATACCAGCATTCCGGCTCTGCAATGCTTTGCGCAGCATATTCGCGCCAATGGCCACGAGGCTTTTCCGCACAACGGGTCCGCGGCCTCAACTAACATGGCCAACGTAAGAGTCTCACCTTCAGCCTCGTATCGGGCGGCTACGGACGAGGTATTTTTGTTCTGGACGGAAGAGGATTCCAATCAAGTGTTAAACGGAGTCTATGGCCAGAAATTTGACGGCACGGGCAAACGCAAGTGGAGTGATTCTGGCTTGGTGGTTGTTGCCCTAGGTGCGGATCAGCAGATGTTCGTGCAGACTGTGCAGATCGGGAGCGGAGCTCTGGCTTTCTGGGTGGATCAGGTTGGCTTCGGATCTTCGACGATCCAGGCAACGCGGCTGACTGGGCTAGGCAAGGTTGTGTGCCAGCAGTTCCCCGTCTCCTCGCTGCCTGCGAACAAGGCAAGGCTGTCGGCCGGCATCGTTTCATCTGGACTCTCGGCCGTAGCTTTTGAGGATGATCGGAGTGGCAACAACGGCATCTATATTCAGAATGTCAATCGCAACTGTTCACTCGGTCAGCTTTTTTAAGGCTGAGCTCTCGTGCGGATCAGGTCCGCCGCTGAACGCGGTCTGTGGAATGTATCAAGTTCTTGTCATTCCGGGCGCGAACAGAAAAACAGGTGTCTCGACTTTGCCAGCCATCCGCATTCGCGGATGATCCTGTCATCGGACTGGACCCAAATGGCGGACCACGCGGAGATTTTTCATCGACTCTGGTGGCAGCCGCAGGTAGAATGAGCGACGCTAGCGGTGTCGCCACACTCCTCCCACCCGCAGCGCCGCGAAAATCTTCTCTAGGAGACGTTAACTCAGCCGTGACACACTCTCGGTTTGCCCGTTATCCGTTAATCTTGCTTTTGTTGGCTTGCGTTGTCGTCGCTTTGCCCGCCTCGGCAGAGTGGAAGGAGAAAGTGCTCTATAGCTTCCAGGGCGGCACTACGGATGGCTCCGTGCCTGCGGGCGGCGTCGTCTTTGACCCGCAGGGCGACCTCTATGGCGCTACGACTGCCGGAGGGCCGGAATCTTGCACACCGATCGGCTACGAGTGCGGCACCGCATTTGAGCTAATGCCGCCTACGCAGAAGGGAGGTGCCTGGACCGAGACGCTGATTTACCAGTTCCAGGGTGAGGGATCGAAGGATGGCAGTGTGCCGACCAGTGGGCTGATTTTCGACGCCGCAGGTAATCTTTATGGCGTCACGGCATACGGTGGCACGGGCGACTGTGTGCTGTTGGGGATTAAGGCGGGCTGCGGCACGGTGTACGAATTGTCACCCCCGACGCAGCAAGGCGGTGCTTGGACGGAGACTATTTTATACAGCTTCCAGGGCGGCAACGACGGATATTTCCCGTGGGGGAATCTGGTCCTTGATAAGCACGGCAACCTGTACGGAGCCACTCAGTTTGGCGGTGGCAAGGGAACGACCTGCAACGCCATCTACGGTGGTCAATGCGGAACAGTGTTCGAACTGAGTCCGCCCAAACAGCAAGGCGGGGCATGGACAGAGAAGGTGTTGCATAGGTTCGTGGGCATCGGCAACGGCCAGCGAATCGGCGATGGAGCGAACCCAAATGGTGGGCTCGTGTTGGACGCCGAGGGCGCGGTCTATGGGACGACGTATATCGGCGGCTATAACTGCCCTAACAGCGGAGGCGAAGGCTGTGGTATCGGATTTCGACTTGCGAAGAAGGGCGGCAGGTGGACCGAAACGGTACTGCATCGCTTTGCTCATGAGCCCTCGGATGGTCAAAACCCATCCGCTGGTCTTACCAGTGACACAAAGAATAACCTCTACGGCACGACCTTGACAGGAGGACCCAATGGAGGAGGTGGCACGATATTTCGTCTGACACCACCGTCTAGGAAGTCAGGTCTCTGGACCGAAACGATACTTTACGGCTTTACGGGCAAGGGAGACGGGCTAGATATCGGGTCGCCGATCAGCTTTGACTCGCAGGGCAACCTGTATGGAACGGCGTTGGATAGTGGCGGAACATATTGGGGCACCGTTTTTCGAGTGAAGCCACCGAAGGGAAACAAAGGCCCCTGGAGTTTCAGCCTCCTGTATGGGTTTACGGGTCCGCCTGATGGGGCGCAGCCGGGGGCCAGTTTGGTTTTCGACAAAGCCCACAATCTTTACGGCACAACAACACAGGGCGGAAGCGGTACAAACTGTACCCACGGGTGTGGCACTCTGTTTGAGGTGAAGAAATGAGAAATTTCGGGATCGGGATTTGCATGGCTGACGACAAGGAGGAATCGATGATGGGGAGCAGAATAAGATTAGGGTCCGGCTGCAAGTTCTTCGCGAATGCAGCTAATGCCCGCGGTCTTCCAGGTAGCCACGGCACGAGCATGACGTGCACGTCCAGCCCATGGGCGGGAATCACCAGCCCGCCGCCCGCAACCATCCTGCTGCCCGCCGGAACCATCGTTATCCCCTCGGGTTGGGTGCTGCCGCCAAGCACACGCGTCATTGGCGTGGGTAACGGCGATGTTGCCAACTCCAGCGGAACCAGTTACTCGGGTACTACCATCCAGGCGTGCAAGTCCGGGCAAAGCGGCTGTGGGGGCGCTTTCTCTGGCACGATGATTTCCATGTGCAGTTCGGCGTGCTCAGGCGTGTCAATCGAGAGTCTTAGCTTAGACGGCCAGGGCCAATCGTTAACAGGGAGCTCTGTCTTTATGGTCAGGTCCGCCTCTGAACGCGGTCTGCGGAATGTATCAAGTTCTTGTCATTCCGAGCGAAGCCGAGGAATCTGCGGTTTGGCTGGCGCGAACAGAAAAGCAGGTGTCTCGACTTTGCCGGACATCCGCATTCGCGGATGATCCTGTCATGGGACTGGATCCAAATGGCGGACGACGCGTTGGTGTCCGAGAACTAGAACACTACCAACGTTGCAGGACACTTGATTTTTCGTTCGATCCTATGACAATCTCTAGATCCCGCGATGGACGCCAGCTCTAGCGACAAGCGCAAACGCAAATATTTCCTCTGGGGCTCGATCCTCACCTGGACGTTGTCTATTCCGCTCATCATTGGGATCTTCCACGCTTTCAGGGGAATATCCGAGCAGAAGGCTACTGGCCTCGGCGCGGTAGCTGGCGGTGTAGCCGAGGCCTATGCGATGTTCGGCCTCATTCTCGCATTCGTCCTGCCGGTGTGGGCAATTGTTTTATTAGTCAAATCGTTCTCCGGAGGGCATTCTGCGCGTGCCGTATTTTCGCTGCTCTACATCTGTTGGAGCGCACTCACGCTCGCTTTCGCTGGGCTGTTCGTGTGGTTTTCTCTCATTTACCTACCCCATAGAGATCTTGGTCCTCGATAAAAGCGAACGCGGCGATTCTACTACCATTTACTTGTAGCCTCCTCACGCCGGCACGCCCAGCTTTGTGCGCATCTCCTTTGCCAGCGCGTCAACGGCGCGCATCTTCGTCTCGGCCAGCAAAGGAAGATCGGGTACGCCGAGGGCTATCTCGCAGGAAAGCAGCAAGGCCGTGACCGTGCCCCTTAGTTGGCTGCGTAGATCCTGTTCAACCTCTTGCCTGGCCCTCTGCAACTCGCGCTTGCGGCGGTGTAAGGCTGAATGCAACTCGCGCGAAACCCGCTCGATTCCACTGATGGCAAAGTTTGAATAGACGGGAACTGCCGTGCCCATGTGTTTGAAGATTGTTTCCACATCGTCGGGCTCCGCGTCCAACAACAATTGATCAAGAACTACGGCTGAAAATTCGTGGGCTTCCAGTTGGGCGATGGCTTCGCGAAGGTTTGCTGCTACCTGCACGGGCTCGCCGGTGACTTCTTGCAGAGCCTTCGCGCAATCCTGCACTTTCGCCAGAGACGTAATCAGCAAAATCATGCTGAGCGTAAGTGCACGTCACCTGCCAGAACTCGCCCATTGATAACAGGTGGGTTGCGCCAAGCTTCTGCTTGCGCTGGTTCCGATTTGGGAAGGTGAGTCCGCATTCGAACTAAGGAAGTCTACCGAACCCACCTGCTGCAACTGGCGCTCAAGACATAGCAAGCTATGTCTCTACGGTAGAGATGTCGCTTGCAACGTCTGGTTTTAGCCTAGATTCGACGAGTTCCCCTAAGCTTGGAACTCGTACTCCTTCAGCTTGCGATAAAGCGTTGTCTTGCCGATCCCCAGCAGCCGCGCCGCCAGGAGTTTGTCCCCATTCAGCTGCGTAATGGTGTTGAGAATAGTCTTCCTCTCCAGCTCCGAGATGGGAATGATCTTGGCCGAGCCCTCCGCTTCGACCGTAGCATGACCGTTGCCGCCGTGAATCGCGCTCGGCAAATCCAGGACTTGAATGACAGGCCCGCTATTCATCGCGCAGGCCCGTTGCAAACAATTCTCCAATTCACGAACGTTTCCCGGCCAGTCGTAGGCGAGCAGGGCCTTCATGGCATCGTCGCTGAGGCTGCGTTCTTGTCCGAAGTCTCGTGCCATCCGTTCCAGAAAATAGGTTGCCAGCACGGGAATGTCTTGCCGCCGTTCGCGCAAAGCAGGAATGCGCAGGTTCAGCACATTCAGACGGAAATACAGATCGCGTCGGAAGGTTCCCTGTGCCACCGCCACTTCCAGGTCGCGATTGGTCGCCGCCAGGATTCGTACATTGATGATGGTGCGCTTGGTGCTGCCCACCTGCCGGATTTCCTTCTCCTGGATAGCGCGCAGCAGCTTGGCCTGCAAATCGACGGGAAGTTCTCCAATTTCATCAAGGAAAACGGTACCGCCCTCGGCCATCGCCAGCAGCCCTTCCTTCGCCTGCACTGCGCCTGTGAAAGCGCCCTTCACGTACCCGAACAGTTCACTTTCGATCAAAGTAGGAACCAGCGAGCCGCAGTCTACAGGAATGAACGGCTTGTCTCGGAATGGCCCAGAGAAGTGAATGGATCGAGCCACCATTTCCTTTCCCGTCCCGCTTTCGCCCAGAATCAGCACCGGGTGGCTGCTCAGCGCCGCCTTGGTGATCATCCGGTAAAGCTTTTCCATTTCCGGAGCGTGCCCCACAATGCCGCCGAACCCCAGCTTGGACTTAATCTTCTCGCGCAACATGCGGTTTTCAGTTTTCAGCCTCAAGTGGTTCGCCACCCTCTCCAACAGAAGCTTGAGTTCGTCGATGGTGAACGGTTTGGTGACGTAGTCATAAGCGCCGTTTTTCATCGCCTGCACAGCCGATTGCACCGTGGCGTAACCGGTGACCACGACCACCTCGGCGTCGGGGCGACGCTGTTTAATCTTGTGCAACGCTTCAATGCCGCCGGCGCCAGGCAACCTCAAGTCGAGCAGAACCACGTCGATAGCTTGCGATTCAAGCAACCGGTAGATGTGTTCGGCAGACTCCGCCACTATGGCGTTAAAACCCAGGGACTGCGCCACTTCACGGCACACATCGCGAACCGCGCGTTCGTCGTCGACGATCACCAGATTCAGCAAATTGGCCGCCTCGAGCTGCGGCGGATGGAAAGCATGGGCAACGGCGCTGGTCATACGGATTTTCCCCTTCTCGTTTTGCTTTTTCTCGCTCTCCGGATCCTCGGACTCGGAACCGGGCTGATTTTGTTAGCAACTGCGGAAACGTTGAATGGTTTCGATTCGAGCACTCGCGGCAGATGCACCACCACCCGCGTGCCCCTTCCGGCTTCACTTTCTACTTCGATCGTTCCCCCTTCATGCGTCACGATGCGGTAAACCGTGGCCAGCCCCAGGCCATTTCCCTGTCCCGGTTTCTTTGTGGTAAAGAAAGGCTCGAATAGCCGGGCCCGGGTTTCCGGATCCATGCCGCACCCGGTGTCGCTGACGGCCAGCGCGACCCAGGAGTCGCACAACTGGTTGTGAGCTTCGCCTCCCGGTCTGGTTCCCTCGCAATTTCTGGTGTTGAGCGTGATTCGCCCCCCATCCTGCATGGCATCCCGAGCGTTCAGCACCAGGTTCAGGATGATCTGCTGAAGCTGGGCCGGATCCATCCGCACGAAACCCAGGTCATCGGCGAGTTCGGCGACTAGCTCGATGTTCTCGCCAATGAGGCGCGTCAACAGATTGCGAACGTCCGACACGACATCGTTCACCTGCAGCAGACAAGGCTCGACTGCCCTCTGCCTTGCCACCGCCATCAATTGCTGGATCAGTCCCGCCCCCTGCTCCCCAGCTTTGCGAATCTCCTCGGCGAAACGTCGCAGCGGGCTGTCCTTTTGCAATCCTGCCAGGATCAGTTCGGTGCAAAGCACCATCCCGGTCAGCAGGTTGTTGAAGTCGTGGGCAACTCCCCCGACTAGCCGGCCAATGGCCTCCATTTTGTGCGCATCCCGCAACTGCTGTTCGGTTTGCGGACGCTCCACCGGTTCCTCAGTTCGTACCTCAAGTTGTGCAATCGCGCTCATTGCCGTTATCGTCCCGTTGATAAAGTGCTGTGGAGTCACGCATTGCGCGCGTGCTCCCCATTTGGGAAGTCTAGGCGGGATTGCCTGAGGAGTGCTGTGATGGTTGAACAGGGATTTCCAGATTCAAACCGAATCCAAAATGGGAGGAAGGACTTGGCGCGAACTGATAGCCACGCAACGTGCAACCGCACTTCACAACCGCATCAGCTATCGAGATGCAGCGGCTGCGCCAGTCGAAAGGTCAAACGATGTCCTGTGGAAAACCTCACATCGCCTTGGCTGGGAGTGAATGAGGGTTGACTGCGGTTCGTGGAATTCAAGGCGGATTCGGCGAGCCCAGCCTTGCCGTCGGACGCGGAGCTCGTCATGGGCGGCGCTTCGCGTTTGCCATACGATGCGCCCTTGGCGAAAATGCTGGAGGTCCGCAAAGGAACCGCCTTTCCGTTCACCACAATCGATTCCAGGGTCACCCGTACATATCCAAGCTCGCGCGGGGATCGGTAGGCCCTCGCTTGGACTACGCGCCCAGTGAGCGTCGCTCCCCGCGGCACCACGGTCTTTCCCGCAACGATCACAGGCTCGTCCACCACCGCGTCGAAAGATTGCCCAACTCGAGAGTCTGCGCTGGACAGCGCCGCCTGCAACCGGATAATGATCTCGGTCCCCGCCGGAATCCCGTCGACGCTGAATCCCGACGTAGGAGAGATTCCCCCACCATCGGAAACCCGCTCAAAGGGAAGCTGGCTGCTCTTGGCCGTCCCGCTTGATGCCGGGACTGGCAATTGCCGCGAGCACCCGATAGTCCCGATTAAGGTCAGCCCCGCCAGGATCGCGAACGCTAAACCGCCGAGCTTGGCGGGACCTGTGGTTTGCCGCGATCTTCTCATGCGTACATCCTGACGGTGCGAGGCTGGAGTGACGAGTCGCAATGGAGGTTCCATCTTCCGGCACCTTAGGAATCATCAGGTTAGAGATAGGGATGGACAGCGGAAGATGTAGATTTTGCGCGGTGAGACGGCTTGGCAAGACGCAACCATAGAATTCATTTGACATGCTGCCGTGCCTGTCATAACGTCACATCCCATTTCGGCGACAGCAGGTACGAGCGCAAGTCGTTTCTTGGCTCGATCATTTTGGAGGCAACCCCACGAACACTGACCCTAAGGCGGCGCGATACCTCCGGGCGATTGCGCCGGCAACCGTTCTCCTGAGCTCCCTGTTGGCGGCGTCGGCTTTTGCCAATAATCCTGTTCCGACCGTGGTTGGTCCGCCAGTCCCACAGGCGGTCGTTCCCGGCAGCGGGGCATTCACGCTCAAGGTGTATGGCGCAAACTTCGTATCCGGCGCGGTGGTGAACTGGAATCGCAGCCCGCGCTCGACCATGTTCATCTCGGCCAGGGAGTTGCAAGCGCAGATTCTCGCCTCGGATGTGGCCACAGCCACGGCGGGTTACATCACCGTGACCAATCCACCTCCAGGCGGCGGCGTTTCTAGTTCCAGCTTCGGGCTCGTGGAAGTGCACACACCGACTTCTACCATTGTTGTCAAGCGACCGCATGCCTACTTGCGAAATGTTGGATCGCAACGCCTCGTGCTGGGAGACTATAACAACGACGGCATACTCGATTTTGCCGCCGACTACAGCTTCTCAGAGATTAAGATCCTACTGGGCAATGGGGATGGCACATTCCGCAGTGGTCCCATCGCCACCCACAACTATTATGGTTCTGGTCCGGCGGCGATCGCCTCTGGGGACTTCAACAACGATGGCAACGAGGATCTGGCATTCGGAGCCGATCCTAACGGGCCGCCAACGCAGCTTCAGGTCAGTCTGGGTAATGGCGACGGCAAGTTCCGGCTCGGGTCGCGCTCTGGGCACTTCGATGTGTATCCGTTCGCGATTGTTGCTGGCGACTACAACGGCGACGGTAAACTCGATGCCATAGCCTTGGAAGGTGGTATCTATGTCTTTTTGGGCAATGGCGATGGAACATTTAGACGGCCGTTATACGACGCCAATGTGCCAGGCTATGACTTTGTGTCTGCTGACTTCAATGGAGACGGGATCCTAGACCTCGCAATTCTGCGTGAAACTGAGATAGAGATTCTTCTCGGCAATGGAGATGGAACGTTCAGGCTTCGAACGATTTCAATTCCGCAGGACTTTGGTTGTGGTTTCGGACCACCCATCCTTGTGACTGACTTTAACGCCGACGGGAAGGCTGACCTAGCTTACTGCGAGAGGGATCAGAATAACGGAAAGATTTGGGTCCTGCTTGGCAACGGGGATGGAACTTTCAAGAAGCCCGTGTCTTACCCCATCAAAAACGGCCTCTACAGCTTCTCCTTCGCAGCGGGCGACTTCAACTCAGATGGCAATACAGATTTGGTGGTTTCCTACATTACCTTCAACTCATCGGTGTTTGAACTGCTTCTTGGTAAGGGCGACGGTACATTCCAGAAGCCGAAATCCGTAAACCTGCATGCGGTCTACAACGCCGAAGAGGGCATCGTGGTTGGCGATTTCAATTCTGACGGGTTACTGGATTTCATATTCCAACAGCCGGGAGACGTCAGTGTCTTTACGCAAAAGTAGGAGGGTGCCCCCCCAGCCAACACACCCGAGGTGTTCCGACCTTTTCCGCGTTCTGTGCGAAAAGCATGGCCGCGACTATTCCCAAATTGGAACCGGATCCAGCAGCCCCACCACTTTGCTCTTGACCGCCAGCTTTCACTTCCGATAACATATAAACACAAAGATTATCTAGAAGATAATCTTCGATCTTTGACAACTGATTTTATTTCCCAGTCCCCAAGCGCGGTCCAACTACGGGGGTCCTGCCAATCATCGCGAAGGCGAACCTTCCGGCTTCGAAGACGATCCCGAAGCGAGCCGGAAGCCAGCCGGTGACCAAACTTAACTCCAATGTTTCCAAGATTTTGCCCCTAACTACCTTAAGAACCATAGATCTAGGAGCCAAAAAAAATCGCGATCCTTTGTTTTCTAGATTTTGCGCAGAAACGAGAGTTTTTTTTGAGGTAAATTATGCACCAAAAAATGTGCAATCTTAGAAATTGACCCACCGCACAGCCTGGGTGTCGCAACTCAGCCTCAGCTACTAACGCGAAATGCGACCACCCTCAGTAGCCGCAAAGCGGCGACAGAATGCAGCCCACGGCGCAAGCCGTGGGTAAACCGGCAAAACGAATGAGCCCCAGCGGGGCGAAAGAACCGCCGCCAAAATTCTGACCATGGTCTCTGACCATGGTATACTCTGCAGAGATCCATGGAAGAGATCGCCATCTCGAAGTTCAAAGCCACCTGCCTCGCCGTCCTCGAACGGGTACGCAAGACCGGCAAACCCGTGCTCGTGACCCGCTTCGGTGAGCCGGTCGCACAACTCGTCCCGCCGTCCGCCAAGGAGCAGCCGAAGCGCGAGCTCGGCACCCTCCGGGGCACGGCGCGAATCACAGGGGACATCGTTTCTCCCGCCAGTGATGAGGACGACTGGGAAGTCCTTCGTTCATGAAACTGCTGCTCGACACCCATATCTGGCTGTGGAGCGTGCTCGAACCAGAACGGCTCTCCCGGCGAGTCACCAAGGAAATTCAGGATTCAAGAAACGAGCTGTGGTTGTCGCCGATCAGCATCTGGGAACTGATCGTGCTGTGGCAGAAGAAGCGAATGCTACCCGGCGAAGATCTTGAAGCATGGATTCCCAACGCGCTGCGAGCTCTGCCGATACAAGAAGCTCCGGTCACGTATGAAGTAGCGCGAGAAACCGGACGTCTGCGGCTTCCCCATCGCGATCCCGCCGATCGCTTCCTGCTGGCCACGGCCAAAGTATTTGAGCTCACCCTGGTGACCGCCGATGAACGTCTGCTCAAGACCCGCGATGTCTCCGTCCTCGCAAACCGGTAGCCTATCGCAGATGACAAACGGCAGGGTATGGTGTCAGAATTGAAGCTGCCGACCAGCTATAATGCGTAAGGTCACGGAGGCTTGATGTCCCCCCAACGCGAAAGCTCGAACTCAGCGATGAACGCGCATACATTCTCGGGGAGTTCGTTTGAAAGAGTGGTCGACTCGCTCAAGCTCTCGCCCGATCAGTACCAAAGCTCGCCCGAGCTTCGGGAGTGGGTCCTCAGAAACAAGGACCACAAGTATGTTCCTCCAGACCTGCTGAAGGCCTTCGGATTCCAGGTCAATCTGGAACCCTGATTCAACGACACAATCTCAGGGAACGCTGTCAGACGCAGGGATCACTGCGAGCTTCACGCTGATGTGGCCATCCTCGTCGACATGGACGGCTTTGCCACGGTCTTCGTATCGGGCAAGAAATTCGGGATCGAAGTAAGCGCCCCGTTCGATCTGCTCCCAGGCGAAGAGCGTGTAGTCGCCCGGCGGAACATTCCGCATGGCAAATCGCCCCAACAGGTCGGTAACGGCCTGTCGATAATCGGTGGGCTGGCCGCGCCCCTTTCCATCTGGTACCAGCACGACCGACGCGCCGGAAGCAGACTGTTCATCGCTCAGCACTGTGCCGTCAATTCGCCCAGCTCCGGGACTCAGCACGAGTTCGAGGGCCGGCGGAGAATGGCCTCGGCCAACCGTGATACCGGTTTCGAGCACGTCGGCGGCACCACTTGACTTGAGATAGTAACCTGCAGGGACTGGGGAAAAATTGATGCGATAGGTTCCTTCGGGAACCTCGCGGAAAATAAACGTCCCGTCGGGCTTGGCCTGAGCGTTATCGATGTCGGGCGTGAGGCTCGCCAGCGACGACGCCTCCATCGGATCCAAGTTGCCCGTCATCGGGGTGAGGTCTTTGCTGTGATCTATAGTCGTGTCGCCTTCCACCCGAATGCGTCCACTGACATCAACTCCCGGACCGACCACGATCTCGACATGATCGAGATTCGTGTCTTTGACCTCGATGGATGTCCGGCCCCACATGGTCTTCGGATCTTGCGGACTGCTCGGTTGCTGAGCCACCAGCACGTAAGACCCGGGAGGCACACCTTGAAACTCGAAGCTCGCCTGGCCACCGGCAGAGAAGTTCGTCCCTGGCGAAAAGATCGTCTCCCCCTGATCGCTCAGCAAAGTGACTTCGGCCTCCTTACTCGGCAACAAGGTGTGGGCGTTGATGACCCGTCCGTGAATGTGGACCGTGTGAACCGGTGCGAGATTCATATCGATTCCCGCGAGATCCTCTCCCGCGCGAAGCACGAGCGCAACCGAATGGGATGAGTCGCTGGCAGCGGGATAGTAAATCGGAACGTACGCCTTATCGCTTTCCGGCTTGCCCTTTACTGATGCCGGAGGCTTGGCGCGAATGTAGTATTTTCCGGGGATCAGAGCCGGAACCCGATATTCGCCGGCATCGTTGGTGGGAGCGCTCGCCACCTCACGAAGTTCGCGCCTGCCATGGGTGTAGGAGAATTTCATGGCTTGCACGAATACTCGGCGAAGCGGTTTGCCCATCTCGTCAGTGATTCGGCCCGCGATACTACCGTTTGGCAGCAACCGAACGACAAGGTCGTTAACATGCTGTCCAGGAGCGAGCACGATCAATTTGCCGCGTTGTTCGGCGTAGCCGCGATTGTTATTCACGTAGCCGTCGTGAGAGGCAAGAAGGAAGTATCGGCCGGCCGACAGGTTCTCAAACGAGAAATGGCCGCTGGCATCCGTGTTAGTAGACGCGGGCTGCGGGATAGCCTGCGACGCTGGTTGCGATCCTGAAGCGAAGCTGCTTGGAATCGCTCTTACCCGGACCTCCGCGCCTTTCAGCACCTGTTCGCTCACCGCATCAATGACTGTCCCCGCGATCGTGCACTTGTCCTGAGGCAATCCGGCGTTCTGCGCTCGAACTGAGGGCGCACAGAACAGGGAGAGCACGATCGGGATGGTCGTCAGAAAAGGTAGCTTCATGGGCAACTACGGGGAGTTTAACCGAACATGATCCCGCAAAGGTAATCGAAGCTGGGAACGGCCCGGTTGGCCGATATGCGATAACGCGGAGTCACCCCCTTGAATGCGGCTGGACGGGCGAAGACGCCCGTCTTCCATTAAGCGTAAATCGTGATAGACTGTTGCGCCTGCCGGGATTCTCGCCCGACTGTGTGTGCTGTTATGTCTGAAGCGCTTGCCAAGAAAGTTCTTCTGATCGGCTGGGATGCGGCCGATTGGAAGGTGATCAATCCCCTGCTCGATCAGGGATTGATGCCCACACTGGATGATTTCATCAATCATGGCGTCATGGGAAATCTGGCGACCTTGCGCCCCATTCTTTCGCCCATGCTGTGGAATTCGATTGCCACCGGCAAGCGCGCCAACAAGCATGGCATTCATGGATTCATGGAGCCGGACACGCAAAACGGTGGCATCCGCCCGGTCTCCAGCACCTCGCGCAAGGTGAAAGCGATCTGGAACATTCTCACGCAGCGTGGGTATAAGACTCACGTCCTGGGCTGGTTTGCCGGTCATCCTGCGGAACCGATTAACGGCATCTCGGTTTCCGATCTTTATCCGTACGCTACCGCGCCGCCGGATAAGCCCTGGCCGCTTCCGCCCGGTGCTGTCTATCCGGAGAGTCTGCGCGATACTTTCGCCGAGCTGCGCATGCATCCTGCTGATGTGACCGAAGCGGCCATTCTTCCCTGGATTCCGCGGGCGGCAGAGATCGATCAGGAGAAGGATAAGGGCCTGATGTCGTTCGCCAAGATCCTGTCGGAGAACTGTTCCATCCACAATGCCGCTACGTGGATTCTGCAAAATGAGCCGTGGGATTTCCTGGCGGTTTATTACAACGGCATCGATCACTTCTGTCACGGGTTCATGCACTACCATCCGCCGCGCATGGAAGGGATCCCGGAGGATCGCTACGAAATTTACAAAGATGTCGTGAATGGGGCTTATCGATTCCACGACATGATGCTGGAAACTTTGTTGAATCTGGCCGGCCCGGACGCGACCGTGGTGCTGGTATCCGATCACGGTTTCCATTCTGACCACCTGCGTCCGCGCGGTATTCCGGCGGAACCGGCCGGTCCGGCGGTTCAGCATCGGCCTTTCGGGATCTTTTGCATGAAAGGCCCACACGTCCAGCAGGACGAGCGTATCTACGGGGCGACTTTGCTCGACGTGACGCCGACGGTCTTGACTCTGTTTGGATTGCCGGTCGGAGCGGATATGGACGGTCGCGTGTTGGTGCAAGCTTTCGAAGATCCGCCGCAGATTACCCGCATTCCGAGTTGGGAGCAGGAGCCGGGCGAATGCGGAATGCATCCTGCAGATTTGCGCATGGATCCGGCTGCGGCTCAAGCTGTGCTGCAGCAATTCGTAGCGCTTGGTTACGTTCAGCCGCCCAGTGAGGATCAGAGCAAGGCCGTAGCCAGCGCGGTTCGTGAAGCGAATTACAATCTGGCGCGCGACTACCTGGATTGCGGGCGTCCCGACGATGCCCTGCCACTGCTCGAAGACTTGGCGAAGAATGATCCCAAGCAGACTCGCTTTCAGATGCATCTGGCGCAGTGTTATCTAGCGCTGAGCCGGCGGGCCGACGCGAAACAAATTCTCGAAGGTTTGATCACGGCAGATTTGAATCCGCCTGAAGCGGAGGCTGCAAAGGATGGGCCACCCGAACAAGGCGGAGCAACCTCACCGGAAACGGAAGCGCAACCCACCGAAATACCCGGAGTTGAAAACCCGATAATTGCAGCCGCTGAGGCACTGTCGGGAGCTCCCGCGGTCGAAGCCGAAACAGTGGAAGGGCAATCGCCCAAAGCTCAAGTTCCGGAGGCAACCGTGGCGGAAGTGCAATCAACCGAGACGCAGGCGATCGAAGCGCAAGCGCCGGAAACGCCTGCAGGCGAAGGGACAGCATCCCCGAAACAGCCCAACCCTCGGCCTTGGGCAGACCTGCTCATGGGCGTAATTCACTTTGAAGAAGGAAATATGGAAGAGGCTCTCGCGAGCCTGCTTAAAGCTGAGCAATCCGACCCGCGCCTGCCGAATTTGCATTTGCGCATCGGCGAGACTTATTTGCGACAGAAGCGAACCGACGATGCTGACCGCGCCTTCCAGCAGGCACTGGATATCGATGGTGACAGCCCAGAGGCCCACTTGGGTCTGGCCATGGTGCGGCTGCGACAGCGCCGGAATGAAGAGGCCGCAGAACAGGCTTTGCTGGCTGTTGGCCTGCAGCACTTCCTGCCGTTGGGGCATTTTTATCTCGGAGTAGCGTTGGCGCGTTTAGGCCATCGTCAGCGCGCTATGCTCGCATTCGAGACCTGTCTCAGCATGCTCCCCGGACTGGTTGCCGCGCACCGCTGGCTGGCGGCCTTGCACAGCCAACCCGGCGGGGATCTCGACAAAGCCGTCCGGCACCGCAGCCTTTATGCCCAGCTCATGCATCAGAGAAAGACGAGAGCTAAAGTCTGAGCGTTGTATCTCTGCGGCACTCCGAATTCGAGATCTATTTCCATCGATGTACGGTCCGCGTCGTCGCCGAATGCCTCCATTCGCCGCTGTGAAGAACGGTTCCAAGTTTGCGTCGTGACGCCGCGCTGTTATACCGTAAATGGTTCTCCTGGCTGTTCCCTTCATGGCCGATCGAAACGAATTCAGTACGCCCTCGAGTTCCAGCGTCCTCGAAACGCGCGTGGATGCTACCTCCGCGCGCTTTGAAGCCAACATGCGTTTCCTGGCCGACATGGTTTCACAGGTGCGTAATGAGGAGGAAAAAATCCGCGAGGGCGGTGGACCAAAAGCCATTGAGAGTCAGCACACCAAGGGCCGGCTCACTGCCCGTGAACGCATCAACCTGTTGGTGGATGCCGGTAGTTTCTTCGAAATAGGATCATTCGCGGCCTTCGGAATGTACGAAGAATGGGGTGGGGCACCCGCGGCCGGGGTGATTACCGGCCTTGGGCGTATTCACACTCGGCTGGTGATGATTATCGCCAATGACGCCACGGTAAAGGCTGGCGCGTTTTTTCCCATGACCTCGAAAAAGGTTATTCGGGCTCAGAACATCGCCATCGACAATCGTATCCCGACCATGTATTTAGTCGATTCCGCTGGGGTCTTCCTGCCGCTGCAGGAAGATGTGTTTCCAGACACGGATGATTTCGGGCGCGTGTTCCGCAATAACGCGGTGATGTCGGCGATGGGCATTCCGCAGATCGCAGCGATTATGGGGATGTGCGTGGCCGGCGGCGGGTATCTTCCCGTTATGTGCGATCACGTGCTGATGACCGATGGCAGCGGGCTTTTTCTTGCTGGTCCGGCGCTGGTGCAGGCGGCGATAGGGCAGAAGGTGTCTGCCGACGAGTTGGGTGGCGCGGCCATGCACTCGGCCATCAGCGGTACGGTCGACTTCCGCGAACCAAACGATGAGGCTTGCCTGGCGCGGATTCGCGCCATAGTCGAGAAGTGGGGTTACCGGCGGCAATCTCCGTGGGACCGGAAGAAGCCAGAAGAACCTGCGCTCGCAGCCGAAGAAATTTACGGAATCTACGATTCGTCGCCAGGGCGGCCTTACGATATGAAAGAAATCATTGCCCGCATCGTAGATGGCAGCCGCTTCGACGAATATAAACCGGAATACGGCAAAACTTTGCTTTGTGGCTACGCGCGCATTGGTGGATTTGCGGTGGGGATTGTTGCCAATCAGAAGCTGCATGCACAGGCGACCGACCACGAAGGCCACAAGCGGCTGGAGTTTGGCGGCGTGATTTACACCGAATCGGCGGAGAAGGCGGCGCGCTTCATCATGGATTGCAATCAGAACTTGATTCCGCTGGTCTTTTTCCACGATGTGAATGGATTCATGGTGGGGCGCGATGCAGAATGGAGCGGCATCATCAAAGCGGGCGCGAAAATGGTGAACGCGGTTTCGAATTCGGTTGTGCCAAAGATTGCGGTGATCGTCGGCGGATCGTTTGGCGCAGGACATTACGCGATGTGCGGCAAGGCGTATGATCCTCGCTTTCTGTTTGCCTGGCCAACGGCGCGGTATGCGGTGATGAGCGGCGATTCCGCTGCGAGCGTATTGGTGGAAATCAAGTTGAAACAATTAGAGCGCGGCGGAAAGAAGTTGGGCGAAGAGGAAAAGAAACAGTTGTACGACGAGACGAAGCGCACCTACGACGAACAAACCGACCCGCGATATGGCGCTGCCCGGCTATGGATCGATAAGATCATCGATCCCGCCGAAACGCGCGACGCGATTACGCAGGCGCTCGAAGCAGCGGCGCTGAATCCTGACGTGGCGGAGTTCAAGGTGGGAGTTTTGCAAACGTAGCCAAGTTCTAGCCACGGATCACGCGGATGTGGAATTAAAGCAGTCACTTGAATCAGTGAAAATCGGTGGCCAGATTTTGAAATGTCGGAATCCGTCAAACTCGTAGAGTGTCCGCGCGATGCCTGGCAGGGGCTGAAAGGGCAAATTCCCACGCACATTAAGGTGGAGTATTTGCGAGCATTGATCAGCGCCGGCTTCAAGCACATCGACGCCATGTCCTTCGTGTCTCCGACGGCTGTTCCGCAGATGGCTGATTCGGAAGAGGTGGCGAAGGAACTCGATCCTCCAGACGATGTTGAGATTATCGCCATCGTGGTAAATGAAAAGGGTGCGCAGCGGGCGACTAATACGAATGCGGTGCGCACGCTCGGATTTCCGTATTCGGTTTCGCCGACATTCTTGCGAAACAATCAGCACCAGACGCTCGACGAAGCTATTGATGAGTTGGAGAAAATCAAAGATAAGGGCGAGGAGGCCGGACTGAACACAGTTGTATATATCTCGATGGCGTTTGGAAATCCTTACGGCGATCAATGGAGTGTGGGCGAAGTCGTCGATGCAGTCGACCTGCTCGAATCTTATGGCGTGCGCATGATTTCGCTGGCGGATACGGTTGGGATGGCAGGTCCGGAGCAGATTGGTGAAGTGGTTTCCACGGTGCTTTCTAAGTACGACTATCTCGAGATCGGCGTACACCTGCATAGTCGCCCAGATCAGGCCACCCAGAAAATAACGGCCGCGTATGATGCCGGCTGCCGGCGATTCGATTCCGCGTTGGGCGGGCTGGGCGGATGCCCCTTCGCTCAGGATGCTCTCGTCGGCAATATTGCTACGGAGACGCTGATGGAGGTGTTGACGGCGCGCGGCGCGATTCTGCCGGCGCTCAAGCCGCTCGATGTGCTGCTGCGGGCAACGGCCGAGATCGGAGCACGGTACACGAGTTCAGCGGCGGCCGATTGAAAATGGATTACAAAACCCTCCATCTCGCGAATGACAACAGGATCGCCACCGTTACCCTCAATCGTCCGGACAAGCGCAACGCGATCAGTTACGAATTGATCGACGACCTATCGTCCGCGCTGGACGAGGTTGCCAAGTCATCCGCGCTCGTGCTCATTCTCACAGGCGCAGGGAAAGCATTTTGCTCGGGCATGGATTTGGAAAATCTGAAAGCGCTCGTGGGACTTTCGTCAGAGCAGAGCGTAAAAGACTCCGAAACCATGGCACATTTGTTCCGTTCGCTGTATGACTTCCCCAGGCCAACGATTGCGGCAGTGAATGGGGCCGCGATTGCTGGAGGTTGCGGCCTTGCCACGCTCTGCGACTTCACGCTGGCGGTGCCCGAAGCCAAGTTCGGCTACACCGAAGTGCGAATTGGATTCGTCCCGGCAATCGTGTCGACTTTTCTGCTGCGTCAAATTGGAGAAAAACGCGCGCGTGATCTCTTGCTAACTGGCAGAATCATCGAGGCGGATGAGGCGCACCGCATGGGCCTCATTAACGAAATCGTTCCCGCTGAAAAGCTGAGCGAACGAGCGCGGGAATTGGCCTTGCAATTGATGGAAAACAGCCCCGCATCGCTGGTGTCCACCAAGCGACTGCTTAGTGAGCATGCTCGGACTGAACTCGATACTCAGATCCAGTCCGCGGTGCGGCAGAATGCAGCAATTCGCGCAACCGCCGATTTCCGCGAGGGTATCTCGTCGTTTCTCGAAAAGCGTAAGCCACTATGGAGTGGCGAATGACCAGAGGCGCAAACCACCAACCTGTGATCAGTGAAACCCGTCTGCGGGTGCGTTACGTGGAAACCGACCAGATGGGCGTGGTCTATCATGCCAATTACTTCGTCTGGTTCGAAATCGGCCGGGTGGAACTGCTGCGGCAGCTCGGTTTTTCTTATCGCGACATGGAGGCAAAGGACGGCTGCGGCATCGCCGTTATCGATGCGCGCTGCCGCTACAAGGCCCCGGCGCGCTATGACGATGAAGTCATCGTCCGCACCCAACTGAAGTACATTCGTGAGTCGTTGATTCAGTTCGAATATGAATTATCGCGCGCCGACGACGGAACACTGCTCGCTGAGGGCGATACTACGCACATTGTGGTTGACCCGGAAATGAAGAAAGTGGCGCTGCCGGAAAAGTATGTGACCGCGTTTCGGGCAGCGATGGGAATTGAAGGCTGACATTTGAGAACGGGTAGGCATATCTGAAAGCACTTCACATCAACGGCAATGATTTGACTCTGGACGAAGTGCGGGAAGTCGCCGTCGAGCGGCGGCCTGTGCTTCTCGCCCCGGATGCCCGGGAAGCGGTCATCCGCGCCCGCGCGGTGGTGGACGCGTTGGTTCGGAGCGATAAAGTTTCTTACGCAATCACAACCGGTGTGGGCAAACTTGCCGACGTGCGAATTGCGGGCGAGCAGATTCGTGAGATGCAGGTCAACCTTGTACGATCGCACGCCGCGGGTGTCGGCCCACCTCTGGCGGCGACTGAAGTTCGCGCCATGATGCTGTTGCGGGCCAATTCGCTCTCCAAGGGGTTTTCCGGCGTGCGCGCCGAGATCGTTGATGCACTTTGCGAGATGCTGAACCGCGGCGTCACTCCTTTTGTTCCTTCGCAGGGTAGCGTAGGGGCGAGCGGTGACTTGGCGCCGCTGGCCCATCTTGCGCTGGCTCTGATTGGCGAAGGCGAGTGCATCGACGATAAGGGCGTTCGTATCCCGGGCGCCGAAGCTTTGCGGCGCGCTCAAATTAAGCCAGTCGTGCTGGAAGCCAAGGAAGCGGTTTCGCTGATCAACGGGACGCAAGGGATGTTGGCGGTCGGAGTACTGGCTCTGCTCGCAGCCGAGACGCTGGTGGACTCCGCCGATGTGATTGGCGCTCTCACCCTCGACGCGTTGCGTGGTACGGATGCAGCTTTCGATGAACGCATTCACCAGGCGCGCCCGCATTGCGGACAACTGAAGACGGCAGAAAATCTGCGGCGCATGCTGGAGGGGAGCCAGATTCGCGAATCGCATCGCGAGTGCGGCCGGGTGCAGGATGCGTATTCTTTGCGCTGCATGCCACAGGTACACGGTGCTGTCCGCGACACACTGGCGCACTGCCGCGACGTGATGGAGATTGAGGTCAACTCGGCGGTCGATAATCCGCTGGTTTTTGTGAACGACCCCAAGCAGGCAGATGGTAAGGGCGAGGTAATTTCGGGAGGGAATTTCCACGGTGAGCCATTGGCATTTGCGCTGGATTTTCTCGGGATTGCTCTCAGCGCGCTGGCCGGCATTTCTGAACGAAGGTTGGAGCGACTGGTGAATCCGGCCTTGAATGAAGGTCTGCCGCCGTTTCTGGCCGCGGGCGCGGGACTGAATTCAGGGTTCATGATGCCTCAAGTTACGGCGGCGGCGCTGGTGAGTGAGAATAAAATTTTGGCTCATCCTGCTTCAGTGGATTCGATCACTACCTCCGGCAACAAGGAAGATTTCGTCTCCATGGGAATGACGGCGTCGCTCAAGCTGAAGCGGATTGTCGAAAACACGCGCAATGCGATGGCGATTGAGGCCATGGCCGCCGCGCAGGCGCTGGACTTTGTGGCTCCGCTGAAGACTGGCAAACGCGGGCTGATTGCTCATGCGGCGATCCGGTCGGTGTGTCCGACTATGGATAAAGACCGGGTGATGTATCAGGATTTTGCGCGGATTGCGGAATTGATTGCGAGTGGGAGGGTAGCGGAGGCGTTGCGGTAATTTGAGATTCACCAGCGCTCTAGCCGAGCTTTTGCTCGGCTGGACGGGTCAGAGACCCCTCCCCACATGAGCGATGCTACGCCGACTTCGCCGCGCTTCCATCCAGTCCAAGCTGACCTGCGATTGGCTTCAGAGCTTCGATGCAGAATGTGATGTGCTCTTCCAGATCAACACCTAGTCCTGCGGCGCCGTTTGTGATGTCGTCTCGATTCACCTTGCGCGCGAAGGCTTTGTCTTTCATCCTCTTTCTTACGGATTTGGCATCTACCTCTGCCAAAGATTTTCCTGGCTTGATCAGGGCGACTGCGGTGATGAATCCGGCCAGTTCGTCGCAGGCGAAGAGCGCTTTTTCCATTGGGGTGTCCCGCGTCACGCCAGTGTAGTCGGCGTGGGACATGATCGCTTTGCGAATTTCTTCAGGGTAGCCGCGCTCTTTCAGAATCTCGTTGCCCTTATATGGATGGTCATCGAGGCTGGGGTACTTGTCGTAGTCGAAGTCGTGGAGCAGACCTACGACTCCCCAGAGTTCCTCTTGTTCTTGAGAATCGGCGGCGAATTTGCGAGCATAAGCACGCATGCAGGCCTCAACAGCCAAGGCGTGTTTACGCAAACTTTCTGATTGAGTGAACTCAGTTAGTAACCCCCATGCCGTTTCTCGATCAATCGTCATCTTGCTCCTTGAATTCTTAAGTGTCCTTGTGTGTTGCGCTGGCGTAAGTTCGGACCCCATGGACTAAAGCCAGTATTTACGCGCCTGCGGCACGACAGAAGCCGCGCCTTCCACATCCATCGAACAGCGTCGACGAAAAAGATTTAATTTTTCCCCACTACCGCGTTGTCAATTTGCTTTTCTATTATCATACTTCGACTTCGCTTAGCAGTTTGTGCTTGACATCCACAGGGGTTATACCGCAGATTACGACGCAGGTTGGGAACCGTATCTAGTATGGTTCACTCGGTTCCAGGAGAAGCCCGCTCTGGCCCTCCCACACCTTAGATGGCCACCACTCTTGCCCCAGTAGATTCCAGGGAAGTTGTCCGTTGTGACCGCTGCCTGCTGGTTCAATTCCGTACCAGCAACGATCTTTGCCGCCGCTGCCACGCTTCGTTAGATGAAGAGGAGCCGGAAGTAGTCGTGGCTCCGCCTCCGCCGCAGATGATGCCAAGCAATGGCCACGGTCGCGGGCATTTGCATTTGGCCGCATCAATCCGTTCCATGCGCTTGCGTAATGGACTCAGCCAACGCCAACTGGCAGCCCGTATGTCTGTGCCGCGAACTTATGTCTCCAAGATCGAAAATGAGAAGGCGACTCCCACGCTCTCCTCATTGGAACGGCTGGCGCGGGCTCTGGAGGTTACTGTGCCTGATCTGTTGAGCGGCGGCGAGCGCAACCGGCAGGAAGAGGTCCGCGAATTGATGCAGGATCCCTTTATCGCGGAGATGCTGCCTTTCGTGAACCAGTTGAATGGGATGCAGATGTCGAGCATTCTCACTCAAGTGCGGGATTTGACTGTGCGGCCGCGAAGGAGCGCGTAGCGAGATCCTTCGCTCAGCTCAGGATTTCGGCGCGCGGCTCCCGCTCCGCTCACGCCGCGCAAAAACCTCAATTTTTCCGGGCGACCAGCCAACTGCAGCCGGGATCGAAAGATCCCGGCTTTTTTAGCTTTCCAGCCGGAATCGGGTTTCGCCTAGCGTGTAAAGCCGGCGCCAAACCAGGCGGTTCACAGTTACCACCATGGCCGCCATCACGATGGTGGCCGCGATCAGCAAGTCGTAATTTCCGCCGTCGGTGGCCCGGCTTATCGTCGAGCCAAGCCCGATGGTCGAAAACGTCTGCCCCTTAAAATGGAAATATTCCGCGACGATGCTGGCATTCCACGCGCCGCCCGAGGCAGTGACCATACCGGTCAAGAGATAAGGAAAAATTCCTGGCAGGATGAGCTTTCGCCAGCGCTCGATCCCGCTGATGCGGCAGACCGAGCAGACTTCCTTGAGATCGGTTGGGATCGCCATGGCGCCGGCAATCACGTTGAACAGGATGTACCACTGCGTTCCGAGCAACAACAGCAAGATGGAACCGGCACCGAGTCCTCCTCCGAGACGAATCAGGAGTAGGAGGATGACCGGAAAGAAAGCGTTCGCTGGGACGGAGGCAGCAATCTGCGCCAACGGTTGCGCCACCCGGGCCAGGCGTGGGCTGAAGCCAATCTTCACGCCTACGGGGATGGTCCACGCAGCGCCAATTACAAGAGCCGCGATGACGCGAAGAAATGTGGCGCCCAACCCTCGTCCCAGTTCGGCTACCTCGGAGTGATCGAGTCCGGTCAGCAGGATTGCAACTCGAACCACGGCGTATCCCGTGAGGACCAAGGCTGCGACTCCCAGAATGCCGAGAGCCCAAGTCTTCCAACGGCTTCCTGCTTCGGAGTTTGGCTCGGCCCGGTGACGCCGCGCGAAATACGACATCAGAGACTCGCGCAATGGGAAGATGGCCTTTCTCTGAAGTTGTGCCAGGCCGGGGGAATGCTGCAGCAGGTTGAGCACCCAGGAATGCGGCACGTTCGCGCTTTCCACTTGCTCGACTTTGAATTTCTCCGCCCATGCGATTACCGGCCTCCAGACGAATTGATCGAGCAGCACGATCACGGCAATCATGGTGAAGACACCCATCAAAATGGATCGCGTGTCTCCGGCGCTCGCGGCCGTCTGCAAATAGGAGCCGAGACCGGGCAACCGAAAGTCGCGCGAGCCGAGCACAAACATTTCACACGCCATCAGAGCGAACCATCCGCCGGCTACGGACATCATTGAATTCCAGACCAGACCAATGGCGGCGAAGGGCAATTCCATCTCGGTGAACCGCTGCCACCGGCTGAATCCATAAATGTTGGCGGCTTCGCGCATCTCGCGAGGAATGCCTTTCAGCGAGGCATAAAAACTGAATGCCATATTCCAGACCTGGCCAGTGAAGATGAGGAGAATTGCCCCCAGCTCGACGCCCAACTGGCGGCTGGGAAAAAGCGCGACCATCGCCAGCATTACTCCGGGCAAGAAACTCAGCACTGGGATGGACTGTAGAACATCCAACAACGGAATCATGAAACGCTCAGCTTTCGCGTTGTAGGCAGCAATGTATCCGTATACAACCGCGAACGCCAAGCTCAACCCATATGCGAGCGTTATTCGCAACAGCGACAACGCGGCATATCCAGGAAGCGCCAGCGGACTCTGTGAAATCTCGACTGCTGGCGTAAAGGGGCCGAGCCAGGTTTGTCCAACCACCAATACGCCGTAGAAAAGCGCGATGGCCGCCGCGAACATCAGCAAGTCGGGTAAATGGGAGGTCTCAAGCGGGGGCAATAGAGACCACAGGCGATAGGGAGAAACGGTTCGGAGCCCGGCGCCCTTTTTCATATTCGCAATTACGCGACGAAGTCTTCACCTGGCGGCATTGAAACCGGCTGTGGCAACCGGTCGGTGACCTCGGCGAGACTCGCCAGACGGTTGGCCAAGTCGCGAGTCAGCGACCCCGGCTGGTATCGCCAATGATAGTTGCCGGTCTTGACGCTCGGAGTGTTCAAGCGAGCTTCGCTTCCGAGTCCAAGAGCGTCCTGGAGAGGAAATACAGAGAAGCCGGCAACGGACGCCTGGGCCGCGCGGATGAAGGCCCAGTTGATTCCATCTTCACAATGTCCGACGTAGGCTTCGGCGGCGCGGCGCTCGTTTTCGGTAGCCGTTGAATTCCACCATCCCAGAGTTGTGTCATTGTCATGGGTGCCGGTGTAGACCACGCGATCCGCCGTGAGACGGTGCGGAAGATACATGTGCGCGCCGGGATCGCCAAAGCCAAACTGCAACACCGCCATGCCAGGAATGTGCAGGCGCTCGCGCAGTTCATGCACGTCCTGGGTAATGTAGCCCAAGTCTTCGGCAAAGAAGGGCAGACCGCCCAGTTCTTCGCGCAGCTTGTTAAACAGTTCATCTCGAGGACCATCCACCCAGCGGCCATTGATGGCGGTGGATTCGCTGGCGGGAATCTCCCAGAACTGCGCGAAGCCGCGAAAATGATCGAGGCGGATGAAGTCACAGGTCTGAGCGGCCCAGTGCAACCTCTGCACCCACCACTTGTAGCCCTGCGAGCGCAGCGCGTTCCAATCGTAAAGAGGATTTCCCCAGCGCTGGCCGGTAGCGCTGAATGCATCCGGAGGCACGCCGGAAACCGCCTCGGGCTCGAGGTTATCCTTGAGCCTAAACATTTCTCGATTCGCCCATACGTCGGCGCTATCGTAATCCACAAAGATGGCAATATCGCCGACCACGCGAATGGACTTTTGCGCGCAATAGAGACGCAGGGCGCGCCACTGCTCACAGAAAAAAAACTGAATGACCCTGCGCTCGGCGATGTCAGAAGCTAATTCTGTGCGTGCAGTTTCCAGCGCTCCGGGATCGCGGCGCGCCAGATCGAGCGGCCATGTGTTCCACGCTTCCATGCGATAGCGAGTCCTCAGAGCGTCGTACAGGACAAAATCTTCCAGCCACCACTCGTTCTCAGTACGGAATCGTTCGAAGCGGGATCGTGCGGCGTCGGGCGCAGAGTCCAGAAACTTGCGTGCCGCTTCCGACAGAAGCGGTAGCTTATGTTCGTGAACCTGGTCGTAATCGATGCGGCCGTTGGAATTCGTAAGTTTGTTTAGCTGCGAAGCCTCGATCCAACCGCGCTCGGCTAAGCGTTCCAGGCTAACCAGCAAAGGATTGCCGGCAAACGCCGAGGTCGAAGAGTAAGGAGAATTTCCATTGGCCGGCGGTCCCAACGGCAGTACTTGCCACAATCCCTGGCGCGCGGATGCAAGGAAATCGAGGAACTCGTAGGCAGCCGGACCGAAATCCCCGATACCGCCACGCGAGGGCAGTGAGATTGGGTGGAGCAGAATTCCGGTCAAGCGAGGAAAGGACATGTATGACTATCGTTCCATGTAAGTTATGAGGCTGTGATCGGGACCCTAGGCGAGAATTGGATTCCCGCTCTCCCTAGTGACGTTGCAAATAGTGTGGCATTCAAGCTCCCATTATCGTTTCGATTTCTCGTTATCATTTCGAGCGCAGGGCACATACAGATGATCCTCCGGAGTCGAGAAACCTGTTTTTTGGCCTACCGACCGAACAGCAGATTCCTCGACTTCGCTCGGAATGACAGAAACTTGGTGGTTGCAAAGCTTAATAAGATAAATTTCTAAACGCGGAATATACGTGTGCAAACAACTGCGCTATTCGCCTTCATCCCCCTGAGCCTGCTGCTTGGTTAAGGTTTTCATCTCTTGTTCGTTGATCTTGATCTTTCCTGATTTTTCCATCTGCTCGCGTAGATTCGCCATGAACAGCCCAAACAATTCCTGTTGCTTGCCCTGCACAAGGGTATCGCGGATCTGATCCTTCTTAGTGGCGAAGTCAGAATCTGCAGGTGCTTGCTTGTCGAGAATCGCCAGCACAACCCCGGTATTGCCGCTATCGATGGGACCGCTGATGTCTCCCGGCTTGAGGCTGAAGGCGGTGGATGCGGCTCCGGACATCGATCCGATATCAGGAACCTGACCATCGGGCAGGACCAAATCGCTGGTCTTCATGGTCGCGCCGAGTTCTTTGGCAGCCTTCTTCAAATCGTGATCGGCCTTGGCGCGATCGGAAAGTTCCTGGGTCTTCTGCGTCAGCAATGTCCCAGCTCGCTCGTTCTTGAACTCGGTTTCGACGCGGCTGCGAATCTCTTCAAATGTGGGCGTAGAAGGCGGCTTGATGGCCTCGAGTTCAAAGACTACGAAGCCCTGCGGCACCTGCACCTGATCGGGCGGAGATTTCTCGGCCGCGTTGAACACTGACTCAGTAAACTGCGGCGAACTGCCGATACCCGGCAGCGTATCCGTCCGGCTGATAAAGTCCGTCGCCACTACCGGCACGCCCTTCGCGGCCGCGGCTTTGTCGAGACCACCATTCCGCGCCTGAGAGACCAGCGCGCTGGCGGCAGTATCAGCGGCCTGCTGCGCCTTCTGTTGCTTGATGATGGGCTCGATCTGATCCTTAACTTCGGCCAGCGTTTTCAGGTGCGCGTCCTGCTTATCGTCTACGCGAAGAATCACGAAAGCGTAGCCCGCATTGATCACATCGCTGGTTCCCCCCTTAGCCAACGAAAAAGCTGCCTTGTCCACTTCGGGGACAGGGAAGCCGCCCCGTTTAATCCAACCTACGGAACCTCCGTCTTTGCTGCTCGGGTCCTCGGAATACTTCTTGGCCAAATCTTCGAACTTAGCCCCAGCTTTTAGTTGCTTGAGCGCGTCCTCAGCTTTCTTGCGTGCTTCGTCAATGCCCTTTTGATCGACCTTGCCGTCGGGACCGGGCAGTGGGGTCTTAATCAGGATTTGCCGAACGTTGGCCTGCTCCGGCACGCGAAACTCGTCGCGGTGCTGATCGTAGTAGTTCTGCAGATCCTGCGGTTTGACTTGGGCTTCGCTCTGCAGTTTCGCGGTATCGATGAGGACGTACTTGATCTTGCGCTTCTCTGGAATCGAATTGTTGTAGTTGGCTTTGTTGTGATCGTAGAAAGCCTTCAGTTCAGAATCAGCCGGATGCAGGCCTTTGAGAAGGTCATCCTTTTTCAGCACCGCATAGTCGAACTTGACCTTGGTGTTATCTTTCTCGAATTTCTGCCGTATTTCGGCATCGCTGACCATGGCGCCGCCGGCGACCAGGCTTCGTAGCTTTTCAATCAGGATCTCATCCTTCACAGCACGTTCGAACACCGGGACTGTGAGATCGTGCTGTTGCAGCAACTCCTCATACTGGGCCTGACCTATGAAGTTCCCGCCAGGGAAAAACGTCTCCGCATAGTGGCCGTGCTGCAATTCGTCGCGCACGTCCTCGTCGGTTGCACGCAAGCCGAGATGTTCAGCTTCCGCTATCAGGGCTTGCTTCTGGATCAACTGCTGAGCTGCCTGCGACGCGAAGAATGGCAGCAACATCGAAGCCTGCGACCCGCCACGCGGGAATTGCTGTCGCACCATCTCGCGGGCCTGACGCTGCACTTCCTGGCTGGTGATATCGGTTCCACCCACCTTGGCGACAACCCCGCGGGTCGGCGCCGTGCTGAAAAAGTCGGTGCTGCCAAAGCCAGGGACTAAGGTGATCACCATGAACACAGAAATAATGGTCAACAGACCGCCAAGAACAATCTTCTTGATCGGGCCAGGGGTTTGCAAAAATCGAATCATTGTCTAATCACTCCGGAGCACAAGGGCGAGTTAGTTATTATAAACCAAGGCAAGATCAGTGGCAGAAGGAGGGAGGTCGGTAGTGGGCTGTTTCGAAAACTGTTCAGAAGGAACGAACAATAATTAGCCAGAAGAACGCACGATACAGACCCCTCCCACACCTATAAGTCTAGTAAACTGGAGCACGATCTTGTCGTCCTCCGTAAGTTGCGAGTGCGCGCGTTTGGACCAGCGGACTATAACCACGGGACGAACGATAGCTGTGATTGCGACGGCGAACATTGCTATTCCAAAGATAAGGTCCGCCACATGTCTCACGCCACTGTCCCCTTCACTCTGAAATCGTCTAGGCCTCTTCCGGCGGCAGTTCGAAGTCTACCAGGTTGCTGCGAAACCACCGCGTCTTCCACGCTCCAAAGGCGATGCCGACCACCATCCAGATCGTCCCCGCGATTTTTGCTGGGCGGCTCAGGTTCAGCCAGAGCAGCAAACAGATCAAGAATCCGGCAACCGGCGGAATCAGATTCGTCAGCTTCTTCTCGTCGCTGCGCAGATAATAACGTACAAACGCCGCCGCATTAACCCCCATGAAAGCGATCAGCGCCCCGAAGTTCAGCATCTCAGCGCCGAGGCCGTAACTGAACATTCCATAATTGACCAGCAGCGCAGCGATCAACGCCACCGCGCCAACAAAGAGGACGTTGTTGCGAGGCACGTGCCGCTTGGGATCGACCGTCCCGAAGAACGATCGGGGCAACGCGTTGCTGCGTCCCATGCCATACAACAAGCGCGCCGCACCCAACTGCGCCCCCATTCCAGATCCGAAATTCGCTACCAGCAGCGTGAACCCGACGATCGCGAGCAACGGCGGCCAGGCCCGCGCGGCAACGAAAGTAAATGCCGCATCCTCGTTAGGGAATGGCTGAGAGGCCGGCCATATCAGCTGCCCGGCATACACTTCGATGGCGGAAAGAATACCGATCACCACGCACGTCAGCACCGTGGCCAGCAAAATGTTGCGCCGCGGATTCTCCGCTTCCTCAGAGAGCGTTGAAATACCGTCAAAACCGATATAGGTGAGGACCGCGATGGAAGTTCCTCCCAGCACCGCTTTCGTGTTCCACATCTGCGGATCGAAGAAAGGACGAGTAAAGAAACCAGCCTCGCCGTGCGGATGTCCAAAGACATATCTCGCCGCGGCCACGAAGAAAATCGCGATCACGACACCCATCGCGGCGGCCAGCCCCGTGTTCACCCGCGCAGACGTTTTGACCCCCTGGACATTCAGTCCAGTAAAGACCAACGCAAAGAAGATTGCCCAGACGCTATACGAAACACCGGGAGCAAAGACGTGCGCCTGCTGACTGCACCAGACGGTGCAGATCATCGGATTCAGCATGTAATCCATCACCATGCTCCACCCAGTCACGTAGCCGAGCGCAGGGTTGATTTCCTGACCCACATAAGTGAATGCCGAACCAGCGCTGGGATAAGCCCGCGCCATGCGTCCATAACTGATCGCCGTAAACAGCATGGCCACCATGGCAATCAGAACAGTTGTCACGACGTGCCCGCGGCCGCGATTGCTAAGCACCCCGAAAACGGACAAGGGCGCGACCGGTTGAATCACGATGACGCCGTAGAGAATGAGGTCCCAAAGAGTCAGGGTTCGCCGCAGGCGCGCTGCGGCTGGAGTGCCTGTTGAAGCGGTTGCCATGTGCGGGTATTGAATTATGTCGGAGAGAAACTGTCAACTATTAAAACGATTGCATGGTTCAGGAGCCGATCTTTCTGTGTCAAATGCTTTATTGGCTGTAAAAGATTCCACCTAGAGCTTTGTCGCAACCGCCGCCCCGGGCGTTCTCCCACAGAGTCTGGATGAGCCAATTGTAAGTGCCGAAGGTCTGATTGTAGGCGTGCTGGCCGAGGACGCCCGTGATCGGGCCGAACTTCCACGCGCATTTGTCCCCGATCTCGTTGCCGGCTGAATCGTACCAGGCGTTCAAGTCGGGATCCGTCACCGCTTCGGCGGCTTCGTGCGCCATGATGGAAGCCATGCCATCGGCGCCGCTGTCGCTGTTCGGACTCACCGTCTGCATTTCACAGGAGTTCGGGCAACGGTCGGCATTGCCCACAAATGCGAATTTGATGTCAGTCCCACCCATGATGCTGCTGGTATGCCAACCACAATATTTAATGCAGAAACCAGAAGTCTCAGCAACATCCGACGAGGTAAGCACAAAGTACAAACCGTTGGCATCTCTTGGCAAAGCCCGGCTGCTGATGGCGCCGCTGACGATGCTCTGAATATCGCTATCAGAGAGCTGCTTTCCCCGGCTGTAGTTGTTATTGGTAGATGCCAACAGAGAAATGTTTCCCGTAGGATGGCCGACAGTATCGCTGTAGGTACTGTTGATTTTGAAATAGCTGGAGCCGCCGATGCCGCGCGTCGGTCCAAAAAGAATGTTCATCAAGTTCACGGTGGTCCGGCTGTCCGAAGCCTTCGGGCCGTTCGTCCAGTTGCCGTACCAGATGAAATAGACATTGACGACGTTGGCGCGCATCACCGGACCGCCGTGATAGCTGATGCCGTTGGTCGCCACCGCCTTCTTGGCTACAGCTTCTGTCCCCTTCGGGACCTTGCCTTCGACGCCCCATCCTTTGCCGTTCGGCACGAGGTCGACGGCGTCTTTGGCGATCTGCGCGCCTGCATGTGCCAGCCCCACCAGCATCACCACCAGAATCGCCAGCCCTTTTCGCATGCAACCTCCCGAGGGAATCTGCGCCACTCGCAGCGCGATCTGCACTGAAGTGGTTATACGTGCGGGGCGGAAGGAGAACAAATTACGCCCGGCGACAAGCTGAGGTTACTTCGTCACCGAACTTCCCGATTTGGGACCCGCCCCAAAAGGAACGTGTAGGCGGGGACGTCCGCGCTCGTGCGGCATAGAGAAAAATGTCTACGCCAATTATTTGAGAATCACGGAAAGATCATTTCTGAAGCGGATAGTCGAACTTGTAACCTCGAGGCTCATTCCCTGACATATATCGCGTGTTGTATTCCAAAACGTAATTCAAGTGCGCATCGTCCAGGGGAAACGATTTGTCCGGAGAGTACGGATACGCACCCATGTCGCGGAATGGAAGTGGATCCACACTGGTGAAGTCGTAGGCATAAAAGTCCATGTCTTTCTCGTAACCATTGGCCACGAAGAAGTAGTCGCGAACCCAGCCTTTGGACAAAGCAGGAAGCCTCGACGGATCAAAATCCAAAGCGACTTCATCCCCTGATCCGAAAACGACGAGCCGGTCATCAGGCGAGGTGAGCAGCGGGAGCACGTCGCCATAGCGCGTATAGGCTCCTGCTGGACGCGTGTAGGGCCCAGTAGGGCTGGCCTTCTCGTAGACGTACATCACATTTCCCGGCGGCTTGCCTTCAATCTTCATCGGAAATCCATGAAAGCGCAGATCGGCGCCAGCGAGCGGGACTGGCGTAAGAGGAAGTTCCTGATCCTGACTGGTCCGGTCAATCAGAATGCTGTTCCAATAGATCTGCAAGTTGGTCGAAATCCGGATGCGTTGCGTACCTGGCGGCAGTTGCCCGGTCAAATCCGCCGTCATAGTCCGTGGTCCGCCTGCGGGGAAGCCCATGTCATCGATCACGCGAACCCATTTCCCTTGGGCGTCCAGCGCCTCGACGTAAGGAGAAATGGACTCGACTCCGGCTTGGGACGCAGCGTACATGCTATTGGCGGAGTAATATTCGACCTCGCCGTGAAGCAGCAGCCAGAGCGGCCCACCGCGGTAGGGTTCTCCGAGATCGAGTTCAAGACTGTGCAGCTTGGCAAAGCCCGCGAATTGGGTCAGGCCAAAATCACCGAAGTAGCGGTGCGCCAGCAGATCGGGAAGCACATTGTGTCCGTGCTCATCATGCGCCGCTGCGGGTGGGCGCGCGTCGCGACTGGCCACTACTTTGAAATTTGGGTAAGGCGGATTGCTGGCAAAGTATTCGTTGGGATAAACGTCAAGGTCCGCGGGATGATCGACCGCCAGCAGCTTCACCTGATCGAGATAGACGGCCTCTTCCAAGGGCTCCATGAAACGGAAGCTGAGCTTGCCGTCTTTTTCTTGAATCGCTTTACGATCGATTTTGATGTATTCCGTTGGGCGTGGAATATCGCGCTGGCCGGGACCAACCCAGTGTCCGACTACACCGGCGCCAAGCATGTCGCCGACTAACTGGTAGCGTTCTCCATCCCAAACGAAAAGCGTAGGACAGGAACTGCCACGGCGGTCCATCTCCATATATCTTTGTTCGCGGTCTCCCGCGACTTCGACTTCATCCTGCAAAACTCCAGTCGGCCAGAGCATGCGAACGACGTCAGCTTGCGCCGATTGTCCAAGGCCGACGTTGAGGTACAGTGAATTCTGTCCAAGGTAGCCATTCGACCCCGCGATCTCGAACTTCTGCCGATTGCCTCCCGCAAAGACTTCAATTTTGGTCCCGATCGCGCTCTTGTTGTCGGCAAGGCCTTTCAGATTGAGCCGCAGCCAATGGTTCTTGTTGCCGCCTTCATTTCGCAGCAAGACAGCGGGTCCGTGATTCTGCGTGATGAGCAGATCGGTGGCGCCATCGCCGTCGTAGTCGCCGGTGATGACGGCACGCGGATCATTGAGTTGAATTTTGTCCAGCCCGACGTCAGTCGTGACGTCCTTAAAACCATCAGGCCCGAGATTGCGGAACAGACGAACCTCTCCCTTGCCGTCTTTCGTTTCGCCGACGGCGACGAGGTCGACCCAGCCGTCGTTGTCGTAATCGAAAGCGGCCACGCCGACAGCGCGCGACCAGTTTGTTGCGGGCAGATCAACCTGCTCAAACTTCGTGTGATTATTACGCCAGAGCGTGATTCCAGGTGCGGCAGGATGCGTGAATGCGATGTCCATCCAGCCGTCATGATCAAAATCCAAAGCTATGACTCCAGTGGTGCTCAACCGTACCGGATCGGGCCACAGACGATGTTCTCTAAACTTCCCCTCACGTGGATTCTCGAAAATTTCGGGCGCACTGCTGGTAACAACAAGATCGATAGCGCGATCATTGTTGTAGTCTGTGCCAATTGCACCTGTAGCGCCGAAATTTCCTCTTAAGCCAGTTTCGTCTGTGACGTCGGTGAATGTTCCATTGCCGTTGTTGCGCCACATCCGACCGCTTCCCGCTTCGCCCGCAGCGTTACCAGTCGGTCCAGAATGACTTGCAAGATAAAGATCCAAATCGCCGTCATGGTCGTAATCGATGAAGGTGAGCCCCGCGATGCAACAGCCGCTTCTAATCCCGGCAGCCTTGGTGACATCTTTGAATGTCCCATTCTTTTCGTTGTGCAAAAGAAGTGCGCCTCCATTGAGACTCACCGCCAAGTCGGTGAAACCATCGTTGTCATAATCGCCAGCGGTGCAGCCGATGCCCAATATCGGATCGAGTCCCGCTTTCTTGGTTACCTCTTCGAACTTGCCGTTACCCAGATTGTGGTACAGCGACATTCCTCCATCCTTGCCGTTGTCCGGCAGAAAGAGGTCGGGGCGACCATCGTTGTCATAGTCAAGAAAGCACGCGCCCGGCCCGAGATAGGACGCTAGATCCTTCGCAGATGCGGACGAGGGTTTTGTGTTCAGTCCAGCGTGCTCGGTTACATCGACGAATCGCACCGGAATCTGCGGCGGAACTTTTTGAACCACCTCCGGCGATTCTTCCGCAAGCGAATATTTTCCCTGTTCTCCATAAGCCAAGCTGATCGGGGAACCCAACTTGTTTTGCGTAATGTATTGAAAGCGAGTCAAATGCTCGCGCGCGTGAGTGAGATCGGCCGATTGTTGATATGCACGCGAGAGTCCGAATTCAGCCGAGGCGTGCAGTGGATTCAGCTTTAATGCATGCTGGAAAGCGTCGATCGCTTCGGGATATTGTTTGCTCTGCGCGTATGCGGTGCCCAGGAAATACCGGGTGTCTGCGTCATTCGGATCAATCTCGCTGACTTGGCGGAACGCATCCGCCGCGGCCCGCGAATTCGCGGAGTTCTTTTCGAGCATGCCGAGGTTGTACCAGGCATGAGGATCGTTGGGATTCTGTTTTGTCGCTTGCTCGAGAAGTTTCCTCGCAGCATCCACTCGCCCCAGGTTCAGCAGCGCGATGCCCTGATTCATTTGCGCGATCTGGAATTTGAGATCTAACTCCGCCGCCTGCTCAAATGCCTTCAGCGCTTTTTCGAACAGCTGCTGGTTCATGTAGGCAGCGCCGAGGTTGTTGAGACGCGCTGCTTCGGTGGACTTGCCCGACTGGCTCGTCGGCGCGTTTTGCGGCGCGGCTGCGAAGATGGCAATGGTCGCCAGAACCACGCCGGCGCAAACGAGGGGAATCGTCTTGGTCATGCGAAGAACAAGTTAACCACAAAGGGCACGAACGTACACAAAGCAAAATCGCAGACAAAAGAACATGTGCTATTTGGTCGCGACAAAAATCCAAGGCTTGCTGTAGGCTTTGTTCGCCACTATGCCTTTGCCTTCCTGAATCGTGATGGTTTGGCTTCCGGCTACATTCGCGAGTTTGTCGACCTGGCCGCTCGGCCACTGCACTTCAATCGAATCGGCTTTCGTTTTTTCGCCCAAACCGAACGTCAGCACTAGTTCGCTCTGGGATAAATAACTCGAGCCGCTATGAACCGTCTGCCACTGCTGATCTTTTCCTGAGGTCAGGCGCACGATCGCTCCAATGCCATCGCGGTTCGACTTCGTGCCCACCAACTTTATGCGCAAGCTGTGATTGTCGCCGCCTTCGTTGTGAAATAAATAGACGCGTCCGCCGTTCGTGGTCATTAGAACGTCGAGCGAGCCGTCATTATCAATGTCGGCGTAAGCTGCGCCGCGCGCGACTTTCGGGCTGGCAAACGCAGATCCGAGCGACGCTGTCACTTCCTGAAACTTTCCGCCGCCAAGATTGCGAAAAACGTGTGGCGGTTCCGCATAGCTCACCCGCTTCTGCACGCGTTCGATTTCGTTCTCGATATGTCCATCGGCCACCAAAATGTCGGGCCAGCCGTCGTTGTCATAGTCAAAGAAAAAACAGCCGAATCCCAGCGTCACCAAGGTAGCGCGTCCGACCTCCGACTGTGGCGCCTCATCCACAAACAGGCCGTTGCCCTCGTTGTGGTAGAGCGAAAGCATCTGGTTGGCAAAGTTGGTGATGATAAAACTCGGCCGGCCCGAGCGATCATAGTCGGCAAAGTCCACGCCCATGCCCGCGCGAGCCACGCCGTCTTCACTGAATGCAATTCCCGCAGACACAGCTTTTTCCTCAAACGTTCCATCGTGCTTGTTCACGTACAGCTTGTTTGGCTGCGTATCATTGGTCAGCAGAATATCGGGCCAGCCATCGCCGTTGTAATCGACGATCGCGACGCCCAGACTCTTCGAAGTCGCATCGTAGAACTTGGCCTTCTGCGTGGCATCTTCAAATTTTCCATCGCCAATGTTGTGCCACAACCGCGCCGATGAACCTTTGTACGACTCGGGCGTGCAATAAGATTTGTGCGCGCCGTCGAGGGTACAGTACAGATCGCCTGGGATCGACCACTGCACGTAATTCGTCACCACCAGATCGAGCTTGCCATCGCGATCGTAGTCCACCCAGGCGGCGCTGGTGGAGAACTCGTTCGGTCCCCACAACCCCGCAGCTTTCGTCACGTCGGTGAATGTGCCGTTGCCGTTGTTGTGAAACAGATGGCTCTGCCCAAGGGCGCTAATGAAGATGTCATCGTAGCCGTCGTTGTCGTAATCACCAACCGCAACGCCGAGGCCGTACATGGAAACTGCGAGGCCAGACTTGCGGGTGACGTCAGTGAACGTACCGTCATGGTTATTGTGATAGAGCTTGAGCGTAGTCTCAGCGCGCGTGTGTCCCGGCCAGTCTTCGCTGTTCACCAGCAGAATGTCAGGCCAGCCGTCGTTGTCGTAATCGATGAAGGCGCAACCCGAACCCATGGTCTCAGGCAGATATTTTTTTCCGAATGCACCGTTGTTATGGACAAAATGGATGCCCGCTTGCGCGGTGATGTCGCGAAATTGAATGCGTTGTGCGGATGCGGATGAAGTTACTATTGCAACCAGGAATCCGAGGGTCGTTGCTGCCGCATAGGCCTGTATAAAGACGCATTTCGTATCAGGGCACGCCTTCAGGCGTGCCATAACTGTCGCAATAAGCAGAACGGCTTTAGCCGTTGTCGCAGCGGCTAAAGCCGATTTCCATTTTGCAAACTTATCGGCACGGCTGAAGCCATGCCCTGATACGAATCTGCAGATGATTCCGGAGAGGATCGCGATCGTCCCCATTATCTCGAGGCTCCCACCGTGGCAATTCGGCTCGCCGAGCTTGGCTCGGTTCGGACGGGTCGAAGACCCGTCTCCGCACGATCCACGGTCAATGGTACCGACACATGCTCGTGAACAGCCTGCCGCTCGTTGTTGTCCTCAGGGTTGAGTTGGCGGTATGGCCCAGTGATGGCTTGCGAGGCTTCGTCGGCCTTGAAGCGCAGGTAGCGAACCTCATGCTCGTGGGCCTGCTTCTGATCCCCCAATCCGTTGTAGCAGAGCATCAAATTGTAGTGCGCCTGCAAATCTTCAGGATCGACCGTCAGAACCGACCGCAGGACGTTCACCGCGTCCGCGTATTGGCGTTGCAGAAACAGAATGCGTCCCAGATCGTTCAACGCAACGCGATCTCGAGGATACTGCGCCAGAACCTTCCGCAGATGATCCGCCGCTTCATTGTAGCGGCCGTCGCTGCGCAGAACTTTGGCGTAGAAGAAGTGGGCCCGCGCCAGGTTTGGACTCACCGACAATGCTTTCACCAGCACCGTTCGCGCACGATCCATATCGCCCTCCTGCACCGCAGCGCGTCCGACGTTCACCCAGCCATCGGGGTTCTTGGGATCGATCTCGGTGACTTTCTCAAAGGCTACCTGGGCACCTTTCAGATCCCCTTGCAGCAGCAGGCCAATGCCGTAGTCGTTCCAGCGCTGCCAGTCGTCTGCCTGCAAAACAGTCTTGGGCGCGGGCGCCGGAGCGTTGCGCGGCGCTACGTTCAGCGCGACTTCATCTTCGGCCAACGCTACGATGGGAAGGTCGGGGATTTTTTCCTCCTTCGCTGATATTCCTTTCAGCGGTCCCGCAAAGTCGAACTTTCTGTCGTCATAGTCCGGCGTGACATCGGCGTGAGGCTGGTTAGGATCCGGAACACCCGCGAATGAAAACTGCGTGTTCCACCACGCGAACTTGCGATAGCAGAGGCGGGCATGCAGGGTGATTTTATTACCCGCGCCTTCGGGAATGTGAACGCGATAGTGAACCGTATCGGCCGCCCCGGGCGGAATCAGATGCACGTAAACCACGGCCCGAGTTGCCCAGGCGTTTCGCTTGTTGATGCCGTGGCCATGCGCATCCACCTGCAGCGAACGGTAGAAGTGTGCGCCCTTTTCTACCGGGCCTTTGCCGTGGTCCTCGACCATGCCGCTCCAGAATATGGTTTGGCCCTTGTCATCCGCGCCTTTCAATTCGAGCCAGGTGTCGTATGCATCCACGGTGCCACCAGGAAAGAAGTGTCCAATTTTCTTGGTGCGGACTACCACATCCACCCGCACCGTGTCTCCTCGACGAATCGTGGGCTGTACACGACTCAGCGGCGCCGTGACTGGAACAACCTCACCTTCCCCGCCAGGAGTGATCTTCGACTCCGCTTCCTCTCCCACCGCAAAAGTCGTCGACAGGTCCGACTGGTTGGCCACTCCCGGCTTCACCTGCGCCCGCGCCGGAGACATTGCGAAAATATCCACGCTCAAAATGCCGCCCTTCAGAAAATCCTCGGTAAGCTTGAGCTGCTCAGCATCATCATTCGCCGTGGGCAGCGCGGTGTTCGCCGCGGGGAAACGGTGCGAATGGACCAAGCCGTCGACGTTGCCTTGGTCGGTCGAACGAGTCAGCGGCATGTGGCAATCGGCGCACTGCGAAGGCTTTGCGGGATAATAAAAAGACCGCGCTCCCTCTCCTGATACACCGCTGGCCTGCCAGTTGTCGTACTCGTTGAATCCCCGAATCCAGCGATAGTGATTGACCGGAACATCGAGATGGACCTTGTGACAACTGGAGCAGAATTCCGCTGTCTGGTCGCGCATGAATGGCTTGAGAAACACGCGGCGATGAGGCTCTGGATTCAGCTTCACCAGAAAATCGTGCAACCCCCGCGCAAACGGACTTTTGGTCGCAGCCAGTTCGTGCAGCTTGGGATATTCGAGATAGAAATCACCCTGCCCCATGCTGCTTTTCACATCGGCAATCGAGTGACACATCATGCATCCCAGCCCAGCCTGCGACTCGGGACGATGCACGATCTGCTTGATCGGCGTATCCATCAATCCACTGTAGAGCACGGCGGGATCGTGGCATCCGCCGCACCACTTGGAGGGCTTGGTGCCGATCGTATCCTGCATATACTCGATGCTTTTGCGATACCACTGATTGTTGAACGACGAGAAATGATGAGCTGAACTGAACCACTGATTATAGATATCTTCGTGGCAGCGTTTGCAGGAGTCGGATTCCATGAAGAACTTGCTGGGAATTTTCTGTCCGCCAAGCACTTGCGCAGAACTGGGAAAGAATGGCCCATCCGGGCCATCGCCCTCGCCATTCATGGTGGCCGGCGGCATCGACGGATTCTGGATCCGGGCCTGATTTTGCCAGCGCGACTGCCGCACATAACGGGCGGACGCGCCGAGTCCGGCAAGCGCCAGGAGACAAATCGCGCAGCGTGCAATCGAACCGCGGACGCTAGGCGCGAACCAGTCGCGTTTCCCCGCCCATTCCGCGAATACGATGCCCAGACCCGCGAGCGACAAAAGAATGTGAGCATAGAGAAGGTTCCACTCGACTCGCGGTGTCCCGGTTTTGATCAGAATCAGGCCAACGGTCGCTCCTCCGGCGAGCAGTACCCAACCGAAGCGCGAGGCGACGCTTTCATCTCGCAACAGGCGGAAGAGAAAAACCGCCAGTAAAAGAGCAGTGATGACGCCCGCAATCGCATGCAGTAAAACGACGACGGCGTAAAAAACATTCGGCTGAGGAAAGGTATAAAGATAGGCAGCCGAAATGGACAAGAAAACGAGCAGCCCGGGAAATACGCGGGACACGACGAAGCTTTTCAATTGCTTTGGGTCGGCCATTGAATACGTGTGTCAATCCCTGGGAGCGAGCAGGCATCTGACGCGAGATTGAGTGGAAAACAGGTTATCTCTTTTTCGGAGTCACGGAATAGTACAAATCTATTAGTGGTCTGAATTTTCCTTTGTGTACCTTCGTGTTCTTGGTGGTTCTAGCCTGGGCACTTCATTAACCACAAAGGACACAAAGGTACACAAGGGATGTAACCACTATCGCAGGGCAATGTCTGGCGCCTGCCATGCGCCCCGTTGCGCTTCCAGTTCGGCCGCCACAGATAACACCAATTCCTCTTCCCATGGACGCGCGACGATCTGCACTCCAATCGGCAAACCCTCATTCGAGCGGCCAAAAGGAATCGCCGCCGCCGGAGCTCCCAGCAGATTGAACCACTCGGTGTAGCTCCACGCATCGAGATAATTCACGGTCTGGTCATCGATCTTCCAACTGCGCTCGCCATGATGAAAAGCTGGAATCGCTGCGACCGGGCAGAGCAGGATGGGATATTCCCGCATCTGAGAGAAGACCTGCATACGCACCACGTCGCGCGTGATCCAAGTATCGAGCAATGTCTGGCCCGTGTGGGAGGGTTCGGCTGCAACCCAACTCGAAAACTGTTTAAGAATCGGACTGAGGTCGTTCTCTCGACCCTTAGTCAATGGTCCCAGCAGCATTCCACCGGCGATGCCGAAAAGCTGCCACCAGAGTTGGCGCGCCGATTTGAGGCCTTCGGGACGGAAAGGCTCAACGACAAAACCCGCACGCTTCAGCGCCTCAGCTGCGGCTCGCACCGCAACGCGAGTTTCGGTGGTGACTGGAGTCCGTCCGTCATCTTCAAAATACCCAATGCGATGCTTTTTCAGATCGTCACGACTTGGCCAGTGCACCGCGACCGGCGCGGCCGAGGGATCGCCGTCATCCCGCCCTTGCATCACTTCGAAGAGCACTTTCAAATCCGCGACCGTCCGTGCCATCGGTCCAACTACGCCGAGCAAGGCAAACGGTCCGACTGAGGTTGGGAAATGTCCAGTTGCGGGGATGCGGCCTGGCGTCGGCTTCAGGCCACAGATCCCGCTGAAGTGTGCGGGCACACGAATGGAGCCTCCGCCGTCGCTGCCAACTCCTCCGGCCGAACATCCGGATGCAATCGCTGCGGCTTCTCCGCCGCTTGAACCGCCGGGGGTTCGCGACAGATCCCAGGGATTGTTGGTACGGCCATAAAGAAGATTATCCGTCTCCCACGCCATGAGCAGTTCTGGCGTGTTCGTGTTCCCCAGGATGATCGCGCCCGCTCTGCGGAGCCGCGAGACCAGGGGCGCATCCTGTGCGGCCACTACGCCGGCTCGAAGCTTGGTGCCGGATTCGCAACGCATGCCCTTTACATCAATCGAACTCTTGATGCTGATCGGAACTCCGTGCAGGGGGCCCACCCTTTCACCGCGGGTCACTGTATCTTCGGCCTCGCGGGCCTGACGGCGCGCGCCTTCGGCATCCACTTGGACGAACGCGTTGAGCTTTGGATTCAGTTTCTCAATACGGGCGAGATGGGCTTCCACTAATTCGATGGGAGACAGCTTCTTGCGGCAAATCTGCTCGGCCATGGAAACGGCTGAAAGGAAGGTGAGCTCAGACATGCGAGAGAAAGCTGAGTCTAGCATGAACGAGTCAGCATTCAGCGCGGGCCGGGGAAACGTAAGCTAGCTAGGTTTCTACGGACAAATTCAGTGCGAAGTTTGCGGCGAACGCCGCGCCCTCTGCGGGGGCAACAGCACGCGTACCGCGTTTTTCGTCTTCGCGCCGCGCTTGGTGAGCCAATTCTTAAGATGATGCCGGGAAGCGGCGGTCAGGCGGGAAAAGAACATTCCCGCGCGGCCATCGTCGTCGGCCCAGATCACTTTTCCGGTCGCTTCCACCAGGTGAGAGGTACCGGGCAACACGAAACGCAGAGGCACATTTTGCACCGGCGGCAACGGCTGTGGAGCTTGCAAGGCTAAACCTTGCTCACTCAGATCGAGCATGATCGCGGGCAAAGTCCCGACCCCGAGCTGGAGGTACACCAGCGCCTCCAATGGATGGCGAGGTGAATGGCGGGGGTTCGGTTTCATGAATCCCTGGCCAGCGCGCAGCGAACGGGCTACCTGTTCGTAGACGAGAGGTTTGTACAGAACGAAATTCACGCCGGATTGAAAGGCTCCGCCTACCGGGGTAAACGCGCTCACCATGGCAAACACCACGGGTCGTCGTTGCGGTGATGCCATGCGCGCCATGCGCGCGACTTGGCCGGCGCCCGGCAGATCGAAATCCAACACCAGCGCCGAGTGATGGCCTTGCACCAGCAACTCCACGGCCTCGCCGGACGAGTGGCAAGTTTGCTGCTCGAATTGGAGCACGTCGAGGAGCGCTCCCAGCGCCCGAAGCGAGGGACGATCCTGCGACACCAGCAAGGCATTCAGTTTCATAAACCGGAGCTTATGGCGCGCAGTTGCCGCAGTAAAGTAACAGCGGTAATAAATCGAGCGTTACCCAGCTAGGATTCATCCCGATTTGAAACTGGGGGAGGGCCGGCATTTGGTTGTGAAATCAGGTCTTTGGGTGGAACCGAGGGTGTCAGCGGACACCCGGTTTTGATGCACATATTCTGGTGCAGAATTTACCTCAAAAAAAACTCTCATTTCGACGCAAAATCTAGAAAACAAAGAGTCGGAGTTTTTCTTGCCTCCTAGATCTATGGTTCTTAAGGTAGTTACAGGCAAAATCTTGGAAACATGGGAGTTATCGGGATAACCGACTAGATTTCGGTTCCGTTTTGGAACAAACGTAGCGGGGACAGCGGTGTTCATCTCGCGATGAATTTTTTCACCATGATGGGCCGGGCCTGGCGGGTCAGCGGCAGAGCTGCGCCCTTGTCAGGTTGTCAGGTTGTCAAAGATCGAAGATTATCTTGTAGATAACATCTACGTTACTATATTATCGTTAATGATAGGCGGAGTTCAAGAGGAAAGTGAGCGGGCTGCGAAGCTGATTCCCAAAGTGGGAAACGGAGAACGGCTGTGGGCATAGAAAAAACTCTACGCCGTCTCTCGTAGGACCACATTGAAACCCAGGTTAGCGGACGCGAATCACCAGTCGGACGGCGTAGCTGCTGAGGACTCCAGATTGGGCGCCCGACGAACACCCCCGCCCAAGCAAAGCTTGGACGGGGCACCCTTGACAGTAAAGTGGTAGTCTTTGGGCGGGCCAGCCCCCGGGCGGCGAAGCTGATTCCCAAATTGGGAAACGGAGAACTTCGGAACCTGCTGGAACTGTACGCCGTCTCAGGTTATGAATACATTGAAGGCCAGGTTAGCTTCAAGGACGGACGCGAACTTGGGGCACCAGACAAGCCGCGGGGCCAGCCCACCTTTACGTTCTTTGTAAAGGTGGGGACGAAGTCAGTGCTGGATGGAAGATTTTGGCGACGCAGGGGGCGGATTCAGAGCGCGTAATACCGCCGCCTTCACCGGAGGAAGCTCATCTTTCACCGTGTTCCAAACGATCTTGTCGTCAATTCGGTGGTACCCGTGCCGCAATATGTTACCCATACCGCGGAAGCCCTCCCAATCAACACCAGGACACAGGCGGTCGCCATCATCTCCTGGACGAACCGCAGCCTCGGTGATGATTTGCAGCTGCCGTTCTACGGCTGATTTTGTTCTCAGATCCCCGCGATAGCCATCAAAGTCCATGTCGCCGAGGAATGTGTCGATATTATTAATGCTTTCGAGGATATCCCGCAGATGTTGTTCCGCGTCTCTAAAAGGCAAGAACCGCCTCCCGCAGCGCTTGCTTACGGACAGGCTCCTTCATCCATTCTTCTGCAGACAGATCGACGTTAACGCCCAGCAAGTCTGTCAGACGGCTTTGCAGTCTTCCAACCGTCACCAAAGTCAACCGTCTCGATTTATCGAAATCCGCCAGCAGGTCAATGTCAGATTCCTCAGACGTTTCGCCCCTTGCAACCGATCCAAAGACGCGCAGATGTACAACCCCCGCGGCTTTTAGCTCGGGAGCGTGCTGGCGAAGCTTTGCAATGACCTGATCACTGTTCATGTCCGTAACCCTGCCATAGATCGCTTGTTTCCGCAATTCCCGAGGCGACCCTCCGGCGAGCCCAGCTTTCCCACAATTATTGCATGGCCGGCAAGCGCACGATTCCCACTGCTGGAACTGGCCGCAGCGAAAGTACCGCGCCAGCGCCCTTTGCGAATAGGTGGGTGCAACATCTCCGATTTGGAACTTGAGGGGTAAAAATGCACCGCGATTAGGGCAAATCGAGGAGTCGAGTCTACCGGCCGTTGCTGTACCAAATCGAACCCGGGGACCGGAAGTTCAGGCCTTCGCCCCACACGGCTTGGGTTTGTCCCTGGTTATCGATGCCGATGGCGAAGTAATCGCCGAAAGGAAAGCTGAAGCCTTGGGACCGGATGTAGCGGTAGCCCGGGACGTAGCTGGAAATCCTCGACTCGCCCGACCAGGTTGCGCCGCCGTTGGTCGAGCTGCGGTAATAGACATTCCACAGCGGACGGTTGCGGGTATCGAGATTGCGGGTATCCATCCAGGCGATCCGCACATCGCCGGCCTCGCCGGCTACCAGCGCTGGAAAGGCATGCTCCACGCTGGAGAGCGCCGTCGAAACATTCAGCCTGGCCGACCAGGTATCGCCAGCGGTGGTAGAAGAAGCAAAATAAATTCGCTGCGGACTTTTATCCGACGCTCCGGAATTCCACAACGCATACAAGGTGCCGGCGGCATCCGAGGTCATCGTGATCTGCGCGCCCAGGTAACCCCACTCGCAGTGATAAGCTCCGCAATCCGGAGGCGCGCCAGATATATCCATCAGCCGCGTCGACCAACTCCCGCCACCATCGGATGACTTGCTGACGTAGAGATTCTCTCGCCCCTTGGCGCCATCTTGCCGAGTGTATCCAGCCCAAGCCAAATAAACGTCACCGTGCAGATCGACTGTCGCTCCTCCGGCCAGGGCTCGCACCAGTTTCAATTTCGGACCTACATCCGTCGAAGTGAACGTGACCCCGCCATCGTGCGACGAGGCTACCCACATCTTGCTATCGCGGTTGAAACCGACATAGACGTCCTGCGCTCGAACGCCGAGCACCGGTTTATCGGCGTCGGTAACCCCGCGGTCGGCCACCACGATCGACCAGCTTTGACCGAAGTCCACGGACTTGGCCACGACCATGTCCAATTTTTTACTTTGCAGCCATGCCGCATAAACCGTCCGGCGATCTACGGGATCGACCACGATCTGCGGATCATATTGCCCGGTCGCGGGCGGAGTGATCTCGCGCGGCGGCTGCCAGGTGGCGCCATTGTCGTTGCTGACCACCAGAATCATGGAAGGCAGCGGGCAATTGCGGCATCCCGGAACGCGGCCGTACTGGGGATACAGAATGTAGGTGTGGCCAAATCCGTCGGTCGCAACGGCGGGCTCCCATTGGTCACCGACGGTAAAGCCTACTCGCGCTTGGGGCGTGAAACCTGCTTTCGCGGCAAAGGCGGCGGGCGCAATCAGACAGGCAAGCCAGATCGCGAAAGCCAGCCGGAGATTCCTATGAGTGCGGCGGAAAAGGGGCACGATACCTCAGGCGGACTGGGGGGCAAAAGCCGCTAAAGCAATTTAGCGCGGAAAAGCGAGGTGCGTCAACCGGGAAAGCTCTGTAGGAAGCGACTTTTCCCGCAAAACGCGCTGCCCCGCGTCATGCCACTTTCCGCGGCTTGCCGCATCCAATAGAATCGCTACAGTCTAAAAATGGAGTCATTCGATATGGCAAAAGCTACTTTCGCCGCAGGCTGTTTTTGGGGAGTGGAAGCGACGTTCCGCCAATTGCCGGGCGTGATCTCGACCCGCGTTGGCTACACGGGCGGCAACGCTCCCAATCCGACCTACAAGCAGGTTTGCACGGACACGACTGGCCACGCCGAGGCGGTCGAAATCGATTACGATCCTGCCAAGCTCTCCTACGACAAATTGCTTGAAGTCTTCTGGGAGAACCACGATCCCACGCAACTCAACCGGCAAGGGCCGGATTGGGGCAAGCAGTATCGCTCCGCGATCTTCTTCCACACTCCAGAGCAGGAAGCGGCGGCCAAGGCTTCGAAGGAGCAATTGGAGAAGTCTCATCGCTTCAGCAAGCCCGTGGTCACGCAAATTGTTCCAGCGGAAACGTTCTTCGAAGCTGAGGAGTACCACCAGCAGTATCTGGAAAAGAAGGGCCTGGCGAGCTGCCACATCAGAGCGTAAAAATCACGTAGCCCTGGACGCCTCGTCCGGGAGGTGGGCGGATTCCTGGCAATCTGCGGCGCTTTCGCACCGTTGGGCAGATGAGGGCGTCCGCCCCTACGTGTTCAAAATGGACGTTCTGTTACTTGTGCATCATCGAGCCCGGACGTATCCGCACGAACAGATGGAATGACACTGGGTTGTTGCCATAGATGGGATCGAGAACTGCGGGCTTCGAGTAGAAAGTTACGTCCCCACCGAGTCCCACTTGCCAATGCTGGTTGTGCACGAAATCGCGCACTCCGCCAAAAGTGTATGCGCCAATGCGGTATGCCGGGTGAGTCAGCGCTTGCGGAAACAATTCGTCTTTGTCGACCAGTTCAAGCCGGGTGTAAGCGTAATTTCGCGCGAAAAAGTTCAGCGTCGATTCGAGGAGATAGCTGTTCTGGGTGGTGTTGTCCAGTTGCTTGTGCTTGCGTCCCCAGATCAGCGACGTTGCCCAGTTTCCATTCCCCAACTTTCCTCCGGGCAGTGGCCGGTTGTACTCGACCATGGCCGACTGCCGCAATTCGTTGTTCGGATCAAGCGCCTCGGGATGCAACACACGCCCATAGCTGTACTCGGCGGTCCAGTTACGACTAGGCGCGGCAGTGGCGCGAAACGACCACGAATTTAGGGCTCCGAGTTGAATGCTCCAACGCTCTTCATTGGGCTCGTGTCCATTGAAAGCCGAGCCTTCAACTTTAAAGTAGCCTAGTTTGGCAGCATCGAAGATGAAGCCCGTAGTCACAACCCCAAAGCTGGTATGGGTCGAATCCTGCAAATGGTGGCCCAGCGGCGCCTCGGGATTCTCCGACGCCGACTGGCGATGCATGTAGGTGACCGGCCCCAGGGCGGGCTCAGCGGATGGGCCTCCATAAAGCAGCCAGGAGAGTTTCTCGTTGATGGGAACCGTGTATAGCGCGGCGAGTTCAGCAAATACGTTGTGCGGATGCTGGTGATCGACCAGCGGCTGGCCATGATAAGTTTCGCCTGTCTGAAAGAGTTCAGGGAAACCGGGATGCGGCGAGGTCAGCGACTCCGCCGAAAACATCTGCCGGAGCAAGAGTGTGCCCGAGCCCAGACGATGCTGCTCCATGAACATTAAGTAATTCGTCGATTCCGCTTTGCCCTCGCCGCGTGGCCCACCCTGCTGGTTGTAGGTGATGAACACAGTGCCGTGCAGCATCAAATCCCAATTGCCGCGCGAAATCATCCACATCGTCTCCGGGACCGAGGCGGGCTGCCAACTGGAACCTGAAGAAGCATGAAACGACGGCAGGGATGTGGCAGTGTCGCCCATGTTCATGCCTTGCATCCCCTGCGCGGTCTGCCCAGACCCAGACATTGCCATAGCGTGATTCGCATTCTGGGACAGAGACGAGATCACCAGAAGAGCGACCACCGGAAAACACCATACTGCCTTTCGCATGCATAACTCCGCAACAAAGCCTGCGCTCCCTAACTGTCAGAGAAAGCGCACATCGACAAACGCTATTTCGACCAGGTACTGAATGGTGAATTTACGAGAGCCGCGAAGGAGTTAAACGCGCAGCGGCGACAAGATCGGCGGATCGGCGGTCACGATGGCAAAACTCGGAAGCTGGTTGAGGGCGGCCGCCATCACGGGAAGGTGCGAGTACTCGACCAGCGCGAGGACTTGAAGAGACAGTCGAGAAATAGAACTCTGCTGCAAAATCGCAGGATGATGGGTACCCTGACAGCAGCTGTGACTCGTAGGTCCGGGTGTGGGCAAGTTCCTACTGGATTCATGACACCCGGCAGGCCGTTCCTGGGACGGAATCTGGGGGCCAAGCCCCTGCGCTGCCAGAGGAGCCGTCATCACGGCAGTCAGCAATAGCAACACCAGTGATTTGGAAAAGGCCTGCATTGGATTACGAGCCGGTGATCTTTAGACGTAGTTCTTCGGGAAGACGTTCGCGAATTTCCGCCGGCAGGTGATCGTGCACATGGCGTGCGCCGATCCGGGCCACGTCCACCACCGCCATGGGTGCGGGCGTAGCCACCGCCACGATCAGCCAGATCAGCGCCGAGAGGGCGAAGCCTGCCAGAGCGACAATCTCCAGCCAAAACGCATTGCTAGGACCAAAGTGGCGAATCACTCCGAAAGCCAGCAGAAAGATGCCAGCGGAAACTGAGGCCAGAGCAATCAATGAAATATCAATGGTGCGATGCAGACGCTGCCGGCTGCGGCAGTGCTCGCAAGAGGTGAAGTGTTCCTCGTAGTCGCCACGCATCTCTGGCGCCAGGCCGGAAATGTCATAACGCCAGCCCGCCAGAATCTTGCCTACGATAGGATCAACGCACTGACTCATAGGAACTGCTGATGTGCTTGTGTCGATCTAGCTGATCGATCCAATTTGTTAAAGATCCAAACTGATTAAGATTCGAGTGCTGCCAAGTCAACAACTTCAGATCAAGTCAGAGCCGGATTGGTTGCATCGGCTCCGCTTGCGCCGCCAGCATTACACGGTTATAGAACAGCGTGCCGCGCCCCGACAAAGCGGTTTCTGCCTCTCTACGAGCGCGCTCAGGATGGTTATTCAGCTCAGAGAGATGCGCCAGCACTATATAAGATGCATGTCCATCATATCCGGTGGCAAAGAATTCGGCGAGCTTCTCGTTCGATAGATGACCAGTGGGACTACCCACGCGCTGCTTTACCGACCAGGGATAAGGCCCGTTGCGCAGCATCTCAAGATCATGATTCGATTCGATCACAAGCACGTCGCAAGCTCGCAGGTTATCTTTCACGTTAGCCAGCAGCCGTCCCAGATCGGTAGCGATCGCGACCTTGATGCCTTCCGCAAGGAAGGTAAAACCTACGGGATCGACCGCATCGTGAGGAATGGTGAAGGGTGTGACTCCAATGTCTCCGATGCGAAAGCTGTGCCCGGAAGAGAAATATTCCAGCCGCGTGAGTTCGGGACGCATACCGGCCGCATCCCGCATCGACCTTGACCAGGCGTGATGGGTAGCGCCGGTCATGAACACGGGAATCTTCAGTTTTCGCGCCAGCACCAGCAGGCCGGAGACATGGTCGGTATGCTCATGGGTGATGAGAATGGCGGAGAGCGAATGAGGATCGTCTCCCAAAGCCTTCATGCGCTTGAAAGTCTCGCGGCAGGAAATTCCCGCATCGACGAGAATCCGCGTCGACGAACTCTGCACTACTGTGCTGTTACCCCGGCTGCCACTGGCCAGCACCGAGACCGAGACTGCCATGCGCGCAGCATACTCCCTCCGACGGTGGAAACAGAAGTAACTTTCTAGCTAGCCGGTACCTTTGGACGAAACCCTCAGCTGTCGGAGTTCCTTAGTTCGCATTCAGAACTAAGCCGTCAGTATTCGGCACTCCCTCGTTCAAGAGCCGGCTTTCCTCCGGGGCCAGGGCCCAGTTTTTAGGGCAGCAGGCGGCACGGCCGAACAGGTTCCGACGAAAAAAACCCGCAATTAGCGACTGGAAGCCTTGACGGGGCGCGGCTAGAAAGCCGTGCCCCTTCAAAACTTCCAACGCCCAGGGTTTTCCCGCAAGCTCTGAAGCCGCGCCCTCCCAGAAACTATTTGCGAACGAAAGTGCCAATCGCGAACCGGTCGCGAGTGCTGGCAGCAGGAGTGCTGAGCGCTAATTGCTAACTGCTGCCCTTCTACAAAATCACTCTTTCATCTCCGACTCGCCGCGTCACATGCTCCCGGTCGAGATATTCCAGCAAAGGAATCGCATACTTGCGGCTGACTCCGGTGAGGTCTTTGAAGCGCGCCACATCGAGCCTGGGAGATTTCGTTTTTTCGGCAGCCATGCGTTGGCGCAGATCCACCAGCGCACTCTGATGGAATACCAGGTCATCAGAAATCTTTACCAGAACTTTGTCGCGTAACAGCAGGGTCACAATCTTTTGCGCCCGCACTCTGTCCACCTTCAATCCTGCAAGTACGTCTTTCAACGCCGGCACCTTGAGCCCCGCATTGGCAAACGCTACCTCAATGATCTTCTTCGATTCAGCTTCTTCGTCCTTCATCACCACGCCGCGTCCGGCCAGGCGCACGAGTTCCCCGGAGAGTTCAATTTTTTTGGCTTGCAGCGCATCGCCTAACACGCCGTCAAACACTGCAGGGGCAACCTCGGAGAAACGTCCACGCAATTCTTCCCGGCTCATGCCGGCAACCAGGGCATTGTGTTTATGAAAAGCATCGAGAGCGGAAATGAGGTCTTTCCGGACGAGTTCGAGCGCCGGGCGGGAGATTAAAATGTCACCAATGCGGACAATCTCTGGGCTGGCGGAGACTCCGGAAATAATCTGTTCAGCAAGCCAACCCGTGCGAGCCACCGCTTCCGCGATGCCGAGTCCTCTAGCACCGCTTGCGACGACTCGGGCCTGCACCATGCCGGAGCGCAATTCTTCCACCAGCGTCTTGAGAAATTGAGCGTACTCCGTCGCCCCTTTCACTCTTTTTGGCGGCGCATTCTCAACGACTACGCCCCCGCCGCTCGTCACCACGGGCGAAAACTGCCGAATGATGAAACGATCTCCGGGCAGCAGCAGCGTCGGTTCACTCAGCCGCAGTTGCGCGAAAGCGCTCTCGCCCGGACCCACTTGTTTCCTCCCGTACAACACAACACTGGCAATGGTCTCGGAAGTGTAGGAATGAAGATGCACGCGGGCCCGGTCTTTCAGCGGTTTAGCAGAAGGCAGCAGCGACAGGTCCACATCCACGCGAGACGTGGCATGAAAAGTGGAAGCGGGAGCAAGCATCATCCCGCGCTCTAATTCTTCCGTGGTCGCGCCCACCAGGTTCAACGCCGTGCGCTGTCCAGCCACCGCGTGCTCGGCAGACTTTCCATGCACTTGCACCCCGCGCACTCGCACTCGCCGGCCTGTGGGAAAGAGTTCCAACTCGTCTTCTTTGCGGATGGCGCCAGAGATCAGTGTGCCGGTCACCACCGTCCCAAAGCCCTTCATGGTGAAGACGCGATCAATGGGCAGGCGAGCAATCGCTTTGGAATCTTTCGCGGTAACCTCGGCAGCGACCCTCAGCAATTCCCGCTTGAGATCGACCATACCAGCGCCAGTCAACGAACTGACAGCTACGATAGGGTTGGGGGAACCAAGAAAAGATCCTCGCAGGAAGTCTTCCACCTCCGACCGCACAACCTCTAATGTCTCCGCATCGACGGCGTCCGACTTGGTCAAGACCGTGATGCCACGGCGCACCGAGAGCAAGCGGCAGATATCGAAGTGTTCGCGAGTCTGCGGCTTGATCGATTCGTCGGCTGCGATCACCAGCAGTACCAGATCGATCCCGCCTACACCGGCCAGCATGTTGCGGACAAAGCGTTCATGTCCGGGCACATCGACGAACCCGAGCCGCAGAGTCTCGCCATCGGGCATAGGCAACTCAAGATTGGCAAAGCCAATATCGATGGTGATCCCGCGCCGCTTCTCTTCTTCCAAGCGATCGGCGTCGATGCCAGTGAGAGCTTTTACCAGAGCCGTCTTGCCGTGGTCGATGTGGCCTGCAGTGCCTACGATGACGGACTTCATTGAGGACAGTATAGCTGTCGGGTTTCTCTGCGCCTCTGCGGCCGTTCTCCGCTGACTTAGGCGATTTAGGACTTTTTATGTTGCGGACGTTTCAATCTTATAACGCAAAGGACGCAGAGGACCCCGCAGAGGGCGCAGAAGAAAACGAAGGCTCTAATCAAAGATTCTGGCGGAAAGGTTTCTCTACCCAGCCTCCACGCCAAAATGCGACAATAGAGTTTCCCCATGACAACGGTCCCTACTCTTGCCATCACTCCAGAAATCGTCCGCGAGCACGGCCTCACGCCGGAAGAATACGAGAAGGTCAAGCAACTTCTCGGCGGACGCGAGCCCACTATCACCGAGCTCGGCATCTTCAGCGTGATGTGGAGCGAGCACTGCTCCTACAAATCCTCGCGAGTGCATTTAAAACGCTTGCCGACCCGTAGCCGGCGTGTGGTGCAGGGGCCGGGCGAGAACGCGGGCATCATCGACATCGGCGAGGGCTGGGCCTGCGCCTTTAAGATCGAATCGCACAATCATCCTTCGTTCATTGAGCCCCTCCAGGGAGCAGCCACGGGAGTAGGCGGAATTCTGCGCGACATTTTTACCATGGGGGCAAGGCCAGTCGCGGTGATGGATTCGTTGCGGTTCGGGCCGATTGTTCAATCAATGGCGGCGGACAAGAGTGTCCGCCTCACACGAGCCAATCCCACACAAGCTGAGGTCCACAAGAATCATTCATTGCTTGAAGGCGTGGTCAGTGGCATTGCCTCTTACGGAAACTGCTTTGGCGTGCCCAACCTCGGCGGGGAAACCAAGTTTGAAGCTTGCTATTCGGGCAATCCGCTGGTGAATGCGTTTGCTCTGGGCCTGGTGCGCCGCGATCAAATCTTTTACGCCAAGGCCGCAGGCGAAGGCAATCCCGTAATTTATGTGGGATCGAAAACCGGGCGCGATGGCATTCATGGCGCCACGATGGCGAGCGAGGAGTTTAGCGAAGCTTCTGAAGCGAAACGTCCGAATGTCCAAGTCGGCGATCCTTTTCTCGAAAAGCTGTTGCTCGAAGCTTGTCTGGAAGCCATGCAGACGGGCGCCATCGTTGGCATCCAGGACATGGGAGCGGCGGGCCTGACCTGCTCCACCTGCGAGATGGGCGCGCGCGGCCACGTCGGGACCGAGATCGAACTCGACCGCGTGCCGCAGCGCGAAACCGGCATGAGTGCTTACGAGATCATGCTCAGCGAGTCACAGGAACGGATGCTGCTGGTGGCGCAGAAGGGCCGCGAAGACGAAGTCTTCCGCGTGTTTGAGAAGTGGGGTCTCGACGCGGTCGAGATTGGCCGCGTTACCAACGATGGCAAAATGCGCGTGCTGCATCACGGAGAAGTTGTCTCCGAGATTCCCAATGAAGCGCTTACCGATGACGCACCTGTCTACAAGCGTCCACTCGAACGATGGGAACCGCCGGTGCAGCGGGAGATGCCTGAATCGATCAAGCTAGCCGAAGCTGGCGATCACACGGTCAATCTCAAGCGGTTGCTTGCCAGTCCAAATATCTGCGCTAAGCGCTGGGTGTGGCAGCAGTATGACCACATGGTGCTGACCAACACAGTCGAAGGTCCCGGGGCGGGGGGTGCGGGCGTGATCCGCATCAAGGATTCGCACCGCGGGCTGGCAATGGCGCTCGATGGCAACAGCCGGTGGTGCTATCTCGATCCGCAGCTTGGAGCGATGCATGCCGTCGCCGAGGCGGCACGCAACGTAGCTTGCTCGGGCGCGACTCCGGTCGGTGCGACTAACTGCTTGAACTTCGGTAATCCCGAGAAGCCGCAGATCATGTGGCAGTTTTCGAAAGTGATTGATGGCATCACCAAAGCTTGCGAGGAACTGGATGTCCCGATTACCGGCGGCAATGTCAGCTTCTATAACGAAACCCTTGGGGAAGGAATTTATCCCACACCGGTGATTGGGATTGTCGGCATTCTCGACGAGGTTCACAAGGCTGTGTTTCCGCATTTCCGCGAGCCTGGACAGGCTGTCGTTCTGCTGCGGGCTTCGGAGCCGGGCGATCTCACCGATGCGGAATCCGAGTTTGGCTCGTCGGAGTATGCCAAGGAGATTCTGGGGACGGTGTGGGGATTCCCTCCGGCGCTTGAGCTGGAACGAGAGGCGGCGCTGCAGAAAGCGTTGGTCGAAATGATTGGGGCTGGCCTGGTAGAGTCGGCGCACGATTGCTCGGAGGGTGGCGTTGCGGTCACGCTGGCCGAGTCAACTTTCGGGAAGGGAATTGGCGTATCCGTCAGTCTCACGGCACAGGGATTGCCGCCGGAGTTTGTTCTTTTTGGGGAAGATGCCAGCCGGGTCGTGATCTCTTGCGACCGTAAGAATGTCGCGCGAATCCAACAAGTGGCGGCGAAATATCGTCTGTCTGCGGACGAGATTGGCGAGACGGTTTCCGAACAAGTAGAGATTCGAGTGGATGACGAGGTGGTTGTGTCCGCGAGGGTGAGCGAGTTGCGTGATTCGTATGAAGGTGCGTTGGAAACGGCACTACGGGCGGAGTCGGAAGCGGTGGTGGCGGAGTGAGAGCTGCCGAGCTTTGCTCAGCCGGACAGGCGGCTTTTCCCTACGTGGTTTTCGAGGTTCAGGCTAAATGCCAAAGGCTAACTGCTAAATGCTAACTTCTGATAAATTCCGGGACGAATGCGGGGTAGTCGCGATTTATGCGCATCCCGAGGCGGAGACGCTGGCTTACCTCGGTTTGCATGCTTTGCAACACCGCGGTCAGGAATCGGCGGGCATCGTGACCTCTGATGGTATGGCTCTGCATATGCATAAATCCATGGGGCTCGTCGCCGATATTTTTCAGGAACCGGTTCTAGCCAAATTGCGGGGAACGCTGGCGATCGGGCACACGCGATATTCGACGGCGGGCGATTCCGCGCTGCTGAACGCGCAGCCGATCATGGTGCAATCGAACAAGGGCATGATGGCTCTCGCGCACAATGGCAACCTGGTCAACGCGCAGGATATCCGCCAGCGGTTGGATAGTCAGGGTTCGATTTTTCAGACCAACAGCGATACTGAAGTCATCGTCCACTTGATTGCGCTCTCGAAAGAGCACACTTTGCCGGAGGCCATCGCCGATGCGCTGCGGCGCGTCGAGGGCGCATTCTCTCTGGTCATGATCAGTCCTGACCGGATTTTTGCGGCCCGCGATCCGCGCGGATTTCGGCCCCTGGCTATGGGAAGGATTCCGGCGCACGGTGGTGCGACGCAGGACAGCATCGTTTTTGCTTCCGAGACTTGTGCCTTCGATCTGATTGGCGCTACCTTCGAGCGCGACGTGAAGCCTGGGGAACTTGTCATCGTGGGTCCAGAGGGAATTACCTCGCGGACATATGCGCCGGCGTTGACGCAATCGAGCTGCATCTTCGAGCATGTTTATTTCTCGCGGCCTGACAGCCGGGTGTTTGGGCGGGCGGTGCAGGAGAGCCGCGAGGAATTGGGACGGCAGTTGGCGCGGGAAGCTCCGGCGGAGGCAGACGTTGTGGTTCCGGTACCGGACTCCGGTGTGACCGCGGCGGTGGGCTATGCGGCAGAGAGCGGAATTCCCTTTCGCTTTGGCTTGATTCGCAATCACTATGTGGGGCGGACTTTCATCGAGCCTCGGCAGAGTGTGCGCGACTTCGGAGTGAAGTTGAAGATCAATCCGGTACGCAGTTTGCTTGAAGGCAAGCGCGTGGTGTTGATTGACGACTCGATTGTGCGCGGCACCACCAGCCGCAAGATCGTTCGCATGGTCCGCAGCGCGGGGGCGAAGGAAGTCCACATGCGCATTTCGTGTCCGCCAACGGTTTCGCCCTGCTTCTATGGGGTGGACACGCCTTCCAAGAAAGAACTGATTGCCGCCAACAAGTCGGTAGAGGAGATTCGTGAGTTTATCGGGGCGGACTCGCTGGGCTATCTCTCGCTGCCGGGTTTGAAGAAGGCTTGCGGGGATGGGGAAAAGACCAGCTACTGCACGGCTTGCTATACCGGCGTGTATCCCACCAATTGGGTCGATGTGGAAGAAATTCAGCCTGCCAGCGTCGGCAAGCGGTGAAGAACGGCTTCAGGCTTCAGGCTTTTGCGTCAGAAGCCTAGAGCCCTACCGCCTCAACTTACACCGGAAAAGATTGCTCCAGACATGGAAAAGCCCGCTCCACTAGGAGCGGGCTTGACACAACGATAGTTAGAGCGACAGCTAGAACGTGTTCCTGCACACGCCCGGGATGTTTCCGCTCCGACTCTTGCTCGTCAGTTTCAACATCTCCTGCATGACGTAATGCTTCTTGCCAATCGTGTTGGTGTAGAAGTTACCGTTTGAGTCTGTCTTCACGGTACCGAACAGCCAGGCGCAGCAGTCGCCCGACTCGCCGCAGAAGTTGCCGGCCCAAGCGGTTCGCAGGTTGACTTGCGGGTCGCTCGAAGATTCGGAGAACTCGTGCCACATGATGGCCGTGGTTCCATCAGCGCCGGGATCCATATTCGGGCTGCCACCCTTTCCAGTATCGTGCAGGACTACGCTGGTCTCGCAGCCGCTGGGGCACTGGTCAGGATCGCCAACCATCGAATACTTGATGACTTCGCCGCTGACGATGGAGGTGGAGGGACCATGGTATCCGCAGAAGGAGCTGCAGAATCCTGGATCCGTCACGTCCTTGTAGGTCAGAACGAAATACATGCCGTTCTGGTCGTTCGGCAGGTGCTTGTTCTTGATGGCGTTAGCAACGATCTGTTGAATAGCGCCGTCGCCGCTGAGAGCCTTGCCCAACGAATAATTGTCGTGATAGTCGTTTGCAGTCGTATGTTTTACCGCGTTGGGGACAAACTTGCCACTGCTGTCACTGTAGGTGGTGTTGATTTTTTCCTGGGTCGTGCCACCCAAGTGGCTGAAGTAGTAGTCGATAATTTTCTTGTCTTTGGTGCTCCAGTTCCCGTACCAGATGATGTAGACGGTCGGGGCGGTTTCAAACACCGGTCCACCGTTGTAGTTAATGTCGCAGGGATTGCCGTTGCAATTCGACGACGGCGGATGGTTCTTGTCAAACGGCCGCAAGGCGTGCGTAGAGTTGTTTTGGGCGAATGCGGCGCACGCAAAGCACACCACAATTACGAGGGCTAGCCATTGTTTCTTCATCAGAATGTTTCCTCAAATCGGAGATTTTAAACTTTGGGCAACTTATTCCCGTAGCGCGGGAGGCCGACATTGTGAGTGGAAGTCGGCTCGAAGTCAAGATGAAAATATTTGCACACGGAAGTTACGGCGCGAAGAAACAGCTGCTGACAAAATGTTTAGCTCACAAAAAAGCCCGCTCTGTGGGGAGCGGGCTTTTACAAACCAACTACTTGGCTAACGCGTTAATCAGGCCAGCCCCATTCGGACTGCCCCAGCCGGTCGCCAAATCATAACCTTTGGTAGCCGGGAAGCCATTGCTGCCGGCGGTGATGTCATGGAATGCGGTCGCATAGCCTTTGCTCAGACCCAGCGGGTAAATAGCCGGATCAATGAAGCCAGGTGGTTTATCGCCGTGGGCTTTCGCTTGTTGATTGGCCAGAGCGAGGTAGCCTGCCCACATGGGCGCGGCAAAGCTGGTTCCTCCGTAGACGTTCGAAGTACAGCCGCGCTGGTCAGCGCAGACATAGAAGGTGAAGTTTGAATTGGCGGATAGATCCGGACCGTTGCGGAATTTCGTCGAGCCTTTGTTGGCCTTGGTGATCACGCCTTTAAGTTTCTGCCAACTGGGAATCGGGAAGTCGTCGGGAGAAATGCCGCCGCCGCCGTCGGCCCAAACGGTCTCCGACGCCCAACCTTTGCCCGCGCCTTTGGTGGTCAAGTCCGTACCACCGACACAAAGGACGTACTGAGATTCCATCGGCCACCATGTGTTCGTGCTACGCCACGCGCCGCTGTCGCCCGCCGCTTCGAAGAAACTCTGGCCCTGCGCGGCGAACTTCTTGAAATAGGGGTCGTCCTGGGTCGGGTCCAATGGACTCCAATACCAGGATGAACTCAAATTCAAAGGCAGTGGCTTATGGGAGGACATGCTGGACAGCATGGCAGTATCGCTGGTATTGCTGACGTACAAGTAAACGGCCGTCACGCCTGGCGCCATACCGAGCGCCTGGGTGATGTCGAGAGTCTGCTCAGTGTCATCGCAGTTTTGCGAAGCGAGGCAGGTGATGGAGCTTCCGTCAGTGGAAACGCCAATGACCTTCGCCGTCCGCTTTTGCTTGGCGTTTTTGTAATAGGTGTTCACGTCGGCGATGTCAAATCCGAGGAACTCCAACAACCCGATGTTCTGTCCCTTACCAGTGAGAGAGGTGCCTCCGTAGTAAGCGGCCCGCATATCGCTACCGCAAAAAGCGCTTCCAGGACACGAGCCGGTTGTGGCCGGGGGCTTCATGCCCGGAGGACGCCGCGCCACCAGCGGACGAGGAATCGAATAGTTGTCCAGACCAGTGATGTGCCAGAGCTGGAATGGCAGCTTAACGGACGGTTCGCGGTCAGGAGAATAAAAATCCCGATTAGAGTTGGCGTCGTGATAGACGCCCATGTTGATGTGGAACGCGGTTTCGATAGCCGCTACCGAAGCCTTGAATTGCAGATCCATGGCGTCGCGTGAGCCGCCCGTCATGGTTAGACCGTTGGCGCTCGCAAAACGCACCAGCGCGTCATAGTCATGCTGGCTCGGTCCGAACTTCTGGGTGAACTGCTCGACGGTAAGGAACTGGCGGAAAGACGGACTGGATGGATCGTAGACATCTTGCAGAAAACGATCCAGGCCTACCTGATCGCGCACAGCCATAACAATGTCGATGCGCATGGTTTGGTTTGCTGGAAGCTTGCCGACGAAAGGCGCATGCCCATTGAGAACCACGGGCTGCACATGGTGTGTCAGCAGGGTCTGCGACTGGGCAAGAGCGGCGGGAGCAGACATAACAAATACTGCAAACAGCGCTGCTGCAATTGTCAGCAACGTGATTGAACTTTTCATGGATTTGTCTCCTTGATTGACTGGTCGAACCGATACGGTCGTAAGGGTGAAAGGTTTGCGCGATGACGGAGAAACTCTTGACAAATACTTTCTCGGCGGTCGTGAATGGTCACTGCGAGGGAGTAACGAAAAGCGGATACGATTCTGGACGCCTCAGCGGCGGAAGTCAATGCCAACGCGCCGAATTATTTAATCTTAGGGAAAAGTTTGCAACTAATTGCAACAATTCTGCACTCATTTGGCAGGTTCCATGACAAAACGCGACTTCCCTTGCTAGGCGCCGATTTCGTAACGGGCTAGGACGCTTCAACCAGAGAACCCGGTCCATCTTTGCAGGTGCCGCCCGGCACGTCAGAGCCTCCAACACTTAGAAGATCACGCGTACGCCTGCTTGGGCGGCGAAGGGGATTCCGACAGTGGTGCCGGGGCCGAAGAAGTCTCCGAGGGCGCCGGCGGGGACGCGCAGCCGATTCAGGTTAGAAACTGTGACATTGCCATTCTGCTGGGGCACCGGCAGGAGGGACACATTGGTTACGTAGTTGGCGCCAGGATTGTTGCGGTTGAAAAGATTGAAGAATTCGATGAAGGGAATCAGCGACCAGCGGTCGTGGAAATTGACCGGGCGGCTGACCCGCAAGTCGGCTTGAATGTACGGAGTGCCGCGGAATTGGTCGAGCGAAGTTCTGACTCCGTTCACCAGGATAAGATCGCTGTTGTCGGCCAGGGTGATGGTAAACGGGCGGGCGCTCTCGGATTGGGTCAGGGTGGTGAGTTCGAAGCCTCCGGGAACGTAAACCGTCCCTGCGAGCACGAAGCGATGGGTGACGTCCTCGCCGGAGGGGCCGTAGTCACCCCGGCGAAATGGATTGAGGGGATCGCAGACGCCGTTAACATAATCGAACAGTTCGCCTAAAACGCAGCCCCAGGTTTGTGCCCGCGCGAGAGTATAGTTCGCGACCAGATTGAAGCGGCGGGAGACATTGCCTTGCAGGTGAAGCATCAGCGCGTTGTAGCTTGAGCGATTGTCGGATTTGAAAACGGCTACGTTGGGCACGTCGGCTTGGTCGGCGGGATTGGGAGCGAACAGTGAAGTCCCGGCAGCGTATGGGTAGGCTCGGTAGGCGTGGTTCCCTTCCTCGTGAGTGTAATCCGCGCTCGCGGTCCAGTGGGCGTTGAAGGCGTGTTGGATCCCCGCGGTGGCGTGGAGCGCGTAAGGAGTCTTGTAATGCGGATCGATGATTGCGCCGGGTGCGCCGCCGGGGATACAACCGGGATCGCCGGGATTGATGCATACGCCAGGAGGCGCGTTGACGGCTTGCAGAGCGGCAACCCAGCCGGTTTGGGCGAGATCGTTGTAGAAGAGACCGAAGCCGGCGCGGATTACCGTGTTTCCGGATTTGCCTGGAGAATAGGCGATGCCAAGACGCGGGCCGAAAGCTTTGCGGTAGTCATGGGCTACACCGTTAATGAGAGGGATGCCCAGAGCTTTTAAAGTCAGGTAGGCGGGGTTGTCGGCTTGGCTGCGGCCGGAGGCAGTCAACAGTCCGAAGGTGGTGTCGTAGCGCAGGCCGTAGTTCACCGTGAGATGAGGGGTCGCGCGCCAGGAATCTTCAGCGTAGAGGCCGAGGCGCTGCACGTTCTGGGAGAAGCTGCCATTGCCAGCGGGAGTCTGCGCACAGCTGACATCAGCGGGCGGGTTGAGGCAGTTCAGATTGAAATAAAACTGCGCAGGATTAGCCGCGTAGAAGGCGGGATCGTTGGCATAGCTAATAAGAGTTTCGGCGGTGCCGGACAGGGCTCCGCTGAGGACGGGCTCGTGAATGAAGTTGATGCCGAATCTGGGTGCGTGGTCGCCGGAGCCGCGGCTCACGTCATAGCGAAATTGATATTTTTCCTGAGTGCGCGTGACCGGGAATGCGGTGATTGGAGTGAGGAATTGGTTGTCGCCGAAGGTCTCGAAGCCGGAGATGGTTTGCGACGTCGAGGTGAAGGGGAAGGCCAGCGCGAATCCGAGATTGGAGTTGCGGGCTTCGGTGAGATGCAACCCGCTGGCATCGAATACGAAGCTTCCCAGCCAGGTTGGAGTGAAGGTGTACTGGTTGCTGATCACCAGGTTCATGTAATTGTTGTGCTGCTCGGCGCCCGTGGATGGCAGGGCTGCTTGCTGGACGAGTGCGTTGCGCGTGATGTAGTTGTCGATAGCGGCGCGCAGGAACCACTGCGACTTTTGCGATTGCGACCAGTCGAAGCGGGTTGAAGCCAGATAATCGCGGAATGGCACGGGAACATTGGGAGGGACCGGGATCGACGTGATGCCGTCGATCAGTCCTCGTGAAGCGAGGGACGCCAGCGCGTTGAACTGGGCCTGACTGGCAGGACTGTAGGCGATGCTGGCGTTTTCGTGAACATATTCCAGGGACGAGAAAAACCAGAGTTTGTCTTTCTTTATCGGGCCACCAATTGTTCCTACATAATTCTGGCGGGAGAACGGTTGTTTGGGATTGGGCGCGGGATTTTCAATGGGGAAACGGCCGTTGAGAGAGGCGTCACGCTCATAGAAAGCTCCGCCGCCGTGCCACTGGTTTGTGCCTCGCTTCGTGGTGATGACAACCGAGCCGGCAGTGGTGCGTCCGGTGTCGGCGTCCTCTTGCGCGGTGCGGACGGCGAATTCCTGGATGGCATCGGGCGAGAAGTTCTGCAGGAATCCGCCAATGTAATCGTCGGAGTTGTCGCCGCCGTCGACGGATAGCTCGTTGTTCAGTCCGGAACTGCCTCCGGTGGAAACTGCGGTGATGCGCGCTTTGGTGGGGTCTGAAGGCTCGACCGGCTCGGTGCCGGGAGCCAGGTAGGCAATGTTGGCGAAGCTGCGGGCGGCCAGGGGTAAAGTTTGCAGGTCCTGAGTAGAAACTGTTGCCTGGTGTACGGCGCTCGCGAGGTCGATGGGTTGCGTGGTGATGGATGAGGGCTGGGCTTGGACGTTGACTGTCTCCGCGGCTGCCTCCGGGTGCATGGTGACGGTTATGTCACGCACCGAACTGACTATGACGGTTACATCGGCTTCGGCCTCGGCAAAACCCTTGGCGTCCACGACTACGCGATAGGTGCCGGGGAGCAACTCGCTGAGGCGGAACTCTCCGTGGTCGTCAGTTTTTGTCTCGCGCCTCAGCGACGATCCTGCTGCTTGGACCGCGATGGTGGCCGAGGGGACTCGTCCGCCGCTTGGATCTTGGACATCTCCGCGCAGAGTTCCGGTGGGATTCTGGGCATAGACTGCGAGCGAGAGCAATATGAAAAGGAGAATGAACGGGTTGCTGCGATGTGTTGGTTTAGGCTGCGCCGGTTTGAGCTGCATCTGAATTAAGTGTCCTCGAAGAGTAGAAATCGGCGCGGGTGGGGCGCGTGAATACTGGACACCCGGGCCGATGGAGCTCGACGCTTGAGAGCTGGCGTGAGTGCTAAGAGAGTAGTGCGCGACTCGAATTACTACCAGCGCTCGTAGGAGCAGAATAGGGCGACGTTTACGCGGGCGGGGCGCCACAGGGTCAGGATCTTTGTGCGGCGGCTACGCGGGGAATCCCTTGCAGATCACTGATGATGTGTACCTGCTGCCAGGCGGCGAGCATAGGCTTGACGCGCTCAGCGATGGTTCCGCTGATCTCGATGACCAGCCAGCCAGCAGGCTTTAGCGCGGCGTGTGCTTGCGGGATCAGGCGTTCGATCACTTCGGTTCCTGTAGGACCGGCGAACACGGCATTGCGTGGTTCGAACTTTCGGACTTCGAGTTGGACCTCGTCGGCTTCAGATTCGCCAACGTAGGGAGGATTCGATACCACGAAATCGAATGTTCCGGGAACGAGGCCCTGAAGCAGATCGGTTTGGTGGAAGCGAATACGATTGTCGAGCTGATGGCGGGCGGCGTTGGTGCGGGCTATTTCCAGTGCTGGAGGGGAAATGTCGGTGGCGTGAATTTCTGCGTGTGGAAATTCCTTGGCTAGCGCGAGCGCGATGCAGCCTGACCCGGTGCCGATGTCGACGATGTGGGTCAGGCCGGCGGGCGAGGAGGCGCGGTTTTCGTCATCCAGGCGCAGTACGGTTTCGATCACGTGCTCGGTTTCTGGACGCGGTATTAGCACTGCGGGCGTGACCAGGAAATCCATGCCCCAGAACTCCTGGTGTCCGGTAAGGTATTGGGCGGGGATTCCGTGGGCGCGCTGGTCGAGGGCCTCTTCATAGCGGGCTTGCTCTTTCTTTGTGAGTTCGCGCTCGGGGTGAGCAAAGAGATAGGCGCGGTCGCAGTCCAAGGTGAACATCATCAGCAACTCGGCATTCATGCGTGGGGAGCCGACTTGGGCCACAGTGAGACGGGTGATTGCCGACGTGAGCGCTTCTCTAAGAACCACGGGAACATTTGAACACAGATTGCGAGCTTCGCTCGCCTCCGGACGAGGGCGTCCGGGGCTACGTGGGCCTCGCTACAGCACTGCTGTCTCGTGGATCATGCGGCCCTCGGCGAAGCGAGAGAGGCCAAGCAGCGAGGCGTCGATGAGGTCGGTCTTCCCGGTAAGTATCAAGTCGGAGAGAATTCTTCCGGTGGCGGGGGCGTGCATTACGCCATGGCCGCTGAAGCCGTTGGCGAGAAAGAATCCGGGAACGCCGGGGGCTTCGCCGAGAATCGGATGGTGATCGGGGGTCATCTCGTAGAGGCCAGCCCAGGCACGTTTGGGATTGACTGCCAGATTCTCAAATGCCGGAACCCGGTCGGCTGCGCGGGTCAGGATCTTCTCAATGAATGCGGGATCGAAATCTGTTTTGTATCCGGAAGTTTCTTCCGGATCGTTCCAGGCAAGCAGGAACCCCAATGCTTCCGGACGAAAATGAAAACCGTTGGACATGTCGATAATCATGGGCGCGCTGTGAGGGAATTGATCGAAGGGTTCGGTTGGAACCAGCATGCGTCGTAGCGGCTCGACAGGCAGATCCACGCCAGCCATCGCGGCAACTGGCTTGGCCCACGCGCCGGCGGCAATAACGACCTTGCGGGTAGACACGGACCCGCGGCTCGTGTGCACTGCCGCGATTCCCTGGGCGTCGTGATCGATGCTCGTAACCGGGGTGTTCTTCCACAGTTTCGCTCCTTGGTCGACCGCGCAAGTCATGAATCCGATCATCGCGCTGTAGGGATCGACAAAGCCGTCGGTCGAGCAAAAGCTGCCGCCCACGATGTCATCGGAGCGAAGTTGGGGAAACATGGCTCGGATCTCAGCGGCCGAGATGAGGCGCACATCCTTGAGCCCCATTGCGACTTGCTTCTGGTAGTTCGTTCGCAGATAGGCGAGATGCTTTTCGTTGGTGGCGCAGAACAGGTAACCCTGGGGCCGGTAGTCCGCGGGATATCCAAGTCTCTGGTCGAAGCTGGCGTAAAAGGGGATGGAATAAAGCGACATCTGAATGTTGACCGGGGTTGAGAATTGGGCTCGCACTCCGCCCATGCTTTTGCCGGTGGAACCCTTGCCTTGCGCGGTCTCGCGCTCGATCAGCAATACGTCCTTACATCCGGCAGCGGTGAGGTGATAGGCAATGCTTGAGCCAACAATTCCGGCGCCGATGATGACGACTTCCGCAGTCTGCATTACGTTGCATTGTAAGACATGAGTGAAACTCCGGTAACTTTCTCGCAATCTGCGAGGATGTTAGCATCCGCGGCATGAGGGGAAATGCGTCTTCACTCGTGCAGGTGGCACTGGCTTCGGCTTTCCTCGCGACCGCACTGGCAAGGGGACAAAGCCAGCCCGGCGAAATCGTCGGGCAAAAGCTTCCGGTGCCTGGGAAGCCCGTGCATGGCACCACCAGTCAACTCTCGGAAGTTGAGCGCGAGATGGTGGATCATATGGCTTCGCAGCAGCAGGCAGAGCGGTTGCTGCAATACGCTATCTCTCATCACCACGGCGCTACAGATGAGATCAAAGCCCGAGTGAAGCAATGGCGCGGACAGATCAAGCAAACCGAGTCGTTGACTACGCTCATGGACGTGGCGCTAAACGGCGACGACCTGCGGGTCCGTGCGGCAGTCTTCGAAATTGATCTGGCGGTTGCGAACCTCGCGAAAAGCAACGAAGAAGCCGACGCGTTGTTGCAGTCCGGGGAAAATGACTCGCAGCGTGCCGAATATAGCATTTGGTATCTGGGGCGTTTGGCGAATCGTGGGGTGGAAGTGGACCGCATTCACAGCCAGCTTCGCGTCTGGGCGCATTCCGAGAATGAGCAAGTGCGGTTACGCGCAGTTTCTGCAATCGCCGATATCGGCACCGACGACACGGTTCCGGACTTGGTCGAAGCTTTCCATCATGATCCTTCGTTCCGTGTGCGGATTGACGCCGCGGGCTGCGGGCTTGCGCACTGCGGCATGCTTACCCGGGCACAGCGCATGCAAGGAGTGCCGGGGCTGATCGAGATGGTCGAGGACAAAAGGCTTGATGCCGAAACGGTGAAGTATGGTTACCGCGCCCTGCGTGAGATTACTGACCAGAAACTTGGCGATGAGCCGCTGCTGTGGCGGGAATGGTATGCGGCGCACGGCGCTGAGACTACCGAGCGTTTCCGTCAGTTTCAAAAGGTGATGGAATCGCAGCCGTAAGCTGGACTGCGCCGTCTTGAACCCTTCTTGCCGCCGCCTTAAACTGAATCTAGATGCATATGCACAGCCATGGCGCGGGCGAGCGAACATCCAAAGTTCTGCAGATTTCGCTGGGCGTCACCCTTGCCTACATTGTGTTGCTGGTGGTTGCCGGCGTCCGCGCGCATTCGCTGGCGTTGCTTTCTGAGGCTGGCCATAACCTTTCTGATTTCGTGGCATTGCTGCTTTCGCTGGTCGCCGTGTATTTGGAATCGCGTCCGCCTAGCGCTACCAAGACTTATGGGTGGCATCGGGCGGGAGTGCTGGCGGCGCTGGTGAATGCGGGTTCGCTGGTTGTGGTTTCGTTTTTGATCTTCTACGAGGCCTTTCGGCGGCTGCAGAATCCCAGGACAGTGCACGCGGGCTTGATGATTGGGGTCGCGGCCGCTGGTGTCGTGATGAATGGAGCGATCGCTCTGCTGCTCTACCGCTCGGGCCGCGACGTCAACATCCGCAGCGCCCTGTTGCATGAGATCGGCGATACGGTTTCGACCGCGGCGGTGATTGTCGGTGCCTGGGTAATCCTGGCGACGGGGCAGTATTGGATCGACTCGGCTCTGTCGTTCGGTATCGGGGCGCTGATTCTCTGGTCGGGGTTTGGCATCTGTCGCGAGACTCTGAATATCCTGCTGGAAGGCACGCCTCGCGGCATTCGACTGGATCGGGTCGAGGCTGCGATGCGGGCGGTCGAGGGAGTGAACGATGTGCACGATTTGCATGTGTGGAATATTGGTTCGGAGACGCGGGCCTTGTCGTGCCATATTTCGATTGAAGACATCCCGCCGTCAGTCAGTGAGCGAATTCTGCGGGACGTCAAAGAACGGCTGCACACAGAATTCCACATTGATCACACCACGATTCAGTTTGAGCACGTGATTTGCGAGGTGGCGCATGGGTGTGTGATTCCGGTGAGTGAAGAGCACGGGCACGAACACTGAATTCGGCTCCCAGCAGAGGTTATTGGGCCATTTTCATGTAAACGCCAACCCAATACGCAGGCCGAGGGGGTGATGAGAACCTGTCTTTGAGAAGAGCTTCACGCGCACACGTACCTAGCTTGGTTGCCGGGTACAGCAAAACTTCTTTCACCGTCCCGTCTTTATCGAGCTTGAGCAATATCCAGAAACTTCGCAAATCATCCCCCGCACTCTGCTTGCATTGCCGCAGAGCGCCCAAGTGCTTTTGCACGAATTCGGTTCCCAGTTGCTCGTCGTATGCTTTGCCCTCAGGAGTGCGCAGGTTGGCTTCGACCGCGGCACGCGCGTCAGAAAGGCTGGTTGGCTTGTCTTCGGCAACGGCCCACTGAGTCCACATGAGGGATACAAGAAAAGCTGCCGCCCAAATACACTGCATGCTCCCTCCTCAATCTGGATTGCTTTAGATACTAACTTGTCTTTGCGTCCCTAAGTCATGCTGCTAATTCTCCTCAACATGGCTTAGCTCCAACTGCTAAGTGCTAGGCTCGCGCTTCTGCTTCTCGTAAATTTCTTGCGCCCTCTGAATCGTGTCCGCCTCTTCCGGTGGTTTGTCGGTTCTTATTCGGACGATTCTGGGAAAGCGAAGCGCGTAGCCGCTGTCGTGCCGATCGGAGCGCATCATGTTGTTGAAGGCGACCTCCAGCACTATTTTTGGCTCCACGATGAGGCGGAAGCCCTGGTCTTCAATCGTGTGGTCGAGAAACCATTTGGTCATCTCGGCGATTTCGACGTCGGTCAACCCGGAGTAGGCTTTCCCAATATTCACCAGGCGGTCGTCCTCGCGGACGGCGAAAGTGTAGTCGCTCAGAACGCCGATGCGCTTGCCGTGGCCGTACTCGACCGCGGTGACCACGACGTCGAGTGTGGCCAGTTCACGTTTTAGTTTCAGCCAGGATTTTCCCCGGCGTCCCGGGGTGTAGGTCGACTCGCGATTCTTGATCATCAATCCTTCGTTGCCGCGGGCTTGGGCGGCTTCGAAAAGCTGGTCGAGTTGTTGCGACGAGGATGCGCGAAAGACTGGCGCGCGGAAGACCTGAGCGGCGATTGGCGGGTTGGGCGACTCCAGCATCAACTGACCTTGGACTCCGGAGGACTTTGCGACAATCGGAATGCGGGCAGTTGCTAATAGTTCATCGAGAATCTTTGCCCGTTCTTGTAGCGGGCGATCGATCAGCAATTCGACTCCCGCATACAGCACATCGAAGGCGAGATACGCAACCGGCACTCGCCGCATCATTTGATCGGTTACTTTCTTGCGGCCCAGGCGCTGTTGCAATGCGCTGAAGGGAAGCGCGCGGCCTGTTTCGCCGGATTCGGCGGTCAGATAGCTCCAAGCCACGATTTCTCCATCGAGGATTACGTCTTGAGGCAGGCCGGCTAGTGCGTCCGGCAGTTCAGGGAACGATTCCGTGATTTCGTCGCGGGTGCGCGAGAAGATGCGCACCTCGCCACCGGAGCAGTGCGCCTGGGCGCGGATGCCGTCGTATTTGTCTTCCACCAGCGCGTTCTCGAAGTAACCCAGCGCTTCTTCCGCGGATTGCGCAGGACTGGCTAGCATGAATCCGATGGGATGGAAGAGACGCATCCTCACATTACTGAGTCCCGATTCTCCCTCGCTCTTTTTGGCTGCGAGCTGCAGGGTTTCGCCAATGTCACCGAGCAGCATGTTGGCGCGCTGCACTTCGATTGGCTTGCAGCCGTAAGCCTTGGCAATAGCTTCTTCGACCAGGCTTTCCTTCAGGCCAATGCGCAGATCTCCGGTGATGATCTTCACGATGTATTTGGCTTCGAGCGGGGTTCCTTGCGAGAGCAGTTCGCGGACAAGCACCGCTTTCGCGTTTGAGCCCCGGGCCGCCGCTATCTTTCGAAATGTGGTTTGTACTTCTCGCGGGCTTGGACTGGATTCGCTGGCGGAGTTTTGCTCCTCGTGATCTTCCGTACTGCCGAGCTTTGCCCGGCTTGGACGGGCGAGGGCGCCCGTCCCTACGTGAGCATGGGATAGAACTTCCGCCGTTGCCGCGCCCAGGTCTCCGTGCTTTCGGTAGGCGGCCGTTAGATCTTGTGGGCTTTTGCCGGAGAGCTGTTCAACCACCTGCCACAGCAGCCTTCCTCCCACTTGGAGCGTGGTCTCCTCCCACATGGGGAAGGGTCTGCCGGAAAGAAAAACTGCTGCGACGGAGGCTTCCTCCGGCGGGCTCGATTTGAGGTACCGGGCGACAATTGCGATTTTTTCGAGCTTCTTGGTGGTGCCGGCGATCTGCTCGCAGGCTTCCGCGAATTTGCGCATGGGAATGCTCTTGGCGGAAATCTATTCTGGGCCGAACCGTCTGCGCGGGCTGCCGAGCTTTGCTTGGCCGAAACGGGTTCCTTCGACGTCGCTCAGGACAGGCTCCGACCCGTTCCCACACGATCTTTCTGACAATGACAGCGTTATAAACCTCTTTGAACCTGCCACTTACGACTCGCCTAGCCCATCCTAAATCAACTCTGGCTGTGATACTCTTAGTTCTGATACTCTGGCGCCGGAAAGATCATCTAATCAGCATGCGGTTTTTGCGGACATTGTGGCGGTTCTTCATAGCGATCCAATTGTTGCCTGCTCTTGAGGGCGGCGAGGAAACGCTTGTCGGCGGCCAGGCCGTTCTTGAAGGCGTTATGATGCGCTCGCCTCACGCCTGGGCTATTGCTTGCCGCAAGCCTTCGGGCGCAGTTTCAACCCACTGCGAACCGCTGGAGCGGCTTTCTGAAAAGCATACATGGATGGGTTGGCCGGTTATGCGTGGTGTCATGACTTTGGGCCATGCGATGACTCTGGGCTTTCGCGCGTTGAAGTTTTCCGCCAACGTCGCGCTTGATGAGTTGCAGCCTGCGCCCGCCCCCGGTGAGCCTGAGAAAAAGAAGCTGGAAATCAGCGGGTGGATTGCCGCCGTCAATATTGTGTTTTCGGTCGGGTTCTTCATTTTCATGTATAAGTTCTTGCCCTTGGTCGCGACCACGGAACTCAAGCGTGTGAACCCGATTTTCGGTCAGCAGATCGTTTTCAATTTGGTGGACGGCATCATTCGGCTGGTTTTGTTTCTGATATTTATTTGGGGAACCTCGCTGTTGAAGGATATTCGGCGAGTATACGAGTATCACGGGGCCGAGCATAAAACGGTTTTTGCTTTCGAAAACGGCGACTCGCTGGATGCAGCTGCAGTGCAGCGGTATTCCACTTATCATCCGCGCTGCGGAACCAGCTTTCTGATGACGGTGATGATCATCTCGATTTTTGTTTACATGCTGGTGCCAGTCACAACCTTCTGGGCACGGTTCGCGGTTCGGATAGCGCTGTTGCCGGTGATTACTGGCTTATCTTACGAAATCATCCGTTTTGCCGCTAAGCATCGCGGTTCGCTGTTTGCTCTCATGACCACTCCAGGTTTGTGGATGCAGCGGATTACCACCAAGCCTCCTTCCGATGAACAGGCTGAGTGTGCCATCGTTGCGTTGGACCAGGCCATGTCGCTTGAGAAGCAGCGCGGTGGCGAGTTGGTCATTGCCTAGGCGGCCCCGCCGCGAAACTCTATCTCCTCTTCTCTTCTACGACCAAAATTATTTTCTGTAGAGACGAAGCTTGCTACGTCTCTGCGCAGGCCGAAACGTAGCAACCTACGTTTCTACGGGGCACATCATGTTTGAACGGCTTGATCAGATCGAGGCGCGTTACGAAGAGCTGACGCAGACTCTGGCTTCGCCCGAGATTATGAATGACTCGGCGAAATATCAGAAGGCGGCGAAGGCGCATAGCGAGATCAGTCTTATCGTCGAGCGTTACCGCGAATACAAGGATTTGAAGCGGGGCATTGCAGAGAGCCGCGCCCTGCTGGTCGACGAGAGAGACCCTGAAATGCGGGCTTACGCGCAGGAGGAGTTGGAGAAGTTAGAGTCTCGAGTCGGCGCGGTGGAGGAAGAGCTTAAAGTTCTCCTCCTGCCCAAGGATCCGAATGACGAGAAGGATGTGATCCTGGAGATCCGGGCAGGTACCGGCGGGGATGAGGCCACTTTGTTTGCGGCGGAAATGTTTCGCATGTACACGCGTTATGCCGAGACCCTGGGTTGGAAGGTGGAAGTGCTTTCGACTTCTGAGTCTTCTGCTGGCGGCTTAAAAGAAGTGATCGCGCTGATTGAAGGGCAGAGGGTTTTTTCGCGTTTGAAATATGAGAGTGGAGTGCATCGTGTGCAGCGTGTACCGGCGACTGAACAGCAGGGCCGAATTCATACTTCTGCAGTCACGGTAGCGGTTTTGCCGGAGGCGGAGGATGTGGACGTCAAGATCGAGGCTAAAGATCTGCGCATCGATACGTTCTGTTCGTCGGGGCCTGGCGGGCAATCGGTGAACACAACCTATTCTGCGGTGCGAATCACACACATTCCGACCAATACAGTTGTCAGCTGCCAGGACGAGAAGTCCCAGATCAAGAATCGCGAAAAGGGTATGCGGGTGCTGCGCTCCCGGCTTTACGAGATGGAGATGCAGAAGCAACAGGACGCGCTCGCCAAGGAACGCAAGGCGATGGTGGGATCAGGCGACCGCAGCGAGAAGATCCGGACTTACAACTTTCCTCAAAACCGCGTTACGGACCACCGCATTGGCTTGACCATCCATCAACTTCAGGAAGTTATGGATGGGAAGTTGCAGCCGCTGATCGAGGCGCTGACTGCCCACTATCAGGCTGAGAAAATGAAGCAGGAAACCACCAGCGTTGTCTAGGCGCGTTTGCTGGGAGATCCAGCTGAGAAGCCCCAACAGCTGAAGCTCGAACTGTTTCTTCACTACGTAAGCCATGCCTGAAGGCACTCCCTGATACGATCCTGCCGAGCTTTGCTGGGCCACACGGACGAGGGCGTCCGAGGCAACTACGTGGACATTCTTGAGCGGGAACAAAAAAGCCTCTTGCTTGCGCAGGAGGCTTTTCTGGGGGGAGGGCGTCCGGGCATTGAGCCCGTCGTCCAAAAACTATTTAGCCGGTGCTTGGGCGGGTGTGCTCGACGTCGAAGCCAGTTGTTCCAGATCGTTCTTCAGGAGGCTGATTTCTACGCGTCCACCACTGGTTCGCTTGGTCTTGGGCTGTTCCTCGGTGCTGGCATTCGGAACTGGGGCGTTGCCCATACCCACCACATAAATCCGATAAACAGGAATGTCGTGGTTCAGCACGAGGTACCGCACCACCGAATCCGCCATCTTTTGTGAGGTGGCGATGGCGGTCTGACCATGCCCGGAGGAGAAACCCTGGACTTCGATGATATAGCCGCGCTGACTCTTCAGCGGAGTGGCCATGTCGTCGAGGGCAGTCTTGGCGTTCTGACTGAGGACGCTCTGGCCGGGACGGAAGCGAATCTCGGTCTGGGTCGTAGCTTTGTATTGATCGATGTTGCCGACTACCTGTTCAACCGTGGAGAGACGGGTGTTGGCCTGGGTTGCAGTCTGTTGAGCCGCCTGCGCTCGGTTGCCAGCATCGATGGCGTGCTGATCGGCTTCGTTGGCCTTGGACGAGGCCAGTTGGATACCTTGCTGGGAACGCGAATCCACGTCCTTGATCATCTTGCTGTTGCTCGCAGTGAGATCGTCGAGTTCATTCACGCGATCCCGAATGGGCTGCGTCTGGCGCTGCACATACTTCTTGCGGGCAAAGGGATTCACCTTGCCCCAGAAACCTTCGTGAGTTTCAGCCTGCAAAGGCTGTTTACCGGTGGCGCCGGCACTCTGCGAAGACGACGAAGACGACATGGAAGAGCTCTGGTCGGTACTGGGCTGAGGCGCAGTCTGGGGAGCCGGGGCCGCCTGCGCGGGTTGGCTGCTGGTCGATTGATCCTGGGACGTGGAGTTCGTCTGCGCAAACGCTGGCAGAACGACCACGAGTGAGACGATGAGCGCTACAAGTACACGGTTCTTCATTTTCAGCTTCCTCCGAGGAGGGAGCACCTGGGGCTCCGCTCCGGCACGCTTTCTATGCGTGTAGTTAGAACTTGGAAATCGGTGGCCGTTGGTCCCGGCACCGTAGGTCTCTATAACAGGTCGATTGCCAAACTACGAAAGTGCTAACTCCTTGGCTTACAATGACATTGTAGGCCCGATAGCCCGTGAAACGGAAATAATGCTTCGCTTCGACGGTAATTTTGGCGAACCTGGTATAAAAACTGCGTGACCGAGACCCAAGCAACACAGCAGCTTGGATGCCTAAAACAAAGTAAAGAGTTTACTTTTTAGGGTCCTTTAAGGCCGTTGCAGTATTAATACGGGACATACATCACTTGGGTTGCTTATCTGCGCCGAGGCTCTTTTCCTCTAGTCCTGTCCACAGTACTTCTGGTACTGATCATAAATATAGTTGTCCGTCATGCCGGCAATGTAGTCGCAGACGATTCGCGGAAGAGGTTCGACTGCGGCTTTTTCCCTGTAATTGGACGGTAGATTTTCCGGCTTCGCCATCCAGAAGTGGAACAACTCGCTGATCACTTTTTCGGCGTCGCTTTTTTCGGGGCTGAGCGTGACGCTGAAATAGAGATTCTTGTAAAGAAATTCCTTAGCCTCCCGCCGTTCCTTTTCGACTGCCGCACTCAGAGTGACGAGCCGATCAGGGCAGGAGCGCACTTCTTCAAGATTTCTGACACCAGCCTGCCGGATTTTTTCTTTGGTGTTTTCGATTAAATCTCCTACCCAGCGATTGAGCATGCGCTTAAGCGTCTCATTGAACTTCAGTTTATCGACGGCATCCGGGTATATCGACTCAACTTCGCCGTGGAGACGCTCGAAGATCGGGATGCCGTTGCGGAGTTGCTCAAGCGTAAGCAGATGAGATTCGTAACCATCGTCGAGGTCGGCGGTACTGTACGCAATTTCGTCGGCCACATCGATGAGTTGCGCTTCGAGTGGCGGACGGAGACCGAGCAGGTATTCGGCGAGTTCCGGGAACTGCGCCTCAAGGTAATCGTGAGAATGCTTGATGATGCCTTCGCGAACTTCGAAAGTGAGGTTGAGGCCGCGGAAGGCGGCATAGCGCAGTTCGAAATCTTCCACGATGCGCAGCGCGTGCAGGTTGTGATCAAAGAAAAGGCCATGCTCACGCATAGCGATATCGAGGGCCTTCTCGCCGGCGTGGCCGAATGGCGGATGGCCGACGTCGTGCACTAATGCCAGGGCCTCGACCAGATCGACGTTGAGGCCGAGTTGAGCGGCTATGGTTCGAGCGATCTGCGCTACCTCGATGGTGTGGGTCAGGCGATTGCGAAAGTGGTCGGAGTAGCGGCGGGTAAAGACTTGGGTTTTGGCCTCAAGACGGCGAAAAGCCCTGGAGTGGATAACGCGATCACGATCTCGTTGAAAGTCGTCGCGGTAAGGATGTGGAGGCTCGGGATAACGGCGTCGGCGGGATTGCTCCACCCGCACCGCGTAGTCGGCGAGCATGAAGAAAGTTTAACAGAAGCAACACGTGGCAATTAGCCGTTGGCAATTACAGTTCGAGCATTTCACCGTTGCTGAATCCAATGACGAACTGTCATGCCGAGCGAAGCGAGGGATGACAGGAGCTCTCGATGGGCTGAGTGCTGTACTTTCCTACTTGGTCCCCGGATCTTCCTTAGCCAGTTTCATCTTTGCGGACTCGAGCTTCTGCGTCACTTGGGTGAGGTTATCGGTATCTACTTCGGCGGCGACGGTCTTGTTCCACTCGTTGATGGCCCGTTCCCAGTGCGCCGCGGCGAGTTTCAGACGGCCGGTCTTTTGATAGAGATCTCCGAGGTGGTCTTGAACTGTGGGATCCATGCCCATGTGCTGCGAGGCCTTCATCAGGTTATCTTCAGCGAGCTCATACTTCCCCAGGCGGAAGTAAGCCCAGCCCAGCGAATCGAGATAAGCGCCATTCGCGGGCTCAAGTTCGACAGCCTTCTTGATCATAATGAGCGCTTCATCAAGCTTGGTGCCGCGATCGGCAAGCATGTATCCAAGATAGTTGAGCACGGCGGCGTTCTGCGGGTCGGCGGCCAGCACTTTGCGAAACACTTCTTCCGCCTGATCGTATTTCTTCTGGCGCTCGTAAGTGGATCCGCGCAGGAACTCTACGTATTCTTTGTCTTCATCTTTAGTGGAAAGCTTGGCGGCCTTATCGAGAGCCGCTTCCGCCTCTGACCAACGCTTCTGGCGGCTATACATCTGGGCCAGATTAATGTAGACGTCACGGTCTTGAGCGCTTCCGTCGAGCATGGACTTGACTTGCTCGAGACCGGCGTCTCCCTGACCCATATCGGCGAGTTGCGCCGCGTAAACCATCTTCAGGCCGCGATCCTTAGGTAATTTCTGAGTTGCTTCCTTGGCGGCATCGGTAGCTTTTTGCCACTGCTTGGCTTCCCGATAGGTGTCGATAATCTGCTGGTAGCCGCGCTCTGCATTGTCGTCTCCGAGCACCAGCATTTTGCGGAAGGTCTCTAAGGCCAGCGGTTCGTTGTTGTTGTCGCGATAGACCGTGCCGAGACGCTCAAGAAATACTGCCCGGTTATTTTTTTCGCTCTGGCTGTAGTTGTTGTCCGCCTTGTCGGTTTTCTTCACCAGGTCTTGCAGAATTTGAACGGCCTCGTCATAACGGCCTTGCGCCTGATAGACAGCCGCGATGTTATAGGGCACTTCCATCGAGTCCTGCACCATGGACTCGGCCTTCTTTAAATTGTCCAACGCCAGGTCAAACTTTCCGTTTCTGCGGTAGATCTCGGCCATGCGCAGGTAAGTCTGCGCGTCTTCGGGATTCGACTCCGCAATAATTTTGTATTGGTCGAGGGCAGCATCGGTTTGACCATCATTCAAAAGATTCTGCGCTAAGCCGCGGATTGCGTCGAGGTTATCGCGATCGAGTTCAATCGCTTTTCTATAGGCGTTAATGGCCTGCTTATATTCCTTGCGCTGTTCGTAGGTGTAGCCCAGCGCGGAATAGAGCTTGGCTGAACGGGCGGCATCTGGGACGGCGCTCAAAGCCTCAGCTGCGCGGGCGCTATCACCTTCCTCGTTGTACAGGTAGGCGAGCGTGGTAACAGCTTCTTCGGAATCAGGTTGCAGTTTTACCGCGGTCTTGAATTCGCTTTCCGCCTTGCGAAGATCGTTGTTCAAGCGGTAAAGCCGGCCCAGGAGCAGATGGTCGTCAACGTTATCGGGCTCGATCTTTATGATTTCCTGGTACTGCTCGATGGCTAGCTTGAGCACGCTGTCCGAACCACTGCCGCTCTGAACATCCCCCAGCGAACGCAGGTAAATACGACCGAGCAACTTGTGCGCTTCGAGGTTGTTCGGATCTTTCTTGAGGATGTCCTGGGCTTCAAGAACGGCGTCACGGATGCGCCCGGTCTTGGCATAAAGCTCAGCTAGGCCCGCAGTCAGGTACTCGGAGGTGGGGTCCGCATCTATGGCTAACCGGTACTCCTCGATGGCTTTGGTAGCCAGATCGCTGCGGTTGTAGACCGCAAACTGATCTTCGTACATGTGCGCGACGCTGTAATGGTAATAGGCGGCTGCCCGGTCCGTCTTTCGAGCCACAGAGTTAGTAGTTGGCTTTGAGCTATCGGCGGATAGGTTGGAGGGGGCGGAAGCTTGCTGCGCCACGGCGGTAGCAGCTAAAAACAACACAACAATAGACCTGCGCATGCTTTTCATCGAGGACCTTCGGATTACCAAACCCATAGCGGTTGGATGCCGAACCGCCTTAGGTGGGTGCTCTGTTTTATTGTAAACCTTCGTCAAACAGGATAACGAAAAACGTCCTACCGCAACGGCGCGTAAAAGATTCGGAGGTACAGGGACGGATGGACTTAGGAAGCCCGCTCTTTGTGGAAATCGCGCTCGGCTTCGGCTCCAGCGGCTCCCAGTGCGCTACGCTAGGCACAAACCAAGCCTGATGCTGTTTCAAGACCTAATGGCGGAAGTGCCTCACCCCGGTGAAAATCATAGCTAAGCCGAGACGGTCGGCGGCTTCGACCACCTCCTGATCGCGCACAGAACCTCCTGGTTGGATGATGGCAGTGGCGCCCGCTTTGGCGATTTCCTCGACTCCGTCGGGGAACGGGAAAAAAGCATCCGAGGCCGCGACCGTTCCCTTCAGTGGCAGCACCGCTTTCATTGCTCCGATTTTGCAGGAATCCACACGGCTCATCTGACCCGCGCCCACGCCCACGGTCTGCCCGTCGCGAGCATACACGATGGCGTTGGACTTCACATGCTTGCAGACCTTCCAGGCAAAGAGTAAAGCGCGTTTCTCTTCCGCTGTGGGCTGGCGTTTGCTGACGACCCTCAGATCGCTTTCTGTGAGTGGGCGCGTATCGGCATCTTGCAGCAGAATTCCGCCGGAGATGTTCTTTAGCGTCCACTTGGGACGAACATCGCTGATTTCTACCAGCCGCAGGTTCTTCTTTGACGCGAACTTGGCCTTGGCGGCTTCTTCGAAGGCTGGCGCGGCGATCACCTCGAGAAAGAGCTTGGCCATCTCTTCTGCAGCGGCGGCGTCCACGGGGCGATTCACTCCAATAACGCCACCGAAGGCGGAAACCGGATCGCATTCAAGAGCTTTTTTATAGGCTTCGGCCAAAGTCTTGCCATTCGCGGTTCCTGCCGGATTGGTGTGTTTGATAATGGCGCAAACCGGTTCTTCGAATTCCTGGGCCAGGTCCCAGGCAGCTTGCAGGTCGACGATGTTGTTGTAGGAAAGTTCCTTGCCTTGAATCTGGCAACCGTTGGCCACGCCTTGGCCGGAGCCGTCGGAGTACATTGCGGCCTTCTGATGGGGATTCTCTCCGTAGCGCAGGTCCATCGCTTTGTTGAACGACAGACGCAAGGTCTGAGGGAAGCTAGACTCTTCATGAAACTGAAAACGGCCATTGGCACTGACTCGCTCCAGCGTTGAAGCGATGGCGGAGTCGTAAGCGGCCGTGGTGGCAAAAGCTTTCTGCGCTAGACGCCATCTTGTGGCGGCGGACAATTCGCCGCCGGACTGGGCCAACTCTTCCGCGATTTCGCCGTAGTCCGAAGGCGACGTGACGACAGCGACGTCCTGAAAATTCTTCGCGGCAGAGCGGATCATCGAAGGTCCGCCAATATCAATGTTCTCGATCAGTTCATCGAAGTGGACGTTGGGCTTGGCTGCTATCTTCTCGAAAGCGTAGAGGTTGACGACGACCATGTCGATCGGCAGGATGCCGTGTTCGGTGACCGCCGTTTGGTGGGCAGGATTTTCACGGCGATGCAGGATTCCTCCATGGACTTTGGGATGCAGAGTTTTGACCCGGCCATCGAGCATCTCAGGGAAACCGGTGAGCTCCGAAATATCCTTTACGGTGATGCCAGCATGGCGCAGCAGTTTGGCCGTGCCGCCGGTCGAGATCAGTTCCACTCCCAGGCCGGACAGTTTGCGCGCGAAATCGACGAGGCCCGATTTATCCGTGACGCTGAGTATGGCGCGCTGGATCTTTGCTGAGCTTTCTGACATGAAGCCTCTGCTGGTTGAGGATGGCGTACTGGAAAGTTTATCAGCAGAGGGCTGACTAGAAAAAGCAGAGCCTCGCTTCGCTCGGCACCCGGACGAGGCGTCCGGGCCTACGTAAGTTTCGTTTAGGCTTTGGCTTTTGCTTTCAGCCGGACTTGGCCTTCTTGCATTTCGACTGTGTATTCCACGAACTCGCAGCTGTGTTTCTTGCGGATCTCGTCGGTTTTCTTTTGCACGAAGGAGGTGAAGCTCTCGAGGTTGCCGCTAACTGCCTCGCCGGCTTTTTTCTTTGCGTCGGTTAGCGCCTGGTAAAGTTTCTGCACCTGATCGTGTTCGGTGCGGGCATCCGAGCACTGGATTGTGAGCGGGCCGTCGTTTGCGGATGCGGTCGCGACCGCCGCAGCGGTCGCCACGTGCGATAGTCCGTATGCCGGGTGGTGCTGCGGTTCATGTTCTTCCGGACGCACACCTTGCACTGACAGCAACGCATCCTGAGGACGGCGGTAGCCCTCTTCGCGGATGCGGGCTTTCTTGCGCCACAGATCGCTATAGATGGCATAGCGTTGCGCCATTTCGTTGTAGCGGAAGCGCTGTTGAAAGCTCATGCGTCCACCATCGCTAAACTTGCGCAGCAGACTTAGAACCTTCCACTCGATATCGGTGGGCGGCTTCTTAGTCGGGTTGCTGAAATAGACTTCGTACTCGATCTTGAGCCGGCGCAGTTGCGACTCCAGTAAAGTGAGTTCTTCGTCGATAGTCACTGGGAGTTCTCCAACTCACAGTCTAGGGTGTAAGCCAGTACGCGGACGAGGTACCTGTTGGTCACGGGAGGGATGGAACTAAAGTCACTCAAAGGCAGCTATTAACTTTGGGCTCTTAGCTGAACCCCAAAGGACCGGGGACGTGTGATCTGAGCTGAGGGCTAAGAGCCAAGAGCTGCATCACTTCGCATTCGAGGCCATCTTCTTGACCATGGCCAGAACCAGCTTACGATCACTGTCGTTGAGGCTTACGGAGTAGCGGCGGATCTGGCTCAAGAAGCGGACTTCGTCATCGGAGAGTTGGGGCAAGCCCTTGGATCCGTTTGTGTGTCCGGATTCGGCGAAGAATTGCGACAGCGGCAACTCCATTGCCCCTGCGATCTTCGAAAGTGTATCGAGAGATGGGATGGTGTGGCCGTTCTCCACGCGCGAAAGGTAACAGCGCAGCAGTCCTGTGCGCTTTTCGATGTCGCCTTGGGACATACCTTTCCCCAGCCGGTAGTTTCTTATGGTCTCGCCGATGTTCATAGAGAAAACGGCCAAGTTTGGTTCTCCGCGATGGTGAATAGTAACCAGAGCAGTACCGTCTGGCAAGTGGAAATTTTGCTGCACAACTGTAGAGGCAGTGAAGATCACTATTCAGCACTTAGCACTCAGCACTTACCGCGAGGCATCGCAAACCTTTACGACAAAAACCGCAATGTGCGAAGGGCGCTCAGTGCTGAATGCCAAGTGCTGGGTGCTATTTCCCCAAAGTCTCCGCCAGGAATTTAATCGTTCGCTTCCACGCGTCTGCGGCATCATCGGGCCTGTAACCGGTTTTGTTGTTGGGATTCTCAAACGCGTGGCCTGCATCGGGATAGATTACAATCTCGACTTTCTTACCTAGTTGCTTCAGCGCCTGCTCGAAAGTTCTTACGTCTTCGACTGGGATGCCACGATCCTGACCGCCGAAGATGCCCAGGATTGCCGCATTTATTTTTTTGAGTGACTCCTGGTCAGTCGCCAGATGACCGTAGTTGATTACGTCCGCTGTAAGCGTGGGTTCTTGCAGCGCGACGTCGAGCGAATAGCCGCCGCCCATGCACCAGCCAATCGATCCGATCCGGTCTTTCTTCACATTCGGTTGCGACTTAAGAAATTCGAAAGCCGCGTGCAGGTCGCGTTTGGCGCGGTCTTCGGGCAGGCCGCGCATGAGTTCGTGAGCCTCATCGGGCGTGGTCGCGACTTTGCCGCGATAAAGATCTATGGCTAGCGCAACGTAACCCAGATCAGAAAGCTTCGACGCCTGTTCCTTGATCCAGTCGTTGAGCCCCCAGTATTCCTGGATCACGATGATGCCGGGAAATGGACCCTTCCCTTCAGGGGCATACAGCAACGCGTGTACATTTTCGTCTCCGCTTTTGTAGGAAACGTCCTTGGAAGTAGCAGCGAAAGCCGTCATGGCAAAAAGCAAAGTAAGGAGCAAGTAAAAGAATTTCAAGGCAAATCCTCCGTAGCGCCGGCGTCTCGCCGACGCAACCAATGCTAAATCGCAAGCAAAGGAATTATAGTCGCGGTTCGAGCGTCTCATCTTACGGCATGACCAACGAGAGTTCGCCCGGCTTTTGCATCGACGCAATGTCATAATGCGCGGCTTTGGCGTCGTGCCGGGATAAGTACTTCCGCCGCTCCTCGGGGATCACCGCAGTTTCATAATCTGACCCGGCAATGGCCCGGATTGAGTCAATCGAATCCCAAATTATGATCGTGATGAATTCGACTTCGTCTGCGGATTGTCGCCGGAGCAAATAGCTGCCCCGGTAGCCTTTTGCCTTGCTGATGCCGGGCAGAAGTTCCGGTTTCAGCAGGGACTCATAAGCGTCAGCATGTTCGGGTTTCGCATACCCATGCCAGATTCTTGCAATCACAGCGACTCCTCCGCACACGGGATGACTGGATCTTGAAGACACAGAGAACGAGAACCTCAGCTACAACTGCAGTTCCATGTAGATGGCTCCGGCAATCGGATTGGGGCGATACGGAGCGATTTCCCGAAAACCAAGTTTGCGGTACATCTCAACCGCGTCTTTCATGATGGGCTCAATTGTATCCAGCCGCATGCGTTGATAGCCAATTTCTCGAGCTTGGGCAATAATCGTTTTCGCCAACACGCGGCCCAGACCTTTTCCGCGGAATGCAGGGCGCAGGTAGAGCCGCTTCATCTCGCAGACACCGTTCTCCCATTTGTGTAAAGCTACGCATCCCGCTAACTGGGTTTCATATTCAGCCAGCAACAGCCGGCCATCAGGTGGGGCGTAATGACCAGGAAGCCCGGCAAGCTCTTCCTCGAAATTCTGGAAGCAAAGGTTCATGCCGAGCGACTGCGCGTACTCCAGGAAAAGTTCACGCGCCTGTGCGACTTGCGCCGGAGACACCGCCTGCACGAGTGCCAGATCGGAATTTGCTCGCGCTACCCCATGAGCATGCCGCCATTCACACTTAAAACATGTCCGGTGATGTAGGAAGCTTCTTCCGAAGCAAGGAAGGCAACGGCATTGGCCACATCTTCAGTCGTTCCCACTCGTCCGAGCGGAATGTTTTTCAGCGCGTTTTGTTTGAAATCATCGGAGAAACCCGAGGTCATGGCGGTTTCGATGAAGCCCGGTGCGACAGCGTTGCAAGTTATGTTGCGCGACCCAACCTCGCGAGCGATGGCCATAGTCAACCCGATCAGCCCGGCTTTCGACGCGGCGTAATTGGCTTGTCCGGCCTGACCCATCTGGCCGAAAATCGAAGTTACATTGATGATTCGTCCCCAGCGCTGCTTGAGCATCGAACCGATCGCCTGCTGAGTGCAGAGATAAGCAGATGTCAGATTTGTGTTCAGGACCGCATCCCAGTCGGCACGCTTCATGCGCATCACGAGTTGGTCGCGGGTGATTCCTGCGTTGTTGATGAGGATGTCGATTTTGCCGAGTTGCGCCAGGGCAGCCTTGAAGGCGGTCTTGACTTGGTCCTCGTCGGCCACGTCAACTGGGAACCCTGCAGCTTTACCGCCGCTGCCCGCGATCTGTTGCACGAGTTCAGCAAGCTTTTCCTGATTGCGCGCGGCGACCACCACGGTCGCACCTAACGCCGCCAGCTTGACAGCAACGGCACGACCAATGCCCTGGGACGCACCCGTAACCAGCGCGACCCGGCCTGAAAGGGTCATGATTTTTCTCCTTGAAATCGATTGAATCGGGAATTATAGCCTTACCAGAGCAATCACGCCGAACGGCAGCGAGTCAGTCTGTTTTCTACAAGACCTTCTTCGTGCAATCGTGTGTCGCTCGTTACAGTGCCGGAATTTGTTGCGCGGCAACAGCCGTGTCAGCCACGGTGTGGGCAACCGGCTGGTAGTCTCGTTGATAGACGTCGACGATCGCGCGGCCGACAATGCGAGCTGTGGCTTCAGAGTGGACGTGCACCGGTAGAGTAAACGGACCGATATCTGCGTAATCCTGAACAAAATCGATTCTCTTGATGAACATCGATGGTGATTTCACCGGCCTGCCCTCGGCGCGGACCATGCTTCCCGTATATGCGTCGACGTAAATCCGGCCCTTGAACAAGCCAGCGCGTCTCTTCCGGGGCTTCAATTGATAGACGTGCACCATACGTCCATCCATCAGACTCGTTCCCTTATAAGCAAATTTGTAGTTCGCCGGGCTAATCGCGTTCAGCGCCGGGTCGTCTTTTTGTACATGGTCTACTTCGGACTGCAGCAGGCGGATGATGACATTGGTCTTTACGAAGGCGTCTCCAGAGAATCGCAACGCTTTGAAGGCGAGTGTATGAGGAGCCAGATAGCTTTGCTGTACTTCGTATTCGCCAAACTGGGCGGCGTCGGGCAATTGCGCGCGGATGAGTGTCGTGGAGGAATAAGAAGCAAGTTGTTCGGCCTGTATTACAGAGCGTCCGCGGCAAACCTGGAGCGCAAGTTCGGGAGCCATGCGCGGAAGTACGGTTGGCACAACAAGCGGAACGGAGCTGTAGTCCGCCGTATGAGCACCGACTGTAGTTAACGCCCGGCCGGCAGACGCGGGCGCTACCACAGGCGAACTGGAGTCGGCATTCGCCTTTACTAGCAACGGAGCCTGGGCGACGGCCAATAGGGTCAACCAAAAATACAAACACAAACTTCTAAGAATAGTTCGGTGCATGAAGTAATTCAGGTATTTGCCTTTATATATGATTCCCCTCGTGAGACAAAAGATCCATTCGTTTCGGGGATACCCGTAAAGGTAACGTCCAGCATCGCCGCTTGGACATCGCGAAATCGGTTAAGATTTAACTCTCTTCAACGTGAGGTCAGTGACAGCATGCCTGAGGTCACCAATCCGCCTTCGACGAATGGGAACCACGCATCTCCGGATGCGCCTTCGGTAGAGGTTTACGCAGTGTACGGCGTGGAGCCTGAAGTTCAAGCCTATGCGATGGCGAAGTACTCGCGATCTTCTCTTTCGATGAAAGAATCGCTGAAGGAAATCAGCCAGCAGAAGGCAGAGAAATTTCTTAATACCTTCTACTTCCAGTACGGCCACCGGTCGATTGCCGATTTAGCGCACGTCGCGTTGGCCATCGAGCGGTTATCGATCCTGGCGGCAATTGCGGTTGCCGACGAGCAGCGCTGGGATGGTCAGGAACGCTCCACGCGCTACCAGGATTTCAAGAAGAGCGGCTACTTCACGCCCGATTTCGGCGATGACCAGCACGCCCGCGCGCTGTATCGCGAGACGATTGAGAACCTGTTCGCGGAATACGAATCGCTTTCCGAGCGCACGTTTCGCTACTTGCTCGACATCACGCCCAAGCCGCCAGAAATGAAGCAGGAAGCTTACGAGCGAACGTTGAAGGCTCGGGCTTTCGACATCTCACGCTATCTATTGCCGCTTTCGACCAACACGTCGCTGGGAGAAATCGTTAACGCCCGCACCCTCGAAACCCAAGTCTCGCGCTTGCTCTCGCACACCCACCAGGAGGTTCGATACTTGGGCGAACTGTTGAAGCGGGCGGCGGTTTCTCCCGCGTACAACGCCAGCCACGAGTCCCTCCGCGATTTGGTGGAGCAGATCCGATCAGTCTCTCCTGAACTCGGTGAGCGTGCCGAGCGAGAGTTGCTGCGAGAAGTTCGCATGGCTCCGACCTTGGTGAAGTATGCGGACCCGAATTCCTACGAAATCGAGACTCGTCGCGAGCTACGGCAAGTCGCGGCAGAACTAATGGGGAGTTTACAGGTCGCGCCGGCCCCCATGGTCGATCTGCTCGACGAAGAGCCGTTGGAAATCGAACTCGCCACCACCCTGATTTATGAACATAGCCACTATTCTTATCGCCAGATCCGGCAAGCGATACAAGGTGCGGGAGAGTACATTCGTCGCGAAATTATTGACCTTGGATTGCGGCACCGGGGCAAGCACGATGAAATGTTGCGGCCGTTCTGTGTCGGGCAGCAATTCCGTTTCGATATCCTGATGGACATCGGCGGCTTCCGCGATATGCACCGGCACCGGCGCTGCATCCAGATTGGACAGGAATTCACTACTCGGCATGGATACGATGTTCCGTACGAAGTAGACGCGGCCGGAGCGCGAGGAAGCTACGACGCCGTTATGAAGCGGACAGCCGACGCGGTTGAACACTTGGGCCAGCGAAGCGGAGCGGAAGCCAAAGAAAATTCTCAGTATGCGATCCCTCTGGCATTCCGCAAGCGGACATTATTCAAGATGGATTTCGCCGAGGTGGTCTACATCTCCGAGTTGAGGACAGGGCCCGCCGGTCATTTCTCCTATCGCAATGTGGCCTATGCGATGTATGAAGCGGTGGCGCAGAAATATCCAGCGCTAGCGAAGTATTTGAGAGTGACAGACGTGAAGGAGCCGGTGGATTTGCTGAAGCGGTGACCTAAGATTTTCTCTGAGACTCTGTGATTAAGAGCTTGTCAGGCATACATCACTTTCCGATCGCCCTTCACAATCCGCCCTACGGTAAACGCTTTCTCACCCGCCCGCTCCAGCAGAGTTTGAGCTTTCTTGAACTTCTTGGACGGAACCACCAGCAGCATTCCCAATCCCATATTAAACGTGCGGAGCATCTCATCCCGTGGCACATTGCCGAGTTGCTGTAGGTGCTCGAAGATGGGCGGCACCGGCCAGGAATTGATCTCGATCACCGCTGCCACGCCTCGAGGAAGCACGCGAGGAAGGTTCTCGGTAATGCCGCCGCCGGTAATATGCGCCATCGCCGAAACGCATTCGCCATCCGCAAGCAAACGCTTGACCGCCGGCCAATAGCTCTTGTGAGTCTTCATCAGCTCATTGCCGACTTTGCCCTTGAGTTCGTTGACGTAGGATTCCGGGGTGTAGTGGGCAACTTCAAACAGCAATTTGCGGGCCAGCGAATAGCCGTTAGTATGCAGGCCATTCGAGGCCAAACCTAAAATTACGTCTCCGACTTCAACTGTCTTCCCGGTGATAATGCGCTCACGCTCGACCACGCCCACAATAAAACCAGCCAGATCATATTCGCCTTCGGGATAGAAGCCCGGCATCTCGGCAGTTTCACCGCCGATCAAAGCGCAACCGTTGTGTTTACAGGCGTCTGCCAAGCCCTCAATCACTTTTTCCGCCACTTCCGGTTCGAGCTTGCCAGTAGCGAGATAGTCCATGAAGAAAAGCGGGGTCGCGCCCTGCACCGCGATGTCATTCACGCAGTGGTTCACCAGATCCGCGCCGATGGTGTGATGCACCTTCATCTCGAACGCGACTTTTAGCTTGGTGCCAACTCCATCCACACTCGAGACCAGCACCGGGTCGAGATACTTCGTCTTGTCGATCGCAAATAGCCCGCCGAATCCGCCGATTTCGCTGAGAACGCCGCGAGTGAAGGTTTTGTGGGCAAGGTACTTGATCCGCTTTTTGGTGCGGTTGGCGCGGTCAATGTCGACACCGGCGTCGGCATATGTAACGGGCGTGCTGTTTAGGGAATCCTGAGCCACGGGTTCAATTCCATCTTTAAAGATTGCGGGGAAACGCTGGGTGTCTGCTGCTCGAACGGAGCGCTTGAGTGCGGCTCATTGTAGCATGTTCGCGAGTGACGCTGCGGAGGCGACAAACCCTGTTGAGCCGGCGATGCAGAACAAAAAAAGACCAAGCGGAAGGCATCGGCGAAACCCCTTTGGATACACTAAATCTTGGGGCTTAGCGGAAGACGCAGCTGGCGCGGATCAAACAGCGAACCGCGCTACCTGAAGACGCTGCCAGACAGTTGCAGCGTCTAGTGCGTCACATAGGTCGAAAAGTAATAGACCAGAACTCCAAACAGCGCTAATCCTGAAACGCCGTATGCGGTAAGAACCCACACGCCGCGGCCTTCACGTTGTGTCGCAGATGATCGGGAACCGGATGCAGCTGTCGAGGAATTACTAAGAAACCGGTGTTCCATGCAAGCCTCCGAGGCTGAAAACATGGTGGCGGGAAGCGTCACCTTTTACCCCACACTGCCGTTTAAAGCAGGTGTTGTTGGTGAATGTTACTACAGATCCAGCACGCAACCATCAGAGAAATATCTCTAGTTTGTAAAATCCACGCAAGGTCCCAGGGTTCAGAGATTCGCTTCATTCCCATCCCGCGGAACCGCAGTCTCGCCGAACTGGTGGCTGACGTTTCGCAGGTAAGAATCCATGGTTCGTTGGTACCCGATGACAAAGCGAGAGACGAAGCGGAACAGCGGGTTGTAGATCTCTCCCCTCTCGGTGATGTTCAAACGGCATCCCTCGGTGGTAGGAGAAATGTCGAAGATCCACGCACCACCAAAGGGCAAGCCCTTATCCGCGATTCTCGCGATCATGCGCGACGGCGGACTTGATTCGACTATTTCCATAGTGATGGCGCCATTCGTTCCCTTCTCCCGATAACGGACGTGCCCGTCCGCCGGAGGGAGCAACTCCACTTGCCGCACATCGGGGCGCCAGGATGGAGCAGCTTTGAAATCAGAAATTAATTGGAATAGGTCTTCTGGCTTCCGATGGAGAGTGATAGCACGAGCAGCGACATGCTGTTTGGGCAGTAGAAATCCGATAAAGACGATCATAAGCCCTGCGCTCACAACGATCGCTCCCGTCAGTAGAATGATTTTCAGCATGTCAGCTACTCCTTGGAGTCGGCTTCAGTCATAGTTTGCCGCGATGCTCTTGCCAGCAGTTCAAGACCTTCTAAAGCCCGCTTTCGTTCGTCTCGCTTAAGCTTTGCGAGAACACCCTCAACCCGTTCCGAATCCAATACCGAAGTCTCCGCCATGGCCTTGGCGCCCTGCGGCGTAAGAGTGAGAGCCACAGTGCGTCGGTCCCGGGGCATTTTCTTACGTTGCAGATATCCGAGTTCCTCCAGTCGCTGGATGGCCGCTGAGAGCGTCGAACCACGCACGCTCAAGTGAGCCGCAAGTTCGGTAGGAGTTACTGGATCGGTTTCGTTCAAATGAACCAGGATTGAAGAGTCTCTGGCCGACAGCCGGTATTTCGTACTCGCTGCCCGAATGTGGCGCTTGTGGCAAGCCAGATAAATCTGCGGATAAAAGCGCTGCACCAACTCAACGTCGGAAGGCTTCATGACGAGAAATTATGGCGGTCGACCAATAGTTCGTCAAAACGAAGTATCAATTCGGGAACTTTTCCAGCGATTGTCAGCGAATTCGCTTTTCATTCGCTTAGATGCGCGTGTATAATTCGGCCTGAACTCATCCCGCAATCACAAAGGAGCCACCTCATATGGCCGACGAACGAGCAAAAGCGATTGATCTGGCCTTTGCACAAATCGAAAAGCAGTTTGGCAAGGGTTCGATCATGCGCCTGGGATCGAAAGAAGCTATCGTCCCTATCGCCGTGATTCCCACGGGCGCAATTTCGTTCGACGCAGCTCTAGGCGTCGGCGGCTTTCCGCGAGGACGCGTGGTCGAAGTGTTCGGTCCAGAATCCTCGGGCAAAACCACAATCACGCTGCAAGTCATCGCCGAAGCACAGAAAATGGGCGGCATGGCCGCATTTGTGGACGCCGAGCACGCGCTTGATCCCGGCTACGCCAAGAAACTCGGTGTCGATGTGGACAACCTCCTGGTTTCCCAGCCGGACTACGGCGAGCAAGCACTCGAGATCACAGAAGCTTTGGTACGCTCGGGCGCGATCGACGTGCTGGTCGTCGACTCCGTCGCCGCGCTCGTACCCAAAGCCGAACTCGATGGCGAAATGGGCGACAGTCACATGGGCTTGCAGGCCAGGCTGATGTCACAGGCCCTGCGTAAGCTCACCGGAACGGTTTCGAAGTCACGTACCTGTTTGATCTTCATCAACCAGATTCGCGAAAAGATCGGTGTGATGTTCGGCAATCCGGAAACCACCACCGGTGGACGCGCCCTGAAGTTTTACTCGTCCGTGCGCATCGATATTCGCCGCATAGCCGCCATCAAAGAGGGCGACGTAGTCACCGGCTCGCGCACCAAAATCAAAGTCGTAAAGAACAAAGTGGCTGCCCCCTTCCGCGAAGCCGAATTCGACATCATGTACGGCGAGGGTATTTCGCGTGAAGGCGACCTGCTCGACATCGCCGCTGTCCATAACATCCTAGAGAAGTCCGGCGCCTGGTACAGCTACAAGGGGGAACGTATCGGCCAGGGCCGCGAAAATGCGCGCGCCTTCCTCAAAGAAAATAAAGACACGATGATCAAGCTGGAAGCCGAAGTGCGGAAGCAACTGGGGTTAACGCCAACGTCGGCTCCGGTTGCTGCTGCCGCAGCCGCCCTAGCTTCGCCCCAGGGAGCACGTGTCACCACCATGCCCAGTGCCCCCCCCGAACCGGCAAAAGTCCCGGCGGCGAGACGGTAGGTTCTGCTACTTCTGCGCTGTCATTCCGAGCAACGCAAGGGATCTGGGTTCTTGCCGACTGTGGCATTTCTGGTAGTGCGAGCGAGACCTAGATCCCGGTGCTCTGCTTGCGATGACAGAGTGTTTACCGATCCGCTCTCAGCGCACCAGCCACTCGGTTACGGCATGCATGCGTGTAAGCACGGAGCCGTAGGTCACAACTACTCCAATGGCAATGGCTGCCGCCGCTGGCAGACCGTACAACCATCTTCGCTGCGGTCGTGGTTTCTGAGCCTTTTCCCAGGCGACCAGACGACGCACACGTACAGTTAAGGCGGTCGAGCTGTGCAGCAGGGCCATGGTCAGTTCACCGGAAGAGTCCATCGGACCTAGTCTCGATACTTTGATCAGCGCCGCGGCGAGATCAAGCGCGTCATAAAAGCTGGATACGGCAGCGTCATCCGCGGCCATTTCCGTTTCCTCGGACCATGCGTGCTCCAGTTCCATCATTGCCGGAAACACTGAAAACCGGAAAAGAAGTTTTCTCAGGTTGTCGTAGCGAAGCGCGTGCGCAACCTCGTGCCGCAGCGCGGTCCGGAGTTCTTGCGGATTCAGCGCCGCAATGGCAGCTTTAGATACCAATACTTTTGGGGCGCAGATGCCGGCGACGGTCAGAGTGGGAGCTCCGTTGCGGGTGCGAAAGATTTGGACCGCGCTGCCCGACTCGGTGGTTTGGGACGCCATAAGTATGGATCCGTCCAACCATTCCACCAGTGCCCGCGAGGCTCGCAGTTGAGCCATGGCAGCGCGCACCACTCCCGCGCCAAGCAGGATCAAGCAGCACAATCCCAGCGCAAGCGGAACGGTTCCTACCGCCTCATTGGTCGAGCGAGGCTCGAGCAACAAAAAAGATGGCAAAGTAAAGGCCAACGTTATAACAGAAGATACGGCTAGCGGAAGGATACGCAGCGCGAATAACAAATCAGCCGCAGCACGGGCCGAGCGCGGTCGAAGCACCTGCCGCATCAGCTTCCAACCCCGGGAAACGGCTAGGGAGAGAAACACGTACAGCAACACAAACACAGCAAGCGACACTCCGATGCAGCGCGCCGCAAACATCAGTGCTTCTCCTTATTATTCCGGAGTTCGCTACGAAGTTCGCGACGCTTTTGATCGAGCAGTCGCTGCAGATCGTCGAGCAGACGGGCATCGTGCTCGCTGACTGCTTCTACCAGATAGGAAAGTGGAAGCGAGGCTGGCGCACTGGAGCCCAACAGTTCACGGATGGTCTCGCCAACGGCCGCTTTCTCCAGTTCCTCTTGCGTGTATCGCGGAGTGTAGCGGAATGCTCTGCCTTCGGCCGTGCGGTTGAGCAGTTGCTTCTTAAAGAGGCGGTCAAGCGTAGTCATCACTGTCGTGTAAGCGAGTTTGATGTCGCCAACATCGAGTATCTCGCGAACCGTCGCGCTTCCTCGTAGCCACAAAGCGGAAAGCAGTTGCTGCTCGAGTGGCCCGAGTTGGGCGTTCGGAGATCGTCGCAGCAGGTTCAGGATCCGTTTCATTCTCGCTTACCAAACAGTCAATTCAGCCCGAGAGCAAGCCTGCCTCGGTTCGTCTCGAAGGTAAACCGTACCCGAGAACCAGGCAAATCGCAAGTTGGCTGCTCAGTCTGCATACTTATCTCACTATGACTGGCTTCTCATCCGTCCAAAGTCTCGTGATTTCTTCGAGCGACCGGCCTTTGGTCTCGGGAACCAACCAGCCAACTAAAACGATGGTCAACAATGCGCCGGCGCTGAAAAACCAGAACGTACCATCCGAGCCCATGCGCTTCTGCATAATTGGAAACAGTTGGTTTCCGAGATACCCCACCAACCAGAGTGCCGTCGTAGCGATCGACATGCCTCGCCCGCGAACCTTGGTCGGATAAATCTCCGAAATAATGACCCAACAGGCTACGCCATTGCCAAACGCATGGCCAGCAACGAAGCTCATCACGAAGATCAACACAGCCAAGCCGCTGCCGTGGATGTGATAGAGCCAGCCGACGACGGCAAACGAAACGAATTGCAGAGACGTCCCGGCTAGTATCAGCGTCTTGCGCCCCGCCCGGTCGACCAACCAGAGGGCGAAGAGTGTGAACAAAAGATTGATGAGGCTAACCAGCACCGACTGGAAGAATGCGTCGCTGGTTGCAGTTCCGGCGGAGCGAAAAATCTCAGGCAGGAATGAAAAGAGCGGAGTGATTCCGCTGATCTGTTGCAGCCCCGCCAGCATGATGCCAAGCAGCAGCGGTCGCCGGAAGGTGGTGAAGAGTTCCGAGATGTGTCCCTCTTCAATGGCCAGTGAATTCTCGATTTCAGCAGCCTCGGGCCGCGCAATGTCAGCACCATTGATTTTGGTAAGCACTTCGATTGCCTGGTCACGCCTCCCCATTTTCATCAGCCAACGCGGACTTTCGACCGCGGGCAAAATCATCAATCCGAACAGAATCGCGGGCACCAGGCCCGCGAGAAACATCCAGCGCCAGCCGGTAGAAATGTTCCAGGCTTCATCGCCCATGCGCTGAATGAGCATGTTGACGAAGACCGCGGCAAGAATTCCAACCACAATGCCAAGCTGGTACAGAGTGACGCAGCGGCCGCGAACTCGTGTGGGCGCAATCTCCGCAATATAGTTCGGAGAAATCACTGACGCTGCGCCGATGCCGATACCACCAATCAGCCGCCAGAGAACGAACTGATGAAGGTCCGCAGCGAAGAGCATCCCCACAGAAGAGAGTGCGAAACAAACCGCGCAAAGCGCGAGGCCTTTTTTCTTGCCCAGATAGTCAGCAACCGTCCCTGCCCCCACGCAGCCGACAATGCATCCCACCAACGCACATCCTGCGGCCCATCCGACGCCCGCTGCGTCCAAGTGAAACAACTGGCCCAAGTATCCGATCGCACCGCTGATCACAATGTTGTCGTACCCAAACAGAAAACCGCCCAGAGTAGCGACACTTGCCGCAATGACGAGAGGAGCGCGTGCGCGACTGGAAGAGGAGTTCAGCTTATGCCCCTCTGGGCGCTAGTTCCACGCCGGATCGTTGGGGAGATTCTACGACCGCCTTCGCCGCCAGCATGAAGCCAAGAGTGTGCGCCATTCCGGCGTGCCAGGGCGCTGAACACGTCATTTGCGGGGTGTGGTCGGGAATGAGCACGCCGTCGAATCGGTTACGATGAAGAATGGCGAGAATACGAATCATGTTCACGTCGCCTTCGTCGATGAATGTTTCGCGATAGTGCGGCACTTTTCCTGCGACATTGCGAAGGTGAATATAGGCAATCTTGCCTTGTTTGCTGTATTGATCGACCGCCTCGTAAATATCGCCTTCGGTCATCTCAGCTAGAGTTCCCACGCAAAGCTCAAGGGCGTTACTCCGGCCTGGAGCCAGATCAATCAACCTCTGATACATGTGAGGCTGGTAGACCAGGCGCGGCTGCCGTCGCATGGTTGGCATGGGAGGATCATCGGGATGCGCAGCCAACTGCACCCCCGACTGTTCGGCGACGGGAATAACTTCTTCCAGAAATCTCTGCAGCCGCTGCCAGAGTTCTTCATGGGAAATCGAGTGTAGAGTGCCGGCGGGCGCATTGCGGTCGTAGACCATGTTCCACACCATCCCGTTCGGGACGGGCACGTCTTCGGCCGGACCGTCCATCCCAAGGGTGATCGCATGGCCGCGACCCAGCGGCGCGGTCACGCGGCCGCAGACGCCCGCCAGACTAAAGTTGTAGCCGAGCACCGGAATACCAGCCTCGCCGAGGCGGCGAATGATGGTCTTCACTTTTTCAATCTGTTGCGTCCGTCGCGGACCATCGAGCAAAATATCGTGCCAGTGGGCGGGATCGAGGTTCTCGATTGCAGCTAAGACCAGTCCAGCGTCTTCGATCTCTCTGCGAAGTTTCTTTAGTTCTGTTGCCGTCCAAAGCTGATCCGGGTTGCCCGCAACTCCCCATGCTTCGTATTTTGAACCGGTGGGCTGGTTGTTCCGCGGGTTGGAAGGGCCCTGGTTGAAATAATCAACCAGGTGAACCACGACATGCGTGCAGCCTGCCTGGCGAGCAAAATCGTAATAATCGCGCGTCAGCATGTGACGATAGAGGCCGAGACCGATCTTCATAGCCGATTTCCGATGCCTGCGCCATAATCCGGGCTGAGAACTTGCCCGTTGATTTCGCTGGCCAGCGGCGAGCAAAGAAAAACAAATGCGTCCGCGATCGACTCTGGGCTGTTTCTTCTGCCCAGCGAAACACGCAGAACAAATTCCCGGTAGGCGGGATCCTCGTCGAAAACCTTCAGCGAGCTGCCGGCGGCGACGTTCCCCGGCGAAACCACATTCACGCGAATACCGGTGAGCGCATATTCGAGGGCCAGGCTGCGCGCAAGGTTCTCCAGCGCCGCTTTAGCCGAAGCGTACGAAGAGATTTGCGTGTGCGGCATGCGAGCTACGTAGGAGGATGTAAAGATCAAATGACCGGCAATGTTGCGCTGAACCCATCGCGCAAGCACGGATCGCGCCAGATAAGTTTGCGCAAAATAGTTGAAGCGAAAAATGCGTTCGTAGTCGGCTTCCGATGTCGTGGCGAACGGATGTAAGCCACAACCGCCTGCGTGGCCGATAACCGTATCCATGCCAGGGAATTTTTCGAAAGCTGCGTTCACTACGCCTTCCACTTGGCTGGATTCAGTAAGGTCGGCTGAAAAGTAAAGATAGGACGACGCGGGAATCTGCCAATCGCTGAGTGTTCGCTTGGCCTGGTCGTCGGTTTTGATATCGGTGAGCACAAGCGTTGCGCCGCTTGCAGCCAGCCTCCGCACCATGTGCTCCGCAATCGCGCCCAACGCTCCGGTGATCAGAATCGTCTTGCCGGAAAGATCAATGCTGATCATGCTTGCTCACTCTCCTTAATTCTCGAGAGCACCTCGTGACCAGATTCGGTGACCAGCACGTTGTCCTCAATGCGCGCGCCGGCACCGCGTTCGGGAACATACACTCCCGGCTCGATGGTGATCACCATGCCGGGCTCAAGTTTGGTGGATTCTCCGGGAAGAATCAAAAATCCCGGGTCGTGATAACGAAAGCCAACGTGATGGCCCGTGTGATGCGTGAAGAAAGACGAGAGTCCTTGGGCTGCGATCTTGTCCCTTGCCAATGCGTCAACCTCGGCAGCCGAAACACCGGGACGCACGCCATCGACCGCGGCTTGCTGCGCATCTTTGACAGTGGCAAGTATCTTCTGGGCCTCCGCCTTTGGAGAACCCACCGCGGCTGTGCGCGTGAGGTCGCTCCAATAACCGTTGACGCACGTTGCCAGCTCGATCACCACGAGATCACCATTCTCTAAGTGCCGCCCGGTCGAGCGATTAAATCGTCCCGCGTCTGCGCTGTTGGGTCCGGATTGAACCATGGCCCACCCTCGGGAATGAAAAATTCCGTTGTGGCCAATTTGCCGGTAAATCGCTGACTCCACCGCCGCCGCGACCTCCGCCTCCGTGATTCCCGGTTGCGAATTCTCAAAGAAAGCTTCCAGGCCGATGTTCGCGACTCGGTTTGCGATCCGAATCGCGTCGATTTCTTCCGGCGTTTTCTTCAAGTAAAGATTGGCAAAACCCGTCCCGCGACGGGCGTCCGGCTTTGCGGTGAATGCGGATAGCTGGCCGGAAAAGCCTTCAGGGATGGGGATTTGCTCGGCCGCTTGAATGGGCAACGAAATTCTGGAGGCGCTGGGATTTGTTCCAACCTGATTGCCTCCGATCTTTGCTTTGACTAATTCATCGCCAATCGCCGAGACCAAAACCGAATACGGATCGCTGCATTTGAGATCACCCCAAGGATATTCTTGAACCCGCAACCCGGCTGGAATATGGTCTCTGGGTTCGATCTGCGGAACGAAAAGCACAGGCTCAGCGTCCGCAAAATAAACCAGCAGCGAAGCGCCCCAGAATGGAAAATATCCGGACAGCATGACCAACTCGTCGGGCCTCCAGGCGATCCAGGCCTGCAAATCATGCTGCCGGAGAAAGGTGCGTACCTGCTGCGGGCGCGGCAACGGCTTTGCACTCACGATCGGGGTCCCCATCGTTCCCTACATAATTCCAAACTTCTCGAATGCTTCGACGGCGCTGCTTCCTTCTTCGATGGCTTTCCTTACCAGCTTTTCACCGCGAGCTTTTTCGAGGGCGCGCGCAAAAACCTCGGTCTCTGCTTTCGCAGGAACCAACAGGACGCCATCGATGTCACCGAAAATAATATCTCCTGGACGGATGCGCACTGCTCCAATCTCAACCGGAATGCGGAAGTCGACTACTTTGTAGCGCGGAGCTGCGTCTTGCCCGTAGGAACCGAAACCAAATGTAGGGAAGCTCATATCGAGAATGGCCTTGGTATCTCTCACGTAGCCATTCAACACCGCGCCCCGGCAGCCAAGTTTGCGGGCGCGGGTGCTCATGAGTTCTCCCCAGAGCGCGTTGCGAGGCGAGGAACCGGTGTTGACATAGACCTCATTAGCCTGGAGGTCGTCGAGCGCTTCGAGCATCAGGCCAAACGATTTTTCCATTAACTTGTTGGCGCTTCCGGTGATTCTTTCGACGAACACATCCACCGAAAGAACTGGCATGGCGCGGCCAATCACAACCATATCCTGTCGAAGAGGCTGAATCTGCGGTGGGAGAAATTGGTGCTGAAGATCTAACTTGTCCATCACATCGCCCACGACACAGGTAAAAAGTTCGCGCTGCACGATGGCAAAAAGTTCGTCGTCAGATTTCCACAACTTCGCCGTGCTCATTGCGCGCGTGCCTCTTTGATTTTTTCCACGAATTGCCGGGCAAGCTGCGTAATCGACGCGAAATTACCCGTCTTGGATCCAGCCGTAAGATTGCCCCCCACTCCCACGGCAACTGAACCGGCGCGGATCCATTCAGCGACATTCTCGAGGCCAACTCCACCGGTTGGCATCAACGATGCCTGGGGAAGCGGTCCTTTCACCGCCTTGACGAAGGCTGGTCCCAGGATTTCGCCGGGAAAAATCTTGATGATGTCAGCGCCGCATTCCATCGCCTCGATCACTTCGCGAATGGTTCCAGCGCCGGGCATGTAGGGAATCTGATAGCGATTGCAGAGACGCGCGGTTTCAGGGTTTAGGGCAGGACTGACTACAAAGTGCGCCCCCGCGACAATAGCTATACGAGCGGTTTCCGGATCGAGAACCGTACCCGCTCCCAACAAAATCTGTCCGGAAAATTCTTTCGCAAGATGCTCAATAACCTCGCTAGCTCCGGGCACCGTGAAGGTGATCTCCAGGGCAGCCACGCCCCCAAGAGCGCAGGCTTCGGCGATGCGCGCGGCTTGGTCAGGAGTCTCCGCGCGGATGACGGCAATTAAACCAGAGTCGACAATCTTTCCCAAAGCTTCTATTTTCACGATTGACATAACTTCCGCACTCTCGATCGCAAGACTTGTGCTTCCGATTTGCACCGAGGAGCACTGAACTCCCATCTCCTCACTCAAAAAATGGCTCTCCTCGCCGCGAATAGCGTCGCGCAACATCTTCGTTCAACGTCACTCCTAGTCCGGCGTTTTCGGGCACCTGGATAAATCCGCCCTGAATGATCGGTTTCGACAAGCCGTCCAGTAAATCATTCCAGAAAGGAACTTCAGAGGCATGAAATTCAAGAGCAAGAAAGTTTGGAATCGCCGCGCAAAAGTGGACTGCCGCCAAAGTGCCGACCGGGCTGCTGATATTGTGTGGAGCAACCGGCATTGTGTGTACGTCGGCGAACTGGGCAATGCTTTGGGCGACTGACAATCCCCCGACTTTCTGAAGATCGGGAGTAACCACGCTCAGCGCGTGTTGCGCGATGATTTCCTGGAAGCCGTCAAAGAGAAAAAGATTCTCCCCAGTCGCGATCGGCAACCGCACTTTCGAACTCACTTCCTTGAGCGCGGCAGTATTGTTGGGTGGAACCGGATCCTCGAGCCACAATAGCCGGAATGGTTCGAGTTCCCGCGCCACTTTCACGACGTCGCTGGCGTTGTATCGCCAGTGGCAATCTACTGCGATATCGGTATCGTTACCCACCGCATCGTGAACCGCGCCGATCAAACTTACCATGTGGTCGATAGCGCGATTGCTGAGCACGCGATTATGCGGATCGGAACCTTGCGTCCCGGGCACATCCAGATCAAACTTCAGCGCTGTGAAGCCTTCCGCTCGTTTTGCGAGAGCCTGGCGGCGATAGTCGTCGGGCGAAGCAGGGGACTCTTCGCCGGCTTGGCCGAAATAATCTTTTGCTGCGTGTGCCGGTCGTTTCGATTCCCAGGCTGCCGGGCGAGAACGCAACACTTCATCTAAGCTCTCGAGCGCTTCGCCCCCGTGGCAATCCGCATAGATGCGTACTCTATCTCGAAACTTTCCTCCCAGCAGTCGATAAATGGGAACACCAAGCCACTGGCCGAGCACATCCCAGAGCGCAGCTTCGATGCCGCTGATGGCGTTGTAGACGATCCCCGCCACCGAGCCGGCGCCAGACGTGGCAAGCTGCAGTTTTCGGAACAAACGATGAATGTCGCGCGGGTCTTCGCCAAGCAGCAGGGGCTCCAGCGACCGCAGGATGGCAGTGAGGCCAGGAGCGAAAAAGCACTCGCCAAGACCGCGGACGCCTTCATCCGTTTCAATACGAACGAAGGTCCAATCAAAGTTGCCCTCAACCACTGCGGTCTTTAACCTGAGGATCTTCAAGTCTCAGTAGATTTCTCCCGGTGGATTATACGCTGCGGTCGTTCCATTGAACGTAGGGCAGACCGACGAGCTACAGCGGACATTGAACGACCTCTATTCGCGAACCAGTTAGAATGCTGCCATGAACTCGATCATTTTGAAAGCAGCGGAAAGCTGCAAATGGGACTGTGTCAGCCTCGGCGAAGTCATGTTGCGGCTGGATCCCGGTGAAGAGCGCATCCATACCGCTCGAAACTTTGGCGCCTGGGAGGGCGGCGGAGAATATAACGTTGCCCGTGGGCTCAGGCGGTGCTTTGGCATGCGCACCGCCGTAATCACCGCGTTCGCAAAAAATCCGATTGGGCAACTGCTCGAGGACCTCATCCTGCAAGGAGGCGTCGATACATCGCTCATCCGCTGGGTGCCCTATGACGGCATAGGCAGAGCTGTACGCAACGGCCTGAATTTCACCGAACGAGGTTTCGGTGTGCGCGCCCCCGTCGGCTGCTCAGACCGTGGAAACACGGCGATCGCGAACAGCCAGCCCGGCGACTTCGATTGGCAACAAATCTTCGCGGCAAACGGCTCACGCTGGCTGCATACCGGCGGCATTTTCGCCGGGCTCTCTTCCTCGTCGGCCTCTCTCGCAAGCGCTGCCATTCACGCGGCTCGCTCCTCCGGTACGGTTGTTTCCTATGACCTCAATTATCGAGAATCCCTATGGAAGGGAATCGGCGGCGAGGCAAAAGCGCAGGAGGTGAACCGTGAACTGGTATCGGCCGCGGATGTTCTCTTTGGCAACGAAGAAGATTTTTCCGCGACGCTTGGTGTCGCAATCGAAGGCGTCGGCGACGACTTCAGCCATCTTCCCGTTGCAAGCTATGAATCGATGCTGCACCGTGTAGCCGAGCTCTACCCCAATCTTAGGCTCATCGCAACCACACTGCGTACCGCACACACAGCGACGAAAAACGATTGGGGCGCGATCGCGCTTTACGCGGGAAAGACCATTCAAGTTCCGCAGCGGCCGCTGGAGATCCTGGACCGTGTAGGCGGCGGCGACTCGTTCGCTTCAGGCCTGATCTACGGCATCCTAGCGGGTAAAGACGCTGAATGGGCCGTCCAGTGCGGCGTGGCTCATGGTGCGCTAGCCATGACCACACCGGGAGATACAAGCATGGCCACGCTCTCCGAAGTAGAAGCTCTGATGAAAGGGGGCCCAGCGCGGATCGCACGCTGAGCCCGGCTCGCGACAAGAATTTCAGCTTACATGCTTTTGAAAACGAAATTAATGTCCTTCGTCTGGTTTGCGCCAATGGTAATCGTCTGAGTTGAGGTACCCAGCTTTTCGTGCCAAGCTTTGATGGTGTATGTCCCAGGTGGCAAATTCGGCAGATCGAAACTGCCATCTTTCTTGGTCACCGCAAAATAGGGATTCTTGAGCACCGCAATATATCCCCGCATCCACGGATGAATGTTGCACTTTACCGGGATCGCGATTTCTTCTCGAGCAAATGCCTCCTCCACCTTCGCGCCCGGAAGCTCTGCCTTATTCCACTCCCGGTTGTTGGCGGGCGTGGGATGAATGTTGTGTGAAGTTGGATCGTCATTCACGACTTTGATGGGCTGATTGGCCTGCACCGCCATGACATGCGGCTCATACAAGCAGCCTTTTTGGGTGATGACAACCGGTTCCTTCGGAGGATCGAAAGTTCGATCACCCAACCCATCCGTAATAAATACGAGTACGTTCTGCAAGCCACCTTTGGAATCAGTTGCGACTTCCTGTGTAGCAACCGGTCCCGGATGCTGCTTGGCGCAGCTTGGGTCCGCAGCCATGCTGATCGTCCTGCCCTTAGGCGGGATGCCTTCAAATCTGACCGTGCCTCTTACTGAGACCGCTCCAACACCGCCCCCCGTTTGCGATGCTGAAGATCCCGCCTTCGCAACCTGCCCGTTATAAATCGAAATCGTTAAGATCAGAGCGACAACAAGAAAAACGTTCTTCAGTTTCATACTTCACCTCGCGGAGGATAACCTCCAGAATTTTCGTCAAACGAAGTCGCGCGCGAGATCTTAATCAGTTCCCAGCCCGGCCGTAGTTGGCGCCACTCGCCTGGCAAGGAATTCGCTGTATCCCTGTTGATAGCCGGCAGTAAAAGAAGACCGATCTTCGACATGTGCCCATCGGCCGATAGCAACGTGCTGCTCACCACCGCGTTCCGCTGCCAGCCGTCCCAAATACAGTCCGTCCCGAAATGCCCCGTCAGTGATGCGAGCAGCGGTCGCGTTTGGATCGGGAGTTTGAGTGTGATCGGCTCGCCTCACGGATGCCGCTCCAAAGCCAATTGCGATCACGAATGCAAATAGCGAGAATGTCTTCATACCTTTTCTGCTTTCTCTGAGCCAAGTCAGACTTCAGTGCGGATAGCAGGAGATTAAGGCTGGAGAGAACTTACGTTGTCACTCGCTGGTCATCAGCAGGTCAATTCGTCGTCATCTCTTTGTCTTTGATTGTCAAGGATTTGTCACTCGAAACGAAGAATTGAAGAAGAAGGAAGATACGGCAAGCACTGGTTAATCCACAAAGTGGTCTCGGGAACGGACCTTTTGCTCCGCGTGCAGCGGGCTACGGGAACACCACGAACTTCAAACAAGTGGGAGACTGCACAGCGAGCACTTCTCCTGTCGAAACGAGATGGCCGGTCTTGTGATCAATTCGAGAAATAACGATGTTGTCGGAATCCTGGTTTGCGGCAACCAACCATGATCCCGTGGGATCGATTGCAAAGTTGCGCGGCGTCTTTCCACCTGATGGGTCGGTCTCAATACGCCTCAACGCCCCTGTCTTGGAATCGATCGCAAATACGGCGATGCTGTCCTCTCCGCGATTCGAAGCGAAGAGAAATTTGCCCGAAGGATCGATTTCGATTTCTGCCGCGGTATTGTTGCCGCTAAAGCCTTTTGAAAGCGTCGAAATGGTTTGCAATTCACGCAGTGTGCCGGTAGCCGCGCTATACGAGTAGGCCTTGACCGTAGAGTGCAGTTCATTAATCACAAACAGAAATCGGCCGTCGGAACTGAATACTAGGTGCCGAGGTCCCGCGCCGGTACTGCTTCTTACAATTTGCGGTTCGGCTCCCAGGGTTCCTTTCACAGCGTCGAAGGAATAAATCAGCAACTGATCGAGTCCGAGGTCTGCGACAATCGCGAAGCGATTGTCCGGCGAGAGCGCGACGGCGTGGGCGTGAGGTCCTTCCTGCCGTTGCGGATTTACACTGGAGCCTTTGTGCTGTACGAACGATGTGGCCTCTCCCAGCCGGCCGTCTTTGAGCAAGGGGAAAACTGCGATGCTGCCCGAGGTGTAATTCGAAACCAGCGCGTACTTGCAGTCCGATCGAGAGTGATGTGCGCCGGATCTTTACCTTGCGAGGAAACGTGGTTCAAGAGAGAAAGTTTCCCGGTGTCTGGCTGAATCGAGAAGGCGCTTACCGACCCTGCGTTCTGACCGTTATAGTTGGCAATCTCGTTGACCGCGTATAGAAATCGTCCGCTGCCATCGACCGCGAGAAAAGACGGCTCCGCGGCCTCGGCTGCAAGCCCGAGCGAGGTCATCTTGCCGGTAGAGGGATCGAAACGGTAGGCGTAGATTCCTTTGCTGACGTGGTCGGTATAAGTGCCCACATAGACCAAGTATTTGTGCTGCTCCGCCCCCGCTGTGGGCACGAGGACGGTTGAGGCAAGCCAGATCAGAAGAACGGTCAGACGATATACTTGGCGAAAGTCTGGCACTGATAATGTCATCGCGTTCTCTTGTCAGTCAGACGAATGGCGTGGCTCAAGTCTGCCTTTGTGTACCTTCGTGCCCTTTGTGGTTCTAGCATTTGACCTTCATGAACCCAAAGGGAACCAAGGCACACAAAGAAAACATTTCACCGAACTGCGCGCGCATATTTTTCCTCCGGCTCGGGAATCGGTTCGATGCGTCCCAGCAAAAAAACGTAGCCCACGATTCCGAGCAGCAGAATTACTGTCGCCGTCACGAAAGCGGCAGCGAAAGAGTGCGTTCCGGAGACGATGTAACCAGTCACAATCGGCGCAGAAATCGCCGCGATCTGTCCACAAAAGTTCACCGCCCCGCCGAGCGTGCCGACACTTTCACGCGGCGCAATCAGAGATGGAACGGTCCACGCCACCGGCGCAGCTGCCGCCAGACCTCCCAAGGCAAGGCTGATCCACACCAATGCCATCGCAGGACTGTGAGCGCTCGCCGCTCCGAAGATCGCCAGTCCGAACGCCATTCCCGCCACCATCACCGTTTGGCGAACACGATTTGCATTGTAGCCACGCTGGATCAGACCGTCTACCAGCCACCCGCCCACCAGGAGATCCGTGAACGTCGCGAACAGCCACGGAACGCTGGTGTAGAAAGCAGAGTGGAACAAATCCATTTGAAGCGAGACAGAAAGATAACTCGGCAGCCATGTTAGCAAGAGGAAGAAAGTGTAATTGTAAGCTCCCCATCCCAGCGCGAGTCCGTAAACCTTGCTCTGCCTCAAAAGGTAGCCGAGTGAGGCACCACTGCGGGCTCTCAGTTGATCCTCCAGTTGAGCTCCACCTTGCAGAATCAACTGGCGCTCTTCAGCGGACAGCCCTTCGTCTTCGCTCGGATTGCGGTACACGAAATAAAACAACACACAATAGAGAAAGCTGATGAAGCCAGTAGCGGCAAAACTCCAGCGCCAGCCAGAGTACAAGAGCAGCAGGCCGATCAACGGAACTCCGATGGCGCTTGAGAATTTCGCCGCAGCATCGGTGATGGCCGTTGCCAAACCTCTTTCCTCCCGGGGAAACCAATAACCCAGCGCTTTGGCATTTGCGGGAAACGTAGGAGACTCGCTCACGCCCAAAAGAAAGCGCGCACCGAAGAGCCAACCAAGTCCAGGAGAAAGCGCCGCCGCGAAGGAGGCCACGCTCCACAAGAGCGCACTGATTCGCCCCACGCGGCGCACCCCCAACCGGTCCAGGAATACTCCGGCCGGCATCTGCATCAATGCATATGTCCAACTGAAAGCACTCGAGAGATACCCGAAAGCAACCAACGATAGGCCGAACGAGGTGTGAAGCGCATCCCGCGAAACCGACAAGTTGATGCGGTCGAAGAAGTTGACCAGCACCCCGAGAGCCAGTAGCCAGGCGATTCGCCATCGCCTGCGAGGCACGCTCGAACTGCTCAAGACCGTTTGCGGCAACATTGCTCATCCCAATAAGCAGTGTCATCGACCAAATCCAAATGAAAGCACAGTGATCAGAAAACGATTATTGAACACCGATGCCAGCGAGCAGTCCACCGTCCACAAGGTAATCGCCGCCAGTGCAGAATCCCGCTTTGTCTGACGCCAGAAACGCCGCCAATTCAGCGACCTCTTTCGGCGTGCCGATCCGCCCCAGCGGATGCGCTGCACCAAAACGCGCAAACGCTTCGTCCTCCCCCAGTTCGGGCGCAAAATGTGCCGCAGACCGCGCTAGCATGGGTGTTCGGATCGAACCCGGACTGATGGAATTGATGCGGATGTTGTCCGCGGCATGGTCGAGAGCCAAGGCACGCGTCAAGCTGTGAATTGCCCCTTTCGATGTGGCGTAAGCGGCGACGCCGCGCTGGCATGCGTAGCCCTGAACCGACGCCAGATTGATAATGGCACCTCCTCCCCGCTTTTTCATCTCCGGGATACCCAGATGCGCCAACAGATAGATGCTGCCAACATTCACCATCATGCAACGGTTCCAGGTCGCAAAGTCAGTCTCGACGACGGTACCGAAGGGATGGATTGCGGCCGCGTTGACAATGATGTCCAGGCCTCCAAACTGCGCGACCGCCTTCGTAATGACCGCACGCACTTCGTCGAGGTTGGTCACATCGCAAGTTTCGACGTGCAGACTTAGACCAGTCGCATCGCGAGCCAACCCTTCGTTCCCGGCCGCATCAATGCCGCACGCAACCACCTGGGCGCCTCCGGCAGCAAAACGCTTCGCAATCGCACGACCAATTCCAGTAGTGCCTGTCACCACGGCCACCCGTCCTGCAAACTCTTTCATAGGAGTTGGTTCCTGTCAGTTATGGAAATGGCTACAGCACAGACTACATTACCCAGAGGCCGCGGATGACCTTACTTCCCGAGAAAAACGTCCGAAGATTGTTTAAGATAAGAATTGCTCTCTAAGAGGTTGCGGAAAAACTCGATGTTGCATTTTGATTTTGGGTGGCGCACACACTTCCAGCGCTGCGGTAAGTGCATTGTTTTGAATTCAGCTTTAGCCGCTGAGGGCGCACTTTATCGGCATGGAAGGAGTTTTCCGCAACCTGCTAAGCCACTGACTGCGTTCGCACCCTTCAGATGCTTTAATTGTCGAGGTCACAAGAATGTGCCGCAATATCAAAACCCTGTTCAACTTCGATCCGCCGGTCACGGAGGAAGAGATTCGCGCGGCTTCGCTGCAGTTCGTCAGAAAAATCACCGGCTTCAACAAACCGTCAAAAGCGAACGAGGACATATTTCTAACGGCCGTCGAGGACGTAGCCGGCATCTCGAATCGCCTGCTGCGCTCTCTTGAGACCACTGCCCCACCCAAGAATCGCGAAGAAGAAGCCGCAAAAGCCAAAGCCCGCGCCGCCGAGAGATTCGGCCCATGAATTTGGCAGGGCAAAAACCGCCGGCACCAGTTCTACCTCGCTTTGGGTTTACAATTGATTGCTCTAAGAATTCATTGAATCATCAGCTCTGAAATCTCCAAGGAGGAATCCTATGAAACTCTCTCCCGGAAAACTAGCTGGCCTCAAAAAAGTCTCCACCCCCCACGGCATCATCGCCGCTGCTGCGATGGACCAACGCGGGTCCCTGCAGAAATCGCTTGCCAAGGAAAAGGGCGGCGAAGTCAGCGATGCCCTGATGGAAGAATTCAAGTCGCTGGTCGCCGAAGTTCTCACTCCGCATGCCAGCGCCATCCTGCTCGATCCCGAGTGGGGATTGCCTGCGGCTAAGCGGCGGGCCAAAAACGCTGGGCTGCTGCTAGCCTACGAAAAGACTGGGTATGACAAGACCGGACCTGGCCGGCTGGGCGACTTACTCGATCATTGGTCTGCGCGTCGGCTGAAAGAAGCTGGGGCTGACTGCGTCAAGATTCTGCTTTACTACACGCCGTTTGATCCGAAGGAAGTCAATGACAAGAAACATGCGTGGGTAGAGCGCATCGGCGATGAATGCCGGGCGAACGACATTCCATATTTTCTGGAGTTTGTCGGTTACGAAGAGGGCGCAGACGAGAAAGGCTTCGAGTACGCGAAGAAAAAGCCGCACATCGTCACCGAGAGCATGCGCGAGTTCGCCAAGCCGCGCTACGGCGTCGACGTGCTGAAAGTGGAAGTGCCGGTGAACATGAAGTATGTAGAGGGCGCGAAGGCCTACGCTGGGCAGAAAGCGTACAGCAAAAAAGAAGCTGCGGATCTGTTTCTGCAAGCCGCGAAAGTCGCCACCAAGCCATTCATCTATTTGTCAGCCGGCGTGAGCAACGCAGAGTTTACCGAAGCCCTCGAACTCGCCGGTGAATCCGGAGTAAAGTTCAACGGAGTACTCTGCGGCCGCGCCACCTGGAAAGACGGAATCCCCATCTACGCCAAGCAAGGCGCCGAAGCCTTTCGCAAATGGCTGCAGACCGAAGGGGTGAAAAATATCAACAACGTAAACGATCGCCTCAAAGCCGCCACGCCCTGGCACTCGATCTACGAGGTCGAGCCAGCCATGGCGGGGGTGTAGGCCGTGATTTATTCCCACTCGATTGTGCCTGGTGGCTTTGATGTGATGTCGTAGACGACGCGGTTGACACCTTTTACTTCGTTGACGATGCGGCTGGAGATTGTTTTCAGGACCTCGTGCGGGAGCGGAACCCAGTCGGCGGTCATGCCGTCTTCGGAGTGGACGGCGCGGATGGCGCAGGTGTTGGCGTAGGTGCGCTGGTCGCCCATCACTCCTACGGACATCACGGGTAGCAGTACCGCAAACGATTGCCAGATTTTCTGGTACAGACCTGCTTGCTTGATTTCGTTTACCACGATGTCGTCGCACTCACGCAGGATGGTTAGGCGCTCGGGCGTAACTTCGCCTAGGATGCGCACTGCCAGGCCCGGTCCCGGGAACGGCTGGCGTTGAAGAATTTCCTCCGGCATGCCTAGGTCGCGTCCGATCTTGCGGACTTCGTCTTTGAATAATTCTTTCAGCGGTTCGATCAGTTTCAGCTTCATTTTTTCGGGCAGCCCGCCGACGTTGTGATGCGACTTGATGATTTGCGACGGCCCGCGCACCGAGCGCGATTCGATCACGTCGGGATAGAGAGTACCTTGCACCAGCCATTCGACATTGCCTTCCTCTTTCTCGATGCGATGGGCTTGCTCGTCAAATACGGCGATGAATTCGTTTCCGATAATTTTGCGTTTTTTCTCGGGATCAGTCACGCCGGCCAGCTTGCTCAGGAAACGATCGGTGGCATCGACTGCGACTACGTGCAAGCCCAGCTTGTCACGCAGATTTTGCTGCACCTTTCCGAATTCGTTTTTGCGCAGCACGCCATTGTTCACGAACACCGAAGTCAGGCGCGAAGGACCGTTGCCATCTCGCAGAGCCCGATCGACGAGCGTGGCGGCTACGGCAGAATCCACGCCGCCAGAGAGCGCGCAAATAGCGCGGCCATCGCCTACGGTGTGACGCACGTTGGCAATAGTGGCGTCGATGAAGTGCTGCGGAGTCCAGGTTGGTCGGGCGCCGCAGATCACGAGCGCGAAGTTGCGCAGAATGTCGGTTCCGGACTGGGTATGGCGCACCTCAGGATGAAACTGCACCGCGTACATCTTTTTCTCAGAACTCTCGATTGCGGCAACAGCGTTGGGCGAACTTGCGGTCAATTGGAAACCTGAGGGCAGATCCACGGCTTCGTCACCGTGCGACATCCAGACAGAAAGATTCTTTGGCACGTTTTGAAAGAGCAGCGAACTATCTTTGATTTCTACGTTGGCGTGGCCGTATTCGCGTTTGTCCGCGGCTCGCACCTTGCCGCCCAGGACGTGCACCATCAACTGTAAGCCGTAGCAAATGCCGAGCACGGGCAGGCCGAGTTCGAATACTCGCCGGTCGGTGTTGGGAGCATCCTGATCGTAAACCGAGCAGGGTCCGCCGGAGAGAATGATGCCCAGAGGTAAATAGCTGCGGATTTCGTCGAGACTGGCAGTGCATGGCAGGACGACGGAAAAGACGTTTTGTTCGCGGATGCGGCGCGCAATGAGCTGGGAATATTGCGCCCCAAAATCGAGGACAACGATAGATTGGGTTTCCACGGACGAGTGTCTCAAATGAGGGGGAAAGTTGTAAAGGGGTAAGGAAACAGGATACGTAATCTTGCTATTCTCGTCCCAGCACGCGGCGCCCTAAGCAGTGTCTTACGGCACGATTTCAAAAACTGTCCCATAGCCGAAACGTCCCCCATTTAGCGTCGTTCCGTACAGATGGCCCGCGGCATGGAGGACGACCCCAGCATATGGATTTGCGCCATCAGAACTCCGGGACTTGCCAAAGTTGTGTAGGACTCTTTCGGGCCAACCTCCCCCTGTTCGGGTCGTGAGTTCGAAAGCGACACCATTTCCATGCGTGCCCCCAGCTTCAGTTGTGCCGTAAATATTTCCCGCGGAATCGAAAACCAGTTTTTCGAAAAAAGGATTGGCTCCGTCATTTCCGCCGGTAAATGCATGGAGCACGCGTTCTTTCCAACCAGTAGCAGTATGCTCGAACTCGAAGACCACTCCAGGACCGTAATGACCGCCGCCCGCAGCCGTTCCAAAAAGGTTCCCCGTGTTGTCCATTGTTAGGGTTCCCCACGGTCCAGCTCCGCCGTCTCCCTTTAGTGAGAACTCATGGAGCACTTTGAATTTCCAGCTGCCATCGGGATTAGGCTCCAACTCGAAGGCAGTGCCGCAACCGATGTTCGGATAGCCGCATATATCACTACCCCCAAACCCGGCGGTACCGTAGATATTCCCGACACTATCCAGCACCACGCCGGAACGCGGGTTGGATCCGTCCTTGCCGCCGGTAAATTCATATAGCACCTTCTCATTCCAGGAGCCATCGGACCCTTGCGTGAGTTCGAACACCGTCCCGCATCCACCTTGGCTAACTTGGTCGCAATTGTTGATGCCTCCAGAAAGGGTTGTGCCGTAGAGATTGCCTTTTGAGTCCCAAGCCAACGAGGAAACTGGACTATCTCCGTCATTGTTGCCCGTAAAGTTGTGGAGAATGCTTTCGTTCCATTTATTTTTCAAGATTAACTCAAAGACTGTGCCAAAGCCCCCCGCAGTCGTGCCATAGAGATTGCCGGCCGGGTCAAGGACCATGCTGCCCACGGGTGTGCTTCCATCTTTTTGGGAGCCAAAGAGATGCAAGGTCCTTTCCTTCCAGCCGCCGCTCGACGTCGGGCTCAGCTTGAATGCCGTACCCCCCGGTGCACAGTACGAGCTACTAGATGAGGTCACGCCATAAAGATTTCCCAATGTGTCGATCGTTAGACCCGCGTAGGGGCTCTCTCCGTAACAACCGTGAGAATTGCGAGGACCAAACGAGTAGAGGATTTTGTAAGTGCCAGCGGCGTCGACGCTAGCGATGGCGGGTGCGAGAACAATCGCCGCCGCCAGGGCAAGGATTTGCGTTAATAGGTATCTGCCGTCTTTCATAACTCCCAGGCGCTAGCTCTGTGGCCGCAAAGCGGGCTCATGCTAGCACGGAAATCGAATTCAGCCTAAGGGTTTTGTCAAGGAGATGGCAAGCTGTGTGGTTCGTGACTGCTAGCTCAGTCGGCGGAGGGAACATCACTCAAGATTAATTCCGCTGGATCGATACGAGATTCATTTGCCGAACTGCGAGATGCCCGATGCTGCGTATTTTCAGGCTGTGGGCTGGGTTTAGGAAGTACCACGGAGAACCCGGGAAATTCCGCGATGGCGACGTACGCCGCCAGGCGTCCGATATACAAAAAATCTGTTACGGCGAAATACACAAGTGTTACTAGAAGCACGCCGCCCACCACTACGCCCGCGGGGACGACGGGAGCAAAGCCCAAGGGAAAACCAATCGCTGAGCTGGCAATCACGAATACGGTGAGGTGTGCGAGACCGAACCATGTGCCTGCGGCGAAGATTGATCCCGCACGACTACGGCACAGATCAACGGCGGCCGCGATGGCGCCGAATGCGTCCTGGCCATCCGCGACTACGAATATCGCCGCTGTCGAGAGGAACCAGTTCAACGTGGACCATGCCAACCACACCAGCATGGTTACGGTCAGCATGATCAGTACAGCGCTGCCTGGGCTGGGATCGCTGGGGCTTGAGGCGACTGTGCCCAGAAGAATAGCTGCGAAGCAGCCCACGAAGCCTGCGAGGGTCGCGCCAAGCCGAAGAAAATTGAGCGCGACGAGAGATCGCAACCGCCAGCTTGGTTGCTCCTTGTGCTGTGGTGATGAGAGGTTGCTCTCGCGAAAATAGGCCAGCAATGCTCTGATCGTGGCCGCTCGCCCTAAAGAAGCGACTACGACCCATGCGACTCCCAGAGTCAGAGCCAGCACGACCGCGGTCTCGACAACGCGAAATGCGCTGCCGCGAAAAATATGCAGCACGGCGCGGGAAATCAGGGCTGGCTGGCGGGTTCGCAGAAAAAAAAGGTCGTCCTTACTGACTGGCAACGTGTCCAGATACTCGAAGAAGGAGAACAGGAGCAGCAGAGCCGTTGCGGCGCCGAGACTCCAGCGCCAGGCGATTTCCGCGAGTCCGAACGAGGGACGGCGGAAGATGAGGCGAAAGCCTTCGAGCGTGGGGGATCGGGGTTTCACCAAAAGCTAGAATAGCGCAATTGATCTCAACTTGAGGCTCGGAGTACGCAGGGTCGATAGCATTCCTTGAAGCTATGAAGCGGCGGTTACCCCGCAGGTCCTTCGACTCCGTAGCTGATTCGCGTTGCGAACCAGCTACTACAGATGACAGGATGCAACGGGGGATGGAGTTCAGCGCACAACGATATTGGCCAGTTTGCCTGGCACGACAATTACCTTGACGACCTGTTTGCCTGTGATTGCTGCTTTGATCTTTTCGTCCGACAAGGCACGTTCGCGGATTACATCTTCCGACGAATCCGCCGGAACGACGATCAGGCTGCGCAACTTGCCGTTAACCTGCACGGGGATTTCAATTTCCTCTTCCTTGGCGAGTGCCGGATCATATTTCGGCCATGGCGCGCGCAGCAGGTTCGCTTTCTCGCCCAACATTTCCCAGAGCTCGTGGGCAAGGTGAGGAGCGAACGGGGCGAGCAACAATACAAGATTCCTCTGGACGTCGGACAGAAGTGCGAGTGGGATCTCATCCCCTTTGACGGGTGCTCCAGTCACGGGGTTTTGAGTGGGACCACTTCCTAAAGCCCTGCGGTTGGCGTCATTCACTAATTCCATGATGGCCGAGATGCAGGTATTGAAGTGCCAGCGGCCCTGGAAGTCGTCGGTCACACGTTTAATGGTCTGATGAAGCTTGCGCTGAAGCCGCCGTGCGGAGCCGGTCAGATGCTCAGGCGCAGGCTTGTGCCAGCCCGGATCTTGGGGGCGCGCGTTACCCTCCACGAAGCGGTATACCCGCCCCAGGAATCGTTGGATGCCTTCGACTCCCTCGTCTTGCCAGTCCAGTTCGCGGTCTGGAGAGGTCGCGAACAATGTGTACATGCGAGTGCTGTCCGCGCCATAACGGGCAATCATTTCATCCGGTGAAACAATGTTGCCCAGGCTCTTGGACATTTTCGCCCCGCCCTTGATGATCATGCCTTGGGTGAATAGGCGCTCGACGGGTTCGTCGTTCTTTACCAATCCCATGTCGCGCATGAATTTGGTCCAGAAGCGCGAGTAGATGAGATGGAGAATTGCGTGTTCAACGCCGCCGATGTACTGATCGATGGGGAACCAGTATGCAATCGTTTTGGAATCAAATGGGGCTTGATCGTTATGCGCGTCGGTATAGCGATAGAAGTACCAGGACGAATCCACGAAGGTGTCCATGGTGTCGGTCTCGCGGCGGGCTGGGCCGCCGCATTTCGGACAAGTCGCATTTACGAATTCCGGCACCCGGCTAAGGGGTGAGCCACCCGTCAAGGTTATGTCGACGTTGTCCGGCAGAATCACTGGCAAATCTTTTTCGGGGACGGGCACAATGCCATCTTTCTCGCAATAAAGCATGGGGATGGGCGTGCCCCAGTAGCGCTGGCGCGAGATGCCCCAGTCTTTGAGACGGTACGTGATCGTGGCTTTGCCGAAGCCCTTCTTCTCGGCATACTCCGACATCTTCTTGATTGCTTCTTCGCAGTGGAAGCCGGTGAATTGGCCTGACTTGATCAGCTTGCCATCCAATGTAGTAAACGGAAGCACGGGTTCGGGGGTGGTTTCTTCAGGATCGACCGACCGAGGGACGATCACAGTTCGGATCTTGAGGTTGTACTTCCTGGCGAATTCGTAGTCGCGCTCATCATGCGCCGGCACGCTCATGATCGCGCCCGTGCCGTAATCCATGAGAATGTAATTCGCCACCCAGATAGGGACCCGCTCTCCGTTGTATGGATTCACCGCGTAGTGGTGGGTATTAACGCCGTGCTTTTCGATGGCGCCGATGTCGCCCACTTCTTTTGCCTTGCGCTGCTCCGCAATCAACTGTTCTACCTGTGCGCGCAATGGATCGTTGTTCTTTACCAAGCCAGCAACCAGCGGATGCTGCGGCGCAAGTTGAACGGACGTTGCCCCGTAGATTGTGTCGACCCGGGTGGTGAACACGGTGATCGTGGAGTCCGGCGAATCGTTTACGCCGTCGAGCTTGAAGTCCACGAGCGTGCCTTCACTGCGGCCGATCCAGTTGCGCTGCATGGTACGGACTTTTTCGGGCCACTCACTGAGCTTGTCCAGGTCGCGAAGCAATTCCTCGGCGTATTGCGTAATGCGCAAGAACCACTGCTCGAGTTCGCGCTGTTCTACCAAGGTGTCTTCATGCCGCCAGCAGCGGCCGTTCACCACTTGCTCATTAGCGAGGACGGTACAGCACTTCGGACACCAGTTGACCCTGCTCTTCTTGCGATAGGCTAGGCCCTTTTCGTAGAGCTTCAGGAAAAACCACTGATTCCACCGGTAGTAATCCGGCAGACAAGTCGTGACTTCCCGCGACCAGTCGTAGCCGAAGCCGAGGCGCTTCATCTGCGCCTTCATGTTGGCGATGTTGCGGAGCGTCCACTCCCGCGGCGGAGTATTGTTGGAAATGGCGGCGTTTTCCGCGGGGAGCCCGAACGAATCCCATCCCATGGGATGGAGAACGTTATAGCCGTTCATCCACATGTAGCGGGCGAGCGCGTCGCCGATGGCGTAGTTGCGAACATGTCCCATGTGGAGGGCGCCCGAGGGATAGGGCAACATTTCAAGCACGTAATACTTTGGCTTGGTGGAATTGGGCCCGGCGGCGTAGAGAGACGCGTCCTGCTGCCAGCGCTCGAACCATTTGGTCTCGATGCGCTGGGCGTCGTAGCGGTCTTCGCGGACCATGGTGGTTTGTTCGTCCTGCGGCATAGAAGGAAAGTTTGCGTTCCAGATAAACCTTAATTTTACAATAGCGGCGCGAGAGACAGCGGCACGGCATCACCGGTAGATCTCTTTTCGATGAGCAACTTCCAGTACCAAGACCGTGATCCTTTCGTCCTGGATATCGCAAATAAGACGGTAGTCCCCGACACGATATCGCCAAAGTCCGCGCTTGTCACCGTGTAAAGGCTTGCCCCATTGTCTTGGATTCGCGGCAGATTTCAGGCGCTCTCGCAGAAAGCGAACGATAGACTTTTGAACCGGTGCGTCGAGCTTTTTGATCTGCTTTTCGGCGGTCCGGGTAATCTCAATCGTCCAAACCAAGCCTGCGCTCCAACTCTTCGAGCGTGATGGTAGGTTCGCGGCGCTCCAGCGCGGCGATGCCCTTCAGGTAGTCCTCGCGGTCTTCCAGATATTGCCGAATGGCCTCGCGAGCATAGTAACTCTTGCTGCGCCCCGTTTCTTTGGCGAGAGAGTCCAGCTTTTCTTCGAGTTCGGGTTCAAGTCGAATGCCTAGCATTTGTTAAACATGTTTAACGTAACAGATTTGCAGTCTGGATTCAAGAGTCACGCCGCAACAATATTGGTATTGCTTTACGAACCGTATCCTCACTGTGATATGTCAGCGAGCGATCATTGGCACTCTTGCATCCACCCGCGGAGCTTCGCTCCGCCGGACAGCCGAAGGCGGCTGTTCCCACATGAGTCATCTGGTTACCAACTCCTTTAGGACGGCTATGTTTCTTTTATCATCTCCCGGTTGGTCAATGGGCGTTTCGGCAATGAAGGCTGCATGGGCCAGGCGGGGATCGTTCAACAGGCGCCGAAATGGCTCACATCCAATGCTTCCCTTCCCGATGTGCTGATGCCGGTCCAATTTCGATCCGCAGGCTGCCTTGGCGTCGTTACAGTGCCAGACTCGCACATTCTTGAGTCCGACGGTCTCGTCCAGGTGGGCCAGCGTCTGGCGCATTCCAGATTCGCTTACGATGTCATATCCGGCGACATGGGTGTGACAAGTGTCGATGCAGGCGGCGATGGGAACCAGGTTACGAAGCCGTTCCAGCACTTCGGCGACTTGTTCGAAGCTTCCGCCAAGCGAGTATTCCGCGCCGGCTGTGTTTTCGATCAGGATGGTGAGATTGCCTTGGGCGATGTCCAGTCCTTGAGTCGCCGCAGCGATTGCGGCAGAGGTCTGAATCAGGCCTGCTTCGCGATCGGCGCCGCGGAAAGAGCCGGGATGGAGCACGAGATAATCCGCGCACAAGGCCAAGGCACGTTCCACCTCGCCACGAAAAGCTTCTGTCGACTTCTTTAAAAACAGGGGCGTTGTGCTGGCCAGATTCACCAGATAATTCACGTGAATCGCTACTGGCTTGAGGTCATACTTCTCACGCAGGCGCATCATCTCGTCGCATTGCGGACGGCTTAGTTCATACGGCGCCCACTGGCGCGGGCTGGAAGAGAAAATCTGAAACGTATTGCATCCCAGCCGATAAGCGCGTTCGGCCGCATTCTGGACACCTCCGGCGCTCGAAGTGTGAATGCCAATGCGGCGCGAGGTCAGGCGGGGCGGGCGCTTGGGCACGGGCAGCTTGAGGATGTCCTGCTCGCTGGCGATGGAACGGGGCATAGAGAAAGTATAACTAGCGGTCGAGGTGTGCTGGGCGGCAGCAGTGCGGGCCGGTTTGCGGTGCATGCGCCTTCAACGATAGACTTGAACTTTTCGAGGTGGGTTCATGTTAGTGGTTATGCAGGCGCACGCTACCGAAGCGCAGGTGCGCGCGGTCTGCCAGAAAATCGAAGCGCTCGGGTACCGCGCCCATTCCATTCCGGGGGCCGAGCGGACCGCGATTGGCATCACTGGAAACAAGGGCGAGGTCGAGCCGGGCACGCTGGAAGAAATGTCGGGCGTGCAGGAAGTTATCCGTGTCACCAAGCCTTACAAGTTAGTTAGCCGTGATATCAAGGAAGAAAATACCGTGGTCCGTTTCGCCGGGAGCGAGGCCACGATTGGCGGACCCACGCTGGCGATTATGGCCGGCCCTTGTGCAATTGAAAGCCGTGAGCAGGCGTTTGCGATAGCCGAGCGTGTCCAGCGCGCTGGGGCGCAGTTTTTTCGTGGCGGAGCTTACAAGCCGCGCACTTCTCCATATTCGTTTCAAGGCTTAGGCGAAGAAGGCTTGCGCATCATGGCCGAGGTTCGCGAACAGTTTGGCATGAGAATTGTTACCGAGGCGATTGATAACGAGTCTTTGGAACTGGTTGAGGAGTATGCCGACGTCATCCAGATTGGTGCGCGCAACATGCAGAATTTTTCGCTGCTGAAGCGTGCCGGGCGGGCTGGTAAACCGGTGCTGCTGAAGCGCGGCATGTCGGCGACGTTGGAAGAATTTTTGATGGCGGCCGAGTACGTGATGAGCGAAGGCAACTACCACGTAATTCTTTGCGAACGCGGCGTGCGCACCTTCGCCGACCACACGCGTAATACGCTCGATCTAAGCTTGATTCCGGCGGTGCAGCGGCTTAGCCATTTGCCCATTGTCGTCGATCCCAGCCACGGCACCGGCAAGCGAAATAAAGTTACTCCGCTTTCGCGAGCCTCAGTCGCCGTAGGCGCGGATGGCTTGATCATCGAAGTTCATCATGAGCCGGACAAGGCGCTATCTGACGGCATGCAGTCGCTCTATCCGGATCAGTTCGATGAACTGATGGTGCAGGTGCGGCAAATTGCGCCGGTGGTGGGCAGGACTGTGGCGGGGATTTTGGCTCGTCCGAACCCGCTTACATCGTCAGAACCTGCTCGCAGATCTTCCGTCGCTCCGCTAACTTGAGAAAGCTTCTTGTCATCGTTGTACTGTCACCCATTGCCATCGCCATTGGGTGGTTGTATTTCCAGGAGCGGCAGCTCACCGATTACGGTCCGGCTTACCACGAGTACGCCTACATCACGAATGGCAAGAGCAATACGGTCAGCGTCATCGACCTGCGCACGTTTCAGCCCGCGAAGACGATCAAGGTTGGCAGTGAGCCTACCGGCGTTGCCGCGAACAATAAGAAGAACGAGATTTATGTAGTCAATGCTGGATCGAGCAACATCAGTGTGATTGATGCGGAACGCAACACTGTTGTTGCGACCATCGGAGTCCACGGTAGGCCTTACTTCATCGACGTTTCTTCGGACGGGAAGCGTGGTTACGTTGCCAATTCAGGCTCAGCGAATGTTTCAGTAATTGATCTGGAGAAGCGAGTCGTGATCAAGAACATTCGTGTGGGAGCTTCGCCCGGCCTGGCCAGAGTTTCTCCTGATGGCGGAACTGTGGTGGTCAGCAATCATGGCGACAATACAATTTCGCTGATCGATGCGCAACATCTTACCGTTCGCAACACGATTCCGGTATGCCAGCAGCCGGAAGACATTGCGATCCTGACGGAGAGTAATAAGGCATTTGTCGCCTGCGCGGCATCGGCGCAAGTCGCGTCGATTGATCTGAAAAACGACAAACTGCTCGCGCTTCTGGATGTGGGCAAAACTCCAGTGCACCTGGCGCTCAAGCCTGACGGCGGCGAACTCATGGTGAGCAACTTCGATTCGGATAACATCTCGATTATCGAGACTACGACCGACGAGGTTGGCGGCAGCTATTTGATTGGCACTCATCCAGCGCGCGGGCTGGTGACAGCGGATAACTCCCGCTTGTACGTCAGCAATTTCGGATCGAATACTGTCGCGGTTTATGACATTGATAGCGGAAAAATGATTGCCACCCTGCCGGTCGGGAGCCACCCGGATGGGCTGGCGCTTTCGCAGAGCCAGAACTATTTGCTGGTTCTGAACTCGGGGTCAGGGGATGTCACGGTTATCCAGAAGCGCACGCCCAAGAAGAAATTCGAGCCGGGGGAATACTCGCTGCTGACCATGATTCCGGTTGGAGTTCAGCCCAACAACATCGTGGTGAAATCGTTTGTGCTGGCTAAGCCGGAAAAATGAAAATCATCAACCACTAAGGACACAAAGGAGAATCTCGCTAAAGACATCCTTTGATCCTTTGTGGTTGAAGTTTTTCGGTCGGTCGCTTACGCCTTAGCGCCGCAGCACTTCTTGTATTTTTTGCCGGAGCCGCAGGGACAAGGGTCGTTGCGTCCGATTTTCGCCGCGCCGCGTACCACTTGCTGTACCGTCTGCAGATCACCAGAACCGGCCATGCGAGCCTGCTCCAGTTCGCGGCGCTTCTTGCGCTGGAAAGCTTCTTCGATTTCGTCGACCGACGTGGCTACCTGCCGGGGCTTGCGCCCATTGCCGTCCCCGCCAATTCGCGGAACCGGCACGCCAACTTCTGGACCTGCGCCGGAACCACCGTCTCCAAGTCCCGGGGCTTCGCCTTCGCTGGGGCGCTCCAGAATCTGCATCAGGTAGAGATAACGGACGGTCTCTTCCTGGGAGCGCTGCATCATGGCCTCGAACATGTCGAACGACTCGCGCTTGTATTCCACCAGCGGATCGTGCTGTCCGTAGCCCCGCAGACCGATGCCTTCCTTCAAATGGTCCATGTCGCGGAGGTGGTCTTTCCACTGCGAATCGAGCACGCTTAACATGATCATGCGCTCGTGATAGCGCATGGCATCGGGGCCAATCAGTTTTTCTTTGGCGTCGTAGCGGGCCTTTAGCTTGTCGAAAATCGCGTCGCCCAGTTCCTGCCGGTTCAGAGTCTCGGGCTTGATGCCTTCCGCGAGAATATCCACGCCGAAGCGGGTGAAAACCGCATCCTTCAAGCCCTTGAGATCCCAGTCAGCAGCGTGAACTTTGACGGCGCAAAACTGATCCATCAGATCACTGAGGATGCCGGAAACATAATCTTCGAGGATCAGTTCTTTTTGATCCACGCCTTCCAGCAATTGATGGCGCAAGCCGTACACAGCCTCGCGCTGCTTGTTCATTACGTCGTCGTATTCGAGCAGATGTTTGCGGGCTTCGAAGTTCTGGGCTTCCACAGCTTTCTGCGCGGCTTCGATGCGGCGGCTGATCAGCCGTGATTCGATTGGCACGCCCTCTTCCATTCCCAGCCGCTGAAGAAGGTTCGACACCCACTCCTTGGCGAAGATGCGCATCAAGTCGTCTTCCAGCGAGAGATAGAAACGAGAGGAACCGGGATCGCCCTGGCGTCCGGCGCGACCGCGAAGCTGATTGTCAATGCGGCGAGCTTCATGGCGCTCGGTGCCGAAGATGTGCAGGCCCCCCGCAGTGATGACTTCTTCGTGCTCTTTGTCGGTCTCCACTTTGTGGCGATTGAAAATTTCTGTCCACTGATCGGTGGGAACCACATACTCATTGCCAGCGTAATACCAGACGGTGCTCTTGGTGTCGTCGACTACGGCTTGAACTTTGCCTTGTGCGGCTCTCAACGGTTGCGCGATTCCTTTCTTCACGCATTCCTGCTTGGCCATGAACTCAGGATTGCCGCCAAGGAGAATGTCGGTACCGCGACCGGCCATATTGGTGGCGATCGTGACCATGCCTTTGCTGCCAGCTTGAGCGACGATTTCAGCTTCTTTCTCGTGCTGCTTGGCGTTCAACACCCAGTGCTTGACACCTTTCTTCTTCAGCAAATCGGAAAGTCGCTCCGATTTTTCAATTGACGTAGTTCCGACCAGCACCGGTTGGCCAGTAGCATGCAATCTCTGGATCTCGTCCGCGGCAGCGAAGTACTTTTCTTTTTCAGTGCGGTAAACAACGTCCGGATTCTCCAGCCGCAGCAGTGGTTTGTTGGTGGGAATGACCATCACTTCCAGGCGATAAATTTTGTCAAACTCGGGCGCTTCGGTTTCCGCCGTGCCGGTCATGCCGGCAAGCTTTTTGTACATGCGGAAATAGTTCTGGAAAGTAATGGTGGCAAGAGTCTGGTTCTCGCGTTCAATCTTGACGTTTTCCTTGGCTTCAACCGATTGATGCAGGCCATCGGACCAGCGGCGTCCCGGCATCAAGCGGCCAGTGAACTCATCGACGATGATGACTTCTCCATCTTTCACGACGTATTCAACGTCGCGGTGATAGAGAGCGTGTGCCTTGACGGCGGTCTCAACGTGATGCTTCAGATCCCAATTTTCTGGATCAGCAATATTGCCGATGCTGAGTAGCTGCTCGACCTTTTCCCAACCTTCATCGGTGACTGTGATGTTGCGATGCTTTTCATCCACCACGTAGTCGCCGGTGTATTGCTTGGGCTCGCCGGGAGCGACGTCAATCTCCTCCCCTTTCTCGAGCTTGGAAATGATCCGATTTACCTTGGCGTACTTATCGGTGGATTCCTCGCTGGCCCCGGAGATAATCAGCGGCGTACGCGCTTCATCGATGAGGATGGAATCGACTTCGTCGACGATGGAGAAGTTGTGACCGCGCTGTACGCAATCGTGCAGGTCGAACTTCATGTTGTCGCGCAGATAGTCGAAACCGAACTCGTTGTTGGTGCCGTAAGTTACGTCGGCGGCGTATGCTTCGCGGCGCTGCTGATCGTCAAGATCGTGAACGATGACGCCCACGCTCAGGCCGAGGAAACTGTAGAGTTTGCCCATCCACTCGGAATCGCGCTTGGCCAGATAATCATTGACCGTAACCACGTGCACACCGCGGCCGCTTAGAGCGTTCAGATAAACTGGCAAAGTGGCGACCAAAGTCTTTCCTTCGCCAGTCTTCATTTCGGCAATCTTGCCCTGGTGTAGAACCATGCCACCGATCAGCTGAACATCGAAGTGCCGCATGTTCAGAACCCGGCGGCCACCTTCGCGGACCACAGCGAAGGCTTCGACCAGAAGCTCGTCGAGGACCTCGTTCACCAGTTTGGTGCGCTCGGTGTCGAGTTCTTTGCGGCGATCCTGGTCCACTTCGGGCTCGTCCGGAATACGAGCCATGCGTTCCTGTATCCGCTGGCGGAATTCGTCGGTCTTGGCGCGCAGTTGTTCGTCGCTCAGCTTCTGCATGGCAGGCTCAAGCGCGTTGATGGCCTCGACCCGCGGCATCAGACGCTTGATCTCGCGCTCGTTCTTGGTCCCGAAGACCTTGGCTACCAAAGCATTAATCAAATGAGAGTCCTTGGAGGGGCACTTCACCCGCTATCCCAGAAGGTTAGTATATTAGATGCGTGCGTGGCGCGTAAGTCGCGAGCAAGTCCTTCCAGGATGATCTCTCGGGAACAGTTGGCCCAGCCCCAACAAAAATCAGGATTTCAAGTCGATGCAGCAAGGCTGTCCCATCACAGCGCTGAACTACGTTTTCAGGTATATTGTCCCGCTAGCTCATGCCGACTTTCTACGAACTGTTCCGCGAGTGCGCTGAGCGATGGCCCAACAATGTTGCGCTTGAAATTCAGCGGCGTGAGCGGGTTGAAAGTCATACCTACGCCGAAGCCCGGCGCATGGCGGAGAGCATTGGCCGCTGGCTGAGCGAAAGCGGGCTTCAGCCTGGCTCTCGTATCGCGATCCTGGCCGATAATCATCCGCGTTGGATCACTGCGTACCTTGGCATTATCGCGGCTGGTTGCACCGCGGTTCCGTTGGACACCGCGTTCCATGCCGATCAGGTGGCGACGCTGCTGCATGACAGTGGCGCTTCGCTCCTGTTCTGTGATCTCAGGCATTTGAAATTGACAAGGGAAGCCATCGATCGGTTGGCGATCGGGATTGTTACGCTCGATACAGCTCACGCGGACAACGGTATGAGCATGACCCAAGCCGCCGAGGCTCGCTCGACCCGGACGGGCGAGGCGCCCATCCCCACACGATCTAGTCTCGAAAGCATCTTTGCGGCGGGGCCGGGGAACTTCGTGCCTGTGTCCTCCAGCGACGATAGTATCGCTTCCTTGCTTTACACCTCTGGCACGACCGCAGATCCCAAAGGCGTGATGCTTACGCACGCGAACCTCATGGGCGAAGTGCGGGCCGTATCTGGGTGGGCGCAACTCGGCCCTGAGGATGCTTTACTCGGGGTGCTCCCGCTTTTTCACGTGCTGTCGCAAATGGCTAACTTGCTGTTGCCTCTGGTGAAGGGTTCGCGGGTCGTTTATCTCGAAACTTTGAATACGACCGAATTGCTTCGGGCACTGGCCGAGCGAGAGATCACCGCGTTCGCGGTAGTGCCGCAGTTTTTTTACTTGATTCACGAACGCATCTTCAGAGAAGTAGCAGAGCACGGACGAGTGGCTACTGTGGCCTTTCGGGTGATGATGACATTCACACGGTTCAGCCGAAGATTGGGATGGAACCCTGGCCCCATGCTCTTTCCTAAAATCCACAATATTTTTGGCCGCAAAATGCGTTATCTGGTGACTGGGGGTTCACGTTTTGATCCGCACATCAGCCACGACTTCAATGCAATGGGCATCGACATCCTCCAGGCGTATGGCCTCACTGAAACAAGCGCCGGCGCTTTCGCGGCCGCCCCGGCTGACAATGTGATTGGGTCCGTGGGTAAGGCGCTTGAGGGGGTGGAGGGAAAGATTGTCGATCCGCAGCCGCAAGAAGACCACGAACGGCCCGTGGGTGAAATCGCGATTCGCGGGGCCGTCGTAATGAAAGGCTACTGGAACCGGCCTGATGCTACGGCCGCTGTTCTGCGCGACGGCTGGTTTCACACGGGAGATCTGGGCTATTTCGATCCCAGGGGCAATCTGTTTATCACTGGCCGGAAGAAAGAAGTCATCATTCTCAGCAATGGGAAAAATATCTATCCGGAAGAGGTTGAGGCCCACTACTTGAAGTCAGCCTACATCGGAGAAATTGCTGTTATGGGACTTGAAACCCGCCCGGGAGAAGATCATTTGCATGCTGTCGTGGTTCCGAATTTTGAGGTACTTAAGAAACGGAAGATCGTTAACGCGAAAGAGGTCATCCGCTACGACATTGAAGGTATCTCGCTGCAACTGCCGTCAACCAAGCGGATTGGAAGCTATGAACTCTGGCAGGAAGCTTTGCCGCGAACAACAACGCGAAAGCTGAAGCGATTCGAGATCGAGAAACGGGTGCGGGCAAATCAGACGGGAGGTCGATCGGGCGATGCGGAACTCGGCTCTGACAAGGTCCTAAGCACGGACGATGCCGCTTGGCTGGAAGAACCGGAGGTGCAGTGCGCGCTGAAAATTGCGCGCGAGCGGTCGAGGATCAAGCCTCAGACAATCTACCCCAGCGACAATCTCGAACTCGATCTCGGACTGGATTCGATGCAACGAGTCGAGCTTCTCGTCGCACTGGAGCAGGAAATTGGTGGGGATTTGGAGGAGTCCCGGTTATCAGAGATTTACACCGTACGCGAACTGGTGGATGCCGTGCGCGAGAGCTCTGCCAGTGGTAAGAGTGCCCCACCTCGCGCACAGTTCGGCGGATGGAAAGCCGTGCTGGAGGAAGAGTCCGCCGATCCTGATTTTCTCGCCTTGCTTCGGCCGCGGCCGATCGGTGACGCATTCCGCTATGGGCTCAGCCAGTTACTACAGATCATGGCTCGCGATCTCTGCAGCTTGCGTGTCAGCGGCCTCGAGAAACTTCCCGCGCACGGGCCCTTTATCATTTGCTCCAATCACCAGAGCTATATCGATCCCTTGATCCTGAGCGGGACTTTTTCCTGGCAGGTGTTTCGCGCCGGTTTCGCTGTGGGGACCAGCGAAATCTTCGGCAAAGGGCTCATGCGGACACTGGCACAATGGTTGCGTGTGATTGTTGTGGATCCGGATGCAAACCTGATTCCGGCTATGCGGGCCGGGGCTTCTGGACTGCGCCACGGACGCATCCTCGTCCTTTATCCCGAAGGTGAGCGCTCGATCGATGGCAAGCCCAAGACATTCAGAAAGGGTGCTGCCATCCTGTCTATGCATCTGCAGGTGCCGATTGTTCCGGTGGCGATTGATGGTTTTCACGACGCTTGGCCTCGCGGAAAGCGCTTCCAGAAATTCGCGCCATTGGAAATCTCTTTTGGCGACGCCATTTATCCACCTCCCGAAGAAGAGGCGTCGGAAGCGGAGTACGAAAAACTTACCGATGAGCTAAAGAGACGCGTGGTAGCGATGTGGGAACAACTGCGACGCCCTCTATAGAAACTGGCTTTGCCGCGAATGCATCTGGCAATAGATGTCGCAAGCAACATCGCTCCAACGATTGCCGGAGTCACTTCGCTCGCGGATGCGTCTGGTCATATACGTCTAGCACATGCTTCATGGAAAGCTGCGTGTAGCGCTGAGTAGTTGAAAGACGCTCGTGGCCTAGCATTTCCTGAATGGAGCGCAGGTCGGCGCCCTCCTCGAGCATGTGGGTGCCGAATGCGTGGCGCAAAGTGTGCGGATGCACGTTCGGTGACAACCCTTTCGCTACCGCGATCTTCTTGACGATGCGTCCCACGCTGCGTGTCGTCAGCCGTCCGCCACGCTGATTGATCAGCAAGGCAGCAGTGTTCTTCCTCCGCTCAGCCAGCATCTGCTGGCGTACGGGCAAGTAGCTTGTGAGTGCGGCTTTCACCGAATCACCAAAGGGCACGTAGCGTTCTTTCTTGCCTTTGCCCCGTATGAGAATCGCTTCAGAGCTCAAGCGAATATCGTCGAGATTAATGCCGATCAACTCAGAATTACGGATGCCGCATCCGTAAAGTAACTCAAACATCATGCGCTCACGTTCGGGAAATGCTGCGGCCTCGGGCATCTCGCCGTCAAGGACAGTGCTCATTTCTTCGATGGTAGGCACACGGGGCAGCTTTTTGGGCAGCTTCGGTGCGGATACCAGGGCGGCAGGATTCTGTTCAACCACTTCTTCCTGCGCCAGCCAGCGGTAGAAAGAACGGACCGCCGCCAATGCACGCGCCACCGAGGGTTTCTCAAGGTCCTTCTCGTAAAGATGGGAGAGGAATCCGCGGATCGTCAGATGATCAATGCTTCGCCAGTCGCGTGAGCCGACATACAGGGCAAAATTGTTCAAGTCTTGGGTGTAGGCCTTGATGGTGTGAACCGAAGCATTGCGCTGGCCCAGAGAATGAAGGAATTTCTCGATGTATTTCTCCACGGCAGAACGGCTGGATTTTGTCGCCATAGATGCTGAACCAAACTCACCACGGCAGTCACAGGCTGCTATCAGTCACAGGCTGCTATCTATGTGTCTCTATCGTGAAAAACAGTTCCCTATCTTGCCTTCGCTCTCGGGTGGTGTTTCTGATACACGCTCTTCAGGCGGTCTAACGCCAGGTGCGTGTACACCTGAGTCGTCGAAATATCAGCGTGGCCCAGGATGGTTTGCACCGTACGCAGGTCGGCGCCATTCTCGACCATGTGTGTCGCACAGCTGTGTCGCAGCATGTGAGGACTGGCATTGCGCCCCATGGCAGAGGATGCTGCTCGAACCATCTGCCAGATGCGCTGACGGGTGAGTTTGTGTGCTCCGCGCCCAAGAAAGAGAAGTGGCGAAGCGCGCTCTCCCGCCAACACAGGGCGTGAACGCTTGATGTAAGCCGCCAGCACTTCCTGCGCCGATTTTCCCAACGGCACGATTCGTTCTTTATCGCCCTTGCCGCGCACTAGCACGTAACCGAGGTCGAGTTTCAGGTCTTCAAGCTTAACTCCGGTCATTTCCGAGACGCGGAGCGCACCAGCGTAAAAAACTTCCAGGATCGTTCGATCACGCAGACCGATCGCTTCACCGTGCTTGCCCTTCGATGCCGGCGCCGGCGCGCGCAGCATGATTTCCATTTCGTCGCGAGCCAGCGATTTCGGCAATACCTTCCACTGTTTCGGCGAGTCAATATTCAGAGTCGGATCATGATAGATAAGCTTGTCGAGCAACAGATAGCGATATAAGTGGCGTAGTGTGGAAAGCTTTCTTCCTGCCGATCTTCCGTCGACGGAGTTGGCGAACAACTCCTGAATGAAATCGCGCACCTCATTGCGACGCGCGTTCAGCAGCGTGCGCTTGCGCTTCCCCAGGAATTCAGTGAACTGGCTAACGTCGGTGGTATAGGCCGCGACCGTGAGCGGCGCTAGTCCCTTCTCAACCTTCAGGTAGTCGAGAAAACCGGAAACCACGCGAAAGTTTTCGTCTGAAGGCACAATAAAAGTATGAGCGTTATCGGACATTGAAGGAAGTAACAAAACAGATGCTGCAGGGACGTAGCCTGTAACGTCTTAGCCATGCTGCGTCTGATTTACTTCTTTTAGAACCTCGACGGCATAAATCGCCCCTTGAGGCGTTTCCTCATGCTTGAAATATGCGAACACATTGCGGCCCTGACCGAGGTGCTCACGGATGCGGTCGATCATCGTGCGCCGTTCGTCAGGCGTGTAGCTCGGTTTTCGGTAACGGTAGTAGCAGAAGTCGGCCGTAACGACGTCGGGCGTTGTTCGTTCTTCCGATTCCGCTACGCACAGCGCGCGATTGCAACTCTTGAGTAAATCAAGAATCTCGTCTGTAAACCACGACGCATGGCGGAACTCAAACGCGGAAGGAACTGCGCGAGGAAGTGTGGCCAGAAATTCCTGCAACAGCTTGGCGTCTGCTTTCATGTTTGGAGGCAATTGGAACAACAGCGGCCCCAGCTTTTCCGCCCGTGCCAGCGGTTCGATCGTGCTCAAGAAACGCGGAATGAAATCCTCGGTTTGCTTCAAACGTTTGATGTGGGTGATGACTTGGTGGGCTTTGATGCTAAGACGAAATCCAGGGGGCGTGGCCTCGATCCACTTCTGGGCCGTCGTGTCTTTTAGCAATTGGCGAAACGTAAAGTTGACTTCGACGGCGTTCAATTGCGTCGCGTAATATTGCAGGAATTTTGACTGGGCAAGCTTGGCGGGATAAAACTCAGGTTTCCAGCTTGGATAAGCCCATCCCGAAGTGCCAGCATAAAGTTGCGCCATGATTCCGCTCAGAAAAAACTGCTGTCAGGATAATGAAAATAACCGTTCGAACTATGCTTTGCGCGATTGCTTTTTCGAAACAGAGCGCCGAGGTGCAGATTTGGCGCCCTTCTTTGCCTTCTTGGTATTTCCGTCCTCCGCCTGTGCCGCCAAGTCCAGTCCGGTTTCCGCCACCTGGGGCTCGATTTCCGTAATCCCCGCCAGCTTTGGCAGTTTCTGTTTGAGCTTGATTACCGACTCAAATAAGTCTCCCGTTTTCTGCGCGCGATCGAGTACTTGAGCGGCTTCGAACACCAGCAGGTTCGCATCCTTCTTCTTCAGCGCCTGCTCTACTTCTTCCCACGTCAGGGGAGTTGAAACCGTGGGACGCTCGCGCGCCCGCAGCGAATACACGCTTATCGTCGTCTTGTGCTGATCATTCTGACTCCAGTCCACAAATACTTTGCTCACGCGCAACTGTTTCTTCATATCAGAAACGACGAGTTCCCGATGCTCATTCTCCAACAAACGCGCGAGCGCGTGGGCAAAGGGCTTAGTGACCTCGTAACTGGTGGGCAAGTTCAACGGAACATAGATCTGCAGTCCCTTGGAGCCGGAAGTCTTCGGAAAACTCCGCAATCCGAAATGCTCAAAAATCTCCCGCAGCCACATGCCCACCTGGCAACACTGCACGATATTCGCCGGCGGGCCGGGATCGAGATCGAAGACCATACTGCGCGGGGAAGTGATGTCTTTGGCCAGCGAAAGCGAAGGGTGAAGTTCGATGGCTGCGAGATTGGCAAGCCACACGAGCGTCGGCAGATCGTTCGCGAGAATGTAATTTACGTTGCGCTGGTTCCCTTCGCTCCAGATAGGTACGGTCTTCACCCAATCCGGCCGATGCTTAGTCGCATTCTTCTCGAAGAAGAATTCCTGGTCTACTCCTCCGGGATAGCGTTTCAGTGTGAGAGGATGATCCTTAAGATGCGGCAGCAAAACCGGGGCGATGCGCGCGTAATAGTCGATCACCTGTCCCTTGGTGAATCCAGTTTTGGGATACAGGACCTTGTCCAGGTTGGTCAAACTCAGACGCTTGCCTTCGATCTCAACTACTGATGGACTTTCCGCCATGGCACTCTGGATTATAAAAGCCATGCGATTCATAATGAAATGGTTCCGAGATTGCCGAGGATCTTGACCAGCGCTAACCCCCATTTTCGAAGGCTGTTGTCGCGTGCGTTCTATGATCGCGATCCGCGCCGGGTAAGCGGTGAATTGCTCGGCAAGGTGCTGGTGCGCAGAGAAGGACGTAAGTTTTTGGCGGCGCGCATCGTGGAAGTTGAAGCTTACCTCGGGCTGGACGATCCCGCGGCGCATTCATTCGCCGGCCGCACTCTGCGGAATGCCGTGCTGTTCGGGCCTCCCGGGTATGCTTATGTTTATTTTATTTATGGCAACCACTACTGTTTGAATGTGTCCTGTTTGCCGGATGGAGTGGCTGGTGGGATTCTGTTTCGCGCAGTTGAACCTCTGGTTGGAATGGAGCAGATGGCCTTGTCGCGGAACGTCGTTATCGACTCAGCTCGCGACTTGCGGAAGTTGACGAGCGGGCCAGGTCGGATGGCCGAGGCGTTCGGAATTACGCGCCAGCGCGACAACGGGAAAGACTTGACTAGCGGGCGTTCTGATCTGTTTATCGCGGATGATGGATATCGCGTTCGTCGTGTTCTGACCACGCCGCGGATTGGCATCACCAAGGCGGCGGAGCTTCCGCTGCGATACCTGATTGCGGGGAACGAGTTTGTCTCGGGCGCGAAGATCCGGAACCTGCCGGTAACGTCGTAAATCTCAAAGTGTATGTGGAGTTGACAAAGCACGGGCAGGACGCCCGCGCCTACATTAGCAGCAGGTTGTCGATCAGGCGGGTATTTCCCACGAAGGCGGCTACGGCAACCAGCGCATTGCTTTTGAGATGTTGCATCGAATCGAGCGTCGCAGGATTCACAATGTCGTAGTAGTCGAGGCGCACGACGGGTTCCTGCGCCAACTCTTGTTTTCCGGCCTCGATTAACTCAGCTGCATTGCGCTCCCCTTGATCGAATCTATTCTTTACGCGGGTCAATGAACGATGCAGAACCAGCGCGGACTTGCGTTCCTGCGGGCTCAGGTAAGCATTGCGCGAGCTCATGGCGAGACCGTCCGGCTCGCGCACGATGGGGCACACTGCGATCTCGACTGGTAAATTCAGATCACGGACCATGCGGCGGATGATCGTGGCTTGAGCCGCATCTTTCTGTCCGAAGAAGGCAACGTCAGGTTCCACGATGTGGAAAAGTTTGGCAACGACCGTGGTGACGCCGCGGAAGTGGCCCGGGCGTGACCGGCCACACAATTTCTCGCTTAGGCCTTCGACCGTGACGTAGGTGACGGCTCCGCCGGGATACATTTCGTCTGGCGTGGGTGCGAAGAGAATATCAACGGCTTCTTTTTCCAGCAGTCCGCCATCGCGCTCGAAGTCGCGCGGGTACTTCGCCAGATCCTCGTTGGGCCCGAATTGCAGGGGATTCACGAAGATGGAAACTGCCACCACGTCGCACGTTGCCTTGGAGGCACGCACCAGCGAGAGATGGCCTTCATGCAAAGCTCCCATGGTAGCAACGAAACCCAGACGTTTTTCTTCGCGGTGCGCCTGGCGCGATGCGGCGCGCATTTCGTCGATGGTCTTGCAGATTTTCATCGCGCGATGTGGAATTTCGGCTCTCAGGCGGACGGAACCCAGTTTATGAGTACCTTCATGCTCTCCAGTGCGCCGGCGGCTAGCGCCCTGTTCTTTCGAAGCTTGGCCTTGTCTTCCTCCGAGCTGTCGGCACTGATCTCTTGAATCGCAACTACGCGCCCATAGGGCCATGCAGACGTGGGCAGCTTGGCGAGCGCTTCCAGTAATTTGTCTGGGTCGACGATCTGCTGCTCGTTGTTGCTGACGTCCAGTAGCCCGACGCCGTCGACTCTGACGATTAAGTACGGGTTGCGCCAGGTCTTCATATCCCGGACGGCAGCATATTTTCCAGAATCCGCAGGCGGAATTTGTTGGAGTTGGGCCTCTGGGTTGGCCGCTACGGAGGCTTCTTCAGGCGCTCGGGGCGGCTTGGCACACGACACAAACAGCGCAAGGCTCAAGGCCAAACCATTCAGGAAAAAATATTTGATGCCCATCGTTTCTATCGTCGCATCTCCCGTTTGCGTGCCAGGACTGTTTCCAGCGCCTGCTGCGTTTCTTTGGACAGATGGTAGGACTCATTATCCAACGGAAACTGATGCGAGATTACGTCGTCGCGAAAGGACTGCACGGCTTCCGCAATAAGCTTGCCCGCATCGCCGTAGCGGCGAACGAATTTGGCTGGCGGAGAAAAAGTCAGGTTCAGAATGTCGTGGAAGACGAGGACTTGGCCATCGCAATCCGGGCCGGCGCCAATGCCGATGGTGGGAGTCGCGACTTCCGCCGTAATCATGGCGGAGACTTCGCGCGGAATGCCTTCGAGAACGAGGAATGCCACGCCCACTCGATCGAGGGCAATGGCGTCGCGCATGAGTTGTTCGACTGCCACCAGCGACTTGCCTTGCACCTTGTAGCCGCCCATGACGTTCACCGACTGCGGAGTCAGTCCAATGTGGCCAGCCACGGGAATTTCAGCGTCGATCACGCGGCGAATCAGGTCGGCCCGTTTCTCGCCACCTTCGATCTTCACCACTTCCGCGCCCGCTTCTTTCATAAAGCGAGCGGCGTTGCGCACCGCGTCGTCCGCCCCGACGTGGTAGGAGCCGTAGGGCATGTCGGCCACGAGCAACGCGTGTTTCACGCCGCGCCGGACCGCCCGGGTGTGATGAAGCATTTCGTCGACCGTGACCGAAAGCGTGTCCGGGTAGCCAAGCATGGTCATGGCCAGGGAATCGCCCACTAGAACGATGTCGATGGCCGCTTCGTCTACCAGGCGCGCACTGGCGTAATCGTAGGCGGTGAGGCAGGTAATGGGTTGATGTTGAAGTTTTTTCTCTTGAAGGGACGCAACAGTAATCTTACGGCGAGATTCGCCAATCGGTGTGACACTCACGATGTCCTCCAGTGCCCCTCCGCCTTGGCGGATAGAGCCCGTACGCATCTTGGATGCTGCTGTGGCTTATTGTAGATGTCAGAAAGCGGTTTGTCGATGGCGGCTGCAGGTAACCCGCCCGAGGTGACTAAAGACACCACTAGCGTCCACGCTTCCGCTTGACGTTGGCCCGCAGCCAGGCGGCAAATTCAGGTTCATCGAGCGTACCCGCTGCAAGGTTCCAAATGGCTTGAGTCGCGTCCTCCTCGCTGGCTTTGAAATCGAAGCCGTGGAGCTCGAGAAACAGAACGCCAATCACGAAACCGGTTCGTTTGTTACCGTCGACGAAAGGATGATTGCGCACGATTCCCGCTGTGTAAAGCGCAGCCATCGCGATGACGTCGCGAGAGGCGGCATAGGCGTGATGTTGCCGGGGACGGGCCAGAGCGGATTGCAAGAGCCCGCGATCGCGCAATCCGGGCGCGCCGCCGTGGACGGCTAACAGGCGGTCATGAATCGCCAAGGCATCGCGTTCCTCGATCCAGAGCGGTTCTTTGGTTTTCACTTTGACAGCGAGTGGAGTGTGTTGCGATAGCGAGCTATAATCTGTTCCGCTTTCGCCATTTTCTTTTCGAACGCGGGATCGTAAGGCGTAAGCCGGTAATCACCGTCCGCCGACTCAATCAGAAAAAGCCGCTCCCCGTCACCTGTGTGCAACCGGCCAATCACTTCCTTGGGAAGGACCACACCGAGCGAGTTGCCGAATTTGCGGACTTTGACTTCGACCATGCACCCTCTCCACTGTTATCACTATTGTAATAACCTTATTTTGATCGCGCAAGTGCAAACGACCGGAGTCCTCCCGCTCCCCCTAGGTCCAAGCCAACGACCAACGGTTCCTACGCGCTGGCTGCCTCCTGATTTCCCAGGGGTAGAAAATATTGCGTTCCCTTGATTGGGGCGGAAACTTTCCGCAGCAACTCTTGCAAATCTTCATTGCGCTCCACGAAATCGATCTCCGAAGTGTTCACAATCAGCAGGTCGGATGAGCTGTAGTGGAAGAAGAAGTGTTCGTAGGCTTTGATCACTTCCTCGAGATATTCCTCGTTGATCGCCTTCTCTCCCGGCGCATTCTTTTTTCTCAACCGCTTTTTCAGAACCTCGGGCGTGGCCTGCAGATAGATCACCAGGTCGGGCGTGGGGAGTTGTTCGCGAAAATAGTTGTAGTAGCGATTGTAGGTTTCGAGTTCCTGGTCGGTGAGGTTGAGGCAGGCGAACAGTTTGTCTTTTTCAAAGACGAAGTCCGTGACTACGGATTTCTGGGATCGTGGTCCCAGATCGAGCGCGTGGAGTTGTTCGAAGCGGCGGATCAGGTAGGCGAACTGCGCCTGGAATCCCGCGCCGCGCTCGCCGTCGTAAAAGGCGCGGAGAAAGGGATTGTCCTCGGTTTCCATGACGCGCTGGGCGTTGAGACGCTCGGCCAGAATCCGCGTCAGAGTGCTCTTTCCGACGCGTATAGGACCTTCCACTGCAATGTAGCGGGGCAGTTCGAAAAGATTTGCCATGGGCTAGAGAGTTCGGGCTTTCGAATGGCAGGATATCCCGGCTGAGCCCCGAGCGCAATTGAGGGAAGAGTAACCCCTTTGACCAGCGAGAGACGAAAGCACAGAGAAACAATTTACAATCGCAGAATTATGCAGAGCTTGGCCTTCGGGGCTGGTGTGGTTGTGGCGGCCGCTGTTGCTATGGGCTACCAGTCAACATCTCCGACTGGGCAGTGGTATGGCCGCACCTTCACCGGACTGAAGCCTGGAAGGAGGCAACTGGCTCTGACTTACGATGATGGTCCCAACGACCCGCATACGCTTCGTTTACTGGAAGTCCTGACTAAACACAATGTGAAGGCGACTTTTTTTCTTGTCGGGCGTTATGCGAAACAGAGACCTGACATCGCGCGTGAGTTGATGCAAACTGGGCACATTATCGGGAATCATACCTTCAGTCATCCCAATCTGATCTTTGCGTCCGCGCTGCAGACGAAAATGCAACTGCTGGATTGCCAGCAGGCCTTGACGGATGCGGTGGGAGAGCATTCGCGGCTGTTTCGTCCTCCGTTCGGTGGACGCCGGCCGAGTACTCTGCGGGCCGCACGAGCGCTGGGTCTGGATCCGGTAATGTGGAATGTCACGGGTGGGGATTGGAAGGGAAAGCCAGCCCAATACGTCGAGCGCAGAGTTGGTCGGCAGATTCGTGGGGGCAATGTGATCCTGCTACACGATGGCAGCCACACGGCGTTTGGCGCGGATCGTTCGCAAACTGTAATTGCCACGGATCGGCTGATTGCCCGGTATAAGTCTGAAGGATTTGAATTCGTGACGGTTCCGGAAATGATAGAAACGCAAGGTGTCGGCTCTGACCTATCAGCTCTCAGCTAAGACCAACGGCGCTGCGCACCTTGGCCGAGTCTGAGACACTGGTCATGATCGAGCCTTATTCGAACTGCTTTCGGAAGCTGGCGAACTGCTGTTGCAAGTCGGCGATTTCTTTTTGAAGGTTGGCCACTTCATCCTCCAGACGGGCTACGCGATCGGGTTCGACAGATTGGCTGGGGGCCGACGCGGGTGCGCGCGCCACATCCGTGAAGTCTTCGACATCACCTGCTAGCAGGTGCTTGTAGCGCGCCTCTTTGGTCCCTGGCTGCCTGGGTAGGACCCTGACTAGTGGAGGTTCACGTTGAATGAGGCGTTGCAGGGTGGATTGCACTTCGGTCAGGTCTTCGAAGCGGTGCATGCGCTCGGTGCGTCCGCGGAGTTCGCCGGGGGTTTGAGGGCCTCGCAGCAGCAAGACGCAGAGGACGGCGGTCTCCCCGCGCGTGAAGTTAAAGGCTTCTTGCAACCGATGCTCGTACTTCGTGACGCGGCTGTCGGCGCTGCTGGTGGGGCCGGCAAGACGTTTACCCTGGAGAGTGTCCAGCGCTTGCCTTACCTCGTCTTCGTCCAAGTTCATCACCGGATCGCGGTTGTTTTTCTGGTTGCATGCGTTGACCAGCGCGTTTAGCGAGAGTGGATAATAGTCTGGAGTGGTGACGTCTTTTTCTACGAGCGAGCCGAGGACTCTGGTTTCAACTTCATTCAGAATTATGTCCATTGCGTGGGTCCTTCAAAGCGAAGCGAGACTTAGAGATTGTACAGACGCCCGGGCATTGCGGGTTGGCAGGTGAGTCGAGCTTCGCCCGACCGCGCAGCCGGGGGCGGCTGCCCCCACACAAGCTCGGACGGATAGATTCCTTTAATCCGTCTCATAAGCTTTTTTGATTGGCAGGGAGTAGGGCTACGCGATACCCTACCAAGTTCTGATCAACCCCCGAAACACACCTGAGTTTTGGCACAAAACTTATAAGGAGATCCATGCCGACCGAACTACGAAATTTCCTGGCCATTCCCTACGACGAACTGGAAGAGATGAATTTGAACGCGAAGGAACAACGCCAGAGTCGCGTTGCCATGCACAAGATTCAGGAGGAGCGGCTCGAATATTTGAGCGGCGAGAAACGAATCAAAGCCGTGACCGTCCTGTTCAGCGACCTGGAAGGCCGTCTGCACATGCTGGATTATGACAAGAAGTTTCTGATCAAGAGCTGGGACAATCTCACTTTTGATGGCTCTTCGATTCGCGGGTTTACGGCGCAGCGGGAAAGCGATCTTCGTCTAGGAATTGACTGGGGTGCGTTCTACTGGGGTCCAGCCGATGTGTTCGGGCCGGGCAAGGTTTTGGTCTTCGGAGATGTGATCGATAAAGGTGGTACACCCTATAGTGCGGACATCCGCGGCATCCTCAAGACGTATGCCGAGGCCCTTTACAAAAAGAACGGATACACGCTGAATGCGGCCAACGAAATCGAAGGCTTTCTGTTTCAGGGGCCTGATGCGGAGCGTCGTTATCACGAAACCGGTAGGTTCGAGTACGTAAACACCGGCGGTTACTACCACTCTCTGCCCGGAGACGTTTTGCGCACCTTCATCGATACCACGGCGGAAGTGCAGCGCAGCATGGGTTTCCAGAACGAAAAAGATCACCCCGAAGTTGCGCCCTCGCAGTTTGAAATCAACTACGGTTACGGCGAAGTGGTGGCTGCGGCCGACCAGATTCAGCTTTACAAACTGATCTGCCGCCAGGTGGCGACCAAGATGGAGTGCACCGCGTCGTTCCTGCCAAAGCCGGTGGTGGGGGTGAACGGCAGCGGGATGCATACGAATGTGTCGATCAGCAAGGGCGGGAAGAACTTGTTCTGGGATGCGAAGGGCGAAGAGAAGCTCAGCAAAATGGGTTGGGAGTTCATCGATCGCATTCTCACTCACGGCAACGATCTTTGCCTGCTGCTAAACGCGAGTGTGAATGCCTATCGCCGCCTGGATCCACACTTTGAGGCGCCGAACCAGATCAAGGCGTCGCCTACTGATCGCGGCTCCATGATTCGCATCCCGATCGGCAACGAAAAGAGCATGCGCGTGGAGGTTCGCTCGGTTTCCCCGGACGCGAATCCATATCTGGTCATGCTGTCGATCTTCAAGACTGGCCTCGATGGCGACACGGCGAAGATTAAGAACCTGCGCCAGGCCCAGCGCTACTTGCCGGATAACATCTATGATGCGCTGGCGAATTTCCGCAATGCAAACTGGACGACAAAACTGCTGGGTGAAGATGTGAAGGCTCGCTACGCGGATTTGAAGCAGGCTTCAGCGGATCGCTGTCCACGGCTGCTGGGAACGTTCGTGAAGGCTCCCGAGGTGCAGTATCACCACGATGTTTATAACCAGTTCCTCTGGAATTTATTTTAGGAAGAGCTTTCGGGCCGGCCCCAAAAATTAACATTCCGTTAACCTCTCTCGACGGCTTTCTGGCTATAAGGAAAACGTAGCCTGCCGCTTCACTGGAAGTATGCACTTTTCAGTCCGGGTCGATCCGGACGTCACCCTTGCACCTCTGGCCAGAGAGGGATTTTCATGCCTATCAATCGAAGAGATTTTCTACGCGGAGTCGCGGGCGCGTCGGGAGCCGTGGCTGCGGGTTCACTGATTGGCAACAAGGTGTTGGCTACCGGAACTGCGGGCTCACCGATGCTGCCGCGGCCCGATAATTCTGGGATCGAGCACATCGTACTTGTGATGATGGAGAACCGTAGTTTCGACCACATGCTGGGCTGGATGCCGGGGGCAAGAGGACGCCAAGCTGGACTGAGCTATAAAGACAAGAATGGCGTATCCCATGACACCTATCGTTTAAAAAGTTTCACGGGTTGTCCGCACCCTGATCCTGACCACTCCTACCAGGGAGGACGCTCCGAGTATGATCACGCCAAAATGGATGGATGGTTGCGCACAACCACAAATGATATTTACTGCATTGGGTACTATGCGGAGGCGGATCTGAAGTTCTTCAGCGCTTTCGCGCGGAACTACACGACCCTGGATAATTTCTTCCCCTCGATCCTTTCTTCCACCTTTCCGAATCGCATCTTTTCCTGGGCTGCCCAGACCGATCGCCTGGATAACTCCACCAATATTTCAACCCTGCCGACCATCCTCGACACGCTGGCGGCAAACGGAGTGGGCGCCACTTACTATTTCAATAACGTTCCTTTCCTTGCGCTGTGGGGAACTAAGTACCTGTCGGTGACACGACCCTACGCGGAATTCCTCCTCGACGCAGCTCTTGGGAATTTGCCCCCGGTTTCGTTTGTAGATCCCGTTTACACCATCACCGACGATGGGACAGGAAATGACGATCACCCGCACGCCGACATGCGTCGTGGAGAAGCTTTTGTTGAACAAGTCTTTCAGGCGGTGACCCAGGGACCAGGTTGGGACAACACCGTGCTCATTATCAGTCGCGATGAATGGGGCGGTTTTTTTGAACACATCGTACCTCCGCGCGTGATTGCACCCAACGACGTGGACAAGGATCTGGTGAATGGCAAAGCGCTTCTGGGCTGCCGCGTGCCGGTAGTTGTAGCCTCCCCTTTTAGCCGGGGAAATCCCAAGAGTCCGCGGATCAATTCTTTGCTTTACGATCACACCTCGGTGCTGAAGTTTATCGAGTGGCGCTGGAAGCTGCCGCCGCTAACCAAGCGGGATGCGTCGAACGAAATCAGTAATTTGGTCTATGCGCTGGACTTGAATAATCCGAACTATGCCGTGCCATCGTTGCCGAATGTGACCCCACCTCCGCCTAAGCCATGCCACGGCGCTATCCTGGATGGCAATACGAGTGGCAGGACTGACTCTTACAAATTGCTCGAGATGGCCGCCGCGCACGGTTGGCCGCTGCCCTGATTGACTCGGCCAGAGCGCTGAAAGAATTCGCTGTAGAGACGTAGCTAGCTACGTCTCTACAAACCTTTATCGTCGTAGCACCTCCGTGCCTCACAATTCATTGAAGGTCCGAGCACACGCCTGTCATAATTAGCTGTTAAGGGAGCGTGCTCTCTGGCCACAACTTCATCGACTGCAAACTTAGAAGAGCGCTGGCTGCCAGCGTCCATTCTTAGCCTGCGCGAATATAGCCTGAACAAATTTCTACACGATTTGATCGCGGGAGTGACGGTGGGACTAGTCGCTTTGCCGCTGGCTATGGCGTTCGCCATCGCGTCCGGGCTGACGCCGCAGGCGGGAATTTATTGCGCCGTGGTGACTGGCTTCCTGATTTCTGCTTTAGGCGGATCGCGGACGCAGATCGGCGGGCCCACTGGCGCGTTTGTAGTGGTGGTCGCGGGGATTGTCGCTCTGCACGGCGTGGATGGCCTATTCATGTGCACCATGATGGCCGGGGTGCTGCTCATCATTCTCGGGGTCACGGGGATGGGCACCGCGGTGAAGTTTATCCCTCGGCCTATCGTGATCGGATTCACCAACGGGATCGCGGTTCTGATTGCGAGTACCCAGATCAAAGATTTCTTTGGATTGAATATCGACAAGGTTCCAGGAGTGTTTTGGCTGCGGATGGAAAGCATCGCAGCCAACTTTCATACGTTGTCGTACGCGGCTACGGTTCTCGGCGTTGGTACGCTCGTGGTGCTGCTCGTATGCCGCGCGGCGTCGAACCGTATCCCAGGACCTATCGTGGCGATGCTCGCAGCCACGGTCGCGGTGGTTGTCCTCAAACTGCCGGTCGAAACGATTGGAACGCGATTCGGCGGAATTCCGAGCGGCCTGCCTCACTTCGCCATTCCCCACTTCCGCGCCGATCTGATTCACGGACTGCTCGGTCCTGCCTTCACGGTTGCGATGCTGGGCGCGATTGAGTCACTGATGTCGGCCGTGGTGGCGGACCGCATGAGCAACGACCATCACAATCCGAATGTCGAGCTGATGGCGCAGGGTGTGGCCAACGTGGTTGCGCCCATGTTCGGTGGGCTTCCCGCTACAGGCGCGATTGCGCGCACGGCGACCAATATTCGCGCCGGGGCCAAGACGCCAGTCGCGGGAATGATTCACGCGCTGACCCTGGTCTGCGTGCTTTTGTTTGCGGCGCCTTTGACCAGGTACATCCCGATGGCCGCCTTGGCAGCGATTTTGCTGGTCGTTGCTTACAACATGGGCGAATGGCGGGCGATCCCGCAACTACTGAAGCTGACCAAGACCGATATCAGCATCTGGCTGGTTACGTTCGCGCTCACCGTTTTTGCCGACCTCACGGTGGCGGTCGAAGCAGGAATGATTCTGGCGGCCTTGCTATTTATAGGGCGTGTGGCAAACACGACGACCGTATCTCAAGTTACCGACGACTACGTCGAAGATGGACGGGTACACATCCTGCAGGACAAGGACATTCCGTACTATGCGACCATTTTTCGCATTCACGGACCATTCCTATTTGGTGCGACGGATAAAGTCTCGGCGATCATCGAAAAAATTCATGAGTTGCCGCCGGTGGTCATTTTGCGCTTGCGTAATATGACTGCGATCGATGCGACAGGGTTATTCGCGCTCGAGGAAGTTGCGCGGGAATTGCACGCGAGCAAGAGGACCTTGATTCTCTGCGGCGCACGGGAGCAGCCTGCGCAGCTCATCCGGCAAGCTGAATTTGAAGACGTGATTGGACACGACAACATTTGCGAGAACGTGCAGGAAGCTTTGCGGCGGGCGGAAGATGTTTTTGAGAGAATGGAGAGTAAGGCCGCGGCGGGCGCCCAGTGAGATTTGGCCCTCCCCCGAAGGCCGAACTCATCCGCTTCGACGCCCGCCCAGACCCAGCGGAACTGAAATTACTTCTTGCCCGCATTTACAGTGGGCGCCAAGCTTCTCCCCAAATAGCCTTCCACCGCTTGTGTAGACAGGTTTGTGAGGACGGAGATTTGTGAGACCGAGTGTCCCTCGGTGTTTAAAAGCCGGACCTGTGCGTCATCCGAAAGCTTGACGGTGTCTTTTATTAGCTCGATTCTGGTTGGCGTTTTGACCGATGCGGTTGTCGTTTGTGGTTGCGCTGCGGAAGCTTGCGCCGCAGCGCCAAAGTCGAAAGCGGTTCCCCCGGAAACCGGAGTTGCCATGATGTTTCCTCCTTCAACCTACCGTTATCAGTGATTGTCGGCATTTCTGCAGATAACTTTAGGACGTCCTACGCATTCTTTCTAAAGTACTTAGACGGCTCGTCTCACACCCGGCACGGACGATGACGCTCCCGCCTGCACTATTTTGGCTTGGCTAGCGCTGCCAGGGTAGCTTTGGTGGCTTTCAGGTAATCTTCGGGGGCGAGCAGGATCTGCATTCCACGAATGCCGGCGGAGATTGAAATCTTGTCGTAAAGTTCAACGGTCTCGTCCACATAAACCGGATAATCCTTCTTGGCTGCAAGAGCAGTTACTCCGCCGCGAATATAGCCCGTGAGCCCTTGCAGTTCCTTTACTGGAACCAGTTGGATCTTGCGATTTTCAGATGCGGCTGCGAGGGCCTTGAGATCGAGTTCGGCGTCACCCGGGATCACGGCCATGCAGATCCCGTTGCGATCGCCTCGTGCCACCAGCGTCTTGAAAACCTCCTCAAGAGGCAGTCCAATCTTGGCTGCAACCGTTTCGGCGGCGAGATTTTCGGGATCCACTTCGTATTCCCGCAACTCATAAGAGATAAGAAGCTGGTCGAGAAGCCGGACGGCATTCGTCTTGTGGGCCACGCTTCAAGTCTATGCCGGCCAATTTCGTGAGAGCAATTTCACGCCAACGAGAAGCGGCCGAGTGCTTGCTAGGGGGAAGTTTGCAGTTTATAGTCTGTTCTGCAGTCGGGAGGCTCTCTCTATGCTCCGAATGCTGTTGCACTGGGTAGTCAGCGCGCTGGCGGTCTGGATTACCTCTCGCGTTGTTACTGGCTTTTATGTTGACGGCGCGAGTGCGGCGCTCATTGCTGCCATCGTCATCGGCCTGGTCAATGCGACGCTGGGGCTGATTTTGAAAATCCTCACCTTCCCGCTCACCATTCTCACCTTGGGTGTGTTCTGGTTTGTGATCAACGCGATCATGCTGGAACTAGCCTCGACGTTCGTACCCGGCTTTCATATCCGATCGTTCGGCGCGGCGTTCATCGGTGGCATCGTGCTCTCGGTGGTGAACATGCTGCTGAAATGGCTGGTAATGCCGTCGCCGCATTGATGCAGAAGTTTTTTTACCCGCCAGCTTTCGTGGGCTTGCGAGGTTTCATTGATTTCCACTCGTCCTCGCTGAGCAGTCTGCCCAAGGCGGTGAATTCCCCTGCCCCTTGCAGTTGTTCGCCGCCGTCCATTACAACCACCTCACCGTTGATATAGCTCGAACCGTCGCTTACCAGGAATACCGCGAGATTTGCCAGCTCCTCGACCGTACCGAAGCGGCGGAGCGGATTTCGTTCGCGGGCAAATTGCTCGAGCTCCGGACGCGGAAGTAAACGGGAGAACGCTCCTTCCGTCGGAATTGGGCCCGGTGCGATCGCGTTCATGCGAATGCCTCGATCTCCCCATTCCACGGCGAGACTGCGGGTGAGAGCGACAACCCCAGCCTTGCCCATTGCGGAGGGGACAACGTAAGCGGAGCCGGTCGAGACATAGGTTGCGGCAATATTCAGCACGACTGCTGGATGTGCAGCTTTCAACCATCTGCGCCCGCAGGCCATCGTGAGGTTGACCGTGCCCATCAACACGATTCCCAGGACGGCTTCAAACGCGCCGGGAGACAGCTCTTCGGTGCGGGCCAGGAAGTTTCCCGCAGCGTTGTTCACCAGAATGTCGAGCGGTCCGTCTTTCCAGATGGCCTCGATCATCTCTTCCACGCGCGTCAGATCGCGAACGTCGCAGGGCAGGCATTGAATCTTGTTGGGCGCGACGCGGCTCAGTTCAGTTTGCGTTTCTGACAGGACGTCCTGGCGTCGACCGCAGATGTAGACGGTCGCGCCCAACTCCAGAAAACGGTGGGCCATCCCTTTGCCCAAACCCGTTCCTCCGCCGGTGATGAGAATACGTTTGTCGCGCAGCAGATCAGCCCGAAACATGCTCATTTCCCTAGGTCTGACTCAAGAGTGACTGCGAGAGATTGTAATCCAGGAAGCCTGATTACCGCGGATCAGCCTCGGCAATGGGGCGATCTTTCTTCTTGCTAAGCATGCGGCGAATATCAGGCCAGAATTCTTTCACTACGATCGTGATGGTGTCGTACCCGACCTCTGATCCCCAGACGCTTGCCGTGTTCGACAGAGTGCGATCGGCTCTGGGATGGTAGCTATATGTGGAAATCCCGGCCGACATTGCGCTTCCTACAATCTCAGAGTAGTTGAATTGCTGACCACCTGAATCGGTGCGGGTGACAAAGATGCGGCTGATTGCGTACCCGGTACGATGCCAGAATGTTCCCTGGCTGAGCTGGAAGAAACGAGGATCCTCTCGCAACAGGGAGGGAAGAACGGCACCGGTCATGTAGTTCTCAATGGTGCCGTCGGCAAAGGATGCGCCTAAACGCTTGCCGTAACCCTGAGCGCCCTGGCCGTAGCCGGGTTCACTGTTTTCAGCCTGACTGATGCCGGCGAGAAAACTGTACCAGGGGATTAGAACGTAGTCGAACGAGCCGCGAGTCACTACCTTGAATTTTTGCCCGACCGTAAGCGGCGGCACCTGTCCCGTATTTTCCAGTGTCAGGAAATTGGGCAGCGTATAGAAGAGTCGATCATTCGATGTGCCCGTGGAGCCTGGTTTTTTCTCAATTCCACTGTCCTTGGGTTTGTCCTCTGGCTGAACGGCGTGCGATGCAGGCGCATCGGGAGGCGACGATTGCTGGGCAGCCGAATTTAGCAAGAACGCGCTTGTAAGAATAAGGCAACAAACAGAACGGACAAGAAAAGTCTTCAATACGTCTCCTGTGATTCGAGCCCCCTCAAGGCGGAAGCAGGGAATCGCCGATACTAACGCGTAGCGTTCGCAGGCCAGTATGCAAAATTCCTTCAAGAGTAGCAAAGGAAGATCAAGAACGGAAAAACCGATGCGACCAACGTCCGCGTCGGTTCGATCGTTTTCTGTTTCTATGAGGGTAAACCCGTTGCAGCGGAATCGACGCGAATTTTACATTACTTTACAGACTAAAGTCCTAGTCCCATAAGATCACGAGGTTTGCGCGATGTCTTGCGAGCAGGAAGGAGCCCGGCGCGTCTCAAGCGCCAGGCTCTTGGTGCAGGGCGTCCTGCCAGTCCGCATCAGAATGTTTTTCCGATCACGGGAAGACCTTGAACAAGTCCTTCAGGTCGCTTTCGCGGCCGGCATCGTCGAGAAATGGCTTCAGATTGAAGATTTCCTGGACAGTGCGCAACGTGGATCCGTGAGTGTAGTGCACTTGATTTGAGTATCCATGCCCCTTTGCGAATGGTGAGAGCACGATCATGCCAATCGGCCCATCGCCGCTATTGGCTTCGTCCCAGGTGATGAAGATCGCGCCGCCATGCTGGTAAGCACTTGATTTGAGGATCGTGGGAAGATTCCGCGAGAGCCATTTGTCACCATGGGCGATAGGATCTCCGGCGCAACCATCATGCATGTCGTCGCAGACATTGGGGGTAATGAAGTTGTAGCTCGCCACGTTCTTAGAGTTCAAGTCGCGCGCTAGTTCGGTGAACGGACGGACATGCTTGATGCAGTTGGCCGAGTGCCGGTCAAGATGGTTGGTGACGTCGTCAAAGTACACAAAAGGATTGTGCCGGACGCCGTAATACGGGCTTCCATCAGGATCGATGCCACCGCCGTCCACCAGCGGGCATACCGCTCCGCTGATGTTCTCATCGTAGGACTTCCAGGAAACACGAGCTTTTTCCATTTGAGTTACCAGATGCCTGGTCGTGCTTTGGTGATCCTGGCTGGGAGGATTGTCATTATAAATGCCAAAGTTGGTACCGGCCTCCAGCCATAAATAGTTGGGAAGGCTAGGGTGATTGCCGGGAGGATTGTAGAAATGTTCCGCGTGCGAAGCCATGGGCAGCAGGGTCTTATTGATGTAAGGAGCCGCGGCGTTTCCTTTGATGTCCATGTTGCCGTCACCGGTCCAGTTGTGATTTTCCATCAGAATAACGAACACGGTTCGGATGTGATGGCTGGAGGGATTGGAAACGGTGGCTGCCAAGGGCTTGTCCGCGGCGAACGCGTTGATCCAGGAACCAAGAGCTAGGCAGGTGACGCTCAGAGCGATTGAGAGACTGCGAAGGAAGGAATTGTGAATCATTTGATTCTCCTAAAGCTGAAGTACCATTTGTCTGACTTGCAACCTTCGCAAATTCTGGTCGTGAGTGCAGTCGCCTTCCAGCGCACGAATGCGCCCGATACTACAGAGTCCGCGAGATTACAGGAGTAGAGATTGGTCGGATACTACAACTTTCGGAGCGACTATGGCCGGTGCGGATGTACTTCCGAGTAATCGCAACGACGGAATGAAGGGCGGCATCAACTTGGAGAAACTTAAGAAATCAGGCGAAATTGGTCGGGACGGGCAGATTTGAACTGCCGACCCCTCGCACCCCAAGTTGAGCCGTTTTGCGGGCGTGAGCGAAGCGGGAGCCCGCAGGCGAAATCCCGAGCGTACTGAGCGAGGAACCCTGAAGTTGAATGGTCGGGACGGGCAGATTTGAACTGCCGACCCCTCGCACCCCAAGCGAGTGCTCTACCAGGCTGAGCCACGTCCCGACGGTTGGAAATCCGCTGCTTCATGCTGGCCGCAGCGGATAGGGTTGACTTGAGAATTTTACACCAGCACGGGCAGTTTCGCTTGGCCCGCTAGGTTTATTCCTGTCAGAGTTTGATGTCCGCTAACCAAAACACTTTGCCAGAATCCAATGTTCAGTTCTGCGTTTCTATTCCTACAGTCAGGTAGAGGCCCATGTTTTGGAAAGAGACTCGGGGTGCGCTTCGAGGTTTAGGGAGAAATTTGGGATTCACCACTCTAACCGTCGGAATCCTGGGCCTCGGAATGGGCGCCAGCATCGCAGTTTTTTCAATTGTTAATAGTGTTTTGTTGAAGCCCCTTCCGTTTCCTGATGCCGACAGGGTATTCGCGATATGGGATGTCCCGCCTCCACAGATGAATCTGGGATTCGGGGAACTTCCTCTCCATGGCATTGAGTTTCACTCCATTGCCGCCAACACGCGCGCTTTCGAAAATGTCGCGGCGTTTAAAAGCGACCAGTTCAATTTGACTGGTGTAACCGAGGTCGAACGAGTGGATGGGATCAGGGCGTCGGCTGATTTTTTCAAGGTGCTCGGAATTCAGCCCCAGAGCGGGAGAACCTTCCTCGCAGAGGAGGACCATCCCGGAACTGACCACGAAGTGATTATCAGCTACGGACTGTGGCGGCGGCGATTTGCCAGTGATCCTTCAGTGGTGGGCAAGACCATCCTCCTGAATAGCGAACCGTACGCAGTAATAGGTGTCATGCCGCAAGGATTCACATTTCCTCGCGGAGCCGAGATGCCCAAGAGCTTCCAGTTTCCTAAGCAGGCCGAGTTGTGGATTCCTCTGGCGCTTCCCTCTGCACCCCGCGGCCCTTCGGAGTTGGCACTAATCGCCAGGTCACGGCCAGGCATCTCGCCGGGACAAGCTCGGACGGATTTGCTTCGGGTGAACCGCACTTTGGTTGAACAGGATTCGCGGTGGAAAGGCTGGTCGAATTTCCAACTGGTTCCTCTGCGATCCCAAGTCGAGGGGGATGCCAAGCCGCGGTTGCTTATGGTCGCGGGCGCTGTGTTATTCGTTTTGCTCATCACCTGTGGCAACGTATCCAACCTGGTACTCACGCGATCGCTGGGCCGCATTAAGGACTTCGCGGTGCGCGTCGCCCTGGGCGCTCGACGCATTGACTTGATCCAGCAAATCTTGACCGAGAGTTTGCTTTTGGCATTTTTCGGGTCTTCAATTGGTCTCCTGCTGTCGGCGTTCATCGTCGACGTGGTGAAGAAACTGTTTTCTCCCTACATACCCCGGCTGAATGACGCGCATCTGGATATGTCAGTGATTGGTTTTGCGGTTGGGCTTTCATTTTTCGTGGGCATCCTCTTCGGAGTTTTTCCGGCACTGCAAATGAGCGGGTCCAACCTGATTGATTACCTGAAAAGCCGGGAACAGAAGTACTCCGGAAAGAACATAAAAAACTTCAGAAGTATTTTGGTGGCGGGTCAGATTGCTTTGTCTCTGGTGCTCGTCATCGGGGCCGGACTGCTGGTCCGAAGTTTTATCGATCTTCTCAAGGCCGATCCCGGATTCCAAAGCAGCCGCTTGATGACGATGGAAGTCACCCTGCCGGCGTCGAAATATTCGGACGCGGAGTCCATGGCGGCAATCTATCAACGGATACTGGACAAGCTGCCTGCAGTTCCCGGAGTGCAGTCCGCGGCCGCAGTCAAGCCACTGCCTCTGGGAGGGGCACAAGAAGAGACAGTTTTCAAAATCAATGGCCGCCCGCCGGTGCGGTCAGAAGAATTGCCGCTTGCTTCTTACACGATCGCTAGTCCCGATTACTTCAAGACGGCAAATGTGCCACTGCTGCGTGGGCGAAGCTTCACCGACGCTGACAATGCTACTTCACCACCCGTCGTGATCATTAGTCAGGAGATGGCGCGCGAATTCTGGCCGGGCGAGGATCCGGTCGGGCGTCTCATGGGATTGCCTGATCCAAGATGGCAAAATATGACGATCGTTGGAGTCGCGGCAGATGTCAAGAAATTCGCACTGAGCGATTCGCCGGGGCCGGAGATGTATGTTCCGTACCTGCAGAAGCCCTATCCTTCCATGCTTACCATGTCGTTCGTATTGCGAACCGGCCGGGATCCGTTTGGCTTGACCAATGAGTTGCAGCAGGCTATCAAGACCGTCGATTCAGAATTGCCAGTGGCAAATGTACAACCGATGGCTGAGTTAGTCTCGCGCTCCATGTCAGCCCAGAGACTATCGGCTTCGGTGTTGGGAGCTTTCTCTGCGGTGGCCCTGCTGCTGGCGCTAGTCGGCATCTATGGTGTGATTTCTTATATCGTTAACGAGCGGAACCATGAGATCGGAGTTCGCATTGCTTTGGGAGCGCAGAAATATGATGTCTTGAGACTTGTCTTTTCTCAAGCCACTAGATTAGTAGCGGCGGGATTGGCATTGGGATTTGTCGCCGCCTTTTCGCTGACCCGCTTGTTCACGAGTTTCGTATTCGGGATTAAAGCTACCGATCCGCTGACATTTACTCTTGCCCCGGTCGCTCTGCTGACGGCTGCGGCCCTTGCGACTTATATTCCGGCTCGTCGGGCAACCGGAATCGACCCCATAAATACGCTGCGAAATGAGTAGGTAGGGCTTACTTGCGCTTTCGCTTCGCAGCCCGTTGCGGTTTTTCTTCGAACACGGCGAACTGAATTTTCTTTTCGACCGGGTCGATGCGATCTACAAGCACCCGTATCTTTTGCCCCAAGCTGTAGATTTTGCGGGTACGCTGGCCGATGATCTCGCGGGTATTTTCATGATAGGTGTAGCGGTCGTCGGTTAATGAATCCAGGGGAACCAAGCCTTCGATGAACAGGTCGGTGAGCTCGACGAAGAATCCGAATTTGGTCACGCTGATGATCAGGCCGTCGAAGTCCTCACCGACCCGGCCTTCCATGAACTTGACCTTTTTCCATTCCATCAGGTCGCGTTCGGCTTCGTCGGCGCGGCGCTCGGAGCGGCTGCATTCTTCGGCGATCTCGTGAAGTTCTTCCACGGGGATCGGGCCGCCCAGCGGTGCAACCGACTCACGATGCGCGGTGTGGTCTCTGCGCTTAGACCACGGGGACGGTGCATCACCGGTAGTCTCGGGCGAGAGCCTGCCCTGAGCTTGTCGAAGGGGCGCTCGCGCCACATGATCGTTCGATGAATCGCGTAATACTTCTTTCAGAATGCGGTGAACGATTAGGTCGGGATAGCGGCGGATGGGCGAGGTGAAGTGCGCATAGGTTGGCGCGGCCAGCGCGAAGTGTCCCAGGTTTTCCTCTGAATATCTTGCTTGTTTTAACGAGCGCAGCATGAGGTAGGAGAGAATTCGCTCTTCCGGCTTGCCTGCGATCTTCTCGGTCAGCTTCTGGTACATGCGCGGCGTGATGTGAACTTCTTTGGGGATTTCGATTTCGCGCGGACGCTTTCCCGTGCCGTGACTCGAACGACGCTCGGACTTGAACTGCACACGCTGAATGGGTAGCGGGCCAACGCCCAGCGAATATCCGAAGGCGGCAGCGATGACCTCGAAATCGTAGACCCGCTTGGCATCGGGCTTCTCGTGAATGCGGTAAAGCGAAGCAACGCGTTTATTCTCCAGATATTCCGCTACACATTCGTTCGCCGAGAGCATGAATTCTTCAATCAGGCGATGCGCGATGTTGCGCTCCGAACGGGTTATGCTTTTCATCAATCCAAATTCGTCGAATTCGATCACAGGCTCAGGCAAATCGAAGTCAATGGATCCGCGTCGTTCGCGCTTCCGATTCAGGATCAAGGCCAGATCGCGCATCATCTCGAAGCTTTCCACCAGATCGGCGTAACGTTTGCGTGTGCCAGCATCGCCTTCGAGCACTGCGTTCACATCCGTATAGGTCATGCGCTCGACGGAGCGGATGATCCCTTCACTTAACTCATAACCAAGAATCTCCCCACGGTGGTCGATCTTCATGACACAGGAAAGCACGAGCCTGTCCAGATGCGGGCGGAGGCTGCAGATATCGGTCGAAAGCTCGAGCGGCAGCATGGGCACGGCACGATCGGGGAAGTAGACGCTGGTGCCGCGTAGCCGCGCCTCTTGATCGAGGGCTGAATCCGGCGTGACGTAGTGGGCCACGTCCGCGATGTGTACCTGAAGCTCGTAGTTGCCGCCTTCGATTTGCCGGACGGTGACCGCGTCGTCGAAGTCGCGGGCGGTTTCGCCGTCGATGGTGACAATTGGGAGAGCGCGGAATTCGCGCCGCTTTGTAACCTCGGGTGCCGGGATCACGGGTTCGATGTGTTGCGCTTCGTCGAGCACTTCCGGCGGAAAATGATGCGGGATGTGGAATTTGCGGATGATGATTTCGACATCAACGCCGAAATCGTCTTCGTAGCCCAGGATCTCAACCACTCTTCCCCGCGGGTTCTGCGTAGCCGAAGGCCAGTCGGTGATTTCTACATCCACGACGACGCCTTCGAGGTCGTTCCATTCGGTGCGGCGGGCTGCTTCGTTGCCCAGGACGCGGTCTACAGACTTCTGTTTTCTTGAACCCGTAGCGAAGTCCTGCCGAGGGCGGGACGCCATCGGGACGCCGTCGCTACTTTGTTCTGGGTTCTCCATGCCAGGCGGGATTACGATTTCCTGCGAAATCTTTTGGTCGATCGGCGTGACGTAGTTGCCGCGGTTGCCGTGATGAAAGATTCCTACCACGGTGCTGTGGGCGCGGACGACCGGGCGCACGATGCGGCCTTCGGCCCGGCCGTCAGGGCGGATTGGGCCGACCTCTACCAGCACTCGGTCCCCGTGCATCGCCGAGCCGACTGCAGGCGGCGGGATGAAAACGTCCCCGGCCAGCTGCGATTTCAGGCGTGCATCGAGCGTGGCGGCATCGGGCGTGACGAAGCCGTAGCCGTCGCGATGCATGCTTAACTTCCCAACCAGAACATTCTTGCCCGCGGCGGCCTTGGGAATTGCGTAGCGATCGGAATCGACCTGAATCAGTTGACCGCTGCTCACCAGGCGCTGCAGCCGGTCGGAGAACTCGCGCCGTGCGTCGCCATGAAGTCCCAATTCGCGCACCAACTGCTTAAAGCTCGCGCTGCCTTTAGGCTGGCGTTCGATCTTCTTCAGGATGGCGGAATCGGAGAGTCTATCCAAAATCGTAGATTGTACGACTTAAACCATGATACGTGGAAACGACTTAGGATACGGCAGTCAAAGAGATTTAGCGGCGTGACAGTATAAGAATCGCTGCGCCCGGAGGAAGAATTACATTGTTTCGTTCCCATCCTGCGATTTTGGCGTAGTTACGAAAGGGTCAAAAGGTGCAGAAAGCACAGAATTTCCACAAGACTTGCAGCGACAGCGGGAGTAGAATTCGTTTGGTCACCGAAATGCGGGCTTGACCGCTTAATCTACAATCTACTCGTTACGAAAGGATGTTTTTGACATGTGGAAACCCACCAATCAGCCTTCTACGACACCATCCCGGCCAGGTGAGCCGGAGCGTCCTGCCATGCCTACTCCGGTAACGTCTGCGCCCAGCGAACCTGTAACAGCGGCGCCACGTCCGGCAGTTGCGGCCAGTACAGCGGATCAGGCGACGATCGGAAAATCGCTGGTGATTAAAGGCGAAGTGACTGGTTCCGAATCGCTTTACATTGACGGTCGCGTGGAAGGTTCCATCAACCTTGCAGGCAACCGGGTCACGGTCGGCCGCAATGGTGTGGTATCCGCGAACATCAACGCCCGCGAAATTGTGGTGCTGGGGAAAGTCCGCGGCAACCTGACGGCCAGCGATCGGGTCGATATTCGTAGCGACGGCTCGCTCACCGGCGATGTGGTCGCGGCTCGCATCTCGATTGAAGATGGCGCATTCTTCAAGGGCGGCATCGATATTCGCAAGGGCGGCCAGAAGCCGAATGGCGAAGAAGTGAAGGCCCCGACAGCCGCGGCCGAAGCGGTCGCAGCGCGAGCGTAGACAACTTTACAGGTCAGGTCTTGGTGAAGCTTCGGGCCCCGAGACCTGAACACTGAGATTTTCGTCTACGGCACGATTCCTTTGGTCAGCTCTTCCGCCTGCTTCTCCTCCAATCGCGGGAAGGTCACGCCTTTACGGCGGCGCAAATCGGCCGGCAACTGAGATCGCGTCAGCCATAGTCCCGCTGCAACAGCTCCTGCCCACGTGATGCCGATCAAACTGAGCGCTTCAAGGTCAGCAATGCGGCTGCCGTTGATCGAGACGACGCGGGCGACGCGGTAACTCAACAATCCCGCCACCGCCGCTGTGATCGTCGCTTTCCCCAACTCTCGCCATTGCAATTCATCCCAGGGAACCAACTTGCGCTGATGCAACAGAATCGCCATGGCTAGACAGTTGGCTGCAATCCCGAGGTCGGAGGCCAGCGCCAGTCCCACAGAAGAAAAGGTATGGTAAAGCGCACGATACATAGGAAGCGATGCGATCGTGATGAGGCTGCTGGCGAGCATAGGCGTGAGCGTGTTTCCCGCTGCATAGAAAGCCCGCGCATACAGGCCTTGCGCCGACCAGAAAACCAGGGACACTGAAAACCAGAAGAAATAGGTTGCGGTGGCTTGCGAGTCAGAGAAGATGAAGTGTCCATGCGGCAACCGGTATACCAAGTCAATCAGTGGCAGTGCGGCGGCCATCATTAAACTCGAGGCGAGGAGCGCGACAGCGGCGGTGCGATAGACCGATCCATTTACCGTGTCCGCGAACTCCTTCATGCGTTTCTCGCCAAACAGATGGGCAAAAAATGGCAGCGAGGCTTGGCCGACAGCTTGTCCCAGGATCGCAATCGGCACTTGCAGTAAGCGCTTGGCGTAATTGATGTGACTGATCGCGCCTGCGGCGTCGGAGGCGAAGTAACGCAGAATCCAATCATCTGCGCTGACCAGCGAGACTCCGATCATCAGAGGAATCGACATCCGAACCCACTCGCGAAAGGCGGAATTGCGCACGTCAAACGAGACGCGGTAACCCGTGCCCACTCGGGCAGCACCGATTGCGTTGATCAGAAACGGTCCTACGAAAGTGCCGGCCAAAGCGCCGTACGCCAAGGAAGCGATTCCGAGCGAATGAGAAAGCGTCACGCCTCCGAGAATGATGAACGCGTTATAGATCAATGGTCCCAAGGCAGGGAATAGAAAAAGCCGGCGGGAAGACAAAACCGCAGAAACAACTCCGCCGACGTAAAACAAGATCTGGGCAGGCAGCAAGATGCGGGTAAGGTGCACACACAGATCGATCTGTTCTGGTTTGAAGCGGTGAAACATCAGCCGCGTGATCTGCGGCGCGAAGATTTCCGCCAGAATGACGCCGATGCCCAATACCACCGTCATCACGGTAATGACGACCGAAAAGGTCTTCTGCGCATCCTCCTCTCTTTTTTCCGCAAGGAAGCGCGAGTAGATCGAGACAAACGTGATGGAGATCGTGCCCCCGGCGACCAGGTAGGCCAGAAAATCGGGAATCTGGAAGGCCGCGATGTAAGCATCCGTCGTCGGGCCGGCCCCAAATGCCCACGCGGTATAGGCCTCCCGCAGATAGCCGACGATGCGCGAGAGCACGATCGCGGTCATTAAGAGCACGGTTGCCGAAAACGCGGTGTGCTGGTGAGATGGCCGGAACAGGCGCAGCCAGCGGGCGGAGACACTCATCTTGCTGGATTGAACATCGTCTGCGGAATTCGCCATCAAGTGGCGATTCTACACGCAGCCACAGGTCGGTCTCGTTGGGTTGGAGGTTCCTGTTGATCTTTATTCAAGGACGCGCCAAAAGAGAACCGTCTGTCGACCCACGCCAAGACAGCGGGTCACGGATTTTGACACTCGGGTACGAATCGCCGCATAATCCGAGGCGTGCCGGAATCCACCGCCATCGGTCGCTCTTCTTACTCCGCGATTCTGCGACGCTCCTTCCGCAAGGCCTTTCCCCCAGCGGTCCGCGGTGAAGGAGTTTATCTGTGGGACGCTCGCGGCAAGCAGTATCTCGACTTTTCCGGTTCTGCGGCGGTCAATTTCATCGGGCATGGAGTGGCGGAAATCGTATCTGCAATGGCGGCACAAGCGAAGCAAGTCGAGTTCGTCCACAGCAGCCAGTTCACCACTCCGGTAGCCGAAGAGTATGCGGCGGAGTTGCTGGATTTCGCTGGCAAGAATTTCGAGGGCGGATGCGTTTACTTTACCTGCGGCGGCTCGGAGTCCGTCGAAACTGCGCTGAAACTTGCGCGGCAGTATCAGGTGGAGATCGGGCAAACCAAGCGGCATCAGGTGATCAGCCGTGGTCAAAGCTATCACGGGTCCACTCTGGGCGCATTGTCGGTCTCGGGAAACCAGCGCCGGCGTCAAATCTATCGTCCGATGGTGCGGGAGTTCGCCCATATCACATTTCCGTATTGTTATCGTTGCGCCTTCGACTGTAGCGACGGCTGCCGCAATTGCGGTCAGGAATATGCAATTGAGTTGGAGATGGCGATCGAAGCCGCAAACGACGAAGTAGCCGCTTTCATTCTGGAACCGGTTAGCGGGGCAACACTCGGTGCGGTCCTGCCACCACCCGGTTATTTGCAGAGCGTGGCCGAGATCTGCCGCCGGCATGGAGTTATCTTCATCGCCGACGAAGTGATGAGCGGCATGGGCCGCACCGGTCGGCATTTTGCGGTTGATCATTGGGGAGTCGCGCCCGATCTTCTAGTCACCGCCAAAGGGTTGTCGAGTGGCTACGCGCCGCTGGGCGCGGTGATTGTCTCGAAAAGAGTGGCCGACGCGATTGCCCACGGATCTGGTGCCTTTCTGCACGGTTTCACCTACAACTCCCATCCAATTTCGCTGGCCGCAGGGAGGGCGGTGCTGCGATTTGTGCAAGAGCAAAACCTCGTGCAGGCAGCCGACTCAGAGCACCCAGGCACGATGGCTGCGACCTTGCACCATGCGATCGAAAGCCTGCGTGAGGCGAGAACAGTTGGTGACGTGCGGGGGATCGGGTTGTTGTGGGCGATGGAATTCGTCGCGGATAAAGCTACCAAGCGGCCATTTGCTCCGGAGTTGAATTTCGCCGCTCAAGTGGCTCAGGCCGCGATGAAGCGGGGGCTTCTGGTTTACCCCATGCAAGGATGCGTGGATGGAGTTGAAGGGGATCATCTGTTGATCGCGCCCCCAGCTGTGATCACCGCTGAGCAGATTGATTGGGCTGTGACGCAACTGACGGAGGCGGTTTCGGAGGTCGCCTTTTAGTCACCGCGACAGGCGGACCAGTGTCCGCTCTGTCACTGGTACTGATTTCGTCTTCGCGGAATGCCTGGGCATCGGGCAAGGCAATCGTAGCTAGCTCTCGACTTTTGGTCGGCCGGTTTTCGCCAGCCCCGCTTTTTTTCTCAACTTCGCATATACATCAGGCAGATTTTTTCTAAGCCACTTGTAACACTCACGGCGCAGCAAGGTGTGCTTCCGGTTGTGCTCCCGCCGTCTGTCTGCGTAGCGTTTCTCCTGAGCGGTGAGTCGTTTTGTCATCTCGCGATTCTCTCTTTCTTTCTTAAGAGATCCAAAGGGGCTAAAAGGATTCGCGTACGGCAGAAATGCAGTGTCCAGGATACCGACCAGATTGATAATACCCTTTTCGCATAACTTCGCGAGCGTGGACGAGAAAAATTGCAAAAAGCGGCCGATGGTCAGAAGATGATCGGTAATAGACCTCGGCGGATTCGCACTATAGAGGACTGAGTCGGCTTCAGGAACGTTGCTGAAAGTCCGCCGCGAACGATGATACGGCGTCCGCCATGCTTCGATCAGGCTGACGAGGCGATGCCACCGGCGGACGTTGCTCCAGGGTTCCAAGCAACGGAGTGTCCATTAGCCCATTGGGCTCCAGCACCGAAACAAACCCGTGCTGAGCGCACATGGCTTCGACAAGCCTTTGTTGCCGCAGGCTAAGCACCTTCACCGGTAAAGTTTCGAAGTTGCGGAAAACCCACAACAAATAGAGTCGCTGCGCGAACGAGGGCTTGAGATAACGCGGTCCCAGCGGCGTGAGCACTCGCAGCACACCTTGGGACAGTTTTTCCATCCACATGACCGGTTCACCTTACATTTACAGTTTCTAATAACGATGTATTGGATTAGAGCAATCCAAGGGCCAGCATTATTGCACCAAGGACTATGCAAAGGGAAGCAGAATTCTAAGATTTCAACAACTTTTCACAGAGCCCCCACGGTTAGAAGACGCAATCACCTTCCGTGATTACACGATGATAGGTGGAATTCGTGTAGACCGCCTCAGCCCTCAATCTCTGGCAGCGTTGCGATGCTCCGTATGCTGGCCGCCACGCCGAAGCGTCCGTCTTCCCCACCAGGTTCTACACGGATAACAGAGGCTTGACAGCACACCCAACGCTTTTCGCCGTCCGTGAGTTGAGTCGGGAGCATTAGGACCATCTCAAGTTCGCTTCCCACTAGAATCTCGGAATTTGCGTAGAGGAAGACGCCTGTCGTACTTAAATCGCGGGTATATCCCGTGTCTGGTTGGCTCTGCGGGGATCGGATCGAGACGCCCACGCGTGCCGGCATGCGCAGATTGGAGCGTCGTTCGGACTTGGGATCGGGCATCGAAGGGCGAGAGTATCACAGGGTGCGGCTCGGAAGAAACTGGGCAGTCTCCGGTAGTGTCAAAATTCGGACCCTACCCAGTCTCTCCCGGGAGTTCACCGAATCACGGCTGTGTGCTAGTGCCCGATCAACTTCCAGGTGTCTCCGAAAAGTGCGTTGCCGGCAACCCCGCCAAAGACCAGGAGTTGGCCGCTAGCCGCGTCGTAAGCCATGCCCATGGACTCACGGGCAGCCGGGGACTTCGAAGTATTCAGTTGGGTCCAGTCGGTTCCAGTCCACGCCCAAGTCTGGTTCTGGTCCACACCGCCCGCCCCGCCACCGAAAATGGTCACCATCTTCAATTTCGGATCGAAGGCGCTACCTGCGCCATAACGAGTCGCAGGCTGGACACTTGGCGACTGCTGCGTCCAGTCAGTACCGTCCCATGTCCACGTATTGTCCGTTCTCACGTCGCCTAGTCCGGCAAAGAGGACCACATTCTTTCTCACGCTGTCGAGCGCAGCCACGGCGAATGCCCGTGCTCCCGGGGTATTGGTGGGATGCAGTTCAACCCAATTTTTCCCCGTCCAACGCCAGGTCGTGAGCTGATATAACTTGCCATCGAAGCCGCCAAATTCGTCGGCATGGCCATTCTTCGGATCGGTGAACAGCATCGGCCCGGTTACGGCAGTGGGTGACGACTTGGGATGCGCTTGTGTCCAGCGAGAGGTAGCGCCGTCCCAGAGCCAGGTGTCCCCGAGGTAGTGCGCGCCGTCGAATCCTCCGAACAGCACCAGTCTGCGAGTCACCCGGTCGAAAGCCATCGAAGCTGCCGCGCGCCCCGAAGGCGAGACAGAGGTTTTTTGTCGTGCCCACGTGGTTCCGTCGAATGTCCACGTCTCCTTCAAATGGGAATTTCCGTCGAAACCGCCGAACAACACTATTTTCTTGCTGACCGGGTCGTAGGCCATGGCGGAAAAGGCTCGCGCGGACGGAGATGTTTTCGGTGAAAGCTGCTTCCAGGTTACCGTCTGCGCTTCAGCATTAGGGACGACACCAAGCCACGCCGCAGCGAATAGCACAACAGCAAGACTCGAAATTACTCGAACACGATTGAACTTGGATTCCAATTTCGCCTCCGGAAAAATGCAATTTGGAAGAAAACACTTCAAAACGATCGCAAAACCCTAGCAGACAAGGCACGATCCTGAATAGAGCCTGAAGTTGGTAATCTTTGTAGGAATAAATTCTCAGACACAAAACATTCGCATGCTGTAATGAGTTGGTTCTTCACTTCGAATCTGAAACCGCGACGAACGCGCCCAACCCAATCAGTGTGAGTCCGGTAGCGGTCCGCTGCCTTCGACGCAAAACCGGGGAAGACCGCAAGCGCGCACCGATCGGAGCCGCCGCGAACGTCACGATGAGGTCGCAGGATGTGTTCAGCACGACCGAGATCGTACCCAACAGAACGAATTGCCAGAACACTCCGCCAGTCGTGCGGCTCACGAATTGTGGAATAAATGCGAGAAAAAAGATTGCCGTCTTCGGGTTCAGAACCTCGGTCGCAATGCCTTGCCAGAACGAGTTTCTTGGAACTTGGCCCTCCGGAAGCGGGAACTCAGCATCCCGATCTGTGCGAGCGCTGATGATCATGCGACCTCCGAGGTAAATCAGATACGCCGCGCCCGCATACTTTACCAATGCGAAGGCCGTTGCCGAAGTAGCGAGCACGATCGATAATCCCGTCGCTGCCGCCAAAACGTGGGTGAGACCACCAAGGAACGTTCCAAGACAAGAAAGCACGCCCTCGCGACGACCGCCCGCAAGCGTTCGCGCGAGCACATACAACATGCCGGGGCCAGGCGCAATCGCCAAAAGAGTGGCCGCTCCAAGAAACAGCGAGAAGCGATGTGGATCGATCATGCGAATGATCTTAAATCAACATTGCAGGCAGTTGCGAGCGAATCGGCAATCATCCGTCGTGCGGCGAGGTTTAGCATAACAGCGTGATCCCGATGGACACATCCCGTCGAATCGGTCTGGCCCGCGCACTTTCCAAGCTGGGCTATTGCTCACGCTCGAACGCTTTTGACTTGATTCGCGACGGGCGCGTGAAGCTGAATGGTGGAATTTGTCGAAATCCGGAAGCTCCAGTTCGCTCCGGGCGCGATCGCATCGAAGTCGATGGCCGCGAACTCGCAGCCCAACCAAGGATCTACCTGATGTTCAATAAACCTCGGGGTGTAGTGACCTCGGCTTCCGACGAAAAAGGACGCGAAACTGTGTACGCCTACCTGGACGAAGCACTCCCGTGGGTCGCGCCCGTAGGACGTTTGGATAAAGCAAGCGAAGGCCTGCTGCTGTTGACTAATGATTCCGAATGGGCGGCGCGTGTGCTTGCCCCCGAGACCCACCTCGACAAAACCTATCACGTCCAAATCGGCGCGATAGCGGACGCGGTGTTGGTCGACAACATCACGAACGGAATCAGCACCCCCGATGGCAGTTTCCTGAAGGCAAAGAGCGCCGAAGTTCTGCGCAAAGGCAAAAAGAATAGCTGGCTTGAAATCGTGCTCGACGAAGGCAAAAATCGCCAGATCCGCCGCATGTTCTCGCAACTCGAAATCAGCGTGTTACGGCTGCTTCGCATCGCGATTGGACCTCTGGTATTGGGCGATCTCTCTAAAGGCGCCTCTCGACCGCTGACAAATGAAGACAAGCGCACCCTGGATCGAGCTATGCGACAGGAGTAAAGCGAACTCTGGGAAAAGCCTACTTTACGAAGGGCAGAGTGGATAAAACTTTCGCGGCAAGTTCCAGTTGCTGCAGGTCATCCTGGGTAAAGTCCGGTCCCGCGGTCCCTGGGTCGAATCCCTTGCGGCAAACTTGAACCACGCCCAGAGCCTTTCGGTTCGTGTCAAGAATGGGCGCGGACATCAACTTTTGAATCGCATTTTGTCCGGTTCGTTCCACGTCCTCTGTACTGTCCAGCTTCACACTCTCGAAAATGCTGGCATGTTTCACTTTCACAAAAGCATTAAACAGTTCCGTCTTCCTGGTGGATGCGGTATGAGCAGCGACCGCCGAGGAACTCGAAACTGGAATCGATCCCGCAGTTTTCAGTTGTTCCGGATACAGAAAGCTTAGCAAGCCCTTCTCCAGACGCATCAGGGCAACTTCCGTGGGCCGGACTCCGAAAAGTTTGGCCAGTGCCGCACAAAAGACTTGTGGGGACGTGGCCTGTCTCAGCACATGCTCAACTGAAGCGTTCGAGGCTCGCGCCGGGGCCGCCGCCGTCCCACCCTGCTCGGAATTTCGGTCACTGGGCATATGATACGAAGCAATATTGAATTGCGACTTGCTTTAGCCATGTTGACGTATTGCAACGGCTCCATCAAGTTACCGAAGTTTGTTAGTGCGCTCAATCTTTCGTCAAGGTGAAACCTTTTTCGCGCCAGCCCCGAATGCCTCCGTCCATCGATAGCACCCGGGTGTAGCCCATCTTTTGCAAGTTGTCAGCGGCCAGGGCCGAACGAAGTCCGCCGCCACAATAGAGCACCATGGGAGTCTCTCGATCGGGCACGCGATTCTCCACATCGCGCTCGATGATCCCTTTGCCCAGATGAACCGCGCCCGGCAGATGATCGGCTGCGTACTCGCTCTCTTCCCGCACGTCGATCAGCAAAAACTTCTCCTTGCGGTCGAGCTTGGCTTTGACTTCATCGATGGTAACTTCGCGAATGCGCTTCTTAGCATCTTCCACAATCTTCAAAAATCCAGGGGAATGCTGATGAGCCATATAGTCCTCCATCAATATTTTATCGAACGATGGTGATTTTGGATGGAGCAGCGGCTTTTAGTGTGTGCGTGAGAACTGGAATTTCCACCACGCGGTAGAACAAAACTAGGAGTCTGCAGCCGCGAAGCGGCGTAAGAAATGCAGCCCATGGCATAAGCCATGGGTAAAGTGGGAACGAGACAAGGCCCAGCGGGGCGAAGGATTAGTCTCACGCACGCTTCAGCGCAGCAACCAATAAGTGTTTTAACCCAGATGAGATTAAAGCTTTCCTGACTCGGGAGCTTTCGCAAACATCAGCGGGATCCCCAACATCAACCGCGAGACCACTTGTCCAGGTCTATCTCCGAGGAAGTCTCCTCGCCTTCCGCTGGCGCGGGAACAACAACGCCGCCCGAACAGTCCAGAAGCCGCTGCAAATCAACTCGCAGGTTGCAGCGGTCTTCTTCGTCCAACTCGTCAAATTCGAAGGGCTGAAGATACCCTTGTGTCGCCCACATCGGAAACAGCATTCGCGCTTTGGTGCGCACGGTGCTGCTGCCCAGATGGAAGAGCACTTCGACCTTAGTCCCCTCATCCAACGGTGTCTCCAGGTGCAATAACCCTCCCGTAATCGAGAGTTGATGCAGCTTGCCTCGAGTTTGCCGCCCGTTTTCCAGACGAACCAGGGACAGCACAGTACCCGCGAGTTTCACCCGCGGAGCCCGGGGCACGAGGTTGGCTGACGAAGCTTTGACCATACGCTACGCTCAACTATTTCATTTCAACTGCTTCCGGCGGGAGATTACGAAAGACCACGGGCTATTGCCCGCCAGGTAAGCAAATGGAGGTGGTGGCTGTCCTTCGCTCTTATCGAGGGGCACCGGGGAGCGCAATCCCTGCTCATGTGATAAAAACTTGTCTGCATGAAAGGGAAAATTAATGAGCAATCTGACGCGACGGGAAGTATTGAAAGTTGGATCTACAGCGGCCGCGACCGCGATTCTCAATCCGTTGCTCGGCAGTGCGGAAAGCGAGAAGGAGGGCAACCACGTGAAGGATCCCAAGTCGGTTCAGACATCGTCTGAAGAAATCTGCTTCATGGACGCGACCGCGCTCGTCGAACTGCTCCGAACGAAAAAAGTCTCTTCGGTCGAGGTAATGAAAGCGCATCTCGGCCAAATTGCGCGGGTGAACTCAAGAGTGAATGCGATGGTAACGCTGGTCGACCAGCAACAGTTGCTGGCTGAAGCGCAGGCGGCAGACGATGCACTCGCCAAGGGAAATTGGCTTGGGCCTTTGCACGGGCTGCCGATTGGCGTGAAGGATTTGCACGCTACGAAGGGAATTCGTACGACGTGGGGGTCGCCGCTGCACAAGGACTTTATTCCGGATGCAGATTGCCTGCTGGTGGAACGGGAAAAGCAAGCGGGCGGCATTGTGATTGGAAAAACCAACGTGCCGGAGTTCGGTCTGGGATCGCAGACCTTCAATCCCGTGTTCGGGGCGACACGGAATCCGTACGACCTCACGAAGACATGCGGCGGAAGCACGGGCGGCGGAGCTGTGGCGGCGGCTTGCGGCATGGTGCCGCTGGCCGATGGGAGCGACTATGGCGGATCGCTGCGGAATCCGCCGAATTTTTGTGGCGTGGTGGGACTGCGGCCTTCGCCGGGACGAGTACCAAATACTCCAACTGATCTAGCGTGGCAGCCGTTTTCGGTTTCTGGAGGCGTGGCGCGTAACGTGAGGGATCTCGCATATTTTATGAGCGTCCTAGCAGGACCAGACGAGCGCATACCGATTTCCATTGAGCAACCGGGCAGCCGGTTTTCACAGCCGCTTGTTGGGCGAAGCTTCAAAGGAGTGCGCGTGGCGATGTTCCGCGACATGGGGTTGCCTTGGGAGCCGGAAGTGAAGGAAGCAGTGCGGGCTCAAGGGAAAGTTTTCGAATCGCTTGGCTGCGTGCTGGAAGAAGCAGAGCCCGACTTTCGCGATGCCAACGAATGCTTTCTGGCCTGGCGACATTGGGCGATGGAATCAAGATTCGGGGATCTCATTGCCACACAAGGCGATCAGTTGAATGAGTACGTCCATTGGCACGTGGAGGAAGGCCGCAAATTGACCGGACCGTATTTATCGCGTGTGGAGTTAAAGCGGTCGGCGCTGTATCAACGAGTGCGCGAGTTCATGGAGAAATACGAATTTTTCATGTTGCCGGTGAATCAAGTGCTGCCGTTTGATGTGACCCAACACTATCCCACGGAAATTAATGGGGTAAAGATGGAGAACTATCTCGCATGGATGAAATCTGCGTGCTACATCACGGCAACGGGAAATCCAGCCGCGTCGGTGCCATGCGCCTACTCAAAGAGCGGGCTGCCGATCGGGATACAAATTGTCGGACGGAATCACGACGATTGGGGCGTACTGCAGATGGCGTTCGCCTTCGAGCAAGCGAGGAATTTGGAGAAGAGAAAGCCTGCAGCACTCGGTTGAGGGGGTGAACGGGCAATCTATCGATCTGTTTCCTTTGCCACCCTTGCAAGCATTAGGATGGGCCACCCTCATTTCGGTTTGAAAAGGGAAACCGCCAGGACGAGCCACGCTGCTATTCGAGAACTAACCCGCCGGTCAGATCGGCTAACCGCTCGATTCGGTGTTCTACACACCAATCCTGGAGTTCGTCCACGATCTTTTCCGTGGCGCAAGGATCCCAGTAGCTGGCGGTTCCGATTTGCACGGCGGTGGCGCCCGCCAGCATGAACTCCACAATATCTGCGGCGGTGGAGATGCCCCCCATGCCGATTACTGGAATCTTGACTGCCTTGGCTGCGTCGTACACCATGCGTAGCGCGATCGGCTTGATGGCTGGGCCGGAGAGGCCGGCTGTGACATTGGCGATGCGCGGCTTGCGGGTTTCGGCGTCGATTGCCATGGCGACGAAGGTGTTCACCAGGGAAACCGCGTCGGCGCCTGCTTCCTGCGCCACGTACGCCATCTGCGCGATGCTGGTTACGTTGGGGGAAAGCTTCACGATCAGCGGCCGTTTGGTGTAATGGCGGGCCGTGGCGACTACCTCATCCAGGGCGCGGGGATCGCTGCCGAATTGCATTCCTCCAGCGGCGGTGTTGGGGCAGGAAACGTTCAACTCGTAGGCGGCGATGCCTTCACCTTCATTCAGGATTTCGAGGGTAAGCTCGTAATCCTCGCGGGTGTAGCCGAAGACGTTGGCGATGACCACGATGTTCTTTAACTCGCGCAGTTTGGGAAGCTTTTCGTCGACGAAGGCTCGTGCGCCGATGTTCTGCAGGCCGATGGCGTTGAGCATGCCGGCTGCGGTCTCGTAGAGACGTGGCGGCGGATTCCCAGCCATCGGCTCTTTCGACAGGCCCTTCACCACGAAGCCGCCAATCTTGTCCAGATGGACTACGTCTTCGAACTCGATCCCGTAGCCAAAAGTACCGCTGGCGGCAATTACGGGATTCTTGAGGTCGATGCCGGCGAAGTTGACGGCGAGGTCAGGAGCGCGTCTGGCGGCGGGGGAAGCGGTCATCGCGATTGTAGTGTAACCCGCTCCGCGGGGATTGTAGAGACGTAATTAATTACGTCTCTACGGCGAACGTGCATTGTCGCCCACTTTTCCGTTACAGTAGTTGATCCGATGCTTGATCTGAATTTTGTGCGCGACAATCTGCCTTTGGTCGAGGAAAAGCTGCGCCAGCGCGGCATGAAGCCGTCTGAGGTTCTTAAGAACTTTGCGCAGGTGGATGCGCAGCGGCGCCAGGCCATCACCAGCGCGGAGACCATGAAGGCGCAGCGCAATCGCGCGTCAGAAGAAATTGCGAAATTAAAGAAGAGTGGGCAGGATGCGTCCGCTCTTATCGCGGAAACCAAGAATTTGCGCGAGCAGGTCGAAGAATTGGGCAAGGCCGCCGAGGAATACGAAACCCGACTGCGGCAGGTTCTCGTTGGCATTCCCAACATGCCCCACGCGAGCGTCCCGGTCGGCAAGAGCGCCGATGATAACGTGGAAGTTCGCCGGTGGGGCGCACTGCCGCAGTTCGATTTTGCTCCCAAACCGCACTGGGAAATTGGGGAACAGCTGGGCGTGCTCGATCTGGAGCGAGCCGCTAAACTTTCCGGCGCACGTTTTGCCGTGTACTGGGACCTGGGAGCGCGCTTGGAGCGGGCGCTCGCGAACTTCATGCTGGATCTGCACACCCGCGAGCACGGTTACACCGAGGTCTTGCCCCCGTATATGGTGAACTCGGATTCAATGTACGGGACCGGCCAATTGCCCAAGTTCGCGGCCGATTCCTTCAAGGTTCCGCATGGAGACAAAGATCTTTGGTTGATTCCTACCGCGGAAGTTCCGGTGACCAATCTTTATCGCGACGAAGTGCTCGAGGCTGCGAGGCTGCCGGTTTCGCTAACTGCCTATACGCCGTGTTTCCGCAGCGAGGCTGGGTCTTATGGAAAAGATGTGCGGGGAATTATCCGGCAGCATCAGTTCCAGAAAGTGGAGATGGTGAAGTTCACGCTGCCGGAGGATTCCTACGATCAGTTGGAAAAGCTTACCCACGATGCCGAGGAGGTGCTGCAGAAACTCGGCCTGCATTATCGTGTGGTAGCGCTGTCTACCGGCGACATCGGTTTTTCGGCGGCGAAGACTTATGACATCGAAGTATGGCTGCCGGGGCAGCAACTGTTTCGCGAGATTTCTTCGTGCTCGAATTTCGAATCGTTTCAGGCACGGCGCGCGAATATCCGCTATCGTCCTGAGGGCAAGAACAAGACCGAATTCGTGCACACGCTGAATGGCAGCGGCCTGGCTGTGGGCCGCACCTGGGTGGCGCTTGTCGAAAACTACCAGCAGGCGGATGGCAGTGTGCTGATTCCGCAAGTATTGCGTCCGTACATGGGAACGGATCGGCTCACGCCGAGGAAAATGTAGTTCAAGCAACTAAATCCATCGGCAGGTGCTCTACCAATACATGATCTTTCGTTGCAAAGACCGGGAGTAAAAAATAGACTTGGACGGTGCAAAGACCAATGCGACGGTTATGGCCGCTCCCACCGTTCCCATGAGTGGGATCTGGCGCACAATCCGCGATTACATTTTCTGGTCGTACGAGCGCGGCACCATCCAGTACGATGTGATGGTCACGCTGATCCTGGTATTTGTTTTTCTTTCGCCGAAGCTGATCAATTTCAAGGACAAACCGGTCGAGCATAATCCGCATCGTACTGGGGTCGCCGTTGTGCCCGATGGGCAGGGCGGGCTGATTTATCAGATTGAAGCCGCGGCGGTCACGAGCCAAGACGATGGTGCAATCCGCAGCCAGTTGCTGGATATCATCGAGCCTATTTCCGGCGAAGTAAGCATTACCAAGGTTGAGCCGATTCGCGACGGCTCAGGACATGTTCTGAGTTACAAAGTCTGGGTGGCACGAGAATAGCGGCTTCGACTACGAGACTGAAGAATGACTTCTGCGCGATCATCGAACTGTCGTCTTGCAAGGAATTGGTGTTTCCCGATTATCCTGCTGCTAGCCATCGCCCAAGGGCAAGAACCCGCCAAGAGCCAGGATCCTCCTGAGGTTTTGCAACACGTCTTGAGTCAAATGGATCAGACCGCGGCGAACTTCCGCACTACCCAAGCTGCTTTTGAGTGGGACCAATATCAGAAGGTCGTAGACGAGCACGACAAGCAGAAAGGCATGATATGTTTTCGCCGCGTCGGGAACGAAGTGCAAATGGCTGCGGAAATCAATGACCCCACGTCCCCGAAGTCTGTGCTCTTTACCGACAGCAAGGTCGAGATCTACCAGCCGAAAATCGATCAGGTTACCAGGTACAACACCGGGAAAGACCGTGCGGCGTTTGAAAGCTTCCTGGTGCTCGGGTTTGGGGGTAGCGGTCGTGACATGCTTAAGTCCTTTGACGTGAAATACATCGAACCTGAAAAGGTGAATGGCGTGGAGACGGCCAAGCTGGAACTGGTACCGAAATCCCCCAAAGTTCGCAACACCTTTGACCATATCTGGTTATGGATCGACCCCTCGCGAGGCGTGTCAGTTCAGCAGCAACTCTTCGAACCGTCGGGCGATTATCGCCTCGCCAAATACTCCGATATTCAACTGAATCAAAAGCTTCCGGATAATGCGTTCAAGCTGAAAACGACAAACAAAACCAAAGTTGTCTCGCCGCAGGGATAGACCCCCCCGCGATAACCTCAATGAATTTGAGGTTGCCACTTCTGACTCAGCCCCTGTGTAAAGATAAAGGCTGAAAAATGACGGGCGGGACGTTATACTGCGGGAAAGCCGTCTCGTAGAGAAGGAAAGGAGAGGGCAAAAAGACTCCGGTTGCAGGAATGCTCTCATTTTATGGCCAAGGTTTTCACTATCCCAAGCCCTCCCCAGATTGGCCGCAAGCGGCGTGAACGGACTTCCGATCCGCGCTACGTCGACGGCCAGCGACTATTGGTCGAAGCGATGAGATACCTGGCGCAAGCGGACCCGGTAAATAATCGCGGCGCCATCGAACTGCTTTCCGAGCACGTGCGCACGCGCTTTCGCATGAGCGATTCGCCACTCGGCTGAATGGCACTGTTCCACTTCCCAAAATCCAAGGCAGATCACCGCGGGCCAGACTAACGGTTAGCTATCGCGGCTCGATCTTTTTCCTGGAACAATGCAGCCGCCAGAATAATCACAAGCGGATAACACTCCAATGTGTATCGCGTTTCCGGATTTTCCAGAGTGCCGAGAAATGCGGACCGCAAGATGACGAAGGTGAGCAGCAGACCGAGATGGGGCGCAAATCGCGCCCGCACCAACCCCGCGACAGCCGCGGCCAGATATAAAAGATTGATAATCCCCAGAGTCAGCGTTAACGTCAACCCTTCCGGGTCGTCGTCGAAATTCCACCATCGCGAATCCGAGGGCAAGGTTTCTGTCCGCGGCCGGAGCCACATATCAGCGATGCGCAGCAGCGGCAGTTCAATGTAATAGCGCAACGGGGAACGGTGGACGCGCTCGGCTGCCAGCGCTGCGAATCTGGCATCGAGCTCCGGCGTCACATGCTCTACCTCGTTGTAATCTTTCAAGAGTTGCGTTGTCTGCTCCCGTTGCTGCGGTGAATCAAAGGCCCGCGAAGGAAGTTTGTCCACGGCTACAGGGTTGCCCGGCACGTTCCAGTAAATATCTTCGTCGGAGACATAATCCTCGATCCAGGTCCTCATCCAGCGATTGAATCCCAGCGGCACGAATGCATTTTCCTGATTCGCGTAACGCGGCGCCAATGGCTGGAACTCGTGGAATGTATGCAGATTGCGCAGAGTCCACGGGATAAGGGTTGCCAGCGAGACTGCGGCCACGATCAATCCGGACGTAAGCATGTGTCGCGCCGACACTGCTCTCGGCGTTCTGTCTTTTCTTCGCCACAACAGCAATGCGAGCAGATATGCCTCGATGGCAAACAAGATCAGCGCACCATCCGGGCGCAACAGGATGGCTGCTCCAATCGCGAACCCGCAGGCCACCCATGGCCGGAGCGAAAAGTCCTCTAGTCTCTCGAGTCCAACAATGGCAAAGTCCAGGGCCAGCACAGTGAAGAAAATTTCCCACGTTTCCGTGAGCGCGTTCGCGGCATAGTTGGCTAGAAATGGACAAAGCGCGGACAACAAAAATGCAACCCGTGCGGCACGCGGAGAAACTAACCGGCGCGCGAGATCGGCAATGAGGAAGCAGGTGCCGATGTCCACGAACATCTGCAGCACCAGTGCGGTCCGGTAGTGTTCCATGCCAAAGATCGCAAAAACCGCCGCCAGAAAAGCAGGATATCCCGGCAGGCGAATATAGGTCGGAGAAATGTCATCCAGGCCGCTTAGGCCGTAGATCCCGCGCTGGAGCCAGTTCTTGGCGATGTCGCCATACACGAAAGAGTCGGTGGTGATTCCGGGAAATCGGAGAATGAAGAGAAGTCGCAGCGCCACTCCAGCGAGGGTAGCGATCAGAAAAAATCGGGAATGTTTGCGCAGCAGTTCGCGCACGGAGGGACTATAACAGAAAGCTTTCGGCTCTTAGCCTGGGGTTCAGGTCAGCGAAAAGTCAGACTTCGAACGCCGACTCTTTCCGCCGCCAGATCGACAATCCTGTTGAGCCCAGGGCCAACGCGCCGAGAGTTCTGGATTCAGGAATAGAAGCGTTAACCCCGACAGTTTTTGCGTCAAGCGAAGTCGCTTCTGCTTCTTTGGTCTGACCCGCCGTTAGAGACTTGTTCGCCACCGTCTCATAAGCGTAGCCAGTGATGTAGGCTTGCATTTCATTGTTACTTATGACGACCTTGAGGCGCGCCCAACCGAAGTGAAGCGTGCCGTTAATTTGGAACTTCAAGCCGAGATAGCGGTGCTTAAAGCCCTTGCCCTGGTTTGCCCATGGGCCTTTGAACTGCGATCCCCCTTGATCGCGGTGCGCCATCCTAGCAACGCCGTTCTTCAGAAACTGCTGCGAAGACCCGATTGGAGCTCCAAACGGCAGCGCAGCGGGACTAAATCTGTATCGATGTTCCCGAGACGCGACAGCTGCGTTGCTGCCTTGCGAGGGCGCACGATACAGGTTCAGATACGATACGGAAGAGTGGCTATAATTCTTCATGAAAGCGAAATCTGGGGTGCCGTCGTTATTGAGGTCAAGGGGGGTAAAGCCGCCGCTCTTAATCTTGGTATGGGCAGGTGTGTATACGATATCTGCACGCGCAGGCTGGGCCAACGCAAGCAGGCTCACTCCCGCCGCCGTAGCCGCTAATGCATAGGAACCGAGAAGATTTTCAGAGGATGGGGAAAGTTTCGCAGTTTTCCGGGAGGACTTAGGCGATGCTTTCATAGAGCCTCCTGCAGCTGAGTATTATTGCACTGTCAGGATTCTGTGTCCAAAGAATTTGTTGTTAAAAGATTTAGTTGACTGGCTGCCGCCTTTCCGCAGTTCGACCCGTTGACCCAGCTTTCCCCACAGCTTAGGATGGACCGTAGCTAACTCCCCCATGGCGCAACCGGTTTTCTACGATCCCCGACAAGCCCGCTGGAAGCGATTACGAGGCCTGTTTGACGTGATCGGCATCAGCATCATGTTGTTGGTTGCTTTCTTCATCTATAACGCCTTGCAAGGCGAACAGTTGCCGGAGTTGATTTGGCAAACGCAAAAAAAGCCATACCATTCGCTCAAGGAGAACGAAAAAGAAAAGGCCAAGGAGCGGAGGCGCAAACAGGCGGCGCTACGCGGTAATTCGAAAGGCAAGTCAAATTCCTCGCTGGCAGGACTTGATTCTCAGGAAGGCACACGCGCCGCTTTCTATGCTCCCTGGGATGCGGCCAGCTTCTCGTCACTCCGTGAATACGCGCGCCAGGTTGACCTGCTTTATCCCGACTGGCTCCACGTTTTGACCCCCGATGGCCACTTGCAGGGCGTCGATGATCAGACCAATAAATATTTCGATGTGATTCAGGGCTCGACCATTCGTCCGGTGGACGACAAAGTCATGCCCTTCCTGAAGGCCGAAAGCACAGGCATGGAAGTGTTCCCCATGGTCAACAATTCCGATGGCCTGAACTGGGTGGACATCACATCTTTCCTGAACAACCCAGATGGACGCGCGCATTTCCGTCAGCAAGTGGCCGCATTTCTAGCTTCCGATAAATACCACGGCCTCATGGTCGACTTCGAAGAGATCGAACCCGAAGCCCAGCCGGGCTACATGTCCTTGCTGCAGGAACTCTCCGACGATCTTCACGCCAAAGGCATGAAGCTGTACGTCAGCGTGCCTCCTCACAATGAAGATTTCAACTATCCCGCCGTTGCCAGCCGCGTGGATGGCGTGGTGCTCATGAATTACGACGAGCACTATCCCGAAGGCGATTCCGGGCCGGTTGCTTCCCAGGATTGGTTTGTCGCCAATCTAAAATTCGCCAGCAAAGCGGTACCGCTCGACAAGTTGATCTGCGCCATCGGCAACTACGGCTATGACTGGGTGCGTAAGCCAAAGCGCGGAAAACTGCCTCCCGATGTACACGACACCAACGTCTCGGTGCAGGAAGCCTGGCTTGGCGCGCGCGATTCAGAAGAAGACATAGATTTTGACAGCGACAGCAGCAATCCTCACTTCAGTTATATGGACGAGCAAAACCGCCGGCACGACATCTGGTTCCTGGATGCGGTTACGGCGCTCAACCAGATGCGTGCAGCGCAACGTCTGGGAATTAAGGCTTTCGCACTTTGGCGATTGGGCGCTGAAGATCGCTCGTTGTGGCGGGTTTGGGATGTGCCTGGCGAGCCCGGGGCACCCGACAAGTTGAAAGATGTTCTGCCGGGCCAGGATGTCGACATGGAGGGTCAGGGCGAAATCCTGCGCATCGAGGCTCGTCCTACCAACGGAGTGCGTCAGATCACCGTCGATGCCCCTTCGGGAATTATCACCGACGAGATCATGGATACTCTGCCTGAACCTTATCGGGTCGCCCGCTATGGCTACAATCCGAAAGCTGTTGCCATCACCTTTGACGACGGGCCTGATCCACAGTGGACCCCGAAAATCCTGGATGTGCTGAAGCGAGAAAACGCTACTGCCACTTTCTTTCTGATTGGGCTCGAGGCCAAGGATTTCGGCAGCGTCACTTCGCGCATCTACCGCGAGGGGCATGAAATCGGGAATCATACTTTCACTCATCCAGACATCAGCAACATCTCGCGCAGCTACATGAAAGTGGAGTTGAATCTTACCGAGCAGCTTTTTGCCAGCCGCCTGGGAATTCATACCATCCTCTTCCGCCCGCCTTATTCCATCGATGAAGAGCCGGATACCGAAGATCAGGTCCGGCCGCTCGAGGTGGTTCAGGACATGGGCTACATCAGCGTGGGCGACAAGATCGATCCCAATGACTGGAAGCCCAACCCGCACGCCGAGAAGATCGCCGCCGATGTGCTCGCCCACGTCCCACCTTGCGCACCGACGGATCGGCTGTGCGGTAGCGTGATTCTATTGCACGATGGCGGAGGCGATCGCCGGGAAACCGTGCGCGCTCTGCCGATGATTATTGAGGGTGTGCGCGAAAAAGGAGATGAAATTGTTCCGCTTCATGAGTTAGTCGGCAAAACTAGAGCCGATGTCATGCCCGCCATTCCCACTAACGAGCGCTGGGCTGCACGTTTGGACTGGATGGGCTTCGCCATTTGGGACTTCAGCACCCATGCCATCGTCTGGATCTTCTTCCTCGGCGACCTTCTCATGACTGGCCGCTTGCTGTTTGTCGGAGCGTTCGCGATTTTCGATCGCTTCCGGCAGCAATCTTATGGAAGTCCGGGCGAGGCGGCGTCATACAAACCCGCTGTCGCAGTGCTTGTTCCTGCCTACAACGAGGGGAAAGTTATCGAGCGCACGGTGCGCGCGGTGCTGGCTTCGGACTATCCCGGTCTGCGCGTGATTGTGATTGACGATGGTTCTACCGACAACACTCTCGAAGTCGCGCGACGGGCGTTCGTAAACGAAGTAGCATGCGGGGACGTGCTCATATTGACCAAGGCGAATTCTGGCAAAGCCGAAGCCCTGAACTTCGGCCTCGAGCATTTGCGCGACCAGGAAATCTTCGTTGGCATCGATGCGGACACGGTCATTGCACGCAACGCGATTTCACGGCTGGTGCCCCATTTCCTCAATCCCAAAGTCGCTGCAGTTGCCGGAAACGCCAAAGTAGGGAATCGCGTGAACTTGTGGACCCGCTGGCAGGCTTTGGAATACATCACCAGCCAGAATTTCGAACGCAGAGCATTGAACGTTCTTGGAGCTGTGAGCGTGGTGCCGGGAGCCATCGGCGCGTGGAGGACGTCCGCGGTCCGCGAAGCTGGCGGATATCACACCGACACGGTAGCCGAGGATGCTGATCTGACGATGGCTCTTCTACGCAATGGTTACCGCGTGGAATATGAGGATTTGGCTCTCGCCTACACCGAGGCGCCCATCAACGCCAATGGCTTGATGCGTCAACGCTTCCGCTGGTCTTTCGGGATTCTGCAGTCGGTCTGGAAACATCGCGCCGTGTTTGCGCGCAAGGGAGCGCTCGGTTGGGTCGCTCTGCCTAATATCGTCATCTTCCAGATATTGTTGCCGTTGGTCTCACCATTCATCGACCTGATGTTTGCAGTAGGCGCAATCTGGTATTTCATTCAAAAGTATTTCCACCCAGACTCAACAGATCCGGCAAGCTTCCAGCGACTGGTAACGTTCTTTGCTGCTTTTCTAATTATTGACTTCATTACTTCCGCCATCGCGTTCGCGCTGGAACGCCGGCAACCCGAAGCGCGCGAAGACGGCTGGCTGCTCAGCCAGGTATGGCTGCAACGCTTCGCATATCGTCAGTTGTTCTCTGTCGTGTTGTTCAAGACGGTAAAACGCGCCATCGAAGGCCAGCGTTTTGCGTGGGACAAACTGGAACGCACGGCTAAAATGAGTTTCCGTACCACAGAAAGCCACGACTCGGTGAAAGTGCCGTAGCCCGAGGTGCTCTCTTACCCATTTCAACCCTCTTGATCGCCAACCTATGGTCTCGAAACAGGCTATCGTTGGCCAAAAGTCATCACAACAAACTGAGCGGATCTTCGCGAAATAAGATATGCTAGTGACATGCTGCTAAACGGAAGAGAAGCGATCCTAAGCCGTGTTCACCTGCTGAAAGCCGAGATCAGCGACATCCAGAGACTCAACGAGCAATATGCTCAGCAGCGACGTACTTTGCCAGCGCAGCAGAATCACGCCCAGCGCCGCGGCAGGTTAGAGCAAATCGTAGAAGAGCTGAAAGCCCTCACCAACCGAAAAATCCAGTAGTTCTATGCAGACCTAGGGACAGCCGGCCTCGGCTCTCCGATCGAGCGGCTTGACATTGATTCCAACCGCTCGTTGTCATCCGGAGCAACGCGAGGGGTCTAGGTTCTCCCGCCAGCGAAACCCAGATTCCTCGTCGCTTCGCTCCTCGGAATGACAATGAGGATGGTGCTTTCGCCCGGTGCTCCAACTTTCCCGGTGCTACAATGGTTGGTTCCGCGCCCCTCCGCGCTGCATCCATATACCTTTCGAGGAGCACTTATGGCAACCGTTGAAGCCCCCACACGACCGCAGATTCGCCTTCATCAAAGCCCGTTCGCCAATGAGCCGTTAACCGATTTCAGCCAGGAAGAAAATGCGGGCAAGATGCGCGCGGCCATCGATAAAGTTCGCAGCCAGCTTGGCCGCGAATATGACCTCATCATCGGCGGCAAGCGCATCAAGACGCAGGACAAGATCAAATCGCTGAACCCAGCAAAGCCCTCGCAGATCGTGGGCCTGCATCAGAAAGCAGGCAAGGAGCATGTCGAGCCGGCCATGCAAGCGGCGCTCAGCGCCTTTGAGCACTGGAGCCACACCTCGGTCGAGGAACGCGCCAGCCTTCTATTTCACGTGGTCGATCTGCTGCGCGAGCGCAAGTTCGAAATGTGTGCGTGGCTGGTCTTTGAGGTGAGCAAGAACTGGGCAGAAGCCGACGCCGACATCTGCGAGACCATCGACTTCTTAGAATATTACGCCCGAGAAGCGCTGCGGCTGGCGAAAGTCAGGCCCGACGTACAAATGCCGGGAGAGCGTGATTCACTGCGTTACATTCCCCTAGGCGTCGGCGCGGTAATTCCGCCGTGGAATTTCCCCTGCGCGATTATGGCAGGAATGACGATGGCCTCCGTCGTTGCGGGCAACACTGTCATTCTGAAACCCTCCAGCGATTCGCCTACCATTGCGGCGAAGTTTGTCGAGCTGGTTGAAGAAGCCGGCGTGCCGGAAGGTGTAATCAACTTTTGTCCGGGAGCCGGCGCCAGCTTCGGCAATGCCGTGGTCGCACATCCCAAGACGCGTTATATCGCCTTTACCGGTTCGCGTGAAGTCGGTCTCGACATTCACAAGCGTGCTGCCGATAAGGTTCCCGGCCAGATTTGGATCAAGCGCACCGTCCTCGAAATGGGTGGCAAGGACGCAATCATCGTTGATGCCGATGCTGATTTTGACGCAGCTGTCGAAGGCGTCGCCCAATCCGCATTCGGATTTCAGGGTCAGAAGTGCTCGGCCTGCTCCCGCGCCATCGTTGACGAGCGCATCTACGACAAGTTTCTAAACCAACTCAAGGCTCGCGTGGAAAAGATCACGATCGGCGATCCCACCGAAAACCCGAGCATGGGCGCGGTGATCAATGAGGGTTCGATGAAGACGATTCTCGATTACATCGAGTACGGAAAAAAAGATGGGCGCCTGATCACTGGTGGCAGTGCGGCCAAGAATGCGGGCGAAGGCTATTTCATTCAACCCACGGTCATTGCCGATATCAAGCCCAAGTCGAAGCTGGAGCAGGAAGAAATCTTTGGCCCGGTGTTGGCGGTAATCAAGTCCAAGAACTTCGATCATGCTCTCGAGATCGCCAACGACACTGAGTTCGGTTTGACCGGCGCGGTGTACACCAATTCCCAAGACAAAATCGATCGCGCAATCCGCGAGTTCCACGTCGGCAATCTATACATCAATCGCAAGTGCACCGGCGCCATGGTCGGCGCGCACCCGTTCGGCGGGTTCAACATGTCTGGCACTGACTCCAAGGCGGGCGGCCCGGATTACCTTTATCTGTTCACGCAGGCGAAGTCGGTGGCAGAAAAGATCAGGTAGACAGTTGGTCGTGCTCACCGTAGGGGCGGACGCCCTCGTCCGCCCAAACGGAGCGAAGCTTCGCAGCCGCTGTGATCTTCGGCTCGCTCCGCTCGCGACCTCGGACGAGGCGTCCGGGCCTACGTGATTTTCGTCTTGCTACGTAAACAACAAAACAAATAAGTTAGTGACAGGCACCTTGCGCTGACGTAAAGGTGCCGTTGTCGGAGAATTTTCCGCCGGCGCCGATCGATGGCGGTCCGTAGAACCAACTGAAGAACGCCAACTCCTGCAGGTGATAAGTCATCCCGTTGGCCATTTTGACCTTGATGGGCGTCGTCTGCGACAACGGATCGCCTACTTCGAGGTTGTTCTGGCATGTGGAGACTTGTCCCACGTGGCCCCACGCGGGGGTCGGGTTTACGCCGAATGGATCGTCTACCCATTCGTCGATTTCGTGGGATGCACTGTTGACGTCGGCGACATTTTTGAAGAGCGCCGTTGTGTCGTACTCAAAAACTCCGTAGGTTTGCACGCCCTTGGAAGAGTTGAATGCATCGTGGAAGCCCCCGACACAGCACTGGTTCACTTTGGTCACGTACCCGACGACGTTATAGAACTGAAATATAGGGAATGTAGTGGGGCCAACACCCTGGCCTGAGCTTTGCAGTTTTGGAACAACGGTTTTTTCGAAATCGTTGAGCAAAGTTACGAATTCGAGTCCGCCCAACGGTCCGCATCCTTTGCTACTCAAGATCACTCCTTTGGTGGGTTGGCTGTAGTGGATGGGCTTGAGCGTAACCACCTTGAGCTTGGTGTGATAGGTGTCGCCGTTCTTGATGATGGGTTCTGAAAAATTAGCCCGTTGGAAGGCATCGCTGTATTGCTCTTTGCCGACGTTGACCCCGTTCAGCGTGAACTTTGCCGGTAGCACCAGCGGGGACTGCTGAAATAACGCCAGTGGAGCCTTGCCGGCGGCGCAGGTATTGTCTGGCTTAGTAGGATCAAAAACGGTGCCGCTGATGTCCACGATCACCGGAACGATCTGCATGGTCACTGTGGTGGTTCCTTTGGTCGTGAACGGGTCGCTGCCCACCATCATTCCCGTGAATTTCTTGCCCTTGGAGCCCTGGCGGGTCGAGGTGACGTGATAGGTGAAAACCTTGAGGCCACTACCGGCATCAGACTGCGTTTGAATACTGTTCAAGTCAGGGTTCTCTAACGAGTGCACGGCAAAGTAAGCTTTCAACTCATCGTTGGAAGAGTCTTGCCCATGCACTTTTGGTGCTGGGCCGATCATCGCCATTACCGCACAGACTGCAAGGAATGCCGACAGGGTAAATATTCGAGATTTCACTTTCATTTTGATTCCTCCTATGTTCGATTTGCGAAGGAGGCCGGTCTCACATTCTCCACTGCGAAGCAGACACTCAGGTGCCAACGACACATAAACGAGGGGAGCATCTTGGAAACGAACCTCCAAGACTCGATGGGGCGATTCCGATCTCTGGGCGCGAAACTACTACGGATCGGCAAACTGAGTTGTCAAAGTTTAGTAAATTCAGATGTAAATTCAGCTCTGTAGCGGAGCAGCCCCAACAAGACGGTTCTGCCGCGGTATGTCAGAGGTTGTCAAGAAATTATCTCCGAACTTTTTGGAATCCGTTGCGGCTGGACATTTGTCACGTGAGCAAATAAGAAAGGCCGCCCGCAGGCGGCCTTTTCATCAACAGAGTGTTATGAGGGAACGGCCTGCCCTGCCCCCTGTGGTGCAGCAGCAGCCGTGGCAGCAGCGGCTTCATTCAGGATTCGATGGTGAATGGTGAATAACGCTAACTCCAACCGGTCGGATACTCCGATCTTGTCATACACATTGCGCAGATAATTCTTGATCACCTGCTCTGTCGTCCCAAGTTGGGTGGCGATTTCCTTGTTCTTGTAGCCTTGCACGATTAACGCGACAATCCGCAGTTCTTTCGCGGTCAATCGATCGCGAACCCGCAAACCTACCATGTCATTTTCGGTGAGCTCGCTGGGGACGGCGATGTCCTGCACCCAGGTTTCGCCACGAGCCACTTTGCGCACACAGTCGACCAGCGCCGCGCTGGTTACGTTGCGGTAGACGACGCCATGCGCACCCGCAGCCATGTAGCGCTGTGTGCTCTCGCCCGTGTCGGCCAGCACGACGACACGCGTCTTGGCTTTGTTCGCCGCTTGCAGCACAGCGAGAAAATCGCCATGGAATCCGCCCGCAACCACCAGAACGGCGGCCCGGAACTTATCCAGCGCCATGAACATCTGTTCTTGGGTTTGCGCCTGCGCCACAATGCGCATTTCGTCTTCGACCGCCAGAACTTTGGCGATTCCTGCGCGGAAGATTGCCTGATTGTCGGCCAGAATCAATTTAAGCATCGCTTCAGCACCTCTTTACGAGTCACAACACGACTGACGAACCTACGGGTGGCGAACAAAATCGTACGAATCAATCACGCAGGCCACACCTCGGGCCTCCGCGGGCGAACTACCACCGGTGGCGGGCTCGTCGGTGCGTACTACGCGTCCCTTGCATTGCACCGTCACGTTTTCCTTGGCACCGGTGACCTCAGGCGGCAGAACGATTTCGAACTCAACGTTCGAGCCAACTTCCAGCGCCGCATCCGCCCGAATGTAAACTCCGGCGGCGCTCAGGTTTCCTGTTACCCCACTAGCTTGTCCCGCCTCATCTGCCTTATGAATCTTTATCGGCAGTTCCAGCGGAAACCGTTTTCCCGTCCGTGCTTCGGACACAAGTCCTCCTAGCTCCTGGCCTTCCTTGCGTGCAAAAGCCAACTCCACTGTGGCATCTCCTGATGGACACCAGGTTCTGCTGATTTCTACTTATACTCGCCCTTATATCATGGAAGACACTTCAGTCAAAGTCCTGAGTTACCTTCGTAACCTTGGTAGAAACTAGGTTCCCCCCTGGAAATCACAGAGACCCGCAGCGACCAGCCCCGCTGGATTTCCACCCTCGCATGCTTTCTGGCACAATAACCACTCGCCATTGAATCCGATCGATCATGAGATCCACTTCTTAAGGAGTCGCTTCCATGCTTTTCTCCTCCGGCGCCTCGAAAGGTTCCTCCCGCATCGTCTCGGCGACTTCTGTGACCGCGACAGTATTTTTTCTGCTCTTCACGGTTAGTCACGCTCAGCAAGCGACATCGAAATCTGCCCCACCAGGGTCGGCGCAAGGAACCGTGCCACAAAAGGCGAACCCGGCAACCGAAGTTGGAAAGGCCGTGGGCTCGCGGCCCTCGGAAGCTCCGCAGGTTCTACAAGAGCTTAATTCTGCCCTACAAGATTTGGTGGCCAAAGTTTCTCCTGCAGTGGTGCAGATTTTGGTGACCGGCTATGGAGCCGTCGAGGAAAGCAATCCCAGCCAAACCGCCCTGATCGCACGACAGCACGCAGTCGGCTCTGGGGTGATCGTGGATTCGGAGGGCTACATCATGACCAATGCGCACGTGGTCGAGGGAGCCCACCGCATCCGGGTTGTGCTGCCCATGCCATCCGTCGATTTCCCAGAGGTCGAACCCGTGGGTAAGGAGCACGTGCTCGAAGCGAAGCTCATCGGCATTCACAAAGAGTCGGATCTCGCGCTGATCAAAATCGAGCAGAAGAACCTGCCCACGCTCGAATTGGGAAGCGCTCGCCGTGTGCACCAAGGCCAACTAGTGTTGGCAATCGGCAGCCCGGAAGGATTGCAGAACTCGGTCACCATGGGTGTGGTCAGTTCCGTCGGTCGTCAGCCCGATCCAGATCGCCCCATGGTGTATATCCAGACAGACGCTCCCATTAACCCCGGAAACAGTGGCGGCCCGCTAATCGATATGGACGGCTATGTGCTCGGCATCAATACATTGATTTTGTCGCAGGGTGGGGGCAGCGAGGGCTTGGGGTTTGCGATCCCAGCCCGAATTGTCCGTTTCGTCTATCAGAGCTTGCGCAAGCATGGGCATGTACATCGGGTCGAAATTGGGGCCATCGCGCAAAACATTACACCAAGCCTGGCTGAAGGGCTCGGGCTTTCCCGGAGTTGGGGCGTCATTGTGTCCGACATAATTCCTGGAGGAACCGCGGAAGCAGCCGGATTGAAGGTGCGCGACATTGTGGTAAGCGCCGACGACCGTCCTATCGACACCTTGCCCGCGCTTACTGCCGCCATGTATCTGCACCCTCTCGATGAAGTGATGAAACTGGTCGTCCTGCGGGGCACCGAAAGAAAGATCCTCTATGTTGCGGTAAGTGAGCATCGCGATCAGATGGACAAACTCGTGGATTCCATTGATCCGGATCAAAGCCTTGTCCGGCGACTGGGAGTACTTGCGATTGATGTAAACGATCAGATCCGGTCGGTCGTCGGCAGCTTGCGCATTTCCAGTGGCGTGGTCGTGATTGCCCGGACCGCCAGCCTCGTTGCAGCGGAGTCTGGCCTGAAGACAGGTGACGTAATCCATAGCGTCGACAAGACGCCAATCGATTCGCTGGATTCGCTTCGCGCGGCCCTGAACGATATCAAACGCGGCGACCCGGTCGTGCTGCAAGTGGAGCGCGATGGCCAGTTGCAATGGCTGCCGTTTGAGATGGAATAAAGCACGCCTGCCCACTGTAGAGACGTAGCTCGCTACGTCTCTCGCCAACCGGCCAGACTCAGAGGGTTTGTTGGCTGGCCAGGGCCCACGCTTTGGCTGCGGTCATATGCGATTGCAGGCTTTGTAACCGGGCTTTTTCTACCAGGAGACGTCCTTGAATCCAGGGCAGGATTTTCTCTAGCTCCACCAGGTGGTTTCGATATTCAGATATCTCATTTTCCATCAGTGGGACCGGGGTGCTGCCAGCAGGGACGGCACTCAAATAGTCAGTCGCGCGGATTAATTCTGCCCGCAGGTCGGTCAACTCCGTGGGCGCAATGAGTGCGGGACGATTGGGTCCGCCCTGCAGGCGGGCCAACTGGGCACGCAGGTTCTGATTGACTGCACGCAATCCGTGAATGGTAGCGCTCAGAATCAGTCCTTTCAGCCTGCGAAGCTACGCGGAGTCGACGCCGACCGGTCCACGGTAGGTGGAACAGGTTTTGCCCGCGAGGCAACCGTCTCGGCGCGCTCCACTTCACTCCAGGCTTCGCGCAGCGCCAGGAGGTCGGTGATTTGCTGCAAAAGGATTCGCTGGGAGGCGCAAAACTGCGCTTTCGCCAGGTTACCGCGCAGCTGCTCGTAAAAGAACTCGAGATTGAGAGCGACTTGTCCGCCTGCCTGCTTGTTCAAACTGGATTGCAGGTAGCCGATCACGGAAATGGCGTGATTGATCTTATTGGTGCGGAGTTCGATCTGATTCTGTTTGATCGCATTCACCGCCTGTCTCAGATCTTCGATCATCTGCTCGTATAGCAGGACGACCAGCCGTACAGGCCCGGCGCCCCGGATGGCGGTCTCACGGTATGCGGATGTTGGGTTCATGATTGGTTAGAGTCCTGAAGTCAGAGTCGGAGACGAACTGGATGTGCTGCCGGTAGAGGACGTGCTCATCGAGCCCAGGGTCTCGGTGATCGCCTGCAGAAGCAGCGGATACGATTGCAGCGAAGCGTTGACTGCGTCGTACTGCTGCGTCAATTGCGTCTGCTCGATCAGCAACTGGCTTTGAAAACTGGTGATAGAAGCGGAGAGGTCCAGTTGTTGCGCCTGTTTTTGTGCCAGATCCACGTTTAAGGGACCCTGCGTGGAATCGGTCAAGTTGGTTAGATCGGCGTTGAAGTTGTTAGCAAATCCGGTCGCTGACGCATTCTGAAAAAAGTTCACCACCGCCGAGGGATTGGCTGCCAGTATCTGGGCAAAGGTCTGACCCGATGAATGACTATCCTGTGGTGGCGTGGAACCGATGGTCAGGGTGCCGTCATTGTTCATGTTAATGCCCATCGAGGCCAGATTGACCAATCCGCTGTTACCGCCGATGGAGAAACCTGCATCCGTCAGCATGCTGGCCTGCAGCGAGCGCAAAGAACTGTCTCCTTCCAACGGCGGCGCCGGAATGGAGCCGGTCGGATCAACGACGTATTGCGTATTGATGGTGCTAACTACGGCGTTGTAAGCGGAGACGAAGTTGTTTACCGCGTTGCTGATTTGGGTTGTGTCTGCACCTACGGTCAAAGTCACCGGATTGCTGGGCGATTGGCTGACTAGGTTCAGCGTGACCCCTTGAATCGCCCCGGTCACGGTGTTGCTGCTGCTGTTGAAAGGCACACCATCAATGCTCAGTACGGAATTCGCACCGCCCACCGGAGCGTCGAAGGTGAGGTTGGTTGCGGGGTTTGGCGTGGTGGTGAGGATGGTGGTGTTAGCGGTGACTGCCAACGCTCCCGCTGGACCTTGGGCGGAACTGTCGATTGCGAGGTGGTACCCGCCAGAATCCTGCACCACGGTAGCCGTGAGCCCCCAATTATTCGTGGCGCTTTGAGTGTTGATGTAATTGGATAATGTGTTGAGAGTGTCGTTGCTGCCCGGAGTGATCGGGAGGTCGACATTGGTTCCGCTCGAGCCTCCGATTTGTAGCTGGATGTCGCCCGACGACTGGCCGTTGGGCAAAATAGATGTGTCCGCGCTGGCCAAATCTGCGGTATACAACGTTCCCGTTGACGTGTTGGTGGTGATGGCCAACGCTCCGGCGCTGCCCGTGCTTTGGCTGAACAGGGCCAACCGCGATCCATTCGTATCGCTTACAACCGTCGCAGTCACTCCCCAGTTGTTCGCGCCGCTTTGCGTGTTGATGTAGTGGGCCAGCGTGTTGAGGGTGTCGTTGCTGCCCTGGGTGAGCGGAATATCGTGAGTGACGCCACCGGCTCCTCCCACTTGCAACTGGAGGTCGCCACCGGTAGCTCCGGCGGGCAAGATGGACGCATTGGCGCCGGCCGCGATCGGATTCGTATATAGCGTACCTGCCGTGGCCAGGCTCGTCACGATGATTTGGTGCGTGCCGGCAATCGCCGAGCTTTGCGCGGTCCCCGTCAATATTCCTGGCTGCGAGGACGTTGCCGCTTGAGCCGTCAGCGCTCCCGTCGGATCCGCCAGGGCGGCGATTGCGGTTTTCAGATTGATGAGATTGTTTTCCATCCCTGCCAGCAAACCGTTTTGGGTGGCTAAGGTTGTCTGCTGCCCCTGCCAGACCGACAACTGGCCACTATGCGCAGCCAGAATTTGCTGGACCACGGTATTCACATCAATACCCTGTCCCGAGAGGATAGCCGACGGATTTAAGCTAACGCCCATTGTCTTTTCCTTCTTTAATCTGGGCCGATTCTGGGCCCCTGCCGTATCTGTTGCACTTTGATTTCAATCCTCGGAGAAAGCAACCGCCGACGGCCATTTTTTGCACAGCTCGCTTTCCCGCTTTGGTTCCTGCCGAAGTGGGAAGGAACAAGCCTGCTTCGCCTGCTCGTTTCCATCTCTACGGCAGCCTCAATCCAAGCTGCAAAGATCACTACGAAGCTCACGTTCACACCAACCGAAAAAAGGTGAAAGGAGGCAGGCCGACCTGCCTCCTTTCGAGTGGAAGTTACTGCAACAGTTTCAGTACGAGCTGTTGTTGCTGGTTGGCCTGAGCCAGAGCCGAGATGCCGGTCTGTTCCAGGATGGAGTATTTGGTCAGGTTCGCCACTGCCGCGGGAATGTCAGCTGCCGTGATCGTGTTTTCCGCTGACGTCAGGTTCTGCACCTGACTGTTGATGACGTTGCTGGCTGCGGTCAGCCGGTTGACACTCGCGCCTAACGTGCCGCGTACACTGGCAACGTTAGAGATGGCCTTGTTGATTAAGGTCAAGGCGGTTTGTGCGTCGGGCGCGGTGCTCAGGTCCGTGGTCGCTAGGTTGACCCCCTGCGCGCCGTTGCCGTCGGTGATCGCAGCCGTCGCCAAGCCTCCAATGGTGACCGCGATTTGGCTTGATCCGATGGCGGTCGAGTCACTCAGGTAAATGTTGGTGGACGTCGAACCGGTTGTACTCGGGTTGGTGAAGGTTCCGAATACGGTTTCGGTGTTGGTTGGACCCACCGCAACGTTATTGTTATTGTTGGGATCGACAACCACCAGGTTGCCGCTCTGGAGATAGCCGTGCAGTCCGGCCGGATCGGTCGGGGCGTTGAGTGCATTGAGGAGGTCGCCAACGGTATTGCCGCCGGCTGCTCCAGTGGAAGTGAAGCTAAAGGTTTTGCCGCCAGCAGTAAAGCTAGTGATGTGGCCGCTGGCGCTTAACGCAGTGTCTGCCGTCAAGCTTCCGGCATTTCCAACCAACTCGTTGGTATTGATGGTTGCCGCCCCGGTGGTGATGGTGTTAACGAACGCCGTGGGAGCGCCCGCAACCGGTGCCCCAAGGACGGTGTCGGTCGTGGTGACGCCAAGGTCAGCCCGATTGAGCGGATCGGTAATTTGGAGTTGGCCGGCGACCAGAGCCGCTTTGGCACCCACGGTCGTGTCGGCGTTGATCGCGTTGATCAGGTTTTGCACGGTTGGGGCGGTGGAGTCGGCGACGCTGGTGGAGCCGGTAACGAGCGCGAAGCCGGTCACGGCGAGATTGTTGTTATTAGCAGTATCAGTGATTTGCAACTGCCCGCCGACCAGCGCAGCCTGTAACCCCGTAGCGGCGCCGCCAGCGACGAGAATACCGGTGGTGGCAATGGTGCCGCCGCCGGTTTGGCTCGTGCCGGAGTTGATGGCGCTTATCAACGTCCCCAGGGTTGTCGCACCCGTCCCCGACGTGTAGTTTGTGGCTACGCCGCCTCGGGTAACTGTGAGGGTTCCAGACACAGTCAACGCCGAAGCTGCGGTGTAAGGCCCGCCGCCAGCGGTTACCTGCGCGTTCGGGTTGGCCGCCCCTGCGCTTGCCGTGTAAGTGTACGTGATCCCGCCGGCCGTAACCGCAGTCGACCCGCCGACCGTCAATGCGCTGTCCAGGAATATGGGAGCGGTGGTGCCGTTATTGACGCTCGCTGCCTGGTTCACGTTGGTCGCCGTGCCGCTTTGAAACACTGCTTGTCCGTTGTAGGTTGTGGCTGTGCCGATGCGGTTGATTTCTGACAGGATCGAAGCATACTCAGCCTGTATGGCAGTGCGTTGTCCGTTCGAAACCGTACCCGTGGCCGATTCCGTAGCTAGCGTGACCGCAGTGTTGAGCAGGTTTGTGACCTGCGCCAGAGCGCCATCGGCGAGCTGCAACTGTCCGACGCCGCCGTTTGCATTCGATACGGATTGGGTCAAAGCGCTGATGTTAGCCTGCAACCCGTTAGCAATGGATAGACCAGCCGGATCATCAGCACCGCTGTTGATACGCGACCCTGAAGACAACTGTTCCAGAGTGTGGCTCAAGGCTGTATTCGTAAGAGTCAGTTGGTTTTCCGCCGCGAGGGACGGAATGTTATTCAAAATTCCTAATGGCATTGCATTTCTCCTTAATTCGTTAATGGTTCGTTTTGGTTGTTAGTTCGTTGCTGTCTTGCATCGCTACAGTCTCCGCGGCATTTCTCCGCGAGACCTGTCTGTTTATTGCGTTGAACCTACGCTCGCCTCCAAAGGTTCCATCGGCGGCTCTGGTACGTCCTTTAGGCCGCACCTCCCCAACAGTCCCGCTACCTTTGGAACTGCCGGGTAACTGCACGAGGTGTGACCCTTCTTGCACTTTTGTCGATGGAACATAGAAGTAAGGTGGAACCGCCCTGCACTCGGAGGCGTGTCGCCCAGGAACTGCCGCATGATTCAATTGACTCGTTTAAACAACAGCCCACTGATCGTGAACTCGGATCTGGTGAAGTTTGTCGAGCAGTCTCCGGACACCGTCATCACTCTAGTGAACGGAGAAAAGATCCTGGTGCGCGAAACTGCCGATGAGGTGCTGAACCGCATCGTCGAATACCGGCGTTCGGTTCTGCAAGGCGTGGTCCCGATCACAACTCATATTCCCGCGATGGCGGCCGTGGCGGAGCGCACCCCGGTAACCACAGACCAACAGGCTGAGAGGTAAGCGTTCGTGGACAAGGCCAGTTGGGGTGGTGTGGTACTCGGGCTAGGCGGAATTGTGGGAGGGTTGCTGCTTGAGGGGGGTAGCCTTTCCCAGATCGTGCAACCCACCGCCGCGATGATTGTTTTCGGCGGTACGATCGGCGCGGTTCTGCTCCAGTTTCCACTTCCAGTCGTGTTGAGCGCAGCCGGACGCCTGGCACACGTCTTTTTTCAGCCTGATATCGATCCCGAGGGCAGGGTGCGGGAACTGGTGGAATACGCCAAACGCGCCAGGCGTGAAGGCATTGTTTCGCTCGATGCCGAACTGGATCAAATCCGGGATCCTTTTCTGCAAAAGTCGCTGATGCTAGCGGTGGACGGCACCGAGCCGCAGGAATTGCGGAAATTGATGGAACTCGACCTCGACAACCGCGCCGAGTACGAAGAAAAGATTCCTCAGGTATTCGAATCCGGCGGCGGTTTTTCGCCCACCATCGGCATCATTGGTGCAGTCCTGGGTTTGATCCAGGTCATGCAACATCTGGACAAGATTGATGAAGTAGGCAGAGGCATCGCGGTAGCGTTTGTGGCCACGATTTACGGTGTCGGCGCCGCCAATCTGTTCCTGCTGCCGGTTGCCGGCAAACTAAGAATTCGCATCCGCGAAGAACAGGTGTTAAGAGAGATGACTCTCGAAGGAGTGGTCTCGATCCTCGAAGGCATGAACCCGCGGATGCTCGAAACCAAGTTGATGGGATACCTGGGCGAGGATAAACCTGAGCCGTCACCGAAAGTTGCAGCAGTGGAGTTAGTGAAGTGAGCCGCAGAAGGAGGCGTGCAACCCGGCCCAGTCACGATCGCTGGCTGGTATCCTATGCGGATTTCATTACTCTGCTGTTCGCATTTTTTGTGGTTCTGTACTCCACTGCGCAAGTGGACAGAAAAAAAGTCAGCCAGCTTTCGACCGCCATCCAGGCCGCGTTTCAACAACTGGGAGCTTACCCAAGCACCGGCGCAAACACGAGCCAAGAAATCGCCGACATTAACCAGATCGCGTCTGCCGTTTCCACGTCGCGCGCCGAAGAGATTCCCGACCTGATTGGCCTGCGCAAGGAATTAGAGCAAGCGATGGCTCCGGAGATCTTGCGGGGCGACGTCGCCCTGCGAACTGGCCGGGACGGTCTGGTCATCAGTTTACGGGAAACGGGCTTCTTTGACAGCGGCTCCGCTGGCGTCAAAGCTGCCTCTCAGCCGGCCTTTAGTCGCATAGCCGCATTGCTCGGAGAGGGTCGCTACAACATCCGCATCGAAGGACACACCGATAACGTCCGCATTCACAATACGCAATACTCATCGAACTGGGAACTCTCGACCGCTCGCTCGACCGAGATGATTCGTCTTCTGGTTGTGAAGTACGGTCTTGACCCACAGCGCCTGTCCGCGAGTGGCTACGGCGAATATCATCCCATCGCCAGCAATAACACAGAGGCGGGGCGCGCGCTCAATCGGCGAGTGGATCTCGTGGTCGTGGGAAAACAGGAACCGGGATCCGCTCCAGAACCGGGACAGCGAAAACGTTAGAATTTTGAATCGGTAGGGCCTCGAGCCGCGCCATTACTTCTATTTATCTGAAAAGGTGCTGAACATCCGCCCCGCGCCTGATGGCGCTCTTCATTTTAAGACAGGTTCGGCATCGCTAAAGAGCTTGGGGGAAAACGCTCGGCATTGAAAGTTTTGAAGGGGCACGGCTTTCTAGCCGCGCTGTCAGTCCTTGAAAACGATGTACAGCGCGGCCTGAAGTGTGTGCGTGAGAACTAATCTTTCGCCCTGCTGGTGCTTGTCTTGTTTCCACTTTACCCATGGCTTACGCCATGGGCTGCGTAGTTTTGTTCCACCCCGTGGTGAAAATTCTGGTTCTCACGCACACACCTGAAGCCGCGCCCCTTCAAGGCTTCCAGCCGCTGATTGCGGGGTTTTTCCGCAACCGCTGAAGCGATACCCCGATACGGATTTTGAGCTTCGCTAAAATGCCCGGACGAGGCATCCGGGGCTACGAGAGCGTGCCTTTGAGTCGCCTGTCAGGAGGCGCCGTGGGCGTTTGTGTTCGCTGTCTCCCTTTGCTCCAGGACTTGCCTGACTTTGCGGGTCAGGGACCGAAGTGAAAATGGTTTTGGTAAGTAGAACATTCCATCTTCTTGGATTCCGTGTCTGGTAACCACATTCTCGGGATAGCCTGAGATAAAAATGATCCGCAGTTTCGGACAGATGCTTCGCAAATCGTTTGCAAGGTCACGACCATTCTGGCCGGGAAGAACAACATCGGTGAGCAGCAGTCGCACAATGGTCTTGTATTCGCTGAATGCCGATATCGCTTCTGCAGCGTTACACGTTTTCAACACACGATAGCCTGCGGACTCCAGAATGTCGCAGGTCGCATCGCGCAGAAAGGTTTCATCTTCCACCAGCAGAATCGTTCCCCGCCCCCGAGCTGTAGCGGGTTCGGCTGTGATCGATCCCGAGTCCGGAATCACTTCCGTAGATGGTTGCGCATGATTCACGTCTTTTGTCCTCCAGATACGAAAACGTGTATGCACACGCATCGCCACCGGCAACGGTGATGCGAGAAACGAGCGACGTGTATATCTCACTGCGAGTTACGTTGAAAGGAATGATTTCGTGCCGACAAAAAGAATGGCTTGACGGAGATGTGAATGCTCGACTCGGGAAAATCCAACGTAATTATCGGGAATTTGTCCTGAAACGGTTGTACAACTACCCCTTTAGCCTACCGACTTCGCGCCAAGAGTGTCTGTTCGGGATCGACTACGACCTTACGTGCCCCCAGCGGTGCGATCAGATGGAACGGCGTTTCTGCTCCATCGGCGAACACCCGCCCCAGCAGCACCATTCTTCCCGCCACGGATACGTACAGTGGAACCGAAGTTACCAGATTGTCGGACGCATCCTTCTGCAGAATAATGCCATTGATCGCGGTTGAATCGGGTTTGTCAGAATACTTCACCGCATGCAGTTCAAAGCGTGGGATTGAAGTTCCATTCACCCATCCTTCGTAGAACCAGTCCAGTGATTTGTGGTGCTCATACCATAAGGAAGACGGCAACTCTTCCTCAAAGGCTTGCAATAATTCACGGGTGGTAATGGGTTTTCCTTCGTAACGTTCCCTGATCCGGCGGAGCACTCGCGCAAAAGGCTCGTCGGATTGCTTAGGCTTAGCATCACGACGCGCGGGGCTCGTCCGCTCGGCGTCTCGCATCATCGAGCGCAACATGTGGAACAGCCATGTGCCTCGGCCATAACTAATCACTTCATACCCGCTCGGAAATTGCGAGCAGGAAAGCCGGGTTCCCAGAGTCACAGGGCCGTCCTCCAGCAATCGAACTCCTGCTTTGTTCTTCTGCAGCAGATCATCCCTGTACTTCTCCATCGCGGCCCGAAATTGCTGTGGATTTTCCTCCTCAAGAACCATCATCGAACTGTAGTTCGCCAAGGCTTCCACGAGCCATTGATCGCGGTAGCCACTCCAGGTCACCAAATCACCCCACCACTGGTGCGCCGTCTCATGCGCGATAACCTGGGTGACCAGTGTTTTCTCCACCGAACTCATGTGCAGCTGTGACTTTTCTTCGGCGGTCAGGAAGGATGTGCTGGACAGAAAAATCAGCCCAGGCCAACCTTGGCTCAACTCTCCCGGCAATTGGGCGACTTTCAGATCCGCATAGGGAAAGGGACCGTAGCGGGCTGAAAAGAATTCGATGGCATGGGCGGAAACGGTCGCAACCATTTGCGCATTGCGCGCAGGAGAAGGCGGCGGAGGTACGACAGAAAAGGGCGGCTGCCGCGGTACGCCCCCTGGTTGGAGATGCGGAATCACGCTTTCGATGGGCGGCTTGGGAAATCCACGTTCCATTCCTGATGTTGCATAGGTCTCGACAGTCACGTCTCCCGCGTGGGTCACCACACGTTCGTATTTCCCCAGATCGAATCCGGCCAGGGGGATAGGCCGTTCGGAAACCCATCGACTTACTTGTTCGCCTGCCGGCAGAGTCCCCGCTTTCGAATCGGGAGACGACTTCGCATCCGCTCGTTTTCCCGTAGCCACCAAAGTCCATCCTGCCGGATAACGAAATTCCAAATCGTAGTTGGACATGACGAATCCGCGATTTGGGTACCACGTGCCGCGGGCCCCAACGTACAGTAGGCCCGCACCAGCATCCGAGAGTACTTCGCCGTCATAGACGAAGCGCAGCTCCAGCCGTTGCCCAGGTCGCAAAGGCTGGGGAAAGACAACCGCGACCAAATCATTCCCATGCCGGGCCAGTTGCGTTCCCTCGATCGTCGGATTGTGAATGAACTCAACCGGATGTCCGTCCGCTTCCACGCGCCTGATCGTGAGCGCTCGGGATAGTTCGAACAAGACCGCCCGTGAACCACCCTGCTTCACTTCCATCTGCAGGAGTGCTTCAGCATCAATGAGACTGGGCGGCTTTATTTCCGCGCGAATCCTGTAGTGAGATATCGCGATTGAATCAGGCTTGCCGCCTTCGCCAACGGTCGCATTGACAGCTTCCGCACCCTGATTTGCGGCTGCCGAAGAGAACGAAGTCCAGACATCGTAATAGCTCGCGCCCTCCGTCGTCTTCAACTGCCCGGCCCATATCTGTTCGGGTGTATCCGCATCGAAATAGAGATCAAAGGTTCCGAGTCTCAGTCCCTGCAAGTGGGCATGCAGAAAACGGTCTTTGTCTCCGGATTGAACCGGCGTCGGAGTGTCTTCTCTTGGCTGATCGGCGACCGGAAGAAACCTGGTGAAGGTCATCAACAGGCGCAACGCATCACCCTCGGCGAGATTGCGGGCCGTCTCATTCCACTGGGCAACGAACGCGTGACCGTTGTCGACGGGCAACAGGGACGGTAACAACTCGGCGAAGGTCTTGTCATTGAAGCGGAAGTACGCGGTTACGAACCGTTCTTCCAGAATAGCCTCGCCGGTGAACAGCGCCATCGAAGCGCGTTCGTAGCGATTAGGAGGAGAGAGCAGGATTTCTCCATCGCCTTCGAAAAAAGCCCCCGTCACGCGGCCCGCAACATCCTCAGTAAATGCGATGGTGCCGTCGTCCAGCGTGATATGAAATGCCGCCCGATCAATGGAGACATCGCGCAACCGATAGACGCGCGACTTGTCCAGGCCAGTGTTACTCAATTTCAGATAGAGGCTCTCGGCGGAATTCGCATTAACCGCCGGAGCGCTGGCCGGCGCAGTTACCGCAGGCTCACCGGCGGGTTTGGGAGCGTCCTGACGCCAGGGTAGCGCCATTGCTATCGAAACCAGGAACAACCCCGCTAGTGTCGGCAAGCCTCTTCGCAATTTTGAGATTACGCTGGTCACCTACGTTTGCTTGTTCTCATCTTCTAGAATGCGCCTTAGTGCGCACACCTGTCATCTGTTGGTTGTTTTCGGCCGTCCTGCTAGCGGCAGCTCTGCCCCGCGGGTCAGCGGAAGTCATTCATCTCAAGAATGGCCGCACCATCTGGGCTGACCACGTTCGGGATAACGGCAATCATATCGAGTACGACCTCGGCGATAACAGTTACGCGATTCCTAAAACCCTGGTCGACCGGGTAGATGCTGGCGGCGCGCGGCCTGGGTACGCTCCTTCGGAAGGACGCGCCCACCAATCGGGTGATATGCCCGAGTTCGCGCCCACCGATAACCTTAAAAATGATCCTGCCCTTATTGGCAAGATTATCCAAGACGGCCGGGTCGATCCGGATGCGCTGTATTCTCTGGAACAAGCAGGCAATGGCCCAGCGACCGCTGCCGGCTACTTCATCGCGGGAAAACACGAATTCGATCATGGAAACTTCAGCAAGGCTCGCACTTATTTCGAGGCTGGCTTACGCTTCGATTCACAAAATCCCACCATCTTGAACTATTATGCCGCGCTGCTGGTGCGGACAGGAAATGCCGCAGAGGCGTTGCCTTATGCCGAGCGTGCCGTCCGCGCAGCGCCGGACTCGCCTGATGCGCTCACGGTCTTGGGATACGTTCAATTTGCGGCCGACCACACCCCGGAAGCCATACGCTCCTGGAAACGTTCTCTGGAACTACGTCCCGATGCCACGGTGCAAAAATACCTGGCGAAAGCCCAGCGTGACGCCACCGCCGAGGCCGACTACACGCAGCACGAGAGCAACCACTTCACGCTGAAATATGAAGGCAAACAAACATCGGAGGCGCTACGTGGCCAACTGCTCGCAACCCTGGAGTCGGAATACGACGATCTGGTGCGTGAACTTGGGATCGCTCCCCGCAACAGTATCTCAGTCGTGCTTTACACGGAGCAGAGCTTCTTTGATGTCACGGAGGCGCCCTCGTGGAGCGGAGCAGTTTTTGATGGAAAGCTCCGCATCCCGATCAACGGGTTGACTTCCGTCACTCCTGAGCTCGCCCGCGTGCTTAAGCACGAACTGACGCACTCCTTCATTAGCCAGCTTGCAGCCGGGCGTTGTCCCCAGTGGCTCAACGAAGGAATTGCCCAGGCTCTCGAACCCAAGCAGGTGGCTCATGGCCAACTTTTGGCAGAGCTCTTCCGCACTCAACGTGAGATTCCTCTGAATGCACTCGAAGGCAGTTTCATACAATTTTCGAGCGTGCAGGCTACCGTAGCCTACGAAGAGTCCCTCGCCGCCGTACAGTACATCAGCGACACGTACGGCATGAGCGACCTGCAACGGATCCTCGAAAGAATTGGACAGGGAAGTTCGGCCGAAGCCGCTTTGCGCGCCACCATCCACTCCGACTACGGCCAACTGGAAGCGGAAGTCGGCAAATACCTCATCAGCAAATATGGGAAGTAGCGGGGACTGTGTAAGGTCCGTCGACGTAGCTGGATTGCCCCCTTCCTCAAACCGGGCATAGCAAGAATGACCCAAATCGGGCCTCCACGCTCGGGGGAGCCGCTTTGAACCACCTATTTGTGCTATTTTATGGCCGGTTTTTGTGTTAACTTCACGGCTTGATTGCGATGCGCGCCCTCTTCCGATCCCAAAAATCTGCGCCGGTTCCTGTTCACCTTCCGGTCCATTCCGATGTCCCGGAACTGCGAGGGGCTGAACTGGCATCGGTTTACTACGCTCGCCGCATGGCGGGAGATTTCTACGATTTCATCCGTGTCGGTCCCAACCGCGTCCTCTTCGGCCTTATGGACGCCGCCGGCAGTCTGCAGGATACTCGCTCCGTCCTCTCCGCCGCACAGCACACTTTCCGAACTTTGGGAACGGACCTGTTTACTCACCGAGATATCAATGAAGCTGACGCGATGATGGAGTTATGTCTGCAATTGAATCAGGCGATCCTGAAAGTTGCCGAGGGGGTCCGGTCTTGCCCGGCATTCGTTGGCTGTTACGACGAAAGTCTGGGTATCGTTTGCTACTTCAACGCGGGGCATACGCCGGGACTGGCGCGGGATCGCAAGGGCGTCAACGAGCTTCCCGCCACGGGCTTACCCCTGGGACTGTTCTCCCATATGACGTCGAACGCTTCCATGGTTGCCCTCGAACCAGGCGCTGTGCTTGTGCTGGCTTCGCGGGGGCTGGTTGAGGGAAAATACAAATCGGAAGAATTTGGATTGCAGCGGGTCAAAGAATTTCTTCAGCAATCCAACGCCGCAAGCGCGAAAGAACTCTGCGTGTCTGTGCTCGACAGCGTACAACAGTTCATGCACGCCGCACCAACGCACGACGATGTGACGGTGCTTGCCCTAGCTCGAAATCCTTGAAGCAATCAGGCGGGACGTCCCCGCCCGTGCGGACCGGACAAAGGTCCGACCTAATCAAGCCGCAGTTTGCTTAGCCTCCCAATCCAGTGTCACAATGCCTTCATGCAAAAATCTTTGACCCCAATAGTACATGTAATCGCCGCTGCCATGATTCTGCTAGGAAATGGGCTGGCCCAGCAGACTCCCGCAGCAACAACCCAGCAGCCTTCTGCGGGGGGAAGCCAAAACGCTCCCGCACTCGCGACACAAAAAGACAAAGTCAGCTACGCAATTGGCATGAATATCGGAACCACCCTGCATCGACAGTCCGTAGACGTTGACCCCAAAGTTCTGCAGCAGGGCCTGCAGGACGCCTTGGCCGGTAACAAGACGCTGCTTTCAGAAGAAGAAGCGCGGGCCACGCTCACGCAACTCCAGGGCGAGATGCGCCAGAAGCAACAGGAGAAGATGCAGCAAGCCGGAGCGACAAACAAGAAGGAAGGTGACGCATTCCTGGCCACGAACAAAACGAAAGACGGCGTCGTCACATTGCCGAGCGGCCTTGAATACAAAATCTTAACCCCTGGCACGGGCCCGAAGCCCACGGCAGCCGATTCTGTGGTTTGCAACTATAAGGGTACGCTCATAGACGGAAAGGAATTTGACAGCTCTTATAAACGTGGCCAAGCCGCCACATTTCCTGTAGCCGGAGTTATCAAGGGCTGGACAGAGGCGCTTCAGCTCATGCCCGTGGGATCAAAGTGGCAACTCTTCGTTCCGGCGGAACTGGCTTACGGCGAGCAAGGCAGCGGCCCCGACATTGGACCCAACGCCACTCTCATTTTCGAAGTGGAGTTGCTATCGATCCAGAGCAAGAACCAAAACCAAGAGAAAGAAAAGAAATAGCTCAGCCCGTATGTAGAAGCGCTGCCGCGCGGGCGTGGGGCTATTGGTTTCGTGTTTTTGTCTTCTGCGCGGACTTTGCAGCAGGCTCCCGCTTCGCGACCGGCGCCAATTCGTCGGCGGTCACGAAGATCGGCTCAATGTCGGTCGGGATTCCCTGCAAACTGTCCAGCGCCTTCCGAACGGCAGGACGCACGACTCCCATCTCGTCCAGCAGTTTTTTTGCGGCTGCATAATTACCTTCGGCCTCGATGGTCAGAAGATCATGATCGAGCTCGGCGACAGCAGTTTTAATTTTCGTCATGTCCACCGAGAAACTGCCATCGGGATGCTGGACGAATGCGCCTTTATCCATGAAGTAATTGAACTGGATTGCCATGCCCTTGCCGTGCGCATCGTTCAACCCGAAGCGCAGGCTTCGGAAAGCGGAAGCCAGATAGGTGGTGTAAAGCTGCCGCTGCGCGGCATCATCTGAGGGCAGTGATTTACCGAGTCCCATCTCCTTGGCGTGGTCCATAAGGTACTGCAGAGCGAATAGGCCGGTCACATCGGCTTTCGGCTCCTCGATGGCGCTGTACAGCTCCTTCAACTCTTCGCGGGGTGTGGTATCGCGCCCGTCAACTTTGATCTGATGCGGCCCCAACCCATGCATCAATTCATGCGCCAGGATGTGCGTAAAAAACGGCTCAAAGCTCACGTCCACCATCGCCGACTGAGATAACGTCCGCCGTGCAATAGGCAGCAGAACGGTGCGAAACTTCGCCTCCTGCACATTCTTCAGCATGACTCGCTTGCTGCCCTTCTGCTGCACTACCCGGTCGTCGTTGGGGAGGTTGTAAGCAGCTGTCTGAATTCCATGAGCGCCATCGCCTGAGGCGAGAATCTCGTCCACGACTCGGATCGGCGCCGCCGCGCCCAGCTTAGGGTTGCGGTATTGCGGATCGATCGGCAAATTGTTTTCAATTTCCTGCAGATGCTGGGTAAAAACGGATAGCTTGGCTGTCTCCGCCTCATCGCGCAGATTTACATAAGCTTCGAAAGCGGCCTTGTAGCCGAAAAGTTCGTCGTTGTAGGTCTCGTACGGGCCGATAGTGATATCCAGCGGTGCGTCCAGATCCATCCAGGCCAAGTCGCTTTCGTAATAATCGTTCGAAAGAAAAGCATCTGCCCGCAGACTGAGGAACTTCTTCAGCGATGCATTATCGGTCAGCCCCGCTGCTTCGCGAAGCAAGTTTGCGGCTCGCGTGAGGTCTTCGGCATACTGCTGGCTGTAAGGAATGGCCAAAAGACTATTCGGCGGTTTGCTGTTCTCCCGCCAGCGAATCACGGTGAAGAAGCTCTTCGCCTGTTCCTGCTCCTTTGGCGATAGTTGCGCCACCCAACTCTCGAACGCTTCCTTCGTCATGCTCTCGGGATAGAAGTTCGCACCCAATGGTTTGCGCGGAGGAACGCCTGCCAAGAAAGCCTTGTATCCGTCCAAGTCGGACCACGGTGACTTGTTGATCCAAAAATAGTGCAGGCGAGCCTTGCCCACCGGCGTGGTGTCTTTCTGCAACCGGGCGTAGAGTGCGAGATTGCCGTCCCACATCTGCTGCATGAAGACGTCATTCAGCAAACGGGCAGCTTCAATTAGCTTAGCCAACGCCTGCCGATCGCCGGCAGAGAGCTTCGACGTATCCACCCGCAGTGGCGTTGGCGCGAAGCGGCTCGCCATTTTCTCCAGTTGCGCCAAGTCGGGCGGTGACCCGTTCTTTTGTGCTTTCAGCAAAATACCCGTCACTCCCAAGATTAGTACAAGAATAAAACAGGCAGTGAGTTTCATTAGGCTTCTCCCGTGCCGAGTTCCGCCGCCGACTCCGGGGCGAAAACCGATTATCATAGCAGGAGATGCGGTAGCCGCGGGCGGACGTCCAGAGGTACAATTCATGAAAGGTCGCAGGCCCCGGATCAGCTTTCGTAAACGTAGCTAGTTATGTCTCCGTGGCCCGTTCGGCCTGCGGAATTCTTATGCGAAAACTTCTCCCCTCTTTCCTTTTTGTTTCAGTCGTTTCCGCACCGTTCATTCTTCGAGCGGACGACGTTGTCATTGAAGAAATCATTGCCCGCGTCAACAACCAGATCATCACTCGCACCGAATATTTGCACAGTAAAGACGAATTGAAGAAGGAAGCGCAACAACAAGATTCCGTCAATGCGGACAAGGTCATTGCCGAACGGGATAAAGATGTGCTGCGCGACCTGATTGATCAGGAATTGCTGCTGGCGAAGGGCAAAGACCTCGGTATCACGGCTGATACCGAAGTCATCAAGAAGCTGGACGAGATGCGTAAGGACATGAAACTCGAGAGCATGGAAGAGTTGGAAAAAGCTGCCCAGTCGCAGGGAGTTTCTTTCGAAGATTTCAAGCAGAACCTGCGCAATCAGATCATTACTCAGCAAGTCATCGGTAAAGAAGTTGGCTCAAGGCTGGCCATCAACAAAGATGACGAAAAGAAGTTTTACGAGGAACATAAGAGCGAAATGGAGCGGCCGGAGAGTATCCGGTTGAGCGAGATCTTGATCTCAACCGACGCCAAGCCGAACGATTCCACCGACGAAGCGCAACGGCTTCAGACCGCGGAAGCAAAAGCCGCCGACCTGGTTGCCCAGATTCGCGCAGGCGCTAAATTCGACGAAGTTGCCAAGAAGAACTCCGATGGGCCAACCGCCGCTCAGGGCGGCGACCTCGGCGAGTTTAAGCGGGGCACGCTCGCCAAACAACTCGAGGACAAAACGTTCGTCATGAAGGCAGGTGACGTATCGGACGCGATCCGCACCAAGCAAGGTTTCGTCATCCTGATGGTTACCGAGCATCACGACGCCGGCGTTCCGACCCTGAGCGAAATCGAGCCGCGAATCCAAGACGCCCTCTACATGAGAAAGTTACAGCCCGCGCTGAGGGAATACCTCACAAAGTTGCGCGAGGATGCATTCATCGACATCAAGACCGGCTATGTGGACTCCGGCGCCAGCCCCAACCAGACCAAGCCGGTCGAAACCGCGACCAAAGAGCCAGGCGCAAAGGATCTCAAAAAGAAGAAAAAATTGGGTCTGTTTTAGTTTAAGCTTGGCCTGACCGACGGGCCCGCGCTCCGGTTAGGGCCTCGCTTGCGGACCAAAACCGGGCGTGTTTCCGAATCGCTGGCCAAGACACTATGAAGGAATTCTTCTTATCCGATTGCTGCCACCATGAGAACAAAGTCATCACTTCCAGTTTCGTGGTCGTTTCCAAGCAGGTCAAGCCGAAGAAGAGCGGAGAGCCCTATCTAGCGCTGATCCTCGGTGATCGTACTGGCCAGCTCGATGCCAAGATGTGGGATAACGTCGAGGACGCGATTGACGCCTTCGAGCAGGACGATTTTCTCAAAGTCAAAGGCCTGCTGAACAAATACAAGAACCGCTTCCAAATTACCATTCACAAACTTCGCCGCCTCGGCGATTCGGAGATCGACTTTTCAGATTACCTGCCAAAGACCACGAAAGATATCGGCGAGCTATGGCAGACGTTGGCAACCTTCGTCGCCTCGTTTCGCAATCCCCATCTCAAGTCGCTGGTGGAAGCGTTCATGGCTGATCCGGACATTGCCGAAGCCTACCGCAATGCGCCTGCCGCCAAGACTCTGCATCACGCGTATATCGGTGGGTTGCTCGATCACGTGGTCTCGCTGTTCCGTTCCTGCGATCTGATGTGTCAGAATTATCCGCAAGTTAACCGCGATCTGCTGCTCACCGGCGCTTTCCTGCACGACATTGGGAAGATTCACGAACTGACCTATAACCGTTCGTTCTCTTACACCACGCGCGGTCAATTGCTCGGTCACATGATCATCGAACTGGAAATGCTGCAAGCCAAACTTGCCCAGTTCCCCGACTTTCCTCCGGAGCTCAAAATTCTGGTCGAGCACCTCATCATCAGCCATCACGGGGAGTACGAATTCGGTTCGCCGAAGTTGCCCATGTTTCCCGAGGCCCTGATGCTGCACTATCTCGATAATCTCGATTCCAAGATGGAAAGCATGCGGGCGCATTTCGAACGCGAAGCGGCATCCGAAGGCCCGTGGACTGGCTACAATTCCACTCTAAGCCGTCCGCTGTTAAATTCGGCAAAATTTCTGGAGAAGAAGCAGCCCATAGTACCGGTCGCTGATTCCGCTGCCACCGTGCCGTCGGCAGATTTGCCAGCGTCACCTGAATCGGATTTGCCGGTTGCGGAGACTACACCTGAAACAGTACCAGCAGCGACGCGCCCGGACGAGCTTTAGGTCCTTTTTTCCCGGGGCTGCAGAACAAGCGGCAACCCGGCTCCAGTTTTGAAAAAGATTTAGATCCCCAAGGAAGTACCGCGGAATTGGCCGACGAAGTGTGCGGGTGTGACCTGAGATCAAGCGGCGGGATGTGGCTTGCTCTTGTACACGTTGTATCCGCGAAGCGTAAGCCTGACCACACCTCTTACTTGTTCCTCGACGTAACCCTCGTTGCGCAACTCGGCTACAGCCACACGTGCGAAGGAGGAGTCGACGGTTTGCTGCGGCAGTCTCACGAACTCGCGAGGATCATGCTCGTAGTGCTCGGCCAGAGTGACGAAAAGTTCGGTCTGAATGGACGCTTGCTGCATCTGATTATCTCTGCATTCAGTGTGCCCCCTTGCGATATTCCAAGGAATGGCCCATCCGTGCCAGCCTCGGTAACCTTAGTCGAGTGTACTAACGCGGCAGAGGCAGACGGCAGGGCTAATTTGATTTCTAGAACAGGCTCTTCAAGGCAACCTGAAGCTCACGGTGATTTGAGTTTGAAATTCTTCCGGCGAACCATTTCGTAGGAAAGGCTTAAAGCGCCATTGCCGGACGGCGTCGCTGGCCGCAGAAGCCAGTTGGGAATCGCCGCTGATGGTGCTGAGCTTCTCAACCGTTCCATCTTTGCCCACCAGAGCCTCCAGCACTACTGGGCCTTGGATGTGCTGCTCTCGCGCTGGTTCCGGATATTCGGGTTCAACTCGCTGGACAAGGTACTGGTCGGCAACTTTCGAAGGTACAGTGACGGGTTCGCGGGCTGTGTCGTCGGCGGGCCGGCTTGAACTCTGTGGCGGCGTCTGAAAAATGACTTTGCCCTTGTCGTAAACCACTAAACCACCGACCGGCGCAGCAGTTCCGGCGGCTTGCGAAGATGCCGGCGGAGTCTTGGGGCTGGCAGGCGTAGGGCTGACAGGCATCGGCGCGGGGGAAGTCATCGCCGCACTTGGCTTCGATGCGTTGCTTTCAGGCGGGTTGGGTTGCGCCGATGGAGAGGTAGTGTTTACAGGAGCTTTTGCTTTAGATCCAACTGACGCTCTCGGGCTTCTCACGTATCCCGTCACCCAACCCAGAAATAGGGCCAGGACAATGACGGCCATCGTCAAGACGACCATCCAAGGATCCCCGGAATGATTCTTGTTGGTATTCGGCGAGGAGTCGATGACCGGTAAAGCAGCCTCAGGCTGCGGGGGATCGAGTTCCGTCGGATCAACCTGCGCATAATCGAACGGCGGGGGATCGAACTGCAAGAGATCATCGCGCTCAACTTTAGCGGAGGAGGATGAAGGTGTCGCGACTGCAGGAGCCGGGAGCGCGGGCGCGGCGAGCACGTCGACAGCTCGATCAACATTGTTGACGATGTTCCGAGAGAGAGCCTGCAGGGTTTGAATCTCGCGATCGCTGAAGGCGTTGGGACGAGGAGAAAAAATCTCGAACACTCCGAGCAACTCGTCCCCTCTTACTACAGGAAACACGAGGATGGAACGCACGCCCAGGCTCCGACAGACTTCTGCGTCCACTCGTGGGTCGATCTCTGTGTCGTCGCAACGCTGCCACTTCTTGCTTTGAACGCAAGCGCCCGAAAGGCCGGAATGCACATTCAACTGCACTCCCAGGTCTGGAGCGTTGGCACCAGTAGTGGCGCGGCAGACAATCTCATCTCCGCGGGCCAAGGCAATGGCAGCGGCAGTTGCGCCGGTCGCTAAACGGGCATGCTCAACAATTTCGTTTAATACTAGGTCCAGCGCAAGGTCCGCGGACAAGGCTCCTCCGCCATGCGCGGAAAGAGCTGTGGCCAACTCTCCCAGGGAGAAGCCATCCGCAAGTCCACGATCTTCAGTTCCGCCCAGCGGAGTGCCGCTCGGTCCTGAAGGATCGACGGAATCGGGCCGAGACATGGGACGAAAAGCCATTTAACAGTCCAAGCACTGACCGCGTGCATGGCTACCTGGAGCCAAGCCCGCCTTCAGGCTACCTGCTACAGTTTAGACCTAGAGCGGGAGTTTCCCGCGAAAAAAGCACGCTGTCAACCCCAAATCTGGCCGCCTCGGGAATGAGCCCCACCGGGTGGACTGGCGCCAAGTGAGTTTAAGGCGAGATGGGGACGAAGCCAGAAAGTACGCAGCGTAGGCTCGACGACCAAGTGTAAAATGGGAATCATGCCATTTAACGGACAGGGAGGTCCCGGCGGGCCTCGGAAAGCAAAAATCACTCCTCCTGAGGAAACCTCGCAGGAAGCTGCGTATTTGAAATCATTGGGCGAAAAACAGAAGCCGGTCAGCATCAAGCTGGCGGATGGCGACGTCGTCCGTGGCTGGATTGAATACTACGACAAGAACATGGTGCGGCTTACGCGCGAGGACGGCCCGAATCTGTTCATTTTCAAGCACGAGATTATGTACATCGCAGAGGACGGCGGCAAACGCAGGTGAGCCGCAGGGAACCGGCCTCGAAACCAACGACAACACAGGGAATGGCATCTGCCTCGCATCGCCACAACTTCCTCCCAGCGATGGAAGAAATCGCGCGCGAAGCTGGCGCGCTGTTGATGGACTTCTTCCGCCAGCGTGTAAAAATCGAATACAAAGGCGAAGCCGACTTGGTGACGGTTGCGGACCGCAAGTCGGAAGCGCTGATCCGGGAACGGCTCCTACAGCATTGGCCAAGCTTCGACATACTCGGCGAAGAAGGCGGATTGCAGGATACGGGCAGCGACTACCGCTGGTATGTCGATCCCCTGGACGGGACCACTAACTTCGCGCATGGTTTCCCCGTCTTTTGTGTTTCGATGGGCCTGGATTACAAGGGGAATCGGATCGCGGGCGTGATCTACGATCCTACGCGGGATGAATTATTCGCGGCGGAACAGGGCGGCGGAGCTTATCTAAATCAGGAACGAATCCATGTTTCACAGACTGCGAACCTGGCGGAATGCCTGGTAGCCACTGGATTCCCAAGCCACAAGCGCCACAAGAATCCAAACATCTTTTTCTATCACCAGATTACATTGCACACGCACGGAGTGCGACGGGCTGGCTCCGCGGCCCTTGACCTTGCCTACGTGGCAAGCGGGCGATTGGACGGATTCTGGGAGTTTAACCTCAATCCCTGGGACACGGCGGCTGGCGTGCTAATGGTACAGGAGGCTGGAGGGAAGGTAAGCGACTTTAAAGATGGGCTATTCCAACTGGACAGTCGCGAAACTCTGGCCTCGAACGGCTTGGTGCATAAGGCGCTGCTGAAAGAGTTTGAACAAGTTTTCAGCGGCAAAGATTTGGAGCCGTTGCCCGATCTGCGGACTTTCAGAAAATAATCAGGTCAGGAAGTTAATTCGATACTCTCTATGTGGAAGATATTGCTCTCCGGATCCGATCTGCCAACCACCATTACCTGCTTATCCTGATATCGTCCGACCTTTGCTTGATCGTCCAGCTGATAAGTCGTGCTGTCTCCAGCCTTGAGGATGTATTTTTCACCCTGCCGAACGATGATGCCTGTGATCTTCTGCCGCGAATGGGTCGTTGAATTTTGTGATGGTCCAGGTTGCTGATCGGGAGGCGAAGCGGGTTTGGTTTCAGATTCGGGAAGCGGTACTGGCTCCTGCAAGCGGGACCAAGCGACTGGCTCGCACCCAAGAGTACCCGGGGTTTGATCGGGACAGGGCTTGACTGCGCCGTCTTGGGAGAATGCCAACGACGAGAGAGGCAGCAGCAAAAACAACCCTATCAGCGTTTGTCTTGACCGCTGCATATTCGAGCCCCTGGGCACAAACCGGATCGCGGAAGCGACAATCACCTCGCGGGCAACTTCATTGCCATGGCGAGAGCTTTTCCTTTCAACGCGTAGGGTTGTGCTATACGCGGCTTATGAAATTTCTACCCGCTCCCGATGCCAAGTTAACCTACCTGTTGTCAAGAGGCCATAAGGTATTTTCTGTAGAGCCGCGCGGTGAGAAGGCGGACGCGCGCCGCTGCGGCATGACAAACTCTTGCGACGTGGCAAGATGATTTGATACAGGCGGGCATTGGGCGTCAGCAGTCACCCAACACTGCAATGCTGGATTCGTGAACCGCTACGCTGCTGAGCCCTCGGTCGGATTCGGCGGAGTTTGCAAACCCGTCGGAACCTGTACCTGAATAATGTTGTTCTTCACCGCGTACACGACCAGATCTCTGATTGAGTGAAATCCCAATTTTCTCATGATATTGCTGCGATGGGTTTCGGCGGTTTTTGTACTCAAGTTGAGCACCACCGCCACTTCCTTCGAGCTTTTCCCTTCGGCCAGGAGCTGAATCACTTCCCGCTCGCGCGCCGTCAATTTGGGCAACCTTGGCGGTTCGGCATTGGACCCGTTATGGCCCCGGTCGAGGAAACCGGCCAGCACCATATCATTGACCCGGGGAGTAAAGAACATCCGGTTGCGCTGGAGTGCTTCGACGGCCGAAACCAGATCGCGAGCAGCGTCGGATTTCAGCACAAATCCGCGAGCGCCGGCATCCAGAGCCTCCCTGATGACCTGGTCTGAATCGGTGATGGTCAGCACGATGACCTTGCAATGAGGGTCATGCTGGGTTAACTGCCGGGTCGCGGCCAAACCGTTAAGATTTGGCATCCCCACATCGAGGATGACCACATCGGGTTTCAGTTGGGCTGCCTTTTCGACAGCCTCCCGCCCGTCCTTTGCCTCCGCGCAGATTTCCCAACCCTCGCGTGCTTGCAGAAGTGCACACAAGCCACGCCGTACAACTTCGTGATCGTCTGCAATCAGAATTCGTAGTTTCATATCCTCACCCCCACCAGAATTTCAAGCAGACTCAGGAGCATGCTCATTCAGCGCCTTGAAAGGCAGATGCTGGCTCACCGCTTCCACCGCCGCCAGTAAATCACGAGCCGCGTTAGACTTCACGACATAGCCTCGAGCGCCCGCATCCAGTGCCTCACGCATCATGTGCGGAGAGTCATGTTGCGTCACAATCAGAATTTCAGCTTGCGGCACAGTCTTGCGGATCAGCCGGCAAGCTTCCAGCCCACTCATCTTCGGCATGGTGATATCGAGCACAACGACGTCCGGTTTCAAGCGGTCGGCCTTATCGACGGCTTCGAGTCCGTCCCCGGCTTCATCCACGATTTCCCACTCCGCATGCGCACCCAGCAAAGTCCTCAACCCGTGCCGTACAACTGGATGATCATCTACAACCAAAATGCGTACTGTCATAAACTACTGGCTCCGGGAAGGCAAAAGAAACTTATTTACAACCTATCTAAACTTTATAGATACCGCATCTGCAATTTCGGACTTTGCCAAAAAAATTCCCAATCCCACGGGACATTACGAGCTTTCGCGACACTCGGGCGCACAGTCAACGGGTACTGGAATTGTGATGCGCACTGATGTGCCTGTCCCGCTCGATTCCAGCTCAAACTTTCCTCCAAGTTCTCTCGCCCTCTCATGCATACTCATGAGCCCGACGCCCGTTCCTGCTCCTGTCTCCCGAAAACGCTTCAGCACTCCTTCATCGATCCCGCGGCCGTTGTCTCTCACTTCCAATGTTACCTGGCCGGATGCCCGCCGGATCAGGATGTCCGCGGCGGAGGCGCCGGAATGCCGATGAACGTTGGTCAAAGCTTCCTGCAGGACGCGGAAAAGCACAAGTTCGGTGGCGTCGGGCAAACGGACTGGGTCATTCGGGGTGTCCAGGTTCAACTTGAGTCCGCTCCGCAAACCAAAACCCTCGACATACCACCGCGCTGCAGAAGCTATCCCCACTGCGTCCATCGTAGGTGGATGTAATAAATAGGACAGGGTCCGAACTTCAGCGATGCATCGCTCCATTAATTCTTCCGACTGCGACCACAATTCCGTGCGCGCCGGGAATCGTTGGAGTATGTCTACGTTGAGCTTCAAAGCGACCAGGTATTGCCCCAGACTATCGTGCAACTCGCGAGCAATGCGGCGACGCTCGGAGTCCTGCAAACTGAGGAGTCGTGACGAAAGCTGGCGCAACGCCGCGGTACGCTGCTCCACCAACGATTCCAGCTCGGCCTGATTGCGCCGGAGTTTCTCCTCTGCCCGGCGGCGTTCCGCGACTTCGGTTTCAAGCGCCTGGGCCTTTTGCTGCAAATGAGCGATGCTGCGAAGGCGCTCATCCTGACTCGCCAGCGCGGTATAGCTCTCACCAGGAATCACAGCGGAATGTTCGGCGCAGACCTTAAGCAACAGATCGCCGTGTTCCTGCCGATGAAAACTCGACATCGGGTAGGCACAGCGGAGGGAGAAAGAGAACGTTCGGGCTAGCTCGTTCCACAGGCGTTCGAGGTCGATCGCGGCGTCTGTCTTTCCATCGGCCCACAACAGAGCTACCATTTCCCCAAATGCGGCAATACGGCGAGGTTCACCATCGCTGGTGGCGCCGACTTGCGCCATTACGCCGCCTATCACCTCAGCAAAGCGGATCGCGTCAGGACATCCCCTCGTTGATATTTTGCTCAGGGTCAGAGCCGCATCCAATGCCACATATCGTCCCTGCGCAGCCGCCCTTACCGTATCCAAGCCCCATGCCTGCAACCTCCGGGCCAGCCCGTCGCGGTGCTCCTTCGTGGCGATGACCACCGCGGCTTCGCCCGCACCGAGGGCCGTCCCAATAAATCGGCTCAATTCATCGAGGAGGAACCCGTCCTCTCCGTAGAATTGGACGACGTGCCCCGAATGATTATGGTCGCCCCACTGCGCTACAGGGGCGAGCGGTCCGGCGTTTGAAGGTAAACTATTGTGCGTGCTCATTTTATGACTAATCTCTTGACATCGGCTTCATCGCGCCGGGCAGGAAACGAAAGCCAAGTGAACCTCGCGATTCTAATGGCCAGCCATCTCAGGCGGAATACAGGGAATCCTGTAGACCCCTCCCGGAATGGCTGCAGAGCTAAACGCCGTTTCGCGAGCTCCTTGTCTTGACGCCGAAATGCAGGCGGAGCCACTTATTTCTCCGCCTTCCAGATATAGAAATTGTCTTCGTCCGACAAAGTTTCAATTTCCAACCCTCTTGGCACCGAGGCGCGATGAACCGCCGATCGCAGGTTCGCCAGCGTAATCCCATCCAGCTTCGCAAGAGGGAGCTTGATTGCCGAGCCTGCAGGCAACGTTTCCAGGTCCTGGAAAATGCCCTGTATCAGATCGTGATGTTTTCCGCGCCGATTTCTTCGAAGATTCGCCAGAACAACGCGATCGTAGTTCAATGTGACCTTCGGATTCTTAATGTTGTCTTTTGGCATACGTCTTTAATACCTCAAGAACTCATTTTACCGATACTTTAAGATGTCGTTTAATTGTTGTCAAGCATTTTTTTAGGGTGATGTTAATATTTTTTACCGAATGCGTTAGCTCGCCAGCCCGATCGTATAAGAGTCCGTTCCTATTCCGTATGTCTCTTAATTGTCCCTTTAATCCCTTTGCTCCGTTAGTACTAGCGGATGAAGTATTTCCTCCCTTTTTTAGTGGAACGTGTATGTTTCAGACTGCAAAAGGAAAGTGAGGAATCGCGTGACCCTAAATTTTGGCTGGCAGAAAGAATACACGGAGGCTCTGCTCGAGCTGAACCGGAAAGAATTACCGTGGCGAATTGAGGCCGCCGAAAAGATTATTTACCAACGACTCGAAGAGCTAAAAAACGCTGGCGCCGCTTCCACTGAAGAACTGTGGGCGATCAATGATGCTCTCCGTGGGTTGCGGGTGCTGGCTAAGACCGAGTGCCCACCCCAGTATCCATCGGAGGACACGGCACCTCGACCGGCGGTGGCATCATGAACCGGCTCAGTGGATCGAGAGGCGGGAATTGCCGCAAACTGCTGGCGCCCTCGCGAGTGCGAAGACAAGTGATGGCGGAGAAATTTGATCAACAGTGGCGCGAGCTTCGCCGCTATGTCACGATAGAGAAAGATTCACAGAAGCTGGCTAAGCTCATCACCGATTGGAGAAACGCACAACGCTGAGATACTGTCCGCGAGTACAGCGAGAGTTGAGCATCCGAGAGCGGGCGAAATAGAATCACGGCCCCCCATGTCGCCACGGAAAAAAGCGCAATTGGCATTCGCATCGGCCGTGATTATGCTGTGCCTCAGCGGCCTGGCTACTTATTTCACCATCGTGCGCCTCATGGGGAGTGAGCAATGGTTAGTTCATACCCGTGAAGTCCAAGCAGCTCTCGGAATTGTAGATTCCGCCGTATTAAATGCTGAGCGCGCCTGCTCCGGCTATGTGATTACTGGTAGTTCCGACTTCTTGAACAGCTTTGAAGCGTTGTCTCCCGCCGTCTATAAAGCCCTCCAACATTTGCGAGAGTTGACCAAAGACAATCCACGGCAGCAGATGCTTTGTACCCGCCTGGAAGAAATAACGGCTCAGAGAATGGCCCTCTTTCGACAGGCCATTGACCTCAAGAAGTCTGTTTCTCAGAACCAGCAGGGGCAAGCCGACATTTCCCGCCGAAGCCTGCCCATTGCCTCTGAACTCGGCTCGACCATGCAACAAATGCGGGATGAGGAGCAAAGCTTGCTGCTTGTCCGGGCGAAAACATCCCGGCACTGGTTCACGGTGGCGGTCATGCTCTTGATGATCACATTCATCCTGGCGCTGATTATGTTTTCCGTACATTATCGGCTGCTTTCCACCGAACTCGATGCCCGGGATCAAGCGGAGCAGACGGTTCGCGAGAGTGAACAATCGCTGCGCAGGCTCACCGGCCGTCTGCTGCAGCTGCAGGATGAGGAACGCCGGAGATTCTCGCGTGAGCTTCACGACAGTCTGGGACAGTATCTGGCGGGCGTAAAAATGAACCTGGACATGTTCTCCAGTTCTAAACCCGCCGACAGACTTTTATCAGAGGCGATTCAACTCTTGGATCAGTCCATCGCTGAAACTCGAACCATTTCGCATTTGTTACACCCGCCACTGTTGGACGAAGCCGGGTTCTCATCTGCAGCCAAATGGTATCTCGAGGGATTTGCGCAGCGCAGCGGGATTGAAGTGAAGATGGATTTACCGGATGATGTGGGGCGTTTGCCCAAGCCGATCGAACTTGGGCTTTTTCGCGTGCTTCAGGAGAGTCTGACCAATATTCACCGTCATTCCGGAAGTTCCAAAGCTGAAGTTGCTCTCAGGCTTTTTCCCGACAAGGTAATTCTTGAGGTGCGGGATTATGGAAAGGGAATTCCCCGGGAGCTGCTGGAAAAATTTCGTACGCAGGGAATCAGTTTTGGGGTGGGTCTGGCCGGAATGCGCGAACGTGTCCGCGAACTCGGCGGCCAGTTCGAGGTTCAGGCCAAAGCACCGGGCAGTTCGATTGCAGTAACTCTGCCATTCCTGCAAAAGGACAAGATCGCCCACGCCGCAGCCGATTAATTCTGATAGTAGGTTTCATGGCGAAGCAGCGCGCCCACCGCATCTACGACGCAGCTGATGTCTCCCTTGGCACAAGTTCCCTGAATGCCAACCTTGCGAGCCTCTTCGCTCAACTGTTTCGATAGATGGATGGTAACCATGAGGATCGGCGTCTGGGGCGAAAGATTGACAATGCGCCGAGCCGCATCCAACCCATTCATCTCCGGCATTTGAAAATCGATGACAATCAGATCGGGCTTAGCCTGTTGAAAGCGCTCGATCGCTTCCTTGCCATTGGTGGCTTCGCCACAAACCTCCCAATCGCCATGGTGATCGAGCAACCCCCGCAGGCACCGTCGTATGGCCGGGTTGTCATCTGCTACCAGAATCCGAACCAAAATATCTCCAATCCAGCCGGGGAGCACGCCCTTGCAACCGCCGCTGTCTGGAGCCTATCGTCTCCAATGGACCGCCAACAATACCCTCTACACCCTATAGCATAAGAAAGTTGCTGATTCTGTAATCGGGTGCGGACCGGAGCGCCCCTTACCTCCGATCCACAGGGATGGAGAATAAGTTGGTGTGAACGCAGAGCTTTCGCCCGAACAGGCTCACCATGCGGTCACTAGTTGTACCATGTTCCGGTGGACAGGCTGCCGCAGTCGGTACAGGAATACATTCGCAAACATAAACTCCTGAAGGCTGGCGATCGCGTCGGACTCGCGGTGTCAGGAGGGGCGGACTCGGTTGCCATGCTCCGTTTGCTACTTGAATTACGTAAGGATATCGGGGTTGTTCTTTCGGTGGTTCATTTTAATCACAAGTTACGCGGAGCTGAATCTGATGACGATCAAAGATTCGTCGCAGGATTAGCGCAACGGCACAAGTTGGAGATGCGGTGCGAAAGTGGCGAAGTGGCCGCGTATGCGGCGCAGAAACACTTGAGTCTGGAAACCGCGGCGCGCGAAATGCGCTATCGGTACTTTCGGGGATTGCTGGTGGAAGGCGGGTTGAACCGGATTGCCACAGGGCACACGTTGGATGATCAGGCAGAAACGGTGCTGCTGAAAATAGTTCGTGGAGCGGGCAGCCGTGGGCTGGCGGGGATCTATCCTCAGTTAAAGGTAACCCGCTCGCAGCTTTCAGCTCTCAGCTCTCAGCAAAAGCAGAACCCCGAAGCCTTTATCATCCGTCCGTTACTCGGAACTCGGCGGAAAGACCTCGAGACTTACCTGCTTGCGCTTGGACAGAACTGGCGCGAGGACAAGACTAATCGCGATTTGCGGCACATGCGCAATCGGGTGCGGCACGGGATTTTGCCTCGTCTGGAGCGTTATCTGAACCCCTCGGTACGTGAAGCTTTAGGGGAGACCGCAGAGATCGCGCGCGCCGAGGAGGCGTACTGGGACACGGAGGTTACGGGAGCACTGCCGCAGATATGGGATGCTACGGAAGGCGTCCTTAGTCTGCCGTTGTTTGTGGACTTGCCTCTGGCGCTGCAACGAAGAGTACTTCGGGCGGCCAGCGAATCTTTGGGGTTGCAGCTGGATTTCCATCACGTAGAAGAGATTCTGGCTCTAGGGCTGAGTCAAGGTGGCTCGGCTAAGTCCACGATGTTACCGGACGGGTGGGTGGTTTCAAGAAAAAAAGACGAATTGCGTTTCGAATTCAGTGTCGCGAGATGTGAGGGGTTGGATTATCAGTACACCCTTTCTGTGCCGGGATCCGTCGACGTTCGTGAGACCTGGTCCCGCTTTGAAAGTATTGTGGTTCCCGGGGGTGCTGCCGAGGGTTATAATCCCGAGGATTTGTTGGATCGAAAGCTGCTGGCGACAGTATTGAAAATCAGGAACTGGCGTGCCGGGGACCGTTTTTGGCCGGCGCATACCAAGGCGGCTAAGAAAATTAAACAACTTCTGCAGGACCGGCACGTGGCTGGGCCCGAGCGAAAACTGTGGCCGGTGGTTGTGAGCGGAACGGATGTCGTGTGGGTCCGCGGTTTTCCGGTGCCGGCGCGGTTGCGTCCTGGCAGTTTTCATGACGCCGCGGTCTTGCTACGAGAGACCTTGCTCAAAAGACCAAGTTTAGTTGTAGAGTTTGCACAAACCGGACGGGCGAAGCGCCCGTCTCCACACGAAACTGGGGCTAAAACTAATGAGCGCTAACCCAAAGCTCGAGCAATTTCGCACCGTGATTCCCACCGAGCAAATTCAAAAGCGCGTGCGCGAGATGGCGCGGCAGATTTCCTCGGATTATCAAGGCAAAACCATTCATGCCCTCGCCTTGTTGGAAAATGGCTTCATTTTCATGGCCGATCTGGTGCGGGTTTTGGAAGTGCCCGTCATTTGCCAGTTCATCAAACCGAGATACCGGCGGGAGCAAGGAAAGTCAGAAGCCAGCTTCCTGGAAATCTTCTTTAGTCACGAACTAGCCATCGTTGGCCAGCACGTATTGCTCATTGAGGGCCTGGTTCATTCTGGCGTGACCAGCGAGTTTCTGATGAATGATCTGCGAAGCCGGGGAGCCGCCTCGGTCAAGCTGGCCACGTTGCTGGACCGGCAATCCGCTCGAAGAGTACAATTGCAGCCAGACTATTTCGGATTCTTGGTGGACGAAGCTTTTCTTGTTGGTTATGGCTTGGGTTCTCCCGAACAGACAAGCCGCAACTTACCGTATTTGGCGGCTGCAAGCTGAGATAGCTCTGTGACTTAAGTTACAGCGAGAAGTCCGTTCTTTTTTCCACAAGAAGCGCTAGAATGAGTCTGTTGCCAATTTCCTCGATCCAATCCTTGCGGCTGGCATCTAACAATGCTGGCGGAGCCCCAGTTGCGTTTTTGGAAGACGCAACATTTTCAGGAGTTTTAGGTGAATTCAACAGTTAAAACCGTAGTTTTTTGGTTGGTGATCGTGCTCTCGGCGTTCTTGCTCTGGCAGGTGGTAAAGGCCGGCGGCGCGGGGCAAAAGGAGAAGGAAGTCAACTTCTCGCAATTCATGACGGATGTGGAGCAGGGGAACGTTAAAGACGTCACCATCAACTTGCAAGAAGTTCACGGCCACTTACAGAACGATGGCGCGGGCTTCCACACTACCGTTCCGACGAATTATCCCGACATGATCAAGTTGCTGCGCGATAAGGGCGTGAATATCATCGTCCGGGACGCCAGTAGCGGGAGTTGGCCCAGTTGGCTGCTGAATCTGGCGCCGCTGATTCTGCTGGCCGCCCTGTGGTTCTTCATGATCCGCCAGATGCAGACCGGCGGGAACAAAGCCCTGTCGTTCGGGAAGAGCCGGGCGCGATTGCTCTCCATGCAGCAGAAGAAAGTCACGTTCAAGGACGTGGCCGGCGTGGAAGAAGCCAAAGAAGAACTGAAAGAGATCATCGAGTTCCTGCGCGAGGCGCAGAAGTTTCAGAAGCTGGGTGGACGCATTCCCAAGGGTGTGCTGCTGGTCGGACCTCCGGGAACCGGCAAGACTTTGCTGGCGCGAGCAGTTGCGGGCGAGGCCAACGTTCCCTTCTTCTCAATTTCCGGGTCGGACTTTGTTGAAATGTTCGTTGGCGTCGGCGCAAGCCGGGTACGCGACCTGTTTGAGCAGGGCAAGAAGAACGCTCCCTGCATCATCTTTATCGATGAAATTGACGCAGTCGGACGCCATCGCGGCGCTGGCTTGGGTGGTGGACACGATGAGCGTGAACAGACTTTAAATCAGTTGCTGGTCGAAATGGACGGCTTCGAGTCGAACGAAGGCGTCATCCTGATGGCCGCAACCAACCGTCCTGATGTACTCGATCCCGCTCTGCTCCGGCCTGGCCGTTTCGACCGCCGGGTGGTTGTGCATCGGCCGGATGTGCGCGGACGCGAAGAGATTCTCCGTGTTCACACCCGCAAGATTCCTTTGGCCGACGATGTTGATCTTTCCGTGCTGGCACGAGGCACACCAGGCTTCTCGGGAGCCGATTTGGCTAACATGGTAAACGAAGCGGCATTGAGCGCGGCGCGGCAAAACCGCAAGGCCGTGCTGATGTACGACTTCGAGTTGGCCAAGGACAAAGTCCTGATGGGCGTGGAGCGCAAGTCGCTAATTCTCACGGAAGAAGAGAAGAAGGTGACCGCGTATCACGAGGCCGGGCATGCGTTAGTCGCATCCAAGCTGCCGAATTCTGATCCTCTGCATAAAGTCACGATCATCCCGCGCGGCATGGCTCTCGGTGTAACCATGCAGTTGCCGATCGACGACAAGCACAATTACACCAAGGAATATCTGGAGACGGAAATCGCCATCATGATGGGCGGCCGAATCGCCGAGGAGATGTTCCTCAATCAGATGAGCACCGGGGCAGGCAACGACATTGAGCGTGCTACAGAACTGGCACGCAAGATGGTCTGCGAGTTCGGCATGAGCGATCTTGGTCCGCTGACCTTCGGTAAAAAAGAAGAGCAGATTTTCCTTGGCCGCGAGATAGCCCAGCATCGTGATTACAGCGAAGCCACGGCCATCAAGATCGACGATGAAGTTCGCCGCATCGTAGGCCAGGGCTACAACACCGCCAAGGGCATTCTCGCCCAGGACAATGGTGCGCTGGTCAGAATTGCGTTGGCATTGCTGGAGCGTGAAGTGCTCGACGCGAATGAGATCAAGATGATCATCGACGGCAAGGAGCTTCCCAAGATGACGCCTCCGCCGAAGTCCGACGATGGCGTGCAGCAAGTGCTAAAGCCCGAACCCGGACGGCCAGGGATTGCCAAGGGTGGAGAGAGCCCAGCCAGGGCGTAACTCACCGTAACGAATTGTCATCCCGACCGAGCATCGCATGCCCGAGGGGGATGAGAAAATCTTGGAATACTGCGGGGCGGCCCAACAACCGCCCCAAGTTATTTTTGGTCCATCCTCATCCGTTTACCAGGTTCATCATGTGTTCGGGATAGCGCGCTCCAGCGGTCGCGTCCTGCGGAAACACTTCGTCGATCCGGCGCAGATCCTCTTGCGTCAACTGCAGGTTTAGCGCGCCCACATTTTCCTCCAAATACCTGCGCCGTTTGGTGCCTGGGATCGGCACAATATCCTCCCCCTGCGCCAGTACCCAGGCCAGCGCCAGCTGCGAAGGTGTGCAGCCTTTTTCTTTCGCGATCTCCTCCACCCGCCGCACCAGATCAAGATTTTTCTGGAAGTTCTCGCCCTGGAAACGAGGTGAGTTGCGACGGTAATCATCGGCGGGAAGATCCTCGAATTTTTCGAACCTTCCTGTCAGGAAGCCGCGTCCCAGCGGGCTGTAGGCGACAAATCCGATTCCCAGTTCGCGGCAGGTGGGCAGGATTTCCTCTTCGGGATCGCGCGTCCACAGCGAGTACTCGGTCTGCAGCGCAGCAATGGGATGAACCTTGACGGCACGACGCAGGGTCTTGGGACTCGCCTCCGATAGCCCTAGATATCGAACTTTGCCCTCTTTGACCAGTTGTGCCATCGCGCCGACCGTCTCTTCAATGGGCGTATCGGGATCCACGCGGTGCTGATAGTAAAGATCAATCGTGTCCACGCCCAGCCGTCGCAGGCTCCCTTCGCAAGCCTTGCGGACGTATTCCGCCTTGCCATTTACGCCACGGACGTTGGGATTACTCGGATCGCGAACGATGCCGAACTTAGTTGCCAGCACCACTTGGTCGCGAAGTCCGCGAATTGCTTTGCCCACCAACTCTTCGTTGGTGAATGGCCCGTATACGTCGGCGGTATCGAGAAACGTAATGCCGAGTTCCAGGGCGCGATGAATTGTAGCGATGGACTCGTCGTCATCTCGTCGGCCGTAGAACTCCGACATGCCCATGCATCCCAGGCCCATGGCGGACACCGTGGGGCCGTTGCGTCCAAGTTTGCGTGTTTCCATAAATGCCTCCTGATAAGAAAATTTAGAAGCTCGGACAGAAGAACTCTTATCTCATCTACTAGTCCATAGATGCGGGTTCCGGAGATCTGGAGTCAACCGTATGACGTTTGCCGGGGCGCTGGCAGAAGCCGATTCAGAGATGCGTTGCTGATCCATCAAGTCTTTTCGTGGGAGGGCACCGCTTCACAGCTTGCTGAAAAAAAACACATTCGTATCAGGTCACGGGCTTCAGCCGTGCCGATCAAGGCAGCCGAGAATGCGGGCTTTAGCCCCTGGGGCAATTGTTCGGACGATCGAATTGGCGTTTGCGAAAATTGGATGCTTTCATTTTTCTTAATTTCGGTGGATCAATGAATCAAGTCCCAAACTGGTTTGAGCGGAAGTTCGAATTCTCGTTTCCGGCGGAGTTATTGCCTAACCTGTGCACCCGCCTGCGAGGCACGCCCGCAAGGCTTGAGGAGATTGCCCGCTCCCAACCCCATGAGCGATTAGTGCAAAAACCTGGCGAAAAATGGTCGGCCCAAGAGCATGCGGGACACTTGCTTGATCTTGAGCCATTGTGGATAGCGCGGGTTGACGACTACAGGGCGGGAACCGTTGAACTCACGCATGCCGACTTGAGCAATCGGAAGACTCACGAAGCGGGGCACAATACCCGTCGCATCGACGAGATTCTTGCCAAATTCCGGAAAGCAAGATTACAGCTCGCGGATCGAGTTGTGGGTCTCGACCCTACGATTTTTGCCCGATCCATCCCGCATCCCCGGCTCAAACAGCCCATGCGGTTAGTTGACCATTTGTACTTCGTCGCCGAGCACGACGACCATCATCTGGCTCGCATTTGGGAACTCCTGCAGACGCGAGATTGAGCGACTGGCGCAGCATCAGGACGCAACCGCGATCAGGGGCTTAGCTGACGGCAACACTTCCCCGATTGCTACGGCCGGAACCCCAGCCGCAGTGAGAGCTCGCGTGAATTCAGTTGCATCCTCCGACGCGACTGAAATCAATAGTCCTCCGGCGGTTTGCGGATCGAACAGAATCGTCTTCAGCTCTTCGCTGATTCCATCTTCATAGCCAACCACCCACTCGGCGAATTCACGGTTGGCCTTCAGGCCTCCGGGAATGTGGCCGGCGCGAACGCATTCGAGCGCGCCCTCGAGCAACGGAACACGATTGGCATAGAAGCGAAGGGAAACGCTGGACGCAAGTGCAATTTCGCGGCCATGTCCGATCAGGCCGAAGCCGGTAACGTCCGTCATGGCGTGGACAGCGAAGGCAGCGGAGCTTTGTTCCGCCCGACCGGGCCGCAGACCCGGTCCCACATGACCCGAGATGACCTCGGCGGCTATCTTATTTAGCGTGGTCATGGAGGCGGTGGCGGCGTCGATCCACGGCTGCCTGGCAGCTTTTTTCTTGATCGCCGTGGAGATCACGCCTGTTCCCAACGCTTTGGTGAACAGGAGACGATCCCCCGCCTTTGCACCGCCATTGGTAAGCACCCTCGCGGGATCGACTAAGCCAGTGACGGAATATCCAAACTTCATTTCTTCGTCGCGAACACTGTGCCCGCCAATCACGGAGCATCCGGCTTCGATCATTTTCGAAAGTCCACCGGCGAGAATGCGCTCCAGAATTGCCAAGTCCGCCTTTTCTGGAAAACATACTAGCGCAAGTGAAGTACGCGGCTGGCCTCCCATAGCGTAAACGTCGCTCAGAGAGTTGGTGGCGGCAATCTGGCCAAAGGTGTAAGGATCGTCCACCATCGGTGTGAAGAAATCCACAGTTTGCACCAGCGCAGTGCCCGGTCCGATTAGATAGACTCCGGCGTCGTCGGCTTGATCAAAGCCGACCAGAACATTGGGATCATGCTGCCGGGCTAATTTCCCAAGCACCGTGTCCAGCGCCGCCGGACTCAGCTTGGACGCTCAACCCGCAGCTTTCACCGACTCCGTCAAACGAATTGGCTTTGCATCAGCCATGAAGGCATTCTAAAGGAACCGGGCCACGGATTCGCACAGATCACACGGATCAGGACGCAAGAATCATTAAGAGCTGATCCGTCATAATCGCGGAAATCGGTGGCGCTTGCTACTTGACCGAGACGTCGGTGACTTGCACATCGGGATAGGCTTGATTCCAGTCGCTGCTGATGTGTTCGAAGGTCAGACGAAACGGCTTACTTTGGCTGGGTACCAACGGCGACAGGCTGAGATCGACAGCGTCGGGATAGGGCCCGCTGGTCTGTAGAACGTGCAGCGGAACATCTTCCGCCTGGGCGATTTCTCCCAGCGAATTCTTGAACGCAACGTGCACGATCGCGTGCGTAACCGTCTTATCGCCAGTGTTGGTGACGGTTCCGTCGATGTAGGTTACGCTGGCGCCCACAAAATTCTCCGCGGCGCTCATCTTTAGATCGGAAAGCTTGAGCTTGGCTGCGTAGGGATGCGGCACAGCCGTGCTTCTAGGACTGCCGCGAGTAAGCAAGGCAATGATGCCGACCACAACTATGACCAGCGCCACACCCAACAGAATTGGACGCAAGTTCGAGTCAGGTTCCCGTTCAGCCAGCGGAGATGGCTCGATGAAGCCGCCCATGCGAAGATTGTACTCCCCGCTCTGGAAGGGCTTCTTATACGAACTAAAGTTATTGGCGTCGATGCCGAAGGAGACCAGTAGGGGGTTTCACAATGATTAGCCCAGTAGGCAGTACAGCGCACGTCCAAGCTCAGACTGCAGTTCAGCCATCGCAGACGCGTCAACCAGCGCGTGCCGCGACACCACAGACCGCAGTCAACGATACAGTGAAGATCAGCAACGCTGCCAAGATTCTGCAGGAAGCCACAGAAACGCAGGCTCAAACCACCAAGGAAGCCGGAGCTGGAGACCTGCAGGCGAGAGCACTATTGGCAAGGGAGGCAGCCGCTCACGGTCGCAGCAAGTAATTATTCAGTTGTAATCCATCGACCAGTTAGAAGCCGGGAAGCTTGGCAAGTTTTGGAACTGCACGGCGACCCGGCTTTTTGGTGACGACGATCGGCTTTCAAGACTAATCTATTCTCCTCCAACCGTAAGGCCATCGATTCTTATGGTTGGGCAAGCGACCGCACCGCGAAACTCGAGATCGTTTCCCACCTCTGAAATATTAAAGAACATTTCCTTCAAGTTGCCGGCGACGGTGATTTCTTCTACCGGATAAGCAATCTCCCCGCCGGAAATCCACAGGCCTGAAGCGCCGCGCGAATAATCGCCAGTCACCAGATTGGCCCCATGTCCGAGAAACTCGGTGACGTAGAGTCCGTCTTTAATCTCCGAGATGATCTGCTTCGGCGTCTTAATCCCTGGCTGCAGGAAGTAGTTTCCCGGTCCGATTCCCGGCGTTCCTGCCAATCCGCGAGAAGCATTGCCAGTTGTCTGGAGTCCCAGCTTTTTCGCCGAGTACGTGTTCAACAAATAAGACCTTAGCACGCCGTTTTCGATGACGATGGTACGCCTGGTTGGAACGCCCTCGCCGTCAAAAGGACTGGTCCCAAAACCGCCGGGGATGGTGCCGTCGTCGATTACATTAACGCTATCGCCCGCAATCTTTTGTCCCAGCTTGCCTGCAAGAAACGATGCCCCTCGATAAACGGAATCTCCGTTCACTCCCTCGAAAATGTGTTCGAGAATCGAGCTGGACACCATAGGATCGAGAACCACAGGCACTTGCGCGGTCTTCGATTTTCGAGCACCCAGGCGACGCAAAGCGCGCTGAGCAGCCGTCTTTCCGACAGATTCGGGAGACTCAAGCCGACGCAGGCTACGGGCGACCGAAAACCAGTAATCACGCTGCTTGGCGCCGTCATCTGATTGCGCGATGGGCACCGCCGCCAGCGAACAATACGAGCGCTGGTATTCGCCGACGAAGCCGTGCGAGTTTGCCAGAATCTTATGCCCGGTCGCGGCTTCGAACGAACCACCTTCGGAATTCTTGATGCGAGGATCGTAGTCGCGCGCAGCTTTCTCCGCACGGCGTGCATAGCTGATGCGTTCTTCTCCGGGAAGAGAATAAACATCGGCAGAGAAGAGATCGAGATTGCCCTCGATTGAGCCCAGTTGCGTGGCTTCCGGTATTCCCCCGTATGGGTCTTCAGAAGTGATCTTGGCGAGTTCCAGCGCCGATTTCACCATGCGATCGAGGCCGGAGCGGGAGAAGTCGCTGGAATAGGTGCTGGCCGCGCGTTTGCCGTAGAAAACGCGCAAGCCGATGGCCTTCGAGCCGGACTCTTTCAGAGTTTCGACTTGTCCTAACCGGACAACGGTAGAAAATTCATCCCCTTCCCGGATGACGCACTCCGCCGCGCTAGCTCCTCCAGATACAGCGCCGCGGACGATGTCCTGCGCCAGTTCGCGAAGGTCGGTTTCAATTTTCTGATTACGAGTTTCAAGTTGGGTTTCAGACATGATATTCAAAGTATTCTAGGATTCCTTTGTGTACCTTCGTGTTCTTTGTGGTTGAACCATTAAAAGGGCATCGACCACAAAGGACACGAAGGTACACAAAGGGAAACACAGGCAGATTCATTGGCAGATTTACTGCATGAAACCGCCGGCATCTTTCCTGGCCGTTCCGCCCACAGTCAAGCGATCGATCTTAATTGTCGGAATGCCCACACCAACGGGTACGGCCTGTCCGTCCTTGCCGCAAGTGCCAACGCCTTCGTCGAGCTTCAAGTCATTGCCGACCATGGAAACGCGAGTGAGGACGTCGGGCCCATTTCCGATCAAGGTCGCCCCTTTGATAGGAGCGGTAATCTGGCCGTCTTCGATCAGATATGCTTCCGATGCCGAGAAAACAAATTTTCCATTTGTAATGTCGACCTGCCCACCACCGAAATTCACGGCGTAAAGACCACGCCGGACGGAACGGATAATGTCCTGAGGTTCATCTTCACCAGCCAGCATGTAGGTGTTAGTCATACGCGGCATGGGAATGTGCTCGTAGCTCTCGCGGCGTCCGTTACCGGTATCCGCTACTCCCATCAAACGCGCTGAGAGCTTGTCACTCAGGTATCCCTTCAAAATTCCCTTCTCGATGAGCACTGTGTTCTGCGTGGGCTCGCCTTCATCGTCTACGTTGAGCGAGCCGCGGCGCCAGGGCATAGTGCCGTTGTCCACCACCGTGCACTTTTCGCTGGCCACTCGCTTTCCGATTAATCCAGCGAATGCGGAAGTCTGCTTGCGATTGAAGTCAGCCTCCAGCCCGTGACCCACGGCCTCATGCAGAAGAACGCCGGGCCAGCCGGGACCGAGAACGACTTCCATCTCACCCGCCGGAGCCTCGCGTGCGTCGAGCTGCAGGATCGCCTGGCGCGAAGCCTCTCTGGCAAAATACTCTGGGGTCTTTTCCCCGAAGAAAAAGTCTAGCGCTACCCGGCCACCACCACCAGAACTGCCACGCGCGGAATTACCGTCCGTCTTGGCGATCGAAGAAACGTTCATTCGCGCCAGCGGCTGGGAGTCCTCTGCGAAGGTGCCATCCGACCCAACAACCAAAATGTGACGAAGTTCGTCCGCATAACTGGCGCGCACTTCTTTGATACGGGGGTCGTAGGCGCGAGCCGCGCGATCCGCCCGCATCACCAGTTCTACCTTGGCAGTTATTTCTGCATCCACGGAGGGCAGCGTCACCGGGTACAAACTGCGGGCGGGCTTTTCCTGGAAGCCCACTGCGGGAGTCTTGGCCGGTCCGCTGGCAATCAACGCAGCGGTCCGAGCAGCATGCAGAATGCGCTCCGGTGAAAGGTCGTCAGTATACGCGTATCCGGTGCGCTCGCCGGCAACCACGCGGACTCCGCAGCCGGCGGAGATCCCCTGGGAGGCGGACTTCACCATGGATTCGTCTACCAGCAGCGAAGTCGAAGAAAGATACTCAAAATAAAGGTCGGCGAAATCGCCGCCCGCCGACAGAGCCGCTGCCAAATATTGCTCGAGATCGTGCTCAGTCAGCCCGTAATGTTGGAAAAAGAATCTATTTTTGTCCACTTTGGTTAGATGTCCGGGGAAGCTGAAAAGCTCCTTCTGTCATTATCCCACAGGCAACGATGTGGCGCGGCCGCACTCACCCGCGTTTCTCTGAGGCCATCCAAACCTTTGACCATTAAAACGGTGTTCATTCATCACAGACGAGACAGAACTCAACTGAAACAATTCCGCTGTGACTCCGGAATCCCTCGTAAGCACGGTCGAAGACTTTCTAGTTTGCGCTCACGATGCCGTGATCATTGAAGACGGCGCTGTAGTTTTTGATCTCGCGCAATCCAAATATTCCATCTCTGGGGAACGCAACAAATGCCTGCTGCATCTGTGGTCGGCGGAGCGGAACTTCGTGCGGCGGGTGCTGGAGGCTGAAGTTAAGAATGAAATCCTTCGGCTGGCGGTACAACGTCTGGGACAGACGAAGCCTACAAAACTTGAGATTTGCCGCGAGCGTGATCGACGCACTCCCTCGGCGAAGCGGGCCGCACGCGTCGCCTATCAGCGGATATTGCAACGCGTGCTGCAGCGCCGGTTCTCCGGCTTCAGCGTAACTCGGCTCAGCACATCCATGGATCTGGAACGATCTTTTGGCCCGGTTTATACACGAGGATTGCTGCATCGCGGGCAATCTGCGTTTGCCGTATTGGGGGTAAATGGACAGGAGACGCAGGGCTCCATTGATGCGGCGCTGACGTTCGGCATTTTGTGGCTCGATGCCTGCCGGATTGCGCAAGCACGGAAGTTCGTTGTCGAAGGACTAAAGCTGTTCGTGCCCGCGGGAGCTTCTGGACTGACAAAGGAGCGTATGGCACATTTAAATCCCGACGGGGCCAAGTGGCAGCTGTACGAACTGGAGGAGCGGGACGACAACCTAAAAGAACTGGATATCTCGGACTGCGGCAATGTTGCAACTCGACTGGTGCATTCGACTGATGAATCGGCGGTACAAACAAGGTTTGCGCTAGCGGTCTCGCAGGTTCGCGAGCTTATGTCTGAAGCCGAAGTTGCCACTTTATCGCCCGCCGAGATCGCGTTCCGCTGTCATGGACTGGAATTCGCGCGCGCACGCCTGTCCCACCAGCCCGGATCGTTCCACAGCAGCTCGGAAGTGGTATTTGGAGTGGGCGCGCAAGAAAGAATTCTCGGAGAGACCACCATCGCGGCGTTCACCCAACTGATCCGAAGCATCGGCGAAGTGCGTCATCCCGAGGGCCCGCGCGATCATCCTTTATGGCGTCTGCATCCGGAGCGCTGGCTGGAATCGTTAGTCGTCAAGGATGTCGCGGCGGTCGACGAACGCCTCGATTCGACCTGCCTGTATTCTCAAGTGCCGGCATTTTCCGCTTCGGATCGCGCCATGATTGACGTGCTTAGCGTCACCCGGGACGGACGCCTCGCGGTGCTCGAACTGAAAGCCGATGAGGATATCCACTTGCCGCTACAGGGCCTGGATTACTGGTCGCGAGTTGCTTGGCATCATGCTCGTGGCGAGTTTCAGCGTTTCGGATACTTTCCGGGACGAGAACTGCGCGCCGATAAGCCCCTGCTCTTTCTGGTGGCGCCGGCCCTGCACGTGCACCCTGCGACGGATACGTTATTGCATTACCTCTCGCCCAAGATCGACTGGGTATTGATGGGCATCGACGAGAGATGGCGCGAGGGAGTGCGAGTCGTGTTTAGGAAGCGACCCAGTCAGAGTTTTAAGATCAACAAAGCAGGCTAATTTTATTGGCGGGAATCCGTGGCGCAGTTGATCTATTTCCCTGGCCACACTCGCAGCAGACGGCGTACGTCTAACATTTGCCCGAGATGATACGCGTTGTGATCGGCCACCAACAGGGCTTCGCGAAGAACCGTCTGGCCATCACCCCACGGGATCCGGGCAAACAGATCGGTCCTGGGATCTTTCACCAAATCCTGCATCGCCTTCAAGTCCTGGCGGAATTTCTTGATGCTTGCGTTCCAGTCGGCCGTGCTGGGCGGCTTTTCTGTTTTTGGCCAATATTCTTCGGGCCATTTCGGGGAGGCGTGTTTCGTATTCCGGCTGAACTCAAGAATGTCCCATTGCGCGATGCGCAGGTGTTCCAGCAGCATCCAGAGCGAATGGGGCAGACCTGCGGGCCTTTCCCCGAGCAATTTGGGTGGAATGCCAGCCGTGAGTTCTTCAAACTTGGCGTGTGCGTTACCTCCTTGAAGCAGATCGACAATGTGCTTGCGCAACGCTTTATCCTTGCTATCTTCTTTTTTCATAGTTCACGACTCCTCTCTATGCCTGAGGCAGGCGACGTGTTGATGATATTCAGCGAGTCTTCTTCTGATTGTTCTCCGCGATAAACTCGCGATATGCCGCGCACGACGCGGCGCATTGGCAGCGCGCCTCGCTCGTCCGCAAAAAATATTTCGCCAATTCGGCTGCCGCGGTAATACCAGCGTTTAAGCAGGCAAAGGTGTTCCATGGTCTCTAGGGCGGTGCTTGTAGTTGCGGGTGGGAATGAGGCGAGGACGGCTTGGACTCGCGATTCCATTGACTGCGACTTTGTGTGTTCTGAAGACTGAATCGGAAACGTCAGTGGACCGGAGAGACAACCGGCATCGATTCGAAAGAAGTTGACCGACTCCGGGCTGGCGCTTGGTTGCACCATTACGCCCGCCAGACGATCGATACGGTGAACGATTTCCGGAAGTTGGGTCAGCATGGGTTTGAGCTTATCCAAGCGCGCATGCAGGGCGGAGGCATTTTCGAATTCCAGATTGGCTGAGGCTGTATCCCGCTGAATGGAGATTTCCCGCACCAGGGATTTGCCGCTGGTGTCGAAGTATGCCTGCACGCGAGACACTTCGGCTCCGTATTCCTCGTCGCTGCAGCCCTTGAAACACGGTGCCAAACACATCTTCATCTCCGAGTAGATGCAGCCCGGAAACTTGGGATCGGGATGCAGATCGTCGACGCAGCGGCGCATCTTGAAAAAATCCAGCGAATCGCTGGCAAACTTTTCTGCCACAGTGCGCGAGGGGAATGGCCCGTAGTAAATATTGCGCCCGCCGAGACGGCCGAGCCGTGTGGTGATGGAAGCGCGTGGGAATTCGTTCTCCAGATGCAACTTGACTAGAGGAGCCAACCGCAGTCGCAGGCGCTTGCCGTAGGTATCCGGAAACGCGGACCGCAAGAGCCGGTAAAGCAGAAAGCCAGATTCGAAGTCCGAACCAGTCGACGTGTATTCGACCCATCGAACGCGATCCCGCAGACTGAGTCTCTTGCTGTGATCCGCAGGCTCGCCGAGTAATCTCTGAAGGCGTCGCTTCAGGTTCGCAGTTTTGCTGACGTAAGGCTCAGCTTGCGTGTCATCGCCGCGAAGCGAAAACACCGCTGGCGTGGCTGGGACCGTCACCCAAAGTTCAGCGTCGCGGGCGGGCACAAACTCCAGCCGGTACGTAAGCACAAGGTCATTCTAGTGTGGATTTTGCCCGGGAGACAGATACCGCCAAATGTTTCTGTGACAGTTTGGACGCAACCGGCGGTGGAACGTCCGCTTGGGAGTGGGAGAACACACCTAGCGGAAGCTGGCGCTGCGAAATTTCTGCCGATAGTCTTTCCCGTTCACCAGGACGAGCCGACACATCTCGAAGAGACGAGATCGCATACGCTCGCCGATCCGGTCGCCTAATGTCTCTTCACGCGAAGCACGACGTGGGCCATCCACTTTTTCTGCTGCTGCGCTAGCACCGTCCAGGAAGTTGCTGGTAATCAGCGTCGTCAGTTTTTCATTGTAGCGAGCGTTCAAAACCAGACTAACCGTATCCCATACCCACTCAGAAGGCTTCACTGCACCGAGGTCGTCCAGCAACACCACTTCGGTTTCGAAAATGGGTCGCAAGAGCTCCAATTCCGTCGTCTGCACTGATGGGTTATATGAATTTTGTATCTTCTTCAGAAGCTCGCGGTAATCACAGAAAAGGCAGTGCACGCCTTTCTGGATTAGTTGCTTCAGTGCGGCAACGGAGAGATGAGTCTTCCCCACTCCGCTAGGGCCAATCAACAAAAGCCCGCTTCGATCTAACGGATATTGACGAACCCAGTTTTCAATCTTAATCTTTGCGCCGGCGAGACCATCGTTCCCTCCGGTTTCATAATTCGAAAACTCGCAATCCGCATAGCGGGCGGGGATCTCGGATGCGGCTAATATCTGCGTGGCCTGGGTTTGCATGAAACACTGGCAACGCGTAACCCGTCTCTCTTTTCCAGAAACGACGTCTTTCCACCCGGTGCCACTGCATATCGGGCACGTCTCCGGCTCCTCAGCCTGTTTGACTGCTACATTTTTCTGCATAGCATTCCCAACAAGTCCCCCACTGGGTGAGGCCAGACTGCGGATGAATTTTACATTCTTCTCTTCCATTGGGTTTCTTAAGTGTACCTTCAAAATCTAGATAAGAGGTGGTGTTGTCATCTGTGGATTTTGAGGATTTGCGCCTCCTCTTGTGGAATTTTAGTACCTGTTCATCGTAGATCTCCAGCAGCACACGGTTATAAATCCAGACAGCACCGTCAGTCGTCGAACCCTCGCGCTCAAACATGCACATGACTGCCTCACACTCTTTATCAAAGAACTGTCGAGTGCGTGCATTCGCGAGGCGCCACAACTGCCCGTCGTCCGGCAAATATCCCGGTCGCTCCGAAACCCATGATGCAAACAGCAGATTCAGATACCAAGCTTGCTGGTAGTCTTTCAGGGCCCGATATCTTACGTCTCCCACCAAGCGGTGAACGTAGAAGGGGAACCACTCCAAGAGTTGATTTCGTCGAGAACTCACAGATACCGAGGCCATGTTTTAGGGGTGCGATTCGTAGAGTGCCCGAGAGTTTGAACTCGTGCAAGGGAGAAAATTCTTCAGGCTGTGCACATGCTGTGCAGATGTGGTCCAGCCTGTGGAAGAGGGCGGAAAAGACGGCTGAGCTAAATTTAGTAGACGAATCGGAGCCACTGTCCGATTTGAGTTTTATTTACTTCGAGTGCTTCCGCCTATTCCTGACAGGATTCCCCGTAGCAGAATCCTCATTCGCTGCTTCTCTTACCATCTGGAGAAATGCGCGGACTTCTGCTCTCAGCGGACGATGGCGGGGATGGATCACATCGAGGCTTCGCCGCAGAGGTTCGGCATCAAGGAGCTTCACGGTTGTGAGCTTGTGGGTACGAATCTCCCGCCCAACCGCCATCTGGGGTAGAAATGACAGACCCAGTCCACGTTCTACCATGCGCTTCGCAGTTTCGATCGAGTCAACTTCCAAGGCAACGTTGGGAACCAGGCCGGCTGTGCGAAACAAGCCCTGGGTCAAGGTCCAGTCGCTCGATCCGCGCTCGTAGAAAATGAGTGGCCAGGTGGCTACCTGATCCAAACGTGCCCGCCGCGAATGTTTCGGGCCGCGCTTCGGATGTGCGACCAGCAACAGTGGATCATCGCGAAGGCTTATGGTTTCGACCTCGGGATGGTGCAGCGAACGAGCCAAACCGATTTCCGCCTCTCCTCCCAAAACCATATCCAACACCTCTTTCGAATGACCCGTGCGAATGCTGATGATGACGTTGGGATGAGCCCGCTGAAAGTGCTTCAGAATATCGGGGAGAAAATAAACCGAGATCGAGAGCGCCGCGGCAATCTGCAACGGAGTGCCGCTTGCCGGCTGGGATTCATGGACCGCCTGGCGCGCCATCGCTGCCGTCCGCAAGAGCAGCTCGGCATGAGGACGAAACGTGCGGCCTGCATCAGACACGATCAGTCCCCCACGGGAACGCGAGAAAAGCTTTACAGCGAGGGACTCCTCCAGCGCTTTGATGCGGGCGCTTACCGCGGGTTGGCTGATCCGCAGGGCTTCGGCCGCGCGGTGAAAGCCCCCAAACGTCGCAACTGCGAGAAAGGTCTCAACCTGGTCGATTTCCACGGATCACCTGCGCGCCAATTCCTGCATCTAACAACGTCCTATTATCACAGAACGCATTACTGATAACAATCCTTTATCAGCACGATAGAAACGTTCCGTTTGACCAGATTCGGCCCGTGCGCCAGAATCCCGAAAGATGTGGGGCTAAAAGAGCCGGCAGAACTTGGCAGCACAAAAGGAGAACAAATGGGAACTAACGGGAAAAGCTCAAATATGGCGATGGACTGGAAGTCGAGCCCGCGCTGGGCCGAAATCACGCGGCCGTATAGCGCACAGGACGTCGAGCGTTTACGCGGATCCCTGCACATCGAACACACGCTGGCCCGGCAAGGCGCGGAGCGGCTATGGGACCTCCTGCAGACCGACTCTTACGTTCCGGCCTTGGGCGCAATGACTGGTAACCAGGCGGTACAGCAGGTGAAAGCCGGATTAAAGGCGATCTATGTGAGCGGCTGGCAGGTAGCGGCCGACGCTAATGATGCCGGGCAAATGTATCCCGACCAGAGCCTCTACCCTGCCGACAGCGTGCCTAATCTCTGCCGTCGGATTAATCAGGCCCTGACGCGCGCGGACCAGATTCATCATGCGGAAGGCGAGAATGGCGTCCACTGGTTTGCGCCGCTGATCGCCGATGCCGAAGCCGGATTCGGCGGCAACCTGAATGCCTTCGAGTTAATGAAGGCCATGATCGAGGGCGGAGCAGCATGCGTTCATTTCGAGGACCAACTTTCCTCCGCCAAGAAGTGCGGACACTTGGGCGGCAAGGTTCTGGTTCCGACCGTTGAGGCAATCCAGAAGTTGGTTGCTGCGCGCCTGGCAGCCGATGTGATGGGTGTTCCCACGCTGATCATGGCGCGAACTGATGCCGACAGCGCCCACCTGCTGACCAGTGACGTGGATCCGCGCGACCGCGAATTCCTCACTGGAGAGAGAACTCCAGAAGGCTTCTTCGGAATCCGCGGGGGCATTGAATCGGCAATCGCCCGCGCCCTGGCATACGCGCCGTACGTGGAACTCATCTGGTGCGAAACTTCGCACCCCGACCTGGAGGAAGCCCGTCAGTTTGCCGATGCCGTGCATGCCAAATATCCGGGCAAGATGCTGGCTTACAACTGCTCACCATCATTCAATTGGAAGAAGAAACTCGACGACGCGACTATCGCCCGCTTCCAGACCGAGCTCGCGAACATGGGATACAAGTTCCAGTTCATCACCCTGGCCGGTTTCCATGCCTTGAACCTGAGTATGTTTGAGCTGGCGCGCGGATACAAACTGAACGGCATGACCGCATACTCACGGCTGCAAGAGAAGGAATTCAGCCGCGAATACCAGCATGGTTATGAGGCGGTCAAGCACCAGCGCTTCGTGGGCACTGGCTATTTTGACGCGGTCACGCAGGTGATTGCTGGGGGAGCGTCATCCGTGACGGCACTTGCCGGTTCGACCGAAGCCGAGCAGTTCGCCCAGGCGAAGCCTCAAGTGCGCGTCAAAAGGGGCCCTGATGCGGCTTGTCAGCCGATTCTCGGTGACTGCCCCGCGATCGAAGTCATCGTTCAACTGCAAGGTCAGGAGCCCGGCCCGGAGGAAAGCCTGATGCCTTCTGGGGATTAAATTTGCGGATCAGTACGAGTTTTGGACCGAAAAGAGCCACTCTTCTACATCGCCAACCAGCGCGGAGAGTGGCTTTGGTTTTGAGTAGAATTTCAACCCTGGCACATCTTTCCCATCGAGATGACCCAAACAAGGCATCCAGAGCCGATTTTCACAGTTGACATTCCTCGTTGTCAGGCGCTAAATAAGGGCCGCCGGGTTTCTCACTCAAAGGAGTACTGCTCCCATTTTTGCGTCCTTTGAGGAAAAAGGGACCTGCCAGGAGACACGATGAATAAAGCCGATCTCATTGACCGAATCGCATCTGGTAGCGGCATCAGCAAGGTGCAAGCGGCTACCGCAATCGACACAACCGTGGACAGCATCACGTCTGCCCTGAAAAAAGGTGATCGCGTAGCACTGATTGGTTTTGGCACCTTCTCTGTATCGCAGAGAAAGGCCCGCAATGGGCGTAACCCGCAGACGGGCGCCACCATCAAGATTGCTGCCCGGAAGGTAGCAAAATTCTCCGCTGGGGCGGAACTTAAGAAAGCCGTCAACCGCAGTAAGTAAAGGGACCCAAGTTTCACATCGAATACGGCAGGGGGTCGGCCCTGCCGTTTTTCATTGCGCGCGGCATCCGCAGACCCGTGTGGTGCTGGCTATCTGACGCGCTCCGGCTGCGCGCTCACGCAGCCCTCACCGAAAACGTGGAGCCAGAAAGCCAGCCTGTCTGCGATACTCCTTCCTGGTAGTCGTCGTGGAATTCTGTCGCCAGTAAAGCTTCTTCCTCCCCGCTTTGTGAGAGAATTCCATCAGTCCCAACAAGACCGCTCGCCATTTCCCAACAACCTGGACGACATTTGCTGAATCCTGCGGCCATCCTTTAGAATCGAATGGTTCGGTACAGAGGTTAGGAGATCATGAAAGCAGCCATCCATCCCGCTTACAACGAAATCCGCGTCATGTGCGCATGCGGCAACAGCTTTACCACCCGCTCGACGCACAAGGGCGACATCCACGTAGAAATCTGCTCCAATTGCCATCCTTTCTTTACTGGCAAGCAGAAGCTCATGGACACCGCTGGTCGCGTGGAACGTTTCCGCCGCAAATACGCCAAGAAAGAATCACCCAAGGCCTAAGATTCAGGATCGGGCATTTGCGGATATCGAGAGCCTCCCATTGGGGAGGCTCTGCTTTTTGGCCGAATCAGCCAAGGGAGGACGGGCGTCTTGCACGTCCACTGCGGCTTCCCCAGTAGCGCAAAGAGGCAAACCCACACAACTTCCTTGGCAAATTAGCCCGTCAAAATCGGATCAGTTATTCGTCTTCGGTGGGATTAATAGGTTCTCCGACGATGTTGTAGTAGACCTCTTTGGGCCGCTTCGGTTTTGCGGCATTGGTCGGCTGCGGAGGAGGCGTCCCTACCTTTGGCCGCGCTGCTTCGGGCGGAGTCCAGAATTGCCCTGGCGCTGGCGGAGAAGATGATTGTGCCGAAACCGACGGTGCTGCGGCTGGCGCTGGGACTGGCGAGCTTGCCGGTTCCGGCATCGAAGCCGCCGCGGTTTGATCCGGCACAACCGGAGGGTGCGGTGTCGTGGCGCGCTGTATTTGAATCGGGCTAACTCTTGGCACTTTGCTGCGAGTCACCTTGGGTTTTCGCTGCACCCATGCGTTCAGGATCACAACGACAATCCCCGCAAAGCAAAGCTCCAAAACCGCCGTAAATAGAGCCGGAATGTTGAAGTCGCCTTTACCAAGATAAAGCGGGGACTGGACATCCCCACCCATCGTCCGCGCCAGCAGCGGCAGGACGAGATTGTTGGTGACCGAGACCATCAGTCCCCAAATCCCCTCCGCCAGGATCACGGCAATCATAACGCGGCCTATCCATTTGCCAGGATCCAAGGCGGACGGCTCCGACAGGGACGTTTTGGAAGTCTCATCCATATAATTGTGTGATGCAAATTGTGACACAGCGGCACAACTTGGGGAAGGCAGTAAAATAGCGAAGTGCGTAAGTTCTGGGAAAATCCGGCAAATGTAGGCGCGGGCGTCGTCGCGGGTGCGGGTGCCAAGGTGCCGAACCAGGTCGCCATCGGCAACATCCGGATCGCGCCGGCAACAGTTCTAGCCCCAATGGCGGGCGTGACCGATACGGTCTTCCGCCGCTTCATTCGCAACCTCGGCGGGTGCGGCCTGATCATGACCGAATTCACCTCTGCCGATGGAGTACTTCGGGCTAAAGATCAGAAAGCCAAGCGCTACCTGCATTTTTACGAAGACGAGCATCCGATTTCGGCTCAGCTTTTTGGCAGCGATCCCAGAGTGATGGCGGACGCCGCGCGTATGGTCGAAGATCTTGGCTTCGACCTGGTGGATCTGAACTTGGGCTGTCCGGCAAAAAAAGTCGTCAAGTGCAATGGCGGTTCAGGCCTGTTGCGCGATTTGCCCGCGATCGGCAAAATCTTCGAAGCGGTTCGCGCCGCCATCAAGATTCCGTTCACGGTGAAGTTTCGCGCGGGCTGGGACGACGAAAATATTGTCTGCGTCGACCTGGCGAAGATGGCCGAGGATTGCGGCCTATGCGCCGTCGCGCTGCACGCCCGCACGAGGGAGCAGGGCTACAGCGGCCAGGCGCGCTGGGAATGGATTGCCGCCGTCAAACAAGCGGTTAAGATTCCGGTCATTGGGAATGGCGACATTCGCACACCTGAAGACGCTTGCGCCATCGTTGCCCAAACCGGTTGCGATGCCGTGATGATCGGACGAACTGCGCCGGCGAATCCCTGGATCTTCCGGCAGATCGAACAATACACCGCAAGTGGCCGTTATGAGGAACCAGCTGAGACTGATCGTTACCAGATGATTCGCACCTACTTCCAGATGCTGGTCGAGGAAGAGTTGCCGGATGCGGTGGGCAAGATGAAGCAATTTGCCTCGTGGTTCACGCATGGCGTTCCCGGCGGAGCTGGGCTGCGCAAAGCAATCTATGATTCGAAGAGCGCGCCGGAAATTCTGGCCAGAGTGGAGCAATTCTTCGAGGAAAGACTGTGTGGCGCGGGCGCCCTCGCCCGCGAGTTGTAAGACGTATCCAGCCAAAAGTGCAACAATTTGCATATTGACATGGCCCGCAATAACCGCACATAATTTTTGCCGCGTCATTCGTCTAGGGGGGCCGTTCGAGCTCTCCGGTTAGATGTTCCTTTTCCGCCTCTTGCAATAGCTGTCTCGCCAGGTTTTCGAGGCAGCTCCTCGCTAATGGCGATTCTCTGGCCGTTCAACTACGTCAGGAGAAAACCAATGAAAAACTGCAAGTCAATAATTTGCCTGCTGGCCCTTGGGCTGGCGTTCACGGTCGTCGCCGCAACCGCAGCCAATGCGCCACCACTAACGTTCAAGTTCACCAAGGCCAGCGTGCCCGGAGCCACATCGACCAGTGCCGGTGGAATCAACAATGCTGGTATGTCAGTCGGGTCATACACAGACAGCGCCGGCGTCGCACACGGTTATATTCTCAAGGGCAAGAAAGTCACTACACTGGATGATCCGAAAGCCAAAACTGGGACCACTGCCGGCAGCAATATCCAGTACAACGGCACGGCCGTGGTTGGCGCCTATATGAACTCGGCGAGCGTAAGCGTTGGGTACATGTACAAGGGGGGGAAATATACGGACATTCCGGGTCCCAAAGGGAACGCAGGCGCGTCCGCTAACGCGATAAACGACTCGGGGGAGATTGTAGGCAACTACACAGACTCGGCAGGGGTGGTTCACGGGTTTCTGCTAAAGGGCGGGAAGTACACAACCTTGAGCGTGCCGGGAGGTCTGGGCACCGTGGCCACTGGCATCAACAACAAAGGGACCATCGTGGCTTACTATTTCGTGAATTCAACTGGCACACTTGGATCAGTGATGACCACAAACAACGGAAAGACCTTCAAAAAGATTAATGTCCCAGGTGCTGGCGCGCTTGGCTCTGGCCCGCTGGACATCAATAACGAGAACGATGTCTGTTACGAGTGGTTCGATGGCGCCGGACTGTTCCATGGTGCCTTGTTACACAAAGGGAAGTACTATAAGTTCGACTATCCCAAAGCCTATGAAAGCTACGGCGGTGGGCTGAATGACAAGAGTACGGTCGCAGGAGGGTACATACCGACGAAGGGTGCGATGTTCCAATCTTTCAACGCGACTTTCAAGTAATCACTTTCGACCGCAAGCAAGCGTTCTGGGACGCGTGTTTTCCTGAGGATCTAGCACCAACAGTACGCGTTCCAGGACGCTGTATTCAGCCTTGTCAGTAGCATTAACCGTCATGTGTCTGCCCTTGCCAGCATCTTTCCTCGCTCATCTTTTTCCAAGTATGCCCAAGGGATGTTCGGGTCGTGGGTGAACATGGTCAACCACTTCTCCGGAATCGACTGCGCATAATATCGCTTGCGGCTTTCGATGGTCTGCAGGGGGAAGAGGTCGAACGCCATTCCCCAGGTCAGATCGATGTGGGCGCTGGTTGGGATCAGATCGGAGATGTAGCAGGCCGTCTGGCCGCGGCTTCGTACGATCACAGCTTGCATGGTTTGGGTGTGGCCGGGGAAAACTTTGACGGATATTCCGGGGACGATTTCGCGATCGCCTTGCAGCAACTCCATCTGGCCGGTTTTGATCAGCGGGTCGTAGTTGTCGGACATGTAGCTGATGGCGTCGCGTTCGAGCTGGAGGCGTCCATGTTGCCACTCGCCCTCGGGGGCATAGTATTTTGCCTTGGGAAATGTTGGCACGACCTTGGCGCCTTGGAGCATTGTGTTCCAGCCGCAGTGATCGAAGTGCAGGTGAGTGTTAATCACGATGTCGATGTCGTTTGGCGAAATACCTGCTGCGGCTAGACTGACGAGCAACTGGGCGGGTTGGCCGAAGATCTTGACCAATCTTTCCGGTAGTTTGTTGCCGATCCCGGTTTCGATCAAGATGGTTTGCTGGCCGGTTCGGACCACGACCGAATTCAGTCCGACGGTGACGTAGTTCTCTGCGTCAGCCGTTACTTTCTTTCCCCACATGACCTTGGGGATGACGCCGAAGAAAGCCCCTCCATCGAGGCGATAAGTGCCGTCGGAAACGGCTGTAAGTTCGAAGTCGCCAAGGGTCAAGCGGTGCATGGATCACCTTTCGCAGATTATTTTGTACGACTTTTTATTTTGCCCTATCCGGCTCGCGTTGCTCCACCGAAAGAGCCGGTTTTTCACGGGCAAAGGCGGCGGATAGGAGTGTCCGCCCTACACTACTTTAGTTCGTGCTCGAAGTGGCCTTCGATCATGTGGAACAGATGATCGCGATCTTCGGGGCCGCGGATGCTGTGGGTTTTGTTGGGATAGATCATGAAGCGGAATTGCTTGCCGGCCTTCATTAGCGCCTCGACCATCTGGACGCTGTTCTGGAAATGGACGTTGTCGTCACCGGTGCCGTGGGCGAGAAGCAGCGAGCCTTGCAGCTTGTCGGCGACTTTGGGCAGATTCAGATCGACGTAGCTAGTGGTGTCTTTGTCGCTGGGCAGGCCGTTGTTGCGTTCGGTGTATATGGAGTCGTAGTTGCGCCAGTCGGTGACGGGGGCGACGGCGGCTCCAGCTTTGAACACACTTGAATGCGTCATGGCATAGAGCGTCATGGAGGCGCCGTTGCTCCATCCCCAGATGCCTACGCGGCTGCGGTCAAGTTGGGGATATTGCGCGAAGAGCTGATCGAGAGAGGTGAGCTGGTCTTTCAGTTCGATTCGACCAAACTGACGGCGGACTGCGGTCATGAACTTGCGGTCGCGGTTGGGAGTGCCGCGATTGTCTACGGTGAAGATTGCGAATCCTTGCTGGGCCAGAAGTTCGTGGAAGAGGCCAGGAGCGCCGATCCAAGAACCCGCGATCCAGCTGTTAGTGACCAGTTGAGCGGCCGGACCTCCGTAGATATTTACGATCAGCGGGATCTTGCCGGTCGGCGGACTGTCAGGTGGAAGCAGGAGTTCGCCGTAGAGGATAGTCCCGTCGTCCGCTTTGAATTCTAGGAACTCGGGCGCGGTCAATTTGTACTCGTCGACGCTGCGCGACTTCCATACGTTTTTGCAGTTGCCGTCGATACTGCAAATCAGGGTGCGCGGGGGCGTCATCAGGGAGGAAAATTCGTCGACGAAATGCTTGCCGTCTTCGGCGAATATAGCGTGATGGGTTCCATCTTCCTCGGTGACAGGTTCGAAGCTGGAGCCGTCCAGCTTTACCGAATAGATCTGGCGCTCGCGGGGATCGTCCTGGTTGCAAGTGAAATAGACCACGCCGGCATCGTCGTCCACAGCCTCGACGCCTAACATTTCGAAATCGCCTTTCGTGACTTGGCGCTCGAGCTTGGCGTCGGACGCGAGCGGGTTCGTTTTATCGAAGCTATATAGATAAAGCTGGGTGTGTCCATCGCGCCAGCTTGACCAGAGGAAACGGTCCCCCGAGGTCAGGATTTTCATGTCGTCGTTCACGTTGACCCAGGCATCGGGGGCGGACTCGGTCAAGACTTTGTGGGTGCGTCCGGAGTGTGCCTCGATGAAGTAGAGGTCCAGGTTGTCTTGTGCGCGATTCAGTACTTCGGCCCAGAGGATACCATCGCGCACCCACCCGAAGCGGGGAACGTATGTGTCGGGGTTATCGGTTAGCGAAATCCACTTTATGTCGCCGCCGGATGCGCTAACCACTCCCAGCCGGACAACTGGATTGGGATCGCCTGCTTTCGGATACTTTTCCATATCCACCGTGGGATGCGTCGGCATCCAGTCGGTGATGGGATATGTCGGTACCCGGGTTTCGTCCATGTGCAGGAAGGCGATGCTCTTACTATCGGGCGACCAGAAGTAGTTGCTGCGCACACCGAGTTCTTCAGCGTAGACCCAATCCACCTCGCCATTGAGCAAATTGCCATCTTTCTTCTGGTCGTCTTTGTCCCGAGTGAGCTGCTTTTCGAGGTCGCTGGGAAAACTGCGCACATACAAATTGTGCTTTCGCACATAGGCGAGGCGGGTGCCGTCGGGAGAAAACTTGGGATCGCCATCGGGATCCGATGAAGAGCTAAGCTGGATGGCTGTGCCGGTCTCGAGCGAATAGAGCCAGAGCTGACCGTGTGGAACAAAGAGCAAATGTTTGGAATCGGGCACCCAGTGATAGGGTTCGACGTGATAGCGGGTAATCCGCTCTACTTCGCGTTCATCGTGGATTTTTGCGAGCGGTGGAGCGAGTGTGTTCAGTTTGGCTTCGTTGACTAGCAGCGTCTTCGCGCCTGTAGTGGCATCGACGGACCATAACTCGCCGTGCGCGCCGGAGTCGTCGCGCTGGATGAAAGTGAATTTCGTATTGTCCGGATTCCATGCGATAGTCTCCGGCGGGCGTCCGGTGATTCCACCCTCGGCGAAGATGGCTTCGATGGTAAGAGCTTTCTTGGAGGCAGGATTAGGAGCGGCGGACTGGGCAACGGCTAAGGAGATCAGGAACCAGTGCAGGATCATCCGACCAACGAGTCGAGTCACAAGGCATCTCCGAGTATAAATTCGGCTGAAAGGCAAGGCTCAAAAGTGTACACCGGCAGAGCGGCTTGGTGCAGGCGGCCGGATAAACCGCCGCCCCTGTCGTTCCGACGAGCAAAGCGACGAGAAGCCTTGGCTTTTGCCGGCTAAGCGAAAACATCGATCCCTCACTTTGTAACAGGCGGCAGGGTTGACGGCCAAACAACGTTGGGTGCAGGCGCGCATGGTAAAATGTGAATAGCGCTACTCTCAAAAGATGCTTCCTGACTTACAAAACCTGATCGCATTGCAACAGGCGGATCGGGAAATCCTGCGTTTGAAAGATGAAGTCGCGGCTCTTCCCAAGCGGGTGGCCGCGATTGAAGAGAGGCTGGCTGGAACCAAGGCCATCCTGGAAAGAGCCAAGACTGCCGTAAAGGCCGACGAAGCAGCCCGCCGGAAGTACGAGAGCGCGATTTCCGACCAGCAGCAGAAAATCTCGAAATACCGTGACCAGTCCCTCGCAGTCAAGACCAATGAACAGTACAAAGCTCTGCTGCACGAGATTCAGTTCGCGGAGCAGGACATTCGCGCCAATGAAGACAAGATTCTGGAACTGATGGTAAATGCCGAGATTCGCGAAAAGGATGTCAAGGCGGCTGAGGCGGAACTGAAAGCCGAGACGGCAGAGATTGAAAAGGAAAAGGTCGAGGCCCGGCAGCGGACTGCAGAAGACGAACAGCAGTTGGCCGAGTGGAACGCCAAACGGGACACGGCGCGAGCCGGCGTGGATCCAGATCTGTTGCGTCAGTATGACCGAGTCGCAAAGCATCGCGGGACGGGCATTTCCGAAGCCCGCGATCAGAAGTGCCTGGCGTGCCAAGTCATGCTGCGTCCGCAAACCTATAATGAAGTACGCGCGGGAACTCATGTGGTCACCTGCGAATCATGCCAGCGGATTCTTTACCACGATCCATCGCATGATGAGGCCCCAGACCCCGTTGTGGTTGCGAGACGGCGGAGGGCTCACCCTAAGTTTGAATCCAGCCAAGCCTGGTACTACCGGCCCAGCTTCGAGGATCATGGGGAAGTATTTCTGGTTTATTTCAACAGCAAGGGGATGTCGAGCCGCCACGTATACGACAGCTCGTCCGGGCGCGGCCTGGGCGATATCCTTGTCCGTGAAGGCGAATACCGGTTAGCGTTTCCCGAAGATTTCTCTGATGATGTCATCCGCCTGAATGGAAGCTGGACCGAGGCGGAACTCGAGGAGTGGGGGAACGAGTTGCCTACGGCAACCCTTGATGCACTGCACCGAGACCTCGATTTGGCGCGGGTGGAAGCACGCAAACGTGGTCACGCCCGCGAAGCTGTTGCTTCAGAGCATCCTGCCGCCAGCTAACGTACCAAGCTAGTCTCTCATTGCTTTGTCCGGATGACAATCGCGGTAGTTTTGCTCACCCCAAACCCTTGCCGGGTTAAGATTCCTTCATGCCCAAAAAATCGATGCACCTTCACGGGTTTCCCGTGCTGAAAGTGTCCCGCCGGGGAGCGAATAGGATCAAGGAAGGGCACGCATGGGTTTATCGCTCTGACATCGTCGCGGCAGACGGTGTTACTCCTGGTGGGCTGGTCGGAGTGGTGGACGATCGCGAAAAATTCCTGGGCACGGCGTTGTATAGCAGCGCCTCGCAGATCGCGATCCGCCTGATTTCGCGCGACCCTGTCAGGGATTTCGACAGCTTATTGCGCGGACGCATCAAGGAAGCAATTGCGTATCGCCAACGGCTCGTGCACGACACCAACGCCTACCGGGTCGTGTTCAGCGAGGGAGATTTTCTGCCCGGCCTGATTGTAGATCGCTACAACGACCTGCTTTCGCTGCAGGTGCTTACTCAGGCGATGGATACCGAAGCGGTCCGCCTGATCATCGTCTCCGAACTGGCCGAGCGCCTTAAGCCTGACTCTATCGCCGAACGCGTCGATCCCCGGGTGCGGGAACTGGAGCAGCTGCCGCCGCGATCCTCCAGCCTGCTCCAGGGCCAGAAGACGAGCACTATATTTTCCATGAACGGAGTTCGTTTCCACCATGAAGTTTTCGAAGGCCAGAAGACGGGCGCGTTCCTGGATCAGCGCGAAAACTATGCGGCAGCGGCACAGTATACCCACGGCGAAGCTCTGGACGTCTTCACCTACCACGGAGGCTTCGCCTTGCACTTGGCCCCCCACTGCTCGAAGGTCACGGGTGTGGATAGCTCACGACCCGCCCTTGAAGTTGCGGATCGCAATGCCGCATTGAACGGAAGCGAGATCGAATGGATCGAGGCCAACGCCTTCGACCTCCTTCGCGACTACGCTACCGCGGGGCAACAATACGACACAATCGTGCTTGACCCCCCTGCATTCGCCAAGAGCAAGAGCAATCTCGAAACAGCATTCCGCGGCTACAAGGAGCTCAACTTGCGGGCTCTGAAGATGCTACGGCCAGGTGGGATCCTGGTGACGTGCTCCTGCTCGTACCATGTAAGCGCTACGGACTTCCTCGAAGTCGTCACCCAAGCCTCCCGCGATATGCACAGAAATCTTCGTATCCTGGAGAACCGGACCCAGGCGAAGGACCATCCCATCTTGCTCAGCGTTCCCGAAACTGCGTATTTGAAATGCCTGATACTTGCCGTAAGCTAATGATATTAAAAGCCAACATATACTTGACAATAACGCACTCATATTTTATGCTTCGTTTAAGCTAAGTAGGCATCCAAAGAAGTGTAGGAAGCCATGCAAACTAACAAGATTTGAAGGAGGAATTGAGCCATGACCGTATTAACTCGTTGGGAGCCGTTCCGTGAGTTCACCACCCTGCAAGATCGCATGAACCGTTTATTCCGTGATTCGTTCGGTCCCGAGTCGCAGGACCAGTCTTTGGCCACGAGCGGATTCGCGCCGCCCGTGGATGTGTACGAAGACGAGCACAACATCACGCTGAAGCTCGAAGTTCCGGGGATTGACGAGAAGGACATTGACGTCCGCATCGAGAACAATACTCTGACCGTGCACGGCGAGCGCAAGTTCGAGAAGGAAGAGAAAGAAGAAAACTTCCGTCGCGTGGAGCGGCAATATGGGAGCTTTACTCGCTCCTTCACCTTGCCTACCACTGTGGATCCGGAGAAGGTCTCGGCCACCTATGACAAGGGCGTCCTGAAGATCAGCCTGGCGAAAAAGGCCGAAGCTAAGCCGAAGCAGATCAAGGTCAACGTTGGCAGCGAGAAGACCCTGGACGCGAAGGTTTCGGGCAAAGCCGCCTAAGTTGGCGATGATTTGTGTGGAACGGGTCTTTGACCCGTCCGTTCGAGCGAAGCTCGACGGCTTTGAAGGGGGACGGGTGACCGTCTCCCGTTTTTAATGCGTGACATTCTGACCGGAAAAGAATCTACAGATTGTTGGAGGCGAAGATTCATAGACCCTTCGCTTCGCTCAGAGTGACAATAGTGCAGAGGGAGAATTATGGCTATTCGCTGGGACAAATTCACAGTCAAGGCGCAGGAAGCAATCCAGCGCGCCGGTAATCTGGCGTCCGAGCACGGCAATCCAGAGGTGATGCCGGCGCATATTCTGGCTGCATTGCTCGAGGATAAGGAAGGCATTGTCCCGCCTGTGCTGGAGAAAATCGGGATTGGTCCGCAGGCGGTGTTGAACGATGCCTACGAGGTCATTCAGAACCTGCCGAAAGTCTCGGGCAGCGCGGCCCAAGCGACGATTTCCAACTCGGCGAATCAATTGTTGGAGCTCGCCTTTAAGGAAGCCAGTAATTTCAAGGATGAATACGTTTCGACTGAGCACCTGCTGCTGGCCGCAACCGAAATCAAGCGCGATGCGGCGCGCGAAATCCTGACGCGTTACGGCGCAACTCATGATGCGATTTTGAAAGCGCTCACCTCGGTGCGGGGCTCGCAAAAAGTCACCGACCAGAATCCCGAAGACAAGTACCAATCGCTCGCGCGGTATACCCGCGACCTGACCGAGCAGGCGCGTCGCGGAAAGCTGGATCCAGTCATCGGCCGCGACGAAGAGATTCGTCGCGTGGTGCAAGTGCTTTCGCGGCGCACCAAGAACAATCCGGTTCTCATCGGAGAGCCGGGCGTCGGCAAGACCGCCATCGTGGAAGGACTGGCGCAGCGTATCATCACCGGCGATGTACCCGAAGGCTTGAAGAACAAACGTGTAGTCGCGCTCGACCTGGGTGCGATGCTGGCCGGAGCGAAATACCGCGGCGAGTTTGAAGATCGCCTGAAAGCGGTTCTGAAAGAGATTGAAGATTCTTCGGGGCAAATCATCCTGTTCATCGACGAGTTGCACACGCTGATTGGCGCCGGCGCCGCCGAAGGTGCGATGGATGCCTCCAACATGCTGAAGCCGGCGCTTGCTCGTGGCGAATTGCGCGCGATTGGCGCGACGACGCTGAATGAATATCGGAAACATATTGAAAAAGACCCCGCCCTGGAACGCCGCTTCCAGCCCGTTTTGGTTGGGGAGCCCACGGTCGAGGACACCATCGCCATCCTGCGTGGCCTGAAAGAACGTTACGAAGTGCATCACGGCGTGCGCATCAAGGACTCAGCGATTGTCGCGGCCGCAACCCTGTCGCATCGCTACATCACCGATCGCTTCCTGCCTGACAAAGCCATTGACTTGATCGATGAAGCCGCAGCTTCGCTGCGAATTCAGATCGACTCTCTTCCGACGGATATCGACGAACTCGAGCGTAGAGCCACACAATTGGAAATCGAGCGCCAAGCGTTGAAAAAGGAAAGCGATCCCAATTCGAAAGAACGGCTGGCGGTGATTGAGCGAGAGCTGGCGGAGATTCGCGAGAAAGCCAATACGCTGAAAGCCACCTGGAAGCGCGAGAAAGAACTGATCGCGCGAACCCGCGCTCTCAAAGAAAAGCTCGAGCAGTTGAAGATGGAAGAGCAAGCCGAAGAGCGCAAGGGAAACCTGCAGCGTGTGGCTGAAATCCGTTACGGCCTGATACGCCAGACCGAGGAAGAACTCAACAAGCTCACCACGCAGATGGAGGCTAAAGGCAAGCCGCGGATGTTGAAAGAAGAAGTCGACGAAGAAGATGTCGCCAAAATAGTCTCCAAGTGGACCGGCATTCCAGTGTCGAAGATGCTCGAAGGCGAAGTCAAGAAGCTGATCAGCATGGAAGACCGCCTGCGTCAGCGCGTGGTCGGCCAGGACGAAGCGCTGGAGCGGGTTGCCAACGCCATCCGCCGGTCCCGTGCGGGTTTAAGCGATCCCAAACGTCCGATTGGTTCATTCATTTTCCTCGGCCCCACGGGCGTGGGCAAGACCGAACTGGCAAGAGCTCTCGCTGAATTTCTCTTCGACGATGAGCACGCCATGATCAGAATCGATATGTCGGAGTACATGGAAAAGCACGCAGTATCGCGGCTCATCGGCGCGCCCCCGGGATACGTTGGCTATGAAGAGGGTGGGCAGCTCACCGAGCAGGTACGACGGCGCCCATATTCGGTCATCCTGTTCGATGAGATCGAAAAGGCGCATCCCGATGTGTTCAATATTTTTCTGCAAATCATGGACGATGGCCGCCTTACCGATGGCAAAGGCCGTACGGTTGATTTCCGAAATACCGTGATTATTATGACCTCGAACCTCGGCTCCGCCTTCTTGCAAGCAGAAGGTTTGCGTTCCGAGAAGGCGTTCGAGGAGGCTTCGAAGCAGGTGATGAACACTCTGCACGGGCACTTCAAGCCAGAGTTTCTGAATCGTGTGGACGACATCATTATCTTCCGTCCGCTGGGCAAAGAACAGCTGGTGAAGATTATCGAACTGCGTCTCGAAGATGTGCGGCGGCAACTGGCGGAGCGCAAGATTTCGCTGGAACTCACCGATGCGGCGAAAGAATTGCTGTTCGCTGAAGGCTACGATCCGAATTTTGGGGCGCGGCCCTTAAAGCGGGCGATTCAGAGGATGATTCAGGATCCGCTGGCGCTGAAAATTCTCGACGGCGAAGTGCTGCACGGCGATCACGTGATCGTCGACGCCGACAAGCGCAGCGGCAAGATGAAATTCGAAATCAGCAAAAGAGTAGGCGAGGAAGAAACCGTAAAGGCCAAGCGGTGACAAAGTCAGCCACGGATTCACACGGATATAAAAGAAACAGGAATTGCTAATCTGTGAAATCCGTGGCTAGCCTTTTGCGAAGGCTTCTCGTACCGGAACTTGAAACAGATACCAGACGATCATCACGCGGACGATGATCCCTAGTCCTGCCCACAGCAGTGAAGGACGAAAATCCACCGCCGCAGCCGAAACGGCGGGGACCAGCATCACCACTCCGAGGAGTCCCGCAACAATGGCCGCGCGCCGTGCCCAGTTATTCAGTCTTAATAATCCCCATCCAATCAGTGTTCCTACTCCTGCCATCAGCAGAAACATGTAGGGTCCAGCCAGTTCCAGCCCGTTGAGAAACGGTCCGCCCAATGCCATGGACACTACGCCGGGCCATATCAGCATTACTATGCCAATCAAGCCCAGGTAGACAGCGGCGAAGAGGAAGACGAATGCGATCGCAGTCACGCCAGTCGGGATCGAGAACTGACCCACGGATTTCAAGATTCTCACGGAATTGACTTCGGACATAGGGGTCCGTAAATCCGCGGCCAAACATGACGCGAAAGGCGTAGGACGTTTGGGCGTCGCTTGACGCTGCACACGCGCTACTCTGTGCCGATGACGTCAGTAGCATTCTGCAGGAGAAACATGAAGCGAAGTGTTGTCACGGTCATTTTGACGGTGATTCTGATGGGGTGCGGGGGAAGCCCGCACAGCCCGGCTCCGGCTGGATTTGTCAACCTAACCCGGCATTCCGACGCTGATCTGCAGGCACTGTGGGCGGAAGCACAGCAGAGCGTCGCGCAGCAGGTCGACCTGAATCCACTGCAGCGACTATCGAACAACGTGTCTCCCCAAACGCGGCCTGGCGATCCGCGTGCGTTGAGCGTGCAGCCTCACCAGCTTTTAGTAACACCTGAGCCCGATGTCTCGGCGCAAGTTCTACTCGCCGCGACCGGACAACAGCGATCCGATCCAACTGGAATGATAGCGTGTCCGCTCCCTTGCAATGTCCGGTATTCCACCGCTTACTCTTTCTACCAGCCTGAGCTCACCAAGTATGCCGCCTCGTGGGAGTTCACGGCGGACAATTTCAGCGTGATCCTGGAGTATGAGTTCGAAAACCACATCCTGAACGCGTTGGGCTACGACATGACGTGGCGATGAAGGAAAAAAGTGTTACTTCTTTCCGGCTTTTTTGCTGGAGGTTTCTGACTTTGCCTTCTCCGTGGACTTCGAAGATTTTTCTTCCTTCTTCGAAGAAGACTCCTCTTTCGAAGCAGATTCCTTCTTAGACGCGGCTTCATCTTTCGATTTGGAATCTCCATTCGACGAGGAGGCGGTTCCCGAGGACTTCTTGGCGTAGTCGGTGACGTACCAGCCTGAGCCCTTGAACTGCACGGCAGGGGCAGTGATCGTCTGCTCGACGGGACCGCCGCAGTCCGGACACTTTTTCACCGGGCGATCCGAATATTTCATGATCCGTTCGAAACGGTGATGGCACTTCTTGCACTCGTATTCGTAAAGTGGCATGGACTCCTGAAATTGCCCGTTAAACGTAGGACAAGGGCACCAAAACTTCCCTTCTTTGATTTTAGGGTTCGTGGCTGCCCCCGTCAATTTACGAGCGAGGTGCGAATTTGGTCAGAGTGATAGACTCCGTCGAAGGTGGTCAAAGAAACGAATCCTGGTGAAACTGGCGCTACCGATTCGAGCCGTATTCTCGCGCCCGGGCTCTATCTGGTGGCGACTCCGATCGGCAACCTGGAAGACATTACGCTGCGAGCACTACGCGTGCTGAAGCAAGCCGACCTGATTGCCTGCGAAGACACGCGCCAGACGCAGAAGCTGCTCAACCACTACGGCATCACGACGCGCACCACCAGTTACCACGAACACAACGAGACGACGCGATCTGCGGAGCTTGTTTTGGAACTGGAACAGGGAGCGCGGATTGCCCTGGTAACGGACGCAGGCATGCCCGGCATTTCTGACCCTGGATTTCGTCTGATTTCACTGACAATTCGACATCACCTCCCGGTAGTTCCGATTCCGGGCGCGTCGGCCTTTCTGTCGGCTCTGATAGCAAGTGGCTTGCCAACAGATTCATTTCGCTTCAGCGGGTTCCTGCCCGCAAAACGCGGCCAGCGACGGCAGGTCCTCGAGAGTGTTCGGGAATCGACTAGAACTCAGGTATTTTACGAGGCCCCGCATCGGGTAAAAGAAGCGTTGGAAGATATCGTCGAAATTCTGGGAGGAGGACGCCCTGTAGTCATCGCCCGCGAAGTCACCAAAATCCACGAAGAGTTCTTGCGTGGACCTGCCGAGCAGGTTCTGGAAACGCTGAAAGCCCGCGCCGACATCAAGGGCGAGATCACTTTGCTGGTCGGAAAAATGGAAGTTACGGAACAAAAGGCATTGCCTTCGCGAACAAGCATCCGGGAACGGGTTGAACGGATCATCGCGGAGGAGAAGCTGGACGAGAAGGCGGCGCTGAAGAGAGTTGCGAAAGAAATGGGAATCTCAAAGAGTGAAGCCTACAGGGAATTGCAGAGGAGCAAGTGACTGGACGGCGCTCCTTTACTTCGGACTCAGTTCCCGCTTTACCGCTTCGCTCACCACCTTGCCGTCCACGCGGGCTCCGGCGCTGGAGAAACGGGCCATGACGTTCTTCATTACCGTCCCCATGTCTTTCATTGTCGGAGAGCCCATCTCGGCGATGACCGCCCTTACGCCCGCAACGATCTCGTTTTCGCCGGCGGCCTTAGGCATGTATGCTTCGATCAATGTGATCTCGGCGGCTTCCTTATCTGCCATCTCTTGGCGGCCGCCCTTAGTAAATTGTTCGACCGATTCCTTGCGTTGCTTGATCAGAGTGCTTAGCACCTGTTGGGCTTCCTTATCGTCGAGCGGAGCCATTTTGTCGATCTCGCGGTTTTTGAGCGCGGTTTTGACCATGCGCAAGGTTGACAGCCGCTGCTCCTCGCGCGCTTTCATGGCGGCCGTGATGTCTTTCTGGATTTGTTCAATCAGGCTCATGATGCGCCAATTATAGCGGAGTGGTCCGACACCGAATGCCCGGCGTCGGAAAGTGACTGAGTGTGACTAATTCGTTCTTTGCGCATCTGATGTTTCAGGAGGCTACTTCATGAGCAGATTAGCAATTTGGGCACAGTTGGAAGCTAAGCCGGGTAAGGAGAAGGAAGTAGAAACGTTCCTTAAATCCGCACAACCGCTCGCGGAACGCGAGCCCGGAACAATCACCTGGTATGCAATTAAAATGGGGCCCGGAAAATACGGTATCTTTGATACGTTCGCCGACGAGAATGGGCGGAATGCACACCTAAAAGGGGAAATTGCCAAAGCTCTCTTCGCCAAAGCGGACGACCTCTTTGCCAAGCCGCCAGAAATTGCTAAACCCGAAGTTCTCGCGGCGAAATCCGCTCGGGGCTGATTTTTGCCGCAATTCTGTGCTTGCTCGCGTACCGGCACGTAGAGATGCGAACCGCACATGTCAGAAATGTCAAGGTTCCGATAAACTACTTGAGAAGACTATCCTTACCATCTCAAGGGCTTATCGGATGCTGCGCAAGAACCGTCTCTTTACCCCCGGACCCACGCCGATACTTCCTGCGGCTCAGACTGCGATGGCGTCGTTTGCTATGCACCATCGGACGGCTGAGTTCCGCGCTCTGTACTCGCGGGTGCTGGCCGACATCAGGGATTTCATTGGCACCACCAACGACGTCCTGGTGCTGGCTTCTTCCGGAACCGGAGCGATGGAGGGTTCAGTCTCGAACCTCACATCGCCGGGCGACCGGGTGCTGGTGTTGACTGCGGGAAAATTCGGTGAGCGCTGGCGTGATCTGGCTAAGGCTTTTGGATGTGCGGTGGATATCGTGAGCGTGCCTTACGGTGAGACCTTCGCGCTCGATGAAGTTCGGGACAAGCTGACTCCAGACATTCGCGTCGTGTACATGCAGTCGACCGAGAGTTCCACGGGCGCACGGCATGACGTAAAAGGCGTGGCCCAACTGCTGCGCAAAGCAGGCTACGACACGCTGCTGGTCGTAGACGCGATCACCGGACTCGGCACCACTCACTTTGATGTAGATGGCTGGGGCATAGACGTCATCATTGGCGGATCGCAGAAGGCGCTGATGATCCCGCCAGGTCTGGCCTATTGTGCCGTGAGTGAGCGTGCCTGGAAGCGCATGGAGACGGCGAAGTCTCCGCGGTATTACTTTGATTTCCGGAGGGAGCGCAAAGCTGCAGCAAAAGGAGAGTCGGCGTACACGCCCGCGACCTCGTTGTTTGCTGCATTGGGGGCGGCGCTGGATTTCATTCGGCAGATGGGCGATGGCGATCTGGCAGCGGGCCGCAAGGCGCTGGTCGAAAATGCAGAGCTCGCAGCGGAGATGACGCGCGCAGGGGCGCAGGCACTCGGACTGAAGCTATTTTCCCCGTCATCTCCAGCCGCCGCGCTCACCGCGATTCAGTCGCCAAGCGGCGTTGACTCTGGCGCCATCGTCAAACATTTCCGCGAGTTGTTCGCCGCTGTAGTGGCGAATGGCCAAGGCGAGATGAAGGGCCAGCTGTTCCGAATCGCGCACTTGGGATACTACGATTATCTCGATACGGTGGGAATCCTGGCTGCGCTCGAACAGGTGCTCACCAGTGTGACCAGACGGCCGGTCGAATATGGCGCAGCGGTTCGCGCGGCTCAGCAGATTTATGCCAAGTCAGCGAAAGCGGAAGCTGTCACTCGCACTTAAATTTCTAAGAACTCTCCACCGATTTTCACCGATCAACGCGGATCATGTTTATCGAACAGGCTCTATCTGCAAATCTATGAAATCACTGGCTGCTCTTAATCAATTATGAAAATCGTCGTCGCTGAAAAGATATCTGCCTCGGCCGTGGACTTGTTGCGCGAGCCGAGATGGATCGTGGTCACGCCCGATCAGATGGACGGAGGACTCGCGGCTCAGTTGGAGTCCGCTGATGCGCTGATTGTGCGCTCGGCTGTGCAGGTCAATGCGGAGCTACTGGCCAAGGCGCGCAAGCTTCGCGTGATCGGGCGTGCTGGCGTGGGTGTCGACAATATCGATCTTGAACCTGCCACGCGGCAGGGCATCGCGGTGATGAATACGCCCGGAGCCAATGCGGTCGCGGTGGCGGAACATACCTTGGCGATGATGCTGGCTCTGGCTCGCCACCTCTGCCGGGCGAACGAGTTAATGCATGCTGGCAAGTGGGAGAAAAAATCTCTGCAAGGCACGGAGCTGCGCGGCAAAACGCTGGGCATTGTAGGACTGGGACGGGTTGGGATGGAAGTCGCTCGGCGGGCACGAGCTTTTGGGATGGAGCTTATCGCCCACGATCCCTTTGTCTCGATCCTGGTGGCTAAGGAGGAGGGCATCGCAATCGCAAAACTCGAGGAAGTGTACGCGGCGTCGGATTATCTGACTCTGCACGTTGGCCTCACTCCCCAGACCACTGGGATGATCAATGCTGAGTCGTTAAAGAAGATGAAGCGCGGAATTCGTCTGGTGAATTGTGCTCGGGGCGAACTGGTCGACGAAGCAGCACTGGCTCACGCCCTGAAGCAGGGGCATGTGGCCGGGGCCGCGTTGGATGTTTTTGTCGAGGAACCGCTGAAGAACTCTCCGCTGACGGCCTTGGACAACGTAATTCTCACGCCTCACATCGGCGGTTCCACCCACGAGGCACAAGAGGCCGTGGGCTATCAGATTGCCCTGCAGGTAAAGGAATATCTGAAGCACGGAGTGATCCAGAATGCAGTGAATGTGCCGTCGGTCTCGCACGATGAGTATGTAGAACTGCAACCCTACATCGTGCTGGCGGAGAGATTAGGTTCATTCCTGGCGCAGGTTAGCGACGGCGCACTGGAGGAAATTTCGCTGGGCTACAGCGGCCACATTGCAGAATGGAAAACCGACTTGATCCGCAACGCCGCAATTAAGGGAATTTTGAATGAGGCTCTGGAGGAGAAGGCAAACTTGGTAAACGCGGCTGCGATTGCCTCCTCGCGCGGATTACGCATTCATGAAGAACGCAAGCCCAAAGGTTCGACTGGAGGAGCGGGGAGCGTGCTTTCGATTGCGGTCAAGGCTCACGCGGAAGAACACATCGTCAAGGGCGCCGTTCTGCACAAGAATGCCCCACGGCTACTGCACGTGGATGGAATTGAAGTGGAAGCTCCGCTCGAGCGCAATCTGATTTACCTTCGCAATCGCGACGTCCCCGGCGTGATCGGGAAAGTCGGCACGATTCTGGGCAATCACAAAATCAACATCGCGGATTTCTCTTTGGGCCGCCGGGTCGGCATCGTGAAATCCGGTAGTCCGCGCGAAGCCATCGCCGTTGTACACGTAGATGGGATCGTGCCTGAGCCGGTATTGGCGGAGCTCCGGAAAGTGTCGGCGATCGAACAGGCCAAGGCCATCCGGCTTTCTTGACGGGCCGCCGGGCTGCTCAGCCGTAGCACACAGCCCACTCCATCGCGGTACAATAATAGATTGGGCGATGCTCTGCGTTGCGTCATGCGAACGGGCCGCCAAGGGGATTCATGTTCGAAGTCACTGTTGACGATACTTTCGCCGCAGGGCACTATCTGCGCAATTACAAAGGCAAGTGCGAGAATCCGCACGGCCACAATTACAAAGTGCGGGTTACGCTGGCCGGCAAGGAACTGGACAAGGCCGGGTTGCTGCTCGACTTCAAAGATTTGCGCGAGGTGATGAAGCATTCTATCGAGCGGCTTGATCACCAGATGATCAACGATCTGGAGCCATTCACGGTTTTGAATCCATCGGCAGAGAATCTTGCCAAGTATTTTTACGATCAGGCGAACCAAAAGCTCGAAAGCGTGACCGCGGGGCGGGTGCGAGTAAAAAACGTCACGGTATTTGAGACGGACACAACCACCGCAAGTTATTCGGAGCCCTAAACCGGCCGACCACACTGGCCACGACTGACGATGCAGATCACGGAAATTTACAAATCGATTCAAGGCGAGTCCACGCATACCGGGCTGCCGTGCGTGTTTGTGCGTTTGACCGGATGCAATCTCCGTTGCTCCTGGTGCGATAGCGAGTACACATTCACCGGCGGTCATCGTATGACATTGGAAGAGGTCGTCGAAGAGGTCGAGAAGTTGAGCCCAAGCGGTCTGGTCGAAATCACGGGCGGCGAGCCTATGCTGCAGGAGCGGGAAATAGTGCCGCTGATGCAGAGGCTGTTGGATGACGGCTATACTGTGCTGCTCGAAACCAGCGGCGAGCGTCCGCTGGAACGCGTGCCCAAAGGAGTCATCAAGATCGTAGATGTGAAGTGTCCAAATTCAGGCGAACCTGGCAGCTTCCACATGCCGAATCTGGACGCGCTCGATTCGACGGACGAAGTCAAATTCGTACTGAGCGACCGCATGGATTATGAATTCGCGCGCGACTTTGTGACGCGTCATTATCTGCCTCGCCGGGTAAGCGCGGTATTGTTTTCGCCGGCCTTTCGCAAAGACGCGAGCGGCCCACAGGACAGCTCGCACTGTTTGCTGGATCCGCGGGATCTGGCGGAGTGGATCTTGGCCGATAACGTTCAAGCCCGCTTGGGGTTGCAGATCCATAAGTTCATCTGGGATCCGGCGATGAAGAGCGTATGAACATTGCCAATTGCCAATCAAGCAGGGCTTGGCCGGTTTCCTTTGTGTGCCTTGGCGTCCTTTGTGGTTTATAAACTTGACTTAACCACAAAAGGCACACAAGGAAATCATTCGAGTAATTCGGAACCACAAATGATCGAAAAGGGCCGTAGCCAAAGATCTCGAGCTGTTGTCCTGCTCAGCGGCGGGATGGACTCCTGCGTCTGCGCAGCTTTGGCGGCGCGCGACTTCGACGCGGCCGCCGTGCACATCAGCTACGGTCAGCGCACCGAAGAGCGAGAGCGGCGGGCGTTTCAAGGCGTTTGCGATCGCCTGGGCATTCAGGAAAGGCTCGTAGTCCGCAACCACGCTTTGCCGGCGATTGGCGGCTCGGCGCTCACGGATCCCGATATTGCGGTTCCCCAGTCGCCGATGATCGGGCACGAAATGATTGGGCATGAAATCCCCGTGACTTACGTGCCCTTCCGAAATGCGCACTTTCTGTCGGTTGCTGTGAGCTGGGCGGAGGTTCTCGGAGCGGAAAAGGTTTACATCGGCGCGGTGGAACAGGACAGCTCGGGCTATCCTGACTGCCGGCCCGCTTACTATCGCGCCTTCAATGAGGTTGTAAAGACTGGAACGAAGGATGGCCGGATCGAAATCGTCACTCCGCTGATCGGACTTCGTAAGTCCGAAATTGTGAGGCTTGGCCTTGAATTGCGCGCTCCTTTCGATTTAACGTGGTCTTGCTATAGCCGGGAGGATCGCGCCTGCGGAGTGTGCGACAGTTGTGTGCTGCGGCTCCGGGCCTTCCATGAGGCGGGCGCTGCGGACCCGATCCGTTATTGTGAAACAGTAGGGAAGGCGTAGCCGCAGCGATTCTTTTCGATAGTGCACACGTAACTGGAAGTCGCAGGCTAAGAATTGGAACTCAAAATCTCAAGTTTGACCCGGAGGCAACAACGATGAAGCAATATTTCGTGATGCTAGCGCTCTTGATATTGGTGGCTGGGCTGTGCGCGAGCCCGGTGTTTGCTCAGGATACGGCCAGTGTGAAAGGTGTCGCCAAGGACGTAGAAGGCAAACCGATTGCCGGGGGGATGGTGGAATGGGTCAGTCTCGAGAACGGGCGGAAGTACGAGCTCAAGACCAACAATAAAGGCGAGTATTTTTCGCTGGGCATTTCGACCGGCCACTACAAGGTCACGCTGTATGGCCCAGACAAGAAGGAGATTTTTCATTACAACGGGTTTACCGTCGCCTCCGCGGAGAACACCCTCGACTTCGACATGAAGAAGGAGCAGGCCAATGCTGCCCAAGGAGCAGGGTTAACTCCCGAACAGTTGAAGCAGCAGCAGGAGCAGGCGGCTAAGATTGCGAAGGAAAATTCGACCATCAAGGGTTTGAACGAGAAGCTGGCCGCCGCCAAAACGGCTGCAGATGCCGGCGATTTTGATACCGCCATCGCCCAAATCACCGAAGCCACGCAAATGGATCCCAATCGCGATCTGCTTTGGGCCAAGCTGGGAGACTACGAACTCACGTCGGCATCCAAGCAGACCGACAGCGCGGAGAAAACGAAACGATACGACGCTGCGGTCACGGATTACCAGAAAGCTGTAGATCTCAAACAGAAAGCTCTGGAAGCAACTCCTCAGAAGCCACCCGACGCGACCAAAACACTGGCCTCGTTCTACAACAACAAAGGCAAAGCCGAGGCCCAGATGGGCAAGACGGATGACGCGGTCAAGTCATACAATCAAGCGGCACAACTGGATCCCGCCGGCGCCGGCATGTATTACTTCAACCTGGGTGCGATCTTAACCAATGCCAACACCAAGAATGATGCAGAAATGCGAAAGGCGGCAGCCGAAGCCTTCGACAAGGCCATCGCCGCTGATCCCAATCGTGCCGACGCCTATTATTGGAAGGGCACGAATCTGATCGGTGCTGCAACTCTGCAAGGGGACAAAATGGTTGCGCCCCCGGGCACTGCCGAGGCCTTCCAGAAATATCTCGATTTGCAGCCTACCGGGCCGCACGCCGAAGAAGCGAAAGCCATGTTGCAGGGGCTCGGAGCCACGGTTGAAACCAGTTACGGTAAGAAGAAGACTACAACGAAGAAGTAATTACGGCCCAAAATGTTGAAGGCTTGAGGCGGCTGAAAAGCCGCCTCTTTTAGTGTGCCTTCATTACCAAGGTCCATGCACTTGACGTTCTTCATAGAACCCTGCCCCGGATTTGTTTAGAGTAAAGCCCAGCACTCATAATCGATCTCCTACTCCCCCGGAAATGAAACTATGGCCGCGCCCGCCAATGCTCCGCTCTCCGTTGTTCTCGAGCCCTCGACCAGCTCGGGCGCAATGGCTACGGATGCGCTGTTGGCAGCCATCCTGCGCGCAAACGATCAAGTGAGCGATCTCATTTTCTCGCCTGGCCGGCTGCCTCAGGTGGAAGTCCACGGCCAGCTGATAGGAATACAAGGTATCGGACTCCGCCCGTTCAGCGCCGATGACACCCGCCGCATTGCCTCCGATCTGATTGGCGAAAACAAGCAGGCGATCGGTCTGTTGCGCGAGCAGGGCTTTTGCGACGTGTCGTACGGACTTCCGGGAGTTGCCCGTTTTCGAGTGAATGTCTTCATCCAGCGGGGAAGCTGTGCTGTCGTGATGAGGGTCATCGCCACCGCAATTCCGGCGCTCGCTTCGCTCGGACTGCCGCGGCAGCTCGCACAGGTGGCCCATCTCCGCGATGGCATTGTGCTGGTCACCGGGCCGAGGGGCTCGGGAAAGTCGTCGACTCTGGCGGCGCTTCTCGACAGCGTCAACCAGGAGCAGGTCTGCCATATCATCACCATTGAAGATCCCATTGAGTTCCTGCATACTCACCAACGGGCCACGGTTCACCAGCGTGAGTTGCACAGCGACACTCCGAGCATCGCCCTCGCTCTGAGGGCGGCTTTGCGGCAGGCGCCCAACGTGATCCTGGTCGGCGAGATGCGTGACCGCGAAACCATGGAACTGGTCTTGGAAGCTGCCGAGAGCGGGCACATGGTTCTCACCAGCTTGAATACGGTCAGCGTTGCCAAAACCGTCGAACGCGTGGTCGGTGCATTCGCAGCATCAGAACAGGCATCCATTCGCAGCCGCTTGGCGAGAACCTTCCGCTACATCGTCTCGCAACGTCTCATTCCGCGTAAAGACGGAAGCGGGAGAATCGCCATAGTGGAGATGCTTAAGGCGCATCCGCGTACGCTGCCATGCATTGAAGTGAGTGATTCCTCCGGGGAGAACCTGCTGCAAGCTATGAGGGACGGCGCCTCCGAGGGCATGCAGTATTTTGACGGCGAGCTCGAGAAACTCGTGCACGCCGGAGTTATAGATCTCGATACCGCAATGACGTATGCAACCGATCCCCAGCAATTGCAGCAGATGTTAATGTAGGCGCGGGCGTCTACATTTCCAAGAACCCAAGCATTCCCACCTGTCGTATGATCTCCTCCATGCCCGAACCATCCACCATCTTGAGTTTCGAACAGGCACGGCATGTGGTGGAAGAGCACGCCGCAACTCTGCGTCCCCGCGGCAAGGAGTTGGTCGAACTGCTCGACAGCCGGGGCAAAATTCTAGCGGAGCCGGTGGTCGCCGATCGCAATTTTCCTCCTTTCCCGCGAGCCACGCGCGATGGCTATGCGGTGCGCGCAGCGGACTTGGCGAAGCTCCCTGCCACACTCAAAGTAGTCGGCGAAATCAAAGCCGGGGCGAGCGCCGCTTTCAACGTCGAGTCCGGTCAAGCTGTAGCCATCATGACCGGTGCGCCTGCGCCGCCAGGCTGCGACGCCGTTGTTATGGTCGAGTACACATCACGAGACGGCGAACAAGTTAGGATCACAAGAGGAGTTGCTGCCGGGGATAATATTGTTCCCATCGCGTCCGAGGCAAAGCGGGGCGACCGCCTGTTGTCTCCAGGCGTGCGCCTGGATCACGCCGCGATTGCCGTAGCCGCGTCGGTCGGAAGATCCCGCCTGCTGATCTATTCGAAGCCTCGTGTTGCCGTACTTGCCACCGGCGATGAGCTGGTGGACATCGACGTGCCCCTCGCGCCCAACCAGATTCGCAACTCCAACACGTATTCATTGGCGGCACAAATCCAGGCCGCAGGCGGCGAACCGATCTTGCTGCCGATCGCACCCGACGAACCGGAACGGCTCCGCGAACTAGTCGCAGACGGCTTTGAAGCTGACCTCCTCCTGCTCACCGGCGGAGTTTCCATGGGCAAATACGATTTAGTGGAAGAGGCGCTGGCGCAGTTCCAGGCGGAATTCTTCTTTACCGGAGCTCAAATTCAACCAGGACGGCCAGTCGTGTTTGGACGCATCCCGTGTGGCGCGGGCACCCCCGCCCGTGACGGAGAGCGGCAAGATGCCAGTCGCCTCCAAGGCTCCAATGCAGATTTTGATAAACATCTTTCTTCGGGAGGGCACGGCTTCAGCCGTGCCGACAGGGTCGCCAAAGAAACCGGGGCTTTAGCCCCTGAGGCCCACAAATATTTCTTCGGGTTGCCAGGAAACCCGGTCTCGACGATGGTGACGTTCGAACTCTTCGCGCGCCCCGTGCTCGAAGCCCTGGCCGGCATGCGGCCAAGCAAACTGATTTTCCTGCACGCGAAGTTGAAGTCCGAGATCAAGACCAAGCCAGGCCTGAAGCGCTTCTTGCCCGCCACTCTCTCCGGCGAGTTCGAGCAGGCGGAAGTCGAGTTGGTCCGCTGGCAAGGCTCGGGAGATATCGCAGCGACCGCTGCGGCAAACTGCTATATCGTAATTCCACCGGATCGCGAACGCATCGAGCCTGGCGAGTGGGTGCCCGTGCTGATGCGGTAAGCGCGGTGCGCGGTCAAAAGCTCAGCGAGGCAGTCGTAGGGGACATCACCAGCTCGACGCCTTTCATTGACTTGCCTACGCTTCCGCCATAGCATGTTTTGCACATGATCGGCCAGAACATTTCGCACTACCGGATCATCGAGAAGCTGGGCGGCGGCGGGATGGGCGTGGTGTACAAGGCCGAGGACGTAAAGCTGCACCGCTTTGTCGCCTTGAAGTTCCTGCCGGACCAGATTGCTAAGGATACGCAAGCTCTAGCTCGTTTCGAACGCGAGGCGCAGGCTGCGTCCGCTCTAAATCATCCCAACATCTGCACGATTTACGAGATTGACGACGAGAGCGGACAAACCTTCATCGCCATGGAGTTCCTCGACGGCATGACGCTGAAGCACCGCATCGCTGGAAGGCCCATCGAGACCGATGTTTTACTCGGATTGGCAATTGAGATCGCCGATGCACTGGACGCTGCTCACTCCAAAGGGATCGTTCATCGCGACATCAAGCCGGCGAATATTTTTGTCACCGAACGTGGGCGCGCCAAGATTCTGGATTTTGGGCTGGCCAAGGTCACCTTGAAGCCGGAAAGCGCGGCCATGAGCGCCCCGACCCTTGGCTCCGAAAATCATCTGACCAGCCCCGGGAGTGCCCTGGGCACAGCCAGCTACATGTCGCCGGAGCAGGTGCGGGCCAAGGAGCTAGACGCGCGCACGGACTTGTTTTCCTTTGGCGTAGTGCTTTACGAGGCGGCTACGGGTGCGCTGCCGTTTCGTGGGGAGAGCTCGGGAGTTATTTTCAAAGCTATTCTGGATGCGGATCCGACATCAGCCGTGCGGCTGAATCCCGACGTGCCGGTTGAATTGGAACGCATCATTAGCAAGGCATTGGAGAAAGACCGTGAGCTTCGTTATCAGGGTGCGGCGGAGATGCGCGCCGACCTGAAGCGGCTAAAACGCGAAACGGATTCACGTCATCGCGCGGCGAGTTCGGGATCGGTCGCGACCGCCCCGGAAAGCGGTTCGCAAGCGTTTGCTCCGGGACCACCACTGCCTCTCGGTACGGCGGCGATGCCGACGCAGTCCGCACCTATTTCCGGACAAACGACGAGCAGTTCCGCGGTTGCGGCTGCAAAAAAACATAAAGTGGGAGTTGCCGTTGGCGCGATCGCCGCGCTGGTACTTCTGGGTGCGGCTGGATTTGGTGTGTACTCCATCCTGCACCGGGCCGCATCCACGCCTTTCCAGAACTTCGCCATCACGCAGGTCACCAGTTCCAACCGGGCCGTCGTTGCTGCTATCTCTCCCGATGCAAAATACGTGCTGACGGTGATGAACGATAAAGGGCTGAACAGCCTCTGGCTCCGCAATGTGGCGACGGGAAGCGACACCCGGGTGGTCCCTCCAACGGCCAACATTCCCAGCGTCGCATTCTCGCCGGATGGTAACTACATTTATTTCCGTAAGGCCGAGAATGGCATCGCCAGTGATTTTAATGTCTATCGTACTCCGGTCCTAGGCGGCACGCCAAAGACTGTGGTGCGCGACTCGGATAGTGGCATCACCTTTTCGCCCGATGGCCAACGAATGGCCTACCTCCGCGCGAACAATCCGGAAACCGGGAAATATCGCCTGCTGAGTGCCAATCTCGACGGCAGTGATGAAAAAGTGCTGTTCAATGAGCCTCTTGGGAGGGGGTTGGCGCGTTCGCTGGCGTGGTCTCCCGACGGCAAGAAGATCGCCTATGCCGCGTTCCATCCGGGCGACGACCTCGGTGGAATCAATCTATTTGATTTGCAGACAGGAAAAAGACAAACCGTCACCTTTGCTGATAAAGCAATTTTTGAAATGCGCTGGTCGTTCGCGGGGGATGGCCTCTTTGTCACCTATCAACAAAAAGGTCCTAATTTCAACCACCGGCAGATCGGTTACATCTCACTGGCTGACAGCAGGTTGCGTCCCATTTCGCGCGATACCAATAGCTATGCGACTTTAAGTCTCTCCGCTGATGGCAAGTCTTTGGCCACGGTGCAGCAAAAAGTGGTTAGCAACTTTTATGTTCTGCGCGGCGAAGGAAGCGCGTCGGCAAACATTCCCCCGTTAGCGTACGGCGGAGAACACATCCAGTTTTTCAATTGGGCGGCCGATGGCAGCTTGCTTACATCCGACCCATCGCAACTTGTGCGGACGGACGCCAATGGAAACAATCCCACCCAACTGCTTAGCGACCCGGCGGCGAACATTCTCAGTCTGTGGCAGTGCGGCAGCTATATAGTTTTTCCATGGGCACTTCACGACAACAATTCGCTCAGCCTCTGGCGCGTCAATGAGGACGGTTCCCATCCTGTGAAGCTGGCCGATGCCCAGCTTGATACGTTTCCGGTGTGTGCGGCCAATCACAACTGGGTTTACTATTTCGCCGAGGCCAAACAGCTCTGGCGAGTTCCACTGGATGGTTCTGGTAAGCCGGAGCCGGTTCCAGGCAGCAGTGTTGCGGGAGCATTTCTGATCGGGCGGGGCATGGGAATTTCGCCCGATGGAAAAACCCTAGTGTACGGGATCGAAATAGTGAATTCAGGCGACGCAATGGGGACACAGAAAATTGCACTGCTGGATGTGGCAACTCTCCGTTCTCCGCGCTTCTTGGAGCCCAATCCGCGGATGTCCAAGGGTATGCAATTTACTCCGGATGGAAGAACCGTTGCTTACCCGATCACGGAGAATGGCGTGGATAACGTCTGGATTCAGCCCATCGACGGCGGACCTGGGCGGCAGATTACGCACTTTAATTCCGAGCAGATATTGTCGTTCCACTGGTCTCCAGACGGCAAGAATCTCGGCGTTCTCCGCGGCCACACCGACTCCGACGTCGTGCTGCTACAAGAATCCAGGCCGTAGATTGTTCGTTACAGCACCTATTCCGGGGCCCTCTGCTGGCCCGCCATTTGTGCGACAGCTCTAGTAAGATGTTGTTTCGGATGCCCAAGAAGCTCTCTCATTACGATCATTCCGGACGAGCTCGAATGGTCGACGTTTCCACCAAATTCCCCACCAAGCGTGAGGCCGAGGCCAGTGCCTTCGTCGTCTTGAAGCCTGAAGTCCTCAAAGCCCTGCCCGAGAATCCCAAGGGCGATCCACTGGAGGTAGCGCGCCTGGCGGGAATCATGGCCGCGAAGCGGACTGCCGATCTGATTCCCATGTGCCATCCCTTGCCGCTCTCGCACGTTGATGTGGAAATAAGGCTGTGCGAGAATGGCGTCGCGATCACCTCAAAAGTCTCGACCACGGCGCAGACCGGAGTGGAGATGGAGGCCCTGACAGCCGCCAGCGTTGCCGCCCTTACCGTGTACGATATGGTGAAGGCGCTCGACAAGGGCATCGAGATTCGCGAGATCGTGCTGGAGCGGAAATCGGGCGGCAAAAGCGGCGATTATCACCGCGTGCGCAAAAAGTCATAACGCGTTCCATGGCGAACAACGTAAGACTCCTGCTGGTGGATGACAATCCGATGGTGCTGGGGTTGCTGCGCGGGGCGCTGACTCCGCTCGCCATGGTCACGACTGCAACCGACGCCGCCGATGCGCTCCTCAAAGCTGTCGACGATCCTCCCGACCTGCTGGTGTGCGACTATCGCATGCCCGGCATGGATGGCCGCCAGCTTGTCGAAAAGCTAAGAAGCCGTCCTCGCACCGCAGAGGCCGCGGTCATCCTGGTGGCCACCAAGGCCGACATCAGCGAAAAGCTCAGCACTTCCGATCTTCCCGTCGACGATTTTGTCGAGAAACCATTTTTCCTCAGAGAAGCCACACAGCGCATTAAGCGGGTTATCGACAAGATCGCCCTGGAAAAGATGGCCAAGACCGTTCCCTCCGACGGCGTGTTGCGTGGCAGCCTGTTGCAGATGAACGTCATCGATCTGGTGCAGTCCCTCGAGATGGGCCGCAAAAGCTGCTCCCTGACCCTTACTAACAAAGACGACAAATGCGAACTCTTCTTCACCGAAGGTCAGGTAACCCACGCGACCTACGGCCCGCTGATCGGAGATCCCGCTGTTTTCAAAGTTTTGCGCTGGACCGACGGAAACTTCGAAGTCAATTTCGAGGGCAAGACTACCCAGCAGACCACGAACCTAAACACCCAAGGCCTGCTGATGGAAGGCCTGCGCCAGCTCGACGAAGCGCAGCGCGATGGCGGCAAAGCCCCAGAGGAGGAAGAGGAAGATGTCCTCCTCGACTCCTGAAGGGCTTACCGCGGCCGTAATCACAGTCAGTGATTCCTGCGCGCGCGGCGACCGCGCCGATCTCTCCGGCCCAGCTGTCGGCGAGCTCCTCAGAACAAGAAATTTCTCACTCATCGGCACCGAAGTCGTTGCTGACGACCAGCCTGCCATTCAGACCGCAATTGCATACTGGGTTCAGGAAGCCCAACTGGTTGTAACTACCGGGGGAACCGGAATCGCTGAACGTGATGTGACTCCCGAAGCCACGCGTGCGGTGTGCGAACGTTTGCTCGAAGGAGTTGCCGAACGCATGCGGTACGAAGGCGCGAAGAAGACTCCATTCACCGCGCTCAGCCGCGGGGTCTGCGGAGTGCGGGGAAAGTCTTTGATTCTGAATTTGCCCGGCAGTCCCGCCGGCGCGGTCGATTCACTTGAAGCCGTGATTAACTTATTGCCCCACGCCCTGCAATTACTAAGCGGGAACACAAAACACGAGTGAACCGTGCTGCCCACGCAAACGTAGCCCCTGACGCCTCGTCCGGACGGTTTGGAGACTTCTTCGGGCTTTGTACAGACGTAGCAAGCTACGTCTCTACAGGGGTCTTCACTTTCGCGTAGACTTTTAGTCGCGTCTCGTGAAAACGATCAAGCACATCCTTTCTCGCTACAGCGCATTCCTGTGGGCGCTGTTGAAGCCTTTAGGCATGTGGGGCGTGCTGGTTGTGGCTGCAATCGACGGAGCGTTTGTCGGTCTTCCCATGGACGCGGTCGTAGCCGGCTACGTCTATCAAAACCCGAGCCGGTTCGTTTTGTATGCATTTATGGCGTCGGTGGGGTCTGCTCTGGGCAGCATTGTGATTTACGTCATCGGCTACAAGGGAGGCGAGGAGCTACTTCGCAAGCGGATTCCAGCCGCGCGCTTCGCAAGGATTCACGCAGCATTTGACAAGCATCCCTTCTGGAGCCTGATGTTTCCGGCCATGCTGCCTCCGCCAACGCCCTTCAAACTATTCGCGCTGGCTGCGGCAGTTTCGGAGATGAGCTTCGCACGATTCCTACTGGCGATCTTTTCCGGTCGCCTGGTGCGTTTCCTGGTGCTGGGCCTGCTGACTATTAAGTTTGGCCCGAACGTCGTCCACTGGTTTGGGGCGCTATTCAAGCAACACTACTATCTGCTTTTGGAAGCCGTCATTGCAGGATTGGTGGTTTGGTGGGTATTACGAAGAAATAAGAAAAAGACCTTCGTCGCGAGGAACGCTCAGGATTCGCAGAGTTCGCCGAGAAGTATTTAGGCTCTGGTCCTCCTCGACGCTCCTCACCGATCTCCACGGTTCAAGGTTTAGGCTGCGGCTGCATGGTCGCTCTGGTGGCCGAACGCCGAGGATAACGCGGTCAAGGCCATCGGCGTGGCGAACATCGCAATTGTGAAAATCAGATCGCCTGCGACTGCATGGCGGAAAAATGGCAGACCAGCCGCATACGACATCATCACGCCGCTCAGGTTCTTGGGATACATATCCAGCCAAGCCCACGAGGTCAGGTTGGTGATCAGGAAGAACGAAATCGAACTGGCGAGTGCCGCGCCGATCACTGATAACCACTTCGTTTTAGCGCCGAGAGTTGTGCCCAGCCAGATAATCGCCGCATACCATGCGAAGGTCACGTAATGGTCCCACGAGAATGGATACGAATAAACCCACTTGGTGAGGACTACGTCCGAAGCAGCCAGCAACACGAAGGGGATCCAGAGCTGGCGGCGAGACCCGCGGGCTCCGAAGAACAGCAGCGACCCGACCACCGGAGTAAACATCCAGGGATGGGGCATGAACCGGACCGCGACTGCGAACAGTACGAACAAGTAGGCCAGCATATGGATCACCTCGGCAATCTAAAAACACAATATCCTAAAGAAGATTGTGGGCCTCTGAGAGGGATGGCGTCAAGTTAAAGAATTAACCGAGCCTCAGGGCGACGACTAAATCTTAGATCGCAGAGATCGCGGAGAACATCCGCAGAGTCCGCCGAGAGCAGCTAATCGACAGGCGTGCTGCCTGGTCCTGAGGAAACTCCCCCTTTGCGTACGCCAAAATACTCTTCTACGACTCTCAAGTTGCGATCGAGTTGGACGGTGGCCGAAAGAACACTGCGATTCGCCCGTCCGGGCTGCTGAAAACGGAGATCCTTGAAGCGAACGAGGTAGCCTTCATCTCCTGATGCGAGCGGTTCGGTCTCGGTGATAGGGTACTGCGCCCAGTCGAGATAAACGCGACCGAGATAGGATCGCTTGGCCGCAAGCGTCACCGGAGTCTCCTCAGGCTTATAAAGAATCTGCATTTCGCTATCGGGATCGACCTCGGGAGCAGCCGAGTCGACCATCATCGTAGCGAAAAAATTGCGGGTTTCGACCACGCCGACCCATCGAAATGGAGTCCACCACAAAGGGAATGCCGAGGCACGGATGGGGTTGTCGTTTTCATAGGTGCGGGCTTCGAGCGCATTCACAGCACGGCGATGCTCGTAATCGCGTGCTCCCCACAACGCAACCACGCCAAGCAACGCCAGGGTTGCGCCCCAGCGACCTGCAGGATGCTTGCGACGCACGCCGACCTCGCGATCAATGAAGGAGAAAAACCCGGGTAGCACCAATCCGGCAACCAGCAGAATTAGAATGATTGGCTCGACGATGAAAACGATGTCCCACGAATACCATTTCTCGGAAAATGGCCAGAACGGGCGCACGCCATAGTTATTTGTGTAATCGAGCAGAATATGGCTCAGGCCTGCGAGATACGCGAACCCGAACAGCAATCCCCATCGTGGTGGCAGGTTGGGGTCGCTCAGCTTTCGTCCCCGCAGCCGCCAAATCCCATACAGGAAGCCAACCACTACGGCGGATACCAGCGCGATGCCCAGAAAGGAGTGAGTAAAGCCGCGATGGTGCCCAAAGCCAAAAACCCGGCCCTTAAGCTCGCCGAGCACGTCCAGATCCGGCGCTTCGGCGGCCAGGGTCACCGTAGCCGTGGCCAGTGCCGTCTTGCGATTCAGTCCGGCTCGTCCCATGCAGGCGCCGGTCAGGAAGTGGGTAATGGGTTCCAAAGTTTGCTGAGCCTTGTTCGTGATTCGATTGTTAGAGAGAATACATTACCGTCTCGTTCATTGCTGGGCGGGGGTTTCGATTTTGTAAAGTTCGCAGGGAATACCGCTTCGGCCTTGTCTGATCGCCGCGAAAAGGGGAAGATTCATGATCTTCGGAGCACATGTCATCGTGTACAGCAAAGACGCGGACGCTGATCGCGCCTTCTTCCGCGATATTCTCGGATTCAAATCTGTAGACGCCGGGCAGGGATGGCTTATTTTTTCCCTACCTCCGGCCGAGGCAGCGTTCCATCCTGATGAGAACAACGATCGGCACGAGCTGTTTTTCATGTGCGACGATCTCAAAGCTGACATGTCCGCGCTCAAGAAAAAGGGCGTAGCGTGTACTGATGTTCAAAACGAACGTTGGGGTTCGATCACTAGGATCCCGCTCCCCGGCGGGGGCCAAGTCGGTCTCTATCAGCCGAAGCATCCGATGGCAGTAGTCTGGCCTTCGAAGTGAGTGGCCATCATCAACTTGACGGACACGATTCGAAGGATGTAGTATCACAACAAGTTTGCTCTTCGGAGCAGACCTTGGATTTCATGAAGAGTGGCTGAGGGACGAGCCCTGAGAAGCCACGACAACCGGATCGGGAGTCAGCTCCTGGTCGTCTGGTGTCAACTCTCACCCGGAAACGGGAGACATGAGATTCGGGGTGCCCGCAGTTCAGCATCTCGCTTCGCAATTCTCCCCCTTTTAAAGTTTTCCGGTATAGAGGTTCTCAGTCTTAGGCATTTTCTAAGGCTTGTCCCCGGTTCCGGAAAGCGAGTGTCTGATGAGTGCTGCTGCGAGGGTTTTGAGTGGGGGTACTACTGACGGTGTTGCGGCTCTTTCAACAAATTACGAATTGCGCTGCCGGGAGTGCCACAAGAGTTGGGGAAACCAGCCTCGGTCGATCTGCGACCAGTGTTTTTCTCCGCTGGAAGTTTTCTACGATTATGCTGCGCTGCGAGGCAGGTTCACGCGGGAGCGCATCGCAGGCCGCGCCCCCGATATGTGGCGATACGCGGAGTTGCTGCCGCTGCCTCTCGATTACCAACCGAGTTTGCCGGTGGGATTTACTCCTCTCTTACGAGCGCCGAAATTGGCCGCCCACCTCGGAGCTAGGAATCTTTTTATCAAGAATGATGCCGTCTGCTTGCCCACTCTTAGCTTCAAGGACCGCGTGGTCGCTGTGGCGCTCGCGCAGGCCCGCAGCTTCGGGTTCGACACAGTTGCCTGTTCGTCAACTGGCAATCTGGCAAATTCCGTGGCGGCGCAGGCGGCGCGCAACGGATTCAAAGCCTGGATTTTTATTCCGGCGGACCTTGAACCTGCGAAAATTCTGGGCACACAGGTTTACGGCGCCAACCTGGTTCGCATTGCAGGCAGCTATGACCAGGTGAACCGTTTGTGCTCGCAGATTGCGGATGAACATCGCTGGGGATTCGTAAACGTGAATTTGCGTCCGTACTATGCCGAAGGTTCGAAGACCGTAGGATTTGAAATCGCCGAGCAATTGGGATGGCGGCTGCCGGACAACGTAGTTGTGCCCATGGCCGGTGGATCATTAATTACAAAAATCAAGAAGGCGTTCGACGAACTCATAGAGATGGGGCTGGTCGAAGCGAAAGCAGTGAAATTCTTCGGGGCACAGGCGACCGGATGTTCTCCGATTTCGACTGCGGTAAAGACCGGAAACGCGGAAATAGAACCTCAGAAGCCTGCGACGCTGGCTCGATCGCTGGCCATTGGCAATCCGGCAGATGGACACTACGCCATTAAGGCCATCACAAAAAGCGGTGGATGGGCCGAGGATGTTTCCGATCAGGAAATGATCGAAGCGATTCAGCTTCTGGCGGAGACGGAAGGCATCTTCACCGAGACCGCGGGCGGAGTGACCACCGGATGCGCGCGCAAACTCTACCGGCATGGACGTATCGGGCCTGAAGAGACGACTGTGCTGTGCATCACCGGAAACGGTCTGAAGACTACCGACGTTCTCGCTGGCAAATATGAGGTGGAAGAGCCGATTCGGCCGAAGGTGGCCGACTTCGAAACCTACTTGCAGAGGGTAGTGGGGACTGCGGAGCAACCTACCCCGGAAACGGTGGAGGCTTGAGATGACAGTTACCGTGCAGATTCCAACAGCTTTGCGCCGGCTCACATCGGGGACCGGGCAGGTTCAATGCTCAGCGGCGAACTTGGGAGAATTGTTCTCCGCGCTCGACCAGCAGTTTCCGGAATTGAAATCACATTTGCGGGATGAAGCCGGGGAGATTCGGCGGTTTCTCAACGTTTACGTTAACGAGGAAGATATCCGATTCCTCGGCGGGAATACTTATGCGTTTCAGGATGGAGACGAGGTTTTGCTTGTGCCTTCGATTGCGGGCGGCACCGCATAATCTTCGAACTGAGTATGTCGTCGCCGGGGCTGGGCTGGGACGCTCGGACCTCTATCGGACGGAATAGCTCTAGCTATGGTGCGTAAATTAAAAATCGGGTTGCTGGGTTGCGGGACAGTGGGTCGCGGCCTGGTGGAGTTGGTTAGCAGGAACGATGCACTCATCCGGCAGCGCTCCGGTGTCGAGTTGCGCATTACGAAGATTTTGGTTCGTGATCTCGATAAAGAGCGTCAGGGCGTGGATCGCGCCCTTCTCACCACGCAGCCAGACAAAGTTCTGAATAACGGCTGCGATCTGGTGGTCGAACTGGTGGGAGGGATCGAGCCGGCCAGAAGTTTTATTGAGCGCTCACTGGGGCATGGAAAACACGTGGTCACGGCGAACAAGGCCTTGCTTGCGCTGGATGGCTTCACTCTGATGAACGAGGCAGCCCGGCAGAAGGTTCGTCTCGGATTTGAGGCCAGCGTTTGCGGCGGTATTCCGATTATTCGTGCGTTGAGGGCTGGCCTCGTCGGAAACAATATTCAGACGCTCAGCGGTATCCTCAATGGCACCTGCAATTACATCCTGACGCGCATGACGGAGGATCGGGTCGAGTTCGAAGATGCGCTTCGCGAAGCGCAGGCTAAGGGCTTTGCGGAGGCTGATCCAACGCTTGACATCGATGGCCACGATGCAGCACAGAAACTGAAAATCCTGACCGAACTTGCTTTTAGCGCCCAGGTGGATGCCGGCGCTGTTCAGGTAGAGGGAATCCGCGACATTGGTGCTGACGACGTGCAGGCGGCCAGGGAATTTGGTTTTGTGATCAAGCATGTTGCAACGGCAGAACTGACCGCGGAAGCGGTGTCGCTCGGTTGCGCTCCGGTATTGCTGCCGGTCTCGCATCAACTCGCCAGCATTCGCGATGAGAATAACGCTGTGCTGGTCCGCGGAGATGCGGTGGGCGAAATGCTGTTCTCAGGAAAGGGAGCAGGGTCTTTGCCCAGTGCCAGTGCAGTGCTCTCGGACGTGGTCGACATCGCCTGTCACAAGGGAGGATTCTCAATGAGCCCGGGCGGTCGAGTCCGGGCTACGACACGTGAGAGCGACAGCAGGCACTATCTCCGCTTCGCGGTCGGTGATCCGAGCGACATAGGTCCGATTACAACCATCCTCGAGCGAAACCGGGTTGAAGTGGATCGTGCCGCTGCGGTATGGGCCAGAAGTGATTCCGGCAAACATCAAGTCAGGGTGCTGACCCATGGCTGTTCACGCCAGGCAGTCGAAACCTCGCTTCGCGATATATCTTCCTCGGGCGTCGAAAAGGGCAAGAGCCTCGTTTTGCGAGTAGCGGATTAAGGGTTAGCGATGCCAGGATTTCGGACGTTATTCTACTGAGTCTGCTCCGCCTGAATCTGCTTCACGTCCCCCTGCAATTCTCAACCTTGTATTGTTTCTTAAGCCTTGATACAATCTAACTAACTGGTTAATTAATGGCGTATGAAAGCTGGCGTTTCCAAGTCGCGTCTGGGGTCTCGCGGACGTCCTGAGCAGAGCCGGGCCGCCATTCTGCAGGCGGCGGTGCAGGAGTTTGCGCACGAAGGCGTTGCCGGGGCGAGAACGGATGCGATTGCGCGCGCCGCAAAAGTCAATAAAGCCCTGCTCTATTACTACTTCAAAGACAAAGAGGCGCTATACGGAGCTGTGCTCGATCAGGTGTTCGGAGGCCTGATCGCGCACGTCGGAGAGGTCTTGTCGCGTGATATGCCTCCGCGCGAAAAGATCATTGCGTATGCGGGTGCGCACTTTGACTACGTCGCCAGCCATCCTTTGTATCCCCGAATTGTGCAAGGTGAAATGATGGGTATCGGTCGAGGTAGGATGAGTCACCTTGAATGGGTCGTGAAAAGGTATTTTCGTCCTCTGTTCGGTCGAATAGCTGAAGTGCTTGAAGCCGGACAGGCCACCGGCGAATTTCGGCGCGTTGATCCCTTGCAATTTGTTCCCTCGATGATTGCAGTGATCGTTTTCTATTTCACCAACGCGCCAGTGATGCGTCTTATGACCGGCAAAGATCCGCTGTCCCCAGAGCGAGTGGCTGCGCGCCGGGCGGCGGTGTTGGACTTAATTTCAGCGGCGTTGTTCGAGCGTCCCAGCGGAAAGTCCCGAGGAGCACGACAGTGAGCGTACGCAATAAATTCCTCATCATTCTCGGCGTAATCTTCAGCATATCGCTGACCTACTACCTCTTGTCTACGCCGCGCAGCAAGGATTTGATTCTGATCGGGACGGTGGATTCCAATCAGGTCATCGTAAGCCCGCAGATCGAGGGCCGGTTGGCGAAACTCCTGGTCGATGAAGGAACGCAGGTCAAACAGGGCGATCTGATCGCCGTGCTCGATCCCTCGGAATTGGAGGCGGAAGAACGCGCGGCCGCCGCCACCATCGACAGTTTGAAATCCAAGGTCGCTGAGACCCAGTCCACTCTGCAGGCCACGCGGGGATCGACATCGAGCAGCGTCATCAATGCGCAGGCGCGGCTGCAATCCACGCGCGCGCAATTGCTTCAGGCAGAAGCTACTCTGCAGCGCACGGAGAGCGACAGTCGTCGCATGATCGAACTCGCGAAAGAGGGAGTGGCCTCGGATCAGGATCGGGTGCAGGCGGAAAGTAGCCTGGCGGCCCAAAAAGCGCTGGTGCAATCGCTAAGAGAGCAGGTAAGCGCTGCTGAGGCTGATCTCAACACGGCGATCGCGAACACTCATCAGGCGCACGCCGCGCAGAGCACAGTCGAATCGACGCGCGCGCAAGTCGCGAATGCGGAAAGCATGCTGAAGCAGGCGGAAGTTCGTTTGGGGTACACGAAAATTTATGCGCCCGTGACTGGAACTGTCTCGGTGCGCGCCGCTCGTGAAGGAGAAGTGTTGAATGCAGGGCAGGCGATCGTGACCATTGTCGACCTCGGCGATACCTGGGTGCGCGCGGCAATTCCTGAGACCAATGCCGATCACATCGGTTTGGGAGACACGATGCGGGTGCGCTTGCCAGGCGGAACGATTACTTCGGGCAAGGTGTTTTTCAAATCAGCAGAGGCCGACTTTGCCACTCAGCGCGATGTTGGCCGGCGCAAACGGGACATCAGAACCATCGTCCTGAAGGTTCGGCTCGACAATCCGAAGGGTGCGTACGTTCCCGGGATGACGGCGGAAGTGTTGGTTTCGCCGGATCAACTCAAAGGAACAGCGCGAGAGAATGTCTCGGCCGAACAGCATCCATGATCACCGATCTCAATTCTCGTGCCGGGTCGAATGGAGACGCTCCCACCAATGGGCACACTTCGGCGGGGGATGCTGGCCGAGCGAATGCCATCGAAGTGGAACACATTGTTAAGAAATATGGCGATTTCACAGCGGTGGACGACGTTTCCTTCAATGTGAAGGAAGAAGAGATTTTCGGTTTGCTGGGACCGAATGGCGCGGGCAAGTCCACGCTGATACGGATGATGACCACGCTAATTCCCATAACGTCCGGAAGCGCACGGATTGCCGGCCACGATGTACAGAAGGATCCCGACGCGGCGCGGCGGGCAATTGGAGTAATTCCGCAGGCTCTTACCAGCGACCTTGACCTCACCGTCGAGGAGAATCTTAATATCTACGCCAAGCTTTACGATGTGCCGGCGAAAAAGCGCAAGGCCGCGGTCGACGAATTGCTGCAGCTCGTGGATCTGACGAAATGGCGGTCGGCCCAGACCAAAACGTTGTCTGGTGGCATGCGACGTCGTCTGGAAATTGCCCGCGGCCTGGTACATAGTCCGCGAATCTTTTTTTTGGATGAGCCCACTACTGGCCTGGACCCTGTGTCTCGCGTCGCGGTCTGGGAGATGCTCACCAATATCAAGAGTCATCGCCAGCTCACTATCCTGATTACAACTCACTACATGGACGAGGCCGACCGGCTGTGCGACCGTATCGCCATCGTGGATCATGGCAAGCTGGTCGCGCTCGATACGCCGCCAGCCCTGAAGGCAAGCGTCCCGGGATCGAATGTGATCGAAGCGCAGTTCGACAACGCTTCTCCGAATTGGGAGGACCGTCTGAAGAAGCTCAGCGGCGTGACTTCCGTTCAGCACGAGGGAGCCGGTATGTATCGCATCCTGACCGGAGATGGATCGCGGACCACGACTGAACTTGTGGAAGCAGCTGTACATAGCGGCGTCAAAATCCGTTCGCTCTCTGTACAGAACACCACACTGGACGACGTTTTCGTCCACTACACCGGGCGGCAGTTGCGCGATGAACTAGTCAAAGCGCACGCCTTCGTCATGCCTCCCAGACCCGGACTACAGCCATGAATCACATTTTGGCAATTGTCGAACGAGAAATGCGCAAATTCTTCCGCTCTCCGGCGCTGATGATGGCGTCAATGGTTTTCCCGCTGGTGCAACTCATCGTGTTAGGCAATGCCTTCGGCGGAAAGATTCGCGACGCCAGGCTGGGGTTGGTCGATCAGGACGGCGGCACGCAGGCGCTGAGGATTCGCGAAGCCTTTGACTCGGTCCGCGCCAACATGCGGACGTTCGAGCCGGTCTACTACAACGATCCAAAAACAGCGATGGACGACGTGCGCAATGGCAAGATCCAGGGCGCCGTCATTATCCCGCCGCAGTATTCGCGGCGAGTGTATGAACAGGATCAACCGCGCATTGCGCTGGTTGTGGACAATAGCGACAACTTCATGAGTTCGACTTTGGAGGATGAACTCACCAGCATTACCGCCGCGCTCAATCAGCCCACGGTCGAGCCGCGCATTTTGCAACAGACCGTGTTGCAGATTGTCGAACTTTATCCTTACATCGAATATATGAAATACCTGCTACCTGGCTCGATCACACTAGCGATGTTTGTTTCCGTGATGATCGGCGGCGGCATGCTGTATATCGACGACAAGGCGCGCGGCGTGCACGAAGGGTATTTGGTTACGCCCATCACTAAGACCGAACTCGTGTTCGGACTGAATGCCGCTGGAGCCATCAAGGCAGTGATGACGGGCGTCGTAATCACGGTGATTGGTTCGCTGCTTGCGGGCGTGGGCACAGTATTCCATCCGGGTACAGTACTCCAACTGATGATCATGATTTTGCTGACATCAATCGCCTTCAACACCATGATGTTCCTGCTTATGGTTCGGGTGGAAGATCCGCTGGTGCCGCGAGCGATCTTTGGAATTTTGAATACGCTGTTATTTTTTCCCAGTGGAGCCATCTATCCCATCGAGGCGTTTCCGTGGTGGTTACGCGCGATCGCCAAGGTGGACCCATTCACGTTTGCGGTACACGGCTTCAAGTCGATACTGCTGAAGGAAACGGGAATGGCCGCCATCTGGCCGGACATGCTTTATTTATCCATTTTCGCGTTCGTCACGCTGGCGGTGGCCACGCCGTTGTTCAAGAGAACCCTGTAACTTCGATAACAGCGAGATGGGTTAGTCGCAATTAATACTTTCGGGCCTTCTCTGGCACCACCACCTTGTATCGTGAAACCTGCTCGAATGGCCGGCGCTGCGGAAAGTGACGGCAAATGTTCTCGCATTCTGGTAAATCTGAGACTTGAAATCAGGCCGCAACCAACTCATGCCCCATGCGGTCATTGTCGCGGCACCGCAAAGCAGTAAGTCTCCTCTCTCGTCCGGGCGCTGCGTGCTACGACTTGCGATTTGACACTCTTTTACTTCGCCGTAGTCCCACGTATCTGGCTTTACGCCATACATTGCATAGCCGTCTTTAATGTATGCAACGGGCATGCTTCTGTCTTTAGGAGCGCAGCCAGACTCTAAGATCACCAGGACGATGGCACAGTAGTTTGGCACTCTTCGGAACATTTCGGTGCGGCGCAATCTAATGCTGATCCTCCACGACTGAAGAGTACAGACGAGCCAACGCGCTGCGGAGTATATCACGCGAGTCGTGGCCAGTTTCAATCCCGTCGGCTGCTCCTATAAGGTACCGTCCTCGCGTGTTGGTGCTCTTTCGCCCGACGACTGTCCTCGATTATGCTTGTAGACGTCATGACACTGCTGGATGCTGAACGGTACGACCCTGCGCGCGACCGGCAGCGGCGAAGGCTCATCGTCATTGGGATTGTTTTGGTCCTACTCGCGGTATGGGTGATCTATCACTATCGTGACTATCCCGAGCGACATGCGGCGAGGAAATTCTTCGCTGCGCTGCAAAGCCAGAATTACGAGGCGGCCTACGGAGTATGGTTCCGCGACCCCGACTGGAAGCAGCATCCGAGCCAGTATTCCAAGTACGTTTTCAGCGACTTTTATCGCGATTGGGGCCCGGGCGGGGAGTGGGGGCTGGTGAAGGATTATTCGGTGGATTGTTCTTTGAGCCCTGGCGAAGGGAGCGGCGTCATCGTGCAAGTCACGGTAAACTCTCGTTCACAACACGCCTACGTCTGGGTGGAAAAGGCCAACAAAACTTTATCGTTCTCCCCCAATGAGATAGAGTGCGGCAATTGGTGGACCTGGCTGACTGAATGATCGGTGCGGTTGCCGAAGCAACGTTATCATTTGCCGAGCGTTACAGTGCTGGTTACCCGCGCTTCCAGAGGGCGAACTGAACGATGCTATACTCCACCTTGTGAAAGCAAGTCGCAAATTTTACGATGGTCTAGATCCGCGTTACTTGGCATCTTATGGTCTTGCAGAGACTTCCCATTATTTACTTACTCCGGAAGCGACTGTCCGATCGTGGGTTATTGGTCGCCTTTATCCGACCAAGCGTGGAAAGAAGTACTTCAAGCCGGTGATCGAACTTCCCGACCGACATATCCGTTCTCTATCGTTCATAAATTTGGTCGAGGTCCATGTTCTTGATGCCATTCGGAGAGAGCATTCCGTTCCGCTTGATAAGATAAGAATTGCGATCGACTATCTGAGAGAGCAGTTTGGTTCGGAGCACCCACTAGCCGAAGAAAGCTTTGCCACTAATGGCTTAGATTTGTTTGTCCAAAAGTACGGTCAACTCATTAACGTCAGTCGCGCCGGTCAACTCGGAATTAAAACTCTGTTAGAAGCACATCTTCGACGGATAGAGCGAGATGAAAAGGGCGTGGCGCTGAGACTTTATCCCTTCACCCGAAAGCGTTCCCCGGAGGAGCCGAAAGCCGTCGTCATCGACCCTTATGTTTCTTTCGGTCGTCCGGTTCTCGTCGGCACTGGCATTGCAACTTCGGTCGTAGCGGAACGATACAAGGCTGGGGAATCTATCGAACAGCTCTGCACTGATTATGGCCGAAGACGGTTGGACATAGAAGAAGCCATTCGTTGCGAACTTTCGCTTGAAGCCGCCTGACCCTTTTATCGTCTTTCTCGACCGCTCTCTTGGCAAGCAAGTCATAGCCACAACGCTACGTATAGCGGGATTTCAGGTCGAGGTCCACGATGATCACTTCAGTCCTGATGCCAAAGACGAGCTATGGCTCACAGAAGTGGGACGCAAGGGCTGGATTGTCTTGACTAAAGACAAAAAGATCAAGTACCGCATGGTCGAACTCGCAGCAGTTGTTGCCGCTAATGCAAAAGTTTTTACGCTGACCGCTGGCAGTGTTCAAGGTTCCGAAATGGCTACGATATTTGTAAAGGCAATATCCAAAATCAAAGCGTACGTCGAGGCAAACACTCCGCCCTACATCGTCCGCATTTCCAAGGCAGGTTTCTTGTCAACAGTTTATCCCAAACGTTAGTTCTCAGTTATTGCTGCGGAGTTCAGGCGCTTACGCTTGCTAAGTGTTCTAACGCCCTCCGCAACGAGGCCTCATCCGCGACGTTGACGGAGGTTTTTGACCGGTCGATCTGGCGCATGAGACCAGAGAGCACTTTTCCCGGCCCCAATTCCACGAAGGTCTCCACCCCTTGGGCGATGAGCACACGCATGGATTGGTCCCACTTTACAGAACTTGTCACTTGGCGGATCAGCGCATCGCGGCTGCGGTCGACATCCTCGAGCAATGCAGCATCGGCGTTGCCGACGACTGGGGCTGCAGGGTTGCTGAAGCTGATTGAAGAAAGATCTGCGGCCAGGCGGTCTTGGGCTGACTTCATCAGCGAGCAATGAAATGGCGCGCTGACTGGTAGGACCTTTGCGCGTTTCGCGCCGCGTTCATCGGCGAGCTTGGTGGCGCGTTCCACGGCTGCTGTGTTTCCCGAAATCACAATCTGTTCTGGGGAATTGATGTTGGCAGGTTCGCAGACCTCGCCTTGCGCTGCATCGCTGCAAACCGCGGTGACCTTCTCGAACTCCATACCGAGAATCGCCGCCATCGTGCCTACTCCGACGGGCACGGCTTCCTGCATATATTTGCCGCGGTTGCGCACGGTGCAGACCGCATCGGCGAAACTGAAGGTTCCGGCGGCAACGTGCGCGGAGTATTCACCAAGACTATGTCCGGCGACGAAGCCAGGCTTCAGACCCTTTTCGTTTAAGACGCGCCAGGCCGCGACGGACGTGGTCAGAATCGCGGGCTGTGTGATCTCGGTCAGGCGAAGTTGGTCCTCGGGACCTTCGAAGCAAAGCTGCGAGAGACTATAGCCGAGAGCTTCGTCAGCTTCTTCAAATGTCTGCCGGGCAATGGGATATTTCTCAGCGAGTTCTTTGCCCATACCAACAGCTTGCGATCCCTGTCCCGGAAAAAGAAATGCGATGGATCCGTTGCGGTGCGAAACAGTTGTCATAGGTTATGCGGTGGTTGTAGAGACGTTGCTGGCGAGGTCTTCCATTGCGCCGCGTGCCGACCTCGCCGCCCGGATCCCGATCAACGTTCTTTCTATCTCCGAATTAATCGGATGTTCGGCGAACTCTGCCGCCACGCGAATTGCATTCTTGATCGCGTTGGCGTTCGACGACCCATGAGTGATGAAGCAAACTCCCTTCACCCCGAGCAGTGGTGCACCGCCATATTCGGTGTGGTCGAGACGTTTTTTGAAATCGGCAAAGGCGCTGCGCGAGAGCAGATATCCCACTTGGCGTGTAATGGTGGCCTTCAGCGATTCTTTCAGGGTTGAGCGCACCAGGTTGGCGACGCCTTCCGATATCTTCAGCGCGACATTGCCCACGAATCCGTCTGCGACGATGACGTCTACTTTGCCGTTGTACAGGTCGCGGCCTTCCACATTACCGACGAAATTCAGCGGTAGTTTCTTGAGCAACTGGAATGCATCCCGCGTCAGTTCGTTGCCCTTGGTTTCTTCCTCGCCAATCGAAAGCAAGCCCACTCGCGGACGCTTGGTTCCAAACATAGTCCGAAAATAGATTTCTCCCATGACCGCAAATTGCTCAAGGTTGTGCGGCTTGCTATCGACGTTAGCGCCGACGTCCAAAAGGCTCGCGATCGTGCCGATCGCCGTGGGGAATATGGCTGCGAGAGCGGGCCGGTCCACACCGGGAATCGCGCCTAGCACCATCTTCGCTGTAGCCATGGCGGCGCCGGTGTTGCCGGCGGTGATGAACCCTGCGGCACGGCCGTCGCGCACCAGACGCAGGCCGACTCGCATAGACGAATCGCGCTTGGCGCGCACCGCCTGCACCGCTTTGTCGTCCATGCCGATGACTTCGCTGGCGTGAACGATGTTGATGGGAAGTCCGGAGGCTGCGGGATAACGTGCCAATTCGGCGCGGAGAGCCGGTTCCGGACCCACTAAAAGGACATGGACATCGTAGTGCCGCGCCGCCTGAATTGCGCCCTCGATCTCAGGCTTTGGCCTGCGATCCGAGCCCATCGCGTCCAAGGCTATGACGCTTGGCATGGGATGGCTGCGCTAACTGGCTTCCTCGACTTCCAGAACTTCGCGGCCCTTATAGTAGCCGCATTTGGGACACGCACGATGCGGCATCTTGCGCTCATGGCAGTTTGGACATTCAGAGAGTGCGTGGCTTTTCAGCGAGTCATGAGCGCGCCGGCTTCCAGTGCGTGCTTTCGAGTGTCGCCGTTTTGGATTTGGCATGTGTAGATTCCTTTGTAGACGCAAGCGTCGTGCTCGCGCGCTTTTTCAAATCATGATGATAAAGATCGAGGCTAATAAATCAGTGTTCCAACTTGCCGCGCAACTCCTTTAGCGCCGTCCAGCGCGGATCTTCTATCGGCTCTGCGCAGGAACATTGCTCCACATTCAGATTCGCGCCGCAATGTGGGCAAAGGCCCTTGCAGTCCTCGCGGCAGATAACCTTCAGAGGGACAGCTAACAGCACCTGCTCGCGGACAGCATCCTCAAGCAGCAAACCCTCCCCCTGATAATAGCTGATCTCGGCTTCGGCACCGGTCACCGAGATTTCCTCGCGCCCTGCATCCGCTCCGAGCGGCCGGTACAAGAGGTCAAACTTGCGGCTTACGTCTTGAACCACCGGCTCCAGGCAACGAGCGCGGAGCAACTGAAGCTGCGTCGAGAGTTCGCCGCTAACCCGTATGTCCTTGATCCGCTGGTGCTTCCCGTGATGCTCCTCGATCAGTTGAGCTCGTCCCGCAGCGTGCAGTGGAGCGCTTTGCTGCAGGTCTGGCCCCAAATCAAGGTCGCCGGGACGATACTCCTCCTCAAAATCGATCGGATGGAGTTCCAACTCTTTGATTTCGATGAGCATTGAGACCCCCGCGCTCCCAACAAGATACCGCGAAGGAACGCGGAGCACGCTCAGAGGCGTAAAGTCTCCAGGGAGCGAAAGTTAAGGATAAAGGCCGCAGGAGCGGGGTGTCAAGGCTCGGTGATGTAGAGCACTGTCTCAAACTCAGACATTATCAGGAGTCGTCAGCTCCAACCTCCGCTTGACTTCCACCCTCGAGCGGCGTAACGTCGCGTGCGATTCCGGCATTCACTTTCGCGCACGAGGCTGGTCGAATGGTTTCTCTCGCCGCTCTTTGGCTTCCCATCGTTCTGTCGGCGATTATCGTTTTTGTCGCCAGTTCCATCATGCATACGCTGCTGAAATACCACCAGAGCGATTGCTATCAGATCCCTGACGAGGACAAGTTCCTCGCCTTGCTGCGGCCTGCGAACCTGAAGCGGGGCTTCTATTTTTTTCCTTACACCCTGCCGAAGGACATGAAGTCGCCAGCCACGATCGAAAAGTATAAGCAGGGACCAGTCGGCTTCATGACCATCATGCCGAGCGGCCCGCCCGCGATGCCGAAGTTCCTGGTGCAATGGTTTCTTTATTGCCTGCTGATCGGTTTCTTCGTCGCCTATCTGACGGCGCACACTGTTCCGCTCGGTGCAAACTACCGGGTGGTATTCCGTGTTGCCGGCACCGCTGCTTTCCTTGCCTACGGCCTGGGTCAGGTGAGCAACGGAATTTGGAAGGGTCAGCCCTGGTCGATGACCATCAAGGAGGTGATCGACGGACTCGTTTACGGCTTGCTGACCGCCGGCACCTTTGGCTGGCTCTGGCCACGCTAGAAATCCGGGCGCAAACCTGGGGGAGCATTAGGACGCACGCGGACGCCGCGGTGTGTTCAGCATCAAGTCATGGAAAGTTGCTGTCAGGGAATGCCATGGGCTACAACTAAGTCATCCCGCTGGCTGCATGGTCAGATGAAGCGGGCTTCTGCATGGTTGATGCCGCGACTCCGACTGTGACAGTTTTGAGCGCTCGGCAGCGCTGGTGGGCAAACGCGCGAACCTCTTTTTTCTGGATGGTGATCGTCGCCATGGGCGTGCGCTTCGGATACATCGTCATTGGACACACTTACAGGTTTCACTCCGATAAGCAGGTACTTCCAACCCAAGGCAGCGAAAAGAATTTCGATTTGGGCTTTGAAATGGGCCGCATCGGGCGCTCCCTCGCTCAAGGAAAGGGATTCAGCAATCCCTTTAATGAAACTACGGGGCCGACGGCTTGGGAACCGCCGTTGTATCCCTTTTTAATCGCTGGCGTTTTCAGGCTGTTTGGAACTTACAGCCGCGCTTCGGCTTTGGTCTTGCTGAGTATTAATAGTATTTTTTCCGCACTCACCTGCATTCCGATCTTTCTGATCGCGGAAAGATGTTTCGACAAACGGGTTGCGGTGTGGACAGCCTGGACCTGGGCGCTGCTTCCCTCCGTTATTTTCTGGTGTACGCGCTGGGTGTGGGAGACCAGCCTTGCCGCCCTGTTGCTGGCCGTTATTTTTTGGCTGACCCTCAACCTGGAAGAAAAAGACGGGTTGAAGCCATGGCTGCAATTTGGATTGCTGTGGGGCATCGCCGCGCTGACTAACACTGCTCTGCTGTCCTTTCTGCCCGTCTCCGGGTTGTGGGTTTGGTACCATCGCGCCAAGCTCGGCAGGCTCTCGCTCGGTGGAGTAATTCTCGCGGCGCTGCTATTCGCGGCATGCGTCACGCCTTGGCTGGTCCGCAATTACGAGATGTTCGGGCAGTTTGTTTTCATCCGATCAAATTTTGGCGCGGAACTCCGGTTGGGAAATGGGCCCGGAGCTAACGGAACTTGGATGGATTATCTTCACCCGACTAAGAATGTTTTCGCGATGCGTCGCTATCGAGAACTGGGCGAACTCGCTTATGTGGCCGAGCGTAAACGCGAAGCCATGGCTTTCATTCGTGAGGACTACGCGCGATTTGTCAACCTCAGTCTAAAGCGCTTTATCTACTACTGGGGTGGGGTGCCAAAAAGTTTAGACAACTCTGTGCTGGCATTTTTCAGAAATTCTCTATTTCTTGCGTCTTCGGTGTTGGCCTTCTGGGGACTTGGCCGGGCATTGCGTAAGCACAAGCGAGGCGCGTGGCTTTTCTTTTGGCTCGTGCTCTCGTACCCGCTGGTGTATTACTTTGTTTTTCCGCTTCCGCGCTACCGGCATCCTATCGAACCGGAGCTGGGAATCCTGATGCTCTATGTCATCTCGGAAGCAGCCGGCAAAGCCCGGTCTCGGAATGACAATTCGATCCGGCAATCTTCGAAGAACGCTTAATTCCGCACTCAGATGAAGGATTCACAATACCGCCTGCAGGATGAAGTAGAATCACACGCGGGATGGACTCACAATTTTGAAAACTGGGTCGAGGCTCATTCGACCCTGAGTGCAATGCTCGTATTGACCGCGGGTTTGGTGATTCGGCTGCGCGCCGCCTCAGGAACATTTTTGAATCCGGACGAAGCGCTTCATTACCTGCTTGCCAATCAACCTTCGTGGCTGCTGGCTTACAAGGCCAGTCTGACCAATGCTCATCCTCCGCTTCTGACAATTCTGCTTTATTTTTGGCGCGGAGTGGGCACTTCGGAGTTTGTTCTTCGTCTACCTTCAGTAATTGCAGGCACGATATTTTGCTGGATCTTTTTCAAATGGCTCACGCGCATCCTGGGGCTAGCCGCTGGTTTTATCGGATTAATCCTGGTGACTTTTCTTCCACCGACGATCGCGCTGGCAACGGAGGTTCGGCAGTATGCTCTGCTGCTGTTGTTCCTCGCCAGCGCCACCTATCTGCTGGAACGCGCCGTGGCGGAGAACTCTGCGGGCCTGATGCTGCTGTCGACGCTATCTCTTTACCTCGCCATACTCTCTCATTATTCAGCGATCCTGTTTGCGGCGACGATTGGCGTTTATTCCTTGCTTCGTCTCATCGCTCAACGTCCCTCTCTCGAGGTCGGAATAACTTGGGTTGCGGGACAGGCGGGCGCCGTTGGGCTGATCGCGGCTTTATACCTTTCGCATATCTCAAAGCTCAAGGGAGATTATGCAGCCGGTACTATCCAAGGATGGCTGGCGAATTCCTTTTTTCGGCCGGGGCGCGACAATCCTTTTCTATTCGTGGTCGCCAGAACCGGGGGAGTCTTTCAGTATGTCTTCGGCCAACTCGCGGTAGGGGATGTTGCCTTCGTGGCATTTATTGTGGGAATGGTTTTGTTCTGGAGAGAAAAAGTTTCGCGCACGGATTCGAACGTCCCTTCGCGACAAATAGGACTTCTTTTGATTTTACCGTTTGCCTTGGCTGCGGGAGCCGCGATTGCCAGAATCTATCCTTATGGTGGAACACGCCATTCTGCATTCCTCATCATGTTTGCTGTGGCAGGCGTCAGCTTTTTGGTGGCCAAAGTGGCGAAGCAACGGATCGCAACTGCAGTCGTCATTGCCATTCTGGTGGTCGCAATCTGTAATGTGTTCGGACAGCCGCATCGGCCCTACATACTCCGTGAGGACCAGAGTCGCACGCACATGATTCGTGCCATGGAGTTCATCCGCTCCCAGATCCCGGAATCCGACCTGATTTTCGCCGATTATCAGACTCGTCTCCTACTCGGTTATTACCTCTGCCCGCAGCAACCGGTGTCGTTTTCTGCCCCAGTTGGAAATCTTGAAGAGTTTCAATGCGGTGGCCATCGTATTGTTGCAGTTGGTCCCGACCTCTACATTTTCACCGCGGAGAATTTTCTCCCCAGGTGGAGTGAGCTATTGCGTTCTTTACAGCTAAATCCTGGTCAGGCGGTTTGGGTCGTCCAGGCGGGATGGCAAGTGGGTCTATCTAACGAACTGCAGAGCAGGTTCACGGAGTTTCGAAAACTCGAATCTCAATCATTTGGGAAAAATATTACGGCCCTCAAGGTGACGGTGGGGCAGCCGATTTCACAGTTGCTGTATCCATCACGAACTGTCATCCCTTGCTGCGCTCGGGATGACCACTGTCCTTTGTTCACTCGACATCGGATGCCGATCTAGATCAAGTCAAAATCGGCAGTGCGCGAATGCGCTTTTTTGTCGCTGCGAAAATGGCGTTGCACAAAGCCGGTGCCAGTGGCGGCACTGGAGGCTCGCCCGCACCAGTCGGCGCCTCTGCGCTCGGAACCGACAAAACTTCGATCAGTGGAGCCTCATTCATGCGAACGGGCGCATAGTCGTCGAAGTTGCCCTGCACCACACGCCCTTTATCGATTGTGATTTGAGCACGCAGGGCGTTGGTAAGCGCGTAAATCACTCCGCCCTTGATCTGCTGTTCGAGGATGCTGGGATTCACCACCTGGCCACAATCCATCGCCGCCACTATACGATGGACGCGCGGCTGCCCGTTCTCCATCGAGATCTCCACCACTTCCGCCATGTATGTACTGAAGCAGCCGAAGCAAGCGATCCCCTGATAGTGTCCGGCGCGCAGCGGCTTTCCCCAACCTGCTTTTTTCGCCGCCAATTGCAACACGCCGCGCATCCGCGCCGTATGCCAAACGGTATCGAAATATTTGATATCTTCGTCTTTGGCCAGCAAGTGCAGCCGGTAGTCGAGCGGATCTTTCTTCGCCGCCAGCGCAAGTTCGTCAATAAATGACTCGCTGGCAAATCCTGCCTGCAGAGCGTACACCGACCGCATCCAGCCCAAAGGGACTGGAGTTTCGGCCACCACATATTCAACCAGGGCGGTGGGAAAGGAATAAACCAGTGCAGCCTCATCAGGCAGATCGGGATCGACTCCGTTGGGGGTGGGCAACCCTTTCTGGCCGCTGATTGAAGGCGAGACGATCCGGTGCGAGAATGCCAGCGGCCAGCCTTGTCCATCGAGCACGGCGCTTAATTTGTGATAGCTCGCCGGACGGTAGGTCGAATTCCGCATGTCATCTTCCCGCGTCCACAGCACTTTGACGGGACTGTTCGCCGCCTTCGAGACCAGCGCAGCCTCTACACCGTAATCGTGCTCCAATCGCCGGCCAAATCCTCCGCCGATCAACGTCACATTCACCTTCACCCGATCCGGAGCGAGTCCCAGCGCTTGCGCTACCGAGTCGCGAACATCCTGCGGCACCTGCGTCGGCGCCCAAAGCTCGCAATCTGATCCGCGAAAGTGCGCCGTGCAGTTGCCGGGCTCCATCGCGGCGTGTGCCATCAGAGGCAGCTGATATTCCGCTTCGATGTGACGCCCCGAGGCCTTCGATACATCGCCGGTTGAGTACAGCGTTACCGCCTTGTTGGACGCAGACTTCTTCAACGACGCGGTGATCGCAGCGGAATTTAGATCTTTGTTCGGACCTTCATCCCATTGCACATTCAACGTCCGACGCCCTTCCATCGCGCTCCATACGCTATCCGCCACGACGGCCACAGCCGAATCGCCGATCTTTCCCACGTAACCGATGCCAGAAATCTTCCTGGATTCTTTATCGTCGAAGCTCGCGACTTTGCCTCCGATCACGGGGCATCGCTCCAGCACCGCATACTTCATGCCAGGGACGCGGAAATCAATGCCAAACTCAGCTGTTCCATTTACCTTGGACGGCACATCAAGCCGCGCCACAGGCGTGCCGACGATTTTGTAGTCCTTAGCCTGCTTGAGGGGCACATCAGTTGGAATCGATTGCGCGCTCGCCTTGCTCGCTAATTGCCCATAAGTGAGCCGGCGATTTGATGCCGCATGAACCACCATGCTGTTTCCGGCTTTGCAGTCCGAGCGTGGAACGCTCCATTCCAGGGCGGCAGCGCTGATCAGCATTTCGCGCGCGGCTGCCCCAGCCTTTCGCATCGGATCCCACGTAGTGCGCACGCTGGCGCTGCCGCCAGTTGTCTGGTCGCCGTAGAGAGTGCTAGCGCCGGCTTGTTCGATCACAATCTGCTTCCAGTCAGCTTCGAGTTCTTCTGCGAGAATCATGGGGAGGGAAGTGCGCACTCCCTGTCCCATCTCTGAGCGCGCCACCACGACTGTGATCTTTCCGTCGGGCGTGATCGTTAAATAAGCATTGGGCGCGAATCCGTCCCTTGCGCGGTTAGACGAATTGCTATGCGGCAGGTAGAAACCAATCACCAATCCGGCGCCGGCGGCCACTCCGGCAGCGACAAACTGGCGGCGGGACAGTGCACTCATCGCACACCTTCCGTGCCCGCCGCCCGATGAATCGCGCGCCGAATGCGGTCGTACGTCCCGCAGCGGCACAGGTTGCCGGACATCGCCTGCGTAATCTGATCGTCGGAGGGCTGCGGAGTCTTGGCCAGCAAAGCCGCCGCGGCCATGATCTGACCGGTTTGACAATATCCGCATTGCGGAACCTGCTCCTCGATCCACGCATGCTGCAAAGGATGCAATCCACTAGCGGACAAGCCCTCAATGGTGGTGATGTTTTTCGCGGTGGCTTGCGAGACTGGCGTGGAACAGGATCGCACGGCGGCTCCATTCATGTGGACCGTACATGCGCCACACAGACCGGCGCCACAGCCGAATTTTGTGCCCGTCATTTCCAGGGTATCGCGCAAAACCCAGAGCAGAGGCGTCTCCGGCGCAACATCCACTTTCCGCTCGCTGCCGTTGATGTGCAGAGTGATGGCTGCCATGTTTTGGGGGTCTGACAGAATCGTACTGAACAACGGAGAAAAAGGGAAATGGCGATGCCGCGACGACTTGGTTCCGAAGCAGGTTCCCGGGTCAGATTATTTTGCGCGACTGTAGAACTCGCGTAATATTCTGTCGCCAATCTGGGCTTGAAAGGCGGAAAATCCAGGCAGATTGTAAAGACGCAAACCGAGTTCATCATTGCAGACGTTGTCCGCCCGAACCTCGGCATTTCCTTCGCGCACCGCGTCTACCAGTTTACCGGCTGTGATCTGATCGAAACTCTCGGAGACGAGGACGGTGTTGTCCGCCCATTGCTCCACAATCACTGGTCCTTCTTCGGTGAGAATCTGCACCGCAGAGACTGGACACTTGGTTCCCACACAGGCAGCAGTCGTTTGTGGCGCCGCCTTTTGGTATCGCTCGGCAATCGCGCTTGCATAAACGTGAGCGAAGCGTTCGGCCGATTGCGACGACTTCCAGCGCGAAACATACAAAAAAGCCAAGTCAGCAGTTGTGAGTGTATCCGCGGCGGTTTTTGCAGTCCTGCGGTAGGCAACATAGGTTCCGCCCTGCCATGCCGCAGCGAGAATGTCAGCTTCCTTTCGATTTCCGTACGTCTTCAGAAGCGCCCGCACGTCGAGTTCGCCAATTCCGCCGGAATCATACACGGCGTATTTGTCGTTGAGAATCTGCTGGACGTCGGGAATACGCGTGGGTGAGAGTTTCTCTCGGCTGATATAGGCGGTCGGCTGCAGCACCTCGTGAGTATTATGCGGGGGACGCGCGAATACTCCCGCGAAAGCCATCTGCTTCCCTCCTTTTGCCAGCAATTCGCCCTCGAAGATGAGACCGTCACGATAGGGAAATGTGCCCATTTCGCGCAGGATCATGGGCGCGTCATGCAACAATTGCGAGTCTGCGACGGCTTTCACTGCAGGCTCTTCCATTTGATAAATCAAGCCGGGCGTGTTCTGCAGAGACCGTCCCAGAGGAGCCAGCAGGTAGTCCACAAAAACGACTTGCGCCTGACCTTCGACCACCGCCCGCCGCGCTCCTGTGCTGTCGTCATCGACGTCAGGCTCGGCGCCTTTCTTGTCTCCGGGCTGTGATGCGCCAGGCTTCAGCCAAGCCTTGAGGTCGTAATTCTGGTCTTGCAGGGCGTGGGTCAATTCGTGCGCCAGAATGGGCGACTGACGTTCCAAGGGAATCCAGTTCAGCATCGAAATAGTCTTTGTCTCATCGTCGTAATAAGCGGCGATTTCCTTGCCACTAGCTTTGGCCACGAACTCCCGCAGATTGAATTCTTTGGGTAGAAGCCCAAACTTCTTCATGGTCATCTCGGAGCGCGCCAGGCGTTGCGCGTACCCCTCCTTGGCTTGCTGGTCGCGAGTGTACTTCTCAACTTCAGCCGAGCTAACCAGACGGCGTTTGACCGCTGAGCGCTTCGGGAAACCGGTGTCTTCCGAGGCAAAGGTGACAATCTTGTCGACAGATTTGAATAGTTCTTTTGCATCGGCGTCGGACATTTGTACTTCGGCGGTGTGGTCTTTCCGCGCCTTCCGCGCCAGTTCGCCCAAACTCTGGCCCTGCCCAGCGCTGGAGTTGGAGTCGCTGGTGGTTCCAGGCGCAGCAGAAGCCGGCTCCTGCGCAACAACCGAGCCGGCAAGCAGTACGCAAACCACCAGGAAACGAGTCAGGCGGAAACACGCAGCCATAGAGCCTCACGATCGGAAATTGGATTTCAGAAGGATTGTCTGCGACTCGGGCGCAAGACTCACGGCAAAAGGCGGGATAAGGCTTACGAAAGTAATATGTAGCGCAGGTGCCTGATGTTTACCAGATTGTTTTCAGAAGCGGACTGCTGCGTAACTTTTCGTCACGTGTAACTAGCGCAATGCCCTCGGCCCGGGCGGTGGCGCCGATAAGTCTATCAACAGGATCTCTTGGATACTCGTCAGGGAACTGAGTAGCGAGCGCCGCGATCTCAGCGGTGATAGGCTTCACGTTGGCACCGCAACGGCTTTACAGTCGGTCTTCGTCAGCAACCAACCACACGAGCACGTGGGTATCGAGCACAATCACCGCAGGACTTCCCAGTCTTCCAGCGGCACGGCAGAAGACACGATATCCCCGACGATCTCCACTTCTCCCCGCATGCACCCGAATACATCATCTGGTTGTCCGTCTGCGGGCACTAGCTTGGCCACTGGCCGTCCTCTCTTCGTAATGACTATAGGTTCACGGGTAGAGTGGACATCATCCATCACTTTCAGACATTGAGCTTTGAACTGTCCTGCCGACATTGTTTTCATGACCACTCCAAATGACTATGGTCGTTCTAACATGACCATTAGCTCGAAAAGTTCGCTGCCGGGAGTTGGTGGTTGGAAGCTCTTTATTTCAATTGCTGCAGCTTCGCAGAGGCCATCTGCGCGGCTTCAGTGGCGGGGTTTTCTTTCTGGATGGTTTCGTAGATTCGCTTGGCTTCGAGCGGTTGATTATCCGCCTGATAGGTCGCGGCCAGCTCCATTTGAGCCGTGACCTTGCCCACGGTGCTGGTGGGTTTTGCGGCCAGCTGTTTGTAGAGTTCGATCGCTTGCTTGTTACGGCCGGTGTTGCGATAAACCGATGACAGGGCCATCCTGGCCAGCGCCGCAACGTCATTATTGGCCGACGAAATAACTTTCTGAAATTCACGCTCAGCCGAGGCGTTGTCCCCAAGATCGGCCGCTGTCACAGCAAGAAAGTAGAGAGCGAACTCAGCCGAATTGGTATGAGGATATTTGTCGACGATAGCTTGAAACTGTTTGCGAGCTGCGGTGGCGCGCTCCGCCACACTGGCGAAACTTGGCGCATCGGGCTGCGCTGGCATGTTGGGAGGACGCACCGGCGTATTCAGAGTGCGCACCGCCACGCCCATATCGAGGCTGGCTTTTTGATCCTGCTGGCTCAAGTAGTACCAGGAGCCGGCGACCGCCGCTGCTACCACCAGCACGACCACGACTGCCACAATCAGTTTGTTTTTGTGTTCTACGGACCAGTGCGCGGTTCTCTCGGCCGCGTCGATGGTGGCTCGGCTGAACCGGTCCTGTTTCAGTTGATGACGGGTCTGTGCGCGCACGAACTTCCCTTCTGGATATGTCAGGGTGGGATTTGTAATCTCTTAGTCTAACAGGCGAAAATCAGCAGCGTCAAAGGCCTGTTCCTGTTGGTCGCACGGTCCCCTTGATCTGGCGGTCGTTCGACGGAGATTCAGTGGCGTTTCAACTGGACTAACCCGATGACGATGTCAACCACTTTTTCCACTGCCCGGACAAACAGGACAACGATGACATCCCCTGAAAAGATATAGAGCGCCCATCCCGCGATCAAGCCAAAAGCTGTGCCGACGAGCGTGTATTTCCAGAATTTGCTCACGGCCGTCCGAACCGGCCAGCTGAAAAACGCGAGCCGCCAAAACTCCGGCGGCTACAACCTTCGGATTTATCCATTTGGCCTATGCGCAACAGCAGACGCGCGATTGCCTACCGCTGAGTCTCTTCCAGCAGGCCTTGTTCCGCCTTTTCCTGGCACTCAATGCAATGGCGGGTCCAAGGCACGGCTTCCAGGCGCTTGGCGTTGATCTCCTTGCCGCACGAGATGCACTCGCCAAAGCTGCCTTCGCGGATACGCGACAGCGCCCCCTCGACCATTTGCAGAAGTTGGCGGTCGTTGTTGCTTTGGTGAAAGAGAAATTCTTTGGTGTAAGAACTGGCGGCGCGGTCGGCAATGTCCTGCGCCGAATCCTCATCGACCGTGCGCCCGTCCTGCTCCGTGCGCGAGACCATGCGGCGCAACTCATGTTGCCGCGTTTCCAGCCTCTTCTTGAATGATTCCAGTTTCTTTTTGTCCATGGATAATAACTTCACTTCTTGTGAACCTACCTAGCTCGTTCCAACCATAAAGGCCAAACGAAGATCATATGCGTCTAAAATGAGATGCGTCAACTGGCCCTCGGGATTCGGTAGTCTGTTAAATGGCGCAACACAGTACCAGGGATTCGTCGGTGTCGCGAATGACGGCTTGGAGCGGACCCTCTTAATTAAGAGGTTTTGTAAACTTTGGTAAATCCGGGGACCTGCCTTTCTGTTTTGTTGGACGCTAGCCTGGGCTGCCGAGCGTGATCTCGCCGGAGCTGCGATAGCAGCGGTACTTTGGTTATCGTCAATAAGCGTAACCAAGTTGCATGCGCCGTCTTGTCGTCGCTATCGTGAAGTATGCTGCGACTGTTATCACGAGTTGCCCGATATAGCGCTTGCTGCGTCTTCCTCGGATTCGGGCCTCTTGCTACCGCTCAGCAACAAGTGTCGCCAGGTTTCTCCGCACCCAGAATCGAAATGAGTGAGTCGGAGATGGCGTCCCGGCTGGTCACGAAAGTCCCCGCGGACTATCCTCCTGTCGCTCGCGCGGCGCATATTGAAGGGCACGTTCTGATCAAGGCGATCGTTGGGACTGATGGCTCAGTTGTGCAGGCGCAAATTATTTCTGGACATCCGATGCTCTCCCGGGAGGCACTGCTGAGCGTTTCCAAGTGGCGCTACCAGCCAGTCCTTCGCGATGGCGGCCCCGTCGAAGTCGCCACAACGGTGACGGTCGAGTTCAAACTCTCTGATCTGCCGCAGCCTCTGAGCGCCACAGGCGCTAATTCCGCGATGTCGGTCGTGGACTCGCACGCCAACCTGCCCGAGACAATTCAACTGACCAATGGCAGGACCATCCATGCCGACAGCATCACCGACACCGGTCAAAAGATTGAGTACACGATAGGAGAATCGACTTACGAAATTCCCAAGTCCTCGGTGAAGTCGACGTCTCACTCCGCGGCTGCCCCCGCGCTGCCATCGCCTCCTACGGCACCGACCATCTCTTCTGTTCCTCGGGAAACAATACAACTTACCGATGGGAGGATCATCCATGCTGATAGCATTACCTACGCTGGGCAAAAAATTGAGTACACACTGGGTGATTTAATTTATGAAGTTCCCAAGTCATTAATAAAGTCGATCGTCCACGAGCCCGGTGCCGCCCCGCTGGCCTCCGCTTCGACGGCATGGGACGCCTCAAGACCCGGCACAGCCACCGTGACCGGAACCATTATTTCGCAGAGACCGATAGCCTTTGGCGAGGATCCGAAGAACTGGTATTTATTGGAATCAACCGAGCAGTTGCGGGAAGAATGCCGCACCGGCGAGTTCGCCACTCGCTTCCATCCCGAGATGCAGACTGTACCATCCTTTCCGAATAACGACGACGCGCAGAGAATCTGCGCCATTCTAAGTGGGAAGGCGAGTGACGACTATGAGAGCCTGGTAGATCGCGGAGTCGAATTAGAACGCACCTTGTGCCATACACCGGGATATGTCCCAGGGGCTGGTGCGAGCGATCCAAAGATTGCAACCATGAAAGAAGAGTTGGCCCAGATCTCGGCAGACTTCAGCAAGCGTATGACTGAATTTCAGCAGAATCCGCACAGCGCACGAACTCCAGGTTTGCGCCTCTTACTGGATATGTATCGCCTTTCGAGCAAGTGCGGCCACGGGGCCGGCTTCTGACACCGCAGAGCCCCTTCTAAGCTCCGTCCTTACCCGGGCCTTACAGGTCCTCAGTCCATGAAAGATGTGAGAAACTATCAGGCTGTTTCAGGCAGGGCTGGGGGTGGAGCGTTTTGCATTGCGTTCCAGCCTGCCATGCCAAATTCCTAAGGAGAAGATAACCGTGAAGGGCTTACTGAAAGGTGCAGTACTTTGTCTCGCAATCCAGATGGTCGTCAGCCTGAATGCCGTAGCCGCAGAGCAGAACGGACCAATTCTCAGCAAGGGTGGGCGTATCACCATCATTCCCAGGAGCTCATCCCAGCAAGCGGTTGCAAAGGCGCCATCCGAAGCGGGTCTGGTCAAAATTTATGACAATATCGGCTCAGCTTACCCGAAAGGAACATACTGGTGCTGCGAGGGGGCGACGATCTCGGGGCCTAACTCCGTAGGTGGTGTGCAGTGGTGGGATGGAACTTCATTCACGCCCAGCGCCGACCACACGGTGACCCAGATCAGAGTCGCGATCGGGTACCTCGGTGGGACCAACGAAGTGATTCTGAGCCTCACCAATGATGCCAATGGCCTGCCCGGGACACCAATCCGCACTTGGGTAGCGAAGTCTCTGCCCAACGCCGGAACGTGCTGCGCTGTCATCGTGAAGACTGATACGGCGGGCATACCGGTGACGAAAGGAACGCGCTACTGGATCACCGCCACGACCAATGCGAACAACGCCGATGCGTGGCTTGCGTGGAACGTGAGCGACACGGATCAAATCGACTCTCATCTTAGTGCTGCTCTCTGCAAAGGATCGGTGTGCCGCAATAGCGGAAAATGGGAGGCGGTTCAGCAATCACCCGCGCTGGCTGCGGCTGTGTTGGGCCAGTGACGCTGTTGAACTAAGTGTATGCGCCCGGCTTTTTCGTTTTTACCTGCGAAAGGGCCGGGCTCTGGCTGGAGGTGTTTCCGCTCTGGTGTTTACCCCACAAAAAAGCGGCCCCATTTCTGGGGCCACAGTTCAAAAGAGGCAAAGGGTAGGAAAGTCAGGAAAGGCGATGCAAGGGGCCGATCCGGCTGCCGGTTCGGCTTAACGTGAGAAGTCGAGAACGGAGAGTGAAGGTCAAGCGCGGCCTCTTTTCTTAGCTTGGAGAGGAGCACTTGCCCAGCCAAAATCATGACTTGGACGTCCAAAGCCTGGTGAGCACGTAACTCATTGCAGAAATGACGTTTGTTGGGGGTCTAGAATTCCGGCACTGAGCCTTCCCACTTACCGATCCGGGGCAAAAAAATGCATATTCCTGCACATTGACTGCAGGACACTACTGATTTAGGGACCATCAGGTTGAAGCGGGCCCTTCGCAATCGGGCCGTAGGTCGCGGCTACGAGTTGCCCGCGACCGTTCGCAGCTTGCCTGGCAGGAAGTGATACGGTGGCCAGGGTCCGCTGAGCACCAGTTCGCAATTCTTCAACTGCTTCGCGGCGGTGCTATAACGGTTTTGATACTTTTCCACCGACTTCGAATCAATCAGGTGAGCGATATCGATCATCATCCCGTCGGTGTTTACTCGTTTGCAACTAATCTCTTCTTCCAGGGGATTGAACATCTTATGGACTTGAACCGCCAAGCCCCGCGCCTTGGTCTGACGTTCGCGATCCTTGGAGGCCTTTTCCCGCAGTTTGATCAGGTAGTCGCCACCCACGGTATCCGGCAGCACCACGTCGGCCATGGCAGCTCGCAGGGAACCGTCCTTGACCAATACCTTGAGGTGCATCTCGGCTTTCCCACGCAGCCGGGCGACGCTCATCCCAAAGGCGCGGCGGTTGGTTCGTACCGCCTGCCGGAGGGCGTCATCACTGTCGAAAATGGTCCCGAAACGGAAGGGAAGGACTGTACCATTGCGAAAACACACGCTTACTACCCGCGCATGCTCCAGAACGGTGTTCTCTTCCAACTTTCCCCGGTCGGCTGTGCGGTCGAACTCGCTGACTACCACGGCGAACTCACCGCTGGGATAGATCAGGACTGGGGCGCCGTTCACACCTTGAATCCCCTCAAGAACGTAAGGGCGCCGCGTGCGTACTCCATTGTTGAGGCTCTGTTGCTCAGTGAGGCAATAAGCGTACCACGCCATAAAAGATCTCTCCGAACCTAAGTCCGAGGCAGTAGTATCCACCTCGTGACGAGACAGTTGGTTACGGCTCTTGAACCTGGAAGAAAGGGCGGTACCACGATTGGATCGGACGCTTACCACCGCGTCCTAAGTAACATATTACTTCAGTACCCAGAAAATGCAACCTTTTTGTGGCATGGGGCATCGTTTGGGCAGAAAAAACTACACTGTCGACGAAAGTGACCCTGGGTCAATTCTCGGCCTTGACACTTTTCTCCAAGAGCGGCAAAATTCTCATAGACGTTGGTCGCGGGCAGCGGATTGTGCGCTTTGTTGGTTATCTGGCCAGTTTTGGAAACTCTTTTCAAAGGAGAGATAACATGAAAAAGCTGATGACCTTTGGGTTCGCGCTTGTCTTGGCGATGTCGGCAGCCGCTGTGGCTCAAGACAGTATGAAACAGGACACTATGAAGTCAGATAGCTCAATGAAAGCCACCACCAGTGTCACTGGAAAGATCAGTGAAGATGGCAAGTCTTTCGTGGGCGACAAAGATGGTAAGACCTGGACGATAAGCAACCCTGATGCAGTCAAAGGACATGAAGGACATCACGTCACTTTGAAAGCGCAGGCAGATGCCAGTAAGGGCGAGGTTAAAGTCGTTTCCCTGAAGATGGCGAAAGATACTATGAAGGAAGGCACCATGGCAAAGTGAGCTTTGGTCACGCTAATATTTGAGGCCAGCCACTGCGCTGGCCTTTTTGATTTGTGGCGGCATCCCCGCCGATCAGGACTAAAATCACAGCTACTTTTTCCTCGCCTCATGCCCGCCATTCTTGGCGATCGCCCGTTCCTCGAGGATTTTCGTGACCACCCGTAGCATTTCGTCCCAGGGCGCCGGCTTGCCTGTCCAGATTTCAAATTGACGCGCGGCCTGATGAACGAACATTTCAACTCCCGGGATCACTTCCGCGCCCGCAGCCTTGGCCAGTCTCATCAGACGGGTTTCCGGCGGATCGTAAATCATCTCGAAAACGTAGTGTGCTTTGATCTCGTCCTGGTTCAAAGGCGATTCCTGCGAGTTGCCCATGCCCACGGGCGTGGCGTTAATGATCACGTCAAAAGTGAGTTTCTTGAGATCCGCCCGCTTCAGCGTTCGAGCCCGAGCGGAGCGAGCCAGTTTCTGAGCTTGTGCCAGGGTGCGATTGAGGATATAAACTTCGGCGCCCCGCTCCTTGAGCCCAAACACGGCCGCCCGTGCCGCGCCCCCTGCTCCCAGAACCAATATTTTTGCGCCTTCGATAGTAATCCGCTGTTCCAGAGGCCGAACTACTCCGGCGGTATCCGTATTGAAGCCGTATAGCTTTCCATCCTGCGCCCGCACCACGGTGTTACAGGCGCCGATTTTTGTGGTGTGCGAATCCGTGTTGTCGAGGTGCGACAGAATCGTGGTTTTGTACGGCATGGTGATGGAAAGACCGTGAATCGGGATATCGCGGACGCAAGCCAGCAGATCCTTCAGGCTCTTGGCATGCAGCGGGAGATAGACGCCATTGACGGTCTCGCGGCGGAGTGCTGCATTCATGATGGCGGGCGAGAGCGAGTGGCCCACGGGATCGCCGGCGACTCCGTACACTCGGGTCGCGGCATCGACTTGCTCGATTCGATAGGTACTACGCAATTCTTGGGCCGTGACTTGGCCGGGCGCGGTTTTTTCGTCCTGGGTCACCGCCGCAAAAGTAAACACACTCCCTGCGCGAACGCCGAGCAGCCGGCTGATGATCCCCTGTTCCCCCATGCACACGCCGATCAGCGAATATTTATCGCTGTTCTCCTCGAGGAACTTCATCATGACGACGTTGTCGTAGAGCGTGGTGGCCGTGGTGACGATCTTGTAGAAATCGGCGGAGATGGCGACCATCTTTTCGAGCGTTTGTTCCAGATTCTTGGTGGCCTTGAAATCATGGTACGAGAGGATGAGAGCGGCGCGGGTGCGCAGGCGCCGCAACTGCTCAGGTTTGCAGTGTGCTGCGCTCTGCAGTTCGAGATCTACTGCTTGACAGCCGGCCGTCGCAGCTTTGGAGAGTATGTCCAGTTGGGAGGCTACCGAACCCCGGAATTTGCCGCCGCCAACGGCCCGCCGGCAAGTCGCCAGGGCTACCACGTGAGCGTGATACTCGGTGAACTGTTTGAGCTTCGGTAGCGCCAAAGCGGGGCGGGGCAGATAATCTAACCTGAACTCAAGAAAGGTGTTGTCACGCACCAAGGCCTCTGCCTTTTCAAGCATCTCGGTAGGATCAGAGCCGGTTACAGCGACACAGACCCGTGGCAGACGCAAGGGTCGCAGACGAGCGACAAAATTGTTTGTTGCTGCTGTCATCGTTATTTTGAGAGTGGCCGCGATATTACAGGCCTGCAATTCCAGATGCAACTAGCGATTACGAATTTTCGCGGAAAAAACTATTTAACGTGCTCCGCATGACACCAGAGTAACCTTGACCCGCCTTGCCTCTGTTGTTACTGTCCGGGCTGTAAGTCCTTTTATTTTGTGCCGTCAACGGAGCAATGGCGGCTGGTTGTTTCGCGGGCTCTGACTCTGGAGGTAACATGAAGAAAACACGATTGTTGTTGATTCTGTGTCTGGCGATTGCGGCCCATGCTCAGGAACCGGCGGCGGCAAACCAACCGGAACTTAACGCGCCTGCCGGAACCCAGCCCAACACCGTCAGCTTCCCGTTTGAGCGGATACAGACCCCGACAGCGGTCGACCTCACCTGCGCTGGATTCGTCAGCAAACAGCTCGTGCCAAATTCGAATTTCGTGGCTGGAGGTTTGTACACTCCGAGTACCACTAAGAATACCAACGGCGAATTGGTATACCTCTCTGGCAAAGGTTATGAGGTTGGCCAGAAGTATACGATCGTACGCGAACTGCGCGATCCCAATCGCTTCGAAAACTTTGACGGCCAGCACGCGATGTTGAAAAGCATGGGTCAGCCTTACTCCGAATTAGCGCGCGTGCGCATCATCGACACTCGCAGCCGGATGGCGATTGCGGAAATCGAAATGAGCTGCGACCCGGTCAATCCGGGAGACTATGCCATTCTGTATGTCGAAAAGCCGGCTGTCTCCTTCCATCCTCCATTGCGTTTTGATCGCTTCCTGCCCTCAAACGGCAAGTTGACCGGCAGAATTGCGATGGCAAAGGATTTCGATTCTGAGATTGGGCCAGGCGACAAGGTTTACCTGAACCTGGGCTCGAATCAGGGCGTGAAGCCCGGCGACTACTTCCGCGCGGTGCGCCCCTACGAAGCCGACCTGCATGACCCGGTCGATTCGCTCTCCTTCAAAGCCTCTACCAACGAAGATACTCAGGCGAAACAGGCCGTGATCAATCCTAACTTCTTGACTAAAACCGGCGGCCCCGTGATCCACGTGCGCGATTTGCCGCGCCGCGCGGTAGGCGAAGTCGTAGTCATTTCAACGACACCCACCACTGCGACAGGCATGATCGTGTTTGCCATGGAAAGCGTGCATCTCGGCGATAACGTTGAACTGGACCAGCCTTAGCGCCGCTCCAGACGTTGCGTACTGGCAGTCTCCAATGGGAAAAGCCGACCGCTTCTTCCCCAAAACTTCATCTTCTACAGTAAACGCTGTATAGGGCAGCCCTTCACGGCGCTATTACCATCCAATGGGCTTGGCGTTGTCCTATTGTTTTCCAGCCGGGTACATTTCATCTGATCTTCGTAAGAAACAGTCCGTGGCGCTAAGTAAAGAGTCAGTGATCTGCTGTCGTTTAGTGTGTCGGAACGCATGCTTCAAGCCAACGAGAAACCGGCGCTGTCTGGACAGATACTGATCGTCGACGATCACGAGTTCGTCAGACGCGGGCTTCGAGCGCTGCTTTCCACTCGCCCCGATTGGGTCATATGCGGGGAAGCGGTAGACGGACTGGAGGCGGTCGAGATGGCGAAAGCCATGAGGCCTGACGTCATACTGATGGATATCTCCATGCCGCGAATGAATGGGCTGGAGGCAACCCGTATCATTCGGAAAGAAGTCCCAGAGTCCAAGATCGTAATTGTGAGTCAGAACGATCCCACCATAGCTAGTCGCCAAACTTGGGAAATCGACGCCACAGCTTACGTTGCCAAAAGCGACCTGTCGCGAAGTTTGCTGCCAACGCTCGACAGCGTGGTTGGCCTTCCAGAGTCGGAACGGCCTGCCGAATTCGAACCGAGGGCATTTTCGGGCGGTTGGCTTTCTGGGGGCGGAGAATTGGGCCGGCTGATCCGGGAACATGATTGGTCACAAACTCCGCTAGGCCCGATAGAAGGCTGGCCTCAAAGCCTGCAGACTTCAGCCAGCATCTGCGTAGCTTCGCGTTTCCCCATTGTGCTGTATTGGGGAGCGGAGTACGTGGTTTTGTACAACGATGCTTATAGTACGATCTTGGGAAGCAAACATCCCTGGGCGCTTGCACAGCGCTGTCGCGATTGTTGGGCGGAAATCTGGGACACAATCGGCCCCATGCTGGAGAGCGTGGTTCGCACCGGGGAGGCGACCTGGTCGGATGACTTGCTGCTGGTCTTGCATCGTCACGGCTACGCGGAAGAGTGCTACTTCTCCTTCTCATTTAGCCCGGTCCGAGTTGAGGAAGGCGTGGTGGGCGGCGTATTCACCGCGGTGATCGAAACCACGGATAACGTAATTGGCGAGCGGCGCTTGCGAACCTTGCGTGATCTGGCTGCGCGGACGATTGACGCAAAGAGTGCAGGGGATGCTTGCCGAGTAGCTGCGGAAACCCTTTCGCAGAACCTGCGCGACATTCCATTTTCGGCGCTATGTGCTGCTGCGACAGGGGGATTTCAGGTTGTGTGCAGCAGCGGAATTCCCATGGATCACCCCCTGCGATCGTTGCTCTCCGAGGCGCATTCCCCGCTTTCGGAAAAGATGCGGCAGGTCATTCAGTCGGGTCAGAGCCTTGAGATCGAACTCCAGGGTTTGGGCTGCGAACTTCCTCGAGGGCACTGGGACGCGCCACCATTAAAGGCGCTTCTAATGCCGGTTTCCGCCGCGGGCCCCGATCGCTCGCCCGGCGTTTTGGTTTTTGCCGTCAGTCCAAGGCAGAGGCTCGATGAGCGCTACCGGACTTTCTTCGGACTGGTCAATCGTCAGATCGCCACCAGCATCGCTGATGCTCGCTTGCACGAGGAAGAACGGAAACGCGCCGAGGCACTGGCGGAGATCGATCGTGCCAAAACACTTTTCTTTAGCAATGTCAGCCACGAGTTTCGCACACCCCTGACCTTGATGCTCGGTCCGCTCGAGGAGGTGCTGTACGGGGGAAAGTTGCCGTTTCAACATTATGCTCAGCTCATGATGGCTCACCGCAACGGGCTGCGGCTCCTGAAGCTGGTCAATACATTGTTGGACTTTTCCCGCATCGAGGCTGGGCGGGTTCAGGCGGTTTATGAACCCACGGATCTGGCCAGTCTGACGGCGGATCTTGCCAGTGTGTTCCGCTCTACCGTCGAGCGAGCGGGCATGAGGCTGATTGTCGATTGTCCCGCTTTGCCTGAACCGGTTTATGTGGACCGCGATATGTGGGAAAAGATCGTCCTGAACCTCCTGTCGAACGCTTTTAAATTTACCTTGCAGGGGGAAATCGCGGTCGAGCTTAGGCCCGCCGGGAAAGGCGTGGAGCTTTCTGTCCGCGACACCGGTGTTGGTATTACTTCCGAAGAGTTGCCACGCATCTTTGAGCGCTTTTACCGGGTGCAGAATGCGCGGGCGAGAACCAACGAGGGGACAGGCATCGGCTTGGCGTTCGTGCAGGAGTTGGTCAGATTTCACAGTGGAGACTTAAGAGTCGAGAGCGCACCCGGAACTGGCAGCACATTTAAGGTCTCGATCCCGTTTGGAAATTCCCATTTGCCGGCGGATCGAATACAAGCTGCGCGCAATCAGGTTTCAACCGCATTGGGTGCGGAGGCTTATATCGAAGAAGCACTTCGCTGGCTTCCCGATCAGGAGGCTCCCTCAACACCCTCTGATCATTTTCCGGTGCTGGAGGAGTTGCAAGGCGTTTCACGTCCGTTAACGCGGGCGGGTACTGCCACCCACGTTCAACGAATTCTGCTCGCCGATGATAATGCCGATATGCGGGAATACGTACAACGCCTGCTGCGGGAGAATTATGAAGTTGAGGCTGTGGCGAATGGTGAATTGGCTCTGAAGAGCGCCCGAGAGCGGCCGCCGGATCTGATCCTCGCGGATGTAATGATGCCCCAGGGGGATGGATACAGCTTGCTGAGAGAGTTGCGTGGCGATGAGGCATTGCAGAGTACGCCCGTTATTCTGATCTCCGCGCGGGCGGGTGAAGAATCACGAATTGAAGGGCTGGAATCGGGAGCGGACGACTACCTGGTCAAACCTTTTTCTGCCCGCGAACTGCTGGCGCGAATTGCATCCCATCTGGCCATGGCGCGTGTCCGACGGGATGCGGCGAGGGTGGAGCGAGAGTTGCGCTCCGCCGCTGAAGTCGAACGCACCCGGTTGCGAGCTGCTTTCACTCAAACCTATGCCTTCATGGTCTTCTTGAGTCCGGACGGCACCGTGGTTGATGTCAATCGCGCTGCATCTGAGGCGGCCGGCCTCTCCCGAGAGCAAATTCTGGGACGCAAGTTCTGGGAGCCGTGGTGGTCCTCGTTGCCAAAAGAAGCCGAAGTTTTGAAAACCAGCATACGCAAGGCCGCGGGTGGCGAATCCGTTCGGGAAGAGTGCCAGTACTGTGTGGCCGACGGCACGGTGCGTTTTGCTGACCGAACTCTTGCGGCCATAAAAGATGAAGCTGGAAATGTGATCATGATTGTGGCGACCGGCTTGGATATTACGGAAGCCAAGGAGTTGCGAAACCGCTTAGAGGAAAGAGTCCGCGATCACGCATCCGGACCGATCGAGACACCAGCGAACATGCCAGCCGCATCCTAATTAATGCAGAGGAGTGGCTTCGGCGGAATTAGCCGCGGCTGTGGGTTCGTTCATGAGCAGCCTGTCAGTTTCCGAGTCGTAGGTGAAGATCTCGGCGTATCGTCCCCAATTCAAGGCGGTGTCGATCTGGCGTTGCGCATCTTCCTGAGAGAGGTGCTCATCTAAAACGTCCCGAAAAAATTCCAGCGGAACCGCGTGGTCCGACTTGCGCTCCAGCGCCTTTCGGATCTGCTGAATCAGGGTCACGTGACTGAGGACCGCTTGGCGAAACAGTTGCTTTCGGGTTGTGATATCGGCTTCTGCAAATTCTTTTCCTGCCGGAGTAATCTGCACGTCTCCCTGAGTCGAAGCTGCGAAGCCCAGCATGACCGCCTCATCGACGATGGGGAAGAGATCGTCCACTTCCATCAGCAGCTCTTCGGCTAGATGGTAGAGGTCTTCTTTGCCGCCTCGATCGTTCAGGAACTCGAGCAGCCCGGACATTCCCCCAGCGGTTGCGTGGGGCAGCACTTGGAAAGAAGGCTTATGCGGAGTGGGCAGCTCAGTGACGGGGTGGCACTCCAGTTCGGGTTGAGTCATCACTTTGTAGATGTAATCGACGTAGATTAGAAATTCGGCGGTCTTGCGGTCGCGTGGTTGGGGAAGGGAGATGCGGAAATCGGCGCGGATCTTCGCGGGATGGGTTCCGAGAACTACGATTCGATCGGCCAGCAGGACCGCTTCTTCAATATTGTGAGTGACCAGGAAGATGCTTTTTGTGGGAATCTGATGGTTGATCCACAGCTCCATCAGTTCCCGGCGGAGGCTTTCGGCGGTCAACACATCGAGGGCGGAAAAGGGCTCGTCCATGAAAAGCACTTCGGGTTCTACGGCGAGAGCGCGAGCGAATCCGACTCGCTGCTTCATGCCCCCGGAAAGTTCCTTGGGATAGGCGTTTTCAAAACCTTTGAGTCCGACGATGGCAAGCGCTTGTACAGCCTGGCGATGCCGGTCCGCATGCTCGAGCCCTCGGGCTGCCAGAGGGGCCTCGACGTTCTCCAGCACGGTTAGCCAGGGGAATAATGCAAAACTCTGGAAAACCATACCGATGTTGGGAGTGCGGCCGTTGAGAGGTTGGTCGTGAACGAGCACTGTGCCGCTAGAGGGCGCGGTTAATCCCGAGAGAATTCTCAGCAGCGTCGATTTGCCGGAGCCCGAAGGCCCGAGCAGCGCACAGATTGCGCCAGACTCGACGGAGAGGTCCATCGGCGCGATAATCTGAATCTCCCGGCCATCCGGTTGCGCGTAACACTTCTCAATCTGTCGTCCTTCGATGATGGTTTCTCCCGCTTGGGGAAGCTGCGGTTCCGGCGTTCGCACTGCTTGCGGCTCGTGTTGAATCAAGGTCGCAGCAGGTATTTCTCCCGAGAGTTCGTCCATTAGCCGCTGCCAAGCTTCTTCCGGCAGTTCGTCGAAGAATCGCATGCGGTCATCGGGGTGCAGTTTGTCAACCAAGGCGCGCATTTCTTCGGCTGGGAGCGAGTGCAGCAGAACGTATTGGTGATAGTAGGGAAAGTGAGCGACGAGGGCGGCAGCCAGGTCCAGCGGCAACTGCCGGAACAGGGATTGCTGCTGGTCGAAAGCCAGATCGCCTACGGCTGCAGCGGCCTCGGAGGCTTCGCTGGTCTGCAACAAAGCTACAGCCTCGTTCCAACGGGCCTGCGCAGCTGCGTCCCTGAGCCTGTCGCTGATTGGTGAACTCATCGGAAGTTAGACTCCAGAATCAAATTACAACTAATGCCTTGGGAATGGCTAGGTCATGGTTGGATGGCCATTCGGCTCGGCCAACGCGCTCGGCGGGCGACTCGCCCGCTGCAACCAGGTTAAAGGCATCTTACAACGCGCGGACGGTACAATATCGAAGTGACCTCAGCCGCTACGTCGCCGGTGTCTAGCGAGACGTCGACGCAGGATCGGCTGTACAGTTTATGGCAGAGATTCCTGCTGTGGTTGATTACGTGGGTCGGTTTTCTGGCGATCCGGCTGATTGGTCCGACGTTGCGCGTTGCAGTGTCCTTTGAGGATGGGGCGCCCCCGGGGATCGAGACGCGTCCCATGGTCCTGGCCTTTTGGCATAGTTGTATTTTCCCGGCGACATACATCTGGCGTGCCTTACAGATCAGAGTACTGAGCAGCGATAGTTTTGACGGCGAATGGACGGGACGCATTATCCGAAAGTTTGGGTTCGTGAAGGTGCGCGGATCGAGCAGCCGGGGAGCGGTGCGGGCTTTACTCGGCATGCGGCGGGAACTCGAGCAGGGCTGGGCCGTGGCATTTACCATCGATGGCCCGCGTGGTCCACGATTCGTGGCGAAACCGGGTCCGGTGTTGCTGGCACGCGCGACGGGCGCGCCCATGGTGGCATTTCACATTGCCGTAGAAAAGGCATGGATTTTAAATACCTGGGATCGGTCGATGATTCCGAAACCGTTTTCGCGGGCATTGATGCGGGTGAGCCGGCAGATTGTGGTTCCAGCGGACGCGGATGATCCTCAAAAGGAACGATTTCATGTGGAGCTGCAAGCAGCGTTGGAGCGGGTGCGTCAGTTCGCGGAAACGAATGTGGAGAAAGTGGGAAGCCCGGACTTTCCGGCGAGAAAGACTTAGAACAGCATGCCCCGCGATGTGCCTTGCTCACGCAGCAGGCGGATCTTTAATCTCTACGGGCTTGCCGAGCGATTAGAAATGAGGGGTTTGTGACTGCGATTGTTCTGGACGGTACTAAGATCGCTGGAGAAATTCGGGCAGAGGTCGCGTCTGAGGTGAAGACCTTGACGGCTGCGGGGAGGCGTCCCGGACTCGCGGTGGTGTTGGTCGGGCACAACCCGGCGTCGGAGGTTTACGTTCGTGGGAAGGTGAAGAGCAGCGGAGAGGTTGGAATCTATAGTGAGCAGCACACTCCGCCTGAGACCGTTTCTACTGAAGAATTGCTCGAGCTGATCGCGGACTTGAACCGGCGCGACGAGATTGACGGCATTCTGGTGCAGCTTCCATTACCCGCTCAGGTCGATGCCAAGAAAGTTCTGATGGCGGTTGATCCGGCAAAGGATGTAGATGGGTTTCATCCGATGAACGTTGGATTCCTTTCCACCCAACGCCCAGGGTTGGTGCCGTGTACGCCTGCTGGGATTATCGAGATCCTCAAACGCAGCAGGATTCCGATCGCCGGGCAGGAAACGGTGGTTGTGGGGCGAAGCGACATTGTGGGCAAGCCCACGGCGATGCTGTTACTCAATGGCAATGCAACCGTTACCGTCTGCCACTCAAAGACTCGTGATCTGCCTGGAGTTTGCCGTCACGCGGACATTCTGGTCGCGGCGATTGGCCGAGCCGGGATGATTACTCGCGAATTCGTGAAACCGGGCGCGACGGTGATCGATGTAGGCATGAACCAAGTTACGGATCGGGCGGAGTTCGACCGGCTTTTCGCGGGGAATGCGAAGCGCGAGGAAAGTTTTCGGACAAGAGGTTTTACGTTGGTTGGCGACGTCCATCCACATGTGGCGGAAGTTGCGGGAGCGATTACGCCCGTACCCGGAGGCGTAGGTCCGTTGACCATTGCCATGTTGATGGCGAACACCGCGCGGGCCGCGAAACTGCGGCGGGCGCGGGTGGCGGAACTTTCTCGGGCTTGAACCATTTACCACAGAGGCGCAGAGACACTTTCCACTAATGAGGCTGGATTGCTGAAAGTCGGATTGACTGGCGGGATTGCTTGTGGCAAATCCGTAGTGGGTGAAATGTTTATGGCGCTTGGGGCGCACCTGGTTCAAGCCGATACGATTGCCCACGAACTCATGCAGCCGGGCGAAGCCGTTTATCAGGAAGTGGTACAGCATTTTGGCGAGGGAATTCTCAACCCTGACGGCAGCGTCAATCGCGCGCGGCTGGCTGAGTCGGCGTTTGGGGTTTCGGGGGAAAAGGAGCTCTCCCGCATTCAGGAACTGAATCAGATTGTGCATCCAGCGGTGATTCGACGGCAGGACGAATGGATGGCCGTAGTTGGCCAGAAGGATCCTCGAGCAATCGCAATGGTGGAAGCCGCGCTGATTTTGGAAGCGGGGGCAGCGGATCGTTTCGACCGCCTGGTGGTCGTGACCTGCCGTCCCGAACAGCGAATTCAACGCTGGGCTGCGCGGTTGGGCGTGGATGAGGAAACCGCGCGCCGGGAGGTTGCACGACGGATGGCAGCGCAGTTGCCGGATGAAGAGAAGATCAAGGCGGCTAATCATGTGATTGATAACTCGGGATCATTGGATGAAACCCGCCGACGCGTGGGGCAGGTTTATAGTGAGTTGAAGCGCGAGGCGGAGAAAACCGCGTAAAGCCTTCAATCGCAGATTTCGCAGAGGTTTTACTGCGCTCCAGCGCTTGACCCCTAAATCATTTATTACAATAAATGCGTATCCAGAAGGTTTCCAAACTATGAAGATGCTTCGGCCGGTTTTACTCGCCATTTTGCTGGCCGGCGGGTTTTTCTATTTCACCACCTATCGTTCAGGCCGCGGCGGGCTGACCAACTGGGTCGGACATCCGGGCAAAATTGAAATTAGTGAGGCGGCTGGCAGCGATTCGCTCGACTCCGAAGAGCAGAACAACATCAGCGTCTATCGCAAGAATATTGCTTCGGTGGTGAACATTACGTCGAAGGCAGTCACTTTCGACTTCTTCTATGGCCTGGTGCCCGAGGAGGGACAGGGATCGGGCTTCATTATCGACAAAGACGGACACATTCTGACCAATTACCACGTGATTGCGGAGGCTCGGCAAATCAAAGTGACGCTGCACAATCGCAAGACATATACAGCGACCATCGTGGGGGTCGATCGCTCACATGATTTGGCGGTGATTCAGATCAAGGCGCCCGACCTCGCACCGATGGTATTGGGCAACTCGGGCAATTTGCAAGTTGGTCAGAAGGTTTACGCGATCGGCAATCCTTTTGGGCTGTCGGGTACATTGACGCGCGGCATCGTAAGTTCGATCCGTCAGGTGCAGGAGCCCGATGGCATGAAGATTGACGATGCCATCCAGACCGACGCCTCCATCAATCCTGGAAACTCTGGCGGGCCGCTGCTCAACATGCGCGGCGAGGTGATCGGGATCAATACGATGATCGCTTCAAACGTCGGACAGAGCGCGGGTATCGGCTTTGCGATTCCAATTAACACGGCAAAAGCGGTGATCAACGATCTGCTCACCTCGGGCCGAGTGCGTCGTCCGGCGCTGGGCGTGAGCACGATTCCTGTTGACCCGAATCTGGCGGATCAGATGGGCTTGGCGGCGGACTATGGTCTGCTGATTGTTCAAGTCGTGCCTGGAGGAGCTGCGGAGAACGCGGGGCTTCGTGGCGGGAGCGAGCGGGCGTATCTAGGCAACATTCCGATTATGGTGGGCGGAGATCTTATGGTCGCCATTGATGGGCAAAAAGTGGAGGATCAGCAGGAGCTGGCGCAGATCATGAATAACCATCGCGCCGGCGATACGGTTCACGTCACGTTTTATCGTGGCAAGAAAAAGATGGACGTGAGCGTGACACTGGGTGAGGCCAGGCAGCAGGTGTAGTTCAGGCAGCTCAGCGTTCAGCCGTTGAGGATGAATAGCAGATTTCTAAACTGCCTGGCGCTTCTATGCGGCGGTTTGTTCAAAGAAGTCTTCGATTTCGTTTACTTCTTTGTCACTGAGCCGGAATTCTCCAGCGCGCATCACGCCATCGGCCTGACGTGCGTTTCGCGCTCCGACAATCGCGCCGGTTACGGCCGGATTTCGCAACGTCCAGGCAATCGCCATTTCACCCGGCGAACGGCCATGACGCTTCCCAATTTCGTGTAACTGCTCGACCAGTGCAAGGTTCCGCGATAGCTTCGGCTCTTGAAACTCAGGATCGTTGCTGCGCCAGTCGTTTTTCGGTAACCTCGCTGCACGTTCTTGGGTCATCGCGCCGGTCAAAAGCCCTGAAGCCATGGGGGAATAGACGACCACGCCGATGTTTTCTCGCAAGCAATAAGGAAGAATGTCTTCCTCGACCCCGCGATTGATCAGGGAATAGGGCGGTTGCAGCGAGGTAACGGGTGCGATCTTCTGTGCCCGCCGCAATTGCTTAACGTCAAAATTGGATACACCGATCCAGCGCAACTTTCCTTGCCGTTGCAATGCGGCAAGAATAGACCACCCTTCTTCAAGCTCGGGCGAGTCGGGATCCGGCGGCCAGTGGATCTGGTACAGATCGATCGTGTCCACAGCCAGGCGGCGCAGGCTGTCATCGACTTCGTGGCTGATCGAATCCGCCTGCAGAACCTTCCGGACATTGCCTTGTGCGTCCCAGCGCATGCCGCACTTAGTAAAAATGTAGGGCTTGGCCCCAGGCCAGGTTTTCAGTGCCCGGGCAACGACTTCTTCCGAGTGCCCCAAGCCATAGACTGCAGCAGTATCGATCCAGTTGACGCCCAATTCGAGGGCACGGTGAATCGCAGCGATGGAGTCGCTGTCGTCCTGCGCGCCCCAACCGAACTCCCAGCCACCGCCGCCGATGGCCCAAGCTCCGTAACCTACCGGAGTGATCTGTAAATCAGAGTTGCCAAGCCGCCTAGTTTGCATTTCCAATCTCCTAGGTTGTTGATTGCACAGATTTCAAATCTAAAGACGGCACAACCAGCATGAACGTCGATTGGGTTCGAGTCTATTGTCTCTCTTTTTCGCAAGCAAAGGAAACTCTGCAGTGGGGCGAAACTCTCTGCTTCAAAGTGGACGGTAGGATTTTTGCTATGTTGAGCTTGGCCGCGGTTCCACCAAGCCTCTCCCTTAAGTGCACGGCGGAAAAGTTTGCGGAGTTGTGCGAGTTCGAGGGGATACGTCCGGCACCTTACGTCGGCCGCTACGCATGGGTATTGTTGGAGAGGTTGGACGTTCTGAGCGATGAAGAAATCGAAGACTTGATCAACCAGTCGTACGCCATGGTGGCGGCGAAGAGTAAGGTGAAAGCCAAAGGTAAAGCGAGAGTCAAAAAGGGCAAAGCCAAAATAAAGAAGTTTGGCCGCAAAAAGTCCTGATTGCTGAAGCCTGAGAGCCGATAGCAAATCTCCTAACCAATTTGACTCCCACGCGCTGGCTACGCTAGCCTCAGAAGTCTGCCCACACCCTTGGATCCCATGCGACTTAAGGACAAGCGATTAATGGTGCTGCTGTTGCTGGCAGTGCTGGCGGCTTTGACCGCATTCACGTCGGCAGGTACGGAACCCGTCCATGCGCCGCACGCCATTGTAGTCAGCGTTCACGAACTGGCTTCGCGAGCCGGTGTCGAAGTCATGCAAGCCGGTGGAAACGCAATCGATGCCGCTGTGGCCACGGGCTTTGCGTTGGCCGTGGTTCATCCGCAAGCGGGAAACCTGGGCGGTGGAGGGTTCATGCTCATTCGTCTGGAGGACGGACGAACGCACTTCATCGACTATCGTGAAAAAGCTCCGGCGGCTGCCACTGCGAATATGTATCTCGATGCTCAAGGCAATGTGATCGAGAATGCGAGCGTCGTTGGCTATAAGTCAATTGGAGTGCCGGGTTCGGTGGCAGGTATGGTTTATGCTGAGAAGCAGTACGGCAAGCTGACTCTTGGTCAGGTGATCGCCCCAGCAATCAAGTTGGCGCGAGACGGTTATCCGCTGGCCTGGCAAGATGCGCGCGATCTGCATGACCAGGACCTGGCGAAGTTCTCGGAGTCAAGACGAATCTTCCAACGCAATGGCAGCTACTACAAACAAGGCGAGATCTTGCGCCAGCCAGAGTTGGCGCAGACGCTCGAGGGGATCGCGAAAAACCCGGATGACTTTTATCATGGCGCGATGGCGCGTGAACTGGCTGCTTCGATCCAGAAGGGCGGAGGCCTGGTCACTGCCGAAGATCTCGCTGGCTATGAAGTGAAAGAACGCGAGCCGGTACGTGGGACCTATCGCGGCTATGAAATCATAAGCGCGCCTCCACCGTCGTCGGGTGGGATCGCGTTGATGGAAACATTGAATATTCTTGAGGGATACGACCTCGCCAAGGCGGGAAACCGGTCAGCGGCATCGATCCATCTGACAGTTGAGGCCTTCCGGCGAGCCTTTTATGATCGGGCGGAGTTTTTGGGTGATCCGGATTTTTCCAAGATTCCTGTAGCCCAACTCATCGATAAGAAGTACGGGGAAGCCTGGCGAGAATCGATTGATCCGGTGCGCGCCAGTGTCAGCAAAGATCTGAAACGGCCCGCGATATTCAGCGAGCTGGAACAATATGCGACGCAGCATCCACAGCCCTCGGCGGTTCGGGAACCCGAACACACCACTCACTATTCCGTGGTCGATTCAGACGGAACCGCAGTCGCCGTCACTACGACGTTGAATGACAATTTCGGTTCGCGGGTGACGGCGGAAAGTTTAGGATTTCTGCTGAATGATGAGATGGATGATTTTGCGGCGAAGGCCGGAGCGCCGAACCTTTATGGATTGATTCAAGGTCCGGCTAACGCTGTCGGACCGGGCAAACGGCCGCTTTCCGCTATGACGCCGACCATTGTTCTAAAAGACGGCAAGGTCTCTCTGGTGCTGGGGTCCCCAGGCGGGGCGCGGATTATTACCACGGTGGCCAATATTTTGATGGGCGTCGTGGACTACGGTATGAATATCCAGGAGTCGGTGAACGCACCTCGCTTTCATAATCAGTGGATGCCCGATAAGGTCAATGTCGAACAATGGTTTTCGCCTGACGCGGTCAGATTAGTGGAGCAAATGGGACATAAGATCGAGATCGGGGAAACAGTAGCCGGAGAGTGGACGCCCTACTGGAGCGATGGCGAGTGCATCGCTATTGATCCGAAAACCGGCGAGCGTTTGGGTGCCAGCGACGTCAGGAATAATGGAAAGGCAGTCGGTTACTGATGCTGAAAGCAATATCAACATTCGTCTACGTAAAGGAGCGGTTGCATCCCGGGCTGTTGGATGGGCTGGTTCGTGGCGGAGCGCAGGCGATTGAAATTTTTGCCGCGCGGCAGCACCTGGACTACGCCAACCGCAAGCAGCATGTGCGAGAAATCGCGGATTGGTTTCGTACCAGTGGAGTCACGTTGAACTCGGTTCACGCGCCTCTTTATGCCGACTACGAGTGGGGACGTGCCGGCGCGCCGCCGATGAATGTTGCCTCGACGGATCGGGCAAGCCGGATTGAAGCCATGGATGAAATTAAACGTGCACTTGAATTGGCTGAGCATATCCCTTTTCGTTTTCTGGTACAGCATGTTGGCGCTCCGGGAGAATCCTTCGACGACCGCAAGTTCGAAGCGGCGATGACCTCGGTCGAACATTTGCGCGCCTTTGCCAAGCCGCTGGGAGTTCGGATTCTACTCGAAAATATTCCGAATGAATTGTCGACGCCCGAGCGCTTGGTCGAATTTATTCGCGCCGCCCACTTCGATGACGTAGGCGTGTGCTTCGATTTCGGCCACGCGCATATCATGAGCGATGTTCCGCAGGCGTTCGAGACGGTGAGGAGTTACATTCATTCCACTCATGTTCACGATAACGCCAAAGACCGCGACTCACATCTCTGGCCCGGCAGCGGATCGATCGACTGGAAACAGGCCATGGAACTGCTCCGCTCGGCGCCGCACACTCCGCCGTTGTTGCTGGAGATTGAAGGCGACGAGAAGATCAATCCAGTAGACAAAATGGCTGAAGCATTCCGAAAGCTGGAAACTTTGTAGCCCCGCCGTTCTGAGGGCGTCTCACCCACGCCGGCGAGGGCAGGATGCCCTCGCGACAACCGGCAAGATGCCGGCGCTAAAGAAAATTATGTCATCTCCTGTAACTACGATCAGCGAAGTTGGAAAACACGAGGGTCAGAGTGTAATCATCCGCGGCTGGCTGTACAATCTGCGCGAGAGTGGAAAGCTACTGTTTCCGCAGCTGCGCGATGGCTCGGGAGTCATTCAGGGCATCGTCCCTAAAAATGCGGTCCCGCCTGAAGTGTTTGATGCAGTCAAGGGTCTGACCCAGGAATCAAGCGTAATCGTTGAAGGCAAGGTTCGCGCCGATAAGCGCGCTCCCGGCGGCTATGAACTGGACATCTCGAATGTGCAAGTCGTCCAGCGGGTCGCGGAGAACGATCCGTATCCAATCTCGCTGAAAGAGCATGGCGTTGATTTCCTGATGGAGCACCGGCATCTTTGGGTGCGAACTCCCAGGCAGGCCGCGATTTTGCGAGTGCGGGCCGAGATTATCAAGGCCGCACGCGATTTCTTTGACGAGCGCGGCTTCACTTTGACGGACCCGCCGATTCTTACGCCCGCAGCCTGCGAAGGCACGACCACGCTGTTTCCCGTCGATTACTTCGACGAGCAGGCTTACCTCACGCAGTCGGGACAGCTTTACATCGAAGCTACCGCAATGGCGCTGGGCAAAGTGTATTCTTTCGGACCGACCTTCCGCGCTGAGAAAAGCAAAACCCGTCGCCATTTGACAGAGTTCTGGATGGTCGAGCCGGAAGTAGCTTACGCAGAGCTGGCAGACATCATGGAACTGGCCGAGGGATTGCTGAGCTTTCTGGTAAAGCGTTGCCTGGAGCGACGGCATCCCGATCTCCAAACCATTGGCCGTGATATTTCGAAATTAGAAAAGGTCGAAGCGCCATTTCCGCGGATCACTTACGATGAGGCTGTAAAAATGCTGCAGGAAGCGCATGCGAAGGGTGCGCTCGAAAATAAGTTCGAATGGGGCGGAGACCTGGGTTCCCCAGATGAAACGTATATTTCGTCGCAGTTTGACCGGCCCGTGATGGTGCATCGCTATCCCGCAAAAGTGAAGGCGTTCTATATGGAGCCGGATCCCCAGCGGCCAGATCTGGCGCTGTGCGTGGATGTGCTCGCGCCCGAGGGTTATGGCGAGATCATTGGCGGCTCGCAGCGTATGGCGTCATACGATCTGCTCCTCAAGCGTATTCAGGAGCATGGTCTGCCGGAAGAGGCGTTCAAGTGGTATCTCGATCTCCGGAAATACGGAAGCGTACCCCATGCGGGTTTTGGTATGGGGATCGAACGCGCGGTGTCTTGGATCTGCGGGCTGGAGCATGTGCGGGAAACGATTCCGTTTCCGAGAATGCTGCATAGACTCTATCCGTAGAAGTTCCGATTTAGCGTTGTCGATTCGCGATTGGGACTGAAAATCGACATTCACGCGTTCAGGCATTAGTGATCGGCAAATTATGACAAACAATGCCCCATCCTTCTCCAGTATCACCGCGCGCAAGATTCGCGTCATCGGCGTGCCACTCGATCTGGGCCAATCGCGCCGTGGGGTGGATATGGGACCCTCGGCGGTGCGCGTGGCTGGTCTCGAAGCTCGTCTTGAGGCCCTTGGGCACGTTGTTGAAGACGCGGGAAATGTATCAGTCGCCATCGCCGAGCAGAAAAAGGAAGGCGATCCGCATGCGAAATATCTGAAAGAGATCATGGCAACCTGCACCAAGCATGCGGAGCTTATCGTCAAAACGTTAGAAGCGGGGAAAGTGCCGATCACTCTGGGAGGCGATCATTCCATTGCTGCGGGAACAGTCGCCGGGGTCGCGGAATTCCATCGCCGGCAGAACCAGAAAGTCGGGCTGATCTGGATTGATGCTCACACCGATGTGAACACCCCCGACAGTTCTCCCAGCGGAAACGTGCACGGCATGCCTCTGGCGGCGATTATGGGATTAGGTCCACCTGAGCTGTGCAACATTTTCGATTTTAGCCCTAAGGTGAGTCCCGAGAACTGTGTGCTTGTCGGCGTGCGCGATATCGATGCCATTGAAAAAGAGCACGTACGGCGAGCCGGAATTCACGTGTTTACCATGCGCGATATTGACGAGCGCGGCATGCGCACGGTGATGGAAGAGGCTCTGCGCGCCGCGGGACGGGGCACGGCAGGCTACCACGTCTCGCTTGATATGGATTGGGTCGATCCCGAAGATGCGCCCGGCGTAGGCACGCCTGTTCGCGGCGGAGCCACGTATCGCGAGGCTCACCTGGCAATGGAAATTATCGCGGACCATGGCCGCATGCTGAGTTTCGAAATCGTCGAAGTCAATCCAGTGATCGACGAGCACAATCAAACGGCGGACTTGGCCGTGGAGCTGGCGCTGTCGGCGTTTGGAAAGAAGATTCTGTAATTTCACCTTGAATATGAAAAAGGTTCGAGTCGGCATTTTGTTCGGCGGGCGCAGCGGAGAACATGAAGTCTCGCTGCTCTCGGCTGCGTCGGTCTTCAACGCGATCGACAAAGATAAGTACGAAGTGGTGCCTATCGGCATCACGAAAGAGGGTCGCTGGGTGACGGCCGCGGATGCGGAACGACTGCTGCGTGGAAAATTTGAGGATCACACGCACCTGCGTGCTGGCGATCCCGATGCAACTCCAGGGGCCGCGGTTCTCGCCAGGGGCGAATCGGTTTTGGTGCCGCCTGAGCCGCACAGGCATGGTTCAATAGCGCCTTTCGAAACGGATGCCTCCTCTCACGCGCTAACACGGCGCGCCGCTGACCGCGCCATCGACGTCGACGTTATTTTTCCTGTGCTGCATGGTACCTTCGGCGAGGACGGAACCATTCAGGGGTTGCTGGAGTTGGCAGACATGCCCTACGTGGGCGCAGGCGTGCTGGGTTCGGCCGCCGGCATGGACAAGGACATCATGAAATCGCTGTTTCGTGCGGCGGGACTGCCGATTGTGAAACATGTCACACTTTTGCGCAGCGAGTTCGAAGCGAACCCGAAGAAGACGCAAAAGCTGGTCGAGAGCAAGCTGAAGTATCCGGTATTTGTGAAGCCGGCGAATTTGGGATCGTCGGTGGGAATTTCAAAGGCGCATGATCGCAAGGAACTCGGTCCGGCGATTCAAGAAGCGGCGAGGTTCGACCGCAAGATTGTGATCGAACAAGGAGTGGGCGGAAACAAACATAAGGCGCGAGAGATCGAATGCTCGGTTCTCGGCAACGATCAACCCGAGGCTTCCTTGCCAGGCGAGATCGTTCCGAGCACTGAGTTCTACGATTACAACGCGAAGTACCTTGACGAAGGATCACAGCTGATCATTCCTGCGAAGCTGAGCAAGAGCGAAACCAGAGAAGTGCAGCGTTTGGCAACCGCTGCATTCAAGGCGGTGGACTGTTCGGGACTGGCGCGCGTAGATTTTCTGATGGAGCCGAAGTCGCGGAAGATTTATCTGAATGAGATCAACACTATGCCCGGATTCACGGCGATCAGTATGTATCCGAAGCTCTGGGCGGCCTCGGGTGTGTCGTATTCCGATCTGATTGGACGGCTGATTCAACTTGGACTGGAGCGGCATGGAGAGAAAAAGAAGAATCAGTACAGCCGATGAGCTGTCTCTGGATCATCACTCGCAGTGACACGGTTGCGCACGGGCGTGGACGCCCGCGCCTACATCCACTTCTTCGAATAGGCATTCTTGGCTTTTCCAAATGAGTTCGACCATCTGCGCGTGGTTTTGGTGGCTGCGCGAAACCCTCTCAATATCGGAGCGGCGGCTCGCGCCCTGAGCAACTTCGGATTTCGTTATCTGCGAGTGGTGAACCCCTACGAAGCGGCCTTTCGCGAGGCACGTTCTGCGGTCGGCGCATCGGCGTTGCTCGCGAGTGCGGAAGAATATAAGACCGTGGCCGAAGCCGTGGCGGACTGCACGCTGGTGGTCGGAACCACGGCGGTTCGTCACAGGGAATTGCAGCATCACCTGAGGCGGCTGGAATATGGCGCGCGTCTTATCCGCAAAAAACTAGGATCGAACCGGGTGGCCTTGTTGTTCGGTTCAGAGAAGTTTGGACTCTCGAACGCCGCACTCAGCCACTGCCATTGGCTGATGCGTATTCCAACATGCGAAGAAAACATTTCGATGAACCTGGGGCAGGCGGTCGCGGTTTGCCTGTACGAGCTAGTGCGCGATGGCAAGGCTGCGCGGCAAACCGAGAAAGTAAAGCGAGCGACTGCAGCCGACCTTGAGCGCATCACGACGACGCTGCTCGAAGCCATGCGTTCCAGCGGTTATCTGGACAGGCGTCCCATAGCTGATGTCGAGGAGAGGATGCGCCGCCTGGTCCGCCGCCTCAACCTGCCTGCCCGCGACGCAGTGGTCTGGCTGGGCATTCTCCGCCAGATCGTGTGGAAGCTACGCTCCGGAAGACGAGGAGAGATGGCCGCTAATGTTGCAGCCGTTACGAAGGCGCCAGCACAATGACGGCATCGCGGATTATGGAGAGTTCTGCGGGTAACGTTCCCAAGAGCTCTCCGTCAGCCTCCACGAATATACGGGACTTCGTCCCTGGGGCTGTGGACGATGCGTCATCGCGGCAGACTACGCTCGTACTATGCATCAGTTCAATTCCGGGGACTTTCCAGTTGGTTCCAAAGAGCCCGCGCAGCACGTATCGCAGATACGCCAAGCGGCTACGGGTTTGAAAGAGCACGAGACGAACGTCGTTACGTTCAAGCGACGCGCCGGGGGCGAGTTCACGCAGCACGCCACCAAAAGTGCCGATGCGAACCGCCAGTAGCTGCGAAACCTCCGCTCGCCGGCTTCGATCTTCTTCCGCGATCTCAACTACAAAATTTGCCATCTTGTGGGTGAGCCACAAGCGGGTTGCCTTGGCGCAATAGGCCGCCATGCCAAGACGGCGTTTCACCAGAGGATTCAGTGTGTAGAACAGGTGGGCGTCCATTCCGATTCCGACGATTACAGTGAAATATCGCTGCGCTCGGTTCCCAGAGAAATCCTGGTACTCGACTCGACCGACGGCGATGCGGCGGGGCTTCGCTGTTAGAGTGGCCCGAACTGCTCCCGCGGGAGAAAGTGGCAGGTGCAAATCGTGTGCCAGGGAATTGGCGGTACCGAGGGGAATGATGGCTAATGCGACCTCGGTGCCTACCAGTCCCTGCAGCACGTCATGAATCGTGCCATCGCCGCCGCAGGCGAATACGGTGTCGCACCCTTCGGCTATGGCTTGCTTGGTTTGGTCGGTCGTGTCCGATGCGGCGCCGGTTGGTGCGGCTGAAGCTTCGACTCCGGCGTCCCGCAGCACAGACAGTGCCGCTTCGACATCCGCTAAACGACGCCCGCGGCGACGGCCCGACAGCGGGTTGTAGAGGAGTGCTGCTTTTCGCATGAAATCACGATGCGGGCGTGCTGGGATTCAATCACTCCCGCACGGGCGAGGACACGCGTCTACACGATCGTGCCGAGCTTTGCTGCGACTTGGTCGTGCCGGATCGCGTAGACGTAATGTAGCAGATTCGCTCTGGTTACTTCTTTCCATATGGTCATGCCATTTTTTTCGGCCACACGGCGCGAAGAGACATTCTCTGGTCGGATCAGAGAGATCAGACGCTCAGCGCTGAGAGTCGAAAATCCGTGGTCGCGGCAGGCGCGGGCGGCTTCCGAAGCGTATCCCTGGCCCCACAGGTCGCGGCGTACGTGATAGCCGATTTCGATCTCATCCACTCCATCAACACTTTGCCGCACCAGTCCGCAGTCGCCTATCAGTTCGCTCGTAGACTTCAGAATCATGGCCCAAAGTCCGTAACCGTCATTCGCATAGCGAGTGCGGTTGCGCCGGATCCAGTCGGAGACAGCGGCGTGGTCGAATGACATCGGGTAGTAACGCATAGTTTCCGGATCGGAGAGGACTTTGGCGAGAGCGTCTACATCTTCGAGTTCAAATTCCCGAAGCCAGAGGCGCTCGGTTTGGATGACTCGCATGGGGAAAGTGTAAAACAGGCAGGTCGTTATCTTATTTCGTTTGATCGACATTTCGCGGGCGAGGCGCTCCTGCCACATGGTCGTTTCGAGCTTCGCTCGACCGGACAGCCGAGGCGGCTATCCCCACGTGATTCTCGCCTATAATCTTTTTCGATGGCTACCGTGGCGAAAGACGTCGAAAGGAAGATCGAGTCACTCCGCGACCAGATCCGGCACCACGAGTACCGCTATTTCGTGCTGGATGATCCCGAAATCAGCGATGCCGATTTCGATCGGCTGATGATCCAGTTGAAGAAGCTCGAAGCCGAGCATCCCGCGCTGATCACGCCCGATTCTCCTACGCAACGCGTTGGCGGCAAACCACGTGAGGGTGTGGTGAAGGCGGCGCATTCTTCGCCGATGCTCTCGCTGGACAACACCTACGACGTGGACGATCTACGCAACTGGGAGCGGCGGGTTCACGAACTCAGCGGGCGCAAGGACATTGACTACGTCTGCGAGTTGAAGCTGGATGGCATGTCGCTGGCCTTGCAGTATGAAAATGGCCAACTGGTGCGTGGCATTACGCGCGGCGATGGCACCATTGGCGAAGATGTTACGTTGAATGTGCGCACCGTGCGCTCGATTCCGCTTTCGATTTCGAAGGAGAAGCTCAAGGCTGCTGGCATTCCCCCGGATTTTGAAGTGCGCGGGGAAATGCTCATGCCGCTCTCGGCGTTCAGCAAAATGAACCGGCAGCGCGAGGAGAAAGGGCTCTCCTTATTCGCTAACCCGCGCAATGCCACCGCCGGGACTGTCCGCCAACTGGAGCCCAGCATCGTTGCGCAACGGCGGCTAGATTATTTTGCCTACATGCTGCTGAAAGATGGGCGAACATTCTTCGACCGCCACTGGAAGACTTTGGATGCTCTCGATGCCGGCGGCTTCAAAGTAAATCCCAGTCGCAAGCTGGCGAAGAATTTTGAAGACGTCTGGACATTCATCGAGCAGGAGGAATCCAAGCGGGAAAAGCTGCCTTATGAAATCGACGGCGTCGTCGTCAAGGTTGATCGAACCGCACTGCAGGACGAGCTGGGCTATACCGGGAAAGCGCCGCGCTGGGCAATCGCCTATAAATATGCAGCTCGGGCAGGGGTTACTCAAATCAACGACATTCTGTGGCAAGTCGGCCGGACCGGCAAACTGACTCCCGTCGCAGTGTTGCAACCTGTGCCCATTGGCGGCACGACCGTCAGTCGCGCCACATTGCATAACGTGGATGAAATCGAACGATTGGGGGTGAAAGTGGATGACTGGGTCGAGGTCGAGCGCGGCGGCGACGTCATCCCGAAAGTGACTCGCGTTGTGGACGATAAGGACCACCCGCGCGGGCGCAAGTTGTTCCATATACCGGAGGAGTGTCCCGTATGCGGCACGAAGGTGGTTCGTACCGAAGGCGAAGTGGATTATTTTTGCGTGAATGCCAACTGTCCTGCTAAATTGCGCGAAACAATTCTCCACTTCGCCTCTCGGGGGGTGATGAACATCGACGGCATGGGAGAGGCGTTGGTAAATCAACTCACCGAACGCGGGTTAGTGAAGAATGTCGCCGACATCTATAAGCTGACCGAGGATGACCTGCTGTCGCTCGAGCGGATGGGCAAGAAGTCGGCACAGAATATCCTTCGGGAAATTGAAGCCTCGAAGAAACTGCCACTAGAACGCGTGATCTATGGGCTCGGAATCCGCTTTGTCGGCGAGCGCACCGCACAGTTTCTGGCGGAGCATTTCGGGTCCATGGATGCGTTGATGAACGGGAACGAAGAAGAACTGCAGCAGGCGAACGAGGTTGGGCCTCGAATCGCGCAGAGTATCGCGGAGTTTTTTCAGGAACCGAGAAATCGTGAACTGGTGGAGCGGCTGCGCAAAGCCGGATTGACCTTTGGGGGAACCAAGAAAGCACGGGGCACAAAACTAGCAGGGAAAACGTTTGTCCTGACAGGCACCCTCGACCGGCCTCGCGACCAAGTCAAGAGGATGATCGAAGATGCCGGCGGGCGCGTTTCAGGCTCGGTCAGTAAGAAAACTGATTATGTGGTCGCCGGAACCGACGCAGGCTCCAAACTCGACAAAGCGAAGGAATTAGGAGTCAGCGTGATCGGCGAACAAGACTTGGACGAACTGCTGGGCCATTGATTTCCGTCTACCGCGACTCGCCTTAGAAGCCCCTGTCTTTGCAAAAACTTACAAATTATTGACATTTTTGTGACAACCCCAGATTTGCCTCGATCTAACCTTCCCCAGAGTTGACTGACTTCTCTAGCTTCATGGAGATGCGCATGGGCGCATAGGGAGCATCGCGCCACCTGGTGTCGCGATTGTGCGCTTTTGCGTTTGCGGCGTTCATCCTGAGCGAGGTTTTCGCCCTTCTAACGCTCACTCAGGATGACGCCGGCAATTGCAACCCGCTTCTGATTCTCTCGTAAGTGATCTCCAGGCTTTCCGGCAATACTCGCGTTTCCCCGATTACCGAAACAAAATTTGCGTCTGCCACCCAGCGTGGCAGGACATGCATGTGGATGTGACCCGCGACCCCGGCTCCGGCGGCTTTGCCGATGTTCATGCCCAGGTTTATGCCGTCGGGAGTGTAGAGCCGCCGCAGTAAACGCTCCATTTTCTGAGACAGGCTCATCATTTCGTGCGCCGCCTCGACCGGCAGTTTTTGCAATTCATCGAGATGCGCGAAGGGCACCACCATGACATGGCCCGGCGTATAGGGAAAAGTGTTCAGTACGATGTAACAGTCGTGGCCGCGATACACAATGCGGGCTTGGGCATCGTTCCCTGCCTTGGGGAGATCGCAGAAGATGCAACCGGTACTGCTCGGAGCTGCGACATAGGCGTAACGCCATGGCGTCCAGAGATAATCCATCGCAGGGCAGAGTAGCAGATCGTGGCAAGTTTCGGAACTGGAGGCGAGTCAACCTTGTTAGCAATTGTGGTTTGCGCGAATCCATTCTTGTGGAAAAGTGAGCTTGACGCTCGTGATAAGTTCTCTACACCAGAATTACAAGGCGTAGTTCACAATTTCCGTCTCTCACCGTCTTCTTTGTCTTTTGACATGGGCCCCTTGCTCGATTGTCCGGGGTGCGTCGGAGTTTTGCGATTTCACCCGCTCTTAAATCCTCGAACCACGCGGTCGTACTAAGTCGATAAAGCGAATAACTGAATGGTGCGCCCGCGTTGATCCTGTCCCGGTAAACAAAATGAGGGGGAATGCCTGAGTAAGCGGGGCGGAGCCTTGCTGTTTCCGTTCCTCCAACCCCAACCGACATTATCCGATGTGATCAACATCAAGGAGAAGATTCATGAGGCGCGATCAAATGTTGAATATTGAGCTTCGAGGCGTGTTGAAATCAGCCGTGGCGAAGCTTTGGATTGTAGTTGTCGCATTAGCTGCAACATTGGCACCCACCTGGGTTCATGCCCAAGACGCCTGCTCCTCCCACGCCGTCTTCAACTCAATTTACGACTTCGGGGACGCTACAGGAGACCCGCTAAATCCCGGGTTCGCGGGCGCCATATCGCAGGGGAGAGACGGCAACCTCTGGAGCACAGCGCCAGCTGGCGGAACCATGGGGGCCGGTGCGGCCTTCAGGCTCACTCCTAAAGGAAAGCTGACGGCCTTCGATTTTTCGAGCACTGATGGACAGCCCCACAGCGGGCTGACGCTCGGTACGGACGGCAATTTCTACGGAACAACATCCGATGGCGGAAAATACAACGAGGGTACAGTATTCAGACTCACACCGAAGGGATCGTTGACGATTCTCTACAGCTTCACCGGGGGTAATGATGGCAAGGCCCCCTACGCGCCGCCGATCGAAGGCACGAACGGGGATTTCTATGGGACGACCAACCAAGGTGGCGCTAACAACCTGGGAACAATCTATCAGATCACGCCCGCTGGTAAGCTCACAACCATGTACCAGTTTGTTTCGGGAGAGGGAGCTAATCCGGTAGGCGCGTTGCTTCTGGGCACCGACGGTGACCTATATGGCACAACCGTAAGCGGAGGCGCTAGCAATTGGGGAGCTGTCTTCAAAATAGTGCCCTCCGGAAACTTTGTCTTCACGCTGCTCTTCAGCTTCAACTTTTCAGACGGAGGAAACCCTTATGGTGGTCTGGTTCAGGGGAGCGACGGGAACTTCTACGGAACGGCCAATAGGGGAGGGGCTAGCGATAGAGGCGTCGTCTTCACGGTCACTCCGAAAGGCTCCTTCACAGAGCTTTACGCCTTCAGCGGTGGCTCGGATGGAGCTTACCCGTCCGCTGGTTTAGTGCAGGCGACGGACGGCAACCTGTACGGCGTTGCATACGGCGGGGGAACCGGCTACGGCACCATCTTCCGTATCACGGTCAAGGGCAAATTTACCGTCTGTGAGGACTTTAACTCCACAAAAGGCTCAGGCGGCCAAGTTGCGCTGATCGAGCATACAAATGGAACCCTATACGGAGACACAACTCAAGGTGGCGACATCCACAATACCGGCGTCTTCTTCTATTTGAAGCTAGGCTTCAAGCCATTTGTGACCCTGCTGCCCACTTCTGGGAAGGTAGGATCGACCGTCGAAATTCTCGGCCAGGGTTTCGTCACGGGAAAGACCGCAGTCTCATTCAACGGGGCTAAGGCGACGACTGTCACTGTCGTCTCACCCACTTATATGACCGCCGTGGTTCCGACAGGGGCGACTACTGGGTTCGTGACTGTGACCACGCCAAAAGGCACTTTGCAGAGCAACAAGAAATTCCGCGTGCATAAGTAACTCGTTTCGTGTGACCTGCGCGAAGCATCGATACTTCTTAGGGAGGGATGTTTTCCCTCCCTTTTTCGCTACCGTCGGCGCGTGCGTATTTCTCCGCGTCCGCACGGGCGATGACGCACGCTCCTACATTGCCTATTGCGGACCGGATCGCATTGCTGTCAAGCGCGTGTCCGTTGCCGCGATCTTCCGGCGCCGTGCGAGCAGAACGCGTTGCAGCAATCCCCAGTCGTTCGCCACGTCCTGCTCCGAAGCTCTTGGAAATCCGCCGTTCCGCAACTCTTCGCGGAGCCGGAGTACCACAATCAACTCCGCCAACTCGGGCGGCGCCGAAGTGCGCAAGATGTTGCTTCGCGAGAGGCCGAGCTCGACTCTCTCGTCGCCTAGCTGAACCTCCAGCACCGGATTTCCGGAGCTATCTAGACGCGGTACAGCATTAGCCTGCAACTGTTGCCAGGCCGACGCATTCCATAGATTGTCCTCGGCCAGAGGTTGCTTCAGAGTGTTTAGCCAATCCTGATACATGCGTCGCTGGGCCGCGTCCATCGGCGGCTCCAACTCGCGGCTTGGGTCAAAGACCATGACGTCCCGCGCTGGGTTGAAGCGTACGCCGCCAACCGCCGCTACTACCATGCAACTCGTCAGCACCGGGTGGAGTACAAGCAGCGGCACGGTATACTTTTTCGCAGTGAGTATGGATTCAGAGACGCCGTGTACTGGCGCGCTTCGCCGGATGTTGCCCGGAGCCTGTGGAATCACGAAGCTCGACAAGTGCAGCTCGGGATGTTTCTGGCCATAGCGCACAAATAATTTCGCAATTTGCTTTGGTGTAGTGACTCCGAGATCGCCAAGCACAGCGCGGTGAAGGGTCTTCGGAAAGTAAAAGTTGATAAGATTGCGGGCAAAATCTGCACAGTTATGCGTCACCAGATTGAACCGGGTCCGGTTCGGATCGGAATTATATTTGCGAATCAGCGCGGCGTCCTGTTCTTCGGTAGTATCCAACCCAAAACCGTAGATGGTTCGGCGGTAATCAGCCCCGAGCAGTTCCGCCCAGCGTCCCCCCGGCGCTCGGCCCTCTGGACCGTCGGGTGCGATTGCCTGCAGATGAGTTCGGCGATACTGGTCTCGAAGAAAATCCGCTAACTTCGGGTCCGCAGACAAAGGCACGTTTTCAGGCTTTTCGACAGCGTAAAGATAGGGAATCAGCGGGATCGCGATCCAGTCACGGCCTGCAATGCCATCGTAGCGGCTGATGACCGCACCCAACTCCCCGGGAGCACAACGGCGCAGGATTACGGGCGATTCCGCACAAACCCGGGAAAGGTACACGGCTGCGTGACCGGTTCCGCCGAAGGTCCCGTCATAGCTGTATGGCTCTTCCAATAGCAGGGTTACGCCGGCATATGCCTGCGATACCACCCCTACGAACAAGAGAAGCAGCCAAGCCAATTTGTGCCGCGTGGTCATAAGTTCTCAACTGTATAAACACAACTGCGGGTGTTTTGATGCGATCGAGGCAGACCAGAAGATCAGGTAATCGCAGTATAAAGGCTACTTTTGGAGGTGCTCAGTATCGGAAGATGGTGCACTTTTGTGGACCGCTCGCGGGCAGTGGAGGCCAACATCCGTCGAAAGGTTTATCGTAAGAACGCACAAACGAAATTCGGTTTTTAACATCGCTGTAACCGAGCTCAATTATTATTACTTTGGGGTTTGACACTGTTTGCGAGCGGTTGCTATAGTCGAAGAGTTCCCTTTTGGACGCGGGTTCGTTTTTTGGCAACGTCCGACCGCTGGGATTGTTCAGGTCCGTCCGCCAGGGCGGGCTCCACACAACCTAAGACTCACGCCAGCTGTCCGCTGAAACAGTTCCCGCATCCTTCGCGCACGCGCGAGTATACCCAGAGAGGCGATAAACCTTGCTCGACGACAACACTCCCCACAACCAAAACTCAACCACAACAACCTTGACTGAGAACGTAGAGGCTTTTCCGGAAGTCTCGACTCAAGATGCTCCTGTCCTGGAAGCGCAACAGCAAGCCGAGATGCATGACGAAAAGCCGACGACTGCCGGCGTAGAGGACTTCGCCTCGGCCCTCGAGAACTTCACCACCGAAAGTGAAGAAGCCGTCCGCGAGGACAAAGTCCTCAAAGGCACCGTGCTCAAACTGACTGGCACGCACGTGGTCGTGGACATCGGCGCCAAGTCCGAAGGCATGTTGCCTTTGTCCGAGGTGCTCGATTTCGAAGGCAAGCCCAGGTTCCAGCCTGGCGACGAAATCGATGTCATGCGCGACAAGGGCGAAACCGAGGAAGGCTACATCAACCTCTCCCACCAGAAAGCGCAGAAGCTCCGTGCCTGGGATGAGATTGAGAAGGCATATAACGAAAAGAAGCCGATTCACGCGACGGTAGTCGAGCGCATCAAGGGCGGGCTTACCGTCGACATTATGGGTGCGAGTGCGTTTCTTCCTGGCTCCCAAGCCGACTTGCGTCCGGCGCGCAATCTCGATGCCGTGAAAGGCAAAGTTCTCGAAGTTGCCATCATCAAGCTGAACAAGAAGCGCGGCAACATTGTAGTCTCCCGCAAGCAGGTGCTCGAAGGAGAGCAGAGTGAAAAGCGCTCCAAGACCTTGGAGCATCTCGAGGAAGGTTCGATTCTGACCGGAGTGGTCAAGAATCTCACCGACTACGGCGCCTTCGTCGATCTTGGTGGCATCGACGGTCTGCTGCACATCACCGACATGTCCTGGGGACGTCTCACCCATCCCCGCGATTTGGTGAATGTCGGCGATCAGATTCAGGTGAAGGTGCTGAAGTTCGACAAAGATAAGCAGCGGGTATCGCTCGGATTCAAGCAACTCACGCCCGACCCATGGCTGGATGCGGAACACCGCTATCCTGTGGGCGCTCACGTTGGCGGACGCGTCATCAGCGTCACCGACTACGGCGCGTTTGTCGAACTGGAGCAGGGTATCGAAGGTTTGGTGCACGTCAGCGAAATGACTTGGTCCAAACGAATGAAGCATCCTTCCAAGCTGGTGAACGTTGGCGATCATGTAGATTGCGTCGTCCTGAACGTGCACCCGCAGGAGCGGAGGATTTCGCTCGGCATGCGGCAACTTGCCACGAATCCCTGGGACGCGCTTCATGAGAAATATCCGGTCGGCGCGACGGTGGAAGGCCGGGTGCGAAACCTCACCGACTTCGGCGCGTTCATTGAAATCGAAGACGGGATTGACGGCTTGGTTCACGTCAGCAATTTGAGCTGGACCAAACGCGTCAAACACCCCTCGGAGATTTTGAAAAAGGGCGATCGCCTGAAAGCGGTCGTGTTAGCCATCGAACCGGACAAAAGACGTCTCTCGCTGGGCGTGAAGCAGCTTCAACCGGACGTATGGGAAAGCTTCTTCAGCCAGCACAAAGTCGGCGACGTGCTGCACGGAAAAGTGCTGCGCGTAGCCAGCTTCGGCGCCTTCGTTGAAATCGCCGAGGGCATCGAAGGCCTTTGCCACAACTCCGAAGCGGTCGATGCCAATGGCCAGCCGTTGACCCTGGAGCCAGGACAGGAGCATGACTTCAAGATCATCAAAATGAATCAGGAAGAGAAGAAAGTCGGGCTCAGCATCAAGGCCGTCGGTGAGGAAGCCTCACGCACCGAGGTCGAAGCCTACAAGCACCCAGTATCGAGCACCGGTGGTTCCACCATCGGCGAACTGATGTCGTGGAAGCGCGCGGGCAGCGAGAATAACTAATTAGCCCGTGTAGAGCGGGCACTTTTGTCCGCTTTCTTTGGTCTTAGTGTTATGTCCTATTGAAGGCGGCGGACAGGAGTGTCCGCCCCACACCCGTCTTATTTCAGCAGCCCAAAAACTCCGACCCCATTGGTCGTTCCGACGTACACCTTGCCGTTCGTGATCATCGGCGTGATGAACTTATTCCCCGTACCAAACTGATCTCGTCCTCCTGACGCCTGGTTGCTGTTGTACAACTCGTGCGAAAGATTGGTCGCATCATAAGCATGCAGAACCGCAGTGCTGCCGTTCTCCGCAGCCCACACGATGGCATTGCTCGTCCCATTGGCAGAGATGCTCGGAGTAGCGCCGGGGTAGCCGAAGGTATTGCCGGTTTGCGAACTTGCCATGCCCGCGAGCTGCGCGTTGCTGATCGCAAAAGCCTTGATGTTATCTCCCACTGCTCCGTAGTAAACCGTGCCATTAAAATACGCGGGCATGGAGAATACGCTACTCGACAGAGCACCCTGGATTTCCTGGTAAATATTGTTGGCGCTGGGATTAAATTTTCCCATAGCGTCGCGGTCGACCACATAGATATTCGAGTCCTTGCCCGCCCCCACCGCAAGATGACGCGTATGACCCAAGCTGTCGGTGAGGTCAGGCAGCACCAGCGCTCCGCCAGAGCCAAGGTCTTCATCAGAACCGTTTTCCGAACCCTGGTTGAACATTTCAAAGTAATCGGCCGCCGACAGTAGCCGGTTGGTGGTCGAAATCTTGAGGAACGCATTTCCGAAATCACCCTGGCTGGGAAACCCGTTGGCATCGAGTGCGGTGTCAAATGTGCCGTTCGCGTCCAGCAGGTAGATGTTTCCAGAGCTGTCGACAGCAGGCCCCGCCCCGCTCATCCACACAGACCCTTCATTACCATTCGGAGTAAGATTCAGCACGCTGACCTGAGCCAGAGTCAACTGGTCGAAGCCCATGATCCAGCCGGTATACGGTCGAATGTCGCAATGGGAAGTCCATGCCGTATAAATCACGCCATTGAGGAAGGTGAGTCCAGCTCGTTCTGCATACTGCCCAGGATCGAACACAACCTTTCCTCCAGAACTGTTATCGCCAGTTCCGGGAAAAGAGGCCTGGATATTCTGCGGTCCACCAAACTGTTCGGCGCCGGTAGTCGCGTCCAGAGCGTGCAGTCTCTGATGAAAACTTCCAGCTCCGTCCTTCGACATCGCGACCACATAAATCGTGCCGTGTGGACCCGCTTTGGGATCGATGACAGGAGTCGCAGTAACGCCGATCTCCGGCGTGATCTGCCCGCAGCCGTGATCGTCGCTGGTGGTTTCGCCAGCCGCCACCGTCGAGACTTGCCATAGAACCGTGCCGCGGTCGGCATCGACGCCATACACGCTGCCATGTTCCGTTGCCACATAGACCACATTGTGCGTCCCCTGATTGGGAATGCCCAGTTGCGCCAGATAAAGCGGCTGCGCGTCCACCTTCCCGTCCACACTGATGACAAAAAGTTTGCCGAAACTGGAAGAGTTGACGTTGCTAGGCATAAGAATCGTTTCAGTAAGATTCTGGCCTGTGCGAGCATTGTCGTTGTGATACGTCGTCACATTCGTTCCGATCGTAGTCGGCAGCGGTGGCGGCGTCATCTGCTTCGCTGGCGAACTGCCATTGCAACTCACCAGATGCAGGCTTAAAACCGCAATCAACAGAACCGCGCCGAAAACACTGATGCTAACCAGCGCGGAATGTTTCCCCGGACTGAATATTGCCCAAAGTCGTTTCAAATTCATCGTCTCGCCAAATTCCCCGCCGCGAACTCTAATGGTAAACCTCGACCGCCCGAGGAATGTCATCTCGCAGCTGCGACCAGCCTATGATTATCGCTATAACAAGGAGAAGCTGCTGCACCTCGCGCCTGTAATACAAGACTTGAAGTACGTTGTTGGATCCGTCTGGCACGATGAATCCAACCGCCAACGACGGTTCCGTCGCCTGTTCCTGGCCGGAGGATGGCAAGTCTGGAAGCGACTGGCCCGCGCTCCCGTCGTCCTTCCGCTCTTCAACGGGTTCCGGTTTCGTGCCTATCCCGACTGCCAGATCTCATCAGCTGTGCTTTACTCGCGGATCCCGAATTTCCAGAGCCTGTCCTTCCTCAGAAAACACATCGAAAATGGCATCCTCCTGGACATTGGATCCAATGTCGGGCTGATCAGTCTCTTACTTGCCGACAAAATTAAACACGCAATCCTCTTTGAGCCGAACCCGGTTGCGGCGGCCCGTGCCCGCGAGAACTTGGCGCTCAATCATCTTGGCTTTGAGGTCCATGAACTAGCTTTGTCGGACCGGGCTGGAACCGTCGAACTAGAGAATATAGGCGGCGTGAATTCGTGCAACCGCACCGTGGTTGGCTTCACCACCTCCGTCCCAACCATCTCTGTGCCGCGTAAGACTCTCGACAGCTTTCTAGGGGAGCGTGGCACTCTGCCATTTCCTATTTCTGCGGTCAAGATCGATGTAGAGGGACACGAGAACAGCGTGCTGCGTGGAATGTTCGGATTCCTGAAAACACATCGCCCCAGGCTGTTGATGTTCGAATATCTGCAGCGAACGAATATCGCCGAGACGCTGGAACTTTTTTCTCGTGCAGGCTATCGGGTCATGGAACTCAGGGCAGGAACACCGAGATGGGCCACACGGCAGGTATCGCCGCTGCAGGACCTCTTTGCCTGTCCCGAAAACCTTGCAGCTGAATTTGTTCCTGCTTGATTAGATCGTTTTCAATCATAGAGTGGACCACAGTTGTCATCCTGAGCAAAACGAGGGATCCAGGTTCTTGCCTGCACTACCAGTGATGCCATCGCGGGCGAATCCCCAGATGTCTCGCTTCTCTCTGGATGACAATTCGTAGTGGAACACTGCAAACGTGAAAATCTCCTACTTCACATCAATCCGCAGGATAATGTTCACGATCTTCCGGTCATCGAATTGGCTCACCGTCTTGGTCTCGCTCTTTTGACCCTTGTATTGGCCGTAAACCTCATAGTCGATGTTCGGAGAAAGCTCAGGGAAATGATACGATCCGTCGATGCCGACGATGTATGTTTTCACTGCCCGGGTGCGCGTGTTGGTGAGATAAACGATAGCATTGGCTAGAGGATTGTCGTGTCGATCGAGCACCTTGCCGGTCAGCATGCGGCCGACAATTTCCTTGTCCTTATCCTTGTCTCTCGCGTAGGAAGCAGCAATCGCAGCGAAGCCAAGAAGTAGAACCAGGGCCGCAGCTTGATACTTTCTCATGTAGCTTTCTCCTCTGAGCTTACCGGCAACTGGTTTCGGACGCTTAGTTATTTCAGATGCAATCCTGTGTCTACGCGCTCATCCCCGTCGACGTGTACCTTGACCTCTTCCCCTTGTAATCGATTGCCGTTGGCAGACTTGAAACCCTTTGTATCGGCCCAGACCACGTAGTCCTGCTTGCCCGCCGGAACGCGCTGCGCGAACTCGCCGTTATGATCGGAATAGAGTTCCCATCGGACTTTCTTTTCAACCTCGCGGCGAATCTTTATCTTGACGCCGTATACAGGATGATCGTCCGGACCCCAGACCGTGCCGAAGATCACCGCATAAGGTTTTTCGTGTTTGTTCTCTGCCGGCAATAAAGCTTCTGCGGCAGCGGCAAACTTTCCGAGGCCAACTATCGCAGAGACACACAGCCCCAGAAGCGCCATTCGATTGGCAGAGCCACAGGGAAACTTCAACGGGCGGGGCAGAAGCGTGCGGGATCTAGAGATCACCGTCTTCGACTTCCTCTTCGTCGTCCTCCTCGTAGACCTCTTCATCCACGGGCTTCAGCTCAATCGGACTAACCGTGATTATCTCGAAGTCGGTACCGCATTCAGGGCAGGAGACGATTTCTCCTTCATCGACCTCATCTTCGTCGATGTCGAGGTCGGTTTCACATTCCGGACAATGAACCACAAAGGCCTCCATTCTATTAAAAAGGCTCCCCTGATAATATTTAGTGACTCTGGAGCCGAAGGTCAAGTACTCGACTGCGAAAACTTGGCGGGCGCTCCTGAAAATATTGCCTGATGGCTATTCTAGAAATAACTATGAGACTCGAACGCTATGCTGGCGCGAGTTTTGAGCTGAGGTACTTGCATCTTCTGGCCCGCGCCCTTTTGTACGCCGTTCTTGCATTGCTAGCAATGACGACGATCATGACAGCCATTGTCGTTGCACAGGACACTTTACCTGCAGGCCCGGCGGACCCGCAAATTGCAGCCGCTGTGCGGCCGATTTCCGCAGCGCGGATCCAATCCACGATCGAGAAGTTGGTCAGCTTCCAGACTCGCTCGACCCTTTCAGCCCAGGACCCGGCTTCAATTGCCTCGGGACATGGTATCGGCGCCGCCCGGGAATGGATCAAGTCCGAGTTCGAGCGCTATTCGCGCGACTGTGGCGGATGCCTGGAAGTCAAGCTTGACAGTTTTACCGAAGCGCCCGGCGGTCGAATCCCAAAGCCTACAGAAATCACCAATGTTTACGCGGTGATGAAGGGCACTGACCCGGAGAGCGCCAAGCGTATCGTGCTGGTCACCGGCCACTACGACTCGCGCAACAGCGACAACGCCGACAGCACAACCTTTGCTCCGGGAGCCAACGACGATGGCAGCGGTACGGCCGTGAGTTTGGAATGTGCCCGCGTTCTCAGCCAGCTGAAGTTTCCCGCGACCATCATTTTTCTGACCGTAGCTGGTGAAGAGCAGGGCCTCAACGGCAGCCGCCACTTCGCGCAAATGGCCAAGGCGGCGGGATGGGACATTGAAGCGGTGCTGAACAATGACATCGTGGGCGGCGATCGCAGCCCCCAGCAGGATGTTGGCGTGGTGCGCGTGTTTTCCGAGGGTGTGCCAATGGTCGCTACTGACGCCGAGGTGCGCCAGATCCGCAGTCTTGGCGGCGAGAGCGATTCCACCTCCCGGCAGCTCGCTCGCTACATCGCCGAGGTCGGGCGCACTTATGACGCGGGGGCCAAGCCCATGCTCGTGTTTCGCTTGGACCGTTACTTACGCGGGGGCGATCACAGTTCATTCAACGAGCAGGGATACGCCGCCGTTCGCTTCACCGAGTTTCGCGAAGACTACAACCACCAGCACCAGAATGTACGCACCGAAAATAGAGTCGAATTCGGCGACCTTCCCAAGTTTGTTAACTTCGACTACGTGGCTAGCGTCGCCCGGTTAAATGCCGCCACTCTGGCATCACTCGCGTCCGCGCCCGCGCCACCAGCAAAGGTTCGTTTGCTGACTACGAAACTGGAAAACGATTCCACCTTGACCTGGGAACCGTCTCCGGCCGGCCGTGCCTCGAGCTATGAAGTGCTCTGGCGGGCGACAACCAGCCCCGACTGGGAACACGCAAGGCCAGTGGGAAATGTCACTCGCACCACCATTCCAACATCGAAGGACAATGTGATTTTCGCCGTGCACGCGGTAGATAGCCAAGGCCACCGCAGCCCAGCGGTGACCCCGTTGCCAGAGCGCTAGCCCCTAACCTGTTAGAATATCGAGCAGCTTGCTTTATTGAGGCATTAGTTGTCAGCCTCCCCTAGCAACCGGTCACTGAACTGGCAACGGCGCTTATGTATCGCGGACGAACCCTCTCGCTGAGTTTGCCTCCCTTCACGAAGGCCGTGAAGTGGCTCATCATCACCAACGCTGCGGTCTATCTCCTCCTCGAACTGCTCAAGGCGGCGGTCCCCAGCGTGGGTGGAGGCTTGACTCTCATTCTGGCCCTGATACCCGCGGCCGTCATGCATGGCTGGATATTTCAGCTAGTCACTTATTCGTTCGTACACGCCGGAATTCTGCACATTCTATTCAACATGCTGGGGCTATGGATGTTCGGCGCTCAGCTGGAATCGGACTGGGGACAAAAGCGATTTCTTGAATTCTATTTCTTTTGCGTGATCGGAGCAGCGCTGACCACGATTGCGGTCTCCTACACCGGCGTGGGTGGGGTAGTGCCTTCAACCCCGACGGTGGGCGCGTCCGGCGGGGTGCTGGGGATTCTGATGGCGTTCGGCATGCTCTACGGCGACCGGGAGATTATGTTATTTCCAATCCCGATCACCATTCGCGCGAAGTATTTCGTGGCTGGAGTCGCGTTTATCACTTTGGTCGAAGCAATCAGTGCCTCGGGCGCGGGACGGGGCTCGAACGTCGCCTACATCGCTCACCTCGGCGGGTTGCTATTCGGGTTTCTCTACGTTAAGTTTGTGCCCAGGCGCGGACTTGCGTTCGACGCATCAGAACGCTACTTCAGCGTGCGAAATTCTTACTACCGCTGGAAGCGCCGCCGCGCCGCCCGCAAGTTCGAAGTATTCATGCGCAAGCAGAATCGCACAGTAAGCGGCACCTTCGACGAAAACGGCAACTACATTCCACCCGACGACGTCGACAAAAAAAACGGCGGCTCAAAATCCGGCTGGGTGAATTAGACCTCGGACCCGGACGCCCTCGTCCGGGTGGCCGAAAGCTCGACAGGTTTGCTCAGCCAAAGAACTTCTGAAACTCCCTGAGCACGAGCGCAGGCAATCCCTGCATCCCCTTGAACCCAAGGTCATGCCCCGCCCCATCGATCCGCAACAGCCGCGTCTTCGCTGGAATCAGACCCACAGCCGACCCCATCTCTTCCGGCGCCCCGAACGGATCGCACGTTCCCTGCACAAACAGCGCTGGCGTCTCTAACCGGGGCAGATGCTGTACGCGAAGTTGCTCCGGCTTTCGCGGCGGATGCAACGGGTAAGAGAGCAAAAGCAAGCCCTCTACCAGCCCCGGTCGATCGGCGCAGAGCATCGTCGACTGCCGCCCTCCGTAAGAATGCCCGCCGAGAAACATGCGCCCCGAGACCATCTTGCGAAGAGCAGCAACGGCATTCCTCAGACCTTCACGGTCGCGGGCGGCATCGCCAGGCCGAGGCGGACCATATGGCCGGCTTTGGCGATAGGGAAGATCACAGCGCAACACGGTCAAGCCCGCCCCAGCAAAAACTTCCGCTAATGCCACCAGCAGCGCAGCCCGCGAATTCGACCCCGCGCCATGACTGAGCACCAAGCCATCCCCGGCAGGCGTGGCAGGTCGATGAAGGAATCCGCGAACCTGCGGGTCAACTGCTGTATCAACGAAAGTCTCGGGAACGGGCGGCATGGTTACGTAGAAGTGACGGAATAGAAAACACTAGATAGAACAACCCGAGATTCCAGCGCTCACGGCGCAAGAGCTTCTTCCAGCGTTTCGTAAATCTTCACTGTGCGAATCTCGTGAGAGAGTTTGGCCCAACAACGCAACACCTCGGGATCCTCCAACGCTGCGCGGCGAGCCGCTTCAGATTTCCAGTAACGTAACAATACGTATTCGTCGCGCGACTTGGCGTCACAATAAAGTGAATCGCGGCTATAACCTCCGGCGGAGAGCGCCGCAATCAGGGCTCTCATCGTGAGGAGAGACGCTTCTTCAAACCCGGACAAGGGTTGGAAAATGGCAACCGAAAGTATTTCCTCGGACATCAGGACTATTGTCTCCGGCATGTCAAGCGGCCTATCTTTCTGTACGCCGCTCGAGAAGGACGCCCCTAGCTCTTTGTCTTTTCCGAGGTGACTATATGAAGCCGCATAAGATTAGTTGAACCTGACGCCATCTGCGTTCCCGCCACCACGCCCAGCACATCGCCAACCTTGATGCGGTCCTGGCGCAGAAGTTCCCGTTCAGCAACCGTAACCATGTCTTCGGCGCTGCGCGCTTGCTTCGTCCGCACCGGAGTCACGCCCCAGAAAAGATTCATCCGATTGCACACCGGCAACACCTGGCTGAAGGCATAAATCACCGCTTTGGGCCGATACTTCGAAATCATGCGCGCCGTATTCCCAGTCTCGGTGAATACCGCAATGGCCCCCATGCGCAGGTCTTCGGCGGCATGAGAAACGGACTCACAAATAGCTTCCGCCACTGTAATCGAATGTCTCTCCCGCCGTCGCCGCGACGGGGCAAAATCACCCGTATTGCCTTCGGCCTCGACCACAATCCGCGACATCATTGATACCGCTTCGCGGGGGTAAAGGCCGTTGGCGGTTTCTGCGGAAAGCATTACGGCGTCGCTGCCGTCGAAAATTGCGTTGGCGACGTCGCTGGCTTCAGCCCGCGTGGGGCGCGGGTTTTCGATCATCGACTCCAACATTTGAGTTGCAGTAATTACCGGCTTGCGCCACTCCGCCGATCTGCGGATCACGTATTTCTGGATGACCGGAACCTTCTCGGGCGGCATTTCCACTCCAAGATCGCCGCGCGCTACCATCACGGCATCGGATGCCTCGAAAATTTCTTCCAGGCGCTCGAGGGCCTGAGGTTTCTCGAGTTTGGCGATTACGGGAAGATCAGAGCCGTGGTTGGCGATGATCTGCTTCACCTCGAGCACATCAGCCGCGGAGCGCACGAACGATATCGCGAGCATGTCGACGCCGTGCTTGAGGCCAAATTCCAGGTCGGCGCGATCCTTGTCGGTGAGGGCGGGGATGGAGAGCGCAATCCCGGGAAGGTTGATGCCCTGGTGCTGGCCCAGTTGTCCGCCGTTGATCACCTCGCATTCCACATCCTCGCGGCGGATCCGAACGACACGCAACTCAATCAAACCATCCATCAGCAGAATCCGTGCGCCGGGTCTGACTTCCTGCGCCAGCCCCTGAAAGGTAGTCGAAATCACGCTCGAAGTGCCTTCAATATCGCGTGGCGTAATGGTGACGTGAGACCCGGCTTTCAGGGTGACAGGGACCCCGCCATTCAGGCGGCCGGTGCGAATCTTGGGGCCCTGCAGATCCTGCAGAATGCAGATGGTACGATTCTCCTGCTTCGCGGCGCGGCGCAGGCGCTCGATGTTCCGTGCGTGCTCCTCATGGGTTCCGTGGGAGAAGTTCAGACGGGCCACGTCCATGCCAAGGCGCATGAGGTCGCGCAGCATCGGTTCGGAGTTGCAGGCCGGACCGACCGTGCAGATGATTTTTGCTCGGCGAACGTTGGAAGCGGCAGGTGATGCATCTGTGGCCACACTGGCACGCGTTGGCAAAGACTTTCCTTTTTTCAAGTTTGTCCCAATTAGAAGTTTGTGTAGGTCTAATTATTGTATATGGAGAGTTAGTCTTCGAGCGGACGCCACAGGCACTCGAAGGCGACGGCCTCCGCCCAAAAGGTCGTGGCTCGATTGGTCGCGCTGCCGCTCCCGCGGCTCAACGCAGTAGATGCCAAGCTTCTTTATACGGTGCGTACTTGCTGGTCGGGTCGGAGGTGTAGATACGAATCCCGCTCCTGTTCCCGTGGATCACAAGTCTTGCCGGGATGATGTACCAAACATCCTCCGCGATGACGTAGACTGCCAGGAAATCGAATTCTCCGGGCTGGTAAGGCTTGCCCCTACGGCTGGGCTGGATACTGCACCGGTAGCAACCTTCCGGCATCCGGTAGATTGTCGACTTAATCTGTACGCTTACGAAGTGCCCGGGAGTTCCGATCACGACGTCGTAGCGAGAAAGGTCTCCCCAGGGTTTAGAAACCGCCAGGCCAAATTTGGCCGCTTTTGCCATGAACTGAAGCTCAGACCATTCGCCACGACGTTTGGAATTACGCATCATCTTCCTGGAATTCATAGATTAGAGGCCCAATAAAAAACGCGGCCGGTGAAGGCCGCGTCTCTTTCTTTTCAGATTTTGAAAGCTATCGCATCAATCCCGAGGCTCGGTAAAGCGAGAAATCCCCTGTTCGCCAACCATGGCGGCGAAAATACTTCACTTTGGTCGAGTAGGAAAATCCAGGAAGATTAGAAAGCTTCTAAATCTATTATATCAATCTGAAATAGGTAACTGTGCTATGTTTGCTGACTTTATTTTGCCAATAGATGCAAGGAGTTAATCCCGATCGTGTAACTTTTGCCTATTGACAAGATTTTCCACAGGAGGCCGAAAGCTCGCGTTCGCTTTACTCTCGAGGGTGGGGATTTCCTCGGCCGAACGCGCCCGCACTGTGGGGAAGATTCCAACCTGCTCACGGGGGCGCGCTGTCCACTGCGATTCGATTTCCACTGCGATCGTCTCGCCCGTCAAGTGGTGACGGAAACTGCTCCATACCCAATCCTCTGGCTGCTCCACCAGCCCACGCCGCACGGGGTTGCGGTGGATGTAGCGCAGGTTTTCCACGAACTTCATTTCGCTCTAGATTGAAGTCGTAAGTACGCGGAATTTCTTAGCGTGCGCGGAACTGCAGATCCCTCCACTCCGCTTCCCATCCCCTTCGGGAATGGGAAGCTCCGGTCGGGATGACAGAACGTAACGAGGCTCCGGTCGGGATGACAATTCATAACGGGGACAGATGACAATTCGTAACGGGGAAAACGGCGCGTGGCGTGATTGGACAAGCGTGTCGATGAGCATCCCCGCCCAAGCGGGCCACACTCCCGAGCGCGAATGAACGCGATCTCAGCGATGCGGCGGGGAGTTCGTGGCGCTGGCGCACGCAGACTTGCAGGTAGTCCAGAAATTGCTCCCGTTCAGGATTACCGAGGCGTGCTCGATTCGCAGGCCGGAGCGGAATGGGTGTCCGGGACTTCCGCGATCGTCCATTACCAGTTCCGCGCCGTGCCATCTGCCGATCAGGTCGAAGTAACCTTGCCCTTGCCCGACATCGAAAATCTTTGGTTCGAGCAGGCGAAAGTTCATCAGGCTGCCCTCGGTGCTGCTCCAGCCGCCATAAATCGTGCCCGTCAGTTCGAGCCCCTGAGCCACACCCGGCGAGGTACACAGGCAACCTTGGCCGTGCACGCCGCCAGTAGGACGCAGGCCATCCAGATGAAGCTGGGAAAAATGGGAAGACGGGTAAAGATAAACAAATAGCGGATACTCAATCCCGCTTTTCGTCCGCAAGGTGCCAGATCCCCACCAGCTGAGCAGCGGTGTCCAGCGCCCGCCGATATGAAGAGCCCATGGGCCGGTTGTGGCGACCACCACGTACAGCAAAGCCACGCCGAAGATGAGCACCCCGAGAAGCTGCGCCAGGCAGCCGCGCTGCTTTCGCATCGGGAGAGTATATCCGATACTATCTGGCCTGAATCGGGGACGCGAAGCTGTGCACCGTGGGGCTTCATCCAGACAGTTGATCTTTCTGACTTGCTCGTGACTCGCGTAAACAGAACGGACGCGCACCTGGACGGGGCCTGAATCCAAACCGCGCGTTTACTGCAGCGCTGCTCCACCCAAGATTAGGAGATAGCTTCTGATTACTTGGTTGCAGCCTGTGGGGCCGGCATGGCTTTCAGCTCTTTGCCGAGGAATGCGCGCGGGAAGAGCATGGCGTTGAATTCGGCTCCAACGAGGATCACGAGCGAGATCAGGTACATCCACACCAGCAGGGCAATGGCGGCTCCGAGCGAGCCGTAGATGATGCTGTAATCCGCGTAGTTTTGCAAATACCAGCCGAATAATGCGGTGGAAACGAACCAGAGGACCGTAGCCAGCGTGGCGCCCGGCAACACGCTGTGCCAGGGTTGGGTGCGGGGTACGGCGTTGTGGTAGATGACCGCGATTACGGCGATGCTGGTCAGCGTGGCGATGAGCCAGCGGATGGCGGTCCACATCAGCAGGACGTAAAGCCCGAACTCGTGATTCAGGTGGAACAGGATGTTGCGCTCGATGCGGCTGCCGGAAGCTACCAGGATGGTCGCGAAGGTCAGCGGCGTTCCCGCGAGAAGGACCAGAGAGAATGCGACCATTCGCTCTTTCACGAGGCCCCAGATTTTGGGGAGTTCGTAGCAGCGGCGAAAACCCTCCATCCACGAAATCATGACGCCCGAGGCCGTCCACAGAGTGATCAGCGATGCGCTGATCAGGAGGCCGACCGAGCGTGGTGAATTTCCCTGCAGATAGGAGAGAGCGGTGGGGCTTCCGGCGGGAAGGATCCGGTCCAGAGCGTAGGTAATTTCGCGCAGGTAAGAGGCGGTCTTGCGGTGGTTGGCCAACAGCGATCCAACTACCAGAAGCAAAGGGAAAAAAGTAAGAATTGAGGAGTAAGCAGACGCCTTCGCGATGGCAAACGCGTCATGCTGGAACGCGCGCCAGAAAGCCAGCCGCAACAGGTTGAAAAAGCGCAGAATCACCCGTCCCAGAGTATTGTGCCGGGGCATGGTGTGCAACTGGGAAGTGATATTCCCTTTTTGGTCGGGTAACGGTTGTGGGTTGGCGGCCATAGGGTTTCAGATGTAGCGTGACAAAAACACTCGTCGTCCCGAGCGCAACGAGGGATCTGGATTCTTGCCTGCACTACCGGTATCGCCGTCGCAGGCAAACACCCAGATCCCTCGCTTTTGCTCGGGATGACAGTTGGTGTTCTTGCCGTTACTCTGCTGTCAGTTCCTCGGTCTCGCCTTCGTGCCGCATCAGCTCGAGCGCTCGCTCGGCTTCCTCGTACGCTTGCGAAACTTCTTCCTGCACCTTGGCGGCCGCTTCTTCCATTTCTGGCGAGAGGCGGACGTTGCGGTAGTACTCCATGCCGGTGCCTGCAGGAATGAGGCGTCCGACGATGACGTTCTCCTTTAGACCGCGCAGGTGGTCGACGGCACCCTGAATCGATGCCTCGGTCAGCACGCGGGTTGTCTCCTGGAAGGAGGCCGCGGAGATGAACGAGTCGGTCGAGAGCGAGGCTTTGGTGATGCCCAGGAGCAGCGGCCGGCCTGTGGCCGGACGTCCGCCTTGCGCGATCACGCGCTCGTTCTCCTCGGCGAAGCGGAATTTGTCGACTTGCTGTTCCAGCAGGAACTGGGTATCGCCGACGTCTTCCACTTTGCGCCAACGCATCATCTGGCGAACGATCACTTCGATGTGCTTGTCGCTGATGTTCACGCCCTGCAGCCGGTAGACTTCCTGGATTTCGTTCACCAGGTACGACTGCAGTTCCTTCTCGCCGAGCACGGCCAGGATGTCGTGCGGGTTGAGCGGGCCGTCCATCAAAGGTTCGCCGGCTTTCACGCGCTCGCCTTCCTGCACGTTGATGTGGACGCCGCGCGGAACCGAGTATTCCTTTTCGGTGCCGTTGTCGGCGATCACATACATCTTGCGCTGGCCCTTCGAGACTTCACCGAACTTGACTGTGCCATCGATTTCGCTGATGACCGCGGTCTCATGCGGCTTGCGGGCTTCGAACAACTCGACCACGCGTGGCAGACCACCGGTGATGTCTTTGGTTTTGGTAGTTTCGCGCGGGATCTTAGCCAGCACGTCGCCCGGGAAGGCGGTGTCGCCGTCCTGAACCATTAAGTGAGCGCGTGAGGGCATCAGGTAACGCTTGCTGGTTTTGCCCTTGATCACGATTGCGGGCTGGCGCTTCTCGTCGGGCGAATCCGCGACGACGTGTCGCGACAGTCCGGTGACTTCGTCCACTTCTTCGTGGAGCGTGACGCCTTCCTGCAGATCCTTGAATTGGATCGTGCCGCCGATTTCGGTCAAGACCGAGAAGGTGTATGGATCCCACTCGACCATGACCTTGCCGAGTTGGACGGGATCGCCTTCGTTGACCTTGACTTTGGCGCCGTACACGACGGCGTAGCGCTCGCGCTCACGGCCCTTTTCGTCGACCACCGCGATCGAGCCCTGGCGGTTCATGACCACCAGATCGCCGGACTTGGCTCGGACGGTTTGCAGACCGACGAAGCGGACCGTTCCATTGGTCTTGGCTTCCAAACGCGATTGCTCGGAGACTCGCGATGCCGTACCGCCGATGTGGAAGGTACGCATCGTGAGCTGGGTTCCAGGCTCGCCGATGGATTGGGCAGCGATGACTCCGGTGGCTTCGCCGAGTTCGACGAGGCGGCCCGAAGCCAGGTTGCGACCGTAGCACATCACGCAGACGCCACGCTTGGACTCGCAGGTGAGCACGGAGCGGATTTTCACCCGCTCGATGCCGGCGGCTTGCACGGTTCCGGCAAGTTCTTCGGTGATCTCCTGGTTGATATCGACAACCACGTTGCCGTCATAGTCTTTTAGTTTTTCGAGCGAAACGCGGCCCACGATTCGGTCGCGCAGTGGCTCGATGACTTCGCCGGCTTCGACGATACCTGCCACGTAGATGCCGTCGACAGTTCCGCAATCGTATTCGCTGATGATTACGTCCTGCGCCACGTCGACGAGACGACGGGTGAGGTAGCCTGAATCGGCCGTCTTGAGAGCCGTGTCAGCCAAGCCTTTACGCGCGCCGTGAGTCGAAATGAAGTACTCCAAAACGGTCAATCCTTCGCGGAAGTTGGCCGTGATTGGAGACTCGATGATTTCGCCGGACGGTTTCGCCATCAATCCACGCATGCCGGAGAGCTGGCGGATCTGCTGTTTCGATCCGCGAGCGCCGGAGTCGGCCATGACGTAAATCGGATTGATGAAGCCTTCCTTGTCGCGCTGCTGCATCTGGCCGAACATTTCGTCCGCGACTTTTTCGGTAATGCCGGACCAGATTTCAATGACCTTGTTGTAACGTTCGCCGTTGGTGATTGCGCCGTCAAGATACTGCTGCTGGACTTGCACGGCCTGCTTCTCGCCGTCTTTCACCAGGACCTTTTTGTTGTCTGGGATGACCATGTCGTCGATGCCGATCGACAAGCCAGCGCGGGTGGCGAAGCGGAAGCCCAGGTCTTTGACCTCGTCGAGCATTTTGACTGTGACTTCGAGGCCGAACCGGAGATAGCCATAGCTGACCAACTGGCCGATGCCCTTCTTCTTGAGCAAGCCGTTGATGAACGGCATGCCAGGCGGAAGGTGATCGTTCAGAATGGCGCGGCCGACTGTCGTGTTCAGGAAGCTGCGCTCGTACTGCACGGGTTCGGTGTGGGTGATTTCCTGATCGTCGTACGTGGCGGTCAGATCGATTACTTCACCGGTATAGCGCAGACGAATGGGCGTCAGGGTTTCAACTTCGCCAGATTCGAGCGCCATCAAAACTTCTTCGATGTTGGCGAAAGAGCGGCCTTCTCCCTTGGCGCCGGGCTTGGCTTTGGTCAGGTAATAGAGACCCAGCACCATGTCCTGCGTAGGCACGGTGATCGGATGACCTGACGCGGGCGAAAGAATGTTGTGCGACGAAAGCATCAACACGCTGGCTTCGACCTGCGCTTCCGGAGACAGCGGAATGTGAACCGCCATCTGGTCGCCGTCGAAGTCGGCGTTGAATGCGGTGCAGACCAGCGGGTGAATCTTGATGGCCTTGCCCTCAACCAGCACTGGCTCGAACGCTTGAATACCAAGCCGGTGAAGGGTTGGGGCGCGGTTCAAGAGCACCGGATGGTCTTTGATGACTTCTTCCAGGATGTCCCAGACAATCGGTTCTTGTTGCTCCACCATTTCCTTGGCTTGCTTGATGGTGGTGCAATGTCCGGTCTGTTCAAGCCGGTGATAGATGAATGGCTTGAAGAGTTCGAGCGCCATCTTCTTGGGCAGACCGCACTGGTGCAGCTTGAGTTCCGGTCCCACGACGATGACGGAACGGCCCGAGTAGTCGACGCGCTTGCCCAGAAGGTTCTGGCGAAAGCGGCCTTGCTTGCCCTTCAGCGTGTCGGACAGTGACTTCAGCGGCCGATTGTTGGCACCCCGCAAAACGCGTCCGCGGCGTCCGTTGTCGAACAGGGCGTCCACGGCTTCCTGCAGCATGCGCTTTTCGTTGCGCACGATGACTTCGGGCGCGTGCAGGTCCATCAGCTTCTTCAACCGGTTATTGCGGTTGATGACGCGGCGATACAAATCGTTCAGATCGGAAGTGGCGAAGCGTCCGCCGTCCAATGGAACCAGAGGACGAAGCTCCGGCGGAATGACCGGGATTACATCCAAGATCATCCAGTTCGGTTTGTTGCCGCTCTTGCGGAACGCTTCTACAACTTTCAAGCGCTTGGCATACTTGAGGCGCTTCTGCAGCGAGTTCTCGTGCTTCATCTTCTCGCGCAGTTCGGTGGAAAGTCCTTCGATGTCCACGCGCTTGAGAAGCTCTTTGATCGCCTCGGCGCCCATCATGGCTTTGAAGCCGGTGGGCCGGAACTGCTGGTCCAGTTCGCGGTACTTGGTTTCGTCCTTGATGACTTCGTGGTCTTTAACCGGCGCTTCGCCGGCCTCGACCACTACGTAAGCCTCGAAATAGAGAACGGACTCGAGATCGCGCAGAGAGATGTCGAGGAGGTGGCCGATGCGGCTGGGCAGTCCTTTAAAGAACCAGACATGCGAACAGGGTGATGCCAGCTCGATGTGTCCCAGGCGCTCGCGGCGAACTTTGGACAGTGTGACTTCGACACCGCACTTGTCGCAAATGACGCCGCGGTGCTTCATGCGCTTGTACTTGCCGCAGAGACACTCCCAGTCGGTTACCGGGCCGAAGATGCGGGCGCAGAACAGGCCGTCGCGCTCCGGCTTGAAGGTGCGATAGTTGATAGTCTCCGGTTTAGTGACTTCGCCGTGCGACCAACTCCGGATCTTTTCCGGAGAAGCGAGGCTGATGCGGATAGCATCGAAATCGGCGATAGGGTTTGCCAGGTCAAAGGGGCTCGAACGAAACAAGGTAATCCTCGGCTTCCTGCGGAAGTACGCCCCCCGCGGGCGGCTCTCGAAGAACAACTTTTGTACCCGCTTGCTCGAGAGCTTAACAACGGGTCTCGGTTTCCTACAAAATTCCAGTTCCGCGGGTAGAAACGTAACAAGCTACGTTTCTACAGGGCGGCTTAATCTGCTGCCGCTAATGCCGGTTTCTTTTCCGTGGCCTTGATCAGTTCCACATCCAGGCACAGCGATTGCAATTCGCGAATCAGGACGTTGAACGATTCGGGCACACCTGGCTCCATGGCGGCTTCACCCTTGACGATGGCCTCGTAAATCTTGGTACGGCCATAAACGTCGTCGGACTTCGCCGTCAACAGCTCTTGTAAGATGAACGCCGCTCCGTACGCTTCCAGCGCCCAAACTTCCATTTCTCCGAAGCGCTGGCCGCCGAACTGGGCTTTGCCGCCCAGCGGTTGCTGGGTGATCAGCGAGTACGGACCGATCGAACGAGCGTGAATCTTGTCGTCGACCAAGTGCGAAAGTTTGAGCATGTAAATGTAGCCGACCGTAATCGGCTGCTCGAACTTGTCTCCGGTCATGCCGTCGTATAAGTAGGTTTTGCCGGATTCCGGCAGACCTGCTTGTCTGAGCAGCGCCTTGATCTCACTTTCTTTGGAGCCGTCGAACACCGGCGAACCTGTGAAGACGCCGCGCATCAGAGTCGGGGCGATTGCCATCAGTTCCTCATCGCTGAGGTCGGTGATGGTGTCGGCCAAAACTGTGTCCTTGAACAGAGCCTTCAGTTCGCGACGGATTGCGTCTTCGCGAGTGTTCTCGGCCAGCATTTTCGCGATCTTGCCGCCCAGTTCATGTCCCGCCCATCCGAGGTGGGTTTCAAGAATCTGTCCCACGTTCATACGGGAAGGAACGCCAAGCGGGTTCAGCACGATTTCAACCGGCGTGCCGTTGTCGAGGTAAGGCATGTCCTCTTCAGGTAGGATGCGAGCAATCACGCCCTTGTTCCCGTGACGGCCGGCCATTTTGTCTCCCACGCTCAGCTTGCGCTTCATCGCGATGTAGACCTTGACCAGCTTGATCACGCCCGGCGGCAGCTCGTCGCCCTTGGTCAGCTTGTCTTTTCTCTCGTTGACGATCTTCTTGAGCACGTCGATCTGACGCGAAGTCATTTCTTCGATCTCGTCGATCTGCTCGTTGACCCGCGGGTCTTTATCCGCATACTTAATGCGTTTGAGGTTGCGGGTTGAGATGCGCTCGATGGTGTCGCGATCGAGAACCGTGTCCTTGGTGAGCAGACGCTTGTTGGTGCGTTCGTCGTGCAGGTCGGCCTGCACCACTTTGCCGCCGAGGATGTTGTCCAACCGCTTCAGGCGCTCGTCGGTCAGAATTCGGATTTCGTCCGAGAGGTTCCGTTCGAGTTTGCCAATCTGCGCAGCCTCGATGGCCTTGGCGCGTTCGTCCTTCTCTTGACCCTTGCGGGAGAAGATTTTTACATCGACAATCACGCCCTCGATGCCAGGAGGGCAGTACAGCGAAGCATCGCGCACGTCGCCGGCTTTTTCGCCGAAGATGGCGCGCAGCAGCTTCTCTTCCGGCGTGAGCTGGGTTTCGCCCTTGGGGGTTACCTTGCCGACGAGGATGTCGCCTTGCTTGACGCTGGCGCCGATGCGGATCACGCCCGCTTCGTCCAGATTGCGCAGCATGGATTCGCTGACGTTAGGAATATCGCGCGTAACTTCTTCGGGTCCGAGCTTGGTGTCACGCGATTCGAGTTCGTATTCCTCGATGTGTACCGATGTGTAGTAATCGTCTTTGACCAGCTTTTCGGAAACCAGGATTGCGTCTTCGAAGTTGTATCCGCGCCACGCCATGAAGGCGACCAGCACGTTGCGCCCAAGCGCCAGCTCGCCGTGATCGGTGCAAGGACCGTCAGCGATTACCTGGCCTTTGGTGACGCGCTGCCCTTTTGTGACCACCGGCTTCTGGTTGATGCAGGTGTTCTGGTTCGAGCGCTTGAACTTCATGAGCTGGTAAATATCGCTGCCAACTTCGCGGGAGAGCTGTCCGGGATGGTGCTCGCCCTCGACGCGCACGATGATGCGCTCCGAGTCGACGGAGTCGATAATGCCGTTACGTTTTGCAAGAATGACGGCGCCAGAATCGCGAGCTGTGACCCCTTCCATACCCGTGCCGACGATGGGAGCTTCGGCGCGCAGAAGTGGAACGGACTGCCGTTGCATGTTCGCGCCCATCAGTGCGCGGTTAGCGTCGTCGTGCTCCAGGAAGGGCACGAGCGATGCTGCTACCGAGACCAACTGCTTCGGGCTGACGTCGATGTAATCGACTTCATCGCGGCTGACCAGCACGAAGTTGCCGGCCTTGCGGGCGTTGACCAGGTCGCCGACGATGCGGCCCTTGTCGTCGAGTTCAACATTGGCCTGGGCGATTACGTGGCGGTCTTCTTCCCAAGCAGAAAGATAAAAGGAAAACGGTTCGACCTCGGCCGGCTTTTTACGGCGCTCCTTGATCTCGCCGTTGATTTTTTCGATTTCGTGCTTCTCGATGTGATCGCCGACTTTGTGGTCGCTGTCGCCTGCGTTTACGACGCTGACGTAGTCGACCACGCGGCCGTTTTTCACGCGGCGGTAGGGCGACTCGATGAAGCCGTAGTCGTTAATGCGGGCATAGCAGCTCAAAGACGAGATCAATCCGATGTTCGGACCTTCAGGCGTTTCAATCGGGCAGATACGTCCGTAGTGCGTGGGGTGGACGTCGCGGACTTCGAATCCTGCGCGTTCGCGGGACAGACCGCCCGGCCCAAGAGCCGAGAGACGCCGCTTGTGGGTGATTTCCGAAAGCGGGTTGGTCTGATCCATGAACTGCGAAAGCTGCGAGGATCCGAAGAATTCGCGGATCGCCGCCATTACCGGCTTGGCGTTGACCAAGTCGTGCGGCATGGCCGTCGACATTTCCTGGTACACGCTCATCTTTTCCTTGATGGCGCGTTCCATGCGGACCAAGCCGATGCGGAACTGGTTCTCCATCAACTCGCCAACCGCGCGGACGCGGCGGTTGCCGAGGTGATCGATGTCGTCGACTGAGCCGATGTTCTTGCGCAGCTTTAGCAGATATGCGATCGTGCCGTAGAAATCTTGCGGCTCGAGCGTGCGGTTCTCCAGCTTCGTGGCGTCCTGGTTTTCGAACAGCTTGATGTTGAACTTCAGACGGCCCACGCGCGAGAAATCGTATTTGCGGGGATCGAAGAACATCCCGTGGAACAACGCTGTCGCCGTATCGAGCGTCGGCGGATCGCCAGGACGCAGCTTGCGGTAGATTTCGATCAGCGCTTCCTGCGGCGTCTTCACCGAATCGCGCTTCAAGGTCTGGCTGATCACCGTGCCAACATCGTCGCGCTCAGGGAAGAATATGCTGAGCTCGACTACGCCGGAATCGAATATCTTTGAGAGCTTGTCAGCGGTCAGCTCAGAATTGGCTTCGAGCAGGACCTCGCCAGTCGTGGTGTCCACCACGTCGGCGGCGACCCATGCGCCTTCGAGATCGGAAATGTCGACTTCGATTTCGCTGATCTTTGCCTTTTGGATTTCTTTTAGGGTTGCGGCATTCAGTTTGCGCCCCGAGTGCGCGATCTCCTCGCCAGATTTGTTCTTGATGCTGTGCGCCAGCTTCATACCCAACAGGTTGGTAGCCTTTTCGCTATTTGGATCGAGCGTCCAGAAGAGCTTCTTGTCGCGAATCACCAACCGATCGACGGTGTAGAAGGTACGCAGGATGTCTTCGCTGGAACGCAGGCCAAGGGCGCGCAGAAAAATCGTGCCCAGGAATTTGCGCTTGCGATCGATACGCACGTAGAGGACGTTCTTCTGGTCGTATTCGAACTCGACCCACGATCCGCGATAAGGAATAATCTTGCCGAGGAAGTAGGTGCGATTGTTCGCGGTTTCGAAGAAGACGCCGGGCGAACGGTGCAACTGGCTGACGATGACACGTTCAGTGCCATTGATGATGAAAGTGCCGTTCTGCGTCATCAAGGGAACGTCGCCGAAGAATACTTCTTGTTCTTTAATATCGCGAATGGAGCGATTACCGGTCTCCGCATCTTTATCGAAGATGGTGAGACGCATAGTGACCTTGAGGGGCGCAGAGTAAGTCATGCCGCGCTCTTCGCACTCGCTCACGTCGTATTTCAGTTGCAGACCAACCGGGTCGCCGCACTTGTTGCAGAAGTCGGGCGTGTTGGCGTTGTACGTGCCGCACTTGCCGCAGAGCACGTCGCCGGGATGGAACGGATCGGTGACGATAGTGTTGCCGCAGTTTTTGCAAGTGGAGCGTAGGTGATGCAGACCTTTTAAGTGGCCGCACTTGCACTCCCAGTTGCCGATGGCGTAGTCCACAAACTCCAACTGCGAGACGTTGCGGAAATCCGTGATCGGAAACACCGACTGGAAAACTGCCTGCAAGCCGCCGTCGTCGCGCTCGCTGGGCAAACGATCCATTTGCAGGAAGCGATCGTAGGAGCGCTTCTGCACTTCGATCAGGTTCGGAATCTGGATAGTTGCTGGAATCTTGGAAAAATCAAACCGTGTACGGAATCCATTGCTCTTTGACATTCGGATACTCCCAAACTTTCATGCGCAGCAATTGGGCTGCGACAAAAAACCGCGGATGTGGGCGCGTCAGCCGCGCCGAGGTACTGTTAAGAACTAATAAAATGGCAAAGACAGGTATGCACCCACAGGGACATGACTCCCCGCAGGCGCCGTTTGCAGCGCTTAGCCTCTGTTGAAATGTGTCGTTTCCGCGCCAGTATCTAAAGGCCTGTTCCTGTTTCGCCCTGCCCGCAAAACAGTCTGCCAACTCGTGTCAGCGACCACGCCCCCGCTTCCTGGACTCGTAACAACGGATGGTCGCCGTCACTCTATGAAGCAGGAAGCGGTGTTATTGATATAGATGATACCACCGTTCCAAAAGCTTCACCAGAGACAACAATGGATGCCGGGCTCCGCGCCCGGTTGGACGGGCGAGACGCCCGCCCTCCATCGTTCAAACCTTACTTAACCTCGACTGTGGCTCCCGCGTCGGTGAACTTCTTCTTGATTGTTTCTGCTTCTTCCTTGGAAACGCCCCCCTTAATCTCTTTCGGGGCGCCGTCGACCAGATCCTTGGCTTCCTTCAAGCCCAGGCTGGTGACTTCGCGGACGGCCTTGATAACATTGATCTTATTGGCACCGACTTCCTTGAGGACGACGCTAAACTCGGTCTTCTCCTCTGCCGGAGCCGCGCCTGCTGCCGCTCCGCCGCCACCGGCCATCATCACCGGAGCCGCGGCCGCCGCCGAGACGCCGAGTTTCTCTTCCAGCCGCTTTACGAGCTGCGCTGCATCGAGCAGCGACAGTCCGACTATTTGCTCTTCCAACTGCTGCAGATCCGCCATGTCATTTCTCCAATTTTATGGTGAGACATAGCAAGCTATGTCTCTACAGTATTGATTGCTGATTTTGCTATCCGCGGTCAAAGTTTCCAGTGCGACCAGGCTTCTGAACCACCGCGCCAGACACGCAGTAGAACCGAAACCGCGCAACCCTCGACTACGAATAACTAAATCCTTTTCGGACGGTTTTCACCGTCCCGAAACTGTGTAGGGCCGCCTAAACTCCAGCAGGCGCGTTGTTAGTAAACTTCTGCTTCTCCACGCCCTGGTTGATGACGACCGCGATGTCGCGTCCCACGGCATTCATCACTGTTACCAAGCGTTGCGCCGGCGCGTTCATGAGGAACAGGAGCTTGGAATAGATCTCCTCCTTCGACGGCATGGTGGCCAGCGCCTGGATCTGATTGATCGAGATCACGCGCCCTTCGACCACTCCGGACTTGAAAGTGAACTCCGGATTGTCCTTGGCGTACTTTGAAAGAGCCTTGGCCAACGCCACCGGGTCGCCTGACGTGTATGCGATCGAGGTCACGCCGGTGAGGCCTTTCAACGCCTCTTCAACTTTAGTTCCCTTGGCCGCGCGTTCCGCCAAAGTGTTCTTCACTACCGTGTACTTCGCGCCAGAAGCTCGCAGAGTCTTGCGCAGTTCGTAGTCCTGGGCTACGGTCAGCTTGCTATACGTGGTCACGATCAAGCTGGACACGGTCTGCAGCTCTTTGCTCAACTGCTCAACCTGCTCGGTTTTCTTTGCTCTAGTAACAGCCATGTTTGAATCCTCTTAGTTCGCAATGCCTGTGTGGTGACGGGCGACTCGCCCGTCCGTGCCCTTCGCAGTTCAGTTAGGCCTTCGCTGCAGCTTCTACTGCGCTCGTGTCAATCGAAATTCCCGGGCCCATGCTGGAGCTGAGATAGCAGCCTTTCACGTATTTTCCTTTGGCCACAGTCGGCTTGGCCTTCACCACACTGGTAATCACGGTTGTGGCGTTGTCAACCAACTTTTCCGGCGTAAAGGAAATCTTCCCCACGGGAACGTGGACCAGCGCCGTCTTATCCGTGCGAAATTCGACTTTACCCGCTTTGACTTCCTGCACGGCTTTTCCGACATCGAACGTGACAGTGCCCGTCTTTGGATTGGGCATCAGACCCTTGGGTCCAAGAACTTTTCCCAAACGGCCAACGGATTTCATGACGTCGGGCGTAGCAATCAGAGCGTCGAAGTCGGTCCAGTTTTCTTTGTTGATCTTTTCGACCATTTCTTCGCCGCCTACGAAATCGGCGCCCGCCGCTTCAGCTTCTTTTATTTTGTCGCCGCTGGCGATGACCAAAACCCGCTTGGATTTTCCCAGACCGTGGGGCAGCACGACTGTGCCCCGTACCATTTGGTCGGCGTGCTTGGGGTCAACTCCGAGACGCATGGTGATCTCCACCGTCTCGTCAAACTTTGCATACTTGACTTTTTGGAGGAGCGTGACCGCATCCTTCATTAGGTACGGACGTTTCTCCACTGCCTGACGCGCCTTCGTGATATTTTTCCCTGACTTCTTCATTCTAGTTTCCTTGTCTCCCACCGCTCGTCGTTGTTCCGGCGAGCCGTAGTATTTTTCGACATAACTTGCAAAGAGCCTGCGGAGCTTTGCTCCGCCTGGACGGGCGGGTCGCCCGTCCCTACACGAGCAAAATCATCCCTGCACGTGCAAAACTACCCGACCACTTCAATGCCCATCGAGCGTGCCGTTCCGCGAATGCTCTTGATCGCGGTTTCGACCGACGCGGCGTTCAAGTCCGGCATCTTTTGTTTAGCGATATCTTCCACCTGCCGGGCCGTGACCTTGCCTACTTTGTCCTTGTTCGGAGTCCCCGACCCCTTCGCGATTCCCGCGGCCCGCTTGAGCAGAATCGAAGCTGGCGGCGTCTTAGTAATGAAGGTGAAAGTGCGGTCGCTGTAAACCGTCACTACCACCGGGATGATGAGTCCCTCCAGTTCCTTGGCGCTGGTACGCGCATTGAACTGCTTGCAGAACTCCATAATGTTGATTTGCGCCTGGCCTAGAGCCGGACCCACCGGGGGCGCGGGCGTAGCCTTGCCCGCCGCAATCTGAAGCTTTACTGATCCTGTTGCTTTCTTCGCCATAATCTCTCTTCGAGCGAGCACCCGCGCCCGCGCTTATTTTCTACAAACTCGGCCGCACATCCTTCACGGCAGTCAGCGCCAACCCGACCGTCGGAATCAGTTTCTTGCTGACCGGATCAACCGTCACTCCAAGACTCTCCAAAGTGTGGGAGCCAAGAACTTCCATGTCACCCGCTTCCGCAATGACTACATTGTCCTCACCGGTGAAACCGTCGGTAGCCACGAACACAGGAGCCAATTCGCGCTCGATCGTATGCCCCTCGATGGTGCGGAACTTCATTCTGCGGACTGCACGCACTCCCAAACCCTCAAGGCGTGACCGCAAAACCCAACTGTACGCCGCATCCGTGTCCACGATGACCTCAAGCTCCTCGACGCGCGAGGGAGTCGCCGGATTCCAGACACGCAACTTGGCCGTGAACGTGCCCATACCTACGCTACCTTCTCGACCTGATTGAATTCCAACTCAACCGGCGTCGACCGTCCGAAAATCGTAACCATGACTTTCAGCGTCTCGCGGTCCTCGTTGACTTCATCCACAATTCCGGTAAAGCTGGCGAAAGGTCCCTCGGTGATGCGGACCGATTCGTTCTTCTCGAACTTGACCTTGAGCTTGGGCTTGTCTCTCGATTCGCCCACGCGATACACAATGTGCTGAACTTCTTCTTCCGAAAGCGGGGTGGGCTGCTGGCCGGTGCCGACGAAGCCGGTCACTCGCGGCGTGGACTTCACCACATGCCACACGTGATCGTCCATATCCATTTCGACGAGCACGTACCCGGGGTAGAACATGCGCTCGCTGGTGTACTTCTTGCCGCCACGCACTTCGGTGACCGACTCGGTGGGGATAAGCACCTTGCCGATTCTTTCCTGCAGCCCGAATGCCTGGATGCGCGACTCCAGCGACTCCTTCACCTTGCGCTCGAATCCCGAATACGAGTGGATGATGTACCACTTCATGTTGGGATTGCGGGGAGCCTCTGGGGAAGCGGCACCGTCAGCGGTCGATGGCACGCTTTCTACGCCAGGTGCTCCGGTTGCGTTTTTTTCTTCCTGCATAGCGTGCTGTAAGATTTCAGCTTCCTTCCTTGGCATCAACGATGGGTCAAATACTTGAACAGGTAGTTGATGCCGCTGCCGATAGTGTTATCCACGATCCAGAAATATATTCCGAACAGGAAAACCGTAATAATGACCACGGCCGTCGTCGCCTGTACGTCCTTGAACGAAGGCGCGGTGACCTTCTTCATTTCGGAGCGCACGTCGTTATAGAAGGTCTTGACCCGCTCGGGCCAAGACTTCAGCCTGCCTGCAAAACTATTGTCGTCCGCGGCGGCTGCGATTGATTTTGACATTCTCTTTGTCTCGACTCCCATCACTCCACCCCAACTTCCGTTCTCACTTTTCGATCTCTGGCAGGGGCGGAGGGATTCGAACCCCCAAGTTCGGTTTTGGAGACCGACAGTTTAACCGTTGAGCTTACGCCCCTAATTGATTGACTCATTGAATTAGTGAGTCAATGACTCATTATTTCACTTCTTTGTGCGGCGTATGCTTCCGGCAACGCTTGCAGAACTTCTTCAGCTCCAACCGGTCCGGAGTCGTCTTCCGATTCTTCGTGCTCGAATAGTTCCGCTCTTTGCAGTCACCGCATTGCAACGTAATAATTTCTCGGGGCATGAAAACAACTCCTAGCTCTGGCTCTTGGCTTCTAGCTCAAGAACCTACTGTCATCCTGAAGGCGACGATTTTTGTCGCCGAAGGATCTGTGCATTTTTTTCGGGCTACCTTACTGCACGATCTCGCTGATCGTTCCGGCGCCTACTGTATGCCCGCCTTCGCGAATCGCGAAGCGCAGGCCTTTTTCCATCGCCACCGGCGTAATCAGCTCGATCACCAGACTGACGTTGTCTCCCGGCATCACCATCTCGGTCGCCGCTGGAAGTTCCGCTACGCCCGTCACGTCCGTCGTACGCAAGTAAAACTGCGGACGGTATCCTTTAAAGAATGGCGTGTGCCGTCCGCCTTCTTCTTTCGTCAGAATGTAGACTTCGGCTTTGAACTTGGTGTGTGGCGTGATTGATCCGCCCTTCGCCAATACCATGCCGCGCTCGACATCGTCCTTGCCAATGCCGCGCAACAGCAGGCCCGCGTTGTCTCCCGCCAGGCCTTCGTCCAATTGCTTCTTGAACATTTCGACGCCGGTCACCACCGTCTTGCGGGTGTCGCGGAAGCCTACAATCTCCACTTCCTCGCCCACCTTCACCTTGCCGCGCTCGATTCTTCCCGTCACCACCGTGCCGCGACCTGAGATTGAGAAAATATCTTCAATCGGCATCAGGAACGGCTTATCCAGCTCACGCGCCGGTTGCGGAACGCTCTTGTCGACCGCCTCCATCAACGCGTCAATTTGCTTCTCCCACTTCTCTTCGCCGTTCAGTGCGCCCAAGGCCGAGAGCCGAATCACCGGCACGTCGTCGCCGGGAAATTTGTAGCTCTTCAGCAACTCGCGCACTTCGAGTTCGACCAGATCCAGCAACTCGGGATCGTCAACCGCATCGCACTTGTTCAGCGCAACCACGATGTAAGGCACACCCACCTGCCGCGCCAACAGCACGTGCTCGCGCGTCTGCGGCATCGGGCCATCCGTCGCCGCGACTACCAGGATCGCGCCATCCATCTGCGCCGCGCCCGTAATCATGTTCTTGATGTAGTCGGCGTGGCCCGGGCAATCGACGTGCGCGTAGTGCCGGTTCGCGGTTTCATACTCGACGTGCGCCGTGGCAATCGTGATCCCGCGCGCCTTTTCTTCCGGCGCGTTATCGATCGAATCAAACGACCGGAACACGATCTTCGGGTTGTGCTTCTGCAAAACCTTGGTGATGGCCGCCGTCAACGTGGTCTTGCCATGGTCAATGTGACCAATCGTGCCGACATTGCAGTGCGGCTTATTGCGATCAAATTTCTCTTTCGCCATTTCCTAGCTCCGTATCACTCGTTCTTATGCCCCGGGCTCTACTGCCCGCGAGTTTATCTCTTGGGTCCTTGTGAACGCCCGATGATCTCGTCTGCAACGCTGCGCGGCACTTCTTCGTAGCGCGCGAAGTGCATTGAGTATTCGGCCCGTCCTTGCGTGCTTGAACGCATATGCGTCGCGTAGCCGAACATCTCGGCCAATGGCACGATCGCTTTGATCACCTGCGAACCGGCGCGATGCTCCATCCCCTCGATGCGTCCGCGACGGGAACTCAGATCGCCCATAATCACGCCTGCATAATCTTCCGGCGTGACCACTTCGACTGCCATCACCGGCTCAAGCAAAACCGGCGAAGCTTTACGCGCAGCTTCTTTGAAGGCCATCGAGCCGGCGATCTTGAAGGCCATTTCGTTCGAGTCCACATCGTGGTAGCTGCCGTCGTAAAGGATGGCTTTCACGTCAACCATCTCGTAACCAGCCAGGATGCCGCCTTCCATGGCTTCGCGAATGCCCTGATCGATGGGCTTAATGAATTCCTTGGGCACTGAGCCGCCAACAATGTCGTTGACAAATTCATACCCGGTCCCCGGCACCTGCGGCTCCAGGCGGATTTTGGCATGGCCATACTGACCCTTGCCGCCGGTCTGGCGAATGTACTTACCTTCGGCCTCAGATTTCCTGCGGATGGTCTCGCGATAAGCAACCTGGGGCTTGCCCACGTTGGCCTCGACTTTGTACTCACGCATCATGCGGTCAACAATGATTTCCAGATGCAGTTCGCCCATGCCGCTGATGATGGTTTGTCCGCTGTCGGGATCGGTGTGAACCTTGAAAGTGGGATCTTCCTGGGCAAGGCGATTCAACGCCATGCCCATCTTTTCCTGATCAGCCTTGGTCTTGGGTTCAACGGCAACGGAAATCACCGGGACCGCGAAGGTGATGCTCTCCAGCGTGATGGGATGCTTCTCGTCGCAAATCGTGTCACCCGTACTTACATTCTTCAAGCCAACCGCAGCACAGATATCGCCCGCCAGAATTTCGCTGATGTCCTCGCGCTTGTTGGCGTGCATTTTCAACAGCCGACCAATGCGCTCGGTACGTCCGCGGCCAGCATTGAGCACCGCTTCACCCGATTTTAGTTGGCCGGAGTAGACGCGAATAAAAGTCAACTGACCAACAAATGGATCGGCCATGATCTTGAATGCGAGAGCGGAAAAAGGCTCGCTGTCCGCGGGTTGACGCGTAATCGCTTCGCCGTTGTCCGGGTTTGTTCCATGAACCTCGCCAGCATCCAGCGGCGAAGGCAGGTAATCCACGACTGCATCGAGCAGCGGCTGTATGCCTTTGTTCTTGAATGCGGTGCCGACTACTACTGGAAATAATTTCAGTTCGATCGTCGACTTACGTAGAGACGCGCGAAGTTCCGCGGGAGAAATAGCCTCCCCTTCAAGAAACTTGTGCAGAATGGCATCGTCGTTTTCGGCGACAGTTTCAACCAGAAGAGCGTGAGCGGCTTCCGCCTTTTTTTGCAACTCCGCAGGGATTTCGCCGGTAATGTACTCTGCGCCAATAGTGTCATCCTGCCAGATGATCGATTTCATCTCGATGAGATCAATCACGCCTCTGAATTTATCTTCTTGTCCGATGGGAATCTGTACGGCGACGGGCTTGGCATTGAGGCGCTTGCGGAGGGTATCGACGGCGTGCTCAAAATCAGCGCCCATTTTGTCGATCTTGTTGATAAAGCAAATTCGCGGTACACCGTACTTGTCGGCCTGACGCCACACTTTCTCGGATTGCGGCTGCACTCCATGCACTGCGTCAAATACAGCTACCGCACCATCTAGCACGCGTAGCGAGCGTTCGACTTCAGCGGTAAAATCCACGTGACCGGGGGTGTCGATAATGTTGATGCGAATGTCGCGCCAGGTGCAGGTAGTGGCGGCGGAAGTAATGGTGATGCCGCGCTCCTGCTCCTGCTCCATCCAGTCCATGGTGGCAGTGCCTTCGTGGACCTCTCCAATGCGGTGCGTCTTTCCTGTGTAGAACAGGATACGCTCGGTCGTAGTGGTCTTGCCGGCATCGATGTGGGCCATGATGCCGATGTTTCTACACCGCTCCAATGGAACTGTTCTGGACACAGCTTTCTTTCTCTCTTCTTTTCTCTCTTGCTCGTTGGCAACTGAACCTGTCAAATCCCTAACCCTTATCCTTTTCCTCTTACCACCGGTAATGCGCGAAGGCCTTATTGGCCTCGGCCATACGGTGAACGTCTTCCTTCTTCTTAATGGCTGCGCCTTTTCCGTTCGCGGCATCCAGCAATTCGTTGCTTAACTTGTCGATCATGCCCTTCTCGCCGCGTCCGCGGGAGTAGGCAATCAGCCAGCGAATCGCCAGCGAGGTGCGCCGGTCAGCGTTGACTTCTACCGGCACCTGATAGTTCGCGCCACCCACGCGGCGGGTCTTGACCTCGAGCAGCGGCTTGGCATTTTCGACGGCTTTCGTGAACAGCTTCAGAGCCGTGTCGCCGCCTTTGTCCTGCAGGCGCGTCAAAGCTTCATAAAAGATGCCTTCCGCCGTGCTCTTCTTGCCCTGCCACATCATCGAGTTGACGAACTTCGTCACCAGATCCGAACCGTAAACCGGATCGGCTTCCACTTTCCGCTTGGGCGTATGTCCTTTTCTTGGCATTCAGCTTCTAGCTCCTACTTTTGTCGGGCGAGTACTTGTCGTTTTGCCAATGGCCAACGACGAGCGACCAACGACCTCTTATGCTTTCGGGCGCTTTGCGCCATACTTCGAACGGCTCTGCTTGCGACCTGCGACCCCGACCGCGTCCAGCGTTCCGCGAACCACGTGATAGCGCACACCTGGCAGATCCTTCACGCGGCCGCCGCGAATCAGCACAATCGAGTGCTCCTGCAGGTTGTGACCGACGCCGGGAATATAGGTCGTGACTTCGATTCCGTTGGTCAAACGTACGCGAGCAACCTTGCGCAGCGCGGAGTTCGGCTTCTTCGGTGTTTGTGTGTACACACGGGTGCAGACACCGCGCTTTTGCGGACATCCCTGCAAGGCCGGGCTCGCCGTCTTATACCGCGGCCGTTTTCGGCCATCACGCACTAATTGATTGAAGGTAGGCACTCTTTTTAATGCTCCTCGCCAACGCCCGCTCGTACGCCCACAAAAGCGCATCGACGCGTAGACGCCGCTGACTTTCCCTGGTTCAGGGTCTGGCTGGCGACGCGCCAACCATGCTTCTCACCGCGCACGAATCCGGTGAGAGATTTTCGGTTTCCCGTTCAGACTGATCAGCGACGACGGTGGCACCAAGCCCGAAAATCCGGGAAGTACTCCGTTTCGTCAGCCTTGCCCCGCATAGCCTTCCAACAGGCGGAAGGTGCGCGCAGGGCATTTCAGCGAGGGCATCTTCGAAACTGTTTCGAAGACGTATATCTTTAGGGCTTAGCCGCTCTTTTGGGGACTTTCGCGCACCAAAACGCGCAACGAACGACTCCACAGCCTACAGGCAAGCCAGATTGAACTCGCGGAACCTTTTAAATATAGCAACAGTCTTCGCACATCGTCAACCCTCGTTTGCTGCATCCCATGGATAATAAGCAAGCGACGACAGCGATTCTGATTTGATGCGGACGATCTGGCAGTTTGATGCGACGACTCCTGCCGAGGATCGTGGTATAGCTCCGGGGGTGGTAGCCGACTACTACGGCTGCGGTTGCGAGATCCGTTATTTCGTGAGGGATTGGGCTGCAGATTAGGGCCCGCCAGAGAGCTCAGCTTGCTGAAACGATTCGCAGCCTCTACACTGGGAAACTTCCAGAGCGAATACACTACTTAGGAAATGTGCTCGCCGCATGGGCGACCATGAGGGCGGGGAGGGTGCATGGGTAGGTCGGGGTTTCGGGCGTTCGCGGTTGCACTTCTCATCTTTTTTCTACTGGCCGGGCTTGCCGGATGCGGTAGCAGCAACCCCATCCATACCACCAATTTCCCCGTTCCCGCCAGCATCACCATCAGTCCTGCCCCGAACCTGTCGATGGAAATCGGCACCAACCAAGCATTTTCCGCCAGCGCTTTGAATTCCGCCAAGGCGTCGATCGCTGAGCCGGTGACTTATCAGTCCAGTAATACCGCCGTCGTCACCGTAGCGGCCAACGGCATCGCCTGCGCCGGCAGCTGGGATTCTTTGAGCAACCCACAGATATGCACGCCCGGGCCAGTCGGCGTGGCCCAGATCACGGCGACTGCTCAAGGCGTGAGCAGCCCTCCAACGACAGTCTACGTCCATCAGCACGTCGATAAAGTCACGGTGCAATTGTTCTTGCTTCCGAATCAACCTCCGCCTACGAATTCCTGTTATTCCGTTAGTCAGACCGCCAACTACCAGGCGAGCGCGTTTAGCAACGGCGTGGACATCACTTCTACGGTCGGGGTTTTCACCTGGCAAGCCTTAGCCACCAATGTAGTCGCGCTGAATTCCAGTGATCCCGCTCTGCTTCCCGGACAGGTGCAGGTGACCGCAAAGGTCCCCGGCCTCACTTCCCTGTTCGCTACCATCGGCAATATCAATAGCGTGCCAATATATTTCACCTCATGCCCGGTAGAGTCGATTCAGCTCGCGGTCACATCTTCCAGCAGCACTTCAAGAACGATCACACCGACGGTCACTGATTCAGTGGGCACCACGATCAACGGAGTTCCGCTAACCTGGAGTTCGTCGGAGCCTGGGTCAATCAGTGTGAGCAGCGCCGGAGCCGCAACCGGATCCTCGGCTGGAGGCGGGGCCAGCATCATCGCTTCTTGCACTCCGCCAACCTGCAATACGGGATTTGATACGGGCTTGTCCCACTCCCTGCCAATCTATCCCGAGAATGTCGTAAGCCTGTTCATCCCCCACACCGGGACCACCGAAAACGCCATCGTGTATGTGAGCACCACGGGCTGTGGCACAACTGACGGCTGCTTTAGTACCGTCGTTCCCATCACCGCACCCGCGAACACTGTGGGGGCCTCCGTCACCTTGCCGGCGACGCCAAACTCGCTGGTCTTTAATCGACAAGGGACCAAGGCTTATCTCGGCACTAATTCCGGACTGCTGGGCAGCGTAGGTCTCACGGTGATTGATTCCGCGACGAACTCCGCGAGTGAGATCAAGTCTGTCCCGGGAAAAGTACTGGCCGTTTCTCCCGATGGAAGCAAGGTCATCGTTTCCGATACCGCAGACACTCCCAACGAAGTTTTCGTGTTCGACACGGCGACCAATAGCGCTCTCGCATTTCAGATCACAGGGGCAGCCGCGGCGGACTTTTCGCCTGACAGTCTTAAGGCTTACATCGTCGCTGGCAAAACCTTGTATGCTTACTCGAAGATCGATGCGCTGCAAACCATCGCCCTCGCCGGTCCTGCCAATGACGTGTCTTTTCTTTCAGAGGGCGCTTTTGCGTATGTAGCTGGTGGCGCTCCTTCGTCGGTCACCGTGCTGAGGACTTGCGACAACGGCACCGCCGACACCATCGATAGCACCAAGGGTTTGACAGCGACGCCGAGCACCATAAAGACTCTTCCCGGCGCGGCTCAACTATTGCCCCCGGACTCTGCTAACACACTTCATGTATTGGGGCTGGCCTCTCCCAATATCGACATCATCAGCGCGAATACGACACCCTCTGGGTGCACGCCGCCTGTGGCGGATGGACCCGTCGCGTCCTTCAACCTTGGTCAGGGCAACTTTGTCCCCAGGCAATTAATCATCTCGCAAGACGGCTCGACTGCTTATGTGGTCGCCTCCAATTTGAGCAGCATTCTGGTGTTCAATATTCCCGGACAGACATCATCGGCGATGCCCCTGGTCGGAAATCCGATGCCGCTCAGCGCTACCCTGACGCCGGACGGCACCCTGCTCTACGTAGGCACGAGCGACGGGAACGTGCACGTTATGAGCACGGTAGCCGGCGGTGACATTCAACAGGTCGCTTTCCCGCAAGGCCTCTGCCAGAATTCGGTGGGCCAGCCTTTTTCTACTCCTTGTAATCCGGATCTGGTCGCGGTAAAGCCGTAGACGGGCAGTCGTTGGTCGTAGTCTTTACTCTCTGGTCGTCAGAGCAGTTCTATCAACTCTCTGCGTGGATAGACATCCCGCATGCGTCAGCAGACCAACCGCCGTGGGCTGACATTGGGCTTGTTGCTCCACCGCCTCGTCTAGCTTCACCAGCGATTGCTCGCGCCTACATTCGGTTGCGCCTACATCGATAACTGGCAGGGGCGGGGGGTCCCTGCTACCATTTCAGTTACATGCCTCCTCGCAAGCTGGCGGGAAAAACTGGGCGGCGAGTTCGCGCCGATCGGAGCGCCGGGGGCGCGCCCAATCGACGCACGCGCGCCGAACTGGTGATTATTACCGGAATGAGCGGATCGGGGAAAGCCTCGGTGCTCAAGGCTTTTGAGGATCTGGGCTACTACTGTGTGGACAACTTACCTGTGGGACTGATCCCACAGTTTGCCGAGTTGGCTGGGCAGTCTTCCGAAATCGAACGCACGGCGCTGGTGGTGGATGTTCGCGAGGGCACGCAACTGGAAGCGTTGCCCGAAATCATAAAATCGGTTCGCCGCATTGTTCCCACCAAAATGATTTTTCTCGAGGCAGCTGATTCCGTTCTCCTGCGCCGCTACAGCGAGACGCGGCGGCCGCATCCACTGGGCACCAAGACGACCGTGAAAGCATCGCTAGCCGCGGAGCGCCAGCATCTGCGGCGGATTCGGGCGATGGCTGATCTGGTGATTGACACTTCCAAGTTCAACGTCCACGAGCTACGGTCGCACATCACGGAACGTTTTCAGAAGCAGGAGTCGGGCAATAACATTCTGGTTTCGTGCGTGAGCTTCGGTTTCCGGCATGGGGTTCCGGAGGACGCGGATCTGGTGTTTGATGTTCGCTTTTTGCCCAATCCGCATTTTGTGCCGGAGTTTCGTCCGCTGACCGGGCGCGATCCGAAGGTGGCGAAATATATCCGGTCGTTTCCGCAGACTAAGGAATTCATCGATCGGATTTCCGAGTTGCTGATTTATCTGTTGCCGCACTATATCCGGGAGGGCAAGAGTTATTTGACGATTTCTTTCGGTTGCACCGGCGGGCAGCATCGTTCGGTGATGATTGCCGAGGATGTGAGCAAACGTTTGGGGCAGGCCGGGTATCGGGTGAAGGTGGTGCATCGGGATAGTCCGGGGTGAGGGCCGTTGGCTGTTGGTCGATAGTCGCTAGTCAAACCCGAGTTTCGATGGCACGGACGAACGACCAACGACTGAAGTAGAATGAGGACTTGCGACACATGCCGATTTCATCTGTAGGGCGGGTTTGGCTGCGCATGGGGAGCCTTCGATGCGGCAACTGACGCGCCTTATCCGATACGTGGCGCCCTATTGGTGGCCGGTCGGGGCTTCGGTGCTGCTCATGGCGGCTGTCGGGTTGCTCGATGCCTTCCGCCTGCTGCTGATTGGGCCTATCTTTGACCGCGTGCTGAACCCGGGGACGCAGTCTCGCGAGATGCAGTTGTTTACCGTTCCGGGCAGCGGGCATCCCGTCTACCTGCAACAGTTTGTTCCTTCGCACTTTCAGAATCCGTGGACGGTGGTGGCCTTTGCCCTAGTCGCGGCTACGGTGTTGAAGGGGATCTGCGATTATGCGGGCACGTACCTGGTGAACTACGCCGGGTTCGGGATGATTACGGATCTGCGCAACGATCTTTACGATTCGATTCTGCAACGCTCGGCGGCATTTTTTCACAGGCACACCACGGGAACGCTGGTATCCACCATTGTTAATGACGTGGAGCGCGTGCAATACGCGATGTCGAGCGTGCTGGCGGAGTTTCTGCAGCAGTTTTTTACCTTTCTTTTTACTGCCCTGGTCGTGGTGGCGCTGGGGCGGAAGTTTGCCTGGATTCTGGTTTTGTTCGTGCCTGTAATTATCTTTTCAGCAGGACGAATCGGGCGACGGGTGCGGCATACGACGCGGCGCGGTCAGGACAAGCTCGCCGACATTCAGAATATTCTGCACGAGACCATTACCGGCAACCGTATTGTGAAGGCTTTCAGCATGGAGCGCTGGGAGATTGCGCGCTTCCGCAAAGCCGCGCAGCGGTTGTTTCGCGCTAATCTCCGTTCGGTGGCTGCGGTTGCGATCAGTTCACCTTTGATGGACATTTTTGGTGCGATCGCGATTGCGTTGCTTCTCTTGCTGGGGCGCGAACAGATTAATCATCACGTTTTTTCGTCCGGCACTTTTCTGGCTTTTATCGTGGCTGTTTTCAAACTGTACGATCCGGTGCGGAAGTTCGCGTTGTTCAACAATAATTTTCAGCAGGCTTTGGGCGCATCCTCCGAAATATTCAAGTTCATGGATACGGAGGACGATGTTAAAGAGAAGCCGCGCGCATCGCCCTTACCGCCGTTTTCGCGAAGTATCCGGTTTGAGAAGGTTTGCTTCTCTTACGAGGCAAGCGGCGAATCGGAAGGCTCCGAGGGGCGCGAGATTCTACGCGATATCAATCTCGAAGTTTGTGCGGGTGAGGTTCTTGCCGTGGTGGGGTCGAGTGGCGCGGGCAAGAGCACTCTGGTGCATCTGATTCCGCGATTCTTTGACGTGACCTCAGGAAAATTGACCATTGACGGCCGCGACGTGCGCGAGACCACGCTGGCTTCGCTGCGCTCGCAGATCGGTGTTGTGGCTCAGGATACTGTGCTGTTCAACGACACGGTGCGGAACAATATCGCCTACGGACAGCCTGGCGTGCCGCAAACGGCGGTTGAGAACGCGGCTCGCGCTGCATTGGCGCACGACTTTATTATGGATTTGCCTGCCGGTTACGACACCGTGATTGGCGAGCGCGGGGTACGGCTTTCGGGTGGAGAGCGACAGCGAATTGCCATTGCGCGGGCGCTGCTGAAGAATGCTCCGATATTGATTCTGGATGAAGCCACCTCGGCGTTGGATAGCGAGTCGGAGGCGCTGGTGCAGTCGGCGCTGCAAAATCTTATGACTGGACGCACCGTGGTGGTGATCGCGCATCGGCTTTCGACGGTGCGGCGCGCGGATCGCATCGTGGTGTTGGAGAATGGGACCACCGCGGATATTGGGCCGCATGAGGAGCTTATGAAGAAGCTGGGCACGTATCGCCGGTTGTATGAGCTGCAATTTGCGGAAGTGGAACCTCGGCCCGAAGTGCATGCGGAATGAGAGTCCGGCTTTGGTGCGAACAACTCGGCCGCAAGGGGGCTCGGTTGTAGTGGTTTGATTTTGGTTTGGGCTGCACGGGCGGGAACGCCCGCGCCCACATTAACTATGTCGATCCGTTCCATGACTGGGTTTGCGCAGGTAAAGGGGCAGGTCAATGGCCAGCTCGGTTTTACTTTGTCGCTCAAATCGGTGAACCACCGTTTTCTCGATATACATTTCCGCATGCCGTCGGATAGCGATGACCTCGAGATGAAGCTGCGCCGGCGGTTGAAGGAGCGGATGGCTCGTGGCCATGTGGAGCTGACCCTCAATGTGGAACGTAATGTGAGCGAAGGTTTTTCCGTCAATCGCACTTTGGTGGGCGGTTACATTCAGGCGTTTCGTGCGGCCGCTGCGGAATTCGGGTTGGCATCGGATCCTGATCTCAATGCAATTCTTCGCATACCGGGGGCGCTCGAATCCGAAGCGCTGCCGGTTGGCGAAGGCCTGGAAGGCGTGGTTCTCGCCAAGATGGAAGAGGCGCTCACCCGGCTCAATCAGATGCGCGAGGAAGAAGGGCGGGGCACGGAGCGCGAGTTGCGGCAGCGCATGGAGCACGTACAGCGGGCTAGAGAAGACGTGGAGAAGCATCGGCACGCAGCGCTGCACATTTATGCCGAGAGATTGAAGATGCGGATGCAGGAACTGATCGGTTCACAAATCGAACCAGAACGCTTGTTGCAGGAAGCGGCGCTGCTGGTCGATCGCAGCGACATCCAGGAAGAGTTGGTGCGGCTCGATCAACACGTGAAGCATCTTCTCAGTTTGCTCGATCAGGGTGGAGAGGTCGGGAAGAAACTGGATTTTCTGCTGCAAGAGATGAACCGCGAGGCCAATACTTTGCTCTCGAAGACATCCGGCTTGGCGGGAGAGGCGATGAAAATTACCGAGCTGGGATTGTCCATGAAAGCCGATATCGAAAAGGCGCGGGAACAGGTGCAGAATCTCGAATGACCACGGTCTATATTATTTCGGCTCCTTCGGGCTCGGGCAAGTCAACGCTCGTGGACAAAGTTCGGGAGATTGTTCCGGGACTCGATTTTTCTATTTCTTACACTACCCGTCCGCCGCGAGGGACGGAGCAGAACGGCCGGGAATATTTCTTCGTACCGCGTTCCGAATTTGAGGAGATGGTGCGGGAACACGAATTCCTGGAACATGCCGATGTATTCGGCCATTGCTACGGCACGGCAAAACGCTTCCTGCGTCAGGCCGAAAAAAGTGGGAATGACTTATTGCTCGACATCGATGTGCAGGGCGCGGAGCAGATCAAACGCAAGCTTCCCCAAGCGGTGAGTATTTTCATTATGCCACCGGGTCGCAAGGTTTTAGAGACACGGCTGCGAAAACGCAGTCTGGATGCGGAAGACGTGATTCAGCGCCGTTTGGTCACGGCCAGTCGTGAGATTGAGAATTACGAGAAATACGACTATATTCTGGTTAACGACCGTCTGGACGAATCCACCGAAGCGCTAACGGGGATTCTGCTTGCGGAACGGCTGAAGCGATCGGGAATTCACGGATCCGCGGGCGATGCAGAGATGCTGGCCAAGGCCGAAGGTTGCCGCTTGAGCAACATCCGGGAACGTCTGCAGCCGATCTTAGCTTCGTTTGCAACCGCAGCCACCTCGGGCGGGCGCTAGCGACAGGGGAGAACACAATGAAGTTAATTGAAGGGTTCGACAGCAACTATCGATACATCCTGGTAGCCGCTCGCCGCGCACGTCAGTTGCAGGGCGGTGCGCCCCCAGTGATCGAAACTCACTCCCGCAAACCTTGCCGGATCGCGCAGGACGAAATCAAAGCGGGCAAAGTAAAGTGGGTGATCCCGGAAATGCCGAAGTCGCAAGTCGACGTGGTCAGCGAGATGCTCGACAAGGCGCTGGGGCAAGAGTAAGCATTTCCACTCTGTTATTGCCGATGCGTGGGCTTTGCATGGCAACTGGAATTGACCGTCGTCCATTATGAAGATCGCTCTGGGCGTCAGTGGCGGGATTGCGGCCTATAAGGCGGCTGAAATTGTCCGCCTGTTGCAGGATCGCGGCGTCCGCGTGCAGGTCGTTATGACCAGGGCCGCCCAGGAGTTCATCCGGCCTCTTACCTTTGCTGCACTTTCCGGCGAAAAGGTGATTACCGACATGTTCGGTGCGGGTGCGAACGAGCATCCGAATATTGATTCCGCGGTCGAGCATATCGCTGTGGCGCAATCCATCGATGCGCTGCTGGTGGCGCCGGCAACCGCGGACGTTCTCGCCAAATTCGCACAAGGCATTGCCAGCGATTTTCTCACCACGCTTTACCTGGCCACCACGGCGCCGGTCGTCGTCGCACCTGCAATGAACGTGAACATGTGGGACCACCCGGCCACACAAGCCAATCTTGAGATCTTGAAAAAACGTGGCGTAAAGATCGTGGAACCCGGTACCGGATATCTCGCTTGTGGCATGACGGGTTCTGGCCGCTTGGCGGAGAATGAGGCGATTGTTGCTACTACCCTCGAAGCGCTAGGCGCGTCACAGGAATTGGCTGGCGAAACCGTGTTGATTACGGCTGGACCAACGCGAGAGAAGATTGATCCTGTCCGCTACCTCAGCAATCGTTCGAGTGGCCGAATGGGATACGCTTTGGCGGAAGCGGCGCTTCGCCGCGGAGCGCGTGTATTGCTGGTGAGCGGACCTACGGCTTTGACTCCTCCGGGCGGCGCCGAGGTTACGCGCGTTGAATCCGCCGAAGAGATGCGGCAGGCGGTTTTGAAACTGCTGCCGCAGGCGACGATCGTGATCAAGACTGCGGCAGTCTCTGACTATCGTCCGAAGTCGTCGGCTTCGCAAAAGATTAAGCGCAGCGGGCCTTTGACGCTTGAACTTGAGCCCACGGCCGATATCCTGAGCGAGATCGCGCGTCACAAGCAATCGCAGCTGATTATTGGCTTTGCTGCTGAGACTCAGAACGCGCTGGAAAACGCCCGCAAGAAACTGGCTTCGAAGTCGCTGGACGCTATCGTGGTCAACGATGTTTCGCGCGAAGGCGTGGGTTTCGACTCCGATCGCAACGCGGTCACTATTATCACTCAGCACGACGTCGTGGAAGTCCCGGAGACCACGAAGTGGGAGATCGCGCTGCGCGTTGTCGACCAGGTGGTGCGGCTGCGGAATCCACAACACATCCCCGTAAAAACTGGAAAATAGCCAATGGCCGGCGTGCTCGACCCGGAACTCAAGCGCGCTTTGGCTGAACGTGTCCGCTACTACAATGAGTTGGGCATCTACGACTTCTACCGCCGTGGCCCCGCCGAAGTCGACTCCAGCCAAGCGGGAATTCAGGAAAATCCAGATATTCAAGCGGAACAGCGAGAGGAAATGACACCCAGGACCAAGGCGGCTGTGGCACTGCCAGTTTTGCAACCAGGAGACTTCGTCGAGTCAGACGTAAGCGATCCCACGCGAGCCCTCCATTTGATTCGCGAAGACCTTGGGGACTGTACCCGCTGCCGCCTGCACAAACAAGGGCGCAAGCAGATCGTCTTCGGCGTCGGCAATCCGAAAGCTGAGCTGATGTTCATTGGCGAAGCTCCGGGCGCGGACGAAGATCAGCAGGGCGAGCCCTTCGTGGGCCGGGCCGGGCAGCTACTCAATAACATGATCAAGGCCATGGGCCTGCGGCGCGAAGATATTTATATTGCGAACATCATCAAGTGCCGCCCGCCGGGAAACCGCACGCCGGAGCGCGATGAGTGTGAGACCTGCTCTCCGTTTCTGATGCGGCAGATCGCGGCTATCCAGCCCAAAGTGATTGTGGCGTTGGGAGCTGTGGCGGCGAAAACTTTGTTGGCAATCAACGCGCCCATGTCAGAGTTTCGCGGACGCTGGTTCGATTTCCGCGGCACCAAGCTTGCCGTGACTTATCATCCCGCATTTCTGTTGCGCGATCCCCGGCAGAAAAAAGAGGCATGGAAAGATCTGCAGATGGTAATGAAGGAACTGGGGCTGGCCATCCCGGCGAAGGGTGTGGAGTAAGTCCACATTTCTTCGCCAGTCAGCACGGGGCGAGGACGCCCGCGCCTACACTCGGAGGCGGAATGGGGCGGTCAACAGTCTGGCCGGCAACATCACCGCTGCCCATATCAGCTCCAACACTCCGTGCACCGCAATCCCGACTATTCGGAATGGCAGGAGCAGCAGCCACACCAACGGATACAGCACCAGCGCAAGCAGAGCTAGCGGCCAGCACAACACGAACAGCAGGCACCAGAGGAGAAAAGTGAACATGACGGGCTCTCCTTGTCTTCTAGTGTAATTTACGAAGATTCCGGCTGAAAAGTTCGACAAACAATCAGGGCGTGCTCTGCCGGCTATTGCGGGCGCCCGTCAGCTTTATTGATTCGCGGTGCGTGCCCCACCCTTTCGCACAGGACGCGAAAAGAATGGGGCACCTCGATCTCGCGAATTACTTGGTGATCCGCCAGACCGTTCCGTAACCGCCCGTGCCGCCATTAATGGTTGTGCCGTAGATTCGTCCCTTGGGATCCAGGATCAAACCTCCGTAGAGATATTTGCCGTCTGTCCCACCGGTAAAGTCGTGCAGGAGAATGAACTTTCCATTCTTATCGACTTCGAACGCGGTTCCGAAGCCGGACGCACCGCCGGTGTTGGTCGTGCCGTAGACGTTTCCGGCCGCATCTAGAATCACGCCGGCGAGGGGAGACTGTCCATCTGCCGCACCCGCGAAGTTGTGCAATATGGTTTCGGTCCCGTTCTTGCTGACCTTCCACACGACTCCCAGGTTTGAAGCTCCGCATCCTCCGGTGCCGCCGTACATGTTGCCGTGAGCATCCACGGCGGGAGTTCCGTAGGGATAGCAGCCGTCGGTGGTTCCCGCAGTGAAGCTGTGCAATACGGTCAACTTCCCTTTCGGACTGAGCTTGTACAGAACTCCTTCACCGGAAGTGCCGCCATGCGAGGTGACGCTATAGAGATTGCCCTTCGCGTCCATGTAGAAACTGGCGGAGGCAGGCTCACTTCCGTCGTTGGTCGCTCCCGTGAAAGTGTGCAGCACCCTTTCCTTGCCGGTCTTGCTGATCTTGAAAACCACTCCGAGGTTCGAAGTGCCGCCGCTTTCCGTCGTGCCATAAAGATTGCCAACTGCGTCGCGAAACAAACCACCGTATGGAAGCGCGCCGTCAGCGCCCCCGGTGAAGCTGTGCAGCACCGTTTCTTTGCCCCTTACACTTAGCTTGAAGACCACGCCGAGACCGGCAGTGCCGCCATATTGAGTTGTGCCGTAAAGATTGCCGGCCGCGTCCCGGACCACGGGCGCGTAGGGATATTGTCCGTCGGCCCCGCCGGTGAAGTTGTACAGCACTGTCTCCTTACCGGTTCTGCTGACCTTGAAAACTACTCCCGCGAAAGACGTGCCAGCATAGTCGGTCGTACCATATAGATTGCCTGCTGAGTCGCGGATCAAAGCGGGGAACGGGTCTCCGCCGTCTGCCGCACCGGTGAAGCTGTAAAGCGCATCCAGGGTTTGGGCTGCCGCCGGTCGAATTGCAAACAAAGTGAGCGAAAAGGCCAGAGCCGCGGCCGCAATTATTTTAAAAATCCGTTGTTGCAATATGTCGGTCAGGGTAGTTCCTCCGTTGTGATCGCAGAGAGCAGTTTTTGAAACGCGGCCATGGTAGCACGGTTCGGTGGATTTTTGCGCAGAAGAATCTTGCACTAAGAAATGAAATTCACGGTCGCGAAAGATGCCGCGTCGGAGCTTCACGCTCGTGACTGCCAGTTTCCGCTTCGTGAGGGTGTTGATGCAGAGCCGCAATGCGGGTGACGGTGGATGATCCGCCGTCGGCTTCCGGCAAAAACTCGTATCCCTCGATCTGAACCGCAACCACAGATCCGCTGCCCGCGGCAGAGGAGAGCACGCGTAGGACCTTGCCGCGGCAGCGCACCCGCATGTTCTCAGCCAGCGTGATCTCCGCGGGCATGACCAGAGTGAGTTCCATGGCATCGGCTTCTGCCATGGGCAAATCGGTGTGGAACAGCGCTCCTCTCGCACTCAAATTCTGAGTGAAGCCGGACCCTTCGCGTTCACTGCCCGCCAGGCGCACCGAAACCGGCAGGTGAACCTCGAAGCGTTGCGCCGCCCGGCGCTCCAGTTGAACCTGCTCGGTGCTCATAGCGTGTCACCAACCCCGAAGCGAAGCCTGCCTCTATACTAGATAGAAGCCGGGCCGCCGAGGTACGACTTTACCGCTTCTGCCTGCGTCTGGGAAGTCCTAAATTCGAAGGAGTCATTTCTGAATCGCAACCCCGGATTGGATCGAGATAAGCAGCATCGGCATCCAAAACGAGCATCCGCCAGTGTAGCGCCGCCGTCTCGGCGGCAAGACATCGGCGCTACGAAGAAAGACGCACATTGAGTAACCCGCCAAGCACAGCAAGTTCTGAATCGCAACCCGCCGTCGCGCGAGGAATCTCCTTGCCTGCGACCTTGCGCGCCCTGCGCCACCGCAACTTCCAGCTTTTTTTCAGCGGACAGCTCATCTCGCTGATTGGGACCTGGATGCAGAGCGTGGCCCAGGCTTGGCTGGTGTATCGAATCACGGGATCTTCCTTGAAGCTGGGTGCGGTGGGATTTGCCAGCCAGTTTCCCGTCTTTCTGGTCGCTCCCTTGGGCGGCATCGTGGCCGACCGCTTCAATCGCCAGAAAGTGGTAATCGGAACCCAAATCGCTTCCATGATCCTGGCCTTGGTGCTTGCGCTTTTGACTCTCACCAACAAGGTGCATGTTTGGCACATCTTCGTGTTAGCTGCGTTGTTAGGTGTCGTGAATGCCTTTGACATTCCCGGCCGGCAATCTTTTCTCGTCGACATGGTAGGCAAGGAAGATCTGATGAACGCGATTGCCCTGAACTCGTCCATGTTCAACGGCGCACGCATTATCGGTCCGGCCATTGCTGGAATTTTAGTGGCGAAGATCGGAGAAGGCTGGTGCTTCTTCGCCAACGGCGTGAGCTATATCGCTGTGATCATCGGACTGTTGATGATGCGAGTGGAGCGACCGGCCCTGCGCGCGTCGCCCGCTTCGCCGTGGGCGCATATTATTGAGGGCTTCCGGTTCGTCCGCCAAACCGCGCCGATCCGGGCCATCTTGCTTCTTCTTGGACTCGTAAGTCTGGTGGCGATGCCTTACACCATTCTCATGCCAATCTTCGCCGACAAGATCCTTCATGGCGGTGCTCGAGGCCTGGGAATCCTGATGGGTGCAACCGGCGTGGGAGCCTTGCTGGGCGCGCTCACTCTGGCTTCCCGCAGCGGAGTGCACGGTTTAGGGAAATGGGTGGCATTCTCCTGTGGAGGTTTTGGAGTCAGCCTGATTCTGTTTTCGCTCTCCCGGAATTTCTGGCTTTCGGCCGCGCTCTTGCTTCCGGTAGGTTTCGGCATGATGCTGCAAATGTCGGCCTCGAACACGCTGATCCAAGCCATGGTCCCCGACCATCTGCGCGGACGCGTGATGGCCGTCTACTCCATGATGTTCATGGGCATGGCCCCATTTGGAGCCCTGCTGGGGGGAGCATTGGCGGATCGTCTGGGCGCACCTCTCACCGTTTCCATGGGCGCAGTCGCTTGCATCGGAGGCGCAGCCTTGTTCGGATTGCAACTCCCCAAGATCAGGGTCGAAGCCCGCCAGCTAATCGTCGCCCAAGGCATGACGGCCGGCGCTCCACCAGAAGAAATGACCGCTAGAGTAGTCGAAGACTAATCATTGCTCATGTAGCGCCGGGCGCCTCCGCCCGTCTGGATTGTGCCTTGGTCGCGTGTTGAAGCGAGTCGCCTGCCCATGCGGAGCAATTCGCCCACATACCAAGCCCAGAGCCGTATTCCGAACTTCGGGAAAAAGCCAACCCCCGCGTCCAACCCTATCGACGAGTCATCATCTAAGCGTTCACTCGGGTCCTGTGCTCTTGCCGAGACGTGGTGCTCCTGGCCGGCTCCAATCCTGCTCCGGCCTGACCAACTGCTCGAGAATTCCGCCCGCTGCCTACGCAGTCCGGCAATCCAGAAAGGAAGTTCCATGCGTTTGTTTACTTTCCGACAACTGTTATTGCTCTCCCTGAGCGTGTCCTGCCTATACTTAAGAAATTCCTCAGCCCAGACCACCATCCCTAATATCGACGACAAGAAAGCAAATACCTGGCAGTGGTGCAATACTTGCGCTGAATATCCACCCAATACCTACGCGCTCGGAGGCGTTGCCAACGTCACTCAGAGCGGATACACGGTTGACGGCAGTTCGGTGCGCTTCGACCTGATTAAGAATGGATGTTGCTACGGAAATGTATTTTTCTGGAACGTGCTTACCAAGAACATCTCAGCATTCCAGAAACCATTTCGCCGCATGGAATAACCTCACTTGCAAAAAACCGGGGACCCAGGAATAGGCGCTGGAGACAACTACGCAGCGCGGTCGATTATCCTCTGCCCCCTATCGCGTGTCAAATTTAAGTTGCTGGTCAGCACGCGAGTTGGCCAGATCCACGAAGGCCAATACGGTGTTCGGGCGGACTGGGGCTTGAGGGATTTTGGTTGACGACCAATGGCTAAGGACCAGTGACGTCCTTAAGCCTTTGCCTTTTCCAGTTCGCGACCCACGCTGTCAAGCACGCCGTTTATGAATTGCACAGACTCAGGACTGGAAAACTTGCGCGCAATCTCCAGCGCTTCGTTGATGACCACGGCGTGAGGGGTAGATGGGAAACCCATGAACTCCGCCACTGCAGAGCGCAGGACGTTGCGATCGACGGTGGCCATACGGTCCATGCGCCAGTGCTCGGCGTGGCGTTCGATCAGGCTGTCAATCTCGGCGGTACGGTCGGTGGCGGTACGGAAAAGGTCTTCCGCGAAACCACGAACATCCTCTTCGATGGAATGGTGCTCGCTCCAGAAAGTGCGCCGAACTTCGTCGGGAGTTTGCCGCCCCATGTCCGCTTGAAACAACATTTGCAGAACGAACTCGCGAGATTTTCGACGGGTGCCCATGGGAGCTGTCAGCTTTCAGTTTACAGGAGACAAGAAATAGTTCCGGTATCAACGGCCGCGTTTTTTTTGGCGAATAGGATGCTTGGGTTTCCGAGTCTTACTGAAACCTGACTGCTGAGAGCTGAGAGCTTTCTTTCCGACGCCTTTGTCAACGGCCAACGACGAACGACCAACGACTGTTTCTGTCAGATTCGCCATCTCCACCGCCGCCAGTGCGGCATCTAAGCCCTTATTCCCCATCTTCAGGCCGGCGCGGTCGATAGCTTGTTCCAGTGTCTCGCAAGTAAGCACGCCGAAAGCGTGGGGCACCCCGGTCTCCTGCGCGGATTGCCCGATGCCGCGCGTGACTTCATTGACGATGACATCGTAGTGGGCGGTGTCGCCACGCAGCAGGCAACCTAGACAAATGATCGCATCGTATTTCCTGGTCTGGGCAAGGGTGCGAGCAGCGGATGGAATCTCGAATGCGCCCGGAACACGGACGACCTGAATATCCTTGCGATTTGCTCCACAGCGCAACAGTCCATCGAACGCACTGCGGAACAGCCGCTCGGTAATAAATTCGTTAAATCGCGAGACCACGATGCCAAAGTATCTTCCCTGAGCGCTCAGATTGCCTTCAAGTGGCGGCGGATATCGTTTGCTGTTTTTCTCCGTGACTCTGTGACTCCATGGTGAAAATGGTTTGGTCCGCGTGAATCCGTTACTTCCCCTCGAACTGCGCCGGACGCTTTTCCAAAAAGGCCGTCGTGCCTTCCTTCTTGTCTTCCGAGGCACAAGCAACGGCGAAGAGCACCGCTTCCAGATATAGGCCCTCAGCCAACGACATCTCCATGCCCTTATTGACGGCCTCCATGGCATATTGAACCGCGAGCGGAGCATTGGCGATAATCTTCTGCGCAATCGCCTCGGCGCGGGGGATCAACTCTGCGGCGGAAGTAACTTCATTGACCAGTCCGATACGATGAGCCTCCTGCGCGCTGATCATTTCACCGGCAAGCACCAACTGCATGGCGATCCCTTTGCCCACCAACCTCGGCAACCGCTGCGTGCCCCCGTAGCCAGGAATTATGCCAAGCTTCACCTCAGGCTGGCCAAGCTTTGCGTTTTCGCTGGCTAAACGCATGGTGCAAGCCATGGCGATTTCGCATCCACCACCGAGCGCAAAGCCGTTGATGCAAGCGATTACCGGCTTGCCCAGGTTCTCGATGAGACTTAGCACACTCTGCCCGCGATGCGTGTACTCTTTGCCAGAGACGGCATCGTGCTTGGCCAGTTCGGCAATGTCAGCGCCCGCGATAAAAGCCTTCTCGCCGGCACCCGTCATGATCACTACGCGGATGGCGGGGTCGTTCTTGATCTCATGAAAAGCCTTGCGCAGGTCTTCCATCGTCGCCATGTTGAGCGCGTTGAGCACCTTGGGACGGTTGACAGTGACGTATGCAATCGCGCTTTTTCTTTCGAAAAGAATGTTTTCAAAGCTCATAGGTTTAGAACCTGATATGCGAATGAATTCAATGTCTGTCATTCTGGGCGAAGCGAAGAACTATGTAATTTGTTGGTCGCGTCAGAATGCGTAGATCCTTCGCTATGCTCAGGATGACAAACATTCGTGATCCGCGTCAGAAAAAGTTATAGTTTATTCGGCTTCGGACTACCCGGATCCGAATAGTCGTAAAAGCCTTTGCCCGACTTCCGCCCATACCAACCAGCCATCACCAGCCGTTTCAACAGCGGCGGCGACGCAAATCTGCGCTCCTTGAATTCGTCATACATCACGTGGGTGATGTAGTAGGTCGTATCCAGCCCTACGAAATCGAGCAGCGTGAATGGGCCCATGGGATAGCCGCAGCCGAGCTTCATGGCGTTATCGATGTCGTCGATCGAACCTACACCTTCCTCGTAGGCGCGAATGGCGTCGAGCAGATACGGCACCAGCAGCCGGTTGACGATGAATCCGGTTCTGTCGCTGGTGCGGACCGGCACTTTGCCGAGCTTTTTTCCGAACTCGTAGGCGGCGTCGTAGACCTCGGTGGCGGTGGCGATGGTGCGCACGACTTCGACCAACTTCATCAGCGGCACTGGATTGAAGAAATGCAATCCGACAAATCGCTCGGGGCGCTTGGTCGAAGTCAAAAGTTCGGTGATGGAAATGGATGATGTGTTCGAAGCGAAGATGGCGTCCTTCTTCACGATGCTGTCGATGGAGCCGTACATTTTTTTCTTCTCTTCGACATTCTCGATGATGGCTTCGATCACGATGTCGCAGTCCGCCAGGTCCTGCTTGTTGGTTGTGCCTTTGAGGCGGGCGCGGATGGCGTCTTTCTGCTGCGCGGTGATGCCACCCTTCTCGGGAGGCCGCTCGGCAAATTTGGCCAGCGATTTTTCAATCCCGGCAAAACCTTTGTCCAGAAACTTCTGCTCAACTTCCAGCACGGTCACATCGAATCCAGCAGTTGCCGCGACCTGAGCGATTCCAGAACCCATCAGCCCGCAACCGAGAACGCCGACTCTTTTGATTTCCATTTCGATTCCCTTTGCCGCGGATCAACGCGGATTCACACGGACTAGCATTTCTTCACACGAAGACACAGAGAAAGTGCTCTATTGCTTCAACGCTACATTAGTTCGTTGCGGATCCAGCAGTTCGGTAATTCCGTTTTCAAGGAGTAAGTCCTCGAGCGCTTCAAAACCATTTCGATCCTTGAATGCCCATTCTTCTATGTAGAGCGGGGCAATGGCCCACAGCAGTATCTGCTTGCCCGCGCTAGTCTGGATTGTCCTCGCGTCTTTTGAAACCAGGAAAGGATATCGCAGAACAATCGAACTCATTTTGGTATTGCCTGCAAACGGCTGCGGAGGATCACTCCAAACAACACCGTGGCCAGCGTATAGCCATGTCTTGTTCTCGTGTGGATAGCGGGCTAGATCTTTCAAAATCCGAATAGGCCAGTAGTGTTCCTTGTTCTTGAATGCGGTTACATCAACCGGCCACCAAACGGGAAGACAGATCATAAGTTCCGCGAGTCTACCGTCTTCCCAATCCGCTGGCGCTGACATCGACCTCTCGCTCATGCCGCAGCTAATCAGCGTGTGGAAAGGACGAGATCGCGAAGGGGCAACGTGGTAGACGTCTATATGGACACCTGTAGAGACATCTTCATGAAACACAATGGCAATTTCCCCGATGTGTTTCTGTATGTGGTCGCCCACCGATTGAATGATCTCTACATTGCCCCTTGAATTTTCCATCTGTTAGTTCAAACTTTCTACCACCATCGCGATCCCCTGGCCGCCGCCAATGCATGCCGTCGCGAAGCCATATTTTTTCTTTCTTCGGCGCAGTTCGTACAGCAGCGTGATCACCAGCCGCGTTCCTGTCGCACCCAGCGGATGGCCCAGAGCGATCGCTCCCCCGTTCACGTTGACTTTGTCGCGATCGAGGCCGAGCTCTTTCTCGACGGCCAAATATTGCGCTGCGAACGCTTCATTCACTTCGATCAGATCGATGTAATCCAATGTGAGTCCGGCTTTCTGCAGAGCGATCTTGGTTGCCGGCACCGGGCCGCGGCCCATGACTTTGGGTTCAACCCCGGCAACGCCCCAGCCCACAATTCGTCCCAACGGTTTCAATCCCCGCTTGCCTGCCTCCTCGAGCGACATCACTACGACCGCCGCGGCGCCATCCACAATGCCGCTGGCATTCCCGGCCGTGACGCTGCCGTTCTTGCCAAATGCGGCTTTCAGCTTGGCCAGGCCTTCCATGGTCGTCTGGGGGCGGCGATGATCGTCTTCATTCAATGTCTCGCCGGATGGTTCACCTTTGCGATCTTTGAGCTGCACCGGAACCAATTCTTCCTGCACCCGGCCATCTTTGTACGCGGAGTCAGCCGCTTGCTGCGAGCGCAAGGCGAACTCGTCCTGCGCCTGCCGCGTGATGCCCTGCTGTTCCCCGTAAAGTTCCGCGGTATTGGCCATGTACAAACCGCAATACGTATCGAGCAACGCAACCATAAGCGAATCTTCCAGCTTGCCGCCGGGAGCCAGCGTGAAACCGTCGCGGCCGCGAATCACGAATGGCGCTTGCGACATCGCTTCCATGCCACCCGCAAGCACTACGTTAGCTTCACCAAGCTGCACCATCTGCGCTGCGTTTACGATGGATTGCATTCCTGATCCGCACAAACGATTCACGGTCAGGGCCGGGGTCTCGATGGGCAGACCGGCTCGCAGTCCGACGTGGCGCGCTCCGTACAGAGCGTCACCAGAAGTCTGCTGTGCGTTGCCAAAAACTACGTGATCAAATTCTTTCGGATCTAGCCCAGCGCGCTCGATGGCACACTTACCCGCGATGGCACCGAGTTCCTGGGCCGTGAAATCCTTCAGCTTGCCGCAATAACGCCCGAAGGGGGTACGTGCCCCGCTCACAATTGCAATGTCCCCTGGTTTCAACATTGGCTTCCTAGTCTTAGCTTCTGGCTTGAATTCATGCGATCAGAAGAGTTCTGAATGGACTAACCAAACTTGTTAGTGTAACAGCGGAGATGAGGAAGCGTAAACCAAGGCGACAGAGATTAGATCAGGCCACCGCAGCGGTTGCGAATGATGCGGCCAGTGCGATGATCTTGCCCGCACCTTGCGCGATGGCGGTTTGCAACGCTTGTTCAGCGCGATTGATCACTTCGGTGACGATGTCCACGGGATCGTACTCCCCGCGAACCACTGCTTCCGCGAGGCCCGCGCTGAAGTGGACGGCCTCTTGTTTTTCTGGCAGTCGTATTTGACCCAGCAGTTTCTGCAGTTTTTCCGCCGCCATCACGCCTTCCTTTTCTGGCGTCTCCCCGAGCACGATGGCGATGGTTGTCGTCTCGTAACGGAACGCCAGGTCATTCTGCCGGATATTGGCGGCAAAGAGCTGGCCGATTTGCTGCATCACGGCTTCCACCGCCGGCTCGCCGAAATCTTTCACCATTGCCGATTTCTCTCCAAACTGCATGAGCAGAACTGTGAGCGGGGTGCTCTGCTGAGCATTGCGCCGGGTTTCCGCCATTAGCAGATCGAGATACGAAGCGCGTTTCAGCAGACCTGAGCGCTCGTCGGTTACCGAAAGATTCTTCACCAGGCGGCGAAGTCCTGCGTTATTCAGAGCGATAACAATCTGGTCGCTGATGGTCTTCAATACCATCACGTCGTTCGAGCCCCAGGCCCGCGGCTTGGTGTCCATCAGAAGCAGGAGTCCGACGTGTTCCGCTCCATCGGTAAGAGATAGAGCGAGCAGCGAGGTAACCGTCAATCGTGATAAGCCTTCACGAATCCCTTGCAGGTCGGAGCTGCTTTGGATATCGGCGATAGTGAGAGTTCCGCCGTGGTCAATTGCCAGGTCGTGAACCGTGGTTGCGATTTTTTCCAACACGCGCGCCTCAACTGGCTTGCCTGATTCGCTGTAATACTCTTTCACGCTGGTTGTGTGCAATCCAGGCTTACGCATAGCGATCACACACCGGTTTGCCTTCCACTGCGCCCCAATCTCTTTGGCAGCGGTCAACATCACCGCGTCCGCGTTGCTTTGCCGATAAAGCTTGCGAGTAATTTCCGCCACTCGAGCAAAGCTGCTGACGTCAGCGGCTTCGCTGGATTGCCCCATTCCTGTTTGCGGGGCTCGCGGCTCATCGGGAGCCAGGGATACGGGCGACGCTGCGGGTGCCGATCCCGCATAGCGCGGATTCAGTCCCGCAGTCATATACAACTGCTTCAAATCCGGGTTTCGCTCCTCCTCGCGGGGAAACAGCTCTTGAATGCGTTGCAGGCGCTCAAGCGCTTTGGAGCGCATGCCGTACTGCACCAGAATCTCCGCTTGCAGCATAAGGTCCTGGAGAGCCGCGGCGCCCAGCATTTTTTCCTGCCCGGGAGACGGCGCCGCAGATGCGTCGGCCATGCTGGAGAAGCGCGACGCGATCACCTTGAAGCGGTTGTCGTCAATCTTCCCGCGCAACATTTCCAGCCGCTTCTGATGTCCAGATTCGTACGCATCTACTTCGGCTGCGCGATCCAGCGAATCCGCCGCTTTCGCATAGTTTCCCACGCTGCAGTAAAGATCAAAGAGCTTAAGCAGAGTCTGGCAATAATCGCTCTCGCGATTCGACGCATTGAACTGCTCGCCCATAAACTCCAGCATTTCAGGCGAGGCCCGATGCCGTGACGAAATGTCCTGAATCATCGCCAGGAAAGCCCGGCGATCTCCCTTGCGGCGATGGTATTGCTCCAGCTTGCGTCCGAGAGCGACGGCTTCTGCGTCCTGCTGGGCATCGATCAACAAGCCGATGAGATTGGCGATTTCTTGCACGCGCGAAGGGTTTTCCTCGAAGAGTTGCCACATAAGCGGTTCGGCTTCGCTAAGACGATTGGCCGCGATCAGCGCTTTTGCATACGTGTCACGCAGTTCCTCGGATGGAGATCCCGCGTTGACTTGAGCTTCAAGTACGAAAATGGCGGCGCCCGACTGGCCTTGCTCAATGAGGTTCTTGCTGTAACCCAAAGCAATCTGTGGGTCAGTTGGATCTTCCGCGTAGGCGCGTTCCATCCATTGGGCTGCGTTTCCACCGGAAGCCTGGGCTAACTGTGCAAGTTTCAGGAAAGCCGCCGCAGCTGGCTTGCTTTCGCCTACTTCGGACGAAAGCTCTCCTAGGCGCTGCAGGTTCTGCTCGCTGGAATCAAACAGCAGAATCCGCTTCAAGGCCGGAAGTGAATCTTTCTTGCGCCCCTGTTTCGTCAGCTCTTGAAAGACGCCTTCGTAGGTCTCGAGCGCCTGCTTGGGGTGGGACTTTTCCAGCAACTCGCCAAAGCGTAGCTTCTGTTCCCAGGTCGGGGCCACGAATCGAGCCAGCTTCTTGTAAGTAAGACTGGCACGGGTGGCGTCGCCAGCCTCGATCTGGCGTTCGAACAGGTCGCCGAGCAACTTCACTGCCTGGGGAATGCGTTGCAGGGAAAGGCAAAGATCAGCGGCCATTTGGCACACCGTGTCGTTGCCAGGCTCCGCGGCCAGGACTTGGAGATAGTCCTCCAAGGCCTCGGCGGTTTTTCCCTTCTGGAGAAGCTTTTCAGCCCGCTCCACTCGTTTTGTGATTTCAGCCCGATCGATTCGCTTAACAGTGTCTGCCATGAGAGCTAGCGCCGCGCGGAGTAACCCATAGAAAGTCTAGGAGCAGGTTACCGGACCGGGCAACGAAGTAACGACCGGACGCGATTACGAAGGTCATAAGCGGAATAACTCTTTGGGAAATAAGAGGTTTCTGATATACGTCCCCAAGTGCCCCAGCAAAACGCGACGCTTAAACACGAGACAACCCAGGAAAGCGGACTCCGCCACCAACTCAGCGCCGGTCAAATGGCCATGGTGGCCGTAGGCGGTTCGATCGGTACCGGTTTATTGTTGGGCTCCGCCGCCGCCATAGAGATCGCTGGCCCCGCCGTAATCCTAAGCTATGTCTTGGCTGGCTTCATCTGCTGGACCGTGACTATGGCCGTCGGGGAGCTGTCCAGCGCGCATCCCGGCGCCGGCTCTTTCGGCTTGTACGCCGATCTTTATCTGAACCCATGGGCTGGATTTGTCTCCCGCACCGGATACTGGATCGCCATTTCAGTCTCCGTAGGCGCGAGCCTGGTCGCCTCCGCGACCTACATGCATTATTGGTTCCCGACGGTTCCGGCTTTGGTGTGGATCGGGTTGTTCTCCCTTGTGCTGATCGTGATCAATCTTCGGCCGGTCGGCGATTACGGCCGATTTGAATACTGGCTCGCAATGGTGAAGCTCGTAACCATGGCGGTCTTTATCTTCATTGGCGGCATGTTGCTAATAAGCGGGCGCGTTCCAGCGCAATACACATCGCATGGAGGCTTCTTTCCCAGAGGAACGCTAGCGCCCTTGCTGGCCATGACATTTGCGCTGTACACCTTCGGGGGAATTGAAATCGTAGCCATCACTACAGGGGAATCGCGCACGACGGCTGAGATTCCTCGCGCAGTTAAATGGACCTTTACAATGCTCGCCGTGGTTTATCTGGGCGCCATTGTGGTGCTCGTGGGAGTGATGCCGTGGAATCGAGCGGGCGTTACCGAGAGTCCGTTTGTCAGCGTCTTCCGAACGGTGGGAATTCCGGCCGCTACCAGTCTGATGAGTTTCGTGATCCTGACGGCCGCGCTCTCCGGTGCAAACGCCAATCTTTACTCTGCCTCCCGAATGTTGTTCTCACTGGCGCGGCGAGGATGGGCGCCCGCGTCTTTGGGCAAGCTGAATGCCGCAGGATCGCCAAAGCTGGCTCTCATCGCCTCATCGTACGGTATTGCGGTGGCGGTGGTTCTGGAAACATGGGCTCCGAGAAACGCTTTCGTTTACATCCTGACCGGAGCGCTGTTCGGCTTGATGCTCTCCTGGCTGGTCTCACTCGCCGCCCACGTTTCTTTTCGCAAGCGGATGAGTCGTGCCCAGGTAGCCGCGCTGCCCATGCGGTCGCCGCTCGGGGCTTGGGGGTCGATGCTGGGACTGACCCTGGTAAACGCCGCCATCTTGAAAACCTGGTGGGACTCGCGAGTCAGCCTTCTCAGTGGACTGTCGACAATATTGCTTCTCACTGCGGCCTATTTGCTCCTGAAAGCTTCTAAGAAGACCTCGCTCGTCAATCAGTAGGTATTTCCAGTCCGGAACAGTTTACCCTGTGGATGTACATGGAAATGAATTTCGTGTACATTATAAGTTATGGAGAGGTTCTGTGGCCACCGCAAAGAATAAGGCACACAAACACTTTCAACTGGACGCCGTGAAGATCAAGCGCGCCCAAAGAGTCTTACGAGCCAAAACCGAGACTGAGACCATCGAGCGTGCGCTGGACTTGGCGATCGCCGAACACCAGCGGAATCGATTGGTTATCGAAGCAACCGAGCGTTTCGTCAAGAGTGGTACTGATATTGATGATGTGTACGGCACCCTCGGTGGCTAGATGCCGCCGGCCCTGTTCGACTCTTCTATTTACATTTCTGGGTTGCGTCGAGGAGATGACGCTGCTGTGGCACTTCGCCGCTTGGCGACCAATTCACCGCTTTGGCTCAGTTCAGTCGTGCTCGAAGAACTCTATGCTGGCGCTGCCGAGCGTGATCGTCGGGTAGTGGAGCGCCTGGAGCGGGATTTCGACCGCGCGAAAAGAATTTTGGTTCCCGGCCTGGGCGACTGGACTCAAGCCGGCAAGGTGCTTGCTCGGCTCGCAGCCAAGTATCATTACGAACAAATCGGACAGGGACGATTGACCAATGACGCAGTGATCGCCATCAGCGCAGGCCGACAAGGTATCGCCGTGATCACAGCTAACGAACGAGACTTCCGCAGGCTCGCCGAGTTTCACCCCTTTCACTGGGACGTGATCAAAATTTAATCCGGCACGACCTTCGCAACCCGTTTCAAAAGCTGAATCTATCGGTTGGAGTTTCGGTGCGGGCACGCTGTTAGCGGGTTATGCTCTTCGCACGACATGCCCAGACAGCCTTAGCATCGAGGCTATTTGCCCAGTACAATATCTCCATGACCGACGAACTGCTTCGCTATCGCGCCGAGTTCCCCATCCTCGAGCGCACCACCTACCTGATCAGCAATTCTTTGGGCGCCATGCCGCGCGGCGTTTATGACGCAATGAAAGGTTATGCGGACACCTGGGCCACCCGCGGGGTCCGCGCATGGGAAGAGCGATGGTGGATGCTGGCGGCGGAAGTCGGCGACGAGATTGGCGCTCTCATGAATGCGCCAAAAGGCTCCGTCTCGACCCATCAGAATGTCACCACATGCCAGGCCGTGGTCGCCTCCTGTTTCGACTTCTCGGGGAAGCGCAATAAGGTCGTTTACACGGACTTGAATTTTCCCTCCGTCATGTATTTCTGGGAGGCTCAGCGAGCCCACGGCGCTCGAGTCCACATGGTGAAAACGGACGACGGAATTACCGTTCCCACTCAACGTCTGCTCGACGCCATCGACGAACAAACCCTGTTGGTGCCGATCTCGCACGTAATCTTTCGCAGCGCCTACATCAACGACGCCAAGGCGATCATCGAAAGAGCCCACAAAGTCGGCGCCTGCGTCGTGCTCGATACTTTCCAGTCACTAGGCACGGTGCCGGTAGACGTGCAAGCGCTCAATACAGACTTCGCCTGCGGCGGAGTATTGAAATGGCTCTGCGGTGGCCCCGGCGTGGGTTATTTGTACGTGCGTCCAGATTTGGGCAAGAAGCTGGAGCCAAAGTTCACCGGCTGGTTCGCGCATCAGGACTCGATGGCTTTCGAAACCGGGCCGATCCGCTACAGCGATCCGCCCTTTCGATTCATGAATGGCACCTCCCACGTACCATCGCTCGAAGCGGCGCGGCCAGGGCTGAAAATCATCGGCGAAGTCGGCGTTCAACGCATTCGCGAAAAGTCGAAACGCCAGACTGCGCACCTGCTCGAATTAATAGACAAACACGGCTGGAAAGTAAACACCCCGCGGGATCCCGAAAAACGCGGCGGCACAGTGTCCATCGACATGCCCGATTCAAAAGAAGTATGCCGCGAACTACTGAAGCGCGACATCATAGTCGACTGGCGCCCGAAAGCCGGAGTCCGCATGTCTCCGCATTTCTATAACACTGATCAAGAACTGGAAACCGGCATCGGTGCGGTAGAAGAAATCCTGAAAGAAAGAGCGGTAGCAGTGCGATAAATCGGAGCCCAAACCACACTCGTGTGGGGACAGGCGCCTCGCGTGTCCAGGGGAGCATAGCTTCGCAGGCCTCTGGTGAAGAAGCAGGCGCTAAGCCGGTGCGGACCTTAGGCGGTCATAGCGCAAGGTCCCACGTCTCCGCCACCAGATCATGACCCCAACTATGATGTGGCTTTTGCGCAACCAAGCGAAACCCGGCTTTCTCGTAAATGCTTCGGGCCGCGTGCAGTGAACTCTGCGTCCACAGCGTGATTTTCTGGTAACCCACCTGTCGAGCGAAGTGCACGCATTCTTCCACTAACCGGTTTCCGATTCCCAGTCCACGCGCAGCCGGTTCGACCAATAGCAAGCGCAGCTTGGCCACGGTCTTTGATTGCCGCACCAGGAATACGGACCCGACGATTTCGCCATCCTTCTCGGCGATCCAGCAGCGCTCGCGCTTGGGATCGAAATGCTGGATGAACTTCGCGACGATCTCCGCCACCAGAGCCTCAAAGTGCTCGTCATATCGATATTCCTGCGAATAGAGCACTCCGTGACGGTAAACCACCCACCCCATATCCCCTGGTTGATGAGACCGAAGAATGTAAGCCGGCTTTTCTGCGGACTGAGCACCGAGCAACTTTTCAATCGTGCGCATGGCATCGATTAGCTGGCTTTGTTCGCCCGCCGCAAGGTCGCTCAAAAGCTCACCGATTTCTTGACGGGAGCGAGCATCGAGCGGCGCGAATATCTTCCTTCCTTGCCCCGTCAGCGACAGGAGGCTCTGTCGTCCATCGTCCTTGCAAGGCTTCTTGTCGAGCCAGCCTCGCTTCTCGAAACCCGTCAGCATCCGGCTCAGGTAGCCAGCGTCCAACCCCAAGTCGTTGATGAGCCCGGTGGCAGTTGTCCTCTCGCGATGGGCAAGCTCATAGAGCACACGAACCTCCGTCAATGAAAAAGGTCCTTTATACGGTTTTTCTCGGAGGACACCGATCTGGCGAGTGTAGAACCGGTTGAAGCGTCGTACGGCCGCAATGCAATCGGTTTGAGACGTCTGGGTTGCCGGACCGCGAGCTGTATTCGACCGAACCATATAGTTGCTCCCAGCAACTATATTAATTGACTTAATCATCTAAATTCAACTTAGCTAATATTTCACCCGCCGATTACGAACGTAAGGTAAAACCTCAGTTTTCTGTTACGACCCATTTTCCGGTCCGCTATGCTCGAAACGGCCCTCTGTATTGGTCAAGGCTGATGTGTCGGATCCAATCCCGTGATCGCGCAGCTCGCACTATTCCGCTATTCTACGAATGATGGCATCTTCATTGCCATCCTGGGCGCGTTGGCTGGCGTATACGTGTTCTACCGTGGCTTCCGAGTCCTGCAACGCAAGCGTCTGATCCTGAATACCCCCACCTCGAAGATCCGTAGCGCATCCATGGGAATGGTTGAACTCAACGGTCTCGCCACTGGCCCATACACGATAATCGCGCCCATCACCGGCGTGCCCTGTTACTACTTCCAAACCACAGCGTGGCAGTGGCAGCGGCGGGGGAAAAGCAACGAATGGGTAAAGGTCGCGGAAGAGAGCCTGCATGTTCCATTCTTTCTCGACGACAACACCGGTCGCGTGCTGGTAGACCCGCAAGACGCGGAGATGGACATTCACCGCGACTTTCACGACGAATTCAGCACCTCCCTTTTCTCCAGCAGCCTGGAGTTTCCCGCCAACATTTCGAACTTTCTCGCAGGCCACGGCGTCTCGACCGACAAGAAAATTAAGATTGACGAATACTGTATCAAGCCGAAAAATGCGCTTTTCATCCTGGGAACATTGGCCCAAAATCCTGGCTTAAGCGTGAGTGCAACCCCGGTGCTCAATTTGACCGCTGAGCAGCACCGGATCTCATTCCGCATTCCAGATATCTCAGAACTGTCTTCCGGCACGAGCCTGACCACGGCGGGAACAACATTGTTCTCCGCATTCCAAGGCGAAGCATTCCAAGGCGAACCCGGGCTCCCAGCAGGCATTCATTTATTGCGCGCGAACTCTCCCGCCCAGGTTACCGATGTGGCACAACAACAAAAAATCACCGCAGCATTGATGAAGGCCGGCATTACGAATCCAGCCGCTTGGGCAGTAGCTGGTGTGAACCCTTCGGCACCCCGTTCGGTCTCTGTCTCAACCGGCGCAGGTGCCGCCGCCACTACTGCGCCCGAACAATTTGATCTACATCCCCCAACCGTACTGATGAGAGGCACGCACGATCCGACATTCCTGATTTCCTGGCATAGCCAGCGCGATGTAGTCAGCTCGCTCAGCTGGAAATCAACACTGATGATCTGGGGAGGGCCGGCGCTCACCCTACTGTGCGCCTACATCGTAGCGGCGCACTTCGACTGGTTGTAAAGAACAAAGAACGAAGAAAGAAACTATGAACACCATCGTCTCACTGGCATTCCTGTTCGCGATATTCGGCCTGATCGTCTACGTAGTCACGATCTTTAACGGACTGATCACTGTCAAGAACGACATCGCTAAAGCCTGGGCCAACATCGACATTCTGCTCAAGCAGCGCCACGACGAACTCCCCAAACTGCTTGACGTCTGTAAGGGCTACATGGACTTCGAACGCGACACCCTGCAAAAAATCACTCAGGCCCGCAGCCTGTACCAGCAAGCCGTCAGTGTTGACCAAAAAGCGCACGCCGACCAAAGCATGACTTCGGCACTGCGCGGGTTCTTTGCCGTAGCCGAGAATTATCCTCAACTGAAGGCCAACGAGAATTTCACGCGGCTGCAAGTTCGAATCACTGAACTGGAGAGCCAGATTGCCGACCGCCGTGAGTTTTACAACGACTGCGTGAACACCTTCAACATCCGTATTCAGCAGATGCCGGACACATTCGTGGCCAGCTTCATGAACCTGGCTCCGCAGCCAATGTTCAAGGTAGAAGAAGCCGACAAAACTGACATACCCATGACTTTCAGCGCCGCAAAGTAATCCCCAAAAAATCGTGTAGGACCGGGTTTCAGACCCGGTCAGGCGAGCTTTGCTCGGCGCCGAGCAGCAATGCTTCGTGGCCCGGTCACCAACCTACACACTGCCGTAACCTCCACAACCAAACCTTCTCAATTAGAATTAAGACCGTGAGCGACGCTGTTCGCATCGGAATTCTCGGCGACCTCGAGTCTGGATCGCGCGGCCACAAGGCAATCGATGAAGCCCTGCAGCACGCCGCCGCCAAATTGCAAATCCAACTCGAGTCCCAATGGCTTCCAACCCCTTCCGCTCTGGCGCCCGACGCCAAGAAACTGCTCGAAACCTTTGACGGAATCTGGGCCGCGCCCGGCAGCCCCTACAAGAGCTTCGATGGCATGCTAATGGGAATCGAATTCGCTCGCCGCCACGACTGGCCTTTCCTCGGCACCTGCGGCGGCTTTCAGTACGCGCTCATCGAGTGCGTCCGCAACGTCCTGGGCATCAAAGACGCGGACACTGCGGAGAACAATTCCGGCTCTAAGAACATCGTTATCTACCCAGTCGCGTGCGCAGTCCCGGGCCGCAAGAAAGACGCGCCAAAACTCTCTGGCCTGATCCCCGAAATCCGCTTACGGCCGGGATCCTATCTGCAGTCTTTTTATATGCAGGAGACCGCCACCGAAGAATTCTTCTGTAATTTTGAAGTCAATCCCGATTACGAATGGGCTGCGATGGAAGCAGGATTCCCGGTCGTAGCCCGCGGCGCTAAAGGTGAGATCCGGGCCATCGAATCGCCCACCCACCGCTTCTATATCGCTACCCTATTTCAGCCCCAACATTCGTCCAAGCCCGGAAAGCCACACCCGCTGGTTCTCGCCTTCGTGCAAGCCGCCGCTGATTGGGGAAGGAAAAAACTGGACGACAGTGTTCTAGAGTAAGCAAGGCGGCGATGTTGGCGCACGATTTTGGGTGGAGCAGCAACGCTGCATTAAGGATTTAAGAGATACACGCCCCGCATGGGCGCCATAACGCCGCTCGCATCTGCCGTTCAACCGGCTGGATTAGTCTGAGCCTGGCTTTGCGGTGGGCGAAATGTTACTCGGGACTCGGCCGAATCCATGAACGATCCAACCACCAACTCCATCCGCGAAAGCTACAACCGCCTTGCCGAGGAATATACCCGCCGAATCTCAGACGAACTAAGGCACAAGCCGATTGATCGCGAACTACTCGACCGCTTCGCCAAACAAACTAACGGACGAGGCGAGGTATGCGACATGGGCTGCGGCCCCGGTCACGTCGGGCGCTATCTGCGGGAAGCGGGAGCCTCTGTCTTCGGTCTTGATCTTTCGCCTCGCATGTTGGATCAGGCTCGAAAACTGAATCCCGACATTTCTTTCCGCGAAGGAAACATGATGTCACTCGACATCCCCGATGGAACGTTAGCCGGAATCGCGGCCTTCTATGCCATCGTGAATATTGCCAAGCCATCCCTGCCCGTAGTTTTCCGGGAATTCCAGAGAGTGCTACGCCCCAGCGGCCTGCTGCTACTTGCGTTCCACACTGGAGACGATGTGCTCCATGAGGACGAATTGTGGGGGCAGAAAATCTCCATGGATTTCCTGCTCTTCCCGACGCTAGAAATCAAGCGTGATCTCGAAGCCGCAGGCTTCACTATCGAAGACGTGATCGAACGCGAGCCCTATGCGGAGGTCGAATACCAGAGCCGAAGGGCATACGTTTTCGCTCGCAAGCGGTGATGCTGGATGGAATTGGGTAATTGCGCCTACTTGGTTGGATTCTGCTTTTTGGTCTCATTACCTTCTGCAGTCGAAGATATGTTTTCCCCGCATTCGTCCTCAGCCAGCATGAAGCGGCTGAGTTCCGTAATGAGTTCCCTCAGCTTCGCCGGGTCGTCCTCCTTGGCGACTCGTCCACAGAGTTCCTTCAGGTCTTTTCCAAAATCCAGCATTTTCGTTCTCCAGACAGAAACATGCTTATATCACAAATGTTCTGACAAGCCGGTTGTACAGAAGACTCGACGTCTGGCTGGTTCACGAAATTATCAGTTTCCGACTACATGCCGCACTACGTTTTCACTCATACCGCGATCAACTCAAACGCGGGATACCTCTCCGCGATCTCCCCAAAAGCCTGCACCGGCGAACCCGCTGGCAACGGAAAGTAGGTTTGCACCTCGCGTTTGAAATTGTCCAGATAAGCTTTCAATATCTCGGGCTTGTCCGCATCCGGAATCGGCCGCAGCCGAAACCTCTGCTGTGTCTTTCCCTTTTTCAATGTCACTTCTCCTGCAGTTTCCGCATTGCGCACCCACTGCGTCCGCCCCCGGGGAGCCACCAGGAACCGCTTGCCTCCGAGTTCCAACAGATCGATCGGGGTGGAATAGAGTTTGCCGCTTTTGCGGCCACGCACCTGCAAAAGATAATTGTAGGAAAAGCCAAGTCCAAGCCCGACCAGAAATCCGAAAACCCGGTTAAAGATCCGCTCGAAAGCCGAAGGCGCACGAAATTCAGGAAGCGTGGAGTTCATGAGGACTCACTAATGAGTGTAATCGAGCCGTGATCGATCAGGTTGAGTTGTGCCCCACATCGAGACCCATCCGGTGCAGCAAATCCGCGAAGCGCGGGTCGGAACGCACCGGGTCCAACCGCCGGGTGACATTTAGAAATGCCATCTGGCTTTCCCGTTCGGCGTATGCTTTCTCCAGCCACTGAAATGCGCCATCGTTGTCGCCCATGCCGGCAGAGACTACTGCCATATCGAAAGCCGAGACGTATCGACTCCTCGATGCCTGCCGCAACCCACCGAGAATTGTCCGCGCCTGGTTTTGTTGACCTGCAACAGCGTAGGCGTGCCCCAGCGACGCCAACGCAGGAGGACTGTTCTTCGAGAGTTCAACCGCTTTCTGATACTCATTGATCGCTTGCGCCCACATTCCCTGGACTTCGTAGACAGAACCCAGGGCAATGTGTGCGGGCACAAAGTTGGCATCCATTTCCAGGGTACGCCGGCTCAGATCGACAGCATGAGCGTACTCGCCCAGGTCTCGGGCTCGCCCAACCAAGGTAGTATTGACCGACAAGGAGAGAGGGTCAATCTGCTGCGCTCGCGTAGCTTCTGCCATGGCTTCCGGAAAACGGCCCATCGCGGAAAGATAGTAGCTGTACCACTGGTGAGCGTTTGCGTAGTTTGGATTTAACTCAATGGCGCGGCGGAACTCTTGCTCTGCTCGCGTCCAGTCCCAGTCGTAATAAAATGCAACTACCGCCAGCCCCGCATGGCCTTCTGCGATTGTAGGATCCAACTCCAGGGCTTTGTTCGCGCCAGTACGGGCCTTTGCGCTTGCCACCTTCGCCGGCAATACATCCGAGCCCAAAATGGAGTAACTGTCAGCCAGCCCCGCGTAGGCGGCAGCGAACTTCTGGTCCAATGAAATCGCTTGTTGAAAATAATCGATGCTTTTCTTCAGCCCTTCCTCGCTTCGCTGATTCCAGAAGTAACGGCCTTTTAGATAAGCCTCGTACGCGTCAGGCTGGACAGGATGCAGATTGACTCCCGAGAAGTCGGTTTTGGCAACTACTTTTCCCTGGACCTCTTCCGCAATATCACGCGCCGCCGAACTCTGCAGTACCAAGACATCTTTAAGTTCGTGATCGTAGCTTCTGGCCCAAAGATGACGATCACTGGCCGAATCGATCAACTGGACACGAATCCTGACCCGGTTCGCCACACGTTGCACCGTCCCTTCAATGAGGGTATCGACGCCAAGCTCTCGCCCGATCTCTGGAGCTGTCTTGTTGGCACCCTTGTAGCGCATGGCTGAAGTCCGGGAAATTACTCGCAGGCTGCCGAATTGGGCAAGATCCGTGGTGAGTTCGTCCGTCATGCCATCGGCAAAATAGTCCTCAGCTGGATTATTCGAGAGATTCTGCAGGGGAAGGACTACGATCGAGCGCGGCGGTTTAGGTGTTGACGCAACGGCAACTGACGCATTCTTGGTGGACCGGAATAAAGCAAAAAGCCGTTCCCGACTTCCTGCCAGGTTAAGAACAAGCGCCGCTAAAACCGCCACCAAGACCGCTGATGCCAGCAGCAAATGTAGACCCGGGCGTCCGCGCCCATGTTCCCGCGCCGGAAGACCCCCGGCGACAGATCGATTGTCCCCTGTGCCGTTTGTCGCAGCGCCCGGAATCGCGGCAATTCCGGAAACCGCCCCCATCGTCTCCGCGCCCTTCTGATTTGGTTCTGCCGCAGTCTCCACCGCAGCGATGAAGCGGTACCCCAGTCGGGGCAGGGTCTCAACATAACGCGGTTCAGTGGCGGAATCGCCGAGTGCCTGCCGCAGTTTCTTGATGGAAGTGTTAAGGCCGTGCTCGAAGTCAACGAAGGTGTCGGCAGGCCAGAGCTTCTGACGGATTTCTTCCCGCGTCACCACTTCGCCAGCGTGACTGAGAAGCAATTCCAGGATAAAGAACGGCTGACCGCGAAGCTTTATCTTTACCCCATGCTTGGACAATTCTTGAGTGTCAGTTTTTGCCTCAAACGGTCCAAACCGGAAAATCGACTGCGTCACCATGGCCAGATCCCGGAGCGGGGTGGAGACTTTGAGCGTGGATTGTACCACCGGGTCCTCAAAGCGCCGCTCATGAAATTGCAACTTCATTTATTTCAACCATTTGCCAAATCACCTGCAATTCACCCCGAACTCACCTGCGGTGCATTGCTTACGCATGACAGATCTGAGAATGTTCCGCCCGACCCGGAACCAGAAGTCCACAGGTCATAGGATGTGGGCGGTCGATTGCGGATTGTGTCCAGTTTTTAGACGGGCAATGGGGAGAGTGGCCCATCTTTTTTTTACTTTGCTGACACTTTCTTCCTCAATTTTACGTTGTCATGGTTAAGGAGGCTCGGTGGGCATTCACGCCTTCTCTGATTTTTGTCGTGAACTTGCATCCGCCTCACGCCGCTTGAAACGAAATAGGTGTCGCCGACACTATGCAGACGAACGACGAGCGCAGCACCCAAATTAAGAAGGGATAGATGCGCCATTGATTTTCTGCGAGGACAAGCTCTCGGGGGAGAGGTTTGCCTTCTCAGACGCAATACGGTCCCGGGTAGCAGTCCCGGGGCCGTGATTCGAATCGGGGAACACTTAACTCTATATTTCTGAGTTTCCAGTAACGAGCTGAACGTATTGGGCTTCTCCTCGATGTTGCACCTCAGGTTCACCCCCGGCAACCAATCGTCACAAGTTTTAGAAACATAAAAACCCAAGGAGATGTGAATGAATCGGTACATAAGAATTTTTGCTTTGACCCTCTTGTCCTGTGGTTTGTCGGCAATGGCGCAAGATAACCCTGCGGTCACCGTGACTGGCGGGGGAACTTTGAATTTCATTCCCCGTTGGACCGCGGCGCACGCGCTGGGAAACTCCAATATCTTTGAGAGTGCTGGCGGGAACGTCGGCGTTGGCAACTCTTCGCCAGCTGCCAAACTGGACCTCAGCGGAAACTTCAAGATCCACGGGACCGCTTTCAATATTTCCAACTCCGGGCATGTCACCTTTGTCTCCGGCCAGACCTTTCCTGGCACTGGAACCATCACCGCGGTAAATCCTGGCACGGGCATAACCGGCGGAGGCAATCATGGGGCCGTGACCGTAAGTCTGGACACTTCGTTCACCGACAACCGTTACGCGCAACTGGGTATTTCAAACAACTTCGTTCCCGACCAATTTTTCGGTGCCGGAATCTTTGCGAACAGCGTTAGCACCAACGGCGATGTCAGCGCTGACGGCAACCTGGATGCGTTCATTGGTACCGTGAACGGGCAAGTCGGGTCCTTTGGCTTTTCCACCGTGCCCGGACAAAGCCTTTTCTCGGTCACCGGAAGCACCACCCAGGCGCTGCAGGTGCAAAGCTTTTTCCCACCCGCTTCCAATGCTTTTATCGAGGCGCAGTTCGACACCAACGGTAATCCGGTTTTTTGGACTGACTCCCTGGGAGACACGGTGGCCAAAGGAAGCAAGTCCGCTGTCGTCCCACTCAACAGCGGCAAGATGGTGAAGGTGTTTTCCATGGAATCCCCCGAGGTCTGGTTCGAAGACTTCGGTTCGGGACAGCTGATCGGCGGCATCACCACCATTCAACTGGATGCGAAGTTTGCCCAAACCGTGAATCTGTCCCAGGGCTATCACGTGTTCGTGACCCCCAAGGGAGATTGCAAAGGACTCTTCGTCACCAACGAAACCAACAGCAGTTTTGAAGTGCGCGAACTTTCCGGAGGTCAATCCAGCATTAATTTCGACTTCCGCATCGTGGCCCATCGCAACGGATACGAAAAAACGCGTATGCCGGCTGCCACCTTGCCGAACGCGAAGGTCCAGCACACAACGCTGCACAGTAAGTCGCAAGTAAATCGCCGGTAGTTTGCGGTTTGGGGAATGTCTCGCGCCGTCGTTAACCGTTGACGGACGGCGCGAGCCGGCTGTCTTAAGTCGGTTTCAACAGAGAATGGACACATTGACAAAGGCGAATGTCCATAATTCTCTTCGCCCTTCTGAAGCGTTTGTTTGTGGCCTTGCGCTCACGAAAGGGCTTGGAGACTTGGGCGATCAGCCCGCGCCAATAGTAAGCGCGGTTCCGGGGTACTAAGTCAGTTAATCAAAAACAAGGAGGACGTATGTTACGCATCAGCGTGTGTGTCTGTGTGTTTCTTCTGCTTGCTTGCTTCGTTCTGCCCATGGCCGCCCAGCAACCGGTAGTTCCACCGGTTACAGGCACAGGCACTGCGAACCACATCACGAAGTGGATCACCACTACAAAAATCGGAAACTCCGGCATCTTTGAAACTGCCGCCGGCAACGTGGGCGTCGGGACCACAACGCCAGGGGGTAAGTTGGACGTCAACGGCACGGGGGATGTTCGTGACACGCTCACCCTGTTTCCCAAATCAACTCACCCCACACTTTCAGTGAGCGGGACGGCCTTCGCGGTCAGCAGCACCGGCAAGGTAACCTTCGTTTCCGGTCAAACCTTCCCCGGCGCGGGTACCGTGACCAGCGTAGGCAGCGGTGCGGGACTGACCGGCGGTCCGATTACGACCACTGGCACGTTGAGCATCAAGACCGGCGGCGTCACTAATGCCATGCTCGCCAATCCATCCCTGACGGTGAAAGCAGGCTCAGGGCTGAGCGGCGGCGGCGCCGTGTCGCTGGGTAGCAGTGTCACCCTCAGTAACGCAGGCGTTATCTCAGTGGGAGTTTCCTCCGGCATTACCTCAACCGGCGGTCAGAGTCCGACCTTGGGGATCGACACCACTGTCGTCCCTGAACTGGCTATCGCTAACGAATTCACGCAACCCCAGTTCGTGAGTGGGTTTTTCGATACATTCACTGGCGACGCCACGGCTCTGTATGCATTTAACACCAGCACTGTCCCCACGAACCCAGCGCTCTATGTGGAAAATGATGACTTCACAGACGCTGGCGACTTGGCCTTCGACGTAAAAGGGCCGAACTTTGGCGGTGAATGCTCGGTCGATGTCAGCGGCAACCTCTTCTGTACTGGGACTCTCGGCGCCGCCGTGAATGGCAAAGGTAATAAGAAGATTGGTCTATACACGATGCAGTCCTCTGAAGACTGGATCGAAGACTTCGGATCCGGCGCACTTACTGGTGGCGTCGCCACCATTCCACTGGAGTCCCGCTTTGCCAAAACCATCAGCGGCCAAGCCAACTACCACGTATTTCTAACTCCCGCGGGGGATTGCGACGGGTTATATATCGCCAACCGAACCGCTACGTCCTTTGAAGTACGCGAACTCAAGAGCGGAACTTCCAGCGTTCAATTCGATTACCGGATCGTCGCTCATCGCAAGGGATTTGACACCGCCCGCCTTCCCGATGTCACCGGAAAATTCATGGGCAAGCAGGTGCGGCCAACGGTCCCACAAAGGTAATCCGGTTTAACGGGGCGCTTAGGAATTGCACCCGTGCAACCCCGGAGTCAATCGACTCCGGAATACACGCAAGAGTTGAAAACCATGGAGCGGCGAGCAGCTATCGATAGCCACGCCCCTCAAGCAGATCGCGAATATTCGCTCAAGGAGAATTAAAGATATGTCTGAAAATGTGAACCACAAGCGCCTTGTTTCTCGGCTTGCAGTGCAGAGTGCATTGATTCTGATCCTGGGCTTCTCAACTGCCCTGATGGCAAGCGCAGGACGGACGGCCAACCCCGCGTCAGGGAAACTCAGCGGACAGAAGGCAGAACCTATCACTGTCGGTCCCGCAAGAATGGTAAATCTGGCGGACCTGCCCCAAGCCACCGCAGCCGAATTAGCTGCCAAACCGCGCTACGAGCCCGACCGTCGTCCGTTGGATGGCCTCACCGAGCAGCAATATGAGGCTGTTAAACGCGATGCCGCGCGCCGCTGGGCCGGAAACTCTTCGGGCAAGGCTGCCATTGACAACAAATCCCAGCCGCCAAGTGTGGGCGCCTACGTTGGCTTTGATGCGCAGCAGGAAAACTGTTGCACCCCGCCGGACATGGCGCTGGCTGTAAGTGAGAACTTTGTGGTGCAAATAGTGAACACCTTCATCGCTGTCTATGACAAGCGTGGGAACATCCAGGCCGGCTTTCCGAAGAGCATCGACACTTTCTTCGGGCTGCCCTCGGGCCAGTACACCACCGACCCGCGCGCCTTCTACGACTGGGTCAATCACCGTTTTGTATTCGTCATGATCACGGATACGAACCGTTGCGCCAGCAATGACGTGAGCAGCCTGCTGATCGCAGCAAGCGTGACTCATGATCCCCGCGGAAATTGGTACACCTACAGCCCTGCGTTCCAAGTAGGAAACACCGGCCAATGTACGGATTTTCCTGGCCTGGGCCATGACTCCACCAACTGGGGAAATGGTGCGACCAAAGGTGGAACCTACGTGTCCCTCAACCAGTTCAACGGCGGCACTTTCATTCAAAACTACGTGTTTCTCATTCCGAACGATGCGATCTATACCGGATCGGGTTTCGGCGCCCCCACCTGGACCAACCTTAACTTTGGCGGAACCCTGGTCGACACGATCCAGCCCGCCAACATGACGGATCGATCGGACAAACCCGCGGCCGTGCTGTTGGTGAATTCGTTCAACATCGATTGGGGCGGTACGCAATGCCGCAACGGGTGTAACGGTCTTGGGGTGTGGTCGATCTCCAATCCATTTGGCAGTGGCGCGCTTTCGGGCGTCTCCGTCGGTACGGCCCACAATTATTATTTACCCCCTAATGCAGACGAGCCAAACGGCAGCGGCGGCGTCTGTGCAAACTGCGTCGACACCGGCGACGTCCGCATTTCCGGGCAGGTGAAATACAACGCCGGTAGCCTGTGGGGTTCTCTCAACACCGGTATCCCCAACAGCACCGAAGCTGGACCCATCTGGTTTGAGGTCCATCCCATCCTGGATACAAATGGGAATATCACCTCCGCTGAAGAACGACAGGAAGACTGCTTCGTCTGTAACGGCTGGGCCAATAACGGCTCTGCCTTCTACGCCACGTTGCAGCCCGACCCCGAAGGGAACGTCGTGATGGTTTTTGAATACTCGACCGACGCCGTGTACCCGAGCATGGCCTACACCAGTCGTCGCGTCAACTTTGGGGACACCTTCATGGATGGGGTCGGATTTTTCCTTCAGGAAGGCCAGGCATTCTATAACCAGGGACGGTGGGGAGATTACACTGCCACCGCGCCCGACCTCACCATCGCCAACCTGCCATCGATGTGGTTCGCAGGACAGTATGCCAATGGCAGCGGAAATTGGGGGACGGCCATCGGCGCCGCCCGCTATGTCCTTCCATCGGATCAGTAGCCCGCAGTTCTTGCTTTAATCAAAAGACAGCCCCAGGAATTATTGAATTCCCGGGGCTACTTTTTGTCGATCCCCAAACAGTTCAGCTGTTTTAGTGCTCGACGTCGTACGCTCCCATGTCTTCGTCAGGAAGCACTGGATCGACCGTTGCCGAACTGGCCCCGGTTCCGGTGAAGCCGAGAATGGTCGTAGATCCGAAGATCGTGTATTTGACTTTGCAGCCCGGCCCGTTGGCACTCTTGGCTGAAGTCAGGTTCTGCGGAGAAGGCTTGAAGACTCCCGGATGCTTCAACACGGCTTTCGTCCAGCTCCCTGCCTGCAAGAACGTCGTATCCGTCACCATCAAACCGTCCTTCGTATCAGAAATGATCAGAGTCAGAATGTCCGCCGTACTCGTGAGATTGATGATCATCTTGGACGGCGATTTTGTCGTGAACTTGTTGCTCCCCGCCGTAACCTTGATGGCGCCCGGAGGAAGAGTGTAAGTAGCGGAAGTCGAGGTGTGCTTCGTCGGCGACAGCGACTCACTCGCCAAAATCGTAACGGCCCCACTCTTGCCATCCAAACCTAAAGGGTCCGAACCCGCCAGAATCGGTCCAAGCGTGCCTTTGAGGGAGATGGTGAGCGTGTGAGTGGTCGGAGTAGCGGCGGTGATTTCACTCGATTGTGCCCAGACCGTGCAACCAAGCACAACAAAAGTGACGAGAACAAAGATCGACATGCGGACTATTTTGGACAACATTGGAATTCTCCTTCTTGAGTCAGGCACAGAACGGGGCTTCAGTGCGAGCGTAGGAAAGCTACCACGGCATCCCCGCCGATTGTCAACGGAAAAAACCAAGACATGGGTCGCGTGTGTGAGGGCGGGCGACTCGCCGGTGCGGCCTTTGACTTCGAAACCCGAGTGGAAAAAGATCCGCCACCTATTTGCATATACACCGTGGATCGAACCTGCCCGAGTACCCTGGACAAGTCCAGCGCCACGCCCATACACTTTCTAGGACTCACAATCATGCGACTCGTTACCTTTGAAGATCCAGCCAAGCGCTCTCGCATCGGCGCCGTCACCAACGATGGGAGCATCGTCGACCTCAACTCCGCGTGCGCGCTCTACCTGCGCGATGTCGAAACAGAAAGCGCGTTTCATCGCCTCGCCGACGCTCTGGTTCCTGCCAACATGCTCGCGCTATTCCAAGGCGGCGACACTAGCCTGGAAGCCGCACGCAAAGCCTTCGACCACGCCCTAAGCAACGACGGTGCAACCGGACCCAGTGGTGAAACCATCTTCTATCCCCCTGGCGAGGTTAAACTCAAGGCTCCAATTATTCCCCGAAAGTTCTTTCACACCGCTGGCAATTTTCGCGAACACCATGAAGAAGCCACCAAGGCCGGATTCTCGCATCCGGTGATGCCCTGGATCGTTTTCTTTCAGAACGTGGACGCCATCATCGGACACGACGAGCCGGTGATTTATCCCGAACATCTCACCCAGGAACTGGATTACGAACTGGAACTCGCCGTCGTCCTGAAAAAAGGTGGCAGACATTTTCCCCCCGAAGAAGCATCCGAACGCGTCGGCGGCTATGTAATTTTCAACGACATTACCGCCCGCGACATTCAACGCCGCGAGATGAAGTCCGGCGTATTCAGTTTCTGCAAAGGAATCGATACCTTCTGCCCACTGGGGCCATGGATCGTAACCGCCGACGAGATTCCCAACCCGCACAATCTGGCCATGGAATTGCGCGTTAACGGCGAATCGCGGCAGCGTTCGCACTCCAGCAAGATGTCGGTAAAGATCCCCGAGATTCTCTCGCACTATTCACCGATGGGCTACAGCGCCGGCGACGTCGTCTCCACAGGCACAGTCTCAGGAGTGGCCGCCTTCAGCGGGGACCCAAAGGCCTGGTACCTGAAACCCGGAGACGTGATGGAATGCGAAATCGAAAACATCGGCATCCTACGAAACCCGGTAATCTCCTGGGAACAAGCCTACGGGCACAAGCCCATGGCCTTGTCAACACAAGAGACCACACGCTAGGCGAACCCTAGAGACGTTGCAAGCAACGTCTGTATAGAAAACAAAACCCGTAGAAACGTAGCTTGCTACGTTTCATTTTGACTCACAATCTGGATTCATGCGAATGAGCCATAATGACAAAATCTGGGTCAGCGACCTGAACGCTCGCCCAGAAATCCGCGCCGCATACCCGCAAACCAAAATCCGCTTCTATGACACCACCCTGCGCGACGGCGAACAAACTGTAGGAGTCGTCCTTTCACCCCAACAAAAACTAGAAATCGCACGTAAGCTGGACGAACTAGGCGTAAGCCGTATCGAAGCCGGCTTCCCACGCGTCTCCCCCGAAGACGCGGAAGCCATCCAACTGATGCAGAAGGCGAACCTGAAGGCCGAGCTGTGGGGATTTTCCCGAGCCGTGAAAGCTGATGTCGAAGAGCTAGTACGTTTAGGTCTGCGAGCCTCGGTAATCGAAGCCCCAACCAGCGACCTCAAACTGAAAGCCTACGGCTTGACGCGCGAAGACGTGCTGCGCCGCGTGGTCGACGCCATGTCCTTCGCGAAACAAAACGAAATCACAGTAGCTTTCTTCGCAGTCGATGGCACCCGCACCGACCTCGAATTTCTGAAGAAAATCAATCTCGCCGCCCTGGAAGCCGGAGCCTCCGAAATCGTAGTTGTGGACACCATCGGCGCCTGCGGCCCCGAAGCCGTCGAATTTCTGGTCCGCGAAATCTGCGGATGGGTCGGATCAAGTACTCCGGTCCACTTCCACGGCCACAACGACTTTGGCATGGCTACTGCCTGCGCCGTAGCCGCCGTTCGCTCCGGAGCCACCTGGATTCAGGGAACGATCAACGGTATGGGTGAACGCGCCGGCAACGCCGACATTTCTGAAATCGCGCTCGCGCTGCACTGCTTGTACGACGTGCCGGTCGAACTGGATTTGACGAAAGTACGCGCAGTCTCAGAAGTTGTCTCCAGGTCGTCCGGTTACACGCTGGACGCCTGGAAGCCATTGGTGGGCGAAAATCTCTTCGTCCGCGAGAGCGGCGCTGTCGCCGCCCAGTTCCACATCCCCGAAGCCATCGAGCCCTATTCCGCCGAAATGGTAAATGCAAACCGCAGCATCGTACTCGGCAAAAAAAGTGGTTTAGACAGCATCGATCTAAAATGCAAAGAACTCGGGCTCGCCATCACGCCAGAACAACGCGGACCAATCTTGGCCGAAGTCAAAAAACGTGCCATCGTCAAGCGCGGCCTGCTGACGAATGAAGAGTTCCAGGAAATCGTAAGAAAATCCGCGTGAATCCGTGACAATGCGTGGCTAGCTCTTGAAGTGCGGCAACACCGCATCCCCGAACAACTTCGCCTGTCCGGTGCGATCGTCCCCCCAGATTTCCAGCATGATGTGAGTGCAACCGGCGTTGCGGTATTCTTCGATGCGTGCGATGCACTCTTCCGGCGTCCCTGCAATGGGACAAACTTTATGCAGAATGTCGTCGGTAACAGCTTTGGCAGCGGCTTTTCGCCCGCCTCGTTCCATGGCGTCGGCAATCGGCCGCAACTCATCGAAGGTAAGGCCCGCGCATTCGAGCAATACGTCCGCCGAACCTTTAATGTTCTGGACTTTGTTAGCGAGATACATTGCCGCCTGCTCGCGGGCGCCTTCTTTACCTTTCGCCGAGTCGCGATGGATGCTGCCAACGATTACGGAGCCAAGCACAAGTTGTGACGGATTTTTTCCCGCCTTGCGCGCGCCCTCTTCCATATTCTTGCGTGAGTAGCGCACAAATGCCGGCGTCGTAATACTGGCTGTAAGCAAACCGTCAGCGACGACGCCGGAGATTCTCTGCAGCACCGGCCCCGTTCCAGCAACGTAAATCGGCGGAATGCCACGCGGAGTGTGCGCGTCCGGTTTGAGCGGCGGAACATTCGCCGCGAAGACTTTTCCTTGATACTCGAAAGCATTACCCGCAAGGACACCCTTGATAATTTCGATACTCTCGCGCATCACGGTGGCTGGCCCAACTTTCTCGCCTTCGCCTTCACCGATCTCTTTCATGAAAATCTTGGAAGCTCCCAGACCAAGCAGAAAGCGGCCACCCGCGAGATCCTGCATCACTCGCGCTTCCATCGCGATCTGCACGGGATGGCGCGTGTACGGCGAAATGATGCCCCACCCCAATTGAATGCGACGAGTCTCGGCCGCGATGACCGCTAGAACTGCAGTCGACGAACGCGCCTCGAACGAATGCTTCCGCCACCAGGGATAAGCCTCCGCGATCCAGAAGGCATCGAACCCTGCTGTTTCGCAGGCCTTCGCCATCGCCGCAGTTTCGCGCACCGGCTCCATGCTGAGTTGCAAAACGCCAATGTTGAATGGAATAGACATGAATTGTTGGCAGCTCCTAATATCGACAGTCCCGCGACAAGATCACGCACAGTCACCCTGAGCGAAGCGAAGAATCTCTGCACTCTGCCGTCAGCGTTTCACTCCGGATCTTTCCACGAATGTTCCAAACCCTTGATCAGCTCCCACAACGCCTTGTTCAGCGGCGTCGGCACGTCTACTTCTTTACCCCAATGAACAATCGCTCCATTCATGAAATCGACTTCGGTTTGCCGCTTGGCGAGCACATCCTGCAGCATGCTGGCGCGATGTTTGCCAGGAGCACTGGCGCCCTTCTCCACGAGTTGCCGAGGATCGCCATGCAATTCGATTCCCAACTTCTTCGCGACCGCCTCGCCTTCCGCGATCAGGTCGTTGAAAAGATGCCCAGTCGGCTCAAAGCGGGTTGCCGCGCCGTGATGCAGCAGCGTGAGCGCACCCACAGGGTTTGTCGACGCGTTAAAGATCAGCTTGGTCCACTGGGCGCCGCGAGCGTCTTTCAATGCGATGGTATTCATCCCGGCGCGGGTCATCAGCCCGGCAAGTTCTTCCACCTTCTCCATCGACGTGTTGGTCGGCTCGAACGGTCCGATCCAGGTGTCACCTTTAATGTCATAACCAATATGTCCGGGCGCAATCGGATGCCCCGCGGGGAAGGTCGTGCCCCGGATGACAAACTGGACGCGCTCCGCGATGATTTCTTCGTTGCCGACGCCGTTCTGCACCGAGCAAACCGCGCTCTTGTCGTCAAAGATATCCGCGACCTCGGAGATCGCGGCTCGAGTATGAATGGCTTTGGTGGCGACAATGCCGTAGTCGCAGCGAGGCAACTGCTTGGCATCACTGGTTGCGTTGAGACGCGCAGTGAAGTCTGAGGCTCCAGAAAGTCGCAGGCCGTTCTGTTGGATGGCGTCGGTGTGTTCTCTCCAAACATCGTAAGCCCACACTTCGGCTTCGCCCGCCTTCGCGAGGTGCGCCGCGAACAAACTCCCTACTGCTCCGCAACCGATTACGCAGATTTTCATTCAGATTCTCGACGTCGAAAATCGAACTACAGATCCCTCGCTTCGCTCGGGATCAGATATGGTGGTTTCAGCGCGCGTTCGTCAACTGCTGCGCTCTCGTCCTTCTTCCCCCGTATAAAACTTCCAGGGCACATCCGCCAGGCACTCGCCTTCCGTCTTACCGATGCGATAGGTGTCCTGCGTATACAGACACACCTTGCCGTCTTTATCGACGACCTGCGGATGCAGCGAGAAAATCATGTTCTCCTGAAGCTCCACTTCGCTCTTCGCCCCAATCGCAGGATACTCGAGCATCGTTGTACCGATACTGTGACCGGACAGATGGCCGAGAGCAAATCCATGCTTGGCAAAGGTTTCAGCGACAACGCGATGAACATTGCTGGCTAGTTCGCCCGCCCGCATCACCTTTCTCGCTGCTTCAAGCGCCTGCGGGTACGCATCCGCCATGGACTGCGTCCGCGGACTCAGCTTGCCTCGAATGAGCGGACGCGAAAACTCCACCCAGTATCCTCCCGCTCCCGTAACCTCGAGTGAGTAGAGCAGCAAGTCATCAACTGCGGTCACGCGATGGCCTGGAACTTTAAATGACGCCTCGGCCTCGCCATGGCTGCCCGAAAGCAGAATGTTCATCATGCGCGGGCCGGCGCCGCGCGCAAAAAATCGTTCGACAGCCGGCGCCATGATTTCCGCTTCCGTTTTGCCCGGCTCGTACGCCGCAACCAGTGCCCAGAATCCATCCGCGATGATATCCATCGCATCGCGCACTTCGGCAAGTTCCTCTTCGCTCTTGACCGCGCGGGCCATGTCGAACTCGAAATCGAAGGGCACCATCTCGAATGAACCATTGGCTAGCTCACGATAGTCGCGCACAGCCATAATAAAATTCATGCCGTATACGCCGACTCGCTTCCACCCGCGCTCCCGTGCGCGATCAGAGATCCACTGTCCGGGAACGTCGGGCCAGACATGGTCTTTCACCCAGGGCTTGACCTTGTCTCCAATCCAACGGGCTTCCCGCGGAAAAACCAGGGTTGGTTCGCCCTCGAGCGGCAGCACTGCGTAAACGTAGCGATGCACAATTTCGAAGCCGGACACGTATAAGACCGCCCCTTCAAAACCCGCATATTGATTGCCGCAGACGATCAAAGCATCGAGTCGCTCGCGCGCCATGGCGGCCCTGATATTCTTGTAGCGGCGATCTATTTCGAGTTGGCTTGGCAAAGACACCTCAGGGGCCGAAGCCCAAATCAATTGCGACTGTCTACCGCATCGCTTGAAAACGCTGCGCCACAAACCCTATTGCACGCCGCAAAGTTCAGCGGCGGTTAGCGCATAAATTTTCGTGATATCCACCAGCGTTTTGATTTTGACCTTCTCGCCTTCGGCATCGCGCGGTCCGCTGGAGGGCCCGTAGTTTACGGTCTCGATACCATAGCGCGTCATCACGGAAGCATCCGAGCACCACAGCACCACATCACGCTTAGGCGCTTCGCCCATCACGCGCTGATGATTGATCTCAATCGCTTTCACCATCGCATGATCCGGCGCGATACTGGCCCCGGGCACTGAAACGAAGGTCTCGAACTCTAGCCCATAGTCCGGATAACGCCTCTTCAAATCGAGGAAGAGCGACTTGGCAGCGCGTCGTGCACCTTGCATCGGCATATGTGGTGGCACGCGCAGATCGAGAAACAATTCCGCACGTTCTGGAGTGCGACTGACTCGCCAGGGCTGTCCGCCACGGATGCAACCGAGATTGGCGATGCCTTTGTGTCCTCGATAACTATTTTTCTGCTCCCAACCCTTCATCCATTTCAATACCACGCCGAGCACATCGTAAAGACGCCGGATCGAGTTGCGCTCAGCGCGTCCCACCGCGAACGCCGTGTGGACATACATGCCCGTTACCGCAATGCGCACCCAAAGCGAACCGTAATGTTCGAGAATGATTTGCATATCAGTGGGTTCGCCCAGAATGCAAACATCAGGCAGCACTCCGTGGTTCACCAGATAATGCGTGCCTACGCCGTAGCCGCGATACTGGCGGCCGCGGAATTCCTTCCATTGAGTTTTCTCGATTTCGCCCGCGACCGCGGCGAGGATGACGTCGCCTTGAAGTCTCACTCCGGCGCGTTGCAGTGCCTTCACTGCGTGGGTATAGCAGACCAACGCACCCTTCATGTTATAAATGCCCAGGCCATAAATCATTCCATCCTTGATCACGGCGTTCGGTTTGTAGCCGATTCCTGTGAGGAATTCTTCCTGGCCGGTGTTGGAAGTATCCATATGCCCGTTGAACATCAGGCTGCGAGCGGTGCCGGTGCCTTCCCATCGGGCGATCACATTAGCGCGTCCTTCCTCGACCTCTTGCCAGGTAACGTCTAAGCGCATGGTTTCCCATGCTGCGCGCATGTGCTCCGCCATTTTGGCTTCGTCGCCGGTGGGGCTGGGAATGTTGATGACATCGCAGCACATCGCCACGATCTCCTCTTCCCTGACCTCGGCAAGGATTCTCTCAACCAGTTTCGGATTCAACCTCGAGGTTGGATTTCTGTTGGATTTGGCCACGGTTCTCTTTTCTTAGTGGTGTCCGGCCAGCCGGAAATCATCCGGATAGCTGCAGAGCTTTTCGTTCCCTTCATCGGTAATCAAGAAATTGTCTTCGAGCCGCAGGCCACCTCCGCCGGGCCAATAAATTCCCGGCTCGATGGCCAGCACCATCCCTTTTTTGATCGTGCCTTTGCCGGCTTGATGGGCGTAGGGAAACTCATGCGCGCGCGCCCCCACGCCGTGACAGATCGGATGCGAGGGTTGACCGGGATATCCGCCTTCCGCAATGCGAGCCCGGATCAGGCGATCGAGTTCCGGAAAGTCGGCGCCGTCGCGGGAATAACCAATGGCTTCGTCGAAAACATTTAGCAGCAGATCGAGCAGCTTGTGATATTCGGGGGTAAGTTCACCTGGACACGCATTCTTAGTAAGGTCGGTCCAATAACCGTCCACGCATACCCATATTTCGAATAACGTGGGCTCATTCTTTTGAATCGGGCGGTCGCCGGTTGCGGTGAACGTGGCAATTCCTTTGCCTGACCAGACCAGGGTGAACGCGCGCGCCATTTCCACTTTTCCCTGATAGCCGACCCCGAGGCCGTGCACGAAACTTTCATACATACCGCCCACTTCACTTTCCTTCATACCAGGACGCATATGCTCGCGGGTGTAGTCCATCGCCAATGCGGCTAGTTCATTCGCGATCCGCATGCGCTCGACTTCCTGCGGCGTCTTGATGGCCCGGGCATCGTTAAGGAGCGGCGTAGCGTCAACCACCTGTCCTGCGACTTCTCCAAACGCGTCGAAATACATCTGCGTAGGCGTCGTAGGTTCACCCACCATCCGGTCGGCAGACTGCGTGCCCATGTTGAGCTCGACCGCAACTTTGTCGGTGAGGCCGCGTTCCTTCAGGACTTTCAAGGCCACATCGAGGGCTCGATACTGCGGCGGCCGCGGATCGCTTTCGTGATAACCCTTGAAGAGCCGAATGTCTTTCGTCCAGGAGTTGCGCTGTGCGTCGGTCAATTGTGGTTCCAGGGCGATGAGCGTTGGCTCCCCGTCGCGGGGAAAGACTGCCGCATCGTATCCCTTCATGCACCAGTAGTTCGTTAGGTAGACGAGATTGTCGGGCGCACGGACAACCAGCGCAGTGAGGTCCTGATCTTTCATCAGGGCGCGGACGCGATTTAGTTTCGCTTCGTCAACTGGCCACGACATGGCTTTATCCCCAAACGCCGCACGCAACGGTTCTACGGCTCGACTGCGCGGTTCTCATCCTTAAATGTCCATGACGCTTCCCTGCCCTTGATGAGCCGGTAGAGCGCGCTGTGCAGCGGTGCCGGCAGACCCACGCGCTCGGCTTCGCGCGCGATTGCGCCGCTTAGAAAATCAACTTCGGTCGGCGATTGGTGGCGAATGTCGTACAACATCGACGGCGGATGGTTAGTCGCGGCGCCGAGTTTGTTCATCTCCCAAGGGTCTTCGTGGAGTTTTATACCCGCTGCCTCAGCCACTCGTTTCCCTTCTTCAATCAACTCGTGCAACAGATGTCCGAGAGCGGAAAATTGCGATTCATCCGCGAAGTGTGGCGAATGTGGCAATCCGGTTAATGCCGATGCTCCGTTGACGGAAGCATTGAAAATCAGCTTCGACCATTGGGCCGGCCGCGCATCCTGCAGTGCCTCGGCCTTCAGTCCGCCAGCTTTAATCAAATCCGCGGCTTCCTTCACTACCGCGTAGGCCGTGTGCCGAGGCTCAAAGGGGCCGATCCAGGTTGCCGTATCGAGCTCGAGTTGCACATGCGTGTCGCTGTGCTTGGTGCCGCTCATGAAAGTAGTGCCGCGAATCACTTGACCGCCAGTGTGCGCAGCGATGATCTCTTCGCTGCCCAGCCCATTCTGCGCGGAAATAACCGCGCCCTGATCGAAACGATTGCCGATTGCAGAAATGGATTCCTCCACCTGCCTCGCTTTGGTTGCCACGATGCCAAGTTCGCAATCGGGAAGTTGATCCGGTTGCGTTGTAGCCTTGAGCGCCACATGAAATTCGTGCCGCCCCGAGACGCGCAGCCCGTCGCGGTTGAGAGCCCGGGCGTGATCCTCGCGACGAACATAGGCCCATACCTCCGCAACCCGCGCCAGGTGCGCAGCGTACAGGCTGCCGATAGCGCCACATCCGACGATGCAAACCTTTTTCATTCATGGCGCCCGCATCTGTGGCTGGCGGACATTCGCTCGCCCACTTGGGCCCCAGCGCTACACTCGCCTTTCAACTTTTACCAACTTGTCAGCTTGACTGATCTCTTTCGCCACCATCGCTCGAAACAGACTGTCTGCATTGTTAAACGAATCGTGGATCATGATGCCGCTGGCGAACAGCGCATCCTGCAGAGCCGCAGAAATCGTGTGGATCGGAGCGGCTCCGCCTTCTCCCATTCCCTTTGCGCCACTGTAGCTGTGCGGCGACGGGGTTTCGATGTGATCGTATTTCACCTTCGGCATATTCATCGCAGTGATGGGCGTGTAATCGCTGAAGGTGCTGGTCAGCATATTGCCGACCGCGTCGTACACACAATTTTCCATGAGCGCTGCCCCGATGCCGTGCGCTGTTGCGCCATATACCTGGCCTTCGACGATAGGTGGATTAATCACGGTGCCGCAATCGTCGACTGCAACATAGTCAAGGATGCGTGGAATGAATGTATCGCGCTCGATTTCAATTACTGCGATGTGAAGCTGGGAGGCGTAGGTCAAGGTCAGGCTTCCATATTTTTTTTGCTTGTCTGGCACCTTGAAGGGCGCACGCCAAATATAGCGGCAGTTCAGGGTTAGCTCATACAAGTCGGGCGGTAGCACGGCGCTGTTCACGTTGACGATGTTGGCAAGGCCCCAATAGTTAACGGACTTTCCTGTGCTGGCGGAGCGGACCTCCGGTCCCTGCTCGCCGGTGCCGAATTCCAGGTCGTCTTCTTTGGCTTCGAGAAGGAACGCCGCAAGACGGCTCATTTCTTTTTTCAGTTTTTGTGCGGCACCATGAACAGCAGAGAGCCCCGAAACTGCAAACTGGCTGGCGTAGGTCCCGGAAAATCCGGTGTGCACGTTGCGTTCGGTATCGAAGCCCGTGCGTACCGTGATGCGATCGGGGTGAATCTTCAGCACATCGGCAACGACCTGCGCAGCGGTGGTCTCGTGTCCCTGTCCCTGCGGGCAAGAACCGACTGAGACCACGACCTCGCCGTAAATATCCAGCTTGCAATTTGCGCCTTGCGAGTTGCCGGAAAAAGGCGCGCCTGGGTTCACGATCTGCGATTGGCCAAAATTGTTGGTTCCCGAGTCAAGCGTGGTGCCAATGCCAATTCCGATCAGGCGGCCTTCCTTGCGAGCTGCGAATTGCTTCTTTTTCCATTCGTCCCAACCGATACGCTCTTTCGCCACCTGCAACATTCGTGGATAGTTGCCGGAGTCGTAAACGCAACCGTTGGGAGTTGTATAAGGAAATTCCTCGGGGCGAATGTAGTTGCGCAGGCGGATCTCGTCGGTCGGGATTCCCAGTTCGTGCCCGCAAATGTCGATCACGCGCTCCAAGAACCACAAGTGCTGCATGCGGGAGTATCCGCGATTCGGCCCGACCGGACATTTGTTCGTGACCGCTTGCGTGAAGTCTATGCGGGCATTCTTGAAACGATACACGCCAGGAAACACTTGCGACCAGATCACGCAGCCCAGCGGCTCGTAGCGCGGGTATGCGCCGCAGTCATCAACATGTCGTGACACAAGCCCTGTGATTACGCCGTTCTGGTCGAGCGCAACACGGGTGTCGCGGAAAATGCGCTCGTTGCCGTGGGCGCTCGAAGTGATGTGCTCGGAGCGCGTCTCCACCCACTTGACTGGCCGTCCGCCGGTCTTCTTAGAAGCCAACGCGCACACTGCCATTTGCGGATAGCTTGTGATCTTGATGCCGAAACTGCCGCCGATATCGGATGTCTCCACGCGAATGCGGTCGATGTGGACGCCGAGATGCGCGGACAAAAACTGAATAGCGAACGAAGGGAACGAGTTGTTGCACTCGTAATAAATGCGATCATCCTTCGGGTTCCACTGCGCGATGACGACGTTATTCTCCAGCGGCGTGCTGGAGAAGCGATGGAAATGCATGCGGTCGATGTTGACGACGTAAGCGGCCTCGCGAAAAGCCTTATCAACATCTCCGTATTCGAAGACACCATTCCAGACACGATTGGTGCCGGCTTCTTCGTGAAGAACGCTCTTGTCGGTCAACGCCGTTTCCGCATCCACCACGGGATCGAGCGCCTCGTACTCGACTTGCACCAACTCGGCAGCGTCGTCGGCAAGGCTCGGCGATTCAGCGACGATTGCCACAACAGGCTCGCCCTGATAGCGCACCTTTGAGACGGCCAGCGGATAATCTTTGATCTTGCCGCCGGGATCCGGCGCGATTTCGATGAATGGCTGTGTCTGTGACGCGATCTCAGCACCAGTGAGTGTGCCGACGACGCCCGCGAGGGCTTCGGCGGCCGACACGTCAATGCTCACAATCTTCGCGTGCGCATACGGCGAGCGCACGAATCGCAGATACAGCATCTCGCGCAGCTTGATATCATCGGCAAACTTGCCTCGACCGCGCAGCAGCCGGTTTTCTTCCTTCCGCGGAAGCGCTTGACCAACCCAGTTTCTAGCGCCATCCTTCTCGCTTGCGCTCACACCGATCTCCTCATCGCAACGCCGCCTGCAATCCATCAATCAGCTTCTGGACTTGTTTTTTTCCCAGCGGCTCCAGCAATCCGCCAGCCACGGACGCCAGGCGGCCGAATACCTGCGCCTCACCTTGCCAAACCACTTTTGCGCCACTGTTGCCGTCAAGCGGCGTCAAATCAAAGCTCGCCCTCAGCGCAACATTGCCCCCAGCCACGCTTCCCTGCCCCTTATATAGCGCCCGCTGCGGACGCTCGGCCTCTACCAATTCCATCTTCACTTCCGCAACACCCTTGATATACGAAATGCCGACGTTCACTTTCACTGTGAAATGGGTCGAGTCCTGCACCAAGAGACCTTGAAAGTCGGGCAGCAGCGCCGCGAATTTGTTAGGGTCGCTCAGGAAGTCGTATACCTCTTCCGCCGTGCGCTTGACTTCAAAGTCCCCGCCAAACTTGATCGCCATGCTTCAGGCACCTTTCATATTGTTGGCGGCCATCTGAATTGCCTTCAAAATATTCTGATACCCCGTGCAACGGCAGGTGTTTCCGGCAATCGCTTTGCGCATCTCTTTATCGTCTGGCTGTTGGTTGCGCGACAATAACTGCACCGCTGAAAGCATCAGCCCCGGGGTGCAGTACCCGCATTGCAGTCCAAAGCAGTCGCCAAAGGCCTTTTGAATGGGATGAAGCTCGCCATCTTTTTCAAGTCCCTCGACCGTGAGAATATCCGCGCCGTCCGCCTGCACCGCGAACACGGTGCACGATTTTATCGCTGCGCCGTTCAGCAGCACTGTGCATGCGCCGCAATAAGTGGTATCGCAGCCTACGTGAGTTCCAGTGAGGTCAAAATCTTCCCGCAGCAACTCGACCAAAAGCTTGCGCGGCTCAATCGTCCGTGAATAGGACTTGCCGTTGACCTTGAGCTGGATCGAAACGTTTTCGATGCGATCAGGCATAAAGATGGCCCACCTCAACCTGCTCCCCGCGAGCCCGGCGGACCGCGATACCAATCGCCCTCTTAACCAGGGCACCGACGAGCGTACGTTTGTAGTCGGCGGAGCCGCGGATGTCGGTTTGCGGATCCGCAATGGCCCGAGCAGCTTCCGTCGCGTCCAGCATTGTCTCTTCTGTGAGTGCCTTTCCGCGAATAGCAGCTTCCGCATCGTTCGCTCTTATTGGAGTCAAGCCGACACAGCCGAGAGCAATCGCCACATCCTGACAAACGTCGCCGTCCATCATGAGTTGGACGGCGGCACTCGCGGTCGGATACACCGGCGCAGAGCGCTTGAACGCCAGAAAAGCGCCACCGCTTCCCCTGGGTGGAATTTTCACGACAACCTCGCTAACCAATTCGTCATGAGCCAAGGCTGTTGTGTATGCATCCTTGATAAAGTCATTCAGAGACACTGTGCGCTCGCCATTCGTGCCAAGACAGCGAACTTCAGCAGACAATGTGAAAAGCACCGTCGCCCAGTCGCCGCTGGGATCGGCTTCAGCAAGCGAACCGCCAATCGTACCTCGATTGCGCACTTGAATATCGGCAATTCCCGCGGCGCAGTCATGAAGGATCGGAATTTTTGCAGCCGCAGTGGATGACTCGATCTCCGCATGCCGGGTCAGCGCGCCGAAGCGAAGCGTGCCATTGTCTTCCTTGATATAAGAAGTTCCAGATATGAAGTTCAGATCGACGAGATGAGCCGGATTCGCGAAACGAAGCTTCATCAGCGGAATGAGGCTCTGGCCTCCCGCCAGCAACTTGGCGTCATCTCCAAGCTGCGCCAGGATGGCGGCCGCGTCCTTGAGAGAACCAGCGCGGTGATAGTGAAACGCTCGCGGATACATTATTTTGTTATTCTTACTCTCTGCCCTTGAAACATTTGTTCTCGGATCGCGGAACTGCACGCTTGGGCCAATAAGCTTAACAAAGGTACTGATCTCCCGACTACTGGACAACAGAAATAACAACGTGAGGTCCAACCCGGGGCAGAACGCGTGTCCTAACTCTTACTCCCGATGTTCCGATACTCCGCGCGGAAATATAGCAGCGGGTCTCCTTGCCTCACGACTACATCCTCGACTTCCGCAATAAAGATCGTATGGTCTCCCGCGTTCTGCACAGTGTGCAACCGGCACTCCAAGTAGGCCAGTGCACCGTGCAAGACCGGAGTACCATGCTGCGTGCGATCGAAGCGGGCCCCAGCCTCGCGTTCGGCGTGCTGGTGGGTCGGACTCGGGTCGGCATAGTACTCGGAAATAGCCCGTTGGTTCTCCGCCAGAACATTCACTCCGAAACGTTTCCTGGCATTCAAGTGAGCGTGCGTCCGCGCGCGATGATCGACGCACACCAGCACTAACAATGGATCGAGCGAAACTGAAGTGAACGCGTTGGCCGTCATCCCATGTACTTCGCCGTCACTGTCGACGGTGATGACCGTGACTCCGGTGGCAAAGCTGCCCATCGCCTTGCGAAATTCTACCTGCGTAACGCCCATGGAAAATCGGACTCTCCGCCTGTTTTGTCTCTGAACGCTGAACGACCGGCCTCGCGTTCCCGCCCTTCAAGTTTTACCACGTCAGGCGTTCCTGTGACTGCCTTGGACGAACAACATTCTCCGGTCAAGGCTGGGCTCATGTATGATTTTGTGATCGTGGGTGTAGGACAACCAACTTGGACTGACCGGCAGCCTTTTAGTTCGTATGTGGACGAACTGCGCGCCGGAATGCCGCTTTCGCGAGAGGCTGCTTATCAGCTCATTCGCTGTCCTAAGCAGAACCTGTCCGCACTGTTATCGGCTGCCTTGGAAGCCAGGCAGCGATTCAAGCCTGGTATTGTCACCTATTCGCGCAAGGTTTTTATTCCCCTCACCAATCTGTGTCGCGACTACTGCGGCTATTGCACCTTCCGCCGCGATCCCGGCCACGCGGGTGCACACACTATGACCCCGGATCAGGTTCTCGATATGGCTCGCGCAGGCGAGCGAATGGAATGCACCGAGGCTCTTTTCAGTCTAGGCGATAAACCGGAACTCGTGTTTCCTGAAATGCGCGAAGCCCTGCGACAGCTGGGATATAAATCCACTCTTCATTATCTCGAGGCGATGTGCGAACTGGTTCTCCGCGAAACCAATCTGCTGCCTCATCCGAATCCCGGGCTGCTGAGTGCGGAATGGATTGCGCGCCTGGCGAAGGTTTCTCCGAGCATGGGACTGATGCTCGAAACTACCAACCATTCGCTTCTGGCGCCCGGGGCGGCCCATGACAACGCTCCCGACAAAGTGCCTGCCAAGCGGCTGCACACCATTGAGGAAGCGGGCAAGCAGAATGTTCCTTTCACCACTGGCTTGCTGATTGGCATCGGCGAAACTCCGGAGGATCGCGTGGACACGTTGCTAGCCATCCGCGAACTACATCGACGGTACAGGCACATTCAGGAAGTAATCATTCAAAACTTTCGCACCAAACCGGAAATCCCCATGCACGACTGGCCAGAGCCCACGCAGGACGAAATGATGCGCACGATCGCAGTGGCACGCCTGCTTATGCCAGACGTAAACATCCAGGCGCCACCCAATCTGTCCGCACCATACTACGATGAGTTGCTCGATGCCGGGATCAACGATTGGGGCGGGATCTCGCCATTGACGCCAGACTTCATCAATCCGGAGAAGCCGTGGCCGCATCTGAAACAACTGAAGTCACGAACTGAAGCGAAAGGATATCGCTTGCGCCAGCGGTTGCCGGTCTATCCCGAGTTCGTGGCAGCTGCAACCAAGCCGGGCTTACTCGCTGAAAAACTCAGGAGCGCGGCCGATCGCGACGGTTATGCGCGGAGATTCGCATGATCGTTGTGCTTACGGGCGGCACAGGCGGCGCAAAGTTCGTGGAAGGCCTGCGTCAAGTAATGTCCGCGGAAGAACTCACTTTCATTGTGAACACCGGAGACGATTTGGAATGGTGGGGATTATACGTATCTCCCGACTTGGATTCGATTATGTATGCAATGGCCGGCCTGCTCAGCAAGGAGCGCGGCTGGGGAGTAAAGGGTGACACATTCTTTTGCCTGCAAGCCATGGGCGAACTGTCCGAGCCAATCTGGTTCAATGTGGGGGACCGCGACCTTGCAATCCACTTGCTGCGTTCGAAATATCTGGCGCAGGGAAAAACGCTGAGTGAAGCAACCACGGCAATTTGCAACAAGCTGGGTGTACAGGCACGAATCCTGCCAATGAGCAACTCACGAGTCGAAACCCGGGTCGACACTCCCGTCGGCGAGCTCAGCTTCCAGGAATATTTTGTCCAGCGCTGGTACCAGGACCCGGTCAACTCGGTCCGTTTCGCCGGAGCCACCGACGCCGAGCCTGCGCCGGGCGTCGTCGATGCCATTATGTCCGCCAGCGCCGTGATCCTCGCCCCGAGTAATCCCGCTACCAGCATCGGTCCCATTCTGGCCATCGCCGATATCAACGAAGCATTGCGGCAAACCCCGGCAACTATAGCGGCGATCAGCCCGATTGTTTACAACGCCGCAGTCTCAGGTCCGGCTGGCGCTTTGATGGCGGCGCAAGGACTGCCGGTCTCGATCGCCGGAGTCGCCAAGGCTTATTCAGACTTTCTCGATATTCTGATTGCGGATGTGCGCGATATTGAAGCCGCTAAGAAGTTGGATGGCGCGGGACTTCGTGTGCACTGCACCAACACCATCATGCGTACAGCAGAGGACAAGGCGAAACTGGCGCGAACTGTTCTTGCCCTGCTGAGCGCAGAGAACGCCCGCGCGGCGGATCCTTCATGATTCTTATCCCGGTCAAGAGCCTCGCCAACGCTAAGCAGCGGCTGGCGTCGCTGCTCGATCAGCCAACACGCACCAAACTGGCTCAGGCTATGCTTTTCGACGTATTGGAAACCCTCGGCACATGGGTAAGCCGGCCTGAGGTCAGCATTGTCAGCAGCGATCCGTTTGCACTCGAACTGGCAAGAAAGTTTGAATTCCAAATCATTCCTGACAACGCCAATCGCAGTGAGACCGATGCCATCGAGATGGCGACTCTTTTCTGCGAGTCTCAAGGCGTAGACAGTACGCTCGTTATTCCGGCCGATATCCCGCTGATCCAGGCTTGCGAGCTCGAACAGATCCTGGAAGCCGCACCCGCTAAGGGCTCCGTACTCGTCCCTGCTGCGGACGGACGTGGCACGAATGCAGCGTGGCGGCGTCCTGCGGGATTGTTTCCCCTCCGTTTTGGAAACGATAGCTTCAAACCACATCTGGCGGCGGCACGCGCCACGCAGAAACCATGCGTGTTGTTATCGCTCCTCGGCATCGCTCTCGATATCGATAACCCTTCCGACTTGCGCCAACTCGCGGAAGCGCCCGGCGAAACCCGTGCCCAACGCCTGGCACGGCAGTGGGACCTCACCGATCTTTCTTTGGCAGCGAATGAATGAAGCGTGAGGCAGTCATGCACATGTAAGGACGGGCGCCTGCGAGCCCGCCCTGATCGAAGTCGAAGGATCCAGGCAGAGCAAAGCTCGGCAGTGCATTCTCAACACTGGCCTTGCCGTCAGCCGAGCGTCATTTTTTTCCGTACACTAGCATGCGTAGGGAATGGCAAGCTCCAATCAATCCCGTGAACTGCGCATCATCCCAATTCCCTTGGCCGATGAAATCCAACCCGGCGACTCGCTGGCGGAAAAACTCATCTACCCTCTAAAGCATCTGAATATAGCGATCCGAAAAGGCGACATCCTGATCGTAAAGCACAAAATCGTCTCCAAGGCGGAAGGCCAACTTGTTCCGCTCGAAACAATCAAACCAACCGCTGGTTCGCGCAGTTGGGCACGACGTTACGGTCTCGACGCACGGGTAACTGAAGTCGCTCTCGCAGAGAGCAAACGAGTAGTGCGGCGCAAGCGTGGAGTCATGATCACTGAAACCCGGCACGGCCTGATCTGCGCCAACAGCGGCGTGGATGTTTCCAATGTCAACGGTGGCCGCCACGCGCTGCTGCTCCCTAAAGACCCTGACCAATCTGCGGCTCAACTCCATCGCGAGCTAAAAAAACGCCTGAAACTTTCTATTCCGGTCATCATCACTGATACTTTTGGGAGACCTTGGCGGGAAGGCCTCACCGAAGTTGCGATCGGCATCGCGGGCATGCAAGCTTTGCACGATTATCGAGGGCGTCGCGATCCACACGGTTATCCTCTGCGTGTGACTATGGAAGCGGTGGCTGATGAACTGGCTTGCGCTGCAGGACTGGTCTGCGGCAAGCTGGTTCGCACGCCAGCGTGTATCATTCGTGGATTCCCGTACCGGCCCGGGAGTGGACGAGCTCGTGATCTGATCCGTCCAGCGAAGACCGATTTGTTCCGTTGATGTTGTTTTCTAGAGAGGACTTATGACGCGCATTCTCACGCAGCCGGAACTAGAAAGCTTCCCCACGCTGGATTGGTCGGACATCGCTCCTCGCCTGAGCCGCCAGTCGCGCGCGGCGCTCGAGAGAGTTCTGGAAACACTGGACGGCGGCACACTCACCCGCGAGCAGTGCGCCGTGCTGGCACACGCGGATGGCGACGATCTCCTTGGCCTGCTCGTCGCCGCCGATGCTTTACGTCGCGAACTGGTCGGAAATATCGTCACCTATGTCGTGAACCGCAACATCAATTTCACCAATATCTGTTTCGTAGGCTGCAAATTCTGCGCCTTCAGCCGCGGCCCACGGGAATCCGATACCTACTTTCTCAGTCTTGAACAAATGGCCCAGAAGGCAATCGAAGCCTGGCAGATCGGCGCTACCGAAGTTTGCATTCAAGGTGGCCTGCCACACGGCCTGCCTCCATTTCACTATCGCGACATTCTGTGTGCCGTGAAGCAAGCCGTACCCGGTGTGCACATTCACGCATTTTCTCCCATGGAGATCGTTTACGGCGTAGAGCTAACCGGCATGCCGCTCGAAGATTACCTGCGCATGCTCCGCGACAATGGCCTTGACACGCTGCCTGGCACGGCCGCCGAGATCCTCGATGACGACGTACGCTTTGTACTTTCCCGCAATAAACTTTCGACCGAACAATGGAAGCAAGTCATCCACACCGCCCACGCCTGCGGCATTCGTAGCACCTCCACGCTGATGTACGGACACGTCGAGACACCCGAACACTGGGTCAATCAATTACTTTTGTTCCGCGAAATCCAACAACAAACCGGTGGATTCACCGAGTTCGTTCCGCTCGGATTCGTCCACCAGAATACGCTTCTATTCCATCAAGGAATTGCGCGGCCCGGCCCTACGCTCGCCGAACACCTCAAGATCCACGCACTGGCGCGAGTTCTGCTTGCCGGCGCCATCAACAATATTCAGGTGTCATGGGTAAAACTAAACCGCGCCTTATCCCAACTCTGCTTGCACGCCGGCGCCAACGACTACGGCGGAACACTGATGGAAGAAAACATCTCGCGCGAAGCCGGAGCCACTGCCGGCCAGTACACCAGTCCCGAAGATTTTCAGGCGCTGATTCTGGAAGCAGGTCGCATCCCCGCCGAACGCAATACGGTTTACACGCGAATCAACCTCAAGCTGCAGCCCGAAGCATTGAGCACTGAGCAATTACTCGAACCGGAGTTTGCATGACAGCCATCTCATGAACGCGTCCAGGCCAATCGCAGTTCTCGGCGGCACCGGACCCGAAGGATTTGGTCTAGCTTTGCGCTGGGCCGAAGCAGGCGAAACCGTAATCGTCGGATCGCGAGACGCCAAGCGCGCGCAAGACGCCGCTGACAAAATCAAAGTGAGAGCCGGAGCAAACGCGAAGATTTCCGGTGCTGAAAACATCGCTGCGTGCAATGCAGCTGATTTGCTGGTGCTCACGATTCCGTTCGAAGGACACGCGGCGCTACTCAAGCAACTCAAGCCGGCGATTCGCCCTGGCACCATCGTGATTGACGCCACCGTTCCTTTAGCCGCAAGTGTCGGCGGCCGCGCCAGTCGCACCCTCGGCGTCTGGCAAGGCTCCGCCGCGCAACAGACGGCAGAACTTGTACCGAAAGGTATATCGGTGGTAGCCGCTTTCCAAAACCTGGGGGCCGAACTGCTGAATGCTGATGGCCCGGTCGACTGCGACGTTATTGTGTGCAGCGACGACCCGGCCGCCATCCCAATCGTGCGCGCGTTGGCTACAAAGATTCCTGGGGCTCGAGCAATCGACGGCGGAAAACTGGAAAATGCTCGCATCCTGGAACAGATCACAGCCTTGCTGATTGGTTTGAACATCCGGCACAAAGGGCATTCAGGCATCCGCATTACAGGCTTGCCGCCTGCGGCACACGAAGTCGTGTAGCGTCGGCATCTTGCCTGCGCGCCCGTCCATCGACCCGCCGGGACCGCGACACTACAAGAATGCAAATGACCGATTCTTCCGACAATCGCCCTGCCATCGAATTCCGACACGTCTCGTATCGTGTAAAGGGCAACGCCGAAGCCGATCGCGAACTGCTCCACGATCTAAATCTCGAAGTGCAACGCGGAGAAACGCTAGTCTTTTTAGGCCGCAGCGGTTCCGGTAAAACTACAACTCTCAAACTAATCAATCGTCTGCTTACGCCGAGTAGCGGAGAAGTTTTGGTTGAGACCTGTCCCACTCGCGATTGGGACGTGATCCGCCTGCGCCGAATGATCGGCTACGTAATCCAGGAGGTCGGACTGTTCCCGCATTTCACCGTCGAACGCAACATCGACCTGGTTCCGAAGATTGAAAACTGGCCCGCGGATCGAATCAACGCACGGGTTCACGAATTGCTGCAACTGGTCGGACTCGATCCAGAAATCGCGTTGCGCTATCCCCGCGAACTTTCTGGCGGGCAACGTCAGCGGGTGGGCGTAGCGCGAGCCTTGGCGGCCGATCCGCCCATTCTCCTGATGGACGAACCCTTCGGAGCTCTCGACCTCATCACCCGCGCCGAACTACAACGTGAATTTCTCGGCTTGCAGCAGCGCCTTCGCAAGACGGTCGTTTTCGTAACGCACGATTTGCGCGAAGCCCTGTTACTCAGCACCCGCATCGCGCTGATGGAGGAAGGGCGACTGGTCGCCGTAGAGACCCCGGAAGAGTTTCTGGCTTCAACCGATCGGCTAGCCGTTGCCTATAAAGACGCATTCGGCACCCCCTTGAGAATCTAATGAAAGTGGCGCCTAGCCATCCACGCCGAGCAATTGATTGATCGAGGTACTCAGAAGCCAAAGCGAGGAACCATGAACCTCTGGCAATTCATGCTGCAGAATCGCACGGAAGTCGCCGAACTCACCCTCGAGCATTTAAAGCTGGTAGGAATTTCGACCTTTCTTGCGGTACTCGTCGGAATCCCGCTCGGCATCCTGATCACGCGCTGGCCCGCCCTCAACAAGCCTGTCCTCGGAGGCGCCAACATTATTCAAACCATCCCCAGCCTGGCCCTGTTCGGATTTCTGCTGCCCGCTCCATGGATTGGAGCGCGAGCCGATCGCCTGGCTATCCTCGCGCTCGCTCTCTACGCGTTACTGCCACTCATTCGCAACACTTACGCCGGCATTCAAGGTGTCGACCGCGCCATCGTGGAAGCAGGACGAGGCATGGGGATGACCGATCGCCAACTCCTGTTTCAGGTGGAACTCCCGCTGGCGTTAGGAGTGATTATCGCTGGTGTCCGCGTCGCCACAGTGATTTCGGTAGGCTTGGCGACGATCGCTGCCGCAATCGGCGCCGGAGGTCTGGGAGAATACATTTTCCGCGGCTTGGCCATGGTGAACAATCAAGTCATTCTGGCTGGCGCCATCCCCGCCGCCGCAATGGCGTTGCTGGCGGACGTGAGTCTAGGCTGGCTGGAGAAACGGTTGAGCCCGGCCTAGCAGACATATATCGACGTTGCTTGCAACGTCTCTTTCTCGAAAAGACCGCTTGGAACGAATGCAACGTCGAACCATATTCGTTGTGCTTCTAGCGCTCCTGACCGGATGCGGCCCATCCCGCGAAAATCGTATAGTCATCGGCACCAAGAACTTCACCGAACAACTAGTCCTCGGAGAAATCATTGCCCAACAAATTGAAACCAAAACTCATCTTCCCGTCGAGCGCCGCTTCTATCTCGCTGGCACGTACATCTGCCACCAGGCCATCCTCGGAGGCCGCATCGACATCTATCCCGAGTACACGGGCACCGCGCTCACAGCTGTCCTGAAGGAAACGCCCAGCGCAGATCGCGAAAAAGTCTACGACCAAGTCAAGACAGAATATGCGAAGCGCTTCAACCTGACGGTCGGCCCGCCATTCGGCTTCAACGATACCTTCGCCATTGAAATCCGCGGCGACGACGCCCGCCGAATGGGCCTGAAGACCATCTCTCAAGCCGCGCGGTACACCCCAAAGTGGCGCGCCGGATTCGGCTACGAATTCATGGAACGCCCCGACGGATACAAGGGGCTAGCGGCAACCTACGGCCTCCATTTCGCCGACAATCCCCGAATCATGGATCTGGGCCTCCTAACTCGCGCACTGAAAGACAAACAGGTAGACCTCATTGCTGGTAACACGACCGATGGCCTGATCCCCGCCTTGGACCTGTTTGTCCTTGAAGATGACAAACATTATTTCCCTCCGTACGAAGCCGTGCCGATCATTCGCCAGCAGACGCTCGCCAGCCACCCCGAAGTGAAACAAGCGCTCGACGAACTTGCCGGAAAAATCTCCGACAGCGAGATGCGCCAACTAAACTATGCGGTTGACGGCCAGCACCGTGACGTAAAAGAAGTAGTCCACGAATTCCTAATGAAACCAAAATCATAGTGCGGCCCTGCATCTCAACGCATTGAGGGTGGCCGACCGTACGCGAGCAAAGCTTCGCCGCTGGGTCACGAAAAGCCCAAAATGACCCATCCCACTTGCTCTCATTGCTCACAATTGCTTCAAATATTGACCTGGAATCGCTTGCAATCGGTCGGGTTTTGCGTAGAATAGGCAGGGACATTCCCTTACTCCGCGGTTTTCCGCTGTGGTTGTCCTATTGGCTCCTGGGGAGCTCGTGTGCCTCTTGAAGGGAAGTCCTTGCGGAATACCGTTACCGAAGTCACTTGGCGAGGTTCTCATCTCTTCATAACATGCACGCAACGGGTAGATAATTGAGATTCCATCCATGCATGGCATAGCGGTCACACTCCTTACCGAAGACAAAGAACGGCTCACCGTCCTCCAGCAACGACTGGAGAGCACACAAATGGGCCGCAATGTTTTTGGCCATGTTGGATTCCCTAGTAGTTCGACCGACGCGATCCTGCGTCAAATTCAGGACGTTCGCGCCGATGTCGTATTGGTCGATATTGATCCGCAGAACGTGCAGCGGGCTATGCACGCCATCGAATTGATTCACTCCAACACCAGCGAAATTGTGATCTTCGCGGTCGGTCCGATGAATGATCCGGGGACTATCGTTTCGGCCATGCGTGCTGGCGCACGCGAATATGTGGAGCGTAACGCCACGCCCGAAAGCATGATCGAAGCCTTGACTCGCTTCGCTGCTTCCCGCGGACGCACGCGAACATCCTCAGGCCGCGCCCGCGTTTTTGTCATTGCTAATGCCAAAGGCGGCGCCGGAGCCACCACCGTGGCCGTGAATACCGCCGTAGCGCTTCAGGAATTGCATGGCGGAGTCCTGCTTGTCGACTTTGCACTCTTGGGGCACGCTGCCCTTCATCTCAACGCCCGGCCCACGTTTGGCCTTACCGATGCTTTGCAGAATCTGCATCGCATGGACACTTCATTGCTGCAAGGCCTGATGACTACCTGCAAAAATGGCCTGCAGTTGTTGGCGGGTCCGCAGGAACCTCATCAAACCATCCCCACCGCTGCAGAGTTGGCTCGCCTTTTCGATTTGCTGGTTTCGCAGTTTCGTTATGTTGTAGTCGATTGTTCCAACCGCACCGACCAGACGGCGCGGCTGCTTTGCGATTTATCCAATGCGGTGCTGTTAGTGGCACAGTCCGACGTGGTCTCTCTCTGGAGCGCCGGCCGCCTGCGATCTTTCCTCGAAGAAGGCGGAGGACGCGACCGGGTGCGTCTGGTTCTGAACCGGTACAAGAGAATCCCTGGCTTCGATGATGAAGATGTCGAGGCTGCGACAGGGTGCAAGCTACTTTGGAAAATTCCCAACAATCATCAAGCGATCGCACCGGCTATCGACAAGGGCGCGCCCGTCGCGTTTCACGATAACGTCGATGTCGCACGTTCGTTTCGTACGCTGGCCGCTACCCTGGCGCAGGCTTCTCCGACGGCGGAAGGTTCGCTTGACCTCGTGTATCAGCCCGATAAATCCGACTCCAAGAAAAAGTCAGCGGGCCGGTTGCTCATCTCCCCACTGCGCGCGGGCCAGTAGATCAAACATTCCCAAAACGAAATGGAATCGTTACCTCAGTTACCTATCACGGTAACTGATCGCGGGCTACAATCACGCCATTGTGATAAAGCAGCGATTAAGTTTAATGCTGTTGCTGTGGGTCGTTAGCCTCCCGTATGCACTCCAGGCAAAGCAATTTGCCATCGTAGCCGACAAGGCGAACACAACTTCGAATCTTACTGCGTCCGAGCTGGTGAAAATTTTCAATGCGCGTAATCGGAATTGGCCTGATGGAAAGGCGATTACGGTCGTGATGCGCGATCCTTCATCCGCGGATATGCAGTTAGTCCTCCGCAAATTGATGAACATGACGGCCGAGCAAGCGCATGCGTTCGTCCTGGCTCATCGCGGCGCGATCATGGTCGCCGAGTCCGATGATGCCGTCCTCCGCTTCGTCTCAACCTCGCCTGGAGCCATCGGCGTTGTGGACTTGTATTCACTCACCCAGGACGTAAACGTGGTGAAAATCGACGGCAAGTTGCCGGTCGAGCAGGGCTACTTATTGAGGGGAAACTAGGTATGATCTGCAAATCGACGATCCGTCGAGCATTCGCATTCCTGACCGGCATCGGCCTGTTGCTGGCGCCTGCCGCTGGCGTGGCCCAGCAAACCGCGGCACAGCAAACCAATCCACTAAGCGCGGTGTTGCCGCTTACGACCAAGTCTCCGGAGGCGCGCCGCCTGGTCGAAGAAGCTTTGACTCTGTACCTCGACCGCGTAGAGCAGGCGCAGTCGATCGAAATCCTGCGGAAAGCTGTCCAGGTGGATCCTGATTTCGCCATGGGCCATGAGTTTCTAGCGCAGATCAGCCTTGATTCGGCCGAGCAGGTAGGCGAACAGGAAAAGGCATTTGCCAGCAGAAGTCGCGCCACGACCTCCGAGCAACTCGTGATCGAGTGGTACCAGGATGCGGCCGACCACAAGCTAATTTCCGCCATCACGAAGATGAACGACGTGCTCAACCAATACCCGCACGACAAGTGGGTGGTTTGGATGACCACGTGGTGGCTGCAGTCGCAGGCCCAATACGAACGCGTTATTTCCGTATACGAGCGCTCGGGGATCACCGATTCTCCAGGCCTGATCAACAACATGGGTTACAACTACGCCTATGTTCGGCAGTTCGACAAAGCCTTCGCGATGATGGATAAATATGTTGCGCTCCTGCCCAACGACTCCAACCCGCAGGATTCCTACGCCGAGATTCTGCGCCTGGCGGGACGATTTAATCAGTCGATCGAGCACTACCGGGCGTCGCTGGTGATTAATCCTGAATTCTATTCGTCGCAATTTGGCATTGCGGATACTTACTCCCTGATGGGCGATCAGGTTCGCGCCCGTAAAGAATACGAAGTCGGATTCAAGAAGTTTTCCTCCTTACCCGAACTGCAGCAGATTCTGTGGAAGACCAGGGAAGCGGCCACCTACGTCCGCGACGGCGATTATGACAGCGCCCAGCACGCCTTCCAGTCGATTGCCGATTATGCGCATGCTCGGCAGAACAGCCAAGCCGAAGCTGATACCTACCGGCAAATGGCCATGTGCGAGCAGAATCCGAAGCAGGCGCTGGTTTATTTAGGCAAAGCCGAAGCCGCGACGCAGGACGGCAAGAACGCCCTGAGAATCGCGATCACGCAAGAACTTGCACAGATCCTACGGGCCCGGGTGGAAGTTGCTTTGAAGATGGGGAATAAGGAACTGGCGAACTCCAACCTGACGCGGCTGGCCGGTATGTCAGATAGCGCCAACGATAAACTGATCGAGCTCGCATATGACGGAGCGGCAGGGGCAGTCTTGTTCTCCGAACATAAGTACGATCAAGCCATTTCGCATCTGGAAGAAGACACCAACAACCCATTGTCATTGAAGCTGCTCGCGGCCGCGTATCAGAAGATTGGCTACAGCGCGGGAGCGAAGCGGACCAATGAGACTCTAACCAACCTGAACGATCCGACGCTCGAACAGGCACTGATCGTGCCCGCATTCCGCAAATGCACCGACGCCCCGTCCTGCAACGGCAACGCCAAGAGCGCCGCGCTGAAGAAATAACAGGTAGTGTGGCGCGGGCGCCCTCGCCCGCGTTCCCGCGATAATCACGTAACCCCGGACGCCTCGACGTTTCCGGGCTTTACTGCTTTCAATGACTTGTAGACATCTCAATCATTTACGCTGGGCGGCTCTGGGGCGCATTGGGCGGTACTGGGTCGCGAAGTGGATGGCGCTTTGCGAACAGGCTGCCGAGGAACAAGACCCTGAAAAGTTAATGGCACTTGTTGCAGAGATTGACCGCCTTTTGGCCGAAAAGCAACAGCGTCTCGGAAAACAAGAGCCCAGCCCGGAAACCGACGCATAGACACAATCCACTGCCATCGCAGAATCTTCCCGTCATTCCTTCGAGGGGCGTACACTGTGAAAGTATCACCCTGCCCCATCGCGACCCGTGTTATTCTTGGATGGCTCCTTGAGACGCGGGTCTTTCTTATCGAATCAGGTCTTCTAGACCGCCTCATCCTTCGACGCCGCAGCCATAATTCTTTCAACGTGGACCACTTCAACTTCGCCGTGAAGCATTTCACACACTTGCCCAGCAGTCGCTCCGCATCGAAGGCAGCTTAGGGTCATCGGGCTAGTCGTGACACGCTTCTCGCTCTTCGGTTGCATCTTAAGCGCATAGCACTCCTCATGAACGGCGTTCCCATTTTCATCGGTCTTAGCGGTTTCAAGTTCCACGGGTTCGTTACACAAGGAACAGATTGGGAATTCCGAAATTGTGGACAAAGCAGCCTCCAACGCGAATTATCAGATTGCACAAGAGACCGACGCCCGAGATTGGGGGTCCGGCGGAGGGATGTGTAAGCATCTGGTACTGTTGTTAAACGAATCGAGCGACTCGCTGGTGGGACCTCCTCAGCTTTTGGGATTGCGCGTTCGACTGGCTGGGTCCGTTCTTAGCAAATCAGTGAAGGCGGTCGTCGAATCTTTTTCGCGGCTGCGGTAGGGTTGGCGAGCCTCGCTCTGAGGCGTATCCGTCTCGGATGATTTGTTCCACTCACGTCTTTGTTCTGCCCCAGCTTTGTCAACAACCGCGATGGCCTCAAGTTGTGCGTCCAGTTCCTTGATGCGTTTGGCTCTGTCGTCATATTCAATTCGTTCTGACGGAGAGAAACCGCCAAAAACCTCATGTTGCCGCGCCAGAATTTGTGCTTTGCGGAGTCGGGTCACTTCGGACTGGGGAGTTTCCTCTGCCATTACAGCCCCCGCAGCGGACAACTTGGAGCCTATCACAACTGACTTATCGGTTTTGATAATATTTCCCGTATTTCGCTGTGAATCTTCCCTGAGAAGGAGCATGACACCAGCGAACAATCTGCTCGGTTTCGAACAAAACTAAAGATGTGGCATCGGGGGTGAAAGCCTAAATATAATCCGTTTATGGAAGACTTCCAGAAGGAAGACTGGGTTGCGCTTTACCACTCCGCTCTCGTTGAACTAGAGCAAGCAAAGATGTCTGGGCGCATCGAAGCCGCCAAGGCAGCAATCGTCGCACGCATGGAAAAACTCTGCACGATGCCCGGACTGCATCCGGAGGAGCGTCAAGCCATCGAGGATGCGTTGCGGGGTCTAAACCTTTTGAAGCAAGAAGAGGCGCGCTTCGACGCGGAAGCGGCACGCCGTGCAGTAGAGAGAAGTTTGGAGAATCTTCGCTCGGTTGGGCCTACGGTTCTGCGGTTGCGTGAGCGTGCAGAGCCCGACTGACTCGGTCTCCCTCGGGGGGCTGCCCCAGCCTTTCACCCCTCCGCCAACCAATTGGGTGCCCCACCCTTTTCCGCGCCCTTTGCGGAAAGGGTGGGTGCCGTGGATTCCCAATTTGGAACCCAGGCCTGCTACCTTGCCGGTTTCTTATTGACCCCATGTCCTCACTTTTGATAACATTTGATCATACAGATTATCTACAAGATAATCTACGATCTTTGACAACCTAACCACAGGCGGAGCGTCTGGGCCGGTCGGACATCCCGATAACTTCAATATTTCCAAGATTTTGCCTGTAACTACCTTAAGAACCATAGATCTAGGAGGCAAGAAAAATTCCGATCCTTTGTTTTCTAGATTTTAGACAAAAAGAGGAGATTTTTTTTAGGGAGATTCTGCACCAGAATATGTGCAACGGGGCTACGTGATTGTCGCCGCAAGCATGGGCGAGGGCGCCCGCGCCACATAAACTTACTTCGCGGCTGCGGCTTTGCTTTCCAGTTTGGCGTCGATTGCGGGATTAGAACAGATCTCGTAGTACCAGCGTTCGGTCCAGAGTTGGACGGAGAAATTGTGGGGATCGATTTGCGGCATGCGGCTTCCCCGCACCACAATTTTGCGGAAGATGTCGTTGCCGAGTGGTACCAGCCCACTCCATAGATGAAACTCCTCTCCGCCCCAAGCTTTGGGTAAGTCGAGCGGAGAAAGTTCTAGCGAAATTTCTTGCTTCAGCCTTTGGAAGGCGGACTCACTGATGCGGATTCCGTTGAGGTTGTATTTCAGAATGAAGTCGTCGGGGCTGTCCTCAACGTCCGCGTCGGGCACGGTTTGAAATGCGTAGACATTGAATGGCGTCTCCATTGTCTTCATGGATTTCCGCACCCGCTTGCTGCACGAAGACAGCCGATCGCTCTCGTTCAGAGCGTCCGAAATCATGATTCGCTGCTCGCCGTCCATCAAATACATGGGGGCGGAATCCTGATAGGAAATGCCGACGCCCAACTCGATGCCCGGCAACCCTGCTCGCTCGAGCAATTGGTTATAGCCGCGCACAATCTCGATAATCTCGCGCGCCAGCACCGAAGCGCGGCCAACCGCCAGACTTGCCTCTCCTTCGCGTTCGAGGATGGTTAAGATGATCGCGTCCCCTTCGAGAAACACCTTGCTAGCCCCATACTTCGACAGCAGCTTGTTTACCGGATCGTAGAAATTCAGACTAAAGTACGAAGCCGGATTCATTCCGCGCTCGAGCAGCGATCGCGTGAGCCGCGACGAGTCGCGAACATCGGCTTTGACAATTACGTGGCGCAGCACTTTTTCTTCCGACGGCTTCTGTTCCTCAGGCAACAGGAATTCGTAAAGCGTGCCATTCATGGAAGAGAGCTGGCGCATTTTTTCGTTGGCAATGAGATTAACGCTCTCCATCGTCGCGGTCAGTGTTTCGAGATTCCTCAGATCGCGGTGATAGCGCATGAAATCGCGGAGGAATCTGGCCGCGACTTTTGCTCGCTCGGCCCCGCGGCAGCCTGCCACTCGCTGCACCGCGGCTTGCAGGCTGTCGCGCGATACTTTGCCCTGCTCCACAATCAACTTTTCCACGCGAGTGCGTTCTTCACGAGAGATCAATGCGTTCTTTAGTTGCTGGGCATTAATGCGGGGCGAGTATTCCGCGAGGAGCGGCACCGCTTCATAGGAGGCCACCACGTACTCCATGAGTTTCTCGCGGTCAAGCAGAGCTAGCCATGCAGCTAAACGTGTCTTTTGCGCCCGTTCTTCGGGCGTGGAGTCGTCCGGCATTCCTGAGCCGATCAATTCTTGAGCATTCTCGGGCACGTTCAGCCAGGCATTGATGGCGCGCTCGGGATCGGCTTCGAGCCCCAGGTTGAGTGACTGCAAGAACTCATAAGTAATTTTGCGAACATTGGTGAAGCGGTCGGGATCGCGGTCAAAATTGCCCAGCATTACGTACTGCTCGGCGTTGACATAAGCGTCGCAGCCGTCCGCGGTAAAAATCAGCGGATTGAGGAAGAGCTTGTATTGCTCGTCGTTACTAGTGCTGTTTCCGAACAGCGACCGCCGGGTGCGGGCCAAGGTTTCCTTCTCGATTTCACGCAGGGTGCGAAACAGCTCCTGCCCGGTCTTGCGCAGAATCACTTTTTTTGCCACCTGGAAGGCCGCCACGCGCTCGCGATATTCCAGCGCTTTTTGCGCCCGGACACCGTCATAACTCTTCAGAGTCATGCGACAGCGTTCCAGTATCTGGGCAAACTGCAAACCGAGTTCAATCCGCAGAAATTTAAGGATCGCTACGCGGGCCAGCACATCCAGCGAAGGATTTCCCTGGGCTTTGGCGCGATTCAGTGCAGCAGAGTGAACTTCCGCTAACAGAGGCTTCAATTCTGAAGCGCTGGGCTTGCCGGTGCTCTTCGGGCCGGCATTTGATCCGATGAAGTGACCACCCTGCCGTGGCTGCGGCGCTTCCGCGGCCAGCAATCCTTCCACATCGCCGTGACGCACGATCAGACGTGAAATCTCCAAGCGAGTCTGCGTTACAAATTTGGGACTGAGGTGAACGTCGTGTCGCAGATTATCGACGCCGAGTTGCAGGCCTTCGAGAGAGAGTGCGGGAGTGTATCCGCGCAAGCGAGGAAGTTCCGGCTCTTGCTCAGCGTGTCCGAAACTGAAGATAGGGATGCGTGGCATGGCGGGGATTGTTTTCGCCTTACGGTTGCCCCGCGCGGCTGACCAAGCTCACCCGGAATTGTGGCACCACCAGAGCTTGCTCCACCGTGGGCAGGTTCAGCGCCGCAAGCTTTGACGCCACCGCCTGGGCTGCGGACGTAGCTCCGGTGCTGTTGTAGGCCCGCCACAATAGCCGCATCGATTCCGGATCGGTGGCGCCTTCTTGCAAATGAGGAATCGCTTCCGTGAACTTTGCCTGGGCTACAAGAACAGCTCCGGCTGCTCCGTGATAGCACAACTGGATGACTTGGCTGCGGCTCGTTCCCGCCATGGTTTCCAGTTGCTTGACTACTTTCGAGGCCGAATCCATCTGTTGAATTTCAGCTAACCGAGCGGCCCGGACTCGCAGGATTCGTGCCTGCTCTTCCTGACGATCACTGGCAGAAATCTGATGCTCCTCGCGCAACACATCCTGGGCTGTCTGCAATTGCTTGATGGCGGCGTTCCCATCAGGCTCGAACATGGCTTGAATGAGGTGGGCCTCGGCTTCCAGCCGTCCCAGTCCTGCGGTATGCGCATGTCTGGCCACATCGCCCAACGCCCGGTCGGCCTGTTTGCGATTGTTCTCGCGTATCCAGGTCACGGCAGATTGTAGTTCCCGTTGCACCCTGTCGGCATTGCTCGGAGCGAACACAATAGCGCGGTCATACTCCTCTCGGGCTTCTCGTTCCCTTCCCATCACCGCATAAGTATCAGCGACTCCGAGTTCCGAGCCGAAGTTTGGATCAATTCGGATGCTCATGCGGTACTGTTCCAACGCCGCATCGAACTTACCCGCCATTCGCAGAAGCTCGCCATAAGAATCATGCGGGTTGGGCTGATCCGGCTGCAGAGCAACGTAGCGATCCATCGTCGCGAAAGCCTTTTCGAAGTTTCCTGTGTCTGCGTACCCGTAGGCCAGATCATTCAGCGCCGCGGCATAATCGGGGAACAGCGCAAGCGCGCGCTCCAACACGGCGACGGCCTGTTCATAGCATTTCTGCTGCATCAGCCAGTCTCCCGCCAGGTATGCCAGCCGCTGATCACGGGGATACTTCGCCAGCAAATCATTCATTGCGCTGATCGCAGGGACGTAATTGTTTTCTTGCGCGCCAGCCAACCAGCCAACGAGCAACTGCTCGCTCGGACTTGCTTTCGACGCAACCTGCTTCGCCCGCTTGCGCGTAGCTTCCTGTTCCGCAGGGTCGGTCGTCATGCGAGAAATAAGGATAAGCGCCTGGGCAAAGTTAGGGTCTGCTTTCGTGGCGGCTCGGAGATCCTGGAGCGTTTCTGGAATGCGGTATTCCTCAAATTCCCGCATCGCCTTCTCGAAGCTGATGCGTGCCGGCGCTGAAGAAGTGGTGACTGGCAAATTGGTGGATGCATTCTTCTGTTTGGGCTGTGCTGAATTCGACTTCGCGTCAGCCAACGCAACCAAGGACGAGAATACCAGCAGGTGGACGCACCAGCGCCAAAGCATTTGTCCCCCGAAAACGATTGATTTCTTGCTTATTCGAGGAGCGTATCACGCAGTTCTGACCCACCCAAAGTTACCTAGGTTACTCGTGACGATCGATTTTCGGTACAGTTTCCGCTCAAGATTCGCTCGGGTCTTGAGCTGCCCAGATAGAGCAACAAACCCTTGATTGGCTCTTGCGAAACGCGGATAATCACTACGTTATTCCGGGAGGTCCTCTTGAACCAGCATTCCCGCTCCCGCAGTCGCGTCAATGTTTCTGAGTCCGTCCTTCGTCAACTTAACCTTTACACCCTCAGAGCTACTGCTGCGGGAGTGGGGGTTTTGGCTTTAGCGCAACCGGTCGAGGCTAAAATCGTTTACACCAAGGCTGACGTGCGCATCTACACGGTTGGGGCGTTCCACCATTCTCACATTCCGCTTGATCTCAATCATGACGGGAAAACCGATTTCATGTTTGTAACTACCAACACCATTACCGGGACAAACAGTTGGGGCCGAGTAAATTTGCGGCCCGTCGGTCGCAATGGAGTGGAAGGGTCCGGAAATGTCGATCGGCTCCCTAAAGGAAAGATTATCGGCCCAGGCCATAAGTTCTCAGCCGGGTTAATCGAAGCGTGCCATTGGGACGACGGAAACGGGAGCTACTGCAACGGCAACTGGGACGGGACCGTCCAGGGATACGTTGGACTCAAGTTCCGCATTCAGGGGAAAGTTCATTACGGATGGGCGCGACTGAGCGTAAACGTAGACCCGGTAGGGTTCCAAATAAACAGCGTTACTCTGACCGGGTACGCCTACGAGACGATTCCGAGCAAGCCGATCGTCGCAGGCCAGACCAAGGGAGACGCTGAGATCACCGGCATCGGCCTGCCGAATCAGGATCCGCTCGGCCCAGCCACGGTGCAGCCCACCCTAGGTCTGCTGGCCGCAGGAGCGTCCGGGCTTTCCATCTGGCGGCGAGAAAAATCGTGAGTAGTCGAAAGGTGGATGGGGCATTCTAGATTTCGATTTGAGCAATTAAGATGTTGTCCGCGCGACACCGCATTGGAAAATAGATTCCGGAGGGATGGCACTCGTTTGTTGCAAGATTGCCGCTTGAACTGCATCAGGATCGCGCTGATCGCTCGGCTCGATTTATCCAACACCACATAAACGCCACAATACTCCAAATCGCCAACAGTGGAATCAAACTCGCCAGGCCATGCAGGCCGAGGAGTTCTCCGAGGTTAAAAGCGCCATGTGCATGCCCGGTCGGTTCTTCGGAAATCTTCAGCATTGACGGATGATTCAACGAGAGTTTTCCAGCCCAGAACGACGGCCAAATGAGCTGGCGCAAGGGACACCGAAACTGATCAGGTGGCTGCGCCGTGGTGGAGACTGCCATCAGCGCAAACACTCCACCACAAGCGGCAGCCATCGCAAGTATGCTTCGGCAGAAAGTCCGGGCACGGCTCCATGCCGGTGCTAACCCGACGCATAGCAGCGGCAGCCCTGCCGCCATGTATCGCGGTCCGTACGACCAACCAGCCGCCCACACCACGAAAGATGCGTTGAACAAGAAATAGTAAGCGGCGACTCCGGCCGCGGCGGCTGCAGCGGCATGGCCGGTTGGCTGCTTCCACAGCCATCGCAAACCGAACGGAGCCGCAAACACAACCGGAGCCACAAACAGCAAACCTCGGCGGCAGCCGAACAGCAACTTTAAGGCGACGTCAATTCTGGGGTAGGTCAGTCCCATGTATCCACGCTTCATCCAGGGGAATGCGCCTGGCGGGTAATAGGAGTAGCTGGTATGAAACGCGGAGCCAAAGACCAGAAACTGATAAATCAAAAGCACGGCGATGCAGGTAGACGCGCCCATCGCTATGCCTGCAGCGGTGCGCCATCGTCGCGGCCATCCATCGTTCCAAACCAAGGCCAGAGCCAGAACGGTGACGATCGCAGCTGCCGGCGCCGCCGGGTATTCTGTAACCGTGGCCCACCCCAGCGTCAAGCCGGCAGCTAATCCTAGCAGTACATCCTTGACATGACTTTGGTTGTAGCGCAGCTTGAGGGCGAAGGCAAACCCGAACACCAGGCACGCCCCAGCGAGCGAATGCCCCCAGAACAGCGTAGAGTATGGCCACATCGGAGTCGCCAAGCCGAGAGCGGAAGCCCCGAAAGCCGCGGCATCCACATCGCTTCCCAGTTGCAGCGCGATCAGAAACAGCACTGCACACGCTGCCGCCATCGGAAGAGCGACTGTGAAGACGGTGATGAAGTAAGATATCGCTACTAGTCCCCGGGGCGACTCCGGGTCCACTCTTACGGCGCGCAGCAAGGTTCTTGCAGCTTCTGCTATGGGCACTGCCAGCAGCGCGAGTCCTGGAGCCTTGTCGGAATAGTAGTGGCCATTGGCCACAGCTTTGTCGTCCGTGTTCTCGTGATAGGCATCGATGCGCAGCGTTCCCTGCTCGACCACGGCGCGCACCAGGTCGAAACGCGAGTTCTGGTTCCATCCTCCGCCTTCATAAAAATAAGCGTAAGAAATTAGAATCACACCTGCGATCAGCAGCGCGCGGATTTGAATCCAGAAACTCTGTGGGGAGGCATTCATCGCCGGTGGGTTCGAAACCATTTGGATTTCACTGCAGATTCCTAAAATCTATCCTCTGCGAGGAGCGAACACGACGAGGAGTCCGGTCCCCCTGGGCCGTGCGAAGAAACTGGATCCCTCACTTTGCTCGGGATGACAACTGGAACTGCTGAGGACTGCCATCAGATTTTCAGGAAAATGCCTTTGCGATACAGCACGTGCATCGCCGCCCAGCACATGAGCACGTAACTCAACGCATAGAGCAACGAGGCATTCATCGCACTGGATAGCGGTACGAATATGCGGTGATAAACCAGTTCCTGCCAGCTCAGACCTGCGCGAGTGTGCACGTGATCGAGCAGGTGCGAGATCAGCTCAGAAAACACGTAAGCGGCAATTGCATTCTTGCCAAATTCCAGCAGCGGCTTCGTCCAGAGACCTCGCCATTGTTTGACGTCCGCGATCCAATAACACAGCGCCAGGCAGAGCAGCGCGAGGCCGGCGGTGAAGATCACATAGGAACTGGTCCAAAGCTTCTTGTTGATGGGAAAACCGAGGTTGAGAATCTTCCCCACGACCACGCCGCTCAACCCAAAAAGCGCCAAGCCCAACGCCTTGTTCTGAGCCAGCCGCGCTGAACGAAGCCATCGCCCAGTCAGCATGCCAAGCAGGCTGGTGGCGAGAGCGGGGATGGTACTCAACACTCCTTCGGGATCGCGAGTGCCCTCGTATAAGTGTCCAGCCAGGAGCTGTCGGTCGAGCCACGCTGCGAGGTTGCGGTCGGGGTCGAGCAGCGGAACATCGTGCGTGGGCACGCCGAATCCCGGCACAGGAACGAAACGCATCAGGATCCAGTAACCGACTAAACAGCCAACGATGGCGAGAATCCATCCTCGCCAATCCGCCCACAAAGCCAGGAGGGCCGAAATTACGTAGCAGATCGCGATCCGCTGCAGCACGCCATACACGCGCCATGATTCCAAGTCATATTGATTGGGAAAACCATTCAGAAACATTCCCAGAGCAAACAAGACAAGGCCGCGCCACAACACATGCTGCAGAAGCTGCAGACGCGATTCGCCCCGCTTCAGTCGAGAGCTGAAGGAAAACGCCATGGCGACTCCGACGATAAATAGAAAGAAGGGGAAGACCAGGTCAGTCGGCGTCCATCCGTTCCACGGCGCGTGTTTGAGTGGCCAATAAGAGTTGGGTTCGTCGCCAGCATTGTTGACCAGAATCATCCCGGCAATGGTCGCCCCTCGAAACAGGTCAAGCGACATCAACCGCAAGCCGGATGGACGCGATGGCGTCTTGGCTATTTCGTGTTGGACAGCGGTACTCGGTACAGAGGACATAAACCAGCTATGTTAGCAGGCTGCTTTTGCCAGTGTGGTAACGGGTCGCCTCGCCCGTCCGGGTCGGAACTCCATCGCGTTCCGTGGTGCTCCAGCCTGAGCTTCGCTCGAGCGCCCGGCCGAGGAGTCCGGGACTACGTGGACATTTCGGTTGCCGGGCTATCTACGGTCGCGTATCCAGCGGATGCTTGGCCTTCTCGAAGAATTCGTTCTGCAGCTTCAGGCTTTCTTGATCCGCTTTAACAGCGCGGATTGCGGTGACGATCGCGTCCTGCCAGGCTTTCATTTCAAACTCGCCGCGCTCGTGAGTCGCGACCGCACCGTCGCCTGAATAATGATTAGGAAATCGCGCGTACCACCAGATGCCGGTGTAAAGAGTATCGGGCAGCTTCAGGCGAGCCTGGTCGGCTCCAGATTCTTGATTGGCGCGGTCCAGGTGCACCAGGTTGGGAGTTGCAATCAGCATCTTCGAGGTCTCCGATTCACCCGCGTGCATGTCGACTGAAGTCTTCTTGGCTGGTCCGCCGGGTGGAGGTGCCACCAAACCCATGACATAAACCACGTAGTCGTGCGGCTTCTCTAATTGGGTCTGGGCGAAGAAAGGGAGCAGGTTCTCGTTGCCGCCGTGTCCATTGACGATGATGACCTTCTTGCAGCCGTTGCGTGCCATCTCGTCGGTGGTTTCCTGCAACAACTCCAATTGCAGATGCGAGCTGTATGCGATCGTGCCGGGCTCGTGCCGCGCTTCCAGGATCTGTCCGAAATAGTACTCGGGAAATACGACGGCGTATTCTTGTTCAGCGGCGTGCAGAACCTCGTAACGGACTTTCAGCAGGTCTGTCCCTAACGGCAAGTGGGGGCCATGCTTTTCCAGAATCCCGAAAGGTAAAAGACAAGTCCCTTGGGATTGTTCAATGGCCGACCGGAATTCGGCGGCGGTGAGCTCTTCCCATCTCACGGAAAGCTTCGTTTGAGGCCATCCCAGACTTGTGCAAAACACCACGATTACGAATGTGATCAAAGCCTTGCGCATGAATGTTTTCTCCAGTGATGGCGCATTCTAGCACTCGCACTTTGGGTTACCGAGGTCACCATGACCTGGCGGCGGGTGCACGATATGATTTAAACATCGGGCGTTGCCAATGAAGAAATTGAAGTTCATTCTTTCTCTTACCAATAACGACAACGATTATCAGATGGAGCAGGGGGCGTCCGCTGAACAAGCCGCCAAACGCCTGGGTGCGGAGTTGCAAATCATCCACGCCGAGAATGATTCGGTCACCCAGAGCCAGCAACTTCTGAAGATCATCCAGTCGCGCAGCGACTCGCTTCCGGACGGAATCATTTTTGAACCGGTGGGTGGAACCGCTTTGCCCCAAGTGGCGCGGGCCGCAGCCATTGCCGGAGTCGGCTGGGTCGTCCTCAATCGCGATGTGGAATATCTTTCGGAGCTGCGGAAAGCTTATCGCGTTCCCGCCTTTTGCCTTACTTCGGATCACGAAGAGATCGGGCGCATCCAAGGCCAGCAATTGGCCGCAATCTTGCCGAAGGGCGGATCCGTTCTGTATATCCAGGGACCGTCGGAAAGTCTGGCGGCCAAGCAGCGGACGTTTGGCATGTATGAGACCAAGCCTGCCGAGGTGCAGATAAAGCTTATGAAGGCACAGTGGACCGAAGCCAGCGCGCACCGCACTGTGAGTTCGTGGTTGCGATTGTCCACTTCTCAGCAGACTCATCTCGACCTCATCGCTGCCCAAGACGATTCCATGGCTCTCGGCGCAAGAAAGGCATTCGAGGAAGAGTTAAACCTGCCGGCGCGCGAGCGCTGGTTGAAGTTGCCCTACATCGGTTGCGACGGCCTTCCGAATAGCGGACAAACCTGGGTACGGCGCGGTTTGCTGACGGCAACCATCTTCGTACCACCGAATGCCGGCACGGCGCTGGAGATGCTAGTCGAAGCCATCCAAAACGGTAGTTTGCCAGCGGAGCGCTCATTGATCGCGCCTGTCTCGATTCCGGCTATCGACATGTTGACTTCCTCCTACGCCGACAAGACCCGCGCATCTTCCGCGGGAAGGTAAGACTGCAAGGCGTTTTCGCATTAAAAACTGTCGTCCCGAGCAAGCGAGGGATCTGGGTGGCTGTCTGTCACAGCGATACCGTTGTGCGGGCAACAGCCTAGATCCCTCGCTTCGCTCCGGATACCAAGTTTGTTTTAGTTCACGCTATTTCTGAATTGCTGCCACTCTTGTTAAAGTTGTGGTTCTCCAAGGAGCATTCATGCCCACTCTTCTAGCGCAACCGACTCGCATTTCCGCTGCGGGAACCAAACCTAAACTGATCGACGAATATATCGGGCGAGTCAACAGCAAGACCACCGGGGTGAGCGTGGCTCACATGCGCAGCCCGCAAGGCTGGGAGGAACCCGGACAGACCCCGGAATTCGACGAGTTCACTCTGGTGCTTAAGGGCATGGTGCGTGTGCGGCACAAAGGCGGTCAGATGGACGTGATGCCAGGCCAGGCGGTCATCGCGCATGCGAGCGAGTGGATACAGTATTCCACTCCGGCCGAGGGAGGCGCGGAATATATTGCCGTGTGTCTGCCAGCCTTCTCGATGGAGACGGTTCACCGCGACCAGTAAGTGAGACGGCCGGGGCCGGGAAGGTGATTTGGCTAAGCCGCTGAACTAGATGACTGCATCAGGCCTTCGTGCCTACGGGCTTCGTACCAGAGCGCAAGTTCAACCCGGTTCCAAAGTCCAAGTTTGTCGTAGATGATGCGCAGGTGATTTTTTATGACATGCTCCGTCGTGCCAATGACGTGGGCCACTTCGCTGTTTTTGAGTCCCTGCGCGACCAACTCGATGACTTGCTGCTGGCGTGGGCTAGGTTTGCGGGTTCCGTAAAGACCGCTTGCGGAGACGGCCGCACACGAACTTGACTGCATAGTGAACTCCTGATTATCCACGTGCGGCCACACGTGGCTTGGGTTTTCTTGTGCTCAGTAACGCCCCTGCAAGGACGCGCTCTTGACCGATTGTTGAACTCAAGCTTGAGCAAGTTCAACGTTAGTCGTCACAAGGGGGATGTGACGGAAATCACATTCACGGAAAGTGAACAGGTAAGCGTAAGAATTCAGGAGTGTTCGAGCATTCCCACAATGGTCGTTTAGGAAAATGAATTTGTCGTTGCTACTGGGTTGTGGATGGTGCGGGGCCGTGAAGACTGCGGAACGCAGGACTGGCGCTGAATCGCCGCGGAAAGCTTGCTTCGTAGGACGACAGGCTTGGGCAAATGAAGTGGTGAGACGAGGAAAAACCGTAGGCTTCCATTTCCTTCATCGCTTCTTGCGCCGTCCAGCCCTGTTCCGCCATGCGGTATGCTGCGATGGTCATTCCGGCACGGTCATCCCCTAGACGACAATGAACAAACACTTTCTTGCCAGGGTTTTGCCGGAGCAAGGAAAGGAAACGAGCGAAGACATCATCGTGCGGAAAAGGACAGTGCCAGGGGATTGCCACATATTGCATCCCGAGATTATTTACTCGTTCGCGCTCGCTTTCGCGTGACCCGCGCAGGTCGACTACGATGTTGATACCCAATCTTGCCAGAGCTTCGAATCCTTGATCAGTCGGCTGCCCTCCGCGATACAGCTCCGGAGTTACGTCGCCGGCATTCGGAACGCCCTTGATAGTCAACCGGTGCGCGAACGAGCGACTGGACGCACCCGGGCTTGCCATTTGAGGCACGTGGGATCCAGCACACAAAGTCAGAGCGAAAACCGTAATCACCAGGATGTGAGAACGCCAGAACTGCATGAGGGAATCTTGTTTCATCGTAACGAAAACTCGGGCTAAGCACGAGGATTAAATAGAGTGGCGCCGGCGACACGAGAGCCGCGGGTTCCGGCCTCGCGCCTGACGATTACTGCGTAGCCGAACGATGTTGATTCGTCTGTATCGATGCTTGCGGAGCAGAGGGTCGAGTATCGCGAGTTCCCAGCCCAATCACCATCGACATGTCTTTGGGATAAACCACATCGCGTCCTCGGGCGAGAAAATGCGCGTACACCGACATCGCTGCCCCGTAGAAGCCGAATCCCGAGGCCACGACTCTCGAATGGGCCAAGGCGCCCGCGATCGTGCCCACCAGACCAAATCCGGAGGCGCCGTTTGCGGCTCCTCCACTTACGTCCCCTCCACCTCCGTGGAGATCGCGATCATGGTCGCCCGAGGTTGAAGAAGCGGCCAGCGCGACAGCAATGCCCGTTGTCAGGTATCTCGTTCGGGGAGTGGTGACCTGAGCGCCGCCCTCGGCGTCGAGGCTGAGATGCTCGCCCTTGGCCACTTCTACACCTTCCAGGCTCGCTTCGACTTTCTCTTCGACTCCGTCGGGAGGCACCACTTGGTGGAACACAATCCGAAGTTGTCCATTGCGATTCAGCCGGCGAGCCGGACGCACTTGCAACACCGTACCTCTGATATGGCTTCCCTGCGGAAGAAACAACTTATCGGAAACCACCAGAGGCTGGCTGATCACGGCCTCGACCGGCTCGCCTTTTTTTGCGGTCGCAGAATTCAGCGGGGTAACCAGTTGGGCATGAACGACACTGCCGGATGGCGGCGGATTTCCGATAGCAGACAGCGTCTCGGCTCTCACCGGCTCGGTTCCAAAATCGAGGGGAGTTTGCAAGTCCGCGTTGAAGCTGGTGCCGGCATCCATGTACTGGGGATGGTACGGAAGCTGGGCCACTCCTAATCTTTTCAGGCGATGCATCTTTCCCGGCTCATGCAGTTGCTGCATGGCGTCATCCCATTGTTTCCTGGCTTCCTGGCGAACCTCGCTGATTTTGCGGGAGGCGGCGTTCTTGGCTTCCGCGGCTGCTCCAGTGTTCTCCTTGGCATTGGCTGGGATGAATTGCAAGACGCCCTGTGACGATGGAGAGACGACAGTGTGTAGCGGAAGATGACGTCCATCGGCGAGCACCAATTCGTCGAACTCCACGTGCACCTGGCGGTAAGGAGAGAAATTCGCATTCATGGCGTCCATGGTGCGCTTCATCTTGGGAACGGTATCGATGCTGGCAATCTTGCCAGTAACCTCACTCCCCGCCGGGACAACGATTTTGTCGAAGGAGTAAACCGGCTCAACCACTTTTCCGTGAACTGGCTGTCCCACATTCCGGATGCGCAGTTCCTGATCCAGCGCCACTTTCAGCGGAGTACCCGCGGGCACCGTCAAAGGAATGGAGTTGGCCACTACCGGTGAGATAGGCGCCGGCAAGGGAACCGCTTCAATGGACGGCGGATGAGGCTCGGCGGGGCGCGTAGAAAGGGTTTGACCCCAGGTGCAGCTGCTGCAAATGGAGGTGAGGAGAACAATGCGCAAAGTACGATACATGACTTTTCCCTTTTCAGGCGTGCGCTTCAGGTATGTGTGGCCGCTGCTTTCAGTAGATAATACAGCAAAAAGCAAGTGGGGAAGCCGCAATTGCGGCGATCCGGTTGGTAAAGAAATGTAAAGGGACCGCCTCTATGGCGGCCAGCCCGTAACCGGTTTCGCAGCGGCCAATCCGTTTTCATGACATGGAACAGGCCTGCCCAGTGAATCAGACAGAGTGCCTTTTGGTGGCACGAGAGGTGACATCGAATGAGAATTATCCTGGCATCAGAATCACAATCGCGAAGGCGGGCGTTAGATATCCTTGGAGTCGCTTACCAAGTGCATCCAAGCGCGATAGACGAAAAGGCCATCAGGGACTCCGACCCTGCGGTTTTGACGAAGAAGCTTGCGAAAGCGAAAGCATGGAAAGTCGCCACCACCGTTCAGGATGCTGTCGTGGTAGCGGGCGACGCCGTAGTAGCAAAAGGGGGAACGATTCTTGAAAAGCCGCGAAGCCTTGATGAAGCGGTGGAATTCCTGCGCGACCTTTCCGGCAGCGTGTTTCAGTTCGTGACGTCGCTCATCGTAATCCGGACGGATACGAAGAAAATGTTGTCGACCGTCGAAGTTTCCGAGATCAAATTTCGCCCGTTGGTAGAGCCCGAAGTCCGCGACTATGTCAGCCGATATCCCGTGTTGAGATTTGCGGGTGCCTTCGAAGGCGACGGCGTTCTCCGCTTCGCCGACTCCGTTTCGGGCAGCTACAACTTTATAACTGCGCTGCCGGTAAGCCGTCTCGCCGTATTCCTTAGAGAGCAAGGAGTTGAAGTGTAGCGTCGGCCCTTGGTAGCTCCGGAATCTTGCCGGCTATCGCGAGGGCATCCTACCCTGGCCGGTGCGGGCGGGACGCCCCCACGATAGCCGCCGGGACGGCGGTGCCACACATAATCTTCATCGTGGGAAATGGTAGTAGACGTCTTGCTTGGAGGAAATCGGAGCGCCATTCTTGGACGCCGGGGTAAACTGCCATTTCTCCAGCGCCGCTAGCACTCTGGCGTCGATGGCAGGGCCTAGGCTCTGAAGCACCACTTTTTGAACGATAGTTCCCTGCTCATCAATTGTGACTTCGACGATCACGTCGCCCTGAATGGCGGCGGCGTCTGATCCAAACACCGGATCAGGAGACACAATCGGGAGGGCCGGCCGAATTTCCGGGCCGGTCATCGTCCCGTACGATAGCGACCCGTAGAGAGATCCGGACGCGGGACCATCGGGCCGAATGGACGCCGTTTCATTCCCGACTTCAAACTTTGCCAGCGGTGGTTGCAAACGATGTGCGTTAGCGTTTTTCTGCTGACGCTGCCAAGTCAAGCTCGGTTTCGGCCGCACTTGCGAAACTCCCGAGGCGCCCCCAAAATAAATTCGGGTCACCAAACCGCCGGCTTGGCCTTTGACTACCGAAGAAGGAGCCACAAAAACTGGGGGAGGACTGTGCAGAAGCCATCCCAGAAACACAAAATGCACGGCCAATGAAACGGTCAACGACGTGACCCTGAGTTTCGAAAAAGCGGGATAGAGTGGGCTGAACATTTGTCCGCAGGGCTTCGTTATCCTGTATTCTACTTGCTTTTCAGTTAAATCTCGAATGCATAGAGTCAGTGGTCGTGTTCAGTTTATCTCAGGGAATCCAGGGTCGGGCAGACAGTGCCCCTCCCCTGTTATGTGACGACTTGCGCGACACGCAACTACAATGGTTTGCATCTATAGGGCAGCAGCCTGAATCAAGAAAGCGTTAATTGTGGGCTGGTTATGCCCGTGACCATCTATGAAAGACCTGAGCCCGAGGAACCAATCGCGGCACAAGCGGGTAACTTTTGCCTGTCTGACGGTTCCATGCGTTCTTGCTAACTTCCTCTTTCTCTTTCTCTTTCTGTGTCGGCCAGCGTTGGGCCAGGGATTGACGCCGGCGGCAACCGCGCCATCCAGTTCGCCTTCATACAGCAGCGCTGGCGGCAGCACCACCGCGACCGGCAATTCGAGCCAGTCTAGCAATCCTGGCGCAGCCCTTAGCCAGAGTCCGTTCTCCGGCAGCGTTCCTGAAGGTAAAGCGTTGCCTGGGGTATTGCCCCTTTCTTTCAAAGATGCGATCGATCGCGGGTTGAGAAACAACCTCGGTATCCTGCTGCAGACTGATAGCACTCTGACTGCCCGGGGCGAGAGGTGGAAGGAACTCAGCGAACTGCTTCCTCACGTTAATGCGTCGGTTTCCGAGACCGCGGAACAAATCGACCTGGCGGCTTTGGGATTTCGCTTCAACTTCCCTGGGATCCCTAACGTTGTCGGCCCACTCGGGGTTTTCCAGGCTGGCGGATATCTGACCCAGTCGCTGTTCGATTATCATGCCATCGAGCGCAAGCGCGGCGCCTCATACAATGAGAGGAGCGTGCAGTACTCTTTGAGAAACGCGCGCGAATTGGTTGTGCTTGCGGTTGGAAATTCATATCTCGTGGCGCTAGCCGGAGCTGCCAGAGTGGCCACGTCACAAGCCGATGTAATCACGGCGCAAGCCTTGTTCGACAAAGCCGCCGATCAGCAGAAGGCTGGGGTGATTCCCGCGATTGATGCGCTCCGCGCGCACGTAGAACTGCAGACCCGGCAACAGCAATTGATCGTCGCCCGTAACGACTATGCCAAGCAGAAGCTGACCCTGGGGCGCGTCATCGGGCTGCCGCCAGGGCAAGAATTCAGTCTCACAACCGAGGCTCCGTATGAGCCGTTAGCCATCGCGGCTCTGGAAGAGGATTTGCAACGTGCGTATGCGTCGCGGCCTGACTATCTGGCGGCAGCGCAGCAGGTGCGGTCGGCGGAGGAATTTCGCCGAGCCGCTACCGCGGAGCATTATCCTACGCTCGACCTGGCGGGAAATTATGGAGCGGCGGGAATCCGCCCCGGAGACTCCCACGGTGTGTTTCAAGTAGCGGCGACATTGAACATTCCGATCTTTGAGGGCGGAAAAATCCATTCCGACGTTTTGGAAGCGGAAGCGACACTGCGCCAGAGCCGCCAGCAATTGGAGAACCTTCGCGGCCAGATCGACTACGAAGTCCGCAGCGCCCGTCTGGACTTAACCGCAGCAGCGGATCAGGTAGAGGTGGCGCGCAGCTCGGTAGATCTCGCGAGTCAGACGCTTATCCAGGCGCGCGACCGGTTTTCCGCCGGCGTCACCGACAACCTGGAGGTTGTTCAGGCGCAGGAGGCTCTGGCGTCGGCCAATGAAAGCTACATCTCCAGTCTCTACTCCCACAACCTGGCCAAGATATCCCTGGCAAAGGCGATTGGCTTTGCCGAAGAAGGTGTGAAGCAATACCTTCAGCGTAAGTAAGTCTGCTAAGTGGCAAGAGGTAAGTGAATCATGGCGGAAAACACAGAGACGGTGGTGCAGGACAACCAGCCTCAAGCTCAGCGGACTGCAAATCAGCCCGCTCCGTTGCCTGCTTCGGAAAGAGATCTCCGCTGGAAGAGATTTCAAGCAGGCAATCCCCGATTCCGTGTGTTTCTAATCGTCGGAATCGTCGTGCTGCTGGTCGTCGGCTTTTTTCTGTGGCGCTACTTTGCGAGCTATGAGGATACCGACGATGCACAAATCGACGGCCATCTGAACTCAATCAGCGCCCGGGTTTCCGGTCATGTACTGAAGCTTCTGGTCGACGATAACCAATATGTGGCAGCAGGGACTCCGCTGATTGAGATTGATCCCAAGGATTACCAAGTAGCACTCGACCGCGCGAAGGCGGACTACGCCGACGCCGTCGCCCTGGCGGAAGCCGCACGAGTGAACGTACCTATCACATCAGTCAACACCACCAGCCAGACCTCCAGTGCGCAGGCGGATGTGGAGAATGCAAACGCCGGAATCGCTGCCGCCCGCCAGCAGTATGCTGCGGCCAACGCCCAATTGGTCGAGGCCCAAGCTAACAACGTGAGGGCGCAGAACGATCTGGTGCGCTACAAACAATTAGTAGACAAGCAGGAAATTTCGCAACAGCAGTATGACCAGGCTCTGGCCGCAGCCAACGCCGGCGCCGCAGCGGTGGATGCAGCTCGGGCTTCGGCGTCAGCCGCGGATCACCAGGTGCGTCAGGCACAGAGCAGGCTTGCCCAGGCGCAAGCCAATCTCCGCGCTGCCGCCACCGGCCCGCAGCAAATCGCCACCATTCGGTCGCGCGCGCAATCCGCCCAGGCGCAGGCGGACCAGAAGAAAGCCGCACTGGAGCAGGCGGAACTGAATCTGCAATACACGATTATCATTTCTCCTGTAAACGGGGTGGTAACCAATCGCACGGTGGAAGTTGGACAAAACGTTTCCATCGGACAGGAGTTGATGCGAGTCATCAACCTCGACGATATTTGGGTGACCGCGAACTTCAAAGAAACCCAGCTCAAGCACATGCAAGTCGGCCAAAAGGCCACCATTCACGTAGATACCAATGGCAAGGACTACAACGCGCACGTGCAGAGCATTGCCGGAGCGAGTGGAGCGATCACCAGCTTGCTGCCGCCGGAGAATGCCACCGGCAACTACGTGAAGGTCGTACAAAGGATTCCGGTGAAGATTACTTTCGATCCCGGAGAGACCAGAGAACACGTTTTGCGTCCGGGGATGTCCGTCGAGCCCAAAGTCTGGGTAAAATGAGCGCGGGCAGAACGAATAGGGGGACCTGATGTTTCGCATCGTCACGGTCGAGCGCGAATACGGAAGTGGAGGCGGCGAGATTGCCTGCGAACTTTCCCAGCGGCTCGGCTGGAAAGTTTGGGACCGCGCTTTAACCGAAGAGATCGCCAAGGCGGCCAATGTCGAGTGTTCGACAGTCGAGCGCTGTGAGGAGCGGGCAGATGGCACGTTTCAACGTCTGGTAAAGGTGTTTTGGCGCGGCAGCCACGAGCGCAGCATACCGCTGCCGGGCGCGGAGCCATTTGATCCCGACCGCTTTGTCGCTGTAGGCGAGCAGGTCATGGAAAAGATCGCGGAGGCAGGCAACTGCGTGATCGTTGGCCGGGGAGCCCCGTATTTTTTGCGCCGACGTGCCGACGCCTTCAATGTTTTCCTTTACTCGCCCCACGCGGAAAAGCTCAAGCGATTGTTGAAGGCAGGCAAAAGCGAGAAAGAAGCGGAAGAATTATTGGGCACCATAGACCGCGATCGAATCACGTTTGTGAAGCGCTATTTCAACGCCGACTGGCCGACCCGTTGCCTCTATCACATGATGATCAATACGGCGGCCGGAAATGAGAACGTCATCTGCACAATACTCAGCACCATGCGCGCGCTGGAACGTGCGGCAGTCAGCGTCTAGCGGTTGCGCATCGATCGAGCGGCGATAGGGAAAACCGAGACGTTGCAAGCAACGTCTCTACAATAGTTACTTTCCTCTGTAGAGACGCAGCTTGCCAGGTCTCCAGGTGCCGACACACGCAGCGATAGAGGACACGCCTTAAATGAAAACAGATTTGCAAGGCAAGATCGCGCTAGTCACCGGGGCCGATGGCGGTCTCGGAACTCACGTCACCCGGACCCTCCTCGATAGCGGCGCAACCGTAATCGGCGTTTCCAGAAACCCCCAGCAGTCGCGCCCTGATGTGGCTTCGTTCGTCCCACTTGCCGCGGACCTTTCGAGCGCGCAAAACGCCAAGAAGACTGTAGACGAAATTGTCGCCCGATTTGCAAAGCTCGATATTTTGGCTCACCTGGTCGGCGGATTCGCTGGCGGCAAGACCATCGCCGAAACCGATGACGCCACGTTTCAACGCATGCTCGACCTGAATCTCAACAGTGCGTTCTACGTCCTGCGCGCCGTAATCCCGCACATGCGGCGCGCAGGAAGTGGCCGCATCATAGCGATTGGAAGCCGGGCCGCCGAAGAGCCTGGCCCCGGGGTCGGAGCCTACAGCGCTTCCAAAGCGGCTCTCGTGTCACTGATCAAAACTGTGGCGCTCGAAAATAAGGATCTTGCCATCACCGCCAACGTGCTTCTGCCCGGAACCATGGATACTCCCGCCAACCGCAAAGCCATGCCAGGCGCGGATACCTCGAAGTGGGTGCAGCCTGCCTCGGTCGCGTCCCTGATTGCCTGGCTGGCCAGCGATGTCGGTAAAGACGTGAATGGCGCGGTCGTCCCGGTATATGGCGGCGGGCTCTGAAGGCGTTGGCGTTCCCGTATTGACACTTTAGTAATCCTGGCAACTGCACCTTTTTTGCTGCAATTTAACATTCCTGCAATATTCTCCAACTATCATGAGAAGGTCAGGATCTTCGATTGAGGAGTGGCAGGTGGCATCGCCCCGACTTTCACGATTTGCACTTCCGCTGCAGGTGGCCGCTGTGTGCTACCGGCGGCAAGGGCAATTGCTTGAGTTCCTGTTGGTCAACACCAACGGCGGTGGTAAGTGGACATTTCCGAAAGGCGATCCGGAGCCATCCATGTCGCACAGCCAGGCCGCGGAACGCGAGGCATGGGAAGAAGCCGGGGTGCGCGGCCTTATCGAGCCCCGCCACTTTCATCTCTATATACATTCCAAGGGCGTCTTCTGGAAACCCCCCGGAGTGCGCGAATTTGTGATCAAGGCTTTCTTGATGGAAGTCGAATTAATCAACGGATCCCACGAACCCGAGCGTAATCCGACTTGGTTTAACCCGGACGAGGCCAGAAAGATTCTGGCCAAAGGCCGAGAAGTAAAGTACGCGCGAGAAATGCAGGCGGTGGTCGACCGGGCGATCGAACACCTTGGCGCAAAGGAAATGGCAACGCGTTAAGGCATGCGTCGCTTCATAGCGACCTGTCTAATCCATGTCACGCATTGAGCAGGCGCCCGGACCACGTGGATCGCCGCAACTTCCGCACGCCCCCATCGATGGCGATGAACTCGCAGAACCCTTGGCTGACATCGCAAATACTGAAAGCTGTTGCGCCAGTTTCTTGCTCTGGCATTTCGGGCATTCGGCTTTCTTGCTGCCGTACACTATCGCTTCAAATTGATGATCGCATTCCTTGCAAACGTACTCAAAGATGGGCATCAACAACTCCTGACCGCCTAACACTCCTGTCCATTTAAAATCAAAGTGTGGGAACTAAGCAAACTGGGAGCGAATTTCTGGGGCGGCGCGGTTTGCGTGGTGGCCATCTTCAAACTCTCGCCAGCTTTTTTCTGCCCCGGCGAATTGCGCTGCCTTCCGCCGAAAAGCGTTTGATCGAAGTTGAACCCGGTGTACAGGTGCTTTGCCACTGCCACTGGCAAGCGGATCGGGAGAATGCGTTAACGGTGATTATTGTGCACGGCCTCGAGGGTTCGAGCGAATCGCAATACATGCTGGGAATCGCCGCCAAGGGCATGGCCGCGGGCATGAACGTGGTTCGCATGAACCAGCGAAATTGCGGCGGCACAGACGCGTTATCGGCCACGCTCTATCATTCGGGACGGTCGCATGATATCGCTGCCGTCACCCGGAATCTGCTGCATCAAGATCACGTCTCCCGCTTCGCCCTGGCGGGATTCTCAATGGGTGGCAATCTGGTGCTGAAGCTCGCAGGCGAATGGGGAACCGAAAGCCCGCCGCAGTTCCGCGCAGTGGTGGCAGTGTGCCCCTCGATGAACCTGGCGGCATCCGCTGATGCCTTGCATCTGCGTGCCAATCGCGTCTATGAGTACTATTTTATGTGGCAGCTTCGCCGTCGTCTGATGGCGAAAGCGCGACTGTTTCCCAAAGTATTCGACACTTCGCGTCTTCAGGGTGTCACCACGCTTCGCGACTTCGATGACAAGATCACGGCTTACTACTGCGGCTTTAAGGGCGCATCCGATTATTACGAACGCTCCGCCGCTGCCAACGTCGTCGATCGCATTGCCGTGCCCACCTTGATCCTGCACGCAGCCAACGATCCCTTCATCCGCATCCTTCCGGAGACGCGGCAGAAGATCGTTTCGAATCCCAACATCACCTTCGTCGAGACCGAGGATGGCGGCCACTGCTCATTCCTCGCCAAGCCGGATGGCGACGATGGACGGTGGGCAGAGCGCCGGGTAGTGGAATTTCTGCGCGGGTTCTGATCGCGTGGGGACAGCCGCCGGCGGCTGTCGGGTCAAGAGCAAGCTCGATCGACTCCCCTCCTATACAATCAGCTTCTCGAATGAAACTGGGTGCGAAAATCGCATTAGCGACAGCGATGGTCCTTTCGCTGGGATTTGTTCTCCGCGCCGAACCTGTATCGCAACTGAAACCGAGCGACTACGTCAACGACTTTGCTCACGTGCTTGACCAGAACACCGTCGCACAACTGGACAATATCTGTCTGCAAATTGATCAGCAGGCGCACGCGCAGATTGCCGTCGTCACCATCAACTCGCTCGACGGGTCCGAGATCGTCGACTACTCAGTTGATCTTTATCAAAAATGGGGTATAGGAACAAAAGGTAAGGACCGGGGTGTCCTGATCCTGTTAGCCGTCCAGGATCGCCGTTACTGGATAACGGTCGGCTACGGGCTCGAACCGATTTTACCCGACGGCAAAGTCGGGGGCTTCGGACGCGAAGCGGTTCCGCTGCTCAAACAGAACGATTACAACGGCGCTGTATCCCTGCTGACTATGCGGGTTGCGGAAGTGATCGCACAGGACGCCGGCATTCAGTTGACTGGCTCACGTCCCCGCACCCGGAGGGCGGAGCAACCGAATAAGGGACCGTCTGTTGTTGGAATCATTGTCCTCATTATTATTTTTCTGATTTTGATATCAACGTCTTTTGGGAGGTTGCTGCTCTTCAGCATGCTATTAGGTGGTCGCGGCGGTGGTGGATACAGCGGTGGAGGAGGTTTCGGCGGTGGGGGTGGTGGATTCGGTGGCTTTGGCGGGGGCAGTACCGGTGGAGGTGGCGCTGGTGGAAGTTGGTAACTAAGGGCAAGTGAGGCATTATGGTAGCGGAGAAACAGATTAACGAATTCGTCAGCCGGTTGCGTGCGGCGGCGGGAGAAAATCTCCAGAGCGTGATCCTGTACGGTTCCGCTGCGGACGGAGAATTTCATCCCGAGTTTTCTAATGTCAACTTGCTTTGCGTATTGCGCGAGAGCTCTTTCGCAACGCTCACCGCGCTGGCGCCTGCGGTTGAATGGTGGACCCGGCAGAAACATCATGCGCCGCTGCTGCTTACTCGCGAGGAAATCGAGCGCTCGACGGATGTATTCTCCATCGAACTTCTGGACATGCAGCAACGTCATCGCGTGCTGTTCGGCGATGACGTCCTCAGCGGTCTGCAGATTCCCATGCATCTGCACCGCGCTCAACTGGAATATGAATTGCGTGAGAAACTGATTCTCCTGCGCGGACGTTTGCTGCTCAACGCGAATAATAAGAAACAGTTATGGGAGTTGATGCTTGGCTCGTTATCAACTTTTACGACCCTGTTTCGGCACGCCTTGATTGCGCTTGGCGACACGCCTCCCAAAGCAAAGCGAGAAGCAGTCCAGACGCTGGCCACGCGCATTCCGTTCGATGCTTCTGCTTTCTTGCAATTACTCGACATTCGCGAACGCAAAGCAGAAACTAAACAGTTCGATGTTACTGATGTTTTTGCGCGATATCTGGCTGCGGTGCAGCAGGTAACTGCGGCGGTGGATAAAATGCTAGACTCGCCCGGACCGCGCAGCGTGTAAATTCAAGCTCTTCGACAAGGAGAAGAACGATGAAGACCGGTTTGATTGTGCTTATTGTCCTGGTGTTGATTGCGCTGTTCGCATTCAGCCAGTATGTGGGGGTCCGCAATACTCTTGTGACAAAGAATGAACAGGTCAAGGCCGCATGGTCACAGGTCGACATTGTGCTGCAACGTCGCGCCGATCTGATTCCGAACCTAGTCGAAACCGTAAAGGGAATTGCGGGCCAGGAACAAAAAGTATTCGGCGATATCGCCGCCGCCCGCTCCAGGTTGCTCTCGGCCAACGCTCCCGCGGACAAAATCGCCGCAAACCAGCAACTGGACGGTGCCATCGGACGTCTGCTCGCAGTAGTGGAGAACTATCCGCAATTGAAATCGAATGAGAACTTTCTCCGTCTGCAGGATGAGTTGGCGGGAACCGAGAACCGCATCGCCGTTGAGCGCAAGCGTTACAACGACTCCCTCCAGGACTACAACACCTACGTGCAGCAGTTTCCGAACAACATCTTCGCCAGTTGGGCGGGCTTCAAACCCAACCCAGCGTATTTTGCCGCTTCCGAGGAATCGCGCCAGGTTCCGAAAGTGAATTTCTCTACGCCGAACGCAACACCGCAGGCAACCCCGCAACCGGCGCCTGCAAAGTAGGTGCAAGCCGATTTCGCCGTCGAACTGGGCGCCGATGACGAAACCCTCGAGATACCATGGGCCGCCGGAACCGGTGGCCCTTGCTATTACGATTTAAAGCGCCATCCCGAGCTGCTGGTCAATCTTGAGGAAGCTGTGCGAGTGCCGGAATTGGGCGAGTTTCTCTCCAAGGTCAATTCTCCTCTGAGTCCGCTTGAGACGGCGAAGTCTGACGTCTGGTCGAGCACAGAAATAAACCCTGAAGAGGAAGTCTTTGAAGCCACGCACAAATTTGGTTCCTATGTCGATCTCCTGTTTTCTGATGAACCAAAACGCTTCTCGTTCTCCGAGCATGAGCATCTGGCAAAACAGCTCACCAAGCTCTTGCAGCGAGCTCCCGAAATGCCGGCTGCAGCCGAGTTTCTTATCCGCCGCTGTTACTACTGCAAGCAAGAGGAAATCCGTGGAGAGGAGGAAATTCGCGATGGCTTCTACATCACGTTCTACTTGTTTGGTTACGGCGACGACGAAATTCAATCCCGCCAGTGTTGGGCCATCGGCCTGAAGTTGGTCCAGAATGCGGTTCGACAGTTGTCCAGGTGAGGCGAAGGCCAGTTATGCTCCTCTATTAGCCCATCAGAGATTGTATGGGCCGGTACGGCACTAGCTGGCCTTAGCCGGCCTTTGGAGCCATGCCAGTGCTTCTGCACCGTGGCCTTTGAGTCTGGTACGCAGCACAGATAGAAGCACCATCGAAAGAAAAATCGCCAGCAATCCAAAAGACGCTGTGCGAATGTCGACGGCTCGCTTCGGCAGGATGGAAAGCCGTCCGTACACGAACTCAATGTGTACCCAGTAAACCAGCAGCGAAGTTTGCCCAAGTTGTATCAGTGGGCTGAAACCCCACTGTCCTGCTCCCCAGCGACACCAAAAATAAGCCGCGCTCAAAATCATCAGCAGCAACCCCACGCGAATCAGAAAGAAGTTCGGACTCGTATGCCAGAAATCGTTCGCTGCATAAATCTGGGGACGCGTGTTGAGCCAACGCGCCAGGTAAATTAGCGCCACTCCAGCCGCACCCGTCAACACAAAGGTCTCAGCCCCACGTTCCCGCGCCCGGTTGCTTATCAGAAAAAACCCTGCGGCCAATCCCATGAACGCAAATGCAGCCCACGGAAAGATCGGAAACAGCCAAGCCTGAGGTTCACCGAGGTTGTGGACGCCGTCGACGTAAGATTCAATCGGCCAAGGGAGCCGGCTAGGACGCCAAGTTGTCCATAGCAACGGGCTCAAGAGAGAAATGCTCATCCCGACGCCGGCCGCGGTCAGACCCAGGGCGAGCCGCGTCTGCGAGTGGCAAGAAAGCAAGACGAGCCAGCAAATCACGCCCATCAACATCATCGATAGCCCAATCGTGTTGAGGATGTCTACACGCAACAAATCACTCCACGGCGCCCAGCCCCAGGCAATCAGAAACTCCTGCAAACGAAATAACAGGCCGAGTCCGAAAATCTCCGCGCCGCGCCGGATGGTGGTGCGGGCAATCTGCCCAGCGGGCACACCTTTCTGCTGCAACTTATCGGTCATCAGCGCGAAGGAAATTCCCGCGAGAAACAGAAACAGCGGCGCAGGTAAAGTCCCGCCCAGTTGCGACCACATAAAAAACGTACTCTTGCGCGCATCGCCTCCCAGCCATGAGTCGTAACAATGCGTCTGAAACATCAGCACGCAGGCAAGGCCGCGCATCCAATCGATGTACGCAAGCCGGGATGGGACAGACCGAGTCATTGTTGGTGCCAGCGCGAAGAGGCACCGAGGCAGTATACAAAACAAATTCAGTAGCCCGTCGCGACCGCTTCAGCCCGTTCCGAATTGCAATCCAGTGCGTTTGCATGGTGTTTTCCGTAAGTTCTAGATACCACAATGCCCCGCAACTTTTCCTTGGGTTTCGCGTTTATATACACAGGCAGGCTCTTCAGACGAAGGTAAAGTGCCTGAAGGCCCTCCGATCCGCTATCGCGGATTCGTGGAAGGGGAAAAATGCGCTACTTAAGATATCTCGCTTTGCTAAGCATCTTCATGCTCCCGGCAGTTCACTCCCAAGCCGCAGTTACGGTTGGCATCGGCGTCGGCCCCGGTTACGGCTACGTAGGCCCAGCATGCGCCTATGGCTATTACTCCTATTATCCATACGCCTGCGCGCCCTATGGCTACTATGGTCCGCAATGGTTCGTAGGCGGAGTCTTTATCGGCGCCGGCCCTTGGTATCACGGCTACTACGGGCGCGGTTACTACGGACGCGGGTATGGCTACTATGGTCATGGTGGATACTACGGGCGCGGTGGGTATGGCTATTACGGGCACGGTCCTTATGCCTTCAACCGGGGCGGTGAATTTGCCGGGCGCGGCTACGCCCACGGCCCAGTTGGCGGCGGCTTTCATGGTGGTGGCGGCTTTCATGGTGGCGGCGGATTCCACGGTGGCGGACGCCGCTGAACCCCACCAAATCACTTAGCTGGATACGGCTGGCAGAGATCTGCCAGCCGTTTTGCTTTGCTCTCTAACGAACTCCGCAACAACTGGTCCTCAGGGAAATCATTCAATCCTCTTACAGGGTGATGTAGACTCCTTAGCTGTATGAAACCCGGTCGGAGTCAGGTCTCGCACCAGTTCAGATTTCGGAGATCAACTCTGAGATCGCAAATGTGAGGCTGATCGGATGGCATCTACTTTTTTTCGGTCTGTTCGCTCTCTCGAAGCCGACAATTCCCAGCGTTCTTACCTGGGGCTCGCTTTGGCCGCTTCCCTGCTCGCGGCGTGGATGGTGTGGTTCTTTCTGGCGCGAGTGTCGGTCTATGCGGTCACGAATAAAGCCGAGTTGGAGGTAGATCGGGCGGCGCATCCCGTGGAATCCGCAGTCAGCGGCCGAGTCGTGGCCACCCATCTGGCGCTCGACCAGGAAGTTAAAGCCGGAGATGTTCTGGTGGAACTCGACTCTGGGGCTCAGCATTTTCAGCTCTCTGAAGAGAAGACACAGCTAGCCGGCGCCAATCCGCAAATCCGTTCACGCGAAGATCAGATCTCCTCGGAAGAGCAGGCTCTCGAGCAGGATCAGCAAGCAGCAAAGGATGCCATCGAGGAAGCCCGCGCGCACTCCCGCGAGGCAGAAGCGGCAGCTGCGTATGCACAGGCTGAATCCGACCGGCTGCGCAAGATGTACAACGCCGGCGTAGTTGCCGAGTTGGACCTGAACCGGAGCGTAGCCGATGCCCAGCAGCGCCGAGCCGCAGCCGATAGCTTGCATTACGCGGTGGTGCGTCTCGAAGGAGAACAGCGCACCCGGACCAACGAAAGAAGAGCCCACATCGAGCAACTCACAAGCGAATTGAATAAGTTGCGCGGCGAACAGGCAACCGCTGGTGTAACCATTCAGCGGCTGCAAGAAGAGGTAGATCGCCGCTGGATACGCGCCCCGATTGACGGAAAGCTGGGTGAAGTAGCGCCATTGAGGATTGGAGCGGTTGTCCACGAAGGCGACAAACTCGGGGTGGTGGTACCGTCGGGAAAGCTGCGGGTGGTGGCGAACTTTGATCCCCCGGCAGCTTTGGGCCGAATTCGTCCAGGCCAACATGCGCGCCTGCGTCTGGAAGGTTTTCCGTGGGCGCAGTATGGCAGCGTCACCGCCACCATCACCAACGTTGCCAGTGAGATTCGCGACGGAAGCATCCGCGTGGAATTGGCGCTGGACTCCCATTCAGATTCTCGAATCCCCCTCCAACATGGTCTCCCAGGCTCGGTCGAAGTCGAGATCGAAACCCTCTCGCCGGCAAACCTGGTTCTCCGCACAGCGGGAAGCTTGCTGGCTAAAGGCAATTTGGGGAACTTGGGAGCAGTGACAGCACAATGAATCTGAGCCGGCGGCGCATATTTGTTCCAGAAGTGGTGCAGACCTCGGCAATGGATTGTGGGCCGGCCTCGCTGAAGTGTCTGGCCGAAGGCTTCCGCATCCCCGTCAGCTACGGACGCTTGCGGGAGGCTTGTCAGACTGACGTCGACGGCACTTCCATCGACACCATGGAAGAAGTCGCGATCCAGCTTGGGCTGGACGCCGAGCAGATCATGGCGCCAGCGGATTTTGTGCTGCTCCCGGAAGCAAACCTCTTGCCAGCGATAGCAGTCGTTTTGCGCGCCAACAAGACAACTCACTTCGTGGTTCCCTGGCGAAGCCACGGCGGTCTTTTGCAAGTCATGGACCCTGCAATCGGCCGCCAATATGAGCCCAAAGCGCACTTTGTTTCCAGTCTCTACATCCACACACTTCCGGTTCCCGCGAAAGGTTGGAGGGAGTGGGCGGAGTCAGAGAAATTCACGCTGCCAATTCAGCGGAAGCTAGACGACATGGGAATTTCTCACAAGGCCGCGAAGCGATTCGTCGACACCGCTGTGAGCATTCCCGGATGGCGAGGTTTAGCCCGCCTCGACGCCGGCACGCGGAGCCTCGGTGCGATTGTCCGGTCCGGAGGATTACGTCGCGGATCGGAGGCCGAGCGGGTGCTCGAACGGCTCATTGAGCAAACACGCCGAGACCCGAATGAAGGACCCGCCGCAATCCCGGCGAACTATTGGTCTGCCTGGCCAGCCCCACCCGAAGATGGCGAAGAGCAAGTTTTCTTTAAGGGCGCCGTGCTCGTGCATGTGAAGGGACGCCGCTCGGAATCTGCGATCGCGGAAACTGGAAAGCTTCCCCCGGAAGTGGCCGCTGCTCTCGTGGAGAAGTCGAGTCGGCCTGGTATCGAACTACTGCGGATGCTGAAGGCGGATGGACTGCTCGCGCCTGCCAGCGTAGTAACTGCTCTCGGCCTCGCGACTCTCGGAGTGCTGATTGAAGCGATTTTGTTTCGTAGCTTGCTGGACATGCCGCGCTACTTCGGGTTGCCGGGACAGCGGCTCGGCGTGATGAGCGCCCTGCTGCTCTTTCTAACGGGTCTTATGTTGCTTGAGCTGCCCATCGCGTCCGGCATCCTCCGCATCGGGAGACATCTCGAGGCCCGATTGCGCACTACCTTCCTCGAAAAAATTCCTAAACTCGGCGACCGATACTTTCATAGCCGCCTGACTTCCGACATGGCGGAACGCAGTCATAGCACCCACCGCGTACGGCTGTTGCCGGGATTGTGCGGGCAACTTCTCCGTTCCGTGTTTGAGCTCGTCGTCACGGCTGCCGGAATCATCTGGCTTGATCCGCGACTAGCCTTGCCGACTCTTGTCGCCGCCGCGCTGGCGGCAGGCTTGCCCGCGCTGGTGCAACCGGTGCTCACCGAGCGCGATCTGCGAATGCGCAGCCAGACCGGAGCCTTAGGCCGTTTCTATCTGGACGCTCTGCTCGGCCTGGTTCCTGTGCTCACCCATCGAGCTGAGCGAGCCTTACGCCGGGAACATGAGAGCTTGCTGGTGGAATGGGCACACGCAGCATTTGCGCTCGTACGTGCGGCGATTTGGGTTGAAGCGATACAGCAACTCCTCGGATTTGGTTTGGCCGCATGGCTGATGCTCGATCACATCAGCCGCGCGGGTGAGACCGGGGGCGCGCTGCTGCTGGTGTATTGGGCGCTCAATCTGCCCGTCCTCGGAGACGAAATTGTACAGTTTGCACGCCTATATCCCACGTACCGCAACATCACCCTCCGCGTGCTCGAGCCGATTGGCGCTCTCGAAGACAAAACCGCCTCGCCAGAGTCGGTCGGCACCAATTCTCCCGCCTCTGTTGCCAGTGAAATTGAATCGGCAGACCTATCCGGCGGAGTAGCCATCGAGCTGGAAAATGTAAGCGTGCACGCCGCGGGGCACACCATTCTGGAAGAGATCAACCTGAAGATTGAGCCGGGTGATCATGTGGCCATTGTCGGGCCCTCGGGCGCGGGTAAATCCAGCCTGATGGGTCTGTTTTTGGGATGGTATCGACCGGCTGAAGGTAGCGTCCTGGTGGATGGCGCTGCTCTTAAGGGTACCCATCTAGAACATTTGCGCCAGCATACGGCGTGGATCGATCCGGCTGTGCAACTATGGAATCGCTCTCTCTTCTCCAATCTCTGTTATGGCAACGCGGACGCTGTGCCAACTGCCAGCTTGTTGGAACAATCGGAACTCCGCCAACTTCTTGAAACATTACCGGATGGACTGCAAACGGAACTCGGAGAAAGCGGCGGGCTAGTTTCCGGCGGCGAAGGACAACGCGTCCGATTGGGACGTGCGCTGATGAGACAAGGCGTGCGCCTCGCTCTGCTCGACGAACCCTTTCGCGGACTTGATCGCCATCAGCGGCGGGAGTTGCTATCGCGTGCTCGCCGTCACTGGGACCGCATAACGTTACTGTGCGTTACGCACGATGTAGGCGAGACATTGGGATTTTCTCGCGCACTGGTAGTGGAAAACGGACACATTGTCGAAGACGGCAACCCGGCAGAACTGGCTCGACAGGTAAATTCTCGTTATCGAGCACTCTTGGAAGCTGAAGAAAGTGTACGCGAAGGATCGTGGTCGAGCGGCCACTGGCGCCATTTGCGGCTGGAAGATGGCCGCCTGCTCGAAAAGTTACAAAGGGCATCCGTATGAGAAGGATAGATCAGGGTCTGCCCGCACTTTTCTGGTCGTTGTCGCAACTCGGCTCTGGCCTCGAAGCTCTGGCGCGTAGAAGCGAACTCCAGCCATCCGCTGTACAGGTCCCACCTCCCCCAAGCTCGATTGCTTTCTTGGAAGATAGCGCCGCGAGCCGCGATGCGCTGAACCAATGGATCGAGTCAGCAGCCACGTGGTTAGGCCTCGAAGCCGAGCCGTCGGCGGTTCCATACGAAGATCTGGAGCGGTTGATACAAAACGCTGGGCCGGCAGTGTTGCAAGTACCAGGAAACGGCGCGCCCAGATTTCTTTTTCTTCTTCCTCGAAACCGCGGACACGTTTCCGTCCTCGCCCCTGATCTGCGCGCGGTGCCCCTGCCGTTAGAAGCTGTTCGCGCTCTGCTCTGCCGTACGATCGAGCAGACAGTGGCCCCAGAAATTGATGGCCTGCTCAACGACGCGGCCATTCCGGATGCACGCCGCGGCGTAGCCAGGGCGGCACTCTTGCTCGAACGCCTGAGGACCAAGGAAGTTGGCGGATGCTGGCAGCTTCGCCAGTCACCCGGCACCACTTTCTGGAGCCAGGCGAAGCGCGCCGGCTTGCCGCGGCGTTTAGGCACGCTCCTGGTGGCGCATGCCGCCGAGTATTTCCTGCTGATTACTTCCTGGTGGCTCATCGGACGCGCCGCGCTTTCTGGACATCTGGACAATGGCTGGCTGCTCGCGTGGGCTCTGATTCTGCTTACGGTGGTTCCTTTCCACGTTTACGGCACCTGGCTGCAGGGCTTTATCGCCGTCAACGGTGGACTTCTCTTCAAACAGCGGCTGCTGTTCGGCACGCTTCGTCTGAAACCCGAGGAAATCCGGCACAAGGGTGTGGGCCAGTTTCTAGGCCAGGTCATGGAATCGGAAGCCGTGGAATTGCTGGCGGTGACCGCCGGATTTCAGGGCCTGACTGCAGCCGTCGAATTGATTGCCGCCGAAATCGTTCTCACGCAAGGCGTGAGTCGTGCGCTTGAGTTGTTGTTGTTGCCGCTGTGGATCGGACTTACGTTGTTCATGGCAGTTCGCTATTTCCGGCGACGGCAGCGCTGGACCGAGTTGAGACTGTCGATGACCAACGACCTCACCGAACGAATGGTTGGCCACCGCACCCGACTGGCGCAGGAGGCCCGTCAGAAATGGCACGAGGGTGAGGATGAAGAACTGGAGCGTTATCTGGAACTCTCGGAGAGCACGGACGCTGCGGCAGCCCTGCTTACGGCGCTCGCACCGCGCGGCTGGTTGATTCTTGGGACCTTCGGGTTGACTTGGGCGTTTGTTGCCAGCGAGGGACTCAACATCAGGCTGGCGATTTCCCTGGGCGGCATTTTGCTGGGGTATCGTGCGCTGAAGAGGATTTCGACAGGCCTGGTCATGATGGCCGACGCTGTCATTTCCTGGCAAAAAGTGGCTCCGTTGTTTGAGGCGGCGGCCAGGCGGCAACTGCAGGGCTCTCCCGCCGTCGCTCTCACGCCCGTCCCTCGCAACGATGCAAAAGACGACACGCGGGACGGTGACAATGGAAAAGACCCGGTCATGGAAGCTCACGATCTCATGTTCCGTTATCAGGATCGTGGTGAGCCCGTCCTGAAGGGATGCAGCCTAACCATTCGTCGAGGCGAAAGGCTCCTGCTTGAAGGATCATCGGGCGGAGGCAAATCTACGCTGGCCTCGCTACTTGTTGGTTTACGAGTGCCACAGTCCGGCCTGCTCTTGCTGCACGGACTCGACCGGCAAACCTTAGGTGACCAGGGCTGGCGTCAACGAGTTGTGTCCGCGCCTCAATTCCACGAGAATCATGTGCTCAGCGAGACCTTCGCGTTCAACCTCCTAATGGGCCGCCGCTGGCCGCCACGCGAAGAGGACATGCGCGAAGCCTCGGCGATCTGCGCTGAACTCGGCCTCGAGCCCCTCCTTAATAAAATGCCGGCAGGAATGCTGCAGATGGTCGGCGAGACAGGATGGCAACTCTCGCATGGGGAACGTAGCCGCGTTTATATCGCGCGGGCATTGCTTCAGGGCGCCGAGATCGTGATTTTCGACGAGAGCTTCGCCGCCCTCGATCCGGAAAATGTAAGACTGGCGCTCGATTGCGTCCTGCGTCGCGCAAGCACTCTGCTCGTAGTCGCGCATCCCTGAAGTGCCTCCACCTGAAACAGGGCCGGAGTCTCGGCGGGCCAGGATTTCTCCATCGTTACGAATACAGGATAAGAACTATTTGGGACTTGATCAGAGGTCTCCCTAGGTTAGAATTGCTACCCTCGAGAGGTTGACCCATGGTTGGCAAGACACTGCGCTCCTATCGCATCGACTCAAAGCTTGGTGCCGGCGGGATGGGTGTCGTGTACAAAGCCGTGGACTCACGTCTCGACCGAAGCGCCGCCATCAAGGTTCTGGGAGCCTCAGCCTTCAGTGCCGAGCGCGAAAAACGCTTCGTGCAAGAAGCGAAGGCAGCCTCTTCGCTCAATCATGCGAACATCGTCACCATCTACGACATCGACACCCAGGAGATAGACGGCAAGGCCATCCACTACATCGCCATGGAGTATGTGGCGGGCGAAACCCTGGATCACGTGATCGGCCGCAAAGGCTTGGGCGTTCGCACCGCCGTGAAGTATGCGTCGCAGATCGCAGACGCGCTCGCCGCCGCTCACGCAGCCGGAATCGTTCATCGCGATCTAAAGCCATCGAATGTAATCGTCACCCCGCAGGGCGTGGTCAAAATCCTTGATTTCGGCCTTGCCAAACTGAACGAGGAGGGCCAAGCCGATGCCTTCGCCGAAACCGTCCACGGAGACGGCGCTTCGCTCACCGAAGCGGGCACCATCCTCGGCACAGTAGCCTACATGAGTCCGGAGCAGGCGGATGGCAAGAGAGTCGATGCGCGGTCTGACATTTTTTCGTTCGGCTCTGTGCTCTATGAAATGGTTACCGGACGCCGCGCCTTTTCCGGTGGATCGAAACTATCTTCGCTGTCGGCAGTCCTGCATACCGAACCGCACCCTCCGTCGCAGGCAGTCCCGGATATTCCGTTGGAGCTGGAGAGGATCATCACCCGGTGTCTGAAGAAAGATCCGGCGCGACGCTGGCAGAGCATGGCCGACGTCAAGGTCGCGTTGGACGAGTTGCGCGACGAGATGGAATCGAGCAGCGTCGATCTCAGGAGACCCATAAGTGCAGGCGGCCGGGCCGCACTCCCCGGCAAACGCTGGCTCATCCCCGGAGCCGTGATACTGCTTCTGATCGGCCTCGCTTCAGGCGCATATTCGGCGCGGCGATATTTACGTTCGGCCCCACTCACTTTTCAGCGGTTGACATTTCGCCGGGGCGACGTCACCGCGGCGAGGTTTGGTCCCGGGGAAACGGTCGTCTACAGCGCCGAGTGGGACGGCTCTCCGTCCACATTGTTTTCAACCCAGCCGGGCAATCGTGAAGCCAGACCTTTAGGCCTTCCGACCGGTAGGATTCTGGCAATCTCGCATGCCGGCGAAATGGCGATTCTGCTGGGCGCCGATAATGTCGGGACGCTTGCCAGCGCGACTTTCGGCGGAGGCACTCCGCGCGAAATGCTGGAAAATGTCAGCGCCGCGGACTGGAGTCCGAATGGAGACGCCCTCGCCGTGGTGCGCACCATCGGCGGTAAACATCGCGTGGAGTATCCCGTCGGGACTGTGCTCTACGAAAACGATGTACGCCCTCCGATTGCGCCGCGAATCTCTGGCGACGGAAAGCTTGTAGCCTTTTTCGATTACGATCCCGAGGCCGGAGATTACGCCTTATCCGTTGTTGGCCCCAACCAGCCGAAGCGAGTGCTCTCCCGGGGATGGCGCGCGATTGGTTCGCTGGACTGGTCGGCGCGCGGAGATGAGATCTGGTTCTCCGCCGGCCAACCCGGCACCGATCCGGCGCTCTACGCGGTCAGCCTTTCGGGCACGCAGCGATTTCTCACCCAGGCTCCCGGTTGGATCGTAATGCAAGATGCAGCTGCCGACGGCCGTGTGCTGCTCAGCGTGGTCAACTCACGACTGGGTATTCGCTACGTTGACTTCGACCATTCCGTCGAACGCGATCTGGCGTGGCTCGACGCTTCCCTGCTCTACGAGATCTCGAGCGACGCGAAGAGCCTGCTGTTTGTGGAACTCACCAGCGGCGAAGGCCGGAACTCAGCGATCTATCTGCGGAAAACCGATGGGTCTCCCGCGGTTCGACTGGGCTATGGCAATCGGCCTTCCCTCTCGCCGGACGGCAAATGGATTGTGTGCATCCGTCATGAGCCTAGTCGCTCGCGCTTGATGCTGCTTCCCACCGGCCCGGGAGAATCGCGTTTTCTGAAAGTTGACGGAATCCACTTCGAATCCCTCGGGTGGTTTCCTGACAGCAAGCGACTGGTGTTTACCGGGAATGAGCCGGGGCGTCCGGTTCGGACCTGGACTTACGATCTGGATTCTGATAAAGCCAAACCGTTAACCGCCGAAGGCAGCAGGGGGAGTCAAATCTCACCCGACGGCCAGTGGTTTGTGGTTGCGGATCCGCATAAGTTGTCCCTTGCACCGATCGAGGGTGGGGCACCCCGGACCGTTGCTCCACTGCAAAACGGCGAAGCGGTGGTGCGCTGGAGCGCCGACGGACATCAACTCTTCCTGCAACAACCGGAAGGGGAAAACATCAGGCTCAGCCGCCTCGACGTCGCCACCGGACATAAAGAACCTTGGCAGACCCTGAAAGTGCCTGAACCCGGAGCCGAGTTTATCGGATCGCTCGCATTGTCGGGGGATGGAAAGGCATGCGCTTTCTCATTTCAGCACGATCTCGCCAATCTTTATTTGGTAAAAGGCCTGAAGTAAGAACTCTCGCGACTAAGTATTTGCGCTGCTTGCTTGTGCGAGGATTGCACCTTTTGCGGTGCCGAAATTTCCTCAAAAAAAACGCTCAATTTCCCGCAAAATCTAGAAAACAAAGGATCCGAATTTTTCTTGCCTTCCAGATCTATGGTTCTTAAGGTAGTTACAGGCAAAATCTTAAAAACATTGGAGTTATGGTGTTCGCCTGGTTCGCCTGCGGCCGCCGTTCGGTTTTGGGACAGCTGGCAAAGCTGGCGAAAAGGCTTTCGCCTTCACCAATGGTTAGTCGGAGTCGACAGCGTACTGGCCGGACGCTGCGCCCCCGTCAAGTTGTCAAAGAACGCTGGTTATCTTATAGATAACCTATATACCTCCATATTATCGGAAGTGAAGGAATGAGATCAAGAGGAAAGTGGGCGGGTTGTACGGCGGTTCCCGATTTGGGAATCTGGCTCGCACCCTTCACAAAGCGTCGCGAGCGGGGGCACACACTCGCCTTTAATTTAAGTGGCACTAAAATCCCAGGTTAGCGGCCAAAGAAGTGACGCGAACCTGAGGGCCGGGCTCTCCACAAATGCTCTTCTACGCGATACCGGATCTACAATTGCCACATGACAGATGAGATGAGCCTGGAGCAGGCTGCGGAGTGGATTAGGAAGCTGATGGAGAGCTATCTCAAGAAAGCCTCCGAACTACACTTCAGGCCTTACGTGGAGCAGATCAGTGAGGTGGCTGGCCCACCTTTACGTTCTTGGTAAAGGTGGGAACTCATAGCGTCGGCGTCGACGTTTCATCTTGGCCTCTCACCATTTTGACTCGCGCCGCGCATTCTTCCCCGAAGGCACAGCTCCGATAACTGCTCCACGCCCACTGCTTCCAAAGGAAAAGCTGTGACCGCCGAGTTCGCCGTCCCCACCTTTACAAAAAACGTAAAGGTGGGCCACCCATCATGGCATGCGATCATGAAAAAAGAACGGCAGAGAGAGCGTTCCTAAGCCCAGGTTCGCGTCCAAACAACGGACGCGAACCTGGGGCATCGAGCGACTCCCAACGAAGGACCTCTGCACATCTAGCGCGGCTAAAAGCCCGCCCTCTCGCACAGAACGCGAGAAGGGCAGGGCACCCGCTTCTTTGGGCGAAAGCATGAGTCAGCCACCGCGGCCCCGCTATAGAGGAACAGTCGAAACCCAATAACGGCGCTCAGGTCCGCGTTCGGTATTGGCATCGTCGATACGAACCCCACCACACTTTTCAATGACTCTTGCGGAGGCCTGGTTCGTGTCGGCGCATGTGAGTAATGCGCGTTCAATGCCCATCTGCCGAAGTTCTTGCAGCGCAAGCTTGAGGGCATCGGTAGCAATTCCCCGATTGCGTTGCGTCGGTCTGACCTTGTAGCCAATGTGGCCGCCAATGTTCTCAAGATGCGGAGACAACCGGTGTCGAATATACACTTCACCGAGCATTCGCCCATTGGCTTCGATGAAATAGGAATCCATGGGAACTATATCCGGGGTGGGATAGCCGCCGGCTTTCATCTGCGAAAGCAGGCTGTAAAATGCGGCATAACCGTGCCATGCAATAGCGTGATGACCTTTGTAGACGTCGATCTCCCCCGCCGAGCGAAACTCCTCAAGCATTTCAGCGAATTCAGTGTCACGTCCTGGCGCCATGGGCGTCAGGACGAGTTTCCGAACGTCGAACATTATTCCGTCCTTTGGTCCCGAGAGACAGTTATCGCTACGCGCGGCGCTGGCGTTTGGGAGTCAGCTTTAACGTTCGGATGAGGCGGAACAGGTGGTTGGGATGTACGCCTAGCAGCCCGGCAGCTTCGGTGTAGTTGCCGTTGGCTTGCTCGATTGCCTGCTCGATAATTTTCTTCTTCGCCTCCCGGATGCCGTCGTGGAGCGCCGTCACCGGCTCGTCTGCCGATGCCGTTTCTTCCAGGATCGAGTCAGGCAGGTCCTCGGGCAGGATCAATTCCGTTGAGCCCAACACCACCGCTCGCTCGATGGCGTTTTCCAGTTCACGAACATTTCCGGGCCAAGGGTAACGCAGCAGACAGGCTCGCGCTTTGGGAGAAATTCCGGCCACGCGCCGATTGACTTTTTCGCTGTAGCGGGCGGTGAAGTAGGCTGCCAGCATCGGAATATCCTCGGCACGATCCCGCAGCGGAGGAACCTCGATGGAAACGACGTTGAGCCGATAGTAAAGATCCTGGCGAAATTTCCCCGTGCGGGATGCATCGTTCAGGTCCACATTGGTGGCGGCAATCAGGCGGATATCGAGTTTGATGGGGCGCGTGCCGCCGACCCGTTCAAACTCTCGCTCCTGCAGAACGCGCAGCAGCTTGGCCTGTAGCGGAGCTGCCAGTTCGCCGACTTCGTCGAGGAATACCGTCCCGCCTTCGGCGGTCTCCAGTTTTCCTTTCTTCTGCGCGACGGCGCCGGTAAAGGCGCCCTTCTCGTGGCCGAAAAGTTCACTCTCCAGCAAAGTGTCGACGATCGCGGCGCAATTAATGGCCACAAACGGACGGTCCTTACGGCCGCTATTGCTATGGATGGCGCGGGCAACCAACTCCTTACCAGTGCCGCTCTCACCCTGGATCAACACGGTGGACTCACGCGTCGCCACGCGGGAGACGAACTGATACACCGCACGCATGCGCTGGCTTTCGCCAACCATGCTGTGCTGGATGTTAATTTCTTCCTGCAAACGCCGGTTCTCATCCCCCAGACGTTCCAGGTGGCGCGCGTTTTCAATCGCCAGCGCCGCTACGTTCCCGAGCGCTGTCACCAACTGTAAGAGCTCGGAGTCGAAACGGGCGGCTTTCGAGCTGGCATCGAGGTAAAGCGCACCCAACAGTTTGTCCTGCACCTCGAGAGGAACCGCCAACACAGAGTGCACCATGGGCGTCAGCAGGCTCTCCGCCTCGCGAAATGTTTCGTCGCTGGGAACGTCATTGCAAAGCACCGCGAGATTGTCTTCGAGGACCTGGTTCAAAATCGTTTGGCTGACTTGAATTGTTTGGTTTGGGCCTAACTTGCGGTCCCACCCGACTACGGAAGCGAATCCGTCCGTCCCCTCTTCGGTCAACAGTATAGCGGCCCGGTCGGCCGAGGAAATTTCGATGACCGCTTCCAGCACTTTCTGCTGAAGGTCGGCCAGTCCATTCACCAGGTTAAGACGCTTGCTGAAGTTGAAGAGCACGTTCAAATCGTGGACCGTGCGCTCGGTGGCATCCAGCGCGCGTAGCTTCGAAGGCTGCAGGTAAATCGCGTCCTGCTTTCGCAAGATCATCGTCGCGCCGCCGGGCGTTGCTGCGGAGTCCAGGTGCAGCGAAGCGTTGCCGTCGGAAAGCTCTGTGGAGACACCTTGAAAAACTAAGATTGATTTGCCGACCCGGATCTGATCGCCGTCCGCAAGGAGCCGCTCTTTAACCGGCAGACTGTTCACGAAGGTGCTATTCCGGCTGTCAAGATCCTGGATCAGGAATCCCTCGCCGTTCTTTCGAATCACGCAGTGCCGGCGCGAGACGAGCGAGTCAAGCAGCGAAATCTGGTTGGATGGCTCACGACCGATCGACAGTTCGTGTTCGGTAAGCGGGAACGATCGGCCTTCAAGAGGGCCGCTCACCGCTTCCAGCCGAGCCGGGCTGGAGGTAACACCTTCGCGATTGGGATCGTTCATTACCCGACGAGTATACCAACCGCCTTTCCGTTCGCTGCCTAACATAAATGTGAGGTCGGAGAACATGATTGTTAGGTCGCGGCCGACAAAGGTAGGCGGAAGCACGGGTCTGCGGGTCTCTGACCTTGCTATCTCGTTTGTTGTCAATGCCAGCGGACAAGTTACCCCCGGCGGAACGAGCTGGTTACTTTTGGCACACGGCTTGCATTACCTAAGAGTGCAAGTTGGAAGCGGTAGGAACCCAAACGAAAGGAGCCCTCCAATGAAAGTCAAGACGAACACGAAAGCCGGCAGCGCAATGTGGGGTAGCTAGTCCCGAGGATTTCTCACCGCCCGAAAACAGGGCTCATCAGAATAACGAAGCAAAATTCAAACAAAGGGGCAATCCGATGAAAGTTAAGACCAACACCAAGGCCGGCAGCGCAATGTGGGGTAGCTAGTTCAAGGATTCACGAACCGCCCAGAAATTGGGCTAACCGATGGACGAATGGATAAAACTTTCAAGAAAGGACTCTCCCATGAAGATCAAGACGAACACGAAAGCCGGCAGCGCGATGTGGGGCAGCTAATCTGAGGTTTTCACGAAGTGCCCGTAGTCAGAAGTGACAGATTGACCGAGCAAGCAAAAACCAAGAGAAAGGAGCAACCCAATGAAGGTCAAGACGAACGCGAAGGCGGGCAACGCGATGTGGGGCAGCTAATTTCCCAAGCAGGCAAGCAGAGCCTGGAATTCAAAAAGTCTCGAACCAAGAAGGTCGGGGATGCTCCGAAAGGTTGATGAACACTGGGGGTACGCGAACCCAGCATCCCTTTTCGGAGCATCCGTCGTTTGCGCCTAAAATCGCCCGGCTGTGGCGCCTCCACAATGTCTAAATCGCTCCGGCACACTCCGGGGCTTTTATTTTTGAGGCACCGGGAGTGGTTCACCGGCGGTGGCTTCAACTAGTTTCTGGACGGATGGCGCCACCATGAGCAACAGTTGCGCTTTCGGTTTCTGTGATTGCTCCAACAAGACCAACTGCTGCGCTGTCCAAGTTTCTGGTGCGCGCTGTCCGCGATCGAGGTAGTCCAAAGCTTGCAGACCGGCCGTGGCAACTGCCGAAAGGTCTTGCGAAAGTGGAGCAATCTCCTTCACCAGAAACGATTGGGGTTCAAGTCGCTGTAGATTGGCGTCGTTGTCCCGCCAGCGGATCAACAGCGCGCGTACTTCTTCTTTGGCGTCCGGGCTTGCTCGTCCAGCGATCAGCGCGTCCACCAGATCTGCAAAGTGCCTGGCGGTGGCGCTCTCGGGGCGGGCCGCGTCGATGACACGATTCAGCGGCGACAGACTGGTAGCCTCGACGGCCGCAATTTCTTCGCGAGTGTAATCCTTCACCGGTTCGACAACGTCCGTAAAGGTGCGAAGTGCGGAAATCTCGTCCCCGCCGGCGATGCGACGCAGCATGGGCCCGTAGCTGGAGTTGTGCGTGAGTCCGGCCCAGTCCAGCCATCGGCTCACATTCTCCAGACGCTGGTACATGGAATTGACGTCGGTCACGTCTTGCGGCGACCAGAGCCGCTCCGCGATGGCTGCGGTTCGAGGCCAGATGCGCGAGTCCATATTCTCGGGCGAAACATACTCCGACCACATGCAGGCTTCGCCACCCAGGATGCGCTGCTTCTCCTCCGGACTCAGGTTTGCTCCTGCACCGCTGATCGGATCTGTCGCGTAGTGTTTGGCAGCGGGCCAGTTCAGATCGACGTAATATCCGAACGAGAGCAGTCCACGATATCCCTGCTTGGCCGCGGCCGCCAGCGAATCCTGGCCGCGCCACGATTGCACGACGATGTCTTTCGGCAGATCCGGCCGCAGGATCTCATCCCATCCCACCATGGTCTTCCCATGTTTGCTTACGATCTTCTGCACGCGAGTGTTGAAGTATGACTGCAGATCCGAATTGCTTTTAAGCCCGTGGGCGCGCATGAACGCCTGAATGTTTGGATTCGCGTCCCACTGCTTTCCGTTGACCTCATCGCCGCCGATGTGGAAGTACTGGTCTGGGAAAAGTTTGGCCATCTCTCCGATGAAGCTGTCGAGAAATTTGTAGGTCCGCTCCTGGGTCGGATCCATCGCAGGATCGAAGACACCCCACTTGCGTTCGATTTGATACGGCCCCGGGCCGCTGGCCAGCTCAGGATAACCAACGAACCACGCGGTGCTGTGCCCGGGCATGTCGAACTCAGGGACAACGCGAATGCCGCGGTCGTGAGCATAGGCGATCAGGTCGCGCACTTCCTCCTGCGTGTAGTAGAGGCCATCAGAGCCCATCTCCTGCAGCTTGGGAAATTTCTTGCTCTCCACGCGGAAGCCCTGATTGTCCGAGAGATGCCAATGAAATACGTTTAGTTTTACCGCTGCCATGCCAGAGAGATTTCGCTTCAAGACATCGAGCGGAATGAAGTGGCGGCCGACGTCAATCATCAATCCACGCCATGGAAAGCGCGGCGTGTCCTGGATTGCAATTGCGGGGGCCGCGAAGCCATCGGACGTCGTTTGTACTAGTTGCAGAAATGTTTGCAGTCCGCGCATGATTCCGAGGGTCGTCGCTGCATCCAGCTTCGCCCCCGCCGGAGTGATGTCGAGCGAATAAGATTCGTCCTCGCCGAGTTCCTGCACAGCCTTATTTGCATGTTCGCGGTGAATGACCAGCTTGGCTTGGGCGGCATCCGTTACTTTCATGTCCAGAGGAGGCATCCCAGCCTGGCGCCGAAGATTATCCAGAAACAGTTCAACCGCGTGTTGCAGGCGTGCGTCAGATTGACCGCTGATTCCTATCGAGAACGAAGCGTCAATTACGAGCTGACCAGCTTTCATTTGCACGCTGACCGGCATCGGCATCAGATTCAATGGTCGCGGCTCGGCGGCAGAGAAAGACAAAAATGCCGAGCACAGCATCAGAACTAGAAAAATAAGACGCACGAAGTGTTCTCCTGGGATTGCCTGTTGAAGGGGCAGGATAGTGGAATGGCGAGCAGTCCGCAAATCAGAAGTGAGATCAGACAAGCTTCATCAAACCACCCCGCTCATGAGACGATTGAACTGACGCCATGATTCAGTTGTCCTCTGCTGGAAAACGTTATGGCCACAAGCTTCTCTTCGAGGGAGCTGACTGGATGATTACGTCCCGGGACCGCATCGGCCTGGTGGGCGCGAACGGAACCGGAAAATCTACGTTGATGAAGATTTTCGCGGAGATCGAGACTCTCGACTACGGCTCGTTCAGCACAGCCAAAGGCATTAGCGCGGGCTACCTGCCGCAAGACGGGCTCACGCTCTCCGGGCGTACCGTGTTCGCGGAGTGCATGGCGGTTTTTTCTGAGCTGCGAGAAATGGAGCAGGAGATGGAAGATCTGACCGCTCGCATGCCGGAGCTGGATCATTCATCTTCTGAATATCAACAAGTCGCGGAGCGGTATCAGCGCATCGAGCACGAATTTCGCACTCGCGATGGATACGCCATCGAGGCCCAGGTCGGAAGCGTGCTCATGGGTCTTGGTTTCCGTAAGGAAGATTGGCATCGCCGGACGGAAGAATTTTCTGGGGGCTGGCAGATGCGCATCGCACTGGCCAAGCTGCTGCTGCAGGAACCGAACCTGTTACTGCTGGACGAACCCACGAACCATCTCGATCTTGAAGCGCGGAACTGGCTGGAAGAATATCTGACGCATTATCCCAACGCGTTCGTGCTGATTTCGCATGACCGCTATTTTCTTGACGTCACGGTCAACAAGATTGCCGAAATCTGGAACAAGCGCATCCATCTTTATCCCGGCAATTATGAAAAATATTTGGCTTCTAAGACGCAGCGTATGGAGCAACTCGAAGCCGCGTATCGCAATCAACGGGAACGCATCGAGCAATTGGAAGTATTCATTAATCGCTTCCGTTATCAGGCGACCAAAGCCAAGCAGGTGCAGAGCCGCATCAAGGAGCTCGAAAAGATCGATCGCATCGAATTGCCGGAAGAGGAAAAGGTAATCCACTTCTCCTTTCAACAACCGAAACCCAGCGGCCGGATCGTGGCCGAGTTTATCGATGTGGCGAAATCCTATGGCGAGAAGGAAGTGTTTCGCAATGTCAGCTTCATGATCGAGCGTGGTGACCGCATCGCGCTAGTGGGCGTGAATGGCGCCGGCAAATCCACGTTGATTAAGCTGCTCGCGGAAACCGAACCGTTGACCGGCGGCCACTTCCGTCTGGGCCACAACGTGTTGCCCGATTACTTTGCGCAGGACCAGTACAAGGAACTCAATCCGGATGCGCGCATCCTGGACGACATCGGCGATCTATCACCGCGTTCCACTCAGACTGAGCTACGTAGTTTGCTTGGCTGTTTCCTGTTTTCGGCGGACGACGTTTTCAAACGCATCGGCGTGCTCTCGGGCGGCGAGCGCAACCGCTATGCCCTGCTGCGTATGCTGCTGCATCCCGCGAATTTTCTCTTGTTGGACGAACCCACGAACCACCTCGATATGCGCGCCAAAGACGTTCTCCTCAAGGCGCTGATGGACTACACCGGCACTGTCGTGTTTGTGTCGCACGACCGCTACTTCATCGACAAACTGGCAACGCGAGTTTTCGAAGTAGGCGATGGCCGGGTGGAAGTCTATCCCGGCAATTACGAGGATTATCGTTGGCGGAAGGAAGGCGGCGCGGAACAACTGCAGGAAACTGTAAGCCGCTCGGCGATCGCCGTGCAACCGGGAAACGGCAACCAGAGCCAGGCGGCAGCTTCCGACAAGTCCAAACGCCTGAATCCCATCAAGCGTAAACAGATGGAAGAACGGGTGAAGGAGCTAGAGAGGGAGATTTCTCGCGCCGAAACCGTAATTGCTGAATGCGAAGCCGCTCTGCAAAGCTTCGTCAGCGCCGAGGAAACAGCGCGGCAAACCCAGGAGTTGAAACACGTCCGGGCGCAGCTGCAGACATTTCTGTCGGAGTGGGAAGAGCTTGCTCAGGGGCTCGAAGCCTAGAGGCAGGGAGCTTCCCAAGACAGGCTCGCCGAATTGTCCTAACACGATTTTAGTGCTACACTATTCTCGTGTCCAATCGCTTGCGCAATGTAACGGTGACTTTGGAGGAGGATGTCGCTCAATGGGCTCGTGTTGAAGCCGCTCGCCGGGATACCAGCGTTTCGCGGTTGCTAGGGGCTCTGCTGAAAGAGCGCATGTCGACCCAGGACAGTTCTCCGGGGGAGGCAGCGGAAAGACTGGCAAGTTTCGGCAAGCGCCACAGGTTATCGTTGCGTGGCCTCAAAATCAAAGATCTGATCAATGAAGGACGTCGGTGAGCCGGTTTGTCCTCGACGCTTCCGTCGTGCTCACTTGGTGTTTTCCCGACGAGAATGCTGCCCTCGCGCAGCACGTAGCCGGCATGTTCAAGCAAGGCGACACCGCCGTTGTGCCCTCGTTCTGGCCGCATGAGGTTCTGAACGCTTTACTTGTGGGAGAAAAACGTAAACGCATCTCTAAAGAATTGGTACGAAGCTTCCTTGATGACCTCGCGGTGCTCCCTATCCGGCTGGAGCAATTTCCCGCCAGAGTGGTGTTTGATAGAATTCAGCGCCGCAGCCGAGAGTACAGCTTGACTGCGTACGACGCGGCTTACCTGGATCTGGCTCTCGATGGCGGTTTTCCGATTGCTACCCTGGACCAAGACTTGAGGCAGGCCTGCAAGAAATCAGGTGCCCGGTTGTTGCAAATGTGACTTCGGCTTTGTGAGGGGGCGACTGAAGAAATCGAAGTACTACAGACTTGCTGCAATAAACTGTGACTTTGCTCCGCGTTCCTTTACCGCCTGCCGATCCACGACTGTGAGTTCCTTTTCGAGCGAGGAAAAGCGCTGCAGGATCTCGTGCATGCGCAATGACATATTGCGAATGGTCTCGATCTGGGATCGCGACCCGGCGGATAGCGATCCCGGTTCCAGCAGCAGCAACTCGGAGTTTCCCAGCACGGAAGTGAGAGCGTTATTCAGATTGTGCCGCATGTCCAGCATGTAACGGCCAAGGTGAGCTTGCCGCTGCAGTACCACATTGGCTTGTTCGAAGTGACGGGCCTCAGCCTCTGCCCTGACCCGTCGCAGAATTTCTCCAGCCACCAGCAGGAGCGTCTCCAGCCAGTTCTCCTGTTGCCGCACTACCGCCATGCCAGGCCAGCGATCGCGAACCGTCTGCACGAGGCGCATGTCTTCGCAGACGAACACTACGCGCTTGCCGGCGGCTTCCATGGCTTCTAGAACGACCGACAGCGCCTGCGGCCGCAGGGAACCCGCGATGGCCAGATCGAAGGTATCCGGATCCAGACCGAGACAGACATCGCTGCTCATCAGAGTGAACGCGGGAACCGTGCGTTCCGATTGCCACCGGCCAGTCACGACCCGCGAGAGTTCTGCGTCATCCGAAATGATCAGTACGGAAGGTTGATCCATTCCCGTTCTATTTCCCCAACTCTGGGTTCATGCTTAACTCCAAAGCCCGAAGCCTGACGCCTGAAGCCTGAAGCCCGAGACCTAGCGTCACTTCTGGTTGTTATGGTTGACGTCTTGCCGCCCCGTGAGAGCGTTCTCATTCCAAAACCGGCGAAGTGCCGGAAACTTCGAAGTCCGGCACGTCCGAACTTCCCGCGGCTCCCGCGGCATGGGCGCGAGCGTTCGTGGCGACGCCTGGCTTAGTGGTCGCCGTAGTCTTCGCGTTCTTTGCCAGTGCAGCTTCAACTACCGCGCGCAGGTCGACCAACATGGACACCGGCTGGCCCGACGAATATTCCGCGTGAAACATTACCTTCCAGGACTGGCAGATCATGCGCAGCCGCGCGATCGGCTCTTCGGCGGAAAATTGGGCCCGACGGCAATCGAGTGTTTCGACGCCGCGATGTTCCAGTTCCCGCAGACCATCGAGAATGGAATTGAGATCCTGATGCATCAAGCGGAAAAAGATACGCCTCATCAGAAAACTGAAGCGAGTAAATGCAACCATGGCGCTGGGCAGAAAGTATCGCTCGCCGCCCGAAGTTTTTAACTTTCTTCCTTTTTCCAGAGTCCTGCTGGTAAGCAACTGGTTCAGGTTGTGGCAACCGTTTGCGGTTTGAATGACCTCATCCAGCGACCCCAGCCATTCCGGCACATTCAGGTCAGCGGGGCCGAGGACAGGTTCGAGCATTTGCGCCACATAAGAGAGATCGACGTCCGCATCCTCTAAACGTGACGGAGCGCAATGAGAAAAGAATTGAACCAGCAGGAAGTCAATCTTATCGCGATCAGAGTCGCTATGTTTCGGCCGGCGCAAATGATGCACCAGCAGAGTACGCAGAGCCTCATCGCTGCTGACGGTTGTGGTCTGCAGAAACTGGCGAAGCTGATGCACCTGAATGCGCGCATCCAAGTCGGTGAACAACTGGCGCGCCTGTTCAACCGATTCCTGCGGCGGCGCATCTACTCCAGCTTCCAGATCGCTGTGCGGCGGCATATCGATTACGAATTCCCGGGCAAGTGCGGCATATAACGGGTAGAGGAGGCGCGCGTCGCGCCACTCCGCCGCCAGTTCACTCAATTGAGATGTGGGTGTCATATTGTCACAATTCAGATTTCACAATTCGGGTTTCACAATCCAGTTGGTAACCTCTCCGGTGAAGCGAGCGGCCACCGCGGTGCGGCCGCCGTTGTATTGCACCGCGACCACACAGGCTTCCGTATCCAGCGTGCCATCGGAATTCCGCAGCCTCAATTTATCAGCAAACTCGAGCGGCAAAGTGGATGCGAACAGCACTTCGGTCGGCGTCCCAAACTCAATGATCGTGCTCTCGGTAAACGCCCCGTTGCCATTCGCCACTCGAGTCAGGCGGACAGGAATTCTCACCGGTGTCGCATTAGGAAAAAACTTCGCCAGCTTGGTAGTCGAACTCTCACGTGCCGGCGCTGCCGCAGCACCCGATCTAGACACAGAATTCCTCATTACACAATTCCCCAGTCGTCGATGCGGCCTGGATTCCCAAGTCCGCCGGTTAGCGTGGCTCAGGCACCCGGACCGCACCGCGGAGTAGCAGTGCACGAACGCAGCCAAAGCTGTAAGGATGGCAAGTTAAAGGTTTATCAATAGGATAGATGAAGAGTGGCGGTTGACTTATCAAGATTGTCTTAGGTTTGGACGTCTCACAGTGACACAAAGTCTCAGGTGAAGCTTGGGTCCATGGAATTCCCGGCTCTGCAGAGCCAGCTTTGAAAGAACCCAAGCTGTGCGCGACCGAGGGCCAGCGGATTAAGTCAGTTCAACTGCGGCTGGCTGAATCGCGCCAGCAGGTTTTGAAAAGAGGCATCGTCGCGCAGGCCGTCGAACGAATGATCGTTGTGCAAAAAAAACATGGCCGCATCGCGTTTGTCCAAGGCTTCCTGCAGGTACTGGATGGCTTCCGTTTTTTCTCCCAGATGGGAGTACGTCTGTGCCAGTGGATAGGGCGAGAGCTTTCCCTGCAAATAAAATTTCTTCTGAACCGGCAGCATGGTTTGCCACATTGCCTGGGCGCCACCTGTAGCCAAACCTTCATCCGCAGCATTGACGATTGCCAACGCCGCCGAGTCGTGGCGCAGCAGCGCGACTTTCTTCGATTCTGAAAGGTAATTCGCGTAGTCCTGACCGCAAAAATAGATCTCGGAAAGATAAAGGTGAGGCGAAAGGAATCCCGGTTCCGTGGTTTCAATCTGCTTCAGCAAGGCAGTGCCCTGTTCGGGTTGGCCTGCGCGATAAAGGATGAATCCTCTATCCGCCATGATCGGCGTGGAGGAAGGATCAAGTTTCCTGGCTCTTTCGATCTCGGCAACCGCCTCCGGATAACGCTGGACCGCCATCAAGAAAGTTGCATACCAGTGGTGCGCCGCCACGTAGTCCGGGTTCAGCGCAATCGCTCGCTTGAATTCATGTTCTGCTGTGGCTGCATCCCGGGTCCAATAAAATGTGACAAAAGCAAGAGAATTGTGCGCCTCGGCGGACTTGTCGTCCAATTCCACAGCTCGCTTGGCCGCTGCCAGGGCCCGCGGATATGCCTCAGCGGGCGGCATCACGGAATATTCGCGTAGCAGGTTATAACAATCGGCGAGGCCCACAAAAGGTTGGGCGTATCCTGGATCTCGAACAATCGCTTGAGTAAAAAGGTCGAGTGCTTTGTTTAGATCCTCCGGGGTCCGCTTGTTCCAGAAATAGCGTCCCTTCAAATATAGGTCTTCCGCCTCCGGGCTTGTTCGATGAGTGGCGGGAGCAAGGTTGGTCGCCGATGCTGAATTTGGCTGCTTTGGAATTTGATGTTTGAGAATGAGAAACCCCAGCAGGATCGCCAGAAGCGATGCCAAGATTCGAGCGACTTGGAATGTCGAACTCCTAACCGGAATTGCCGGTGAAGAGACATGCTGGGAAAACGGTGGCTCCGATTCGCGGATTCCGCCGGGTGAAGAAGAGTTCGCTTCGGCGCCCGATGCCTGCTCCGAAATTTCTGTTACTGCCGCCGCAGGATCCTTCAGCCACTGCGATAACTCGGCAGCATAGGCGAACACACCACCTCGTACGCCGCCCGGCACGCGATGGACGGGGAGAGCTCGCTCTTTCTCCCAGCGCTTGACCGTGCGCTCGTCGCGACCGAAGAAGGCGGCGATTTCCTTCCACGAATCCAGACGGCTTTTCGCCGCCTGCTGCTCTCGAGCCAGCATAATCCTGAAATGTCCTGAGTTGTCCCGTGATGTCCCTTGCCTGGGGGAGCAAGTCCCCATGAGTATAGCTCGACCGCGGATAGTGTGAACAAATTCCCCCCACTGTCTTTCGGAGCCCAGGGTCAGCAGATCATTTTTCAAAGTGCAATCTTTTGCACACGCCCAAGGAGTCTCAGACTCCGAGGAGATTTTCACGGCCTGCAGAGATCAAATTCGAAACCATCTGCAAACCAGCAAGGAATCATTCCCACTTCCAGGAGACTTTATGAATTACGCCCGGCAACAGGAAAAATGCTTGCGCAGATTTGTGTTATTAATGGCCGCGGTGGTTGGGCTCTCACTTGCCGCAGCGACTTCGGCACTCGCCCAGTGCACCGACAGCTGGACCGGAGCAGGAGGCAATAATAATTGGAGCAATGGTGCCAATTGGTCGACGGGGACGGAGCCGGGCAACAATGATACCGTCTGTATTCAGACATCGGGAGCCGCAGTTTTGTTGGACGTCGCCGACGGGATAGCCGACCTCACCGTCGGCAGTTCCGACAGCCTGACGTTCCCCACCGCAACTAACGGGAGCCCTAGCCTCAACATCAGTGGCTCCTCACTCGCGAACAGCGGCCAGATTATCTTGTCCGCTCCGGTGTCGTTTGGCACAACAGGTTTGTCGTTCTCATCCAGCGGGACGGTGACCCTATCCGGCCGCGGAACGATTACCCTGAACGCCAACAACTTCGGCGGCGACTCTGTCGGAGGCAGCGCGAAGCTGTTGAATAAGTCGACGATCCAGGGCGCTGGCGGCTTCGACATGACATTCAACAATGCCAGCGCCGGCGTGATCAACGCCAACGCATCCGGAGCTCAACTGGTCGTGGGACGCAACCAGGACCAGGGCGGCTCAAGCAATACCGGCCTGATGGAAGCGACCCGCGGTGGTCAACTCGTCATGGGGAGCCTCGCACTCAACAATGTTGGGGGCACGATTCAGGCGAGCGGCACCGGCTCCACCGTTACTTTTGCGGACCAGGGCCAAGGCGGGCAGACGATCACCGGCGGTACCTTCAAGACATCAGGCGGGGGTGTAATCTACGCCACCAACTCGAATACGACAATTGATGGAACCAACGGCAACACCGTCACCAACCTCGGAACGCTGGTAATTCCCGACCAGGGTGGCCATCCTGGAGCCGCTTTTCAGGGAACCCTAATGAACAAGGGAACTTTTCAGATCCTGTCAAAGGGAGACGGCGTCGGTCTGAACATTCCAGGCGGCCAGACCTTCACCCTGACCGGCCCCGGCAGTCTGACTATGGGGGATGGCACTGCCAACGCCTATAACAATCAGAACTACATCAGCGGCGCTACGCTCGTGAACCAGCAGCTCATTCAAGGGACGGGAGGCATCTTAAATCTCACCGGCTTCAATAACAGCGGCACTATCAACGCAAACATTCCCACGGGTACGAATAACCTGCAGCTTCAACTGGGCCGGGCCGGCGCCAGCACCAACACTGGAACGATCGAGGCCAGCAACGGCGGAGTGCTGGTTGTAGGAAGCACCACCATTAACAATACGGGCGGCACCATCGAAGCGGTAGGCGCGAACTCTAACGTCTCTTTGGTTGGTTCTCTGGGTACATCGGGGCTGACGATCAGCGGCGGCACCTACACCAGTTCAGGCGGGGGCGTCGTTTACGGTTATGGAGGAACCACATTTGACGGAACCACGAACCCGGTCACGAACTCCGGAACGTTTGTAATACCAAACGTAGGGAATCCCCCAAACATCAATGTCGAAGGGACCCTCAACAACACCGGAACCATCCAATTGTTGCCAAACTCCTCAGGAGGAGATCCAGTTCTCTTGCAGCTTTCCAGCGGGGAGAATGTCATACTCAGCGGCAGCGGTAAGGTCATCATGGGGGATGGCACCAACAACGCCTATAACAATCAACCGGTGATCGGCGACGATTTTGGCGGCGGCGGTATCTTGACGAATCAGTCCACCATCGACGGAACTGGTGTCATCGCGTCGGGTACTCAGGGCCTCATCAACAGCGGCACCATCAACGCGAACGTGCCCGTGGGCACCGCCGGCCTCCTGCTCAACATCTGCTGCGAGGGAACTTCCGGAATCGTCAACAAAGGAACCATCGAAGCGTCGAACGGCGGCTTGGTTCAGTTTGCTCCCTTCAATAGCTTCAACAACATGGGCACTCTAACGGTGGCGGCCAAAAGCACGATCAACATCACCAATAATAACGCGCCGTTTGTGAATCTCTCCAATGGCACCCTGACGGGGGGCACCTACAACGTCACCGGAATCCTCCAGATTCCCGGGAACATCACGACCAACGACGCGAAGATCGCGCTCACTGGGAAGGCATCGCAGATACTGAACCCCAACACCAACGCCCTGACAGGCTTTGTCACCAATGCCTCAAAGGGCAGCTTTGACCTCAAAGCAGGCCAGACCTTCACCTCGGCAGGCACATTCACCAACCAGGGAGCGATTTCCATCGGTAAGGGCAGCACTTTCACGGTGGGGGCGGGCGGATCGTATCTTCAGACCAGCGGCAGAACTACGGTAGACGGCAAGCTCGCGCTCTCAAGCACTGAGGGTAAACCGGACGAGCCCGCTTCCGACTCCGACCCTGGCGCTGCCGGCATCCGGATTGTCAAAGGCTCGCTCTTGGGCAACGGAGGAACCATTGCGGCCCACGTGTCCTCCTCTGGAACCGTAATCCCGGCGGATTCGCTAACCGCGGTCGGCAAACTGCAGATCACCGGCGCTTACACCCAAACTTCCAAGGGTGCGCTGGATTCCAATATAGCCGGTGCCAGTTCCGGCCAGTTCAACGTGCTCAATGTCACCGGCACCGCCACCCTCGGCGGAACTCTGAACATCGGGCTACTCAATAAGTTTGTGCCAATGATTGGCGCAGAGTTCGAGATTCTGACGGCTAAGCACGTGACCGGTACCTTTGCCACTGTCAATGGGACCGTGATCAACAGTAGTGAGCACTTCACCGTGACCTACAACTCGGACAATGTGACCCTCACGGTGGTTTCCGGCGGTTAGGTGCGCAACCGGAACTCGACTCGATGCCGAACTCGTAAAGCACCAGCTCGCCCAAGTGGAGCAAAGCTCCGCAGCGTTTCAGAGGATCGGGGCCAACCCGACGGGGAAATCTCACCGAGTGCAGGCTGCGGTCATTTAAAACCAGCTCCTCCACAAATGTGCAAACATTTGCACTATCACACAATTCGGTTGCACCGCTAAAGCCCCAATTCCTCAGGTTTAAGGGGTTGGTCGAAGGCTTGCTCCTACTGAGAAAGGAGCCGGAAAAAGGGCTCTCAAACTTGGAGATCAACGCAATGAAGACTACATTATTTGTACTGTGTTGCCTGTGCGCGACGGCGGCACTCGGACAGTCGGTCGGCTCCGTGGCCGCTGCCCCCGTGACCAGCACCATCCAGATGGCGAGCCACGCCGAACATGCCACCCAGCAACCCCTTGCTCAGGAGCAGAACCTGCTCGAACGTTCCAATTATTATTACGCTCAGGGGGAGATGCCGCTTTGGGAAGCGCAAGGCCGGTCCAAGTCGCACCCCGTGCCACTGGGTGATATCGCACGCATGCTGAGGAAAGATCACGAACTGGTGAAGAAGGCCGACATCGATGTGCACGACTGAGTGATCTGCTAGTTAAGTAGTTCGTCGTTTGATTCCCACATCTCGAAAAAACCCACGAGATGTGGGGCACCCTTTATATGAAAATCAGTTCGTCTCTACTGCAGCGCCTGGCTGCTCGGCCCCATCTCCTGACGGGCACCGATGTTGTAGCGTTTGAGCTTGCGATACAGCGTAGCCCGGCTGATCCCGAGCATCTTTCCCGCCATCGCTTTGTCGCCCTTCACCTGTTCGAATACGCGTTCAATGGTCGCCCTTTCGATGTCCTCTAAGTCGGTGGACGAAACTGCGCCGGCGATTAGACCCTCCACTGGCTCCGCGGAGGGCGAAGCCGAAGCGATGGTAGGGGGCAGATCCCCGAGATCGATCGTTTTGTGATCGCCTAAAGCTACGGCGCGCTCGATGCAGTTTTCCAATTCGCGTACGTTTCCCGGCCAATCATATTGGAGCAGGCATTTCATCGCCGCGTGGGTGACTTGCATCGAGTTGTCGGGCGCATGACGGTCGAGAAACCAATGCGCCAGCATCGGAATATCGGAGCGGCGCTCGCGCAGCGCCGGCAAGTGGACGGTCACGACGTTGAGTCGAAAGTAAAGATCTTTGCGGAAGGTGCCGTTGCGGTACTCCGCCTCAAGGTCGCGATTGGTGGCGGCGACAACGCGGACATCCACTTTCACCTTCTGATTGCTGCCCACCGGGCGGATTTCTTTCTCCTGCAAAACCCGCAGCAGCTTGGCTTGCAGCTCAAGAGGTAACTCCCCGATTTCGTCGAGGAAGATGGTGCCGCCGTTGGCAGACTGGAATAGTCCTGTCTTTGATCGCAGCGCGCCGGTGAAAGCGCCTTTCTCGTAGCCAAACAGTTCGCTCTCGATCAGCGTGGGGACGAGCGAACCGCAGTCGACCGCCACGAACGGGCGATTGGCAAAAGAACCGCGAAAGTGAATGGCGCGTGCCACCAATTCTTTGCCAGTGCCGCTCTCGCCCGAGATCAGGACCGGAGTGCGCGTGTCTTTCAGCCGCGAGATCATACGCAGCACATCCTGGATTTTGGCCGACGAGCCGACGATGCCGTGCAGATCGGATTCTGTATCCACGCGCTCGCGCAAGAATTGGTTCTCTTCGACGAGGTGAACCTTCTCGGCCATTCTTCGCAGGAACAGACGCAGTTCTTCCAGCGGAGAAAATGGTTTGCCGATGTAATCGTAGGCGCCGAGTTTCATGGCCTGCACGGCAGTTTCAATGGAGCCGTGACCGGTCATGACGGCGACCTCGCTGCGTGGCAGAAGCTTCTTCACCTTCTCCAGAAACTCCAGGCCGGACATGTTGGGCATCACCATATCGGTGAGGATCATGTGCGCTGGTTGCTCTTCGAGCAAGGCTAGCGCGCTTTCGCCGCTGTTGGCTTCCATGCAGGTAAAGCCCAACGCCTCGCCCACCGTCATGCATAGGCGGCGAATGCTCTGCTCATCGTCGACAATCAACAGGCGGATTCGTAAATCGTCGCTCACGGTGCCTTTCCTATCGTCTTCTCGATGACTGAAATGAATTGTTGAACGCGGAAGGGTTTCTCCACGCAAGGTGCGCCAGTTTGGCGCAAGGTGGCGACCGTGTCTTCGTTGGCGATATCGCCGGTAATGAAGACGATGCGCGCTGCCAGATCGGGACGGTGCCGGCTCAACCAGGCGTGCACACCGGCGCCGTCGACACCGCCCGGGGTACGCATATCGGAGACAACACCCAGAAACTGCTCCGACTCGAGCAGTCGCAGACCTTCCGCTCCCGACTCTGTACACACCACCGCGTAGCCACTGCGTTCCAGTGTGGCGCGGACGTACGCCATCACAGCGGGTTCATCCTCGATCAGCAGCACGGGTAAAGTAGGGGGCTTTATGATTGGCTGGGTCGTTGTCATGGTCATGGCTGGATCACTCCTGCAGCGGCCCTTTGGAGGCCGTTTCCGAGACGGCGGGCAGGCGCACGATAAACGTGGCCCCGTCTCCATCTGTATTGTTGTTACAAAGAATCTCGCCTCCGTGCTCGCGCACGATGCCATAGCAGATGCTCAGGCCAAGGCCGGTGCCCTTGCCAATTTCCTTGGTGGTGAAGAATGGGTCGAAGATACGTTCCGGGAAAGAGATGCCATAACCGTTATCGCGAAATGAGACCTCTACGAAACCTCCATGGTTCGTGGTTCTGATTTCGATGCGGGCCGGGCGTCCGGTATCGCGCACTGCGTCGTAGGCATTGTTGAGAATGTTAAGAAACACTTGTTGCAACTGGTGCGCGTCCCCGATCGCCTCAAGCAATTCGGGATCGAGTTTCTCGACCACTTCAGCTCCCCGGCTGTGGAGGTCGTAGGCGCGCAACTGCACGGTGCGGCTGAGAATGGTGTTGAGCTGAACCGGACGGCGTTGCGGCGGCACCTGACGCGCGAAGCTCAGCAGATTCTGCACGATTTGCTTGGTGCGTTGGGCTTGCTCCAGGATGACGCGCAGATCCTTGCGGGCGCTTTCTGGGACTTCAGGATTCTCCATGAGCAGGTCGGCAAACCCGAGGATCGCGGTGAGCGGATTGTTGACTTCATGCGCTACTCCGGAGACGAGTTGCCCCACCGCTGCCATCTTCTCCGCATGCAGGAGTTTGGCTTGCAGCGTGGCGGCGTCGGTGATGTCGCTCATGACCACGACGATGCTGGCGACATTGCCCTGCTCGTCGCGCATGGGACTCAAATTCATGGAGAAGTATCCGACGCGCGCTTCGCCCTGCACAATCTGGACTTCAAGGTTGTCGACCTGCTGGCCGGCTAAAGTTGACGCAAAAGCCTCGCTGAGGGCCTGACGCCGGGCGGGAACGATGAGTTCTTCGAGGGGCCGGCTCAACAACTGGTTCTGTTGGTAGCCCATGTCATACCAGCGCCGATTCGCATAACTGACAAGTCCGCCGGCGTCGGCCACGAGGATCAGGCTTTGCGTGTTGTTTAGAATCTTGCCGGAGAAATCGCGCTCGCGTTGCAATTCGGATTGAAACGTCTTCAGTCCGCTGATATCCAGCATGACGCCGCGGTACTGCACAATGGCTTGCAGAGCGTCACGCACGGCAAAAGCATTGATCAAAACATGGACGGGCGATCCGTCCTGGCGGCACAGAGTTTGTTCGTGATTTCGCACCGCGCCATACTGTTGCATCTGCTGGGCAAGTTCTTCGTACTGTTCGGCGGAAAAACAGACCTGGGTGCGGACATCGGCCTGGAGCAGGTGTTCACGGTTGCGGTAACCAAGCATGCGGACCAGGGCGTCATTGACCTCGATGAATCGCCCGTCAGGCGTCGAGAAAAATACTCCTTCCTGAATGTTGTCAAAGAGCTCGCGATAGCGCCGCTCTGCTTCGCGGCGGTCTGTAATGTCCTTTAGTACGTGGACTGTCTGGAAACCTTCGCTATTTGCACCATGCACCCTCGAAGTGGAAACCAGATAGGTCCGGTCCAGAACGGGAAGAGCATATTCGTCGGTGGTTGCCTCGGAGCTGGAGCGACAGAAGGGACAACCGTGCAGGGGAACATCGTTTCCCATTGCCAGTAGGGCGCCCATGTTGACACCTATCAGTTCATGCGGCTGGACTCCGATGAAATCGGCTAAGGACCGGTTCACCCGCATCACATGATCGGCTTGATCATGAGCCACGATGAAGTCGGTGATGGCATCGAAAATCTCAATCCAATGCCGGTTGGCCTGGTCCATGCGAGTGAAGAGGCGGGCATTCTCCAGGGCAACCGAGGCTTGGGCGGCAATGGCATACAGGAGCCGCTCATCCTCTTCCAGCAGAGGTTTTCCGCGATTCGCAAGGCACAACACACCGACCAGATCGCCCGACGAACTTAGCAGCCGGACCAGGCTGCAGTCGTGCCAACCCAGCAGCGAACTAAGCTCAGTACCAAACAGCTCAGAGGCGCTGGCCGAGACAATTCGCTGCGGGTGCTGCGCCAACGCGTCTACCAGAGCGTGATCAAGACGGCGCAGCAGCGAGTTCGTCTGATGTCCCTCAGTGGAGACGCCGTGGAGTACGAGCGTTTCGAGAGCCAAGCCTTGTTGGACCGCCAACGCGGCGGCCTTTGCCCCCATCAAGTCCGCAGCCCGAGTCACAAAATTCCTGGCACACTCGGGAAGACGAAGCTGAGAGTTCAACTCGAGAGCCAGTCCCTTCAAGACTTCGGCGCGGCGAGCCGTCCCATAGAGCTCGGCATTGGCAATGGCAACGGCTCCAAAGCCGGCCACGGTCGAGAGCAGATACTTCTCCTCCCGACTGAAAGCGCCTTCTTGCCGCGGATAGATAAGCACTGCACCTTCAACGCCCGAGGTACAAATGGGAGCTGCCAGCAGCATTCCCGCGGGGACCAGGTTCCCGAGCGCGTGGGTGATCGGATCGATGGCAACGGTAATGGGCTCGCCGGCTGCGATCGCTCGGGCCGCCAGATCGGCCGCAAATTGCAACCCTTTGCGGTCAAAACGGACGCGAGCCAGAGTCGCCATTTGCGGAGACTCCGCCGCCACGGCATGCAGCGCAACCGTCGTTCCCTGCCGCAAGAGAACGCAGACCAACCGGGTGCGCAGCAGTATCCGCAAGCGATCCGCCATAGCTTGCGCCGCCGCGGAAGAGTCCGAGACGGCCTGTACGGCGTCACTCACTTCGGCGAGCATGCTGGCGAAGCGATGCTCTTCTTGCTTGACCTGCGTCAGATGAGTCGCTTCCAACAAGTTGCCTAATTGCCCCGCGAGGATGGTTGCCTTAGCGGCGAGATCGTCGTTGAAATAATTTCTGGCCGAGGTTTGCAGGAATACCGCTGCGCCAATAACTTCATCCGAAACTACGAGAGGCGCGGCCATCAGCGATTTGGCACGGAATTCATCCGCTATCGAATATCGGCCCGGCGCCAGGTCATTCACATATACCGTCCGGCGCTGATGAATAGCATCCATAGCCAGCGCGCTCTCGCGCGTCTTTAGGCGACGGCCAGGGAAATCAGCCGCCATCAGGCCGTCGGCTTCTGCCCCTACCAGTTCCTCGGCAGAATCACAGCGCCAGAAGTAAGTGCCGTCGACGTGAAAGAATCCACGCGTAGCCTGGCAGAAAAGACGGATAAGAGCCGGGGCACGAGTTCCCTTCGCAGCCGCTTCCGAGAATCGTAAGAGCAGTTGTTGGAAAGCATCGTCCGTACGGGAGCTGGGTTTTTCCAGCAGTGTCATATCTCCGGCATGCGTAGTCAGAGCCACCGCCTATCCACCGCGAAACTACAAGTAATTGAATATACAGGAAAAATAGATGCCATCTCAATTTGAGTCAAGGGAATAACGATTGGAGTGCCGAAGTGGGAAATCCGGGTAAAAGCTAGACGCTTATCTCACTCTGAGAGGAATTCGAGCCTATGAGACAAGTTGAACACCTGAAAAGGAGCGAGAAATGCAAGGCGAGTTACGTCTAAGCTGCTGATTAAAAGTTGCTTACATTAAGCTTATCACCCCCTGGGCAATTCATCACAACGTTGGCACGGACATTGCATTGGCGCAGTTGGAGTTTTGTCACAAGGAGGAGCAGTGTCTTTCCAAAAGCTGCGGTGGTGGGTAGGGACTGTCCTATTGGCGTTGGCGGCGGCAATCTTCTATCCCTTGCCCGCCATGGCACAGGGAGAACTGACTCGCAAAACGAGAACCAAAGTAGCTCCAGCCTATCCGGCTTTGGCGAGGAGAATGAACATCATCGGCACAGTTAAAGTGCTGGTTGTGGTTGCGCCCAACGGCAACCTGAAAGACACCAAGGTGGTTGGTGGGAACCCAATCCTGGTGAATGCTGCGATGGATGCGTTGAAGAAGTGGAAATTTGAACCAGCCGACTCCGATAGCACTGGCACGGTGGAGTTCAAGTTCCAACCCCAGGACTAGGGAATGCAGGTCCAACGGAATTGGATTCAGCGGAAAGGCGTGGCCCGACCTTAGGTCAGATTCGAGCGCGTGCTGGGGAGGCAGGCCGGGAAACGAAACGAGGCAGCAAATGACGATTGGCAAGAAACTCTACTTGAACTTCGGAGCCATCCTGGCGATGGTCGTGGTGCTGTTCCTGATCAACCTGATCGCCGTGCAGCGGGAGCATAGCGCCAAGTCCGCAGCTTCGCAGGCGTTGCAAATGGCGGAAACTACCGACAAGATCCGCTTCCAGATGATGCAAAACCGCCTCTCTCTGAGCAACTACCTGCTGAGCGGAGACACCCGCGAAGTCGATCGCTTGAACGACGGCATGCGCGTACTGCAGGAAAAGTTGCAGGCCGGCACCAACCTTACCACCTCCGAGCAACAGCGGAATGCGCTGGAGAAGGTGCAAAACAGCGAGCAGAACTGGGCTCGCGAATTTGCCGCACCGCTGATGGACAAGCGCAAAGAAGTGGACGGCGGCAATGCCACCGTGGCTGAACTTCAGATTTTCTATTTGCAGAAGGACGCTTCCTCGTGGGTAAAGAACGCCAGCGAATATCTGGATGCGGCTGACCTCGAAAACACCAAGGTGCTCGAGGCCAGGAGAAAGTCGGACGAGACCGCGGGCACTGCGACCTTCTTGATCGCTTTGTTCAGCACCCTGGTGGCGCTTACGCTCGGAATCGCCATCGCTTACACCACTGCTAAATCCATCACCACGTCGCTCAATGACCTCATGCGGATCGCGCGGCAGATCGCCGACGCTGGCGATCTGGACCACGAAATCGATATCCAGCGCAGCGATGAAATCGGTGAACTAGCTCGAACCTTCTCGAAGATGGTCACCTACTTGAAGGAGATGGCCTCGGTTTCAGAGGCGATCGCTGGCGGGAATCTGGGGGTTGACGTACAGCCCAGATCCAAGAACGACACGCTGGGCAAAGCCTTCCTGCGCATGATCGAGGGCTTGCGAAAGTTGGTCAAGAATGGCCGCGATGCCGCGCAGCAGGTGGCTAGCGCGTCCAATCAGGTGGCGGGAGCCTCCGACGAATCGGCCAAGATCAGTCTGCAAACTTCGTCGGCCATCGACGAAGTCACCAGCACCATGCACGAGATGAGTGTCAACGTGCAGAACATGGTGAAGAGCACGAAGGTGCAGGCTTCCAGCGTAAGCGAAACCTCCGCTTCCATCGATCAGATGGTGGCCTCAATCCAGCGGGTGGCGGATACGGCCAAGGTACTGCTCGACATCTCCAACCGCTCCCGCGAGGAAGTCCACAGTGGGATCGTCACCATGGAAAAAGCGACGGATGGATTGAATCGTATCAACACCACCATCCAATCCTCAGGCGAAATCATCGACGTACTCGGTCAAAGAGCGGATGACATCGGCAAGATCATTGAAGTGATCGACGACCTGGCGGAGCAAACCAACCTGCTGGCGCTGAATGCCGCCATCGAAGCGGCGCGCGCCGGAGAGCATGGATTGGGATTCGCAGTAGTCGCCGACGAAGTCCGAAAGCTGGCAGAAAAGTCGGCCCAGTCCACCAAAGAAATATCGGAACTCATCCAAAGCATCCAGAAGGAATCCCGCAAGGCGGTCGAGAACATGAACCGAAGCACCTCGATCGTGAACGAAGGGCTGGGACACGGAGAGGAACTGAACACGGCGCTGCGCAAGATCTCCAACGTAGTCACGGAAGTCTACAAGTTCGCGCAGGAAATTGGCGCGGCCACCAACGAACAGTCGCACGGCTCCTCGCAGATTGCCCGCGCCACCACCCGATTGAACGAAATCACCCACGAAATCAACTCCGCAGTCGAAGAGCAGGCCTCAGGGGCGCATGCGGTAGTCAAAGCCATGGAGCGGATGCGCGAGTTGGTGCAGAACACTACCTCGGGCTCGACTGAACTCGCTGCCTCGGCGGAACAGATGTCAAAGATGTCGCGCGATCTGCTGGACTCCATGGGCCGATTCATGCTGGAGCAGACGGAAGCGGTGGCATCGTACCAGGAAAAAGCTAACGCTAGAAGCAACGCTCGGCAAGCTGCTGCGGGGGCCACGCGTTGACTTTCATGAACCGCGAACTGCACATCGTCGGCTTCAAAGTGGGGCGTGAAACCTATGGCGTGCCCATCACATCCCTGCGCGAGATTGTACGCGTGCCCGAAATTACGGTTGTGCCGGATGCGCCGGATTACGTAGAGGGCGTGATCAACCTGCGGGGGAAGATTGTGTCGGTCCTCGATCTGCGAAAACGACTGGGTGAGGTTACCGTCGCTCCCACCAAGCGCAACCGAATTTTGGTGGTCGAACATCGCGGGCGGCTTTGCGGGCTGATCGTGGACTCCGCTTCCGACGTGCTCAAGATTCCAGCCAAGGATGTCGATCCTTCTCCCACCGAGTTTGTGGAAGGCGGATTGAACTGTGTGACCGGGTTGGGGAAATATCAGGGCCGGCTGATCGTGTTGCTCGATATCGAAAAAGTGCTGGAGTTCAACGGAAGCCGGCCCAAAGCCGACGCGGCTAAGAATGCAGCTCAACCCGGGCAAAGCGCTCGGAGCGCCGCGGCTTCTAAATAGCGGTAAAAACAGGTGCCACAAAACGCATGGGGACAGCAGGCGTACAAGCGCAACTCACCGAACCCGAACTGAAACTCCTGCAGACGCTGGTGTATCAGGAGTGCGGCATGCATTTTGATTCGCGCCGTGCCGATTTCCTGCAAGACCGTCTGCAACGTCGGCTCAAAGAATGCAAGCTGGATTCCTTTTATAGCTACTATCGTCTGCTGATCAGCAAAGAGGGGAAGGAAGAACTAAGCAAGCTGCTGGAAAATCTTACCGTGAACGAGACCAGCTTTTTTCGCAACAAGGCGCAACTGGATCTGTTCCACAAACACGTTCTCGATGACATCCTTCGCCGCAAGCAGGAGCAAAGAGATTTCTCGCTGCGTCTCTGGAGCGCCGGGTGCTCAACCGGACAGGAAGCGTACACCATGGCCATGCAGGTGGCCGATGCGCTCTCCTACCACGCTCTGCGCAATCCGTCGAACTACGAAACGCCCTTTCCCAAGCCTTTGATTCCTCCGCCCTGGAAACTGGAAATTCTGGCCAGTGACATCAGTTATTCGGTTCTGCGAGCGGGCCAGGAGGGAACGTACTCGGAGAGCCAAATGGCCTCGGTCGACTACAGCTACCGGCTGCGCCACTTCGATAAGGTTGGCGAGCGGTATGCAGTCAAGAAGGCGCTGAAGGAGTTGGTCCATTTCGACTTCCACAACTTGAAGACGGAATACTTGCCGCAGCGCAACGACGTTATTTTCTGCCGCAACGTCATGATGTATTTCGATGAAGCCGAGCAGAAACGTCTGGTGGAAAAATTTTCCCGCTGCCTGAATCCAGGTGGCTACTTATTCGTGGGCCACGCCGAAAGCCTGCTGGGATTGACGGACAAGTTCAACATGGTCTACCGCGAAACCGGAACTGCGTATCAGCAGATTGAGGTGAAGTCGTGAGTCAGTTCCCCGACGATCGCGCGGCGGAGATGAAGGCACTCTTCTTTGAGACTGCATTGGAATTGCTGCAATCGCTCAACGAAGAGACGCTGAAGCTCGAAAAGCAACCCGGCGATCTCGAAACCGTGCGCACCATCCGCCGAATCGTGCATACACTCAAGGGCGACTCGGCGGCGGTTGGTTATCCCGAACTAAGCGAACTGGCGCATGAACTGGAAGATGCATTGGCGCTCGAAACAGACGGCGCTCCCACGGCCCTCTCCGAGGTCGCTTTCGCCGCAGCCGATACCTTCAGCGTGATGCTCACTGCCTATCGCGACGGAACGAAGCTGCCTTCGGCAGAGCCAGTACGGAAGATGATCCGGAAAATGGCGCGCGATCCGAAAACCCGGAAACCGCGCCATGCGAAAGTACGGTCTGCCTCTGTTTCTGAGGTCAGCTGGACCGAGTATGAGACGTTGGCTACGCAAGCTGCCTTGAAGTCGGGTAAGCACGTCTACCACATCACCGCTCAGATTGATCCCAACTGCGCCATGCCCATCGCGGCTCAGCAGTTGATCCTGAAGGCTCTCGCGGATAACGGCGAAGTACTCGGAACGCGGCCGGAACCGGGATCCACCAAGAACGCCATGCAATTCGAGTTGCTGGTGGCGAGTGACCAAAGCGCGGAACAACTGTCGGTAAAATGCCGCATTCCGACGATTATTTCACAGGTGAAGATCGAAAGCATCGGGGCCCCCGCACCGCAACTGGCTCAGGAAATGGCCCCAGTCCCGGATTCATTAGCGCACCAGGAAAACCTCGAAGCGCAAATCGTCGCAGAACCCGTCCCAGACCCATCGCATGCGGAACGCGAGACTGCGGCCAAGCCGATTCCTGCGCCCCCAGAAAATGTTTTGCGAGTGGATGCGGAACGAATTGACACCGTCCTCAATCTCGTTGGCGAACTGATTATCGGGAAATCCATGATGCAACAGGCACTCAATGAATTCGCCGCGCGCTATCCGAAGGAAGCCATGCGCGGCCGGCTCGCCGACGCCATGGCGTTTCAATCGCGAGTGTTGAGCGACCTGCAACGCTCGGTGATGAAGGTCCGCATGGTACCGGTCGAGCAACTCTTCCGGCGATTTCCCCGCATGGTTCGTGACGTAGCCAAGCAATGTGGCAAGCAGGTTGACTTATCTCTGAACGGACAGGACACCGCTCTCGACAAAAGCCTGCTGGATGCCATCGCGGAACCCCTGACTCATCTGGTGCGAAACGCAGTTGGACATGGAATTGAAAGCGAGGAGGAGCGTAGCCGCGCCGGAAAGCCCGCGCGCGGGACCATCCGCCTCGGGGCCTACCACCAGGGCAATCAAGTCATCGTGGAAATCAGCGATGACGGGCGCGGCATCGATGCGCAGAAAGTCAAGACTCGAGCCATCGAACGAGGTCTCTTGAAGGGCGAAGAAGCCGGCCGCCTGAGCGAAGCCGACATTCTGGATTTCATCTTCCGCCCAGGATTCAGCACAGCCGACGAAATCACCGAGATCTCCGGCCGCGGTGTAGGTCTGGATGTCGTGCAAAGCGTTCTGCATCGGCTGAAAGGCACCGTCCACGTGGTCAGCCACCCCGGACAAGGCTCCACCTTCCGGATGCAGTTGCCCTTGACCCTTGCCATCATCAAAGCTTTGCTCTTCCGCGTCGAGCAGCGTCTGTACGCCATTCCGCTGAATGCTGTTGCAGAAATTGCTCGCGCCTATGAATCCGATATACACCGAGTCGACAACTGCGAAGTTTTGCAACTGCGAAATCGTGTTCTGCCGGTAGCCCGCTTGGGCCGTCCGCCAGAAGAGAGGCAGGAGGGTCGGCCGGAAAAAATCTTCGTACTTGTAATCGCCCTGGGCGAGCGCAAACTTGGACTGTTGGTAAACGCGATCGAAGGCGAAGAGGAGTTAGTCATCAAGGCGCTCGATGACCAGACGGCGGAGACCGATCTGGTTAGCGGCGCGTCCATTCTGGGCAACGGTCACGTAGTGCTCATTCTGAATCTCGCCGCCATCGTCGAACGCTTTGCCAATTCGCGGCCCGATACTGCCGGCGGACCTGGCATGGGTCTGTTGCTATCGCATCTTGAGCGGGCGCGAATCGCACAAAGTGCAGCAGGAGGACGGACATGACACCGCCCGTCCGTGTGTTAGTGGTGGACGATTCAGCTCTCATGCGCAAGCTGATTCCACAAATCCTTCAAACCGACCCCTCGATTCAGGTTGTAGGTACTGCCATGGATGGCAACTTCGGCCTGAAAAAGATTGAAGAAGTGAAGCCCCAGGTCGTAACTCTTGATCTCGACATGCCGGGCATGAGCGGTTTGGACATGCTGAAAGAAATCATGTTGCGCCACCCTTTGCCGGTGATCGTGGTAAGTTCCCACAGCACCCAGGGCGCGTCCGTGACGCTGCAGGCATTGTCCATGGGTGCGTTCGATTTCGTCGCCAAGCCAATCGATGTCTCGGCCAACATGCCGGAAATCGCGCGCGAACTGATTGCCAAAATCAAGGCGGCGGCGCAAAGCCGGCGGGTCTCCATCGCATCTCCACTTCAAAGCCAGAAACCATTTCAGAAAGCCGTCCTGGAAACCAAGACGCAAGCGACTCGCATCGTCGCCATTGGAATTTCCACTGGCGGTCCCCAGGCGTTGCAATACTTGTTGCCTCAACTCCCCAAGAATTTTCCCGGGACCATCGTGATCGTGCAGCACATGCCCGAAGGTTTTACCGACATGTTTTCCCGGCGATTGGAAGAGATTTGTGGCATCACCGTCAAGGAAGCGCAGTCGGGGGACCTTCTGTTAGCGGGACGAGCCCTCGTCTGCCCTGGAAACCGGCACATCAAAGTGAAGCGATTGCCCATGGGCGACGTGGCCGTACTTAACGATGAACCCCGTGTCAACGGGCATCGTCCATCGGTGGACGTGCTATTCAAGAGCGTTGCCGAGGAATTCGGGGAGAAGAGTATCGCCGTGCTCATGACCGGAATGGGAGAAGATGGGGCGCAGGGGCTCGGTCTGGTCAAGACCGCGGGCGGGATGACAATTGCCCAGAGCGAGGAATCCTGCGTGGTCTTTGGCATGCCAAAGGCGGCCATTGAGCGCGGCTACGCCGTCCGCGTGGTACCGCTCGACGCGCTCGCCAATACTCTGCAGGCCCAGTGCATGCAGGAGCGCAAACCTGGGAACAAGATCGAGTTGGAAGACCGTGGCAAATCCGCGGGAGTCGGCAAGAACTGATTTTCGTCCGGCAGGCAAGAACACGATGCCGGAATTTGAAGCGGCGGGAGGTTATATATGGAGCAGTTTGCAGCAGTGAAACGCAGTAAGGACGGCCAGCCAGTCCGCTACCTGGTGGTGGACGATTCCGTCTTCGCACGCAAGAATCTGGCTCGAATGATCGAAACATTCGGCGGCCAGGTAGCCGGCGAAGCTGGAGACGGCATGACCGCCATCACCGAATATGAACGCCTCAAACCGGATATTGTTCTCATGGACATCACCATGCCCCAGATGGAGGGCATCGAGGCGGCCGAGAAGATCGTGCAGCAACATCCCGATGCGCGCATTGTGATGGTCTCGTCCGTTGGATATCAGGAGAACATCGTGGCCGCTCTGCAGCGCGGCGCGCGTCATTTCGTGCAGAAGCCGGTGAAGCCGGAAGTCTTGTACGAAGTGATCAAGTACGTAATGGGTGAGGATGGCACTGCGGCTCAGGCCGCGGGCGCGGGAGCCTGAAATGAAAATGGAGTTGATCCAGCCTTTCATCAACGCGGCGGACGCCGTGTTGGCGCAGGGACTGTCGTGCCCGACCTCCGTTGCCAACCTCAGCATGGAGGAAGAAGCTTACCGCCGCAAAGGCGTGGCCGCGCTGATCCGGGTGAGCGGCGACATCGAAGGCCGGATTGTCATCGACCTCGACCCGAACACCGCAGTACGCGTAGCCAGCAAATTCGCCGGGGCCGAACTGCCAGAATCAGACGAACTGGTGCGGGAAACTGTCTGTGAGCTGGCAAACCAGGTGATCGGCAACGCAGTCACATCGCTGAACGACCAGGGATTCCATTTTCGCGTGCATCCCCCCGAACTGCACACTTCCGACCACGGACCGAAAAGCAGCGAAGATACTGAAGCATTGGTCATCTGCTTCGAAACCTGTATCGGCAACGTATTTCTGAATATCGCGCTGCGGCATAACTCTTCACGACAACCCGAACAAGCAGCAGTAGTGGGACATTAACGCAGACGACCTCCTCGCCCGTGCAGGCTCCAGGCGAACAGAAATAATCATCAATATCCGTGTTATTCCTGGCGCAGCGAGGGATCACAGTTCATAAAGCTCGAGATGAGCTCGCAAGGCTCGGGATGACAGTTCGTGAAGCTACGGACCCGCCACAACAAAGACAGGATTCTGTGGCAGCGGAGTCCCGTTCGCAGAGAACGAAGAGCTCAAAGGCGCCGCCATTTGCAGCAGCAGCGTATCGCTCAAGGTCTGAATGATAGCCACATTTCCCGCATCACAGTTCCCCACGTAGACTCTTGAACTGTCCGCTACAGCAGCGATGGGCAACTCGGATGGACTTGACGCGCAAATCTGTGCGACCGTGGTCAAAGGGATCGTGGTTTTCACGCTTCCGTCCGCGCCGTTGATGACGGTGACCCGCGAAGTCACATTCCCTCCGCTGACCGCACCACTCGATATATAAGCCCGGCTGCCATCGGGCAGAGCAGCCACAGCAATCGGATTCGCCACCGGGATTACGACAGCCGGAAGCGCATCGGTCGATGCATCCAGATAGGTCACCGTATTGTTAGCCGGATTCGATACATAGAGCCGGTTTCGCGTCGGATCGTACAACATGAAGTTTGCCCCGACGCCGACCGACGTCCCACACGGATTGTTTCCGCACTGCGGCACGGCGTTAGAAGCAGTATTGATCGGAGAAACCAGCCCAGTGCCTTGGTCCAGCACGAAAACTCGATTGCTATCCGATCGGGCCAAGACCGAGACGGGAGAAACCCACGTAGCATTCGCAACGGGAGGGTTCACGCTTCGGTCGAAAGGATTGACGCTGGTCACTGAACCACCACTCCCGCCGTTGCCTCGATTAGCCACGTAAAGAGCCTGGTGGTTCGGAGTCTCCGCCAACGACACGGGATGGACGCCCACCGGAATTCCGGAAAGCGGCGGCTCGATCACGTTACTGCTGGTCGAGATCGCTGAAACTGTATTGTTGCCAAAGTTCGCGACGTAAAGCGTGCCAAGCTCCGTTGTACCTACGAAGCTAGGCGTCGAACCGGTGGGCAAGCTGACCGTGGTGACCGGCGCGGCGCTGGTCGGAGAAAACGATGCCACGGTGTCGTCGCCACTATTCGCAACATAGACCCGGGTGCCGTTCTGCACCACAGCAGCATGCACAGGCATCAGGCCCACGGTAGACTGCGAGACGGCGGTGTCTCCGGAAACATCAATCGATGTGCTCGCACCAGGATGGCTGGAGCCATTGACGCTGATCACCATGGCAACGTGAGAGAAACCTGGATTGGGCGGATTCGGTGCAATGGGAGTCGCGACCGGCCGATAGGTCTCCCCACAACTGACACAGATAACCATAAGAACCAGAACGACGGCCGTACGCACCGCAGTCGTCGACATCACAGAGGCAAACCATTTCCGCATAGGATCCTGAAAGAGTTCTTTATTCTAACTGCTGGCTGGCGATCTGCGCTATAGAAGCAGCAATTGGCAATTGGCACTTAGCATTCGGCATTCAGTCTTTAGGTCACGAGTTCTTTCGGCAACACTGAATGAGGAGATGCAGCGTGAGAAGTGCTTGGTTGTAAACGCGTGATTGAGAGTGTTCTTTTATCGGCTTCTTGCGAGGCGCGACTTTGGGAAGCGGGAAGCCTGCGCGGAGTCAGGCCGATAACGTTGAATACCGCGCGCAGTTCGCGCCGTGCAAAAGAATCAGGGCTTGATCTTGAATACGGTGCCAAAATTGAAAACGCCACCGGCGGCCGTGCTGCCGTAGAGGTTGCCAGCGCCGTCCTTGATCAAACCGGCCCATGGAGTATCACCGTCAGCCATGGCAAAACTATGTACCAAGGTTTCCTTTCCACGGGCGTTCACCTTAAACACGGTTCCGAAACCGTTGGCTCCACCATAGAGAGTGGTGCCCCACAGATTGCCTTTTGCATCGCGGACTAAACCTCCCATGGGGAAAATCCCGTCCTTGCCGCCCGCGAATTTATAGAGCAGGGTTTCTTTTCCGGCTGGATCTATTTTGAAAACCGTTCCGGCGCCAGCCCCGCCGCCCTGAGAAGTGGCGCCGTACAGGTTACCCTTCCCGTCTAAGACCAAACCTGAGTAGGGCAGTCCTCCGTCAGTTCCATTGGCAAAGCTGTACAACACCTCTTCCGCGCCGGTAGTCGCATTCACTTTAAACACCGTACCTTGATTCGAAGCGCCACCTCCGTAGGTGCTGCCGTAAAGATTGCCCGTTGCGTCCATCACCAAGTTCTCGTATATCGGATTCTCCCCGTCGGGCACTCCACGGAAGCTATACAGGAGGATCTCCTTTCCGGTGGTGTTAAGCTTGAAAACCGTTCCGAAGCCGAAAGCTCCGCCTTCATAGGTCACGCCGTACAAATTGCCGCTTGCGTCCCGAATTACACCTCCGGTGGGAAATGCGCCGTCGGTCCCTCCTTTGAAGTTGTACAGCACGGTCAGTTTGCCGGTCGTGTCCAGCTTGAACACGTTTCCGTAAGGCGGAGCACCGTCAACGAACCCGCCCGCAGTTGTGCCGAAGAGATTGCCTGCAGCGTCCCGGACCAGACCGGCATATGGATTTCTGCCGTCCGCTCCGCCCGTGAAGCGGTGCAGAACGGTGTGCTTACCTGTCTTGTCAATCTTGAACACGGTTCCGCAACCATTTTCCACATCTGTTGTGCAGCGGGACGAACCTCCGTAGGTCGTGGTGCCATAGAGATTGCCGGCGGCGTCCCTAGTCAGCGGAGCTTGGAAAGGTCCGCCTCCGTCGCTGTTGCCCATGAACGAATGGAGGATCGAGTAAGTCTGAGCTTGTGCCGACTCGGTCGAGACGAGCGTTGTCACAAACACGGCCAACAACGCCAGCGTCGCCCTTATGCCCGGGCTCGAAACCCAACCGCTTTGTCGCGGTGTGATGTTCATAACAGCCATCCTCCTCACGCAAAATGTCACCCCGATTCTTGCCAGAATTGCGAGCGGTGTCGGTCAAAACGGTGCTGCGCGTAATTTATTCCTTCCCCAGCCTGTCGGACGAATCAACGGGACGGATCTGCGTTGTGCTTTTGAGTTGTAGCATCTCAACAGTGGCCCGTTTGTCATCACGCTGTCAAAAAATTGCGAACAAATGCCCTCTCGCATTGATTTTCAGGTTTAGGTCGTGGCTTTAAGGTCGAGATTGTAGCTGCTAACCTCGCCTGATGATGTGATCTACTTTCGTGTAGACGATCCTCACTTCTGCTCGGGGGCTTGCCAGCGCCAGCATTCCCAAGGCGCCCATTTTCTGCCAAACTCAGCGTTCGCTCTGTGAGCGGCTGCAGTGGTAAAGGCGCAGGCAGCTAGCTGTTGCAAAATCGGTTACACTCATTGACCTTCCAGCCGGCCCTCAAAACGTGTAATCGCCTGATTGCGCCACCTGAGAATCGCCGCGTTGACTCTTTGATCCAAAGGGAGGGATAATGTCCGAGCCTCGGACAGAGGATTTATGAAAGGCTCTTCCCGACCACATAAGACGGCCGAACTTTCCAAGTCACTCCATGAACGGCTCAACATGTATGCGCTCGCTGCGAGCGCGGCTGGAGTGAGCGCGTTAGCTCTGACACAACCGGCTGAAGCGAAGATCGTGTACACGCCGGCACACGTCCGCCTTCAGGTTCTGACGCCACCGTTTCCGCTGGACCTCAATCACGATGGGATAGTCGACTTCTACATCTTGCATTCCTTTAGCTACAGTAGCGGCGCACATCTTCTGGCGGCTTGTCAGCTCCCATATAACTTCTACGGGCGCCTTTGTTTTAACAAACATGCACAAAGCTCGAACGTAATTAGAGAGAGTGTCTCAATGGGCAGGGACTTCGACGCTGCACTGCGGTATGGAGCAAAAATTCAACGTGGCGACCGTTTCATTACTTCCGGCCTGGAGATGCTGGCATCTTTTTGTTGCGATAGGGGCAAGTCCTCCTCCATGCACTGGTTTGGCCCGTGGGCTAAGGGAGGGAAGGGTGTTAGGAATCGCTATCTCGGTCTGAAGTTCAAAATCAAGGGGCAATATCACTTTGGCTGGGCACGCCTGACAGTCAAGACGACGTCAGATAATTTCATAGCCATTTTGACCGGTTATGCTTACGAGTCCATCCCCGGCAAAGCGATCATCGCGGGCAAGACGAAAGGCCCAGATGTGATCACGGTTCAACCCGCGAGCCTCGGTCATCTCGCGGCAGGCGCGTCCGCGATTCCAACTTGGCGTGTAAAGCGAACTGCAGCAACTACCCATTGACTTTCTGAGAGTCGCTTTTTTCGTAGGGCGAGACCGGACGAGGCTCGGCCCTTTGCTGTTAGCCCGCAATCTTGCCGATTATTGGCGATAAATCGCGATTGTACTCATTGACCCGGCTAATTGGGTGATTCTCAGTGGGCGTGGGTGTATCGTGGGTCTTTAACTTGTGTCAAGGCGTAAGATTACAGCTTCTTACTTCCACGACTACAGTGTGTCTGGTATCGAACATTAGCAGGCTAGAAGCTCATAATGTGCCGAGACGGGCGGGTGTGGTCGCCCGAAAGGTGCATCATGGCATGCAACAGCCTTCGTATTGATCTGGGTGATGGTTCTCCCGTGGTTGACTACCGAATCGAAGACGACTGTGTGGAGACCCGTACTCTGGAAGCCGAAAACGAAAAGCCCTGGCAGCGGCTCACACCCGAGCAACTCACCTCCCAGGTGATGGCGGACACGGTCGTTGCGCGCTGGCTCCGTCGCAGGATGGGAGTTCACCGACTGCTCCGAGCATGCACTCACTCCTTATCGTATGCAGTCAACAGTGTAAAAGATAGCTCAGATCGAACTGCTGCGTAAAAGCTGGATGTCCGGTGTCGAATCGCAAATAATCGCCCTGATGTGCTGCCCCCAATAACTCGAAACCGGCAATCTTCCTTTCCAACCTCCATACTCTGAACAACCTAAGTGCAAGTTGCAGCGACGACCTTATACTTCCCCTGCTTGTAACCGAAAACACCCGCCAATGCTCAAAACGTGTAATCGCCCGTGGCTGTTGAAAAACTCGAGATTTCAGAAATCAGGGGAAATTGTGGGGATAGAAAGAGGGAATCTCGTGCGTTCAATTAGCGAAAAATCTCTATTCGACGGCAGTAGCAATTTGAGCCCAGGGCAATGTCCCTCTCGTGCGGCACGAGAAATACCATGCAAAACTGCCTCACTGACTGAGTTCGAACACCGCGCCCGGGCCGGCGCCTGTGCCGCTGCTGAGCGTTTCTCCGTAGAGATTCCCCGAACTGTCGAAAATCAGATTGGACGAGGGATACGCCCCGTCGCCACCCCGGAACTTAAAAAGAACTTTCTCCACCCACTCGCGATTTTGTGTGGGCATCAATTCGAAAGCGGTGCCGCAGCCACGCGAGTCAAAGCAGGGCCCGCCCCCAAACGAAGTAGTACCGTACAGGTTGCCGGCGGAGTCGAATATCAGGCTCGCGTTAGGATCACTTCCACCGCTGAAATCAAAATTATGTAGTACTTTCTCCCTCCACTTGCCACCGCCTTGCGGGACCAGTTCAAAGACAACGCCGCAACCGTAGCCATCGCAGTTCGCAGGGTTCCCACCGGATTGCGTCGTCCCGTATAGGTTGCCTGTTGCATCGGAGATTAGACCCCCCGCCGAATTGAAACCGTCTTTCCCATTGAACCTGTGAACTACAGACTCTTTCCACGCACCGTCGCCATCCAGGAATCGCAAGCTCCAACACCAGACAAGCGTACTGGAATGCAGCGGGGAGAGAGCGTGGACCAGCATCTGCAGATGCTCTCCGAGAAGCTCAACCTTACCGACGACCAGAAAGAAAAACTAAAACCTATCTTGCAAGATCAGATGCAGCAGATGAAAGCGGTCCGCGAGGGTGGTTCTCTTTCCGAGGAGCAAAAGCGGGCTAAAATGAAATCAATTCACGAATCCTTGCATGACCAGATCAACGTTGTACTCACGCCCGAGCAGCAGGCTAAGTTTAAGCAAATGAGGCAAGAGCAGATGCAGAAGCACAAAGGGATGGAGGAAGGCAAGGAGCACGAATAGGTCTGTTCTTTTGGGGCCACACTCTCATGATATTTCTAACGGTGGCTCGCCTCCTACTGAATCGCGCCTCAATCGAATTAACTGCGCTAAGGATTCGGTTTCCCCACTGACGAAACCAGGCGTTGCACAAGGGAGCGCAGGAACAACCGTTTTGACTCGCGGCTGACTGACCCTTCTGAGCTCTCGCCAACTCTCCAGGCTTCATTGACTTGCTTCGTTTCACAGACGTAAGATTCGCGCCAGTGGTCGAGCAAACCATCTCGCACTACCGCATCGTCGAGAAGTTGGGCGGTGGCGGCATGGGCGTCGTCTACAAGGCCGAGGACACCGAACTTGGTCGCTTTGTCGCGCTCAAGTTCCTGCCCGACGATGTGGCGCAAGACCCGCAAGCTTTGGAACGTTTTCGCCGCGAAGCCCGCGCGGCTTCTGCCTTAAACCATCCGAACATCTGCACAATCTACGAGATCAGCCAGTATGACGGTCGTTCTTTCATCGCCATGGAGTTTTTGGACGGGCTGACACTGAAGCGCTGCATTGCGGGAAAGCCGTTAGATATCGAAACCGTTCTCTCGCTTGCAATTGAAATCGCCGATGGACTGGATGCGGCCCACGCGGAAGGCATTGTCCACCGCGACATCAAACCTGCCAACATCTTCGTGACCAAACGCGGCCATGCGAAGATTCTCGATTTCGGTTTGGCGAAGGTCCCACCCATCTTCGGCAGCGCCAGAGTGTCCGGGGCGAGAGAGCAATCGACGGTCACGTTGGAAGAGCACCTGACCAGCCCCGGCGCAACCGTGGGCACGCTGGCGTACATGTCGCCGGAGCAAGTGCGGGGCAAGGAACTCGATGCACGAACCGACCTTTTCTCCTTTGGGACGGTGTTGTACGAGATGGTGGCAGGCACCTTGCCTTTTCGTGGTGAGAGTACCGGGATCATCTTCGACGAGATCATGAACCGTGCTCCGGTTCCGCCGGTGCGGCTGAATCCCGACGTGCCCGCCGACCTGGAACGGATTATCGCCAAGTGTCTGGAGAAAGACCGTAACCTGCGCTACCAGCATGCTTCGGATATTCGCACCGACCTCCAACGGCTGAAGCGGGACACAGAGTCGTCGCGCTTACTAGTTGCGATACAACCCGAAGCCACATCCCGTCGCAGGATGCGCTTGAAGGTGATTGTGGCTATTGCCCTCGTCTTGATCTTAATGGCGTTCGGCGGCTACCTTTACGTCCGTCATCCACGGCGGCTAACCGATAGAGACGTGGTGGTGCTCGCCGACTTCGCCAATTCCACCGGGGACACGGTTTTCGACGATACCCTCAAGCAGGCCCTCAGCGTTACCCTGCGCCAATCGCCCTTCCTCAGTGTGCTTTCTGACAACAAGATTGCAGAGACGCTGAAATTGATGACGCGTCCGCCCAACACAACGCTTACCCCCGAATTGGCGAAGGAAGTTTGTCTGCGCACAAGCAGCCAGGCTTACATTGCGGGTGCTATCGCTGCCTTAGGTGCGGAATATGTAGTGGGATTAAAGGCAGTGAATTGCCAGAGCGGTGAAGTCCTGGCACAGCAACAGATCACCGCACCTGCCAAGGAGAAAGTTTTGGACGGCCTGGGCCACGTTGCCAGCCAATTGCGGGGCGAGCTGGGCGAGTCGCTGGCCACGGTGCAGAAGTTTGATATTCCGATCGAGCAGGCTACCACTTCCTCGCTCGAGGCTCTGCGACAATATACTGCCGGACTTCGAGTCCAAAACCAGCAAGGCGATGTCGCCGCCATTCCCTTTTTCAAACGCGCCATCGAACTCGATCCAAATTTCGCCCAAGCCTACGTTTCCCTGGCGACGTCCTATTCCAATCTCGTTGAGTACGGATTGGCCAGCGAGAATATGCAGAAGGCTTACGAACTGCGGGAGCGTGCCACTGAACTGGAGCGTTATAGCATTTCGGCGAACTACTACGAGGACGTCACCGGCGAATTGGACAAGGCAAACGCGGTGCTTGAGCAATGGGCACATAGCTACCCGCGCGACGTCCATCCTCTGGTCGCCCTGGCACTCAACAACAATCTGGTTGGGCGATATGATCAGGCGGTAGCTGAACTCCATGAAGGTCTGCGCATCAACCCGGACCATTCTTCCTTCTATCTTAATTTGATAGCCAATTACGCTGCCTTAGACCGCGTGCAGGACGCAACCGCCGCCTACAATGCGGCACTGGCGCGCAAGCTGGATCATCCGCTGCTCCATGCGAATCGTTACGGGGTAGCTTTTCTCGAGGGCGACACGGCGGAGATGCAGCGGCAACTAGCTCTCATCACGGGGAAGGCTGGGCTCGACGACTTCCTTCTTTCCATTCAGTCGGACACTGAGGCGTACGCCGGGCATTTTCATAGGGCTCGCGAACTCTCCCGGCAAGCGGCCGACTCGGCCAAGCGAAATGACAAGAAGGAGACCGCCGCAGAGTGGCTGCTGAACGCAGCCCTGCGCGAAGCTGAGATCGGCAATCCGCAAGAAGCTCGGGCACAAACTTCCTCTGCCATGTCCTTGTTCTCTTCCCGCGATGTTCGCGTGCTGGCAGCTTTGGCGTTCGCCCGCTCTGGAGATGCGGCGCGAGCCCAAAACATGGCGGACGAATTGAGCCGTGGCGCCCCCGCGAACACCCTGCTGAACTGTTACTGGTTGCCCACGATTCGCGCTTCAACGGACCTAAGTCGCCACCACCCGGACAACGCCTTACGCCTACTGCAGGCGGCCTCACCTTGCGAGCTGGGTGAACCCAATCCGCAAGTCCAGATCGGTGGCAATCTCTATCCCGGTTACGTCCGCGGACAGGCTGACCTCGAAAACGGAGAGGCGGAGCAGGCGGTGGCCGAGTTCCAAAAGTTGATCGATCACCGAGGTGTGGTGCAAAACTTCGTGCTGGGGGCGTTAGTACATCTGCAACTGGGCAGAGCGTATCTCGCCACGGGTGATGCGGCAAAGGCCCGCGTCCAGTATCAGGAATTCCTCACGCTCTGGAAAGACGCCGACCCCGACATCCCAATCCTGACGGAAACCAAAGCGGAGTACGCGAGGCTGCAATAGCTGAAGAGTCCCTCGTTATTTCTGCTGTTTGGAAATAACTGCCGTGATCAGGCGATTACAGGTTTTGACAACGGTCAATGAGCGAGCAACCGAGTGACTATTCCCTCGATTCTTGAGCTTCCTTCAGGCGTGGAGTGTGGAGTAGCGAATAACACGCATCCACAACGGGGTCTTCGCTCACCCTGGCCGACGCGGTGAGTCTATGTGTACAAGGGGTTCGAATCCGATGCAAAACCAAAACACCACCCGATTCCTGATCGCAGCGTTGGGCTTCTTGCTCGCCGCGAGTTTGAGCACAGCGTCCGGTTTGAAAACCGAACCGGGCAAACTAACCCTTGACGACGAGAAAGCAATCAAAGCGACGATCGAGGCGTATCGCTCGGCTTGGCTGGCCAACGACTCTAAGGCAGTGCTTAGAGCGTTCACCGACGATGCTGTGGTCCTGCCCGCCCATGGTGCGCCCGCCGTAGTGGGCATCGCTGCGATTGAGAAATATTGGTTCTCGCCCGGCGGTCTATCCACCACAATCACACGACTGGACATCACTGTCGACCAAGTTAGCGGGAACGAAACAATGGCGTTCGCGCGCGGGTTGGATGCCGTGGGTTGGACCGTGACGGACGGCACAACGCACCGGCACTTTCATCCCGGAACCTATCTCAACGTGATGAAGAAGATGTCCGACGGTTCCTGGCGAATCCAGGTCCACATGTGGGACGACGGACAGGAGAACGTGGAATGACGTTTGCCGCAAAGCTCCCCGGTTGTTGGTGACATTGCGGCGATATCACTCTCTGAGAATTGGCTGGCCTGCGTCAATGAGCGCAACGGCGATGTTCCGTCAATTGACGCACGAGATTCCCTTTGTTATACCTCCCTATTCCGGCTCGGTGGTCGATGGAGGTTTTCTATGTCGTCTTCGGCTCGCATTCCTGCTCTGTTCCTTTCGCGCAAGTTGCGAATCCGTTCTCTGCTGTTGGCGGTCACGTTGGCAGCCTGCGTTCCTTGCGCGGCTGGCGCGAGCCATTCCCACTCCGTGACCCCGGACGGAGTTTCCTCGCTCGACCAAGCCGTGCGCGCGTTCATGCAAACCGTCTCGCATTCCGTCACCCAGGATGGCCCCATGGCTTGGATCAAGTATTTCGATGCGAGTCCCGCATTCTTTATGGCCGTCAACGGCCAGATGGCCTTTCCGAATACTGCTGCGGCACAGGAAGGTACTCGCGCCTTTGCCCAAACTATCCGTCACATTGAATTGAAGTGGGGAGATGATTTGCGCGTTGATCCGCTCACCAACGAGTTCGCCGTGGTCGCGGTCTCATGGCGCGAGATTCAAGTCGACACTGCCGGGCACAGCGTTACCGAAACAGGATACTTTACCGGACTTGCAGAGTATCGCGAGGGACAATGGAAGTTCCGCGACGCTCACTGGTCTTCACCCGTTTCCTCCCACTAGTCACCCCAGATCAACTAGTTGGATCTGTAAGAGAGGATAACTGTTCCAACCAGGCCGTTACACGTTTTGAGGATCGGTTGGAAGGTCAATGAGTGTAACGACGATTTTGCGCCAACCCGATCATGGGTTCGGGTTATATTTGGCAGATGCGGATCGGTTTGGCCGCGAAACGCGGTCTGCCGTCTGCGAAGAAAAAAGGCTGAACTTTATTAGTCCAGCCTACTTTTGATGGGTTGTAGCTCACGTCATTGGCCAATTGAACTCGCTGTAGCAGAAAACACGTTGTTGGCGGCCCCTCCGACTAAGCGAATCGTACCCACTACGAGAACCAGGATCACAGCCAGCATCACAGCGTATTCGGCGATGTCTTGCCCATCTTCTTGCGACCAGAGATTGCGAAGGAAATCAGCCACGTTTCCACCTGCCGTCCTACGACCCGATTCTGCGGCCATGTTCACTCAATCCGATAAATCTCATTGGGCCTACGCTCGGTGGTCTTGAGCAATTGTCGAAAATGCCATGAGCGTCAAAACCCCGCTTTGTTTTCTCAGGGGGACAGCCCGATTTCTCCATAATACTATGCTCAGCGCTGGGCATTCGTCAAGACAATTGTTTCTTGCGCACTGGCACTTTTTGCCTACGCACTAGCACTTTTGGGTCATTTGGTCCGCCAGCCGACCCTGTAATGCTTAGCTCATGGCCAAAAAGAAGAACCCCGCCGCTGTAGAGCTGGGCCGCAAGGGCGGTAAAGTGTCTGCCGAAAGACTCACAGACGAACAGCGCAAAGAGAAGGCCCGGAAAGCGGCGCAGGCGCGATGGACCAACCGACAGAAGTAGCAAGTGCGATCAGACTATCGGGGATTCTGGCAGCAAACGCGCGTGAAACGCAGGTAGCAACGTAAGCAGGCGATCCTGATGAAGTCCGCTCTCGACGTCTACAGCGGACCTGTACCGGCTAATTCACTTTGGCACAACGAGTGGGCCGTTCGTGATAAGTTTCGAATCCACTATGCCGATCTCGACCCGGCGGTTGGCAGCACGCGCCTGTTCGCTGTCGCCCGGAATGCGCGGGTCGGATTTGCCAAAACCCTTGGTGCTCAGGATTGTCGGGGAAATTCCGGTCTGCACCAAGAAGTCGCGGACAGCTTCGGCGCGACGCTGTGAGAGTTGCAAGTTGTAGGTCTGCGTGCCGATGTCGTCCGTATATCCGTAGACAGCAATCGTGTATCCCTTGAGCGTCATCAGGATCCCGGCGATGCGATTAAGGATGTCGCGATATTCCGGTTTAATGTTTGCCTTATCAAAGTCGAAGCGAATCGACTTGCTGTCCAGCGTCATCACCAGGCCCATGGCGGTGCGACGGGTTTCGGCGATTTGCCCGAGAGCCTGTTGCAGCTGTGCAAGTTCCGCCTCGCGCTCTTGCCGATATTGCTCAGCCTGCTGTGTGGCTTGATCTGCCTTTTGCTGCTCGGCGGCCGCCTGCTGCCGCGCAAGTTGCGCTTGCGCCTCCGAGTTCGATTGATCCTGCTTCGCCAAGTCGCGTTGTTGAGCGGCTGCCTGCGCGTTCGCAGCCGCTTGCGAAGCCTGCTGAGCCAACGTCTGCGATTGCTCCTGTGCGCGCACGACCAGCCCTCTGAGACCTTGCGTCTGCTGGCTTAGCCCTGCCACCTCGCGCTCCAGGCGCCGGACCGAGGTTAGATAGACAAACCCAAGAACCAAACTGAGCGCGATTGCGATCACTCCCAGAGTCAGCGCTAACTTCCCTTGAGGCTTGGCAGGGGCATCCCCAAGTCCACGCTCGTCTGGCTTCAGCGCCTCGCGTGAAGAGTCCATCATTCGGCAATCTTAGCGTGGAGTTCTAGATTGAGGCAAAACGAGATAGCTCCCGGATTGTTTTACGCTTCAAAACTCAAGTCCTCCCAGCCAGGATCGCGTCTTATGCGACGCACGGGGCGGGAGCGATGGTACTGGTGAATGTCATGCGGATCCCGTGCTTCGGGCGCAGGATCACCATCGGGCGGGCTTCAATGGTTTGCCCCGGAGCCAACTGAAAATCGTATTTTCTGAGTAGATCGCGCAAAATCATGAGGATCTGCAGCATCGCGTAATTTCCGCCGATACAGCCTCGGGGTCCGGCACCGAAGGGAAGGAAGGTGAAGGAGATGCGCAGCTTCTCGTTTGCTTTGGTGAAACGCTCCGTATCGAAGCTCTCAGGATTCTGCCAGTGGCGCGGAGCATGGTGCGCACCATACACATACACAATGACCATCGATCCGCGCGGTATGGCGATGTCGCCGACGCGGTCGTCCGCGACCGCCATGCGGTCAACCATCCAAAACGGCGGGTAGAGGCGGAGCGCCTCCATGATTACCTGAGTCGCAAATTCAAATTTGGGAACGTCGCTGTAGCTCAGAGGCGCTTCGCCGAGCACGGTATCAAACTCCTGCCGTACCCTTTCGAGGCAATCTGGACGCGAACTCAAAAGATAAAGAAGCCACGAAAGCGCATTCGACGATGTTTCATGGCCGGCAACCAGAAGTTGCATGCTCTCGCTCAGGATGAGTTTATCGCTCATGCCTTCGCCATCACTGTAACGTGCATCCATCAATGTCTGCAGCAGATCGTGGCCGGGCGGTTCGTTGCGGCGCTTCCTTATGTATTCGAGCAGAATGGCGTCGGCGCGGGTTCGCATGTCTTCGTGTCTGCGCAGTTCGCCCGAGACGGCGAACCAGGGATTCAGATAGGGCTGAAGGGTTTGCCGAACGATGAATTCCTGGACGGTGCAGATGGTATGGCTGACAAGATCGATGTCCTCATCCTTCAAGCGCGCGCCAAATAACGATCGGGCGACCATAGCGAAGGTAATCTTCATCAGGTGGGGGTAGATATCGACAGGGCCAACACGGACCTGTCTGTCGAAATCGCGCAGCGACTCGGCGAGGGAGTCCCGCATGATTGAGGACAACGCATCGAGTTGCTTTCGATCGAAGCCGGTCTGGATCAGACGCCGCTGCGTGCGCCAGGCTTCTCCGTGGGTCGTGAGAAGACCTTTCCCCAGGAAGTGGCCCATACGCTTTACTTGAATTTCAGATTTCTGATAATTCTCAGCATTGGTCTTCAACACGTGCTGAATGACAGCGGGATCGATGGTAACGATCGCTTCCTTGAGACCACCCAGATAGATCCGGAATGTGTCGCCGAAGATTTCATTGTACCGGGACAAAACCTGCACGGGATTGCGGGCCATTGCGTGAGAATCCGCAAAGCAGCGGAGTCGGGAAACGACGGGGAGAGATGTTGATGAGCTCATACCCAGTCGTCCTGATGTTTGCCTCGAACCGCAGGAGGTTTCATGTCACTTTTAGGAAGTGGTAGCTGGGCCATGCGCAAAAGTTAAAACCCTCAGAATCAGTTTTCGTTCCCCAGTTGCCTCAAGAGTATCAGATGATGCCGGATTGCCCCGGTCATGGTGGGATTCTGCCGATAGGAAACCCCAAACTCTTCGGCCGTCTCCTTCACGATCCTGGTCAGCGGAGCATAGTGGGTATGGCACACGAAAGGACACAGGTGGTGGACGACGTGATGGTTGAGCCCGCCCACGAGCCAACCGACAAGCGGGTTTTCGGTTGCATAATCGGCGGTTGTCGCGAAGATGTGATACACGCCGTTTTCAAACTCGCTACGATTCGAAGGAAAGTAGGTGCTGTCGACGGTGTGCGTCGATTGGAATACGAGCGTTACGGTTAGACCGACGATCAAATTGACCAGGAGGAACGCCCCGGCAACCAGCAGTGGCGATTTTCCCAGCACCATCACCGGCAAAACAAGCATGTAAGTGAGGTAGAAGCCCTTGCCGGCAAAGAGAATGGCATATTCGCGCAGAGAATGTTTGGTGCGTCTCAGATATTCGTGGGTCGGGAAGAAAAAGCATTGGAAGTCCCTAAAGAACAGATAATCGAGAGAGAACATCGCGTAAACGAACAGCACGTAGATGTGCTGGAACCGGTGCCATGGCGCCCAGGGTTCATAAGGCGTAAAGCGAAAGATGCCGCGTCCTGACAGCGCGTCATCTTCGCCGTGAAGATTGATGCAGGAGTGATGACCTCGATGATGGAGGATACGCCACATGTACGAGCTCATTCCGCACAGATCGAAGACATAGTTCAGGGTTTTGTTGACGTGCGACTGAGACGAGATGGCGTTGTGATTGCTGTCATGGGCGATGTTCAGCAAAAGGAATGTCTGCGCGAGGCCGCCTAAGAGGTAGAGGGCGACAAATTTCCATGAACCGGGCCTGAGCGTATAAAGAGCAATCCATGCGCCCGCGAGGACTGCCAGACCCGTGGCGATCTTGACCCACATTGTGCGGTCGGCTTTGGGAGAAATGCTCTGATCGGCAAAAAACCTATCCAGGCGGCTACGCAAGACTTTCGGGAATGAAGACGCACCGGCCGACTCGATAATCGGCGGAGCTGAAGTTTCCGATGGTACAAGATCCGCGATGTCCGGTTGATCGGCAATCATCGCTTCGGGTTGGAACGTCACCGGCGCCTCCGCGATCATGGTAAATTGGACCCGACGCGTTCCACAAGATGCACAAACGGCCCTGACCCGCGGCGTAATTGTTGCTGCGCCGTCTACAGTCTCGCCGCAATATTTTAGTGCGAGCCATTAAGGGCAATCAAGAACATTCAGAACGGACTGAGTATGGATGCTGGTGCCTCATCCCAGGACGAGATTAACGCATGGTATTGTGCAAACGTTTTGCTAATATATACCAACCAATGAACCTTAGTGAACGGGGCCTCCTGCATGTGGTATAGGAGCTCCACAAATCTGCTTCGCGTCCTATGCGGCAAAAGGGAGAACGTCCGTTTCCCAGCTAGCCGAGCGACACTTGTGGTGAGAAAAAAATTACGCGTACATTCTCACAATCCCACATTCTCGGTCTGCACTGCGATCTGCAACTCGAGACTCAATCATGTTTCACCTCGCTCGCTGGCGAGGTATGTTTCGTTTACTGACTTGTGTTTCATTCGACCTTGGAGGATCGCTGATTGATGACGGCGTCAATTCTGGACCACCTGGATAGGCTGGCAGATGAGCACCCGAACAAACTACTTTATTCGTACCTTGACGTAAACGGCGATCCGATCGAAACCTACACCTACGCGTCGTTTCTCCGCCGAGCGCAAGCGATCGCGGGACATTTGCGGAAAGAAGGTTGTTTCGCGGCTGGCGACCGGCTTCTGCTTGCCTACCCACCAGGGCTCGAAATGATCTGTGCTTTTTTTGGTTGCGTGCGCGCCGGATTGATCCCAGTGCCGGTCTATCCCCCCAGTTCGCGCGGCTTCCAGAGCGCCCTATACAAGACGGTCCACATCGCAAAGGATTGCCAGGCGGCTGGGATCTTGACGAGCAGAGACTATCACGCATCTCTCAAGACCAATCTCGCCAGACGTGGAGTCTCGGCGTCGGGCGTCGACGTAGATTACATTTCCGGTCTTCCGTGGATCGCCACGGAAGATTTCGTGGACACGATTTCGGACCGACCATCTGTCGATCCTTCGAAGATCTTGTTTCTCCAGTATACGTCGGGTTCGACGATGGAGCCCAAGGGCGTGATCGTGACGCACGAAAATATCCTGAATACCTATCCGCTGGTGATCGACCATCCGGCGCCGGTCGTCGTTTCCTGGCTTCCCCAGTATCACGATATGGGACTGATCGGGTGCTACCTTTACCCAGCACTGAAAGGTGGCACGACGTACGGGTTCGCTCCGATGGATTTCATTCAGCGGCCGATCCTGTGGTTCAATACGATAACTACCTACCAGGCCACTGCGGCGGCTGCTCCCAACTTCGCGTACGACTATTGCTTGCGCGCCGGGAGGCTTTCCAAGGAAAGCCTGGAGGCTTGTGATCTCAGCTCGCTTCGCGTATTGATGTGCGCCGCAGAACCCGTAAAACCGGATACCTACACCCGGTTTCTAGAAGCGTTTCAGCCCTATGGACTCAAGTCCGAGAGTTTCCATGTCGCCTACGGGCTGGCCGAGAATACTTTGGCGGTCTCGCTGGGCGGTCGCAACATCGTTTCCGTCAACAAGCGTGCCCTGGCGCTGGGGAAGGCCCGCATGACTACTGAGGTCTCAGAAATCGGCGGCGCCACACAGATTGTCAGTTGCGGCACCTCGCTTCTGGGTCTCGACGTTAAGATCGTGGATCCGGAAGGACATTTCGCGCTTAAGCCAGAGCATATCGGCGAAATTTGGGTCGCCGGAAGCGGTAAGTGCCAGGGTTACTGGAATAATCCGGAATTGACTCTGAGGCAGTTTCGCGCGCGGCTCGTGGACGATACTCCCTATGACGACGGCTACCTTCGGACCGGCGACATAGGATTCATCCACAACGGCGAACTCTACGTCTGCGGCCGCATTAAGGACATGATTATTCTCCGCGGGCAGAACTATTACCCGCAGGACATTGAGAACGTCGTGGAGAAATCATCCAGTCTGATCCGGCACAATTGCGTCGCTGCGTTCCAGGTTCAGGAAGACAGCGAACCTGCGCTAGCAATCGTCGCCGAAGTCAAGAATCCCAGGGCGCTTCCCGAAGCACGAAAGATCGCCGCAGCGGTCCGGAATTATCTCAACGTGGAAGTGGCGATGATTTCCCTCATCGCGCCTCGTGCGATCCCGAGAACGAGTTCAGGGAAGATCATGCGCCATAAGACCAAGCAGATGTGGCTGCAAGGTCAGTTCACCGTTCTCTTCGACTTTTCGCGGGAGAAGGATGCCGGCAAGTCCCATTCCGATATACATTCCTCGTTCGCCGAATTGAAAGCCAGGTACAACCTGACTGGTCTGGAATCGTACAACCTCGTCGAAGCCGGCCTGGATTCCCTGGATCTGGTTGTATTCATGCATGAGCTCAAGGAACTCCTGAAAGATAAAGGCGCCGAGATGCTGGCGAGGCAGGTAGACATTGGTGTCATTCAGCGTGTCAGTGTAGCCGAGCTGTTTGGACTAGCCGAACAACTGGAGCGCGCTCCCGAAGAGGCGCTGCTTCATCTGCGCCATTCCCTTGCGGCTTTCCGTGAAGAGCAGTGCGCCGTTGAGAAACAGATGATGAGCAACGACAGGAAGCTCATCTTCGAGCCTCCGGTGCCTGCGCCCATGCCGGAGATACCGACGCTGAATCATGTGCTGCTCACGGGCGGGACAGGCTTCATAGGTCCATTCCTCATCAAAAGCTTGCTCGAACAAACACAGGCGAAAATCTATGTTCTCGTCAGGTCTTCCGACGAAAAGCAGGGCAGGCAGAGACTAAGAGCTGCGATGGAGTCAATGGGACCCTGCGGAACGCGGCTGATGGAGATGTTCGAGGCCCGTGTAATCCCCGTCCCCGGCGATCTGGCGCAGCCAAAGCTCGGCCTGATGCAGGACATGTGGGATTTCCTCGCGAGTGAAATCGACACGGTGTTCCATAACGGTGCAACCGTAAACTACTTGTTCAACTATGACCTGATGCGTGACGCGAACGTGCTGGGAACCAATGAGGTCGTAAGATTGGCGTTCGAGGGAAGGCCCAAAGAGTTTAACTATGTCTCGACTACCTTCGTGTTTGGCTGGGCGGTCAAATCAGTCTTGTATGAGACCGACCTGAACGAGAATATGGAGCTTCTCGATTTTGGATACAGTCAATCGAAATGGGTAGCGGAACAGGTGGTTGTCGACGCACGCAGCCGGGGACTTTCCGCGCGAATTTTCCGGCCGGCTCTCGTGAGTCCTTCCGTCACGGGCGGAGGTAACAACTTCGATATCGCTGTTCGCTTAGTTGCCTTTATGGTGAATCACGGGATTGGCGTCGATACTCTCAACCAGGTCAGCTTTGTTCCGGCGGACATTGTGGCGAACAATATCGTTGCGATCTCTACCACTCCCGGTACAGCGAATAAGACTTACCATGTCGTTCGGGATGATTATTCGAACATGATGGATATTACCGGCCTTATTACCAAAGCGACTAACCGGCAATTCGAAAAATTCAGCCTTCCCGATTTCGTTCCCGAGCTGATCCGGAGATGCCGGAAGGAAGATCTTCTCTTTCCCCTGCTGGATTTTCTGGTGGGCTCGGTCGACAACATCTCCGCGATGGAGTTCAAACGGTACGACAGCTCTTCCTATCAAGTGGCCCGGGATGCCTCCGTGTGGGGAAAACCGGACCCGTCTCTGGAAGATACGGTCAACGGCATTCTGAAATTTATGTATCGCAAGGGGATCATTTCGGTTGCGGCTCGTGAGGTCAACGCGGTGTCACCGATGTGCGCGCCCGAACTGGCCATCGAAACCCATCGGAGAGGTATCGATTGCGGTGCGGATTGCCTCCAATGCATGGCCGCTGCTGGAGATCCTGAGTGTATAGAGGAGATTCCGAAGGTCGAAGCCTCGGAGCAGGTATGAGATGATCGCGGGGGCAATGAGCGAAATCCTGATTTCGTAAACTGCCGACCTACCCGCATCTTAGCAAGCGCCGGCATCTAGTACACAGCTACTGCGATGGGCTCGGGTGTATGGTCACCTTCGCCGAACCGGTCTTGATCGGGTCAGTCGCTGAGGTTGCGGTCACAATCGCCGTCGCAGGATTCGGGACGCCGAGAGGTGCAGTGTAGAGTCCGTCAGGAGAAATGCTGCTACACGCCAACCCCGTACAACCAGGGCCGACGCTCCAATTCGCGGATGACTCGAGCGTCACCGGGACGGTGGAGAATTGCTGCTTTGCTCCGGTGACCAAGTGGGCTAATGTTGGCGACACGACGATCCCGTAAAGACGGAAGTTTACTTCTACATTGATCTGTACTGCGACGGGTTTGCCTTCATACATCGCGGGTTCAAATTTCCACTGCTTCACGGCTTCAACGGCCTTCTCGTCCAGACCGCGTCCGAGCCGCAGAGCTACTCTTATGTCGCGCACTCGGCCATCGGTACCAACGATGGTCCACAGCACACAAGTACCCCGATAGCACTCATTGACTCGAGGGTCGGCGAAAACCCAATTCTCTTCAGTTTACAAAGACTTCTCGAAGACACTGGTGAGATAGAAGGGACGCCGGCTTTCATGTATGGTTGTGAAGGCGGGTGCGGAGCGAAAGACTTGATGGATTTTCGGACTCCACCGGCTTCCGGGATCAAAATTGAGAGTGAAGTGATTCACCAGCAACAGGATTCCGCCTGGTACGAGCAACTGAACCACTCGCTCGCGAACCGTCTGTAACACTTCGTCTGAAAGTGGCGAGAGGTAGTACAGGGTGTCTGCGATCACGACTAGATCAAAGCCGTTATCTAGCTCAGGGCTGAGATTGAGAGCGTCCCCTTGCTGGAATTGCAGGTTGCTCTGTTCCGTCCCTTCTTGTGTGGCCTGTGCGATGGCGACGTGCGACACGTCAATCCCCAAAACCTGGTCAGCGTGGTTGCATAAGCGGCGGGTCAGATTGCCCAAACCGCAACCAAGGTCGAGTGCGCGTTTGTAACGACGGCTCGGGAGCAGGGACAGGATCGTGGCGTATTTCATTTGCTGGTACCGAAAGTGGGGGGAGTCCAATCCCCAAGGGTCCTTTCGCTCTTCATAAAGCAAGTCGAGGCTTTGGGCGTTATTGTGCTCTCTAAGCAAACGCTGGAGTTTTGCATCGCTCCGGGCGCTCCTGATCCAAAACTGGATGTCGGAGAGCCACATGAAAAGGTTCCAAGTCATCGCAGGTCTGAGGTTACTCAGTCTGATTCCGCCCGTAGTCCCCGATGCGCTCCCCGGGCAGTCGATCCCAAGACAGCAGACCATTTATCGGCCTTGAGCGTAGAACTTCTGGGAATGAAATTCTAGACTTGCGTTGACGTTCGCTCCCGTTGCGCTGGGGACATCGCAGGCCAGTATGACATCCCATCGTTTAGTCCCCGGATCGGGGGATCAGAAGTTATTTCGAGCCTGCAACTCCGGAGGCAATCCGCTCAATTGGCGAAACATCTCTATTTGCACTTATCGACCCCCGAACGATCGGCCTCTGCACCGCGCAAACGCATTATGCGCTACTGCTTCTTAAACACGAGCTTCTCCGTTACTCGCTGGCCCGATTCCAATGTGCCTGTGGTGGATAGCGTCATCTGCTGCCCGTCTGCGGAAACCACCCACCTATCCTTTTGAGTAACTTGACCGTCCCGCTGGTAACTCGCATCCACCGTGTGAGGATCGACAAGTTCGAGCGTCACGGTATCGTTGCGCGAGTTCTTTAGATCGTATTGCTTTCCGTCAAAGCGGGCGGTATAGCTGTAGTCACCCAGAAAACGGACCCCACCATTTCCGTCCGCCTCGATCTTGAGCACCAAACCTTGCCGCAAACGGGTCTTGCTGAGATCCTGCGTCCACTCGCCTACGAACAGATCACTCGCGACCTTCGCACCTCCGGTTCGCGTCCACACGGTGATCTGATCGGGGTGGCCCACGGTCGAGGTCGTGGCCGTTAACTCCTTTCCATTTTTCGAAAGTTGTTCGCGAACCGTCGCCACAACCGTTCCGTCCTTTTTCTCGGTGACCTCAGCCTGCCTCTTATCGATCCGATGCAGATCAATTTGATCGAAGCCGAGATTACCGGGTGCGGGCGAATCGTGTCCGTTCCGATTCGCAGTGAAATCGAGATGTCTTTCGCCTGACATGACTACATGCACCCCGCCATGCAGATGTGTAATGGAGAGCCGATTCGGAGGATCCAGGCTAGACTGCGCTGAGATGAGCGTCCAGACGCCAAGGCGAGGGTCTGGCACTCCAGGTTGGACGGCGGCAAGCAGCCCAATCAACAATAAGGTATGAATTGATCCTCCCACGCTGATGTCGAAAGTTTAGCAGATTCACATAGCTCGTTATTGCGAATGGTACGCTCTCCGCAAGAGAGCTTTAGTGGCGACGGTCTTATATGACATTATGAGAGCGATGCATGTGCGCCGTTTTTGGGTGTCAGGGATCGTCCTCGTAGCAGCCATTGCACTTCTTCCATTCTCTTTTCACGCCGAGCGCCACCTGGAGACGGCAACCCGCGTCGAAGGGAGCCAGGCTGAAACTGTCCGGCAGGAACTGGCCAATCGTTTTCGGTCACCGTTCGTAGACCGCGTGGTCCTGGTGATCCAGGGACTCCCGCCTGCAGGTTCGGAGGAAGGCGGGCAAGCGTTAGAAACCATCGTGACGGGACTGAGAGACCAACTCGGCGTTTCGGGAGTGGTCTCCTATCTCGACTCGCGCGATCCGATCTTTCTGGGCCGGGGAGGGGGAACGTTTGTTCTCGTGGGACTCGTGTCAACTGACGGCCCCGTGGAGTCGCTTGTTCCGAAGCTTCACCAACTGGCAAGCTCGCTTGAAAATCAACTGCGGGGCCGTTATCCGGCGGTTAAGCTCGAACTCACAGGCGAGATTCCACTGAATTTCGACATTCGGAAAGCGAGCGCCGACGACGTGCGACGCGGCGAAAGTCTGGTAATCCCCGCTACCCTCGCACTTCTGCTGGTGGCCTTTGGAAGCCTGATCGCCGCCCTGATTCCATTGGCGGTTGGCCAGCTTGCCATCGCGACCACTCTGGCGATTACGGGATTCCTGGCCCAGCGCTGGCACTTGTCCATTCTGGTTCAGAATTTGGCCACCATGCTCGGCCTGGGCTTGGGCATCGACTACGCGCTCCTCATGGTCAGCCGCTTCCGGGAAGCGATTTGCGCCGGGCACAACGGACCTGCAGCCTCAGTCATCGCCGCACGTCAGGCAGGTCGCACGCTCTTGATTTCAGCCTCAACAGTAGCCATCGGATTTCTAGCCCTCTTGACGGTTCCGATCAGCGAAATCCGTTCCATCGGTATCGCGGGATTCCTGGTGGCGGGAATGAGTGTGCTGCTCACAAATACCCTGGTTCCGGCAGTGCTGGCGTTGCTCGGTCCGCGGATTAATCTTGGCTGCTTGCCCTTTACTCCAAAGTTGGATGCGGATCGGGCCGCGACTGCGGGAAGGCGCTGGCGGCAATGGGGAAAGGTGATTGTCGCGCATCCCTGGCTTGCCCTCTTTTTGGCAGGCACTCCTTTGCTTCTGCTCGCCTGGCAGATCAGACAACTGGATACCAGCGTCCCCCGGGGAGATTGGCTTCCCCCGGCGGCGGAATCAGTCCGAGCCCTCCACACCCTGAGACAGATGGATCGGGAAGGCGTGGTTGAATCGTTGCGCATCATTGTTGAGCTTCCAACCGACTCCATCGCCCAAACCGACGCTGGGTGGAATGTGCTTGATCGCGTCACCAAGCACCTCGCGAGCGATCCTCGCTGTGGCCGCGTGATTTCTATCACCACGATTGCGGAGAGCAACCGGTCTTCCCTCCGTGACCTCTCGCGGGAAACCCGCCGAACGTTTCTGAGTAGTGACGGACAAGCGGCGCTGCTTGAGGTGTTACCCGCGAGTTCGGTCTCCCTGCGCGACCAGGTCAACTGGGTGCGGGAGCTTCGCAAGACCGGCGCGCTAGTTCTCACCGGAGTTCCTGGCGCAACGCTTCTCGTGGGGGGCATCCCGGCACTCAACGCCGATTATGAAACGATTATTAGAGACCGCTTTCCGTCGGTGACGGCGCTTATAGTGGGGGGAACGCTCCTTGCGCTACTCTGTGGATTCCGAGCTATCTTCGTCGCCCTGAAGGCCATCGCACTCAACCTGTTGTCGGTCGCGGCGTCCTTCGGAGCATTGGTTCTCGTTTTCCAAAACGGGTACGGAAGCAGATTCCTGGGAGTTCCGGAGGGAACTGGCAGCGTGTTTCCTCTTGTTCCGATCGTCACCTTTGCAATCGTTTTCGGATTAAGCATGGACTACGAGGTATTTCTGGTTGCACGCGTTCTCGAAGCCAGAAGAAGTGGCCTAAGTGAATTGGATGCAATCCCGGAGGGTTTGGCTAGAACGGCTGGTCTGATTACGAGCGCGGCCGCGATCATGATCGTGGTATTTGCGGCATTCACCTTCGGAAGTTTCCTGGTGGTCAAGATGATCGGGTTTACGTTGGCGGTCGCCGTGTTGATTGACGCCACGCTCGTTCGTATTGTGATCGGTCCCGCGCTCCTTCGTCTTGCGGGCGATTGGAACTGGTGGCCTGGCGGCTTGCCAAAGCGAGCAAGGCGCGCTTGATGGCGAGCTGCGGAATACCCCGAGGCCGGTTTTTGGAGGGAATGAGATCTGGATTGAGAACTCCCGAAAGCGATTCCGACGGACGAACCGATAACTTCCGGCTTGCCTGTGATCCGGTCGCAAATCAAACAGCTACTCCACGCCCTTCACTCCAATCCTTCCACCACGTACAACGTCCCAAGAACCCGCACCGTGCTGTAGGCATACGTCTTGCTGTGCTCGGCATATACCAGCCTCATGTCTTGGTTTGAACCCGCTTTCTCGCTGGGTTCCATGGTCTGAAGCAGCGTTCGCTTTCCAGTCGGCATGTCCACACGGTAGATACGGGCTTCCGACGGTGTCGCCGAAACCACCAACAGGCCTTTCCCATCTTCGGTCCATTTTTCAAGTTGATCCTGGGGCTCCACGCCCGGGATCCCTTGCAGTTTCTGCGTCTCTCGATCAAATACCACGGCCTCCGCAGAAGCATTCCGCCCGGCGATCCGCTTTCCATCCTTGGCAATGGCGCCGCCGATAAAATCAGGAGGACCCAAGGACCGCGGCTTTCCCCCCTCCAGATCCATTTCGTATGACCGGAACGATTGTCCCTCGGTTGCCCCGGTCAGCAACAGATGCTTGCCGTCCGGGAACCAGATGACATTCCCCAGACTAGTGATGTCTCCCACCGGCAGCCGGCGGCTTTCCCCGGTTCCAATCGGGTTCAGGCCGACCTGCGGCGGTCTGGTCACAATTTTGGTGGCAACGGTCGTCCCGTCTGGCGAAAATCTCGGCGTCCCTCCGGGTCCGAGCGCGACGGGCGGGGAGCCATCCAGTTTTCGGTAAACTGTCAGGTACAACGGTCCTGCCGGTCCTCCCCATTCCAGGAACACGATTGCCTTTCCGTCCGGCGAGATGTCCCCCAACATGGATCCATCGAACCATTCCAGCCCGTGCCGTTCTTTGCCCGTGACGGGGTCGATCCCCGTGATCTCTGTGCGGTGCTGCTCGCTCGAAACCAGCACCCGACCGTCCGCCGCAACATCCAGGATCCGCGTCCCTTGCGGAGTCGTGAGGATTTCCCTCTGCTTCCCGCCAAGGCTCACTCCATATAGTTGGCGATCCGTCGAATCGGAAGCGGTGAACCAGATCTCATTGCCGTTTCGCGACCATGCCAGCCCCTGTAACGTTGCGTACTCCCTGGTCAGCTGTTTACGGTCACCGGTAGCATCAAAAACAGATACCCACCCTCGGTCATCGCCGTACACCGGATGTTCCACGAATGCGACTTCCTTGCCGGAGGGAGACACGCGGACATAATCAAGGTAACCAGCAGTTGCATAAATTACTTTCCCCGCTGGATACTCCAACTGCACTTTCCGGTTCGCTAGACGCACCAGCGCCAGCGTCTTGCCATCGGGCGCGTAGTCCGCCGCAATCACGTCCTTCTCCTGCGAGCGCGGCGTACCGCCCGCCATCGGGGCCTGCGCCATTGTGCCACTCAGAAAATACAGCCCACTCACCGGGTCCACTGCAAGTTCCATGTCTCCGTTGGCAGAAAGAGAGAACAGGGTCGCGCTCGGAAGATCCACTTTCGTGGATTGCGGAAACTCCATTCGCACGCTGTAGATCTGCAACGGCTCGTTGTTCCACTGCGCGCTATAGACGACGGTTTGTCCATCCTTCGCAAAGCGTGCATTCGATAGATAGCCCTGTCGATAGGTCAGCCGGGTAAATTTCGGCTGTGGTTTTGCGGCAGACCACCGTCCCAACAGCCACAGCCCTGCCGCCAGCGTCAACGTACCCAGCGCCACGGCTGTCCATGGCAGCCAAGCTCGCTTCCCCTTAGACTGCGCTACGCTCTTTGTTGACGACGTTCCGCCCAGCGATTCGATGGCAAACGCCAGATCGCTTGCCGACTGAAAACGTCGCTCGACACCCTTCTCCAGGCATCGGGTCAAAATCCGCTGCAGTCCCAGCGGACCTTGCCAACCGGTTTCGTTGAGCTCCGGCGGCTCTTCCCGCAAAACCGCAGTCATCGTTTCCGCAGACGTCTCGCGTTTGAAGGCGCGCTTGCCGGTAAGCATTTCGTACAGCACAGCACCAAAACTAAAAATATCGGAGCGCGCGTCGCTCGACTCACCCCGCACCTGCTCCGGCGACATGTAGCCAACTGTTCCCAACACCATACCCGGCAAGGTCGCAGGACTTGCCAGCGTCGCCACACTGTCATGGCTTTCTTCGGGCCGCACTAGCTTCGCCAGCCCGAAATCCAAAACTTTGACCCGTCCATCCCGCGTAATAAACACGTTCTCCGGCTTCAGATCCCGGTGTACGATTCCCTTGTCGTGCGCGGCCGCGAGTCCCTGCGCGATGCCGAGCGCATATTCGATCGCGCGTCGCACCGGCAGCGGCCCGGCTTCAAGCTTCTCTCGCAGGGTTTGCCCTTCAAGAAGTTCGCTGACCAGAAACGGTGCACCGTCGTGTGTCCCGATGTCGTGGATTCCGAGAATGTTCGGGTGGTTCAGCGCCGCGATGGTTCGCGCTTCCTGTTCGAAGCGCCGCAATCGGTCCGGATCTTTTGTCAACCCTTGGGGCAGCACCTTGATCGCGACGTCGCGTCCGAGCCGCGTATCGACCGCCCGGTAGACTTCTCCCATGCCGCCAGCGCCGAGCAACGCAACGATTTCGTACGGGCCAAGTCTCGCGCTGGAGGTGAGAGCCATGGGCCGCAATTATAGCGCGTGCGGCATGTTGGAGAGGCTATCCAGAAGTGATCTAAAACAAACACCGTTAAGTGATCTCCCGGCGAATGACATTTGTTTATGAGATGAGTCTAATTAGCGGAGGGGGTCTGCGATGACAACCTCAGCCACTGCATCAAGAACGAAGTCCGTGCGGCAAGGAATACTTAGACTCTCCGACTCGATACCAAAGCTGCGCCATCGCAAGGAGGAGCGTATGGCTGCTCGAAAGGGCAGAGCTTTTTTGTTGATGTTGACCATATTCTTCTTGTCCGTCGCCGCGCATGAGCTTTACGCCGCCGATACGACCAGTCTCGAGCCTTCACGCGATTCCATCATCCATATCGTCACGCAGATTCAGAGGGCGGACTACGAAGGCGACCGCCCGGCTCTGAAGCGCCTCCACGACGAACTGACACCCATTCCAGAAGACAACAAGCTGGCATCGCAGGTGCTTTACTGGCGCGGGTTTGTGTTGTGGCGCAGAGCGATTAACGGCTTTAACGAAACCTTAACTCCCAAGGACTTGGAAGAGGACCTCACGCAGGCGGTCACCGACTTCAAAGCCGCCATTGCCCGAGACCCCGCATTCGTCGAACCTAAGATTGGAGCGGGCTCTTGTCTAGGCTACCTGATGTACTTGCACAAGAACGACTCAATCCGCGTTCAGGAACTGCTCCAACAGTCGAGTCCGCTTTTGAAAGAAGCCATGGCCACTGCCCCAGACAATCCTCGGCTGCTCTGGGTGCTCGGCCCCATTCGTTGGTCGTCGCCTCCAGAGCGCGGAGGAGGTCAGGACAAGGCGTTTGAAAGTTACAACAGAGGTTTGGAGGCCGTCCGCAACCAGAAGCGCGACGCGAGTGATCCGCTGGAGCCAACATGGGGAGAACCCGAGTTGCTGATGAGTCTCGCGTGGTCGAATCTGAACCGAACCACACCTGACTTGAACGCCGCCGAACAGAACGCACAGACTGCCCTAAAAATCGTCCCTTACTGGCATTACGTTCGCGACATTCTGATGCCCCAGATTCAGGCTGCGCAAGCGAAAACCCACCCCGCGGCACCAGGGAGTTCTGAAACCGCTTTCGAGACATTCAGGGGATTCGAGGGAAAGTGGGCGATTCGGTCGGGGCAGAAGACTCTTCCCATTGAGATGACGTATGAGAGCGGCTCCAAGGGCTCGGTTGTGACCGAGCAGTTTGGCAAGGAACTATCCGTGTTCTATCGAGACGGCCAAAGTCTGTTGATGACACACTTCTGCAACGCTGGCAATCAGCCACGGTTGCGACTGAGGGAGAATACCCAACCTGGGGTCTTCGAGTTTCAGATGTTCGATATCACAAACTTGCAAAGTGCGGACGCGGATCACGTGGAGAGGGTGGTTTATAGGATCATCGACGATAAAACGATCGACCTGGAAATAGTTTGGAAAAATGGCAAGTCGGAGGAATCGGAGAAATACACCCTGACCAGACTCGATCCGGAACAGCACGTTATGGATCAATCGGCTAGCGAGACTCTCGCGCCTGAAGATGCTCGGTTGAACTCTGATAGTCCATAGCGCGCATGACGACCACACCGCCGACAAAGCAAACGAGTTCAAGCGACGCACCTTAGGAATCGAACAGAACCCGATTCCCAGGCTGAATGTTCCGATCCGACCCGAAGATCTGAGCATGGCCATCTGCCTGGATCCATGTCGCGGACGCCGAGTCCGCAACGCGATGGCTACTCATCGCCAAGGGCTCATACTCCGAGAAAGGTTCATGGAAAATGCTGACGTGGCCGTCTCTCCGTCAGTGCGCCATCACTTCACCGAGAAATTCTCAGGCGGCGCACCGCCTGATTTCGCCAATATCTCCATGCAGCCGTTTGTAAAACCAGCTTTCGTCCAGGGGGATTGCGCGCGTCGTCGTGTCACTGGGGTACCGCCTCGGCTAGGAAATCGCTCTCGCTCTTAGAGTCCAAGGTACGCTCGCCGCACTTCATCCATTCTTGCGACGTCGTCCGACTTGCCTCGGATGTTGATTCGACCTTCAGCAAACACGTAGGTATAGTCGCTGATCGCCAGCGCGAGGTGCACATTCTGTTCCACCAGGACAATCGTGAGCCCCTGTTTCCGAAGGGTGCCCAAGGTTAGGAAGAGTTGTTGGGCCAGCACCGGCGCCAAACCGAGCGATAGCTCGTCGATCATCAGCACCTCCGGCTCCTGCATCAAGCCACGGCCCATCGCCAGCATCTGCTGCTCTCCGCCGGAGAGGGTGGAAGATTTCTGCTGGTGGCGTTCTTTCAGGCGCGGGAAAAGCGTATAGACGCGTTCCAGATTCTGTTTCTGTCGCTTGCGGGCCCGCTTCGAGTACCCGCCCATCTCCAGATTCTCTTCTACCGACATATCCGGGAAAAGCTGGCGGCCCTCTGGCACCAGCACCAGGCCGCGATTTGCCTTGGCATGAGGCGAAAGCCGTGTGACGTCTTCTCCGTGCAGCAACACGCGGCCTTTCCAGGCACGCAGGCTGCCCATGATCGTCCGCAGGCTAGTGGTTTTGCCGGCACCATTGGTTCCGATGATCGTGGTTAACTTCCCACGTGCAACTTCGAGCGAGATGCCCCACAGGACCTGCACCTCGCCGTATCCGGACTCGATGTTCTCCAGTTGAAGTGCCAGGTCCATCATTCCATCCTTGTCAATTTGTCAACGATATCGGGAAAGCCCAAGTAGGCTTCGACGACATCCGAATTATGGACCACATCATCCGGCTTGCCTTCCGCCAGTTTGCGGCCCAGATTCAGCACCACGATGCGATCTGAAAGACTCATGATCGCCTGCATCAGGTGCTCGATCATGAGCACCGAGATGCCGCTCTCACGAATTGTGCGAACCAGTTCGATCATGGTCGCAACTTCGGTGGGATTCAGTCCGGCCAGCACCTCATCCAGCAGAAGCAGCTTGGGTTTCGCGGCCAGCGCCCGCGCTACTTCCAAACGTTTCTTGCCGGCGATGGTCAGCGAGCGCGCTACCATGCCTGCGCGGTCCCCTAGTCCAACCTGCTGCAGCACTTCAGAAGCTACATTGCGTGCGGCGGCCATATCGAGATATTCTCGGCCGAAGCAGGCGCCCACCGTGACGTTCTCCAACACTGTAAGGTCGTTTAGTGGCTTCACGATCTGGTGCGTGCGCGCCAAGCCGAGGTGAACTATCTTGTCGGGCGAGCTGTGCGTGATGTCTTTTCCCGCAAAGGTGATGGTTCCCTGGTCGGCCTTGTATACCCCACTTACGACATTGAACAATGTTGTCTTTCCAGCACCGTTGGGACCGATCAGTCCCAGGATCTCACCCTCAGCGATACTGAAACTGACGTCAGAAACCGCTACCAGCCCGCCGAAACGCTTGCTGACGCCGCGCACTTCCAGAAGGGCGCTCATTCGATCACCTTACGTGCCCGCGGTATCAGGCGATACAGCCAACCAATCAAGCCACCAGGCGCGAATAAGACCACCATGAGCAGGAGCCCGCCAGCGATCACCAGGTGAAAGTTGGAAAGAACGGGAGAAGTTAGTAAGTACGAGCGGAGTTTCTCATAGAGGGTCCCGCCCAAAGCTGCGCCAATAACCGAGCCTTGACCGCCGATCATCAGCATTACGATGCCTTCCAGCGACAGCATGAACTCGAAGGCGATCGAGGGATCGATCATTCCATTCTTGAAAAACATCAACGCGCCTGCGACCGCAGGCAGAAATGCGGACACGCTGTAGATAATCGCCTTGTACCTGGTGGCGTTGACGCCCAGCACCACGGCGGCATCCTCATCCTCGCGAATGGCAAATAGACCCAGTCCAAACTTGGAATTCTTAATTGCCAGGCTCACAATCATCGAGAGAGCCATGACCGCAATGATGAGGAAGTAGGTGATCCAGAGAGCGCGTCTGGCGCCGCCCAGAGACTGGTAGGAGTTGAACGAGAGATACATACCCGTCGATCTGCCCCAGGGATCGAAGTTGGAGACAAACGACTGTACCGCTTGAAGAATACCTATGGTGGCCAGGGCAAAATACGCCCCACGCAAACGCAGAATAGCCAATCCGAACAGATACGCGCAGAGGCTCACTAGCACTCCAGCTGCAAGCGCCGACACTGCCAGGTTCCAACCGCGTACTGTCGTCAAATAAAGTCCCACGTAACCACCCAATCCGTAAAAGACGATATGGCCGAAGTTCACGTAGCCGGTGTAGCCGATCATCAGGTTCAAGTTGCTGGCCAAGATGATGGCGATGGCAATGAGGATAAGATCTTCACGCAAGGAAACGTGGTTGCCGTGCAGCGGCGCGTAGATGAAGGCGGCGGCCATGAGCAGAATGATCCAGAAGAAGGGTCGGCGCAATATCATGTCGTCGCCCGCTTCCCGAAGATGCCCTGCGGAAACGCAACCAGTATCACCACAAACAGCCCAAATTCGATTAGCGGAATCCAACTGACGGCGATGAACGGCGTCACCACTCCCTCCAGCAACCCGAGGAGCACTCCGGCGACCAGAGCTCCAAACGGCTTGCCCAGTCCCGCCAGAATGGTTACCACGAAACTTTTCAACTGGTACACCGCGCCAGAAAGAATGGTGAAGGGAAACAAAGTGGCGACCAGTGCTCCGGATGTACAGGCCAAAGCGATACCGATTGCGAAGGCGATACTCAGCACAGCGATCGACGAGATGCCCATTAGCTCGGCGGCTTCGCGGTTATCGGCGACGGCGCGGATCGCTTTGCCGGTACGTGTGTGATAGAGAAACAATTGCAGCGCCAGGGCGATGACTACCGCAGAGATGGCGGCAGCGATGTGGTTCCCTGTGAAAGTGTAGGCTCCGAGGGTGATGCCGGGCAGGACGAAGTTAACGTTGTACGGGCTGGTGCTCCACACCGCAGTGCCAATGCCGATGACCATCATGTTCACTGCGAACGTGGAGAGCAAGCTCATCAACATGGAACGACCGACCACCCAGTGCACCGCCATCCAGTAGACAACCAGTCCGAGGAGCAGTCCGATCCCGATGGTCGGCAGCAACAACACATAAGCGTTGATTTTCGCAGCGGCGTATAGCAGATACATGCAGAACATGCCGAGAGCGATCATGGAGCCATGAGTAAGATTGATTACATCCATCACTCCCCAAATCAGGCTCAAGCCCATTGCCGCGAGTCCGTACACCGCGCCGACGAGCACGCCGTCGATCATAGAAGCTAGGACGCCCGACATATGTCACCTTTCGAGTTCATTCCTTTCGACTCTTTGCATGACTAGGGCAATTCGCAGATAGCGTAGACAGCAGATTCCTCTCCTTGCGCCGGATGACAACCTGGGACGATTCGGTAACTCGTGCTTAGTGGATCGGGTAATTCAGGTTGGCACTCTTGCCTGCCACCGGCCACACAACCTCTTTTACCGGTTTGCCGGCCTTGTCCTTCTGCCATTGTGCCAGAACCATGGAATGGCCCACCTGCAAGCCGTGTTCGTTGGCAGCTGTCGAGAATTTTGTCCGTCCGTAAAAGGTGGTGACATCGATAGCATTCAGCCCCTGCGCCACCCTCGCCGAGTCAATCCCTCCTGCCTCTTCTATGGCGTGTTGCAGAATCAGTCCGCATGCATAGCCACCGGCGGATTCGTAGCTCGGCAGCGTATTGTATTTCGCGCTATACGCCTTGGCGAAATCGGTGCCGCTCGGGCCGTACTGCGCCTTAAACGCCGACTGCGGCTCCCACTGTGACGGCACCATTACGCCCAGCGCCGCATCCCCCAGTTCGACCCACTGCGGACTGTCTGGCGCCACCAGCAACGTCAGCATCTTTAGAGGAACTTTGTGGCCGTAGAGCTGCCGCGCCAGTGTCGAACCATCGGCATAGTGGCCGCCGCCCAGAAGCACACTCGCCTTGGACGAAATCACCTTGTCGATGATGGCACTAAAGTCGGTGGTGTTGGGAGCATAGGCTTCACTGAACACTACATTGAACCCGAGTTGCTCCGCATAGGCCTTGGCTGGGGTCACCACCGCCACTGAGAAAGAGGAGTCCTCATAAACAAAAGCGACAGTGGCTTTGGCATCCTTGGTCTTCAGCGCGTCGAGCGCAACCTTCATATATTCGGGAGCGGGCGCGAACATCTGGAACAGATACTGGTTTCCCAGAGTGTAGGTTTTTGGTTCGGCTGCGCCAGTGGTGAGCATGATCTTGCCGTACTGCTCCGTCACTACAGCGGCGGTAGCGGTGAGCGGCGACGAGTAGGGACTGAACATGAAGTCCGCCTTGTCCTCCAGGATCATGCGGCTATAAAGCTGCTGCACGCGCTTGGAGTTCGATTCGTCGTCATAGCTGGCGAACTGTACTTTGTAGTTCTTGCCACCCGCCTTGAAGCCGCCGGCACTATTCACCGTGTCGCGCCACAGTTCAAACCCGCGGTATTGCTCCAGCGAGTCGACGTTCAGGGCGCCGGTTTTGGAAACGGTGAATCCGATGATGATTGGTTGTTGAGCGAATCCCGGGACAACCAAAACAACCAGAACAACTGCGAGCAGAACCATTTGCTTCACAATTCACCTCGTCAGCAAGATAGTCGTTAAATTGACACTAACCAAGTCTCCCAGGCACGCAGACAAGGAAACCCTTAGTGTTTCGCAAAACTCAGAGCGATCTGAGTTTTCCCTTTTTGAGTCGAAAACGAAAACGAAGAGGATTGTATCCCGGCCTATAGGCCCGCACTGTGATCAAGATCACAAGCTTTTTCGTCACTGTGAGCCACGCGCCTTCAGTGACTTTCAGCAGACTCGAATTCAACTCCCGAATGCGACGGAGTCGGTGGCCTCAGGAATTTCTCCTTGCAAAGCTACATAGTAGCCGAACGGGCTCGCTAACGCCTTTGAAGGTCGCGGCGGCAGCGGTTCTGGTTGCTGCGGCCAGCAACAACCTCTGAAGGGGATTTACGCTTACAGCTTGGCGGATCAAAAGACAGGCACTCAGAGCCTCTTCCTCTTGAACTTGTTCCCTTGCTCTGGTTCTGAATTTGCTTGCACGAACTAGCCGAACATCCAGGCCCCACATTATCGAACAGCTCAGGAACGCCTGTTGCCCATCGCTTTGGTCACTTGAGCATGTGCGGCGGATCACTGAAGTTGGTTGACCTCGAGGCTATAAATAAATAACGAGATAGCGGCCGGGCGATCTGAAGTCGAATGCCAGAGTATTGGAGGTGCGTATGCCCGGACAGCGATGCGATGTCCTCGATATTCTACGACTCGAACTCGAGTTCCTCGAGCTGGATCTATACAGCGCTCCAACTCCGGGCCGACCACTGCTGATATTTCAAGACTCACCCACCTGCCCACGCTACGGCGCCGCCACTTGTCCGAATTGTGCGCTCACGCAGTTTGCGCCCCCTGAGTGTCGCTTTGAGCCGGTGCCCTGCCACCACATCCGATTGAATGATGCATGCGAGACGGTAGACAGCCTCTATCGAACTGGCACGCAAGACGAACTAGAAGAAGTTCTTCGGAATTGGCTGACGGCTACGATCAAGAGCCTTGAGGAGAAACAAATCGAGGCGAGAAAGATCCCTAGCTTTGAGAGATCTCCTCGAAAGCCCGCCGCCTAACGTCCGAAGTAAGGAGCCGCGTATGACACTTCTGGCTGAAGTCCAGCAGACTCAAGTCCCACAACCACAGGCGACAGTCTCATTTAAGAACATCCTCCTGGCGACTGATTTTTCTGATGCCTCCGAGAAAGCGTTCAATTATGCCACCGCGATTGCCCATCTGAACGGCTCGAAGATTTACGTCGTGCATGCGATATCTCCTGAGTTTACGTCGTTTATTCCGGAGCCCCCTAGGGACTGGGTTCGGCACGAGGCCGAGCGCGAGATGGAAATCATGGCCAATCGAAGCGAGCTCAAATCGATCGAGCATGAAATGGTGCTGCGAACGGGTTCCGTATCGAGTGTGCTTTCGGCTGAAATCCATGAGAAGAACATCGAATTGTTAGTGCTTGGGACCCATGGGCGTGGAGTGCTAAAGAAGGTCGTTTTAGGATCAGTGGCCGAAGAAGTTTTGCGCCGGGCGGGTTGTCCGGTAATCACCGTCGGACCCCACATCGATGTTTCCTCAAGCACAACCGGAGAATTCCACACAATACTGTTTGCCACCGATTTTCATCCTGCGTCCGCGAAAGCTTTTGAGTACGCCCTGCTTCTCGCCAACCAGTTTCAAGCGAAGCTGATTCTTCTACACTTGTTGCCGTCAGAAGCCTTACCTGGGCCTGGACTGACTTTCTACGACGAAAAGACAATTACTGAATGGCAAGCCACGGTAAGAGCAAGCACGAAGCAGAAGCTGGGGAATCTGCTGCCAGCGAGCATCAAGCTGTCATCAGAAACGGGGTGTGTGGTCGGTTTTGATTTCGTGGCGGAAGGAATTTTGAAGGTCGCCGACAAGCAGCAGGCCGACCTGATCGTCATGGGGGCACACCGGCCTCTATCCGCGAAAGTTTCCGCCCATACTCCCAAGACGATGTCCTATGAAGTCATATGCCACTCGAAGTGTCCGGTGCTGACGGTCAGTAGATGACGGTGTGACGATGGAAGGGCTGAATCGCTCGATTCGTGACAGAGAGGAGAAGCACAAGGTACACCGTGGCGGCTTCAGACAAGGGAGATCAGACCTTCGCATTTCGCCAACCAGGGGGGACGCCAGTGTGGGTGGAGCGCTTGGGCTCGTATGTGCGGTAGCGCGCCGTCAGGCAGCAAGGAAATGCGAAGGCAAATTGCGGGTGGCTCTACACGGTCACTCGAAGACGTCCTTATCGAGCGCTCGCACTGAAACCCAGAGTCGGCGGTAAGCGAACCGCTCATTCGTGATAAAGCTCACCGACAAAGAGGTCAGAATGGGCTAATAATAATTCGGGAGGTACCAAAAACTGAATACTGCAAAATTGGGCCCGGCTACGTCAACAGTGAGGACACTCGCTCAGCCGCCGCTCGACGGCGAACGGCCGGGCCCGCATTTTTCCGCACCGCCGCTATGATGCTCAAGCAAATCCGGAATAGGATTTAACACGATATTACTGAACGCTGTGGACATGTTGAAATAGTCGAAGAAGCCGTCTCCGGCCAGTCCTCCCTGATGGGTCGAATACGGACAAATGCGCAGGACTTTTCCCTTTGACGACTATCAAGTGCATAGCCGAAGTTCGGATTAACTCCACAACGTGCGAAGCGTAATCGGAAAAAAGAACTTCAGACACTCGCCGATATGATCTCGACCTACGGACGCAATGTCCATCAACGCTATCCAACCGGAGACGTGGTTCAGCGAGCGCGATCTAGCCGAACAATTTCGCAAGCGCCCAGACGCTGTTGCCAGAGCACTGAACATCCTTTTGGGCGAACGAAAAGTCCAGATCCCTCAACGGATATTGGAAGCTAAACCTCTGATCTCAAGTTGCGGCTCCCCATAGGCTGCCTCTGATTGTGGAAAGGTGACCACGTTCTTCTGTGCTGGCGGCAGTCTTTAGTAAACCCCCTCGGGCTTCTCTGCATCGTAGTCTCGTTACGAAACTGTATCCGTGCGACGCGAGTGAAGTTCCATGACCCTCACCGCCCAGAAATCCGTCTTGATCGTGGATGACAGTGCGTATGTCCGTCAGGCGCTCTGCGAAATGTTCAAACGAGAGGGAGACTTTAAAGTGTGCGGAGAAGCGGAGAACGGAAAGGATGCAATTAAGAAGGCTCAGGAGTTGCGCCCCGACTTGATTGTGCTAGACCTTTCCATGCCTGTGATGAACGGCTTTGACGCGGCACGTATTCTGAAACGGTTGATGCCTGCGGTACCGCTGATCATGTACAGCGCATTTGGTGACAGGCTCGCGGAGAACCAAGCACGGTTAATTGGAATCTCGGAAGTGGTCTCAAAGTCAGAGCATGCATCCGTCCTGATTCACAAGGCCCGAGGTCTTCTCTTTTCCGCCGCTTGAGCTATTGGGCAGAGCCGCGCAGTCTCGCGCCAAGGCACGGTACGTGGACAGAACGTTCAGCCGATGTGATTTCCGGGCACCGGTCGTTTCCACCCCTTCAAACAACATCTTCGTGCCAATCAGAGTGGCGGCGGTGATCGAGATCACAATCTGATGTGCCTGCTGTCATAGCGTAGGAAAAAGCCAAGGTCGAAGATTGGAACAGCTAAGGGGGCGGCCGTGAAGGTCTGAAAGGTGGGTTCAGCCTGACAGGGGGAAAGATGTCGTGGGAGCTCGACTACAAGAAAACGTTGCGGACTGCGGACGAAGCGCTGCTTTGTGTGCGCTCCGGCATGCGGGTCTACATTCAGTGCGGTTGCGCTGAGCCCGAGACTCTGGTCGAGGCGCTGATGCGTCGCGCTCCCTTTGTACGGGACGTGGAAATCGTTCACATGATGACCATGGGAGCCGCCCCATATGTGGCTCCGGAGATGGCGAACCACTTCCGGCACAATGCAATGTTTATCGGCCCCAACGTACGCGAGGCCATCAATGAAGGCCGTGCCGACTACACGCCGATCTACCTTAGCGAGATTGAAGGACTCTTCGAAAGTGGCGCCATGCCGATCGATGTGGCCCTGCTGGAACTGTCTCCTCCCGATTCGCACGGCTTCTGCAGCTTCGGCGTGGGGGTGGACACGTCGCTGACCGCGGCTAAATGCGCCCGCTACGTGGTGGCGCAGATCAACGATCAGATGCCGCGCACATTCGGAGACAGTTTTATCCATGTCAGCGAGCTTGATGCGGTCGTCAATTCCTCGCGTCCTCTGTGCGCCATGGAGCTGCCGCAGGCCAGCGCGATGCATATCGCCATCGCCCGCCAAGTCGCAAGTTTGATCGAGGACGGGGCCGTGCTGCAGACCGGCATCGGCGGAATCCCCGACGCGGTGCTTCCATGTCTCACGGATCGCAAAGATCTTGGGGTCCACAGCGAACTGATTTCCAACAGCGTGATTTCCCTGATCGAAGCCGGAGTAATCACGGGTGCGCGCAAAAACTTCAAGCCGCGAAAAATCATCCTGGGATTCGCAATTGGCACGAAGCCGTTATTCGATTTCGTAGACAACAATCCCATTTTCGAGTTCCATCCCACCGCCTACACCAACGATCCCGGACTCATCGCGCGCAATGACAACATGGTCGCGATCAACTCCGCCCTGCAGGTCGATCTGACCGGCCAGGTCTGCTCCGATTCCATTGGAAGCCAGTTCTACAGCGGCATTGGCGGGCAAGTGGATTTCCTGCGCGGCGCTTCGCGCTCCAAGGGGGGCAAGCCGATCATCGCCATTTCGTCTACCGCAAAAGATGGCACGATTTCGCGCATCGTGCCCATTCTGAGTCCCGGCGCGGGAGTGGTTACTTCACGTGGGCTGATCCGGTATGTCGTCACCGAATACGGAGTCGCGTATCTGCACGGCAAGACCATTCGGCAACGGGCGCAGGCGCTGATCGACATTGCTCATCCCAAGTTCCGTGAAGAACTTTATCAATTTTGCGAGAAAACCAAATGGCTGCAGCGGCCTTTAGCTGCAAAGACAGCGGCAACGAGGTGAAAGATGGCAGGCCAAGCGCGCGGTAAGGTCACAGTCGATGTCGAGGAATGCAAGGGATGCGGGCTCTGCGTGGAGTCCTGTCCGCCCAAGTGCCTGGAACTGACGCTCGAACTGAATTCTTACGGGGCCCATCCGGCGCATTACACCGGAGAGGATTGCACGGGCTGTGGAATCTGCTTTTATTGCTGTCCGGAGCCGGGCGCGATTACTGTCTACCGCATAAAAGCAAAAGGTAGAGCGTTTGCGGCGGCGCAAGGAGGCGAACATGCGGCAGCTTTGTAAAGGAAATGTGGCGGTGGTGAAGGGCGCGATCCTTGCCGGATGCCGTGCGTATTACGGATACCCCATTACGCCAGCCAGCGAAATCGCCGAGTCGGCCGCGCTCTACTTCCCGCAGGTGGGCGGAACTTTTCTGCAAGCGGAGAGCGAAGTTGCCGCGATCAACATGGTGTACGGAGCCGCGGCCGCCGGGATGCGGGTGATGACGGGATCCTCCGGCCCCGGCCTCAGCCTGATGCAGGAAGGTATGTCCTATCTGGCGGGCGCGGAACTGCCGTGCGTGATCGTGGATGTGATGCGCGGTGGCCCGGGGCTGGGCAACATTGCGCCGGAACAGAGCGACTATTTCGCTATGGTGAAGGGTGGCGGCCATGGCAACTATCGCAACATCGTTCTGGCTCCAGCATCGGTGCAGGAGATGTCCGAACTCACCATGCTGGCATTCGACCTGGCCGACAAATACCGCAATCCGGCAGTCGTGCTGGCCGATGGTTTTGTCGGGCAAATGATGGAGCCGCTCGATCTTGAATATCGTGAGATCCAGCCCCCCGAAAAAAATTGGGCGGTGAAGGGAACGCCAGAGACTCGCGCCAACGTGGTCACTTCCATTTATCTCGAAACCGACGAGTTGGAGGAACACCAGCGCAGAATGGAAGCCAAGTATATCCGCGCGCAGGAAGCCGAGCCGCGTTGCGAGCTTTTCAAGACCGCGGATGCGGACGTGCTGCTGGTTGGGTATGGAATTGTGTCCCGTGTGCTGCTCTCTACGGTCGAAGTGTTGCGCAAGGAAGGCGTGAAAGCGGGCCTGTTCCGCCCCATCACTCTGTGGCCCTATCCTTCGAGGGCTCTGGCGAAAGCGGCAGCTAAGGTGGAGAAGGTCATCGTCGTCGAATTGAGCAACGGGCAAATGGTGGAAGATGTGCGTCTGGCGCTGGACGGTAAGGTGCCGGTGGAGTTCTACGGCCGCGTAGGCGGCAACGTACCCTCGGTAGCTGAGCTGCAACAACAGGTGTTGACGCGCATGGCCGTGGCGGTCTGAGAATACGCGGGCAAAATTGGTTCGATAAGGACTACGAAAAATGGCAGACGACAGCGTGATTCGCGTTCTGGACCCCGAAGTTAAATCCGAAGCAAGTTCTGAGGCCGGCCCTGTCAGCAACGACGGATACGAAGTGATCCACTCCAAGTCGCCGGTGTTCTACGACCTGTATGAGCGCAAGTCAGACCTGAAACATCAGACCCACTACTGTCCCGGCTGCGGGCACGGAGTGGCCCACAAGCTAATTGCTGAAGCATTGCAGGAGCTGGGACTCCAGGACAAGACGATCTTCGTGAGCCCGGTAGGCTGCTCGGTGTTCGCCTACTACTATTTTGACGTGGGCAATGTGCAGGTCGCGCACGGCCGGGCACCGGCTTGCGCCACGGCAATCAAACGTTCTTGTCCAGAAAAGGTTGTCATTTCCTATCAGGGAGACGGCGACTTGGCGGCAATCGGCACCGCCGAGATTGTGCACGCCGCCAACCGGGGGGAAAAGATCACCGTCTTCTTTGTGAACAACGCAATCTACGGGATGACCGGCGGACAGATGGCGCCCACCACCCTGGTCGGTCAAAAGAGCACGACTTCTCCCTGGGGGCGGCGGCCGGCGAACGAGGGCTTTCCGCTGCACATGGCAGAACTCCTCGCCACACTGGAAGCGCCGGCATACATCGAGCGTGTGGCGCTTTCAGATAACAAGAACATAATGAAAACGCGGCGGGCGATCCGCAAAGCACTGGAGATCCAGCGGGACGGCGCGGGCTTCTCATTTGTCGAAATCCTTTCGCCATGCCCGACAATTTGGGCCAAAGATCCGGTGGAAGCACGGCACTGGGTTCTCGACAAGATGACGCAAACCTTTCCGCTAAGTGTGTTCCGCGACCGGCGGCCAGAGATTCCCGCAGGCAACGAACCGCCGCAACGCACAGTGTCCGACACGCTTGACCTTACTCCGAAAGCTGGGGCACACGATATTTCCGAACCGAAACACGCCCATCATTTTAAAGACGTCAAGATCAAGATCGCCGGCTTTGGAGGACAGGGCGTGCTGCTGCTGGGGCAGCTCCTCATCGAAATGGGCATGCGGGAAGGGCTGGAGGTTAGCTGGCTGCCATCGTATGGGCCGGAGATGCGTTCGGGCAGCGCGCATTGCCACATTTGCTTATCGAAAGAACGGATCGGTTCGCCCTTGGTCTCGCGCCCCGATGTGCTAGTGGCCATGAATGAGTTCTCGCTACGGAAATTTGCACCCGAGGTGGCGGGCGGCGGACTCATCCTTTACAACGGCGCTAGCCTTCCCGCCGCCTTTGCTGCGCCGGGAGTGCAGCTGGTCGCGATTCCGGCGGCGGAGATGGCCGACAAACTCGGTTCGGCGAAGGCAGCGAACATAGTCATGATGGGGGCGCTGCTGGAAGAGACTGAGTGTCTGGCTCCCAGAACAGCCTTAGGTGTGCTCGAAGACAAGGTGAAGAAACTTGACCTGCTGGAAATTGACCGCAAAGCGCTCTCCGCGGGTCGCGTGTTTATCGATGAACAGGCGCACATCGGCGCGGTTAGTCAACCAGACGGCTTCGCTTAGACGCCGGGATGAGAGATCTTAGAAATCTCACCATGAACACTGCGTACGAAGCCGGCACCCTCTTGACGCGATTCCCTTCGCGTTCTACTTGCAACGATTCGCGCTGCATTTTCAAGTTCGATAAATGAACGATCAACGACTGCGCCTCTGACGATAGAACTGGCGATTCACTGGCAGCCACAATGCCAGCAAAACGATCTGACATCCATGACTCTAGGAAGCTTTCAGAACAACCTAGCTTACCCACCTATGGCTTGCTTAATTTGCGCGGATCTGGAACGAACTCTTGACTTTAGGCTATGGCGATGTTTCGTCAACAAGGCTAACAAGTTGGGCTCGCGGCGATTCCGGGAAGGCTACTACCCTAAGAGTGCCCTAGGCGTCTTTCACCCAATGGTGACTAGCAAGCCGCCCAGAGCACAATACAACATCGCTACCAGTTTAAGACACAGCCATCCCCGAATCAGTGATGCGGCTCACCGTTTCCAGTGACAGATGACTGTTCAGGGCACACCGGGTACATGCTTCCCTGCTCTCGTTTTTTGTTTTCTGCCGGAAGTTCTTGTGATGTCCCCGTCTAAAGACGACCCAAGAGAAACTATTTCAATCGCATTATAAAAGGGCGCCCTTTTGGAGTAGGTTGTGAGCGTTCAGATCACCAGCTACGAAAGGAGCACCCTTGTGAACGATGGAGGGAGAAAAATGTTCAGATTTGAATTGATTAGGGATGCAGTAGCTTCCATACGTAAGCCAACGTGTGATCGCCCGTGGCGAACCGAGGCCAGCGAAGCTTACAGAGCAACCAGCCTATAAAAGAAAGCTATGGTTAAAATCGTAATGGCGATGGTCGCAGCCCCGGCAAAGGTTTCGCCAATAATTGTGCCCCTGGCTTTTTCCATATGTGCTCTCCTTCGGCATCGTTGGGAGAACACTTAAGCCTAATCTCAACGAAGAATTGCAGCGGTGACGAAGCTCACTCAAAGGTGTGACCGAGTCATGGCCATCCGCAAATAATTCACGCACGTCAAAAAGAAGCTGCGGTCCAGATGGCAACATAATTGGACTACCGATCTCGATTCTACCTACGCCACCACGGGTAGGACTCTGGCTCGGTGGCGAATCCCCGCACGCTCATTCCACGACGATCGTCACACTGAATCGACAGCCGGACGGGTCATGGAAGATAGGGCGCGTTACTTGGGCAACTCGATTCACCTCTTACGGGTTGGAAGTAGCTCCACCCTGGCAGTGGTTTCGACAAGGAAGGTTCCTAAACCGATGAGCTGCCAACAAGGCAATCAGCCATGCGTTGCCAGGCGTGCTCAAAACAAATGAAGCGAATGACTGCCAGCCATGAGGCGGCCTGCCTACCGCCAAGGTGAAGATATCGATCACATGCAACCTATCACGCATGACTTTGATTGGACATGCTACAGCGCCGATCGCCGAAATTTTCATTGCCATCTCCGTTGCGTTGGATTTCCGCATCGAGGTTGATTACCATGACGCTGTGCTTATCGGCAGCGATTGCTACAAGGCAGCGCTTCTGGATAAGAATTCAATCCACACAAGAATAAGCCTGTGAAGACACTGAACGAACTATATTCGTCACTCTCTGCGCGGCGCCGTTATGAAGTCTGGTTTGTTCGTCTGGGGCTAGCGGATGGTGCCGGGGCGTGGTGGTTCCGATATTTGCTGATGAATCCTGGCCGATGCGGTTGCCGTGGTGAGCCGCACGGGATGCCCGTCCAAGTGTGGGCCGTATGGTTTCCGCGAGATGGAACGCCGGTAAACTTCATTCAAGGATTTCCCTTGGAGGGCCTGAGTCTCAGCGACCGAAGGCGAAGTCCATTCCACTTCCGAATCGGTAGCAACGAAATCGGCGAGGGCTCCTGCCGGGGAACATTGGAGGTTCAGGGGCACGCCATCGCGTGGGATCTGCACTATCGTTCCGTGTTTCGCGTCACGCTGAGCAACAAGGGTTGGATTGGATTCTCGCGGACACCGCATTCGGACGCGTTGTTTTTCGGCCAAATCACGCTGGATGGCCAGACCTTTGAAGGCAACCCTTTGGGGTTCGGAGTTCAAGGACACAACTGCGGATATCGGCATCGCAATTTTTGGACTTGGACCCATGCGCATTTTCCACGCGCCCACACAGATCCGAGCACATTCGAAGCCCTGGCATACGAAATGCCCTTCGGGTTGGTCTTTCGCAAAGCTGTGCTCTGGCACGAGGGGAAGGAGCATGTCTTCCGGAATCTACGAGAGGCCAGAAGGGATGTAGCTGAATTTGGATGGAATTTTCGCTGTTCCACAAAAGATGGATTCCAATTGGAAGGAGCTATCGACGGTGCTGGGCCGAGCCTCCATCGCCTTCCTTATTTGAAGACCGATTGCACCGGAAGCTTTGCTGTCGCGAACAACAGCCTGGCGAGAGCGGTGCTGCGATTGGAGCAGCGAGGCAGGCGTGTCGAAGCTTTAGAGACGAGCACCGGGGCCGTATTGGAGATGGTTGGCTGAACCTCACTTGGAGGATTGCGCCAATGCCAGGCGCTCCGCAACAATTGTGTAGGCCGACGGATTAAATGCCATTCCAATGTGAGTGCCGGGAACTTCGAAATCGGCTTCGGGATTCTTGGTCATACAATAGCGCCAGTCGACGATGCCGTCATCGCGCGTATAAATCGCAGTCTCGATCATCGAGTCCGGAACGTTGCGCCTCAACGAATCAACAAAATTGCAGGTGCAGCGCCCCGTATAGCAGTCGGGCAGAACTCCTGGGCCATGTTCCTGCAGGATTCGCTCGCGAATAGCATCGGCGGCATGCAGAATCGTTCGACTGGTAGCTGTGCCGCGAATCGGCGAAGCCAGCGTGATAACGGAAGCCACATTTCGTGGCCTCTGTCCCGCCACGGAGCGTGCGATCACTCCTCCGAGGCTGTGACCAATCAAGTGAATTCTCCGTCCAGTCTCGGCCAGCGCTTTTTCTATGGTCTCGTTCAGGTGGCGCTGGACCAAAAGATTTGGGCATTCGGCGTTGATACCGATACCGGAAAAATACGCTCGATATCCGATGCGCTCCAGCCAGGCATGCAGTTCCGTCAAGTACAGATCCGTACCAAGAAAACCGGGAATAATGACCACTGCGGAGCCATCACCGCGCGGTACGCCAAAGCCGTAATAGACAGGAGTCGCGTGCAGCAACAGAATCTCAGCCGCAAACAGCGCTTCTGTCCACGGTGAGATGTCGGCCTGCAAATCAGCCCTGTGAGTGTGCATCTGCGCCTTCGATGAACCTGTTGTCTTTTTCTGCTTCTGTTTCTGTGTGGGCCGCAATTTTTTCCTGGGTCTGGCGAGCATTTAGGTAAATTACGCTAGCGCGTTTACGGGGGGAACTTACGCCTGAATTATACCCTCCCTGGTGTTTTCGGGTTAGGTCTCTTTTTCCTCGCGCGGGTTTTTCGACCCGCCTCCAGTTCGGCTACTCGTTTGCGCAACGCCTCGAGTTCCGACTCGGCTTCGGCAGGGGACTGAGATGGTGCGGGCCCGCCAATCAATTGCTTCACCATGTCGACGGGCGACAGAATGGTGGACTGCACCTCGCCCAACCGACTCTGCACCGCATCTTGCACCTTCTGATAAGTATCAAAGGCGGATTTCAAATACCACATCACGACCTCATGCCGCACCTCGTCAGAGGCGACGATTAGTTGGCGCAGCAGTTCGAGCGGCAGGCCGGTTGGCTTTTCCTTCGCATCCTCGGTCAGGATTTGTGTAAGTGTAACGCGGGTCAGATCCTGACCCGTCTTGGCGTCGATGACCTGAACATCCTTGCCTTCCCGAATGAAACGCGCGATATCGTCGAGATTCACGTATTGACTGCTGGAGGAATCATACAATCTACGATTCCCATATTTCTTGATAACGACATGAGCCGGTTTCATTTCTCTGATTCCCTCGTGCTGCGTGGCACATAAACAAAAATATATATTGACACAACTATCGTCAAGTCGTATATTTAGCTTGATGCTGCAATGCAGCAAACAGGAGGTGTCAAATGCCGACAACCGGAAAGCATGAATCCTCTCGAACTCATCCCAGCGAGTCGTCCTTTGTTTCTCTACTGTCAGGTTGGACGCAGCAGGGCGTCCAAAGCTTCTTTGCTACGCAACGGATCCTCACGGACCTGGCGATGCGGCAGAATGCAAGCTTAATGCACTCTCTGCGCCAGCAATTGTCCGATCCTCAGCATTCCCCAACCGCTATTCTGGGTGAAGTGACTGCCGAGGGAATATCGAATTTCATTGAAGGACAAAAGGTCCTGCTTGACCTGGGACAAAAACAGAACGAAATCCTGATGACCGGCGTGAAGGAACGTGTCGGAGAACGGCCACCGGCGCAAGCGATTACCGACCTGCTACAGCGCAGCGTGGAGACTTTCATCCACATGCAGCAGGAGTTCCTGAAAATTGCCGGCAAGCAAGCTCATAGCTGGGTGGAGGCTGCCAAGGCAGGGAAGCCGGTCCAGAGTAAGCAACTGGTCGAACTGGCCCGCGAGGCGATGGAAAACTTCGTCAAAGCCCAGAAGCATTTCATGGACGTGATTGCCGAAGAGACAGCCAAGGCCACCGGCGGCAAACACACCAACGGCGTCAAGAAAATTAAGAAGACGGAGCTGTCGCAATTGGCACGCGAGGCCACGGAGTCGTTCATCGATGCGCAACGGAAGCTGGTTGATGTAACCGGGCGACAGATGAACGCCAGTGTCAAAACTACCGGCAAAACTCTGGATCTCTTACGCCCATTTCCCTTCCTCCCGTTGGCAGAGCTGACGCGGGAAGGCGTGAAGAGCTACGTCGACGCTCAAAAGGAATTGATGGAGGTCATGGTAAAGAAGAATGGCGAGCCTAAACGTCACGCCAAGCAGTCACCAAAGAAACACAAGGCAGCGGCTGCGGCCGCCTAACGGCAGGACAATATAAAGTTTCATTCTGAGCGGAGTAGGGCCCACAAAGAGTGCGGGCCCTACGAAGCCGAAGGACCCCGCACAGCCGAGTGCTTACACCATGCCATGACAGCCGGTTTCGCTCGTGCAAAACAGCACGGGGGAATCCTGCGAGGCAGGAGCAGGGACACGGGGGTTCCTTCGGCTCCGCTCAGGGTGATCAATCAACTCAATTCAGGTGCGTGTCGTTCTGGAGGGCTCCCGCCAGCGGATGCTTGTCATCCATCGGGAGGCGCAGATGAAAATTCCACTAACTCCCATCCGTTTCCTTCGCTATGCGCGTGAGCAATTCCCAGATAAGGTCGGAGTGGTGTGCGGCGACGAGCGCTTCACCTATGCACAATTCGCGGAGCGCACCGCCCGCCTCGCCGGCGCCTTGGTCGCGGCAGGGGCAAAGCCAGGCGATCGCATCGCCTTTCTCAGTACTAACTGTCATCGGTTGCTGGAGGCGTATTACGGGGTGTTGGAAGCTGGCTGCGTGTTGGTACCCTTAAATGTCCGCCTGGGCGCGCAGGAACTTGCTTTCGTTTTGAATGATGCGCAGGCCAGATTCCTGTTTGTCGAACAGTCATTCCTTCCGCTCGTAGAATCGTTCCGAACAACCGTCCGTTCGATCGAAACCTCTTTCCTGCTAGATGGTCAACCGCAAGCCAAGTGGCTGGCGTCCAATAATTTCGACGCTCTTCTGTCAGCTTCCCCTCCGTTTCAGTGCGACTTCATGCAAATTGACGAGGATTCAATTGCTGAACTCTTCTACACCAGCGGCAGCAGCGACCGTCCCAAAGGCGTGATGCTCACCCATCGCAACGTTTATCTGCATGCCATGTCAGTGATCGCCGCCGGGCAAACCTCCACTAGCACGCTCGGAGAAATGTCATGCAAATCTGTTTTGCTTCACACCATTCCGCTCTTTCACGCAAATGGCTGGGGCATCGCCCACATCATCACCGTGGTTGGCGGAACGCACGTCATGATTCACCACTTTAATCCGGTGGAGGTGTTTCGCCTGATCGAGCGGGAGCGCGTAAGCAGCTGCGCCCTGGTGCCAACGATGGCGACGGCCCTGGTGAATTCTCCCGCGAGAGCACAGTATGATTTACGCAGCCTTCAGATTATTAACATTGGCGGAGCGGCGTCGTCTCCAACGCTGGTACAAGAAGTTGAGGAGAAGTTGGGATGCACCTGCATCTCCGGATATGGCTTGACCGAGACTTGTCCCACGCTTGCCAAATCGCCAATGAAGTCAGATCTCCCATTCACAGGAGAGCAACGCTATGCTCGCCAAGCAATGACTGGGTTTGCAATCCCGGGCGTAGAGCTTCGAGTGGTCGACCCCAATGGGGAGGATATCCCACACGATGGCACCACCATGGGAGAAATCGTGGCCCGAGGCGACGTCGTCATGGAGGGCTACTGGGGCCAGCCGGAGGCTACTGCGGCCGCGATGCTGGGCGGCTGGTTTCACACCGGCGATGTAGCCACTGTGGACAGGTACAACTACCTGCAAATTGTTGACCGCAAGAAAGAGATTATCGTGAGCGGAGGCGAGAACATATCCTCGCTGGAAGTGGAAAAAGCGCTGCTCGCTCACCCCGATGTTTACGAAGCGGTCGTAATTCCTCTTCCCGACGAAAAGTGGGGCGAGATACCGAAAGCGCTCGTAGTTTTGAAGCCAGGATCACAAGCTGGGGAACATGACATTTTGCAGTTCTGCCGCTCCCGCCTTTCACATTACAAATGTCCGCGTTCCATCGAATTTCTAGAAAGCTTGCCCAAGACTGGATCTGGGAAGATTTTGAAACGAGAGTTGCGACAAAAGTATGGGAGCGCTCAGAAAATTAACGTTAGCTAAAGTCAACGACATTCGATTGAGGTGAAATATGGCCACATTTACCGCAGCAAGCGCCAGCAGAATTTCCGGCGGCAGTTTTCTGATCGAGGATCGCACGCCAGACGAAATATTCACTCCAGAAGATTTCACCGAACAGCACCAGCTGATCGCCCAAACTGCGGAGGAATTTGCGAACAAAGAAATCGTCCCCAATGTTGAAAAGATGGAGCACAAAGATTTCGCGGTTAGCCGCGAGCTGGTAAGGAAGGCCGGCGAACTCGGACTGAGCGGCGTTGACGTTCCGGAACAGTACGGCGGTATGCAACTGGATAAAGTCACGTCCGCTATCGTTGCCGACCGCATAGCAAAATACGCTGGCTTCAGCACGACCTGGGGGGCTCACGCCTGCATAGGAACACTGCCCATCGTTTATTTCGGCAGCGAAGACCAAAAGAAGAAATATCTGCCCGGACTGGCCAATGGCACAACGGTCGGCGCCTATGCGCTTTCAGAATCGTCTTCCGGATCCGACGCCCTTAATTGCCGCACGCGGGCCACGCTCTCGCCAGACGGAAAGCACTACCTCCTGAACGGGGAGAAGATGTGGATCACCAATGCCGGCTTCGCCGACCTGTTTATCGTATTCGCCAAGCTGGACGGAGAAAAATTCACCGCCTTTATCGTCGAGCGCAACTTTCCTGGCTTCGCAGTAGGAGCGGAGGAACACAAGATGGGTATCCGCGGTTCCTCCACCTGTCCGCTTATTTTGACCGATTGCAAAGTGCCAACGGAAAACGTTCTCGGAGAAATTGGCAAAGGACATCACATTGCCTTTAATGTTCTCAACGTAGGCCGGTTCAAGCTGGGTGCAGGTGCCGTCGGCGCAGCTCGCAATTCCCTGGAAAGCGCTATTACGTACGCCAAGCAACGCAAGGCATTCGGCAAGGTCATTGCCGATTTCGGGTTGGTGCGCGAGAAGCTTGCCAATATGGCTGCCGGCATCTTCACCGGGGAAGCCATGTCCTATCGCACGGTTGGCATGATTGACGCCGCCACTGAACAACTCGGCGAGGCCCACAACGACCAGGTCCAGGCGCGGAAGATTTTTGATGAATACGCGGTCGAATGTTCGATCCTAAAGGTATGGGGTTCGGAATTCATCGACTACGTGGTCGATGAGACCGTGCAAATTTACGGCGGATACGGCTTTGTGGAAGAGTACCCCGCCGAACGCGGCTACCGCGACGCTCGCATCAACAGGATTTTCGAAGGCACAAACGAAATCAATCGTCTCGTCATTAGCGGGTTTCTGCTGAAACGCGCAATGTCGGGGCAGCTTCCATTAATGAGCGCCATTAAGAACCTGATGGATGAAGTGCTTTCTGGCAACAGGGACAACGGCGTGGAAGGTTTTTTAGCGGAAGAGAGAAAGTTGGTAGCGGCGGCAAAAAAAATCGGACTGTTTGCGGCTGGAGTTGCCACTCAAAAATACATGCAGGCGATCCAGGATCAGCAAGAGATCATGGGCGCAATCGCCAACATGACGATTGAAACCTATGCCATGGAATCAGCCGTGCTGCGCGCGCAGAAATTGGCCGCGCGAAATGGCGAGACAAGCGCAGCCAATGCGACTGCAATGACGCGTGTCTATATAGCAGGAGCACTCGATAAAATCGAAAGCGCCGCGAGAATGGTCGTTGCCGCTTCGAGCGAAGGCGACATGTTGCGTTCGCAGACGGCGATTTTGCGCCGCCTGTGCAAGCACGAACCATTTGATACGATCGCCCTCCGGCAGACGATCGCGCAAAGAGTCATCGAAAATGGAAAATACATACTGATCTGACTTAAAGGAGTTTAGAAAGTTATCTTCATGAACTCGCGGTAACGCAAGCCACGTTACCTGCTTTCCAGGGAACCCAGCGTGCGCAGGGCCGTCTGCGAATCTCCTGCGACAATCGTTGAGTCAATCGCACCGCCGTAGCTCCTGTTGTCCAATTCTTCATAAATCCCGCTCAAATGGCCCTCACCGTTGTAATCAAGCTCACAACTATAGGTGACCCAGACCACGGACTCATCGATCAATGCGTGATGTAGTGAACATATTAAAGATCGAGAGATCGTGAGGAATTTGCGATGGATTTATGCAAATGGTCGAAATCGAATGTTCATTATGGTCGCGAGCTTTTGCATTCTGGAATTGAGGGAGCGCGTTCTGGTGGAAGAACATTCTTACAAGGAGAGTCTTTCACTCCGTTTCTCAGCAGTTCGTTACGAAGCGCGCTAAAGCCCTCCGTTGTTGGTGCATGCATTGCGGTATTGGGCAGCCTTCCAGCATATCGCGACAAATCGGTGAGACGAACCTTGGCGTTCGGTTTGCTGGGCGGAGTGCTCGGTATGGGCGCAGGCATCGCGTGGGAGAGCCGCCGTTTATCTGCGAGTGTTGCTGGTGCCGCTCTTAAGAACATCAGCAAAGCACGCGATGAGCATTGGTTGGCCACTCATCCCATCGACTACGCATAGAACTGACCGCATTCAGGGCGTGCCCAGGGTCCTGTCACGCGGTCGCGAGCGCTCCGCAAAAAGTCGACATGCTCCTATCGGATCTGAACTCCATGAGGTAGGGATAGGGGGCAACAATGATTACGCGAGAAGTATTGCAAGAGCGGGTGCAGATTTCGCTTACTACGGAAAAACTGAGCGAAGAGCGGACCGCGCACCTCGATGAACTGGTAAGCCAAGCCAAAACGGCCGCCGCCGTCTTCACCCAATTCACGCAAGAGGATGTTGATCGCATCGTCAAGCCCATGGTCCTCGCCGGACTGGGCCAAGCTCAATACCTTGCTCGCCTGGCCGTTGAAGAAACCAAGCTCGGAGTCATGGAAGACAAAGTCCTCAAGAACATGTGCGCCACGGAATTCACCTACAACTACATTAAGGATAAACGTACCGTTGGCGTCATTCGCGAGTTTCCCGAGCGCAATCTAGTCGAGATGGCTGAACCGATCGGGGTCATCTTCTCGCTCACGCCGATTACGAACCCTACTTCCACGGTGCTCTTCAAGTGCATCATGGCCATCAAGACACGCAATGCGATCATTTTCAGTCCTCATCCCAACGCCTGGCGCTGCTGCTCCGAGGCGGTGAAGATCATGTACGAGACCGCGCTGAAGCATGGCGCGCCCGAGGGAGTTTTTACCTGCCTGGAATTGCACACGCTGCAGGACAATGCCTACTTGATGCGGCACAAAGATGTGGGTTTGATTGATGCCACTGGCGGGCCCGGGGCAGTGAAAGCTGCGTACAGTTCCGGCAAACCGGCCCTGGGTGTAGGGCCAGGTAATACGCCGGTCTATTTAGAAAAAACGGCGGACGTGAGTGTGGCCGTGGTGGACATTATCGTCTCTAAAACCTTTGATAACGGAACCATCTGTGCCTCCGAGCAAACGGTGGTGATCGACGATGAGATTTATGACGTCGTGCTGAAGAAGTTTGCGGAACTGGGCGCGCACATCTGCAATGAAAAAGAGACGAAACTGCTGGCGCGAACGGTAATCGATCCGGAGACGGGGTTTATGCAACCCATGGCGGTCGGGCAGAAGGCTACCGACATCGCTCGTATGATCGGCCTTGCAGTGAAGCCCGAGACCAAGCTGCTGATTGCGCCGATTCAAGGCGTGGGCCGTGAACATCCCCTGTCGGTTGAGAAGTTGTTCCCTGTGCTCGCTGTCTATCGAGCGAAATCCGTCGATGAGGCGCTCAAGGTGTGCATCGACGTGAATCATGCCGGCGGCTTGGGACACACGGCGGTCATTTTCTCGCGCAACGAAGAGATTATCCGCAAGTTCGGGGAGATGATGAACGCGGGGCGCATCATTGTGAACTCGCCGGGATCAATCGGGGCGCTGGGCGCCGTGTACAACGATCTGGTGCCGACCTTCTCCTTTGGCTGCGGCACAGGCGGCGGCAACAGCACCACTGACAACATAAATATCTATCACTACCTCAACATCAAGCGCGTGGCTCGGAGGACACAAGCTCATATGTGGTTCCGAGTTCCAAAAGAGATTTATTTCAACCTGAACGCGGTGGAAAATGTGCGCCAGTTCCCATCGCGCTCGACCGTCATCGTTACAAATCCCTCCATGGAGCAAATCGGTCATGTTGACCTTGTGCGCCGCTACGTTCCGGAGGGAACCCGCGTCCACGTTTCGGTCATCCCCGATGCGGAACCCGAGGTCAAGGTGATTACGCGGGGAGTGGAGGAGCTCAATTTCTACAAGGCGGACCAGATCATCGCGCTGGGCGGCGGGTCGGTGATCGACGCGGCCAAGATCATGAAACTCAAATACGAGTCGCCGGATGCTGATCTCGATGAACTAGCCGCACCTTTTCTGGATCTGCGCAAGCGCGTAATCCAGTACCCGACTGAGAAAGTTAACCGGGCCCGGCTGATTGCCATTTCCACCACCAGCGGAACGGGAAGTGAAGTCACTCCATTTGCCGTGCTGACTGACAAAGAGCGCGGGCGCAAGGTGACCCTGGCCGATTACTCGCTTACTCCCGATGTGGCCATCGTTGATCCGCAATTTGTTATGTCGATGCCGAAGGGCCTTACCGCCGATACCGGCATCGACTGTCTGACCCATGGGCTGGAGGCTGTAGTTTCCAGCTACGCGTCGGCCTATACGGACTGCAACGCCATGCAATCGATCCTCATGGCATTCAAATACCTGCCCATCGCTTTTGAGCATCCCGGCGATGAAGAGGCACGCTGCTTGATGCACAACGCTGCATGCATTGCGGCGATCGCATTTTCCAACGCGTCGGTGGGCGTGAATCACGCGTTGGCACATTCCTTCGGTGCTCGCTTCCACGTGGCGCACGGCCGGGCCAACGCCCTCATGTTACCGCACGTCATTGCGTATAACGCGGCCGTCCCCACGAAGTTCGTGCCTTCGCCGTATCAGAAGGGGTATGTCGCCCACAAGAAATACGCGACGGTCGCGGATTTACTGGGTCTGGGCGGCCACACGGTTGAGGAAAAGGTGAGAAACCTTATCGGGGCAATAGAAAAGTTACTCGACCAATTGGGATTCCCGCGTTCCATTGCCGAACTGGGAATCTCGAAGGAAGAATTTGAGCAGGCAATGCCTGAGCTGACCAAGCTTGCCTTTGACGATCCGTCTTGGCGGTCGAATCCGCGCATGCCGCTGATGAGCGAATTGGCTGAGCTGTTTTGGAAGGCTTATCAGGGGCGAGGCTTGGCGAAAGTGGCCAGTGCATCTCAGCAAACCTCGTAGCGGATAGGAGTGCGTATGGCAACGATGACGGTATGGCTGAAGATTGATGAAGAGCGCGTTGTCCAAGCGTTGCAAGAGGCCGGACAGAAACTGGACAGCGCTGAGGCAGAAGTGTGCTTGGATTTCTCCTCCGTCCTCCGAATCGATGCAAGTGGGCTCATAGCGTTGGAGGAGTTGGCCAGCCGAGCCGATGACAAAGGCGTTAAGGTCGCATTGCGTGGCGTTATCGTCAGCGTCTACAAAGTGCTCAAGCTGGTGAAACTGACATCACGATTTTCTTTCGTGAACTGAGATGCGCGACAGTTGGCAACCATGGTCTCGCAACGAGCTACTGCAAACGAGATCGGTGACTGAACGAGGAGAGCTACGATGCAGAGCCACCAACAAGGCGACCGCCTTTCCTGGGGAGACACGGTTTTCCTCCATCTAGAGCGCGAGGGCATGCCTCTCAACGTGGCCTGTGTCTGCGTGTTTGAAGGAAAGATTCCCTTTGAAGCTTGCGTCCAGTTTGTCGAGTCGAAGCTGCCGCTGATTCCTCGCTATCTCAAGAGGATTGTGCCTCCGGTCCTTAATATTGGCCTGCCCAGCTGGGAATATGACCCCACCTTCGACATCCGCAGGCACGTACGCGAGGCAACTCTCAAGCACGGTTCCGATCAAGAGTTGAAGACGCTTGCGGGCAAGATTCTGAGCACCGTCATGAATCGCCAGCACCCTCTCTGGGACATGACTCTAGTGCATGGGCTGAAAGGTGATCGCAGCGCGTTCATCTTCCGCCTGCACCACTGCCTCGCCGATGGGATCGCCGGTGTGGGGATCATGAATGTGGTCATGGACGCGAGCGCAGCGGCGCCTCGGTTGCCCAAACGAAAGCTTCGGCTCCGTGTTCCGCCGCCTCCTGACGTCTTGGCGTCGATAACGAACGGCTGCATCGACTCCTATTCTGAATTGGTCAAACGAGTTCTCGACGCCGTCGCGGATGTATCGAGCATGGCGGAGCGCGCCGCTGCAAACGGTGGAAATCTAAGCAAAGACGAGTTCTCCCTACTTCCGGAAGTCAACCTGTCCACACAGCGGCTGCGGTTCAACGTTCTTTACCGCGGACCCCAGAAATTCGCCTGGGCGGAAGTTCCGCTGGCAGAGGTCAAAGACATACGGCACAGCTGCGGGACAAGTGTGAACGACGTCATCCTTGCGCTGGTGACGGCAACCATCCGACGGTACCTCGAATTGCATGGTGATCGGGTTAAAGGGCGAATGCTTCGCATGATGGTTCCCGTCAACCTTCGTGGCAGCGACGGCCCGGGCGATTTGGGGAACCGCATCTCTCTGGTCCCGGTTACCATTCCGCTGGACATTCGCAACCCTCAGAAACTGCTAGCTGCCGTTCATAAAAGAACAGAGTTGCTCAAACGCGCGCATACCGCCGAATTGGTGAGCTTGGCCGGGGGCCTGATTGGAATGTTTCCGAATTCCGCGCAAGCCGTTGCTGGCCACATCATCAGTCGCTTGCCGTTCACGCCTTTCAACATGGTGTGCACCAACGTGCCCGGACCGCAACAGCCGCTCTATCTGCTCGGACACAAGATGCTGCACTGCTATCCCTATGTTCCGGTCGGCGGCGAAATGACGCTTAATTGCGCCATCTTGACTTACAACAGCACGGCCTATTTCGGTTTCAGCGCCTGTTCGCGCGCAGCGCCGGACGTGCGACGTCTAGAAGAATTTCTGCAGTTGAGCTTCACCGAGTTGCGGGAAGCTGCGGGCGTCAAAGCCCCGCCAAAGCAAGTGACAAAGCAAAAGAAAACGGTGCGAGCGAAGGTGAAGATTGCATCGCAGCCGGCGATTCAGCCAGCGTCTGTGCAAGTGTCAATTCCCCTGCGGCCGCACACCGCGGGGCCAACATCAGACGCGGTCCCGCCAGTTAAGAAGGAGCAAGCATTAACGCAATTCGCATAAGAATTGCCAAAAGGAGAAGGGAACGTGGTAGGCCCCCAGTCAGTTGCCGATGTGACATCCTGGTTGGTCACCGGGCGAGAGTTGTTTTTGATCATTCATATTCTGGGTGTCCTATGCTTCGCCTACATCGTGGCCAAACGCCTGGTGCCGCTGCTTCGCGGACAACGCGATTTGCGCTTCGACCAGCCATTGGCGCGGCTGGCACGGGTTCTGAAATTTTGGCTAGGGCAGTGGAAGCATCCGCGCTATAAGACCGCAGGAATCCTGCATATTTTCATCTTTGCAGGATTCATCGTCCTGGCGATGCGTGCTTTCACGGTTTTAATAGTCGGCGTTTCTACGAATTTCGTCATGCCCGGCCTTTCCGGAAGAGCCGGCGAAATCTATAACACAACCACGGACTACGCCGCAACTATTGTCTTCCTATGCATGGTGATTGCCGTGTTTCGCCGCCTGGTTTTCGAACCGGCGCGTTACGTCGTGCCCGCAAAGTTCGGCAAAACTCACACCGCCGACGCCATCTTTCTACTGGCTCTGATCGCAATCCTGATGGTGGCCGACAGCCTCTTTGCCGCTGCTAAGGCCGCAGCCCAGTCGCAGCGAGGTCAACCCTTCGAAGTGCTCGCCGTATTCTCACTTCCGTGGATTTTGCAGGGTGCGCTCGCCGCAACTGCTTTGCCCACTCTCGGCAGAGTCTACTTCGGTGCTTATTTGCTCCACGAAGTGACGTTTTATTTCTTGCTCTGCTATCGACCTTTTGGAATCCAGTTTCATGTGGAGACCTCCCTCTTCAACATTTACTTCGCAAAGTTGGACCGCGAGATTTTAAAGCCGGTGCGCTGGGGCGTCAGCGATGAGCATCTCGACCAGGTGAAATCCTTCGGAGTAAAGACGTTCGAAGACTTTACCTGGAAACAAATGCTCGACTTCTACTCCTGCGCCGACTGCGGACGATGTTCCGACAATTGCCCGGCCAATGCCGTGGGAAGACCTCTGTCGCCACGATTCCTCAGCATCAAGGCAAGAGACTACGCCTTCCAGCACTATCCCGTTCTCGGACGCGCGAACAATGGCAGGCCGCTTATCGGCAGCAAGGAGTGCGGCAGCATTTATTCAGAAGATGAAATATGGTCGTGCACGACCTGCGGAGCTTGCGAAGAAGAATGCCCACTACTGGTTGAGTACATCGACAAAATCGTAGATTTGCGGCGGGGCCTGATCGATGACGGAAATGTGCCACAGTCCCTGCAAAAGCCCCTGAAGGCGCTGGAAAGCCGCGGCAACCCCTATGGCAAGATGGAGAAGAAGAAAGTCGACTGGACGAAGGCCAAAGAGTTCCAGCAAACCTGCGACGTCAAAGTTGTGGACGGGAACAATGGTGCAGACACTTTGTATTTTGTCGACAGCATCACCTCCTACGATGACCGCATGCAATCGATCGGGCGGGCGACAGCAAAAATCCTCAAGCATGTGGGAGAGAGTTTCGGAATCTTGGGCGCGGCGGAAAGAGATAGCGGCCATGAAGTCCGGCGCTTCGGCGAAGAGACGTTGTTCATGGCGCTGCGCGACCACAACGTGGATGCCATTAAAGCATCCGGAGCAAAGCGGATTGTCACGGCTGATCCACACGCTTATAACGCTTTGAAGCACGACTACAAAGACGTGCCCCCAGTCAAACACATCAGCCAGGTGATCGCCACAGAAGTGAAAGCCGGCAAGATCAAATTCAATCCCGTAGAAAACGAAAAGAGCGTCTACACCTATCACGATCCCTGCTATCTAGGGCGGCACAATCAGATTTACGACGACCCTCGCGACGTGCTCGATGCAATCCCCGGTTTGAAGCGAGTAGAAATGAAGCGTTCGCGAGATCGATCGTTTTGCTGCGGTGGTGGTGGACTGATGCTGTTCTACGAGCCAAAAGAAGATCAGCGCATGGGCGTCAAGAGAGTCCAGATGGCCGCAGAGGCCGGAGCCAATGTAATTGTGACTGCCTGCCCCTTCTGCATGGTGAACATCGAGGATGCGATCAAAGTTGCAGGCATGGAAGGAAAGATGACCGCCATCGATCTGACCGAACTGGTGGATCAGCAGATTGCACACGAAAGTAAGGAAGTGGCGTGAAAGTTCTGGAGGACGAATTATGGAAATTCTAGTTTGCGTGCGAAGAGTACCTGACACTTCAGAGAATGAGATTGAACTCAATAGTGCCGGAAACGACATCGAGCGCGACGATCTAGTTTTTTCGATCAATGAACCCGACAACTATGCGGTCGAAGAGGCCCTGCAGATCGTTGCTCGCGTGGGTGGAAACCTCACCGTCGCCACGGTTGGAGGCGAAGATGACGAGGAAGTTCTCCGCCGCGAAATGGCGATGGGCGCGAACCATGGCGTGCTGATCACAGACGAGGCCTTCGATGGATCCGACGGCAAGGGCATCGCCACCATCCTGAAAGCCTTCGTCCAGAAAGGCAGCTACGACCTGATCTTAACTGGGGTTCAAGCCGAAGACGGCGGCGCTCAAGTCGGCGGAATGCTGGCGGCGCTTCTCGACTATCCGTTCGCCTCTCTGGTCAATTCCATCGAAGTCCTGGACGGCAAAAAGCTGAAGATCAGCCGCGAGATCGAAGGCGGCAACAAAGAGATCAGCGAGATCGACCTGCCTTGCGTGCTCTCCATTCAAACCGGAATCAATGAGCCTCGCTATGTCGGCATGAAAGGCATCCGGCAAGTAGCCTCTATTCCAATCCCAACTTTCGGCGTCTCCGACCTTGGGTTGGACCCTGGCGCTGTAGGCGGTGCCGCCGCGAAAGTGAAAAGGGTGGACTACTTTACCCCCGCGCTGGGCAAGGGAGCCGAAATTCTGCAGGGCAGCCGGGAAGAAAATATCGACAAAGTTCTGGAATTAGTGGCAGCAAAAGGAGGGCTGAAATAATGGCGCGCATCTTTGCTTGCATCACGCATAAAGGTGGAGTGATCGACGATTCCGCGTTCGAACTGGCGACCGCTGCGCGAAAGATCGATCCCGCTGCGTCGCCGACCGCAATCGTGACAGGTTGGGGCGCAGACCTGGATGCCGCGTGCAACGCACTTCGAGGCTCCTACGCTGAGACATGGAAAATCGCCAATGATGCACTCGCCTATCCGAATGCTGAACTAATAAGGAAGGCTCTGATCAAGGTTCTACCGAGCAACAGCATTGTGTTGATTGCCCATGAGCACTTCGGGATCGATCTGGCGCCCGGCCTTTCTATCAAGCTCAATTCAGCATTTGTGTCCGACGTGCTAGACATCACTGGAGTTGAGGGAACCGGCCTCAAAGCCGTCCGCCAGGAATTCGGCGGACAGGTAAGCGCTCACTCTCGCTGCGACATTTCGTCGGGCGCGGTAATCACAATCCGGCCGGGCGCATTCAAACCGTTGCCCAGCGTCCCCGCGAATGGAACCGTCGTCGACAAGTCCGCGGATGTCGGTGCCCTTACCGCGGGACGACGCTATCTGGAAACGGTGGTTGCCGAAGCGGGTGATGTCGACATCACTAAGCACAATATTCTGGTTTCCATAGGCCGCGGCATTCAGGAAAAAGAAAATGTTGCCATCGCGCAGGAATTGGCCGACGCCCTTGGTGCGGCGGTGAGTTGCTCGCGACCCGTAGTCGACGCCAAGTGGATGGAAAAGTCACGCCAGGTGGGCTCATCCGGAAAGACCGTCAAGCCCAAGGTCTATCTGGCATGCGGCATCAGTGGCGCATGTCAGCATTTAGCTGGCATTAAAGGTAATCCGTTCTTGATCGCCATTAACAAGAATCCCAAGGCTCCCATATTCCAGGTTGCTGATGTCGGAATTGTCGATGACCTCCTGGAGTTCTTACCGGAATTAACCGCCAAAGTTCATGAAGTGCGTAGCGTTGCAGCAAAGTGAGGAATTAAAAATGATTACCAGCAAAACGTTAAAGCTAAGTTTGAAGTCGCTCAAGGACTTCGCCAAGAAACGCCTGCCAGATGAGGTGCTCCGCGACTTCGATGATAAGGACGAGTGCCCGCTAGAAATCGTCCGCCACATGTGCAGCCCGGACAAGCTGGGCATTCAACTCCTGTTCATTCCGGAAGAGTTCGGTGGAATGGGCGGAGGAACCTTCGATGTCTACTGCGTGTGCGAAGAGATGGCACGCATCGATCTCGGCGTTGCCACGGCCGTACTGGCCACGTTCCTGGGCAGCGATCCGATTACCGTCGGCGCAACTCCGGAGCAAAAGAAAATCTGGCTGACGCGCATTGCGGACGAAGGGTTATTGTTCGCCTACGGCGCAACTGAGCCGGAAGCCGGCAGCGATCTGGGAGCACTTCGCACCACCGCTGAGCCGGTCATCGAAAACGGCCGTACCGTCGGTTACAAAATCACCGGGAACAAGCAGTGGATCAGCAATGGTGGAATCGCCGATGCCTACACGATTCTAGCGAGCACTCCCGCCGGTCCGAGCTGGTTCGTAGTAGAAAAAGGGGCGAAGGGTTTTACTCATGACGAACCTGAAGATAAACACGGCATTCGCCTCAGCAACACTGCAGCTCTCGCGTTAGACAACGTTTACGTCAACGCGGACCGGTTGCTCGGGGGCGTCGAAGGCCAGGGACTCAATCAGGCGCAGGCCGTGTTCGGTTACACGCGCCTCATGGTTGCAGCGTTTGGTCTCGGTGGCGGCTGGGCCGCACTGGATCGAGCTATTCCATATTCCACAAAGAGGATCCAGGCCGGAGCGCCGCTCTCGGAAAAGCAGGGATACACCCACAAGCTGATCGTGCCCAACGTGGCGCGACTGGAAGCTGCCCGCTCCTACATCGAAGAAACCGCAGAGCGAATCGACGCCGGCGAAGGCAGCCTGAACACCGAGGGCGCCATCGCGAAATACATGGCAACCGAAGCGGGGAACGTCGCCGCCGAGGCCAGCATTCAGGCGCTGGGCGGATACGGCTACACGCACGAATACATGGTGGAGAAAATCAAGCGTGACGTTCGCATCACCACCATTTACGAAGGCACCTCCGAAATAATGGAGATGACCATCAGCCGCGATCGCTGGCAGTTGCACCTCAAGACTCGCGGCCAGCACTATCACGAACGAGCCCGAGCGTTTGAAGCATTGAACGCCCGCCATCCAAACGTGGGCGCTGATATTGCCGCGCTGGCTTTGCACGCCCTGGCCGAAGTTATGGAAAAAGCGCGGGTGGCACGCCTGACCCGCTATCAACACATTCTCCTGCGCCTGGGCGAATTAATCGCCTATGCCGAGTGTGCCGGAAGTTTGTCCCGTCGCGCTGCACTTTTTGCTGACGGCAAGGTAAACGAAAAAGCGAACCGGCGCTTCGATGCAACCGCGCTGGCGGCGATCAGCCGAGTCTTTGCCCGCGACGCCGCGCTTAAGGTGGGCGAGGAGGGTTTGAAATGGGTCATCGCAGCCGGGGGCATCAGCGATACCGACATCCCCGCGTTTGAAACTACTTTAGGGTTGCCCGCCATTCACAGCGCGCAGTCTGGTCTGATTTCTGATTTGGATTACATAGCAGACGTACTATACGGCCGCGCAGCCAAGCGTTTGGAGGCGGCCGCGTAACTTTTAGTGAGCGAACTTATAGGAGTACCGTCATGGAAGACACTTCATATCGCGCGATAGCAATCGTAGGAGTCGGAGCGGTATTACCAGATGCTCCGAATGTACCGGCGTTCTGGCAAAACGTGAAGGACGGCCGCTACAGCATCAGCGAGGTTACACCTGAACGCTGGGACCCGGCACTTTACTACGATCCCGATCACAAGGCCCCGGACAAGACCTACTCAAAGATCGGCGGTTGGGTGCGTGAGCATGTGTGGGATCCCATGAAGTGGCGCCTGCCTCTTCCGCCGCGTGTCGTCGATGCCATGGATGTGTCGCAAAAATGGGCTATCGCCTGCACCCGCGAAGCCTTGGAAGACTACGGCTATCCCAATCGTCCGCTGAATACTGATCGCACGGCTGTGATCCTGGGCAATGCCATCGGGGGCGAAAAACACTATTTCACCGTGGCCCGCGTGCTCTTTCCGGAATTCGCGCGCGAACTGGCTGAGTCTGCCAGTTTCGCAGCGTTGCCGGAAGCGGTCCGCCGCGACATTACCGAGCAATTCCATGAGCGGATGGGAAAACTCTTTCCTGAAATTACCGAAGATTGCATGCCTGGGGAATTGTCCAACTGCATTGCCGGCCGCATTGCGAACATCTTCAACTTCCACGGCCCAAACTATGTTTGTGATGCCGCTTGCGCTTCCGCCATGGCAGCGATCGGTTCCGCGACGGAAGGGTTGGTACAGCATCATTTCGACGTGGCAGTCGCCGGCGGCCTTGACCGCAACATGGGCGTCTCCAGCTTTGTAAAATTCTGCAAGATCGGTGCGCTCTCGGCGACCGGAACTCGTCCTTACGCCGAAGGCGCCGACGGCTTCGTCATGGGCGAAGGCGCCGCGATCTTTATTCTTAAGCGTCTCGCCGATGCCGAGCAGGATCAGGACAAGATTTACGCCGTGCTGCGTGGCATGGGCGCATCGAGCGACGGCAAGGGCAAAGGCATCACCGCGCCCAACCCAGCCGGCCAAAAATTGGCGATCGAACGCGCTTGGGAGAACGCTGGATTATCGCCAGCAACTGTCACCTTGATCGAGGGACATGGCACTTCCACCGCCGTGGGGGACGTCGTCGAGGCCCAAAGCATAATCGACGTGCTCAGCAATTCTCATCTCCCCTCACACTCAGTGGCGCTAGGTTCGGTTAAGTCGAACTTCGGGCACCTCAAAGGAGCAGCCGGCGCTGCCGGACTGCTGAAAACCTCGCTGGCGCTTCGGAACAAAGTCCTGCCGCCGAGTGTGCATTGCGAGCATCTCAATCCCAACATCGACTTTGCCCACTCTCCCCTCTACGTCAATACCGAACTGAAACCATGGACCATGCCAGCAGACGGCGTGCGCCGCGCCGGATTGAGCGCTTTTGGTTTTGGCGGCACCAACTTCCACGCCGTACTTGAAGAATATATTCCCCACCGGTTGAATGGGAACGGCAAGCGGTCGGTATCTGTTACGGAGATACCGGCGATCGCGAAAGAGTCAATCATGAATTCCCAAGATGTTTCCCGCACTTCTAAGGCAACTTCTTATAAGGCCCCATTACGCGGAGCCTTGGTAATCGGCGCCGAATCGGAAGCTGCACTCATCGAGCGGTTACGCGCGGTAGAGAAAGACGCCAAAGCAGGCAAGGCCCCGGCGCCCTCTGCACCGGCTGAATCCGACCTGCGCGCTCCCGAGCGCGTGGCCATTGACTACTCCGACGCCGCCGAACTGGCGAACAAAGCAGGCAGCGCACTCAAAGCGCTGGCGGCCAATCAGCCTGCAATATGGAAAGCCGTGCGGGCACAAGGCATCTTCCGCGGCCACGGACCCGCTCCCAAGGTAGCGTTCCTGTATACCGGCCAAGGCTCGCAGTACGCGAACATGCTCAAACTGCTCCACGACACAGAGCCAATCGTGGCCGAAACCTTTGCCGAGGCTGATCGGATCATGACACCCTTGCTCGGCAAGCCTCTTACCAAATACGTTTTCGTTGACCACGCGGATGGCGACGCAATTGCCAAGGCCGAAGAGGATCTGCGCCAAACCGAAATCACTCAACCCGCCGTGCTTGCCATCGATCTCGCGCTGACCCGACTCCTGACAGCCTATGGCATCGAACCCGACTTCACGATGGGACACAGCCTGGGCGAATACGGAGCGTTAGTCGCAGCGGGAGGCCTACCCTTTACCGACTCGCTCGAAGCCGTTAGTGCGCGCGGCCGCGGAATGACCCAGGTCGCAATGGACGATAACGGCCGCATGGCTGCAGTGTTTGCCCCGCTCGAAGAAATCGAGCGCATTCTGAAGACGATCAACGGCTATGTGGTGATCGCCAACGTCAACAGCAACCGCCAGGGAGTTATCGGCGGCGCGAGTAAGGCCGTCGAACAGGCAATGGAGGCCTTCCAGAAAGGCGGCTATGATGTGGCCGCGTTGCCGGTCAGCCACGCATTTCACACCCGGATTGTAGCTGGAGCCAGCGAGCCGCTAAGGCGAGTTCTCGAGCGACTGCATCTGCAATCGCCGCGTTTGCCGATTGTCGCCAACACCAACGGCGAGTTTTATCCCACGGGGTCTGACGTTGTACCCCAGATGCTCGACATCCTCACCCAGCAGGTCGCGTCTCCCGTCCAATTCATCAAGGGCCTGCACACGCTGTACGATGCCGGCGCTCGCGTGTTCGTGGAAGTTGGACCGAAAAAAGCATTGCAGGGATTTGCCGAAGATGTCCTCGGCAGCAACAGCGATGTGATTTCGTTGTTCACCAATCACCCGAAGGTCGGCGATATCGTCGCGTTCAACCAGGCGCTCTGCGGACTCTACGCCGCGGGATTGGGCCGCGGAAGCGCGGCGGAAGTGGAACAATCGGTGACCGCGGTGGCGCCTTCACAGACGTGGGCAGGTTCCGCAAGCGACGCTCCTAAACCGATCGCAGCCGCGGCGCAAGCGCCAAAACTACCCGCGAACGACACATCCACGCCATCCGCCTCGAACGGTGATCGGTACAACGAACTCGGCCACTTTTTTGCCGATGTCCTCGATCGCGGCTACGAAATCTATCGCGGCAAAAACGGGCGGTCCACCTCTGATCCCGTTGTCATCACGGGTGCGGCATTGGGCCTGCCTGGCAGCGAGCATATTTTCGACGATGCAAATATCGGCCGCATCTTGCAAGGGGAACAGTTCATCAATTTGATCCCCACGCCCTTCCGTCAAGCCATGCTCGACAAACACATCACTCGCCTGGTGAAGAGCGAGAGCGGAGAAGCCAGGTTTGAGACCCTCACCGATGTCGCGGACGTCATCAAGTTGGCGGGCCGCGGAGGCGCTTTTAACCTGGAAAAGGAATTTGGAATTTCCTCTGATCGTGTAGGCGCCCTCGACATCGTCACCCAACTGGCCATCGCCGCGGGAATCGACGCATTACGCGATGCCGGAATCCCGCTGGTAATGCGTTACAAAACTACCACCAAGGGCACGCAATTACCGGAGCGCTGGGGATTGCCAGACGCATTGCGCGACGATACCGGCGTGATCTTCGCTTCCGCCTTCCCCGGATACGACTCCTTCGCCGATGAGATGGCGCGCTACTACGCTGACCACGAACGGCGCGAGCAGTTAGCCACACTCGAAAGCCTGCTCACCCGTGGGGTAGAAGGGAACGGGCATTCCAATCTGGTGCAAGAACTAAAGCGGCGTATCGATGACATTCGCGCTGCCATCGACAAAGAACCATACGTCTTCAACCGGCGCTTCCTGCTGCGAGTCTTATCCATGGGACATTCGCAGTTCGCCGAATTCATCGGCGCCCGCGGTCCCAACACCCAAGTCAACTCTGCCTGCGCGAGCACCACACAAGCGGTGTCGCTGGCACAGGACTGGATCCACGCCGGGAGATGCAACCGCGTGATCGTCATCTCGGCCGACGACGTCACCTCCGACCATCTGATCGAGTGGTTTGGCCCCGGCTTCCTGGCCACCGGAGCTGCCGCCACCGACGAAGTGGTTGCTGACGCCGCCATTCCCTTCGACCGCAGACGGCACGGCATGCTCATCGGAATGGGGGCCGCGGCTCTGGTGGTCGAGAGCGCTGCTGCCGCACGTGAACGAGGGATACAACCGATCTGCGAAGTGTTGTCCACCACCACGAACAACAGCGCTTTCCACGGCACGCGTCTCGATGTCCAACACATCGGCCAAGTCATGGAGACCCTGATAGCCACTGCCGAAGCGCAGAGCGGCATCTCGCGTCGTGAGATCGCACCCCAGACAGTTTTCGTTTCTCATGAAACCTACACCCCGGCGCGTGGCGGCAGCGCCTCAGCCGAGATTCACGCGCTCCGCCGTGTCTTCGGCGACGTCGCGGATCGCATCGTGATCGCCAACACCAAAGGCTTCACCGGTCACGCCATGGGCACGGGCATCGAAGATGTCGTCGCCGTCAAAGCTCTCGAAACCGGCTGCGTCCCCCCGGTCGCCAACTTTAAAGAAGTTGATCCCGAGCTAGGACAGTTGAACCTGTCCAAAGGCGGTTTCTATCCGGTTGAGTACGCCATCCACCTGGGCGCGGGATTCGGTTCACAGATCAGCATGATGCTGCTGCATTGGGTGCAGACGAAAGACGGAATCCGTCGCAGCCCGAACGCGTTGGGCTATGCCTACCGTATCGCGGATGAGACTGCCTGGAGTACCTGGTTGACTAAACTCGCAGGTCGTCCGGTCGCTGATCTGGAAGTAGTCAACCGCACCTTGCGGGTGCACGATCAAGCGTCGGCAGCGCGGGTCGCCGAAGTTGCTCAGGCATCACGCCCCGCGCCCGTGCCCGCGCCCGTGGTTCAAGCATCGACCCCGGCGTCCATCCCCGTCGTCGATGTGACGCCCGAGCCGAAGCACGTTCCGACTAAGGTGACGGAACCAACGGTACAGCTTCCAGTCGCCGTGGTCACGGCTTCCGCACCGCCAAAACCAGCGGCGAAGGGGGAGCCGGTGAAAGAAAAAGTACTGGCTTTGGTAGCCGAGAAAACCGGCTATCCGGTTGACATGCTCGATCTGGACCTCGATCTTGAAGCAGATCTGGGAGTCGACACAGTCAAACAGGCAGAGGTTTTTGCCTCCATCCGCGAAGCTTACACCATTCCGCGCGACGAGAACCGCAAGCTGCGTGATTACCCCACACTGGCGCACGTGATCCGCTTCGTGTATGAGAAGCGGCCCGACCTGGCCGCAGGCCCGACGGCAGCTAAGGAAGAAGTTAAACCCGCAACGACGAAAATCACCGTAGTGGCCGAGAACGCGGCACCCTCTGCGACATCTCCACAAGGCGACACTGGCGATGCCGTCAAAGAGCGCATTCTCGCGCTGGTAGTAGAAAAGACCGGCTATCCCAAAGACATGCTGGACCTGGACCTCGACCTTGAAGCGGATCTCGGTGTGGACACCGTCAAGCAAGCAGAAATGTTCGCAGCCATCCGCGAGATCTACAGCATCCCGCGCGACGAAAACCGCAAGCTGCGCGACTATCCAACACTAGCGCACGTCATCCGGTTCGTTTTTGAGAACCGATCGGACCTAGCCGGAACGGCTCCTACCTTGGCGGCTTCGGCAATCAAGGAAGAAATCAAGGCCGCGTCACCGACGGCTGCTCCGACTACCGCAAAACAGGATGGCGGCAAGGCCGTCAAGGAACGCGTCCTCGCGCTCGTGGTAGAGAAGACGGGCTATCCGAAAGATATGCTGGACTTGGATCTCGATCTCGAAGCAGATCTCGGTGTCGACACGGTGAAACAAGCTGAAATGTTCGCCTCCATTCGCGAGATCTACAGCATTCCCCGCGATGAGAACCGAAAACTACGCGACTATCCCACATTAGCGCACGTCATCCGCTTCGTTTTTGAGAAGCGACCGGACCTTGCTGCAGCCCCGGCGGCACCGAAGGAAGAAGTCAAACTCACTACGCCCAACAACACTGCAGTAGCTGAGAAACCATCGCACGCTAAGACATCAGCGCACGTCGTCGCTGGCGACGACGTGAAGGAACGCGTTCTCGCGCTGATGGTAGAGAAGACCGGCTATCCGAAAGAGATGCTGGATGTGGATCTGGATCTCGAAGCGGATTTAGGCGTCGACACCGTCAAACAGGCCGAAATGTTTGCGGCAATTCGAGCCGCATATAACATTCCACGCGATGAGAACCGCAAGCTGCGAGATTATCCGACACTCGCGCATGTAATCCGCTTCGTGTTCGAGAACCGCCCCGACTTGGCTGGGGGGTCTGTGCCGCCACCAGCACCGACTACTGGGCCAACGGTACCCGCGCCGCCACCAGCCGTGGCACAAGCGGCAACGGACGATGCGATAAAAGAAAAAGTGCTGGAGATCGTAGCCGAGAAGTCGGGCTATCCCAAGGACATGTTGGACCTGGATCTCGATCTCGAAGCAGACCTCGGCATCGACACCGTCAAACAAGCAGAGATGTTCGCTGCCGTGCGAGCTGCGTACAACATTCCGCGCGACGAGAATCTCAAGCTGCGCGACTTCCCGACTTTGGCCCACGTAATCAAGTTCGCTCGTGACCGGCGGCCAGGCGCGCCCAAAGGGCTCGATCTCAGCTCTTCCACCGCGCGACAGACACAAGAACCCGCGCAGAAAAAACCGGTAGCCTTTGCCGCTTCGAATTCGACGCCGATTGCGGCGCCGCGCCGCCCGATACCTGCCAGTCTCGACGCAGCCAATCGGATCCCTCGCCGCGTGCCTGTTCCCAACTTGCGTCCGCCTCTTGCTCTGTGCAAGCCAACCGCCGTCACGCTATGTCTTGGCCGTCGTGTGGTCCTCATGCCGGACAAGTCCGGTGTGGCTGACGCGCTGACACAGCGGCTTCAGACGTTGGGTGTCGAAATTCTGCGGATTGAACATACGCCGGATGCGGAGGAGCTAGCGACCCGACTCAAGACTTGTCTGGCCGAAGGTCCGATACACGGAGTGTACTGGCTGCCCGCGCTGGACAATGAGGGTAACCTCACAGCCATGGACTTCGCCAGTTGGCACGAAGCGCTTCGAGTACGCGTCAAATCACTTTATGCCACCATGCGTATTCTGTACGAGCAGGTCGCGGCGCCGGGCACCTTCCTCGTCGCTGCGACGCGGCTGGGCGGACAGCACGGCTACGACGAGGCCGGCGCGTTAGCGCCATTAGGCGGAGCGGTAGCAGGCTTCACGAAAACCTACAAACGAGAGCGGTTGGACGCTTTGGTCAAGACGGTCGACTTTGAAGCGGAACGAAAACCATCTGAGGTCGCCGAGCTACTAATTGGGGAAACCCTGGGCGATCCTGGAGTGATCGAAATCGGCTACAAGGACGGGCAGCGCTGGACCGTCGGGCTGCAAGAACAGCTTGCAGCCAACGGCAAGCCCGGTGTAACTCTCGACCGTAACACCGTGTTCCTCGTCACCGGCGCGGCCGGAAGCATCGTGTCAGCCATCACCGCCGACTTGGCAACCGCCTCCGGAGGTACGTTCTACCTGCTCGATCTGGTGCCCGAACCCGATCCAGCAAATCCCGACCTTAAGCGTTTCGTGACTGACAGGGACGGTCTCAAGCGTGATCTGTTTGCACGCATCCAGGGGCGGGGCGAGCGCGCCACGCCAACCCTGGTTGAAAAAGAGTTGGCAGCCCTCGAGCGCGCCCAAGCAGCCTGCAACGCTATCGAGGCCGTGCGAGCCGCCGGTGGCACGGCGGATTACTTCAGCGTCAACCTCACCGATGCAGACGCTGTCACCAAAATCATCCAGCAAGTGCGCGAGCGCAGCGGGCGCATCGATGTGCTTCTGCACGCCGCCGGGACCGAGCGCAGTCACTTCTTGCCTGACAAAGATGCACGTGAATTCGATCTGGTTTTCGACGTCAAAAGCGATGGTTGGTTCAATCTCCTAAATGCCATCGGAGACATGCCTCTCGGGGCGACGGTGGCTTTCAGCTCAATCGCTGGCCGCTTCGGCAACGCTGGACAAACTGACTACAGCGCCGCCAATGACCTGCTGTGCAAAATCACCTCCAGCTTCCGCACCACCCGGCCGGCCACGCGGGGCATCGTCATCGACTGGACGGCATGGGGCGGCATCGGCATGGCCACGCGCGGTTCCATTCCCAAGATGATGGAACTCGCCGGCATCGATATGCTGCCGCCCGAGGCGGGCATTACTCTAATCCGCCGCGAACTGACCGCTGGAGGGACACGCGGCGAAATTGTTATCGCCCAACGTCTCGGTGTTCTGCTGAGTGAGTGGGATGCCACCGGAGGGCTGAATACATCAGCAGCAGAAACCCTGACGCTATCCGATCACGGACCAATCATCGGCAAGCTGGCAGTTGCGGGCTTGCAGAGTGGCCTCAAGATCGAAACCACGCTCGACCCGGCGATTCAGCCGTTTTTGCATGACCACCAAATTGATGGCACACCGGTGTTGCCCGGGGTCATGGGCATCGAGGCATTTGCAGAAGCTGCACTGTGCCTGCTTCCCGGCTGGCACATCGAAGCCATTGAAGACGTAAACTTCCTGGGGCCGTTCAAGTTCTATCGGATGGAACCACGCACGATAACGGTTGAGGCCGCGATCCATCCGGAGCGCGACACCTTGTTGGCAGACTGTCGCTTGACCGGCCAACGGTTGCTCCCAGGCCAGACTGAGCCGCAAGTCACCACGCACTTCACCGCGCGAGTACGGCTCGCAAAGAAGGCGCCCAACGCGATGACCGTGCAGCCGCTGGGCAATCCGATTGGGCACGTCATCGAAGCCACCGAGATCTATCCCCTCTACTTCCACGGACCCGCATACCAGGTTCTGGAGCGTGCGTGGTGGGATGGACAGCGGGTTGTCGGTCTGATGGCGAAAGACTTGCCACCGAACCATCTACCGTCCGAACTGCCAACGCTTTTGGCACCGCGTCTGATTGAGCTGTGTTTCCAGACTGCAGGGTTGTGGGAGATGGGCACACAGGGCCGCATGGGTCTGCCTCTGCACATTGATCGAGTCTCATCATTATTAATACCGGAGCCAGCTGATACTCGTTTGTACGCGGTGGTCACTTCTGAGCAAGCCCGCGGCAGTTTTGATGCCAAGATTATGGACACGAAAGGAAACCTGTACATGCAGATTAGCGGGTACCGCACGATAGCGGTTCCCAACGCGGTCGATGCCGAGCGGTTAAAGGTACTACAGGCTGCGATGTCTCTGGACGCCGTCGCGGCTTGAAGAACGAACTGATTGTCCTGAGGATCGCTCGGTCGGGTGACTTATGAAACACGAATTTCAACGCGTAGCTATCGTCAATCGCGGCGAAGCCGCCATGCGTTTCATCCACGCGGTCCGTGATTTCAATCAAGAAAACGGCACATCGTTGCGTACGATCGCGCTTTTCACCGAGCCTGACCGCCATAGCATGTTTGTGCGTGAGGCCGACGAAGCAGTGTGTCTCGGTCCCGCTCAGATCCTCGATCCCGACACCCATCAGCCCAAGAGCAGTTACGTCGATTATGAGCGGGTCGCACACGCGCTCGCCGTGGCGCACGCCGATGCAGTATGGGTGGGATGGGGATTCGTCGCCGAGCACGCTGCATTCGCCGACCTTTGCCACAAGTTGGGCGTCGTGTTCATCGGACCGAGTGGCGATGTGATGCGCCGTGTGGGCGACAAGATCGCCTCGAAGCGATTGGCCGAACAAGCGCAAGTACCGGTCACTCCTTGGAGCCATGGCCCGGTGGAAACGCTGGACGACGCTTGGGGCCATGCCGAGCGCCTGGGGTATCCGCTGCTTATTAAAGCTACGGCCGGAGGCGGCGGCCATGGGATTCGCCTGGTGCGTTCGGCAGATCAGCTCCCGCAAGCCTTTTCCAGCGCCCGGGCAGAGGCCTTTAAGGCCTTCGGAGATCCAACCATTTTCATGGAGCAACAGGTTAAATGCCCGCGTCACGTCGAGGTCCAAATCATTGCCGACCTCTACGGAACGACGTGGGCCGCGGGCGTGCGCGACTGCACTATCCAGCGACGCCACCAGAAAATCCTCGAAGAAGCACCCTCGCCCGCGCTTTCTCCTGAGCAAGATCAGGCGCTGCGTGAGGCGGCAGTGCGCTTGAGTCAAGCCGTGGGCTATCACAACGCTGGCACTGTCGAATTCCTTTATGAACCGGAACTCAACCGCTTCTCCTTCATGGAGATGAATACGCGCTTGCAGGTTGAACATCCAGTCACCGAATGCACGACCGGGCTCGACCTGGTAAAACTTCAGATTCACGTCGCGCTTGGAGGCCACCTGGAAGGCGAACCGCCGCACACTACCGGTCATGCCATTGAAGTGCGGCTGAATGCAGAAGACCCGGACAACGGCTTCGCTCCGGCTCCAGGCGCGATCAAGCGTTTCAGAATTCTGCCCGGGCCAGGGGTGCGCATCGACACCGGAGTGGCGGAAGGCGATGTCATACCTTCGGAGTTCGACTCCATGATCGCCAAGATCATCGCCTATGGGAGGAACCGGAAAGAAGCGCTCTCCCGCCTGCAGCGGGCGTTGCGCGAGAGCGTTGTAGTCATCAAGGGTGGAACCAGCAACAAAGCGTTCTTGCTGGAATTGCTGAGCCGTCCCGAAGTGCAGTGTGGTGAATTTCATAACGGATGGCTGGACACGTTGGCGGCTACCGGAAAACATCTCTCCAGGCATTACGCCGATGTGGCTCTGGTTCAAGCCGCGATCGAAGCCTACGATGCCCAGTTGGCATTGGAACAGGCGCAGTTTTACGCCTCGGCGGTGCGGGGGCGGCCGCAGGTCCGTAGCGAAGCCGGACGGATTGCGGAACTTCGCTATCGGGGCCATTCCTACTCACCTAAAACCTATCGCCTTGGCCCGCAGCTGTACCGCGTGGAAGTGAACGGTTCACGCATCGATGCTCAGACTGATCATCTAGGCCAGTTTGAAAGTCGGCTCACCGTTTTCGGTCGCCGTTTTCGCATCGTCTCCGTGGTCCACGGATTAAGTTATCAAATCGAGGTCGACGGTGTTTCTCACCGCATTGATCGTGACGACGGGGGCGTAGTGCACGCGCCAGCACCGGCGGTAGTAGTTTCGATTGCCGTCAAGCCAGGCGACACGGTTGCGGTCGGCGACCGTCTGGCCGTGCTCGAAGCGATGAAGATGGAGATGCAGGTCGTAGCCCCATTCGCCGGAAAAATCCGGCACGTGATGACCATACCCAACGTGCAGGTGGACACCGGAGCCCCGCTCCTGCAGATCGATCCCGCCGCCGATGGCGATACCGTTGCGGGCGCGGAGACAGTGATCTTTGGCGCTTCGCTCATTCCGGAGGGAAGCGGACAAGCCATCCAGTCCACTTGCCATCGCAGCCTGGATGAACTCCGTCAGCTCATGCTGGGTTTTGATGTGGATCCGAAACACACCGCGCGTCTGCTCGCCGAATGGAGTGAGCATTGCCCCGCGGACAGCGTCGAAATAAGACAGTGCGAAGACGAGGTCCTCAACATCTTTGTGGATATCTGTTCGCTGTTCCAACGCGAGCCGGAGGTGAACCATCGCGCCAGCGGTGAAGAGCCCAGCGTAGAGGCTTATCTTTTTTCCTACTTGCGCATGCTGGAGACGCGGGGTCAAGGACTTCCCGCAGCCTTCGTCAGCGCGCTTCAACGCGCCCTGGCTCACTACGGTGTGCCGACCCTAGATCGCTCGCCCGAACTGGAAGAGAGCTTGCTCTGGATTTACAAATCACATCAACGCATGGAGCAGCAAATCGCGCCCGTCGTGGGCATCCTCGAACGGCGTCTGCGCCACGTCCAAAAGCTATCCCCCCAAGCGGAGGAGTCTCTGCGGACGCTTCTCGACCGGATGGCCTGCCTCACCAATGGGTTCTTTCCCGCCGTTACTAGCCTGGCCCGGGAGGTGCGCTATCGCTACTTCGATCAACCTCAGTTTGAGCGGGCGCGCAAGCAAGTATACGCGCAGGTGGAAGAGCACCTCGCCTACATGGCCGCCAACCCCGATGCCGGCGATCGCCTGGAGAGAGTCCGTGCCTTAATCGAATGTCCGCAACCGTTAGCTAGCCTGCTCTCGGGCCGGTTAGCCTCCGCCGACCACGCCATGCGCAAGTTGATTCTGGAGGCGCTCACTTGGCGCTATTACCGAATCCGAAAGCTCACCAACTTTCAAGCCCAGGCAGTGGACGGGCGGTGCTATGCGTCTGCGGAATACGATCATGAGGGGAGGCGCATTCATGTCTTCACCACCCACGCCCACTATTCCGAACTCTCCGAGGCGGCGCGCTGCCTGTTTCCCATGATCGCTGACGTTCCGGCCGACCATGACATCGTCATCGACTTTTATGTCTTCCACTCCGGCTGGCTGGGAGACACGGAGCTTATGCAGCGTGAGGTGTGCTCGGTGCTTAACCAGATCGGCTTCCCGCACGTGATCCGGCGTATCTTGGTCACCATCGCCGTTCCTGGCCCACGCCACGGTCTGGCTGACAGGCAGCAATTCACCTATCGCCCCAGCGGGAAGGCGTATGAAGAAGATAAGTTCTATCGTGGAATTCATCCCATGATGGGGAAACGCCTGCATCTCTGGCGGCTCAGCAATTTCAACATTGAGCGGTTGCCGTCGGTTGAAGACGTGTACCTCCTTCATGGCGTTGCCCGCGACAATTCGAAAGATGAGCGCTTGTTCGCCTGCGCGGAAGTGCGCGATGTAACTGCGGTCCGAGATGAAACCGGCCGCATCGTGCAACTGCCCCATCTGGAGCGGATGCTAAGCGAAGCTATGGCTGGCATTCGCCTGTTTCAGTCGCGGCGCCCGCCCCATCAACGGCTCTATTGGAATCGCATTCTGCTGAATGTGTGGCCCCCTCTTAATCTCAAGCGGGAGGAACTACGCGATCTGGTACACCGGCTCTCGCCCGCAACCGAAGGTTTGGGTTTGGAACAAGTGATCGTGCGCGCCCGCATTCCCCGTCCGTCGACCGGCGAGTTGCGGGATATGGTGGTGCGCATCTCCAGCCCCGGAGGCAGCAATATGCTGATCACATTCCGTCCCGCGGACCAGATGCAACCTATCCAGCCGCTACCCGAATACGATCAGAAAGTCGTCCGCATGCGCCAGCGCGGCCTCATCTACCCCTACGAAATCATAAAAATGCTCACCCCCGCTCCCGAGCACACCCGGGCGGAATTTCCGCCTGGCAATTTCATCGAGCATGATCTGGACTCTGCGGGCCGTTTAGTCCCCGTCGATCGTCCCTACGGTCAAAACAAAGCGAACATCATCCTAGGCGTCATTCGCAACTTTACAACCAGGTATCCCGAGGGCATGATCCGCGTTCTGGTACTGGGAGATCCAAGCAAGGACTTGGGAGCCATAGCCGAAGCAGAATGCCGGCGCATTCTGGCAGCATTGGACCTGGCCCAGACGATGGGCGTTCCCCTGGAATGGTTCCCCATTTCTGCCGGGGCCAAAATCTCGATGGACAGCGGAGTGGAAAACATGGATTGGATTGCCCGCGTCCTACGGCGACTGATTGAGTTCACACAAGCGGGCGGCGAAGTGAATCTGGTAGTGAACGGGATCAATGTCGGCGCGCAGCCGTACTGGAACGCCGAGGCCACCATGCTCATGCACACCCGTGGCATTCTGATCATGACCCCGAAAGCGGCCATGGTGCTCACCGGCAAGCGTGCATTGGACTACTCAGGCAGCGTCTCGGCCGAGGACAATCAGGGGATCGGCGGCTACGATCGCATCATGGGTATCAACGGCCAGGCGCAGTACTGGGCACGCGGTATCGATGAAGCCTGCCACATCCTGTTGCGCCATTACGACCACACCTATGTGGCTCCGGGCGAGCGCTTCCCCCGGCGGGACGTGACTACCGATCCCACCGATAGAGATGTGCGAGGCTATCCTCACGGCAGAAACGGCGAAGAAGGCTTCGAACTGATTGGCGATATCTTATCGGACGAGACTAATCCTGGGCGCAAAAAATCTTTCGAAATTCGCAAAGTAATGACCGCGGCCATTGATCAGGATCACCCGCCGCTAGAGCGCTGGGCAGGTATGCGTGCCGGGGAGACCGCCGTCGCGTGGGATGCGCATTTCGGGGGCAATCCCGTTTGTCTCATTGGTATCGAATCCCGGCCTATGCCTCGGTTAGGATTTGTCCCGGCCGATGGACCCGATCAGTGGACCTCGGGAACGCTCTTCCCGCAATCCTCCAAGAAAATCGCTCGCGCGATCAATGCAGCCAGCAACAATCGACCGGTCGTGGTTCTCGCCAACCTATCCGGGTTTGATGGCTCGCCGGAGTCGATGCGCAGGTTGCAGCTTGAATACGGCGCCGAGATTGGGCGGGCGGTAGTAAATTTCAAAGGCCCCATCGTCTTTTGCGTGATCTCGCGTTATCACGGAGGGGCTTACGTGGTTTTCTCGCGCGGGCTGAATGAAAATGTCGAAGTGGCGGCCTTGGAGGGAACGTACGCCTCCGTGATTGGCGGCGCGCCGGCGGCAGCCGTGGTCTTCGCCGGTGAAGTCGAGGCCAAAGCTCGCAAAGATGCGCGGCTGCAGCCGCTGAGCGATGCAATGGCCAAGGCTGAAGGCGCGGAGAAAGGCCGGTTGCGTGCCCAGTGGGATGGGCTTTTCAAGATTATCCACTCCGAGAAGTTGGGCGAAATGGCCGCAGAGTTCGACCGCGTACACTGTGTGCAGCGGGCGCTCGACGTGGGCGCTCTCAATTACATTATTCCGCCGGCAAACCTCCGTCCTTATCTCATCCATGCGGTCGAACGCGGCATTGCAAGGATCGAGCAATTGGAAGTGGCAAAGTTGGAGGCGCGGACTTCAGAAACGGCAATATCAGCAGTCACAACCGAAGCGGCCTAGTTTCGGTCTGGTGAATCCGATGAACGTGTATTGGCTGGAACAAACCGAAGCAGATGTATCACGCGAGAATAATTGGCTGAGCGCAAACGAAGCCGCCTGTCTGAACGGCATGCGCTTTGCCAAGCGCCGCGCCGACTGGCGACTGGGACGCTGGACCGCGAAACGCGCCCTGTCCGTTTGCTGGGATGTGCCCGCTAATCCCGAGGTCTTTAAGAAAATGGACATACGCCCGGCGCACTCCGGCGCGCCCGAAGTCTTTTTCGCCGAGCAAGCAGCAGCGGTCACCATATCACTCACCCACCGTGACGGCGTGGCGGCTTGTGCCGTGGCGATGTCCGGCGTAGAGATGGGGTGTGATCTGGAAATGGTTGAGCCGCGCAGCGATGCTTTTGTCGCTGACTATTTCACCATCGAAGAGCAAGCGCTCGTGGCGCGCTCGTCTTTGACGGACCGGCCTCGGCTCCTGGCCCTGCTGTGGAGCGCGAAGGAAAGCGCGCTCAAAGCACTGCATGAAGGGCTTCGACTCGATACTCGATGTGTGATGGTCAATCCGTTCGCCACGTCATTCGACCTTAATGGCTGGAGCCCGCTACAAGTTCGTTATACCGGGAATAAGGTTTTCCACGGCTGGTGGCAAAACACTGACCACATCCTGCGAACGGTAGTCGCCGCACAGCCGCTGGATCCGCCGATTCCCCTAAACATCCCGGCTCACTTTTTCGACAGCGTTTCCTGGTGTGCCTAGAAGGGGTGAGTGCATGTAGGGACTTCTATGGACCGCAACCGCCAATTCGATTTCGACTTCATCGTCATCGGCTCGGGCTTCGGCGGCAGCGTTTCCGCCCATCGGCTAGTGGAGAAGGGCTATCGGGTTGCGGTCATGGAAATGGGAAGGCGCTGGACGCCCGACAATCTGCCACGCACCAGTTGGTCTCTGCATCGCTGGCTCTGGCGTCCTAATCTCGGCTTGCGCGGCTTCTTCAACATCCAATTCTTCAAACACGCAACCATCTTCCATGGCTGCGCGGTCGGTGGCGGATCAATCACGTACGCCTGCACGCTGCTTCAGCCCCCCGAAAAAGTATGGGAAGCGGGATCGTGGACGGGACTCTCCGACTGGAAAACGGAAATGCCCCAGCACTACGAAACCGCCGAGCGCATGTTAGGTGTGACGGAAAACAGAATCCTCGGACCCGCCGACCTTCTCCTGAAAAAAGCTGCTGAGGCCTCAGGCTCTGGACATACTTTCTACTGCACGAAGGTGAGCATCTTCCAGCCTGCGGAGGGAGAACTGGGCGGCAAAACCGTCCCAGACCCATACTTCGGAGGAGAAGGTCCGGCACGAACTACCTGTATCGGCTGCGGTGGCTGCATGATGGGCTGCCGCTACGGCGCGAAAAATACGCTTGACGTGGGCTATCTATATCTAGCGGAGAAGCACGGTGCGCAGGTGTTTCCCGAAACAAGGGTAGTGAACGTCAAACCGCTCGATGACCGCGCCGATGGCAGCGCGGGATATGAAGTGCGCACCGTTAGGTCCACTGCCTGGATCCGCCCCCAGCCCCGGCGCTTCACCTGCCGCGGTGTAGTTTTCTCCGGGTCCGCGCTGGGTACCATGGAACTTCTTTTTCATCTCAAAGAAAAAGGCTCGTTGCCAGCCGTAAGCAGCCAGTTGGGGCAGCACGTGCGCACCAATTCCGAATCGCTCATCGGGGCACGCACACCCGGCTACTCCCAGGATGTGTCGCAGGGCGTCGCAATCGGTTCCGGCATCTATATCGACGAGCACACCCACATTGAAGCAGTCCGCTACCCTCGAGGCTCCGACGCCATGGGCTTTCTGACTACCATCCTCACCGATGGCCGCCCCGGCCCAAGTCGAATTGCACTCTGGGTGAGGAACGTCATAAAGTCAATGCTCCGCCACCCGTTTAAGACATTTCGCGTACTGCAACCGGTGGGCTGGGCGCGCGAGTTTGTGATTCTGCTTTGCATGCAAGCGCTGGACGGAGAAATAGAGATGCGCTGGCAACGTCCCTGGATCTGGCCGTTCCGAAAGTTTTTAGTCAGCCAGGGCGAGAAGGTTCCCACCTACATTCCGAAAGCTAACGAGTTTGCCAAGACCCTGGCGAAACTCACCGGCGGTTTCCCCATGAGCATGCTGCCCGAGATACTGTTCAACGTTCCGGGCACGGCCCACTGCATCGGAGGCTGCGTGATCGCCGATAACTCCACGCACGGCGTGATCGATTCACACCACCGCGTCTTCAATTACAAAAACATGTACATCTGTGATGGCTCCGTAGTGGCAGCCAACCTCGGTGTCAATCCCAGCCTGACGATTACTGCACTCACGGAACGGGCGATGAGCTTTATTCCTCCAGCAGAGGAAACCGATTGGAGCGATGCCGCCTGAGTGCTTCCCTCATGCGGACGCGACAGGCGTCATCGAACCGGCAGGTAGCAAGCGGTCCAATATCGCCTGCTCACACTGAAGCCACAGACGCCCCGTATAAAGCAAAGCGCTGCATTGTAGCGTGACCCAGTCCCCAGTTTTCAGCGGCGAGCGAAACTCTTTGCGATTCGTGATCCAATGTTGGGCCACATGACGCGCGATCGCGAAACCTAAGCCGCCGTTGGATCCTCCGATATCCCCGAGAAGTCCATCCAGCGTAAACATCACCTTGGACAACATAATCAACGGCCCAGGAAACTTGACGCCTTTCATGGCAAGGCGCTCCAGAAGAAGCATCGCATCCACGCCGCTTTGCAATCGTACTGCTGGCAATTCGTTAAGAAAATTCGTGACAAATTCATCGATCATCTGCCCTCTCGGCGAAGTGCTTCGGATGTGCTGCTGGCTGAGCGCCAAAACCTCGTTGCAGGTGCCGACCGGATCGCGCAAGGTGACCATCAGAAACAAGAGCGCAAGATGCCGGCGCTGATCGCGGCTCAAACGCTCCCGCAGCGCCCAGTCGATGATCGCCAACTCCCCGGTGCGATTGTCATAGAGCAGATTGCCGGCATGAGGATCGCCGTGAAAAATGGCATTTTCCTGCGCCGACAAAAGGGGCACCGCGATCAGCGCCTCGATCAATTGCTCGGCAACTTTCCTGCGGCGCGCCGCTGGCAGCCGCGCCGCCGCGTTCGTCACCTTGATCCCACGCTCCTCGGTAAGCGCCGTAATTCCGGGTGTACAAAGCGGTTGAATCAACCGTGGGACACGAACGCCCTTCATCGACCGGTACAGGCTCCACGCTTCGAGGAGCGTCTTCTGCTCCCGCGCAAAATTGACCTCGTGCCGCAGCAACCGCCGGACTTTCTTGAAAGTATCGGGCAGCAACTTCGCCGGAAATCCGTAATTGTGTTCGCGGTCGCTGAAGTATTGCGCCAGCCCCTGCAGATAGTCCATGTCCTCGGCAAAGTACTCGGGGATGTGCGGCTTCAAAACTTTGAAAACTCCGCGCTCGCGCTTTCCGCTCTCCGGATTCCGCCAGGTGAAACGCACGACCGCGCTGACGCTGGCCTCCGAAAGAATAGTCGACGCAATTTTCACCTCGTATTTTTCAATTCGCGGCCCCAACTCTCGCCGGATAATCGCGACCACATCCTCCGGCCGCACATCGCGAATCCCATTCTCCAGCCGTTCCAGCGCATTCCGCAGCGCCGGACGAAGATGCTGGTTGCGCGCAATCACTTGCCCCAGTTTCTGCAGCCCAGGCACTTTTGCAATCAACCGCAGCAACCGCAGCTCCGCTGAAGTGTCCAATGGAAGCTCAAGCTGCTCCAGTAATTTGGGAGCAAGCCGCGCCGGCGACAGCCGCGCCACCACAAACATCATCGCGTCCCGAACCGGAGGACGCCACGCCAGGTAAGCCTGCGGAACTAACCTCTCCACCGGAACGATCTCATCGACAATCCATCGCGCCATCGTGTTCCGCATGGCTTGCCCAGCCGGGCTTCGCAACCCAGCTTCGATGGCCCGGACCTGTTCGGCGCCCGTCGCCCCTTTAGGCAAGAAGTTTGCCAGGGCAGCGCGCAACTGCTCCGGAGCGATCTGGCGTAATCCATCTTGGGTTGACGAACTGATGAGAGACGAAGACATAGCAGTCGCCTTCTATAGATAGACCCAGTAGAAGTGCCTCACCACGTGGCGATCTCGCAAATTCCAACCGTCACTAATTTCTTGGCTGAACGATCGTTGCCCACTACGGAGTAGGATGTTGTCGCAGGCGATCCAAGGAAATACTCGAAGGCTGCTCCTCATTGTCCTCGTCGTCCTGGTCGTCAATCAAGCCATAAGTTAGCCTGAGACATTGTGCGCACTTTGAGCCATCAACGAGAAAGTTCTCTTCATCGCATTGCGAGCATCTGCCGTAGCCGAAGGTGTCCATGATTACCTCCCGGTTCCTGAATTGTGTCCCAAATCGGAACCCTCCCAAAGATTCTGGGCCTGACCGCTCCTAAAAAGACGCAACGTAATTCATGATCCTCTGCTAAAGCTTACTGCCCGCGACTCTGGGTCCGCCATAACGCTCGTCACGCAGCCCTGTGAGTAGACTCACAGAGGGGAGATGGAAATCCTCACTGCAGCGTGCCCGGTTGGACCCTTTCGACGTAGGCGTTCTAGAGAGTGCCATCGTCTCCGCTGAAAAACAGTATCAGTGAGTACAGTCGTCCTTGTTCATGCGGCGCGCGCATTAGCTGCAAAGAGTTCTATTCAACTCCAATTCCTTGTTCCGCCGCGCTTCGAGCGCCGCAGTCAAGTCTCTAACATCCAGCGACACGCGCACGCGCCTGCCTCCCAGTTTGGGGTTGCGGTAGCGCAGGTTGAAGTCGCCGTATGTAACCGATGCTGGTCTGCGCCCCGCGCCGTGCTTGATCGCGTGGTAGCGTCTGCCGAGATGATGTTCCAGGGTGACCTGTGTTCAGCCATCGTTTCCTCTAGGGGCTAATACTGAATCGGAGGAAACTCAGCCTTAATTCCGGTGCGGAATTCAAAGAAACTGGTTTCGGCGGGTAGACAGGCTAGGGGACGCCGTATTTTTGGCTGCGGTCCTGGGGTATGGCGGAGAGAGTGGGATTCGAACCCACGTTACCCTTTCGAGTAAACACGCTTTCCAAGCGTGCGCCTTCAGCCACTCGGCCATCTCTCCGGCGACTAGTCTGCTGCCGAAACACTGGTGCAGATAGTGTTTATGGGAAGCTATTGCGGGCGCGTCTCCATCGGCAACCGAAAACGCCGCGATCAACTCCGCTTTTTGATTCTATGGTCCGAGTTGCTCAATCCGCAAGGCCAAGTCGAGGAATCATGACCCGACAGTGGGCAGCCAAGCGGCTTTTCGTCAAACGCAAGCGGAGTCCTGGGGAAGCGAACGCCCGAGGCAAACGATTTACCTGGGCCTGCAACCTTCATCGTTAACCGGTAAAAGTGCCGTTTTTTCGCTGCCTCATAGCTCCGTGATAGATTTGATAAAGTGCCATGAAAGACATTTCCTCCTGGGCGCTAAATATCGCTGCGCAACGCGGCGCGTCCTACGCCGACGCGCGTATCGCCGATGACCGCAGCCGGGCCCTCTCCACCAAAAACGGCAAAGTTGGTGGCGCGTCAGACTCCGAGTCATTCGGCATTGGGGTTCGCGTCATTGCCGACGGCGCCTGGGGATTTGCCGCGTCCGACGATTTGAGCCGCGCCACCGTCGAAGCTACCACCGCGCGGGCCGTGGATATCGCCAAAGCATCTTCGCAGGTGAAGCAGCGCGACATCGAACGGGCTCCGGAAAAACCTGTCACCGCCGAGTGGACTACTCCTTTCCAGATCGATCCTTTTACAACTTCAGTCGAACAGAATATTGATCTGCTGCTGAAGATTGACTCCGAACTGCGATCGGTTCCGGGGGTTACCCTGGCCGAGACTAATATGAACTTCCGCCGCGAGGAGCAATGGTTTGCATCATCTGAAGGCGCCAACATCCATCAGACGAAATACACCGCGGGTGTCGGCTACGCGGCTTATGCCTTTGCTGGAAGCGAGATTCAGAAGCGCTCGTATCCCAATTCCTACGGCGGGCAGTGGCAGAATAAAGGATACGAACTGATTGGCGAGCTGAAGCTTTTGGAAAACGCCCGCCGCGTGGGCGAAGAGGCGGTTGCGTTGCTCAAAGCGGAGCAGTGTCCAGAGGGCGTGTTCAACATCATTCTCGACGGCTCGCAACTCGGATTGCAGATTCACGAATCGGTGGGCCACCCTATTGAACTAGACCGCGTGCTGGGTATGGAAGCGAATTTCGCCGGAACCTCGTTCCTAACCTTAGACAAACTTCGCACTCTGCGTTACGGCAGTGACTTGGTCAACGTCGTCGCCGACGCCCGCCAGGAGCATGGGCCGGGCCTCGGAACATTCGCCTTCGACGAAGAAGGTGTGCCCGCGCAATGCACGCCCATCATCACCAATGGCTTGTTTACCGGATATCTGACTTCGCGCGAAACCGCACCAACCATTGGCATGAATCGATCCGGCGGAACCTTGCGCGCCGAATGCTGGAACCGGCTGCCGCTCATCCGCATGACCAACATCAGCATTCTTCCTGGTGAGAGACCACTGACTCGCGCGCAACTCATTGCGGATACTGATCACGGCATCGACATGGAAACCAACAAGTCGTGGTCGATTGATGACAAGCGTTACAATTTCCAGTTCAGCTGCGAAATGGGGTGGGAGATCAAGAACGGCAAGCGCACCCGCATGTTGAAGAATCCTTCCTACTCGGGAATCACAACCGAATTCTGGAACTCGCTGGACGCAATCTGCTCGCGCGACGAGTGGGTACTGTGGGGCACGCCTCACTGCGGCAAGGGCCAACCCCAGCAGGTCATGGGAACGGGACACGGCGCAGCTCCGGCCCGCTTCCGCAATATTAAGGTGGGAAGCGCGTATAGGGGAACGTGATCGAAGAGCGGTCAGCACTCGGCACTCAGTCCCGCATCGTTATTCGAACCGGGATTACGCCTCACGGCTGAGTGCTGAATGCCGAGTGCTGATCGCTGAATATCAATGCTCAATCAATCCAAAGCCGCCGGGATTTTCGACCGCATCAGGAAGCATTCGTCTGCCGACGAAGTCGAAGTTCTCTTCTCCGGCGGAAAGAGCGCGCTCACTCGCTTCGCGAATAACATCATTCATCAGAATGTTGCGGAAGAAAACTACGTAGTTTCTGTCCGAACAGCATTTGGCAAGCGCACCGCCCGTTCGACAACCAACAAACTTGACGACGAAAGCTTGAAGCGAGTGGTGCAATCGTCGGAGCGGCTGGCAAAAGTTCAGCATCCTGACGCGGATTTATTGTCGATGCCCGACTACTGCGGCGCGGAGACTACCCGCGAAGGGTTGCCCACCCGCCACTTTGCCGAAACCGCCGCGGTCACGCCAGCTCAGCGCGCGGAAACCGTCAGAAAGATTGTTTCGATCACAGAGAAACATAAACTCACCACCGCAGGCATCGTCTCAACTGCGGAGTCGGTTGAAGGTATTTTCAATTCGCGTGGACTGGCGGATTGGCACACCCAGACTTCCTCGGAAATTTCGATCACCATGCTGGCGCCAGATTCCTCGGGCTGGCAGAAAGCCAATTCCCCGAACGTCGCGAACCTGAATGCGACCGCGCTGGCTGAAATCGCAGCCCGTAAGGCGTTTGCGTCAGCCAGTCCGCGCGAAATTCCCGCAGGAAAATACACCGTAATTCTCGAACCCGCCGCCGTGCTCGACATTGTTGGCTTTATGTTCTTCGACTTTGGTGCACTCTCCCTGCTCGACCAGCGATCCTTTTTGAATAATCGCGTCGGAACCAAACTCTTTGGAGAGAACATCAATATTTGGGACGACGTTGCTCACCCGCTGCAATCGGGCACTCCGTTCGACGGCGAAGGAATGTGCCGCCAGAAAGTGCACCTGGTCGAAAATGGCCTGGTAAAGCGGTTGGTGTATGCTCGCGCCACGGCCGAGAAGATTAAGCGCTCGGAGCTAAAAAACAAAGTTGGCCCGATCGAGCCCACCGGGCACGGCTTTCCGCTGCCAAACGAAATGGGCGAAGCTCCCATGAACATTGTATTCGGCACATCACCCAATCCCACATCGGTCGAGCAGATGATCGCCTCCACGGACCGCGGGGTGCTGGTCACGCGCCTCTGGTACATCCGCGAAGTCGATCCTTACGAAAAGATTCTCACCGGCATGACCCGCGACGGCACCTTCTATATCGAGGACGGCAAGGTTCGACACGGAGTCCGCAATTTTCGTTTCAACCAGAGCCTGATTCAAATGCTATCGAACGTGGAAGCCATGGGCGTTCCAGTTCGCGCTAGCGGCGAAGAATCGTTCGACATGGTGGTACCTGCGATGAAGGTGCGGGATTTTAATTTCACAGAAGTGACAAAATTCTAACGCAGCACTCAGCATTTACCCCGCAAGCCTATCGCTTTGTACTTTCTGAAGTAACGACGTGAGTGCCAATAAGAAGTGGTAATCGAGTTCGCTACCGGAGCCGGCGGCGATTTGAAGGTAGCGTTGGAATTCGTTGTTTCCACGTTTGCCACAGCCTTCCGCGATATTGGCGCCTATGGATCCGCTACATCGACGCATCTGAATAGTCAACCCAAAAAGTTCCGCGCCGCCGAAACCCACCACTAGCTCGATAAACTGCCAAAGTTAATGAATGCGCTTCCCCCAAACTTTCAAGTTTCTGAAGTCTTTCATACGCAGCGGCTCAAGGTCTAAATGCTAACTGCTAATTGCCAAATGCTCTATGACAGCGCTCACAGCGCATCCTCAACCACCCGCAAGTTCATGACCCACAACAATTTAACCCTGATAGTGCCATGACTTCGGTAACTTTGCACCTCTGGTTCCAGGGTATAGTCTTCCCTCGTAATGTCCAACATTGGCCCGTTCGTCAAGAAGGCGAATCCGGATAGCTTACCGGATAAAAAAGACACCTCGCCCAGCACCGCCGAATCTGCGAATGCGGACGCTGCCACTCCCAAGGCCAGCCGCAAACGCTATCCGGAAGTGCAGGGTGCGACTCGCTTTCCGATCAAGCTGCCGATTTCTGTAAAATCGAAGACTGGCGAGCGTCATACTGAAACCCAAAACATTTCCGCTAACGGCGTTCTGTTCCAGATGGTCGATTCCGAAATGCCAGTTGGTTCCATGGTAGACTTCACCATTTCGCTCCCGGCCGATGTCGTGGGCGCGGAGGCCGATGTCCGGCTCGATTGCCGCGGCCGCGTAGTCCGCAGCTTTGAAGATAGTGGCCGCCGCGGCGTAGGCGTGGTCATCGACGAATATCGGTTCGACCGCGCTGAACAGCGAGGAGATTAATGGCGAGCACCCCGGTAACCGCGAGAGTCGAAGTCGAGCAGCCCCAACCGGCTGACGGCAACGGCCAGTTCATCCGCGTGATCGTCGCCGACACGCAGGCCATCTTTCGCGCTGGCCTACGCAAGATATTCGCGCTCGAGGACGACGTCCGCGTAGTCGGACAAGCCGAAACCCTGTCCCAGACTTTAACCGCAGCCAAAAAATTTACCGCCGACGTCCTGCTCTTCGAAGCCGCCATCGCTCCAAATCCAATCGAAGCGGTTTCCGACCTCCTGCGCCAGAATCCCGTCCTTCGCTTGGTAGTCATCACCACCGAGCCTGATCAAGATCTAACTCTAGAACTGTTTCGCCGCGGAGTGCATGCCATCGTCTCGCGCGAGGTTGAGCCCGAGCTGCTGGTCGACTGCCTACGCAAAGTATCAAAGGGTGAGCCATGGTTAGACGGACGCGCCACCCAGTGGGTCCTGGAAGCCTATCGCACCCAAGGCTCGCGCGCCGGAGCCCCCAGGCCCAAGGTGCAGCTAACCCCCAAAGAAACCCTGATCGTCTCCTGCGTGACTCAAGGCATGAAGAACAAAGAGATCGCCCTGCGCGTCGGAACCACCGAACAGGTAGTCAAGAACTATCTACGCAAGGTCTACGACAAGCTCGGCGTAGCCGACCGCCTGGAGCTCGCACTCTATTGCCTGAACAGCCGCATCCTCGATAGCTCGGTAAAACCACCCGCGATGCCCGAACCACCCCACAACGGCGCCGCAGCAGCCTTACCCGCGACCCCATCCACTCCAGAAGAAATCTCCTAACGCAGACGCGAACGTCCGCGCTCGTGCTCACTTGCTCAGATCCTTGCCATCATTAAGGCCATCATTAAGAATGATAGAAGCATGGTCATCGTGCTGATGGGAGTGTCAGGAGCAGGCAAGACCACGGTCGGGCAACTCCTGGCATCGCAACTCGGATGGGATTTCGCGGACGCCGATGATTACCATCCAGCAGCAAACGTAGAGAAAATGCGCACAGGAATCCCGCTGACGGACGCCGACCGCGCCCCCTGGCTCAAGACTTTACGAGCCCTGATCGCCGGATGGATCGCAGCGGGAAAAAATGCGGTCCTGGCATGTTCCGCATTGAAGCACGCCTATCGCGAGACTCTCCAGGTCGCGCCAGAAGTGCAGATCGTCTACTTGAAAGGAACCCCACAATTGCTGCACCAGCGCCTGCACTCGCGTCACGGACACTTCATGACAGAACAAATGCTCCAGAGCCAACTGGCAACTCTCGAAGAGCCAGAGCATGCCCTGGTGGTCAACGTCGACCGCTCACCCGCAGAAATCGTGACAGAAATCCGAGCAAGGTTAGGCAAACTCCCAGAGCTAAGTGCCAACTGCTAAACGCTAAGTGCTGATTGCTGATCGCCACTCCAAGCTCTGCGGCGCAAGCCTCAATATCACCCACTGTCTCCTCCCCGCCCCGCAACAAATGCCAAGCCTCCTTAAACCGCCCATATTTCGACTTCTTCAATTTCGGATAAAGCCCGACATTCCCCTGCATCTTGAAACTCTCGACTGGAAGGATGTACCAAATATCCAAGGGAATCAGATAAGCCGCCACAAAATCAAACGGATCCCCCGTGTACTTCCCTCTCCACCCGCGCACGGTGACGGTATACCCTCCGCGATCCAGAAACATCGTCGACTTCACCTGCACCCGCACAAAACGCGCTTTGTATTCCACCGCAAAGTCATACCGCGACATCTCTCCCCAAGGCCGAGTCACGCACAAACCATGCTCCGCCGCACGTGTCATGAAACACATCTCTGCCCATTCACCCCGCAACTTAGGATGCTTGATCTTCATTCCGTTTTTTGTCATAAGATATTCGCGATCGCCACCCAACCCTCTCTAGTGCCAAGAAACCGTCGCAAATAAAAACGCGGCCCAGAAGGCCGCGTTCATTTTCTTCGACTCGATTCTAACTATGCCACACCGCAGCCAAGAAAAAGCGTCCCGCAAAAGAAAAACATCCCGCCAATCCCAATTTGGGAACGCCGACTCCTTCTCCTCTAGGCAAGATGATCTAATGGATCGCGCAGGCGAGGGCTCCCCGCTTTTCCTTGATGAACGCGTTCAGTTCGGAAACTGAGATCGCCTCTCCGATCATCACTTGGCTCTTATCGTAGATTTCTTTTAGCGCGATCGCCATCGCGATCTCGTTCGAAACTCCTTGCGTCACTCCGTTTACGTCCGTCACCTGAAGACCTCCGAGTGTCGCCGTCTTTGGGCGCTGCAAGCCACTGATGACGGCTTCTATGTCTGGAGAAAAAAGCCGCCACTTCTCAACCACGACCCCTATGACCTTTCCGTTTGCACGGTCTATGAGCGGACCTCCGGAGTTACCAGGATTGAGGGCATCGTTCACGATGAGGTGCTTGACCGAGGTTCCCGGCTTTGTCGTATACCCCGCAACGTAGCCTCTGCTTAGTACGGGAGCCGAATCCTGATAGCGCAGCGGATAGCCCCAAGTCTCGACCTCTGTCTCAACTTGGGGATTCTCATCGCCCTTCAGCTCTAAGCTGAAAGGCAGGGGCTTGGTTGTGCAGAGAAGGGCCAAATCACGACCGGGGTCCTTCTCCACAGTTGCAAATTTCACAGGCTCGTCGCTGACGGAGGATATTCCGATCAAGTCTCCCGCGCTGCAAGTACCAACAACATGGGCGTTGGTAGTGATGACATTTCCGCCGGAAAGGACAAACCCAGTGCCTTTCCCGTTGTCCTTCGGACACTGAATCATCAGCACCGATTTGATGACCCCTTTGCTTTCGGGACTTCTAACGCCATCAAGCAGGGTTTGAGTCGCAATGGGAAGGTTCTGGATCTCTGTGGCCTTAGCCTTTTTGTCAGCGGCGTACGCACCTATCCAGGAGCCGGCCCCTACCAGCAGAAGAAAGGTTGCGATGGTTTTTTGCATGTTTCTAATTAGACAGCAGATTAAGCCAATTTGTTCCTGAATTGAGCTACGATGATAAAAGGCAACGACTCAGTGAGGACAAGGAACAGCCATGAACATCGAAATCCGCGACGCGGCCATAGAAGCCAGAATCCAAAAACAGCTGCAAGATACCGGGTCCCGCAGCGTCGAGGAAGTGTTGCTCCGGTTGCTTGAAACTCAAGAGGAACAGGATCGCTGGCTGTTGGAAAACCGCGATGCGATCAACGCGAAGATCAAACGCGGGATCGATCAACTTGACCGGGGAGAGGGAATCCCCGAAGACCAACTCGATGCCTATCTTGCGGAGCTGAAAGCCAAGCCTGAATGAAAAGGCGCTACGTCCTCGCGCCGGAAGCCGCACTCGATCTTGTCCAAATCTGGCGCTACCTCAAGAAACAAGGCGGCGATGCGATAGCGAACCGCGTCGAATCGGTCATTCGAGACAAGATCCTTTTTCTAGCAGGAAACCCCGGCGCTGGACATTGGCGAAAGAATTTGACCGACGCTGCGGTGAAGTTCTTCCCTGTCTACTCTTACCTGCTCGTTTATCGGCCCGACTCGAAACCCTTACAGGTGGTCTCCATTCTCCACGGCCGCCGGGACGTGGAAGAGATTCTCAAGGATCGTGTATAAGCATCGCGCTCGTGGCGAGTGAGCACGAGCGAAGATGTTCGGCGGGCGGCCCTGCCCAATGAACATTAACTTTCGAGGGTGCCCCGTCCAAGCTGCGCTTGGGCGGGGGTTTTTCATCCATCACGGAGCCTGATCCGGTCGGGGCGCACTTGCGCCAGGCCGTAATGCGCTTGCTGTGTAAGCCAGGTTTCGGCGCTTCCGCCGAAGACCGTGGACAAGCGCACCGCCATTTCGGGAGAAATCCCGCGCTTCTCGTTAACCAGTTCTGAAAGCGTCGTGCGCGCGACCCCAAGCGCCGTCGCCGCTTGCGTGATGGTCAAACCCAAGGGCTCAATACACTCTCGCAAAACAAAGCCGCCGGGGTGTGGTGGATTCTTCATCGCCGTAGTTGAACCCTCCTCACTGGTAATCGCGGCAGATTCTGTGACTGTGTATCTCCAAAAAAGCGGGCAAAGCAAAAGGGGCAGCTTGCGCCACCCCCCGGTACCTAAAGCCTAGAGCCTGAAGCCTGAAGCCCCAGAGCCTAGCCCTACGTCCCTTCACTCCACCCTGCCAGATACTCTTCCTGCTCCGGCGTCAGTTTGTCGATCTTGATTCCCATCGACTCAAGCTTCAATTTGGCGACCCGCTTGTCCAGGTCATCGGGCACGCGATAGACCTTTTTCTCAAGCGACTTGTGGTTCTTCACCATGTAGTCGACAGAGAGCGCCTGGTCGGCGAAGCTCATGTCCATCACCGAGGCGGGATGCCCCTCGGCAGCGGCCAGGTTGATCAGGCGGCCTTCGCCCAGAAGATTGATCTTGCGTCCATCTTTCAGCGAATATTCCTCGACGGAGCCACGCGTTGTGCGCTTCGACGAGGACAGCTTCTCCAGCGCCGAAATGTCGATCTCGACATTGAAGTGTCCGGAGTTCGAAATGATGGCCCCGTCTTTCATCAACTCGAAATGATCCTTGGTGAGGACGCTCTTGTTGCCGGTGACGGTGCAGAAGACGTCACCGATCTTGGCCGCTTCGGTCATCGACATTACGCGGAAGCCGTCCATCACCGCTTCCAGAGCCTTCGTGGGATCGACTTCGGTGATAATCACCTCGGCTCCGTTGCCGCGAGCGCGGCTGGCCAGCCCGCGTCCGCACCAGCCGTACCCGGCGACCACGAACTTCGATCCTGCCAACAGGAAGTTGGTGGCACGGATGATGCCATCAATCGTCGACTGCCCGGTTCCGTAGCGGTTGTCGAACAGATGCTTGGTGTCGGCGTCGTTCACCGCGACGATGGGGAAGCGCAGCACGCCTTCCTTCGCCATGGCCCGCAAGCGGATCACGCCGGTCGTCGTCTCTTCCGTGCCACCGATCACTTCGGTGAGCGCATCCTGGCGCTTGGTGTGCAGGATGGTCACGAGGTCGGCGCCATCGTCCATGGTGATGTGAGGCCGGTGATCGATGGCTGCAAGAATATGGCTGTAGTAAGTGTCGTTGTCCTCACCCTTGATGGCGAAAACCGGGATATTGTTGTCGCGCACCAGGCTGGCGGCAACATCGTCCTGCGTTGAAAGCGGGTTCGAGGCGCACAGCACCACGTCGGCGCCGCCATCGCGAAGCGTGATGGCCAAATTCGCCGTCTCCGCGGTGACGTGCAGGCAAGCCGAGATGCGGATGCCCAGTAGCGGCTGGTTCTTGATGAATTCCTTGCGAATGATTTGCAGAACTTTCATCGACTGGTTCGCCCACTCGATGCGCTTCTTGCCCAGATCGGCAAACTCAATGCCTTTGATATCAGATTGCACTTGCGTTGGTGTCGTCGACATTACTTCTCCTGTGGCGCTGAATTGATCTTGAGTCTACAGGCTGCTGAAAACTCGATATTGATTTTGGGTGGCGCAGCGCTTCAGCGCTGCGGTAAGTGCATCGTTTGAATCCGGCTTTAGCCGCCGAGGTCAACATTGGGTGCCCCACCCTTTTCACGTTCTGTGTGAAAGGGTGGGATCAACCAAAAGCTACTTGTGTGCTGCGACCGGCTCCCGCAAACCAGCATCGCTGGCCAGTTTCGCCGCTTTGTCGGTCAGTTCCCAGGTAAAGTCGGGATCGGTGCGCCCAAAATGTCCGTAAGCCGCGGTCTTGCAGTAGATCGGCCGCCGCAGATTGAGCGACTCAATGATTCCCTTCGGGGTCAGTTTGAAATGGGAGCGGACGAGATCGGAAATAATCGTGGGATCAACCTTGCTCGTCCCGAACGTATCCACGCGCACACTCACCGGCTCGGCCACGCCGATCGCATATGCCAACTGCACCTCGCAACGATCCGCCAACCCAGCCGCAACAATGTTCTTCGCGATGTGACGCGCCATGTACGCAGCGGAGCGATCCACCTTGGTCGGGTCCTTGCCGCTGAACGCGCCGCCGCCGTGCCGCCCCATGCCGCCGTAAGTGTCGACGATAATTTTGCGCCCGGTCAGTCCGGAATCGCCCATGGGCCCGCCAATCACAAAGCGCCCGGTAGGATTGATGTGGTACTTGGTGTCTTCGTCGAGAAGATGCGCCGGAATCGTAGCCTGAATCACATGCTTGAGAATATCGCTGCGGAGTTCGTCGTTGCCCACAGTCTCAGAGTGCTGCGAAGAAATCACAACCGCATCCACGCGAACCGGCTTGTGGTGATTATCGTATTCAACCGTAACTTGGGATTTGCCATCAGGCCGCAGGTAGGGAAGTTTGCCATGCTTGCGAACCTCAGAAAGCCGCATGCAAAGCTTGTGCGCAAACGAAATAGGAGCCGGCATAAGCTCCGCCGTCTCATTACAAGCAAACCCAAACATCATTCCTTGGTCGCCGGCGCCGCCGGTGTCGACGCCCATGGCTATGTCGCCGGATTGTTTATTGATGCTGGAGATTACGGCGCAGGTGTTGGAGTCGAAGCCGTAGAGGGCGTTGTTGTAGCCGATGGCGGCGATGGTTCCGCGCACCAGGTTCTGGAAATCGACGTAGGCTTTGGTGGTGATTTCGCCAGCGATGACTACCAGGCCGGTTGCAGTTAAGGTTTCGCAGGCTACGCGGCTGGAGGGATCGTCGGTCAGGCAGGCGTCGAGGATGGCGTCGGAAACCTGATCTGCAATTTTGTCGGGATGTCCTTCAGTTACGGATTCGGAAGTAAATAAATGGCGGTTCTTCGACAAGCGTCTTCTCCTTAGCAAGCGATCTGGGCGTTACGTCTGGCGGGGGACGGTCAAGCCACACGAAATGCAATCTTTGCGGTCCGTAAAAGGCTACCAGAGAACGGGCGGGGGCGCAATCGTTTTGGGGTGAATTGCGGACTCTCGCAGGGAGCGGCGTTCCATTTGAGGTGAAGGGGCGGGACGTGAGTTCGATACGAATCTACGCGGGTCTATCGTTGTTTGTTTTGGGTTTCTTCCGGGTTTCTTCTGGTTGGTTTGCGGTTTTCCTGGTTGATCGTACGAGTGGCTACGGCGATTGAGTTGGTGCTTCCGGTTTCGGGGCGGGTGGTTGCAGGCCGCGGGCATCGAAGGTCAGGGTCTTGACCTCTCCGTAGTCGCCCTGCGTGGGTAATCTCTTGCCGTTGAATTCGAAATCAAGCGCGCCTACGTTGCCTGCCTTGATGACAATTTCCTTTTCCGCGCGAATTGATTTTTGCGCGGGCGCGCTCAAGAGTGCGCGCGTGACAATTTCGCCGTCGACCGAGACGGACAACCAGGAATCTTCGCGGGCTTTGATCAGGACCAGCAGCGGAGCGTTTGCGGGGGTTGCGGGCTTGAGCTGACTGGTGGAGGGAGTTGCATCAGGGGTGCCGGGGGACTGTGATCTCATCGACTCAGCCGGTGATGGGGTTGCGGACGGTTCAGTTGGCTTTGCCGGCGCAGGAGAAGAATTCGTAGACTCAGCGGGTTGCTGTGGCGGAGCCTGCGGTGGCGGAGACTGTTCGGTGGTTACCGATGGCGAAGGGCTGGGAGAGTTGGCCGCGGGCGCAGTAGATTCCGGGGCTGCCTTTTGGGATTCGCGAGAATAGAAACCCCACGCTGCAAAGCCCAGCGCGATGATCAGGAGTACAACCGCGAATGTGCTCCAGGGGAGGCCGGTGTTTGTGTCACTCTGTTCACGCGACGGTGGATCGAGCAGCGGCGCCTGGTCGTTGGTGACGGAGTCTTTCGCGGGTGGGACAAATCCGGTAGCAGCCAGGTAGTCGGCGACGGCCTGATCTTCATCCATGTGGAGACAGCGCGCGTAGGCGCGGATGAAGCCCTTGTTGAAGATGCCGCCGGGGAGTTGGTCGAAGTGTTCTTCTTCCAGGGCGCGCAACATGCGCGTGCCGATTTTCGTGGAAACGGAGATGTCCTCGAGAGAGACTCCCTGCTTCTCCCGCTCCTTCTTTAGTTGGGCGCCGAACGACGTCACGCGAAAATTCTCCTGGGCCCGAAAATATGGCTTCGTTGTTCCCTTTAAATATATGTTATGCGGGGGAACTAGGAGTTGAAATTTTCGGCACGTACCCAGGAAAAAGGCGGCAACGGATTCCCGCGGATCACTGCCGTAGCTCGACGCGGCATGACAACGTAACCATAGGACTCCGGATTCCCGGGATTCGTTGGAGCGAGCGGTGGGCATCGAAAGCGATTCCCGGAGGCTTAGCATCTTGTGTGGAAGGAGTGCAGACATCCTTCGTTGGGAGTGGCTCGCGAGCGAGCGACTCCGCGGTCTCAGGATGACAGCGTCTCGGGCATGATTGGGCGAGGGCGCTCGTCCCCACATGAGCATCGGCGGGGTGGTGAAATTTTTGGTGCGGCGGGAAAAAGGTGGCCACGGATTTTGGGGATCTACGCGGATGATTCGGGTCCACATGTTCTATCGTCAATGGCAGCGGACAGGAGTGTCCGCTCTACCTGGTAGTGGCGGGAGGTGGCTTTGATTGCCTTGGCCTACGTGCCTTTAGGGGTTCCGGTTACCATGGTTCTTTGCGGGGAGTTCGGGGAGCCGCTTATAATTTTGACACTTCCGCTCGAATTCGAGGTTGATGTTCATGTCCAGGGCCACCGGGGCCGAGCATAATCGGCAGAATCAAGAACTGACCATCTTTCATGATGTGGCCAAGGCGCTGACCTCGTCGCTGGATCTCGATTCCATTCTGCAAACCATTATGGAAAAGATGGCGGAATATTTCCGTCCGGATACCTGGTCGTTGCTGATGGTGGATGCTGAGCGCGACGAACTTTACTTCGCGATCGCGGTGGGCAGCGCGTCGGAGGCTTTGAAAAACCTGCGCTTGAAGGTGGGCGAGGGCATTGCCGGGTATGTGGCGAAAAACGGCGAACCCCTGGTGGTGCCGGATGTGATGACCGATCCACGGTTCGCGAAACGCATTGACGAGATGACGAAGTGGGAGACGCGTTCGATTGTGTGCTTCCCGGTGCGCTCGCGGCTGCGCGTTTTGGGAGTGATTCAGCTGGTGAATGTGGACATGCAACACTTCGGGGATCAGGAGATCTTCTTTTTGCAGTCGCTATGCGACTATGCGGCGATCGCGATTGAAAATGCGCGAGCGGTGGAGAAGATTCAGGAACTGACTATCACCGATGATTGCACGGGACTTTACAATGCGCGGCATCTTTATAAGACGCTTGAAACCGAGGTTTACCGGTCGTCGCGTTTCGGATATGAGTTTACGGTGGTGTTTATCGACCTGGATCATTTCAAACAGGTCAATGACACGCATGGGCATTTGATCGGAAGCAAGCTGCTGGCGGAGATTGGGTATCTGATTAAAGCGCAGCTGCGCTTGATCGACTTTGCTTTCCGCTACGGTGGGGATGAATTTGTGGTGTTGCTGCCGCAGACTGGGAAGGATTCGGCTTTGGTGGTGGCGAAACGCTTGCGCGACAGCCTGCGTGCCAGCATGTTTTGTCGGGAGGAAGGGCTGGATTTGAATGTGCGGGCTTCGATGGGTGTGGCTACCTATCCGCACGATGCCAAGACGCCGCATGACATCATTCGGCAGGCGGATGAAATGATGTATCTGGTGAAGAATACTTCGCGGGATAACATCGGGGTGGCGCAGCAGGGATTGATGAAGTGAGTGGCCCTACAGGATCCTCTGAAGCTTAATCTGCAGGGACCGCAGCCGGCTGCGCGGAGCGGGTCGTGGTTTTCAGGCGCTGGGTTTCGGTTTGCAGCCACTTGCGGATTTCCGGGATAGCGGCGCGGGTGGCTATTTCTCCGGCTCGCACCAGGGCAACGCTGTGCTCGAAGGCGTCGTATTTGTAGCCGTTCACGTTGGGTTCAATCACCAGGTCGGCCGCCTGCCTCCATTGGCTGCTGTTCATTTCCTGGGCGATAGCAAAACATTGTCCGATCACGTCGAAGAGATGGCGGGGGCCATCACCGTCGGTCCATTTACCTTTCAGATGCACGGCCAGCACGCGATCCGCGCCCATTTGCCGCAGCGGGCGGGTCGGTACGGTGTGCGACAGCATGCCGTCGATCAGCAGACGTCCGCGAATCTTTACTGGCAGGAACATTCCTGGATAGGCGCAACTGGCGCGTACGGGATCGACGAGCGGTCCGGAATGGAAAACCACGCCTTCGCCGGTAGAGAAATCTGTGGCGGTCACCGCCAGAGGGATGCGCAACTCTTCGAAGGTTTTAACCTTGAGGAGATGATTGAGGAATCCGATCATGCGCTGGTTACTGGCAAAGCCGTAGCGCGAGAGGGTCCAACGGGCAATGTGCTTGAAGCGAACCCGGGCGGCAACGTGTTCGAGTTCTTCGGCCGAGATTCCGCTGCAATAGGCGGCGCCGATGAGGGCGCCCACGCTGGTTCCAGCAATGTAGCGGATAGGGATGTTTTCTTCTTCGAGGACCTTGAGAACGCCGACGTGGGCGATGCCGCGAGCAAAACCTCCACCCAGCGCCAGGCCGATGCCGACGCTGCCAGATCGTGATGCCAAGCCAGCAGGGCCGGAAAGCCCCCGTCCAAATGCCTGCACCGAACGAATGATATTGCCCAGACTCTTCACGGGAACCTCGCCTTCTCCCGGTCTGCCCGGCTAGCGTTCACAGGCATTTTCTCGCCTGTCACCCCTGCCTGTTTCCCCAGGCTAAACCTGCAAGTAAGATGCCAGTTCGAGACTTATCGTTTCATAGGGCGGTCGACTGTGCCAGATTACTGCTGCAGGTTACCCCGGAGGACCGAACCCTCCACCTGCCCCGTGACTAACTCCTGTGTTTTTGATAACTTAGGGCATATGATTCGAGAGATTTCCGCTGGAGGGGTAGTCGTGCGGCATACGCCGGAAGGATGGCAGATGGCCGCCATTGAGCCTCGGAAGGAGTCCGTGGTGCCGCTGGCTGGCAGCGCCCGAAAGAAAACCTCGCAAAAAATGTTACTGGCCTTGCCCAAAGGGTTGGTCGATCCGGGTGAAAAACCTGAGCAAACCGCTATCCGGGAGATCGTCGAAGAGACCGGCCTCACGGCCGTTCCAGTGACGAAACTCGGTGACATTAAGTACGCTTACGTGCGCTCCTGGGGAGACAACGAGAGGGTATTCAAGATTGTCAGCTTTTATCTTTTCCGCTACCAGTCTGGCGAAATCGACGAGATCGCTCCCGAGATGCGCATCGAAGTCAAACGTGCGCTGTGGATTCCTCTGGAAGACGCGGCGCGGAAGCTAGCCTACCGCGGCGAAAAGGATATGGTGCGCCGGGCGGAGGCTTATCTCGAGGCGCACCCGGAGTTGGACGCTCGTCACGCGCAACTGTGATATGTAACCTTGACGGGATTTGATTCAAAGTCTATCGTGAGTTCAACTTGATTAAGGCGCGTGCCGCTGCCATCCTCACCCCACATCTAATGCGGCACGCGCCAGCGGTATCTCCCTTCTGTTTCGTCGCACATGCGCTCATCTAGGTGGCCAAAATAGCTGGCAGATGGATAAACTGCTTGAACCAGTCTTTATTCTTTTTCTGTAGAGTGCGTCTTCATTCGTCGACACGACATGACTGTCACAATTAGAAGAGAGCGGCGGCTGAAGCCGGCAGAGTTCAAGTCGCTTATGAGATGGTTGAAGCCATGTCCTGATACGAATCGCGGTGACGATACGACCCCGCTGACGAATCCACCCTCTTGTCATTCCGAGCGAAGTGAGGATGCTGGTTTCTGCCGAACATGAGAAGAACCTAGATCTCTCGCTTCGCTCGGGATGGCAAGAATTTCGGGATGACAAGAATTTGAGACATGGATGAGGCGCTTCGCATTTGGAGTGTCTTGAGATCGGAGTGTTGGATTAATGAAACGTATTCATAAAGTTGCGGTTCTTGGTGCCGGGACGATGGGTGCGCGCATCGCTGCACAGTTCGCGAACGCGGGTGTGCCTAGTTATCTGTTTGACATTGTTCCACCCGACGCCGACGGACCGGCGCGGAACAAGATTGCCGTTGCGGGGCTCGACGCAGCGAAGAAATCCAAGCCCGCGGCTTTCATGGAGGCGTCTCTGGCCCGCCTGATCACCGTTGGTAACTTCGACGATGACCTCAAGCGGCTGGCTGACGTGGACTGGATCATCGAAGCGGTGGTCGAGAACCTCGATCTCAAGCGGGCTTTGTTGAGGAAGGTCGAAGCCATCCGCAAGCCGGGGACAATCATCACGACCAACACCAGCGGACTGCCGGTGGGAAAGATTGCGGAGGGATTCTCCGACGACTTTCGGCGCTCGTGGTTTGGGACGCACTTCTTTAATCCACCGCGCTACATGCGTCTGCTCGAAATGATTCCCACTGCGGACACCGATCCCGGTGCGATCGATGCCGTGTCCCACTTCTGCGACATTCATCTGGGCAAGGGTATCGTGATCGCCAAGGACACGCCGAATTTCATCGCCAACCGCATCGGTACGTTCTCCGTGCTCAACGTCATGCGCCTGATGCAGGAGATGGATCTGAGCATTGAAGACGTGGATGCGCTCACCGGGCAGGCCGTGGGATGGCCGAGGTCGGCAACATTTCGCACGATTGATCTGGTGGGATTGGATATTTTGGGCCACGTGGTTTCAAACATGACACGTGTGGCAGCGGGCGACTCGCCCGCCCCGCTTGACGAGCGCAGCGATCTGAAGTTGCCCGATTTTTACAAGCAGATGCTGGAGCGCAAATGGCTCGGCGACAAAACTAAAGGCGGCTTTTACAAAAAGGTGAAGGGCGGAGATGGAGGAGAGGACGAACGTCTGACGCTGGACTGGAAGACGCTGGAATATCGTCCGCGGCAGAAGCCCAAGTTCCCTGCCCTCGATATGGCAAAGAATGTCGAGCAAACCAGCGCCCGTTTGAGGATGTTGCTGGGACTGGATGGCAGTGGGCCGCAGAAGAATGATCGGGCCGGCGCGTTTTTGTGGTCGTCTCTGTCCGATCTTTGGACTTACTCCGCTAACCGTATTCCCGAGATTTCCGATTCCATTGTTGAGATCGATCGCGCCATGCGCCTGGGATTCAACTGGGAATTGGGCCCGTTCGAACTTTGGGATGCGGCGGGGGTGGAAGCTACGGTCGAGCGCATGAAGAAAGAAGATCGGCCGGTCGCGGCCAATGTGGAACTGTTGTTCGCCTCGGGCAAGAAAGCCTGGTATCTGGACGATCCCAAGGCTGCTTCTGGCCGCGCCTACTGGGATTTGAAGACTGCGAATTATGCTCCGGTGAAGGTTCCCAGCGGTGTTTGGTCGGTCGAAGTTGCGAAGAAATCGAATGGAATGGTGAAGAAGAACTCGGGTGCGTCGCTGGTCGATCTCGGCGACGGCGTGGCTTGCATCGAGTTCCATTCCAAGATGAATTCCATCGGTAGCGACATCGTGCAACTGATCGTGCAAACCTTGAAGCCCGGTGGGTTGGGCGACGCATTCGACGCGTTTGTGATTACTAACGACGCAACCAATTTCTCCGTTGGCGCGAATCTCATGCTGCTGCTGATGTCGGTCCAGGAAGAAGAATGGGACGACGTTGATCTCGCGATTCGCACTTTCCAGGGGATGACCCAGGCGATCAAGTTCTCTCCGAAACCGGTGGTGGCCGCGCCTTTCGGGCTGACGCTCGGTGGAGGGACGGAGATTTCCCTGCACTCTGCTGCTTTGCAACCTCACGGCGAGCTGTACATGGGATTAGTCGAAGTCGGCGTGGGTTTGCTGCCCGGAGCCGGCGGCTGCAAGGAAATGCTGCTGCGCGCGATCGACAGCGCGGCGTCAATCCGGCCCAGCGGCCGGGGCGAATCGGTTGAATTGATGGAAGGCATGAAGAAAATCTTCGAGACGATTGCGACTGCAAAAGTTGCGACCTCGGCTCACGAGGCTCGAGGCCTCGGCTTCCTGCGAGATTCTGACAGCATCACCATGAACCGCGAGCGCGTCCTGGCCGATGCCAAGGCTCGTGCCCTTGAACTCGTGCGCGCCGGGTATGAGCCGCCGCAGCCGCGCACTGACATTCCCGCTCCCGGAGAGAACATCCTTGCTGCGCTCAAGATGGGTGTTCATCTGATGCGGCAGGGCGATTACATCACTGAGTACGAAGTGAAGCTCGCGACGAAAATTGCAGAAGTGTTATGTGGCGGGAACGTTACTGCGGGAACGCCGGTGAGTGAACAGTACATCCTCGATCTGGAGCGAGAAGGATTTAAATCGCTCTGCGGAGAGAAGAAGACGCAGGAGCGGATTCAGTACACGTTGAAGACTGGGAAGACGCTGCGGAATTGATGATCTCTAGATTTTTTGGTTCACAGTTTCATAAACCCAATCGCTTGGGATATAATAGCAAATGCCGACGGTTCTGCGGTTCGAAGAGCTGAGGGTAGTCGTTTATCCAAACGATCACCGGCCGGCGCACATTCATGTGATCGGGAGGGGCTGTGAAGCTGTGTTCAATCTAAACTGTCCGCCGGGCCCAGTAAAACTTCGAGAGAACTATGGATTCTCACAGCGAGAAATCACGCATATCGGAAAAGTGCTGACGGATCACATGGCAGAACTGTGGGCCGCATGGGAGAGCATTCATGGCAACCTATAACCATTTCGAAGTGGCGAGCCGGCGAGCGGAGAAGTTGCAATCATCCGTCCCCAGAGCTCTTGCGGCCCACTACGACCGCACCAACAGCCGCATTGTGATTCGCCTGAGCTCCAAACTTGATGTAAGCTTCTCGCCAGCCGACGCACAGGGACTGGAGCATGCCCGGCCGTCACAGCTTGAATGCATCGAGATCAGCCCTTCGGGATTCGGAATTCACTTCCCCAAACTGGATGCGGATCTCTACCTTCCCAGCCTCTTGGAGGGTTTTCTAGGTTCACGAAAATGGATGGCATCGAGGCTTGGCCAAAGCGGAGGCAAATCCCGAAGCTCGGCCAAGCGCGCGGCCGCCAAAGTTAACGGCAGGCTAGGCGGAAGACCAAAGAAAGTGGTTTGAAGCTTCTCTAACATACGCGAATCATTCAATCGAAAATCATCCATCGACCATCTAAACTAGCCTGAGGAGTTCCAATGCGTGAAGTTGTTATCGCCTCTTCCGTCCGCACGCCCGTGGGACGCGCCTTCAAAGGCACGCTCCGTGCCACTCGTCCTGATGAACTTGCAGCTGTCGCGATCAAGGGCGCACTTGAACGCGTGCCACAAATTGACGTCAAAGAGATCGAGGACGTAATCCTCGGTTGCGCCATGCCCGAGGCCGAACAGGGGATGAACGTGGCCCGCATTGCCTCGCTGCGCGCCGGCTTGCCGGTTGAGGCTTCGGCGCTGACGATCAACCGCTTCTGCTCCTCCGGCTTGCAAGCCATTGCCATGGCGGCAGAGCGCATCATGAGCGGTGGCGCGGAGATTATCGTGGCCGGCGGGACAGAATCGATGTCCATGATCCCCATGGGTGGTCATAAGATTTCGCCCAATCCCTGGCTGGTCGACCATTATCCGGACGCCTATCTTTCGATGGGTCTCACGGCGGAGAGGCTGGCGCAGCGCTTCGGCATCACGCGCGAGGCTGCAGACGAATTCTCCTATCGCAGCCATCAGAAAGCTCTGGCCGCAATTCAAGCCGGCAAGTTCGCGGACGAAACCGTCGCCGTGCCGGTGAGCTTTACTACTCCCAATGGCTCGAAGCCGAAGCGGCAGGAGATTATTTTTAAAGTGGACGAGGGCCCGCGCGCCGACACTTCGCTCGAAGCGCTGCTCGCGCTGAAGCCGGCGTTTCATGCAAAAGGAACTGTGACTGCGGGTAACTCGTCGCAGATGTCCGACGGTGCCGCTGCTTCTGTAGTCATGTCCGCGGATCGCGCCCAGCAGTTGGGCATCAAGCCCCTGGCGCGTTACGTTTCCTTTGCTACTGCCGGATACAAACCCGAAGAAATGGGACTGGGGCCGGTATTCGCTATTCCCAAGGCGCTAAAGATGGCCGGCCTCAAGCTTTCCGACATCGACGTGATTGAACTGAATGAAGCTTTCGCGGCGCAATCGCTGGCAGTAATCAAAGAAGCCGGCATCGATCCCAGCCGCGTAAATCCCAACGGCGGGGCGGTTGCGCTGGGGCATCCGCTGGGCTGCACCGGGGCGAAGCTCACGGCTACAGTCATTCGTGAGATGAAGCGTCGCAACGCGAAGTACGGGCTGGTAACCATGTGCGTCGGCGGCGGCATGGGGGCGGCGGGGATTTTCGAGAATCTTGCTTGACCTTCTGAAAAGCACGAAAGGACAACCCTTTCGATTCACCACAGAGACACAGAGTCACAGAGATTTATTTGCCCTCTACCGATAGAATGAAGACATTCTCTCGCTCTGTGTCTCTGTGATGGAGAGGGATCGATCAAAAATGGCTACAACGACAGCAGTTCCGCAAGCCAGAATCTCTGGCGGCAGTTTTCTTCTTGAAGATCGAAAGCCGGACGATGTTTTCACGCCGGAAGACTTCACCGAACAGCACCTGCTCATCGCGCAGACGGCGGAGGAGTTTGCCGTCAACGAGATCGTTCCCAACATCGAGAAGATGGAACATAAGGACTTTTCCATCACTCGAGATCTGCTTAAAAAAGCTGGCGAACTCGGGCTCAGTTCCGCCGAGATTCCCGAAGCTTACGGCGGTCTTGAGATGGACAAAGTGACCGCCGCGGTGATCGCAGACCACATCGCGAAATACGCCGGCTTTGCCACAACCTGGGGCGGCCACACTGGCATTGGCACGCTGCCCATTGTGTATTTCGGAACCGAGGAGCAAAAGAAAAAATATTTGCCCCGTCTGGCGGCGGGAGAGATTGTTGGCGCTTACGCTCTTTCCGAAGCTTCTTCCGGCTCTGACGCGCTCAATTGCCGAGCCCGCGCCGAGCTTTCGAAAGACGGAAAGCATTACGTTCTCAACGGCGAGAAAATGTGGATTACCAACGCTGGGTTCGCCGACCTGTTCACCGTGTTCGCGAAGGTTGACGGCGAAAAGTTCACGGCGTTTCTGGTCGAGAAATCTTTCCCTGGATTCTCCGTCGGCGCGGAAGAGCACAAGATGGGCATCCGCGGATCGTCTACGTGCCCCATCATTCTGAACGATTGCAGAGTTCCTGTCGAAAACATGCTCGGCGAAATCGGCAAGGGGCACGTCATCGCCTTCAATATCCTGAACGTGGGCCGCTTCAAGTTAGGCGCGATGTGCGTCGGCGGGGCGCGCCTGTCGCTCGAGAACGCCATTGGTTACGCCAAGCAGCGCAAGGCTTTCGGCAAAGTGATCGCAGACTTCGGCTTGGTTCGAGAAAAGTTGGCCAACATGGCGGTCGGTGTCTACGCCGGAGAATCTCTCGTCTATCGCACTGTTGGCATGATGGACGCTGCGCTCTCCGAGGTCGACAAGTTTGGACCCGATGCTGCGAAAGAAACCCGCAAAGCCATCGAAGAGTATGCCGTCGAGTGCTCCATCATTAAAGTCTGGGGCTCGGAGATGGTCGGCTACGTCGTCGACGAGACGGTGCAGATCTACGGCGGCTACGGCTTTGTCGAAGAATATCCCGCCGAGCGCGCTTACCGCGATGCCCGCATCAACCGCATCTTCGAAGGGACGAATGAAATCAACCGGCTCATCATCACTGGCTTCCTGCTGAAGCGCGCGATGTCAGGCCAGTTGGCGCTCATGCCGGCGATCAAGAAGTTGATGGATGAAGTGTTGTCTGGACCTTCGGTTGGTGAAGAACTGGAAGGGCCTCTGACCGAAGAGCGTAAGCTGGTGATGTCGGCCAAGAAGCTTGGCCTGTTCGTCGCGGGAGCGGCGACGCAGAAATACATGCAGGCGATTCAGGATCAGCAGGAGGTTATGGGAGCGATCGCTGACATCGTCATTGAGACGTACGCAATGGAGTCCGCTGTACTGCGGGCGCAGAAGATTGCGGACCGTAACGGAGAGAACGCCGCGTCCCTGCCGATTGCGATGACTCGGGTTTATCTCTCGCAGGCCATGGAGAAGATCGAAGGTGCAGCCAGGAAAGTGATCGCCGCCGTCGCCGATGGCGACATGCTGCGCACGCAGTTGGCGATTTTGCGGCGCTTGGCAAAGCATGAACCATTCAACACGATTGAGTTAAGGCGGCAGATCGCGCAGAAGATGATTGAGCGTGGAAAGTACACGCTGGCTTAGACGCTTCACCGCAGAAAGACTCAGAGGCACAGAGAACAATTCGACGATGGAGCGCGGGCGTCTCGCCCGTGCTCTCTTTTTCCCGAGAGGATACACAAACTTGCCACCACGTGCGTACACGGCTGTCTTACATAAGGAAGAAGATGAACTTTATGTCGCAGAATGCTCTGAAGTGCGAACGGTGAGCCAAGGTAAGACTATGGAAGAAGCGGTCGCCAACCTCCAAGAAGCTACCGAGTTGTACATGGAAGAATTTCCACACCCGCGCTAAGTGTGTTCCATCTTTAGCTTCTCCATCACGCTCTGGATCAATTCTTTCGCATCGGTCAGATTCTTCATCACCATCTGGATATCCATAACAGGCTTGCCTGGCCAGCGCTGGCTCTGGCAATAAATGCCGTGTTGTCCAACCAGGGCCATGGCGTCGGTGATCATGTCCATGGTGACGGCCAGACGGCCGCGGGGCACCCCCATCATGGTTTCGTAGTGTTCCAGTTCTTCCTGTTTTTCATCGAATACCGGCATGTTGAGATTGTAATCGCAGGCTTGCGTGTCGCATAATTACTGGGCTTGCTGTCCAATCATTGCTCAGAACGTCAAAGCACTTATCGATCGGCAGTGGGCCAGCTCCACCGTTCGCAAAGGATGCGAACAATGGGGCACCCTTCGGGGTGGTCGTCATCGCGTGTCCCAAGTGCTAACTGCCAAATGCTAAATGCTAAAAACGGAGAACCTTAATGCGCAAACAAATTGTATTTCTGACCTCACTGTTGCTCACTTTCACCGTGCTTTCCGCATGCCAGGACAAGAGTAACCGCCCCAGCCCGCCCGCCCACGCGCAATGCAAATTTTCCGATGCCAAAACAATCACCGTTGACTATTCCAGTCCGCGGGCCAAGGGACGCAAGGTTTTCGGGGGACTGGTCCCCTACGGCGAGGTCTGGCGCACGGGCGCTAATGACGCCACCACGTTTGTTACCGACGCAAATGTCACCGTCGGCGGCAAGGATGTTCCCGCGGGCCACTATACGATCTTCACCATCCCCAACGCCGACAAGTGGACGCTGATCATCAACAAAAAAACGGGCGAGTGGGGCATTCCTTATAAGTATGAAGCCGACGAACTGGCGCGAATGGACATGAAAGTTTCGCCGACTCCGTCCCCGGTTGAGAATTTCACCATCGCGTTTGATCAGAAGGGAAACAGTTGCACGCTGAGCATCAGTTGGGAGAACAGCCAAGCTTCTGTGGACATCAGCGAGAAAAAGTAGCAAAACCTCTAACCACAACGGACGACGGAGTTTCCTTCGTGTAACTTCGTGTCCTTTGTGGTTAGGTATCTTTATTGAGCCGGCTTCCAGCGAAGAACGGGTTTTCTGGCAGCGGCAGTTTCGTCGAGCCTCGACACGCGAGTGGTGTGGGGCGCAGCCAAAACCATCTGCGGATCTTCCTCTACTTCCTCGGCGATAAACTTCATGGCTTCAATGAACAAATCCATTTCTTCTTTGGACTCGCTTTCAGTCGGTTCGATCATGAGCGCGCCGGGCACGATCAGCGGAAATGCCGTCGTATAGGGGTGGAAGCCATAATCGATCAGGCGCTTGGCGATATCCATGGTCTTCACGCCCTTTTTCGCCTGCAGTTTGTCGCTGAAGACCACTTCGTGCATGGTAGGCGTGGAGTAAGGCAAATCGTAAACGCCTTCGAGACCTTTGCGAATGTAGTTGGCGTTCAGCACCGCATCTTCCGTGGTCTGGCGCAGACCGTCCGGCCCATTGGCCAGTGTGTAGGCCAGAGCGCGGACAAACATTCCGAAGTTGCCGTAGAAGGCACGCACACGGCCCACCGACTGCGGCCGGTTGTAATCAAAGCCCAGAGCGCCGTCCGGCTTAGTGATGACGACGGGCGTCGGGAGAAATGGCTCAAGGATCTTTTTAATCGCGACCGGTCCGGAGCCAGGCCCGCCACCACCGTGGGGCGTTGAGAATGTTTTATGCAGATTCAGGTGCATCAGATCTACGCCGAAGTCACCGGGGCGAACCTTGCCGACAAGCGCGTTCATGTTGGCCCCGTCCATATAGAGTAGGCCACCCTTGGCATGCATAATGTCGGCGATCTTGTGAATCTCCTGCTCGAAAACACCGAGCGTATTGGGATTGGTCAGCATCAGCGCAGCCACTTCTTCGTTCATCTGCGATGCCAGCGCCGCCACATCCACCATTCCCTTTGCATTCGATTTCAGATTTTCCACCGCGTAACCGACCATGGCGGCGGTTGCCGGGTTCGTCCCATGAGCAGAGTCCGGAATCAGAATCTTCTTGCGGGGAGCGCCTTTCGAGTGATGGTAAGCGCGCACCAGAAGCAGGCCGGTCAACTCGCCATGCGCGCCGGCGGCAGGTTGCAACGTGATTGCGTCCATGCCGGTGATTTCGATCAGGCACTCGCTTAGGGTCTGCAGAATGCGCAACGCGCCCTGCGAAATCTTTTCCGGTTGATAGGGATGCGCATTCGCCAATCCTTCGAAACGCGAGACGACTTCGTTCACCCGCGGGTTGTACTTCATGGTGCAGGAGCCCAGCGGATACATGCCGAGATCGATGGCGTAGTTCCAGGTCGACATCCGCGTGAAGTGGCGGATGATTTCGATCTCGCTCACTTCGGGCATGCTGCCCAGATCTTTTCTTTCGCTAGGCCCTAAAAGCTTTGCGGTATCCACTTCGGGCACATCGAGCGGAGGCAGTTTCCACGCGGCTTTGCCGGGGGAGGATTTCTCGAAAATCAGTCCTTCATTCTGATTGGTGTGAGTGGTGGCCTTGCCAGGCGAGTGCTTCATCGCACCACCTCCTGCAGATCGGCGGGTTCTCTAGAGGCTTTCGCCGCGCGCTCACCTTTCGCCACGGACTTCACTGCGGCATCTATCGCCATACGGGTAGTCATCTCCGTGCAGCACCACAACGCCGCACTACCGAGTTCCGGATAAAATTTCTTCAGCGGCAACCCACCGACGATCTTTTTCTTGAGAAGGCGGTCGTTAATCTCGTGCGGATCTTCGCCAGTCTGCACCACGAACTCGTTGAAACGCGGGGCGCCCGAGAACAATACTTTCGCGTGTTTGCCGAACTGCTTTGCGGCGTATGCGGCTTTCGCCAGGTTCTGTTTTGCCAATTCGCGCAATCCGACCTTTCCGTAAATTGTCATGAAGATGTTGGCCATTAACGCAATCAAGGCCTGGTTGGTGCAGATATTCGAAGTCGCTTTCTCACGCCGGATGTGCTGCTCGCGCGTGGCCAGCGTGAGCACGAAACCGCGCTTGCCGTTTCTATCGGCGGTCTGCCCGACAAGCCGTCCGGGCATCTGGCGCACATACTGCTCGCGGGTAGCAATCACGCCGCAATACGGTCCGCCAAAACCGAGGGGAACGCCGAACGATTGCGCTTCCATGGCGATGATGTCGGCTTGCCGCGGCGGCTCGACGATGCCCAGCGAAATCGCCTCCGCAATCGAAACCACCAACATCGCCCCGTGTTTGTGTGCGATGTCAGCGATCGCCGCCACATCTTCAATGGTCCCGAAGAAATTGGGAGATTGAATCAGCACGCAGGCCGTGTCGGAGGTGATGGATTTTTCTAGTTCGCCGAGGTTAAGCCGCGCATTGTCGATGAATGACACGGTAGCCAGCGGCATGCCCTGATGATGAGCATACGTAGCCAACACTTCTCTGTATTCAGGATGAACGCTGCGCGCAATCGCCACGGAACGCCGCCCAGTCAGCCGAGCCGCCATCATCACACCTTCAGCCACCGCCGTCGATCCGTCATACATCGAAGCGTTGGCGACCTCCATTCCCGTCAGCTCAGAGATCATGGTTTGGAATTCGAAGATGGATTGCAGGGTGCCTTGGGAGATCTCGGCTTGATAGGGCGTGTAGGCTGTGAGGAATTCTCCACGGGAGATCAGGGAATCGATGATCACGGGGCGATAGTGATAGTAGGCTCCGGCGCCTAGAAAATTCGTGAAGTCATCGCCGTTTTCGCGCGAGCGCTCGCGGAACCAATCTACGATTTCGGACTCGGCCATCTGGCGCGGAACTTTTAAATCGCGATTGAGGCGGTACTCGGCCGGGATCGGTGCAAACAAGTCATCGATCGAACGCACGCCAATGGCTTTCAGTATGGCTTCGCGGTCAGCGGGAGATTTTGGCAGATAGCGCATAGAAATTAGATGTAACTCGAAGTCAGCTTGATCGTGAGGTCATAACCCAAGAGCCTGAACCACAGAAGACACAAAGGTTCACAAAGGAAAAACGAGAGCGAAGGCAGCAAAGCATGGGGCTTGTCTTCCTTTGTGTAACTTCGTGTCCTTTGTGGTTCAAGCTCTTTGCATGGCGCATCGAAGTCGCTATCCGCCTTCTTCCGCGACGAACTTCTCGTAATCTGCGGCGGAGAGCAAACCGTTCAGTTCATTCGGATCTTTGAGCGTGAGTTTGAGCATCCACGCGCTGTGGGCATCTTTGTTGATCTTTTCCGGAGCTGTCGCCAGTTCGCCGTTGACTTCGGTTACCGCGCCTGAAGCCGGGGCGTACAGGTCGGAGACCGCTTTTACCGACTCGACGGAGCCGAACGTTTTGCCCTTGGTAATGTCAGTGCCGGGTTTGGGCAGTTCGACGAACACGATGTCGCCGAGCGCCTCCTGCGCATGGTGCGTGATGCCGACGGTCGCGGTCTTGCCATCGGCTTTGATCCACTCGTGTTCCTTGGTGTACTTGAAGTCGGTTGGATAGTTCATAAACCGCTCTTAGCTCCTGGCTTTTAGCTGTTGGCTACTTGGAAAACATTGTCATTCCGAGCGCCGGGTTTGGGCGCGAGGAATCTGCAGTTTCTTGTCTTCGAACGAAAATGCGGATCCCTCGCTATGCTCGGGATGACAATTCCAAAAATACACCAGCACTCAACTCTTTTTCGGACGCTTGTAGAACGGCGTGGGTACGACCTGCGCCTTGACGCCCTGGCCGCGGCACTCCACCTTTACGGTCGATCCCACAGCAGCGAACTCTGGCGGCACGTACGCCAACGCAATGTTCTTTTTTAGAAATGGCGCGTACGATCCGCTGGTGACGTAGCCGATGTCGTGTCCTCCATCGTCCAGAACTTTGTAGTCGTCGCGGGCGATGCCACGCTCAATCATTTCGAGTCCAACTAGCGTCTTGGTCAGTCCGGCGGCCTTCGCTTTTTCCAGCGCGGCGCGCCCGATGAAATCTGGCTTCTCCATTTTGCAAAAACGATCCAGCTTAGCTTCCCACACATTGATCGTATCTGAAATTTCGTGTCCGTAAAGTGACAGCGCGCCTTCGAGCCGCAGCGTGTTGCGAGCACCCAGACCGCAGGGCACCACTCCGAATTCCCTTCCCGCTTCGAGCACCTTGTTCCAGACCATCGCGCTGGTGGATTCGTCGGCGGGAACGTAGATTTCAAATCCATCTTCGGCGGTATAGCCGGTGCGCGCAATCAGAATGTTTTTAAGCCCACAGACCGTCCCGCGTGTTACCCAATAAAACTTCACTGCGGAAAGATCGGCGTCGGTGAGCTTCTGCAGCAGATTCACACCTTTTGGGCCTTGAACCGCGATCTGGGTAAAGTCGTCGGAAAGATTTTCGACCTTGCATTTAAACTGCCGCGTGTTGTCGCGCACCCAGTTAAAATCTTTTTCCCGCGTGCCCGCGTTGATCACCAGCAGGTATTCGTCTTCGCCCAGACGATGCACGATCACATCGTCCACAAACGTCCCCTGCGGATAGAGCAGCGCCGAATATTGCGCCTGGCCGATGGCGAGCCGCGCCGCATCATTCATAGAGATGTGCTGAACCCCAGCCAGCGCCTCGGGCCCTTGCAGGCGAATATCGCCCATGTGCGAGACGTCGAAGATGCCCACGCCGGTGCGAACCGCGTTGTGCTCGGCAATAATGCCGCCCGCCGACGGGTATTCGACCGGCATATCCCAGCCGTTGAAGTCGACCATCTTCGCGCCCATCTGGCGATGGACGGCGTTGAGCGCGGTCTTGCGAACGGTCGGCGTAGTCGATTGAACAGCGGACAATGGTCCCTCGATCAGAGCAGTGGCTACTGGGATGGTGAAACTCACTACCCTAACATGCGGATGGCAAGGGCATCAACCGGGGCGGATAGGGGTGTGGCATTGCCGCTGTTGACACCGGATGGTAGTTGGCTTACGATTCGCTCCCGGGAAGATTCTCGGCCCCCCGCTTTGCAGTGTCTCCGATTCCCTTTTTAAGTATGTTTCACCCAGGAGGTACGTATGTCAGCTTTACAGCTGAAACGGACGCGACTTTTTCCCTTCGTTTTCTCGGCACTGTTGCTGGCCGTGCCCGCCTACGCCAGCAACGTTAACGTTGACTGCTCAGGCTCAAGTCCTGCAGCTTTTCACAGCATCAACGATGCATTGAACACTCTGGATCTGATTGGTCCCAACGCCATCACGGTAAGGGGAACGTGTCGTGAGAATGTTATTGTCGCGGCGCGAGATCGGCTCACCATTCAAGCCACAGCTGGACATTTCGCCACGATCCAAAACGCGGCGACCCAGCCTACGAGCACACTGTGGATAATAGGCTCGCACAACATTGTTCTAGACCACCTGATTATTGACGGCGGATCGCCGGCGTTGTACGTCAGCCAAGCCTCTAGCACCGTCGTCATGCAGAATTGCACCCTGCAGAACAGTGTGGCTGACGGACTCGACATGGACGGGGAATCCCAACTTCTCATCCAGGACTCGACCATCAGGAAAAATTCGGCTGCAGGCATCTTCATCTCAAATGAGTCTCAGTTGGTATTCGGTACTTATCCCTCCCAACGCATTCGCATCACCGGCAACGGATTTGGAGGAAACGGCAATGGGGCGGGCGGACTGGAGATCGACGGCTCCCAGGTACAATTGAACTTCGGCGTGTTGACCATTGACGGAAATGCGGGGCCGGGCATTTCCATGGACGGTGGCCGGCTTCAATTTTATGGCGGACAAGCGGACTCACCCGGCGTCATTGAGAACAACAACACGGGATTGATCCTCAACGACGCTGCGTCCGCGACACTCTGGGGCGCATTCCACGTCCGCAACAATGGGAGCACCGGAATTTCAGTAAACGGCGCCTCCTCCATCACGTTCTCCGGGGGAACCGACTCGCAGGGACACAATGTAGCTACCACCATCCGCGAGCACTCCACGGTCGGATTGGCGCTCAGCCAATCGTCTTCAGCCCAGATCTATGGTCCCCACATTATCAGCAAGAACGGCAGTGCCGACGCAGATCCCAATGCTCGCGGCGGGATCTCGCTGGAAGGTGCATCACTGACTATCGGAGGCGGCACATCGGTCGACAATAATGTCGGCCCAGGTATTCGTCTGTTGGTGAAGAGCGACCTGATTATGTATGACATGAGGGTCTCGGACAATACGGAAGAAGGCGTGCTTGAGACCAATTTGAGCGGCGGAGGTTTCTATGATCCTCTGGTCTTCAACGGAAACGGTGGGGCTCCCCTGCGATGCGATAAATTCTCAGTCGCCTTTGGTGATGCGGATAAGATTCATAATGCAGATTGCAAGAACATAACCAAGGGAGGCGGTCGGCGCCCTAATGTTCGCATTCCGTATGCGCGCTGATGCACCAGAGGACTGCCTGGGAGCCTCAGGTTCGCGTCCGTTGAGATTTTTGCGTGAGGGGTTGGGCGCGATCGTGTAGTTTCAGCCTATTGACAAGAATTCGGCAATCGCGTCCTTTCCGGTTACCAAGGGCACTTTCGCGCTTTGCGTCCGCTGCGCTACAGTTCGCCCATGGCCACTTCTACGCCGAGAAAGTACCGCTGCATGCAGTGCGAGATGACGGAAGACCGTTGCGACTGCGAAAAGTACTGCTGCCTCTGCCAGTCGCTGATGGAGGTCCGGCTTTGCGAAGATGGTTTGTACTACTGCAAGCCCTGCCGGGAAGCCTGCGATTATCGGGTTTCGGATGATGGGTCGAGCACCCGCATCTAGCTTTTTTGCGCGGACCGCCTAGATGACAACAGCTTCTTTGTACTCGCCAAAGACCTTTCGCATAGTGTCGGAGATTTCGCCTACTGTGGCGTGGGCTTCGACGGCGGCGACGATGTGCGGCATCAGATTTGTGCCGGAGCGGGCGGCGTCTTCGAGTTGCTTCAGAGAATCTTTCCAGGGTTGAGGATTACGGCGGGCACGCAGGGCGCGCAGTCGTTCTACCTGCTTGCGTTCGAGGGTCTCGTCCATGTGCAAGGTGGGGATGGGTTTTTCTTCCTCCACCGTGAAGCGGTTCACTCCCACCACTACAGACTCGGCGCGGTCGACCTGTTGCTGATATTCGTAGGCGGCATTTTGGATTTCCTGTTGCACGTAGCCGCGTTCGATGGCTTTCAGCATTCCGCCGAGAGCTTCGATCTTGTCCAAGTACTCTGATGCGCGCTTCTCGATTTCGTTGGTTAGCGTCTCGATGTAATAGGAGCCAGCTAACGGGTCGACGGTCTGCGGGACTCCAGATTCGTAGGCGACAATTTGTTGCGTGCGCAGAGCAATGCGTGCTGCTTGCTCGGTCGGCAGGGCGAGGGCTTCGTCGTAGGAATTGGTGTGTAGCGATTGCGTGCCGCCGAGAACCGCCGCCATGGCTTGAATTGCCGTTCTGACAATATTGTTTTCTGGTTGCTGGGCGGTGAGGGTGGAGCCGGCGGTTTGGGTGTGAAAGCGGAGCATCCAGGAGCGCGGATTTTTGGCTTTGAAATGTTCCCGCATGATGCGAGCGTACATGCGGCGGGCAGCGCGGAACTTCGCGACTTCTTCCAGAAAATTGCTGTGGGCGTTGAAGAAGAATGAGAGGCGGGGGGCGAACTTGTCCACGTCGAGCCCGGCGTCGATGGCGGCTTGTATATACGCGATGGCGTTGGCCAGGGTAAATGCGACTTCCTGCACGGCGGTCGATCCGGCTTCGCGCATGTGGTAGCCGGAGATGGAAATCGTGTTCCACTCGGGGACGTTTTCGTTGGTCCACGCGAACAGGTCGGTGATGATGCGCATGGCCTGCTTCGGCGGGTAGATGTAAGTTCCTCGCGCGATGAATTCTTTTAAGACGTCGTTCTGCACTGTGCCGGAAAGTTTGCGGATGTCGGCGCCCTGGCGGCGGGCGACTCCGACATAGAGAGCTAGCAGAATCGAGGCTGTGGCATTGATGGTCATCGAGGTGGAAATTTTCGTCAGGTCGATGCCATCGAATAAGCACTGCATGTCTTCGATGGAGTCAATGGCGACGCCGACTTTGCCGACTTCTCCTACGGCGAGCGGGTGATCGGAATCTAATCCGATTTGCGTAGGCAGATCGAAGGCGACGGAGAGTCCGGTGGTTCCGTTGGCCAGCAGGTATTTATAGCGCTTGTTGGATTCTTCGGCGTCGCCCATGCCTGCGTACTGGCGCATGGTCCAGAGGCGGCCGCGGTACATGGTAGCCTGCACGCCGCGGGTGAATGGATACTCGCCAGGATAGCCGACTTGGCGGTCATAGTCCCAGGCTTCGAGATCGGCTGGGGTGTAGAGCGGGCGGACCGTGATATGGGATTCGGTCTCCAGGTCGAGAGTTGACTTCATTTTCTCTGACATACGAAAACCATAAACCACAAAGGACACGAAGGTTCACAAAGGAAAGCGGACTCTCAGACCCACACGAGAAAAGATTTCATACGTCTTTCCTTCGTGTACCTTCGTGTCCTTTGTGGTTAATGACTTTTCTTCCGTACGCGCCAGAATGAGCTTACTCCGAACCACGCAAACAGACCAGTAAAGCATACGGCGAGCACTGCGCGGCTCGAAGTTGCATGGCCCGCTTGGTACTTGTTGTACTCGCGAAAGAAGGCGATGACTCCAATCCCGGCCAAGGCTAAGAAAACAAAACCCGTGACCTCGAGCCAGAGTTGCCCGAGGGCGCGTCCGAAATGAGAGGCTGTGGCGCGCGCACCTTTCGCGATCGCGCCGAAGGTCCGGCTACGGCCAGCGTGCTGCGATATCACGCGCCCTGCGATCCGGGCGGCGATGCCCAGCTTTCGACTGGTGGAAACGCTCGACATTTCCTTGATTCTATCAATATTTGGCCAGCGGGGTTTCGTTTGGCGGATTTCAGGGGTACAATATCGCGGGCACGGACGGTTTGTATACGAAACATAGTGACCTCTGCCAGCATCTAATTGGTTAAAGGTCGGCTCGCTCCGGTCGCTTGAACCGGGGTAAACTCGAAGGCAAAGTTTTAGGATCCTGCAAGGGGGTTACGTGGACCAGCAATTAAAGCAGTTGATGAAGGAACTGGGCGAGGCGATCAATGAGTCGCTGGCGGATTCGGAGCCCATCGCCGATGTCGTGTCGCGAATCAAAGAGGGCGGCTACGATATCTTCCTGGTGCTGGAAGCCACCATTGGAGTGAGCAAGCCTGGCGAGAAGATGAGCGAGAAGCCGTCGCTGATGACCACTGAGTTCAAGATTAACGATCAGGACCTGAAATTCCTGAAGTCGCTGCGCATCAAGGTTGAGGACGACGCGGCCTAAAGACTGTTCCAGCCATTTACGATTCTCCGAAATCTAAACTGTAGAGACGTAGCTAGCTGTGTCTCTACCGCCTTGCTGCGAGGACGCCCGCCGCTACATTTGAGTATTATTGAAGAACATGTATCGACCAGTTGCAAAAGTGCCTGATTTTCCCACCATGGAGCGCGAGATGCTGCGTTTCTGGGAGCAGAATCGTACCTTCGACAAGCTGCGCGAGCAGAATGCGAATGGCCCGCGCTGGTCTTTCCTCGACGGGCCGATCACGGCAAACAATCCTATGGGCGTCCACCACGCGTGGGGCCGCTCGCTGAAAGACATGTATCAGCGCTACCACGCCATGAATGGCCAGCAGGAACGCTATCAGAACGGGTTTGATTGTCAGGGATTGTGGGTCGAGGTCGAGGTGGAAAAAAGCCTTGGACTCCAGACCAAACGCGAGATTCGCGATTACGGCATTGAGAAATTCGTTCGCGCCTGCAAGGAACGCGTCTTGACTTACGCGGCGCGGCAGACCGAACAGTCGATTCGCCTGGGCTATTGGTGCGATTGGGATGATCCTCAAGTGTTGATCGCGTTACGCGACGCACTGGCTGACGGAGATCGAGTTGTAACCGTGAAACTCCCTAGCGGGCGAGTCGAGACGGCGCGAGCCAGCGAGATTGTCCGCAAACTGGGTTCGGCCGAGTACGGTGGCAGCTACTTCACTTTCTCCGACGAAAACAACTACACGATTTGGGGATTTCTCAAGAAGTGCCACGAGCAAGGTTTCATCTACCGCGGGCACGACGTAATGCCGTGGTGCGGACGCTGCGGCACGGGACTGTCCCAAATGGAGGTGGCGGAAGGCCGCCGCATCACTCAGCATACTTCTGTCTTCGTGCGCTTCCCGGTTAAGGGCCAGGATAAAACTGCGTTGCTGGTTTGGACGACAACTCCGTGGACGCTCGCGTCGAACGTTGCCGTCGCAGTGAACCCGGAGATGACTTATTTAAGAATCCGCCACGGGGATTGGACTTACTACGTCGCCAAGGCGAACTTCGAGCGCGACCGCCTGCAGGAGTTGCAGGTCGAAGGCAAACATGAGGTGCACAAACTGCCTTCGATCCGCACGATTTTGAAGGGCAGCGGAACGATCGAAGTGTTGGAGGAACTCCCGGGGAGCAAACTGCTGGGTCTTACTTACACTGGCCCGTTCGACGATCTGCCCGCGCAGAACACGCCGGGCGGCGTTTTCCCGTACGGTCAAACTGGAGGTGGCAAGACTGCCGCTGAGTCGCATCGCGTGATCGCATGGAAAGAAATAAGCGAGGCCGAAGGTACGGGGCTGGTTCACATCGCACCGGGTTGCGGCGCGGAAGATCAGGAACTCGGCCGGGAAAATAATCTGCCGTTCATTGCGCCGCTCGACGAGAGTTCGGTTTTTCAAGAGGGATTCGGCTCACTCACGGGACGCAACGCGAATGAAGTCTCCGACGAAGTAATTGCGGCGCTTAAAGCCAAGGGACTGCTCGTGGCACGGGAACCCTATCCCCACGTCTATCCGCACTGCTGGCGCTGCAAGTCGGAGTTGGTCTTCCGCCCGGTCGATGAGTGGTTTATCCGCATGGACTGGCGCGACCGGATCGAGCGCACGGTGCCGACGATCCGATGGATTCCGCCCGAAGGCGAAGCCCGCGAACTGGATTGGCTGCACAACATGCGCGATTGGATGATCTCCAAGAAACGCTTCTGGGGGCTTGCCCTGCCTATCTGGGTGTGCAACGAGTGCGAGCACTTCACCGTGATCGGCAGCCGCGAAGAGTTAAGAGATCGGGCGATTGAAGGCTGGGACACATTCGAAGGCAATTCCCCGCACCGGCCTTACATCGATGCGGTCAAGATCCGCTGCGAGAAGTGCGGCGGCCTGTCCACGCGAGTCGCGGATGTGGGGAATCCGTGGCTGGACGCGGGCATCGTGCCCTTCAGCACCTTGCGCTATTCCACCGATCGCGCGTATTGGGAGAAGTGGTTCCCGGCAGATCTTGTGCTCGAGAGTTTTCCCGGCCAATTTCGCAACTGGTTTTATTCAATGTTAGCCATGAGTGCGATGATCGACGGCCGCGCGCCCTTCAAAGCTCTGCTGGGGCATGCTCTGGTACGCGATGCACGCGGCGAAGAGATGCACAAGTCGAAAGGCAACTCTATCGCCTTCGATGAAGCCGCGGAAGCGCTGGGCGCCGAGGTCATGCGCTACATCTACGCGGAGCAGAAGACTGCGCAAAACCTTAACTTCCCCGACTTGCATCCTGCGGGCAACGTAGGCCAGACCATTGACGGCGAGGCACGACGGAAGTTGCTTACGTTCTGGAACTGCTACAGCTTCTTCGTCAGCAACGCACGCTCGGACGGCTGGAAGCCGGGCGCCCCGGTTCCGATCACCAATCAGCTAGACCGATGGGTTTTGAGCCGGCTGCAACGTTTGGTGGATGCGGCTCGTGGCGCGTTCGACAATTACGAACACTATCGTTTGATCGAGGCTTTTCAAGAATTCGACGATGAGTTTTCGAACTGGTATCTACGGCGCTCGCGGCGCAGGTTTTGGGCAAATGAGGCCGATGCTTATCAGACGATCTACACCGTTCTCACAACCGTGACCGGGGTGATGGCGCCGGCCCTGCCGTTCCTGACTGAGGAGATTTATCAAAATCTCGTTTGCTCGGTCGATCCGTCGGCTCCGGGATCTGTCCACTTGACCCGTTATCCGCAGGTGAACACTTCTCTGATCGACGAAACCTTGGAGCGGAGCATCGATACGATCATCCGTATTAAGAATCTGGCTTTGAGCCTGCGGAAACAGAGTGGAAGGAAGACCCGTCAGCCTCTGAGCACCCTATACGTCCGCCCCAAAGACACCGCGGACCGCCGCGTGCTTGAAAACCCTGAGTATGCGGCGCAGATTCTCGAAGAAGCCAATATTAAGAAGCTCGTTTTGATCGACGACGAGACGACACTGGTGAAGGTCAGTTTCAAACCAGATGCCAAGAAACTCGGTCCTCGCGCGGGAAAATACCTGAAGGCAGTCGGGCAGGCCCTCAGTCAGGTAGACCCAAAGGCTCTGTTGAAGGGTGAGCCTTGCACTCTGCAAGTTGATAGACAAACTTTTGAACTGGCGCCCGACGAAATCGTACGGTCCTACGAAGGTCCGGAAAACCTGAAGTGCATGCTCGAGCAAGGCACGTTCCTCGCGCTCGACACCACACTCACGCCGGACTTGTTGCAAGAAGGCGTGGCCCGGGACTTCAACCGGTCAGTGCAGGATCTGCGGAAAGCCATGAACTTGAACATTTCCGATCGCATTGCAGTGACGTATTCCGCCTCGCCGCGTATTGCCGAAGCTATTGCGGCGCACGAACCCTACCTGCGCCATGAACTGCTCGCGGATCGAGTGGAATTGAGCGCTACGCAGAATGGCGGGGAAAAGCTTTCGTTGAGCGGCGAGGAAATTATGGTTACGATCACGCGGGCGTAAGCGGCTCTGCGGCTCATAGCTTTCTACTGTGCTAGTATTTAGCGTTTCTCGGTGCCTTGTGCTGGCGCGATAAAATCACGGTGCATCCACAAGGCCTATAACCGTCATCCAAGAGCGCAAGCCCGATGCCGATGAAAGATACGCTCGGAGTCTTATTAGCTGGAGGCGCAGGCGAGCGCCTCTACCCTCTAACTCGCGACCGCGCCAAACCTGCGGTGACGTTCGGCGGCATTTACCGCATCATTGACATCACTCTATCGAACTGCCTGAACTCCGACCTGCGCCGAGTTTACATTTTGACGCAGTACAAGGCGCTGTCGCTCAACCGCCATGTCCGCGAGGGCTGGAACATCCTGGGCCGTGAGGTGGGAGAGTTTATTGAAGTGCTGCCGCCCATGAAGCGAGTGAGCGAGGAGTGGTATCAGGGTACGGCGGACGCGGTTTACCAGAACATTTACTCCATCGGCTCCGAGCAGCCGCAGCACGTGCTCATTCTCTCCGGCGATCACATCTACAAGATGAATTACGGGAGGATGCTGCAGCAGCATGCCGACTCTGGGGCGGACGTGACCTTGGCGACCATCCAGATCGATCCTGATGAGGTTTTCCGGTTTGGCGTGGTGGATATCGACCGCGACCACCGGGTGAATGGGTTTCAGGAGAAACCCAAGCAAACCGATTTGCGTTCTCCTTACAACCCGGTGAAAGTTTCGGCTTCCATGGGCATTTACATCTTCAACACCGACGTGCTCATTCCGGCGCTTTTAAAGGACGCGGAAGATCCGAAGTCCAGTCACGATTTTGGGAAAGACATACTGCCTAAGATGGTCGATGAGTATCGGGTGTACTCCTTCGATTTCGTCGACGAGAATAAAAAGGAAGCGCTCTACTGGCGCGATGTGGGAACGCTCGAGGCCTATTACGAAGCGAATATGGATATTGTCTCGGTCTCGCCGGTGTTCAATTTGTATGATTCGGAGTGGCCCATCCGAACCCATCAGCGACAATATCCGCCGGCCAAATTCGTGTTCGCCGAATCGGGGCGCACCGGGACCGCGCTTGACTCCATCGTGTCCGCCGGCTGCATCGTTTCCGGAAGCACAGTGAAAAACAGCGTGCTTTCCCCCGATGTTCGAATAAACTCCTATAGCGAAGTGGACGACAGCATTCTGTTCTCGCATGTCAATGTCGGCCGGCATTGCCGCATCCGCAAAGCCATCATTGATCGCGACGTGCATATCCCCGAGGGCACAACCATCGGCTATGATCCCGAGGCCGACCGGCAACGCTACTTCGTTACCGACAGTGGAATCACCGTGGTAACTCGCGATTATTCTTTGTTCGAAAATCCAGTGACTGTGGATTACTTCACCAGCGAGTAATCGCTCCGCTGTTTTCGTCAACGACCTTTTTGGGGATTGGAAGCACGATTTTCTTCTCGCAGGTTACGCCAGTAACTTTGGTGCGCATTGCCGTTAGGGAATAATGACTTCTGCACTTGGTCCGCTCCGCAGATCGAGTCCAGGATCCTCATGTCCACTGGCGTTCAGAAAGTCACGAGCGAGCAACAATCCGCAGGCGAAACAGCGCCATCTCTTGCCCCCGGAACAAAAGGAACTGAGACCGTCTTGGTAGTGGAAGATCAGGATGGCATTCGCGATATCGTCAGGGAAACTCTTCGGCGAAACGGCTATACAGTGCTGCTCGCGGTTGATGGCGACGAAGCTTTGCAAATGGCCGGCGCCTATCCCGATCCAATTCACCTTCTGATCACCGACCTGGTTATGCCCAATATCGGAGGCCGCGAACTGGCGCATCGTCTTACACCACTCCGGCCGGAGATGAAGGTGCTTTTCATGTCCGGCTATTCGGAACAATCCGCGCTGGACATTGACGCCACCAGTCAGTCTGCTCCGGTTTTGCAAAAACCCTTTTCGCTGGATGCTTTGGCGCGCAATGTACGCCGCGTGCTCGACGAGCCGTCGCTGTAAGCGACACGTTGCAAGCAACGTCTGTACAGCGAGGTGCATTCCTGTACGTCTCGGCGGGGAGCTGGAAAATTCTCCGCATTCGATCTAACATTGCCGGCATTCGATGGAGGGGCCTATGGGGTCCATTCGACCGCTGGTTGTTTTACTCCTTGTTGTCCTGAGTTCGACTGCCTTCGCTCAAACTGCATCTGCGGCCTTGCCAGCGGATCCCCTGGAACTGGCGACCGGAGACACACTGAAGGTTGCGAATCCCGAAAATCGGGCCTTGGTTTTGAGTCTGCTGGAACGGGCTCGACAAAATGGAAGTGAGCTGTACGCTGCCGGCGGCCCGGCGTTTCATCTCAAACTGTCATTTACCTCCAGCGGGCAGTCCCGGTACACCGGATCCGGCGAGATGGAAGAGATCCGCCACTCGCGACACACCTCCTGGCGATGGACGACGCGGCTCGGCGATTATTCGCAGGTTCGGGTCTTTCAGTCCGGCGTCCCCTACGACGAGAAGACGCCGGGGCCAATCCCACTTCGCATTCAGATGGTTCGCGGCGCCGTCATCTGGCCGATGGCTAATGTGCGCCCAGGGACGATGATCCGCATGGCCAGCGCGCAATGGCATGGGATGGAATACTGCGTCGATCCTAAGTCGGCACTGCTACGAATTTATTCCGAGGCGCCTGGTTTCTACACCGTTTACGACTACGAAGATGCTCTGCATTTCCACGGCCGCACAATCGCGCGGCAGATTTCGATTGTGGAGAGCGCAGATACTGTGCTTCAGATCCACGTTGACACCCTCGAAGACGCCGGCGCTCCTGATCCCGCGTTGTTCACGCCTACCAAGCAAATGCTGGCTCAGGGGCCCGGAATCGTGCTAAAGGCCGCGGTCCGAATTCCCGCCGGCGCGGCGCCTCCTGCTGGACACACCGGGAAGATCCAACCCGTGATCGTCCACGCCAGCATCGACGATCAGGGGAAGGTGGTGGAGGCTGAAACGCTGCAAAGCTCGGACCCGAGCCTGAGCAATGCTGCGCTGGCTCTGGTCAAGAGCTCGACGTACCCGCCTCAGACTCGGGCGACGGGGCCAGTGCAGACCGAGGCTTTCATCAACGTCGAGTTCGGAGCCGCGCGGTAGGAGAACGCAAGCTTAGGGTGGCGAGCACACTTCCATTCAGGGGACGCTTCGCCTAGACCGTAAGCCGTTGGCCGTGGCGAATCTGTGCACGCAGGACATCGCGGATCAGGCGGCAGGCACTTTTCACTTCGGGGAACGCCAGCGAGCAAAACACCTGCTTCCCTTCCCGACGCGTGGATACGACTCCCGCTGCTTTCAGGACCGCCAGATGCTGGGACAGGTTTGGTTTCGTAATCGAAAGTCTTTCCTGAAGTTCTGACGCAGGCCACTCGCGCTGGCCCAGTAAGTCGAGGAGTTGCAAACGGGTGGCATTGGCGAATGCCTTGCAAATACGCACTTGCTTCTCTAGTACCTGCTCATCCAGGCTTGCGGGCTTGCTGTCTCTTCGAGGGGCCAAACTGGGGAGCTCCGCCTATTCGACATTGTCGAAACGCTCTCATCATACCAGCCTCTCGACCCAGCGCTCGGCTTCCGATCTTCAAAAAGCACACGGGGACGGTAGCGTGAGCGCCGTCCCCAAGTACTCCGCAATCGCGCTAGCCTCCGCCGTCCGGTCCATTGTGGCAATCGTAGCAATTGAATTGATGGCCAGGAGGGAAAGTCTTTCCGTTCAAGACCCGTTGTACCTTGGCTTGAGACAAGAATGAACCCCGGTAGGTCTTGCCGTGGCAGTAGGCGCAGGCCTGATGGCCGTGCTGGTCGACGTAGTCGGGGTGGCCGTCCACCCATTTTTGACCGATCACGTGGATGCGATGAGGCCCACCATTTGCAGTTGCGGTAAGGTTGGTGTGGCACACGGTGCATTCCGTGATCTTCGCCGCGTAACCTTGCAGCGCGATGGGATACACGTTGTCGTTGGCTTGAAGCGTGGGGAACTCCGCATGCGGCGAGCCATGGCAGGCCGAGCAGAATACAGATCCGTGACCCGTGCTGTAACGATAGAGGTCAGCCCCCTGCACCGGCACGTTGGGGTTGGTGGCGAAGGTCTGATCCTTGGTCTGGCGCCACTGGCCTTTTGTGGTAAACGTGGTCTTGTAGCGCAAGCTGTTGGTGTGGCACATCTGGCAGGCAGGCTCAATGAGCCAGCCGGTGCGAGTTGAATCGCCTACGTGGCTAACGTTGCCGTGGCAGCTGGAGCAGTTGACCTTGTTCATGGCTCCACGTTTGCACAGAGTTTTTGGGCCTGGATGGCAAACGTAGCAAGTGGTCAAGTCGGTTTTTCCCTGATCCAGAGTGGTGGTGCTGGGATAGTCAGCTAACGGTCCATGCAATGTGTGTATGTCCGTCGTGAGAGGTTTGATACCGGGGAGACCCTGTAAGCTCAGTGCATTGTCACTGTGACAAGCGGCGCAGAGCACGGGAGTTCCCGAGACCGCAGTCTGGTAGAGGGTGGACTGATAAGTCCAGCCCAACGCCTGCAGTTGACTGAGATATTGCGAGATGGGCCAACGGTCGTCGTGCTTCCTTAGAATATTGAGCTTTTGATCCTTATTGGGATCATGGTTATTCACCCAGCCGCCGGCCGGCATGGCGGCAGGATCGCTGCCAGAAGCGTGGCAGTTCTTGCAACTCATTTCATCGCTTACCGACAGCACGATCTTGGCGGTCGCCAGCACCTTCCCGGTAGAGTCCTTGGCAACCAGTTGAGCCATGGGATAGGGGTTGAACGTGCCTTTGTCGTCATAAGGAATCGTCGGGATTCCAACTGCCTCCCAATACCCTTCAGTAGAGTTGTAATTCAACGGATAGGACGTTTTGCTTTGGGTATGGTAGCCAGCCAGGCCGATCTCGGGCGGCGGATTGCTCAAGAACAGCAATTGGACGTAGCTCCAAAAGTTGGTTTTACTGGCGCTGTGGCTGTTCACCGAACCGGTGGTGTCGGCGGTCGCCAAGTAGGTGATGGTCACGCCGCTGGTTATCGCAACCGGCGGTTCACCCTTCTTGAGGAGTTGGGCGTGGATGATGTTGTAGGGCGGCAGCACGGAAAAGATGGAGTAATCTTTGCCGTCGATACAGTGCATGCCCAGTTCGCTCCAGGCAACCAACGCGTACGCCTTGGAGGCCGGGGTTTCAACGGAAGGTGGAGGATTGATCGCGCTCGCGCCCTGGTCTGGCCCCGGCGGCCTTGCATTTCCGGATCCGAGAGAGAGTGCGAGAAAGGCGAATACAACGATGAGGATCGACAAGCGTTTCATGGTTCCGACTCCCTTCCAACAAATTGGTCAAATCGTTAGTGGCGAGCCAAAATGGAGTGGCGGACTGGACAATGAACCTGGCATGTCAACTAATAGTTGCACAATTGCGCAAATGTTAACGGGGAGAGAAAAGGCGTGTCAGTGATTGTTGTCACCCATTCGTGTGAGCCGCAGCCTGAGCAATTTACGCAATTGACCGGTGTAGGCAAGGTGTAATTTCGCTCTTTATTCGTGGGCCCAAACAGCGCTGTTACAATGCCTAGTCTCATAGAATGCAAGAACTTTTGGGGCCTTACACACGTATCTGTTATGCGGTGTTAGGGTTGGGGTATGAGAGCGCTTGAACGCTTCGTCACCTCGGCCGGGTCGGGAAGCCAGGAGTTCCAGGAGTGCTCGGTTGGAAGACGCGCAAGTCGCCGCTATGCTGGTCCGCCGCTGTATTGCGGGCGATGCGGCTGCTTGGGAGGAAATCGTGCAGCGCTACCACCGGCGCATCTACAATATCTGCTATCGTTTTGCCGGTTCGGGGGACGATGCCCAGGACCTCACCCAGGAGGTCTTCATTAAGATGTACCGGACCCTGCAATCCTACGACGTCGATCGCGGCGCGTTCATGACCTGGGTAACCACCATCACGCGAAACCTGCTGGTTGACCACTTCCGAAAAAGTAAACAGGATCGCATGACCGACTCGCTCGATACTCCTGCTTCTGAGCGCGAAGATGCCATGCCACTGAGCGAGCAAATCCACGATAATGCCCTCACCCCGGACGAGCGGGCGCAGAGCCGCGAAGTCAAGGAAACGGTGCACAAAGCGCTCCAGAGGCTGTCTCCCGACCTGCGCGAAGCGGTTATCCTGCGAGACTTGCAAGATATGGATTACAAGGAAATTGCCACCGTACTCAAGGTTCCGGAAGGGACCGTGAAGTCAAGAATAAACCGCGGACGAGCGGAACTTGCGCGCCTGCTACAACGTACATATAAACAGGTGATGTAATGGCAGCGGAAAACCAGAACGGGATGCAGTGCACCGAGTTCGACGCTCTTTTGAGCGAAGCCCTCGACCAGCGGCTTAGCGGGGACAAACTGGAGAGCTTTCAGGCCCATGCCCGGGGCTGTCCGACCTGCGGGCCACTGCTGGCGGAGGCCGATGCAGGCCTGCGCTGGCTGCACGAACTGGTGGAAGTTGAGCCTCCGGTCAACCTGGTGGACAGCATCCTGGCAGCCACAACCGGGATTGACACTGCCCGCTTACACGGAGCTGCGAGAGCACAAGCTCAGGCTTCATGGTTTGACCGCCTGCAAGAGTATGCGAACCAGCTCATCAGCCCAATTCTTGGCGTCGCCAAGCAGCCGCGATTCGCCATGTCGTTCGGCATGGCGTTCTTCTCCCTGTCGCTTACGATTAGCCTGGCGGGAGTGAAGTTGAGTGACCTGCGACATGCCGACCTGCGACCAAGCGCCATCAAACGTAACTACTACGAGACTTCCGGCAAAGTCGTGAAGTATTACGAGAATATCCGATTCGTCTACGAGATCGAATCACGGGTGCGGGAGTTCAAACGCGCCACTACGCCGCCCGAGCCCGCACCGCAAGAAGAAAAGAAAGACAACCATCATCGCAACGACAACACCAGTGGACAGCCCGAACCCAAACAGGATCGCAACTACAGTCAAGAAGGAACCCAGCCCATCCTGGCTTCCCTGACGGATAACCCACCTGTAGTGATACTGGCCCCACACAGGAGGTTTTCATGAACTGCGCCAACCACCCCGATATTGCGTCCGTGGCATATTGCCGCACTTGCGGCAAGCCGCTGTGCGCCAACTGCACGCGAGACGTGAAGGGCGTGATCTATTGCGAGAATTGCCTGGCCGAACGGCTGCAAGGCGTTCAGCCAACAGCCGTCCCACCCGCAGCCGGATTTGTTCCGTCCGCACCGGTTGTCTCGGGGAGCGGGCCCAATCCTGCGGTAGCAGGAATTCTCGCCGGATTCTTTCCTTTCGGCGTGGGTGCCGTGTATTGCGGGCAGTATGCGAAGGGACTGGCGCACCTGGTGATTTTCACAATGTTGGTATGGGGCGAGTCCGTTGTAGACAACGGTGGCATCAATACGATTCTCGCCTTCGGCATTGCGTTCTTCTACGTGTGGCAAATTATCGATTCAGTGCGCACCGCAAAGGCCATCCAAATGGGGCAGCCCCCACCCGACCCCTTGGGGTTGGCGCAGGCGTTCGGGGGCGCCGATCAGACGACTCCCGGACAGAGCGTCCAACCGGCGCCAGCAACGGAAACGGCCAGCGCCGCCAAGATTCCCACGGCAGCCGTGGTTCTGATTGGCTTGGGGGTATTGTTCCTGTTGCAGACCGCGGGAGTGTTCGAGTTTGGATGGGAACGGGTGTGGCCATTCTTTTTAATTGGCCTGGGAGTTTGGATGTTCGCCGTGCGCGAAGGATGGGTGGCTTCGCGACGAATTTCTTATTATCGCAGCGGCCGCAGGCGGACCCTGGTCGGGCCCGTCGTGTTGGTCACGGTGGGATTTCTCTCGCTGCTCGAGAGCTACGACGGCCCGCGCTGGCACCGCACCTGGCCGGTGCTGCTTCTTGCTATCGGCATCACCAAGCTACTGGAGAGCAGGACACCCCCGTCGCCGCCGATGCCGCCCGGTCCAGGGCCGACAGCCAGTATAAGCAGCGATATTCCGACTCCGGCCAATGAGGTGAGAAATGGCTAGCCCGGTACAAGCACCACCACCGCCTCGCCACCGGCGGTCGTTTTCCGGTCCGATCATCCTCATCGGACTCGGAACCCTCTTTCTGCTGGGAACGATGGGCGTACTGGACTGGCGGAATCTCGGCCGCTGGTTCGCCAACTATTGGCCGGTGCTGCTCATCATCGCAGGTGTGATCAAGCTGATCGAATATCAGCAAGCCCAAAGGCAGGGCACCCGCGCCTCCGGGATCAGTGCAGGCGGAGTTTTTGCAATCATTTTCATTATCTTCTTTGGCCTGATCGCGACCCACGCCTACCGCTTTCACTGGGAACAACTGCGCGACCAGATTGATATCAATAACGATGATTTTCCCTTCTTTGGTTCCAAATATAACTTCGACGACCAGTTGGCTCAACCCTTCCCTGCCGGAGCCAGTCTCCGCGTAAATGACACTCGCGGGGCGGTGAATATCATTGCCTCGAATGATGATCAGATTCGCGTGGTCGTCCACAAGCGCATCAGTGCCGAGAATCAAAACGAAGCCGACAAATGGAATGCCAGCACGAAACCGCAGATTACCGTCAGCGGAAACGTCGTCACTCTGAACGCGAACAACCAGGGTGCGGGCGATCATTGGGTCGCGGAGGATTTGGACATTTCGCTTCCTCGCAAGGTCGCCGTGGTCGCGTCCACGCGCTACGGTGATGTCAGTGTCACCGGTCGCGAGGGCAATCTGGACATTACCAGCCAGCACGGCGACGTCAACACCACCGACATCAACGGCAAAGTCAGCCTCAACCTGGATCACAGCTCGGCCCGGATTTCGCAGGTCGCGTCCGACGTTTCTATCGGAGGCCGCGCCAACGATGTTTCCATTGAGGAGATAAAGGGCGCGGTGCACCTGGACGGCGAATTCATGGAAAGCGTGAAGCTGGCGCAGATCAGCCAGTCCGTGATTTTCAAGTCGTCCCGCACCGACATGGATTTTTCGCGCCTCGATGGCGATCTCAACCTCGACTCCGGCGACTTGCAAGCCTCGGATGTCGTCGGTCCGTTACGCTTGACCACGCGATCGAAAGACATTCGCCTGACCGGTGTCTCCGGCGATGTGCGCCTGCAGGACGAAAACGGCTCGGTCGAATTGCGCATGAAGAAAATCGGAAGCATGCAGGTGGACAATCGAAAGGGCGATATCCAGATCTATTTACCCGACAAAGCCGGCTTCCAGGTAGATGCCCGCGCCCGCAACGGCGAAGTTGAGACCGACTTTGACCAACTCAAGATCGACAACTCGAACGACCAGGCTGTCGCCACCGGAACCGTCGGCGGAGGAGGACCGCACGTCGTGGTCAACAACGAACACGGCACCATCGAGATTCGCAAAGCCTCAGCAGCACCAGAGGCGCCGGAAGCCCCAGCCCCGCCCAAGGCCCCGAAGGCACCTCGCGCGCCAGCAGCGCCGAAAGTCCCGCAGGTGACCGAGAACTGATCCTTTTCTCGAATTGGGAAATCAGTAATGGAGAAATCTGCTTTTGGGTGGCGCAGTGCTTTAGCACTGCGATAGGGTTCTGGTAACAATCGGCTTTAGCCGCCGAGGTACTTATGGCAACTCCTCACAGAGGCAACACAGGGTACAGCCCATATTTCATTACTGCTTCAAGTTTCCAGCGGGAAAGCCTTTTCCAAGCACAAAGAATGTCTGATCTCTTTGTGAAGGTTCTGTTCGAGTATCGTGGCCAAAAAAAATATCTCCTGCATGAATTTGTTTTGATGCCCAACCACTTTCATCTGCTTATCACTCCTACGCTGAGTTTGGAAAGAGCTTTGCAGCTCATCAAAGGAGGGTTCTCATACCGGGCGAAAAAGGAGTTGGGATTCGGTGGTGAGATCTGGGAGAAGAGCTTCTACGATCGGCGAGTCAGGGATGTCGAGGACTACTTTGCTTATCGCCACTACATTCGGCAGAATCCAGTGAGGAGAGGGTTGGTGAATGCACCGGAAGAATATCCTTATAGTTCGGCTCGACCTGAGTTTTTGATGGACAAAGCCCCTCAGCGGCTAAAGCCAGAGGCATTGGGAGCTTGAATCGCAGCGCTGAAAAGCGCTGCGCCACCCAAAAATACCCTCCGTTAATCCGCAACCGAGGGCGAAGGAAAGTTTTGCAAGCGGCATCGCTTTCACTTTTTAACCAGGATCCCCAAATCTTTCAGCTGTGACTCGCTCACCGGCGTCGGAGCATCCACCATCAAGTCCACCGCCCGCGCCGTCTTGGGGAATGGAATTACCTCACGCAGACTGTCCGCTCCGGCGAGGATCATCACAATGCGATCCAATCCCAAAGCAATTCCACCATGCGGAGGCGTGCCATACTCCAGCGCTTCCAGGAAAAATCCAAAGCGCGAGCGGGCCTCGTCCTCGGTCATACCGAGGGCATGAAAGATTTTGCTCTGAATGTCCTGGCGGTGAATACGAATGGAGCCTGATCCCAACTCGGTGCCGTTCAGCACCACGTCATAGGCCAGCGCCCGCACCAACGCTGGATCCGACTCAAGCTTGTCCATGTCATGTTCGTGGGGCGAGGTGAAAGGATGGTGAGCCGCGGCCCAGCGCTTGCCCTCCTCATCCCACTCGAACATGGGAAAATCGGTGACCCAGAGGAAGCGGAAGTCTTTCGCTGGATCGCCACTTTTTTTGAAAGCGCCATGCCGCTCGGCATACTTCTGCGCCAACGCGAGACGCAGCAAGCCTGCGGCCGTGTACACAGCGTGGTCGTGCTGCTTGACCTCGGGCTTCACGCCGCCTTCGGATTTGTGTTCCGCAGGTTTTCCGTCGCCAGCCACAACCACGATTAGGTCGTCAGCCTCGACTGCGGTTTGTTGACGAATCTTGGCGGCCGCATCAGGAAAATTTTTCTCCAACCGCTTGAAGTCCTCAAATAACTTGGCTCCGCCTTTTGAGGCGAACAGCGGCTTGATCTCATCGCGCTCTTTGCGCGAAAGCTCGCCGACCTTCGGTATCCGGATCGCTACAACGGGCAGATTGGGGTTCACAGCGAGCGTCGCGAGATTCTCGGGTGTGAAGGCCTGCCGCACATTGGTCATTGCGGGCAGACGCATGTCGGGCTTGTCGCTGCCGTAAAGGCGAATCGCCTCGTCGTAGCTCATGCGCGGGAATGGCGGCTTAATTTCCTCCCCAGCGGCCTTGAAGGCAGCGGTCAGGAATCCCTCAACCACTTCCCAGACACGCTCGGGCTGCGGATAGGACATTTCCAAATCAATTTGAGTGAACTCCGGCTGGCGGTCGGCGCGCAGGTCTTCGTCGCGGAAACAACGCACGATCTGGAAGTAGCGGTCGAAGCCGGAGATCATCAGAATTTGTTTGAACAGTTGCGGCGACTGCGGCAATGCGTAGAACGAGCCGGGCTGTACGCGGCTGGGAACAAGATAATCGCGCGCCCCTTCAGGCGTGGAGCGGGTCATGAACGGAGTTTCGATCTCGAAGAATCCCTGCGCCGAAAGATAGCTGCGAATCGCGATGGCAACTTTATGGCGCAGCTCGATGTTTTGTTGCATGGCGTCGCGGCGCAAATCGATGTAGCGATATTTGAGACGCATTTCTTCGTTGGGCAGAACTGTGTCGCCGGGAAGAAACGGCGGCTGCTTGGATTCGTTGAAGATGCGCAATTCCTCCCCGATCAACTCGATTTCGCCGGTGGGAATGTTCTTGTTGAAGGTATCGGCGGTGCGCTGCTTGACCTTGCCAATTACAGCGACAACGTACTCGCTGCGCAGTTGGCTCGCCTTTTCATGAACCGCCGGATCGCGCTCTTTATTGAAAACGACCTGCGTGATCCCAGTACGATCGCGGACATCCACGAAAATGAGGTTGCCAAGATCACGGCGGCGGTTCACCCATCCCATGAGCACGGCGCGCTGGCCGGAGTCGGAGGCGCGCAAAGCGCCGCATTGATGAGTGCGTTGCAGGTCGCCTAAGAAGTCGAGCAAGGTGTGCCTTTCAGAGAGAATAGGGAATCTCAAATTATAAATGCGCTGCGTAGATTCTGCCCGTTTGGAAGACCAAACCCACTAACCACAGAGGACACGAAGGGACACAAAGGAAAGCTGCTCGAGAAACCTTTGTGTACCTTCGTGTCCTTTGTGATTAATGCCCTTCGCTAATTGCCCGAAAGAATTCTCTGCGCCAGTTCGCCGCGAGGGACGGATACCTGCTCTCCACTTTCGAGATTCTTCAACGCGAAGGCGCCGGCTTTGACTTCATTCTCTCCGACAATCAGGATGAAGCGCGCTCCCAACTTGCTGGCCGTCTCAAAAGATTTCTTAAGACGAAAAGTTTCATCGCCGAGGTCGGTCACGATATCGTGTCGCCGCAACTCGCGGGCCAGGCGAGCAGCCTCGCGATCCATGCCTGCGCCGAGGGGCGCGACATAAACATCGGGCTTACGCTGTACAGAATCGGCCGATTGTTTCAGCGCCAGCACCAGGCGATCTTCGCCAATGGCAAACCCGATCCCGGGAGCGCTGGGGCCGCCTAGCGATTCGGAAAGCCCGTCGTACCTTCCGCCGCCAAGAATCGCATTCTGCGCCCCCAAGGCTCCGTGGGTGAACTCAAATGCGGTGCGACTGTAATAATCCAAGCCGCGGACCAGGCGGTCGTTCAGTCGAAATGCAACTCCAACGGATTTCAGGATGTCTTGAACCTGGTCGAAATGCCGGCGGCAAGGCTCGTCGAGAAATTGACTGATGCGCGGCAGCTTTTCGATGATGGGCTGGTCCGCGGGAACTTTACAATCAAAGACGCGCAATGGATTGGTGACTGCGCGGCGTTGACAGTCGGTGCACATTTGTCCGACAACAGGCTCCAGCGCTTTGCGTAGCGCCTCGTTGTAAGCGGCGCGATCATTGGGGCAGCCGACAGAGTTCAATTCCAACGCCCAGTTCTCGATGCCGAGGCGATCGAGTAGTGTAGCCAGCAGTTCCAGAATTTCGGCGTCGCGCGCAGGAGATTCGCTGCCCGCGCTAGCCGGGCCGATGATTTCAGCTCCGATCTGAGAAAACTGGCGATATCGTCCCTTCTGTGGACGCTCGCGCCGGAACTGTGGCCCAATGTAATAAAGCTTATTCAGACCACGATCCCAGAGCTTGTGCTCGATGTAAGCGCGGACAACGCCAGCTGTGTTCTCGGGGCGCAGCGTCAGAGATTGGCCCTTTTCACTCTCCGCCCGCGCGCGGTCTTCCCATGTGAACATTTCTTTCGCGACGATGTCGGTCTCTTCGCCTACGCTGCGGGCGAAGAGTTGCGTTTCTTCGAAGATCGGGGTACGGATCTCGTGAAAGTTATAAACGCGGAAGACATCGCGGACAGTGGCTTCCACGAAGTTCCACAGCGCCGTATCTGGTGGAAGAAGATCACGCGTTCCTCGGACGGCTTTGATCATGAGTTTCTGGCTGCTGGTTTCTCGCTTAAAACATTGTCATCCTGAGCACAGCGAAGGATCTATGGACTCGCTGGTACAGGCAAAATGAATAGATCCTTCGCGAGGCTCAGGATGACAGGCGTTCTGTTAATTAACGTTCGCGCAGGTACGAATCTTTGTATCCCAAATAATTATTGGCGTAGCGCAGGATGCTCTCTTGATCTTTCTGCTCCAGCTTGCGCCGGAATTTCCCCGGAGAACCCATCCAGAGCGAGCCTGGCTCAATGATCGTCTTCTCCGGAATCAGGGTTCCCGCCGCGATGATCGAGCCTGCGCCGATACGCGCGCCATTCAGAATAATCGAGCCCATGCCGATCAGGCAGCGATCTTCGACTACGCAACCGTGCAGCGTCACCGAATGGCCGACGGTGACGTGTTCTCCGACAACGACGTTAAACTGCTCCTTCATGCCGTGAAGCACGCTGCAGTCCTGCACATTGGAGTGCGCGCCTACGCGGATGGAATGCACGTCGCCACGAAGCACGGCATTCATCCAGACGCTGGCGTGCTCGCCGAGAACCACGTCGCCGATAATCTGCGCCGAGTCATCCACATAGCACGAGGCTGGAATGGTCGGCGTTATTCCTTTGTAAGATCGGATCATGCTTCAGACTGTCCCCTTAATTTAACCTGCAAAAAAGGAAGAAATTAAACATACCACGGGGGCGGGTTTCGACGCAGAAGCCACCGATTCAAGAGTTTCATTCCGTGCGAGTCCGTGGCCGCCTTTGCTTTGTCCGCTCCCATCTGCGAAACTTGGCTCTTATCGTCAACCATGGGACGCATCCACGTTCTTTCGGAATCCGTTGCCAACAAAATTGCTGCCGGCGAGGTCGTGGAGCGCCCCGCCTCCGTGGTCAAGGAACTGCTGGAAAACTCTCTCGACGCCGGTTCCACCCGCATCAAGATTCAGATTGAAGCTGGAGGCAAGAAGCTCATCCAGGTTACCGACAACGGATGTGGCATGGTTCGTGACGACGCTATGCTTGCGTTCGAGCGCCACGCCACCTCGAAGATCAAGAATGCCGAAGACCTGCTCAGCGTGGCCACTTTAGGATTTCGGGGCGAAGCTTTGCCGTCGATTGCTTCGGTTTCCCGCCTGCACCTGGAGACTCGGGCTCCCGACGAAGACTCTGGAACCGTGATCGAAATCAATGGCGGCAAGATCTTCAAGGTGGAAGAAGCCGGGCTGCCAGCGGGGACGTCGATTACCATTCGCGATCTGTTCTTCAATACACCCGCTCGAAAGAAATTCCTGAAGGCCGAATCTACCGAGCTTTCGCACATCGCTTCGCTGGTCACGCATTATGCGCTGGCGCATCCTGACAAGCATTTTGAACTGCACTCGGCGACCAACGCGATCCTGGTTGCGCCGCCTGTCGGGGGATACAGCGAGCGCGTGTATCAGGTGTTTGGCAAAGATGTTCTCGACCAACTCATTCCCGTGGCGGCGGTACAGCCTTTGGCGCATGTTGGCTTGCCGCAGCCGCCTCCGTGGCGCCGGCAGGAGGATGACGAAGATCAGAGTCCAGTCGAACCCGGCGAGATGCGCGTGCATGGCTTCGTTTCGAAGCCCGAGATTCAGAAGCTCAATCGCAATTCGATTTACGTCTTTGTGAATGGACGCCTCATCCGCGATCGTCTTATTCAGCACGCGCTTACCGAGGCTTACCGCAACATCCTGCCGCCAACGGTCTATCCCGTGGTGCTGTTGTTTCTCGAGTTACCCAGCGGCGAGGTGGACGTAAATGTGCATCCTTCGAAAACGGAGGTACGCTTCCGCCAGCAATCGGTCATGCACGATTTTGTGCGAGACTCGGTGCGAGCGGCGCTGATGAAGGCACGTCCCGTGCCGCAGTTTATGACTGAGATCAACGCGCATCCGACCGCGAGTCCTTCGCTCACTCCTGGATCTCGTTCGGTTGAATCTGCTGCGGGACGGACGCTCTATGCTGCGCCCGAATCCCAGGTATTCACTCTGCAAGCGCCGGTGCCTCCGCCCATCACTGAAGGATTCCACTTCGGTGTTGATGGAATCGCGATTGACGGCAACGCCGCTCTATCTTTGGTTCGCGCTCCGCAAATTGTTTCCGAGGTAGTAGAAGGTGACAGCTGCGCTTTGCCGCTTCCCGATGATGCCCAGGCTGAGGGCGATCTAGCGCCGTCGCTCGCGTCGCTGAAACCGCTGGGACAGATTCGCGATTCATTCATTCTCGCGGTCAATCACGAGGGCCTGTGGATCGTGGACCAGCACGTCGCCCACGAGCGCGTGCTGTTTGAAAAAGTGCTGAAGCAGCGGGCCGCACAGAAAGTGGAGAGCCAGCGCCTGCTTATGCCGCTGGTGCTCGAACTTACGCCCGCGCAGCAAGCGGTCTTCGCCGAAATCTCTGAGGAGCTCAATCAGAACGGATTTGAAGCCGAACCGTTCGGAGCGCGAAGCGTTGCGATCAAAGTCGCTCCGGCTGGAGTCGAGGCCGCGCAGATCGAGCACATGCTGCACGAACTACTTGACCAGTTTTCGCGCGAAGAGCAAGTCCTGAATATGGAAAAAGTTCGTGGGCGGATTGCCGCGTCCATCGCCTGCCACGCCGCCATCAAAGTTAACATGCAGCTGCAGCAAAATAAAATGGAGTGGCTGCTGGCTGAGCTAGCAAAAACCGAATGCCCAATGTCCTGCCCTCACGGCCGGCCGGTGGTGCTGCGGTACTCGATGAAGGACATTCAAAAGGCGTTTAAAAGAATCTAGGCCCGCCATAGAATCGCCTAATCGAGCGAAAATCGATCTGAAAGGCCTTAAACCAGTCTTGTCCGCTTCGGGCGTTTCGATCTGAGTTCTTCGCACGGGGGTATCTAAAAAAAACGCTCTGTTCCGCGCAAAATCTAGAAAACAAAGGATCGGAGTTTTTCTTGCCTTCCAGATCTATGGTTCTAAAGGTAGTTACAGGCAAAATCTAGAAAACATGGAAGTTATGGTGATTCGGGCTGCCCGCGGTTCCATTTTGGAACTCCGGGCGCGCAACTGGGCAGGGTTTTCGCCTCGGCTTATTGCTGTTCGGGTCAGCGCTTTAGACGTCAGAAGCGGCGCCCACGTCAGATTGTCAAAGATCGCAGATTATCTTATAGATAATCTATGTGTCATTATGTTATCGCAATTGAAGCGACGAGGTCAAGGAGAAAGCGGGCGGGTTGCGGAGCCAGTTCCAAATTGGGAGTCTCGCACATTAAGCTTAGAATCATGCGCGTGGACCTGAGGCAGCCTGCGTGACGCAAGCACCCGCCCCTTGCGAAGGAGCGGGCGCCCAAGACTTAATTTTCTTTACGCTAAGGTCTGGGGCAAGCGGCACCCAAGACTTATTTCTTTCGCTAGGGGGCGGGGCACCCCGCTTCGGAGAAGAAAAGCTAATTGACTTGCCGGTTTCAGCCACGTAAGATTCGGCGGGAAAACTCGGTCGGGGAATGCACCGCGTGCACGATGCTGGCAACAACAAAAACGACGGCCATATTTCTAATCCTTGGAACCGCCATTGCTGCTCATGCGCAGACAGCCAGGAGAGGGCCGCCGCCGCCGACCTTGTTGAAGTTTTCGCCCAATGCGGCAGGCGAGGTAACAGCCACCACGCCGTTTTCGTTAAGGTTGTCCTCTCCCTTATCTTCGAAAGCCGAATTCGCTATCAACGCCAACACCGGCATTCTCCGCATAGTGTGCACGTGGGAACCGATTAGTCCCCTGGTAATAGGCATTACCGCGGCCGCAGGGCACGGGCTGCCGGGCCGGATCGGCTTGGCCAGCCAGACTGGACAAAGCCCTATCACCTTCGAAGTTCAAGTAGCGCCCGAGCAAGTTGCACGCGGGCCAGTTTACATCGAGTTAACCCCTTCACCTTTCCAACGAGGCAGCACCGGTGCGGTGCACGGAATGATCGTCGCGAGCATGGTCGCTAAGGAAGCGGAGAAAGTCGATGACCAGGAGCGCGTCCATAGTGCCATCGAGGAGGGCAAGCTACTTTCACCGTCTGAAGTCAGTGCGATGGAGGTGAAGCTAAAGTCGGATCCTCATGACTGGTCGACCCGACTGTCGCTCTTGTCGTATTACACTTCGAGCGCCGACTTGCGAACAAGTAAGTCGCAGATCGTAGCCGCTCGCCGCCGGCATATTTTATGGGCAATCGAGAACCGGAGCACGGCGACCGACGTCTTTGATATGCCTGAGCTCCAGATGAGCGACAAGGGACCGTTAGCCGATCAGGAGGGTGCGAAAGAGGCCGAACAGTCATGGCAAAGGGCGATCACCGACCATAGCCAGAACAATCAGGTACTCTTGAACGCCTCGCTTTTCTCCGCGGCTTTCGATCCCGGATTCTCCGAACGGTCACTGCAGCACGCGAAATCGAACAGCCACGATGAGTCGTACTGGGACAGCATGTTGGGTTGGCTATACGCCACGGTGGTGGTTTCAGGAACCGACGGGGCTTTCCGAGAGCACGCGCGTGGCATCTTGACCACTTCCAGCAATGCAGTCTTGATTGCAACCGCGGCTCCTGTATTCGCGCGCCCGGAGTTAAATTTCTCCAAGACCCCTCAGCCTAGAATCTGGTTTTCTCGACCCAAGTACATCGAACTGGCGGAGGAGCTCGCAGCGCGGGCGGTTTCGCTTGAGCCCAACAATCCATACTTTTTGTGGCCGCTGCTCAAAGTCCTCAGCGTAGAGGTGGACACCGCTGGGGCGCCGGACCAGAAGCTCGTGGCGCAAAAGAAGGTGTACGGTCTTTTCCAGCACTTCAATGACATAGCCGTCGATCCCGGGTACCGGACACTGCTGTTGCCCGTATTGGCGAATCTGGCGTTTGATGTGAGGGACGACGAAGCGGCGAGAACATATGCGACGCAGGCTCTCGATCTCGCGTCCCAGGTGGGCGACCGCACGATCCAAGGAACATCGGTTGGTCCTCAAGCTATCCACGATGCGAACGACGTGCTGGGGCGGGTCGCCCTCCGCAACGGCGATGTGCAACAGGCGAGGGACTTTCTGCTGAAAGCGGCACCTGTCGGGGAAAACATGAATGCACTTGGGCCCAGGATGCTGTTGGCTCAGGCGCTACTTGACCGAGGCGAACGCGACGTCGTGCTGCAATACCTAGACAAAATGAAGGCATCATGGAGGAGCGGGATTATCCTGCTCGATCACTGGATCGCCGCCATCAAAACGGGCAAAGCGGAAAGGTTGAACCTGGTGGATACGCCAATCCCCGCATCGCCGCACCCCTGAGGTTTCCGCCTGCCGTTCCCCTTACCGTTTAGCGAGGTGCTTCTACGAGTACATTTTCCGGCTCCGCGATGTCTCTCTCCGCGTCGAGCTTCGCTCCACCTGCGAGGCTTGACACCCTTCGAAATGTTTTTCGTCTCTCGCTCTGTGGTCTAATACTTTTATGACTGATCTCGATGAGTTGCGGCGCGCGAAGTGGCATCTGGATGGACTTGCGGTTCGCACCTTCGACGATGCGCGGGCGTTTCTCGAGGCGGTCGGATTCTGTCTGATGTACCCCATGCGACAGCAAGCGCTACTCCCCACTTTCATCGGAGCCTGGGTCGGATCGGATCAGCAGTTGCCGGATTGGCAGCATGCTTTTGCTGATCCGCGGGCGCAGGACGCCACTGATTTGATGGTTCGTCTGTTGCGGGAGCGGGCGGGTTACGAAGCTAACCGGTTCGACGAGAATAATGCGTTTCTGATTGCGGCTTCCATCTTTCCTTATTTCTATGCGCTGGTGGGCGAGCGCAATCCGAAGTCGTCGCCGAGGCCGAAGCCGCATTCGGATTACTCGCAGTTGGCTTGCGATGCGTTTGAGTTGATCCGGCGCGATGGGCCGATCTCCAAGCAGAAGATGCGCGATGTGTTGGGAGGGAGCGTTTCTTTCGTGGCGCTCGATCATGCGCTGGGCGAACTGTGGTCGCGGCTGCGCATTACGCGAGTGGATTACAATCCGTCCGAAGGCGCGTTCTGGGATGTGCTGTATCGCTGGTCGCCGGACGCGGTGCGAGCGGGAGTGAATCTCTCGGTGGGAGAGTCGCTGTCGGCGCTGATTTCGAAGTATCTGGATTGCGTGGTGGCGGCCGATCAGCTGGAGCTGGAATCGTTTTTTGGCAACTTCGTTCCGCGCTCGCGGGTGAAAGAAGCGATTAATGCGCTGCTGGCGGCTCGCGAATTGAGCTTTATTCGGGTGGGAAACCGGTCGTTGATTCAGATCACGCCGCCGAAGGCGGAGGCGGTGCCGCGGGTTTCGGGAGCGAGGCCGGAACGCGGGGCGCGGAAAGCGTCCACCCCGCGAGCGTGATTCGCAACTTGCGGCCCGATTTCGGAATCAGTTTGTTTCGCCCTCAGCGGCTAAAGCCCGAATCAAAATGATGCACGTACCGCAGCGCTGGAAGCGCTGCGCCACCCAAAATCAATAAAAGGTCGATTTCAGAATCCATACTTCAGCGAGAATTGAATCAGCCGTGGAGTGCCCACGACTGAAGTGATCTGGGTGAATGAGCTTGGACTCTCAACGTCCGTCGCCGAAGGGTTGGCGAACGACGGATGATTGAACAGGTTAAAGAAGTCGGTTCGGAAGCGCAGACTCTGGCGCTCGGTCAGCTTGAAAGTCTTCCCGATGGTGAAGTCCACGTTCTTCTGAGGCGGTCCGATAATGCAATTGCGGGGAGCGTTGCCGTAGCCGGTTGAATCTCCCGGTGCACCGTTGGCGAGCGGTATGAACGCGTCCGGCATGTAGGCTGCGGGATTCGCCCAGTGCGAGAGCCGTGACTCCACGCTTCCCGGCGTGGCCGCGTTGGCACAACTGAATCCTGACGCGAAGGTCGGGGTGGCGAGATTCGGACTGCTCAGAGCGTACGCGCTGCCTCCGGCCGAATCGATGGGTGTGAAGGGCAGGCCCGATTGCAGGGTGAGGACGCCGCTGAGTATCCAACCGCCTAGCGCTCCGCCTGTGAAGCCGTTGGCGTGTGCGAAGAAGGGCAAATTGTAGGTCGCGCTGGTTACGAAACGCTGCCGACGATCGAAGTCCGAGAGGCCGCGCGAGTCGCGGGCGTTGGTCTGATCGTTGAAGCGAGTATCAAAGGCCACAGTGGCCGTCGATACATCGTCGATGGATTTGGAATAAGTGTAGGCGCTCTGCCAATACAGACCCTGGCTAAAGCGGTGCGAGAGTGTCGCCTGCAGCGAATGGTAGTGCGAATCGGAATTCGGGGAGAATGATTCGAATGCAGCGGGAGCCAGTCCGAGGAAGGGAGCGCGCGCGTTAGCGTTTTCCGCTGTGGTATCGACGATCTGGCAGGAATTACCCGCGGCCCTCACGCCAGCGCAACTGACTCCCGGAATCGTAACCGGGCTCTGAGGAGTTGCCAGCGTAGCCTGGTCGGGATCGAACGTCGAGCGCAGATGCGTGCCCTTGGTTCCGACATATCCGATCTCAGCAAACCAATTCTTGCCCAACTCATGCTGAATGGTGAAGTTCCACTGCTGGGTGGTGGCGGCGATCCAATGGAACGGAACCTGCAGGCCGATGAAGCTGTTGACGTTGCCGGTGAAGGCCGGGCCGCATTGATCGGGATTGGTCGACGCACTTCCGTTCCCCAGTGTGCAACTGGGAGCGAAGCCATTAAAGAACGCAGCTTGAGGTACGAAAGTGGGACTCAGCACACCCAGGGGCGGGATTCCCGTGAATCCGGTTTTGGGGTTGGGCTGGAAGAGGTTGGTCAGGCTGCCTGCTCCTGGCAAGAAGTTCACCGCGATAGGGAAGAATGGCGCGGAGAAGGACAGGTTATCGACGGCGCCCAAATCCTCGCGCACGCTGTAGATGCCGTAGCCGCCACGGATCGTGGTAGTGTGACGGCCAAACAAGTCGTAGGCGAAGCCGATGCGAGGTTCCCAAACGGTGGCGTATTCATTCTTGAGTGCGGCCTGATTCAGGGTTCCACTCAGGCCGGGAAGATTGAACCGACTTACGCATGTCGGATATTGGAAGGGTTGTCCTGTGGTGTTGGCCAGTGCGGGATCCAAATTGCCGAGGTGGCAAAGCTCGTCATAGGGAGCGCCGACGAACTCGTTGCGGAAACCGAGGTTCAGAGTCAATGTCTTAGTCGCCCGATAGTCATCCTGGGCGAACCACGAGTATGCGGGAATGCGGTAGTCATGGTTGCCGACGCCGCCTCCGGCTTCACCGAACAGCGGAGCGCCGGCCAGGAAGCTTTGGAAGTCAGTCGAGAATCCCGTGGGGCCGGCAAAAAACAATAGTCCGTTGTCCGCGACGGGCAGGTTGCGGCGGATGGTAGTGCGATCCCACTCGCCGCCGAAGCGGAATTGGTGGGCGCCGTGGGTCCATCCCAGGGTATCGAGCAGAACGAAGCTATCGGAGAGTGCGCTTTGCAACTGCTGCGGAAACGGACCGAAGGCCCAGCTTCCAAAAGTGAAGCGGTAAATGTTCGGGTCGCCGTTCGCCGTGGGAATGTTGATTCCCACTTGCGCGTTGGTTACCGGGGGCTGGTTGTTTAATTTGTCGCTGATGATGTTGACCCCAAATCTGAGCTCGTTCACGATGGTGTTGGAGAACAGATGGGTTTCGGTGATGCTGCCAACGCGGTTATGCAGCGGGATATCCAAGGGGAAATTCAGGTTGTTCGGCGTGGGTGCACCGCCAGTCTGAATCTGGAAAGAATCGGCGCCGAAGGGTTGAAAAGTATCGGAATCAGCCCAGAAGAATCGGAAGGCGAGACGATCCTTGCCGCCGCGGAACTCGCGGTCCCAGTTGGTGGTGAACTGATCGTCGGTGAACCTGCCGGTCCGGCTCAGGATGAGTGGTCCGAAGTTGAGTTGGCCGTTGGTGAACCCCGCCGTTCCGGGAACTGTAGGGAGAAGATAACCACCACCTCCGCCCCCGAACTGGTTGCTCTTGAAATTCAGCAGCGCGAGAGCAACTGGATCAATGCTGGTGACGCCTCCATTGGGAAAGAATGTGCTGAGCAGGTTGGCTGCGGAGCGATCGGAGGGAATCACCGGGATGCTGGTATTGATGAAGGTGCCGGGCGAAGCTCCGCTGCGCTGCCGCGTGCCCTGATAGTTCACGTAAAAGTATCCCAGCTTTGCCTTTGGTCCGACCGGTCCGCCTAAATCGCCGCCGAAGATGTTTTGCTGAATCACGGGCCGCGGAAGGCCCGCGCGGTTGAGGAAGAAGTCGTTGGCATCGAGCTTGGTGTTGCGGAAGTACTCCCAGAGATCGCCGTGGAAACTGGCAGTACCACTCTTTAAAGTGGCGTTGATGTTGCCTCCTCCGTTGCGCCCCTGCGAAGCGTCGTAGAGGCTGGTGCTGACCTTGAATTCCTGGATGGAATCGGGATTGGGAAGCGGCGTGTAGGTCAATTCTCCGAAGGAATAATCGGCGACGGAAATGCCTTCGATCAGATAATTATTGTTGTCTTCGCGCCCGCCGTTGACGTGGATATAAACCTGCCCGCGACCCAACTGCGAGGCGTTGTTCAAGTCGGAGGACGCCCCTGCTGAGAGGGTCAGCAGTTGTTGAAAATTCCTGGTGGCCAGCGGGAGTTCGGTGATGGTGTTGCTGCTCAGCGACTGGCCTGTGGTGGCGTCAGTGGTGTCCACTTGGGCGACCTGAGACTGAACCTGCACGACCTCATTGACGGAGGTCACCTTCAGCGATGCCGTCAGGCGCGTCGTTTCCGTGATATTTACCACTACGCCGGGAAACTTCGTCGTGGCAAATCCCGAGGCGCTGACCTCGACTCGATAGCTGCCGACCGGCAACAGATTGGCGGTGAAGACGCCGGATGAATCGGTCGTCAGATGGCGCTCGACCTGACCCGTGGCCTCTCTCACAATATCGACCTTGGCGCCCGAAACCACCGCTCCGGACGCATCTTGAACCGTTCCTGTAATGGCTCCCGTGGCGCCGCCCTGTGCGAACACCCACCCGCTTAAGCAGACAATGAACACGCAAACAGCCATCGACTTTCGGATGCTGAACATGTTTCCTCCTCGTCCGATTTATTGGGAGCCAGCCAGTATATTCCCAACGAGGATAGTCGGCGATTCAATTTTTGGTCTTGCAGCATCACTCAGGAGTTTTCTTAAGACCAATACGGATGCCGCATTTCCAGATCTAAACAGCAACACGACATCGATGTCTTAATTATTGACACTGCTGATGGCCAGTGTCAGAATGTGGCCGCCAAGGGGACACGCCGATGAACAAGATCACTCGGTTCGCGATGTGGCTGCTCTTCGCGATGTCTGCCCTCGCAGCTGCGCAGGATAGCGCGCCGCCGAATTCGAAGACACCCACTCCGCCATCGTTTTGCAAGCCATGTCTGTGGTACGCCGGTGACTTCAATCCCGACAACTCGAAAGCCAACGGCGTGGCAAATGAGAAGGATCTTACCGACAGCGGGTCTGCTGTCTTCGTTCCGTTCACAGTTCCCAAAGGAAAAATATGGACGATCACGGGCGCATTCGGAATTGTGCTTTCGCAGATCAACGTGATTGACCCGGCGCAAGCAGACTGGTCGTTCTCCAAGGACGTGAGCACGAGTAAAGCGGGGAAGCTGATCAAGGCAGGGACGTCCCCAGCTACGGCCACGGTGCTTGATTGCAATAAACAGATCGACCTATTCTGCCTCGGAATCCTGGTGAAAGGACTCAGCGTCAGCCTGAAGGCTGGTCGATACTGGTTGACGGTTGTACCCTATTGCACGAACCAGAACGACTCCGCATGCGGATCAGCGCGTTATTTCCTGGCCGACGTGGAAGATAAGCCGCCGCTCAATCACTACGGGCCCAAAGATGTGCTGGACGCGTCCTACGTTACGTCCAAGCAGTTTGGCTTCTTTTACGCTCCGACCTGGGGCGCATCCGGTGCATGCGGCGGTATCGGCTGCGATATGTTCTCGGCAGGATTACTGGGAACTTCCAAGGTTGACGAGAAATTTGGAAGTCAGTGATGGTGGTCGCCCAAAGCAGACTTGGGTGGAGCAGGCCTTTCGTGCGTGCATGAGAACTAATCTTTCGCCCCGCTGGGGCTTGTCTCGTTCCCACTTTTCCCATGGCTTACGCCATGGGCTGCATTCTTACGCCGCTTCGCGGCTACCCTCATAGTTTCGTTCCACCGCGTGGTGGAAATTCAAGTTCTCACACACACTTTAGCTCTGCATGAACGCCGTAACTTCTCATGGGCTTTAGCCCCAGAGGTGCTCGGTGGCTCAAGCCAAAACGTTATGGCATTCCAGAGGGCCAAGACCCTGGTTCGTCCACACCCGACGACAGCACCGGGCAACCTCCTTCTACCGTGTAGAATCATTCGTTCACGATGAACCCTCCTCAACCTCGCAGACTCATCATTGCCATTGACGGACCGGCGGGCGTAGGCAAGAGCACGATCGCGTCCCGCCTCGCCCGCAAGCTTGGCTACGCCAATCTGGAGAGCGGAGCCATGTACCGCGCCCTGGCGCTGAAGGCGATCGAATGGGACATTTCCTTCGACGACGAAACGGCACTGACGAAGCTGGCGCATGACTCCAATATTCAGCTGGAGCCGACATCGAGCGGCACCCGGGTTTTGCTCGACGGACGCGACGTAACCCAGCGCGTGCGCGAAAGCGATGTGACCGCCGGAGCCTCGCGAGCCTCGGTTCATCCTAAAGTGCGGGAGTGGATGGTCGCCCGCCAGCAGGAGTTGGGAACGGGTGGCGGCGTAGTGATGGAAGGCCGCGACATCGGAACCAAAGTTTTTCCTGAGGCGGACGTGAAGATCTTTCTCGATGCCGATCCCGTAGTCCGCGAGCAGCGACGCTTGCAGCAGCAGAATCTGCGAGGAAGCGCAGCCCAGACCACCGCGACTGAGTTGCGCGAACGCGACCGCCGAGACCGCACCCGGGCCGCCTCACCCCTAGCGCCAGCTCCGGATGCACTGATCATCGATTCCACGAATTTGTCCGAAGACGAAGTCCTAAGCCGCGTGGAAGACGTCGTGCGAAAGAAGCTAGCCCCCTAACGAATGGAGAACCGGCGTCATGGCCCGGTTCCTTGCATCCGATTCACAACGCACGGGCGATGACGCCCGTTCTACATTGAGCGAACCGTTGACTTCCCAACCCACCCGACAGATAATGAGCCGCCCGTGTGGGAGGATTTGTGAAGCAAACTCTCCGACCCCGTAAGCCTGCCAACCTTCCCGAGTCAGTCCATCAGCAACTCAACATGTACGCCCGTGCAGCCAGCGCAGCAGGAGTTGGAATCCTCGCCCTGGCAACGCCCGCCGAAGCCAGGATCGTGTATACGCCAGCCCACCATGTGATAGCAGAAGGCGGACACTACGGGCTCGACGTCAACCACGACGGAATCACGGACTTTACTTTGCAGGCTCAAATCACGCACACGACGTCGTATTCGGGCTTTTATGCCAATCTCTCGGCCATTCCTACGGCAGGTAATGGCGTGGAAGGCTGGACCGGCTATGCACCATGGGCCTCCGCGCTGAAAGCCGGTGGCCGTATCGGCCCGCAACAGTATTTCCCCGGAAAAGTGATGGCTGTTTATTGTTCGCCCTTCTGTTCAGGTGGGCCCAGTGGTAGCTGGGTCAACGTCAATAAACGCTATCTGGGATTGAAGATCAAAATTAGCGGCAAGATTCATTATGGTTGGGCGAGGTTAAACGTTACGGTTAAGGGTTCTTCCATCGTCGCCTCGCTTACTGGCTACGCCTACGAGACCATACCCGGAAAGCCCATCAAAGCAGGTCAGACTAAGGAAGACGAGAATGCTGCCATCCAACCCGTAAGCCTTGGTCAGTTAGCGAAAGGTGCGTTTGCGCTATCGGCTTCGCGCAAGCAATAGTCCTTAAAAGTTAAGAGGTGCTTTATGCGACCCGGCGGACGCTTAAGGATTTGGATCCGGCAGTTGACCATGCTTTCACTTCTGATGCTGGCGACTGCTGCCTGGGCAGGTAGCAAATTCAAAGTGCTGTACGACTTCAAAGGTGGAAACGACGGTATTGATCCACAAGGCAACCTGGTCTTCGACACGGCGGGAAATCTTTACGGCACAACTACTGAAGGCGGCGGCACCAGTGCCTGCAACGGCAGATACAAGGGCTGTGGCATCGTCTTTCAATTGTTGCCTCAAACCCGCGGACCCTGGAAGGAGAACATACTCTACAGCTTTCCGAATGGAGCGAGCGAAGGTGTCGGTTTGAATGGTAACTTGGTTTTGGACGTAGCGGGCAATGTTTACGGCACGGCGTTTTACGATGGCGCCGGTTTCGCTGGCACAGTGTTCGAGTTGACACCCGGCTCCGGAGGCTGGACCGAGAAAATCATCTACTCCTTTTGTCAGTCAGGATGTGGCGATGGGGAATCGCCTGGGTCTGGCGTGATCTTCGACGACTCCGGCAATCTGTACGGAACTACGACGCAGGGAGGCACCGACGGTGGCGGTGTGATTTTCAAACTGGCACCCGGCAACGGTACGTGGAGCGAAAGCGTGCTTTACAACTTCTGTCCCTATCACACTTGCAGCGGCGGCTGGCTCCCCGTAGGGTTGATCAGGGATGCCAGCGGCAACCTCTTCGGGGTAACCGCATGGGGCGGTAATTATTTTTGGCCCTGTACCCCGGGGGTGGGTTGTGGCGCGGTCTTCGAGTTGAGCCCGTCGTCTAGCGGCTGGAATTATAGCGTCTTGCACCGCTTTACTGGTCGCGATGGGGCGTTTGCCAATTCCGGAGTTATTCAAGATAAGCAGGGCAATGTTTACGGGACAACGACAGCCGATGGCGCTTTTGGATGCGGCACTGTATTCGAACTGGCACCCAAGTCGGAGGGCGGTTGGAGATATAGCGTGTTGTACAACCTCCGCGGCCCGAGCGCGGGTTCTTTGCTGCTGGATGCGGGAGGCAATCTTTACGGTGCGACGACGGGTTTGGCTGCGGGAAGCTGCCAAAACGAAACACAAGCCGAAATATTCAAACTCTCGCCCAGTAAGCACGGGCATTGGAAATACAGCAATCTTCATACCCTCAGTGGATCGGCGAGCAGCGGCCTGATTTTTGACAAGTCCGGCCATTTGTATGGGACTGCCGCCACCGGAGGTACTGATGGGTTAGGCTTTGTGTTTGAGCTTACCCCTTGAGCCTACGCCCGGAAGAAGTTTTCGGTCCTGAATGACGAATAGTCTCCGCGCATAATTTCCCACCTCGGGACCAATTCGAAAAGAAATATCTCCATCGCACAGACGCCGCAACCCACGCAGTGTTATACCGAAACTGTCTCCCGTCGAGTCTGGACTCACCTTCATCATTTGCAGGTGACGTCCAATGCCGCGTCTTTTATATTTGCGTGCTTATCTTCGCAGTTGCTTCATCTTCGCGCTCGCCATTTCTGCGTTCGGACAAGACGCTTCCACTGGTGCGATTCGCGGAACCGTCAGCGATTCATCCGGCCGTCGGATTGTCGACGCTTCGATTGCATTGGTGGACGATGCTCAGGGCTTCCGCTACTTTGTCACCAGCGATTCCGAGGGGAAATTCGTGTTCGAGTTGCTGCCCCCCGGAGAGTACTCCGCGCGTGCCGTCGCCCCGGACATGTCGCCGCAACTAACTCCCAAGCTGCACGTGGACGTAGGCGCGACCACCGAACTCGAGTTCAAGTTGCAGGTCGGCGGAGCCAAGGAGATGGTCACAGTCTCGAGCGAGCCTCCCCTGGTCGAGACCCAATCCAGCGCGGTGTCCTCACTGGTCGACAAACGCGCAATCGAAGAATTGCCTCTCGACGGCCGCCGCTTCACCGACCTCGCCCTTTTAACACCAGGAGTTTCGCAAGACCCGCGGGGGCTGACCTCGGGATCGAATGGCGATTTAGCGTTCGGCGGCATTCGCGGATATCAGTCCAGCTATCTGGTCGACGGGGTTGACAACAACAATGCGTTCTTCGCGCAGGCTCGCGGCCGCTATCGTGCTCCCTACCAGTTCTCGAACGAAGTTGTGGAGGAGTTCCGGGTTTCGTCGAATACTTATGGCGCGGAGTTGGGACGTGCCGGAGGCGCGGTCATCAACGTGGTGACGAAATCCGGGTCGAACCAGATCCACGGGACCGATTTTTATTTCATTCGAGACAGTGCGTTCGGAGCGACGCAGCCTTTCCTGGACTTCAAGCCACACGCGCAGCAACAGCAATTCGGCTTCACCCTGGGTGGTCCCATTCACCACAACCGCGCATTTTTCTTTGGCGGATTGGACCAGCATATTTTTCACGTTCCTACGGTGGTGCGCTTTCTCGACGGCAGTTCGAAGATCATTCCTCAACTTGGACAAGGCCCATTGCATGACGGCGACTATGAGGCCAGTGATCAGGCTGTCGTGTTCGCTGCTGCCGCGCGGTTGTCCACCCTGGCTGGGGAATTCCCTTCCAAGATGGTGGGGAACGCCGGGTTCTTCAAATTGGATTTCACGCTGACGCCGCATGAAGCGCTGTCGGCGCGCGTCAGCACCTCTCGCTACTCCGGACTAAACAATGTTTTTCTCGATCCCTCCAGCCCGCTCACGACGAATGCCATCAGCGAGAACGGCGAGGAGCAGGTTATGACGGAAACCGGATCGGCGTCTTTGACCAGCACGTTCTCGTGGCGGCTGATCAGCCATTTGCGGGCCCAGTTCTCGCGCGATTTGCAGCACTCCAGCACCAATACCACCGATCCTCTCACCAAAGTCAGCAGCACCATTGATGGCTTCGGACGCTCGAATATTTTGCCTCGCCAAACTCGCGAACATCGCTTTCAGCTGTCCGAGACCATCAGCCTGGAAGGCAAGCGCAATTCCTGGAAGTTTGGCGGCGACGCTCTGCTTACCTGGATTTACAACTATTTCCCGGCACAGTCGGGCGGGGAGTACATCTTCGATCCGATCAAAGTGAATCCGTTTACCTTCGAACCGCAGGAGGCTGGTTTGCAACTCACGCCGCTTCGCGCCTATGCGCACGATGTCCCGAAGTATTACATTCAGAATTTCGGATCACAGTCGAGCCATCCCGATACCAACGAGTATTCCGGTTTTTTGCAGGATACAATCCGAGCTTCGGATCACCTTGCCATTAGCCTCGGCGCGCGTTACGACCTGCAGACGTTCAGCAAGAAAGGGCTGCTGACCAATCCGCTGTGGCCGGATTCGGGCAAGATTCCCTTCAACCCGAACAATTTTGCTCCGCGGGTGGGCGTGGCGTACTCGTTCGGGAGCGAGCGACCGTTGGTGGTGCGAGCGGGATACGGCTGGTTCTACACTCGCATTCCGCAGATTTATACTTCCACCATCGCGACCGATAACGGATTCTCTTCCGTCAATCTCTTCTTGAACAATTCAAACTATTACGACCATCAGGTCTTCCCGCAATATCCGAACGCGCTGGTGAATTGTCCGCTTACGGCGACTTCTTGCACATTGCCGCCCAGCCTTGTGCAATATTCGCAAGGTGGCGTTTCCGCATTTTCTCCGAACTTCAAGACGCCCAAGGTCGAACAAGCCAGCCTCGGCCTCGAACAAGAGGTGGCCCATCGTTTAGCTGTGGGAGTTTCTTACATGTATGTGCACGGCGTTGACCTTATCCGGGCGCGCGACGTGAACCTGCCGCCGCCGGTGAACGTCGAGTACCCTGTGTACGACAGCTCGGGCATCAACTTTCTGGGCACATTCTATGACGTGGCTTCGTTTTCTTCCTGGCAGATGACTCCTTCTTTTACCTGCCCGTTTCCACCCTGCATAAATCCGCTCGCTCGCCCAATCCCGCAACTCGGCGCCATCGACGTTTTCGAGAGCGCCGCATCCAGCGTTTACAACGGGATGACTTTTTCTATTCACCGCCAGATGACCAGCGGGTTCTACTTCCGGCTGGCGTACACTTTCGCCAAAGCTATCGACGATGGACAGGACGCATTAGTCTCGGGACAACCGGCGTTGGTCCAAAATTCCTATGCCACCAGCGCTGAACGAGGCCCCAGCGTCACCGACCAGCGTCACCGCCTGATGTTTGCCTGGATCGCCGACCCCAAACCCTTCGGCCGCGAGCAGCCTGTCATGGCCAAGGTGTTCAACGATTGGAAACTCGCGGGGGTACTCACGTTCGGCAGTGGTCGGCCCGAGAACGTTATGGTCTCGGGAGACCCCAATCAAGATGGCAACGGCAGCAATGACCGACTCCCAGGGGCGGGACGCAATTCGTTTCTCGGACCGGATTACGCCACCACCGACGCGCGCTTGACTCGGCGCCTGTTTGTTCACGACCGGCTGAAGCTGGACATGGTGGTCGAATCGTTTAATCTGTTGAATCGCGATAACAAGCGGGTCCAGGTCACCGAAGATGGCCTGCAGAGTAATGTCGCGTACTTCGTAAAGATTGGGAATAATCTAGGAATCAATTACTACCCGGGCCACTACCAGATTCCAAGAAACCCTCTGCAGGCTACCAACGCCTATTCTCCGAGACAGGTGCAACTGGCGATGAAACTGATTTTCTGAGTTTAATCAATCTCGTGCCAACGGTTTACCCCGCCTCCACGTCTATACAAAGGACCACAAATGGCCGAATGGTGCGCGCACAGCGGGTTTTGCAGGTAGAATGCCAGCGGCAGTGGTTTGCAATTTGACCGGCATCTAAATCATGGGACGGGAGAAACAATGAGGACGAGAAGGTTATCTGGAGTGTTGATTTGCCTCGGCATGTTGGTGTTCGCGAACGTGGTGGTTTGGGCGCAAGCGAACGATGGGATGGTCAGGATCAACGGGGGAAGAAATGCGATTTTGATGCGGGCGCCGTCGCAGCCTTTTACGCCTGCCGTGCAGCCACCAACGAATCTGGTCACGATCTACAGCACTTTAGGAAAAGGCGACCACGTGTACAGCACGCTTAGTGGCTTTGGCATTCTCGGCACGGACACGGGTCAGATGTTGCCGCAGATGGTGGCGAACGGATTCCGGCCGAAGGCCGACCACGTTGTGACCGAGGTTCAGGTAGGTGCGACGCATCTCCAGGGAACCAATGTCCTGGTGGTCAGCTTGAACGCGGACAATCACGGAGCCCCAGGCAGGGTACTTCATACCTGGCATTTTTCCAACCTGCCGGTGGTTTGGAGCTGCTGCATCCTGCAGACCGGGAAGTATGCAAAGGGAATCAAGGTCACAAAAGGCAAGCTGTATTGGGTCGTTCTGAGTCCAGAGAAGCAGTTTCAAGACACGTGGGACGTTTGGGCCGACAACTTCGCGGAAAAGCAGGGACATTATTTTTCAAACAATACCGGAACAGGTTGGCAAACCAGCTATCAGGTGCTGAGCGCGGTCGGAGTGTTTGGCAAGTAGCTGAGGTTCTTCCAACCGCAGCCACGATTGGTTTGACCTGATCCCTCTAACATGTTATAAAAACTGGTCTTGTGCCTCGGTCTTGGGACATAGCACTTCCCTGCCCCGGGGCACAGTGAACATCCGACGCGGCCAAGCTCAGCATCCCTGTTCAAGTCTTGCAGTGGAAGCGTGTTCGGAACTCCGGCCATGCACTCCCGCGCCCTCTCAGAGAGCGTCTGGGAATTTTGTGCCGGTCGAGGACATGAATCCGTAGTCATCCTTATATATCGTTCTCAATGAGTGGAGGCTTCCCTATGCGCAACTGGCTCGCTGATCTTGCGTCCCGAGGATGTCGTTTCGCCCTGGACCGGGCAACTACCTTGGCATCTGTTTTCGCAGTTGTAATTGTGGGTGCGTCTGCGGCGTTGGCTCAACCCGCTCCGGAGGCGGGCGGCGAGGCCGGGCTGAAACTTCCCGATCTTTCCTCAGTTTCATTTCTCGGCATTGACGGCCACAAGTTGCTGATGATCGGAATTCTGTTCTGTATCGCAGGTCTGGGATTTGGGATGGCGATTTACACGCGGCTCAAGAACCTGCCGGTGCATCGCGCCATGCTGGAGATTTCCGAACTCATTTACGAGACCTGCAAGACTTATCTGGTCACACAAGGCAAATTCTTGCTGCTGCTGTGGATCTTCATCGCGGTGGTGATCGTTCTGTACTTCGGCGTGCTGTCGCCGGTGCCGGGAAAGCCGGTGATGACGACGCTACCGATCATTCTGGCATTCAGCCTGGTGGGGATGGCGGGCAGCTTCGGCGTGGCGTGGTTCGGCATTCGCATAAACACATTCGCTAATTCGCGCACCGCGTTTGCCGGTTTGCGGGGCAAGCCGTATCCGATTTACGCCATTCCCTTGCAGGCAGGGATGAGTATCGGAATGATGCTGATCAGCGTTGAACTGCTGATCATGCTTTTCATTTTGCTGTTTGTTCCTGGAGATTACGCTGGACCTTGCTTTATCGGATTTGCGATTGGGGAGTCGCTGGGTGCGGCTGCGCTGCGGATTGCGGGCGGTATCTTCACCAAGATTGCGGACATCGGCTCCGATCTGATGAAGATCGTTTTCAAAATCAAAGAAGACGATGCACGCAACCCTGGCGTTATCGCCGACTGCACGGGTGACAATGCGGGCGACTCGGTCGGGCCTTCGGCGGATGGTTTCGAAACCTACGGCGTCACTGGAGTGGCGCTGATCACCTTTATTTTGCTGGGCGTGAAGAATCCGACGGTGCAGGTGCAGTTGCTGGTTTGGATTTTCGTCATGCGCATCATGATGCTGGTTTCGAGTGCGGGGGCGTACTTTCTCAACAGCGCAGTCGCCCGTGCGCGTTTTGCCGATGCGGATGTAATGAATTTCGAGACTCCACTGACTTCGTTGGTGTGGGTCACGTCAGTGGTTTCGATCGTCCTGACCTACATCGTTTCCGCCGTCATCGTTCCTGACATTGGCGGTGATACCACGCAGTGGTGGAAGCTGGCCACGATCATTTCGTGCGGAACGCTGGCGGGAGCCCTCATTCCGGAGCTAGTGAAGGTGTTCACTTCGACCGAATCGCGGCACGTCAGGGAAATTGTAGCCTCGGCGGAGGAGGGCGGCGCGTCGCTCGGAATTCTCGCTGGTTTCGTGGCCGGAAATTTCAGCGGCTACTACTTGGGATTGTCGATGGTATTTTTGATGTCCGTTGGCTACTACATGAGCACCATGGGTTTGGCAGCGGCGGCAACCATGATCGCGGCTCCGGTGTTTGCTTTCGGGTTGGTGGCCTTCGGCTTCCTGGGCATGGGGCCTGTGACGATCGCGGTCGATTCTTACGGTCCGGTGACAGATAACGCGCAATCGGTTTACGAGTTGTCTTTGATCGAGCAAGAACCCAACATCGAAAGCGAACTCAAGAAAAACTACAACTTCAATGTGAACTTTGAGCGCGCCAAACACATGTTAGAGGAGAATGACGGAGCCGGAAACACGTTCAAGGCAACCGCGAAACCAGTTCTGATTGGGACGGCGGTTGTGGGTGCGACCACGATGACGTTCTCCATCATTATGGCGCTGACCAATGGGCTGACGCAGAACGTGGAAAAATTATCGTTGCTGCATGCGCCGTTCTTGTTGGGTCTGATCAGTGGAGGCGCGATTATTTACTGGTTTACTGGCGCGTCCACCCAAGCCGTGAGCACTGGCGCTTACCGGGCGGTGGAGTTCATCAAGGCGAACATCAAGCTGGAAGGAGTTACGAAGGCTTCGGTGGCCGACAGTAAGAAAGTTGTGGAGATCTGTACCAAGTATGCGCAGAAGGGCATGCTGAACATCTTCATTGCGGTGTTTTTCGCCACGCTATGTTTCGCATTCATCGAGCCGTTCCTGTTCATCGGGTACCTGATCTCGATCGCGATCTTTGGTTTGTATCAGGCCATCTTCATGGCTAACGCGGGTGGGGCTTGGGACAATGCCAAGAAGATTGTCGAAGTCGAGTACAAACAGAAAGGGACGCCGCTGCACGACGCCACTGTGGTCGGCGATACCGTGGGCGATCCCTTCAAAGATACGTCGTCGGTGGCTTTGAATCCCGTGATCAAGTTCACTACGTTGTTCGGTTTGCTGGCGGTGGAGTTGGCGGTGAAGCTGACGCAGACTAATGCCATGCTGACGAATTTGCTGGCAGCTGTGTTCTTCGTGATTTCGTTCTTCTTCGTTTATCGCTCATTCTACGGGATGCGCATTGGTACAGAGAGTGTGTCGGCCAAGGCGCACGCGGCGGCGGATTAGCTGAACAGATCCGGAATTACAACGCCATCTGGTTCTCCGGATGGCGTTGTTGATTTACGACATGACCTGGGTTCCCTGACAGGACTTGCTGACTTAGCCCCGTAGCCCCGGACGAGGCGTCCGGGGCGTTTATCGCGGGCAATTCAGCTCCGTTAGTTCGATCACTCAAAAGAAAACAGCAAACAAAAAGCCCGCTTCCGAAGAAGCGGGCTCATGAAACCGTCAACCACTAACTACCGTTCGAACACACGAACAACGACGAATTTCCCTGGAAGCTCAACCATCCGTTCACCGACGTGCTAGTTGGCGCCCCGAAGTAGGGCAGAGTTACCAGATCCTGCAGATTGTAGGTAAACCCGTTCAAGGTGTAGTGGAAGCCCCCGTAGTTAGCGAAGCCCTCCTCTGGATCGCCTACTTCCAGAATTCCGCAGGGCGTGTTGTTGCCATTGACATTGACCACCAGCGGATCGTCTGCCCACTCGCCCACCTCATGCGATAACGCCGAGACATCCTGAGCAAAGTCGCCGGGATGATCGACATAGGTGAAGTGCGCGTACGCCTGGGGATTACTTATGCTGCCTTCCGAGCTGTGATAGCCGCCAATGCAGCAGCCTCGGTTTTGCGTGAGATAAACATCATAGGTGAGGAACACGGGCAGCGCGTTCGGTTGAATCTGACTAAACTTGCTGATGATAGTCTGCAGCTGCGCATCGAACCAGTTGATATCCACCAGTCCCGCCAAGTGGCCGAACGGTGATCCCGTGGTTCCATAGGTTGAAGGCGGACTCAAAGTTTGTTCCGCCAGCACCGTCGGTCCGCCCAAGAGCAGGTGGTAGCTCGGATTGCTTTGCACCGTGCCCCAGAAATTGGCGCGTTGGAAGGCATCAATGTATTGCGTCGTGCCTACATTTACTCCCCCTTGGACATAGGTTGTGCTAGAGTCGAAAATCGGCGATCCCACCGTGTTGTTGGTGACCGTCTTCCCGTTCGAGAGCACGTGCGCTGGGTCAAAGGTGGTCTGCGTCCTTCGATGCGTGATGACTACCTTGAGCGGAATCACATATACCTGAACTGTGGTCGACGCATTGCTGGAAGGCGCCGTGCCGACCATATTGTAGGTATAGTTCGTGCCCTGATCGTTGAAGGAACCGTTCCAAGTCTGCAAAGAAGCCGGGGGCGCCACCACGTCATAGCGCAACCGTGGCGGCAGAACCACGTACTTCGCCTGTGGCTGTACCTTGATATCTTGACCCGAGGCAATACCAGCCAAGCAAGCACAAACCAAACCTGTTACTCCAACTAGTAAACTGAGGCGAGCAAAACAAGTCTTCATAATTTTTCTAGTCTCCTTAGGAATTGGCTTAGTGGCGGATGAAGCATCTCCAACTTCTCCAAAGTTCCCAACCCTCCAGTGGGACTGGATGCCGTCAGGAACAACAGTTTCCGATTCTGAATCCGGTGTCTATGAATGTCAATGTTAATTCGGGGGCTTAGCCAGTGGACATTTCAAATCAGGACACTTAGTAGATTTTCAAGCAGTTGCCGCTGTCCAGATCTTAGACAATGTAGGCGCGAGCGTCCTCGCTCGTGGCAAGACCAACTTGAATCTCTCCGCAGCAAGACTCTATTCAGTCCTTCCCATCATCAAAGGGCCGTAAAAAAACAGGGGGATGAAACTTGAAATAAGCCGGCGCTACGTGCACGTTTTTCCCACCGACAGATAACACATTGAATTTCGATCCCAGCGCCTTCGCCGATTGATTCAGCGTAACCGGCCCAAGCTGCGGCCACTTGCCAGTATCCAAACGGCTGACCAGCGCCGTGAAGGCGACCACAGTCTCAGCCGGAGTGAACTCGCAATGCCCGGCGCGATGCACAAACAACTGACGCAGCAACGCACCGTTATGCTCCTCGTCCACCACATCCTTGTAAGCACTCTCATCTTCAACTACCACCAACCCGTCGCCCTTGGTATGTAAAGTCAATACCGGTAGATCAATTTGCCCATCGAAAATAATATTGTGTTCAAGGTACGTAACCGACGATGTCTTCGCCTTTATCCGCGCCGCATCATTTACCGCCTGAACATCATCCTGCAGATTAATTCCAGCCTTCTGGTAGAGGGCTTGGACCTCCGCAAAATCTACTGAGTTCTTAAGCTGCTTCTCGTAGTCGACGCTGTTGTTCCAGGACGGATTACCCTCAGCCCGTTTTTCCAACTCTGCACGGAAGCCGAAGGCAAAAGGAAAGTCAATCTGCGAAAGCCAGAGATACTGGTTCGCTTCCTGCGTGACATAGTCGGTGCGTGATGGCTCGGGAGATAAGGGATCAAACCACCCCGGGGTGTCGGCAAGAGCCGCACTCAGAGCGATCCGCGCCTGACCCTGCGCAGTTTTTTGCGCCTGGTTGAGAATGGCTTCCGCGATGTCGACGTTCTTCACCGGATTGGCGATATTTACAACTTTCAATCCGGAGCCCGCTCCCAGCAGCACGTCGAAAGCAAAAGCTGAGTCCAGGGCCTCGTTCCAGGTACCCACGCTTCCCGCCAGCACCCCGCACATGGGGAGCGCCGCGTCAAAGCGCTCGGGATATCTCTGCACCAGTCCTGCGGTAATAATGCCACCCAGCGAATGTCCCCAGGCAATGGTCCGGTTGGGCGTGCCAACCAGAGTCTTAAAAGTGTCCAGCACTTCAATCTGATCCGGCAATGCCTGCTGCACTGCCCACCCCGTAGTCGCGTAAGAGGACCCACCCAGGGCATAGCCATTCGCCAGAAGGTAAGCACCGGTGATCGGATCACCCACATCTTCCGCCGGATTCGAGGACCCTGGCACCACATACCCGTGGCTATAAAGAAGCAACGTCCCATTCCATTTTGACGGAACTTGAATCACGTAGGTCGCTCCATCCGAAAACTTGCCGCGGTAGGTCTTGACTCTGGGTGCCTGCGCAGTCCCGACCGAGGGCCTGATCAGCATTGCCAGTAAAACGGCCAGTATTGCGTGCTTGCTGGTAAACGACATGGGCTTGCCTCCTAGCGGAAAAAAACGGGGCAGAACAAACTGGAACCAAACTTTATTACCGGAGAGGAAGCTTGTCAACCGGCCCTGACAGGCCTTTTGTGAATCATATCGTCTTGGTTTCGCATTAACGAGGAAGGCGAAGAATGGTAAGTTCCTCGAGGCTCAGATGAACTTCGTTAGACGACAATTGGACAGCGTCATTAACCACAAAACAAAACGTCCCAGACTTTGTCTAAGTCATGGGACGATTCGCTCGAACAGGTTCCTCCCCCGAGAAACTGTTCGTCACTACCTTAACTCCCTGGCTAAGGGATTGGAATGGCACCGATGGGCTATGGAGTAGCTCCTTCGGATTACTGTGACCTAGGCTGCTCGATATGGAGTTGTAAGTCGACTAACTCGCGCTGTGAAGAATCCGGTACAATTCAGCTATGCCGAGACTCGAAGGGTTGGGAAACATCGTCACGGAATTGAGAGCAGAAAGAGCGCATCTGGTAAACAACCTCCGCCATGTGGACGCGGCTCTCGCCGTACTGGGTAAGTTAGAAGGGGGAAAGTTTGCAACCGTGTCGCGTCGTAGCTTGTCAGCGGCGGCACGCCGAAAAATGGCAGCCGCTCAAAAAGCTCGTTGGGCAAAAGTCAGGAGCCAATCGCAGGCTGCAGCCAGCGGCAAGGCGAGCACGGCACGCCCTAAGCGAACGCTTTCGGCGGCAGCGCGGCGGAAGATTGCGGCTGCGCAACGCGCACGCTGGGCAAAGGTCAGGACGGCGCAACAGAAGTAGCTGTGGTGTTTCGCGACCTATCCAGCGCTAAACATGCAAAAGCCCGCAATCCTTTCGAATCGCGGGCGTTCTTCTCATACCACTTAGACAGCCTGAACGTTCTCAGCTTGCCAGCCCTTGGGGCCTTTGGTGACGTCGAACTGCACGGCTTGGCCTTCTTGCAGGCTGCGGAAGCCGCCCGCCTGAATCGCAGAGAAATGCACGAAGACGTCTTCGCCATTTTGACGGCTGATAAAACCATAGCCTTTGGCGTCGTTAAACCACTTTACTGTTCCTGTTTCTGACATTGATGTTTCCTTTTTCTATTCTTAGATTGTGCTGAGAAGATTCGCTGCTAGTGAGAGGGGTGACGCTGGTTGGCGTGCCGACTTTCAATTGCTTGTGAGTCAAACTTAGCTGGTACCTATTATACACGGGATGTTGGATTGTTGCAGAAATATCGCAAGACCTTAGTTTGAGGCTGTCAAACTCTGGTTTTGGACTCCGGTATGCCGACGACCACGGTGCGCCTGCGCGGCAGTTCTTCCTCAGGGATTTCCGCGATGAATTGCAGATTGAGGCCGAGGCGATAGGACTCCTGACGTGCCACATCGTTAAAAAAGTAAACGATGTCTCCGCCAAATCGATCCTTGATCCGCCGGCGTTCTTCGAGGTCAAACGGGCTGGTGGAATAGACTTTCAGTTCCCTCGAATTAGGGAGTAAGGCACCAAGCTCGCGCTGAAAGTCGAGCGCGCCCTGTCGTACTTGCGCCATTGTAAAAGCCACAACGTGGTAAGACATAGCGTTGAACTGGAGAAGTCCGAGAGATTATACCGAGGTTCTATCAACCCGCATTCCGCTACTTCGTCGCAGCGCGATGGGTTTCGATCCACTCCCACTCCTGCAACGCAATCGGCACGTTGCCGTTCTGCCAGACATAGTCATTGAATGACTTCATGTCGAAGCTCTCGCCTTGCTCACGACGTGCGTCGGCAAAGAACTTCGTAATCTGCAATTTGCCCGTCTGATAGGAGATCGCCTGGCCCGGAGTAGTCGCGAACGACGATGCTTCATCATGTGCAGTGGTGGCATCCATGGGGACCATGCGATGCAGGTAGTCAGCCGCCTGATCGAGAGTGAACTCGCCGAGCGCCATTTTGACGTCGACCTCAACCCGAAGCGCACGCAACCGGGCCCAGTTGTAAATCATCTCGCGAGTGTGTGGTGAGTGTTCGAAGAGTCCATTCTGCAACATCATCTCTTCTGAGTAGAAGCCAATGCCTTCGTTAGCGCCGGAGTCGTAATAGTGCCGGCGGATCGGGTCGCGATGATTCCATCCCAGCCAGAGTTGAAAGTAATGTCCGGGCACGCCTTCATGAATGATCTCCGGCCGGTAATCGTACGCACTCGCCAGCGAGAAGTAGCCAAGTTTTTCGGAGGGAGGCGGCGTCCAACGGGTGCAGTTGTCCTTCAATCTCGAGGGACCAGTGAAGTCGTCCATTTCTCCCCAGCCGTCCATCGCGTCGAGGTAGCCGGGAAGAGGCTTTGCGGTGTAATGCGGGAAGCTCGGCGGTACACTGAGAATGCGCTGATCAACCAGGAATTTTCGGATTGCCAATTCGTCGGCTGTTTCTTCCTTGATTTCCGCCTGCAACGATGGCGCGAGTTTCAGCGGAGGCACGTTCTTGTTGCGGTTCTTCTCCATCTGCTCGAACTCGAGCACGCGCGCCCACTCCTGTTGTGCCATCTGCAGCAAATCCTCGGGGGTGAACGGATAGAGAGCGACGTTCTTAAGGAAAAACGTGTAGGTATCACGTCCGACGGAAGGTTTGCCCTTCATCGATGGCATCTGTTGCTGAAGCCAGGTGCGATACGATTCGAGTGCTCTGGTCGCATTATCGATCGCCGGACCAAATCCGGCTCTCGCTTTTGTTCCAACCAGCAGGGGCGTGACTTCGCGGTTGACCACCTCCAGTCGCTGCCGAACATTGTCCAGTGAATCGATGGCGAGTTTCGCAAACGGCCCGACTGGGTCGCTGAGACTGGCGCGGACGTCGTCGAGAATAGAGGGAATGTTCTCCAACCGCGAGACGATTTCGTTGCTCTGCGCTTCGCTAAATGGCGGCGGGATGGCAAGTATTTCATGAACAGGCGTGACGGTTTGCTCGACGTAGAATGCCGGATCACGTGCCCAGCGCTGGTTGAGATCCAGTTCCCAATGCACGCGCGCCAGTGCTGAGCCGATCAATTTGTAGTCCACTTGCTCCGCGATTGGCCAGTGGGACGAATCCATCGCCTTCCAGCGGCGCTCGAATCCGAGCAACTTTGAACGCTGGTCTTGCACGGCCGCGACAGACCACGAGCGCTTCACGCCGGCTGGCCGCTCGATCCGTGGGATGTCGTCAAGACTGAACGGCTGGGTGATGGCGCGCCAGCTCCAGAAGTCCGAGGCGAGGCCGGACAACGAATCCTGCGCGAGGGCGGGAAGCGCGAACAGGATTGCGCAGATGACGAGCAGTTGAATCTTCATAAAGGAGATGAAGTTTTGCTAGATAGTCTACCGTCCGTAACGAGTAGTACCTCAATTTTGAAATTGAGGCGCTACCGAGACGAGACCCTGACATACGCTGCTAGAGATTTCCTACTTGCACGAATCGAATTTGAAGGCGACCATGCGGGTGCTCCAGTCCACACTCGCAGCACCACCGTGCTTCTTGTTGTAGTACATCTGGGAATACCAGAAGGTGCAATCATCCGTGGGGTCAATGCTCATGCTGCTATAGTCGCCCCAGCGCTGGCTGTCGCCAATTTCGACGGCGGTCCCTTTCACCGCAATTACAGGAGCTTCCATTCTCCCTAGAGGATCGGTCGCAAGCCGACCGGTGTACCAAACGCTCGGTTTCACCGTGTTACTGGAGGCGCTCATACCCATGCCAATGTTGCCCTGCTTGTCCATGGCTGTACTTCCCATCCATAGGCTGGTCGATTGGTTCTGGAACGTGCCCGCCTGATAGAGCGAAAACTTTCCTCCCGCTGGAGTAGCGCGCAATTCGTACCACCGCATGGCGGAGACGGCGGTCGAACCTTTTCCGGGCGTCACGCTATGAGCCACGACCATGGATTCGTGGCCGCCGAAATTCCGATAAGCCAGGCGAAACAGCAGGCGATCGCCCAACGACTCTACTAACTCTCCGGGATTCGGTTGAGGGATGCAGTCGCCGCCGCCGCAAGCGAGAGAATACGACGGCACTGGAATCGAGTTCGGACCGGTAAAGGTGGACTTCTTGGGATGAACAAAGTCTACGTGAAAATCGTACTCATCCAGCGAGTTTGTGGTATTGCCGAGCTCCACGTAATGGTTGGGCGCTCCCGTGGGAGGAAGCGTGGCGCCGTCTAAGTCTGAAGGGAGAAAGCTGAAATTATTGTTGTTGGGAGTGAAGCAAATCATTGCGGCTTTGCTCTTGCCTTTCAACATCGCGTTGCGATCGAAGGCGCAGGGCTCAGCAGCACCGCTTCCGAACGCATTCACCGAGGCATAATAGGCATCCGGCCAGACCGCGTATTTCGGATAGTCGGGAAGGGTGTTGCCGAAACTGTAGGAGTAACGATTGTAAGCTCCCGTCGAGTCCGGGGTCGTCGATACTGCGATGCACAGCGTGAGATTTGTAAGGTAGTTGAAGTAGGTTACGAGCCAACGGTGGGCTAACTTGTCCCATACCACGACCGGGTCGCCTGGATTTGTGCCCTCGCACGCTCCACCAAAGCCCGTAAAGATTGTGTTGGTGTTGGTGGGCTTCAAAATCACTTTCCCGGTTTTATCGAACACCTCGTAATCAAAGTTCGTGATCTCAACGAATTGAGTCGCTCCAACCGAGCCGTTCGTATCCGGCACCTGCGCGTTCCCCTGATCCTCCCGGGTCCCTTCAAAGTTTAAAACTTGGGTGGTGTGAACGCTTGGAAGGTAGACGTCTTGCACCGCCGTGTCTTCGCCGGGAAGGCCAACCGTAAGCCCCAAGTTCCGCTTAGGTTCGATCATTTCGACGAAACCATGTTTAGGCTTTGGAGCGATTCGCGCCAGATAGCTCAACGGCAACGATACGTCGTGTTTGATCTCGTAGCTGACCTGGGGATCGGTTTGTATCTGCTGAGCTGAAACCGGGATCATGATCGACAGCAGGCAACCAGCTAGAAATGAATAACGCAGTGCGGCGGAACGTGTCTTGATCATGCATTCTCCTACTAAAATGATGAACCGGGTGCGGGACTTCCTGCAGCAGAATCGATCAGTAACTCACTCTCGGGCTCGGACGTTGGGACCTCGGTGCAGATTCTGCATCGCTCGCTGGAACCCGCGACCAAGGCCGGATTACTATGATTCATCCTTAGGGTTGCTGTCAATGAATTCTTCCGTACGTGGAGAGGTCGGCGCGCGTCGGTCGCTAAGAAGGCAGCGGTAAAATCTCGAGCGCGACATTGGCAGGCAAGACCTGATACGCTTATTTCTGACTGGGCGCGGACCCGTAGCTCAACTGGATAGAGCACTGCGCTTCGAACGCAGGGGTTGGGAGTTCAAGTCTCTCCGGGTCCACCATTGCCAATCCACACAACCGTTTTACCATTTGCACAATGCAGAGCTACAGGCGCCCGCGACGAGGCGTCCGAGGCTACGTGTGCGTCGGGAGAGCCCGATCTGTATTCGTCATGGTTCTTCTACAATGTTTGGGTGAAAACCTGGGATGTGATCGTTGTGGGCGGGGGCATTGTTGGACTCTCGCTCGCGATTGCTTTGCGCAAGCGAGGGGTGCGGGTTCTCGTGTTAGAACGCGGAGAGCCTGGCCGCGAAGCTTCCTACGCCGCAGCAGGAATGCTGGCCGACTGCACGCTCGAGACTCCGGCTGCGCTGCAAGCGCTGGCTACGGCGAGTGCTCGAATGTATCCCGAATTTGTCCACGAGTTGCAGGACGAATCTGGAATGAAGGTTGATCTGCGCGAGCATGGCACGATCCTGCTCATTTCTCCTGAGCATGTTTCTGAACGCTCAGCTTTTTATGCAGAAAACTCGCTTCCTGCTCCTCTGTCCGAACTGGAGCCGGCGATCTCCGGAATGAACATTCCAGCGGTTTACTTGAAGGAACGTAGTGTCGATCCTCGCGCCCTGGTGGCGGCGGCGCTCAAGGCGGCCAAACATCGCGGGGTAGACATCTCGTCTGGCGCCACTGTGACCGACATCCTGCTTTCCAGCGGAAGGGCAGCCGGCGTCAGGACGAAAAAAACTCAATACGGCGCGCCGTGCGTGGTAAATTGCGCGGGCGCGTGGGCCGGAACTTTCTCCACGCATAGGTTCCCTACCCGCCCGGTCAAGGGTCAGATGCTGGCCGTGGTCTGCTCTTCTCCTAACGTCTTGCGCCACGTGATCCGTGCTCCTGAGGTCTACATTGTTCCCCGCACCGATGGACGAATTCTGATCGGTTCGACGCTCGAGAATGCGGGATTCGACAAGCGCACAAACGCGGACACCATTCATTGCATGCATCAAAAGGCCATTCGCATCGCTCCTGCGCTGGGACAGGCGCGAATTCTGGAGGCATGGGCTGGACTGAGACCGGGAACTCCGGACGATCTGCCTATCCTCGGCGCAACCAGCACGCCCGGATATTTTGTTGCTACCGGACATTTTCGCGATGGCATCTTGCTGACAGCGGTCACAGCTTACGTCATGGCGCAAGTGATCACCGGTCTGAAACCTGACTACGATATTTCGATGTTTGATCCAGCGCGATTTCAGAACTGATCGCCACACTCGCCAGTGGCTTCCCATTCACAATCGCGGGACAGGCCGAACTTTTCGTTAGCGGATGATTCTTCGAATGTGAGCAATCTTGCTCAGACGCCAAAGCACTGAACCTGTCATTCTTTATTCTCCTGAGTGTGTCGAAAGAGCGCGACCGCCAATTTCGTTAGCTCTGAATACTTAGGTCGCGGTGAGACGAGTCCTAACCGGGACGCACCGAAGCGACCACATCCAGCCGATTGGCATTTGTCATCGTGCAAAGCTGCAAACTCTGCAGACACGATTCGACCCTAAAGCTCTTAAACATGAAACTCGGTTGACACCTTCGGAGGATAGAGGGCGTTAGCCTGCGAATTAGAAAGGTCGGAAACAATGCCGTTAATTCAACTTCTGGAAGTTCTCATCGTGGTAGGTGTTCTGTTGTGGCTGGTCAATCGCTTCATTCCCATGCAGGCATCCATCAAGTCAATCTTGAACGGCGTAGTGGTCATAGCCGTGGTGCTGTGGCTGCTGAATGTGTTCGGGCTGTTTCACTCGCTTTCCGCTATCCATATCGGAAAAGGATGACGAGCTGGTAAGAAATCACTCAGGAATTCTTTCGCAAGACAACATAACCAGGCAGGCATCTGCCAAGGAGAAACAAATGAAGATGAAACTGTTGTTAGCATCTGGCATCGCACTGAGCTTGAGCGCATTAGCTCAAAACACAACCGCCGTCGAGCCCATGGCTCACACCCCCACCTTCCGCGTAGTCGTAACTAGCCGCACCACGCCAGCGGTGAACTACAAGCATCGCAGCGGCTCGACCAAGGTGGATTTCGCGGGCACGGATCTCATGCCTTCAGCCAATGGCGAGGCCCAGGTAAACAGCAAGCGGGGAGCGATTGAGATCGAAGCGGAATTCGGCGAACTGCAAAAGCCCACGACGTTCGGCAACGAATACTTGACTTATATCTTATGGGCAATTTCCCCGGAAGGTCGCGCTGTAAATCTGGGAGAAGTGTTAGTGGGCGGCAACAGCCGCAGCAAACTGCACGTAACTACCGACCTTCAGGCTTTTGCTCTGATCGTTACCGCCGAACCTTACTATGCAGTCCGGCAGCCCAGCAATGTCGTGGTCCTCGAAAATGTCATTCGCAAGGACACCAAGGGAAGCGTGGAGTCGGTGAATGCGAAGTACGAATTGATGGAGCGGGGCGGTTACATTCCCACCGGCTATAAGTTCGACCCGGTGGTTCTGAATGCCAGGTTGCCCTTGGAATTCTTTGAGGCCCGCAACGCAGTGCGGATCGCCGAATCCGAAGGAGCCGAGCAGTACGCCAGCGACAGCTATCAGCATGCGGTCAGGTTGATGAACAACACCGACGAATATGCCACCAGAAAGGACGTCCCGAAAAAGCCGCTGATCGCAGTCGCCCGCGAGACCGTTCAAACTGCCGAAGACGCCCGCGAGATCGCAGTCAAAAAGATGGATGACGTCCGCCTCGCCAACGAACGCCAAGCCTCGGCGGACGCACAGACTCAGTCGCAAGCCCAAGCCGACAACGCGACCCTGCAGAAAGAGCGGGCTCAGTCCGACACAGCCAAGGCTCAATCGGAAACGGCGAAGGCGCAATCCGACATGGCAGCGAGTCAGGCAGCATCCGCAGCAGCGATTACAGCGGCCCAGGCTGATGCCGACCAATCTCGTTTAGCCGCGCAGCAAGCGCAGCAGAATGCACAGCAAGCCGAAACCGACAAAGCTGCCATGCGCGCGCGTTTGTCCGAGCAACTGAATTCTATTCTTCAAACTCGGGACACCGCACGCGGCCTCATCGTCAGCATGTCCGACGTATTGTTTGACACCGGACAGTATTCCTTAAAGCCGGGAGCACGCGAGAAGCTGGCGAAAGTCGCCGGTATTCTGCTCGCCTATCCTGGACTCAACATTGCAGTTGGCGGCTACACGGACAATGTCGGCGGCGATGAAATGAATCAGAAGCTGTCAGAGAATCGTGCCACCTCGGTGCGCGATTATCTGGTGCAGCAAGGCGTCACCACCAACTCAGTCAGCGCCAGAGGTTTCGGCAACACTCTGCCGGTAGCCTCCAACGGTAGCTCCGCCGGCCGTCAGCAGAACCGAAGAGTCGAACTTCTCGTGTCCGGCGACGCCATCGGCAACTCGGCCAACATCACCACAGGAAGCTTGCAATAAGGCAAGAGCGTTCAATGATCTGTAGGGAGGCAACACCCATGAAACTGGTAGGAATAATCGGCACAGCAGTTCTGTCCTTGACCCTGGGAGCCGCAGCTCCCGCGTACGCGCAGGAGGAACACGGGCAGCACGACGAACACGCGCAACAGGAAGATAAAAAAGCGCAGCAGGATAAGCCTGCTCAGCAAGATGAGAAACGCGGACAGCCAGAGGAGAAAAAGGCGCAGAAGGAAAAGCCTGCGCAGCAAGAGGAGAAGCACGCACAGCAGGAGCAGAAGCCACGGCAGGAAAGGCCTGCCGCGCAACACGAACAGGAAGCACAGCGCGCCAATGGCAACCACGGCCGCATTCCTGATGACCGCTACAAGGCCAACTTTGGACGCGAACACGCGTTTCGGGTCAACCAAGGCGATTTCAATAATCACCGCTTTCAATATGGCGGTTACTGGTTTGGATTCGCCGCCCCCTGGCCGAACAACTGGCTCTACACGCAAGACGTTTTCGTAGTCGACATCGGCGGCGTGTATTACCTTTGCAACCCGATGTATCCCGGCGTCAATGTTGAACTCATCGTCCAACTCTAGTGCCGCAGAGCGAGCGCCTTAAGCGTTGTCGGTGCGGGCCCCCCTTCAAGGCTCGCACCGATTGAATAGTAGGAAAACAAGGAGCAAGAGATGCTTGGAACTGTATTGATCGTGATTTTGGTCTTAGCGCTTTTTGGCGCTTTGCCACGGTGGCCGCACAGCCGGCAGTGGGGGTACGCCCCGACCGGCGGCGTGGGACTAATCCTTTTGATCGTGCTCATTCTTCTGATTCTTGGCCGCATTTAAGTCATGCCCCAGCTGTTAATATCGGCAGGCGCCATTACTAAAAGGTGGCGCCTGCTTTCTGCCCGCATTCTGGCATCTCTTCTTTTGGTAATGATGTGCAGCGGCGGCTCGTCCGCATACTCCGTTCTCACCCACGAGGAAATCGTCGATCTGCTGTGGTCCGACGAAATTCGTCCGCTGCTTTTCCAGCGATTTCCGGGATTGTCGGATGATCAGATCAAAGAAGCACACGCCTATGCCTATGGAGGTGCAGTCATCCAGGATCTTGGTTACTACCCATTCGGCAGCCGCGAATTCAGCAACCTCGTGCATTACGTTCGCAGCGGAGACTTCGTTCGCGAGCTGCTGATCGAGAGCCAGGATGTGAATGAGTATGCCTTCGCTCTAGGCGCGCTGGCACACTACGCCTCCGATATTGCCGGCCATCCCGCCGTCAACCAGGCGGTCGCGATCGAGTATCCAAAGTTGCGAGCGAAGTTTGGCAAGTCGGTCAAGTATGCCCAGGACAAGACAGCGCATTTGAAAACCGAGTTCGGTTTCGATATGGCACAGGTCGCGAAGAATCGTTACGCGTCGCAGCAGTATCACGATTTCATCGGGTTTCAAGTATCTAAGCCACTGCTCGAGCGGGCCTTCCCCGTCGTCTACGGAGTGGAACTGAAAGACGTCTTGACCCACGAGGATCTCGCCATCGGCTCGTATCGTTACTCCATTAGCCGGCTGATCCCGGAGATGACGCAAGTTGCCCTGCGGACTCATAAGAAAGACATGATGCGTGAACATGCTGACTTCGCAAAACGAACATTTCTCTACCGTCTTTCCCGGTCCGAATATGAAAAAACTTGGGGGAAGGATTACGCGAAACCCGGCATCGGCACTCGGATCCTGTCCGCCCTCTTTCGATACATGCCGAAAATCGGCCCCTTCAAGGCGCTGGCATTCAACAACCCGACTCCGCAAGCCGAAGATCTTTATTTCAATAGCATCAATAAAAGTGTCGATCAATACCGGGCTTTTCTTGAAGCTGTACGCACCGACTCGCTCGTACTTCCTAATTGTGACCTCGATAGCGGAGCGATGACCAAAGCGGCGGAATACTCGCTCACTGACGATGCCTACGCGAAATTGCTCTCTCAGTTATCAGAGCGAAAGTTCAATTCAACCTCGCCGGAACTGCGCGCCAATATCCTGACGTTTTATTCCGACCTCTCCGTCTCCATCGACACAAAAAGGGACCCGTCCCGCTGGCAGAGTGTGCTGACATTCCTCGACCAGCTGAAGTTGGTCACTCCGGCCCCGGTTGTCGCCAGCACACCTGCAAATTGATCACCTAGCCATTTTCCAGAACCGCCAGTGTCAGCGGCTTTCGTTGACTTGCCCGTTTCACACACGTAGGATTTTGATCGGCGAACAGCGGGCTTCGCACGCTGTGAACGGGTTTGATTCTGTTGCGACGCTGGCCAAGCTAAGTGAGAAAGGGAAACGAATGGATGCTTTGACGCGCCGCGGTTTCATGCGGATGAGCGTGGGTTCCGTCGCAGCGGGAGCTGCGGCAAAGATCACGCTGCTGGAGCCTGCAGCACTGTGGAGTCAGGCCGGTGCGGTGGCGCCGAGCGATCGAGTCCGATTTGCCGCGATCGGCACGGGCACCCGAGGATGTGAGCTGTTGGCAGCTTCACTCGCGGTAGCGGGCATCGAGTGCGTCGCGGTCTGTGATCTGTATGACAGCCGGCATGAGGCGGCTCAGGAGGCCATACAGAAGCAGGTCCCGGCGACTCGTAATTACCGAGAGATCCTGGACCGCAAGGATGTAGACGCGGTGATCGTGGCTGTCGCTGACCACCAGCATCGTCGCATCGTTGTGGATGCCTGCGCAGCGGGAAAAGACGTGTACTGCGAAAAGCCGATGTCGCATACCGTGGAAGATGGCTTCGCGATGGTGGACGCGGTACGCAAGGGAAATCGCATCATGCAGGTGGGCAGCCAGCGCGTGAGTTCCATCGTCTACGAGAAGGCTCGGGAAATGTACGCATCGGGCGCGCTCGGCGATGTGTTCTTCATCGAAGGCTCATCGGACCGCAACTCGCCGAGTGGCGCCTGGGTGTATCCGATTCCGCCCGACGCAAGCGAGCAAACGATTGACTGGAATTCGTTTCTGGTTGGCGCGCCCAAGCGGCCGTTTGACGCGGCCCGCTTCTTCCGCTGGCGCTGCTTCTCCGACTACGGGGAGGGGTTGGCGGGCGATCTGTTCGTCCACCTGCTCTCGGGGATTTACTTCATCACCGACACTAATGAGGCTCCCAAGCGGGCGCAGTCGAGTGGCGGACTTTTTCGCTGGAAGGACGGACGCGATTTCCCGGATGTGATCGAGACGCTCTACGACTACCCGAAGTTTCGTGTGCTGCTGCGCTCCAATCTGAACAATGCGGGCGGTGAGCCGATCAAATTCCACGGCACCAAAGGCACCATGGAGATCATTGGGCAAACGCTGACCTTCACGCCGCAGGACGTACGACCCAAGCCGGAAACCTATTCGACGAAGGGCTGGCCCGAACGATTGCGCAAGGAATATCTGGCGCAGTGGGCAGGGGAGCATCCGCAGCCCGTGCCACTCGACTACCAAGTCGACGAGGCGGAGATTTTCACGGCGCCGGAAGGATACAGCGATGTGTCGGCACATGAGGCGAATTTTTTCAACGCGGTTCGAACCCGCAAGCCAACCGTCGAGAACGAGGACTTTGGCAACCATGCGGCAATCGGCTGTCACCTGGCTAACTACGCATATTTCAAGAACACGATTGCCACCTGGGATGCCAACGCGAAAATGATCCGAGGATAGGCGCACCAGATTACAGGAAGGAATTGAGTAACTAGTTATGCATGGGATTTCGAGAAGAACGTTTTTGAAGACTGCCTCGACCTCGGCCGCATACGCGGCATTATCGAACGCCCTACCTAACCTCATGGCCGATCCTTTAGGCCTGCCGCTCGGATTGCAGTTGTACTCGGTCCGAGACTTGCTGCCCAGGGACTATGAAGGAACGCTGCGGTCGTTGGGTGCGATGGGCTATCGCGAGGTGGAGGCTGCCGGCTTCTTCGACCACACCCCCAGCCAGGTGAAACAGGCAATGGATCATGCGGGTCTGCGCTGTGTGAGCGCCCACTATCCCATGAAGGAACTGCAACCGAAGCTGGAGGAAATCATTCAGTTCGGAAAAGATTTGGGGCTTAAGTACATCGTCTGCGCTTCGCCGATGTTGAAGGATCCGTCGCGCATGAAGGATGCCGGATCTCGGGAGGTGCGAGAGGCAATGACCCTCGACGACTGGCGCTGGAATGCGGAGCAATTCAATCGCATCGGGGAGCGTGTGAATGCCGCAGGCATCCGCTTTGCGTATCACAATCACATGACGGAGTTCCGTACAGAAAATGGCGTGCTCTACTACGACGAACTGTTGCGCCTGACGGATCCCCCGAAAGTGACGATGGAACTGGATTGTGGCTGGATGGTATTAGGCGGGAAGATGCCGGCTGATTACCTGACCCGCTACCCATCGCGCTTTTCAATGCTGCACGTGAAGGACTTCAAGCTCGCTGGGGTCAGGCCCGGATCTGCGCCTCCGCCTTCGACAGAATTAGGACGAGGCAACATTGACTACCGTCCAATTTTCGAAGCGGCTAAGAAAGCCAACATCGAGCACGCATTTGTGGAGCAGGAGGAGTTTGACATGCCTCCAATGGAAGCGCTGAGGGTCGACGCGGATTATATGCATGCGTTGAAGGTGTAGCAGTACGAGCTCAGGCAGCGTCTACGCGCTTGTCACCAACATGCTTATCATCCTGAGCACAGCGGAGAGATCCAGGTCTTTCACGATTAACGCAACATACTCCGAATCACCAAGTCCAAGCCCACCATTAAAACCGCCGAGGCAGGGATCACCAACAGAGCCTTCTTCAGCCGCCGCGGGTCGCCGCCGGCGATGACGCCGATAATGCTCGAACTCACGGCGAGGCCGGTCCACCCACAGGTAATAACGAAGCCGATTGCAGTCCCGGTCATCCGTGGAAAGGCGTCACCCACGAGGGCTAGCGTAGTCGGAAAGACCGGCGCCATCGAGAGACCCGCCAGAAAAACCAGCGCGAAGGCAACTCCAGGTCGACTCGTCCGGAGCATCAGAAATGTTGTAACAGCCATCGCGACAGATCCAACCAATGTCACGGTGATGGCGGGAACGCGGATGAGAATCGGCAAAACCCCAGCGCGGCCAATCAGCAGGCCGAGGGCAAAACCCAGAGAAAGAATGTTGAGCGCCCTTGATTCAGGAATTCCCTGCGCGATGAGGTGGCGGGGCAACCAGTTCCAGACTCCCACTTCGCACGTGATATAGAGAAAAAGAAAAAATCCGATCACAAAAAGCAGCGGGCGCCCGAGCACGGGAGCCGCGTCCGCCAGCACAAAACGCCCGGCGCCAGTGGGCCCAGGCATTTTGGTAAACGCCTGAATCAGCAGTGTGACGACGGTGAGAGACGCGATGGTGTAGCAGAGGCGGACCCAGTTTCGGCCAAAAAGATTGGCGGAGATGAAAGGCGTGGTGAGAGCACCAAGTCCAAAGAAAAGGTTGATCAGGTTCAGCGCCGCAGCACGATGGGTCTCGCTCACGTCGCTGACTAAAGAATTTGCGGCGGTCACGACGATGCCGCCTCCGAGGCCGAGCAGGAACAACAGCAGAAGGATGCTACGGAAGCCCGGTGAGCGCGGAAGGGCCAAGAGGGCGACGGAGATGAAGGCAAGACCGAGGATGAGCCCGACCTTCTTGCCCTCGTTATCAAGAAGGGGCCCGACGCTGAGCGACGCGATGATGAGCCCTAGCGCTTGCGCAAAGGCGATAGCGCCGTTCTGGCTGGGCGACAAGTGGAAGCGGTCGGACAGATCGGGAAGGATGGTGCCCAACATAGCTGCGATCATTCCGTAGATAAAGACGGCGACACTGACGGCGAGGATTAGCACGAGCAGAATTCCTTTCAACAGCCGGTTTCATGTGCCCGAACCAGGCGCCGGAACATCGATCCAGGCTCTCGCTCGATGACTCTGGAGCGCTGCGTCGAGGATGGTCAGTTGCCGCAGTCCGTCGATGAATTGCGGATACTCGGGCACGCTCCCCGACGAAACGATCGCGGCATAGAATCGACGGAAAAGTTGCTTGAATGTGTCGTCGTAGCCTTCGCTGTGTCCGCCGGGAAGATCGGCATAGCTACGGGCCGCAGGCTTGAGCAGAAATGGATCTTTAATCAGGATCTGATTACCGACATCGCGGTGGCCCACCCAAAGTTCGTCGGGACGCTCCTGATTCCACGCCACCGAAGATCGTGTGCCGCAAATTTCAATGCTGAGGCTGTTCTTGCGGCCGGCGGAAACCTGGCTGGCAGTGACACTACCGCGCGTGCGCCCGCCCATGCGGAAGATCACAGCGCCAAAGTCTTCCGTATCGACGGCTGTTTCAATGTAGTCTTCCGGCCCAAGTAGTTTGTTCGCGAAGGTCTCGGCCGAGTGTTTCGGCTTCTTGCGCGTTCGGTGGAACGTCTGGAGATCGGCACATAGGGAGCTCACACGCAATCCGGTGACATGTTCGGCTAGATCAAACCAGTGCGAGCCAATGTCGGCTATGCAGCGCGAAGGCCCGCCAGCTTTGGCGTCGACCCGCCAGTTCCAGTCCGTGTCGTACAGCAGCCAGTCCTGAAAATATGTGCCTTGGACAATTAGGATTTCACCTAGATCCCCAGCTTCGCGCATGCCGCGCATCTGCTGCACCATTGGGTAGGAGCGCAAATTGTGACAGATGCAGTTGCGCACGCCCCGTCGGGCGGCGAGGGAGACGAGTTCTTCGCCCTCCGCAACGCTCGTGGCCAGTGGCTTTTCGCAAAGCACATGCTTGCCGGCATCGAGCGCCTCCCTGGCCATGGGGAAGTGCTGGGCGTTAGGTGTGCAGATGTGGACCGCATCGATCGAGGGATCGCGCAGAACATCGCGGTAGGTCGTGGTCGAGGGGATGGAGAACCCTGTGCTCAGACGTTGCGCGGTCTCGGCGTTTCTGCCTGCGATGGCAGCAGCCTCCACGGATTCCAGCCGCCGCACCGCTTCAAGATGCACCCGGGCCATGAAGCCGGTACCGATGATTGCAGTCCTGATCGGTTTCTTCGCGTTTCCCATCCGCTTTCTTTTAGACCCACCAGGCAGCGGTAGGCTGCTCGCGGATCACGATGCTGTTAAGGAAGTTCGCGGCCTTGGTCAGACCCTCTTCTGGCGAGAGCAAGCTATCTTCATGCTCGATCGAGAGCACGGAATCGTAGCCAAACATACGCAGCGTAGAAACAAACTCCTTCCACCATTCAGCCCCGTGACCGTAGCCACAGGTGCGGAAGATCCAACTGCGATCGCGTTCTTCGGTGTACCGCTTGGTATCGAGCACGCCGGTGCGCGGAAGGTTGGCAGGGTAAAGTTGCGTGTCCTTGGCGTGGACGTGGAAGATTGCACCTTCGAGTACGCGGACGGCAGCGATGGGATTAATGCTCTGCCAGAAGAGATGGCTCGGATCGAAATTGCAGCCCAAACTCGGTCCCGCGATGGAGCGCAGTCGAAGCAAAGTTTCAGGATTATAGACTACAAATCCTGGATGCATTTCGATAGCGATCTTCACGCCGTGATCGGCTGCGAACTTCGCGTGTGCGATCCAATACGGCGCCACCACTTCGTTCCACTGCCAGTCGAGAACCTTCAGATATTCGGGGGGCCACGGACACGTAACCCAGTTGGGAGCCGTAGCCTGCAGCGAATCGCCGGGACACCCTGAGAAGTCGACCACCACCGAAATACCAAGCTTCTCGGCAAGCAGAATCGTTCTCAGGCTCACCTCGCGGTCGTGCTGGGCCCGGGCTTTGTCAGGATGCAATGCATTTCCGTGGCAACTCAATGCGCTAATGCTGGTCCCGTGATCAGCCAGAATCCTCTGAAACTCAGCAAGGGCGGAAGCATCTTCGAGCATCGAGAGCTTGCAGTGCGAGTCGCCAGGATAGTTGCCGGTACCAAGCTCGACGGTGTCGATATGCAGCGCGCTGAGTTTCTTGAGAACCGCGGTTAGCGGAAGCTGCGACAACAGGGGCGTAAAAACTCCAACGCGCATAACGGCTGTGTCTCCTCGATCAAACGACCAGCGAGAAGGCTGGGGCGAAGGCAGCGCCCCGGGTCGCGGTTCTCGTCGCAATCAAGTACCAGTTTCTGTGGGTTCAGCAGCCGTCATAATAACTGATTTGCTAGCGCACTCGAGCAAGCATCACTGGAGCGATCCAGAACCAAGTTTGAAAAGAAGAGCTGAACGCGTCGAGACTTCAGGTGCACGGACGCGACTGTGATGCTTGACGTTAGTTGCTATTTTGTTATAGTTACCCTCACGTTTTTCCGTGCGACCTAAATATTGCCCGGTAATCTAAGTGGAGGAGGCGACCATGCCTGATGCGCTCGCGATCCGAAGAGCGGCGGCGGAGCAAGTCCGACGACAGCCTGAGATTGGCCTTCGGGAGCGGAAGAAGGTGCGTTTACGGCGGCAGATTGTCGATACTTCGATCAAGCTGTTTCGCAAGCACGGATACGAGAACACTCGGATCGACGATATTGTGGCAGCGCTGGAAATCAGTCAGCCCACCTTTTTCCGTTATTTTCCCACTAAGGACGCAGTTCTACGCGAGGTCGGAGAGCGCGGGTATGGCTGTATATGTGAGAGGCTGCGTTCGGAGCTTTCGAGCAGGGCGCGGACGGACGAGCGACTTCGGCGGCTGTACTTGGCGATGGCGCGAGAGGTGGAAGCCGACCGCCAACTGTGGCAAGCGGTGGTGTTGTCAGGCGCCATGGACCCCGTGCGATCCGCGGAACTGCGGGGGCACGAGGAGGCTGCCGTCAGCCTGCTGCGGGAAATTCTGACGCAAGGACAGAAGCACGGTGAAGTGACCCGCGTGTTTCCGGTCGTCCATCTGGCGGAGTTCATGGAAGGACTTTACAACACGGTGGTGCGGCAGTGGGCGGTAGATCTGACCGGGCCGCACAAGCTCACTGATCGGGTGCGCAGCGCTGTAGAGTTCTTCTTGCGTGGCATAGAACCGTAAGGCTTGGGGATCGCACCAGCACTTATCTATCAGTCGGGCACGCTTGTTAGAGAGGATTTAATGAAGGCCGCCGTCCTGCATGCATTCAAGACAGCGTTATCGCTAGAGAATGTGGCTCAGCCGGAAATTGGTGCGGACGAGGTCTTGATCGAGGTTGAGGTTTGCGGAGTGTGTCATTCCGACCTGCACGTCGCCGACGGTGACTGGACGCAACTCGCCGGCATTGTAAAGAAACCGCTGATCCTGGGACACGAGATTGTGGGCCGCGTGGTTGAACGTGGCGCGGCGGTTCAGAATGTGCAGTTGGGAGAACGGGTCGGGGTGCCGTGGGTGCAGTGGACATGCGGGCAATGTGAGTTTTGCCTCGAAGGCAACGAGAATCTCTGCGTGCGGCAGCGCATCACGGGCGTCATGGTAGATGGAGGATATGCGGAATTTGCCAAGGCTCCCGCCAGCCACGTAGTCAAGATTCCTGAAACGCTTTCCTCCGAGCAAGCGGCGCCATTGCTTTGTGCAGGCGTCACGGTTCATCGCGCTCTGAAGAAGGCTAAGATTCGCGCCGGGCAGCGGTTGGCGGTTTTTGGTGTGGGTGGACTCGGCCAATTTGCCGTCCAGATTGGCCGCGCGGCTGGAGCGGAAGTAACCGCGATCGACATCTCCGAGGAAAAACTCGCGCTGGCCAAGTCACTGGGCGCCGCCCGAACGCTGAACGTAGCGACTAGCGACGTTGTAAAGGAAGTTCGCCGTACCGGCGGCGTGCACGTGGCGCTGGTTACCTCGGCGGCCAAGTCCGGGTACGACATGGCGTTCTATTGTGTGCGTCCGACGGGGACACTGCTGGCCGTGGGATTGCCCGCAAAGGAAATCTCATTTCCACCGATTCTGATGGCCGCTGGCGAGATTCAGATCAAGGCTTCGGCCGTGGGCACGCGGGAAGATCTGCGAGAAGTTCTGGCGCTAGGGGCAACCGGTGTAGTTCATTGTCATGTGACGACGTACCCGCTCGGCGAGATCCAACAGATACTAGGACAACTGAGCCGCGGCGAGGTCTCGGGGCGGGCAGTACTCCGTCTGCGGGCGTAGTTTCGAGTGTTGACTGCGCCTGTGACCCGCCTCCGCACAGCTGTTTGATGTGGAGGGAAGGAGCGTGTTGACGTTAGCGACTATAATATGATACTAACTATCACTTTTGCGTGACATTGTCGCCGAGAGGCTTTTCCGCCGTGAATGTCAGACACCTTTTCGATCTAACTGGCCGCGTCGCCATCGTTTCGGGTGGATCGATGGGCCTGGGGCGACAGATGGCCGAGGGGTTGGCGGAGATGGGAGCGAATCTGGTGCTCTGCGCCCGTAAGAAGGAGCGTTGCGAGGAGACGGCGGAAGGGTTGCGGAGTCTGGGGGTTCAGACGCTTGCGCTGGCATGCGATGTCAAAGACAAAGCGGCGATTCAGCAAGTCGTGGATGCGACGCTCGCAAAGTTCGGCCGCCTCGACATTTTGGTCAACAATGCCGGCGTGTCGTGGGGAGCTCCGGTAGAAGAAATGACGCTGGAGCAATGGGACAAGGTATTGTCCACGAACTTGACCGGCACGTTCCTGTTTTGTCAGGCCGTGGGCAAGGCCATGATCGCGCAGGGATCCGGCAAGATCATCAACATCGCATCGGTCGCGGGTTTGGGCGGAGCGTCGGCGGAGTTGCAGGCCATCGGCTACCACGCAAGCAAAGGCGGAGTGATCGCATTCACCAAGGATCTGGCGTGCAAGTGGGCACCGCACAACATCCAAGTGAACGCAATCGCTCCGGGATGGTTCCCGACGCACATGTCGCAATGGATCATCGAGCACCGTAAGGATTCGCTGCTGGAGAAGATTCCACTGGGGCGTTTCGGCGGCGATCACGATTTGAAAGGCTCGGCGGTCTTCCTGGCCTCGGATGCTTCGGCCTATGTGACCGGGCACGTGTTAGTCGTCGATGGAGGCCAGACTGCCTGTTGAGAATTTCATGAATGTCCCTCTGACACCGGTGCGCTTCCTTCGCTACTCGGAGGAACAGTTTCCCCGCAAGACCGCGGTGGTGTGTCAGGACCAGCGGTTTACCTATGCCGAGTTTGGCGATCGCGTGGGGCGTCTCGCGGGCGCGTTGCGTGGCGCTGGATTGAAGGCAGGTGATCGCGTGGCATTTCTCAGCCTGAACTGCCATCGGTTACTCGAAGCCTACTTCGGAGTTCTGGAAGCGGGTTGCATTTTGCTTCCTCTCAATATTCGCTTAGCAGCATCCGAGCTTGCCTACATCCTGAACGATTCGGGAGCGGCGGTGCTGTTTCTGGAACAAGAATTTGTCGGTCTCGTCGATTCGTTCCGGCGTGACTTGCGCGCGGTGCGCTTATTCCATCAACTGGACGGGAGGCCGCAAGCGGCGTGGCTCTCCGATCAAACCTACGAGCAGATGCTGCTCTCCGCCACTCCCTACCGCGGAGAACTGATGGCGTTTGATGAAAACTCCGTGGCGGAACTTTTCTACACCAGCGGAACCAGCGCCAACCCGAAGGGCGTGATGCTCACGCATCGGAACATTTATCTGTACGCAATGAACATCGCCTTACACCATCACACCCGCTATGAAGACGTGCTGCTGCACACGATCCCTTTGTTTCATGCCAACGGCTGGGGAGCGGCTCATACCATCACCTTCATGGGCGGAACCCATGTCATGCTTCCGCGCTTTGTGCCGGAGGAAGTGTTCCGGTTGGTCGAGCGGGAGCGGGTGAGCGAGCTGAGCCTGGTTCCAATTATGGCTATGGCGCTGGTGAACTCGCCTGCGAGTGCGAAGTACGACCTGAGTAGCGTGCAGTGGTCTGTGATCGGCGGGGCTGCATCTTCTCCGGCTCTGATCCGCGAAGTCGAGACGAAGCTGGGATTCAAATGCTATTCGGGATATGGGCTGACAGAATGCTCACCCTCGTTGTCTACCGCTGAACTCAAACCCGACATGCAGTGCGCGCCCGAGGAGCGGTACGTGGTGCAGTCCATGACCGGTTATGCCTTTCCCGGATGTGAACTTCGAGTGGTGGACGCCGAAGACAACGATGTGCCGCACAACGGGGTGACGATGGGAGAAATCATTGCCCGCAGCGACGGCGTGATGGCGGGCTACTGGCAACAGCCGGAGGCCACGGCCGAGGCTTTGCGAGGAGGATGGTTTCACACTGGCGACATGGCTGTGATCGAGGAGAACGGGTACATCCGGATCGTCGATCGCAAGAAGGACGTTATCGTGAGCGGCGGAGAGAATATTTCGTCGATCGACGTTGAAAAAGTGTTGTTAGCCCACCCTTTTGTTTATGAGGCTGCGGTGATTCCGGTCACGGACGAGAAATGGGGCGAGGTGCCAAAGGCTGTAGTAGTGGCGAAACCTGGATGCAAGCTCAGCGAAGCGGAGTTGATTGAGTTTTGCCGCTCGCGTCTGGCGCACTACAAATGTCCGCAATCGATTGAGTTTTGCGAGGGCCTGCCCAAGACGGCGACCGGGAAAGTTCTGAAGAGGGACTTACGCACGAAGTATCAAAGTCGACCAGTCACGATTCGCTCCTCCCCTTGAGCGGGAAGATGGGATCACTATGGTGGTGAGCGGGAACAAAGAGATTGACGGATTGCCTATGACAAACCTAGTGAGAATCACTAAAGATAACGATGTCGCGGTTATTACCATCGACAATCCGCCGGTGAACGCGCTCGGTCCGGGTGTGCCGGAGGGGATTTGGAAGGCGATCGATGAGACGAACGGCGACCCTGCTATTAAGGCGGCGGTTGTAATCGGGAGTGGCCGGACTTTTGTCGCAGGCGCAGACATCAAGGAATTCGGCAAGATGACGTCCGGGGCCTCGCCCCGTCGAAGTCTTCTACCACTTCTTCTTCAAATTGAAAACAGCGGCAAGCCCGTGGTGATGGCAATTCACGGGAATGCCTTCGGTGGCGGGCTGGAGCTGGCGATGGCTGGCCACTACCGCATCGCGTCGCCCACTGCGCAAGTCGGTCAGCCGGAGGTGAAGCTAGGGATTATTCCCGGGGCTGGTGGGACGCAACGTTTGCCGCGCCTGGTGGGGGTCGCGAAGGCTGTTGAGATGTGCGCGGAAGGCAAGCCCGTTTCCGCACTTGAGGCTGCCACTCTTGGATTGATCGACCGGTTGATCGAGGGGGACCTGCTCACTGAGGCGGTGGCTTTCGCGCGTGAAATCGCGGACAAGCCAGCCCGCAAAACACGGGAGCGCACGGAGAATCTGGGAACGGCTGCAGAGAATGCCGTGATTTTTGCGTCGGCGCGCGACGTAGCTGGCAAGAAACAACGAGGGATGAAAGCTCCTCTGGCAGCGATCGATGCGGTGGAGGCCGCAACCAAATTGTCGTTCGAACAAGGCTGCGAGGCCGAGGCAAAGCTTTTCACCGGATGCCTTTTCTCCGATCAGTCGAAGGCGCTTATCCATGTCTTCTTTGGCGAGCGCGAGGTGGCGAAGATTCCGGACGTTCCCAAGGAGACTCCGGTAATCCCGGTGAACCGCGTAGCGGTCGTCGGCTCCGGAACCATGGGTGGAGGCATCGCGATGGTCTTTGCCAACGCGGGCATTCCGGTGCTGCTGAAGGATGTGGATGCTGCGGCGCTCGAACTGGGCATGGGCAAAATCCGCAAGAACTATGCGAGTTCAGTTCAGCGTGGACGCTTTACTCAGGAATTTGTGGACGAGCGTCTGCGGCTGATCACGCCGGTGGACAATTACGATGCGTTTTCCGGGTTAGACATGGCAGTGGAGGCCGTTTTTGAGGGCATGGCGCTGAAGAAAAGTGTGTTCGCGGAGTTGGACCGCTCTTGCCGGCAAGGAGCGATTCTGGCCAGCAACACTTCGACGCTCAACATCGATGAAATCGCTAGGGCCACGTCGCGGCCGGAGGCGGTGATCGGAACGCACTTCTTTAGTCCTGCCAATGTAATGCGGTTGCTCGAGATTGTTCGTGGAAAGAAGTCGAGCAAAGAAGTGATTGCCACGTGCATGCAACTATCTAAAAAGCTTGGGAAGATCGGCGTGCTGGTCGGAAACTGCCGCGGGTTCGTGGGCAATCGAATGTTTGGACCATATCGTCGGGAAGCGCAGTTCCTGGTGGAAGAGGGTGCAGACGTGGAGACGGTGGACCGGGCGCTCGTCGAATTCGGAAATGCCATGGGACCGTTGGCGACGGGGGACCTGGCGGGCCTCGATGTGGCTTGGCGCATTCGCAAGGAGTACCGCCATCTGGAAAAACCCGGAGTCCGTCAGCCGTTCGCCGAGGACCGTCTCTGTGAATTGGGACGTTACGGTCAGAAAACCCTGAAGGGGTGGTACCAATACGACGAGAACCGGCGTGCAAGCTCGGATCCTGAGGTGACGGCGCTGGTACGACAGTGGAGCGCGGACGCAGGAATTCCGCAGCGGCAGATCTCCGCCGCCGAGATGGTCGACCGTTGCGTCTTCGCGCTGGTGAATGAGGGAGCGCGGATTCTCGAAGAAGGATACGCTCTGCGGGCAGTTGACATCGACATCATCTATCTCAACGGTTATGGATTTCCAGCCTATCGGGGTGGGCCGATGTGGTATGCCGACGCGGTGGGACTGCAAAAGGTTTACCAGCGTATTTGCGAATTTAATCAGCAGCACGGAGAACTCTGGGCGCCGGCTCCTCTGCTGCGACGGCTGGCGGAAACGGGTAAGACATTCGCCGAGTTCGATAAGGAGCAGGTTGTGGCCGCATAGGATCTGAACCTGCACGACAACGCGGGCGAGAGCCAGACTCGCGCTCTGCAAGAGAAAGATAATTGGGGACCTCATGAGAGAAGCGGTCATCGTAGCCAGTTCGCGCACAGCCCTGGCGAAGTCATTTCGCGGATCGTTCAACCTGACACGTCCAGATGAACTGGCGGCGCACTGCATTCGGGATGTGTTGCGCAAGTTGCCCCAACTCGATCCGGGGGAGGTGGAAGACGTAATCCTCGGTTGCGGTCAACCTCATGGCCCGCAAGGACACAACATCGCGAGAGTTTCTGCCCTGCTTGCCGGTCTGCCGACTTCGGTCGGGGGCCTGACCCTTAACCGGTTTTGCTCTTCCGGTCTGCAGGCGATCGCGCTGGCCGCATATCAGATCTTAAACGGAGGCAGCGACGTGATGATCGGCGGCGGCGTGGAAAGCATAACGCTGACGCCACGCAACAACGATCCGAATCCTAAGCTCCTCGAGCGAATGCCGGGCGTGTACATGGTAATGGGGGAAACTGCCGAAGTCGTGGCCAAGCGCTACAAGATCAGCCGGCATGTACAGGACGAGTATGCGCTCCTGAGCCAGCAGCGCACGGCTCGCGCGCAGCAGGAGGGCTTTTTCCAAGAAGAAATCGCTCCCATGCGCGCGGTACGCGCAACTTTGGATAAGAAGACCAACGAAGTAATCGCGAAGGAAGAAGTGTGTGCGGACAAGGATGAATGCAATCGTCCGGATACAACGATCGAAGGCCTGCTGGCGTTGAAGCCGCACTTCGACCCGAACAGCGGTCAGGGTTCGGTCACCGCGGGAAACTCCTCGCAGCTTTCCGACGGCGCTTCGGCCACACTGTTGATGTCTCGACAGCGTGCGGACCAGCTTGGCATTCCCTACAAATTAGTTTTTCGCGGTTTCCAGGTGTCCGGTTGCGATCCTGATGAAATGGGCATCGGACCGGTCTTTGCCGTACCGAAATTACTCCAGCGTACCGGGCTGACAATCAGCGACATCGATCTTTGGGAGCTCAATGAAGCGTTTGCGGTGCAGGTAGTGTATTGCCGCGATCGTCTGGAAATCGATCCGGAGAAATTGAACGTGAATGGTGGTTCGATCGCGATTGGGCATCCCTTCGGAATGACCGGGTCGCGGATGGTGGGAACGCTGGCGATTGAAATGGCGCGGCGCAAGGCGCGCTACGGAGTCGTCACCATGTGCGTAGGCGGCGGGCAGGGTGCAGCCGGGCTATTCGAGCGCGCCAACTGAGCATCAGCCGCATCATCGGCAGCGGACACAGGAATTGCAAGTATGGCGGCAGTTTGCGATCAAGCGGGAACGGTAAGGGCAGGCGAAGAGCTCGAACTCGACCGCCTCAGACCGTTTCTGCTGGAACACTTTGGCCTCAGCGCGCCGGTTTCGGTCGAACAATTTCCCAGTGGCCATTCCAATCTGACATACCTGGTGCGAGTTGGTAATCGGGAAATCGTGCTGCGACGCCCGCCCTTTGGCAGCAAGGTTCGATCCGCGCATGACATGGCCCGTGAATTTCGCGTGCTGTCGAAACTACATACCGCGTATCCCGTCGCGCCCAAGGCGCTTCTGTACTGCGACGATCTGTCGATTCTCAATGCGCCCTTCTACCTGATGGAGCCGATTCGGGGAATGATCGTGCGCCGCGACCCTCCTCCTGGTGTGCCTTTTCCTCCGGAGACCGCGCGGCGATTGAGCGAAGCGTTTCTCGATAACCTGGCGCGCTTGCACCGCCTTGACTACGCTGCGATCGGCTTGGCTGATTTAGGCAAGCCGCAAGGCTATCTCGAACGCCAAGTCAAAGGCTGGATCGAGCGCTATCACAATTCGAAAACCCATGACCTTCCGGAAGTCAAACGTATTTCCGCGTGGCTCGCTGAACGAATGCCGGTCAGCCGTGACACGGCGCTTATCCACAATGACTACAAGTATGACAATGTCGTGCTTGATCCCGCCGACGCGACCGGGATCGTCGGCGTTCTCGATTGGGAGATGTGCACGCTGGGAGACCCGCTGACGGATCTAGGGACGACCCTGGCATATTGGACTGACCCGAAAGATCCAGAGGAACTCCAGGAAATTCGCACCGCACCGACCACGCTGCCGGGGACGCTGACGCGTGCGCAGTTGGTCGAGCGCTATGCCGCCGCGACCGGCCGCGATCCCGGCGACATGAGCTTCTATCTGACGTTCGCCCGCTTCAAAGTCGCAGTCATTCTTCAGCAAATCTACTACCGCTATGCCCAGGGATTGACGCAAGACGCTCGCTTCGCGGCGATGCCGGCGAGAATCCACACTTTGTTGCGCGCTTCATGGCATTGCGCGGAAAGCGGGAGGATATGAGCGCCAGGTCACTGCCGGTAATAGCGGACCAGCCACTCTGCGACACAGCAGGGCTTGCTGGAAGACTGACTCTCGACATGAACGAGGAAAGCGGCGTCTACAAACGCGGACAATTCCTTCGCCGAAAGCAGAGTGACGCGAGCGCGAATCTGCGAACCGGCATGAACGGCCGAAGGAAAACGAACCTTATTCAAGCCATAGTTAACGCTCATCGCGACGCCAGAGCGGACATGGATCGCCTGTCTGACAAAGTAACTCAGCAACGACAGGGTCAGGAAACCATGAGCAATGCTGCCGCCGAAGGGCGATTTGCGCTGAGCGCTCTCCGGGTCCAGGTGAATCCACTGACGGTCCTCAGTGGCGTCGGCAAATTTCTGGATACGGTCTTGCGTGACGACGAACCAGTCAGTTGGGGGGAATTCGCGTCCTTCGCACTGTTTCAAAGAATTCAAGTTCTCAATCTCAAATGGTGGCATAGGAGTATTTCATGACGACATTAACAGACATCCCGCGCAAGACGACGAAGGGAACAGCGTTTCTGATCGAAGAGTCGACCCCCCAGGACGTTTTTACGCCGGAAGATCTGAGCGAGGAACACCTCGCCGTCGGTCGCATGGTCGACGAATTCTGGGCCAACGAAGTGGAACCGAATCTGCCGGCGATCCGCGAAAAGAAGCCGGGCGCCGCCATGGCAGTGCTGCGGAAATCCGTGGAGCTCGGACTGACCGCGATGGCGATCCCGGAAGAATATGGCGGAATGGCTATGGATTTGCCGTCGCTGATGGTGACCGCCGAACGCATGGGACGGGATGGCTCGTACGGTGGATGGCACTCGGCGCACACCGGCATCGGTACGCTTCCGATTGTCTACTTTGGAAATGAGCAGCAAAAGCGGAAGTACTTGCCGAAGCTGGCCAAAGTCGAGATGCTTGCCGCTTATGCGCTCACCGAGCCTCTGGCCGGGTCGGATGCCTTGGCGGCGCGGACGCGCGCGGACCTCGCGCCAGACGGACAACATTACGTCTTGAACGGCCAGAAAATGTGGATCACCAACGGCGGCGCGGCCGATCTGTTTACGGTATTTGCCAAAGTCGGTGGAGAAAAGTTCACCGCCTTTCTGGTCGAGCGTAACTTTCCCGGTGTAAGCAGCGGAGCGGAAGAACACAAGATGGGCATCACCGGCAGTTCCACCACGGCTGTGTATTTGGACCATGTTCCGGTGCCGGTGGAAAACGTACTGGGAGAAATTGGACGCGGTCACGTGATCGCGTTCAACATCCTGAACATCGGACGATTGAAACTGGGTCCAGCCCTGGTCGGAGCCGCGAAAAACGTGCTGGCGATTTGTCTGAAATATGCCAAGCAACGCAAGGCTTTCGGATCGGCGATTGCCGAGTTTGGAGCAATTCAACACAAGCTGGCGGAAATGGCGATCCGCATTTTTGCGACGGAGTCGATGGCCTGGCGTGTAGTGGGACAGATCGAAAATCAAATGCACACGGCGACCGAAGCCGATTCCACCCAAGAACTGAAGGCCATCGAGGAGTTCGCTGCGGAGTGCTCGATGGTCAAGGTCTACGCCGCCGAGATGCTCGATTACGTAGTCGATGAGGGAGTCCAGATCCACGGTGGCTATGGATACCATCAGGACTATGCGGTGGAGCGCGCCTACCGCGATGCGCGGATTAACCGTCTGTTTGAGGGGACCAGCGAAATTAACCGGTTGGTGATCACAGGCATGCCATTGAAGCGCGCGGCCAGGGGACAACTGCCCTTGTTCGAGGCTGCCTATACCGTCTTGCACCAGACCGAGACGAAACCCGTTGGCGAATCCTCCGATGCGGAGCTGAACCTGGTTCACAACGCCAAGAGAATTGCCTTGCTGACTCTCGGAGTTGCGCACCAGAAATATGGCGCGCAACTCGAACAGCAGCAGGAAATCATCATGAACCTCTCCGACATCATCATGGAAGTGTTCGCGATGGAGTCGAGTCTGCTGCGCAGTCGGAAACTGGCGGCCTCCGGGGCGGGAGTCAATGCGGCCGATGCCTGCGCCATCTATTTGCTCGATGCCATCGCCAGGATCGAACTCTCGTCGAGGACCGTTTTGAGCGCATGCGACCAAGGCGAGGAGCTGCAACGAAATCTTTCTCGTTTGCGCGGTTACGCCAATCACGATCCAGTGAATGCGATCGCAATACGGCGACAGATCGCGGGACGGCTGCTGGCGAGCGAGCGGTATACCGTTTGAGTCGCGGGATGCGCTAACCAGGGGGAGCAGCATGACACTCATCAATCACAAATTTCTACTGGCGGCGCGTCCAGTGGGAATGCTGAAACGCAGCGACTGGACCTTCGCCGAAGAACCGGTTGGAGCGCCGAACGAAGGTGAACTGCTTGTTCAGGTGTTGTACATCTCGCTGGATCCTGCGATGCGTATGTGGCTCAATGACGTGCGCTCGTATACGCCGCCGGTGGGCATCGGAGAACTAATGCGGGCGCTCAGCGTGGGTGTCGTAAAAACGTCGCTCAACCCCCGCTTCGCAGTAGGTGATCATGTTTCAGGATTATTCGGAGTCCAGGAGTACGCGCTGACCGACGGCCGTGGAGTGACGAAGGTCGACGCGAAAGCCGTTCCGCTGCAAAAGTATCTTAGCGCACTCGGCATGCCGGGCATGACCGCATTTTTCGGTCTTCTCGACACGGGCCAGCCAAAGCCAGGGGAAACAGTAGTGGTCTCGGCCGCTGCAGGAGCTGTAGGGTCGCTCGTGGGACAGATCGCCAAAATCAAGAACTGCCACGCGGTGGGCATTGCAGGAGGAGCGGAGAAGTGCCGTTACATCGTGCACGAATTGGGCTTCGACGCGGCCATCGATTACAAATCCGAAGACGTGAAGCAGTCCCTTCAGAAGCATTGCCCAAAAGGCATTGATGTTTATTTTGACAACGTGGGTGGCACGATTCTGGAGGCCGCGCTGTCGAACCTGGCGCGGGGCGCCCGGGTTGTGATCTGCGGGGCAATCTCCCAATACAACAATACCGGCCCGATGGCAGGACCCCGCAACTACATGTCTCTGCTTACGAATCGCGCCACGATGAAAGGCATGCTGGTATTCGACTATGTCGATCGCTACCCGCAAGCCAGAACGGAAATGGCGCAATGGATGGCGGCGGGCAAGCTGAAGTCACGCGAGGATATTGTCGAGGGCCTGGCAGCCTTTCCCGAAACTCTGCTCAAGCTTTTCAAGGGTGAGAACTTGGGGAAGCTCATGCTTAAAGTGGGCTAAGCTGACGAGCGTTAAGGAGATGTTCAAGTGGCATTTGTCGACAATCAAGGGGCAAAGATTTATTGGGACGAACAAGGGCAAGGCGCACCCATTCTTCTGATCATGGGCCTTGGGTATCCCTCGAGCCTGTGGCATCGGGCGCGTCCGGTGCTGGCCCAACGATATCGCACGGTCGCATTTGACAATCGAGGTGTGGGACTTAGTGAAGTGCCCCCCGGACCATATTCAATTGCGACCATGGCTTCGGACGCCGCTGCAGTTCTGGATGCCGCCGGCATTTTCGACGCCCACATTTTCGGCGTTTCAATGGGCGGCATGATTGCGCAAGAATTCGCGGTGCAATATCCGAAGAGAACGCGCTCGTTGATTTTGGGCTGCACCTCATCCGGTGGACCTTCCGCGGTACGCGCGGAAAGGAATGTAGCCGACATGCTGATGGCACGCGGCATGACGCTCGAACAAGCGCGAGAAGCCATCCTTCCCTATATCTACGACGCGGCCACTCCCCGAGAAAAAATCGAAGAAGATCTCAGCTTGCGCCGGCGGTGGCTTCCGTCGCTTGAGGGCTACATGGCACAACTGCAGGGCATTCTGGCATGGGAGGCCTACAGCCGACTCGGCCAAATTACGGCGCCGACGCTGGTCATCCATGGAAAGTCGGATGCATTAGTGCCTCCGGGCAACGGGGAGCTGATCGCTGCACGCATTCCAGGTTCAAGGCTCGTCTTGCTCGAGCACGCTAGTCACCTCTTTCTTACCGATCAGACCGAAGCGGCATGTAACGAAATACTCGGATTCCTTTTGTCGCATAAGGGCGGAGAGCCAGCCGCAGAAAACGGGAAGGTTATGAACGCCATTTCATGAGCTAGATCTTCATTCCTGACAGGCATACAGCATCATCAAAACAATTCATTTGATGAATTTCGCGAACGCGGATACGCTCGCGCCAATCATGAAGATGCGGCGCTCTGAAACGGTACGAGCGTGGGGAATGGTTTGCTCTCATCATTCGATCCCCAAAATAGATAATCTCAATCAAAATAACGCCGGCAGGGAAAACTCCAGCAAGTTCGAAGAGCCCGGATGCATGCTGCTGCACGACCAGTTATTTTTGTTGTGATTCAGGTAAGTCCGAGGCAGGGGGAAATATGGCTTTCGAAAAGAGCAGTTTGGATGGTCGCTCGTTTTCATGCTGCTGCGCCCTTTTCTGGAGGCGAAAGAATCCTATGAAACCACTCCCGTATCTTTTTTGCTTGCTGCTCGCAACCTTAATGGCTCACGGACAGGGCGTGGGCACGTCGGGTGAGATCACGGGGACTGTAACCGATTCTGCCGGCGCTGCGGTGCTTAAGGCTACTGTCAATGTCGTGGACGCCCAGACCGGTCTGCAGCGCACGGCCGCGACCAATAGCACGGGGCAGTTCCGAGTGACAGGGCTCTCCCCGGCCACTTACGACATCAGCGCACAAATGCCGGGTTTCGCCACGGAAATTAGAAAAGGCGTCACTCTCGCCGTCGGGCAGACGGTCATCTCCGATTTCAAACTGAAACCGTCGCAGGTGGCGACCGTTGTCGAAGTTACGGACCGGCCGCCGGTAGTGGAAACTGAACGAGGGAGCCAAGCAGACACAATTACGCAAGAGTACATTACCGATCTGCCGGTGGACCGGCGCGATTATCTTACCTTTACGCTGCTCGCGCCGGGAGTGTCCGATTCCACCAGGCTGGCGGGGGACCAGGATTTCAGAGTCAAGCAAACACCACAAAGCGGGTTGTCCTTCTATGGCAGCAATGGTAGAGGAAACAGCATAACGGTGGACGGCGGTGAAACCTCCGGCGATAGCGGCGGTCAGCGCCTAACGGTAAGCCAGGACACGGTTCAGGAATTCCAAATCAATCGCAGCAATTACGGCGCGGATTTGGGATCAGCCACCGGTGCATCGATCAATATCGTGACAAAGTCCGGCACCAACAACGTGCATGGCACTCTGTTTGGTTTTTTCCGCGACGATGTGATGGATGCCGAGAATCCGTTTTCCTTCAGCCAGGCATTGCAACCCGGCCAGACCTTCAATCCTGCCAACCCCGACTCAGTAGGTTCGCCGATCAAGGACTCTTTGACTCGCCAGCAATTCGGCGGAACCCTGGGCTTCCCGATTAAGAGAGACAAGACGTTTCTGTTTGTTGGATTCGAAGGCTTGCGGCAGAATGCGCAGAACGCGGTTCCGCTGTTGACCAACACCGACATCTTTCGTCCGACGGCAGCACAGGATGCCATTATTGGAGGGCTGGCAACTTCGTCGGCGCCCGTTGGCTGCCTAAATCTCCCGAACGGAACTGTCCTGACCTTACCTTCGAACATTTGCGCCTTTGCTCTCCAGAGCATTTTGACGGTAAACCCAAATCCCGGTCCAAACCCGTTCGTTACTCCCGGCCAAGCCGCTCTGAATGGATTCCTGGTAAACCAGTTTGAAACCCAAGGCGGACTCTTTCCTTATGACTCGCGCGAATACCAGGGGTCAGCCCGTTTGGATCACCGCTTTAGCGTGAACAATGAGATCTCTGTCACTTACCGGTATGGACACGATCTGGAGGAGTCGCCGGATGTGCAGTCTCTAACCGCTTTTTCGGCAGGAAGTTCCATCCATACCTACGACAACAATCTGCAAGCCGCCTGGTATCACCAACTCAGTGCAACCGCACAGAACGAGGCCCGAGTGCAGTGGGATTACAACAGCTTTAATGTGATTCCTAACGAACCAGGACAGGTGGGACTCCAGATTCCCAGCTTCATCAATAACCTGGGAACGAATATTTTCTTGCCCAGTATCAGCATTCTGCGTCGCTATGAATTCGCCGACAATTTCACCTTGATCCGTGGCCATCACACCCTGAAGTTCGGCGGCTACGAACTGCTGCGCGGCAATCACACCGAATCGCACACTTTTTTCCCAGGCCGCTTCGTGTTCGGATCGCTCCCGGGGGGTTTAATCAGCCCACAGCTTGCAACCACAACTGTCAACCCGTTGCAATCAGCATCGCTGGGGCTCCCTCAGGTTTACCAGCAGGGTTTCGGAAATCCGACCTATCCGTACTACACGCGCCCTTTGACTGCATTCTATGCGCAGGATTCCTGGCAAATCGCGTCAAACTTCACTTTGAATTATGGCCTGCGCTATGAATTGGACACCCAATTCGCGCCATTGACCACGTACAAGAAGGATTTCGCTCCGCGGGTTTCTTTCGCATGGGACCCCTTCGGGGATCACAAGACCGTGATCCGGGGCGGGTACGGAATTTTCTACGGACCGGTGGACGTACAAATTCCCGACGTCGACTTGAGCCTGGGAGTTGTCAACAGGAATAAGTCTGCGGTCGAGAACAGCTCACCGGCCCCCCAGGTCGCAAATCTGACCGCGATCTGTGGGGTGGCCCCCCTATTTCCTGGAAACGGCAGCAGCCCTTGCAACCGCGAAATTTCTATTTATGTTGATCCGATCACTCCGACCGGTCTCCCTGGCTTACAAACCGCGCCCGTAGTTTTCCAGACACTCTTTGCCCAGGGCTTGATCCAGTGCACCGCCCCAACCCCAGGCAATGCAGCCTGTATCACGCCCGCCGCGGTAGCCCCGTTTGGCATCAACGTTACCAACCGCAGAATTCTTTCTCCGCTGCAGGTAGTTTTCGTGAACCAACCGGGCTACCGCCCCCCCATTGCGCAGCAGGCTTCTTTTGGAATTGAGCGCGAAATTGGCCGCGGATTGTCAATTTCTCTGAGCGGAATCTACTCTCATACGCAGAGACTTCCAGTCGCGATCGACACCAATCTGCTGCCCGCGCCATTCAGCACGGTAACTTTGGCCAATGGCCAAACCGTCACGTATCGCAATTGGAATACGAGCCCTGCGGCGGATCCGCTGGGCGGCACCGAGGGACTGCCCTGTGCCGCCAATCCCACGCTCTGCTTTGTGAATCCGCTGGTGACACAGAACAACCAATATAGTTCTGAGTCAGAAGCTCTTTACGAGGGCGGTATCGTGGAAGTCAAAAAGCGTTTTAATGAACACTTCACCTTGTTCGGCAACTACACATTTAGCAAGGGCTTTGACACATCCACGGATTACAACTCCGACTATGGGCCGCAGGATCCCACGAACCTCGCTTTAGATCGTGGTCTTTCCGAGTTCGATCAGCGGCATAAAGTAGTGATCGCTGGTGTCTTCGACAGCCCATGGAGACAGAGCATTTTGTCCGGTTTCCAGCTGGCCCCGATTTTTTCCTACCACAGCGGGCATCCTTTCAACTTGCTGGCGGGAGGAGAGGTGAATGGCGACAATCACACTACCAATGAACGCCCCATCGGAGCCCCGCGCGACACGGGCCTGGGACCGAACTACATCGACTTTGATATGCGCTTGAGCTGGGCGCACAAACTCGGCGAGAGAGCTAACCTGCAGTTTACGGCGGAAGGATTCAACATTGCGAACCGGACAAATTATGCCAGCGTCAACAACGAGGTAAGCCCTCTTTTCGGGTTCGCTCCAGGGTTCACAACCTTCGATGTGCATGGAATTCGGCCGGGCACGGCCCTTGCTGGTGGCGGAACGGCTACGTCCAGCACACCGCTGGCATTTACATCCGCCTTTCCTAAGCGGCAAGTTCAATTAGGCGTCCGCCTGACCTTTTGAGGCATGCCGACACAGGAAACGATCTACGAAGTCACCGGTCGAGTCGCAACCATCACGTTGAACCGTCCAGATAAGCTCAATGCCTGGGCGTCCACCATGGAAAACGAAGTGCGCGCCAGCCTCGACGAAGCCGAGCGCGATTACAACGTCGGCGTCATCGTGCTGACCGGCGCGGGGCGCGGCTTTTGCGCCGGAGCCGACATCTCGCTGTTGAGTTCCGTGGCCGCCCAGGGCTTGCCGGGTGGGGAGCGCGACGCCGTCTCGCGACTGGGCGGCACCTCTCTGCAACGCGAGGGAGTTCCGCCCGATTTCCAGAAGAAATATTCTTATTTCCTTGGAATCGAGAAGCCGATTCTGGCCGCTATCAACGGCCCGGCAGTCGGCCTTGGACTGGTAATTGCGCTCTATTGCGATCTGCGCCTGGCTTCCGACGCCGCTCGCTTCTCGACCACGTTCGCGCAACGCGGACTCATCGCCGAGTATGGCATGGCCTGGATGCTGCCGCGCATCGTCGGGCTTCCCAACGCTCTCGACCTGCTATTTTCCGCTCGGCAGATCAACGCCGCTGAAGGGTTGCGCATGGGGTTGGTGAATCAGGTCTTCGCTCAGGACAACTTTCTCGACAAGGTCAATGAATATGCGGTCGAGCTCACATCGCGGGTCAGTCCGCGCTCCTTGCGCGTTATTAAGCGCCAGGTCTACGGAGCCATGTTTCAGACCTTAGCCGAGTCTTTCGATCTTGCCGTCGAGGAAATGGTGGCAAGTTTGCGTAGCGAAGATTTCAAAGAGGGTGTGGCCCACTTCCTGGAGAAACGCGCCCCTGTCTTCAAGGCAGGTGATCCGCAGAGCAAGCGATCGCGGAAATGATTTCCCTAAACGTGAAGAGTGCGAAGCAGCAGCCCTGCCAATGTGCCGCCGACCAAAGGTCCCAGGAAGGGGATCGGTGCGTAGCCCCAATCTGAGCCTCCTTTGCCCGCGATGGGGAGGACCGCATGAGCGATCCGAGTGGGAAAGTCCCGCGCAGGATTCATCGTATAACCCGTCGTACCTCCGAGCGATAGGCCAATGCCCCACACCAGACACCCAACCAGGTAAGGGGCCAGCCCAACTGCCATGCCGGTGGTCAACACGGCTTTCGAAAAGATTGCTCCAACTACAAACACCAGCACGAACGTGCAAATGATCTCGCTTACCAGATTCGCAGTGAAATTTCGAATCGCCGGCACCCCGCAGAAGCACACTCGCTTCAACTCCGGATCTTCTGTCGCTTTCCAGTGCGGCCCAAAGTGAATCCACACTAAGACCGATCCAACAAACGCACCCAGCATTTGCGCCGCTGAATACGGCACGACCTTGGCAAAGTTTCCGGTTACCACGGCGAATCCCAACGTAACCGCCGGGTTGATGTGAGCATCCCTGCTGCCGCACGCGATTGCGACAAACACCGCGGACATCACGGCGAACGCCCAGCCGCTGGTGATCACCATCCAACCCGACCCCTGCGCTTTGGAATGTTTCAACACAACGTTCGCCACGCAACCGTTCCCCAGCAAGATCAAGACCATCGTCCCCATGAACTCTCCCAGCAATGGTGAAGTCATCAATGCCTGCTCCTTTGTTGTGTGTTGGCGGTGAAATGTTTCCTCGTCGCCCGTATCCAGCACGAAAACGTGCTCGTGCATCAGCGTCGTTCGCAGTTGCGCGGAGCTACTGGGGCCGCAAACCGTCTGTACCGGGCTCATTGTCATAGGAGAGGCACGAGTTGCCCCTCTGCAAGAGCGTTCTCAACTCACTTCTCATTAGCGCTTCCGGCTTCAGGCGGTTGCGCAATTCTTCGCCTTATATTTGCTCAACTCCAGCTTGGCAATCAACGCGCGATGCACTTCATCGGGCCCGTCTGCAATACGCAGTGTGCGGATCGCGGCAAACATTTCGGCAAGCGGGAAATCGTCCGTAACTCCGGCGCCTCCGTGTATTTGAATTGCCTGGTCGATGATTTCCAGCGCAATGTTGGGAACTGCAACTTTGATCTGTGAGATTTCGCTGCGAGCTCCCTTGGTGCCGACTTCATCGAGCATCCACGCGGCCTTGAGGGTAAGAAGGCGGGCTTGCTCCAGCCTGATACGGGCATTAGCAATGACATCGGCATTGCCGCCCAGCTCGGCCAGCGGTTTTCCAAAGGCCACCCTTTGCAGCGAGCGACGGCACAAAAGTTCAAGCGCGCGTTCGGCTGCTCCGAGCGTGCGCATGCAGTGATGAATTCGACCGGGGCCGAGCCGGCCCTGCGCGATTTCGAAACCGCGGCCCGGGCCAGCGATGATGTAATCCAGCGGCACTCGAACATTGGTAAAGCTAACCTCGCCGTGACCGAAGGGCGAATCATAGGAGCCAAACACGGGCAACACGCGCTCAATCTTGACGCCGGATGTGTCGAGCGGTACCAAAACCATCGAATGACGCTGGTACTTGGCAGCGGAGCGATCCGTGAGGCCCATGAAGATCAGCAGCCGGCAATGGGGATGGCCGACTCCAGAGCTCCACCACTTCCGGCCGTTGAGGACGACGTGGTTTCCCTCAAGGATAGCCGTAGCTTGCATATTCGTCGCATCCGAAGAAGCGATGTCGGGTTCCGTCATACAGAACGCGGAACGAATCTCGCCAGCGAGCAGCGGCTTCAGCCAGCGTAGCCTTTGCGCTGGCGAGCCGTACTTCACGAGCACTTCCATGTTGCCCGTGTCAGGTGCGTTGCAATTGAAAACCTCGGGGGCAATCGACGAGCGTCCAGTTATTTCCGCCAAAGGTGCATATTCCACATTCGTAAGGCCAGCGCCATACTCATTGTTAGGGAGAAATAGATTCCATAGACCGGCTGCTCTAGCCCTAGCCTTCAAGTCCTCCATTAGTGGAGGCTGCTTCCAGTGGCGCCACTCGGGGAGATTCTGCACCTCCGCGTAATACTCAGGCTCAGCTGGCAACACGTGCTCTTCCATGAACGCCGAGAGGCGCTGAACATAGTCTCGGGCTTTCGGAGATACAGAAAAGTCCATTGGAAAAGCCTGATCCCGCAGGCACCTAGCCTAGCCATTTCAGCAGAATTCTCCTAATGAATCCTACGAATCCTGTAATATATGCGGCGTGCATTTAAGCCAGGTCGACCTTAACCTGTTCGTGGTTCTGGAAGCCATTTATCGTGAGGGCAACATTACTCGGGCGGGCCAGCAATTGAACCTCACCCAACCCGCGATTAGCCATGCGTTAAAGAGACTGCGTGATCTTCTGCAAGACCCGCTGTTCGTCCGCCAGGGGCCGCACATGGTACCAACGCCGTTCACGCGAAATATGATCGACCAGGTGCGGCAGGCGCTGCAAATCCTGGAGGTGAATCTCAGCCAGAGCCGTAATTTCGTTCCCGAACACACACGCCGAAATTTTCACCTGTCGTTGTGGGAATACGGCGAAGCGCTGATTCTTCCCTCGCTGCTGCTTCGCCTGACAGACGCTGCACCTGGAATGTCGATCACGACCTCGCAGGTCAAACGCAGGGATCTGGAGACTGAACTGGCGAGTGGTTCGGTCGATCTAGCCATCGACATTCCCATGACCATGAGTGATCGCATTCGGCATAAGTGGCTCCTCAACGAAGCATTCGTGGTCATTGCCCGGAAAGGTCACCCGGCGATCAAGGACAAACTAGACTTGGAAACTTATCTGGCGCAGCGCCATATTCAGGTCTCATCCCGTCGCCATGGCCCCAGCCTGATTGACGTCGAACTCAGCCGTCGCGGTCTTCGCCGGCAGGTGTTTCTGCGCAGCCAACACAACCTTACGGCCTGCATCGTGGTGAATAAAACCGACATGCTACTGACCTTGCCAGAACGACATGCGCAACTGATGAACGCGGTTTTGGTGAACCAGGTGTATCCCTTCCCGCTGCAAGCGCCCCGTCTCGAAGCCCACTTGTACTGGCACGAGAGCGTGGAGAATGATCCGGCAAACCGCTGGCTGCGAGAAGAAATCGAAAGGGTTCTGGCTTCGGAACCCCGAGCGACGCCGGTGCGGCGCAAGCCAGGCAGCAAACGTCGCCGACTCGGCTCGATGGCCGAGCCACGCCGGCCCCGCGCATAGGATGTTGGCCCGATAGTTCATTCAAAGGTCTGATCGGTCATCGACGCACGCGCTGGAGAAGCGTATGATTCCGCAACAACCACGTGAAGCGGACCAACTCGAGTCATGACCCGGCTATCCATAGCCGTCTGCGCCGCATCGACGGACGCCACAATGCCCTTGTGAAAGAATTGCGAGCAGCCTTCGCGCGCGCCGAACTCACGCCTGAAGGCTACTGCGCCATCGAAGGCATGCGAATTCTGGAAGAAGCCATCCGCAGCGGCCTGAAGTTTAAGGCTGCCTTCTTCCGCGCGTCGGCCGAAAATCGTGCCGACCGCCTGCTGCCCCAACTCGCCGCTCACGTCGAGACTCTCTTGCTTCCCGACAAACTGTTTGCCAGCGCCGTTCCCAGCGAGACGCCGCAGGGTGTCGCGGCGTTGGTCCGCTGCAAATCCTTCAAGCCGGAAGATATCGTTGCGAGATCGCATACTGGACCATTGCTGGCAATCGTGGGCGTGCAGGACCCGGGAAATTTAGGAACAATCCTGCGCTCGGCGGAGGCCTTTGGGGCCGCAGGCATCCTACTGGGCGAAGGTACGGTCAGCCCATTCAACTCCAAAGTGATTCGCGCTTCGGCAGGATCCGTATTCCGGTTGCCGCTGGCGCAGACAAAACTGGTGAGCATGCTGGGGCAGATGCGCGAACTCGGCCTGCGCCTGGTCGCAACCTCGTCACACAAAGGCACGCCGCTCGATCGAGCCAACCTTACCGGACCACTGGCCGTCTTTATTGGAAGTGAAGGCGCGGGCCTGCCGCGTGATCTGCTCGCGGAAATGACCGAAAGTATCGCCATCCAACACTCGCCAAGCGTGGAATCACTGAACGCAGGCGTGGCCGCTAGTATTGTGTTGTATGAAGCAGCCAGGCAACGCGCACACCTCACCGCGCAATCGGAAGTGCAAGCATGAGTCTGTTCCAAACAATTCCAAGCGGCGACAACTCTGGCGATCGGACCCGGCCTTTGGCTGATCGCATGCGTCCCCGGACGTTGGATGAGTTTGCCGGTCAGGAGCATCTGGTCGCATCCGGCAAGCCCTTGCGCACGCAACTGGAGCGCGATGATATCGGCTCACTCATCTTCTGGGGACCCCCAGGGACGGGCAAAACCACGCTCGCTAAGATCATCGCGAGCATGACCAAGGCGGAGTTCATTGAGTTTTCGGCCGTGCTGACGGGCATTAAGGAAATCAAGCAGGTCATGGCCGACGCCGAGCGAGCGCGGCAATATGGCACGCGCACTATTGTTTTCATCGACGAGATTCACCGGTTCAACAAGGCGCAGCAGGATGCTTTCCTGCCGCACGTCGAGAAGGGCAATATACGCCTGATCGGCGCGACTACCGAGAATCCTTCATTCGAAATCATTTCTGCGTTGTTGTCGCGCAGTCGCGTCTACGTGCTTAAACCACTGACTGAGGAGCAAGTCGTCCAACTGCTCAAGCGCGCGCTAACAGATGAAGAACGCGGCTTGGGAAGGATGAAACTCAACGCCTCCGACGCGGTCTTGGCAAAAATCGCGTCTTATTCGAGCGGCGATGCGCGCAGCGCCTACAACGTGCTCGAAGTTGCCGCGACACTGGCTCTCGGACGTCCCTTGACCGAAGCGGGCGCAGAAATTACCGATGACATTATCCGTGACGCGTTGCAAAAACGCGTGCTGCGCTACGACAAAGCCGACGAAGAGCACTACAACCTGATTTCCGCGCTGCACAAGTCGGTGCGCAACAGCGATCCCGATGCGTCGCTCTACTGGTTGGGCCGCATGTTGGAAGCGGGCGAAGACCCCCTTTATATTGCGCGGCGCGTGGTACGCATGGCTGTCGAAGACATTGGCCTCGCCGAACCGAATGCGCTGTCGCTCTGCATGGCGGCACGCGATGCGGTGGATTTCATCGGCATGCCCGAAGGCAATCTCGCGTTGGCCCAGGCCGTTGTCTATCTCGCGCTTGCGCCCAAGTCGAATGCGCTGTACACCGCTTACAGCGAAGTGCAGCACGACGTGGAGGCGACTGCCGCGGAGTCCGTCCCACTGCACCTGCGCAACGCGCCCACAGGATTGATGAAAGGCCTCGGATACGGTCAAGGCTATCAGTACGCCCACGACGTCGAGGGCAAGATCGCGGACATGCAGTGTCTCCCCGACAATCTGCGGGATCGCTCGTACTACCATCCCACCAACGAAGGCGTCGAAAAGCGAATTCGTGAGCGCATGGACGAGATCAAGCGGCGGCGTTCAGAAGCCCGGGAGACCTCGTCAAAAAAGGAATCGGATTCTTGATTGCAGCGGTTGCGGCTCAAATTGGAAACGCCCCACCCTATTCGCAACGAACGCCGAATAAGGGTGGGGCACCCTGCTTGGGTTGAATAACGGCGTAAAAGGGTGGGCCAGCCCCAACTTCAGGGAAAATCCAGCACTCAGCCGTCTTCAGCGCCGTTTCTTGCTTTCATTCTGCGCGACCCGCGCCCTTACCAGTTTCTTGACCAGGGCGGCGGGTAGTGGCTTGTCCGTCGTGAATTGAATGGTTCCTTTGGAGATAGAGAAGTCCTTCAGTTCATTCCTAAAAGCTTCGATTACCGAGGCAGTGGGGAACAAACTGCAGTGCTTGGAAAAAGCGGCGTACCAGATCAGCACTTCTTTGTGCTTAAACGCAGGAATTCCATAGCTGATGATCTCGGTGGCCTCCGCTGGCGCCGCGGACCGAATCGCCGTGCGTATCTCGTTTAAGCTGCTGCGGGCGGGTTCCGGGACACTCGAAAGGTATTCGTCAACCGTTCTTGGACCGCCTTTAGCTTTCGCCTTGGAACCAGTTCTTGATTTCGGTTCTTTCATGCGGACAATGCTACGGAAACTGTTAGTTGAAGTCCATTACTGCGATAACGTTCAAGGCCTCATTTTGGAGGCAAGTGTCGCAGGGACACGAATAGGGGCTACTCAATCCTTATTCCCCACCGAGTTTTTTCAGCATCAGGGCCGCGCCGCGGTTCTTCGGGTTGAACTGGAGCGATTTTCGATAGTTTGCGATGGCTTGCGGTTTGTCGCCGTCGTCCATGTAAGCCTCGCCGAGGCTGTCGTAAACGTTGCTGGATTGCGGATACGCTTCGACGTTGAGTTGGAGAATGCGGATAGCCTCTTTGAATTTTTTTGTGCCGATGAGTTGGTAGCCCAAAGCGTTGAGTTCGCCTTCATCGAAGTTGTAGGTGACGGGTGCGGCAGCCTTCAAGTCATGATATTGCCGCACGGCCTGGTCGATGCCACCGGACGCGATGGTCACCGAAAGAGTTTCGGCCATAGATTTGCCGGGGTCGAAGCCTGCTTTAACCTGAGGCACCCACGCGGCCACGGTCACCGCGAAAATTCCCGCGCCCATCGCGAGGGTGAGTACAAACAGCATGCCGGCCGCAGCCATGCGTCGCAGCGCGCCGGGGCGATTCTGCGCGCGCAAATAGATTTCAAGGACCGCTAGAGGAAAAAGGTATTGAGCAAAAGACATGACCGTCGGGAACGGGCCGGTAAACGTCGCCGGATCAAAACCGAATGGGCCTTTGAAGAGGAGCAGAGACAAAAAGAATGCTATTCGATAGAACCACGCTGCGCTTGCCACCAGGAACAGGCGCAGGGCCCATCGGCGATGGGTCTTGAAGTCGCGAGCAATTGCATAGCGCAACGCCATGGCAGCGCAAAGCCAGATCACGACAGCGCCAAGGCTACCGCCTATGTGTTGAGAAAGGTCGCCAATGCTTCCCCGGAACCAGGTCATGTAAAAACCGGCCATGCCGAGCGCGCAAGCGGTCAGCATGTAGATGCGCCCGTTCCAGCGATGAAAGACGGGAAAGCGGTTTCGGACTTGCGGAACCAACTGGGCCGCTCCGGCGAGCATGACGATGACGGCCGAAGAAACGTGCATGACGATGGCTAGATTGCCCATACGATCGCCAGGAATGTAGCCGTGACTTATGAACTTACTCCATCCGTGGAGATCCCCGCGCAGCGCAGTAAGGCCGTAAAAAGAGGCTACAGCAAAGGCGAACACCAATTGCCCGATCACGGCCACCACAAACCAAAACCGCGCGGCTGCCTTCAACGCAGCGTCGGCAACGGAACTCAGTTCCAATCGGTTGGTCATTACTGCTGTGCTCATAATCTTCCCTCCTTAACCGATCCAGTTTCGACCAGCCTGACTGCAATCAGGTACTCGGCTTTGACTCCGGCGATGCCATTTGGCGCCAGCAAGCACGAAGATCTTGTCGGAATTTTTCCCGCTCCTCCGGCGTCCTTTGCTTCCAGCGTTCCCCCATGTCATGACGTCGGTATCCGCCTCGCCCTCCCACGCCACGGAATCCACCAAACAGAATCTTGCTCAAGACGATCAGTCCCATGGCTTGCCAGTAGCCAATCAATTTCAATCCAAAAAGCGCCGGCATCAACCAGTTCCACAACCCCATGACCACGAAACCAAGCCCGGCAAGCATGGCGACGCACAGCACCGCGATCAATGGAAACTTCAGTATGCGAAGAAAGTTGGATTTCATAGCCATTCCTCTTTTGTGCTTACATATTTCTTCCCTGGCTGAACGTTCGGACTCATTATGAGGAACCACAGGCATAGCGCTCCCACCCCCAGAAGGCCAAAAGCCAGGTTGTAGGGGAAGAGATAATTTACGAGCGAAGGCGACAGAAAGGTTATCCAACCCAAACCGCCTAACGCCGTCAGCGTTCCCAAAGTTCGAGGCAGGATGGTCGACTTGAAAACGAGGTAGCCAATCAGAACGCAATAGAATCCGTCGAATACTATGGCGATGTTCACACCCTGAGGCTGCAATCGAAGAACCTCAACAACGAGCCCGAACAGGTTGAAGGACACTGCGAGCAGAGCAAGGCTCCTGTTCACCGGGGTGAAGCCGTCAACGAAAAGCAACGTCACAGCAATCATGCCCAAGACCGCAATGAGGCTTCCCGCGACGCCTAACCCTCCACGAACGAAGATCTCGACGAATGCTGTCGTCAGCACGCCGAACAAATAAATAACACCAGCAATCTTCGCCTTGAAATGCGGGGACGTTGCTGTAATACGTTTCGTGATTATTGCTGAGCTCATATTCGTTTCTCCTTACGCGTGCAAATAAATCAAATGCGTCAAATCAGAGAGGTCCTTGATAGCGGCGCAGCCGCACCGCTGCGGCAATGCATAGCACCGCAAATACCAGGCCGATCCACAGACCTGGGCTGCTTACGAATCTCCCTGGAGCGAGTCGTGCCAACGGAATAAAATGCGGATCGAGTGCGACACCATTCTTGTCCTTGAGGTCGAAAGCGCCCGTCGCGAATCCCCACAACCGACCTTGTAGCAGCGAGCCAAAATATGAAGTGTGGAACGCAATAGTCTCAACACCGGCAATCGCCAGCGGCGGCAGCACCGCCCACAGAAATGCCGCGCGTCGAGCCCAGCCGGAGACCAGCAGCATCCACATGTAGACTGGCGCATGCCAGAGTACAAGCACGATCAGGCCGTAGAGCAGCACCACTTCCATCTCAAACAACGGCAGGCGGGACCATTGCGTCGCTGCGCCTGCACCACTTATCAGCAGGACTGCGATGGCCAGCAGCCGCATGACGATTTGCAGAGTCACGGTGATGGTGAAGACGAGCACGGGCAGAACCAAGAATGGGATACTCACCTTCGCAAGCACCGTCGTGAGATCCGAAACCGGCATCGACTTCCAGAACAAGACGCTGCGATCGCGGCGTTCGCTGTGCAGCGCGTCGAGGCAGTAGAAAATCCCCACGAGGAATCCGACCAGCATGAGCAACATCGCCGCGTGGCTATAGGGCATGGCAAGCGCGATGGGTTCAGGCGCCGAGTGCTGCGCCGCCAGTTCACGCATATTGCGTGGCAGCCAAAACAAGCTGATCAGGAATCCGATCAAATAGACAGCGGCCACCGCCAGCGGTGCAACATAAATGGAGCGGTTCTCCCACAATTCGCGTCGCACCGACCAGTACATTGGCTGAGTCTGTGACGTGGCCGAAGCCACGATTCTCTGCGAGTCAAGAGGAAGTTCCGGCGCAGTGTTCGATTGAGTATTCATCTTCCTGCTCCCTTACGCGGGCGCTTCACTAAATGCATACGAAATCAAATCGGTCCTTGATTGCGGCGCAGCCGCACAGCGGCCGCGAGAAAAACCACAGTAATCAGCAGTCCGATCCATAGACCCGGGCTAGCCAAGAATTGCCCCGGCGTAAAGTTCATGGGATCGAGGAAGTTATCTGATGACCCTGCCTGTTCCGGGCCGCCCATGAATCGGTAACGCAGCAAATTAAAGAAATACGAAGTATGAAATGCAATCCTCTCGATGCCGCCAATCGCGACCGGGGGTAAGAAGGCCCATAGAAACGCCGCGCGCCGCGCCCAAGCCGAGACCAACAGCAACCAGCCGTAGAACGGCGCATACCACAGTACGTGCATGGTGATCAGGTGATAGAACAGCATGAGCCCCATCTGGAACAGCATCGGTGTTCCTAGGGTCGCGATAGGCGCAGCACTCCCCACCATCACGAGCGTGCTCAGCAGCACCATGATCAATACCGTGGCAACGACGATCGCGAAGGAGAGCAGTGGCAGAACGACGAACGGAATGCTTGCCTTGGACAGTACTACGGTCAGATCTGAAACTGGGAGTGACTTCCAGAACAGAATGCTGCGGTCGCGACGTTCGCCGTGCAATGCGTCAAGCGAGTAGAAGATCGAGACTAGAAAGGCAGCCCCCATGATCAGCGCGGTAGCGAAGCTATAAGGCTCTTCGAGAGCCGCACGCCGCTGAGCCAGGTTGCTCGTCGACATGACATAGCCCATGGTGGCGATCAGGTATCCGAATAGAGCAACGCCGGCGACGGCCAGTGGCGCGATGTATATGGAACGGTTCTCCCACAATTCGCGTCGTATAGACCAGTACATGGGCCGAGTTGACGACATGGCCTCAACCACGACTCGCTGCGAGTCGGCAACCGGCTCTGGCGCTGTGTTTGATTGAGTATTCATTTCGCTGCTCCCTGGGGTTGACCGGCGTGGTTGCCCATTACGGCAACGAACAAGTCGGCGATGCCGGGCGTGCGCACGTCGCCAAGCGCGGTCAACTGCTGGCGCTCGACTTTCTGATTCGCGGCGCGATCGAACAGCAACAAGCTGCGGCCGAGCACCTGGCGTTCGTAAATCGGCTTGAGCGCCCGCGCGGCGGCGACTCGCTCGGGATGCACCGTCACTTCTACATAGCGCGACTCGAATTCTTCCATGTTGCAGCTGAGAACAATACGACCACGGTTGATGAACATGAGATCGGTGATGACGTGCTCGACGTCTTCCACCTGGTGTGTGGTCACAATTATGGTGCGGCTGCGGTCGAAGTAATCGTTCAACAACGAATCGTAGAACTGTTTGCGATAGAGAATGTCCAGGCCAAGCGTCGGCTCGTCCAGCACCAGCAATTTCGCGTCAATCGCCATGACCAGAGCGAGGTGCAGTTGGGTCACCATGCCCTTCGACAATTCCCTGATCTTGCTTGCATGACGGATGTCTGTTTTTGCCAGGAAACCTTCGGCCTTCACCCGATCGAATCGCGGATGCACGCCAGCCACGTAGTCGAGCGCCTGTGAAACCCGCATCCAGCGCGGCAGTACAGCGACATCAGCAATAAAGCAGACATCGCGCATCAGTTGATCGCGCTCCGTCCACGGGTCGCGTCCAAGCACCTTCAGTTGTCCCTGATATGGCGTAAGGCCAAGAATGGCGTTGAGCGCGGTGCTCTTGCCTGCGCCGTTCGGACCGATAAGTCCGAGGATGCGGCCCTCTTCGACCCGCAAATCGACGCCGTCCAGCGCGACCGTTGTTCCGAATGCCTTACGGAGACCGCGTGCTTCTATCACTGTCATGGCTTCGGTTCCTCCTCTTCGGTATCAGACGACCCGCGATCTGCGCCGCCGTTGAGCAGTTCTTCCGCCCTCAGGCCGAGCCTCTGAATGGTGGCGTGGACTCTGGGCCATTCTTCCGCAAGAAACTTCTGGCGCTCGCCCTGCAGCAGCAGACTGCGCGCACCCGCATTTATGAACATGCCGCGACCTCGCTTGCTCTCGACCAGTTGCTCGTCAACCAGTTGCTGATAGCCCTTCAGAACCGTGAGCGGATTGACCCGGAATTCGGCCGCGACATTGCGCACGGACGGCAGCGGATCGCCTTCCTTGAGCACGCCGTCGAGTATCATCGCGACCACGCGGTCGCGAAGCTGGCGGTAAATCGGCTGACTGTCATTCCACTCACGGTCCATGATCGGTTCCAGATTAAAGCTAAAGACTCAATTTAAGGGAAGAAGATCATTTGATCTGCCTCCGCTGCGACAGCCGCACATTGCGGCCTCGCTCAAAAAACAGGTTCTACTGCTTGGGCTTTGTAAAAGTAATTCACAAAAACGTATCCCCACGGCACAGCAACGATGGGTAATATCACCCATAAGAACGACGACGTGATGCCTTCCGCTGGTGATCCAGCCAACGTGCCCTTTGACCACAGTGGATATGCCACGAGAATGAGCCACATCACTTTGTAAAATATCTCCAGCAGCACAATCGGCAGCATCTTCACGGGACGGACGATTCCTATCCCCGCCAGAGTTGCGAACGCCGTCCAGACGCACCATACCACGGCACTTGTCGGGTCCCATGGTCCCTGGTGGGTGAGGATATGCGTCCAGGTCTCTTTGCCCAAGACGAAGAACATCAATACATAGAGCAGCCGCAAGAGGTAAATATTGATCCTGCGGACACCTTCATACCGGTCGTTCCGTTGAAAAATGGCTTTCAGGCTGATGGTCATAGAAATATCCTCGAAGTCATTAGTCGCCTGCGAATCTCTCTAACCGCAGTCATGGATCAATTCGCAGCGTCGTCACTTTGCCCGCTGCAGATCCATGTGCGCGTGCATCGGCTTGTCCCCGGGCATTAAGTAAGTCCAGTCCTCGGTGTGGTGGTTGTCGTCGATGATAGTGAACACTGCATGCTCCATGTGTCCGTACTGCGTGCTGCCGGCAACATCGAGAAAGTCGAACTCCACCGTCTTTCCGTCGGCCGAAGTTCTGGCCGCCATGCGAGGGCGATTGCCGGCGTCGCAATAATGCGTCAGCAGCAGGCGATCGTTGTCGAGATAGAACATGGTGACGGGATGGTCGTACTTGGTCGGATCGTCCCCGTCTCCCGCACCCTTCATCTCATGCACCAGCGCGTTTCCCCGCGAGGTCACCCGCAACGAGACCTGCATGCGCGTCATGTCCCCCATCTCTTCCATCTTGGGGACGGTGGTCACCGAGCCTTGCCAGGTACCGGCAAGCGTTTTCAATTTGTCGAAAGATTTTTGAGCGCCCGATTGGGTGGGGGGAGCGGCGTCCGCCGCGAAAGCTGCAGCGGCCATCAAAACAAATACAACCGAAATAGCGATGCGTGATTTCATTTCAGTCTCTCCTTTTTCTATTCTTACGGGCTGTCCGAATCTCTTTCAGTCAACCTCTAGTGATGTAGTTAACTATAACACTATATCAACTGTCAAGTCTTTTTTAGTTTTATTTTTAGTGCCATCTCTATCCCACTGATAAGTAGTGGTTTGCGAACACGACGTCAGGCGATGTGGACGTGTACCGTCCGCGCTCTGTGGACTGCAGACCTTAGCACTCCCTGCGGATGACGGATTTCGGCCATCTCGGAACGATTGAATCGAACCATCCCGCGCAAGCATCTGATAACAAATAGTAAGTATCGCTATTACTTAGACTTACATTCGGCAGGAGGGCAAAACCGTGGCGACCACAGCGAGAGTGAATACAGCCGAATATTCAGCCGAGCATCAACTCGCCTTTGATCAAGTCGAAGACCTGCTGAAGTTGCAAAAGGCGGCGCAGAAGATCAGCTCGATCCTGGACCTTGATCGTCTCATCGATCAAGTGGTGAATGATGTGGCGCAGTCGTTCGGGTGCGTCGAGGCAGATATCTACTTGTACGACGAAGAGCGGGGAGAGTTAGTCCTGGCCTGCGCGCACGGCTGTGCTGGCTGCGAGATCTGCGGCAGTGGAAACAGCCTGAAGCTTGGGAAAGACGGTATGGTCGGCTACGTCGCGGGCACGGGCCAGATGCGATATGCACCTGATGTGCGCAAGGACCCGTACTACATTGGATGTGACGAGTCCACGCTCTCCGAGGTTGCGATTCCGCTGCACGTTGAGGGAAAACTGATTGGCGTGTTCACGGCTTCGCATCCTCAGTTGGATGCCTTCCCCGCACAGCAACTTCGGCTCTTGCAATCACTGTGCAGCTATGTGGCAGTCGCGGTTCACAATGCGCGTCGTTTTCAGGAAGAGCAGCACCAGCGACAGAAGATGAGCCGCGAGGCGAATGAAGCGCGCAAGATTCAGCAGGCATTGCTGCCGCGCAGTTCGCCTTACATTCCGGGCTTCGTCATCTCTGGACTCTCGACTCCGGCTGGCGCTGTGGGTGGAGATTGGTACGACTTCATTCCTTTCAACGATAGCCGCTGGGGATTGGTGCTCGCCGACGTCTCGGGAAAAGGCATGGCCGCTGCGCTTTTGATGTCGGCAACGCGCGGCATGCTGCGCTCGATGGCAGAGGCATCCTGCAGTCCGAGTGAAGTGCTGACCAAGCTGAATGAATTGCTGGTCAGTGATTTCCCTTCCGGCCGGTTCGTCACCATGGTGTATGCAGTGCTGAATCCCGAGACTCGGATGCTGACCTTCTCGAGCGCCGGGCACTTGCGTCCGCTTCTGATCGAGAACTCGCAAGCACGCTTCCTCGACACGGAACGGGGTTTGCCACTTGGCATTGGACCCGGCGACTACTCTGAGGCGCAAGTACACCTGCCCCAAGGCTCACGCCTGTTGTTTTATAGCGACGGCATTACCGAAGCGACGAATCCGGAAGACGACGAGTACGGTGCGGGGCGGCTTGAAAAACACTTTCGTCGTAGCGACGCGTCGGCGGAGAGCATTCTCCAGGACGTACGGACATTCGCGAACGGCGCCGGCTTGCACGATGACGCAACCGTAATTCTGGTAAAGGCGTAATTTCCGCAAAGTACTTCCTTTGTGTACCTTCGTGTCCTCTGTGGTTGACGCCTTTGAACTTCCTTAACCACAAAGGACACGTAGATAAAGGAAAGCTACGCACGCGGTTTGTTCACTATCCGAAGCGGGCTTTGTGTTCTTTTAAGATGCAGCGGTCCATGACTACGAAGATCCCGGCTTTGCGGGCCTTCTCCGCGGCCTTTTCGTTGATGACTTCCTCCTGCATCCAAATCGCTGGAAGCTTCAGTTGTATTGCCTGATCTACAATCTCCTCTACGAACTCTGGACGCCGGAAGATATTCACGATATCGATTTTCTCCGGGACCTCGAGCAGCGATGCATACGCCTTTTCGCCGAGGGCACCTTTGATCTCGGGATTGACCGGAATGACGTGGTAGCCGTTGCTCTGCATATAAGCAGAAACTCCGTGGCTTGGGCGCAGCGGGCTGTTTGAAAGTCCGACCACGGCGATGGTTTTAGAGCGCTTCAGCAGATCGGCAATGGCATCCGGTTGCGGCGAGGAGGACATAACAAAGCATTGTAGCGACCACGGTCATGCTACGCCAATTCCGATTGGCAGCTTGGCGAGGATGCGCGGGCGTTGGATGCCCGCGCCTACATTGATTTTATTCTTTTCCGGTCACTTCGAGCTTCTGTCGGAACATTCGGGTCGCTATTTTGCGGACGGTATCGGACACTTCCTTGTTGCCTGAAAGATTTCTGAGGTCCGGGGTCAGCAAATGCTTAATCAGCCCGAGGGACACGTCGATGGGGGTTCGCGGATTAAAGGTAAGGTTTCGAAGGATCGCATATTGCTTGATGAAACGCCGCTTCATCGTAATGCCGCGAAGCACGGACTCGAGCACGTTCTTTTGATTGGCAATCTTCTCGACTTCGCTGTCGGTAATCTTCGGCGATTCAAGCACGGCCAAGGACACAACTTTTGTCCCGTCCCGGATGAGAATTGAGCGCTCCTCTTTGCTCCCTTTCATCGCCAGTTGAATGCGTCCTTTGATGTCGAGTCGCGAGATTTTCTGCAGCGCGCTTCCCCGTTGCTCTTCGGCCGTCAGGTAAACCTTTTTTACCGGGGCTTTCCGAACTGCGGCGGCTGCACCGTGCGCCGGGCTCGAAGCGACAGCCGCAGTTTTTACTTCGACAGTCGCTTCCTCGCCATCATATACCGAAGATGCCGGAACGAGTTCCTCGATTCCGCCGATCGGCTGGAACGGTTTTTCTGCGTCCGCGGAGATTTCGGCGGCGTGCTCGGCCAGGTATGCACTAACGGTTTCGTCGGGGACTTCATCCGCGCCGGCTTCAGTGCTGGCTATCTCCGGAACTGTTGGTTTTTCGGGCACTCCTGCATTCTCACCTTCGGGAGAAGCTGGCGTGGTTGCAGATTCCGTTGTGGTCGCGGGTTCCAGCGACGACAGTTTCTCCGCAATAGCGGACGACTGATTGGGATTCAAGTGCGGATTGGAATGCAATGAACTCAGAACTACCCTCGACTGGCTCACCCGCGCGCTCTTGACCAGGGTCTCGACCATGTAGCGGGAAGCCGAACGAGCGAGTTCCACCAGCCATTCTTCCGAGACTGCGGGATTCTCGAGCAATGCCGGAAGCAACGTGGGCCGCAGATTTCCTGGAGTAATCATGTAAGCCAATACTTCTTTCGGGGTATTGCGGTCCGCTGCCGCGGCGCGCGAAGAAGCCTCATCCCATCCCGCTAAGGTAAGACGGGCCCGCTCCGCGAAGATTTTGGTCTGCGTCGCCAGGTAAACCAGGATTTCGATCATCTCCTGAGGTGGGACAGAGAGTGCGCCGCGGGCCGCAGTCTGCATCACATGCGAGGATGCGCCCGAGGAGCGAATGACATCGATCATGCGTGTCATAGATTTGGTTAGCTCCGAAAATGCTGCACAGTACAGGATCACGCGGGGACAGGCTGCTTGCCAGCATTTTCGTTGAGGTAACGTTACCAAAGGCACTCGGGCAGGGCGTGATTATTTCAGATATAAAACGTTGTCATCCTCGGCTTTGTAGACGACGCCCATACCTCCGCCGCCCAGCTTTTCCAGGATGCGGTAATGCGAGTTTGGTTCAGCAGACGAAAGCGCTCCCGCGTTCAAGCATGGAATGTTACCAACAGGCGGGGATAAACGCGACCCACGAGTGATAGCGTGGGCTGCCGAGCTTTGCTCGCCTCGACAGCCGAGGGCGGCTGTCCCCACGTGATTTTTATGCCTGCTTTTCGCCGCGCCGCATTTGCAGGTAGGCTCGGATGAAGGGCTGCAAGTCACCGTCGATTACCCGGTCTACGTCGCCGACTTCCATTTTTGTGCGATGGTCTTTGATCAGACGGTACGGTTGCAAAGTGTACGAGCGTATTTGCGAGCCGAAATCGATGTCTAGTTTTGAGTCTTCAATCTTCTTTGTGGCTGCGCGCTTTTTCTCCAGTTCGTTCTCGTAGAGCTTGGAGCGGAGCATGCTCATAGCGCGGTCTTTGTTTTTGTGCTGCGAGCGCTCGTTTTGGCAGGCGGCTACAAGTCCGGTGGGGATGTGAGTGATGCGAACCGCGGAGTCTGTGGTATTGACGTGCTGTCCGCCCTTGCCGCTGGAGCGGTAGGTGTCGATGCGCAGGTCTTCGGGCTTGATAACGATGTCGATGCTGTCGTCAATTTCTGGCGAGACGAAGACGCTGGCGAAAGATGTATGGCGGCGTTTGGCTTGATCGAATGGGGAGATTCGCACCAGCCGATGCACTCCGATTTCGCTGGTCAGCAGGCCGAACGCGTACTCCCCGTTAACGGCGAACGTCGCGGATTTGAGGCCGGCTTCTTCGCCAGGTTGGTAGTCGTAGAGCACAGTCTCGAAACCCTGACGCTCGGCCCATCTCAAATACATTCGCAACAGCATGTCCGCCCAATCTTGCGATTCCGTGCCTCCAGCGCCAGGATGGATCGTGACGATCGCATTGCGAGCATCATTCTCACCCGAGAGCAGAGTTTCGGTTTCGAGACGATCGACTAGTTGGCGCAGAGAGTCAATTTCGCGGCGCAGGTCGGCGTCGACGCTTTCACCTTCGCGGGCGAGGTCGAAGTAGGCGGTGATGTCGTCGCTGTGGCGGATGAGATTGGTCTCGTTGGTCAACATATCTTCCAGGCGCTTTTTCTCGCGCATGACCGTCTGGGATTTTTGTGGGTTCGACCAGAGATTTGGGTCGGAGGCCTGCTTTTCGATCTCACTCAGACGTTGGCGCAGATTGCCCGCGTCAAAGATACTCCCGAAGTTCGCGAACTTTGTCTTTCAGGACCGCATACTCTTTTTCGAGCTCTTCGACCATCATTCTTGTCCTCTAAGAAATTGTGCATGCGAGACGTTGCAAGCGACGTCTCTACAAGCTGTAAAAGCGTAGCTTGCTACGTTTCTTTTTGCTTGCGACCAAACAGCCGCATGAAAAGTGCCGCTATCGAAATTATCGCACACAGATAGGCGAACCAGTCGCCGTGACGAGTGTAGAACGTGGTCGAACTCGAGAGCGCGTATGGGGCCCGAAGCGCGGTGCGGGTTTTGCGGGGCGCACTGGCCACGATTCGTCCGTTGGGATCGATAGAAGCGGTAACGCCGGTATTGGTGTCAAGCAGCAGCCAGCGGTTGTTTTCGACAGCACGCATGCGGGACTGTTTGAGATGTTGTGCGTAGGCCCCGCTGTCCCCATACCAGCCATCGTTAGACATGTTCACCAGCGCTTGCGCTCCGTGGTTAACGAATTGCCGGACCTCGTCCGGAAAGATGGACTCGTAGCAGATGAACACGCCGAGCCTGGTTCCGCCCGCATCGAGGGGCGCGCGGGAAGTACCTCGGGAGAAATCTCCTACTTCCTTGGTCAAACCTCCGGCGAAAGAAAATATTTGTTTGAAGGGGACGTATTCGCCGAACGGAACTAGATGAACTTTGTCGTAGCGCGAAACCCATTCGCCATTCGGGCTCACGAGCGACGCGGAGTTGTAGATTGCCGTGGGTTGGTCTCGGGTCGCGCCGGTATTGCGAATCCCAATGTTGCCCGCAAGGACCCATGCGTTCGACTGGCGGGCTACGTTGCTGACCGCATCGCGGAAAAGCGGATCGCTGATATAGAACGGCGCCGGGTTTTCCGGCCATACGATCAAATCGGAATGCGATGGGCCACCATGCGAATCCAGACTGATTTCCGTCAGGTCGCGCAGGGTTTGGTTGAAATACTCTTTCGTCCAATCGGAACCTTCGAGGATGGGCACGTTGGCTTGAACTAGAACTGCGGTGTGGTCAGCGGGAATTGCTGGTGCGGGAACCAATCTGCCGGCTTGTAAGATTGCCGCGGCAATGACGGTTGCAAGCAAGAGCCGGCTGCGCTTTTCACGCTGCCCCAGGTAGACAGCAGCGAACGCTGCATTCACCAGCATGATTTCGAACGAGATCCCGTAGACACCTGTGACCGAGGCAATGCGACTCAGCGGAATGTTATCCACTTGAGTCGTACCGAGCAGGCCCCACGGGAAGCCCGTGATGCGGGTGCGGGCGAGTTCGACAGCCACCCACAGCACAGGCGAGAGCAGCAACGCTCGAATGCTAAATGGATTGCTTCCTACCAGCGGGCTGACTAGTAACCCGAAGACGCCGTGGTAAAGCGCAAGATAGAGACAGAACAGAATCAGAATGCCGATTCCGGCCGGCATATTGACTCCGCCGTACTGATGCATGACGCTGTAAATCCAATAGCAGGTACCGGCGTACCACAGGATCCCGCATGCGTACGCCAACAGGAAAGCCTGCAGAGGTGTAGCCGGCAGCAGTTTGATTCCGGCCCGAAGTTGCAGCGCGTGCGGTTGCCGAGCCTTCAGAATTGCGATCAGCAGAGGTGTAACTGCGACCCAACTCAGCATGTAGAGATTGGGGAGCGGGAAGATCAGAATCTGCAGGGCAGCCGAGAGCAGAACCAGCCACCAGGCACTTTTGTGAATCTGTCGCACGTAGCAGGATAGCAAAACGCGGGCTTCAGGCTTTAGGCTTTAGGCTTCGGGTTCCCGGCTACTTTGTTTCTGACAAACTCCGCAATCTCTGGAGTTACGTATTCTGGCGGATAAATCTCGAAGATTGGGCAGCCTGCAACGGGTTTCAGCGAGACGCCCGTCCATGCCGGTTTACCGCCATTTGGCTCTTTGGAAGCGTGCAGGATGACAGCATCGGCTTGGTCGAGAAATTCCTGGGCTGATCGTTTGAAATCCGCGGTCGCTGGATCAAGAACCGTCAAGTAGAGATCGGGGCGGACAAATTTCAGAATGCTGTTCGACTCTAAAATCACATTTTCCGATTCAGCGAGTCTGCGGCGAATGGTTGGGATCGCCTCTGCCAGACGACCCTGTTCGGTGCGGACCCAAAGCGCGCGTGCTGCACCGGCTAGGAGAAAACGCGAGGTATCGGAATCTCCGGAACGATCTTTCTCTTCCGAAATTGCCCAGCTGTGATCATCGGTGGCGCAGTGGCAGGATTCACCGTTGAGCGAGCAGACTCCATGCCCGTACTGCGTGATCTTCAACGCGGTCCAATCGTATTCCGGCATTGCTGCGATTAGACCAGCGACCACGCTGGTCTTGCCTACGCTGCGCGAATGTCCACCGATTACGACGACTGCCATTGAGTTCCTTTGTGTTCGCGGGCGACGGCAAGATGCCGTCGCCACAGCCGTTGAGACGGCGGCGCTACTCTCTCTTTGCCAGACGCGCCAGCACAGCCAATTCTTTCAGGTATTCCCGGATGGGCCGGGCTGGGGTTCCCCAAAACAATACGCCTTTGCCGCGAATCACTTTCTTGCTGGGAACTCCACATTGTGCGCCCAGGATCGCGCCCGACTCGATGCGGACATGGTCCGCAATGCCAACCTGCCCGCCCACCACCACTCCATTCTCCAGCACGGCGCTGCCGGAAAGCCCGGTCTGCGCGGCAATTACGATGTCTTCTCCGATCTGGCAGTTGTGACCAATATGCACCAGGTTGTCGATTTTCGTACCGCGCCCGATACGCGTTGTGTCCAAGGCTCCGCGATCGATGGTGCTGTTGGCGCCGATCTCGACGTCGTCTTCGATTTCCAGCCGTCCGACTTGCGGAAACTTTTCGTAGCGGCCCGATGCCTGATCGCGCACGTAGCCAAAACCGTCGCTGCCGAGCACCGCACCGGAATGAACGATTACGCGGTCTCCAAGGCCCGCGCCAGGATAGACCGTGACATTCGGATACAGTTCACAATCGCATCCGATGCTCACCTGCGCGCCGATTACGCTGCCTGCTCCGATCCTCGTACCCTTTTGGATGCGCACCCCTTCGCCGAGAATCACTCGCCCTTCAACCGTAACACCCTCAGCCAGTCGCGCCGATGGATCTACGATTGCGCTTGCATGAATTCCAGGTTCACGCGCCGGCCGGGGACAAAGAAGTTGCGCCGCCCGGGCAAAGGCCAATCGTGGTTGGGTCGAGAGCAGCAGAGGTTTGGAGTTTGTCTCTCCCGATGCAAATTCACCGGCTATTATGGCGGAGGCACGTGATTCGAGGGCCAGGCGGAGATTCTTTTCTTGGGCCACGAAAATTAAATCACCGGGTTCCGCCGATTCGACGCTCGATATGCCCGTTAACTGCACCGTCTCGTCTCCAAGTACGAGAGCCTGCAGAAACTCAGCTACCTCTTTCACCGAGCGCGTCCTGGCCAAAAGCGTCATGGCACCTTTTTATACGTTTGCCGCGGGAAAGGAAAGCTGGGGCTAAAATGTTTGAATGGAGCGAAAGATCTTCTGGATCTGCTTCACTGTGCTTGGCCTGGCTGCGGATTTTGTTTTGCCGTTATGGTGGGCCCTGGCCGCAACCATCCCAATTATTTACGTCAGTTGGTGGATCGCGTACCGGAGCGACTGGTTTTAACTTGCGCCAGCATTCTCGCCACTGCGAGACGTTGCCGGCAACGTCTGTACAGTTCTCTCCGTAGAGACGCAGCTTGCTGCGTCTGGTCTGGCTAATAGAGCGGTGGTTGGCCTTCGGGGCGGGTCTTCCAGCGCCGATGCACCCACAGCCATTGCTCCGGATATCGCCGCACGTAATCCTCGATCACTTTCGTGAACAACGCCGTATTGGCGATTGCGTCGGCATCATCATCGCCAGTGCGCACCAGGTTTATTGCGGAATCAAAGCGCAGGCGGTATTTTCGCAAGGCGGGATCCCAAATCGTGAATCCGGGGACTACAGCAGCATCGGTGCGCAGCGCGATTCTCGCCAGGCCGCTTGCGGTGCACGCCGGAATTCCGAAGAAGTCGACGAACACCCCCTGCGGCGGAGTCATGTTCGTGTCCATCAGAATCCCCACGGTTTCTCCGGCTTTCATGGCCGAGAGTAAGCCACGAACGAAGTCGTCCTTGTCGACCATCAAATTGCCGTGCGTGGTGCGATATTGGCGGGTCAGGCGATCGAGGTACACGTTGTCCAGGGGACGCATCACCACATGCAGCGGATGTCCGTGAAGCGAGTGAGTAAAGGCGGAGAGCTCCCATGCCCCAAGGTGAGCGGTCAGAAACAGCACTCCTTTGCCTCTCGCCAAGGCGCGTTCGAAGTTCTCGAATCCGTCGTAGACCACCACCTTGCTGACATTCTCGGGAGTGTACTTGGGGAAGAGACAAACTTCGGCCAACTGGCGCCCGAAAGAAGTAAAAACACCGCGCAAAATCTTGGCGCGCTGATGCCGGCTCTTATCAGGAAATGCCAGCGCCAGGTTGCGCATGCCAACGCGCCTAAGCCGGATGTGCAGCAGGTAAACCGTCCAAGCGAGCGTGATACCGGCGGCGCGAGCCAATGGACGAGGCAGCGCTCCGATGAATTTGATGATCAGCCAGGCGAGGCCGTACTCGAGTCGCTGCCGCATGTGGGGGAAATGGTGACGGTAGCACCGGGAAAATCCTACGTCAAACCAAGCGCGCGAGCTTTTTGTGAAGAAGTGATCTTCCTACTTACTGGCCTCCTTGGCCCATTTCGCTAGCGTCTGCAAGAATGGATACGCTTCTTTCGGCGCTTCGACCTCGCCTTGCAGAGCCGCCTTGGTAGGCACCATATGCCCATAGAATTCTCGCGTGCTGTCTTTGTCCTGCTTGATCACGGCGCCGTTCAGCTCCAATCCGGCAAAAATACCGCGGGTGCGAGAGTAGCTCAGAACCTGGGCGCGCATCTTCCAGTCGGTATCGGCTGCGGCGTGGCGACCAACCGGACCTGCCGCAACACTGGCATTGGCACCCAGTTTGAAGTTGCTGGAGAGCAAGTTGCGCATTCCATTCTGGTTCATGACCAACATAACCAAATCGACCGCCTGGCCACCGATCTGCAATCCGAAGCTCCCGCCCTTAACGGTAAAAAATGCTGGCGCGCTCCAGCCTTTGGGAGTACGGCAACTGGCGACGCCGCGGCCATAGTGGCCGCCGACCACGAATCCAGCTTTCAACATGGAGGGCACGACGGCAACACATTCAGCCGAGCCCAGTACCTCCGACGGAATACCCTGATCGGGCGCCCCTTGGATTTCATTTAATACGTCGGCCGCGGCCTGAACCCGGTCCTGGGCTTTGCCTTCCTTGCCGCTATCCTTGTCATCCGCGGCAAATGCCATAAACGCCAACCCGACTACAACCCACACGAGCAGAAGTCTCTTCATTTCTATTTCTCCAGCTTTCCTACACGGATTCTTGGAAATCAGTTGTAACTGATTCTAAAGGATTCTAGTGGCTGGCAGAGGGTTGGAGCGAAAGAAGCGAGACGGCTATTGATGATTCAGGTACAAACAAAAAAATGCGGGGTTGGCAACGGTGACCCTAATCTCCGCTCCCAACCCCGTCTCCCAGGTTCTGTGGTAGGTGAGGCGAGTATGCGTCAGGCGGAAAAAAGGGGCAAGATTACGAGGGTCATTGTACTTTAGTAACTTGGACGCAGGCCTACTTCGCGGCCACCAGGTTGTGCGTAATCGCATGTACGGAAAGCGCAATCCGGTTCTGCACGCCGACTTTTCGCATCAACTTGGCGACGTGCGCTTTTACTGTGCGCTCTTCAATGCCCAGCGCGGAACCGATCTCTTTATTGGACCGCCCTGCCACCAGCATTTCCAGAACTTCTTTTTCGCGGTCAGTAAAGGTGACGCGGCCCGCGGGAAAGATTCGTCCCGGCGACGAAGACACGCGCTCGATAAACATGGAAAGAACGCGGCGCGGCGCCCAAACCGAGCCTTCATTCACCACGCGGATCGCCTGCACGAACTCAGCGGGCGAGGCAGCCTCATCCACATAGCCCTTGGCGCCCGAGGCAATGGCCTTCAGAATGGTTTCTTCATCAATCCCAGAACCTGTCACAATTATGCGCAGGTCGGGACGCGTAGCCTTCAGGCTCGCCATCAGGTCGAAAAGGTTTTGGCCGTTGCGATTACCCAGCAGGATCAGATCGATGCCCTGCAAGTTGCCAATGTCGGGAAGTGAGGCGGAGATCAACTCGAAATCCACTTCGTTGTCGAACAGGGCCCTGAATCCCACGAACCGCAGTGGATCGCTCTCCACTACAGCAATACGGATCGGCGACTTTTTTACTGGTGCAGCTTTCGCGGCCATTGCAGATTTCATAGCTTTCCTACTCGCGGTAGATGGGGCTAGCATAGCTTCAATCGCTTAGGATGGAAAGCGCACTAACGGTTTTGTAATTACGGCAGTAACATGCGAACATCTTAGCGAAAAGAGGCCGGAATGCTCATGGGGTTACCTTACCGATTACCATCGCGAAGGCGAATGGCCTGGATCGCGGTGTTTTTGGCCGCGACAACGTTGTTGTCAGCGGCGCAGACGGCGTATCAGCCAAAGTTTAAGGGCGACCCGGCGCGTTCAGACTCCGAAGCCAATGCTCTGGGTTACATGCGCACGGTCATCCGGGCGCAAAAACAATATTACAAAAAGAACAGTGACAAGTATGCTCCTAGCCTGATGGATCTGGTTCATACCGGCTCTTTCACCAGACGCATGGCCCAAACCAACCGTGGGGATTACACCGTAGGCTTCCGCTCCCGCAAAGATGGTTATGAACTGACACTGACTCCCCAGCAGGTGGATGCCGAGCATCGCGCCTTCTATGCCAACGAAGACGGAGTCATTCATGGGGATGAGCAGAAAGCCGCGGATGAGAATTCCCCTGTCGTGAAGTGACGGCATCTCTGCGGAGCGAGGACGCCCGGCGCCTGCGCTACTTCCCTCTGATCTCGACTGCCTTGTCGTTGTGGTAGGTGACGCTGAGCGGGTTGCCGCCGTTCGGGTAGTTCACCGTGCGATTCCCTGCCTCGCCCGAGCTTTCCGGAATCCCTAAGCCAACCGCAAAATCTGCTTGCAGCTCGCTCATCCCTGGTTTGACTTGGCGTTTATCGACGGCATCCCAAACGTCCGCCGGCCAATGTTTGTACAGCTCATGGGGATCTTGAATGAAGAGCATGTCATCGGAGTAAAACTTGTAGTTTGCGTCCTTGATCGAACCGATGGAGAATGCATAAGTCTTGCCGTCTTTTTCAAACACCGCCATCACCTGCCGCTCGCCGGGCGATTCGGGCGCGTCTTCGCTGATGATGTCCTTGATCTCGAGCTTCTCAATGGGCAGCAGTTTCCCGGCCTCATTGGAGAAGTTCACGCGATGGCGAACCGGATCGTAGGGATAGTACGTATTCGCATAACCGACCTTGACCCATACGGGTTGCTGTGTCAGTTGGCGGGCGGACTTCAAATCGTAGGGATAAAGCTTCTTTGGAATCACGTAGTAGTCAGCATTCAGCGCTGGCGGCTGTTTCCTCGCGTGCTCAACCCGGCTCTCATGCCGCTGGTACAAAATGTAGGCGAGCCGGGCGCTTGACACGAGGATGGCGGCAAGCATTACGAATTGAAGTCTTTGCTTTAGTTCAGGACTGATCTGCATAAGGCGTAAATTTACCAGACTATTCACTACTTGAGATCACGTAGCCCGGAAAGCCTCATCCGGGGAGGCGAGCAAAGCAAGCCCGGGCATTGTTGCGGAGCAGCGGAGCTTAGCACCGCCGGGCGGATGAGGGCGTCCGCCCCTACGTGTTTTGCGGACAGAATGAGGCCATATTCCGGCGAGCATCGGCTACGAAGCCTGGCAATGCGGTAAACTTAAAGAGGGCGAGATCTATGTCACTGCCCGATTTGAGGAGAAGACCATGGCTGCCGTAACCGAAGGCGAAGTTCTAAGCGCGCTGAAACAGTGCTACGACCCGGAGATTCCCGTGAACATCGTGGATCTCGGCTTGATCTATGCAGTCCGCTTCGAACCTGTCGCCGATGGCGGTCAAGATGTCCGGCAGGATGTTTCAGTAGACCTGACCCTCACCTCTCCCGGCTGCCCCTCCCACGTCATGATCGGCGAGCAGGTAAAAGCCAGGCTGGAGCAGTTGCCCGGCATCCGCACTGCCACTGTGAATGTGGTCTGGACCCCGCCGTGGACGCCAGAACGTCTCAGCCCCGAAGCCAGAACCCAGTTGGGAATCGAATAGTCTGTAGAGACGTAGCTTGCTCGTCTCGCTGCGGCCTCAATAGATTGCATGCCCCGGTGCCGGCGTCCTGACATCAGGCTTCGACGCCATCAGCAACAACGCCCCAATCCGCTTGAAAGCCCGCAAATCCTCCAAACTATGAAATGACTTCGTCTGGTAGTCATCCGGCGTGGGTGTGTCATCTGGAATTCGCTGCGCCATGACGTTTTCAAATCCGTGCTTTTTAAGCAACTCGATGTATTCCGCCTCCGAGTGAACGTGTACTGGAACTTTGAGCTTGTCCACCCATTGCAGCGAGTAGGGATTGTCCTTATACAGATTAATCAAAATGAACATACGCCCGTGCGGCGCCATGACTCGAAACAACTCCGCCAACGCCCTCTCCTGATCCGGATAATAGTAAAACGATTCGACGGAAAGCATCTTGTCGAAGAAATTCTCTTCCCATGGAATCTGCAGGGCCGATCCCCAGACGTACAGAATGTTTTCGAAGTCCTTCGAAGCCGCGCGTGCCCGCCGGATCATCTCATCCGAAACATCAACTCCCACCACCTGCCCAAAACCTTCGGGACCCTCGCTGACCAACCGCGCCAGCCGCCGTGTCGCCCAACCAGAGCCGCATCCCAGATCAAGCACGCGCTCCCCGGGACGAAGATCCATGAGCCGAACGGTCTTCGCCGCAATGTCAAGGTGATGGCGTTCCATCGTTTCGCCCTCACCCGCCTCGGCCCAGCGATTGAATTCCTGTTGGAGCCGCTCGTCGGAAGCTGCAGGCTGGTCAGCCAAGTTCGTTCTCCTTTGTGTAACTTCGTGTCCTTTGTGTTTAAAGGTTTAAAGCTGTCAACCACAAAGGACACAAAGGTACACAAAGGATATGCTACATTTGGCTTCCTCATGGCTTCAAATCCGCAGCCTCCGACGGAACCCGAGCCCGAACTTCTCTACTGCCCGAAATGTGCCCTCGAGGTCTCTGACCCGCTCACCTGCGGCGATTGCTCCGCCGTAATCTGCCGTCGTTGCGGCACTCCGCTCGAATCCGCAGATGAATTAGGCATGGGCTAAGCCATGGAGACTTCCGTCGTAGCGACGCAGCCTGCAAAATCACACACCGAACCCACGCTGGTTCGCGGCCTAACACTGCTCGACTCCGTGTTGCTTTTAGCCAGCGGCATCATCGGCTCATCGATTTTCCTGACGGCCAAGGACATCGCCGGACCACTGCCTCAGCCAATCTTGTTCCTCGGAGTGTGGGTGTTGGGTGGCGTGATTTCGCTGTTTGGTTGCGTGGCCTTCGCTGAACTGGGATCGATGTTCCCCGACTCCGGCGGTCAATACATTTATCTGCGCGAAGCCTACGGCGACCTGCCCGCATTCCTCTACGGCTGGATGCTGTTCAGCGTCGCCAATGGCGGGTCCATCGCCGCGCTCGCCGTGGCTTCGGCCGCGTACATGGGTCACGTCGTTCCCGTGATTTCGCAGGAGCACGTTGTAGTCTCGGCGTTGGGTATCACGCTGACTCGTGCTCACATCGTGGGACTCATCCTGATTTTCGTTCTCACTTACGTCAACGTGGTCGGACTGCGCTGGGGAGCGCTGCTGCAAAATGTCTCCACCTGGACAAAGTTCACCGCCATGGGAGCTTTCGTGATTCTGGGATTCGCCATCGGCAAGGGCCATTGGGCAAACTTCAGCGGCCGTGGCGCAGGCTTGACCATGGGCCTCAGCGCGGGGCAATTCATCTCCGCGATGGGAGTTGGCCTGATCGCCGTTTTCTGGGCTTACGACGGATGGGTCTATATCACCTGGGTTGCAGGCGAGGTCAAAGAACCTCGTCGCAATGTGCCCTTGGCGATGGTGCTGGGCATCCTCGTAGTCGGCGTGATCTACGTGGCGATGAACCTGACCTATGTCTATGCCATGCCGCTAAGCGAAATCGCCAAGCATGAGACTGTCGCTCACGCTGCGGCAGCGGCGCTGTTCTCTCCGCGTGCCGCTGTCTGGCTCTCCGCCACAATCGCCATTTCCTGCTTTAGCGCCGCGGCCACTTGCACTCTGTCGGGTGCGCGAGTCTACCTGGCGATGGCGCAAGATGGTATTTTCTTCAAGCGCATGGCCGTCATCCATCCCAAGTGGCGCACGCCGGCGTTCAGCCTGATCGGACAGGGAGCCTGGGCAGCCATTTTGACCCTCAGCGGACGCTACGATCAGCTTTACACCTACGTGATCTATGGGATGGTGCTGTCGTACACGCTGACCGTGATTGCGCTGTTCATCCTGCGCTGGAAGCGGCCGGACATTCCGCGTCCGTACCGCTGCGCCGGTTATCCCTGGCTACCCGCGATTTATGTTTTGGTTGGGACTGCGTGGACGTTGAACACCCTCATCACCCGCCCCACCGAAGCTTTCTGGGGCACAACAATCGTGCTGATCGGCGTGCCCGGATATTTGTACTGGAAGCGGAGCGCGAGGAAGGTGGTCTAGTCAGAGACTGGCGCCTGTTTTCACCCGTACTGGCGGCTACTTCGGCTGCAATGTCTGCGCGATCATCACCTGCCGCTTGAAATTCTCCACCATGTTCTGATCCAACCGCACCTCGGTAGGCTTCCTAGCCAACGTCATCTGATCGATCTTGTCTTGCAGCTTTAGCAGGGCGTAGAAGAGGTTTTCTGGGCGGGGCGGGCATCCGATCACGTACACATCTGTCGGCACGATTTTGTCCACGCCTTGCAAGACGGCGTACGTGTTGAACGGACCGCCTACCGATGAGCATGCGCCCATCGAGATCACCCATTTGGGATCGGGCATCTGGTCGTAGATACGCTTCACCACCGGCGCCATCTTCAGTGTCACCGTGCCGGCTACGATCATCAGATCGCTTTGCCGGGGGCTGGGACGAAACACTTCCGAACCGAAGCGCGCAATATCAAAGCGAGCCGTCGACGAAGCGATCATTTCGATCGCGCAGCAGGCCAAGCCAAACGTCATGGGCCACACGGCCGACTTCCGTGCCCAGTTGAAGACGTAATCCACCGTAGTGATCAGAAAATTCTTTTCGAACTTGTTTTGCAGCCAGGCCATGAGGCGTCCTCGGGCTCCCGTGAGAAGGTTCGCGTCCAGTCCGAAACAATCGGACCGGAGCAATTCCAATCGACCTCCAGTCTAGGGGGGTGTCCGATGAGTGTCAACGTGGATCGGCAATGCCAAGCGGTGATCAGGCTTCGAGCTAGGATTCGAATGACCACCGCTGCTTGCGAGCCGCAGGGCGCGGAAGCGAATTTCCCGCGCCCTCAAATGAGCGAAGTTACGGCTGCGCTGGTGTGCGGAGTTCCGGGTTCAAGTGCAAGGTCTTGCCAGCAGCGACGTACACTTTCTTATCGAACTGACTGTGTCCCTCCTGCCGTACCTCGATGTCGTAACTGCCAGGCCGGAAATTCATGGTCTTCAGTTTTCCGATCGTGCCGGCGTAAGCGCCATTGACGTATACCTCGGCGTCTTTAACCTTGGTATCGAACTTCACCGCTCCAGTCTCAGGAGCGTAACCGTAATAGCCGTACCCATACCCATAAGGTCCCCACGCGTACGGCGCGTACCATCCATACCCAAAACCCGGCGCGACGACGACGCGAACCGCACGGGCATAAGCCCCGAGTGGCGCCAGCATCATCGCTGCCGTTATGCAAATCATCATTAATTTCTTCATAACCACATCTCCTGGGTAGTTAGATGCCCGGTTGCAGGTTTTTATCGTAAAGAAGGGTAAAGGCAATGAACCCGATGGAGCGCTTGTAGATGCAAGGACTATTCAAGCAGCGTGACGCTCGAACCGCCCCCGCAAACCATAGCGTGTACCCGAGGCAGTATCCGTGATTGCTCGGTCGCGCCCGCGCCCGGCGCCATCAGATACCAGGCTTCGCGGCAGAACTCGAAGTAACCCGTGCCGCGCTTCGATCCCGAGGGATAGAAATTCAGCGGCAGAGCCTTTGCCAGATGGCGCACCGGAATCACATACCACATATTTCGCGGAGCGATATAAACAACCAGGAAGTCAATCTCTTTCGCCGTGTAAGCTCTTCTCTTGCCCCGGTAGCCCACAGTTCGATAACCGCGCCGGTACGTGCAGTAAGTAGATTTCACTTGCACCCGCCACAAGCGCTCCCCCGAGTCCAGGATGAAGTCGTAGCGCTCGTTATCTCCATAGGTCATGGCCACGCCAAATCCCAGGCTCGCCGCTTTGTGCAGGAAGGCGAGTTCCCCAATCTCACCCTTGGCCTTACTGCTAAGCACCCCGCGAACCAGCGGAGCAACCTTCGGCCCCTGCTTACCCCACGCATTCCGTTGCTTCTTCGTCATCCAGCCCCCAATAAAAAAGGCGCGAGCCGGATTTCCGGATCGCGCCTGGTTAATGTTTGCTTCTATTTCAAGACTAGCAAATCCAAGGGGGTAAATGAGACATACTTCCAAACTTTATATTTCCATCCGAATCATCAGCTTGAGAGAAAATGGAGGCTCCAGGGGGCTTGACAACTTTTCGGCAAAAGAGCGTTTTGGAGGATTTTGTGGTTCGTAGACGCATAGGACCAAAAAAACCTGCCATTCCCTGAGCGCATGGCAAAAAACCCTGTCACTCTGAGCGCTTAGTAAAAACCTGTCATCCTGAGCACCCAGCAACAAACCTGTCATCCTGAGCGCAGTGAATGCTTCGCGAAGCGAAGCATTCACGGAGTCGAAGGACCCCGAGTTCGTGTCCACTGGCGTGGTGATGCAAGGCGTTCTCACTGCGCTCTCCACAATGCGGGACGCGCGGCGGTTTCAAGTTTCTCCCACAAACCATTGTCATCCCGACCGGAATCAGGGGTTCCGCTAGCGGAGCCGCCGATGGAGTGGAGGGACCTTGAGTTCGCGTGTTGGGTGCCCCACATCTCAAGGCTTTTCGAGATGTGGGTATCCGATGTGACCGGAGACCAGTGGCTAGATTCAAGTTGCAAAACCCCCACCCTGTTCGCAAAGAGCTCGAAACGAAACAAGGGGACCCGAACCTATAAAATCAATTTTGAAAACGATATCAGTCGCGGAAGGGCTGGGCGAGCCCCCCAAAGAACGGTGGCCGCTCTGGGTAGAAGCGCAGAACGCCCGGGGCACCTGCCATGTCGCCGGATTGCAAGTCAGCAACACTGAACTAGGCTGCACCTTAGGCGCAACCTTCACCGGTCGGTTCGGAACGACTATAGCCCCGAACAATAGCACGATTTAGGAGTACGGCTATCGAAAGCTTTCGGCAGCACGCCGGAGACTTGGTTGCAAATGCAGCTTGCCTATAACTTGGCACCAGCCCGTAAGAACGAAAGCAAAATCAAGGTTCGCCGCCAACGCGTTGAGGAATTGCCCGTAGGCTGACCTTATGAAGAACCCACGCCATCCCGGGGATTTCATTCGGACACGGAGCTATCGGCCACTGTCAAGACCAACACCAGGTCCCTCGACTAGCGCTCGTGATGACAGAGCTTTGCTAGCGAAATCCTCTGGCGAAACCTATTGACTACAGCCGGCAGTCATCGCTGTTGCGGGGCATGCCTACGTGCAAGCCGAGCACAGATGGTTTCGACATTTGTAAGCAATGCATCGCCCGCGAATTCAAGGCTCGCGATTGAACGAGCGGCAGCGTCGCGGTGGCCGGAGCCGCAAGCGTCGGTGACGACAACCGGAATGTAGCCAAGATCAGCGCCATGCCGCACCGTCGGTTCAATACCGATTTCCGTGGCGATGCCGACGATGGCAAACGCGACGATGCCACAATCGCGCAATGCCATGTTCAGGGGTGTGCCTTCGAAGGCGGACATCGCAATTTTGTCGAAGATGGCTTCGCTGGGCAGTGGATTCATCTCCGGAATCAGATGGAACCCCGGCGCGTCCCGCAAGAACCAAGGCTTGATCTCGTCTGCCGATTTCACTCTTTGCCAAGCCATGGCCATACGGAACTGCGATACACCCATGAGTTCTTTGGGAAGAGACATGTGGCGCGTAAAAAAGACCCTGATTCCGGCTTTGCGGGCCGCTTCGAGAACCTGAAGAACTCTGTCCGTAATCTGCGAACCATTCTCGATCTGCTTCACGATTCCGACCTGCATGTCGTACACGACCAGAGCCAGTCGTGCCGGATCGCAAACATCGTCCAGAGTTTGCGGAATATTTAGTCCGAATGCCTGCTGCATAATGAGTTTCCACCTCAGAAGATAATCGAACTTCATTTTAACTTGGATGAATCGACGGAGGCTCGCGGGATCGGCGTCGTTCTTGGGGCTTGAGTTTTCAATAATCCACAAACGCCATTTCGGCCGCCGCGGATTCCGGCTCTCTTCACTCATCGTCCTTCGGGACAATCCCTTTAGTACCCGCGTCCTACCCTCCTAAGCGCCGTATAATCGAGGTGAAACCAGCATAATTCTGGCTCGGAGTGGGCAAAGCACACGGTGGATCCTGCATTCGCATTGGCGATTTTCGCGTTGGGGCTGGCCTTTGGCAGCTTCCTGAATGTGTGTATCTATCGCCTGCCAAGGGATTTGTCGGTGATTCATCCGGGGTCGGCTTGCCCTAAGTGCGAGCGGCCAATCCGCTTTTATGACAATATTCCCGTTTTGAGCTGGCTGATTTTGCGGGGACGCTGCCGCCAGTGCAAGGCCTCGATCTCGCCGCGTTATCTCGTGGTTGAATTGCTTACCGGTGCGCTCTTTCTCGCCTGCTATGCATATTTCGGATTTACCCTGGCCGCGCTGAAATACTGCGTCTTCGGGTTCCTGCTGCTGGGCTTGATCTTTACCGATGCCGAGACGCAGCTTTTGCCGGACAAGTTGACGCTGCCGGGTATTGTTTTGGGAGTGCTGTTCAGCCTGGTGGTTCCGGTCAATGATTTGCTTTCGAAAATGCTGTTCGGTCTTGTCTATCAGGACGGGGCCAGCGCTTCCAGTCCGTGGCTTTCGCTGCTGCAGGCTGTGATGGGAGCGGCCGCGGGAGCTTCCTTCATCTACGGGGCGGGTGCGATTTATCTGCGGGCGCGCGGCGTCGAGGGCATGGGCTTCGGAGACGTCAAGCTGATGGCGATGGTGGGTGCGTTTCTTGGAATTCGCTTGACTATCTTTACGATTTTCAGCGCGTCGATACTGGGATCGCTGGCCGGACTTTGGACCGTGCTTGTGGTTTGGATCAAGCGCACACGGCGGCGCATCGTTCGCCATCATGAGCCAGCGAGCCTGGCGCGCCGTCATGGATGGGAGTCGGCTGCCATTGCGCTGCGGCGGTTTCCTATGCCGTTCGGTGTGTTTCTGGGCAGCATGGCAATCGTTGCTTCGTTCTTTGGCGATCAGTTTTTTCGCTGGTACTGGAGGTTGCTGTGAAACTGCTCAGCAACCCGATTGTGTTTCGCATGACGATCGCGCTGTTGGTCATGGGCTTTGCGTTTTGGGTGGCGACTTTTCTACTGCGGCGAATGCGTCGGATGCTTACGGCAGAATCGTTCTCGATTGATTCGGCTCCCGAACTGGAGCAGTTTCCCATGCACACCTACAACGCTGTGATCCAGCAATTAAAGCAGCAGAAACATGAATTGATGAGCGAGCAGCAGGTGGAACGGCGCCGAGCCAAGACCTCGGAAAATATCAGTGCGGCAGTGCTTTCGAACCTTTCGAGTGGGGTTTTGTTCCTGACGACGAATGGCTTGGTCCGGACTGCGAATGCCGCGGCCAAAAGCATTCTCGGATTCGCTTCGCCCGCGGGAATGAGTGTGGGTGAAATATTTCGCGAGGCAAGACTGAGTTCGTCGTCAAGCGCTGAAACCCTGGCCGGGATAGTGCAAGCCAGTTTGCGGGAGCCGGGTGCGCCGCGAAGCGTGGAAGCGGACTACCTCACTCCTGGGGGCGGGAAACGTGTTCTGGAGATTACGATTTCTCCGGTGTACACGCCTTCCGGGGAGACTCTGGGCGCGGCTTGCCTGATCACGGATAAAACAGAATTTGCGTCGATCCAGAGGCTGCAGGAATTGCGGGGAGAAATGTCGGGCGAGATGGCCCTGGCGCTGCGGAGTTCGCTGGCCACGATTTCCAGTTACGCGCAGCAACTGGCGGTCAGCCGCGATCCGCAACTGGTGCGGCAGTTGGCCGTCGACATTGTGTCAGAAGCAGCCGACCTCGATCACACCATTGGCGGTTTCCTCGCAGGTGCAAAAGCTGCGAAGACTGCCGGAGTTTGAGTTCCATCAACGCCAGCGCGCCTGGGAAACATTACGGGCCGCGGCACGGAGGATGAAACAACTATGAAACGCATCGCATACATTTGGCTCGCAGCAATCACCCTCGCAGGAATGATGGCGCTGTTCGCCAGCGCCCAGGATTCGCCCACCCAGCAGCAATCCCTAGGCGACTACGCCCGCGCGGTCCGCAAAGACAAAAAACCACCAACCGCAAAGCAATTCGATAACGATAATATGCCGACGAACGATAAGCTTAGCGTGGTGGGCGATAGCCCGGCTGGCGCCCCTGGTGGCGATCCGGCGCAAAACGCGGCGAATAGCGGCGCGGACACGACCCCGACCCCGAAAGCCGATGACAAACCGCCCGCGATACAGCCGGGACAATCGCAGGAAGACCGGCAGAGGACCTACGACACATGGAAGGACAGGCTGGCTGCGCAGAAAGCCAAGATGGATTTGCTGTCGCGCGAGTTAGATGTGGAGCAGCGCGAGTATCAACTGCGCGCGGCCGCGATGTATGCCGATGCCGGCAACCGTCTGCGGAGTGCGGGCACATGGGACAAAGAAGACGCAGATTATAAGAAGAAGATCGAGGAAAAGAAAAAAGCCGCCGACGCTGCCAAGCAGGAACTCGATGACATGCAGGAAGACGCTCGCAAAGCAGGTGTGCCCGCGTCGGTTCGAGAGTAGCAGTTCCTGGGTGAGTGATTTCAAGCCCTCGATAGGTTCGAAGGCTTTTTCTTTGTGTCACTCCGCAGAAACGGCATCCTCGGCTCCCACCATTCCACGAAGAGCGCGGAAGAGTGGGGCACCCTCATTTCTGTCTGGGTAAGCTTGCTTTATTCTGCTCGCCGGAGCTTTTGAATCTGCTTCACGTGATGACAGCCGTGGACCCAGTGGAATTTTCGCCACTGACGGGCGGTCAAGGGTCCGAGGATGGGATGGTCGAGCACTCGGGTGTGCTTGCCAAAGCGGGTTTCGCATTGGGCGATCACTTCGTCCATGTCCGAGATGCGGGGGACGATTTCGCGCGTGACTTCTTCTGCCGGCATGCCGCGAGGCTGAGTGCGTTCCGGAGCTTTACGTCCCTGGGGCAGGTGTCCGAGTCCGGTGACTACGAAGGTTCGCATACGATCTCTGAGCATGGGTGTGCGGGCCAGCGGCTTGCCTGCTTCCAGGCAGCGCGCGAAGCCCTTTGCAGTCCCCGTATAAGTCAGGTAGAGGTGTTCCAGGACCTCCGCGGTGCTCCACTTGCCCTCGGGATGACGCATCAGGTCTTCTGCAGTCATGCCGAACGTGGCGGATTTGATGGCTTCCCGTAACCTTTCTAGATACGCATCCATGGACGAACTCCTGTGCTGCTTCTAGTAGAATGAATTCCGGTTTCGACGGTTGCAAAATTTCACGCCCCTGGACGGTGCTATGAAACGTTTGCTGATGGCGATGCTGGCGCTGGCAATCTTGACTCTCGCAGGTTGTTCATCGGAGCCCTCCAAGCCTGCTCCGAGCGAGAAAGCGCAGCCTAAAGCCGCAGACTTAGAGACCGGCCGCTATGCCTTTCAGAAGCTATACATCGCGGCCCGTGGCTGGCAGCGGGATGCGCAACCGTTCCGGCTGGAATCGCAAGCCACAGCGGACTCCAAGGGCCGGGACGGGAAATCGGCGGTGTGGCGCGCATCTTTTGCCTCTCCGGCAACGCGTGGGGCCAAGCCCTATGTGTGGTCGGGCACGGACGCGCCGGATGCTCCCTCCCGGGGAATCTCTCCCGGCAACGAGGATACTTACAGTCCTACGAACGCGTCCACTCAAGTGTTCGACAATGCGTTTCTGAAAGTGGACTCGGACAAGGCTTTTGAAGAGGCACAGAAACACGGTGGCGACAAAGTGCTGGAGAAGAATCCTGACACTCCCGTCATTTACGTGCTTGACTGGAATCACGCCACCAACAAGCTTATTTGGCACGCGATTTATGGCAACAGCCGTGACGATGCCAAGCTCATCGTGGACGTGGATGGGACTAGTGGGGAGTTTGTCCGGACGGAGAAGTAGGGCGCCTAGATTCCTCTATTAACTGTCAGCCTGAGCGACGCGTGTGGGTTCTGGCGCGCACTATCCGTATCGCCGCCGCGAAGGAACTGCAGATCCCTCACTTCGTTCGGGATGACAATTGTTTTTCTTGGGATGACAATTGTTTTTCTTGGGCCGCTCACTTTGTTCGGGATGACAGGGTTTAAGGCTTGGATTGAGCTTTCTGCGAGGTTTCATTTCTCGCTTCCGCTGCCTTCAGTTTCTCCAGTGCTTTGTGCGCCTCTTTGGCCAACGGACCTTCAGGCAGAATCTTCAGATACTCCTGGTAGTGGGGGATTGCCTGCTCTGGTTGATCCAATTTTTCGTAGCATTCGGCCATGCGGAAATTGGCGATGGCGTCTTTCTCTTTCCATATTAGGGCGTCCTGATAGCGCGCGAGCGCGGCTCGATAGTTTTTTCGCCTGAAGTAGTAGTCGCCGACTTCATCATCCTTCATTGCACGGTATGGATTCCAGGGATGCATCTCCTGCACGTCGGCCGGTTCGTCCTCCGGATTGGTGTCAACCACGCCGCTGTTGGGGTGATTCTTGGCGTCGTCTTTAGGCGGGCTCAGGTCAACCCTGGTGTCTTGGCTGGAACTCTCGCCTGCTTCGGCGTTTCGGGCCCGGTCGGAGCGGGGAGGGGACTGGTTTTGTCCGGGCTGATCTTGATCCGGCTGCTGCTGGGCTACCGCCCACCCTCCCAGAAAAAAGGAAATGAAGGCAGCAAAAATGAACCTACGCATAGGTTGATTTTAGCGCGTTGCCGGGTAAAAAGCTGCCGCGACAAGGGGTCCCGGTTACCAGGGGAGATTCGAAAGAGGAGCCAGGGGCGAGAACGGACTTTCTGCCATCGCGCCGTGGCTTTGTTCTTAAGTTAACCTTCCGTTCAGTTACAAAGAATGCTGGGATTGTCCTTTGCCAACTCCAAGCAAGCCTTGCGTTGTTTTATGCGCTTGGCTGCATCGCCCAAACTCGAGCTTTCATCAACCTTAGCTCCGGAGGCCGTCGATGATCCGGCTGCTGTGGGCTGGAGATCAGCCGCTGATACGGTCTCAACTTTTGCTGCCGCTGCCGGAGGTGGCGCGGGGGCGGGGGCGGTTGCAGCGGGGGCGGTTGCAGCTGCTGCTGAAGGAGGAGCAGGGGAATCGGCAGGAGCTGCGATCCGGCCGTGCGTACTCCAGTCAGCCACTATCAGCTGGCAGGCATCCTTGGAGGCGTTTCCTACTGTTCTGGTGGCGTTGGTGCCCACTATGTCACCCATCCGATTGGCGACTTCGATTTGACTGTTGGTGCGCAGCAATCCTCGATTTTTCTTCGATTCCCGGTTCAGCATGACGGTGTAGTCGGCATTCGACTGATTGAGCGTGACGATAACGCCAGCGCATTCTTTTCCCAAGTTCTTGGTGATTTCCATGCTCTCGTCGTGAGAATCAATGGTCGAGCTCGAGCCCCATGATCCCCAGTGCCTTCCGCCCCCTCCAGCCCCGGACGAGGTGACATCCTGTGAGCCTTTCCCCTGTACGAACACTCGTGGCCTGTCCTGCCCGACCGCCAACCCGCTTGCGAAAACCAATACTAGAATCCACGGCTTCATAGGTCATCTCCCCCGAAGCTAGTTTCCTAAAAGAAGAAACCGAGGCCAAGTAACCGAAGTACCTACCGCAAAGGCAACGAGATTCGTCCAGTGATCCCGTACCTAAGTACTAGGCGTTCCCGGCGTCCACTTTGGGACGACATTCCTGGATAGCCTAGAATTAAGATAAACAGAGCGGCGGGCGCGCTTGAGTACTGTCACCGCGTCTAATGAAGCTCCGTGGCGTTGTTTATAGGCGAGCCTGGTCAGCGCAGGAACTGCAACGAGGTTATCCGGTAGTGAAACATGCTGAAATTCGATGGAATCCTGAATTGCAGGAGTGGTTCTGTGTCCGCTGTGGTTTGACCTCGGATCACATCACAAAGGAGAACGCCGAGACTGAAATGGAGTTCTTCGACTGTAGCCTACCGATCCCCAAACCGCCAGACGGAACCACCGAATAACTCTTTAGTGGATTGCGGCCTGCCTTTTGTCGAATAGTTCTTCCGCCATAAAAAAATCAGGCCGTCCCGGGGGTGGGAGCGGCCTGTGTTGGCGAAGTCCTCCGGGGAGGAGGGTAAACTTGTTTACAGGGACGGCCCAGAGGGCTGGTTCGTGGCCGTCGCGCCTGGCGCGTTTCCGGTCGTATTGGTCATGAGCCGCACGTCCACGCGACGGTTCTTGGCGCGACCTTCCCTGGTCTTGTTGGAATCGACTGGCTTGTCTTTGCCCAGGCCAATCACATAAATCTTGTAGGATGGAATCTGGCGCTCCGAGGCCAAATACTGGATCACGGCATCGGCACGGCGCTGGCTCAGTCCATAGTTGTATTCGGAATCGCCCACTGAATCCGTGGCGCCTTCGACGGTCAGGATGTAACCCTTGGCGTTGGACACATCGTTCGCGAGCTGATCGAGCGAAGCTTTGGCGTCCTTGGTCAAGTTGTCTTTGTTAAAGCCGAAGTGCACGGAGGTTTCGGTCACGACTTTGTAGTTGTCGAGATTGGCGACCGCGTTCTGCAACGAATCTACGCGATGGACCGCGTTATCAGCCAGGGTTTGAGCCTGATCGGCCTGCTGACCGGCTGCCTGGGCCTTTTGGTCGACCTCGGCCGTTTTGGCCTGCACCTGCTGAATTCCAGCCTGGGCACGCGAGTCTACGTCCTTAATATCTTTGGAATTCTTTGCGGTCAGGTCGTCCAGTTCATTAGTCTTGTTAATCAGCGGCGTGGTCTCTTGACGAACGTAATTCTTGCTGGCGCATCCGACCGAGGCCGCCATGCTCACTGCCAGTAGAACCGTTAACGAAGTGCGATTCATGTTTGGGAAGCTCCTTTTTCTCTCTAAGCCAGGGTCCAGAAATTTTGTCCAGATGTTGATTCTCGGATGCTTTCCTGGGTTGAACCTGGTCTTCATTCGGCGCATGCGCGCCCTGATCTCAACTCGTCCATCGATCCGTGCGTTCTGTTATAGAGCACGAGCGCTGCCAACTCATCCGGCGAAGCACTCGCTGTTAACTTACTGCTGTGGCAATGAGTTAGAGATTTCTTGCCACTCCATAAGATGCAAATAAGGAAACAAAGGCATCCGCAATCGAGGAAATTTTATACGGTGGTAGGCGAACTCAGCGCAGAACTCAAGCTGATTTTATCGTGGGGAAACTCAAACAGGCCTCGGTGGGCACAGTACAGGGATAACTTCGCGCTTATTACGACGAAATATGCGGAAGTCGTTTTCATCTACAGTGTTTACGGTATATCGCCGTTCCATGCCGCAAAAAAGCCTTCCCGTGACGACAAGTCTTTTGGACCATTTATCTTGCCCGCCAGGCGAAGGAATCGTGGATTTCCCTTTGCCGCCTTTGCACTTTCGAGGTGTTGGCGGATAATTCGCGCCATCGGCAATCCGGTCTGTTGAGACAATGACTTCAGCCAAGCAAGAAGCTCGTCTGTTATACGGATTTTCAGTGTGTGACTCATTGGCTTGTTGTAACACGCGTCCGGGCTTCTATCGGCAAATCTAATAAAATATAAATACACCTCTGAATCATGGACCTTGCTGCCAAAATCCGCACTTTGCCTGCCTCTGCCGGCGTGTATCTGTACAAGAATGCCGAGGGCGAGGTCATTTATGTTGGCAAAGCAAATAACCTGCGCAGCCGGGTCAGTTCGTACTTCCGCGAAGGCCGGCTGGAGGACGCGAAAACCGACACGCTGGTGCGCGAGGCGGTTGATGTCGACTACATTGTCGTCGCCAACAATAAAGAGGCATTGGCGCTTGAGAATCACCTCATCAAACAGAAGCAGCCGCGCTTCAACATCCTGCTGCGCGACGACAAGACCTATCCCTATGTGAAGCTGACGCTGGGTGAGCGTTACCCCCGCGTCTACGTCACACGGCGGCTGAAAAAAGATGGCAGCTCGTATTATGGGCCGTATTTTCCGGCGAACCTTGCGTATCGCATCGTGGACCTGATCCATCGCCATTTTCTGATTCCATCGTGCAAGGTGGATCTGGGGCACTTTCATCCGCGGCCGTGCCTGCAGTACTACATCGGACGCTGCTTGGGACCTTGCGTCGAGGGACTCACCACGACCGGGGCGTATCAGGAAGCGGTGCGCGACGTGAAACTGTTTCTCGAGGGCCGTCCTACGGACCTGTCGCAATCACTGCGCGAGCGGATGGCAAAAGCAGCACAGGCCCAGGAGTATGAGCGGGCGGCGAAGTATCGCGATTTGATTTCTACCGTCGAGCAATTGCAGGAGAAGCAACGGATCGCAGCGGTCGAGGGCGACGACGCCGATGTCTTCGGCTACCACTACGAAAATGACATGCTGGCCGTGAACCTGTTCCACATGCGCGGCGGGCGCGTGTTGGACCGCCGCGAGTTCTTCTGGGAAGAGCTGCCCGAGTTCACCGACGACCACGTAAGGGCGGACGCCCTCGTCCGCCCGGCCGAGCAAAGCTCGGCAGTTGGCGCGACCACAAGCTTCAACCCAGGTGAATTCTTCTCCGCTCTGCTGAAGCAGCTTTATATCGGACAGCCCTACGTGCCGCGAAACATCTATATCCCGGTGGAATTCGAGGATCGCGAAACATTGGAGGAAGTATTGTCCGAGCAAATCGCGGCCGAGGGCGGCCGGGTCACACGAGTCAATATTGTCGTGCCACAGCGCGGTGAGAAGCGTTCGCTTCTCGACTTGGCGGGAAACAATGCCAAGCAATCCTACGACCAACGCTTTCGGGTGATGAAGCCGAACACGAAGGCGATTCAGGAAGCGCTGCAGGACGCGCTCGGCATGCCCGAACCGCCACGACGGATCGAGTGCTTCGACATCTCGCACATTCAGGGAGCCGAGACGGTGGCTTCGATGGTGGTCTGGGAAGACGGGCGGATGAAGAAATCCGATTACCGCAAGTTCATCATTCGCAGCGTCGATGGAGTGGACGACTTCGCTTCCATGCGAGAGGTGGTGGCGCGCCGCTACAAACGCTTGCAGGAAGAAAAGAAGCCAATGCCGAGTTTGGTGCTAATTGACGGCGGGCTCGGCCAATTACACGCTGCCGCCGATGCGCTCGCCTCGCTCGAGATTATCAATCAACCGCTGGCCGCGATTGCCAAACGGGAAGAAATTATTTATGTGCTGGGACAGGAAAATGAACCAGTCGTGCTCGACCATCATTCTCCGGTGCTGCACCTCATCCAACTTATCCGCGACGAAGCTCATCGTTTTGCCGTCACTTTCCACCGCAAGCGCCGCCAGATGCGCGATCGCGCTACTGAACTGCTGGACATTCCCGGCGTCGGTGCGCGTACCACTCGACGTTTGCTGGAACACTTCGGAAGCGTGCAGGCGGTGAAGCAGGCCGATTCGGCGGCGCTGTTTTCTGTGGTTACGCGGGCTCAGGCTGAGGCGATCCTGGAACACTTTCGTAAGTGAAAATCGCAACGCGGGAGGGCAAGAACCTGGATCCCTCGCGTTGCTGGGGATGACAGCGTCGGAGTATCTGCGATGACAGCCGCCGGACCATCCGGATGACGGCGGTTTTGGGTGTTCGGATGACAGCGACCGCGGCAGAAGTTCTCGGCCTTCCGATTGCACTTCTGGAACCTGGACCTCGCATCTCGCGCCTTATAATTAGCCCTGCAGGCAATGGAATCCTGGATGAAATCTTATCAGTGGCTAATCACGGTTGGACTGCTCATCTTGGCGTTGGCTGCTGTGATCGGGTCGATCCTCACTCGCGATTTGGGCGCTCTGCATCCCTCCAATACTGCAGACACAGCAACCGAGCAAGCTCCGTTGGTGGACGAGCGGCCGCTGCAGACGGCACGGACCTTAGTCAAACTGGCTTCCGGTGAGGACGAACGTAAATTCGCGAACCGCGCAGAGGAGCTCGCCGACCATGAGGTCGACCTTGCCTTTCACGACGCGTTGCGCGACGCCGCGAACCATCCCGTCGCGCATACGCCCCAGAACCGCGAATTCTACGAGCATGCAAGCCAATCCGAGGCGCAGGTCAAAGCCGATCAGGACCGGGTTGACGGACTGAAGAAACGCCTTGACTCCAGCGGCGCCCACCCCCAGGGTCTTCAGGAACAACTTGACGTCGCCCAGGCGCAACTGGAACTTGATCAAGATGAGGCCAGTGACGCCAAGGAAGATCTGATCCGGTCAGGCGCCGATCCCGGCAGCTTGATACAGCGCCAGTTCGACCAGCACCAGGCCGCCGAACACGCGGCCGATGAAAAGCCTGCCGCGCCTAACAAGAATCCGGAGGTAAATTACCAGGCCGGCAGCCTCTGGGCGCAATTCGGCGCCTGGCGCGCCTTGCGCAGTAGAACGATCCCGCTACAGCAAGCGCGCGACGAAGCCAACCAGACGGCCGGCGCGCTGGTTGCGCAGCACGCTGCTTTGGATAAGCAGATCAAAGCCGGAAAAGCCAAACAACGGGAGAACCCGCCGCTCACAAGCCAGTCCGGCGCCCAGTCGAATTCTGGTCAATCGAGTTCCAGTCAATCCAGCCCTCAGATAAACTCCGCACCCAGTCCCGGCCAATCGGGAAGCCAGGCTAGTTCCGTGTCCGCCGTGGCTCCGGTCGCCGTCACAGTATTGCACCGCCTCTCCGACGATCAAAAAAACCTGGCTGATCTCGACAAGCGCATTCGAGATGAGCAGGAATTGGCCAACAGCTACGCCGACTGGATCGGCGTGATCCACTCTCACCAGCGCGCGGCATTGCACGGCATGATTCAATCGGCACTCGTCATTATCCTCATTGTGCTGACGGTGTATCTCACCGACCGATGGGTTGATCGCTATCTCTCCCAGATGGGACAGGAGCGCACCCGTCTGCATACGCTTCGTGCAGTGATTCGGTTTGCGATACAGGCCGTGGGCGTTTTGCTAATTCTGCTGGTGATCGCTGGCGCCCCTCAACAGACGACAACCTTCCTGGGTCTGGCCACGGCGGGAATCACTGTCGCGATGAAGGATTTCATCGTCGCTTTCTTCGGCTGGTTCGTGTTGATGGGAAAAAACGGGCTCCGCGTGGGCGACTGGGTCGAGATCAACGGTGTCGCGGGTGAGGTGGTCGAGATCAATCTGCTGCGCACGGTCTTACTCGAAACCGGCAACTGGACCGATACTGGCCATCCCACCGGCCGAAAAGTTGCCTTCGTGAACAGCTATGCTATCGAAGGCCACTTCTTCAACTTCACCACCAGCGGTCAGTGGATGTGGGACGAACTGCAGATTACGGTCCCGCCCAACCAGGATCCCTACCCGCTGGTTGATGCCATCCAGAAAACGGTGGCAAAGGAGACGGAAAAGACGGCCACCGCGGCCGAGGAGGAATGGAGAAACGCCGCCAGCAATTACAAAGTCAGTTCAGTTTCAGCTGCGCCGACCGTCAACTTGCGGCCAACCTCTGCTGGTGTGGACGTCCATGTCCGCTATATCGCGAAGGCTCAAGAGCGCTCTGTCATCCGCGCCCGCTTGAACCAGGCGTTAGTGGAGTTGCTGCATCACCGCGGCGTGGACGAAAAGAAAAGCATATCCGCCGTAACATAGGGTGTGGGGGCGGGTCTTCGACCCGTCCGTCGAGAAAAGATCGAATAGCTCGATACATAAATATCCCCTAGACTTACGCCCGCGACTAAACACCCTACGATCGATTTTTGTTTCGCGCAAGATTCAATGCGCCCATTGCTGGATCCACTACGTTCGCGTTCTGCAAAAGGTGGGGATACTCGGCGCGCAACGTACTGTAGAAAACTTCCCGAACCAAATCGCTATTACAGAAGACGCCGCCTGACACCGCCACTGATAAGGATTCCCCCTTCTCAAATATGCGATCGATAACAAGTGCGGCCAAGGTGGATAGTTCGGAGCCGGCCTGGGTCAGAACGTGACGCGCAATCTCATCGCCCGCTTCATCGGCGGACAGCACCGTCGGTAACAATGCAGGAAAATCGGGAGCCGAATTGGCCATCACGACTAACTGTTCGACCAGGCTCACTCCCCAGGCCTTCATGATGCCCTCGAGCAATAGACTCGTGCTCTGGTGTCCCGCTTGGTCATAAGCACGCAATGACGCCGCTACGGCCGCGTGTCCAATCCAGTGTCCAGAGCCTTCGTCAGAGATAGCAAATCCCCATCCCCCTGCACGCGCCAGTTGCCCCTTGGCGTTGCGCCCATAGGCAATCGAGCCCGTCCCGGCAATGACGATGACTCCCGATCCACTGCCAAAGGCCGCCTCCATGGCGATCACCTGGTCGCCCACAATTTCTATTTCGCCGCCAACCAACTCTAACAACAACCGCTGCACCACATTGGCGATCTCAGGACGCGCTCCACCTGCAATTCCGACACAAGTTTTCTTGATTTGCGCGGGTATGATTTTCGCCTCAGCACAGGCCTGTCGTATGGCAGCGCTCAGACTTTCACGGGCTTGTTGTTCTCCAAGCCGTACTACGTTGCTGCCGCCCGATGTCCCAGTGCCTAGTACTGAATTCTCATCGCCGATGATGCACGAGGTCTTGCTCCCGCCGCCGTCGATACCGAGGAAGATACTCACGAGCGTAGTTCTATCACAGATGTTCCTAGTGTATGTATGGGCGTCCGGGGCGTCCGGGGTGTGCGGAACCCGGTTCAAGTTTACTAGTTCTTACGAGCTTGATTCCCTCCCCACAGATTGCCGGGTGTTGAACGAGAAAGCCCATTACTCTTGGATGGGCGACCCAGCTTTTCGCGGGCGAGGGCGCCCACCACACTGACACATGGGATTAGACAAACTTGATCTCGCCATTATCGCGCTCTACCTTGTCGGGATCACTTTGTTCGGGCTTCGTTTTCGCAAGCGTCAGCGAACGTTGCGCGATTATTTCCTGGCCGACCGCAACATTCCCTGGTGGGCGATCGCGCTTTCGATTGTTGCTGCCGAAACCAGCACGCTCACTATCATCAGCATTCCTGGTCTGGCTTACGATACCAATCTCACGTTTCTGCAAGTCGTCCTCGGATACCTGGTGGGGCGCGTCATCATCAGTTTTATTTTGCTGCCGCAATATTTTCGCGGCGATCTCTACACGGCCTATGCACTGATTGAGCGCCGCTTTGGCCGCCGTTTGCGATCGCTGACTGCGGGCCTCTTTCTGGTGACCCGGGCTGCCGCCGAAGGAGTACGCGTCTATGCCGTTTCTATCGTCGTCGCCATTGCGCTGGGCACTGGGGAGATTGCGTCTATCGCCATTATCACCGCGTTGACTTTGATCTATACCTTCGAAGGTGGCTTGGCAGCGGTTATTTGGACGGACGTGGTGCAAACCATCATTTACGTTGGCGGAACGCTGGTGGGTCTCTTCACCATTCTTCACCTGGTTCCCGGAGGGTGGGCCACTATTCACGGCGTGGCCGAAAGTGCGGGCAAGCTGCGGATCTTCGATTTTAGCTTCGATTTCTGGAAGCCCTACACATTCTGGGCGGGCGTTTTGGGCGGGACCTTCCTGACCACGGCCAGTCATGGCACCGATCAACTCATCGTACAGCGACTCTTGGCGGCACGGAGCCAGCGCCAATCGGTCGCTGCACTGCTCTCGAGCGGAGTCGCCATCTTGTTCCAGTTTTCTCTGTTTCTGATGGTTGGCGTGATGCTCTTTGTCTATTATCACGTTCCTTCCAGGAACTTCGGGACAGCGGACAGAATCTATCCCAAGTTCATTGTCAGCCAGATGCCGCATGGAATTTCCGGACTACTGATTGCCGCGATCCTGGCGGCGGCTATGTCGAATTTGAGCGCGGCACTCAACTCGCTGTCGTCAACTTCGATCATTGACTTTTACCTTCAACGCAAGCCCGAGACCGACGAGCGACGCCGCGTGCAACTTTCCCGCATAGCGACTTTCGTTTGGGCGCTAGTGCTGTTCTCGCTGGCGGTCCTGTCACTGCATAAAGTCGGGCGTGTGATCGAAGTCGGGTTACAGATCGCATCGGTCGCCTATGGCGCATTGCTGGGCGTGTTCCTGCTCGGAGTGTTGACCCGGCGAGCCAACCAGACTGGAGCGATGATTGGTATGTTGTGCGGGTTCGTCTCCGAAGTTTATATCTGGCTCTGGACGCGTGTGCCTTGGACCTGGTACGTCGCGGTTGGAACCGCAGTCACGTTTGCGGTCGGTTACGCGGCCAGCCTTTTGCTCACAGGAGAAAAGGCAACACCTTAAATCGCACGAAGAGAAGTGCCGCAGAGAGCGCAGGGGATGAGATTCTTAGCGCACTCTGCGCGAGCTCTGCGTTGAGATTTTCGCTTATACTTTCCTCGCGTCAGATGCCTACAGACATCCAATCCGCAAAATCCCGTCCTGAACTAGCTCGTGATCTTGGCGTGAGTCATGCGGGCGCGATTGTTGTCGGCACCATCATTGGCAGCGGAATTTTTCTGGTTCCCGCTGAAATGATGCAGGCCGTTGGCTCGGCCAAGCTGGTTTATTTGGCTTGGCTGGCCGGAGGACTGCTGTCGTTCTTCGGCGCACTCACCTACGCAGAACTAGGTGCGATGAAGCCCCAAGCGGGCGGAGAGTACATTTACGTTCGCGACGGTTATGGCCCCCTGGCTGGCTTTCTCTACGCGTGGACATGGTTTCTCATTGCGAAGCCGGCGTCGATCGCGACTGTGACCATCGGACTGGTTCGCATCCTGGAGACGTTCCCGGTCTTTGCGTTTTTTTCCAGTTCTGTCATCAATCGGCCCTTCGCTGTCACGTATGGACAATTGGTGGCCATCGCCGCTGCCGTCCTGATTTCTTTGCTCAACTATCTCGGGATCAAGAAAGCCGGCGAGTTTCAACTGGTTTTCACTCTGTTGAAAGTGGCAATCATTCTGGGCATCGTCGTCGTCGGATTCAGCTATCACGCCGGAAGCTGGAGCCACTTTGCTGAGGGCTACGCCGCCGCCAAGGGTGGTCTGGCCGGATTCATGGCGGCGCTGGTGGCCGCCTTGTGGGCTTATGACGGATGGAACGATCTCAACATGGTGGCGGAAGAAGTTCGCCAGCCAGAGCGCAACATTCCGATTGCGCTGATCGTGGGGGTAGCCACGGTGGGCGCGCTCTATATGCTGGTGAATGCGGCGGTGCAGTTCGTCTTGCCGGCGCGCGCGATTGCGCTTTCTCCTCGACCTGCGTCTGATGCCATCGGCTTAGTGTGGGGCACCCTTGGCGCAAGCCTAGTTTCGGCGGCCATGGCCGTTTCGATGCTGGTCACGTTGAATGGCACCATCATGAGCGGGGCGCGTGTACCCTTCGCTGTGGCGCGCGACCGGTATTTTTTCTCTGCCTTGGCGGAAGTCCATCCTCGGTTCCATACACCTTCCATCGCCATCGTTGTGCAGGCGGCTCTCTCCATCCTCTTGTTGCTCTTCGGCGGAAGTTTCCGGCAATTCTTTTCGCTGGCGATTTTCGCGGAATGGCTGTTTTACATGATCGCCGGGAGCACGGTGTTTATCTTCCGCCGGCGCAATCCGCAAGCTGTACGGCCTTATCGGGTCTGGGGGTATCCTGTGGTGCCAAGCTTGTTTGTGTTGTCGTCCGCTCTGCTCCTTTACTACACGTTTACCGATAACCTGCGAAATTCCGCGCTGGGCTGCCTGGTGATTCTCGCCGGCATCCCAGTTTTCTATGCATTCGCCCGGCGGCGAAAGCGGGAGAACGGGTAGTTGCATTCAGCACCCGGAAGCCCGGTCGACGAACTGCAGGGTTGTTGTGTCGATTTCGCTGCTTCTCGTTCGATTAGTTGCTAAGGAGAAAACTAACATGCAGAAAATCACCCCGTTTTTATGGTTTGACAATAAGGCCGAAGAGGCGATGAATTTCTATGTTTCTGTCTTCAAGAATTCAAAGGTCGGAAGGGTTACTCGATATGGCGAAGCAGGACCTGGGCCAAAAGGCACGGTAATGTCCGCTACATTTCAACTCGACGGTCAAGATTTTCTCGCTCTGAACGGTGGTCCGCACTTTACCTTCACGCCGGCTATATCGTTCTTCGTCAACTGTGAGACGCAGCAAGAAGTGGACGAACTGTGGGAGAAACTTTCCGAGGGCGGGAAAAAAGACAGGTGCGGCTGGCTGAAAGACAAATATGGTCTGTCGTGGCAAATCATTCCTTCTGTTTTAGGCAGACTGTTGCAGGACAAAGATCCCGAGAAATCAAAAAGGGTTATGCAGGCCATGCTGCAAATGGACAAAATTGACATAGAACGATTAAAGCAGGCGTACGAGGGGTCATAACTTATTCAAGCGACAAACCGGCGCGGGATTGACTCGCGAGATCGCGCTTCCGTACGCGAAGACTCTTTAACGCACCACTATGCCCGCATAACCAACCACCATTTCGCGGTCGCCCGATACGTCGCCGGAGGTGGCGTACTTGATCAGTTGGGCAGAGGTTCCGCCCAGGCGCTTGGTGGCGGTTAGCATCGCAACCGCTGGGCCGAAGCCGCACATACTTATTTCTTCCCGCATCACAACGTCGAACAGGCCGCGGGGATCGAGGGCCAACATTCGCTCGATGGCCTTGTGATCCTTTATGCGGGTGACGGTATCGCTCTCGTAGTGATTCATGTCGCTTGAGGCGATGATCAATATTTTGTCGGATTGCGAGCGGATTGTGTCGGCCACGGCTTCGCCTAGCTTTTCCAGAATGTCGAACTGAGCTGTGCCCAGCGCAAGGGGCACGAAGATGAAATCGGAACGGCGGGCTTGGAGGAATGGCAATTCAACTTCGATGGCGTGCTCATGGCGATGAGCGTCGGCGTCTTCGGTCAGAAGGGGGAAACTCTTCTTCAGAGCGCCGGCTAAAGGAGTGTCAATTGGAACCAGGCCGAGAGGGGTTTCCCAGGCGCCTTGGCTCATGATGGCCAAGGGGCGTCCTTTGCCGGTGTGGTTGGGGCAAAGGATGATGATGCGTTGCGGAATTTCTAGTTGGGCGTACACAGCTCCGGCCACCAGTCCTGAGTAAACATATCCGGCGTGCGGAACTATGCAGCCGAGCGACGGATTCGTGGTCGCTTGCGGCGAGAGGTAGGAGCGCACGTCATGCAACAGGACATTCGGGTCGCTTGGATAGAAGCGCCCCGAAACCGCGGGATGACGTGTGATTGCAGCCATGAGTGCCTGCCCGCCGCTTCGCGGCTAAACGCGGGAAGCTTTCGCCAAAAGCGGTATGCGAAGGCATCCGAATCTAATCGCCTTTGCTGCCGTCCAGCAATTCTCGAAATAATCCCGCGCTCTTTTCCAACGACAATGCTTCGGCCCGCACTGTCGGTTTTACTCCGGATTTTTGTAGAGCTGCGCGCAGAGCCGCGGGTTCATAGTCTGACTTCAGATTGTTCCAGAGCGTCTTCCGCTTCTGGCCGAACGATTTTCTTAGAAAGTCAATGAAGGCTGTCTCCGGGACATTCAAGCCTTCTATGCGAGAAGCGATGGAAAGCCGGACCATCGCCGAGAACACCTTGGGCGGTGGGGAAAACGCGCTAGGGGGCAAAGTAAAGAGTTTTTCGACATGGGCATAAAGTTGAGCGGTCGCCGAAAGCAGGCCGTACTCGCTGGTTCCGGGAGGTGCTGCCATTCGGTCCGCTACTTCGCGTTGCACCATGAGCACGATGGTTTCAAAGTATTTCCGGTAGGCGAACAGGCGAAGCAGAATGTCCGAGGTAATGAAATAAGGAAGATTGCCCACCACGCGCACCGGTTCTGGTTGATGGTTTATTCCTGGGCGGGTGCTTCCCGGCTTGGGTCCGAACAGCGTATCGAAATCGATGGCCAGGATATCGCCCTCGATGATCTCGACGTTCGGAGTCAGAGAAAATTTCATGCGGAGCTGTGCGGCAAGAACGCGATCGAGTTCAATGGCAATGAGGCGCCGGGTGCGCCGGGCAAGCAGCGAGGTAAGGGCGCCACGACCGGCTCCGATTTCGAGGACCGTGCTTTGGGAGAGATCTCCGAAGGCCTCAACGATGCGCATTGCAGCGGCGGGGTCTACGAGAAAATGCTGGCCCAATTTGGGCGTTCTCGGAGCGGGACGCGCAGCAGATACCTTTGGCACATTGACCCTCTTTCTTTTGCGCGACTACACTGGACTCTCCCGCGAGTGTACAGCGCAGGAGAAGCGTACCGCGTCGGCGCCCTCCTATGATAACTTGCGCCGAACCCCGGGCCATAATTCGGAGGGTTGTTTTCATGCATATCGCTTTTGCTGCTTCGGAGTGTGTGCCTTTTGCAAAAACCGGCGGGCTGGCTGACGTGGTGGGCGCTTTGCCGCGCGCCCTGGTCGCCGCCGGACATCAGGTCAGCGTATATATTCCTCGCTATCGCCAGACCAAGCTTCCGGATGCGCAGACGGTCGTCCGCAGCATTACCGTGCCTTTTGATGACCGTTATCGATTCTGCTCGGTGGTAACCGGCGGCAACCATTCTGGCGTGCACTTTTTCTTCGTAGACTATCCTCCGTATTTTGACCGCGAAGCTTTGTATGGGACTTCCGCCGGGGACTATCCAGACAATGCCGAGCGCTTTGCACTGTTCTCGCGCGCGGTGCTTGAAGCCTCGAAGATTCTGGGCATACCCAATGTTTTCCACTGTCACGATTGGCAATCGGCGCTGGTTCCGGTGCTGCTGCGGACTCAGTACGCGGAAGATCCCGCTTTCCGCGATGTATCGACGGTCTTCACCATTCACAACATGGGATACCAGGGCCTGTTTCCGCCGGATACTTTGCCGCTGCTTACGTTGCCTTGGGACTTACTTGCTATCGATAAAATGGAATTCTTTGGCCAGGTGAACTTCCTCAAAGGTGCGCTGGTGTACGCCGATTTCATTACTACGGTGAGCCGGAAGTACAGCCATGAAATCCAGACTGCGGAATTCGGCTTTGGATTGGAAGGCGTGCTGCGCGCTCGGGCTGCGACAGTGACCGGAATTCTCAATGGCGTGGATTACGATGAGTGGAGCCCGCAGGCTGACAAGTTTATTGTTGCCAAATACTCGCCGCAGGATTTGTCCGGCAAAGCTAAGTGCAAGCAGGATCTGCTGGCGACTTTTGGTGTTGCGAATCCCAATCCAAATCTGCCGGTGATCGGAATCGTTTCCCGGTTCGCGGCGCAGAAAGGGTTTGACCTGATTTCGCAAATTATGGATCGATTGGCGCGAGAGGAGATGATCATCGTCGCACTGGGCAATGGCGACAAGCCTTACGAAGAGATGTTCGCCCGCATGCAGAAACAGTTTCCCCAGAAGATTGCGGTCAAAATCGCTTACGACAATGCGGTTGCGCACAAGATCGAAGCCGGTAGCGACATGTTCCTCATGCCTTCGAAATACGAGCCCTGTGGGTTGAATCAGATCTACAGCCTGAAATATGGCACCGTGCCCATCGTGCGTGCAACCGGCGGGCTCGACGATACCATTGAGCCCTGGGACGCCCGCATTGGCAAGGGAACCGGCTTCAAGTTTACCGACTACAGCGGCGAAGCTCTTTTGCTGACCATCAAGGAGGCATTGAAGGCTTTTCGCGATCAATCTTCCTGGCAGACGCTGATGCGCAATGGCATGAATAAAGACTTCTCCTGGAACGCTTCGGCCAAGGAATACGCTCGCATCTACGACCGCGTACGGCAAACGCGATCGGCTCAAAGTCCGGCGCTGGCGGCGGTGTAGGACAGCTAAAGGTTGCCCGCTATGTGCATTGGGACGGGTTCAAGACGGGTTCAAAATGGGAAGAGGCCTGCCGCCCAACATGACGTTTTTGTCACGAATATTGACAACCCGACAGGCATCCTTTAACCTGCTATTCGCCGCTGTTTCTAACCTATCTTGCGGCGTTTTCTAATCTTGTGGGTGTCTTTCAGGCGAGAGAGTAGACGGACGTCCCTTCCCTCCCTACCACAGCTTAATCCCGCGCCTTTCAGTGTGAGTGAAACGACGCGGAGCTTGTCACTTTGGTGCAGCGACGAAGCAACTCTACTGCTCAAGGTCGCTCAAAGGAGGCTCCTAGCGTGAACGTTCACCTGATTAATCCGAGCAGCGTGTCATTTGGGACGGCAGTCATCACTCCGCGCTGGCAGTATGTGCTGGCGGGGGCAACACCGAAGAGTTTTGGCGATCCTATTCTCGTCGACGAGACGCTGGAGCAAGTGCGGCCTGACTCGATTCAGGCTGGCGATGCAGTCGGGATCGGCATTCATACCGCAAATGCGCTGCGGGGTTACGAAATTGGCAAGATGGCGCGCAGCCGGGGAGCGTATGTAATTTTCGGCGGAATTCACGCCACGCTGTATCCCGAAGAAGCGCTTGAGTTGGGAGGCGCACACGCCGTAGTGAAGGGTGACGGCGACATCGCGTGGAGCAAAGCACTTGCCGATTGTCGCGAGGGAGTTCCCCAGCCTATCTACGTCGGGGGCCAGATCGAAGCCAGCGATTTTGTGGCTGCGCGTTGGGACTTGATTCCCCGCAATCGCTACATGTGGGCTTCGGTGCAGACGGTTCGCGGATGCCCCAAGCATTGTTCTTTCTGCTCGGTCTGGCGCACCGATGGCCAGCGCCCTCGTCAGCGTGCGTCCGATGTCGTAATCGAAGAAATCGTCCAACTACGCCGGTTAGGCTTTCGCTTCATCGCCCTGGCCGACGATAACTTTTATCCGGTCACGTTGACAGATCTAAGCCTAGCCATTCAGCAGAAAAACACTGTCAGGCTGAATGAACTGAAATCCATCCGAGCCGAACGGTTCGAACTGATGTCTCGTCTCGCCAAACTTCCCGACGACATGGTCTTCTTCACTCAGATCACGATGGAAGCGGCGGAGGATGTGGAATTTCTCGATGCCATGAAAGCCGCGCGCATCAAGGGTGCGCTGGTCGGAGTGGAATCAGTTACACCACAAGGATTGAAGGATGTCTACAAGGACTTCAACCTGGCTGGTGACAAGCTGACCGAGCAACTTCGCACTTTCCGACGTCACGGCGTCCACGTGCTCGGGTCTTTCATTTTTGGCTTGCCCAGCGACCGTCCAGAAACCTTTGCGGCAACCGCCGCTGCCGCCATCAGCGCGGAATGCACCTTCGCACAATTTGTAATTCTCAGCCCCTATCCTGGCACGGTCGATTTCAATCGTTGGGAAAAGACTCTGGGCGATCACCCACCAACCATCGCTGGAATTCCGCTCACCCGGCGCTGGCTTATACCCCAGGCGCTTCGTCCTAAGCTCTATTGGGATCACCCCGTGATGTCCGGCGAAGAGATCCGTTCCCGCACCCAGGCTGTGTGGGAAAGCTTCTACGGTTGGCGGCGCATTTGGAAGCGTTCCAAATTTATCAAATCGCGCCGGGGCCGGGTGGCGTTTGTGCTCATCTCCAGAATTTATCGGATGATGTACGCCGATACAGGCCTTGCTACGGACAGTGCGCGCCTCACCTGGTCGGGGCGCTGGGCGCGCTGGATGGCCAAGCCTGTCCGGCGTCATTTTTCGGGCCGTCCGATGCCGGATTTGAAAGTGCCCGAGGGGCAACGGCCAGATCTCGAGTCACCCTCGTTGGTTTCATTGTCGTCCTGTGCCGATGATTGAAAACGGTCGTCGAGACTTCGCTCTGAAGAACCGTTTCCGCCGCTGATACAATCCTTCAAGACTCCCTCGCTGCCTCTTTTATGTCTGCGCTCCTCAGGACTATCTTTCACGTCGACATGGATGCGTTCTTCGTCTCGGTAGAAGAATTGTTTGATGCCTCGCTCAAAGGTAAAGCGGTGGTCGTCGGAGGCCAGCGCGACGAGCGCGGCGTAGTTTCGGCGGCATCCTATGAAGCACGGAAATTCGGCGTGCATTCGGCCATGCCGCTGCGGACTGCAGCCAAGCTCTGTCGGCATGCCATCTTCGTGAATGGACATCCGGAGCGGTATCGCGAGTGCTCCGAGAAAGTCTATCGCGTGCTCACGTCGTTTTCGCCGCTGGTTGAGATGGCGTCGATTGATGAAGCTTACCTCAACATGACTGGTACCGCACGCCTGCATGGCCCGCCCTTGTGCGCAGCCCATGCGCTTCATCAGAAGATCAAGTCGGATACGCAGCTGAACTGTTCGATCGGGATTGGCAGCTCCCGCCTGATTGCGAAAGTCTCCTCTGCCAAGGCCAAGCCGCATGGGATTCTCTGGGTCATTCCCGGACAGGAAGCGAAGTTTCTGGCCCCGCTCGACGTGCGCGATATCCCGGGCGTGGGCAAAGTCACCGAGCAGAATCTGCAAGGCTTAGGCATTCGGCGAGTCGGCGATCTCGCCCGCTTCGACGATACGTTTCTCCGGGAACATTTTGGCAAGTGGGGACTGGCCCTGGCCGGGAAAGCCCGTGGAGAAGATGCGGGCGGATGGTTCGACACAGAGGTGGGCGCCGACACTGATCCCAAATCCATCAGCCACGAACACACCTACAACGAGGACACTGCCGATCCCGAACAAATCGAATCCACGTTGATGCGGTTGTCGGAGATGGTGGGCCGCCGCCTGCGGGAAAATCGACTGCACGCACGCACGATCCAACTGAAGCTGCGCTACAAAGATTTCACCACCATCACGCGGGCTCATAGCTTGCCCGTTCCCACTCAACTCGACACTGAAATTTTCGAGCAAGCACGCGCGCTATTTCGCAAGAACTGGCGCGCGGGCGCCCAAGTGCGATTGCTGGGAGTGCATGCGTCGTCATTTCAGGATGAATCGAAACAGGAGGATTTAGTCGAGGGCGCCCGGCGTCAGCGTTGGCAGCAAGCCCTGTCGGCCGCAGATCGACTCCGTGACAAGTTTGGCGAGTCAAGCGTTTCACTGGCCTCAGGCCTGAGAGGTGGATTCCGCGAAAGAACCCACGAGAACCCGGCGGGACTGCCGGGCAAGGAAAAACAGCAAGACTAGCGCACTGTAGCAGAAGCTTTGCGTGGGTGGCCGTCAAACCACCTGCCGTGGCCGATGTATCGGGCATTCGAGAGCGGACCAAGATCACGACCGTTAGTAATCTATCGAAAGTAAGCACTTCATCCCATAATCGAGGAGTGGCGAATGAGCTTTGCCGACAGCGGAGTCAGTAATGAGCGTAGTGGAAGAAGAACAACTCGTGGATCTCGATCGGTCGCCGTCGCTGGAAGTGGCCAGCGCCACGCAGCAGTTGCTTGATGAATTACTTGGTCGTTTCGAAGAAGATGATTTGCCGATGTTCCTGTGCGGCCACTCTGAATTCTGCCCGGATTCTGAAGAGTAATAGCCCTAAAAAACGAGTCCCATCTATTGTTCCGCCTCGCCGTAGAGGCTGGCCTCGCTCAGCGGTGCGGATACCGTCTCGCTTCCTTTAACGCCCGACCTGCTGCGTGCCGAAAACATCGGACCGCGCGCGAGTTGTGTTGGCGCAAACCCCGACAGTCCCAAGGGAAACTTAATGTCGTCATAGATCGCCTCGACTCCTCCCCGCATGAAATAAGTCTCATGCCAAAACCCCGTGCCGCCGGAGTTGCCTAGGAATGACTTCCACCATTGCATGTGCGGCGCGGATCGCGACCAACGCTCCAGCGATTCAAAGTTGCGCCAATACTGGCGCATCCCGACGTGCGGAGGAAAAAGCGAAAACATCATGTACTCGTGACGCAGCAAGCCCTCAGGCGCAGCTGTGACTGAATTTGCGATCTTCGGGCCGAATCCCATCAAGGTCTTAAGTCCAGTTATGGCATTCACCTTCATGCCCAGATAGATCACGACGTGATCGGGATAAGAGCTCAAATCGACCGTGCGCCGTTCGACTTTCATGTCCGCCTCCATGACGTGGATGATCCCACTTCTTAGATGATTCGGAACCGCCCTGCGGCGATGCAAGCCAGAACTTTAAGCTGGAACGATGAATCGACTTTACGGCCACAAAGACGAAGGCCGGAAACCCGGAATTACTTCCGGTCCCGGCCTGCGCTTCCATCAACTTGTTCGAAACTTTTTGCAAACAGACGGGCGAGGACGCCGTCATCCATGCACTGCGTTCAGTTGCTCGGCGTTGTGTTCGATGCCGAGGTTGAGTTTCCCGGGTTAGCGTCGCTGGTTAGGCGGCTTAATCGCGGGAAGAACGGCGTTACTTCGAACGGCATTTTGTCGCGCGCTGAAATGATCGCCACCGGTGCGGACTTGGTGAGTTCTACGCGATCGGTCCAGGAGTTTAGTTTTACGCGTCCACCCATGGGCAGCGCCGCGATCTGATCCAGTTTGTTCGGATCGAGAGCCGGACCCGTGGTTGCGAGCGCCGATAGTCTGGTCAGTTGTCCCCCTTTGTCAGTAAAGCTGTTGCCTAAATGGGCAGTCAGCAGAGCTGAAAGTTCCGGAGCGCGCGCCGAAAGCTCTTTCAGGAACAACGAAGGCACGTCCAGCTTTTGCGCGTAGGGAGAATTCTTCAGCAAGTCCATGGCCTTGGTGTCGGCTGCGGTTTCTTCGTCCGGATTGTGCCGGAAGCCGAAGTTGTTGTAGGTGGATTCATCGGAGAACAGCATGCGGTCGTTGAAGGCGAACTTGCTGCCCAGGTTGTGTCCGAGCACAATGTGCGCCAGTTCGTGCGAGAGTACCATCGCCAGGCTGGCTTCGTCAGGAAGCACGTCGATCAAGCCACGGCTGACCACAATGGTGTTGCCCACGCTAAAGGTTTCCAGCGGAGAAGTAATCATGACCCGGGTCCGCACTGGACGCGGCAATTCGATATTGTTAGTGACGATCAGGTTGTTGACCACGGTCTGCAGAACTTTGTCGACTTCGCCTTCCGGAGCGACCAAGCCAGACTCCTGTAGACGCTCGACCACGTTGTCCTCAGCCTGCTGCTGCCATTGACGTTGCGCTTCGAGTGGTGACGCGTCCGTGGTTGTCGGCGTTTCGTCCTTGACCGAGTCAACTCTGAGCTGCGTGAGTTCGTCTTCCTTGGCGCCTTTCTTCAGGTCGTAGCCCCAGATGCGGCTCTGCGCCTTGAAGGCCATCTTGTCCTTGGCGCCGTAGCTGAAGTCGCCTTCTTCGCTGTAGATGTAGGCCGGAACCCAGTAGCCCGGGATCAGGTTCAATCGCCAGCTATCCATGTGAAAGTACATCGCGTTTCTCGGCCGGGGCGCGTACGTGCCATTCAGCCGGACAATGTTGTAATCCTGGTCTTCGATCCAGATGCGTCCGAGGAAGCGGCCTTTGCCAGCATCTTTCTTGGGAGTAACGTCGAAGACGAGGCAGCGCACATCGCCCAGGAATTCGCGACGTACGTACTTGAATCCGTAGTGACCGCGATCGAAGTCCTCGCGATCAGCAAAAATCATCCACGAGAAGCCCATGGGCTTGTACTCAAACTTGAATAGCTTGCTCACTCCCCCCAGCAGATTCTTCTCGAAGCTCTCATCCCTGGAGAGATAGTCGCGACGGTCTACGCCTTGTCCGAGGTCGAGGCGGCCGAGGAAGTAGTGATCTTCACTGGGCACCGGGCCGAGCTTTGGATCGGGCTTAAGATTCTGAAGATAGGTCTCGACCAGCGGCGTCCGGGTCTTCAGCATGTCCATCAACGCATGTTCGCGTGCGATGGCGAGTTCGACCACCTGATCCATAGTTGTCGGCGGGGCGGCCGAAGGCGCGGGCGCGGATTGTCCCGAAGCCGGGCTGGCGGGCTGCGATGCAGCCGGTTGAGCCGTCGGCGCTGGCGCGGTCGCGGGTTGCGAAGCGGCAGCATTCGATTGCACCGCCCCCGTTTGCACAGGGCTCGATGACGGCGATTGATCCGTTGTCTGCTGCGCCATCGCGCTCAGCGTGATCAACAGGACAGCAGTGAGCATCCATTTCCAAGTACGCATGACCGTGTTCCTCTCTATCCCTTGTCTCTTCAAAATCTCAATACGCTAACTGGAAAACCACATGCACAATTGCCGTGGAGTCCACGGGTGTGCCAAGTCGCTGCGCCGGCTTGAATCGCATTTGACTGGCGGCGGTGATGGCCGCTTGATCCAGCCCATGACCCAGGCCTCGTACCACGCGATTCACGTGCAATTGCCCGTTGGCGCCAAATAACACTTCGAGCAGCACTTCTCCTTCGAGCTTGAGCTGCCGCGCTTCCTGGGTATAAATCGGGCTGGGTTTGGAGATAATTTCCACCTGCGTCGTGGCCGGGCCACTATCCGCCTGGGCAACCTTGGCGCCGGCGTGAGAAAGTTCCTGCGCGCCGAACCCCGCGGTCTGGACCGAGCCACCGTGATTTCGATTGTCGCCCTGGGCAATCCCATTTCCGAAACCCGCGCTGGCAATGGTGCCCTTCAAGCCTTTCGCTCCACCCGATCCGTTCCCGTTGCCCTGTCCTTCGGGCAAATCAAACGAACCTAGTTTCGCGGAGGTAAGATGGGCGTCTTGCTTGCCCTGTCCTTTTAAGCCATCTGGATCGCCGAATCCCCCGGTCTGCACTTTCTGTATAGGAGCGCTGATCGTAGGGGCGGCGGAGCTGCCAAACGCGCCCGTGTATACGATCCTCGCCGGAAGCGCGCTGGGCGGTGGCGCTAAATCAGGAGCCTTGAACTTGGCTTCGAGTTTCGGGGCTTTCTCTTCGTCTTCTTTCTTCTTGTGGGTGCGAAGGTCTTTCGGCACAAACAGCTTCGCAGTGTGAAAAACGACGGGCGGCAGCTTGGGAACAACCACGGGATGACGAACCTTAGCCTTTGGTCTCACCGGTTCCGGCTTCAGATCGGGCCTGGGGACAATTTCCGTAACGGTGAACTTCTGCCTGAGCCGCAGCGTGTCCGGAAAGAAGAATCCCGCTCCCAGCAGCAGCAAAATGAAAAACACCTCGATGCCATAACTGGTCGCCAGAGTGCGCCAATCCATTCGCCGCTCTGGCAGTAGACCGAATTCCAACTTGTCAGGCGTAGCCATCCACACACTCCAAAATGAGGAACCCGAGCCGCGGGGAGAGTGCGCGGGTAGAGCCTCTAACTTACGGGAGAGTGGGCGGGGGGTAAACGTGTCTCCGGCACCTGTACTTAGGTAACGGTCAGAAACCCAAAAAGGAATCGGCCCCCAAAACGGGATGATGAAAGCGAACGGCGTCGGTCAAGACACCTCGCGTTTCTTGGCAAGGAATGCCTTTGACGTATGCGCAATATCGCGTATGTGGGCGGAGCGGCACTTCCGTGCTGCACTAAAGGCCTCAGGGAATAAAGATGAACGAATGAAGCAGAGGACGCTTCCCAACCGAGCTTGCGATGAATCGGGAGGTTCAGCCGGAATCTGGTTTGCAAATGCCGAGCCTCCCGCACTTTACAGGAAGGATCACTGAATCTATTTGTGGTTTTTGTTGGCGGCTTCGGCGGCCTCCTTGAGTTCCCTGCTGGCCTGGTCGAGCAACTCCTTGGCTTTCGCGGCGTGGCCTCCCATGTCCCACTCATTGGCCCGCTGAGCATCTTGGATTTTTTCGAAGGCCTTGTCGCAAAGGCGTTGCGCCGCAGCCAGGTTGGGATGTCGTTTCCCGCTGATGTCGTCGGCGGGGGGCTTCATTTGAGCATAACCGAGACTTCCCAGCACCAAAGCAATACCCAGCACGCTTCCTGAAAGCAGTCTTTTCCTTGGCATCTATTCTCTCCTCAAAGATGAATTTCTCGGTGATCTGAACCCAACAACAGATACAAAGTTGTGGGTGGAGTGTATTGTACGCAATTCTCGAAACTGGTGGAGAACTGAAGGTACCACGGAAGGTGCCGGATCCTTTTTCTAAATTCTTGTCGGGCGAAGAGTTTAGCAGCCCTGCTCGCGGGAATTCGACTGGTGTGAGTTTACCTTTTGCCGTGATGGTTGATGAGACTAAAGAACGCGCCTTCCGCGTTGTCGGCGACTCCAAAGACTTGAACTGCACGCGCCCATCGCCGATGTCCCTGACGCCTGAGCAGCGCGGACGATCCCAGCTTTACTCCCGCATCCAGGATAAAGAACGTAGCGAGCCCGGCCGTCGATCCCATGAATGGCTTTGCGATGGGATCATTCTCACGAAACTGAGAGCGCTGAGTATTGCGATAGGTCGCGTAGGCATCGGTAGCCGATGCCGCGAGCTGGCTGACTGTCCAACGGTCGAGGTGGAAGGGCTGTGCATAGCAGCTGCCAGCCAGCAGTAGAACCGTCAGGAGTCTCATTGGCCGCGATTCTACACTCCCTCATTTTTTTGTCCATCGCCTATCATCCTGGTACTTGGTGACTTGCATAAGCGTTCGGTGACCAACTTTTTCTGATACGCGGCAATTTTTCCCACGCGGCCAAGGCGGAACAACATCACAGATGTGGCCTTGACGCCTATATACTGGGACTACACGAGGAAGCCCATTGAACAACGAGACCGACGACCTCCCTTCCCACGAAACAATAAGACCCGCCGAACCAATCTTGCCCACCCGGCCATCGGCTCTGCGACAGGTGTTCATCGGCAAAGACGGGCTTCGTGCCGGCTGGAGCCTGCTGGTTTTCGTCGCTCTGTTTGCTGCTTTTCTGTGGGGTGCAAATATCATCGGCCACAAACTCCACCCGCCTGATCCAAATAGGGTGAAGTCCTCTTCGGAAGAATCCCCTGCCCACGCGCTGATCAACGAATCCGTCCCCTTGCTCGCGACCATTCTTGTCACGTGGGTCATGTCGAAGATCGAGCGACGGAGCATGTCCGTATACGGCCTTGGAGACAGCCGCAAGCTCGCACACTTCTTCTCAGGCTTGGCTTGGGGTGTCCTCTGCCTCTCGCTCCTCATCCTGACGCTCGTGAAGAGCGGGCTTCTGGTCATCGACGGCCGTTTGCTCTTTGGCGGCAACATTCTTCGCTACGGGTCCATTTGGCTGGTCGGTTTCCTGGTGGTCGCTATACTTGAGGAATATCTGACCCGCGGCTATCTCCAGTACACCCTCAGCCGCGGGCTAGCGAGTCTGTACCACCGGGCCTTCAAGACGCATAGCGCGGGCTTAGGCTTCTGGACTTCAGCGGTAATCTTCTCGATCCTGTTCGGCGTCAGCCATAACAGCAATCCCGGCGAATCCCCCATCGGACTGCTCTCCGTCGGCCTGGCCGGTATGGTTTTTTGTTTCAGCCTCTGGCGCACCGGATCTCTTTGGTGGGCCATCGGCTTTCACACCTCGTGGGACTGGGGTCAATCGTTTCTCTATGGCGTCGCGGACAGCGGGCTCATGGTACAGCACCATCTACTCGCCACCCATCCCGCAGGTAAGCCCATCCTCAGCGGGGGAACGACTGGCCCTGAAGGCAGTATCTTCATCGTTGCAATCATCGTTCTCATTAGCCTCATCCTTCTCTTTACCGTGCCCCGCGCTCACTATGGCCAGGAGGCCAAGGCTTTTCAGTAGCCGACGAATAAATATTCAAGTTGTCTGCGGGGGGCGCGCGGAAATACAGCGTTGTACATCGTTTTAAAGGTGCTCCGATGAAGCTTAACTCAACGCTGGAATGGTCTCTGACTTAACTGGCAGGCTCCACGGAATTACGCTGCGGGGGCGGTTCTGCGGCTATAGGCGCAATTTTTAAGTTTATCCCTTGCAAGCAAAGGGGCCCGTCAACTTTGGATCCGGACGGGCCCACTCGCTGATGAGATCGGATTGCTGTCTAATCTTCGGCATTCGAGTTGGAGGTCACTTCCTCCGGCTCTTCGTAATCCCCAGCTAAGCTGAAATCGTTGTGTCCGAAGTCGTCGTTCTCCCCGGGGACACCCGATTGTTTCTCCAGCTTGCGCTGCTGCTTCTTTTCTAATTTTTCGCGCTGCTTGTCCTGACGCGAGCGCTCCTTTTGACGTTTGTTGAAACTTGAGCGACTTCGTCCAGCCATACCCACCTCCCGGGATGATTTTGCGGGCTGCGATCCTTCCGATGAGCCGTTCGTTAGCCGGTTATTGCGCGACCGGCTCGGGATGGACTGCAGATTTCACCTTCTTAGGCGCGCCCGCTGGTTTAGTTTTGGCAGTCTCGGCCTGGAGCAGCAGTGCTTGCGTTCGTAACCGACGCTGAATGTTCTGCTTCCGTTCACGATGGGCTCGGGACTTGTCCCCATTAATTAACGACATAGATATCTCCTGCCGCACCTTGGATTTAACTTCTCAATCGCGAAGGCGCAGGGCTGGTTGCGATGATCTTCGTGGTTAAGGGCTAACTTCAGTATACGCGATTTACTTGAGAGCGGAGAACATTACGTTTGGGTGCACGATCACCAGACAGTCGGATTTGGCCCTGACCCGCAATACCTATCGACATCCTGTAGGACATGCGCTAACCTCCTGTTGTACAGAACGTCTATAGGAGCATGGATATGGCTCAAGAACAAACCCCGCTGCTTCAGGGAACTCTCGACCTGCTGATTCTGAAGTCACTGGCTTTGCAAGAAATGCATGGTCTTGGCATCGCCAGGCGCGTGGGACAAATTACTGGTGAAACCTTTCAGGTCAAACCGGGATCCCTCTTCCCTGCCCTGCACCGCATGGAGCAAGAAGGATGGCTCACCTCCACCTGGGGAGAGTCGGAGAACAATCGGCGGGCCAAGTATTATCGCCTTACCCGGGCTGGCCGCCGGCAACTTGAAAGCGAGACCGAGCGATGGGGGCGGATTTCGCTCGCCATTTCCCAGGCGCTTGAGACTCCGTAGGAAGGAGACGCGACGATGCGATGGCTCTCCCGATTCACCAGTTGGTTGCACGGCCTCTCACACCGGCAAGAGAAGGAGCAGGAACTCGACCAGGAGGTGTCTTCTTATCTGAACCTGCTGACCGAAGAGAAGATCAGTAGCGGGATGGCCCCAGATGCCGCGCGTCGTTCCGCCAATTTGGAACTCGGCGGAGTGGAACAGATCAAAGAACAGGTGCGCGATGTGCGCGCCGGGGTCTGGCTGGAAACCGTGTTGCAGGACGTGCGCTACGGAGTGCGGGTGCTGCGCAACAATCCCGGCTTCTCCCTGTTGGTAGTACTCACGCTGGCGTTGGGCATCGGAGCCAACACCGCGATTTTCAGCGTGGTATACGGCGTTTTGTTGCGGCCGCTTCCTTATGCGCACGGCGGCCAGGTTGTAGTCGTGCACCAACGCGCCCGCGGGCAATTGGCTGACATTCCATTTTCCTACAAGGAAGTAGTGGATTATCGCGAGCAGACCAAGACGCTTGATTCCGTGGTGGAGTATCACAGCATGTACTTTCTGCTGCTGGGGAATGACAGCGCAGAACGGGTGAGGACGGCGGTGGTCTCGGCAAATTTCTTCGACGTTCTGGGAGTAAAAGCACTGCTGGGCCGGACGTTCGTGGCAAGCGACGAATCGCAAAACGCAGACGCGGTCCTGGTGATGAGCTATCAGTATTGGCAAAGTCATCAGGGTGGCGACGCCAATATCATCGGCAAAGTTTTTCAGATGAACAACCGGCCGCACACCGTGATTGGCGTACTGCCGCCGGTTCCGCAATATCCCGCGGAAAACGATGTGTACATGCCCACGTCGCAGTGTCCGTTCCGCTCATCCCAAGCTTTCATGGCCAATCGCACGGCCCGTATGATGACGGTGTTCGGGCGATTGAAACCGACGGCTGCGCTGGCGACCGCGCAGGCGGACCTTTCTACCATTGCGAGCCGAATCGAAAGCGCTAATCCAGATGTCTATCCGAAGGGGGACGGCTACGGGGTTGCCGTGGCGCCGTTGCAGGAGGATCTTACCCGCCGGGCGCGGTCTACGCTGTTGGTCTTGCTGGGCGCCGCTGGTTTCGTGCTGCTGATTGCCTGTGCGAACGTCGCAAACCTGATGCTGGCCCGTCTTCTGAAAAGAGAACGCGAATTGGCCGTGCGGAGCGCCTTGGGAGCAACCCGGGCTCGCCTGGTGCGCCAACTACTCACCGAGACGATGCTGCTTTCGCTGGCTGGTGGAGTGCTTGGACTTGAACTGGCTTATCCCACTCTTTCGTTGCTGGTGAAATTCGCGGCCCGTTTTACTACCCGGGCGAACGAAGTGCGGGTCGACGGCGTGGTGCTGGCTTTCACCTTGGGGGTATCGGTTGTGTCGGGACTCTTGTTCGGTTTTGTGCCGGCACTTTCCTCGCGGGAGCGGGTTTCGGATGCTCTCAAACAAGGCACCGGGCAGGCCACGAGCAGCCGGGGGCGAGAGCGCCTACGCGCAGGGTTGGTGGTGCTGCAGATCGCTATATCTTTCATGCTGTTGATCGCCGCCGGGCTGATGATTCGCAGTTTCGAGAAGTTGTTGAGCGTCGATCCCGGTTTCAGTCCTGAACGGGTGCTTACGCTCAACCTGAGTCCCAATTTTTCCCGCTACACGCAAACCGCGCAATTTGTGGCCTTGGGGGACAACATCCTGCGCAGCGTTCGTGCGGTCGGGGGTGTCGAGTCTGCTGCCCTCGCTTCCAACTTCCCCTTCAGCCCGCTTGCTCTTACCAGCGGGCCGGGGAGCGTGAACTTCGATATCGAGGGAAGATCACTGTCGAACGGTGATTTGCAACCGCGATTGGATGCTAACGGGGCGAGTCCCGGTTACTTCGAGACGATCCGGCAGCCCCTCTTGCGAGGCAGGACGTTCACCGACCACGACGATGCAAATGCGATGAAAGTGGTGATCATCAATCAGGCCATGGCGCTCCACCGCTTTTCGTCCGAAGACCCCTTGGGCAAACGAATCAGCTTTGACGGAGGAAAGACCTGGATCACGATCGTCGGGGTTGTCGGAGACGCGCGAGAGTACGGGCTTGAGCACCCCGCAGGGGATGAGGTTTATTTGCCGGTGGATCAAACAGGGTTTGGCGGCAGCCTGCTGGTGCGAACCACAGTCGACCCCATGAGCATGGTGGCCCTGCTTCGCAAGGCCCTGCACGATGTAGATCTGCAACTGGCCGTAGATCAGGTGCAAACGATCGAGGACCTGCAACACGAGTCGGTCGCTTCCCCGCGCATTACGACAATTCTGCTCGGCATTTTTGCGGGACTAGCTCTGCTGATTAGCGCCAGCGGTATTGCGGGCATCATGGCGCTAACCGTCAGCCAACGGACGCGCGAATTGGGAATTCGCATGGCTCTGGGGCAATCAAAGAGATCAGTGGTTCGCATGGTGGTGCGGCAAGGGCTGATTGTGGCTCTGGCTGGAACCGCACTCGGACTGATCGGCGCCATGGCTGTGGGACGCCTTCTTTCGTCCTTGCTGTACGCCACGAGCCCGACTGACATATCTACATTTGCTGCCGTCTCACTGCTGTTTATCGCAGTTGCGGCATTGGCGTGTTTTGTGCCCGCGCGCCGTGTGACGCTGATCGATCCGTTTATTGCGCTTCGACAAGAATGAAAATAGTTTTCGATTCGTACAATACGAGGAGGACGTAAAACGTGCGTGCCTGGATTTTGCTTTGCCTTGCTTTTCTATTCCCCGCGCAGTACGACTCGAAGAGTCCGGCGGGGCAGACCAATCAAAAAACTTCCACTGCCCAGACGCCGATGTACACGGCGGATGGCCGCCTCCTGTTTCCGGCGAACTACCGCGAGTGGGTTTATCTGACGTCCGGCGTCGACATGAGCTACAGTCCGAATGCTATGGGGATGGATCACTCGATGTTTGACAACGTCTTTGTGAATCCCGATGCTTACAAAGCATTCCTCCAGACCGGCACCTGGCCCGATAAGACCATGCTGGTGCTCGAAGCTCGCATGGCCGGAACCAAGGCCTCGATTAATAAGAGCGGACACTATCAGACGTCGGAGCTTATGGGCCGTGAAGTTCACGTGAAAGATGAATCGCGTTTTCCTGGCAAGTGGGCTTTCTTTGGCTTCGACGAAGATGGTCCCGCGAAGCAGGTTCCCAAGGAAGCCTCGTGCTATTCCTGCCACGAACAGCATGCGGCAGTGGATACCACCTTCGTCCAGTTTTATCCCACGTTGATTGAGCTGGCTAAGACGAAAGGGACGTTAAGCGCGAATTACCTGAAGGACGAAGCCGCGAACGCGAAGAAATGATCGCGGTTTAGCAAGAACTCAGTCAGCGAGAACCTCAGTCATCCTGACCGCGGTTGCCGTCGCGAAGCGACGGCAACGCAGTCCAAAGACCCCGGCAAGCCAGTTCCCGCGACAATGAATCAAGGGGTTCTCACCAGCACAATGGGAGAATGCCATTGTGCATTCCTGGTAATCCCTTGCGGCGGAGGGATACTTCGACTCCTTAGCTGCTGTGCTGCGCGCGGCAGCTCCTGGGCTGAGGATGACAGCGGTTTCATTGCCCAGTTTGAGCTGCTCCAGGCTGCACGAAATTACCACACCCGGCAGGCGTTCTCCCGCACCATGGCCTGCCCTTTGTGACAGCCGAAAGCCTTGGCGAATTCCGACATGTTCGAGACGACATTGTTGACCCTGTACTTGTCCAGGGGATGCGGGTTCATAAGCAATATCGTTCGCATCATTTCCGGACGCAAGTTGCCGCACCAGATGTTGGCGTAGGACAGGAAGAAGCGTTGCAGTGCGGTCACACCGTCTTCTCCCTTGGTATCGAGGGTCTGACCTTTCCCCTTGAGGTCTGCTTCCAGCGCGGATAACGCCAGATGAATTCCGCCGTTGTCCGCCGTGTTTTCACCCTGGGTCAAGCGGCCGTTTTGCTGCACGCCGGCCTCGGGAACGAACTCGGTGTACTCGTCAGCGATGCAGTCCCCGCGCTTGTCGTAGGCCGTGGCATCGGCAGTGGTCCACCAGTCGCGCAGATTGCCATTCCCGTCGAACTTGCGCCCCTGATCGTCGTACCCATGAATGGTTTCGTGTCCAATCACAGCGCCGGCAGCGGCGTAATTCACTGTGTCATCCTTTGCCGGATCGAAGAACGGCGGTTGCAAAATACCAGCCGGGAAGTTGATGGTGTTGGTTTGCGGATCCTCATAAGCGTTCACCGTTGGTGGCGTCATTCCCCACTCAGTGCGGTCGAGCGGTTTCCCAATCTTCCGGAGCTGACGGTTCAACTCGAAAGCCGCAGCTCGCTGGACGTTCAGCAGATGATTGTCCGGGCGAATTTCCAGGGCCGAATAGTCGCGCCAATGGTTGGGATAGCCAATCTTGTCGATCTGCGTCGCCAGCTTCACATGCGCCTGCTTCTTGGTTTCCGGGCTCATCCAGTCCATGGAATCCATTTCCTGGCCCAGCGCGACCTTGAGAGCGTTAACCATCTCTTGGACCCGCTGTTTGCTCTCAGGTGGAAACGCACGGGCTACGTAGGCCTGCCCCAGCGCTTGTCCGATATCGCGATCTTCAGACTGAATGCATCGGCGCCAGAGAGGCAGAATCTGCTTGGCGCCGAACAGGGTCTGAGGTCCAAAGGTAAAATCTTCGTTTACGAAATCGTCACTCATCGCGCCTGCCAGTCCGTTCAGCAACTGCCACTTCAAATATGCCTTCCAATGATCGAGAGACTCGCTGTGGATTAACTGCTCGGTTCCACGAAAGAAATCCGGCGAGGTCACGATGAAGGTTCCTGTCGCCGGACCGTGCACCAATTGCAAATAGTGGCTGAAGTCAAAGGATGGAGTCAGCTTCTGAACGGCATCCAGACTCATTTCGTGATCGAGGTTCTTGGGATCGCGCCGCTTGACGATCTCCATCGCGGACTTCGCCATCGCGGTTTCCATTTGCAGTACAGCCTCGGCATCCGTCTTGGACTGAGCAGCGGGCACGCCAGAAAGTTCGAGCATGCGGGCAATGTGGACGACGTATTTGGTTCGGATCTCGACGGACTTGGCATCATCGTTCAGGTAGAACTCGCGGCCGGGAAGCGCCATGCCGCCTTGATCAAATTGCGCGATCACGTGGGTGGTGTCGTGGTAATCCGGCTGGGCACCAAAGCCAAACAAAGGCGCGTACGTCTCGGGATCAGCAGGATTCCAGGCGCCAGGAATTGAACGATGGAGATCGGCCACCACGTCAGCGATCTGACTCTTGTTGGACATGGCTTCAATCCGCTTCAACTGAGGCTGCAAGGTGGAGAGAGCTGTCGCATTTCTCTGCCTATCATTGGTGCAAGCAGACCAGTAATCGCCGACCTTCTGCTCCACCGGCGTGCGCTGGCTCGCTGGCTTGGCCGCGACCTCAAGTACGGTCTGGTGGAGAAAAGACTCGTTCCACAGCTGAAGCTTCCCGAAGGAGTCCCAGAAAATTTCGTCTGGAGGCACGGGATTGTCCGCGATCCAGCGATTGCACGAGTACTGGTAGAAATCGGTGCAAGGATCGACCGAAGCGTCAACCCTCTTCGCGTCGAAGTGATCAAGCTGCGGAGCTGATTTGCTGGAGTCTTGCGCAGGAACGGTTTGAGCGAACACCATAAATGACGAACAAGAGACCAGGAAAATCGACACAAGAATCGATCGCATGTTGAGTACCCTCTAAAGTTCAGGTTTACGGGAGCGGACAGAAAGCTTAACACGCGCTTCGCAAATCTGATACCTAAAGACCACACCACCCATGTAATCTCTCAACAAAACACTACCTGACAATTTTGCCGTGGAAAACAGTGGTAAGAGGACCCCACCACGCGCGCCTTATCGATGATTCTGTACAGCATCTACGTCCGTATCGCCCTTACCCTTTGAAAATACGGGGCTGTCGATGGTTCCGTTGATCCGAAAAGGAAACTGCAACTTACCGTCTTTTAATGTGGCTCCGGAGAGCCGGGCGATAGTGTTGGTGAAGAATCCCTCTTTGGTAGTAATCTCCGCCAACCCGCGATAATTCAACTCGTCGGAGCCGGACACGCTGACACTGCCCGAGCCATCAACATCGACTCCGTAGCCGTCAATGTCTATGACCCTGCTTGAAATTTGTTGGTCGGCTATCTCCAGATCAGTGGTTATCACGTTAAATGAGGAAGGATCATTTTTGGCCGGGCCAAGATCGTTGAAGTGCGCCAGCTTCATCAAATTCGCGTTGAGCTTGAGACTTGGGACTTGGCCGTTGCGCACGGTCAGATGTCCGGCTCCGCGGATTCCCGCCAACGGATTCTGGGAATGCGCGATTTCTCCCGCTAAATGAAACTCTCCTTCCATCTTACCGGTCATCTTTCCGCCGCCGCTGGGGAAGGCCGCCAGAAGCTGCGCCAGATTTATTCCATTCAATCGCCCATCGGTCTTAAACCTTGCGTTGCTCTTCGACAAGTCAAAGGAAAGGCCGCCAGCGCCGCTCCCGCCATAGAGTGCCGCTTTCACATCCGTGAAAAAAACCTGTCTCGACTCCAACCGCAGTTTGGCATTCAGATTTTTCAGCTCGACGGCCCCGAAGCGCAGAATCCCCGCCTTCAGGCTGCCCTGCCCGTCAATCGAAGAAGAAGCGGGATTGATAATTCCGACCAGGTTCACATTTTCCAGTTCGCAGGAGATGTCATGAGCTTCGAAAAAAACGGGACCCGCCGCGTCGGATGGCAAGAGATTCGACGCCACAACGGACCCGCGCTCAATTTTCACATTAGAAATTGGAGCTAGCGGAAAATTGTTTGCCGAAACCGTTGCTTGAGGATTCTCGAAATTCCACGGGCCGTCGGGGTCCGAAGTCAGATTCAGGATCGGATCCTCAAGGATCAGGGACTTGATCACGACTTGGCGGTGCAAAAGCGCTCCAAGGTTGAGCTCGGCATCGATCCGTTCCACCTGCACGATATAACCAGCCGGAAATATCGGAGGGTTCTTCACGCCGATATGATCAATGTGCACCGCCACAGGAAAGAACGTGAGTGCCAGCCCTGCGATTTCGACCTGTTTTCCAGTTTTTTCCTGGAGATACGAGATCACCCGGGGCCGGTAGCGATCCACGTTAATGAGAGCGGGTATAACGAATATGAGCGCGAGCAAAAGTATCGCGGTGATTCCCACAGCGATTAGAGTTGTCCCACGACGGATGCGCATAACGACCTTTTAGGATACAAGTGATGGTGTCCACCAGCATGCTATAAAATACTTCGCCAAAACAGTTCAATTTTGAACAGATTTTGGCGGCGACTCTTCACATCGCGCATGAGTTTCCAACGCAACGCAAAAGGCGACCCGAAGGCCGCCTTCACCTGCTGCAGTAAATTGTCGCTCCCGACGCTATCGTTCTCTAGCGATGACTACCACCGCCGGAGTGGCCTGCACTGGAATGACCGGCTGCTGAGGCACTGGTAACAGTGCTGCCACGCGATGCTCCTGAGTGCGAAGTCGCCGGCTCTGAATATCCTCGATTCCACCAACTAACTCCTACGGGCGCGGTGTGAACTTTTGTCGCAGCAAATCCCTGCTGCTGAACCGTGCTTGAAAGTTGATTCAGGTTCTTCACTCCGCCGCGCGGAATTCCGAGTCCCGCTGAGTTCTTCGAGATTTCCATCCGGTTGGATGATCGCCCGAGTTGGAGTGGCGCTGGCCCATTGTTCACGACGACCATTGTGTGCCCTGAATTTGACGGAGGCTGCGGCGGAACGAAGTTCGTCGGTGGGCGAATGATTCGAGGCGCGCTGTACCCCGCCCAGGTCCCGCCTGGCTGCCATGCCCATCCATAGGTGGGCAGGTAAGCCCAAGAACCGTAATGGTACGGCGTCCAGCCCCACGGGTAGCCGGAGACCCAGCCATAACCAAAGCCGGGAGCGAATGCCCAGGCGCCGTTCATGAACGGATCCCACCCGGCGCCGGCAAAGTAAGGCTGCCACATCGTTCCGTATCCCGGAACATTAAAGAAGCTGCCGTAATAGTTCAGGTCGCTGGTCCCGTACGCGTAGGGTGAGTAGCCGCTGTAGGAGTTGCTGGCGTATTGCTGGTGGTATTGATCCTGCTGCTTATCCCAGGCGTCGAAGGGGTCCGGTTCGACATCCTTGGCTATGGTGGAACGATCGCCATCCGTAAGGTCGAACGTTGCCGTGCGGTTCTTGCTAACCGCGACGGTGCCGGCATCGCCTTCGATCTGCACGTCGCCTTTGAAGACCGCGACGGTCGCGGTGACGTCGGCCATTTCAATCCGGAGATGAGTCGCATGCGCGAGCGAGATCTTCTCGTGACCAAAGGTCAAAGTAAACTCGTCGCCCTTTGCGCCAGCGAAGTTCACGTAAGCAGTGCCTTCCTGCAGATGGATCGCCGAAGCTTTAGCCCCAGAATCGCGAAGCACCAGTTGCGGAAATTCGATTACCGTGTTGGGAGTGACCCGCAGCGTGCTTCCGTCTTCGAACTCCACTTCTGCGCGGCCGTCGTTCTTGGTTTGTAACTTTGCGCCTTGAGTGATCGGAAGATTCAGGAAAGCCTTCTCGTATCCCTGGCCGAGGTTGCGATCGATCTTCACTTCGCCCTGAACCTCGCTCAACCGCACAACACGGACTTGGGAATCAGCAAAAGCGGAAACTGTTAGAGAGGAAACAATCAGAAGAAGAGATGACACTACGACTGCGGTCGTCGGCAGCTTGATGCCTGGCTTGCACATGGAACACCCCCGGATATGGCCCCTCTTGCTCTATTAGAACACTAATCCGTCCAATCTGTTGTCTCGTAAACTTATATATATTTTTGTTCGCCCAGCAGGTTACTTGCTGCTCGCCAGTTGTAACATTTTCTGAGCCCGGGCTCGTACTACTTTGATCACGGCTGGATCATCCGCGATTTTTTGCAAGATCGGAGCCACGGATGAGATTTCTTCGAGCTCATGGCTATTCGACATTTCCTCCATCTTTTTCAATTCCTCGTCCAAGGCAAGCTTCTGATAGCGAAGGTAATAGTCGAGTCGATGGCCAAACTCCAATGTCGTGGACAGGCCCTGGAAGAAGGCGGTCAGTTCCTGAATTGCAGGCATGGGCGAATAGTTGTAAGTGGCATGGGTGCTTTTCTGCGCGTTCTTGTAGGTCAGGGTCTTGGTTCCCGTGGAGGCGAGATTCTTGTTCTTGGAATCAATCTGCCCCTCGAAATAATGGGCACGCTTGGAGAGATCGAAAACACGAGTGCGCGCAGCCTGGGACACAGTGAAATCTAAATGGAAAGGATCACCCTCAGCGGAGTCCGGACTGAGCTTGCTGTCGGAGTCGTAGGAGGCACTTCCATTGTCGGACACGGAGATTACATAGTGTTCGGGTTCGGAGCCGGGAAAATCGCAGGTAAAAGTTATAGTGGGAACGATCGTTTGTTGACCGTTGGCAGACACAACGCAGCAGAAAACCAGGCATGCCAGCGCTGAGATGTTAAACCACAGTTCGGTGAGGGACCCGTGCCGTTCGAGCGGAACATGCCAAGGTGAGAAGTGGCTGAAGAACATGTACAAAGAATTATGCCAAAATGTTCGCGGCCTGTAATCCCCTTACGCCCGCTGGCGTTCCAGCGTAGCCCAAGTATGCAAATGGCAGATCGCAATCGCGAGCGCATCGGCGGCATCCGGCGGCTCCGGAATCTCGCCGAGATTTAGCAGCCGCGTGACCATGTGCTGCACCTGCTGCTTCTCTGCCCTGCCATAGCCAACGACTGCGGACTTGATGGATAGCGGCGAGTACTCAGCAACTTCTAATCCCGCCGATGACGCGGCCAGCATCGCGACACCGCGCACTTGTCCGAGCTTGAGCGCCGACTTCACATTCAGGGCATAAAAGACGTCTTCGATGGCGACTCGTTCCGGCCGGTGTTCCACAATGATCGCGCCCAATCGGTCGAAGATGGTCGACAAGCGCGCTGACATGGATTCGCGAGGAGAAAGCTTGACTGCGCCACAGGCCAGACAAATCAATTTCCCGTCGTCACAGAGCTCGACGACGCCATAGCCGGTGTACTCGGTGCCACAATCAATCCCAAGAACGCGCATCAAGCAAAGTCTAGCATCAGGAACAAGGACTGCTGTTTACTCGGAATTAGCAGCATTTCGGCCGGCGAGCCTTGATTCCCTCCTGCTCCCGCAGGAACGCGGAGTAGGTCCGCGGGCAAGAACTCGTTTCATGCTGCGCAAGAAAGCGCGCATAGGCAGTCTCATCAAAGATCTCACGCAGAGTGGAGAGCAACAATCTTGTCGCGCTAAAGAACCACCTAGGAACGGACGCCCTGGTGAGCCTGCCCTGAGCGAAGTCGAAGGATTTAGCCGAGCACAGCTCCGCAGCCGCAGTCGAACTCGACTTCGATTGGCGTTCTGGCAAGTTCATCCCTGTTCCTCCGTAGCAAAACGCGTCGCCACAAATGGTGCTTCCCTCACTCTCGCCGGCATACGGCCCGAGAGCACGCTAATCCACAGAAAGACGGACTCCATCAAAACCAGCGCCACCATACAAACCAACACTCCCGTGACTGCGGCGTCGAGCCGATCGTTGAAGATCAAACGCGAAACCGCATGACTCGCCGTCGCGGATGAAGCGAGTTGTCTGGCATGCGCAAGAAACCCAATCCGCGGATTGGGATTGAACATCTTCTGCCACGACGCCGTGAACGTAACCGCAACCAGCCAAGAGAGCGGGACCAGAGTCACGAGCGAGTACCGAGCCTTACCCATCTTGATAATGATGGTCGTCGCCACGCATAGAGCAACGGTCGCCAGCAGCTGATTCGAGATCCCAAACAACGGCCACAACGAATTAATTCCCCCCAGGGGGTCTTTCACGCCTTGCCACAAGAACGATCCCCATGCACCCACGATCAACGCGCTGGTAGCCAGAATCGACGGATACCAACTGGTGCGGCCCAGCGGCTTCCACACGTGTCCGAGGGCATCTTGCACCATGAAGCGGCCCACGCGCGTGCCCGCGTCGAGAACGGTAAGAATAAACAAGGCCTCAAACATGATGGCAAAGTGATACCAGATGGCCATCACCGCCTGCCCACCCAGGCTACTGGAGAAAATGTTGGCCATCCCCACGGCGAAGGCGGGCGCGCCGCCAGTGCGATTGAACAAAGTCTGTTCGCCGACAGCTTGCGCCAGCGCGTGCATTCCAACAGCCGTGACCGGAAATCCCCAACCGCTAATGGTTGCGGCCGCGGCTTCAGGCGCCTGGCCCACCACTCCCGCCGGGCTATTGATCGCGAAATAGGTTCCTGGCTGAAGCACGCAGGCGGCAATCATCGCCATAATCGCAACCATCGATTCGGCCATCATCGCGCCATAGCCGACCATGCGAGTCTCGGGCTCGCGGCGAATGAGTTTCGGAGTCGTGCCGCTGGAGATCAGAGAATGGAATCCGCTGATCGCGCCGCAAGCGATGGTGATGAAGGCAAAAGGGAAAATGCTGCCGGCAAAGATTGGTCCTGATCCGTCGACAAACCGCGTCAGTGACGGCATGTGCAGCGTGGGACGCAGCGCGACGATTCCGACTGCCAACAATCCGATGGTCCCCAACTTGACGAAAGTGCTCAAGTAATCGCGCGGCGCCAAGAGCAACCACACAGGCAATGCCGAAGCAGCGAATCCGTAAACGATAATGATGATCGCGAGCGTGGACGCGGTCAGAGTGAACCAGGGCGCGACCGCGGCATTCTGCGAGACCCACTGTCCACCCCAGATCGCAGCCATCACCAGAACGAATCCCAGAGCTGAAACTTCGAGCACCTTTCCGGGACGCAATCTCCGCAGATACAAGCCCATCAATAGGGCGATCGGGATGGTCATTGCAATCGTAAACACGCCCCATGGGCTGGCCTTCAAGGCGTTTACCACAATCAAAGAAGCCACACCGAGCAGAATTACGATGATGCTGATCACCGCTGCGTAGGCCACGAACCCACCTACCACGCCGATTTCCTCGCGCGCCATTTCGGTGAGCGATTTTCCGTCGCGCCGCACCGAGAACAGCAGGATGACAAAGTCCTGTACGCAGCCGGCAAAGACTGCGCCAATTAATATCCAAATGGTCCCGGGAAGATACCCAAACTGCGCCGCGAGTACCGGCCCCACCAGCGGCCCCGGCCCGGCAATAGCGGCAAAATGATGCCCGAAGACAACCCATTTATTCGTGGGCACGAAATCGCGGCCATCGTCCAATCGCTCGGCAGGAGTAGCTCGCTGCGCGTCGAGCGCCAGGATCTTGGCAGAAATAAACTTGCTGTAGAAACGGTATCCCCAGGCATACGTGCAAGCGGCCGCAAGCACCAGCCACATGGCATTGATCTGTTCGCCACGGTGCAACGCAATCGTGCCCAGGGCAAGCGCACCCAGAACGGCAACACTCAACCAAATCAAAATTTGAATCGATTTTGTCATTGCATTTCTTAACGGCTATCTCTCTGTCGATCCTCCGGGACGCACTATCTGATCCACAAATAAATCCGCGTGGACAAAGCCGAAACTCTGATCTTCATGTCCACGAAAATGGCCCGTCAGCGTCGCCTCTACTGGACGGCTAGCTCGGTTGGGCTGAAAGGCGGAAACCACCCACACTCGTTTGTAACCTGTAACGATCTTGTCCAGCAACTCAGGGCTGGGCCGCGAGGGACGCAGCGTTAGCAGTTCCAAATCCGTCTGCTCCGGAAATTCGTGGAATGGAGAACCAGTAATGCGTAACTGCCGCTGGTATTCATCGAAAGCAAGTCTCTCCTCACTATAGCTAAACAGCACGGCGTCTCCAGCTTCCGCTTGCGAAACGATCGAGCGGGTCGCATCTCTCCAGTCGTCACTGTGTTCGGCATCCGCGCGGCCGCCATAATAAGAGTAGGTGGCACTGAGCGACAGCAATAGCAGAATCACCAAGGTAGCGGAAAAGAGAATTTGCGAACGTATTCGGGCCACGGCATCAGCCACAAGCAACACTACTGGAGGAACGCAACAGATTAGAAAGCGAGGCTCAAACGCAGGCCAGCGGAGGGAAACGGCGAGGACGCAGGCGACGGGCAAAACCAGCCAGCACAGAAGGAACGAGTACTTCCGCGTGTCCTGAGTAGCGGAGGCAGATGCGCGGCTGAGGCCGGCTGTGACTCCACCCAACAGTAGCGCCATATACGCCAACAGAAGCATAGGACCACCGTCTCCACTCAGATCGAAAGAAAACTTGTATAAATCCTGTAGCGTGGGCTTTGTCGCCCAGGAAAGCTGCGACCGGTCGGAAACAAAAAGCAGGCAATAAGCTAGGGGAGCGATCAGGAGACAAATCACCGCGACGCTGAAAAGAAATTCCTTCCAGCAAACTTCGCGCCGCAGGAAAAGTATCGACATCCACTGCGCCAACAATATCCAGCCGCCGAAAACTTGAGCGTATACCATCAGAGCACTTAGCAGAATGTATGCTGCCCAGATCTTGCGCGAGGGTTGTTCTAGAGCTCGCACGAAAAACAAAGAGGACAGGATTGCCAGCAACATGAATAAGCTGTAGGCACGGGCCTCCTGCGAATACCGGATGTGAAAGGCATGAACACACAGCAATAGGGCGGCAATCCTTCCCGCTCTTGGTCCAAACAAACGCGTGCCAAGCAAATAAATCGCCGGGATCGCGGCCACTCCCGCGACCACGGAAAGACTGCGTACGACGAACTCGCCGCCGCCCAACCGTAGCCAGCCACGCAACAGGATGTAATACAAAACCATATTGGCCTGGCGCTGGAAGATTGCGGTCACGAAAACGTGCCTGCTCGCCTGCGCCAACACCGTACTCGTCGCTTCGTCGAGCCAGAAACTTTTTGTCCCTAGCCGGAAAAACCTCAGCACCGCTCCAACCACAACCACTAAACCGAGCCAAAGTCCCAAATTCAGATGGGGCGGGACTTTAACTCGGTACGTCTGGAAAGGCTGCTCGATCACGTTGCGAGAGCATAAACGATTACAGTGAGTGACGCAAAAATCGGTTCGTAATCCCTGAGCAAGCATTAAAATCAAACGATCTCAGTCCTATTCGCAAATGCAGCTTAGGTTGGTAATCAACGCCTTGGGCCCGGGCAATTCCGCGATCATTCCCTTGTGGCAACTGTGGTTGGCAAAAAGCTCGCTTTGGCTAATCGAGTTGGTTCTCGTCGCCGCGGCGGTTGCGATGATTTTTTTGCAACCTTCGTCCAAGAGTGCGCCGCTGTTCCTGGTAATCGAGCGATGGTTCGCTAACCTGGCACGACGAAAGATTTTATCTGCCGCGAGTGTGGGACTGCTCGTGCTTTGCATCCGCACAGCTTTGATTCCTGTCCTGGGGATTCCCAAACCAATCGTTCACGATGAGTTCAGCTATTTGCTGGCGGGCGATACTTTCGCGCAGCGTCGCTTGACCAATCCTCCGCATCCCATGTGGTTGCACCTCGAAAGCTTTCACATCAACCAGCACCCGACATATATGTCGATGTACCCGCCAGCTGAGGGTGTGGTGCTGGCATTAGGGGAACGTCTTGGTAATCCGTGGATTGGACAGTTGCTGGTGACGGCTGCCATGTGCTCCGCTCTGTGCTGGATGCTTCAAGGATGGCTGCCTCCCGGCTGGGCTCTGCTTGGGGGCATGCTGGTCTTATTGCGGCTGGGCATTCTCAGCTACTGGATGAACACGTACTGGTCTGCGTCGGTAGCCGCGCTGGGGGGAGCGATGGTGCTCGGGGCGTTGCCGCGGCTGAAACGTCGGGCGCGCATCCGCGATGCAGCCGCGATGGGTATAGGGGTGGTGATTCTCGCTAACAGCCGTCCTTACGAGGGCCTGCTGCTCAGTCTGGCTGTCGCTGTGGCTATGTTGATCTGGCTGCTTGGGCCAAAGCGGCCTCGACTATCGATTTCCCTCAAAATCGTAGTGTTCCCGACTGCTGTGATTCTTGCATTCGGTGCCATGGCAACCGGCTATTACAACTACCGTGTAACTGGAAGACCCTTTGAAATGCCCTATGAAGTAAATCGAGAAGCGTATGCCCCTTCGCGGTATTTTATCTGGCAAAGCCCGCGCGCTGAACCGTTTTACCACCACGAGGTGATGCGCGCTTTCTACGAGAATGAATTTCGATACTACCAGGCAGGCCGCACGGTTTCGGGCTTCCTCCGCCACGCCCAATTTAAGATTCTCCTTAGCTGGATCATTTTATTGGGTCCCGCTCTGACCATCCCGCTAATCGCCCTTCCCTGGGTCATACGGGACTCGAGAATGCGTTTTCCGCTAATGGCCGGCGGCGTATTCTTGGTGGGACTCGCAATTGAAATTTGGACCTACCCGCATTATGTAGCGCCAGCTACCGGTCTTCTCTACTTGGTGGTGTTGCAGTGCATGCGTCACCTGAGGCTCTGGCAATGGCGCGGAAAGGCGGTCGGCGTTTCACTAGTGCGGGCCATCCCATTGGTGTGCGGCGCGATGATTCTCTTACGGGTCAGCGCCGTCATAGCCCATGCGCAGATTGAACAGCCATGGCCTCGGGGCGACCTTAGCCGGGAGGGTGTGCTCCAAACTCTGCAGCATTCGCCGGGACAACATTTGGCGGTTGTTCGATACAGCAAGACCCACAACTTCGACCACGAGTGGGTCTACAATTCCGCGGATATTGACGCCTCGAAGGTGATATGGGCGCGCGAGATGGATCCACAAAGTAATCAGGAGTTGCTGCACTATTTCAAAAATCGACACATATGGCTGATCGAACCAGACCAGTCGCCACCAAGGATTTCTCCGTACCCGTTGACGATCCATGTAGATTCGACGAAATCCCAGATGGATAGCGAGGGTGTTGCCCAGGCGGATTCGAAATAATTGTTTAAAGCCTCGGTGGGCTTACTTGGAAACGCTCTCAAGCTATTGCTTGCCAAACAAGAAACTCAGCGCATCCGGAAAGCGATTAGCCCACGCGCCCTCGCTGTGACTTGCGCCTTCATCGATTCTCAGCAGCAGGCGGCGATCGTCTAACCCCGCGAGCCGCAGGTTCCGTTCGAGTTCGCGGACGTCGTCCACAACCTGTTTGTCCTTGTCCTCGCGACCTGCTTCTCGCGTGCCGATCGCCAGAAAAATCTTCTCCGGCCAGTGCCGGACAAGGCGACTGTATTTCAAGATCCTCCGATAAGAGATAAACAGCGACGGGCTTTCCAGAAGCAAGCGACCGAACACTCCCGGCCGCTCGATGACCGAATACAGGGAAATGAGCGCGCCCAGGGACGATCCACCTAACCCAGTATTCTCAGGACCTCTCGCGACGCGGTATCGCTCTTGGACGAACGGCATGACTTCATTCATCACAAAGTCGGGATAGCGCTTTCCTCGCGGCCGCATGACCGGAGGATTAAACGAGCGGTACGGCAAATATTCCCTAATGCGGTCGCTCTGTGCATTGTCGATGCCAACGATGATCAGCGGGGGAATGACTTCTTGACGGATAAGACGGTCGGCGGTTTCGTCTACCTGCCATTCCACGCCGCCAAAGGCTGTTGCGGGGTCAAACAGGTTCTGTCCGTCATTCAAATAGAACACTGGGTACTGCCGTGTCAAGTTGTCGGGCGCATCGTAGCGCGGAGGCAGCCATACCCGCAGCATTCGCGAGTTGCGAAACACCCGGCTATGAAATTCGTGCAGCCGAAGGCCCCCGGCGACGGGATCGTTCGGGGCCACTATTTGCTCTCGACTGGTTTCCATAAAATGTGGGCGCGGGCGTTTCGCCCGTGCTGAGGCGGCGAGACAATTACGATTCGGGTTCTCGCATCAATCCCGGCGCCAAGCAGCAGCCGCCAGGAATGACGAGAGTACTGTGATCAAAACAATCAACGTTAGCGATGACAGACACAAAATGCACCACGTCGCCAACACGAACTTCTCGATGTACGTCAGATAGAGCGCGAAGCCCAACCCCGCTGTCGAAGCCAGCAAGAGCAAGAAGGGAGTCTCAGCCTTCGGCCGATAAAACGTTGCCAGGACAAAAAGCAAACCATAGCCGAAGGTTCCGATCAGCGCATCCGGTACCCCAAGCACAGTCGAATAAACACTGCGATTAACGATGTCACAATTGAAACTAGCCCCGAAATCGCAATAGTTGGTTTGCGAAGTGCCGTAGTGATGACGCAACGAGACAGAAGAAACGACGATCCCGGCCAACGCCAGAATAGCGATTAACTGAAAGACGCGCTGCGCGTTCATGGCAGGTTGCATCCAGTTTGCTCACCCAAAAAATCCAACTCGTGCTCGCCCTCGACCCGCGTGCCGTCCGCGAAGATCCAAGTAGGAAATCGTTTGATGCCGGCCTGTGTGCACACCGGCGCGATCGCCTGCGAACCTTTGATTCCACATTCAATGTAGGGAGCATATTGAAACGACGAGCCGAATTTCTCTTTCTGTTCCTCGCAATGCGGGCACCAAAAAGCTCCATACATCTTGGCTTGCTTCGTCGTCAGGCATTTGGCGAAAGCGTCCAGACGACTGGTTTGCCTGTGCCGTATGAAGAAGTAGACGGCCCCAAACACGGCCACAATCAGGACGGCAACGATAATGGACCGTGGGACGGGCTTCGTCTCTTTTACTCCCAGGCGGTCTTGTTGCTTTTTTCTGCGTTCTTGGGACATAGCGATAATTTCTTATACCACGACGCGTAAGGCCGAGGGCAGGACATCCAGTGTCTGGCATTGTAATGTCAGCACTTCGCCATCGACCATCACATCCACGGGAGAGTCCAAATAGAAATCAAGTCGATTCGCTGCCCGCCGTTCAGCCAAAGGATGATGAATATGGGTTCCATCATAAAGAGTGGGTAGGTTACGGATCAGCCCCACGCGTCCGATGGGCCCCCAGCGCACGTATTCGATCAAGCCGTCGTTCACTTCGGCCTTGGGCGCAATCATCATTGTCCCCCCGGTGAACTTACTATTATTGAAAGTCAGGAAGAGACAGGGGCGCCGATCAATCGCTGATCCGCCATCAACGCGCACAGGGAAGGGACGTCGGCGGAAGCGAGCCAGCGAAATGAGAATGGATGATTGATAACCCAGTTCACCCCATCCGCTGAAATGCCGCGCCCGCAAGGTCGCCACATCCGCAGCAAATCCCATGGCCAGGAGATTGATGTAATGAAGAACTCCTTCAGTATGGCGCAATCGCAAAACGTCACACGGCTGCGATCGCCCCGCAATTAATGCTTCGATTGCATGTTCCACACCGCGATCGGTGAAGTCGCGCAGGAACGAGTTGCCGGTTCCCAGAGGAAGGAATGCCAGCGTGGGTGGCTCGTCGGATTCCCGGCGTGGAAAAAGGCCATTGACGATCTCATACGACGTGCCGTCACCGCCCACCGCGATAAACTTGCGATACCCGCGGGCGTAGCCGTCGCGCGCCAAATGTGCTCCCTGGCCGGGACTCGTAGTTTCGACGAGATCCAGCTTCACTCCGCCGGCTCGCAAACGATCGAGCGCCTCTGAAACGAGCTTGCGGCATCGTCCTCCACCCGCGGCCGGATTCACCACGGCGAGAAAGGCGTCCGTGTTGCTCACAGTTCAACCATGGCAGCACGGCGGAAAATGTTGCGGACGTCTTCCGCCAGCATGGTGCGCTTGATTTTCATGGATGCAGTTCGGGGGAAATCTCTGCTGAACTGCAAGTATCCCCCAACTCGCTTGAAATCGGGCAACCGGCGGTTGCGCGCGACGATCTCTTGCTTCAACGTCTCGGTAAATTCTTGATTTTGTTCCAGACGTAAGAGGAGGACCAGCATTTCGCGGCCGACAGTTTTTTCTGGCCAAAGATAATTTGCAGCGAAAATGCAGTACTCTTTCACCGGCAGTCCCTCGAAGGCTGTTTCAATATCCTCGGGATAGATATTCTTTCCGCCTTCGGTCACGATCATGTTCTTCTTGCGGCCAAAAAGTTGCAGGTGCCCACTGCCATCAAAACGGCCGAGATCGCCTGTTAGCAACCAACCCTCTACGATCGTCTGCGCCGTCAGTTCAGGATCATCGAGATAGTGCGACATCACCGTCTTGCCGCGAACCGCAACTTCGCCGATGCCGTCGGCATCGGGGTTGAGCAGACGCAGTTCAACTCCCGGCAACGGCTTGCCGACAGTATCCGCGCGAAACGGCTTAAGGTCGTTTAATGTGAGCGAGGTGCCAGCCTCGGTAAGCCCATATCCGTTGGCCACGGGTATGCCGAGGTCGTAGAAAAACTGCAGCGTCGATGGCTCCATGAATGCACCGCCGGTAAACATCGCCCGCAATTCTCCACCGAAGCCGTGATGAACTTGTGCCAGAATTTTGCGACTCAAGCCGACTCTGGGGTGCCTGCGAGTGAGCGATTTATTCAGCGCGATCATTCGATCGAGCAAGAAACGCTTTCCCCGGGACAACTCATCGAACTTGGCGCGCAGCCCGCGTTCCAGATTTTTGAGAATCATGGGAACAAGCGAGACATAAGTAATCTTGTAGCGCACAAAAGCGTCGCGCACAAACTCCGGCCTCAGAGTCCGCAGGTGCACCACACAAGCACCGCACACGAATGGTCCGATGAAGCCAACCATAAAATCGATCGCGTGATTCGTGGGCAAAATGCTGAGGTAGCGTACGCCCGGCCAGAACGGATACCAGGAGGTCAACGCCTTGCACTGCTCGAGATAATTCTCGTGCGTGAGCACGCATCCCTTTGGACGCCCGCCTGTACCCGACGAATAAACTATGCAAGCAACATCCTCGCGCTGCCGCGTAACAAAGTCGGGATCGCCTTTGCGGCGAAATTCCTCCCAGCGATAGGCACCCGCGAGATCGGCTCCCAGGGGCGCTTCGGTAATCAGCACCTTCTTCAGTTTGTGATTTTTAAACTCCGGGGACTGAGTGATCGCGCGCCACAGATAGTACTCAACGATCAGGAACTTTGCCTTGCAGTGCGCCAACAATTGCAGATGCTCGGCCGCACTGAGTTTGTAATCGAGCGGTACCAGCACGCCGCCGCGATAAAAAACGGCATACGCTGATATCAACCACTTCGACTGATTGGTCATGATGATCGCCGCACGATCGCCGGAATAGAATTCCGCGTCCTCGAGCGCGCGGGCCAAGGGCAGAGCGACGTCCTTGAAATCGGAGTAGGTAAGACGCGTCTTTTCTCGATCGCGGTCCGCCTCGATCAGGCAGACTTCATTCGGCCAGCGATCTAGCGCGTCCCGCAGGGCAGCGCCCAGGCAGCTGTATTGATCGAGATTGAGCATTAGGAAAGTTGTGATGTCCGATCGCAGAGTTCACATTGCCAAATCATTTTCCAGGTTAGTGGGCAACCGATAACTGCAACTCCTCGCCTCTATAATCGGCTTCTACAATCGTGTTTGAATGCGGTCTGCCAGTGTGCGAAAATCCGATACTCCCTGCAATTCGTAATCCGGCAACTCGATGTGAAAGTGATGCTCCAGCCGCGTCAGGAGATCAAGCGTCTGCAAGCTGTCGACTCCCAGCGTCTTGAAGAAGTCATCGTCGGGAGCAAGCTTCTCCCGTGGCACTTTGAAGTGCGCGGCAGCGAGATCCAGGATTTCGGTTAAGGTCTGGTCTGGGTTTGGCATGGACTTACAAATTCTCCTATATCTTCTGCTCCCGAGCGAAGTCTAAGGAACTGTTGTCCTCATGGCAAGTATGGCTGCGCATCCGTGCTTTCAACGAATTTGCGCAGGCCAGCCTCCACTGCGGGGTGGGTAAACAATTCGCAGAACAGATCAATCTCCTGCCGCAACTCGTCATATGGAATGGACTTGATAAATTTCTTAGCCGTGGCCGCAGTGGTGCGATCAAATTTTCCAAGCTGAGCGGCTGTCGCTCGCGCTACTCGCAACCCTTCACCTTCCGCCACAACCTGGCTCGCTAAACCGACCTGTTGCGCTTTGCTGGCATTAAAACTGCGTCCGGTCAGCAACAAGTCGCGGACCACTGCATTCCCTAAATCCCGCTTCAGACGGGGAATTCCACCCCATCCCGGAATTAACCCCAGGCGCAGTTCGGGAAAGCAAAAACGCGCAGTCTTGTCGGCAATGATTAAATCGCATGTCAATGCAAGCTCGAAGCCGCCGCCAAACACAATGCCGTGAACCGCCGCAATCGTGGTCAACGGTGAAGCATCTATGGCGTTCAATACCCGATGAGTGCGTTCGAGTTGATCGCGCACGATTCTAACGGCTTCAGTACGATGCAGGTTCTGCGAACGCTGGTAAAGTTCACGCAGATCGGCTCCGGCGGAAAACCCCGACGGCAACTTACTATAGATAATCAGCGCGTGCGCCGCACGGCTCAATTGCTCGAGCGAACCGGCGAACCTTTCTGCTTCCGCCAAAGCCACGGAGCCAAGTTCGTTGTTGGGTTCCCGGTGGAGAGCCAGCTCAACGACGCCGTTTTTCAACTCCCACGAGAGTGCCTGGCCGCTAAAAGATTCCATTCCATCAACCGAAAGCAGCGAGTGATTTCCTCTGTAAACCTTAGTGTTCTTTTTGTAGTTAATGTGTTTGCCCGATTCCACTACGAGGCCTGTTTCACCAAGTACATCTCCTCAATTTCTTCCTTCAAATGCGCTGCAATCAAATCTCGCTTCAATTTTCCATTGGCCGTCAGCAACCCATTCTCAATGGAGAAGGGTTGCTTATAAATATGAAAAGCCCGTACCTGCTTGTAATGCGGCAAGCTGGGATTCACCGCCTCCAGCGCGGCCTGGACCTGCTCTCGAGTGACGTCGCCGGTCACAACCGCCGAAAGAAATCCACGGCCATTGCCCACGAGCAGGACCTGCTGCGCCCCCGGCAAATTATGCACCAACTCTTCTTCAATGGGTTCGGGAGCAATGTTGTGGCCCGAGCCAAGGATAATCAAATTCTTAATGCGTCCGGCTATCCGCCAGTTCCCTGCTGCATCCACATCGCCCTGATCGCCGGTATGAAACCAGCCATCGCGCAGGGATTTCGCGGTCTCTTGCGGACGATTCCAATATCCCGGAAAAACATTCGGCCCTCGTACGATAATCTCATCGTTTTCGCCGAGCTTCATCTCAATCCCGCTGATCGCAGGTCCTACGCGGCCCGGCTCCACATGACCTGGATCGTCCATGGTGCAGATGGCGGTTGTCTCAGTCAATCCATAAACCTGTAAAACCGGAATCCCTAGCATCAAGAAATAGAGTTGCGTTTCCACGTTAAGCGGCGCTGAACCGCAGATCAGAGCTTTCAGATGTGACCCAATCATCTTCTTGCGGATGGTTGGAAACACCACCGCATTGGCCAATGCCAGCCACATTGAATCCGCAAAAACAGGCTGGCCCGCTTGCTTGCGGACCCACGCGCCTTTGGCGCGACTGTAAATACTAAGAACCACGCCGCCCGTCTTCCAAAGCTGTTCGTCGACAGCCTTGCGCATTCGCTCGAGAAGCGCCGGAACGTTCAAGAAATAATCGGGCGCAACGACCCGCATTTCGCTGGCAATCTTACCCAAGTCGGTATTAAGCGTAAGTGAACTACCGCGCAAAAGACAGGTCAGCAGCATGATCCAAGAGCCCGCAAAACAAAACGGAAGATAATGGAACACGCGATCCTGGGCCGCCTTGTTCTGCATCAGTGCATCGAGCCGCGCCGAGGTGCAGCCCAGCATATGGCTAACATTGCCCGCGGTAAGAATTACCCCTTTCGCTTCGCCCGAGGTGCCAGAGGTATAAATAATTGTGACCGGATCGGAGTCCGCAAGTTGCTGCTGGCCCACGTCCACAGGGTGCCCCACGCTTCGCGTTCTTTGGGCGGTGTGGGAGTTGTCGCCGAACACATCCTCAAACAGCACCTGGGATGGCGCCGCCTGCCAGTTCTGCAAAATCCCATCCCTGAGCGCTGCATCCCCAGAGCAGATTAACGCCGGAGAACAATCTTTCATCATGGCCACGAGTTCCGCCGGAGCTTGCCGCGCGTAAAGCGGCACAACGATCGCCCCCTCTGCCATGATCGCTAAATCCATCGCAATCCACTGAACGCTGTTATGCGCGAGCAAGGCGCAGCGGTCGCCCTTTTTCAATCCCTTAGCGGATAGAAAGCTGCGCGCCTTGGCGATCATTCCGAGCAGGTCGTGCCCGCTTTGCACAGACGCGGCTTGATGCGCATCATTGCTGCGGAGCTCTTGGAGTATAGGGATCTGACCCACTGTCTCAAGCCGCGCAAAAATGTCGTCCAGAAAACTCATGAAGTTTTTACGCCGACCCGCGTCAGGTATACGCTTCCGCCAAGCTGTGCAGCCCCGTACTCAAAGGCGGCAGATAATCTTCCCAACTCCACTCTCCTCTGCGCGTCGGGAACTCTGGATAGCGCTTCTGCACTTCTTCCTCGAAATACACGCCCATGCGCGCCATCACTTTCAAATTCCGCATCACAGTCCGCCCGATCCCATCAGAAATTCTCTCGCCTTCCTGGCTTAATTTGATGAGCGCGGCCAGCAGCTTTTCCTCCAGATCGGCATCATCAACATTCATCAGCAAATCCGAGTGGCCCCGCTCCCGCATAAGATTGCGGATGCGTTCATCCATCGTGATGCCCGCCGACGGCACCAGCGCGGGCATGCTGGTCACAATTCCGTGATAGCGCGACGAAGCCATCATGTGGCAAGCCCTCAAAATGCTCACAAGTTCATACATGTTGTAGTCTTCAGAACTGAGGACAGGAGCGCCGCCAAGTTTTTCTGAAATTCGGGCTGCGGGACGTGCGTCCAAGCGCTCGGTTGCGGCTAGGATAACGAAGACATTTCGCTGTTTGCGGAAGGCATCCACCGCGTTCGCAATCGCCGTCAGATAATGCTCGTAAGCGCGATCGGCCTCCCTTCCCGAGTTGTGGAAATAAACCGAGCGGTAGTGGCTATCCTTATAGGCTCCCATCAAACCGTGCAACGCGAACTTGGCGACTGAGGCTTTCACCGGCCATTCAAAGGGATTAATTGGACAGACCACCAGAACCGGCGCACTTCCGTCCCATCCAACTTCGCGCAGCGCCTTCTTCCCATATTCCGCTGGATGCGGCTCGAACGTCCAAGCGGTGTCCGTACCCAGTTCATTGGGCACGCCCAGTTCGCGCAGGATGGTGCGCGATTCTTCATTGCGCGTAATTACCAGTGAATTCTGGCAGTAGCGCGCGCACATCTTGGCAACTATGGGGTCCATGTGTCCCGCCTCAGCGCCGTAGCCTACCGAGAGTTTGTTTTGCGCCGCTGCAATGCCCAAAGATCCAATCATCATTGTGGTCAGCGCATTAGCGAACTTGCTCTTGAACATCGAGCCCTCGCATGCGACCACGCCGTGGTGTTTGGGTACCTCGTCCGACAGAAACGGCGGGAAAATATCGGGCAGATGCACCTGCGTGGTGCTTTCGAAGTATCCGCGGGAGAATTTGGGAACTTGCGTCATCACGCTGAATGCAACCCGGTCCGGGCCCAGGATGTGGCGAAGTTGCCGCAGCATCTCCTCCACGCGGACGTCCGAGCCCATGTTGCGAGTCCCGTTGTATCCTGCAAAAAGCAGCTTCAGTTTTTCTCCTGGCTGCCAAGGCTTCCCTTTGCCCAGCATCCATGCGGCTTTCGACTTTTCAATCGAAGCGCTGACCCAGGCTTCGAGCACAAAGTCCATCATGCCGCGGAGCCTCCGACTCGTGCCGGCCAGTCTTGATACTGGTAGGAAAAATTGGACTGCCGGCTGAATGTCAATAAGGGAAAGCTGTATTGCGAAAATGGCACGGGCCTTCGGTCCAGCTCAGACGTGACGCGGGTGTTATCGAATACCGTATTCCAGACCAGGTATGGCATGAAGACTTTCAGCAGCGACGCTTCATGAGCCATCGCGCCCTTACGGTTCGCCAGAGTATTCACAGTCCCGGAAAAAGGTCGTTCAAGCATAGGCACAAACACAGGTGCACGCTTCTGTTGAGCAGCGGCGAGCGCAGTGGTCAATTCTTTGAAAGTCTGCGAGGCTCGGCCCGACGAAAGATGGTAAGTGTCGAACTGCGGATCATCTTTCTGATGAAGGGTTGCAACTGCATCCGCCACGAAGTCCACGTTGACAATGTCGATCTTATCGTTAGACCGAAATGGAAGCACGGGCAAGCCGGCCAGGAAAACGAACGCCTTCACCATATCGAATTGGGTAGTCTCGGCGCGGCGGCTGTCGCCGAGCACGATGCTCGGCCGGAAAATTGTAATTGGCACTTCCGGAAGCAGCTGGCGGATCATGTGTTCACAGAACTTTTTCGTGCGCGCGTAGGGATCGTAGTCCGACCGCTCCCAATCGATCGACTTATCTTCAGTAACGACTTCGTTTTTTCGCTTTCCCGCTACCGCCACGGTGCTCACATGGCTAAACCGGCGGAGCCCGTGATAGTGGTGCACGCGCATGGCGAGCTGCAGCACTTCGAGCGTTCCTCGAAGATTTACATTGAGGCAGCTTTTTTCTGACTTCCGATTCAGCGACGCCGCACAATGAATCACGGAGTCGCTGGTATGAATCAGCCGATCGTAATCATCCCGGGCAAGCCCGAATTGCGGCGTGGTGAGGTCGCCGCGAAAAATCCTGATGCGTGTCTGCAAAAACTCGTAAAAGCGTGGAAAGTCGAGATGCAATTGCAGGGCTTGCCACAGACGCAGTTCTGCCTCATGCGGATCGCGCGCCCGCACCAGCACGTTGAGCGCAGCCCCATGGTCTTGCAGCAGATTGGCGGCGACATGTCCGCCGATGTATCCGGTGGACCCGGTCAGGAATATCGCCACGTTGCCCCGTTCGTGCCAGTTTTAATGGTGTCTCCGTTACTCTCGACCTCAGCCAGCTGAAAACTCCGGGACGGTCGTGCTTCCAAAGGACGTCCCTCGATCAATGGATAGGTCCAGCGCCGCAGTGCAGGGATGTGAATGTTGATCCAGTACTCCCACCAGTCAATGCTGCGCGTGTCGTAGCCCAAGCTCGCCCGCTCTTCTGGCAACAGAGCATAAGCGAGTTTCTCCACATTTTCCGCCACGAAATCATGCTCGTTCAGAAGAATGAATGGCTCGAACAATTCAATCAGCTTTTCTACTTTCTCAAGATTGCGTTCGGCTCGCGCCAGCGGCGTCTTCCGCAGAGGCAGCGGCGACACAATGCGCTGTATGGATTTTATGATCGCTTTCTGCGCCGGCGCCGACATGCGCTCATACCGCTGCTTCGAAACCGGAATCGCATCAAAGCGCAATCGCAGCCAGCTTTCCAATCCCTCCAACGCGCGGTAATGCTTGCGATGCGCCAATGAAGTCAGTTCAATTGACCTCCGCATATCGCAAGGATTGGTCACCGACGTTGCCAACTGATAGACCTGCGCATTCCGCCGTTGCACGATCGCGGCTGCGATGAGCGTCATCCCGCGGCACACTGAATCTACCGGAATCACGTCCAGCCGCTTATGTTCGTTCGAAGGTAGTTGCCTGAAATATGTGCCCAGCAAATAGGAGAGGGACGCCGAGGTATTGATCCCTTCATTCCAGCCGAGGAAAGGCTTCTCCAACGACGTCTCTACAATTGAGGGACGCACGATCGCAATCGGCAAGCCCGCTCCGTATTTGCTAATCAGAGATTCCGCCAGACTCTTGGTCAGCGTATACGTGTTCGCCCAACCCAATTCATTGGCGCGTTTCTTGCCCGCTTCGGTCAAATACGTTCGCAGCCAGCGCACCCGGTTCTTGCGAATCTGATTTTCCAGCGCTGCGCCTTTGAGATCCTTGGACGCATGCTCCTTCTGCAATGCCTGCTGCCGCAGTTCCCCGGTGACCTCAGAACTCTCCGCTTTCCGTGCCGCTTCCCTTGTGAATTCGTGCAGCGAGCGCCACTCCACGTCGGCATCAAAATTCGCCACTCCCGCCGGGGTATAGTTCGGCCGCAGGGTCTCACTTACGCGACCATCCCGCGTCCCGGCCACATAGCATGTGGAAAGATGCAACAAGCCCGCATGGTCCGACTTGCGCACAAATTCGACGATGCTCACGGCCGCATCCACATTCGTCAGCAACGCATCCCGCAGGTCAGGATTAAAGTCCGTCAGACCCGAGCTGTTGACGACGAGATCCAGAGTCTTTCGTAAGACTTCGGAGACGTCCGGCGCTAAACCAAGATCGGACGCCGAAACATCGCCCTCCACCACCTCCACGCGCTCGCGCAAGAACCGCGCCAGTCCGGCGCCATACCGCTTGTACAGGGGATCAAAGACGGGTGAATCCTCCACCAATTTTTCAAACCGCGCTTGCGCGGGATTCGATTTCTGCCGGCGAATGAGCAAATAAATGCGCCCAACTTCCGGCAGATCCATCAACAGATTTACCAACCACACTTTTCCAATGAACCCGGTCACGCCAATGAGCATGATCCGCTTTCCACCGAGCGCCGCTCGCACCGAAAGAGGACTAGCCTGCCGCCCGCCGCCGAAGTGGACGATAGGACGCTCCAGCACCGGGTGCTGGCGAGCCGCTGGAATGACCGCTGACTGTAATTCCCCAACGCCTGTCAAGCCGGAGTCAGTGAAACCAAGATCCCGAACCAGTTGTTCCGGAGTGCGCCTTCCGTCCGGCCCTGCGCCGGTGATCCTAGCAAACGCTCCGCGAGGACGAATCACCGGATTCAGTAATCTCCCAGTTGCAATGCCCTCGCGAAACTCGAGCCGATTCGCGATCACCCACTTCGCGCCTAGATGGCGCGCCAGCGGCGCCATCACGTGATCGAGTCCCTGGCTGACCAGCACCACATCGGCGCCCGAATCGATTAACCCCCGAAGCGCTTGTACGCCATCAGGTTTCAACTGCGGCTTTAACTTGTACTGAAAATATTCCTCGCCCAGCAGATCCAACCGGTCCCGACTGACCCCGCGCAGCACGGTATGCACCACCCGCGTAGCGAATACCCGGTTTGCTGCATACAAGAAAGGACGCAGCAACGCCATCAGCAATACCAACCCGCGTCGCATCCAACGTTCGATAAACGTTTGTCCGTTCCAGGTAAAGAACGCGACGGGCCGCACAGTAGTAAGCTCCAGAAGACTCCCCTCCACGCGCCAATACACTCGCGGAGCATCCCTACCCTCGGAATTGTGATTCAAATGATTCAAATTCTGCTTTGTCCCCAAGACTCAGATGCCCGAACTGATCCCCTCACGCGGGTAAACTCTCTATTGTAAACAATAGCAGCAAAAGGACGAAGACGGGCTTACGAAGTATTGACCTGGAGGACTCGCAGGGCAACGAAGGAAACAATACTAGGAATTTGCGAAACCTATCGCCTAGCTTGCACCTTCGCCGGCCGGGATGGTGCTGTCACCGCTTTAAATCCGTTCTCAAATATGCCTCTGCCGCACTGATCCAACGTATCGCAACGGCAACAATCCATCATCTTCCGAAGTAACTGCTGCATCGTCTTTATCTGCCTTATCAACTCCTCGAGTTCCTTCAGTTTTTTGCGCGACAGTTTTTGCCAGCGCTGCGATGCCGGAACCACCTCGCGAAAGCCAAAGAACAGTTCCCGGATTTCATCCAGAGTGAAACCTGTTTGCCGCGCCCGTTGGATCACCGCCAGGCGATGAAGCACGGCAGTGTCGTAGCGGCGCTGCCCACTGATCCGCTGTGGCGGAAAAAGTATTCCAATCTGTTCGTAATAACGAATCGCCGAGGGCTGAAGTCCAGCACGTCGTGCCACTTCAGAGATGGTCAACTGCGGCATATTCGCATTCTAGACCAAGACTCTCTGCTCCCGTCACCGGATTACTTCCCCAAATTGACAAACAATCTACAAGTAAAACACTTGCCTTAAAGCCAACTTTAGGTTGTAAGGTTCTGCTCAGCGGACAATGCATGCCCGCAGAGGAGAACTTATTATTGAAGATACTCTTGATCGTCGCTATCACTGTCACCATTTTGGGCGGATACGCCTTTTCGCACATCGTTTCCGAACGCCAATCTGGTGCCAGGCCGCACAGTCCGGCAAACACCAAACCTGAGACTGCATTTTTCTGCGACCGAACAGCCCTGACTCCGGACCCGCGCAAACGGCAACAGGAACTCAGCAAGCGCTCGTCGGTCCTGGGTATTCGGGAGTTGCCTGATGGCTTTGAGTTCGAGTTCCCCTATGACCCTTCAAACTATCAGGCGATAACCGAATTCAGTCCATTGGAACGCGCCTGCTGCCCATTCTTTGACATCAGTATTCGATTGGAGCGTGAAGGCGGAAAACTCTGGTGGCGACCCACAGGAAGAGACGGCGTAAAACAATTCATCCGCGCAGAATTCTCACCATGGATCAAACGCTAAACTTAAGGTTGTCGCTGGCCATCAACCTTGCCCGACAATCTGAGCAAACTTATTCAAGTCGATGTTTCCCCCGGACACGATTGCCACGATCTTTCCGGAGCCCGCCCGGCCCGACAGACCCGCAGCAACAGCACAGGCCGCCGCTCCTTCGACGATGATGCGGTTACGCTCTGCCACCAGTTTCATGGCCTGCGCCGCCTCCGCCAGGGTTACAACTAAAGACCCATCCAGCAACCGGCGGGCGTGCTCGAACATATTTGGAAACACCATCTTGCTTCCAATGCCGTCCACGAATGATGGCTGGTATTCCACTGTGCGCGGCTCGCCGGCCGCCAAGGACGGAGAGAGTGGCGCTGCGGTTTCGATCTCGGCTGCATAGATCCGCACTTGCGGTGCCCGCGCCCGCAAAACCGCCGCGATGCCGCAGGATAGGCCTCCACCACCCCAGGGAATCACCACGGCTTTCAAATCGGGCAAATCTTCCAGCAACTCCAAGGCGATAGTGCCATTGCCCGCCATGACATCCGGGTCATCAAAGGCGTGAATGAAAGTGGCGTCTACTCCGGGATACGACCGAGTCTCAAACGTCCGCCACCAATCGGCGAACGGAACTTTGATTACCCGGCCACCCATTCGCTCCACCGCGCAGATCTTCGTTGCGGGAGCGGTTTCTGGAGCCACGATCGTTGCCTGCACACCCATCCGCCGCGCGCAGAACGCCACTCCTTGAGCCATATTGCCCGCCGAAGCGGTCAGCACTCCGCGCTCCAGTTGCGCTCGTGGAGTCCGCGCCATCACGTTCGCTGCTCCCCGGATCTTGAAAGATCCAATCGGCTGCAAATTTTCCAGCTTCAAATAAATGTCCGCCGGCGCATCCGCGTTGCAGCGCACCAGAGGCGTGCGCCACGCGACTGCAGAGATGTTGCGACGTGCTTCTTCCACTTGAGGGAGCGTGATCGGCATCTCGCTATCTTAAACTGCGGCGCAACACCCAGCTTCAACAAACAGTGCGGATGTCTAGTGGCCCTGGGTACAAGCAAATGTTGCGGGGCGACAGAGCCGATCATCTAGGGCCGAAGGTCCCCTAACGAAAATTCCAGGGCTGTTCCGTAGTCATCCAGACGAGTTCCATTTGCTTCGCCGGCAATCTTCGCTCCGCCAAGTCTCAATCCCCGAAGCCAACTCTTTAATCCCGAAGAAGGCCGGGCATCGACAAAGATGACAACCAAAAGAAGGACTTATTTCACGCCTAAACCGTTTCGGCCGCAATGTAAATACAGGAGGAACGAGGCATTCGTACAGGCTGCACTCGATGGACCATTCCCAGTTTCGACTCTACCCTCAAATATGAAATTTCGATGCACGACTTCGTTATGTCTGCCGCAAGTTGGGCTTGGCAGTAAAAAAGGAGACTCTGGTGAATAACAACTCTGGCACAGTTGAGCCCCTTATATCAGACTTGGTCGAGCGCGCCCAGCAAGGCGACTCGGACGCGTTTGCCGCTCTCTTTCACATGCACAAGGCGCGGATTTATTCCGTATGTTTGCGTATGACCAATAACGCCGCCGAGGCGGAGGATCTTACCCAGGATGCATTCTTGCAGGTGTTCCGCAAGATCTCGAGCTTTCGCGGCGATTCGGCGTTTTCGACCTGGCTGCACCGCATCTCGGTCAATACGGTGTTAATGCACTTTCGCAAGAAGTCGTTGAACCAAGTTTCGCTGGACGAACCCTATGACCACGAAGACGGTGGCAAAGTTCGCCGCGAAATCGCGACCCAGGACAACAGTCTCGCAGGCTGCGTCGATCGGATCGCATTATCTCGCGCCATGAAAGAGCTTCCCCCGGGATACAGAACAATCTTTGTACTGCACGAAGTCGAGGGCTACGAGCACCAGGAGATTGCGGAGATGCTCGGTTGCTCCGTAGGCAACTCGAAATCCCAGTTGTACAAAGCCAAACTGCGGATTCGCGAATTGTTGGCACATTCAGCCGAAGATCGGTTGGCAATTCGTGTCCAGTCGCGGACTAAGAAACCAACGAAAATAGAGACAGAGAATTGGAGTCTGCCGGAAGATATGGTAATGCCGCCGGTCCCGGTTGCGCCGCAATTGATAAGCTCGACTGTGTGACGGCCGCAACACTGTCATCACGCAGCGTAGGGCCTTCGAAAAGTGCTTGCACGCCGGAGCGGAGGAATCCGTTTTTTATACAGCGAGCGACCCCTATTCCTCAGGCGGACTCTGTAACACGCTGGCACTTTGAATTCCGGCAGCGATTTCGGGAATGATGCCCAGCGTGCGGTAAATTGGGCGCACCAGCTCTCGCATTACCTTCAACTGCGAGGCGAACCACCCTGCGCCAGCGATGCAGATGGCTCCGCTGATCATTACAGTTCGCGGCGCGCCGATGCGGTGCGCCAGGCCGCCAGCCAGCAGGCTGCCGAATGGCGCCATTCCCAGGAATGCCATGGAGTAGAAGCTCATCACTCTTCCGCGTTTGTCATCTGGCACGATAGTCTGCAAAATCGTGTTGCTGCCTGCCATCTGAATCATCGTCGCACCGCCAACAAACAACATCACGATTAATGAAAACCAGAGAGAACCAGAAAGACCTAACGCAATGAGTCCAGTCCCAAAAGCTGCAGCCGCCAACGCGATTAGCCGCCCCAACCCGAGCACGTTTATTCTGGTCGCCAGAAACATCGCCCCGGCCAACGCCCCCACGCCCGATGCCCCCATCAGGAAGCCCAAAGTGTGTGCCCCTCCATGAAGCACTTCCCGGGCAAAAATTGGCATGAGCACCGTGTACTGCATTCCCACAAGGCTGACTAACGCCAAAAGAAGAAGAGTTGAACGGATGGGTACGAAATGGGTGACGTAGTTCCAACCCTCCTGCAATTCATGCAGAATCGCTTTGTGCGCGGTCCTCTGCTGGACGGGCGCGATTCTCATCGCCAGCAGCGAGGCGATGACGGCGAGATAGCTGACGCCATCGATGAAGAAGCAATAGCCTTCACCGACCGCGGCGATAATTACTCCGGCAATGGATGGGCCGAGAAGTCGCGCGGCGTTCACCATGGAAGAGTTCAGGGCGATGGCGTTGGCTAAATCGGCGCGATCCTCCACCATCTGAATGACGAAGGCCTGACGGGCCGGCATATCGAAGGCGTTAATGACACCCTGTACCACTCCCAGCCAAATTATTTCGCGAATGGTGATGATCCCGGCGAGTGCCAATCCGGCCAAAGCGAAAGATTGCAGCATGGAAAGAATTTGGGTAACGACCAGAGTGTGGTGACGATTCCATCGATCTACCCATACACCAGCAAAAGGTCCCAGAACGAAAGCCGGCAGCCGTGATGCGAATCCGACGATACCCAGGAGCCATGCCGAGCCGGTCAAACGATACACCAGCCAACTGGTGGCAATCTGCGTCATCCAAGTACCGATCAGCGACACCGACTGGCCAGTGAAGAACAGGCGATAATTTCTGGAGCGGAGCGCGCGGAGAGCAAACTTCCAGGCCACGCCTTGATTGCTGGATAGCGCAGTAGGTCCGTCAGGGAGCGAGTTTGATTGAAGCCTTGGCATCGAGAAGGATCTAGTGATCCAACCTAGATGCTATATCCGCCGCGTGAGACAATTCGAGTCCCACGATACCGCGGTCGAGTCTAACTATTTTCGGGCGTGAGACTGATATCTGTTAACGATGCAGTTTCCAAAGAAATTAATCCCTGGCTGATGGCCATTGCGCTTATGTCGAGCACTTTCATGGAGGTGCTCGATACTGCCGTAGTCAATGTCTCGCTCCCAGTATCGACAAAGCGAATTCCTTATTTTTTTCAGCGTCATTCAAGGGGCATGCGGTGGCGGAATTGCAGCGCTTGTCGCAGGCCATTCTGCAGGAATTATTTCCTCCGGAGAACCGCGGTCGAGCCGTGGCTTTCGGGCTGTCGGGCATTGTGGTTGCGCCTATGCTGGGGCCCGTGGCCGGCGCCTTATGCGAAAAGCCAAGAAAGACAAAGCGGTCACGGCACATTGAAGTTCGGGCGGAGACGTAGCAAGCTACGTCTCTACAGAGGAAGATTAATTAATGTACAGACGTTGCTTGCAACGTCTCCGCTTTGGCGAATCAGTCCCTGGCTGTTACCTGATCCTTAATCTTGTCGTATTCTTGCTGCGAGATGACGCGCCGGCTGACCAGTTCAGAGGCACTGTGATACGGTCGCCCTTCGATGATGCGTTCTGCTCCCTCGGTACTCATTCCTGGTAAGCTTTGCAGCTGGTCTTTAGTGGCTTGGTTTAAGTCGAGGGGCTGGTCGCGACTCCATCCCTCTTTCACGCCCTGAGCTACCGCTTTCGCATCGCGCTTGAAGTCTGACGTGGCTTGAGCTGTTTTCTCTCTAAGGTCCTCGGGATTAGACTTTTGCGAAGTACATCCCGTTGCGAGCAGAAACAGAAACAAAGACAGGGCAGTTGCGACAATTATTTTCACCACCCTACGATGCAGGCGAAGTCTACAGGGTTGGATATAGCCGTCACGGACGCTGCTCTCCATTTGTCAGCACAATGCTTACTTCGTGACCGGTGTCTAATCCATTGAACGAAATAAAACTGCAATTGTCGACAATCCAATCGGCACCGGCATCTCGGAGTTCCGACTCCGCAGCCGTGGTTCGGCATGCGATTACCCGAGCGCCGGCAGCCTTGCCTGCGCGAATGCCCGCTGGCGCATCCTCGACCACGACACAATCGCGTGCAGACACTCCCAAAAATGACGCACCTTTCAGATACGGCTCGGGGTCGGGTTTTCCATTTTTTATATCGTCGGATGTGACTAATAGCTTGGGAATAGGCAAGGCGGCCGCACGCAACCGGACTGTCGCCAGAGCGCGCGTACACGATGTCACGATGGTCCACCGGTCGGAGGGAAGAGCGTCCAGCAGTTCGCGGGCTCCGGGCAAAGGGACCACGCCCTTCAAGTCTTCAATCTCGCCACGTTCCACTTCGCAGTTGTCCGCATCATGATCCCCGTGCGGAAGATATTCGCGTATGGTCGCGATACTGGGACGACCATGCGCTCTGCGAACAACTTCCTCAGGATCAAATCCGCGACCGAGGGCCCACCGAGTCCAAACGCGGATGACGGCAGGAGTGGAATCGATCAGCACGCCATCCAGGTCGAATAGAAGCCCGCCGCAAGCGATTTGGGTCATGCAATCACGATAACAAAACAGCCGGCACTATTGCGGTTCCTGCGTAAGCTCGGGGTTCGGCATCGATCCGGTCTCCAGCTCCTGGTGCCGTTTTTCGCGGGCAACATTGGACATTTGCGTAAACGTTTGCATCTCGGCCTTCGCCTCCTGGGTGCGTCCCAGATGTTGCAGAACTTGTCCACGTAAGTAGTGACTACCTGGACTGCTGGCATCCAATTTGAGGGCTTCGTCAATCTCGCTGAGCGCTTCCCGGTACTTGCTTTCGCGCTGATATACCCGTGCAAGTTGAAAATGAGAACTGGTGAGTTGCGGATCAACACGCAGCGCCTTGCGAAACGTCTTTTCCGCTTCCTGATCTTGCTGCTGAAGGTAATACACCTGTCCTAGCTGATCGTAGTTGTAACTGACGTCGGGTTCGATGGCGATGTCATTGAGGAATTCCATCTTGGCGCGCTCCAGATCCTGTTTCTTCAGGTAAGCCATTCCGAGATTGAAGTGGACGAATGGAAGAGCAGAATCTCCCTTGGCGGCGAGTCCAAGCTCAGTGATGGCCTCGTCGTACTCTTCTCGATTGAGGTGAGCCTTGCCCATCAGGAGATGAAACTCGGGAGAATTTTGACCGATCTCGATCAAGTGGCTCAACGCTCGCTGCTCCACATCCGCATGCCCCGCCTTGTGGGCAGCGATGCCGAGCACGTAGAGATAATTCAATTGGGCCGACGCCTGCGTCCAGAGTGGCTCGAGCGTAGTTGCCGCGTCGTCGTAACGCTCGACAAAGAAATAGCACAACCCCAGCAAGTAGCGCGCCTGGAATGAATCCGGGGCATCATGTACAACCGACTCGAATGGTGGAATCGCTTTTCGAAAATCGTTCTGGCGATAGTAAACCAGCCCGACATTGAGCCGTACTCCTGCAATCTGCGGCGCCAGGCGCTCAGCTTTGCGCAACATCTCCAATGCGTGCTGCCACTGTTTGCGGCGCATGTAGATCACTCCGAGGTTCGCGTACGCGCCCGCAACTTGCGAATTGATCGCCAGAACGCCTCGAAAGGCATGTTCGGCCTCGTCCAGGTTGCCGCTCTTCAGCGCCGCTTCCCCCTGCTGAAAAAGCAGTTGGGGGTCGGCTTTGGACGAGGACGGCGTCGTTCGAGCCTGCTGCATCGCCTCCGCGCTGCTGGCTTTACAACCAGCCAGCAATACGAAGATCAGGAAAAATCGCATCGTCGAACTTGACACTGATTCCACTCTCTGCTGTAGTGTCCGCCAGCAGCAGCATGAATTCAAGCCACGACACTTACGGCAATGCGCTCAAAGCATGAAAGCTCGAGATGAAGAATGAAACAGTCACCATTCGGGATGTGGCCAAAGACAGCGGCTTCTCGTCGACCACGGTCTCCATCGTCCTGAACAATGCTCCTTTGGCGCGATACATCCCTGCCGTCACCAAGAAGCGAATTGAGCGCGCCGCCAAGAAACTAGGCTACCGCCCAAATCTCTTTGCCCGCTCGCTTCGCAGCAAGCGCAGCCACACCGTTGGTGTAATGGTGTTCGACATGACCGATCCCTACTGCACGCTGGTGTTACGGGGCATCGAGAATACTCTGTATCAGTCTTCTTACCTTCCCATTCTCACCGACGTTCACAACGAACGGTCCCGCTTCGAGCGTTATCTTGAAATGCTGTTGGACCGGCGGGTCGAAGCGCTGATCGTGCTCGCGAACTGGCTGTTCGTGGATATCGATGTTCTCGCCGATTTGGAAAAAAGCAGCATTCCCACTGCGATGATCGGACGCGAGCTGCGCACCGATTCTGTGAGTTCCGTAATGGTCGACAATGAACTCGGCGCACATGCCGCCCTCGAACATCTTCACTCCCTCGGACACCGCAAAATAGCTTTCATCCGCGGTCCCAAGACTTTGGCGGACAGCGCTCCCCGTTGGAAAGGGATTCGCTCGTTCGCTAAATCCAGCGGGCTGGAACTTGATCCCCGGCTGATTTTCGATCTACCTGAGTCACGGGACCCGATTTCAAGTTTTGAAGCGGGCTACAAATTAACGGAGGACTTGGTCAAACATAAACATCACTTTACGGCACTTATGGCCTTTGACGACATGACTGCCTTTGGAGCGATACGAGCTCTGGCAAAAGCTGGGCTGCGGGTTCCGGAACAGTGCTCGGTCATTGGTTTCGACGACGTCGCCGCCTCCAGTTTGTATACCCCGTCTTTGACCACGGTGCGTCAACCGATGGAAGTTATGGGCGAAATGGCGGTCAGCATCATCGTCGACGGAATTAATGCGGTTCAGGAGAAGCGAGAGGTCAAAGCAGTACACCGCAAGGTGGCGCCGGAGCTAGCGGTACGGGAATCAACGCGTAGCCTTTTATGACCTGAATCCCTGTGCTGAGCTCGCTTTGTCGGGGCATTTTTTTCTTGACATGGAGGTTCGTCTACAGCACTATTAACACGTTTTAATAAACCATTTTTGACGGTTTGTGGTTGCTCGGTGATGAACAGCCGGCACTCTGGAGTAAGGCTTGCTCGATCTCTGATTTAGGTTTCAAGTCTTAGGAGTTGAAGATGAAAATCCGTCTCCTGTGGTTCTGTCCCCTGGTCTTCTTGTTCTGCCTTCCGGTTGCACTTTTCGCGCAAGACACGGCTTCGATCACTGGCACGGTCACTGATTCTTCGGGAGCGGCCATCCCGAATGCTCAGGTCTCCATCCAGAGCCAGGAACACGGTATCACTCGCACCACTTCGACAAACGAGGATGGCAATTACCTGATCAGCGCGGTGCCCCCCGGAACCTATCAGTTGTCGATCGCGGCGAAGGGTTTCAAGAAATATGACGCTAACGGAGTAATCCTTCGTGTCGCACAGAAGGCGCGTGCGGACGCGTCGCTGCAGGTAGGAGCAGAAAGCACGGAGGTCACGGTAATCGGCAGCAACGTTGCCGCGGTAGAAACTCAGAGCAATGAGCTTTCCGGAACCATTACCGGCAAAGAGATCAGCCAACTGCAACTCAACGGGCGCGTATTCACGCAACTGGTCACGCTCACCCCGGGTGTGAGCAGCCAGACCGGTTCTTCCGAGGGTCAGTACGGCATCACCGCGAATGTGAACTACAGCGTAAATGGCGGCCGCCTGGAATATAACAACTGGGAACTCGACGGCGGCGACAATATGGATAACGGCAGCAATTCCACGCTGAACGTTACCCCCAGCATCGATGCCATCGGCGAAGTTCGAGTGCTGACCTCGAACTATGGGGCCCAGTACGGCAGAAATGCTTCAGGAACCATTGAAACCGAAACCAAGTCGGGCACGAGACAGTTCCACGGCGATGCCTATGAGTTTGTGCGCAACGACATGTTTAACGCCACGCCCGCATTTCAGAGCAGTGTGCCCTCGTACAAAAAGAATGATTGGGGATACACGATCGGCGGCCCAGTTTACATTCCCGGGGTTTACAACAAGAACAAGGAGAAGACTTTCTTTTTCTGGTCGCAGGAATGGCGCCGGGATCGCGTTCCGGGACAGAACTTCAACGTCATCGTTCCTACCGTCGCGGAGCGCGGCGGGGACTTCAGTGATCTTTGTCCGGGCCCCGACTGCCCAAAGCAGGCTCCTTTCCTCACCAACGGCCAACCGAACCCGAACGCTGGCCAGCCATTTCCGAATAATCTGGTCCCCGTCGATCCCGCCTCCGCGCCGCTGCTCGGTATGATTCCGCTGCCGACTTCGGGATCGAATCTGTTTGTGGCGGCTCCCTCGCAGCCGACAAACTGGCGCGAGGAATTGGTCCGAGTGGATCATAACCTCAATGATCGGCTCCGCCTCACATTTCGCTACGTGCACGACTCATGGGCGACAGTGACGGCCACCCCCCTGTGGACGAACGCAACAACTTTCCCCACCGTCGAGACCAATTTTGTGGGCCCTGCGACTGCTTTAGTGGCGCGCCTTACCGCGACTGCATCCCCCACCTTGCTCAACGAATTCGTGTTCAGCTACACCACCGACCACATTACCCTGACCAGCACCGGCAGTCCCAACCCGAACGCATGGAAGCGTCCGCCAAACTTGGCGATCGGAAGCTTATTCCCTAACACGGACAATGGAGGCAAGCTGCCGGGATTCCAGATTACGGGAGGCTTTGGCGGCGCGTATGGCAGCCAGGGCTTCGGCGAGGATCCGGGCTACATTCCCAATGGACCCTATAACTCGAATCCGACCTACACTTATCGCGATAACGTTACGAAAATTATCGGCAGGCACAACCTGCAGTTTGGGGCTTACTTCGTCGCTGCGCAGAAAAACGAACTCAGTCAAACCTCGCTGTCAGTGAACGGGTTCCTCAACTTTGACAATACATCGCCGGTTTCGACCGGAAACTCGTTTGCAGACCTGCTGATGGGCAACATTGCTAATTTTGCCCAGGCGAGCGCTCAGCCCAAGTATTACAATCGCTATAAAATCCTGGAGCCATACTTTCAGGACGACCTCCATGCGACCAAGAACCTGACGCTGAATCTGGGCTTGCGAATCAGCCTGTTTGGAACCTATCGCGAGCGCTATAAAAAGGCATATAACTTCGATCCGACCGCATGGAGTGCAGCCAAGGCTCCACAGGTAGACGACAACAACGGCACGATCACAGGCCAGGCCGGTGCTATCGTGCCAGGCACAGGCGATCCCTTTAACGGGATGGTGCAATGCGGGGTCGGCGGAGTTCCGGTCGGTTGTATGAAGGGTCACTTGTTCAATGCCGCTCCTCGCATCGGCTTCGCTTTCGATCCTAGGGGCGACGGCAAGACTTCGATCCGTGGCGGGTACGGAATCTTCTTCGATCACACCAACGGAAACGAGGCCACCAGCGAAGCCCTGGAAAGTTCGCCGCCACTGGTTCAGATTCCTACCCAATTCAACATCACCGGATACGGCAACATAGGGGGCAGCGGGGCGCTGCTTTTCCCTTTGAATGTAATCTCGATTCCCAACCAGGTGAAGTGGCCGTACGTACAGCAGTGGCACTTCGACATCCAACATGAGGTTCTCAAGAATACGGTAGCAACCATTTCCTATGTGGGCAGCAAAGGTACGCACCTCGGCCGAAAGTACGAATTCAATCAATTGCAACCAGTTCCCACGGCGCAGAATCCATACATCCCATTGGGCGCGCCGATAAATACCAACACGGACTGCGCTATCAGCGAAAGCACTGCCCTGGGCGCGCCCGTCACTGTAACCGCGAATGTCAACGGCGTCGGCTACACCGGCCAAGCCGGCGGGCAGGTCGCGACAAACCTGGCGGTAGCTTGCGGTACCGATGCCAATCCATTCCGGCCTTTCCGCGGCTACGGTGACATCACCCGGCTGGATAGCGCAGCCTCTTCGTCTTATAACGCTTTGCAAGCGCAACTCCGTCGCAGCGTCGGAGCTCTGCAACTCAACGTCTCTTACACCTTGAGCCATTCGATCGACGATGCTTCTGACGGCGGGTTATTCGGCGACGGCGGTATTTTGAACGCATACAGTTTTGCTTCGTTTCGAGCCGCCTCCAACTTTGACGAGCGGCATCTTTTCAATGTAAGTGCGATTTACGACCTGCCGTTCTTCAAAGGCACTGGCCTGAAAGACAAGCTTCTCGGCGGTTGGGAACTTTCCGGCATCGGTCTCTGGCAGACGGGAACGCCGTTCAGCGCATACAACGGGATTCTTGGCGACAACGCCGGCCTCGGAAACGGCGTGGCCTCGAATGCCGGCGCCGGGCAATCTTACGCAGATGTAATTTCGAACCCGCATCAGAACATTCCCCAGTTCGATCCCGCTTCGGGATTCGGGCCGTTCGTCGCCAATCCGAATGCCTATGCCGACCCCATCGGGTTGACCTTGGGGAACTCCGGCAGGAACTCATTACGAAACCCTGGACGCTGGAACATCGACATGGCGATGTTTAAGCACTTCGTCATCAAGGAAAGCATGGCAATCGAGTTCCGGGCGGAAGCGTTTAACATTTTCAATCACACCGAGTTTGGCCCGCTGGGTGGGGATCAAGGAGGTGCTGCCGGCAGCGCCGGCTTCTCTTCGGGAACGGCCACCTTTGTACCGGGTTCAAATTTTTTGCAAGTCGGCACAGCCTATAGCCCGCGAATCCTTCAACTGGGGGCGAAATTCCTGTTCTAAAGAGGGTAAGATCATCGCGCAGGCCTGCACGTTTCTACTAAGGTCTGAGCGTTGAGCGATGGGTTCATACGGCAAATTCTCTGTTTTATTGATGGCCGCTTGCGTGTCCATGGCCGTCGCCCCATCGGCTCCCACTTCTGCTCGTGGCGGCTTGCAGATGGCCACGGAAGATCGTTTACACCGCCCAGGCTGGTGGCCCACCAAAGGAACCGCCCAGCGCGACGAATTCCTCGGCCCGTCTGCCTGTGAACCGTGCCACGCTTCGAAGGTCCAAACTCAAAAGCTGACACCCATGGCCAATGCCGCCGCACGCCCGCTGGCGTCGGAGGCATTGCGCTCGCACAGTGAGTTGACCTTCCATCTCCCACCGTACACCTACCAGATCCTGCGCAAGGAAAACGGAAGCCAATATTCCGTCAGCGACGGCTCACATTCCATTTCGCTGCCCGTAAGTTGGGCATTCGGTCTCGGCGAGTCAGGTCAGACCTACATCCTTGAACAGAACGGTACCTTCTTCGAAAGCCGGGTAAGTTACTACCGGGCGCTGGATGGTCTCGACTTCACTCCCGGCGCGACCCGCACTCCATCCGCCAATCTGGAAGATGCTTTGGGGCGCCGTATGTTGTATGCCCCGGAAACCAGCCGTTGTTTCGCATGCCATACGACCGCATCGACGGCGAACAAGCGCTTTGATCCCAACCGCTCGATTCCGGGCGTAACCTGCGAAGCCTGTCACGGACCGGGCGCAAAACATGTGGCCGCGATGAAGGCGGGACGAATGAAGGAAGGACTGAAGTCAATTCTGGATCCCGCGCAACTCGATCCCGTAGATCAAGTTGATTTTTGCGGCGCATGCCATCGCACATTCGCGGATGTCGCTCTGACCCAAACCTTCGGAATCCGCGACCTTCGGTTTCAACCTTATCGTTTGGAAAAAAGCCAGTGTTGGGCAAAAAGCAAAGGCGGCATTACGTGCCTCTCGTGTCATAATCCGCATCAGTCGCGGGTGCGAGACTTAGCCTCGTACGATGACAAATGTCTCGGTTGTCATGGTTCCCGGTCCAGCCCAATGTCGGCCCACGATCATCCCGCAGCGGCCTGCAAGGTGAGTAGCAATAACTGCGTCTCCTGCCACATGCCCAAGTATGAAATGCCCGGAATGCAGTTTAAGTTCACCGATCACTTTATTCGCATTGTCCACAACGGCGAGTCTTATCCAGACTGATGCTAACGGAAGCCGATGGCTTGCCAATCGTCGTGCTAACGACGACAGGCTAGCACACAGATGATGACGATCAGATTCTTATCCAACCTGCGCGTGCTGGCGCGAAGGACTAACGGCGGCGAACGCGTGCTCCAGGTCGGCAATCAAGTCATCCGCATTCTCAATTCCGACCGACACCCGGATCAACTGTTGGGTCACGCCCATCTTCTGCCGCTGATCGGCTGAAATCATCGCATGGGACGTGAGCACAGGGATGGAAACCAGAGAATCGACTCCGCCTAGGCTGGGGGCCAAGGTGAACAGGCGCAGGGATTCGGTCAGCCGGCGCGCATCTTCTCCCGAGCCATCCACTTCGAAGCTCAGCACGCCGCCCCCGCCGCGCATCTGCTCCATCGCAACTGCCCGCTGTGGATGCCCATCGAGAAACGGGTAGTGCACGCGCCGTACCTTGGGATGTTGCGCCAGAAACTGCGCGATGCGCAACGCGTTCTCATTCTGCCTCTGAACACGGACCGCGAGCGTCTTGATGCCGCGAAGGAGTAAAAACGCCGCGTGTGGATCCATCACGCCACCCAGCGTGGTCCGGGTTTCATGAATTCTCTCGATTAAGTCCTTGCGGCCAGCAATAATGCCTGCAATCAGGTCTGCGTGTCCCCCGAAATATTTCGTCCCGGAGTGCATGACCAGATCAATGCCAAATTCCACCGGGCGTTGGTTGATCGGTGTGGCAAACGTGCTGTCGATCATGGTCATGAGAGCGTGCTTCTTGGCGAGAGCAGCGACCTTGTGCAAATCAACTATCCGCACGGTTGGGTTGGTCGGAGACTCCAGATATAGGAGTGTGGTATTGGGTCGGATGGCGCTCGCATGCTGATCGTATTCGGTGGTATCGACCAGCGTCGTTTCGATGCCTAGCTTCGGGAGCCAATGGGTGAAAAATTTGGTTGCGCCCCCATAGATGTCGCGTTGCGCCACGACGTGGTCGCCACTCTTCAGCAGCGCGAGAATCGTAGTCGTAATTGCCCCCATGCCGGAAGCGAACAGCAAGGCAGCGTCAGCACCTTCGAGTTCCGCAATTGCCGACTCGACCACCGTGTTTGTCGGGTTACCGTAGCGCGTGTAAAACATGTCGGTATGCGTCGCGCGAAGTTGCTGCTCGTTGTCGGTGACCTCAAAAGTCGAGGTCTGATAAATAGGAGTGGCCACCGGTCCGTTTTTCTTGTCGAGGTTGGTCCCACCGTGAACAGCTTCGGTTTCTGGGCGATGGTGATGCGTTTTCATGATGGCTCCATCTCGGACTCGCTCCGTCTGCAATAACTCATCAAGATTATCGTTCGCTGAGGAAGTGAGCAATAGGCACCAAAATGCGGTCAATCCCGGCTGATGCAACGCTTACCTTTATAATTCCAACACGATGGATACAGGTCTGAAGAACCGGGTTGCGATCGTGGCCGCATCCAGCCAGGGGATTGGCCGCGCCACCGCGGAGGCCTTTGCAGCCGAAGGATGCCGGATCGCGATGTGCGCCCGTAATGCTCCAGCGCTGCAGGCGGCCGCGGAAACCATACAGAAACAATATAGCGCCGAAGTGTTCAGGCAGACTCTAGACGTTACGGACGCGAAGGCGGTGCATCACTTTGTCGATGCGGTGGTGTCGAAATTTGGCGGCGTAGATATTTGTGTCACCAATGCCGGGGGTCCCCCGGCAAAAGGATTCTTGGCCGCCAGCCTCGAAGAATGGCGAAAGGCCTTGGACGCCAATTTTCTCAGCACGGTCTATTTTGCTCGCGAAGTAATTCCGCATATGCAGCGCCAGCATTGGGGACGGATCATCACGATTACTTCGATCACCACCAAGCAACCGGTGCCGGACCTGGTTCTCTCCAACGCGGTGCGCGCCGCTGTTGTAGGCCTGGTGAAAAGTCTGGCGAACGAGTTTGGTAAAGATGGCATACTCGTAAACAACGTTGGACCGGGTTACACTGCGACCGATCGTCTAAAGGAACTGGCGAAGGCGCGCTCAGCAGCTTCAGGCAAGAGCGAAAAGGAAATCTTCGAAGCATGGGGCGCAGACACATCTCTGAAGCGTCTCGGGGAACCACGCGAGGTTGCGGATGCAATTGTGTGGTTAGCGTCAGAGCGCGCGTCGTATGTAACGGGACAGACAGTGCTGGTAGACGGCGGCCTCTACAAAGGCCTGTAAATGTGGGCGCGGGAGTCACCCCCCGTGCGGCGTATGGAAGAAGATGTAAACACGGAATCGCAGATACGATTCTAAAAAGGAAAACATGCGACCGTTGGCGTCTCGAATGGCAGTTATGACTGGCGAGGGCGCGCTCTCCGTTTACGCGCGCGCCAAGGAACTGGAGCGCGAAGGCCGCTCCATCATTCATCTCGAACTCGGCGAGCCGGACTTCCATCCCTCCGCCTCTGTGAATCAGGCGCTAAAGCAAGCTGTGGACGAAGGCAAAGACCGCTATTGCGCGGTAGCTGGAGTCATCGCCCTGCGAGAGGCGATCGCCACCTATCTGCGCAAAACCCGCAATCTGGAGGTTTCTTCGGACAACATCGTCGTCGCTCCAGGATGCAAAATCGCCCTCTTCATGGCGATGTTGGCGTTGATCGATCCCGGCGATGAAGTGTTGTATCCCGACCCGGGTTTTCCTGGATATGCGTCCATCACGCTCGGACTGGGCGGCATCCCCGTGCCATTCCGGCTTTCCGAGCGCAATCATTTCCAACCAGATGCGGACGAGATCGCTACTAAGGTCACGCCTCGCACAAAAATCCTGATCACGAATTCTCCCGGCAATCCGACCGGCACGGTGTACACCGACCAAGTGCAGCGGCGTTTGGCTGAACTCGCCGTAAAGCATGATCTGCTGGTGCTCTCCGACGAAATCTACGCGCGGATCATTTACGGAGGGCAGTATATTTCGCTGATGAATTATCCGGGAATGCCTGAGCGCACGCTGATCATCGATGGCTTCTCGAAAAGTTTTGCCATGACAGGATGGCGGCTGGGTTACACGGTTGCTCCACCGCGCATTGTCCCAGCGCTGCAGATGCTGGCGGTCAACAGCTATACTTGTGTCGCGGAATTCAGCCAGTATGCTGCCATCGAAGCGCTGAGGGATCGCGAGGGCACAACTCCTCGCATGGTTGGTGAATTTGCCAAGCGACGGCAGCAGTTTATTCACGACCTCAATCGCGTTCCGGGATTCCGCTGCTCGGCGCCCGAAGGCGCGTTCTACGCGTGGGTGAATATTACTGAGACGGGAATGAGTGCGGAAGAACTCTGCCGCGTTATGCTTGAGGAGGCGGGAGTTGCGGCCATCCCCGGGGCGGCGTTCGGGGCCGCTGGCGCCGATTTCATCCGCTTCTCGTTTGCATCGTCGACCGCTACATTGCAGGAGGCCGTGGAGCGGATTCTGCGGGCCTCTGCTGCATGGCAACCAACCATTGCTGTGCGATAGCAAGGTGCGTCAGGATACTCTTTGCGCATTACCGACGAAACGGGCACTTCATGAGACTAATAGGTCTGTTGATGATTTGTGGATTATCAGCAATCGCTACGGCTCAGGCGCGTCCGCTGCCGGGGCCGGACGTGCAGCAAATCTACGAACGGCTACTGCCTCAGATCGAAAAGATTCCACTCTTTGATCATCACGCGCACCCGGGGTTTTCCGACGATCCTGACGTCGACGCCATGGCCGCGCCTCCGGGAAGCGCCGCGCTTCGTGAACGCGACACGAATCCCGAACTCGTCGCTGCCGCCAAAGCGCTTTTCGGATATCCCTACGATGATCTTTCACCCGAACACGCCAACTGGCTAGTCCAGAAAAAAGCAGAGCTCAAGAAGCAGCGCGGCAACGCTTATTTTTCTGACATTCTCGACAAGTTGAACATCGAACAGGGAGTCGCGAACCGCGCGATGATGGCCGACTACCTTGATCCTAAACGATTTGTGTGGGTGTTCTTCGTGGATTCATTCATGTGGCCGTTCGATAATCAACGGGAGCGCTCGCGAAACGCGGATGAAGAAGTTTACATCCCGCTGCAAGAGAAGATGCTGCACCGCTGGTTGCAACAGGAAGGCCTGAGCAAGTTGCCTTCTGATTTTGCGGAGTATCTGAAGTTTGTGAGCCGCACGCTTGAAGACAACCAGAAGAAGGGCGGCATTGCCATGAAGTTCGAGGTGGCATATTTCCGCTCAACCAAATTCAGCGACCCCGACCGTGAGGATGTGGAAGATATTTATCAAAGATTCGCGACCGGTGGAATTCCCAGCAAGGATGAATATCGCACTTTTCAAGACTTCATGTTTCGCTACTTGATCCGCGAGGGCGGCCGGCTACATCTTGCTGTCCACATCCACTCGGCAGTGGGTATCGGGGATTACTTCAACCTCTCCGAAAGCAACATCATGAACCTGGAAAGTATTCTCCGCGATCCGCGTTATTCAAATGTCACGTTTGTAATGATTCACGGCGGATATCCCTACGATCGCCAAGCCATCTGGTTGACTTCAGCGAAAAACGTCTACCTGGATTCATCCGAAACCGAAATTTTGCTTTATCCTTCGCAGTTCAAAAATACGCTCAAGCTATGGTTGGAGACCTTCCCTGAAAAAGTAACGTTCGGGACCGACGCATTTCCGTACAACAACATTTTGGGCGCGGAGGAAAGCTACTGGCTGGGAGTGCAGTCATCGCGCACGGCGTTGGCGGCTGCATTAGCGGAAATGATTTCGATGGGCGAGGTCAATGAGACCCAGGCGCTGCAGATGGCCCACGGTTATTTGCATGACAACGCAGTCAAACTTTATCCGGGGAAGGTGCACTAATGGCGAAGGCGGCGAAAGCAAAGCGCTCACAAATCGCGAAGAAGACAACCAAGAGGGCGGCGACAAAAAAGCCCGCGAAGGCGAATCTGAAGCATATCCCATGGAATTCGGTCGAACTTGAAGATTTGAATCCACTCCTGCAACGACATTTTGTCGTGGGGCAAGACATTATGTTGGCGCGCGTCCTGTTGAAGAAGGGCTGCATCGTGCCCGAACACAGCCACCACAACGAGCAAATTACTTATATTCTTGAAGGAGCCCTGAAGTTTTGGATTGACGGTAAAGAACTCGTGGTGAATGCGGGCGAGGTTCTTACCATACCCCCGAATATGCCACACAAGGCAGAAGCCCTCGAGAACACGGTGGACCTGGACGTATTCAATCCGCCGCGTGCCGACTGGATTAACAAGACCGACAAGTATTTGCGTGGTGGCAAGTAGTTTGGGCTACACTTCACCCGAATACCCTGTTCAGACGTCGCAATTGCGATGTATTGGGTGCGGTATTGTCTGCGAGAAGGCAGAACAGAACTTCCGCTGCGCCGGTTGTGGCGATCTGCTGGAACTCGTATATCCCGATTGGAACCCGATCCGAATAGACGCCGCCGTTCTCAAAGCTCTCTGGCGACAGCGCCGCACTTCCGGTCTTCCAGTCGACGAAAGCGGAGTCTGGCGTTTTCGTGAATTGTTGCCCAGCTTTGATGACTGGCATCAGATCATCACTCTGCACGAGGGAAACACTCCTCTCTATGAACTGCCTGGCTGCGCCCGCATTGCCGACTTGCAGCAGCTTTATGCCAAGCATCAGGGCATGAATCCTACGGGATCATTCAAGGACACTGGAATGACTCTCGCGGCGTCCGCCGCACGACGGGAAGGATTCCGCTGGGTAGCTTGCGCCTCCACCGGCAACACCTCCGCGTCCATGGCGGCGTATGCCGCGCGTGGTGGGATGCGCAGCCTGGTGCTGATTCCGGAGGGTAAAGTCTCATGGGGCAAACTTTCTCAGGCGCTTGACTATGGCGCTGTCACCTGTCAATTAAAAACCGATTTTGATGGTTGCATGCGCCTGCTCAATGAGGTTGTTCAGCGCATGCCGGTGTACTTGCTGAACTCGGTCAATCCCTATCGTCTCGAAGGACAAAAGACTGCGGCCATCGAACTGATGGAACAATTCGATTGGCAGCCGCCCGACCACGTCATCGTTCCTGGCGGAAACCTGGGAAATTCCTCAGCTCTAGGAAAAGCGTTTCTCGAGATGAAGCAACTCGGTTTCATTTCAACGGTACCAAGAGTCTCGATTATTCAGGCGGCGGGAGCCAATCCATTTGTCCGGACCATCCGCGAAAATGGTGGCAAGCAACTGATCCCTGTACAAGCTGAAACAGCGGCCAGCGCAATTCGGATCGGCAATCCCGCGTCATGGAAAAAAGCAGTGAACGTGCTGCAGACGACCGGCGGTGCCGTCGAACAGGTCACTGAAGTTGAGATCGCCTTGGCCAAAGCTGAGATCGGAGCCGATGGCATTGGTTGCGAACCGGCTTCCGCGGTGACCCTTGCCGGACTTAAGAAACTGGTCAAGCAAGGTTTCATCAAGTCAGGAGACAGCGTGGTGTTGATCTTGACCGGGCACCTTCTGAAAGATCCCGAGTTCACCTTGAAGTTTCATCGCGGCGATCTATTCGCCGGAACTGAAAGCGAGAGGGAAGATGATATTCTGAGGCCGCAGCAGCGCGCGCCCATCGTATTGGACGCGACCGTGGACGCTGTCATTCGAACTTTGAAGGAGGCAGACGGCCGGCTGGAGAGGTAGCGAGCTACGTCTCTACAAACGTGGCGCCGCCGTCTCGGCCGCTGTCGTCTCGCCGCTACTGCCGAGGCCAAGATGCTTCCACGACAGCCTGCAAAGCCTGCCTCGAACGAGTCGAGGGGGTGCGGGCGCTACAACGTCAATCATGACCGATCGCAAAGGTAAAAAGCGGCCTAATTCACAGTCCATCGAGATTGTCCTTCCCGCCACCTCGGCGAACCTCGGCCCTGCCTTCGATGCTGCGGCGCTTGCTTTCTCGATGTTTCTGAAAGTACGGGCGAAGCTCGCAAGTGAATTTGCGGTCAAGGCAGGCGGTCGCGATTCCGAAATCTGCTCGCAAGTCGAACACCATCTTATTCTCACCACTTATCGAGAAGTGCTGCAATCGAAGAAAAAGCCCGTGCAGCCGCTAGCGCTGGAGATCGAAAACCAAATTCCTATCGGCAAAGGATGCGGATCCTCCGCTGCCGCACGGCTGGCCGGCATCGCTCTGGCAAAGCACTTCGGAAAATTGCGTTGGACTGATAGTCGGATCGTGTACGAAGCAGCGCGACGCGAGCAGCATCCCGATAATGCTGCGGCCTGCTGGATGGGCGGCCTAGCCATTGCGCGAATCTCCGCGGACGGCGAAATGCAAATGGCCAACGTAACTCCAAAAGGAAAGTGGCCGCTTTTGTTCGCGGTTCCCGACGAAGCGCTCTCCACCGAGGATGCTCGCAGCGTTCTGCCCAATCAATATTCCCGTGCCGATGCCGTCGCCAACATTCAGAATTCCATGCTGCTATTGGCTGCGTTTTTGCAGGGTCGAAAGGATATGCTTGCGTCCGCGCTCGAAGATCGCATCCACCAGCCGTACCGGGCGTCTTTGTGCCCTCTCCTACCGGCGTTGCAGAACTTAACTGGGACTCGCGGAATACTGGGCAGCGCTTTGAGTGGAGCTGGACCTTCTGTACTGATATTTTTAGACCCGAAATCGAATGCCAAGCAGGCCAGCGAGCGGGTGCGCGACCACCTCAAGGCCCATGGACTCAGTCCAGAACTAATTCAGACGGAGATCACGGCCCGAGGAGCAAGCCAGAGGATCCGCTGAAGTTATTCATCTGTGGTGGACTGATGGGTTGCGGTCACAATGCTGGAGAGATGCTGCTGGAAACTCAAATAAGGTTCACGCGCGAATCGCTCCGGATAAGAACGCACTGCCCGAAGAAAACTGTCTATTTCCTGCTGTGCACCTTGTTCCCGTGCGGCATCCGCCACACATAAACCTGTCGCGTGATACTTCTTAGTCTTCATGTACTTCTCCAACCGTCCAGGCTTGTATGGCCTCCCGCACACTCGGATTGCAACACACGCCATCCCCTCGAGAGAGTATTTAGTCTTCACAAAGTTTTACCAAAGAGGGGAACCCGAGCTTATTCCGCACTCCTGGATGCGTAAATAGCACTTCCGTGCCATTGCGAATTCAATGTAAGGATGGGCGAAAACAACGCGTGAATGGCGCAGCTTATCGATTCAGTCTCGCCTGCGGCTCAACGGCTGGCTGGGGGAACGATGCCATTCATCCGCAGATATTCGACCATCTGCCCATAGTGATCGAAACAATGCCCCACGATAAGTGTCGACATTCCCAGCCGCGTAGTCGTGCCTTCGCCGAAGAGACTCTTGATGGGACTCAGCAGATTACCGTCATTAACGGCGCCGACGGCTTTGTGGACATAGGTGAACGAATCCTTGATAAATTTCACAATGTCCGCCTTAGTCTTCATCGAGTCAGGACCGTTCTCACCGCCCAGTTCGACCGGCGGCTTTTCTTCGAGGATGGATGCGCCGACCATATAGTTGACCGCGGCCACGTGCTTCACCTGCTCGGCAAATGTACGCACGCCTTTGAATTCGCCATTCGTAGGCGCGAAGGAGTATTTATCCTCGGGCATGGCGTCGGCGGCTGAGACGAACTCTTTCTCTACCCCGCTTATACCGCGATCCAATACTTGAGCAATTGTGCGATGTTCAACTGGCTTGGCGTCCTGCGCCAGAACGAAACCGCTAACCGCTAGCAGAAGCACGGCTGCGAACGACCACTGCATCTTCCTCATTAGAAATCTCCTTATAGGTACCGAGAATTTGGAATCAGGATCCGACTAGTCTCGCACAACGGAGGGAGCGTACTGCAGTTCCTCGGACGTGAGCGGATAGCGTCGCACACTCACTAGTCCAACCACAAGCGCGATTGCGGACCACAGGAAGGCCGTTGGAAGTCCGACGCGGCTCGCCAGCGCCCCCCAAAGCGCGCTGCCGATCGCCATCCCTCCCTGCAGCACTAGGAGGTATACCGATAGCGCCCGCGCCCGCAAGAACGATGGTGACATTGTCTGCGCCGCGACATTCAGACAAGCCAGGATTCCGATCCACGCAGTTCCGCTGGCGAACAACACCAGTTCCAGCCAGCCGAAAGTTTGCACTCGCCCCGCGGCAAATGTCATGGCCGCAAATACCAGGATGGCGACGGTTACAACTCCGTCGACGGAGAGTGTGCTTCGCAGCCGAGGCAGCACTGCTGCGCCAGCCAGTGCGCCCAGCCCGAATGAGCCGAGCAGCAGGCCGTATCCGGTGGCTCCATGCGGACGTGCAACAATCGGAAGCAACGCCAAAAGAGAGCTTGCCGCCAAACTAAACGCCCCAGTTCGAATCAGCACGCAACGCACCAGCGGCGCGCCGCGCACATAACGGAGGCCGGTGAGGATGGCATCGGACACTCGGCCCGTTTCGACCTCCTCAACGCGCGGACGTTTCCATCGATACAGAAAGAAAATAACCCCAAAAAATGAAGCCGCATTGAGCAGGAAAGCAACCCCGGAACCTGCAATCGCGATAACAATTCCGCCCAACGCCGGACCCACGGCGCGAGCCACATTAAATCCAACTGAGTTCAACGCCACCGCAGGCGCGTGCTGCCGGAGAGAAACTATTTCTGGCGTGATGGCCTGCCATGCGGGATCGTTCATTACCGCCCCCAAGCCAAGCACAAATGTGAAGCCAAGCAAAATCCACGGCGTCACAGTTCCCAACAGCGTGAAAATGCCCAGCAGCGCTGCGGCCACTACCATCCAGCCCTGCGTGATCAGCAGGAAGCGTCGCCGGTCCACCATGTCCGCGAGCGCGCCCGCCGGCAAGATGACGAGAAAAACCGGCAGGGTCGCCGCCGCTTGTACCAGGCCCACCATCAAGGGAGACATGGTGAGCTGCGTCATCAGCCAGCCCGCGCCCACGTTCTGCATCCAGGTTCCGGTGTAGGAGATCACTGCCGCTACCCAAAGCGAACGAAACAGTGGCTCGCGCAACGGAGCCCACGCTGAACCATTTGCGGATCGTGGCAGAGTAGATGGCATCGATATTTTCACTGCGTCGGCCATGGTCAGCTACTCGATCTTTTTCTCGGGTGCATCTTCGGCAAACGGCCACTCTCTGTGACGCCATGCGCGTAGCAGATAAATCGCCAGGCCGCTAATCACAATCAGCACGGCATAACGAATCTGAATAAGGGAGTTCGTGCGCGAGACCAGCACGAACAAGAATCCCACTGATGCGGCCAAAGCGGGCAGCGGATAAAGCCACATGCGAAACGGCCGCGGGAAATCAGGGCGGCGGATGCGTAACACGATCAGGCCGATCGCCTGCACCAGGAATTGCAAAGCAATACGAATCACGACGAGCCCAGCGATCACGTCCGCCAACGATAGAAAACAGAACACTGCAGCGACCGTGGCGAGAGCGAGCAGCGAGACATACGGAAACCGTCCCTCCGCGTGCAGGCGGGCGAACGCTTTGAAATAGTTTCCGTCGAGAGCGGCCGCGTACGGTACCCGCGAGTACCCGAGCATCAGCGAAAAAACTGAGGCGAATGCCGTCCACATGACCAGGACCGTCGCAAGATTCGCAGCCCATGGTCCGTAAATCTTTTGCATAAAGACAGACACCACGTACAAGCCACGATTGTCTTGACCGCCCTGGATCTCGCGCCACGGCACGACGCCCAGGATGCTGATGTTCATCACCACATATAGACATGCCACCAAAAGAATGGATAGCAAGATCGCCCGTGGGATCGTTTTCTCCGGTTGCTTTACTTCGTCGCCCAGAAATGCAACGTTGTAATAGCCCCAGTAATCATAAGTAGCGACCAGCATGGCTGAGCCCAGTCCGAGGAAGAAATTGCGTGAAAGAGTGAACGCCCCTGGAGGAAAACTGAAGGCTAGAGATGCGTTGAAATGACTGAGTCCCGCGAAGATGATCCAGAACATGGTTCCGATCACGCCTGCCAGCAGCAATTTTGAAATCCATCCAATGCTTGTGATCTTGCGATACAGAAGCACGGTCGCCAGCGCGACCATGCTGATCGCCACAAAGGTTGCTCCCGAAACCAGCCAATGCAGCTGCAATCTACCCAGCAGCGGGACGGGCACACTCCAATGTCGGGTAATAAGTTGCTTCTCCAGTCCGGGCCAAAAATACGATGCGTAACCGGCGAGCCCGATCGATCCCGACGCGATCGAGAGTGGCGCGCTGAAAGAAAGTTGCCAGACAAAAAGAAACGAAATCAGCCGGCCCAGACGATTCGGCCCGTAAATTTCACGCAAGTAACCGTATGAACCACCTGAGTGCGGCATCGCCGCGCCCAGTTCCGCCCAAACCAACCCGTCGCACATGGCAAAAATCGCGCCGAGAATCCATCCCAGCATTGCCTGTGGCCCACCCATTGCGCTCACCATCAGCGGGATGGTGATGAACGGACCGACGCCGATCATGTCGATCATGTTGAGCGCCGTCGCGGTCCCTAGTCCGACCCCGCGAATCAGATGTGGAGAACCCGGACCGGGCTGGGAGGCTGGCGGCATCGGCTAGAGTTTTTTGGGGCTATGGAGAACCGAGAACTGAAAGCAGAGAATTGAAAGCTGAGTCACCGTTCATTGCACGCCGCTCCTCTCATGCCCGGCACTCAACAGGTTCACATAGAGTCGAATCGCTCCTGGAACGCCCGCCGGTAGCTGGCGGAAGAAAGCGTATCCCGTGTAGATGTATGTCCCCTTGCCATACTGAGCGAGCAACAATCCGCCCTTCTGTGGCGGCTCTGCAGGATCGTGGCAAGCCAGCAGCGGCTTGAAGTGGCTGTCCCATTGATCCATAAAATAAAGCCCGCGCTCCTGCACCCATGCGTCGAAATCGTGCGGGGTAATCTGATTGGGATAGTGGAACACGCCATCATCCGGAGCCAGAATCTCGACTGGAGCCTCTTCCACCGAGACCCGCGCGCGGCTGAGTTCCGCTGGATAAGGAGTGAACTTTCCCTTGTTAAAATCAGCCACGCCGGTTTCGTATTGCACAACCAGCGTTCCGCCGTTGTATACGAAATCCAGCAACTTCTTATTGTTGGCTGCGAGATCCTTCTGCGTATCGTAAGCGCGGATTCCGAGAACAATCGTCTGATATTGGCTCAGGTTGACGCCCGCTAGCCTGTCCGCGGGAATCAGAGTAACGTCCATTCCAATCTGTCCGAGCACGGTGGGAATGTCATCGCCTGCGCCCATAATATAGCCAACTTTCAAGTCCTTGGGCACTCTCACATCGACGATGCTGATGCGCTGCATCGCGGGCTGGTAATAGTAAAAGCTATCAAGATCTTCCCGGGTCACCAGGCTGTCGCCCTCGTTGTAATTGACGCCACCCGACTCCAGAACCGCGTGGATGTTCGCTCGTCCTTCCTTTAGGCTGGCCGGAGATATTCTGAACTCGAATTCCTGCTTCTCACCGCGCTTGTGGAGTTCCATCTCTTGCTGCGTCGGTTCCACGCCCCACCCAGTTGGAACTTCCAGATGCAAAGTTCCCGTGGCCGCACTGGACAAGTTGGTTGAAACTCCAACTTTCACTCGGAACTCGCCTTGGTGTTCAGTGGGAATCACCTGCTGTCCGGGTTCGAGCATGACGGAAAACGCAGGCACGATGGCGAGGGTTCGCTTTCGCTCCTCACCCTTCTCATCGACAAACGCAGCGACCACGGGAGATGAGATCTCCGTCTTCGGCCCGTCTGACCCTCCCAATTGATGCTCCCCACCGAGGAAGTTCAGATCGTGTCCCGAGTGATGAGTGTGATATTGCGCCGTCGCATGAAACAGAGGTGGCGGAAACGGCAACGTCACGTACCGTTCATTGTCGATCGTATTGATACTCTCGGTTTCCGGGTCATCACGATGCCAGTAGGGCCGAGTGTAGAAACGACCGTCAGTGGCCTCGGCAGGAATATGTACGAGGAAGTTCGCGTACTGATCCTGGCCCGCAGCGACAACCAGGACTGGTTCTGCATCAACCTGCCTGGCCCATCCTTTCGGAGCATCAAGCTGCACGCGGTCGATGACCAACTTGTACTTTGATCCATTGTGAAGCTTTACTCTAACCAGGAACTTCTGCCCAGGAGACACGGCAGTCAAAGCTTCCTGTTCTTTCGGCAATCCCGTCCCGCTGCTCTGCGGAGCGACAGTCGCTTCGATCGAGATGTCCATCGCCAAATTGATGGCTCTTTCCATCTGTTGCTGTTTCTCACGAAGCCTTACTGACAAGTCCTCTTTTAGCGTCGGATCGATCGAACTGCTATCCACGCGGCTGACGACCGATTCCATACTCTGCAAAGCGACAAGCAGCGGTCCGGCTGAGGCACTGGTGCTTTTTTCGCTTCGTTGGCTCGCATCCTGGATGTGTTTTGCGATCTCTGACAGCCCCGGTCGCAACCATGGCATTTTTGATTCTTCCGCTCCCAATCGCGACGCCAAACCTGGCAGGCTCGTGTCAATGCCATCAAAGAAATCTTGTTCGTGACCGTCCTTATCCGTAGTGGAAGGCAGAACCGAATCCACAAGTTTGTAATATGTGTAACGGGGGCCAGGGTCAATTGACCATCCGCCCGCGCCCTGGGAAAGTTGATGCCGCAAGCCCTCCATCGCGAACTGAACGTACGACATGCCCAATCTTGGATTGGGTTCTCCGGTGTTCAGCTTGACGGTGTAGTTCTCCGCCGGACAGGTTTGCGCCCCAAATCCACAAACGTTTCCGATGTAAAGTTTCTTCGCCTGCCAGGGCAGCAGACCTTCCTTAATCTGTTCCGGGAATCGATTTGAGTCAGCCGCCGCGCGAAATGCCTCGCGGGTAAGAATGGAAGAGGCCTGATGATGGCCGTGTCCGTCACGATCGGTGCCAGAAAAGCGGGCGACCAGAACATCGGGCCGAAAGGTGCGAATCACTCGCACCATGTCCCCCAGCGGAATATCATGACCCTGCCATTTCTGAAATGTTTCCGCGGCATTCTTGGAAAAGCCGAAATCCGCAACTCGTGTGAACCGTTGCTCGACGCCGTAGTAACGATCCGCCGCCAGCAGTTCCAGCGTGCGCAAGACCCCCAGAACATCGAACAAATTACTGCCAAGCTTGTTCTGTCCGCCCTCGCCGCGATTCAGGGTCAACAGCAGAACCGTCGCACCCTTGCCGCGCGATTCCAACGTGAGCATGCCGCCGTCTTCGTCATCGGGATGCGCTACGGTTTGCATCAGGCGCGCAGTTGTCTGCAATCGCAACAGCATTTCCTGCAGCCCCGCCGCGCCAGCATCCTGAGGCAATGGATCCACAAACCGAGGCTCCGATGCATTGACTGGTTTTGGCGCGGGCTGCACAACCCATGCGAGAGCCAGCAGAATTGGAATGAGAATAAGAGACAATTGCCGGAATCCGGGCCGAACTCGTTGGTGCCAGACCCCACGGTCGTCGTCTGTCATAGATAGAGGATTAGGTTTCTGCAGGACGGGAGCCAATATTTTTTCTGGTACTGCATTTGATCGAGTGATTGGGACAAAGAAAGCCGCAATCCACTAACAATCCTACCTGATTTACTGCGACTGCGGGTTGCGGACACTCTCCTGGCACTCGTGCGCGGCGGTCAGCACCGCGTCAAACTCCTTGCTGTTGCGCATCTTTGCCAGCAGTGGATCCGACAGTAAGGCCGAGTAGGAGCAGTAGTTCTGGTCAACTGCGGACTTGATCATATGAAGAGCGATGTCCGGCTTTCCGCAGAAAGCCATAATCGTGCCCTCGTAGTACCAGCGCTCGGGATCAGGTTCTGAGAGCACGGAAGCCTCCACGAAGGCGGTGACTCTGTCCAATTCAGAAGGAGGCCGCATCCCCAGGCACGCCTCCAGTAGATCCCGATGATAATGCGAGGCAGGAGATACTTTGCTCACACTCTCACGTGCCTCGGCCAGTTTGCCTTCGCGCAATAGCACCGATGGCTTCGCAAACGCCGCCCATTCCGAGCCCGCATCCAGATTGACGAAATCCATGGCGCGCTGGGTTCGGCCCAACTCCATGAAACCCCAGGCGCACGATCGGAATTGATAATTTCCTGGAGACAACTCCAGCGCGGTATCGCACTCACGCGATGATTCCTCTTGCATCCCGGCATAACGAAGAACATACGCCAGGGTGAAATGAGCCTGGCCGCTCTCCGGACGGCTCTTGACCAGTGCTTGTGCGGCGGCGTAAGCCTTGGTCAACTCGCCCCGCTCCACGCGGTTTGTAATCAGTTGGCCTGCGGCTACGATCCTGCTGGGATCAAGTGCCAGTGCGCGTTCCGAGGCTTTATTGGAGCGCTGGAACATCTGCTCTCCGCCGTTCGAGTAGTCGGCGTCATAGTACGAGCGCACACCAAGTTCCTCCCATGCCGGGGCGTAGTTCGGATCCACTTCCACAACATGTTCCAACACTGCGATGGCATCCTTATTCGGTCCGGCATCGTGCGGCAGCGCCAGACTATGAAGGTAAAGATCGTACGCTTCCTGGCTTTTGGGACGGCTGCTGGTATCAAGGAAGTTGCCGGCCGCGCCAAGAATCGGCAACAAGCCCTGGCGAAGCTGGGTGGCAAGCTGAGACTGTAACGCAATCAGGTCCTCACTGGATGACGTGAAATTTGTCTGCCACAACATTCGATTGCTCTTGGTTTCCGTGGCTTCCAGCGTTATCAGGAGGTGGTCCCCTTGCCGCAAGAAATGCCCGGTCAGGACGCTACCTACGTGCAGTTCACGCCCTACTTTTTGCAGGTCAACGTCTGCATTGACGTATTTTCGCGTTACGCCCGAGGGACGCACATCGAGCGTGCGGGTGTGAGTCAATACGTTGTCAATCTCATCGGCCAGAGCGAAGCGCAGGTAATCCACGCTGACGTCGCCATTCATGTTCTGCAGCGGGAGGACCGCGACCGCGGTTCCGCCAGCGCCCGCCGTCCCATTGCGATGCTTGAACCACCATGCACCCACCGCAGCCAGCACCGCGATTAAAAGTCCAGACAATCCCAGCAACAGGTATTTCTGCCAGGCACTGGACGTCTCGAAAGCATTCGTGGTGACGCGCAAAGGCGCTTCTCGAGACTTGGTTTTGAGACCTCCTGATTCTGCTTGTTTCTTCAGCCGCTGCAGATCGGCCTTCATCTGGGAGGCGGTCGCGTAACGTTTGTCGCGATCCTTCTCCATCGCCTTCCCGATGATGCCTTCGATCAGCGGGGGCAAAGCGGGGTTGAGCGATCGCGGCGCGGCTGGCTTGCGATGCAGCATCGCATCCAGCGTGGTGACGACGTTCGCTCCCTGAAACGGCTTCTTGCCGGTAGCCATTTCATAGAGCACAATACCGAAAGAGAACAAATCACTGCGCGGATCGAGTTCTTCGCTACGCGCCTGCTCCGGCGACATGTACACCGCCGTTCCGGGAACCACTCCGATCGCGGTCAGAGAATCTTCGTACGGCGTGTCGTCGTTCGCAGCCAAACCCTGGTCGCGTGATAGCTTGGCCAATCCAAAGTCCAGAATTTTTACCTGCCCGGTATTGGTCAGAAACAGGTTGGCCGGTTTGATGTCGCGATGAATGATGCCCTTGGCGTGAAACGCCTCCAACGCCTCGGCCACCTGCACCGCAATGTCGAGCAGTTCCTCAAACTCCAGCGGCTTGCCGTGAATGCGTTGCTTCAGGCTCTCCCCTTCCAACCGCTCCATAACGATGAAGGGATGGCCGCCGTTATCGTCGATTTCATGGATGGTGCAGACGTTAGGATGATTCAACCGCGACGCTGCCCGAGCCTCGCGCTCAAAGCGGTCGAGAGATTTGCGGTCACCCAGCAGATTGTCGGGAACGAACTTCAAGGCTACGTGCCGGCCGAGGCGCACATCTTCCGCCTCATAGACAACACCCATACCACCGCCGCCGATTTTTCCCAGAATGCGATAGTGGGAGACTGTCTGGCCGACCATGGGGGACCGCTCGCGGCTATGTTAGGCCGCCCCGAGGCGCAGGTCAACCGCTGCAACGTGGTTGCCAATATTGCAGTGTTAGTCTAGGCGTTCCTGAGCGGCGCTCAGTTGAAGTTTTCCTCGCGCCATGTAAATATCATCGCGCCACAGCCCGCATTGTTAAGAACGGAAACGACATGGAAACCCTGCTAACCAAGGTGCAGAAACTGGTTGTTCTCGCCCTTGCTTTTCTGCTGATCCTCGTCGTAGTGCTTTCAACCGTACATCTGGGTTTCCTCATTGCGGAGGAAATCTGGAAGCCTCCGAGGTTTCTTATCCCCGTGCAGGGACTCCTCGAGATCTTCGCATTCTTCTTGCTGGTCCTGATCGGCGTCGAGTTGCTTGAGACGCTGAGAGGTTACATCAAGAAGGATGTTATTCATGTTCGGGTGATCCTTGAAGTAGCCCTGATTGCGATGGCCAGAAAAGTCATCATCGTCGAATTTGCCAGCGTTCCCGCCTTGACAATGTTCGGTATCGCGGCTCTCATTCTGGCCCTCAGCATAGCCTTCTACTTTGAGAGACAGGCAGGCGAACAACCTTCCGCTGAGCCGAAATCGTGACGGCTGGTCTGTCACTCGATATAAAGTCCTGCAGATGACCCGACCCACTGCATATTCTTATTGTGGTCCACGCCCATCATTAGCCCGCGACCCATGCGGACGATGGTCATCACAGGCAGGAGTTCGTCTAACCAGATGTACATGATACGGATCTCCGCCTTAGTCCCACCCAGCGGTGTTTCAATCACCGGCTCAAAGTGCATCCGCTCTTGAAGAATGTACTGCGAGCGTCTCTCTTTAGGGATGTTCGCCAGATCTTCTTTTGTAGGGTTTAGAATGACGCCTAACCCCGCAAAGGAAAAGAGCGGCTTCACCACGTAGTTCTCCAGATCCAGCGGCAACGGCTCCACGCGATCGAGGAACGATGTCTTGGGCACACATTCGTGATGCAGAAACGGCAGCGAAAACTTGCTCATGCGGAAGTACCAGTTTGGATGTCCGGCCCATTCCACATTCAGTTCGTGGGTGAAGCTAAAAGAAAGCTTTAGCTTCTTTCGCACTAGCTCGTCTACGATGGCGCGGTTGTAAATGCGCCGGATGGGAATGCGTTTGCCTTCGCGCTCATAAAACAGCTCATTGCCTCGTTTATCAATATCAGTGATCGAAACGGTCGCAATACCCAGAAGCTTTTCGGTAAGCAAAAAATCCGGCAGCGTCTTCTGGTGCAGCGGGTCAATCTCCATCAAAATCACATTCTGTGGATCCTGATCGCCGACAATTGCCCGCAGCAGCAGCTTCTTGTATCCCTCCCAGTCCAGTCCGCCGAGCAAATACTTCAAGTTCCTGTCGAGCCCGAAAACCTCCATGTAGATCTGGGCCAGCATCGCTTGATAGGCATACAGAGATGGGAAGCCCTGCAACTCAACCAGCTTGGGCTGAAGCTTGCCCGCCGCGTCGCGCACCAATCCAAAATCGACTTGAATGAACATCGGATGTGGCGCTTCACGAGGAACATTGAAATCGGGAGGAATCGCTTCGAATGAAGCCTTTCGATATTCGAGCCCGCCCAACTGCCGGATCAGCTCTTCGCCATACTGCGTCATCTGATCCAGCAGCGGCTTGGGGAAGAAGCAAGGCGTTTCGGAAAGCTGGAAGTTTACCGGAGTGCCGCACCGCTCCTCCATCAACTTAAGAAAAGTCTGGTATTTCTCCGGCGTGAAGTTCGTGTTGAACTGCTGTCGCAGGGCAGGAATCATTGGCTTCTGCGCACTCTGTAGAGACGTAGCTTGCTACGTCTGCCGCGCCCAAACGTTTCAAGCAACGTTTCTACGGTCGGTTAGGCTTCCAGCAAAAACTTCCCATCCCGCATGATCTGTTCGTCGTCCACCCAAATATCGAACTTTCTTCCAACAACATCAATGTGGGTCGACGAATACCACTCCGCCCCGGTGTGAGCGCCATAAGGATTGCCAAAGGCAATGTGCACGCCGGGATACTTCTCGTCCTGCAGAATCTGCCCAATCACATCCTTCAATTCAATATTGGTGCCAATAGCAAATTCACCGACGCGATCACTGTTCTCGTCCGTGTGCGTATAACTCCAGAAATCGCTTTCCAGATCATGGTTCGTAGAATGAGCCTCAACCACGCGATTTCCGTTCACACGAATGGTGAGCGGATGCTCCCGCAGACTCCCAAACTTGGCGCAAAGCCAGTCGCCTACCACGCCATCAATCACAAATGTTCCATTAACCTCGCCGGGAGTCGTGAAAACTTCGCCACCTGGCAAGTTCCCCCATTTGTCCGGACTGATAATCCCGCTAGTCTTCACCCAGAGATAATTCGGATTCAAATCCGCCACCAGATCGGTTCCGGCCGGCGTCTTGGCCCGAACCTGTTTTGCCCGCCGCAATAATTCGACCACCTTCACGCTGATGCGATCAACCTTAAGAAAGTCCGCTCGCATCCCCTCCAGCATGATCTGCCGGTTGATGTTCACCATGTGAGCATGGCGAATCCTACGCCGGTTGACCACGTCGGTCATCTGCATGCGCGAACGCAATTCATTAGTCTGCGCCTGCACCGCAAAGATGCTGACCTGGCTGGTCTCAAGATCCTCAACAATTTCACGCGGAAGATCGCCAAGCGGCCGCGGCGCCAGGTCCTCGAGCACCCAAGCATGGTACGGAGCCCCTACTGCTTCCAGTTCGCGGACAATGCTGGCGGCGATTTCCTTAGTGGCCTCGTCGGTGATGACCGTGACCTTTTCCCCCGGCTGGACGCGCAAACAAACCCTTACCGCATTGCGGGCTCCGGGAGTAAGTTCAGGATCGAAAGGAATCGTATTAAACTTACGGTTGGCTTCACTGACAGGAACGCTCATTACCCTGCTTTTCTAGCGGAAGCTGCGACCGGCAAATCAGTCACGCCCACTTCCGTCTCTTCAATAATGTAGTCGACCACTTTTTTCAGGTCGCCGGTCTCCTCGAAGACGCGCAACTGGCGATCCGCACCAGTCCCCATTTTCAGGATTTCGTGAACGTAGTTCAACTCCTCGCGCGAATCCAACTCGTCCACGACGTCGTCCACGAACTCGAGATATTCCAGGATCAAATCCCGCGCCGGAACTTCCTGCTGCTTGCCAAAATCAACCAGCTTTCCCGCGAGTCCATAACGCGAGGCGCGCCATTTGTTTTCCATGACCAAGGCTCGCCGATAAAGCCGGAACCCCGTATTCGCCGCATGAAGCTTGTAAAGTTTGGCGACCGTAGCTTGGATGAGGGCAGCCAAGGCAATGGTTTCATCCACCCGCATCGGAATATCGCAAACCCGGAACTCCAACGTGTTAAAGAATGGATGCGGCCGAATGTCCCACCAAATCTTCTTCGCATTGTCGATGCAATTGGTCTTGATCAGCAGCTTAATAAAGTTTTCGTATTCCCCCCAGCTGGGAAAATAATCCGGAATGTTAGTCCGCGGAAACTTGTCGAATACCTTACAGCGGTAAGACTTCAGCCCGGTATTCATGCCCAGCCAAAACGGCGAGTTGGTCGAGAGCGCCAGAATGTGCGGCAGAAAATACCGCGCATGGTTCATCAACTGGATGGCAATCTCGCGATCCTCAACCCCGATGTGAACATGCAAGCCAAAAATCAGGTTAGCCCGCGCCACCAGTTGCATGTCCTCAACGATATTTTTGTAACGCTCGTCAGGAGTAATCTCCTGCACGCGCCAGTCTGCAAAAGGATGGGTTGCCGCCGAGGCCAGCCGCAATCCATTATCCTTGGCCAGCGTAATCATGTCGGACCGGAGCTTCTTGACTTCTTTCTTGGCGTCCTTAATGTTATTGCAAACCGAAGTCCCGACCTCGACCACCGACTGGTGCATTTCCGCCTTGACCCGCTCCTGCAAAAGCAGCTTACCCTTCTCGATCATCTCCGCATGGATATGTGAGCGCAGATCGCGGCTGACCGGATCGACGGTCTGATATTCCTCTTCGATTCCGATAGTGAACGTAGGTCGCATCGTCAGCAGGACAGGCCAGCCAAACCGCATTAGTATAACAATCCGCCCCAGATTAAGCCCGATGTTTGTGGGAGACTCACGTGGTGGACAGCCGCCCACGGCTGTCCAGCCGAGCGAGGCTGGGCTGCTCTGGGAGCCACGAAGCACCCAACCCGTCAACTTCCTTTGTGGACCTTCGTGTCCTGAGTGGTTAATGCCTTTGACTTCTATCTAACTTAAGCCCGAGCCCGCTTTCGAGCAGGAGGTTTCGCCGCGGGAACGCTCATAGGACCCTCGCCAGCCAGAAGCGCTGCCCAGCGCAACTCCCGGGCCGGATTCTCATCGCTAAGCGCCTTCTTTACAGCCATTTCAGCGACTGCATTCACCACCCACTCGAAGTTTTCCTGGCCTACTGATGTAGCCTCCGCATCCGGCGCCGGATTCATAAAGTCGATGGCATAGGGAATTCCATCTTCTACCGCGAACTCGACGGTGTTCAGGTCATACCCCAGGGCCCGGCAAAGCGTAAGCGAATCCCGCTCCACTCGTTCTAGCAATTTCGCATCGGCAGGCGCGGGATTCCGCACATAGCGTTCATGGAACGGCAATCGCGGATCGTAGTACATGATCCGCACCTTTTCCTGCCCAATCACATAACAGCGGAAATATTCTTTGAACTCGACGCCATGTTGCAAAGTCATGCACAGGTCGCCGGTCTGGTTGTAATGGTGGAAAAATTCCTCTGGAGAATGAACCTTGAAAACATTCTTCCAGCCCCCACCCGAGTAAGGCTTCAGAAAAGCCGGAAAGCCGACATACTCAAAGACCTCGTCCCAGTTTAAGGGAAACATCAAATTGCGCATGGACCGATCAGTAGTGCCCTCGGGATGTTTGTTGTGCGGCAAGATCACAGTCGGCGGAATCGCTACGCCCAGTTTGCTTCCCAGCGCGTAGTTGAAAAACTTATCATCAGCAGTCCACCAAAACGGATTGTTGATCACGATCGTCCCGTTCAGCACAGCATTCTTCAAATAGGCCCGGTAGAACGGAATGTCCTGCGAAATCCGGTCAATGATGACCCGATAGCCGCTGGGATCAGCCATCTTCACCCCGCCCAGTTTCACAAACTCGGCAGTCACATCGTCGACTTTCATGCTGTTGATCTTTTCCACCACGGCTGGCGGAAAAGAATTTTCCATCCCAAACAAAATCCCGATTTTCTTCATCAGCTATTTCTCCCTGTACAGACGTTGCTTGCAACGTCTCAGCCACTACAAAACCCTGTCATTCCGAGGAGCGGAGCGACGTGGAATCTGGGTTTCCCCGGCGTCCTAAAGAACCCAGATCCCTCGCTTTGTTGGGGATGACAACTGCGTTTTAACTACTCTAGTATCCCCACTAATCCCTAAAAGTATTTCGCCGCCATCCGCTCCCATAACGGCCAATCATGCTTCAAATTATCGCCCCAAACATCCAGCCAATGGGGAACCCCCTTCTGATGCAACATCGCCGACAACTTCACGTTCTGGTCCAGACACATGTCCCAGTCCGCCGATCCGAGCACAATCTGCATCTGCCGGTAGCGGCTCAGAAACCAATCGTCATTCATATGGGGCAGGTAATCAACCGGACAATTGAAATAGCAATCATCGTCATAATACCCATCCAAAAACTGGTGGATGTCATACGCCCCGCTCATGGCCACACAATGGGTCACCACATCGGGATGCTTCAACGAAAAGTTCACGGCATGGTAGCCGCCGAAACTGCATCCAGTCACGGCCAATTTCGGCGTCTGATTCTTCCAGCGAAGGAACGGAAGGAATTCATGCAGAATGTACCGTTCATACTGCAAGTGGCGAAGCACGCGTTGACGCGGATGAATGTTTTTGTTGTACCAACTCTCGGTATCCACTGCGTCGGGACAGAATACCTGCAACTCCCCGCGTTCAATCTTCGGCGCCAGTACCCCAATCATGCCCCGATCTTCATATTCAAAGAACTTTCCCATCGACGTCGGAAACACCAACAGGGGCGAACCGCCGTGTCCGAAGACCAATGCTTCCATGTCGCGACGAAGTTCATTGCTATAGCCTTTGTGATATTCGCGGTTCATTTATCAGCAGACCCAAACGCCGAAGTATCTTACCTGATTCCGGCGCCGCCAAGCACGCAGGAAGGCAAGCCTCAGGATTTTTCATTACTCCCAGCCGCAAACAAGTCCGTCTCTCACCCGATACGTCAGGTGTTTTCTTAGTGGTACAGAGTCACTCCACACATCCCTGACAACTCATACCGATCGTCACACAACTTGACGAATCGTTGACAATCAAATGACATTTCGCCTCCATCCTGTCGAGCGCTCGGTGACTCTAATTCCATAGGTTCGGACAATTTGATAATCGCGGTACCACATATACCTGAGGGAATAAATCTTTCACCAGCGCAGTTATCAATAACGAATACACAAATACCAACAAGGAGAATTCATGAAGAAGTTATTTTTGACCATCGCACTTAGTTTGACTTGCGCGCTTGGCTTAAGCTTAAGTGCTCGTGCCCAAGATGACAGCAGGGTTGTTGTTAATGTTCCGTTCGACTTCGTTGCCGGAGGCAAAGCGCTTCCCGCGGGTACATACACATTCGGTCGTGTTTCCGTGAGTTCGCAGCGAGACCTAGTCATCCACAGCTACGACAACGGCGCCTTTCTGCTCCCTACTGCTTTCGATGACGCTCCCGTTGACCAGGTTAAGGTCGAATTCGCGCATGTAGGAGACAAGTACTTCCTGAGCACGGTTGAGACATTGGCGGGCGTCTACACCTTTGGGATGCCACGAGCGATTTCTAAGGTGGCTCAGGTGAAAGATCAGGTTGCGTTGTCTTCCTCCGGCACCCACTGAAGTCAATACTGAATCGGTATTACCGATTTTGGCGGGGGGTTCAGGCAGTTAGGAATTGCACCAACCTAAGCCTGAACTCCTCTCCTCCTGCAACGGACCGCTTCGGGATTGGGGTACTCCTCGATTTCTCACACCCCGGTCTTACCCTCAGGTGCAACCCAATTATTCGAATATGACAGGGCGAAAGACTTGGCCGTGGGTTGGTGTATAAAATCCAACTAGGCCCTCCAACCTTTATTGGGCTATTGGTCGCTAGACAGCTGAGAAGGAGGAATCAATGCCCACCGCCTGTACACATCTCAATCAGATAAGGATTACCAGTACGGACAAAGACGTGTGCGAAGAATGCGTCAAGATGGGCGACACCTGGGTTCATTTGCGGCTTTGCCTGGAATGTGGAAACGTTGGTTGTTGTGACTCATCCAAGAACAAGCATGCAACCAAACATTTTCGCAAGAGTAAGCATCCGCTTATGCGCTCCATCGAGCCTGGGGAAGACTGGGTGTGGTGCTTCGTGGACCAGATAGAGCCGGGAGAGTTGCGCCCCGAAGGATTCGTTCCCATTCGTGACTGAAGAATGTGTGATTTTCCGAAGAAGCGTCCGCTGCCTCAAACGGGAGCAAAGAAATGCATGATAATCGACGCGAGGGTTCCGAGAATCCGGTGCCGGCTATGCTGTTTGACCTTGACGGCACTCTAATCGATAGCGTTTACCAGCATGTATTGGCTTGGAGAGAAGCTTTGGAAAGGGCAGGGACCCGGCTCTCCGTGTGGCGCATCCACCGGCGGATCGGAATGAGCGGGGGACTATTGATCAACGCACTGCTGCGTGAAACCGGGCGCGAGCTCACCAGCGTAGACGCCAAGAATCTGCAAAAGTGGCATGGTGAGGCATATGAAAAGCTGGTGTCCCAAGTGCATCCGCTGCCTGGAGCTGTTGAACTGCTCTCGCACCTGGCAAAAGCCAAAATACCATTTGCCATCGCAACCAGCGGAATACTGGAGACCGCCCGCCCGTCGCTGAAGGCGCTCCAGATCGAGCCCGGAGTGCCGGTCATAACGCGAGACCAAGTCCGGCATGCAAAACCAGATCCGGATCTGTTTCTGGCCGCTGCGGAGCGGCTGGATGTGTCGATTTACGATTCCATCGTTGTGGGTGACAGCGTTTGGGATTTGCTGGCTGCGCGTCGCGCCCGAGCGTTGGGTGTGGGATTAGCCTCTGGCGGTTACGGCCAGGACGAATTGGAAAAAGCCGGGGCCTACCGTACCTACGAAGACCCCATGGATCTTCTCAATCACCTCGACGAGGTTGGGGTTCGAATAGGCCGCTCTGCGTAAGTTACTTCCACGTTCTTGCGACTCCAACCTGGCATAGCAGAATTTCGGGAGGACTCTTTCCTGTTGCGACCTTGGGACACACGTGGAGGTGATATTCTTTCGCGGCAGCAATGACGTCGATCCAGGAGACCTTAATGCCACGGCTTAGGATTATCTGTGCGCTGGTTTTCTTCGCCAGCATTTCAGCGATATCTCAAGAACATCAAAAAGCATCGGGCGACTACATGTTTGCCTGGACTGGCGACGTCGAGCACAAAGGCAATGACTTTCTCGTGGTAATTGATGCTGACCCCGCGTCCGCGTCCTATGGACAACTGGTGACGACCTTGGCAACCGATCAGCGGACCATGCGAGTGCATCACACCGAGTACGTGATGCCCGCCAGCGGGATGCTCTTCGCCAATGATCATGATGCCGGCAGAACTTTTATCTTTGATGTACGCGAACCGCTACATCCGAAGATCGTCACTTCCTTTACCGACATGGCTGGCTATATGCATCCGCATTCGTATGTGCGATTGCCGAATGGGGACGTGCTCGCCACTTTCCAGCACAGGCACCACGCTGAGGGTGCAGGTTCGATGGCCGCTACGGGCGGTCTGGTGGAAATCGATAACGGGGGCAAAGTGATCCGCGCCGCCAGCAGCGCCGATCCGGCATTTCCTGACGCTCTGCTGATGCCTTACAGCCTCGTGGTACTGCAGGAACTTGATCGCGTCGTGTCTACAAACTCTTCCATGCAGGACGAGGGATTGTTTCGTGGCGTGACCTATCAGGTGTGGCGTCTCTCGGATCTGAAGCTTCTGAAAACGGAGTACTTTGATGTTGGCGAGAACCGCTACGCGCAGATCAGTCCTGAAGAACCGCGCCTTGGGCCGGATGGATCGATCTTCGTACAGACTCTTAGCTGTGGGATCGAACGAATCACCGGAGCAGCGTCAGACGAGCCCCACTCACAGCTCGTGTACACTTTTCCCGGCGACTGGTGCGGCGTTCCAACTATCGTCAGTCACTACTTCATTCAGAGTGTTCCCGACACACATGGCTTGATCGTGCTGGACATTACGAATGCCTCGAAGCCCGTCGAGGTGTCTCGGCTCAAGCTCAACGATACTTTCGGTCCGCATTGGACGGCATGGGATGCGAAGACGCACAGGTTGGCGGTAACTGGATCCGAGCCCCGCCTTTTCCTGGTCAAGTTCGACCCGGCAACCGGCGCGCTGGCCATGGATAATGCCTTTCATGACTCGGACGGGAAACCCGGCTTCAACTTTGCTGATCGTGACTGGCCACACGGATGGAGAGGAACCGGCCGCCCGCATGGCGTGGTCTTTTCGCGGTGAACAATCTCCGATTTGGCGTCCTTATGGCCGGATCGAGGATTTAGCGCAAGAAAGTCAGCTTGAGTAACTATAGAGGCCGGGAAAATCCGGCCACACCCTCCGGATCGGGCATTTCCGCATTCATGGTGTAGCCGAGTCTTGACCGACAGCCCTTCGAAGCATAGAGTTTCTGCGATCCCGCCGACCGGGCATGGCAAGGTTTGCGCCGGCCTCTTTCATGCAGGCAAGTATGGCAAGCAGCGCAGAAATCTCGTCCATTTTGATAGGTACGAAAACGATTCGGAAACTGCGGTTTAGGATTCTCCCTTTTGTCTTCCTGCTTTTCATCATTGCCCAACTCGATCGCAACAACATTGGGTTTGCGGCATTGACGATGAACAGGGAGCTGGCCATCACCAGCCGGCAGTTCGGATTGATCTTCGGGATTTTCTTTTTCGGATACTTCATCTTTGAAATCCCCAGCAATCTGCTCCTGCACAAGATCGGAGCACGGGTCTGGATCGCCCGAATACTGGTTAGCTGGGGAATTGTGGCGACACTGACCGGCTTCGTGCACACTGTCCATCAACTCTACATTCTGCGCTTTCTTCTGGGGCTGGCTGAAGCAGGTTATTTCCCTGGAATCGTCTTGTATCTGACGTGTTGGTTTCCCCAACGCGAGCAGGCGCGGGCGTTCGCGCTGCTCGTGGCGGCTAACCCTGTGATGACGATCTTGGGATCTCCGGTTTCGGGTCTGATCCTTGATCATGTGCACTGGCTCGGCGTTAGCAGTTGGCGGTGGTTACTGATTTTGGAGGGAACCCCGGCCATAGTCTGTAGTGTGCTCACTTACTTTCTGCTACCCAGCCGCCCCGAGGAAGCCAAGTTTCTAACCGCAGATGAGAAGGAATGGATTCGAGCGGAATTGGGGCGCGAAGAACAGCAAAAATTGGAGCGCCGCCAATACTCGGTGTTCCAGTCTTTGGCAAGCGGCCGCGTGTGGCATCTGGTCTTGACCTACTTTGGAATGATGATCGGTTATTACACGCTGCAATCCTGGTCGCCACAGCTTTTGAGATCACTATTGAGTGGATACTCAAATACGGTCATCGGGCTTCTGGTGATGATTCCGAGTTTAGTGAGCCTGCCAGCGATGATTTTGGTTTCCCGCAGTTCCGACCGCTGGCTGGACCGACGATATCATGTAGCAATTCCGGCAATCATGGGAGCAGTTGCACTCGCGCTGCTGGGCATCACTCGCTCCCCGTTCTATTCCACGGCGCTCCTATGCTTACTGGCTGCGGGCGTTTGCAGCGGCCTTGGTCCCTTCTGGGCGTTGCCCAGCGAGTTTCTGACGGGATTCTCCGCGGCAGCCGGCATCGCCTTAATTAATTCCGTGGGAAACCTTGGTGGATTTGTCGGACCGTACATGATCGGTGCGATCGCGACGAAGACGAGGAACCTCTACGCCGGCCTGGCATTTGCGGGAATCCCGTTACTCCTGTCAGCGACACTCGCCTTGTTCTTTCCAAGCAAAGCACGGGAGCGGGCGCTGCGGCTGAGCAGTGCCGAGTAGTCGACCAACGGAACCTCTCGGAGGCCGCCACGTGTGGGAAGCGATCCGTATCAAATGGTGAAAAACGCCATTACACGCATTGAGGATACTCCGGTACGCCCCCAGGAGGGCCGGTATTAGAAACGGGATTCGAAGAATAGCCGCTCTGGTGAGTTCTACGCTCTAGAACTTGAACTGCACATCTAACTGCATGCGGCGAGGAGGCAGGGCAGCCACGGCATGTCCGAAAAATGGCGAGGTAATGACCCCGATATACGTCATGTCGTTTACGTGATTGAGCACGTTGAAAGAATTCAGAGCCACGGTCAGCGTGCGCGCCTCTTTGTGAGATTTGGAGAGCACAAAGTCGTGCGCGAGGTTCAGGTCCAGTTCGATCATCCCTGGCCCCGGCATGGTATTGCGTAACACACCGGCCGGACGGTCGTTGATAATGCCATCCTGATTGTTGTCAGCTCCGGTCGTAATGTTAACTGGCTTTCCGGAATAGAGAGAGAGTGCTGCTCCTGCTGTGAAATACCGGGTTGGTTGCGACGAAGCCAATAAATCAAATTTGTGGCGGCGATCGTTGTCCGAACGCGCCCAGTCTCCCGCAGGATTGTAGCTGTTTCCAGGAAAGTATGTAATGCCGCTGGTGTTGTTGTAGGTCTTGCCGAAAGTGTATTGCACCTGCCCTGCAAACCACTTGCTGGGCTTTCCCCGAAACGTCAGTTCCAGCGCGGCACTCTTCTGATAGCCCTCCGATTGAATGTCGCGGACCTGCCCCAGGTTCGGGTTTGGTGTAAACAAATAAGTCGGAGGAAGGGGAGCGTTCGTATCAACCGAGCGAAAAGCATCCATGTTTCGCGATCCTACGAAGGCTGCGCTGAAAGTGCTTTTCTCGGTTACCTGGTGCTCCACTCCGATACTGTATTGCACTGAGTATGGAATCCCCGCCTTCGGGTCCAGCACTACAACGCTCGTGGGCACATTGATCGGAGGCGGCGTCGGATTGGCCGGATTTTGAATCACAGGATTATTGATGATGAACCGCAGCAGATTAATGCCGTTGAAGTGAAGCAAATCCCCAATTGGCGAGGGTCCGCTGCGATCATAGAAGACTCCTGCCCCACCTCGTATCACGGTGCTGCTGCGCTTCGTGGGGGCATAGGCGAAACCGAAGCGCGGGGCGAAGTTGTTGGGGTCGTCATGAAAGTAATTCTGAAAGTAGTAGCGCATCCCCAGATACACAGAGAAATTTGGCTTCAGGCGAATGTTGTCTTCGATGAAAGCTCCTAACACTTTCTCGAGAAACACCACGTGCCCATTCCCTCGCTGCAACAAAAATGTGGTCGCCTGTCCCGCAGTGTAGGCGTCCAGACTGGGATAGGTGTAGGCCCCCAGTTGGTTCGTGAAGTCATCCAATCCGCGGCGGCTGATGTCAGGAATGTCCACTCCAAAACTTAATTCATGTTTTCCACTCACGTACGTGGAAAAATCAGTGCCATCAAAGTGATATTCAGTTCGCCTCGAGTCCGCCTGTGCTCCACCTCCGGTAAAGGCACCTGAGACCACGATTTGCGGCGCCTCGGTCACGCTGCTTACCGGCGAGTCGTAATGGCCGAGCAGAAATCGCAACTGGTTCACCCATCGCTGCGAAAAACTGTGGCGGTAGCTTACGTTGACCTCATGCTCCTGAAATTTTGTGTCGGTGGCGGCGCTGGGCAATACCGTTCCGCCCACTCCCTGGTTCTGCACGGTTCGCCGTTCGTACGAATAACCCATCCAGAATTGATCGCCGTTCGCCAAGTCATGAAACACGCGCCCCTAGCCGAAGAAATGCCGTGTAGGATTGGCGACATTCTCGTTGAGCAGAACATTGGGCTGCACTTCGGCGACGACAAAAGCCTGCTGGTCTAGTTGATCTTCGTCGAGCGAAAGCAAAAAACTGGTGCGCTTGCTATGCCCAAGTGGACCTGTGAGGGATCCCTCGAAGTATCGCCGCTGCTCCGGAGGCTTGCTTGCGGCGAAGGCGTTGCTCGCATCGAATACCGAATCGCGAAACATAAAATTCAGCGAGCCATGAAAACTGGGTGTTCCACCCTTGGTGACGATCTCTAACCTCGCCCGCCCCGGCCGCGCAAACCTCGCCGAGTAGGGATTCTGGTTGATTTTCACCTCTTGTACGGCTGATGCTGTCACCCCCGGCCCGTTTGCCTCGATGCCGTTAACCACCAGGCTGATCCCGTTTGTACCGGTGGCGCTGTCGTCGAGGAATCGCGACATCGTGGTGATGTAATCCTGATCAAAAACTGGCACACGATCAAGAGCGCTGCGGTCGATGGTGTTCGCATTCTGATTCTCTCCAACCTCGGTGCTGACCAGCGGCACTTCTTCCGATCCCACTGTTACCGTCTGGTTCTCTACTGCAATTGGAATCACCACGCGTAGAGTCGGGGTTTGCTTGACTCCGACAACTGCGGTGACCTTTGTCTCCCGAAAACCAACTGCTTGAATGTCGACGGTATACTCGCCCACTGCCACGCGGTTAAAACGAAAAGCGCCCGCATTGTCAGTTACAGATTGATCGATCAGAGTTCCATCCGCTCCGATCAAATTTACTTGCGCTCGCGGAATGGCAGCGCCTGACGGATCGAGTACGATGCCGTTAATCACTCGCACAGGGGCTGTCAAAACTTGGGCAGACGAAGATAACTGGAGAATTCCAGCTAAGGCGAGCGCTAGCAATATGACGAACAATTTCACGCGAATTCCGGATCGGTCGAATGCTATGCAAAGTCACCTTAAGAATGCCTGAATCCGCGGGGCCCGCTGGGTTATGACTGAATTTATCTTTTGGTTATGAGACGGCCCGATTCCAAGCCATTGAGACTTGCAGAATCCAGCGGAAGATTGCTGGCCCGTCGTCATCAAAACAACAGTCCAGCGCGCCTGCGTCCAGCGCACCGGTCCACATGACGTCGTCTGGCGTGTGATGAGTGCAAACAATTTCCCAGCCCAGCTCATACCGCAAACGGACGACTTCCTGAAAGGTTAATTAAACCCATATCCAGGACGGCGACGTGGATGGGACACTGCGATGCCAGCGTCTGAAATTCCGGCAGCGTCCTCACTTAAACACTGCCTCAGAAGCTAACCCCTTTATTCTTTCCACGACATTTACCGCAGTGCTGGAAGCGCTGCGCCACCCAAAATCACATACTGCAGCCGCCTCACCAAGCCGATCGCATGTCGCTGGATGTGCCTCCGGCCGCGGGAACATAGCATTTCTGCGTGTAATCCATCACCATGCGATCGGCGTTGAAGCGCCAGCCGAGCGTGCGAATAGTTCGCTTCATGCGCTTGATCCAGCCGCGCGGCAGACCATCACGATCACGCTGGTAGTACAACGGAATCACTTCTTCGCGTAGTGCCCGGCGCAAATCCTCCGCGTCGCGCGTGTCATGGACGCTCATGTTGGAGTGGGTTCTACCCGTGCCGATGGCGAATCCATTCATGCCGTCGTAGGCCTCAGCCCACCAGCCATCAAGAACAGAAAGATTCAGACCACCGTTCAAGACCACCTTTTGACCACTCGTGCCCGATGCCTCCTGCGGACGCCGCGGGTTATTCAGCCAGACATCAACGCCCTGCACGAAATGCCGTCCGACGTTGATGTCATAGTCTTCGACAAAAACGAACTTATCCGCGAACTGCGGATTGCGCATCAATTCAGCAATCTGTTGCAGAACCCGTTTGCCGGGCTCATCGTTAGGGTGAGCTTTGCCGGCAAACACGAATTGCACCGGGCGTTTGGGATCGTTTACCATCGATGCCAAATTCTCGATGTCCGTCAGAATGAGATTTGCTCGCTTGTAGGTCGCGAAACGGCGGGCAAATCCGATGGTCAGCGCGTCTGGACTGAGTACCTTGCCGAGTCTTTGCAAAACCTCCCGGGATTCGCCGCGACGCTCGGCTTGTTCCACCGCGCGGCGGCGCACAAATTCCAGCAGCTGCGATTTCAGGCTAAGGTGCGTCTCCCAGAGTTCGCCGTCATCCACGCTCTCAATGCCTTCCCAGATACGTGCTTCGCTGCTGTGCTGGTGCCAGTTCGTTCCCAGATGGCGGTCGTAGAGCCGAAACATCTGCGGAGCGAGCCATGACGGAACATGAACTCCGTTAGTGATGTGTCCGATGGGAACTTCGTCTTCCGGTTTGCCTGGACAGAGCCCAGTCCACATGGCCCTGGACACTTCGCCGTGCAGGGCGGAAACCGCGTTGGCGCGGCGCGAAAGCCTCAGGCCGACCACCGTCATGCAAAACGTTTCGTGCTGGTTGTTTGGATCTTCACGTCCCAGCCCCATCAGGCTTTCTTGCGAAAGACCCATCGCTTCACGCAGCGGACCCAGATGTTCTTCGATGAGATCGGCATGAAAGCGGTCGTGACCGGCAGGAACCGGCGTGTGGGTTGTGAAGACCACTTCCCGCGACACTCGAGGCGCCGCGACGTCGAATTTAACTCCCTCTTCCTCCATGCGCATGTGGATTGCTTCCAGCACCGCAAAGCCGCTGTGGCCTTCGTTCAGGTGAAGAACGCCAGGCGCGATGCCCATGGCTTTAAGCGCGCGGAAGCCTCCCACGCCAAGCACCAACTCCTGCCGGATTCGAGTTCGAGCGTCTCCGCCGTACAGACGCGAAGTCAACCCCCGATCATCGGGTGCATTCGCCTCCACATCCGAATCGAGAAGGAACAGGTCGCAGCGTCCAACCGCCACCCGCCAGACTTTGGCATGAATGGCACCGCTGCGAGTCTCGATTTGTACTACTACTGGACGGCCGTTCTTACCGATCGCCGCTTCTAAAGGCAATTGAGCGACGTCCGTCTCCAGATACTCTTCTTGCTGCCAACCGCTGCGATCCAGACGCTGGCGGAAATATCCTTGCCCGTAAAACAAACCGATGCCGACGAGCGGAATGCCAAGATCGGATGCGCTCTTAATATGGTCACCCGCAAGGACTCCGAGGCCGCCGGAATAGACGGGAAGCGATTCGTGCAATCCGAACTCTGCAGAAAAATAGGCGACTGGAGAAGGCCGCAAAACCCCGGCATGCCTGGTTCCCCAGGTGCGGTCCGCCTGCAGATATTCCTGCAGCCGGCGACAAGCATAGTTGATACGGCTGTGCAGTACGAGTTCCGCGGCGCGACTTTCGAGTTTCGCCAGCGGGAACTCCGCCAGCAGGGAAACCGGATTCTGGTTCAGCCGCCTCCACCGCACTGGATCGAGATCGCGGAACAAGCTTCCGGCATCGTGATCCCAACTCCACCAGAGGTTGCGGGCCAGTGCCCAAAGTCGTTCCTGCGCAGGAGCGATAAAACGATCGAGGGTCCGCGCTTCGCTCACCACCGGCGCCACCTGAGCCGCAGCCTGGGCCAGCATGTGAACCTCATCTTCGCCGAAAATCCGAGGCTCGACAGTTTGAACTACAAGAACACCCTGCAGAACTCCTCGGTCGATGAGTGGAACCCCGAGGAACGACTGGTACGCGTCTTCCCCGGCCTCACGGAAATATTTGAAGCGAGGGTGACTCTGTGCCTGCTCCACGGAGACCGGACGCACCTGTTCCGCTACGAGGCCAGCCAGTCCTTCGTGAATTGCCATTCGTAGATTGCCGATACACTCCCGCCGCAGGCCGACCGTCGCCGCAAGCACCAGATTGGCGCGGTCCGGCTCGAGCAGATACGCTGAGCACACCTCGGTCTCAAATCGCTTGGCAATTAAGGCAACGACGTTCATCAAAGTCTCAGCGGGCTGGCCTTCCGCCGCTGCAAGGTTGGCGATTTCCTCCAACGGGAGGACGTGGGTGACATCGCGCAGGTGGCCGGTCGCATGCAAATCTTGAACCTCGCTTTGATTCTCTTCCAATCCTAGGCTCTCTGGTTCCATATTTTATTCGATTTTGTTCGGATGCTACGGGTTTGCCCCGCTCCTTTCCACCATACGGCTGGAGCATCTAACTCGTCATCACCAAACCCACCACCGCCGATGACGTATTCTGCCATGGGCATCGGCCAAAGCACACGCGCGCGCTTGAATCCGGCGCGAGTGCGCGTGCTCGACCCCCAAAGCAACTCTACGTGCGCACGCATACCGAGTCCAATCGAAATTATTGATGGTGGACATATTCGTGAAGAAAGTGATTCGCGGCCAAAGAGCGGGATCGAAGGAGCACAGGGTAGTGTCAGCACAAAAACCTGAGGTTCGAAATCAACTGAGGTACTCGCGAAACTCTCCGAACGTCAAACCGAAACTAGAAAGCCGCAGCCGCACCTCGCGCAATCAGCCTTGCCAGTACTCCATTGAATCCGCTGCGGGCGCGCTCTCCCGGCGACAAACGCGGTCCAGGTGAAACGGTTACGCCTATTGGTAAAGGCGGCGGGGGCGCGTGATGCGCCACCGCCGCCCAGGAAGAGCGACGACTTCCGTTCAGCTCATCCAAACAATAGCAACAGCACGAAGTGGACAGCTTTCTTTTTCGCCGCGCTCAGGCAAGGTCGTAGCGATCAAGGTTCATCACTTTGTTCCACGCTGCCGCGAAGTCCTTCACAAACGCATCCTTCGAGTCGTCACACGCATAGACTTCCGCGAGTGCCCGGAGCTGGGAGTGCGAACCGAAGACAAGGTCTACGCGCGTCGCCGTCCACTTGGTTTTGCCAGTCGCCCGATCGCGTCCTTCGTACACGCCTCCAGAGCCATTTCCGGAAGGTTCCCACTTCGTATTCATGTCGAGCAGGTTGACGAAGAAATCATTCGTTAGCGTTTCGGGCCGGTTAGTGAAGACGCCGTGCTTTGCTTGCCCGAAGTTGGCATTCAGGGCGCGCAGGCCGCCGACGAGTACGGTCATCTCAGGGGCAGTCAGTTTCAGCAACTGCGCCCGATCCACCAGCAACTCCTCAGCCGACAGAACCTGTCCACTTCGGAGATAGTTGCGGAACCCGTCAGCTATCGGCTCCATTACGGCGAATGAGTGCACGTCGGTCTGCTCCTGCGAAGCATCCATGCGTCCCGGCGAGAAGGGTATTTTCAAGTCGTGGCCAGCCTTCTTCGCAGCTTCCTCGACGGCTGCGTTGCCGGCGAGAACGATCAGGTCGGCAAGCGAAATCCTCTTTCCCTTACTGCCGTTAGTCTGGGCGCTGTTGAACTCCTTTTGGATTGTCTCCAGCTTCGGAAGAACCTTCGCCAGTTCTGCCGGCTGGTTCACTTCCCAATCCTTTTGTGGCGCGAGGCGAATGCGCGCCCCGTTCGCCCCACCGCGCTTATCGGAGCCACGGAACGATGCCGCGGACGCCCACGCAGTCGTTACCAGTTGGGAGATCGACAGTCCGGATGCGAGGATCTTGGACTTCAGGGTAGCAATGTCCTTATCCCCAACCAATTTGTGATCTACGGCGGGAACAGGGTCCTGCCACAACTGGGGCTCCTTCGGAACGAGTGGACCAAGGTAGCGCGCGATCGGCCCCATGTCGCGGTGCGTCAGCTTGAACCACGCCCGGGCAAACGCGTCTGCTAGCTGATCTGGATGTTCGTAGAAGCGCCGCGAAATCTTTTCGTAAACAGGGTCGAACCGCAAGGCGAGGTCCGTGGTCAGCATGGATGGCGCGTGACGCTTTGACGGATCGTGCGCATCCGGCACCTTACCGTTGCCTGCGCCATTTTTCGGTGTCCACTGATGCGCACCCGCCGGACTCTTCGTCAGTTCCCATTCGTAACTGAACAGGTTGGTGAAGAAGTTATTGCTCCACTTTGTCGGCGTCGTGGTCCAAATGACTTCCAGACCGCTGCCGATGGTGTCAGCACCAAAACCTTTGCCAAATTTATTTTTCCACCCGAGACCTTGATCCTCGATGGCGGCACCTTCCGGTTCGTTGCCCACATATTGAGCCGGGACGGCAGCACCGTGGGTTTTGCCGAATGAATGTCCGCCGGCAATGAGTGCAACGGTCTCCTCGTCATTCATCGCCATGCGGGCGAACGTTTCCCGGATATCCCGCGCAGCGGCGATGGGATCGGGCTTTCCATTCGGCCCCTCCGGGTTCACATAGATCAGGCCCATCTGCACCGCGCCGAGAGGATTCTGAAGATCGCGATCACCGCTGTAACGCTCGTCGGCAAGCCATGTACCCTCAGGGCCCCAGTTCAGTTCTTCGGGTTCCCAGACGTCCTCGCGCCCGCCGCCAAAACCGAACGTCTTAAAGCCCATCGACTCGAGGGCGACATTGCCTGCGAGAATCATGAGGTCGGCCCACGAGATTTTCCGTCCGTACTTCTGCTTGATCGGCCAGAGCAGTCGACGCGCCTTGTCGAGGTTCACGTTGTCCGGCCAGCTATTGAGCGGCGCGAAGCGCTGCTGTCCGGACCCGGCACCGCCGCGGCCGTCGCCGATGCGGTAGGTACCCGCGCTGTGCCACGCCATACGAATGAAAAGCGGTCCATAGTGGCCAAAGTCGGCCGGCCACCACGGCTGCGAGTCCGTCATCAAGGCATGCAAATCCTTGACCACGGCATTCAGGTCGAGCGTCTTGAATTCTTCCGCGTAATTGAACTCCTTGCCCATCGGATCGGACTTTGAGGAATGCTGGTGGAGGACGTTCACGTCCACCTGATTGGGCCACCAATCCGCATTCGTGTGGGATTTGCGAGCGCCGTGCGCTACTGGGCACTTCGATTCGGTTGCGGTGTTTTTTTCTTTAGCTTCGGGGACAACACTCCCCGATGAAGTCGCGAGTGTATTTTCCATATGATTTCCTCCTTCGAATCTTGACAAGGTTCTGCGTGACAAAAATTATTTTTTGGTGCTGCAGCGGCGGCAGAGGCCAAAGACCTCGACCAGCGACTGTGTCAGATCAAAGCCGGCCGGCAGTTGCCGGGACAGCCGTTTGAAATCGATGAACTCTCCTTCGATGTCCTGCACCGATTTGCAGCGGGAGCAGACCACGTGGTGATGAGGTTTGAGATTGCCGTCCACGAGCAACGTGGCCGCATGAGGACTGACCTCTCGCAGCATCCCACACTCGATGAAAAGCCGGAGATTGTTGTAGACCGTGGCGAGAGAAATAGATGGAATGCGGCGCCGGACGGCGGCGTAAATGTCTTCCGGGGAATAGTGTCCGTGGCAAGCGATCACAGCCTCATAGACCACCTGACGCTGGTGCGTGACCGCCAAACCGTGCTTCGCAGCCAGCTCACGAAACTGTTCATGGGTGAAGCGCATGATTATCGGATAAGAATCATTATAAAACAATCAGGAGTAGTGTCAACCCAAATCTTTTCCCTCCCCTCGAAGAGGGCCGCGCGAGCCAGACTGTGGCTCAGCCATCACGACCAGCAGCGGGACCCGCTTTTGGACGGATCGGCAAACAGCGAAGTGACTGATGCCAGCTTCCCCGATTAGTAGAAATGAGTCTGATTGGTAACGATGAGTCTGCATGCTGTATCTGAGGCGAGGTGGTTTGCAAAGTTGCGATTGCGGCGGGGAGTGACGCTTGCAGGACGCGAGATCGTACGCTTTTGAACCGGCAGGAACGGGAGAAGCATCCGCTTCTCCCGTTCTGCGGTGCTACTCCTCGTCGGCCGGGTCCTTGGCCGGAGGCGGCGGTGGGAGGGGCTCCCTGAAGTTGTCGGCGTAAGCCGGAATCTTACAGCCGGTGGAATCGCAGCGGACTTCCGAATAAGCAAACAGCGATTCGTGTCCCACCTTGTCTACCGAGGCGACCGAAACGAAGAAGCTCTCGCCCGGCTGGAGGCCGAGCTCCTGCGGTTTGATCACGCGCTTGGTGTCGTGCGTAACGATGATTCGTTGGCGATAGAAGTTCTCGAGCGTGGACCGGGCTGCCGCAACGAAGTGATCGACATTCCCTCCCGAAGGATTATCGAACTTGATCTGTATGCCCTGCACTGCGTTGCCCGTAGCGTCGAAGTTCAGCGGAGATCCGGGGGCGCGCGCCAGGCTCGCAGCCGTGGCCGCCATTACCTGGGCAATCGTCGCGGCATAGGTTGGAGTGATGAACTTCACCAGATCATGGGGCGAATGCTGGTGCGTGGTGATGAAATTCAGGTCTTTGCAAAAAGCCGGTATCTGGGCGGGTGGAGGGCACGGCAACATCACCCCCCCGCAAGTGTTGTTAACTGGCGAAGGCGAACACTCGAACGTCTCCATGAGCCGGACAGCGGGATAACCATTGTTGATGAAGGAGACATGATCGCTGGCGCGGCCCGGGCGATCCTCGCGCAGCTCCGGCTCCATGGTTATCGCGGGGACATAAGCGCCGCCCCAGGTTCCCACATAACGCATCACGCCGCGGGAAGGCGAGGTGTTGTCGGTGATGCCATCCCGGTCGGTGGACTGTCGTTCGCGCGGGATTCCGGACGAATACAAGCGAAACAATTTGAAATCGGGAGGCTTGTTGGCGGATTTATCGCCCCCAGGAATGTCCGTGTTCAGCATCGCGATCACTTCCGGATTCTTGAAATAACGGCTGAGGTTAGCCGCAATCGAGCCCGAGCCGTACAGCCCTTGCTCTTCCCCGGAGAATGACATGAACACGATCGTGGCATCGAAGCTATGACCGGCAAGCACCCGCGCGAGTTCCAGAAGCACCGCAGTCTGCCCCCCGGAATCGTTTCCGCCGGGGGCATCGGAGGTGTTGTCAAGCACGTTCGTGGTGCGCGAATCGTAATGACCGCCGATGATCACCAGATGATTCGGGTGTTTCCCTGGCAGCCAGGCGATCACATTGTAGGTAGGCGAGGTCGAACAGTTGGGATGCGTGAATTGATCCAGCCTGACTTGCAGCCCGGAAATGGCGCTGTACTGTTTGAAAAGAAAGTCGCGTGCGGCCGTTACACCGTGGCCTTTTTCGGGCTCGCCCGAACAGGATTGGCGGGTCCTGAAGTTCTGCATCGTGGTTGCGGTGTTTAGAATGTTGCCGGAATTCACACTGCCGACGATGGCGCTAATTTCCGGATCCGTCTTTATTTGACTGCCCAGAGCAACGCCCATGAGCACGAAGAACAGCATGACGAGAAACAGCAGAGTAATGTTGGTCAGCGGTCGCTTCATAAAATCTCCTTGCGGAATTGTGGCATCGGTCGGGGGGCATCGGCTGCAACCACGGATTTCCTCTCTGATATCGAAAACGGCACCCATTGTAAACCCATCTGTGTGTTAGGCAACACTGATGAAATCCGTCGAGGATATGACAGTCAGGGAGACATGGCAAAACTATTCGGTCGCGATTGAATGTGCACTCCTGCAATGGGACACGTGCGCACGTCTCGCTTTTGGGAAGGTGTTGAAGGCACGGCAACAATGGGTAGTTTCGTGACCGACTGGATAGGTTTCCCGCCGTACATGCATTCGCGCATTATCGTCGAGCCGATGATTCTGCCCAGTTCGATTGGCGACCGCATGTCTCAGTAGCTGTTTGCTTTCGGCGTCATTGGGCTTGGAGTTCACAGCTCTGCTGTTGAAACATGGGCTCTTCATTTGCCCCATTGGTCTGCTGTCGGCTTCAGCAGGCGCAGGAGTCCACTGTCGACTTCTGCGCCTGCAGCCGTGGGTTAAAGGTTAGTCGCATTCATGCTCAGCGGCATCGGCCTCTTGTGCCAACTCGGACAGCAGTTGGAAGAACTCTTTACTTTGGCCGATGAAAAGACCGTCACCCGTGAGCGCCATGAGGGCCCCCATAGCGGCACCCTTCGTCTCCGTGGGACGAATTATCGAAACCGCCGGGAATTGCCGGCTGAGGAACACAGTGGGTTCGGGCATGATCAGGTTCGTCTGAAAATCCTGGCCACCGAAAGGTGGAGAGTTCAGATCAGGGAACGTTACCAACACGCCAGTGACGGGATCGACGACATTTTTTAAGATGAACCCGTTTCCCGCCTTGTCATGCCAGGTTTGAAAATGACAAATTTCAGTTCCACCGATGGAGAGCAGGATGCGCAATACCTCGACATTACTGACTCTTTGCGCCAGTTCGGGATAGAGGCTGCTGCCGCCTTGCTCGATGAAAGCAAAGTGGAAGCCCGCGGTATTGGCGACTGCCTTCAGGAATGTCGTATGGCTCACATCCGAATCGGTTCTGGGAATTGCGGTGTGCTGGTTGACTGCCAAAGTGGCGATCGCCGGACGGAACTTGTCACCGAAGTCGGGATTCTTGGTACGGCTGCGGTATCGAGTCCACCAGGTGGTGTCCACTGTGAGCTGCGTCAGATTAGTGAGCCGACCAAAGTTTTTGTTGGATCCGGTGGCCTGACTACTGGGAAGAGTACGAAACTTATCCAAGTTGACCGTATCTGCGCCCTTCGAAGCCAGATACGCATTGATGAAGGCTTCGTGGGTCAACTCATCTTCAGTGTTGTCGTGGATATACTGCGGCATGTCGGAGTCCAGGTGTTGCAAATCCTTAGTGTATTGCGCGTTTCCTCCAGTGGGCTGTGAAGGATAGCCGGGAATCAGCTTGCTAGCTAGCATGGAGACTTCATTGTCCTGAACTCCTCCGAGTTCCTGATATTGCAGCCAAAGATCACTCTCGATGATTTCCGCAGCGGCCAGAAACCGCAAAATGGCGGCGTCACCCTTGCTTATTCCACTGCCGCTTTGTTGACCAAACGCGGATGCTGAGTTCCCTAAGATTCCGGCGCCCACCGTCACCGCTGCACCTGCGACCATGCTATTTCTCAGGAATGCACGACGGTTGACGCCGCTTTTCTCGGGTACATTAGGTTTGTCGTTTACAGTTGAATCTTCGGATGAAGGCAATACAGGGGAGGTTCGATTTGTCATGTTCTACTCCTTTGGTGGTAGTGGTTTCTGATGAGTTTTCGTTTGATATGCCAAGAACATCCCTCCCTACCAGTTTCATTTCGGTGTTGGGCTTTAGCTGGGGTGGATGCACCGAGATCGATTATTTATTTCGGTGCATCGAAAGTTGTCATCTTTTTGTCAACGTCATGTAAAAGACTGCTTCCAAGATTGATTTATCGGTGACCGTAAAGTGCTCATCTGGCTCCTATGAGTTCGCAACTAACCTCGGGATCGCGTAGGCAGATCCTGATATTCCCGCTGTTCTGTTGGCTTAGAAGCCGCACGTCCGGCGACCGTTTGGCGGCGAAATCGCTTGGAATGAATCTCTTTGCTCATCGATTAATTTCGGTCGGAATGTATCGGATGCAACGAAACTTCGAACTGATGCGACAGCAAGAGGTCGAGGCTGCGCTCAGCGAGGATCCCCCAAACGAAAAAGGACAACACCTCACTAAACGCTGGTGTCAGTTGTGTGACGCTTCGACGCAGGGCAACACAGGACTGCAGGAAGGGCTAAGACGCGCCGGGGGGATCGCGATAAACTGAACTCAACTTTTGACTCCACGAAATCCGAGCACTCTCGAACCCGCCACATCATGAACGACGCGCTCCCGTGCGAACCTCAAACCGCTTGGTGTCAGTCTGTACAAGTGCCGAGGAGGCTTAGCGGGCCGTCGCTCTCAATCCTGTGACTTTCGACGAGATTGGAGTCTGGACTAGCTGGCCGCAAAATGAACCAGGCGAGCAATGGTCGCGATGATTTCTCTTTCGCTATGCCCGGCAGAGGCCAAGGCATCGTAGGTTGCAAAACCCGTAAGGACGGTAATTACATCAACTGCAGCACTGAGTTGGTCGTCGACGTACTTTTTCTTTCCTGCTGCTGCCATTCGTTTCAATATCTCTCCGGCGATGTGGCGGCGGCGGGTGTCCCGAGAGTGGATCCCTCGCGCAATTTCTGCATCAAGGGCAGCCATGGCGCGTAACCGTCGAATCACCACGCGATCCGACGACCAAAATCCGACGAATACGTCTACGAGTTTGTCGAGAGCCGCGGACGGGTTAGGTTCGCGGAACACCTCAGGCATCCGCTTCATGCCCCCTCTTGACGCGAGGTAGTCATACAGGGCCTCTAGCAATCCTGGACGCGACTTGAACTGGTAGTAGATCGTGAGCCGCGAAACATCGGCACGGCGAGCGATCGCGTCCATGGTGAGGTCGGCTTCCGACTCTTGGGCAAGGGCTTGGCGGGCAGCTTCGAGAATGCGAAGCCGCGTCTCGTTAGAAACGGCCACCCGTTTTTCCATGCTGTAGGGGCGAGGGGACATTTTTTATTGTCTTGACATTTAATCATACACTATGTTTAATTAATTGCAAGTGAGGAATGCAATGGCTTCTTACCTGCCTCTCATCCTTCGGAATATCTTGCGAAATCGGAGACGCACAGGTTTTACCATGGCCAGCGTGGCAGTGTCGATATGCCTGGTTGGCGTGCTTTTTGCTCTTACGCGAGCTCTGTTCTTCGGTGGCGAGGCCACGCCCGGACAAGCCAAGAGAGTGGTTGTTCACCACAAGATTGCTCTGACCCAAGACCTGCCAGCCGTATACGAGCAGACCATCCAGAAGATTCCAGGGGTTCGCGCCGTTACCTCGCTTCAGTGGTTTGGAGGGACGTATAAGGATCCCGGCGATCCGAAGAACCGCTTTGCTCAATTTGCGATCGAGCCTAAGACGCTTTTTGAGGTCTATCCGGAGTTCCACATTTCGCAAAGCCAGAGGGAAGCATTCGTATCGCAAAAGACGGCGTGTGTCGCTTCGCGAGCGCTGGCGGAAAAACTTGGCTGGAAGCCTGGAGAACGAATCACCTTGGTTGGCGGCATGTTGCGAGCCACTCTGGAATTGACGCTGGCCGGCATCTTCGATCCTCCACCCAGCGACGCGTCGCCCGTTCTTTATTTCAACCGGGATTATCTCCGCGACAGTCTGCTGCCCGGCGACCCTCGGCGAGATGCTGTTCAGCAGTTCTACGTCGAGACTGATAACAAAGACGCTGTTTCCGAGATTAACCGCCAGATTGACGACGCGTTTGCGGAGTCGTCGTATCCGACGAAAAGCGAACCTGAAGAGGCCTTCATGCTGAGCTTCGTTTCCTTTCTCGGAAATTTGAAATTGTTTCTGGCCGCGATCTGTGGGGCGGTTACGTTCACTCTGCTTCTGATTACAACCAACATGCTCTCCATGTCTGTCCGGGAGCGGACGCGAGAGGTTGGAATCCTGAAAACACTCGGGTTCTCCGACGGAGAAATCCTGGGCATGGTCGTCGGAGAAGCCAGCCTGATCGCAGTCGCGGGAGGATTGGTTGGCTGCATCCTGGCGGGTGGACTCTGCACCGCAATCGCAAGCGCAATGAGGAGCGCACCGGGATTTGTGTCTGTAGTACGCGGCCTGAGTTTCTCTCCTCTCGTCGCAGCACTGACCGTGTGCCTTGCACTGCTGATCGGTTTCGTAAGCTCCATCGCGCCAGGGCTCTATGCGGCTCGGACCTCAATTGTTCAGACGCTGCAATACAACGGGTGATTTATGACAGTGCCTTTTTCTTACAACATCCGCAACCTCGTGGTACGGAAGACAACCACACTCATGACGGCCATGGGGATCGCGCTGAGCGTGGCGATCCTGGTCGCTTCACTCGCGCTTGTCAACGGGTTGAGAACGGTCTTCGCCAACACCGCGAATCCACTGCAACTTCTCGTGCTGCGAAAGGGGTCACACGCGGAGCTCGGCAGCACGGTTCCGACCGAAGACTTTGCCATCGTGCGGTCAAAACCAGGAATTGCAGCGGATCGCTCAGGCCAACCATTGACGTCCCAGGAATTAGTGAACGTGGCCAATCTGCCGAGTTTGGACAACCCAAAAGGCATGAACATTACGGTACGCGGATTAAGTCCCGTAGGAATTGAAATGCGCAAGGTGCGACTCGTCGCCGGGCGATGGTTCCAACCCGGCCAGAGAGAAGTTGTGGTGGGCGAAGCGGTAGCCCATCGATATCCATCTGCTCGCATTGCCCATCGCATTCGATTCGGGAAAGGCGATTGGAAAATTGTGGGTGTCATGGATGGAGGGCAGTCAGCGCTTAACAGCGAGATATGGGGGGACTTCAATCAGATCAGTGCGGAATACAACCAGCAAGACAGCTCCAGTTCCGTGCTCCTCCGAGCCACAGATCCTGTGTCATTGGACGCACTGAAGCACTCGATCGAGGATGATCCACGCCTGAACGCGTCCACGATAACGGAGAGTGACTATTACCACGGTCAGACGGCATCGGGCGCACCGCTGGAGTTCCTGGGAATTCTTGTCTCCGTGATTATGGCGATCGGGAGTGCATTTGCTACCACAAACATCATGTATGCGGCAGTGGCGCGACGAGCCAAAGAGATTGGAACCTTGAAGACTCTCGGTTTTTCCGACGGAAGCATTTTGCTCAGCTTTCTGAGCGAATCCGTATTGCTAGCAGCGCTAGCGGGCGTACTGGGATGCCTTATCGCTCTCCCGCTCAACTGGGTGACAACCGGGGTGGGGAGCATGGTTTCGTTCAGCGAAATTGCATTTCGTTTCCATGTGAGCATCGCAGCCCTATTCAGCGGAATAATTTTTGCGGTTGTGCTGGGAGCCGTCGGAGGGGCTTTGCCAGCCCGAGCCGCGGCCAAGAAGGAGATCCTTAGCGCACTGCGTGAAGCATAACTGGCAGGAGGAAGTATGGACATCGTTATTGAAACCCGGAAACTTTCGAAAGACTACATGCGCGATGAGAATCCCGTCGCGGCACTGAAAAATGTGGACCTCCAAGTGGCAGGCGGAGAATTTCTCGCGCTCATGGGGCCGTCGGGTTCCGGCAAGTCCACTCTGCTCCACTTGATCGCCGCCATGGACCGGCCGACCAGCGGAGAGGTACTCGTTCTGGAACAAGATCTGCGTTCACTTAACAATCGCCAATTGGCGCGGTGGCGCAATGCTCACATCGGATTCGTCTTTCAGGCCTTCAATCTGATTCCGGTACTGACGGCGTTGGAGAATGTCATGCTGCCGTTGAAACTGACGGGACTCGACGCAAAGGAGCAGCTTGAACACGCGAGAACCGGGCTACAGTTAGTTGGATTGGGCGATCGGCTGAATCATTTTCCGCGCCAACTATCCGGAGGCCAGGAACAAAGAGTGGCCATCGCGAGGGCGATTGTCACTGATCCCGACTTTATCCTCGCTGACGAACCTACCGGCAACCTCGATGCAGCTTCTGCGAATGATGTACTGACAATACTCGCGGCTCTGAACAACGAGCAGGGAAAGACCATTCTGCTGGTGACGCACGACCCTCACGCTGCTCACTACGCAAAGACCACTCGCTACCTTGAAAAAGGAGTGTTGCTGCCCGAGGGACAGGCGCCTCAAGACTGGATGGCTGCACCTCCGCCGATGCCGACGTCAAGCGCTACGTCAGCAGTGACCGAATAAATTAAGGAGGCAGTACCAAATCATGCGAACCGCTCTCGGCCTCATTATGATTTCAAATGCGGCGCTATTCCTGTTTGGCGCCATCCAACATGCGGGCATTCCCGTCGGCAGCTTTCATGAGCCTAGAATCATTCCCGCTGCCGTTGTCGAGTCGATATGCGGGTTGTTCCTGCTGTGGGGCAGCATCGCCATTTTCGGCCATCTCTCCAGCGACTGGAAGATCGCACTGATCGGCAACTTTGTTGCCTTGGGTGGAGTTTTGCTTGGTATGGCAGCGCTAGCGGCCGGCAGAGGTCCCCGAACGGCGAGCAATGACCTTTATCATCGAATCATGTTGGTATTGATCGGCGCCAGCGTGCTTATCCTGTTCTTCGCACGATCAGCACTGCAACGGAAGTGACGAGTCGGTAGCGCTATGAACTGGAAGAATTGGACGGGTAGCGGAGCCTTTTGGAAGACGTTGCCGAATAGTTCTTCGCTTATCTTTCTCGCAGGCGTTTGTCTGTCTATTCGGATCGCTGGGGTTCATCTTCGATAGCGTGAACCTTCAGAAAACCACCGTTAGCGAGCTGACGGTCAATGTCGTGGTGAGGTCTTGCTTCGGGGTGTGCTGGGCCTTTCTAGGCGTTCGCAGGATGTTCAAGTCCATGATTCCGCTGGCGGCAGTACAAGTCCCTGCCCTTTGGCTGCTGGTTCGCGTCTATAGCAATATGCCGAGCTTGGGGACGGACGCCGCGGCACTCAGGGACAAAGTAAAGGTGGATGCTGCCGGCGTGGTTCGTCGCCTTGCTTGATGCTGTCCCAGCATGCAAATCATGCCATTGACCTCCCATAGGACGGCTCGCTCGTTCGCAACAATTCTGGCCATAGATATCCCTGCTCCACGAATTGCGCGAACCATCACTAAATACGCATTGGGAGGCACCTCCGGTATTGCAGTTACGAATTAACCGGGTTCTTTCAAGGTCAGTATCAAACTGCATTTCCAGTTTGGGAAAATTGTTTCAGGTGTGTTGGTCCCCGGCGTCGGACATTTTGCGGAAGAACTAACTGAATACCGAACCTGAATACCGAACTCCCCGGTAGCGTGGGCTTGCGTATTCGCGTCAAGCGGTACAAAATCGAGCCCTGATCGTATCTTCTCGGGGCGCCCAAAACGACTTGCCGAGTTAAAAGACATGTTTTCCAAAACCGGTATCCTCGAATTACATGCCGCAACCCACGAGCGGTTGGACCTTTTGCTGCGCCATGTCGCGACGGTGCCCGATAACGTTCGTCACGAGCAGATTTCGGGATTTGGCTATCCCTCAATTTGGAAGCAACTTGTGCACATCCTGACCTGTGAGGAAGGCTGGGTCCACGACTTGCAGAACGAGGCTTTTCCTGGTTGGCAAGAAGAAGACTGTCCAACGATGGCAGCCTTGCTGGCTGCCAAGGACCGAATACGGGAAGCGACGCGGGCCTACTTGAGCGGTCTCACGGAAGAGCAACTGAACACGACTCTCGCCGAGCGTCCAGTGGATTGGGGCGGCGAACTCCGGAGTCCTGCTTTTGTCCTGCTGCACGTAACAACTCACGCATTTCACCACAAAGGACAGGTGGTCGCGATGCTGCGAATCCTCGGATATCCAGCACCTGACACAGATCTGCAGCCCGTATAGATTCGTATCGCACGAAATCTCGCGAAGACTTTAAGTAGGTACCGCTTTGTTTCGTTGGATTTCACAGAGTACCGGCTTGATGTCGATTACTGGCGTCCCGTCGATGGCTTCCATTGGACCGATCCGCAACCTGTTCTTGTCGATTTTGCGAACCGTGACGGGATGAAGGCCAATCGGATTGGGTCGGTCGGGAGACCGGGTCGCAAACACACCAGTAAGCGGCCGGTTTGGGTCTGAGCGCGGATGAACCTTCAGAGTCTCGCGGTGCGCTTTGTGCAGCCAGGTGACGACGATGATTTCGTCGCCGGCCGCGAGGCCCTCAAGGCCTTTCGCGGCGGATGGACGCACCTCAAGCCAGACGTCAGGAGCGCCTTCTGAGCCCTGCTTGGGTGCTTCCGTCCGCTGCTTGAGTCTCGACCGAATCACTCCGATCGGACGAAGTTGGGCAGCTTGACGTGGTTTCGGGAGTGCAGCCCTTGCTCTTTCGTTTTTTCGTGCTTTCATTGGCAGTTCTATCCTCCGAAGCGCAGTCCTCCGTTGCAGCGCCATCGCCCGCTTGAGGCCTATGTTTCTAGTTAACTACACCGCCCATCGAGCACCGCAAACCCAAATTCACGGAGACGCGCTTGATCGGGATTCGCTACACGGTGCGAAGATGACCACAATTCTCCGCGAATTTCCCGGCTAGCCATGCTGCCCGCTCACCATTCACCATTTCTTCCACGCCATTCCCCCGATGCCTCAAAAAGAAAACAGTTTGTTGACGTCCGAATCACGCGGCCTGCCGCTGTTTGAACCTTAGCCCTTTGCGATATAACCCATCGCTCCCTACATCGAACACACGGTTGTATCGCGCCCGAAAGTTTTCGAGCGCCGCACTGGCGGCGAGCTCGATCAATTGCTCTTCGGAAAAGTGCTGGCGCAATTCTGCATAAAGTTCATCGCTCACATTCGACGGCGTGTCGGCCATGGCGTCCGCCATGCGCAGCAATGCGGCCTCGGCCGGCGCAAACCCTTCCATGCGTCCTTCGCGGATTGCAGCGATTTCCTCGTCGCTCAACCCGTACATTCTGCCTCCGGCAGAATTCGCATCGATTCAAAAGGGACAGCCCACCCTCACTGCGGTCCGCAGTGTCAATAGCATGCGCTGCCGTTGTGGGACTGCCGCTTTCTGCCCCAAAAACCATTCCGCAAGCGCATTTACCCAGAACACCCGAGGCACTCGGGCTGCGATCTTTTGCGGCGTCAGATCGCGCCCCAACATCTTGCGGACCTCGTTGAACACATATCGCATCCCGAATGAAGTCTGCCGTGGATCAATACCTTCGACTCTTGCCATCACCTGCTCCTGTCGTCATCTCCAGTCACATTTTTGTCGTTCTGGCTCGTCATGGTAGTGACGGATCAAATCGAGATTATGTGACAAGGAAAGTTTTTAGTTTTGATGACAGTACTGGTGCCAAAGACTGCAATGACATCTGACAGATTCTTCGATTTCGCAACGCTGACCGGAAAAGACCTCTACAAGCTTCTCTTGTCCACAATTGTTCCACGTCCGATAGCCTGGATCGTGACGCTGAAGTGCGATGGCCACTTGAACGCGACGCCGTTTTCCTTTTTCAACGCCCTCGTCACCGATCATCCGGTCGTGGTCGCCGAATTCGGAGTACGCGACTAAGCTCACAAATTCCAAACGATACCTGCGAATTTGGCATCGAAGTTCTGTGGACTGGCTCCTTGCGAGGGCATCGTGCCGACACGGTGCTTACCGGCCGGGAGCTGAACGGTGGGAAAGACATGAGTTTACAACCCGTTCCTAATCTCAGGCTGACGAAGCTCAATTCCAGCACTCGGCTCATTGTAGTTTCGAACCGGCTTCCACTGACATTGAAGAAAACAGAGGAAGGCTGGAACACGGTCCGGAGCTCCGGAGGTCTGGCAAGCGCGATGAACCCATTGCTTGGAAAAACCGGTGGGGACTGGATCGGCTGGGCGGGAGATGACGGAGGAGAAGACAGCCAACAACTCCAGGCGATTCTGGCAGAGTGGGCGGAACAGGACCACTGCTTTGCGGTCAAGTTGCCGCAAGATGTCGCGACAGGATTTTATGAAGGCTACGCCAATCAGACGCTGTGGCCGGTCTTTCACAACTTTCCTTCCCAGTTGAAATTTGAGGCGAATCATTGGGAGGCCTATGTCGAAGCGAACCGAATCTTCTGTGAGGCTGTGGTCGAGCGTTACAGACCGAACGACCTGATTTGGGTTCACGACTATCACTTGATGCTCCTGCCCCAAATGTTGCGCGAAAAACTGCCAGACGCGGCAGTCGGTTTCTTTCTCCACATCCCTTTCCCATCTTCCGAAATCTTCCCGGTTTTGCCCAGGCGAGAGGAACTCCTGGAAGGTCTTCTCGGTGCCGATCTGCTTGCCTTCCAGACGCACGGGCATTTGCAGCAGTTCCGCGCCGCGCTGCTTCGAGTGCTCGGCGTGGAAAGTAAGATTGCTCAGGTTGCAATGGGGAGCCGCCCCGTTCGTCTGGAAGCTCTTCCTATCGGGATCGCGCCCGAGGAATACAAGGACTTGCTAAAGAACGACGAAGCTACCATCCGGCAGTACGCGGAATGGGTCGCCCGTTATCAGGGACGAAAGGTGTTGCTTGCCATTGACCGCCTGGACTACACAAAAGGGGTTCCCGAGCGGCTCCGCGCCTACGCATATCTGCTCCGGTCTTCTCCCGAGCTGAAAGAGAAAGTCATCCTCATTCAGATCGCCGTGCCCACTCGTGAAGCGATCGATAGCTATCAGGACCTGCGAACGGAGGTGAATCGGCTCGTCGGCGAAATCAACGGCAAATTGGGAACCCCCGAATGGACCCCAATTGTTTACATCAACCGCTCGATTGAGCGTAGTGAACTAGTGGGCCTGTACAAGCTCGCGGACGTCTGCTGGATCGGATCCCTTCGCGACGGGATGAACCTGGTCGCAAAGGAATATGTGGCTTGCAAGTCCGACGGCGACGGGGTTCTCGTGCTGAGCGAATTTGCGGGTGCTGCCGCCGAGATGGGCGAGGCTCTGCTGATTAATCCCTTTGACGAGGAACGCACGGCCACCACGATCAAACGCGCGCTTGCCCTTGATGAGCAGGAGCGGGGCCTGCGCATGACGGCTCTCCACAATCGAGTTTTCCGGAACAACGTGTTCCGTTGGGGAGAGCGCTTTTTGGCTGCGCTTCAGGATGCGGTCTCGGAACGGGGCCGGTACATCGACACCCAACCCCAAAGGCTGCGCCCGAGCGAACTCCGCGATGCCTACCTCGGCGCGAGCCGGCGTTTCTTGATTCTCGATTATGACGGGACGCTTGTCCCATTCGCGAAACGGCCACAGCAGGCAGCTCCAACCCCAGCGGTGATCGATCTTCTGACAGCACTTGCGGGCGAACGGAAAAATCTTGTTGCCCTCATGTCAGGCAGATCGGCGGAAAACCTGGATCGTTGGTTTGGGAAGATTCCAGAACTGTGCCTCGTAGCCGAATACGGCGCCGAAATCAAAACTCGGTCCGCATCCAGGTGGCAACCCTTGCGTCCGCAGCCGGCAACCGATTGGAAGTCAACCGTGATGCCCATTCTGGAGCACTTCGTGGATCGCACGCCGGGCAGTTTTGTGGAAGAAAAGAAATACTCTCTGGTCTGGCACTATCGGATGGCGGAGCCGGAATTCGGTGAGTGGCTGGCGAATGAACTGGCATCGATGCTGGAAGCCATGCTCGCCGAAACGGAACTCCGAGCCTTTCGTGGAGAGAAGGTCGTAGAGGTGAAGCCGGTCTGGGCTAACAAGGGCGAAGCGCTCGAGCGGTTGCTCGGAAGCTTTCCGGATCCGGACTTCATATTTGCGGCTGGCGATGATCGAACCGACGAAGATCTTTTCGAGCGCCTCTCCGGAAGCGCGTTTACCGTACATGTCGGCGCTGGGCAGACGCGCGCCTCATTCGTCGTGACCGATTTCCAGGTCCTGCGAAGGATACTGGAGTTGTTGGCCGGAGCGGAAAGCGCGCGTCTTGCTTCTTGAATCTCGGGCCTTCGAGGCCGCGCGTCATAAGGCCTAAGGAACCTCAGTCGAGTCTTCGACAATTTGAACCGACCTGGCCCTCCCACAGACTTCGGGATACCACTTCTGCCGTATTCTCCCCGAACCATGGCGCGTAGTATGCTCGCGCTCATCGATTGATTTTGAACCCGTCGAGTGAACTTGGGTGCTGCAGGCGAAACTTTGAGCCCAGCGAGAGACCGGGTGTAAAATTTAACCCAGAGCGGGGACAAAACTCCATCAGGAAAAAATTACCAAAACTATGACCAGGCTACGGACTCTCGCCCTACTAATTGTCGTTGCACATTGGATCGTCGCGATCTGGCACCTGTTTCTTGCGGCGAGCGTTCTTCCCGCCCCAAACAACAGCGTTAGTTGGCTGGCAGTAGTTTTGTTGAGCTTACTACATGGGGGCGTATCGATTGCGTTGTGGAAGCTCAGCGACAAGCTTATTGGTTTGGTCTCGCTAATTTTCTTTTTGGCTGCCTTGAGTGCCGATCTTTATGAGCACTTCCTGCATGCATCTGGAAACAATGTGTTCATGGTCGCGCCCGGTGATTGGGCTGCATGGTTTAATGCGAGTGTCTTTATACTTCTTGCACTCGAAATTTTGGGATGCTCCCTCGGAGTTCTGTCGCTGGGCGGTAGGACAAGGAAGCACTCGACACCGGAACCTAATTCAAATCTCCCCAAGAAGGGGCATACCAGTCTTTCCTCCAGGCAATTCAACGCGCTCATGCAGGCGAAATCTTGAACCCAGAGAAACGGGCAGGATGGCGTCGATGTATTAGGGCATACGATTTCCACGGGAGGGCCAGTACACTCCGGAAGAATTGGCACGCCTGATTGCCTCTGGTATGCAAAACAAAGCGCCCAAGACTCAACTTGAGCCAAGGACGCTTTTTGCAGTTCTCCCCCAAGAACTGCTACGCCGACAAAATAGAACCTCGCCGTCAAAGCTGTAAATGGCACCCCAGAGGTAAAGTTCTGGCACAAATCGGGTAAGGGGCCCTTCGACATTCACCACCCCGGTTGCCGCTGTCACGCCGTTGGAGACAGCTGGGGTACAATTCTGGCTTCTTGCCGATTTCTCAAAGGGTCGGTTCTTGCGAGGTGTATGGAAATGCGTCTCTTGTTTTTGCTTGAGTCGTTGCTTGTTTCTGCGACCACCGTTGCCCAAGCCCCGAAGGCGAGCGATGTCGCGGACTTTGTGAGTATCAACATGCCAGTCTTCGTTCTCAACCACATCCGAGTCATCGATGGCACGGGAGCGCCGGCGAAGGAAGACCAGGCAATAGTAATTGCGAATGGCAAAATACAGTCCATTGGTCCCGCCGCGTCCGCCCAAATTCCTCAAGGTGCGCAACAGATTGAACGGTCTGGCTATACGGTCATCCCTGGTCTAGTGGGAATGCACGACCATCTGTACTACACCGACTCCTATGCTTTGCAAGTTGTCGATGGAAAAACTGGCGAGCCGGGAGCGTTCCTTGCCGAGATTCCTTATACGGCGCCGCGACTCTATCTAGCCGCTGGCGTAACGACAATACGGACGACCGGGAGCCTGGAGCCTTATGCCGACTTGAAGGTCAAAAGCCGGATCGACGCGAACTTGATGCCGGGACCAAGCATTGATGCGACGGCACCCTACCTGGAAGGTGCCCCGACGCGATTCGCGCAAATGCATGAACTGACCGGACCGGACGACGCGAAACGCATGGTGGACTATTGGGCCGCGGAAGGCATGACATCGTACAAGGCATATACGAACATCACGCGCGACGAGTTGAGGGTGGCGATCCAGCAGGCGCATGCGCACAAGCTCAAACTGACAGGGCATCTTTGCTCGGTGACCTGGCCGGAAGCGGTGGCTCTGGGGATCGATGATTTCGAGCATGGACCAGTCTTCACCGACACCGAATTCGTGGCGGACAAGCAGCCGGACGTTTGCCCAGCAGGCGGTGGCAGCAACAGTTGGGCGAAACAGGACGTAAACGGAGCGCAAGTGCAGGAGATAATCCGCAATCTCGTATCGCATCATGTCGCGGTGACTTCGACGCTGCCGGTTTATGAAGCCGGTGCACCGGGGCGGCCGCCGTTGCAGGCGCGCACGCTGGATGCGATGTCCGCAGAATCAGCGCAAAGTTACCTCACCGCCCGCGCAAGAGTGCCGTTGGATTCTCCGCGGACAGCGCTGCTGCGCAAAGAGATGGATTTTGAGGTGACATTCGTCAAGGCGGGAGGCTTGCTGCTCGCCGGTCCTGATCCAACTGGAAACGGTGGTGTGCTGCCGGGTTTCGGCGATCAACGCGAAATAGAGCTGCTCGTGGAAGCAGGCTTCACTCCAGTAGACGCGATTCAGATCGCGACGGAGAATGGCGCCATATATCTCGGCCAGCAAGATCGAATTGGAACCCTCGCGGCTGGCAAACAGGCAGACCTCGTTTTGATCAAAGGCGATCCTTCAAAACGAATTGACGAGATCGAGAACGTGGAGACAGTGTTTAAGGCCGGGATCGGCTACGATTCGAAGAAATTGATCGATAGCGTGCGCGGACAGGTCGGGATTCGTTAGAAGCGTTCGTCCGAGTATTGCGGGCTGCCACCAACACTGCGACTTCCCAAGGCTAAGGCCAACTTCTCCGAAGCCCGTTTCTGGATACTTTCGGTGTCGACGGCGACTGATCGAAATCTGTCCCGCACAGTGTGGTTGACTCTAGTGAAGAGGTTGAATGAGCTGTTCCGGAGTCGAGATCGGCGGCGTTTCCCCTGAAGTCTGGGGAAAGCCTATCTTCCCTACTAACTCCTGGAAGCGCAGATCGGATCGCAGAGGGTCCAATTCGGGATCGACGAGCAGATAGAGCACTTCGAGCTGCCGGTTCTCGTAGGCCTTATTCAGCTCCGCCAGGGCCGCCGCCCGATCTCCCAAGTCCGCATAGTCCCGCGCAAGATAAAGCCAGGGTCGCTCAGAACGTTTGTGGATCTTGATGCACTGGCGCAAGTAACTTGTCCTCCCACCGGATGAGTATGCAGCCGGGAGTTGGTCCACCAGCGCGATCCAACCATCTTTTGCGTCCCACGACTGTGCCGCCACACGAAGGGGCGCAATAGACTCCGCGAACTTGCCTTGGCGGCGGTATGCCCAATGCATGGCATAAAACGGGAGCGAGAATTTCGGGTCGATCTTCAGTGCCTCTTGGTACTCATCGAGAGCTCGTTCATACTGCCGTGCCTGCTGCAAAGTATTGCCAAACTGCAGATGGACGATGGCTGAGAGTGGGTCCAGCGTCAGCGCCGTCTGAAGTTCGCGGATCGCCTCGTGGTGGCGCGCCATCAGCGACAAAAACTCCCCGTACCACTGGTGTCCGGTTGAGTAGTTAGGATTAAGCTCAAGCGTCTTCTTGAACTCGTTTTCCGCGCCAACAAAGTCCCAATCCTGGTAAAGCCTGACTTCGGCGATCGAGAGATGAGCTTCGGCCAGCGAGCCATCCAGCGCCAAGGCCTTGATGGCTGCGCCTCGCGCTTTCTGGTATGCCTCGGTTTGTGAAGTTTTGGCAACCATGGGCAGCACGATGTAGCATTGCGCCAACCCGGCATAGCCGCGGGCATCATTGGGATCTTCCTGGATGGCCCGGTTGAAGTACTCAATCGCGGTCGTCAGGCTCTCGCTAGTGCGTAGCGCCCAATAGTGACGACCTTGCAGATAATCCTGAAATGCCTGCGGATTCAGGGGGCGGTTGTGGGTGAGATCCTGCTGCTTCGGAGTCAACCGAACCTGGATTTGCCGCACAATGTCCTGCGCCAGTTCTGCCTCCAGAAGAAGCACGTCGCTCAACTCCCGGTCATAGGCTTCGGCCCACAGATGTTGATCCGTCGCCGCCTCGATCAATTGCACGCGCACCCGCATGCGGTCGCCAGAACGCTCGACCGAGCCTTCCAACACAGCGCCAACATGCAGTTCGCGGGCAATCTCCGGGATCGTCTTGCGGGTCCCTTTGTACTGCATAGCGGAGGTGCGCGAGATTACCTTCGGACCCGCCAGTTGGGCGAGATCGGTGATGATTTCATCTGTCATGCCCTCAGCCAGGTATTCCTGAGATGGATCGGCCGATATGTTCTCCAATGGCAATACGGCGATTGCCTGAATGGAACCAGATTGCGCGGCTGAGGGCGCCGACTTGAATCGCGCTCTGATCGCGAAGCCGGCAGCTAGCAGGACCATCGCCAGAGCTGCCCACGCGATGAGACGAAGCCGGCGGTTAGAAGCAGGTTCAATATCTTTGGACAGGAGTCTGAGTTGCGGAGTTGCGTCTGATGCAGCGACCGCCAGCACTATCGATTCGAGGGGTTCTTCGGCTGCAGGAATCGCGATCTCTGGGTCAACCGTTAAGGTACTTTCGGGTCTTGTAACCGACGCCGGGGCCACGAATCTGTACCCGAGGCGCGGCACGGTTTCTACGAAACGGGGGTTGTCCGCGGAGTCATTCAAGGCCGCGCGCAGCTTTTTGACAGCGGTGTTTAGTCCAACATCGAACTCTACGAACGTGTCGCCAGGCCAGAGCTTCTCTTTCAGCTCTTCCCGGGTGACGACCACGCCTTGTCGCTCCAACAGCAGCATCAGCAATTGGAATGGTTTATCTTGTAACCGGATGCGAAACCCGCTCTTGGTCAGTTGGCGGTTATCGAAATCCGCTTCGTAAATACCGAAGCGCGCAATCCGGCGTTGTGCAGTTGATCCCATGGCCCCATCCCGCAAGGAGCGCCATCATCCTATCATGGCTGAGTTCACAAGATAATGTAAGTCATTCCCCGGCACGGCGTTGCATGTACAGATGAAAGTCGCCAACTGACCTTTTGACAAGCCACCACCGTTCGGCCAGATTTGCTGCCGCCAGAGCGTTGCACTCCTTCCGTTGTTCTGAAGGCCTTTACGCAACCGCATCTGGCTGAAAACTCATTGGGGAGAGTTTGATGAAGCGTGTAACTTTGCTGTTAACGGTTGCCCTTTTCTGCCTTTCATCCGGGCTGGCTCAAGGACCTTCCACATCGCAAACCGTGGCCATACCTCACCTGGTCCGTTTCTCTGGAGCGGTAAAAGATGTGGCCGGTCAGCCGCTCACCGGAACCTTGGGAATAACCTTCGCTCTGTACCGGGACCAAGACAGCGGAGCGCCACTGTGGCTGGAAACCCAGAACGTGGCAGTCGACAACAGTGGCCGCTATACCGTGTCGTTGGGCGCCACGAGAGCCGACGGCTTGCCGGTAGAACTGTTTGCCTCCGGTGAAGCGCGCTGGCTAGGAGTGCAGCCGGACGGCCAGGCCGAGCAGCCCCGCGTGCTGCTGTTCAGCGTTCCCTACGCGCTAAAGGCGGCTGATTCTGAAACGGTTGGTGGACTCCCAGCCTCCGCGTTTGTGTTAGCCAACGGCTTGCAAGGGAACGGAACAGGGACGAAAGCTGCGGCGGCCCCTCGTTCGACGACCACGCCAAACAGCGCAGGTCCACCAGCCCACGGAGCTGTCACCGGCAAGGGCGTAGTCGATTTCATCCCCATGTGGGACAAGACCAGCGACATTGTCGACTCATCGATCTTCCAGAAGAGTTCCCAGGTCGGCATTAACACGACAGCTCCGGCGGCGACATTCGACGTGAACGGGAAGAGCGACATTCGTGACACGCTTACCCTTTTCCCCAAGGGAGCCGATTCCACGCTGGCCGTAAGCGGCACTGCATTCAAAGTGGATCAGACGGGCAAAGTCAACTTCATCTCCGGGCAGACGTTTCCTGGTACGGGCACAATCACTGGCGTGACTACGCCGAGCGGCAGCGGACTGAGCGGCGGGGGAACGAGCGGGACGCTGAATCTGAGCTTGCTTAAGACCTGCAGCGCCAATCAAGTTCTGCAATGGAATGGCAGTTCATGGGCGTGCTCTTCAGCCGGAACCGGAACCATCACTGGGGTGAACACGGCGAGCGGCAGCGGTCTTCAAGGCGGAGGCACCAGCGGCACGCTGAATCTGAGCGTCAATGCTGCCGTGGTGCCGGAGCTGGCAGCGGCGAACACATTCACTAACACCAACACGGTTAACGCAAACAGTGGCAGTCCGGCCCTCACCGTGGAGAACGCAGCCGGGGATGGGATCGATATCTTTCCTGGCGCTGGATCTGACGGTGTCTATATCCCTCGCAACGCAGGACAGTACGGCATAGTCGCATATGGCGGATCCGCTGAGGGGGGATACTTCAATGGTCCCGTCGCCGGAAGCTACTCGGTAAATACCACCGACGGAAACGGCAGTGCGGCAGCCTACGGTCAAGAATTTGGATCAACCCAGATAACTTACGGCGTGGTCGGTTACAGCGCAAGCAATCTTGGAATCGGAACCTACGGTCAGTCGGTTTCCGCCAGTCTTGATGGAGCGTTCTTCGCCGGAGGCGGTCCCCTTGGGGTCTGGGGAGACAGTGGTGCACCAGATGCAACCGGAGTGCTCGCCTCAGTGGACTCCGGGAATGCCATCATCGCCATTAATAACAGCGATGGACTCATTACCGCCTTCTTTGAGAACGAAGAGAGTTCAAGAAACGATGACCCGGTCTTGGCTGCCCGAGGCGGGGTCTTCGGCGGGCAATGCTCAATCGATGTGAGCGGCGACCTGTTCTGCACCGGCTCGAAGTCGGCAGTCGTGCCAGTGGACGGAGGAGCGCGCAAAGTCGCTCTCTATGCCGTCGAATCCCCGGAGAACTGGTTTGAAGATTTCGGCTCCGGACAACTCTCCAACGGCGCAGTCACCATCGCGTTGGAACCAACCTTTCGCCAAACCGTCAACACTGACACCGATTATCACGTTTTTCTGAACCCGAATGGAGATTCCCGCGGACTCTATGTCACGCAGAAAACAGTTACGTCATTCGAGGTCCGAGAGCAAGGCGGCGGAACTTCCAGCATTGCCTTCGACTACCGCATCGTGGCTCGCCGCAAAGGCTACGAGCAGATCCGGTTAGCCGACAAAACACAACTGATGAACACGCCGCGTCCGAAACGGGCACAGGGCCCGCGGTCGGTCATGCCTACAGAACTGGGCATCGGAAAAGCGCACGAGCCTAGCTTGCGCGCGGCACGTCCGGCGCAACTAGTCGTGAATAAGAAGTAACCGCTGCAACCAACGCCCTTGTGTACGCGGCACTAACTCAGTCAATGGAAGTGACATCTGGGATTCAACTAAATGTTTGGAGGACTTCATGAGCAGGATCATTCCCCTATGTGTGGTGATGTGCTGTCTCTCCGCTGGCTTCGCGCAACTGGCCTCAACTGACACACCTCCGGCAGCTAATGCCGGCGTGCCTGGCTTGATGAGTTTCAGCAGCACACTTCGCGACGCGAACGGGAAGCCGGTCACCGGCGTCATAGGCGTGACCTTTCTGCTCTACAAAGATCAGCAGGGCGGGTCGCCACTATGGATGGAAACTCAGAACGTGCAACCCGACAAGGGCGGCCACTATTCAGTCCTGCTCGGCTCAACCACCAGCTCGGGCCTGCCGCAAGATGTGTTCGTGTCAGGTGAAGCTCGCTGGCTGGGCGTGCAGGTTGTCGGGCAGGAAGAGCAACCCCGTGTGGTTCTAGCTGCCGTGCCCTATTCCTTGAAAGCTGGCGATGCCGAAACCATCGGCGGGTTGCCCGCTTCGGCTTTTGTCTTGGCGAGTGGAACAAAAGGAAGCGCAACGAGCGTGAGCGCCGGAACATCTTCTGGTGCAACGCCGACGAACCTCGCGCCTGCACACGCACCCGTGACCGGCAAGGGCGTGGTGAACTTCGTTCCCCTGTGGGACAAGACCAGCGACATTGTGGATTCGCTGATCTTCCAGAAGAACTCGCAGATCGGCATTAATACGAAGGCTCCGGCGGCAACCTTCGACGTAAACGGGAAGAGTGACATTCGTGACACGCTGACTCTTTTCCCTAAGGCAACCGATTCCACGCTGGCCATCAGCGGCACAACTTTCAAAATCGACGGCACGGGAAATGTAACGTTCATCTCCGGGCAGACATTTCCCGGGACAGGCACGATCACTGGAGTCACCACTGCGAGCGGCAGCGGATTATCAGGTGGGGGCACCAGCGGCACGCTGAACTTGAGTCTGCTGACCAGTTGCAGTTCGGGTCAGACCTTGGGCTGGAATGGATCCGCTTGGATCTGCCAAACGGCGGGTGGAAGTGGGACTGTGACCAGCGTTGGCCTAAGCGCCCCTGCCTCGGACTTCATGGTTTCTGGCTCACCCGTCACCAGCAGCGGCACGCTCGGGTTGAACTGGAACGTCGCTCCTACCAACACCGCGATGGCCAATGCGATCGTCAAGCGCGACTCCACTGGAAGTTTCAGCGCCACCGACATCTCCGCAGGTGGAGCTTTGACCGCTGCATCGAGCCTTGCAGTCGGCGGCAATACGTACCTCGGAGGATATGTGGGCATCGGAACCCATAGCCCACAAGCGTTGCTTAATCTCGATTTCAATGGCAACGCCAATAGCGACACATTTCTGGTTGGCAACACCACCAAGGGGATGCAACTCCGCGATACGGGCGGGGCGGTGGATCTGGAGTCTTTGGGCGCGCCGTTATTCATCAATTACGCCACAGGAGCGTCGACATATCTCTTCAACTTGGTCGGGATCGGAACCTCGAACCCGCAGGTCGAGCTCAATCTGAACCAAGGCGACAACGCCAATAACGACGCCCTCCTGATCGGCAACAGCAGCACCAAAGGATTACAACTGCGCGACACGGGAACAGGAGTGGACCTCGAGTCGATTGGCGTGCCCCTGTACGTAAACAACGTGACGCAACAACCGGTGTACATGAATGCCAACGGAGGGACGGTGAATGTCGGGAACTTCCTCTCCTACGCCGCTTTGGCCGTGGGTGCAGTAGTACAGCCAAATGGTGTTTACCTCTCTGCCGAGTTCAGCAACGATGTAACGGTGTATGGAAACTTTTATGCAGTTGGCACCAAGAACTTCCGCATCGACCATCCCCTGGATCCCACGAACAAGTACTTGAATCACGCAGCCATCGAATCCTCGGAGGTCCTGAACCAATACAGCGGCAACGCTGTTCTCGACGGGGAGGGAAAAGGCCGGGTCGAATTTCCAGCATGGTTTGCCGCCATCAACGACGATTTTCGCTATCAGCTCACCGCCATCGGAGCGCCCGGACCGAACCTCTATGTCGCAGAGGAAATACAGGGCAACAGTTTTACCATCGCCGGAGGCAGGCCGGGGATGAAAGTCTCCTGGCAGGTGACCGCCCGCCGCAACGATGCCTACATGAAAGCTCACCCCTATGTGGTTGAGCAAGACAAGCCTGAACGCGAGCGTGGTTACTATATTGACCCCGAGCTTTACGGTGCACCTAAGGAACAAGGCCTCCAATGGGCGCGCCAGATCGACAACAAGCCTGAGACTCCGACGATTGAACCACACGACGCAGACTTTTTCGGAATTACGGGGAGCAAGGGACAAGAATCCCGGCCGGCTCTTCCAAAAACTCCCGGCCGAAATGAGCGCTCAACAAACAGATGAGTTTCGTTCGAGGGATGCCCCTATGTACGTGGAAGCAGCGCTGTTGGCGAAGAAACCGGTAGCGAAAGCCAGGTTTCATGAATGGATTGCAGTTGTAAGCCTGAAGCAGGGTTTTCTAGTGCTGCAAAATTGTTTTGTGCCGCTCATTGAGAAGTTTGGGCAAAGACCCTCCGCCGGGGCCACGTTTATAACCGAATTGTGACGACGCCAGGGGGCGAAATGTTTCAGATATACTGACGCGCAATTAGGAGAACCGAAATGAAGCGAATGATTGTGTACTTGCTGTTCTTGCACGCGTGCCTGATCCTGGCGCCTTCCGCATGGGCAAAGTGGGGTAGGTTTGTCTCAACCGGTACTGCCACTGGGGTCGGAAATCCATCTTGTGCTCCAGTCTCGTCCAGGCACGTAGCCTGTGCCGTTCGCAACGGGCAGGCGGAGATCATGGTAAATCAGTTCAACGGGAAAGCATGGGGCAAGTGGGCAAATTTGGCTGGCACAGTTAGTTCCGATCCCAACTGTACCAGCGACGGGGCCGGCAAGGTCCTTTGCGCGGCAACGGCCGCGAATGGAAACCTGCAGGTAGCGATCTTCAACGGCACCAGTTGGGGCAACCCAACGAAAGTAGTCAGCGCACTCTACTCCGCGCCCAGTTGCGCCGAACTCACGGCTGGACATGTGCTCTGCGCAGCGCGAAACGCCACTGGCGGATTGGCATGGTCCGTCTACAACGGTACTTCCTGGAGCAAGTTCACAAACCTCGCGACCTCCGCCGTCTCCGCTCCGGGATGTGCCACTGACAACGCGGGCGGCGTGATTTGTGCAGTGTTCACGACTGGCGATACCACGCTGGTGAACCGCTTCGCCGAAGGGGCTTGGGCTGGGTTCCTCAATCTTGGCGGAACCGCCGCGGGCGCACCCGATTGCACGTCCATGAACTCGGGTGGACAAGTCGTTTGCTTCGCAGAGGCCTACTTCTCACAGATTTTTGGCACCCGTTTCGATGGCGGAAGTTGGGCGGTGGGTAGCTGGACCACATACGCCACTCTCGGTGGCGAAGTGACTAACAATGCCAATTGCACAACGCAGGCAGCGGGCCAACTAGTCTGCGGTGTGATCGCAATCGACAACGCTTTTTACGCGGACGTCTACAACGGAACGAGTTGGTCGACATGGACCAAGATCGGCGGAACCGGAGTCGGCATCCCTGCGTGCGCGGCTCTGGGCTCGGGCCAAGTCGTATGCGTGGTCATGGGTATCAATAACAAGTTGACAAGCGTGGTCGGGCCTTAGGGCTCCGAAAACGCGATGCCAACTTCCCAAACACGGGGACTTTATCATGAGTGGGATGGCAGATAAGTCACGAGAACTAAGGGCGTTCACGCCTGCGCTTGTTTTGCTGGTTAGTTGTGGCCTCATACTACGTTGACCGCGGCAATCTCTCGATTGCTGGCCTGTTGGCAGCACGAATTTGCTCGGCTGGAGGATTTCATGAATCGTCGCATTACCGTTCTTGCATCATCTGACCGTGCCAGCCTTTTTCGCCGCGGTGGAGGCCGGTTGGGAACTACTGCGGCGCTAAACCAGGACCGTACCGCCATCTACCACAACGGTCTGCCCGGTGCTGAACCCTTCCTGCATCAAAAACAAATAGGCTTGCGCTATGTCATGAGGCGCTCCGACTCGGCCAACTGGGAGACTCTTCCCCACACTTTCGAATAGACGTTCCCGCTCCGGTGCGCTCATGCTCTGCCAGAGGTTTGTCCGAACGACTCCGGGAGACACCGCGTTAACCCGTATTGGTGCCAACTCGACCGCCAGGGCCCGCGTTAGTGCTTCGATGGTTCCGCAAACGCTTGCCGCGATTACCCATCCCTTTTGCGGGCGCTGGCCAGCGATTCCGGTTGTGAGCACGATAGAGCCTTCCTTGCGAATATGGGGGCTTCCGTATTTGACCGCGGCGAGTGCAGACCAATAACGCAGCTCAAAGGCGTGTCTAGCCTGATGGAGATCCGTAGCTGCAAGGTTATGCAAATGCAGGCTGTCGCCCGCGGTGAATACCAAATGGTCGAAAGTGCCAAGCTTGAAAAAGGAGGTTGCAACGGCTCGTTCGTCCGCGACGTCAACCGCTTGCCCCTGCGCTTCTCCGCCGATGGATTCAACGGCTTTCTGAACTCTTTCCGCACTACTGGAAACGATAGCAACGCTCGCTCCCTGCGATGCCGCCTGCTTGGCGACCTCCAAACCAATTCCCGACGAACCGCCGAGCACAACCACCCGCTTGTGTTGCAAACCGTTTCCCCGTTGCATTGAGTTCTCCTCGTGCACTGTTCTGACTTACATAATCACAGATGGCCGGACGACTATCTGCGGTTCATGCATAATGGTCATGGTCGCCATGCGTCTAGAGAAACTACGACAAGTCGATTTGAACCTCCTGATTACATTTGCCGCGATTGCGGAGGAGAAAAGCATTACGGCAGCAGCAAGCCGGCTGCTCTTGAGCCAGCCTGCGGTGAGCCGCGCCTTGCAGCGCGCCCGAATGATGTTTCAAGATGACCTTTTGGTGAGATCGCCGCAAGGTTTCGAGCTCACGTTGCGGGGCCGCAAGATTCTCCAGGAGCTTGAGGGCTTGCTGCCTAAGATGGAGAATCTGGTCACGCCGAGTCTGTTTGATCCTATGCGGGAGAAGAGCCACTTCCGCATCTCGGGCCCTGACAATGTTTGCACCGTCCTTCTTCCGCGGTTGTGCCGGCAGTATGGGGACGGGTACCAAGTACAGTTTGAATTTCTTCCCTGGCAGGCCGGTATTTCGGAACTGGTGGAACATGGGCAACTCGATCTCATTCTTCACATTGATGACGGGCTTCTGCCGGTGCACTTTCACAGTGAAAGGCTCTATCGCGAGGATTGGGTTTGCGCCGTCGCGCGTGACAGCCACTTTGGAGACCGACTCTCGCTAAAGCACTACCTGGCGGCGAGCCACATTGTTGTGGCTACTTATGGCGGCGTGCAGACGATTCCAGACAAGCAACTCGCAGCAGTCGGTGCGAAACGCAGTTCGTCCATTCGGATACCTTATTTCGGTGTGGCTTTGCAGTGCCTGCCAGGTACAGAACTTGTGCTGACCTTAACCACTGGCATGACCTCAGCCGTCAAACGGAATCGCGACCTGCGCCTCGTAAAAGCACCTCAAGAGTTGAGGCCGTTTTATTTCTTGATGGCTTGGCATCCAAGGCTGAACAGCGATCCGCCGCATGTCTGGCTCCGTCAAGCAGTGCGATCAGCGGCCGGATCCCATGCTCGCGAGCATCTTTGAACTTCTCATGCGATTCTTGATTCCGCGCGCGCAGGCGTCAGCAATTCGCTTAGTCCTACGCGATGCAGCATTTCCGCACGCACCCGGTCCATTACCGCAAAGGCCACGTCCGCCCCGTCCTGCGTCGGATCGACATGTACGCGGAACGGGCGTTTGCCAAACGGGGCGTCGACGACTTTAACGATTGCGTCCGCTACCGCGCCCGCATCCGGATCCGGGGGAACAATGGCGGCAAAGGCTTCCTGGATTTTCTTTTCATAGCCTTTGTAGGGACCCGCTTCATACTCGGCTGCGCGCCGCTTGTCAGCGGGCGTGCCGGAATGCGCGAAGTGATTGGTGCCCCCGGTGAATGCGCCGGGAACGATGATCGAGGTTTCGATGCCCCACAGCGCCAGTTCGCGGGCATACTGTACCGCCATTGCGTCCATGCCCGCCTTCGAGGCAAAGTAGGGCGCGAGATACGGAGGCGTTCCGCCCGCCGAGCTGCTGCTAAACACCCAGATAACCAACCCCTGGTGCTGTTTTCTCATTTGAGGGAGCGCTACGCGGTTTATCCTTTGGGTGCTGAGCACGTTAATGTCGTAGAGTTCGGCCAGTTGCTCCGGCGTGAACGCTTCCGCCGGTCCGAACACCATGTGCCCGGCATTGTGCATGAGAACATCGAGCCTCCCCTGTTCGGCGACAATCTGGAGGATCGCCGCTTCGATGGACTTTTCCGAAGACACGTCCAGTTCAATGGGACGCAAGTCGACCTCATTGTCGTGCGCAAACTTTTTCACGTCCGCAGCTTGCGGCGCGTTGCGACCGGCAGTATCCCGCATCGAGGCGTAGACAGTGTGGCCGGCCTTCGCGAGGGCATTGGCGGACAAACGGCCAAAGCCGCTCGATGCTCCAGTGATTACGATTACCTTCTTCATGACTTGACTTCTCCTCTCGCGTATCTTGCTGCGTTCGGAACTGCCTTCAGTAGGCGAACCCTCCGTTAGCACGCAATACTTGAGAGTTCACCCAAGCACCATCCGGACCTGCCAAAAAGGAAACGACGCTGGCGATATCTTCCGGCTGTCCCAGCCGTTCCAGCGGTGGCAGCTTGCTCAGTTCCGCGATCTGTTCTTCGCTCTTGCCCTTTAGGAAGAGCTCGGTTGCAACTGGCCCTGGCGCGACGGCATTCACCGTAACGTTGCGTCCACGGAGTTCGTTCGCAAGCACGTGTACGAGCCCTTCGACGCCAGCTTTCGACGCAATATACGGACCGTAAGTGGGGAAGGATTTCGCCAGGACACTACTAGAAAAAGCGATAATCCTTCCGCCTGTCGCGATGTGCTGCGCGGCTTGAGCCAACACCAGGAAGGCTCCCCGCAAATTCGTGGAGATAACCTTATCGAACAGATCCACCTCGTTCTTGCCGATTGGCGAAAGCGGCATGATCCCAGAGTTGTGAACCACGACATCGACGCTCCCGAGCCTCTTGACCGTTTCATTGAAAAGCCGCTCCACATCTGGAGGGCTTGACACATCCGCTTGAATGGCGGTGGCGTTGCCGCCGATTCCTTTGAGTTCTGCCACCACTTGGTCAGCTTCGCCGGCGTTGCTCAGATAATTCACGACGACAACGAAGCCGTCCTGCGCCAATCGCTTCGCCACTGCCCGTCCTATTCCTCGGGATGCCCCAGTTACAATTGCGACCTTTTTCATAACCGCTCTCCTTCTGCGCCCGGCACCTTTTCTGTCCTGTCTGCCGGCAAGACCAATATCGCGCTTTGCGAAGGCATAAATCCAATGCATAATGCTTATAGTAATTATGCGTACCACGCAGCTCCGCCAGGCGGATCTCAATTTGTTGGTCGTCTTCACCGTTCTTGCGGAAGAGCGTAATGTCACCCGAGCCGCCGCTCGCCTGCTGCTCAGCCAGCCCGCGGTCAGCCGCGCATTGCAGCGCTTGCGGGACATGTTCCACGACGATCTGCTCATTAGAGCGGCATCCGGATATGAGCCCACTCCCAAGGGCCAACGTCTATTGTATGAACTGGAATCGACATTGCCGCGGCTGGATCGCTTGCTTAGCGGCGTGAATTTCGACCCCGCATCAGAGGAGGCGTCGTTTCGAATCGCCGCAACCGATCATGCTGCGCATATGGTTTGCCCAGTCTTGAGCCGCACCGTGCTGCCGTCGGCCCGCAAAGTGTCGTTCAATTTCGTGCCGTTGCATGACGCGCAGTTTGAAGCCGCCGAGAAAGGCAGGATAGATCTGTTACTCGTTGCCGATGACGGAACTGCCCCAGCACACTTCGCCCGTGAGGTCATCTTTGAAGTTGACTTCGTCTGTGTGGTGGCGAAAGAGAGTCCTTTCAAACGAGCTTTAACGCTCAAGCAGTATCTGGCCGCCGATCACATCGGAATTAACATAGTTGGAGGAATCCAGACGATACCGGAGAAAAGATTATCCGCGATCGGCGCAAAGCGTCATTGTCCGATGGTCGTCCCCTTCCATACGACGGCTATGCGAAGCTTGACCGGTACCAACCTCGTTGCGACTGTACCCAGATCAATTGCGAGATTGGAGGCTTCAAACCCTGCTGTGCGGATCGTCAAGGCACCGGCTGTACTCGGGACATTCAAGTACCTGATGGCTTGGCACCCTCGAATGAAGACGGACGCGGCGCATATCTGGCTGCGGTCGACCATCCGCCAAGCGGGAGAATCGATATCGGCCAAACGAAGCTAGGGCTGTCCGTAGGTTTCCCCAGGTTTCCCCGTCCCCCGTTTCCCCAGCGGGTGCGGAGCCATTGTTGAGGGTTAGCAATTCGAGATCAAGCCGTACGAATCGCGGCGAGTACCGCGAAGTAATTCATGGCTGCGTCGCAGGCTTCGCGCTGAAGATGCCCCTGAAGCTTTCGCGGTACTGAAGGAAGACCAGTATCCACAGTACAGAAGCCACCAGAGCCGGAGCAATGGTCGCCGGCGAAAGCGTCAGGTGAAACGCAAGGATGTTGTAGAGCTCCGCCGCCAACGCTGTCAGCGCAAGTGGCACGAAGTAGCCCGCAAGCAACAGCAGCCCGCCGAGCACTTGAATCGCGAAGAAGAACGCGGCAAAATGCGACTCGCTGACGGTGACAAGAAACTGAATCGCCAGCGGATTCGCCGGCGGCGGCTGGTGGATGAAGTTGAGAAATCCGTTCAACCCAAAGACCGTAAAGATCAGCCCCAGTAAATAACGAGCAACAATTGAAGTAATTTTCATGTGTGTCCTCTCTAGAAGATCTGCGCGTGCGTCTGCACGTTCTGAAGATGCGGGGCAAGAAACGCTGTCCGGTCATGCCCCTGATTCAGGACGCTGGTCCCCCCTGCCGTGAGGAAGGTCGCGTCCGTCACGCCAAGAAAACCAAATACGGACCGCAGATACGGCTCCACGAAATTGAACGAGGCCATCTGCGTCTTGGCGTCGTAGATCCCGCCCGTTGCGATAATGAAGGTCGCCTTCTTGCCGATAATCAGACCCTTCGGTCTTCCGTCCCCATAGGAAAAAGTCCTGCCGACTCGCGCAATCTGGTCGATCCATAGCTTGAGTACGGAGGGCACGCCAAAGTTATGCATTGGCACTCCGATGATGTACTCGTCGGCCTGCTCCAATTCGGCGAGCAGGGAGTCGGAGAGCGAAAGCAATTTCTTCTGCTGCAGAGTGCGGGCCTGTTCCGGCGTATAGGCGGCACCGACCCATTCCGCATTGATCGGCGGGATTGTTGTTGCGTTGAGGTCGCGGTCTATGACCCTTCCATCCGGGTGCGAAGCCTTCCATTGGATGACGAACGCAGCGGTCAGCTCGCGAGAGACTGACCTGCCGTAGAGCGGGCTGGAATCGATATGTAGTAGCGTTGACATTGAGAGTCCCTCCTGCACGACAATTGATTAGTAATAGACGTATGTCGATTCATAAAATAAACAAGTGTCGCTTTAGTCGCAGGGAGTATCCTTACTAGTAGGAATGGCCCAGCTTCTCCAACCCGAGACCGGAACGACGGATCCGCGCATCCTGCGCAGCCGCCGCATGCTCATGGATTCACTAGGAAAATTATTGAAAAAGAAGGAGTTCGAAGACATCTCCGTCCAAGAGATAGCCGATGACGCGACGCTAAACCGGGCCACCTTTTACCTGCACTATCCAGACAAAAACGCGCTGCTGCAGGCCATGACGGAATCCCGGTTCCGCGATCTGATCCAGCGCCGCGCCATCACCTTTACCGACTGCAATGGAGCACTGCGCGCCATTGCACTCGGCGTCTGCGACTATCTTGCTGAGACCACAGGCTGTCCTAGTCAGTTGGCTAGGATGTCGCTCGAAGGCTCCATCATCCCGGTCGTCGAGGGCATGTTCAAGGAAGGTCTTGCGCTTCATGGGATTGCACCCGGTGTCGATGCGGCACTGCTGGCGACCACCGCGGCCTGGGCCGTTTTTGGAGCCGCGCGCTGCTGGTTTCAGACCCCCAACCGTATCCCCGCCGAGGAGATGGCAGCCAGGATTGAAACCATGGTAAGTCCCGTTCTTTTCGGCGCCTCTCAATAGCTGAAGAGCGGCTGTGATCTTCAGAGAAGAATGACGGGCTTTCTTCGGCGCTATTTGACGTTCGCATTCGCGCAGCGCCGGCGTCCCCGCAAGCGGTCCTTTACACAACGGCCAGTAGGGCGACGAAGAGGGCACTATTTTGCGGATGTCTACGGCGTTTTGCACGAGTCATTCGAATCGAAACTTCTGTATAATCCGCCGATGCAAGCAATACCGTGGAGCACAATTGCGCTCGGCTCGCTGTTGCTCATCTCGGCCCGCTCAATAGGAGGACAGGAAGTGAAATCTCCGCAATCTGAAAAGTCGAAGCCGCCTGTCAAAACGGAGCAGCGCGGGCGCATCCTTGGAATCGGCGGTGTCTTCTTCAAATCCGCCAATCGTGATCAGATGCGCGAATGGTATTCGAAGCATCTTGGACTCGCTGACAAAGGCCAAGGCGCGATGCTTCCGTGGCGCGAACACGACGACCCACAAAACGAGCACGTTACTGTTTGGACTGTTTTTCCCGCCTCCACTAAATATTTCGATCCCAGCCCCGCACCGTTCATGATCAACTACATCGTGGACGATATGGATGCTTTGCTCGACCGCTTGAAACAAGAGGGCGTAAAGATTGACGCCAAACGAATGGATGAATCCTACGGTCGCTTTGCCTGGATCTATGATTTGGATGGCAATAAGATTGAGCTCTGGCAACCGCTGCCGGCAAAGCCCTAAGGGCTATCCACTGCACTACTAGAAAAGAGCCAAGACCACGGTCTGCGGCTGTCAAAGTTATCCAAGTGAAACTTTCTTGCGGGATGCCCGTGTCTCCTACCTACCTGCTCCAGAGAGCGCTATCTTTTGTGGACTGCCAACCGCATCGTGCAGGTCCATTCTTGATGGGCTTGAACTGCATCTGAATTTGGCAGCGCCTGCCTGGTAAGAGATCGTGCGGGCAGCTATTCTGGTAGACGAACGGACCTGTAATTGAGATTTCAAATACAGTAACGGGGGGCGGCTGACGGTCCCAACGGTTACGGCCTCGGGCTTACTCGTCGTTTCGACCCGCTGTGAGGGGTTATGGGCTCCCATCAGTATGACGCGATCGTGATTGGCTCAGGTCAGGGAGGCAAGCCTCTTTCCACCGCCCTGGCGCGGGCCGGAATGCGCACCGCCCTCATCGAACGCGACCATATCGGCGGCACGTGCGTCAACACGGGATGTACTCCGACGAAGACGATGCTGGCGAGCGGCCGCGTCGCGTACCTCGCGCGTCGCGCCGCCGACTACGGAGTCCGCACCGGCCCAATCAGCATCGATCTGCAAAAGGTCCGACAACGGAAACGCGACATCGTCGACTTTTTCCGCAGCCGCAGTCAGTCGGGCCTTGAGAGTACCGCGAATCTTCACTTGATTTTTGGTGACGCTCGTTTTTCCGGTCCGAGGTCGCTCGGGGTCTCCCTGAAAGATGGCAGTCAGCGCTCCCTCTCTGCGACAAACATCTTCATCGATGCTGGCACCCGCTCCGCGCTTCCCAGATTGGATGGCCTGCAGAGCGTTCCGTTTATGGACAACGCGTCCATCATGGAACTCGACAGCGTTCCTGAACATCTGTTGATTCTGGGTGGTGGCTACATCGGTCTTGAGTTCGGACATCTTTTCCGTAGATTCGGCAGCCAGGTGACAATTGTTCACTCCAGGGGCCAGCTGCTGACTCGGGAAGATCCCGACGTCGCGGACGAGATCGCCACGATTTTTCGACAGGACGGAATCACCCTCGTGCTGAACGCGAGAGCGAGTCGTGTGAGCCGAGCAGACGGCAGCATCCGCCTCGAAGTTCTGCAGGAGGATCATTCGACGACCTTGGTCGGCTCCCATCTGCTGGTTGCCACCGGGCGCGTACCGAACACAGACACACTGAACCTTTCCGAAGCCGGCGTGCAAGTGAACGACCGCGGCTTCATCCAGGTGAACGATCGGTTGGAAACAACGGCAGCCGGCATCTACGCGCTCGGCGATATTAAAGGTGGCCCAGCCTTTACTCACATCTCTTATGACGACTTTCGGATCATCCGCGCCAATCTCCTCGAAAAAAAGCCGGCCTCCATCGCCAATCGCCTGGTGCCCTACGTTCTATTTATCGATCCGCAACTAGGCCGAGTGGGCATGACCGAAACAGAAGCGCGCGCACAAAACCGCAACATTCGCGTGGCAAAACTGCCAATGAGTTCCGTAGCGCGCGCGCTTGAGGTCGATGAGACGCGCGGCTTCATGAAGGCAATCGTGGATCGGGACTCCAACCTGATCCTTGGGGCTGCAATCCTCGGCATCGAGGGCGGCGAGATTATGTCCGCTCTGGAGATCGCTATCATGGGCAAGCTTCCCTACACGTCCCTGCGCGATGGAGTTTTCGCGCACCCTACCCTATCGGAATCGCTGAACAACTTGTTTATGGCCATGGACAATAGCGGACACTAGGAAGCGCTCAGGGTTGCCGGCTCACGATTGTCGTTTCGACGAGGGCGCTTGGCTGCCGCGGCGTGGGCTGTGCGGTTGATCACCTCAACGAGTTGCTCGTCCTCAAAACGGTACACGGTCCGGAACAGTCCCTCGGGAGTTCTCGGGGGGCAGCAGAGACTTTGAGCGATCGGCGGTTGTCAGACGAGTCGCGAACGCTTCCCCGTCTGTTGCGGGCTGGCGATCCCAACCAAGATGGCCCCGCAGTCCACAGCAATGACGCATAGCTCATGGCGGCCTGGTTGTCGCAGCCCAAGCGATTCATCCTCAAGTTCGTAGAGAAGTTCCTCAGACCATGAATCCTTCTAGATCGAGTCTTCAGCAACCACCCACAAACCCTCGATGAATCGCTTGTAGAAGAATCCCGTACTCACCGAAGGACAAGAGGGAGTTTTGCACCTCCATCCACGTAGCGCGGGTCTCCAGTAAATCGCTAAAGATTCTGATAGCGGCGCTCTCGTCCTCAGTGGCCTACTGGGTTCACCCGATCTTCGGGAATTCTAGTGGGAGACAAAATCATGGTCGAGAAAACCTGCGCAGCGTGCGACTGCAAGCTGGATGAGGGATCTATCAAAGTCAAGATTGGCGGCAAAACGGTTGAGGTGTGCTGCGACGAGTGCGCACAGAAGCTGAAGGAAGCCAGTTCTTCGTCAAGGCGGAGCTGAGCTATGGGAACGAATCTACTACTTACGAGCGTTCACCAACAGCGGCGGCTAGCCGAGCCCGTCGCGGTACGGAGGACAAACGTTCTAATCGCGGCCTTTTGCCTGGGTGTGGTCGTGCTAGGCCAAGCGTACGGAAAGGAAAACATAATGACTTCGAAACAGGAATTGAGTGCTACCTCGGCAGCAGGAAACAAAACATTGCCGGTCCGGCGCAGCGTGCAAACCGCGTCAGGCCGTATCAGCTATGTCGAGCAAGGTACTGGACCGGTTGCGTTACTCGTTCACGGCGTTTTGCTGAACAGCCATTTGTGGCGTCACCAGTTAACGGATTTGTCGGATATCAGGCGCTCCATTGCTGTCGATCTGCTGGCGCACGGCGATACCGAAATCGCGCCGACTCAGGACGTGTCGGTCACCGCCAATGCAAAGATGCTCAAGGAATTTCTCGATGCTTTGAACATCGATCAAGTGGACCTCGTAGGCAATGACAGCGGTGGCGGCATTTCACAAATTTTCGCAGCACTGTATCCGGAACGGGTGCGGAGCCTCACACTTACCGATTGCGACACCCACGATAACTGGCCGCCCGAAGCCTTCAAGCCATTTCTCGCGATGGCCGCCGGTGGAGGCTTACGCGGAACGCTCGATGCGATGTTGGCGGACAAGAGTGCCTATCGATCGCCCCGGGCCTTGGGACCAGCCTACGAGCATCCGGAACAGCTAAGCGACGATAGCATCGAAGCTTACTTGCGCCCGTTCGTTAAGAACCCCCAGCGAACGCACGACCTGGAACGATTCCTAGCTGCTTTCGACAACAAGCACACTCTTGCCATTGAGCCACAGCTAAAAACGTTGAAGGCCCCAACGTTAATCGTCTGGGGCACGGACGACGTGTATTTCCCACTGAAATGGTCTCACTGGCTCGCAGAGAATATTCCGGGTACCCGGCGGCGTGTCGAATTCAAGGATGCCAGGATCTTCTTTCCAGAAGAACGCTGGGAAGAATTCGACAAGGAGCTACGCGCACACTGGCTGCTAGTGGAAGAGCAAGTGTCGAAGAGAGAACTGGCTTCCGCGCCTTAGGGTCTTGCGCCAAACCTCTAAGGCACGCAAGGACCGCGGACGGAGTCCACGGTCCCATGATTCGAGGTCGGAGAGAGAGCCAATGAAACGAAGAGATTTTCTGCACGGTTGCCTAGCGGCAACCGGCGCGGCGCTTCTGTCGCGAACCGTGGCCTTTGCAAAACCGGCACCCTCAAAAATAATCGACGCCAAAGCTTTTCACGCGTCGCGCCGATTCGCCGATCTGCCTCTCAGCCGTGTCGCCTACATAGAACGCGGTTATGGGACAGCGGCGTTATTCATCCACGGATATCCGCTCAACGGATTCCAGTGGCGCGGAGCGCTCGAGAGGCTTCAGGCATACCGCCGCTGTATTGCCCCGGACGTAATGGGCATGGGCTATACGCAAACGCCAAAGGACCAAAAGATCTCTCCTGAAACACAAGCGGCCATGTTGGTCATGTTGTTGGACTCGCTTCACATCGAGGCAGTGGATCTGGTAGCCAACGACAGCGGCGGACTGGTTGCCCAGTTGCTTCTCGCAAAGTATCCCGGTCGCGTAAGAACGTTGCTGCTGACCAATTGCGATGTGGACGAAAATAGCCCTCCGCCACAGTTTCTCCCGTTCATTGAACAGGCAAAGAAAGGCACCTTCGTGGACGAATTCATCGTTCCCCAATTGAAAGACAAGCAACTCGCCCGGTCGCCCCAAGGAATGGGAGGCCTCGCCTTCACGCACCCCGAAAACCTTGCAGATGAAACGATCGAGACCTATTTCCGCCCGCTCGTCGAAACGCCACTCAAGAAATCCCAGATCAACGAGTACGCCGTTTCCATGGGAACAAACTCCCTCGTCGGAATACGCGAAAACCTCCGTCAATGGAAAGGGCCAGCCCGCATGGTCTGGGGACTGACAGACGTGCTGTTCGGTGTGAAGTGGGCCGAGTGGCTCGACCGCACTCTCCCAGGCTCGCGCGGTATAAGAAAAGTGGACGGCGCAAATCTCTTCTTCCCCGAAGAAATGCCCGACCTGATTGCGGAAGAGGCGGTGAAGCTGTGGAACGACAAATCGCTCGGGGTTCTCCGATGAGCTCGAATCGAAGAGTCACCGTTTTTGGCGCTTACGGCCACACCGGTCGCTTTGTCGTTTCCGAGTTACGCCAACGTGGATGGACGCCGGTCCTCTCGGGTCGAGATCCCGATAAACTGAATGCTCTTGGGGATGTGCATCCGGGTCTCGACTTACGGCCCGCGCGCGTCGATGACTCAACCTCGCTCGATCGCGCACTTGCCGGATCAGCAGCAGTTATCAATTGCGCCGGACCTTTTGCCAGAACCTCCGCGCCAGTCATCGAAGCCGTACTGCGAGCGCAAATTCCATATTTGGACGTAGCGGCCGAGATTGAGGCCAACCTGGATACCTTCGAGCAATATGCAGATCGAGCGCGCGAGGCAGGCATTGTAATTGTGCCCGCGATGGCCTTCTACGGTGGACTCGGTGACCTGCTCGCGACTGCGGCCATGGGAGATTGGACAGCCGCAGATGAGATTTGCATCGCGTATGCCCTTAGTAGCTGGAAGCCGACCCTGGGAACAAGAGCTACCAGCCAGGTTTCGCGGCAGCGGAGGAGCGGCCAACGAATTGTCTTCTCCAATCATCGACTGCAATTCCGCACCAACGCCGCTCCGGTCGTCAATTGGACATTTCCGCCTCCAATCGGAACGCAGGAGGTCGTTGCAGAATTTACCACGGCGGACAGCGTTACAATTCCGCGTCACTTAAGGGTTCCGGAAATTCACACCTACATGACGCTCGCGCCACTCAAAGATTTGGACGATCCTGACCTATCACCGCCGCCCGCGACCGACAAGACCGGACGCTCAGAGCAAACTTTCCTCGTTGAGGTAGTGGCGCGTGTGGGAAACGAGGAACGTCGGGCAGTAGCGGAAGGGCGAGACATCTACGCGTTTACCGCCCCCCTCGTAGTGGAAGCCGCGCAACGCGTCGTCCACATGCGGGGTAAGATGGCGGGCGTATTCGTTGCCGGTGAAATCTTTGACGCGAGAGGCTTCTTGAAATCGCTTTGTCCAGCACATCTATCGATTGAGATTCAGGGAAGCCACTCGATCCGTGATGCGGCACGCCGAGACACATGAGCCGCTGTCAAAGCGCCGTGCTACCCTTGGATCTGGCCTCTCGCGTGAGAATCGCTCATCCGGTTTGCTAGAGAATATGGCGTTGAGTAAGGAAACCAAACCGGTCCCTGAATTTGTTATTGAATCTCTGCTGAGATCTCCAACCGTTGCCATTCGGGACACATACTGCAGGGGGACCTGCCGCCATCAGAGCACCGAAGAGTGTACGACGACCACGCAATTGGTCTTTCCGTACCGAGGCGTATACGTGCGGCACGTTGGACATGACCAGGCCGTGGCCGAAGCGAACCAAGTCCTGTTTTTCAATGCTTTTGAAGGTTACCGGATCAGTCATCCCGTGCCGGGTGGTGACGCCAGTCTGACGTTGGTTATCAGCGAAGCAATGCTGCGTGAGCTAGCGCCGATTGCCTTTCTGCGCGATGGCGCTAACCTTTTGTTTCGCCCGCCGCGCCTGCGAATTGACGCGCGGACCCAAGCGCTGGTGGCATTGTTACGGCACAGTCTGCGCCAGAAAATCGCGGAACCCCTGCAAGCCGAGACCTTATCCTTGACCCTAGTACAAAGGGCTCTGGGTTCGCGCACCTCTCACGTTGCGGGAGCCACTCTCGGACGGCAGCGTTTGGTGGACCGGGTGAAACTTGTGTTGGCGAGCGATCTGGCGCGACGCTGGACGTTGGCCGAAATTGCCGCTGAGGTGCGCGGCTCTCCGGTTTATCTCACACAAGTCTTCCAACAGGTGGAAGGGCTGCCTCTATACCGCTATCAATTGCGCCTGCGGCTTGCACGGGCGCTGGACCTTCTCGCCCACTCTTGCGACCTGACGGATCTAAGCCAGGAACTGGGCTTTTCCAGTCACAGCCATTTCAGCGCTGCATTTCGCGAGACTTATGGCCGCTCTCCTTCCGAATTCAGGCAATCGGCATTGCATCGCTGACACCTTTTGCTGCAAACCACGCTCATGCAGTCACCAGAACCCAAGAGTTATCATAAGGAAAGTCAATCGACCCCCAGAACCTAGAACTTATATGGGTATTCCGATCACAGTGTCGCACAACGCACCGAATCGCAGATCTCCCCGAAGAGCGTTTATGGACCTCGGTGATTCCCCGCTCCCAGAGCTGGTGACTCGGCCCCGACGGCGATTTCTAGCGCATTCCTTTGGCCAACCGCGCACTGCCGGGACTTCTCCGCAACAACAGCATGGCAGAAGCGCCAATTGACGGGCCTGGAACCAGCATCAGAAATGTCCACCGCCAAGAACCCAGGAAAGCAGCCATCCGAGGCACCAGCCAAATTGCCACCACCGTAAGCGCAAATCCCAGGCCGAGCTGAACTGAAAGCGCGGTTCCGACAAAGCGCTGGTCGGCAAGTTCAGTAATCATTGCGGAAAACTGGGCGGAGTCACCGATGACAGAGACGCCCCAGATCATCAGGATCGTGATGAATAGCCATGACGGCCCACCAAAGGCAAAGCCGATCGCAAGCGCGCAGGCTCCGGACGCGATCATCATCCCAGCGGTCGTCGCTGTGCGTCCGATACGATCTGACAGAATCCCTCCCAGGAGGCAGCCGAACGCCCCCGTCGCGATGGTCACGAAGGTGAGAAAAGACGCCCGGCCGAACGACCACACGTGCTGGGCTCCAAGGGCCTCGTTCACGTATACCAGAAGCCATGCCCACATTGCGTAGAGCTCCCACATATGTCCGAAATAGCCGAGATTGGCGAAGAGGAGGTCGCGATCGCGGAAAACCGCGCCAGCCTGGCGCGGATCGAATATAGCGCGCCCGAAGGGATAGGGTCCCTCGCGGGCGAAGAGCCAAAGAAGCGCTCCTCCAACCGACGTGGCGAGGCTGGATGTCTTGACGACGAATCGCCAATCCACCGTACCGGAAAGACTGCGAAAAAGATGCGGCATGGACGACCCGATGGTCAGCGCGCCGACCACCGTCCCGAGCGCAATACCTCGATCACGGTTGAACCAAGTGGATACCAGCTTAAGAGCGGGCGGATAGACGCCCGCCAAGGCAAACCCCGTTACGACTCGGGCAGCAACGGCGCCCACGGGACCATGCACCGTCAGAAGCGTCGCATTCGCTGCTGCCGCCAGCAGGGCAGATAGCGCCATCAGCCGGTTGAGACGGACAATGTCGGGAAGGTTGACTAGGCTGGCGGCCAAGGCGCCACAGACGAAACCGATCTGCACCCCAATCGTCAGCCAAGAGATGGCGAAAGGCGAAAGGTACCATTCTCGCTTCAATTCGGGGATGATGGCTGTCGCCGAAAACCATGTCGTCAGTGACAGAACAATTGCGATTGATAGTATCGCTAGGACCCCCCAGCGCGAAGCATCAGAACTGCAATGCAAGTCCGATGCGCAGGTAGTCGGCGTTGTGTGCACGTGGCTTCGGTGTCTCCGGAGTTGGTGGTGGGCGCTTAGCTTCAGTCTACTCGATCAAGAAGCGAATCGGCCGCAGTTGGAGGCTCATAGTCTCGAAGCCCGTTTGTGGACCGCGAGACGAGGTGCTGAAGCAACGCGCGAATCGGTTATTGCGAAATGCTCTTCCCGATCAAGCGTAGCGCCTTTCCCAAATCGGAAACAAATTCTTTTGCTGACTGCGGCCGAGCCGCGGTTTGGGGACTGAGAGCCCGCTCGAAAAATTGCTGCCATTCAGCGGGCGCATCAGGCAAATGCGTGGAAAGCGGGGTGAACCCGCCGCTGACTATCGCATAGTGCATCTGGCCGACAGAGGTTGCAGGAAAAGGATGGGCCCCGGTTAACATCTCGTAACTAATCACTGCCAAAGCCCAGATATCCCACGCAGCCGATGCGACATCACCTTTAAGCTGATCTGGTGACATGTACTGCGGCGTTCCCATCAGCACTCCCGGAACAGTGTCAACTGTAGCTGCAGCCGAATTGACCGTCGATACCAGAAACTTCGCCAGGCCAAAATCCAGGATCTTGGCTACTTCACCCTCGCTGCTTTGCGCCAGGAAAATATTCTCCGGCTTCATATCACGATGGACTAAGCCATTTTCGTGCGCAGCTTCGAGCCCAGCGCACACGCCTCCAAGAATCTGTAGGATTTGTTGGGTCGCAAATTTCTTTTGCTGTTCCAATCGCTGCCGCAGCGTGACCCCTTCGAGCAATTCCATCACGAGAAATACGCGCGTGTCCGAATCCACGCCAAAATCGTGCACTGTAACCAGGTTAGGGTGTGCGAACGCCGCTGCCGCCTTGGCTTCACGGCGGAAGCGTTCAGCCGCGTCGCTTGAGGTGACCAGATCCTCCCGTATCAACTTGACCGCAACCGCCCGTTCCAGCGATGTATCCGTGGCCTTGTAAACCGTTCCCATTCCACCCCGGCCTAGCCGTCGCTCCAGTCGATAGCGCAAAGTCAGCAGCCGCTTAAAAGGCATTCGCGTGAGTTGGGCGCCTTCACTGGCGCAGTAGCCCATGCCGCTCTCATAGCACAAACCGCATCGCGCACACTCTTCAAATCCGCCGAGCGCACTGGTAACGGGACGTTCCAAGAGCAAAGCCAGCGCGCTGCCAATCCCAGAAAGTAATTCCTGATCCTCGCCGCTATAGGGCTCCTCTGATTTCTTCAGACCCAAAACCATAAGCGCCTCGCGGCCGTGGGGCGCAATCGCGATGGGGACCATCAAGTCAATGCGCGCGTCCCGCAGGAAGTTCGTATCTTCTGTCGGAAGCTGCTGCTTGAGCCATCCGCTTTCCGCCAGCGATATCTGCAAGGGCTTGTCAAAAAGGCGAAACGCCGACATGAGCTTGCTGTCGGCGCTCAGTCCACGAGGATAGATTTCCGCCGGTGCCGAAGCGATACAACGATAAGTTGGCTCGGTGGCCTCGCGCATCAGGATTGCCACAAACTCCGGATGTAGCGCCTGCTCTATGCGGGCAACCGCTTTGGGTGCGACCTCTGCGAGGTTGGACGAAGCCCGAATCTCATCCACCGTCTGCCGTAGCAGTTGCTGCGCGTTGTAATGCTCGCGATAAAAGCGCCGGTCCAGCACATCCATCCATTGCGACTTTTTCTTGTGGGCGACGATTCCAGCCACTCCCATGAGCGCATACGCCCAGCCGTGCGCGGAGAGCAGCACTCCAAATGGCTGGTCTTTGTGCACAACCAAATCGAAGATGAGAATTCCTGCCAGGATCGGGATGGGGATGAGCAGAACACCGCGCGCCACGGCATATTGCAGGCTCTGGCGGACGATGAAACTTACCTGGAATAGCCGCTGCTTAAGCACCGCGTACGCCACACAAATGGTGAACGGAACTTGCGCAAGCCCAAACATAAGCGGTGAGATAGCAATCCCCGCAATCCAGGACGTCTTGCGGGATAACAAGAACAGAAAAAATGCAAGAAAATCCACGAAGAACAGCAGTAAGCCAAAGACCACCAGCCGTATGCGGCGCTTTTCATTTACCTCCCGGAGCCTGAAATAATTCACAGCCACGATCAGCACCGAGCCCAGAAAAGTAACCAGGAAATCAATCCCAATGACCGCCCCCAGCCAGCCTGGGATGGCGCCCACGGCGTGCTTTGGGTCGAACAGCACAATGTAATCAAGAGTGGCTGTCAAACCCAGCAGGGGCGCTGCGAGCACAACCAGTACTACCCATGCCCACCGGCGATGCAGCAGCGGTTTGGGGAATGAAAGCGAAAACAACAACATGGGGACGACGGGAAACCCATTAGCACCGAGTATCACCACCGGGAAGATGAGCCACTGAATAGCCAGGGGCAGGTTTCTCCATATCACCCCCGCACTCGGGAACAAAAAATAAGTATTGCCTGTACCCAGGCCGCAGAGGAAAATGCCGGCTGCGACAGCGGTGAGGTCGCGCGGCCTTTTAAAAAGAACCAGCAGCCCTACCAGCAACTGAATCAGGCTGACACCGAACTCCACCCACCAGCCCAGGTATTCTTTCGAGGTCCACGCTTCCGTCAGCTTGCGATTGAGAGTCAAATGCAAACGAACTTCCTGGCCCCCGCGCAATACCACAATGGAAACCGGATGGTCGAACACCGTACTGCTCAACGCGCCACCCAGCTCAACTATGTTTTGTACAGCTCGGCCATCGACACTGATGATTCTGTCATCCTGTTTCACTCCGGCTGCCTCGGCCGGGCTACCCGGCGTCACACTCGCCACGCGGTTCTCACGAAAGATGAGAGTGAACCCGGTAGCCTCAGGAAGCCTGAAAGGTAAATGGAGAAAACCCACTACGAAGCAGGCGATGAATGACGCTGCAATCAACCAAATCCACCACGGGATGCGGCTAGAGGACATACTCTCTCAACTCGATCGGGAGACGCCATTATAGACACAACCTCCCCAGAATCGGCAAAAAGGCAGGCGCGTCTCACAATCGCGCCCCACTCACTCAGGGGCAAACAGGAAGTTACGCACAACTGCTTCGAGGAAGTTGAATCTCACAGCGTCCATCGATTGCATCTCGGTTGGCGTGGATCGGATGCAGAGAAACTTTGAACCGCTGCGAAAGCAGGTGGAGGCGTGGCAGAGGAGTGAACTGACGGATATCAATGCGAAGGTTGTCATCTACGAGGCGTTCGTCGAGGGGAGGCTAGAAGCCTTCAAACACTTAAGATGAAGGGCACGTGAGGCGGACCCGAGATGAATAGCAGTGCGATGGAATTGAAAAATGTGACGTCTCAACGAAGGTGCTTGCCATCAGACAGAACGTCGGTAGAATTAACTAAAGTCTTGAGTGAGGTTCTGTGATGAAGGATTCGCGTCTTGAAAGCGTTCCGGAGAAGGGACGGGTTCTCAATGCGGTCGCGCTGCGAAATGCTGTTTTATGTGCCGAATGTGATGTGGTCAGCGACAGCCCTCATGATCAGTGCCTGATTTGTGGGAGCCGCTCGCTTTTCAACATCGCTCGCATGTTCGGCGGCAGTCTTCCCAGGGACCGAGCAAGCTTGATCGCCTCGGAAGTGCTGGAAACGACCCAGCGGGAAATTGTGCTGAGTTTTCCAGGGCATCACAGGCTCCGCAAAAAGGCGCTCGGGTGAGTCGTTGTGCTGCCAGTGAATCGTGCGAAAAATCATCCATGTCGACATGGACGCGTTCTACGCTTCGGTCGAGCAGCGGGATGATGCGCAACTGCGTAGCAAGCCCGTGATCGTTGCCTGGCAGGGCAAACGTTCTGTCGTTTGTGCCGCTTCCTACGAGGCCAGAGCTTTTGGAGTTCATTCCGCCATGCCAGCCGTGCGGGCGGAACGCTTGTGTCCCAGTGCGATCTTCGTCGCTCCGGATTTCACACGTTACCGGGCGGTTTCGAACAGTGTCCGGGAGATCTTTAAGCGCCATACAGACTTGATCGAGCCATTGTCACTTGACGAAGCCTACCTCGATGTCACGGAGAACAAAATGGGCTTGCCGACCGCCACGCTGGTGGCGCGCACCATTCGTGAGCAAATTCGCAAGGAATTGCAGCTCACAGCCTCTGCCGGTGTAGCGCCCAACAAGTTCCTGGCAAAGCTCGCCTCTGACTGGCGCAAGCCGGATGGGCTGTTTGTTATCCAGCCTGAGGACACAGACGCATTTCTGCTGCCGCTGCTGGTTGGACGATTGCCTGGCGTCGGCAAAGTTACGGGAGAGAAGCTGGCCAACCTTAGCACAAAAACTGTAGGGGACTTGCGAAGGCTGGGTTTGCCAGTGCTCGAACAGCATTTTGGCCGCTATGGACTGCGCCTACACGAACTCGCCCGAGGCATTGACGACACTCCGGTGGTTCCGGATCGGCCCACGCAATCAATCTCTGTCGAAGACACCTTTCAGCAAGATGTCTTCCTTGAAGAAACCGAACCTATGATCCGACATCTGGCAGAAAAGCTATGGTCTGCTTCGCGCAAAGAATTACGAATCGCGCGCACCGTGGTTCTGAAACTGAAGACAAGCGAGTTCAAGATCCTCACTCGGAGCCACACACCAGAGTCTCCTCCGCTCTCCTGCGAGGAACTGACGGAGATCGCATTAAAGCTGCGAGAGCGAGTGCGTCTCGATCCCTGGCAACGCTATCGGCTGGTAGGCCTCGGTCTAAGCAACTTTCGTGAAACGGAATCGGCTATCGGACAACCAGAGCTTTTCGAGTGATTGTCAGTTAGTCGTCGGCGGCCGCGCTCGCCGGCTGTTGCTTCATCATCTCCTCCTCCCTTTCTTCAATTCGTTTGCCAAGAGCCGCCGGTGGGTACCGATCATCCAGGTGTAGCCGTCCGGGTCGACAATAGTGCCGCAGCGATCGCCCCACAGTGACCAATCGGGCGCAGATGATCGGCATTGCAGCGAATCGTGTCCTTCTAGCTTAATTGCGCACGGACTTTATCCTTTGGAGCCCCTAAGTCCCGATGAGTCTGGCTCCCGGACTTGTACTCGCCTAGTACTTCATTTCTCCGAGAACGGCGTTAATCAGGACTTAGCGCCTAGTCCTGCGGCTGAAAAATTCTGGTAATGACCATCAAGTTCTTGTCTAGCAACAAGCTGCTTCGTCGATCGATCACCCCCGTAACTTGCCGGCGAGCCAGTAATCGACACTGAACTTTCCCGGACCAGAGCAGATCAGCCAGATAAAGAAGAGCATGTACAGGACTTCCGGAAGGTAGAGGAAATCGTCGAGCCAGTTAAGAGGCGAGAGTCCTTTAGGCATGGCGGAAAGCTTGGTGGTCAGGACGGCGACAAGCATATCGACCCATAAAGCCATGCAGGCCAGGCTAGAAAGAAACCCCACGGTCAGCAAGGACCCGCCAACGAACTCGACACCCGACACGAAATAAGTCATCAGGTGGGGAAACGGGACTTTGGCCTCAACCAGCGTTTCGTACATAGTTTGCGTGCTGCTGGCGACAAACAATTTGTTTGCCCCGGAGATGGCGAAGAACAGCCCGATCGATACGCGTACTAGTAGGATGGCGTATTGTTCCAAATCACTGCTACCCAGCAGCGCAAACTGGACCAACCGTTTCCAATCCACCTCTTGTCCCTCCATCGCAGGATGTACTGTAAACGATACTCACGCCTCGAGATTATGTGTCCATCCGTTCGACCCATTGAGCGCGCCATGCAGGAGCCACGAATGGATCGGCAAAGTACTGTGTTTCCCGCGCAACCTTGTCGTCCCTGAACTCCATGATGCTCACGGTGTAGGACGGCTTGCCATCATATGTCAGGATGAATTCGGTGACCCAAAGATCACCGCCGCCAATGATTCGTCGGACAGCAAACCGCTTTTTGCTCGGCTGGGTAGCACGTTGGTTCTGTATGTTGCGTCGACCGCGGGTTCGCTCGCCTGACTGCGGGTATTCCAGCACCGCGTCCTCGTGATAGATGCGGTGCTCCGTTTCAAAATCGTTGGCATCGGAAGCCGTCCAATGCTGATCCAGTGCCGCACGGATCTCTTGATCTCGCACTCCAGAATACTGCTCCTTCTTTTGTTGATCGTTCATCTTGAGCCTTCAATTTGACAAGAAGCTAATGCTTTAGCGGAATCGGAGTGCGCGACTCGTCAAGTCGCGCTGTTTCTTCGACCACCCCAGAGTCTACACCGCGTCGAAGCGTCTAACTCCTGCGCGGCTCCAGCGGAAGCACCCAGCCAATGATCAAAACAACATTGTTGCAGCATCGTCCAGACAGGTATTCCATTTCCGCCGCAGAAGAAGATGTTATGCGCCTGAAAATCAATCAATAGCGACCGGACTTCCCCTCCCCACCTTGATACGAAAGTATCGTCGATACCATCGTCCAATTGTTTTCCATCCCTTACATCTGGCTTAATCACATTGATCGCAGTTGGAAATTCCATAACCATCTCTCGCCGCATGCTGAGGCCGCCATGGAAGCTGAAATACGGCGGCACAGACAAGAGGTCGCCTGACGGCCGACAAACTGGGACGTATCCGCTCGGAACTGTAAGTACTCGCCGGACTTTGCCCGATCGACGTGCGATCTGCTCCCACGCAAAATAATCATTCTTGTGCCTAAAGTGATTTGAATCACGATTGAAGTATCAATCTCTCGGCACACCTGGGAGTCGGAGTCTCGCGGCCATTGTCACCAGATCGGCGAGAGAGTCGGCCTTCATCTTGCGCATTACCTGACCCCGGTGCGCCTTTACCGTGATCTCGCTAATGTTGAGCTCGCCACCGACCTGTTTATTCAACAGGCCCGCGGCTACCAAGGCCATGACTTGCCTTTCGCGAGGCGTGAGCGACGCGTAACAGTCCTGAAGCGCCCGTATCTCCGCCTCGCGACCAAGTGCGGCCTGGCTGCGCTCGATGGCGTCTCGGATCGCACTCAACAGCACGTCATTGCCGAATGGCTTCGTCAAAAACTCGATGGCGCCCGCCTTCATGGCTTGGACGGACATCGGTATGTCACCGTGACCCGTAATGAAGATGATCGGCATGTCGATCCGATCGCTGGCGATGCGTTTCTGCAGATCGAGACCATTGAGACCTGGAAGAGAAACGTCAAGTATGAGGC